>Ga0160449_1000002_pt1 | contig 811588 bp, 624 predicted proteins | sample HID1975I_E1MG_FD_108216 | JGI IMG/M metagenome (GOLD analysis project Ga0160449, IMG submission 108216) | Enriched soil microbial communities from UW Madison campus, WI, USA - HID1975I_E1 MG | ecosystem: Environmental > Terrestrial > Soil > Unclassified | place: USA: Madison, Wisconsin...
ATGACAAATAACCCCGCAGTCATGTCAGTTGCTTTTTAATTTTATACCCCATGATATTTCGCTAATGGACAACACGGTTCACTTTGTTCTAAGCCAAAGCATCCTAATTGCCTTTATTATCGGGATAGTAAGGTACCGGAAGATCGATCCGGCTTACTATCCCTTCTTTTATTATACTTGCATTGCCGTGCTGATGGAGTTGCTGGCCCATATTTTCACCCAGTACAACCGTCCGGACCTGCACCTGCCTGCCCTACATATTTACTCTTACCTGGAGTTTTGCCTCTTTGCCTGGCTCTTTCACAACTGGGGACTGTTCAACCGGCAGAAAACAGTGTTCATATCAATCCTTATCCTGTTCTTTGTTATCTGGGTAATAAGCTCCTTTTTTGTTCACGGTTTCAAGGAATTGAATTATTACTTCCTTACCCTGTATTCTTTTGCACTTATTTTCTTTAGTGTTAGTACCTTTAACAAGGTGGTGGTACATGAGCGGGGGAATATTTTCCGCAATCCAAAATTCCTGATTTGCCTTGGGATCATTATTTTCTATACTTTTTTCATCCTCTTTAATGTAACATCGCTTTCTGTATTCAGTCAAAATGTTAGCAAGAGTTTCAGGGCAAATTTGCAGCAAATCAATGTTTACACTAATTTACTGGTCAATATATTTTATGCAGTAGCGATACTATGGATTCCTCGGAAGCAAAACTTTATGACTCCCTTCTCATCGTAATAGCGGTAGTAGGTATCATCCTCTTCTACTACATTATTACCATTATCCGTTATCAACGAAGGAGCCTGCGCATGAATAAAGAAAAGATTCAGGCCGAAATTGATACATTGGAGAAAGAACGTAAACGAATAGCCTCCGATCTCCACGATGAACTGGGCCCCTTGCTATCAGCCGTTAAACTGCAGATCAATAGCCTCGACACCATCGATCCGGGTGATCAGGAAGTGATCGAAAAGTCAAGCACCCATATTGATACCATCATCGGCAAGCTGCGGGAAATCTCCAATAACCTGATGCCCAATACCCTGGTCAGAAAAGGACTGCAAAAAGCCATTGAGGAGTTTGTGAATAATAACCAGCAAACCTACGGCCTGCAGATCAAATTCATCTGTGAGCAGGAACTCCATCTCGATCAGCACAAAGAGATCAACATCTACCGCATTATCCAGGAAGTCCTTCACAATACCGTAAAACACGCAGAAGCCACCTACCTCATCATTAAAATAGTGATAGAGGAAGACAGACTTTTGCTCATGACGGCCGATAATGGAAAAGGATTCAATTATTTTACAAAAGTAAAAGATAATCCAGGCCTCGGACTTCGTAACTTGCAAAGCCGGGCAGAAGTGATGGGAGGCGAATTGAGTTGTCAGTCTGAATCCGGAAAAGGTACCATGTATACATTTGACATCCCTGTCTGAATATAACCTAATTGTATGAAAATACACGGCAATATAAAAGTGATTATTGCTGACGACCATGAGATATACCGTGATGGCTTACGCATGGTATTGGTAAAACAACCAGATATTGAGTTGATAGCCGAAGCCGCCGACGGCAAAGAGCTGATTGACCACGTAAAAGCCATGCAGCCCGATATCGTGATCAGCGACGTTAAAATGCCCAATATGGACGGGGCTACTGCCACACGTTACCTTGCGGAACATCATCCGGAAGTTGGCATAATTGCCCTTACCATGTTCGATGAAGAAGACCTCATCATAGATATGCTGGAAGCAGGCGCTAAGGGCTACCTGCTGAAGAATGCTGATAAATATGAAATTGTAGAAGCAATTAAATCAGTATATAACCAGCAGCCCTACTACTGCCGTCATACCTCCAATAAACTGGCCCAGATGGTGGCCAAGAGTAAATTCAATCCCCACAAACTTCACAACAAGCCCGAATTCAGCGAAAGGGAATTAGATATTATTACCTATATCTGTAACGGACTCACCAGTAAAGAGATTGCAGAGAAAATATTCCTGAGCGTTCGTACAGTAGAAGGACTGCGTATGAAGATCATGGAAAAAATGGATGTTAAGAACACAGCCGGCATCATCATTTATGCCATCCGCCATCACCTCTACAAACCCGGTAGAGTATAGTCGAAAAAAATATTTTTAAGAAAAAGTTGGTGGAAATAAAAAAATAATTACACCTTTGCACTGTTAAAATTATTTAAAACACAGAATCATGTCACGCATACAAATGCATATTGAAACAGCGAAATGGTTTAATCCCGGTCAGGATTATACCAGGATTGCGGGGCATGTTATGTTACCAGGTTATTTGTAGAATACGAAACCGAAATATAACGAAAGCCCCGCCCGACGCGGGGTTTTTTGTTTTTAAACTATGCTGAAACAAACAATCACCATACGATTTATGGTATTGGCAGATGCGTTTACGCGCTCCAATCAACCTTGGTATGCCCTCACCATGCAAGGCATGAACCACAATCGTATTGACCAGACACGAGTACATAAACGACCGGAATATATTCCAACATAGCCATAAACTGTGTTAGCAAGAATACAAACCCGGTCAATTCATTGACCGGGTTTTTTGTTGCGCCGTATAAGCAACAACAAAAGGAGGTAACCATGAAGCTGATACTAGCTGTATTATCGATCCGGTTCATTGTAGAACTGATCACAAGGAACAGAACGGGGAAAAATAAAGTCACCAACCAGACAAACGTTGGGAAAATACAACACCCGGCAGAATTTGAATTGCGCTAAATAAGAACTATTGCAGTAAACCTGCACAGTCAAAGTAAAATGTAAGGAGGGTATAGCCATGAAATTTAATACCAGCATGCGTAGAAAAACTCCGGTCTTTAATTATGAAGGCGAAAGAGCCTTTGTATTGACTCTGGAAATGGAACTCTACACCGCTGTGGTCACCACAGCCCTGAGCGACAAATACTATGAATCCGGTAATGAGCGCCTCGAGCGCATCCGAACTATGATCGGTAAATGTAACCCGGCTTTTGTCGCCAGGCTGGCCGTCTACGCCCGGGAAGTGTTGAACATGCGCAGCGTGCCGCTGGTACTTGCTGTAGAATTGGCAAGGCTTCACCAGGGTGATAACCTGGTGAGCCGTTTGATCAGCCGCATAGTATTGCGCGCAGATGAGATCACAGAATTGCTGGCCCTGTATGGGCAGGCTAATAAGCGAACTGGTACCAAGCAACTCAATAAACTGAGTAAGCAAGTGCAGAAAGGGCTGGCAACAGCTTTCAACAGGTTTGATGAATACCAGTTTGGTAAATACAACCGGCCTGCACAGGTTACCTTGAAAGACGCGTTGTTCCTCGTTCACCCAAAAGCAAAGGATGACGATCAGCAAGCCTTGTTCAATAAGATCGTGCAAGACGAACTGGAGACTCCCTACACCTGGGAAGTGGAATTGAGTGCCCTTGGTCAATTGAGGTATGTGAGCGAAGCCGTGAAGCATGCCGCTTTCAGTGAGAAATGGGAAGAACTCATCTTCAGCAAGAGGCTGGGCTATATGGCCACCCTCCGCAACCTGCGCAATATACTGGAAGCCGGTGTGAGCCAGGAAGCCATCAACGCGGTATGTGAATACCTGTCCAATGAAGGCGCTGTTGCTAAGAGCAGACAATTGCCATTTCGTTTCCTGAGTGCTTACCGCGAACTAAAAAGCGTGCAGCATGGACAAGTGAGCAAGGTACTCGAGGCATTGGAAAGAGCTGTCTTGCACAGTGCTGCCAACATCGCTGGTTATGATGAAGCTACCAGCGTAGTGATAGCCGCCGACGTGAGCGGTAGTATGCAAAAGACCATCAGCGACAAAAGCAAAGTGCAAAACTTTGATATCGGTCTGATGCTGGCTATGTTGCTGCAAAATAGGTGTGACAATGTGATCACAGGTATGTTTGGGGACAAATGGAAAGTAATCAACCTGCCACGCACACAGATACTGGCAAATGTAGAAGAGTTTCACCGTCGTGAAGGAGAGGTAGGATACAGCACCAATGGGTACCTCGTGGTAAAGGATCTGATCGATAGCGGGAAGATGGTAGACAAGGTGATGATCTTTACCGATTGCCAGTTGTGGAACAGCAACAACAATACAGAGAGCATTGCAGGTCTGTGGAAGCAATACAAGCGCATCGCGCCACAGGCAAAGCTCTACTTGTTTGACCTGGCCGGCTATCGTACCGTACCGCTGAGTCTGGAAAGGGATGATGTGTACCTGGTGGCCGGCTGGAGCGATAAGATATTCGACGTGCTGAATGCTGTTGATCAGGGAAGCGACGCGTTGAAGATGATTGGTTCAATAGAACTATAAAGGTACTAGTTGCAGAAAAAGGAGGATACAGTAGCCCTTCCGCGATGCTGCGGGAGGCTACTTTTCCAAAAAAGTTAAACACGATGAAGGAGGATTTTATGAGTAGGATAAAGACAGAACTCACCAGCACTTCTGACGAAGTGTATGACTGGTTCAATGTGCCGGACGACAGACTGTATTATTCACCGCAGGATAGTGGATGGAGCATTGCTAAAATATTGGAACATATAGCTCTCACCAACCACTATTTGTTGATACTGATACGCAAGGGAACAATCAAGGCATTGGAAAAGTCCAGAAATGAGAACTATCGTGATTTACTAAATGACTATGAACTGGATTGGGACAAGCTGGAATTAATTGCGCAACCAGGTGCATTCAAGTGGCACAGGCCGGAGCACATGGAGCCGGGAGGTACAGTATCTCTGGAAACAGTGAGATCGGATATGCAGTCACAAATAAAGGAGTGCCTGGATCTCCTGGATCAGATGAAACAAGGAGAGGGCATTTTGTACAAGACCATGATGACAGTCAACGGGCTTGGTAAAATTGATGTGTACCATTATATCTGTTTCATGGTACAACATGCTAAGAGACATATTGTACAAATGCGGAAGTTGGGAAAAAGTTTATCATAAATAGAAGATTATAAGGATGTCGTAGAAACGAAATACTTCGCTCCAATTACGGGGAGGAAACAGGAAGTAATTCTTGTTCCGGGTTCGATTCCCGGTTTGCGTACCCCCGTTTTTGTTTCGCTTGTTACTCCTTAATAAAACAGTTATAGCAGCATTCCAATTGGTTGGATACTTCGCCTGGAACGAAGAGGATGCAGGTTCGAGTCCTGCCTGCTATACATAGCGTGTCGTAAAGCAGTGTTACTTCGTCTTGAAAACACAAAAACATTGCTTACCTGTTACCGCTATTATTAATTAGTATGGCGACCTGGTGCAATGGTAGCATCCCACCCTCATAAGGTGAAGATTTCAGTTCGAATCTGAAGGTCGCAACTACGATGGCTTGTAGCTCAACGGTGAGAGCAGCTGCCTTATACGCAGAAGGTTGCGAGTTCGATCCTCGCCAGGCCAACCAATACCAGGTAGTGTAACCGGCCAACATATCACACTTTGACTGTGATGTTCTCAGTTCGAATCTGAGCCTGGCGACAAATGTTGTCTTTAGTTTATCCCGATGCATGTCGGGGAAAATACCTCACTGTGAATGAGGAGAACAGGGTTTCCCGCCGAAAGGCGGGAAGGACAACCAACACGGCTTATAGTTCAAAGGAAGAATAGTACGCTACGAACGTACAGATAGAAGTTCGAATCTTCTTAAGCCGTCAACAGGTGTCGTAGGAAAGAGATACTTCGATGGGATACATCTGACACAAGTTCGAATCTTGTACCCCGGTATTCCGTGGTTAGCTCAGTGGTAGAGCAGTGTACAAAGCCTCTTTTCGATTGGTAACCCTGTTTGGGAATATAGTTCAATGGCAGAACGCTCCGCTGTTAACGGAAGAACGGATGTTCGATTCATCCTGTTCCCGCAATTAAAAAAGGACGGATAGCTCCAATGGTAGAGCAGCCCGTTGAAGGTGGGTGTGTACAAGTTCGAATCTTGTTTCGTCCACCAATACAGGTTTGATGTAACTGGAAACAACCCGGATTCCAAATCCGGACATGAAGGTTCGAATCCTTCAACCTGTGCTAAAAATTTAATACGATGCGCACTCTTGTAATGAAGTAGTGAACAGTCCTTAATTGATCTGTACATTTAATAACTCGGTAATTATGATCGACAGCGCCTTGATGAGAAAAGGACGCTTGATCGCACGGTACGAATTTGGTAAATTGAGCGTCACTAAAGCACAGCAGTTGAGCAATCACCTGGGCTTTGAAACATTAATAAAACAGCCTATGACAATTGCCGGGATCGCCAACCCGCATGAGCAGGTCGACCAGCCTCAGCAGGTACAGGCTATCGGTTTCAGGAGAGCTGTTATTGAAAACTAACAAAGTATGGCAAAGTTAAAATTGAAAGGAAAGGATTTGAGAGCAATTGGTTACCCGGAAGGACCGGTGATCAGCCTTGCTATGAATGTGATGGAACGTCATTATAAGCACCATTCAACCGAACAGGCATTAGATATATTAAAAGAGATATTGGCTACTCCGGCCGAATATGCGGAGGACGCCATACTGGCGCCAGTGGCGCAACTATTATTGCCAAAGCCGGTTCCGGAAGGAGCAGAAATATCACTGAATGCAACAGGTATACAATTCAATGTATTCGGAGGAGAGTTTATCGAACCCGGTGCTATGAACCAGATGTACCAGGCGGCAAAACTACCCGTATCGGTGGCTGGCGCTTTAATGCCCGATGCCCATGCCGGATATGGTTTGCCGATCGGTGGTGTACTCGCTACAGAAAATGCCGTGATCCCTTACGGAGTAGGTGTCGATATCGGGTGCCGGATGTGTTTATCCATTTTCGATATCGATCCGAAAGAGCTGACACAGCGAGAACACTATTTTACCCGTGAATTGAATGAAGCAACCTTGTTTGGGGGAGGACGTCAGTTTGAATATTCTACCGAACATCCTGTCATTGACCGCCCGGAGTTTGGTGAACTGCCCTTGTTGAAAGCCTTACAAGGCAAAGCAGCCAAACAATTGGGTTCATCAGGTTCAGGAAACCACTTTGCCGAATTCGGGATAGTGGAGGTGAAAGAAAAGGATGCTCAATTGGGTGTTGAAGCAGGAACTTACCTGGGTTTATTGACCCATTCAGGTTCCAGGGCCCTGGGCGCCAATATTGCCAACCACTACACCAAAGTGGCCAAACAAAAAAGGCGCCTTCCAGGTGAAGCCAATAACCTGGCCTGGTTAACCATGGATGAACAGGAAGGTATTGAATACTGGATGGCCATGAACCTGGCCGGTGATTATGCAAGCGCCTGTCATCATGTAATTCACGCAAAGATTGCCAAACAACTGGGAAGGCAGCCATTGAAAATGGTAGAGAACCACCACAACTTCGCCTGGCGAGAAATGTACGAAGGGCGCGAAGTGATTGTCCATAGAAAAGGTGCCACACCAGCTGGTAAGGATGTGCTGGGAATTATCCCGGGTTCCATGACCGCGCCAGGCTTTATCGTGAAAGGAAAAGGTGAACTGGCTGCCATCAATTCAGCCTCACATGGGGCTGGAAGAAAGATGAGCAGAACTGCCGCCTTGAACGCGATAACAAAAAGTGCTTTACAGGAGATGTTGACCAGGCATGGCGTTAAGCTGCTGGGAGGTGGACTGGATGAGGCGCCTCACGCATATAAAGACATTTATACAGTGATGAATGCACAACAACACCTGGTAGATACCGTAGGTCTGTTTTATCCTAAGATCGTGAAGATGGACGGCACTGCGCCTAAGCCCTGGATGAAGAAAGGCAAGGAAGAATTGGGTGAATAGCTGGGAATGGGCTGGCTTATACCAACGAATCGAAAATATAATAAAGTGGCGATTCTTCCAGCACCTTGCGGAGAGGTCCTTCATCAGTAGTTTCCCATTTGATTAGCCGGATGAAACCGTCTGCTACTTCAATGCCCGTAACATCTCCGTCACTAAAACAGCAGCACCCGCTGTTAAAATAACTGGGATGCGCCATGGTTTTGACTAGTTTCTTACCGGCGTATTCCAGTTTTCTTTTTTCTATATCCTCCGTAATTGATTTGACCAATGATTCATCGCCCGATCCAATCGCTTTTTGAAGTTGCTTCGTGAGCCGGTCTATATGGTCAAGAGAAGCAAAAACCGGTTTGTGCGTATGGCCCGATATAAAGAGCAGATTCTTTTGCGTAGCACTCCACTCATACATCATGATATTGTGCCGGTCCACCAGCTCAAAAGAATCAGACGTAGTATTGATACTGATCTCCAGGAAACGCTGAATGGGTGTCCAGATAGCCGCCACTACCCATTTGCTGAAAGGATTACCATCACTTTTTTTATCCCCCTGGTGCCCATGCGTTAAAAACAAAGCATATTCCTGCTCATTATACCTGGTATGCAGCAGAATGCCTTCATAAACTTTGAGCTTATCACCAAAGATCGGTTTGAGATATTGATTCTGTTGTATCAGGTAGTTCCATTCCAGGTCATGGTTGCCAAAAATACGGTAATAACGATCCTCCTGCAGAAACCGCGCTTCTTCGAGCAAAGTGGAGCGGTTCTTTTCTATTACTGCTGTAGGCGTATTTTCCCACAACTCCTCGCAATCACCTACATTAATGAAAGTGAAACCATGATCATAATAATATTGAAGCGCCTTCAGGTAATTAGCCTCGGCCGGAGCAAAATCATCGGCAAAGTCTTTGCAACCTTTATGCTGATCAGAGAATACAATGAACTTAGCCGTATCAATATCAAAAGGAAGGACCATACCATTATTGCCTTTTCCTTTCACAATATCTTGCCGCAATTTCGACAGCGAAGCAAACACAGCCTCCTTATCCGGTGAGGAAGAGACTTTTTCTGCCAACCAGGCTACAGGCTTCCTGAATAACCACTGAAGAACCTTTTTCATAGCATAATTTATAGAAATTAAGTGAAAGCTGATGCTGTTGTGTAAAGACCAGTAGCCAGGCCTTGCGGCTGATTATGAAAAATTGATTACTTTTAAAGAAGGCATACCCCATTTTGAATGCCTGCTAATAATTCATCTTACCATGAAAATAACCTATGCAGCTCCCACTGCTTCCCTGCAGCGCTGGTTTTGGTGGTTACTCCTGATGAATATACTGTTTATAGTCTGTGCAGAGTTCTACTTGCGCCCGCTCACTTATGGAGAGATGGTGCGGTTCTCCGTAGCCAAAGACATCCGTACCGTAGAAGGCATAGTACAGGAATGGAAGCAGATGGGGAAATACACTAAAGCATTGCAAGGAATCTATATTAACTGCCTGTTCATTGGTTTGTATACAGCCGGCCTGGCCGTGGCCTGTTCGTTCCTGTCAAGATTAACCAGCCATGAAATACTGATCCGTGCAGGCAAAGGTGCTTTCTGGTTGCTGATCGGTGCTGCTATCTGCGATATCATAGGTAACGTAGCCATGATGAGAAGCCTGCATGAAGCTATTACCCACTGGAGCGTTACCCTGGCTTATGATATGGCAGCCGCTAAATTCTCTGTTATCATCCTGTGTTTACTCTTTATATTGGTGTGCCTGATCTTCTGGCTGGGCAATAAGCTTTTCACTAAGGACAATACCTCTATGTTTTTTTAAGGATAATGCCCTCTTTTCTACCAGGAACCACGAAGCCGTGGCCAATAGCGCGGTGATGAGCAGTGTAGTCAAGGTAAACGGCCAATACCCGGGTTGATCTCCCCACGCATAATAGATACTTCTTTGCACCGGAAAGGCATACAGATAAAATCCATACGAAATATCTACCCTTGGAAAAGGAATATGCATCCTGCTCACGCCGGCGCCCACAATGCTGTAAATAAAAAATAGTAAGGAAGTTCCATTTAGGTAAGCAGGAAAGAATTTCCAGCTAAGAAGCCATAGAGCCAATAACAATAACCATATGGAAAAGCGGACAGGTATTTTGTCCCTGTACAGGTAAAAGACAGCCCCACCCCAAAAATAAGTTCCGAAGTAAAGCAACGTGTAGAGGTCTTTCAGTCCTGGAAGACTCAATACCTGCCTGGCAAAAAAAAGATTTACAACGATCAGCACGATCCAACTGCCAGCCATCAGCCACCTTTTGCTCAAAAGCCGAAACAGATAAGCCACTAAGAGAAGCAGATACATTTTTATTTCCAGCGGAATCGTCCATAACGAAGCATTTACCGCCTTTCCATCAAATACACCTGGAAGCGTAAGAACTACCCTAATCGGCAACGAGTTTTGCACCAGGAAATACCAGGTCTCAGCATGGAAAAGAAATTCCCTGATCGGTAAGTTGGTAAATATGCATCCTGTTACCAGGATGGTCAGTAAGGAGCAAACAGCTATAGCAGGGCAAATACGCAGGAATCGGTTCCACAGATAGTCCTTCACTGTCGACCTGATAAGACTTCTGCATACCAGGAAGCCGCTCAGCGTAAAGAATATCATTAACCCCAGCGTGCTCAGGTGGTACCTGCCTGTCAGTTCGTACAGAGGATCTCCCGCGTTTATCTTATAGAATCCATGTCCATGGGTTATGAATACACACAATGCCGCCAGGAGCCTCAACACATCGAAGTTGTTATGCTTTCTTTCAAAGGTGGCTTCGCCTATGTACATGCAGCAAGATACTTATACTTTAATATAGATCTTCTTCCTGTCAAGCCAGTACACAATGGACCAGTAAAAAGCAATCATGCAAAGCGCATATAATAAAGAACCGTTTTTCAGGTTCTCCGAGACCGGTTTGCACACATGCTCATAGAACCAGGGGAAAGCGCTCGTATAAACAGGTTTTCCGTTCTCTGAAAGATGGTCCACCCAACGGAACAGACCGAGGAAGCGGGGAAGAAAACCACTCAATACAAAAATGAACAGTGGATTCTTTCCAAACACATCGAAGAACTTACTCAGGCTTTTCATCACTCCTCTTTGCTCATGTACTTTCTTAAATTCAATGAGGAAGATCAATAGCGATAGAACAAATATGGCAAGTCCGGTGGTATAAAGCACAAAAGAGCTTGTCCATATCTTTTTGTTGATGGGGAAAGCCATATCCCAGGCAAAGCCTGTAAAGATGAGCAGGCTGCCTGCTACAAAAAGATGGGTAAGCATATCGTAGGTTTTCCCCTTCTGTTGAATATAATGTCCAACGAAATACCCAAATATAACCTGAACTATAGAAGTGAGCGTACTGGTAATACCTTCCGGATCGAAAGGAATACCTTCTCCTTTATACATATGGGCTACACCCAAGATATCTTTGTCAACCTGTGTACCAAAATAGCCTTGCAGGCTGAAGGGATCGGCAGGATTACCCAGCAGGCACATTACCCAATATCCCAGTAACAGGATAATCGAGGTAAACATTGCCCCCCGTATTTTAAAGAAGTAAACGATTAGAGAAGCAAAGCAATAGCTCAGCGCTATCCGTTGGAGTACACCCAATATGCGTACACCCGAAGCTGTGCGTCCCTCTACAATGGGGTCCGCCCAGGGCCTGAATGCCAGCGCTCCGTCGACCCACCTTACGAAGGGGGCCCAGTTGAGAAACAGGCCAATAGCAAAGATGAGCAGCGTACGTGTAAATACTTTTTTGAGAAATACAGGCGTACCGGCAGCCTCAAGCCGCGGCATTACAAATGACATAGCGTTGCCTACTGCAAAAAGAAAAAACGGGAACACCAGGTCCGTCGGTGTGCAGCCGTGCCAGGGAGCATGTTCAAGAGGAGCATAAATATGCCCCCAGCTACCAGGATTATTTACCAGTATCATGAGGGCTACCGTAGCACCCCGGAATACGTCGAGGGAATAGAAGCGTTGGGTCAAAGCAGTCGATTTTAAAGGGAAAGATAAGCAACAAGCTTGAAGCAGCAAGACTTACAAACCTGCAAAGAATACCAATATTTAAAACAAAATGAAAGATGTCCAGAATTTTGGTCTGTGGTTTGTAATGGGTGTCCTGCTCATTGGCGGTTACTGGTTTTTACTTACTGGTAATTGGTGGACATTAAAAGCGTTTAATCTTTATAGTTCACTGCCATCAATTAATGGCTTAACTGGAAAATGACGGGGATCAATCGCACAAAGGTTTGTATAAGCTGGATGGAATTGGGATAGATTATTTCAAATAGCCATATCTGCCATTATGGGCCAAGCTCCAATTTGTGACTGAGGAGTTGGTATTTTTTATTGAAAAATAATGGTTTAAGTATTTTAATGTCGTGATTTTGCGCATTAAAAATCTCCTATATTTGCAAACGTCGAACGAAAAGTTGGCAGTCCAAGTGATTTTTTGTTGACCTGGAACGAATACCTGTGAAAATATTAATAAACGCATTTTTACAATTTAGTGGAAGGGTATGAGTGGTACTTCGCAAGAAGGCTCGCTTATACCCTTTCGCTTTAGATAATAGGCCTTGATGCTCTAATTGAATTAATAATCAGTCATTTATATTAAAAATATGTGACTGAGGTGGCGAAGCTTTGCAGTAAAAGTGACAAGCGCTAACCGGCTGATACATGAAATATTTGGCACACGAAACCGCTGTTATTGATCCGGGAAGTAGCATCGGAGAGGGTACACGTATATGGCATTTTTCACATATTATGCCCGGTTGTGTTATCGGGGAGCGATGTAGCCTGGGGCAAAATGTGGTCGTGATGCCTGAAGTAGTGATAGGTAACAATGTAAAGATCCAGAACAACGTATCCGTTTATACCGGTGTGGTTTGCGAAGATGATGTTTTTCTGGGTCCATCAATGGTATTTACCAACGTGATCAATCCAAGAAGCGCCATTGTACGTAAACATGAATACCAAAAAACACTGGTAAGAAAAGGGGCCTCTATCGGCGCCAATGCTACTATTATTTGCGGCAATACCATTGGTGAATACGCGTTAATAGGCGCCGGTACAGTAATAACGAAAGATGTAAAGCCCTATGCTCTGGTGATCGGTAACCCCGGCAGGCAGGTAGGTTGGGTGAGTGAATATGGACACCAGCTGGAATTTGATGAAAAAGGAATGGCAGTTTGCCCGGAGAGTAATCAGGTATATCGGCTGGAAAACGAACAGGTGAAGAAAAATGGCCAATAATGGTACAATAAGAAAATGGTATGCAGTCTATACAAAACCCAGGTGGGAAAAAAAGGCCCATGCCCTGTTGGTAGAGAAAGGTATAGAATGTTATTGCCCATTAAACAAAGTACACCGCAAATGGAGCGATCGGATCAAGGTAGTAGAAGAACCTTTATTCAAGTCCTACGTCTTTGTGCGGGTAAATGAAGAAGAGAAGACCCCCGTACGTATGGTAAGTGGTGTAGTGAACTTTGTGTACTGGCAGGGAAAGCCTGCCCTCATCAGAGATAAAGAGATCCTTACCATCCGTAAATTCCTGAACGAATATGATGATGTAGAAGTGCGACAGGTGGATATTACTCCCGACACCCCCGTGATGGTGAAACAAGGTGTATTGATGGGAAAAAAAGGTACTGTAAAGCGTGTATTGCGCAAAAAAGTGGAAGTACTGATCGAAAGTATAGGGTTTACCCTCACAGCTTATATTGATAAATCGAAAGTGGTGGTGATTGAAAAACAGTAGATTTGATAATTACATTAAAATGACCTTCATGCAACGCCTACTTGGCATTTTACTGGTAACCTTTGTCATCGTATTGGGAAGCTCCTGCGGTAATGTAAAAAATCTGCAATATGTACAGGGGGCTTTTGACACTACAAAGTTGAGCAAAGTCCAGTTTACTGATCCGGTTATTCAAACAGGAGATCTATTAGGTATTACCCTCTATAGCGATGACGCCAAAGCCACTGCTGCTGTAATGGCCCAGCCAGTCACCACCAGCCTGGATGGAACCGACATTAAAGAGGTAGCCGCCTCCGGTGCAAGCACCGCCCGCACGGCCTCCGGGTACCTGGTGAATCAGGACGGGGACATTCAGTTGTACAAAATTGGCAATTTCAAAGCAGCCGGCTTGACAAAAAAGCAATTGGCCGATTCCCTGGCACATCGCTACGTGGCGATGGACCTTTTAAAGAATCCCTATGTGGAAATACGGTTTCTTAATTATAAGATTACTCTCATTGGTGAAGTTACCCGTCCCGGCACCTACAATTTCCCAACAGAAAAGATCAATATTTTCGAAGCAATTGGATTGGCCGGCGATATTACCTTGTACGGGAAACGGAACAACGTCAAGGTAGTTAGGGAAGTGAATGGTGTTCGTCAGTTTGCGGAGCTCGACCTGAGTAAACCGGACGTATTTTCCTCTCCTTATTATTACCTGCAGCAGAACGATATGGTGATTGTAGATGTAGCAAAAAACAAATCTGCATTGAGCGACCAGGGTACAGTAAGAAACATTACTGTAGCTGCCAGCATATTAGCAACGATTGCTATTTTCATCAATATATTCAAATAGATCATGGCTGAAGAAATTACAGAAAGTCAGCGGGCCAAGCTTGCGATCAGTCCCCGTGAAATAATCTCCAAATACATCCGGCATTTGCCCTGGCTGGTTATTTCAGTATTATTGATGCTGACGGCTGCATATGTGAAACTCCGCTATTCGACACCTATTTACAATACCGCAGGAAAGCTATTGGTTACAAGCCAGTCTCCCTACGGTGGTGGTGGGGGTGAAAAGTTTGATGACATCTTCATGATGCAGCGGCCAGACAAGATCAATGATGAAATGGAGATCATCAAATCCCGTTCAATGGCTAGCAGGGTTACACGTAGCCTGGGATTGCAGTTGCAAATACACAACAAGGGGAAAATACGCTCCTCTGTAGTTTATCCCCGTGATTTGCCGTTTAAATTTGAAATATTATCCATCACCGATTCAACACAGGCATTCAGCGTTGAAATTGCTATGGAGCAGGATGGATTCCGGGTTAATGAGAATCCGCAAAAAAGAACTTTCAATGAGATTGTAAAGATGCCCGCAGCTTCATTCCGGGTGATTTCCTACAATAATTACTGGCAAATGTTTGCCAGCAATTTATTTGTGGTATCATGGCAGCCATTGGAAAGTGTAGCAGCGCACTTGAGTGGCTATATCAACGTTATTCGGGTTAATGACAATACCAGCGTACTTAGCCTCTCCTACCAAACGGAGAATATCAAGCTGGGGATTGATATTGTTAATCAGTACATGAAGGAATACCAGCAAGGTAGTCTGGAAGATAAAAAAGAGATCGCTGCAAAAACACTCTCCTTTATTGACGAACAGCTGCGAACCGTGTTTAGTGACCTGGGCGGGGTGGAAAAAAACCTGCAGAAATACCGCGAAGAAAACAAGGTGTTCGATGTGGAGTCGCAGACCAAACTCTTTTTTGATGAGCTTTCCGAAAGCAATAAAGGGCTGGTTGTGCAAAACGTAAGAATGCTGACGATTGAGTATCTGATCAAATACCTGGCCGACGATAACAATAAATTCAAGAAAATCTCTTCTACACTGGGCATTGAAGAACCTAGTTTGTTGCAACAGGTAACACTCTTTAATAGTCTTCAACTGGAGCGGGAAACAGCCTTGGGAACTACTCCTGCCGGCAACCCGCGCATTGTGGAAATGGAGAGTGCTATTATTCGCTTACGTCAGGACATGTTGGAGAATCTCCGGAACATAAAACAAACCATAGTTTTATCCCTGAATGAAATAAATCAGCAAAACCGGGCATCAGATAAGATCATCAGCACATTGCCGGCTAAGGAAAAGCAATTGCGGGAAGTCACGCGGCAACAGGCATTATTGCAGGAGCTTTACTCTTATTTACTTCAGAAAAAACTGGAAACGGCTATTGCTTCCGCTTCTACTATTTCCAATATTAAGGTGATGGAGCCTGCAATGGCTTCAGGCATTCCCATAAGCCCCAACAGGAGACTTACTTATATCATCGCACTTTTGTTTGGTATAGCAATTCCGATTGGCGTAGTGTTGCTGCTCGATTACCTGAATGATAGGGTTAAGAGTAAGCAAGAAATTGAACAGATCACCTCTACCCCAATTTTGGGTGAAATTGGTCATGCCGATGAAGGTGGGGCACTGGTAGTAACCAGCAACAGCAGGAAGTTTCTGGCCGAGCAATTCAGGATCATACGTTCCAATATCCAATACATATTACCAAAGATTGAAAAGCCGGTGATCCTGGTAACTTCTTCTTTCAGTGGAGAAGGAAAATCTTTCATCAGTACAAATCTGGCATCCGTTTTGGCATTGTCCGGAAAGAAAACCGTGATCCTGGAATTTGATATCCGTAAGCCTAAAATATTAAAAGGCCTCGGGTTACAGGAACGAAGAGGGATTACCAATTTTATAGTAAGTGATATTAAGCTCGACGACGTAATTTACCCTGTTACAGAAGTAGAGAATCTCTATGTGGTGCCTTGCGGCCCGGTACCCCCGAACCCTTCGGAAATGCTGTTGAATGAAAAGGTCGATGAGTTGTTCCGGAAACTAAGAGAACGTTTTGACGCCATCATTGTAGATACTGCTCCCGTAGGCCTGGTAAGTGATGCCATGACGCTGGGCAAACACGCAGATGCAGCCGTCTACATCGTTCGGCACAATTACACCCTAAAGAAACAAATTCAACTAATCGAAGAGATACATCGGCTCAAAAAGCTACCGCATCTTTCCATTATTGTGAATGATATTAATAAGCGTACAGGTTACGGCGGATACTATGGTTATGGTGGGTATGGTTATGGTTATGGATATGGCTTGGGTAGCCGCGAAGGAAGTTATTTTGAAGGGGATAAAGGACGCAAACGCAAATGGTTTGGACGTTCCAAAAAATAATCAAATTGTACCATGAGGGATGAATTGATCATAGAACCGGGAAAATCGGAGAAAAACTATTGGATTGACCTGTGGCGCTACCGGGAATTGTTTTATATCCTGAGCTGGCGTGATATCAAAGTTCGTTATAAACAAACCGTGGTGGGCGCAGCCTGGGGCGTAATAAGACCCTTGCTCACTATGATCATATTTACCTTTATTTTCGGAAGGGTTGCCGGATTGGAAAATAAGAACTCGTCAGTGCCTTACTCTATCATCGTTTTCGCCGGTCTGCTGCCCTGGCAGTTTTTCTCTGCAGCGCTTACAGAAGCCAGCAACAGCATGATCGGGAATGCCAATCTTATTTCCAAAGTATATTTCCCACGACTGATCATCCCTGCTGCATCTGTCATTACAAGCCTCGTTGATTTTGCCATCTCATTCGGGTTACTGTTGTTGGTAATGTTATATTACCAGCACTTACCCCCTTTGCAGATACTCATGTTGCCCTTATTTGTAATAATGGCTTTCGTGATGGCCATGGGAGTAGGATTGTATGTGACGGCACTGAATGTGAAATACCGCGACTTCCGCTATATCATCCCTTTCATTGTTCAGATTGGAATGTATATCACGCCCGTAGGCTATAGCAGCCAGAAGGTGACGGAAAGGTTTTCAGAAAACATAAGACTTTGGTATTCCCTTAACCCCGTGGTAGGGGTTATTGATGGTTTCCGTTGGTGTATTGTGGGAGAGCCCATGTATTGGCCCGGCTTCCTGATGTCCCTGGCCAGCTGTGTCTTTTTTGTGTGGCTGGGAGTCTGGTATTTCCGGAAGACTGAAAAATCATTTGCTGATTCTATATAATAAGTAATGTCAACGCCTGTTATTAAAGTGGAGGATCTGACTAAGCGGTTTGTGATCTCTCATGAAAGCAAGGAAAAATATACTGCCCTGCGTGATGTGATAGCCCAAAAGGCAAAACGCATCATGTCCGGTCGGTTTTCAAACAAGGATATTGTTAAAGAAGAATTCTATGCATTGAGAGATGTGAATTTTGAAATAGAGCCAGGCGACAGGGTGGGCGTTGTTGGGCGTAATGGTGCGGGTAAGAGTACCCTGCTTAAAATATTAAGCAGAATAACTGAACCTACAAAAGGACGGATCACCATTCGGGGTCGTGTAGCCTCTTTACTGGAAGTAGGTACCGGGTTTCATCCGGAACTTACAGGAAGAGAGAATATCTACTTAAATGGCGCCATACTGGGAATGAGTCGCTCTGAGATCAAACGAAAGTTTGATGAGATCGTTGACTTTGCAGAAGTGGAGAAATTCCTGGATACACCCGTTAAGCGCTATAGCAGTGGCATGTACGTTCGGTTGGCTTTTGCTGTAGCTGCACATATGGAACCCGAAATACTGGTCATTGATGAGGTGCTGGCAGTTGGGGATATCCAGTTTCAGAAAAAGTGTCTGGGTAAAATGCAGGATGTAAGTAACCGGGAAGGGCGAACAGTATTGTTTGTAAGTCACAATATGTCGGCCATGTCCAACCTTTGTAATAAGGGTATATTACTGTCACAGGGCACCTTGCAATTTCAAGGCGGCATCAATGATGTAATTAATACCTATGTAAGCAAGAGCGATGATAGCAAGGGCACGTTGAGCAGAAGTACTCCTGGGTCAAAATGGTGGTTGAACAGCATCCGGATGTTCCAGGGAGGATCCGAATCATCTTATATCAATGTAAATGAGCCCGTTTCAATCAGTCTGGATTTTGGAGGAAGCGAAACCCGCAAGATATCATTTGAACTACTGGTCAAGGACAGCGAACACAATCCTGTTATCTATATCCCCCTGGGAATAGGACAGAATATCAATTTTGCCTGTGTTGCCGGCAGGTACGGGTTAAACATAGACCTCATGTTGCCTCACCTGGCATTGGGAGCATACAATGTAGATATTTATATAGTGGAGTCGTTCGTCACAAGGATTGCCACCCTGCAGAATGCCTTCTCTTTTGAAGTGATCTCCAGTTATATTACCGATACAGGTTGGAACTTTGAAAAGTACCTTGAGTTGGGAAACATCATGTCAAAAATTAATGATTATAAAATAGAACGGATCGACTAGATCCAGGTAGCATATGAAAAGTATAGTTAAGGAGCCGCTGATTAAATTACTGAATGCAACTTTACTGAACAAGTGGACTATCAGGCGTTTTAATGCATGGTATGAAGCTGCAAACTATAAGTGGGCTTTTACCATTGAAAGACGGCTGCAGCCACCTAAGTTCGATTATACCTGGAAGATTAGTGTAGGTGACAAAGTGGTAAATTTTACATACCACAAAGGAGAACGCAGGGAAGTATTTCATTTCCCGGTCAGTTATAAAATAAATGACCAGCCTTTAAAGGCGATAGAGCAATTGCTGCACCAGCATTATAATAAGGACATAGTGTATTTTGATATAGGCGCCAATTTTGGATTAAGGTCTTTATATTATCTGGTGAATGGCCGTACATGCTTCCTGTTTGAACCCAATGAAGAATGTAATGCGATCACAGAAAGACTTTTTAAACAGAATAATTTCTCTAATGGGAAAGTAGTATCAAGAATCATAGGGCCTGAAAATAAGATCGTTAAATTTTATATTTCCAATTCCAGCTACCTCAGCAGTGTACATAAAGAACATGTGGAAGAACTGCAAGACCTGAAAATGGAGATCGAAATGGAACAGATCGCCATCGATGACTTTGTTAAAGACAAAGGATTGGAAGGTAAGGTCAAGATCGTGAAAGTAGATGTGGAAGGATTGGAATACGAGGTTTGCTTAGGGGCCAGCAATTTATTGGGATCGGACAACATGTGTTTGCTACTGGAGATCTTACCTTCTTCTCGTCACAAGGATAAGTTATTCGCCTTTCTGAAGGAGAGAAATTATACTGTTTATTGTATTGATACGGCCGCTAAATTACAGTTGATCCCCTGCTCTACAGGGATAGAAAGTACGAATAATTCCATCGACTATATCTGTACAAACGATCCGGCGTTGATCAGGAAATTAAATGCTTTTCAGATTCATAATTAATATTGGATGACAAGGCTCACCGATGAAAAGTTTTGGAGTGATTCGTATGTGAACATCCAATTTCAGGACTTGCATGACCATAGTGTTGCACTCCTTTTGCAGAAATATCTTCCGGATGGGAAAGGTAAAGCAGCCATCGAACTGGGTAGTTTTCCCGGTGCGTTTTTACCAACCATCGGCAGAAAGGGATATTCGCTCAATGGAATTGATTTTAATCCCCGGAATACAGACGATTTGCCAGCCTGGTTAAAAAGCCAGGACCTTCAGGTAGGCGTATTCAGATCCGGTGACCTGTTTGAGTTTGCTTCGAAGAATGGTCAACAGTTTGACCTTGTATGTTCTTTCGGACTCATTGAGCATTTTGAAAACTATGATGAAGTGATCAGGATGCACCTTTCGTTGTTAAAGCCGGGAGGACAGCTCATTATCACAACACCCAATTTCAGGGGATGGCTTCAATACCTGCCGCATAAATTCTTTGACGCATATAACTTAGGCAAGCATTACCTGCCAAGCATGAATCCCGGGAAATGGAAAAAATTGCTGGAGTCTGAAGGATTCCAGACGCTTTACTCCGGGTACTTTGGTGGTTATGCCTTCTGGGTAGATAAAGATCAGAAGCGTTCTGCACTGAATAAGCGGCTGTTCCGCCTTACAGAGTGGTCTATCTTCCAGCTACGGAAAATACTTTGGTTTCAATCTTCGGCTTTTTCTGCATTCTGTGGTATTGTAGCAATCAAAGGGCATGAGAAAGCTTAAGATCTTACAATGCCTGGTTTTTTATTTGCCATATCGCATTGGGGGAATTGAGGTATATGTACACTCATTGAACCTGTGCCTCTTGAAGAAGGGGCATGATGTGAAAGTGGTAGTACCTGTATTCCCCGGTGGAGATCCCTACGCAGAAGAATATGAAGGTGTTCCTGTCATATCTTACGCGGGAGCAAACAATGAAACAAAAGCCCAGTTCGAAGGCGATGCACCGGCGAAGGGGCTGGATAGTTTCATTGAGATACTTAAAAAGGAGCAGCCTGATCTGGTACATTTCCACCAGTTTACCGCCAGCAACGGCGTTTCTCTTTTCCATATCAGGGCCGCACGTGAACTTGGTATTGCGGTTTTCTACAGCAATCACCTGGCAGGGTTGACTTGTATGACCGGCAAAATGGTGTACCGGGAAAAGCAGGTTTGTGATGGAGTAATGCGAAATGTCCGGTGTTCTGTCTGTGACCTACAAAAGTTTCATATAAAGGAGTCGCTCGCACGCGGTATCGTGGGAACGGGAGCTACCCTGTCGACAGTGTTGCCTGATAACCCTGGTTCAAAATTGCTATTACTGCTTACCTATTCAAAGCGAATTATCCGGAAAAGAAAGCGAGTGCAGGCGCTGATAGAACTTGTAAACCGGTTTATCGTACTTACAGATTGGTACTATGAGGTGTTAAAGGCAAATGGGTTTGATATGCGGAATGTGACAATCATCCGCCAGGGTCTTCCACTCAGCGATGCCGCTTTAAACCAGGTATCTGTCAAACCTTCTGATGGCCGTTTAAAACTGGTATTCATCGGCAGAATATATCCCGATAAAGGATTGTATATACTCCTGAAAGCTTTGGAGGGAGTTGATGAATCCTTGTATTCGCTTGATATTTATGGACAATTGGACGATGAGGTCTACTTCAGGAATTGTGAAGCACTGTTCAGGCACAAACCTAATATCCGGTACCATGCCTTCGTGAATGGTAAGGAGATCGTCAACACGCTTAAACAATACCAGGTATTGGTGTTGCCTTCTATGATTGCTGAAATGGCCCCTCTTGTGATCCGCGAAGCTTTTGCTGCAGGAATTCCTGTTGTTGGTACTGCTATTGGTGGCATACAGGAAGCAATAATTGACCACGAAAATGGTTTATTATTCGAGATGGGGAACTTTCTGCAATTGAAGAATATCATTGAACGGCTTATTGCAGATAGTACCGTACTAAAGCATTTAACAAGTAAGATAATACCTCCCACTATATTTGAAAAAATCGCAGACCAGATAGAGCAGGAATATTTTACGGTCTTGTCGTCTGCTGCTAAAGGCTGAATAGAGCATTATGAGAATATTATTATTGATGGACCCCTTTATTCCTGTGCCCCCGATCCATTACGGAGGGATAGAGCGGGTGATTTATGATATAGCTTGTAAGTATGTTGAAATGGGACACGAAGTTACCCTGGTAGCCGGTCCTGGTTCAAAGTCTCCTGGGAGGCTGATTACTTATGGTGAGAATGGGCAGGGATCTGCAAAGCTCGACTGGGGCATTATGAAAGAGGTCAATGCCATTGTTTCCCAGGAAATAAAACGGCATGATGTATTACACAATTTCGGAAGGCTTGCATTCCTGTTTCCCATAGCATGGTCAGGTATCAGAAAAATACAAACCTACATGCGGTACATCACTCCCCGGAATATTAAAATGCTCAACTGGGCGGGCGTGCGCAATACAACTTACACAGCCGTTTCTGATGCTATTGTAAAAACAGGCAAACCGGGAGGCGGTCATTGGGCAACCATCTACAACTGTGCTCCCATGGAGCAATTCGATTATGTTCCGAAAGTGGCAGACGATGCCCCCCTTGTTTTTCTGGGAAGACTGGAACGTTGCAAAGGAGCACACAGTGCGATCAGTGTGGCGGAAAAAACCGGACGAAAATTACTTATTGCGGGTAATATATCCAACCTGCCGGAAGAAAAGGCCTATTTCCATGATGAAGTGGAGCCCAGGATTGATGGAAAGCTGGTGGAGTACATTGGTGTAGTGAATAATGTGGAGAAGAATAAATTACTGGGGAGTGCCGCAGCAATGTTGCTACCCATTGAATGGTATGAACCTTTCCCTGTTGTATTGCCCGAGTCATTTGCCTGCGGTACCCCCATTTTGGCCTTTCCGGGAGGCGGCGTGCCCGAAGGTATACAACAAGGAATAACAGGTTTTCTTTCCAACAACGTAGATGAAATGGTGGCCGATGTTGCCAGGATCGGTACTTTAAGCCGGGCTGCTTGCCGGGATGAAGCGCTTTCGAAATACAGTGATGCGGTTATTGCTGCCAATTATATAAAATTATACCAGTCGATATGATAAAGAAAATGCTGACGAGGCTCATTCCCGATTCAGTAAAGCAGGAGTTTAAGATAAAACTCGGGGCCCCTCATATGTTTTGGAGCCTTAATAATCTGAAAAAGAATGGCCTGGATGCTAAGCAGATTGTGGATATCGGAGCCTACAAGGGCGAGTGGACCGAGGAGTTATTAAAGATATTTCCGAATGCCACTTATCTTATGGTGGAAGGCAATCCCGAAAGAGAACCAGATCTATCGGCTTTTGTTGCAAAGCATAAGCCCGCCAATATAAAATACGAAATTGCCTTGCTGGGCAGCACAGATGGTGAGCAAAAGAATTTTCATGTGATGGATACAGCAAGCTCTGTATTGGATGAATACACCCATTCTGATGCGGTTACCCTTAAATTAACTTCCCATACCCTTGACCAGGTGGCTCAAAAACACCATTTCAACAATGTATCGTTGGTGAAGCTTGATGTACAGGGATATGAAGTGGAAGTGCTCAAAGGTGGCAGTCAGCTATTACAACAGGCAGAAGCTGTGCTGATGGAAGTTTCATTACTGGATATCCACAAAAATGTGCCGCTGTTGAGAGATGTTTTGAATTTTATGTACGAGTATGGCTTTGTTGCGTATGATATTTGTTCCGTAGCTGCCAGAAGGCCCAAAGACAGGGCTTTATGGCAAACTGACGTGCTGTTTGTAAAAGAAAATTCCAGGTACAGGAGCGATAAAAGCTATTACTAGTTGAAGAAAGTTGTACTGATCACGCCTGGCCAGCCTTCTTCCAATCCCCGCCTTTTAAAAGAGGCTTTGACACTTGACAAGGCAGGATATGTTGTTACAGTCATATATTGTTTTTGGGTGGCATGGGCAGATCCTCATGATCAGGAACTGATCAACCAAAATCCATCTATACGCTGGATAAGAGTGGGAGGGCATCCAACCGAAAAGAAATTATGGTATTGGTATACCCGGCTGCGGCATAAATTATTCCGGATCATTGCAGGTAAATTAACAACATCCGTATACTGGCAACAACGAGCTGTGGTGCGTTGCTACAATGAATTGAAACGTACTGCAGCGCGGATAAAAGGCGATCTTTATATTGCGCACAATACTGGTGCTCTGGCCCCGGCAGCATTAGCAGCCCAAAAAAACAATACGGCATATGCCTTCGATGGTGAAGACTTTCACCGTGGAGAAGTTTCCGATAAGGCAGATGTAGCGATTGTTACTACCATAGAAGATAAATATCTTCCCGGTGTGCGGTATTTTACTGCAGCCAGTCCCCTCATTGCAGCAGCCTACAATAAGAATTATCCTCAAAAAGATATTACAGTTATCAGGAACGTTTTTAGCAAACGTTTTGCAGCACCATTTACAAATCACTCGGACAATACAGTTCAACTGTTCTGGTTTTCACAAACAGTAGGCCCTGCCCGGGGATTGGAAGTTGTAATAGCAGCCTTAAATCAGTTAAAAGATTACCAATATAAGCTTCATGTGTTGGGTTATTGCACAGATGCTTACCGCGCAACCCTGGAAGCGCTGGCTCACCAGCCATTCCTTGCGTTTATTGAGCCAGTGCCCTTGAAGGCTATTTTTGAAATAGCGGCAGGTTTTGATATTGGCCTGGCAACAGAAATGCCCTATACAGAGAACAGGAAGATCTGTCTCACCAACAAGTTGTTCATCTACATGCAGTCTGGGAATTGCGTGGTAGCTTCTGATACCGATGCACAGCAGCAATTCCTGCAACAATATCCTGGTTCTGGCCTGTTGTATAAACACAACGATCCGGACGACCTGGCTATACAGTTCAGAAAGCTATTTGACAATAAAGCGTTTTTGCAGGATTGCCGGCAAAAATCCTGGAATCTGGGCCATAATGAACTGAATTGGGAGAAGGAGTCGGAAATATGGTTATCACTCATTCGTTCATTGTGGAGCAAGTAGTGAAACGCGTATTGATCATAACACCTCACTTTCCACCGGTAAACAGTGCGGATATGCACCGTGTACGCCAAAGCCTTCCTTATTTCAGGGAAATGGGGTGGGAACCAGTAATCATTACGGTGGATGAGCAATACATAGAATCCTACAGCATAGATCCATTGTTGCTGCATACCATTCCGACTGACATTGAGATACATAAAGTAAAGGCCTTTGATGTACAGTATACCCGTAAGCTAGGGTTAGGAAGTTTGTCGATGCGCTCCTATTTTCAGATAAAGCGCAAAGGCAATGAACTCTTGAGAGCGAAAAAGTTTGACCTGGTATATTTCTCCACCACAGCCTTCCATGTCATGGCCCTGGGGCCGGTATGGAAGAAAAAGTTTGGAGTACCATTTATCCTTGATATCCAGGATCCCTGGCGTAGTGATTTTTACCTGGATAAACCCAGGTCAGAACGTCCTCCCAAATTTTTTATCTCGTATAATATTGATAAATACCTGGAGGGGAAAACTGTTCCGGCTGCCAATGGCGTCATCAGTGTTTCTGATGGATATTGTAATATGTTTTTGCAGCGGTACCCCCGTATGCGTAAAGAACAATTCAGGGTCATTCCCTTCGGGGCAACGGATAAAGATTTTTCTGTCATGGAGAAATACATTCGTTCGGTGGATAAAGCTAGTTTCCGGGATGACCGGATCAATATTCTTTATGTAGGACGTGGTGGATTTGACCTGAAGTTTGCATTGGAGATCATTTTCCGTGCTTTGGCAAAAGGGCTTGACATAAATCCTGGTCTGTTTGAAAGAGTCCATCTTTGGTTTATCGGAACCAGCTATGCACCAGCTGGTACTGGACAGAAGACAATTGAACCGCTGGCGCAGGCATTCAAGGTGGGTAACTATGTTACTGAGATCACCGATCGTATACCCTACTTTGAAACTTTGTTTTTGCTCAAAAAGGCAAAACTCTTACTGGTTCCCGGTTCAATAGATACTACTTACACTGCTTCCAAGATCTATCCTTATATTATAGCTCAACAACCTTTGCTGGCTGTTTTTTATAAGGACAGCAGTGTGGTGCAAGTACTGCAGCAAGTGCGACCAGGTAGTGTGCTGGCATTTGACCATCTGCATCATTCACCGGAAGAATATGTGAATGATTGCCTGGAAAAACTGGATACCTTGTTGAATGATGACCGACAGATATCTGTGAATATGGAAGCATTTGAACCCTATATGGCCAAAGGGCGGACCAAAGAACAGGTAGATTTTTTTAATGAAGTAGTACATGGGTTTCGGCATTAAACGGATAAACATAGCTAAGGAAATACCCTCCATTGAATTGTTGCGTGGCGTTGCTTCTGCGATGGTGTGCTTTTTCCACCTGACCAATGGCAATGTGCATTTCCTGCCGGAGAATAACATGATGAGGCAGGTTGGAAAATACGGATGGACAGGCGTGGAAGTATTTTTTGTGATCTCTGGTTTTGTAATTCCCTATGCCATGTACGTAAAGAATTATACGACCAATGGCCTATTCACATTCTTGAAAAAAAGGATTATCCGCATTGAACCTCCCTATCTTATTTCCATTGTTCTGGTTTTGCTGCTCAATTTTGTAAGTACCCTTTCTCCCTATTATCGGGGAGCTCCTTTTACAATAGACTGGGCCAACCTGGCCGGGCATGTGGCTTACCTGAATGTGTTTACTGGCGAAAACTGGCTAAACCCCGTTTATTGGTCATTAGGGATCGAGTTTCAATATTATTTATTGATTGCCCTCGCTTACAGTTTCCTGGCGGGTAAGCAATTCATTGGCCGGTTGTTATTCTTTGCTGTTTTTACCGGTCTGTCATTTTTGCCTTTGCCGGAGGGGCGATTCCTTTTTACTTACGCCGGTTATTTCCTTGCAGGCATCTTATTGTTCCAGTGGGTATGTGGAATTATCGCCAACCGGGAGTTTTTCATCCTGGGCGGTTTTACAGGCTTGTTATTGTGGTATCAGCATGGCTTGGGTTTGATGTTGCTGGTAATGGCTACTCTGTTTGTGATTATCTACATCAACCAGGTTCCCAAAATATTCCGAAGCCTGGGGCTAATCTCCTATTCTCTTTATCTGATCCATGTGCCCATTGGTGGACGTATCACCAACCTGGTCGAAACACGTATTTCAAATATATTCATCCGCGAATGTGTTATAGTAATAGCATTTCTGGTTTGCGTCGGAGTCAGCATTCTCTTTTACAAATACATTGAGCAATATTTTAAAAGACTTTCAGGTTCTATCAGGTACCAGTCTGATGCTGCACCCGTAAGTCCTGTAGTTGCAGAACGCTGACACTTTTCATTCAATTCCATGCATTCCTTATGAAGCGGCTGGCAATCATAACAACACACCCCATACAATACAACGACCCCTGGTTTAAACTACTGGCTGTTGGTAAAAAAGTATTGCCTAAAGTCTTTTATACCTGGGAACAAACAAAGTCCGGGGAAAAACATGATGTGGGCTTTGGTAAGGTCATTTCCTGGGATATTCCAATGCTGGAGGGGTATGAGTACACTTTTGTAAAGAATAAAGCAAAGGACCCTGGTACGCATCATTTTCAAGGTGTAGTAAACCCTACTTTGATAAAGGAAGTGGAGGAATGGGGGGCACAGGCAATACTTGTCATAGGATGGAGCTTTCATAGCCACCTGGCTTGCTTGCGTTATTTTCATAAAAAGGTGCCTGTTCTTTTCAGAGGCGATTCGACCTTGCTTAATGAACGTCCCGGTATTAAACAATGGCTTCGTAGGATATCCCTGAAATGGGTGTACAAGCATGTTGACTACGCTTTATATGTTGGCGCTAATAATAAAGCATACTACCTGAAGCACGGTTTAAAGGAAGACCAGTTGGTGCTGGCGCCTCATGCTATTGACAACAACCGGTTTGCACAACCGGATGATGCTTATAGGGCAGAGGCCAAAGCCTGGAGGGGAAAATTAGAGATAACGGAAGACAACCTGGTACTTTTATTTGCTGGTAAACTGGAACCTAATAAAGACCCATTCTTTATCACAGCCCTTGCTAAAGAAATTCCTGATCAACGCCTGCGAATCGTACTCGTGGGCAATGGTGTGTTGGAGCACGAGTTAAAACAGGCTGCTGCCTTAGATTCCCGAATCCGGTTCATAGATTTTCAGAACCAACGTGCAATGCCGGTCATGTACAGGATCGGAGATGTATTCATATTATCTTCTCAAAGTGAAACCTGGGGACTGGGTGCTAATGAAGCAATGGCAAGCGGTTGCGCAATCATTATGTCGGATAAGTGTGGAGGAGCTGTTGACCTTATTAAGGAAGGTGTGAATGGAATGATCATCAGGCAGCGGGATACAAAAGACTGTGTCCGTTTTATTAATGACTTGCTTGGGAGCAGGGAATTGTTAAAAGGCATGCAATCGGCCTCCCGACGATTAATTGATAATTTTTCTTTTGACGGAATTGTACGGGCAACGGAGCAGATATGTACAGATAACATATAAAAGCTATCAACATTGAAAATCCCTCAACTAACATTTACCCGTTTTCTAGCTGCCATTGCTATCGTTTTTTTTCATGACGAAGGGAATGCTTACCCACTCGGTACCCCTTTTATTCGGAATTGGATTTCTTTCAGTAACGTGTTTGTTAGCTATTTCTTTGTTTTATCGGGATTCATCCTGGTTGTATCTTCTGTAAAGGATGACAGGCTGGCTATTGGAAAAAAAGCGTTTTGGTTCAATCGGTTTGCCCGGATCTACCCATTGTATTTTTTTGCGTTGGCGATGTACCTTGGGCTTTGTTTAATGGCCAATACACCCAATACAAAACTTACTTTCGATCAGCTTATACTAACTACTACCCTTCTTCAGGCCTGGATCCCTAAATATGTAATGGCTTACAACTACGTTTCCTGGACATTATCCATTGAGGCCCTCTTTTATTTAATATTCCCGTTTTTGATATTGGCGATGGCTAGGATGAGGTTGTCTGTCGCCCTTTGGATAGGTATAGCTATCTGGGTAATAAGCCTCCTGATTTACATATACGTTGTTGATCAAGCCTATCCTAAGTTATTCACGGATTATTTTCCACTGTTACATGTAAATAGCTTTATTGGCGGGGTTGTGGCAGGGCAATTTTTTATCAAGTACAAGCCAACGTTTGTGAGGAACAGGAATTTAATTTTGATGGTGTTCCTGGTGCTTTCAGCGATTGTTTTAGGAGGTATCTCTTTTCATAACCATTTTATCCGGCAGTATTATCACAACGGGCTTTTTGCTCCGTTATTCCTTTCATTAATATTATACCTCTCTTCACTGGAAGAGGGTGTTTTAAAGCGGATGCTAAGCCACCCGGTTTTACAGTATCTGGGAGAGATTAGTTATGGGATTTACATACTTCAACTTGCGGTATCTATTTTGGTGACCGGGTTGAACAATCGTTTTTTTCACCTGTCACATACTACTACTTTTTATCTATATGTACTGGTGCTTATTGCCTTTTGTGCGTTATGCCATGAGTTCATTGAAAAACCCTGCCGCGTATATTTAAAAAGTGTATTCAGTAAACTTCAAATGACCAGGCAACCGGCTTATGTTTCCACCAAAACAACAGCCGAGTAATGGGTGGTAAGAAAATCCTATTGGTTTGCGGGGCATCGAAAGTCTTTGGTGTTGAAAGGATCACCCTGAGGATTATTGAAGAATTGAAACAACGGGGTTGGTCTTTCCACTGCATATTAAGTGGATGGAATGATGGTGTATTCATTAAAGAGCTGGAACGTATCGGCGTTCCCTATTCGACGGTTAAGTTAGGCTGGCTATATCTGAAAAAATGGAAATGGACACTAGACACCTTGTGGCATTATCCGGGATCAATACGGACTTTCAAAAGCGCTCGGCGGCAATTTAATCCTGATGCGATCTATTTTGTATCGTTTCAGAGTATCGTAATGTTGTATCCTTTTCTGAAAGGCAAAGTGTTCTATCATGTACATGATCAATTGAGCGTTTCCGGGCAGGGACGAAAACTTTTATCGCTTATTGATAAAAAAATACGAAATTATATCGCTTGCTCGGCGTTTATCCGGCAGGATCTGGTCAACAGCGGTATTTCTGTAGATAAAGTAGAGGTGATCTATAATTTCTTATCAAATGTTGATATTCCGGCACCTGCTGAAAAAAAGGAACCTACGGGCCTTTTCCAGATAGGTATTATTGGGCAGGTGTCTGAGCATAAAGGGCATCATATTCTGATTGCTGCATTGGAAATGCTTCTGGAAAAGAATTACGATTTCAAGTTAAAAATAATCGGCAGTGGCGCCGATGCTTATATTAATCAGATAAAGGAGCAAATTGAGGCTGCAGGATTACAGCATAAAATAGATTGGTTAGGTTACCTGCCGACAGAAAAAGAAATTTATGCTGATCTGGACCTCGTTATTGTACCCACCGTACGTCCGGAGCCATTTGGACTGGTGGCAATTGAACCTTCGCGCTATAATATTCCGGTTATTGCTTCCCGGAACGGAGGATTACAAGAGGTGATCATTGACCAGGAAACAGGCTTGCTTTTTGAAAGTGGCAATAGCCAGGATCTCGCACAGAAAATAGAACTTACTATAAATAACCCCGCACTGCTAAATCAAATGGGCATAAATGCTGGTAAACGACTAAAGGCTTGCTTTAGTGCTCCGGCTAATGTGACGTTAATAGAAAAAACAATCTTGAATTAGATGTTTTATTATTTAACCAAACTAATATACCATGAGAGGAAATGCATTGGCGCACTATTTAAAAGTACGTTTAGGGTTTGCTGAACCACATACGCAAACAACCAGTTCTGAACGCAGCGTGTTAGAGAAATATGCAAAGAATGCATCAGTCGGCATTGAAATCGGTGTGTATGAAGGTGTCAATACCTCGCTGATAGCAAGAAATATGAAATCTGAAGGGAGGTTATATGGTATCGATCCCTTTTTTAAAGGCAGGGCAGGTATATGTTATAGCAAACTGATTGCGCTGCATAACCTTAAAAAGACCCAAACCATCGGAAAAGTTACGTTAATAGAAAAGTTAAGTAGTGATGCTGCCGCAGATGTACCAGAGAGAATTGATTTCATGTTCATTGATGGTGACCATTCTTATGAAGGGATTGCCAAAGACTGGGAACTTTTTTCCTGTAAGATAGTGCCAGGTGGTATAATTGCTTTGCACGATACTTCGGTGCCCGACTTTGATCCGGAAAGGAGCAAGCTGGGATCAGTATCGTTTTTTGCTCAGGTCATCAGCAAAGATCTGGCATTTGAAAAGCTGGAGACAGCCGATTCTATGAACGTGCTCAGGCGAAAGTAGTAACAGTCAATAAACAAGCTGATCCGTATAAATAATGAATCCGGCTATTAACTATAAAGTATCCTTTAGTGGCACAAATGTTTGGACGATCCTGGCGATCTGTCTTTTGTCCACCCTTTCCTTCAACGGAATTTTCATATTTACTTGTTTAGCCACTTTAATGTTGATCTTATCATTGATATGGCGTTATAACAGGCCCGGCATATTGGTATTTGCCTTCATACTTCAATGGCTTCAGGTTATAACCTATATTTTTTGGCAGAACTCAAAAGGGCAGAGCATGCTGGCCTCCAATTCTGCAGCAGCGTTGCTGGTCAGTTGTGCAGGTTTATTTCTGATGGCAGTTGTTATTCATTTTATGATCAGAAACCTGGAAATTCCTACACTTGCTCGACTTCGGGAACAAGCCGAGAAAATAAATTCCAGAAAACTGTTGCTTGTTTATGTATTGACTACGGTTTTTTTAACCTCTGTTCGTTTTGTATTTGGTAATGCGGGTGGTGCTGATCAGTTATTGGTAGTATTTTCATCATTAAAGTGGGTCTTTTTTATGACCTATGGGTTCATGGTTTGGCTCAGAAAAAAGAACGTCCTTATTTTTATAATCATAATAGGGTATGAGTTTGCTTCGTCTCTGACTTCCTACTTTTCCAGCTTTAAAGAAGTTTTGTTGTTTGCCATCATAGTGGCCTTGACATTTGTTACCAAGATCAGGCCCCGACAGATTATTTTTGGATTGATAGCCATTGTATTGCTGGGTGTTTTATTGCTTACGTGGACAGCTATTAAAAGTGACTACAGAATGTATGTTAACAAAGGAAAGCGAGAGCAGGTGGTATCGGTAAAGAGGTCTGAGGCCATTGGAAAAATGCAAAGTGAGGTGCAGGACCTGACCTTGAATAATTATAAGCTTGCTTCCAATATGATCCTTTACCGTATCCAATACCTGCACAACCTTAATCTCTCTATGGAGCGGGTTCCTTATCTTTTACCTCACCAGAATGGTGCTGTGTGGTGGAAAAATATAAGCTTTGTTCTAACTCCACGTGTATTATTTCCCAATAAGGGAGTATATAATGCTTCGGAAAAAGCAAGACTTTATACCGGGTTACATTATGCAGGGTTGAAAGAAGGTTCATCTTTTAGTCTTGGCTACTTTGCGGATAGTTATGTAGATTTTGGCTATGTGGGTATGTTTTTTCCGATAGCGCTTATTGGTTTATTTGTAGGATGGATCTACAGGGTATTTTTCAAAATGTCGCGCCTGAATGTGCTGTTCAGCTATGCAATAATAAATATATGCCTCTATAATTTTAGCTCATTTGAGGCCGATGGGCTATTTCTTTTCGGAAGGTTGCTGACAAACCTTATCGTTTATTGGGTATTGGCTGTGACCGTGTTCCCCATGTTGCAAAAATGGCTGTATAAAAAAGGGTAATGAAGGTTTGTTATATTTATCGAAAGCCCCAGGCAGACTATTTTAGTATTGAAAAAATCTTCCGGCAGATAAGTTCTTTCTTAGAAGAACGCATCGCCATTATACGGGAGTATGCCCCCTATGCGCGGTTGACCCCACAGAATATAGCAAAGAATTTTAAGGTAGTCCGTAAGGTAATTGCCGACGTGTACCATGTAACAGGTGATGTACACTATCTTGTTTTAGGCCTGCCCGGAAAGAAAACGATCCTCACGATCCATGATTGTGTTTTTCTGTACAATACCAGTGGTATCAAGCGCCGCCTGCTGACCTTGTTCTTTCTAAAGTTGCCTGTGCGTCATTGCCATACAATCACCACTATTTCTGAAAAATCGAGGGATGAGATCATAAAGCATTCCGGATGCTCTCCCGATAAAGTGGTGGTGGTACCCAATCCTGTGGGGGAGATGTTTTATTATTCAGAGAGAGATTTTAATACCTCCAGGCCTGTATTGTTATTCATTGGTTCAACACCTAATAAAAACCTGGAAAGAGTCATCTGCGCCCTGGAGGGGATATCCTGCCAGCTTGTTATTGTGGGGAAGATCAATGAACTTCACAGGCAATTGCTGGAAAAAGCGGGGATCGCGTATCGGCAATTAAGCGGCTTGACGGAACAGGCATTGGCCGATGTGTATGCTGATAGCGATATAGTCTTATTTCCCTCTACTTACGAAGGATTTGGGCTACCGGTTATTGAGGGTCAAAAATCCGGGCGGCCGGTGATCACCAGTAATATTAGCCCTATGAAAGAGGTGGCCGGTGAAGGCGCTTGTTTTGTAGATCCTTTTAATGTGGTATCCATAAAAGAAGGCATAAAGCAGGTAATTGGCGACAAAACTTACCGGGAAACAATTGTGCGAAAAGGCTTAGATAATGTGCAACAGTACGAAGCATCGGTTATCGCAGAAAGATATTTACATGTCTATGGGCAAATCACATCATATCAATCCTTTATATAAAAGATAACTCCTTCTTTAATAGCATTTTAATTTCATATCGACCACTATCAGCTTGATTTTGTGTAATATGCACCCCATACTCTACTCCTTAATATTGTCATGTATACTAATTTGTTTATCAGTATATAAGAGGATATTCATAAGAGCAGGCGTATCCCCTCTGAATCCGATACCGGCATGGAATCCAATACCGTTAATGTCGCTATCTTATGAGTTTATTTCGACGCAAAATCCGGCTACATTCATTCTTTGCTCAACGAGGAAAGTATATACTTATATTCTTAAATGGGTTCCTCCTGGCGTTACTGATTTATTTCTATACAGAGAATCAATACGAAAAGAACCTTTTTGCTTCCATGGCCGCCTATGTGCGTAGCGAAGCTCCCGATACAAATGCATCACCAAATAATACGGAGGATAGTCTCATCATCAGAAGTGTGCACATGGTACATGATCTGGGAGAAAGGCGAATGCTTGTATTCGGTCCAAACAATGTTAATGGCATAAAAGCAGGTTATATTCAGCCGGTTAGCGTCGATTTAATGACTGCCCAGGGCGCTTGTGGAAGCCATGCTTACGTTTTGGCCAGGTTATTACAGGAAATGAATATTGAGATCCGAATCCCGCAGATGACAGTGCAAGGTCAAAGCGCAGGGCATATAATAGTAGAGGCAAAGACGGCTGAAGGGTGGGTGGTATTGGATGCTTTGAGTAATGTTTATTTCACAAAACCTGACGGGAATCTGGCTGGTTTTGATGATGTTAAGAACAACTGGAATTATTATCAACGTCAGGTGCCAGGTAATTATAATATGGCGTACCGGTACGAAGGAGTCCGATATACCAATTGGGATAAGATTCCGGTTGTGATGCCCCTCATCAAGAATGTTATGTATTGGACGATGGGTAAAGAGCGGACGGATAGTTACTCTCTTCGAAGTCTGGGGCTTAATAAGTACAAGGTTTTATTCAATATAACCCTGGGCGCCTATCTGCTAGTGATCCTGTTTTCTATTAACTTATACATAAAGGCCCGGCGCAGGGCTACTGCCAAAGTAGCTTTTACTCATATCGATAGCGCCACTGTGCCAGCTTAATCGGCGAGTTGATCTTTCGATTGTACTACCATTACATTTTTATCGTTATGACTATACCTGTTGATAGTCATTTGCCAGTTTACAAAGTAACTGTTGAAGACATGGAACAGTAGCTTTGGGCAATTCCTTTTTCTAAAATTATCTATTAATTATCATCCTATTGTATGTGCGGCATTGCCGGTATTCTTTACTTTAAAGGCCCTGTTCCGGATCAATCTGTTATAAAAAGAATGACAGATGCTATGGCTCATCGCGGACCTGATGCGCACAACGACTATGTTCAGGGACGGGTGGCTTTGGGACACCGCAGGCTGTCTATCATAGACTTGTCTGATGCTGCTAATCAGCCATTTGCTGATCATACAGGCCGTTACCGGATCGTTTTTAACGGAGAGATATATAATTTCCAGGAAATCAAGGACCGGCTTACGGATTATCCCTTTACCACCAATGGGGATACTGAAGTATTATTGGCGGCCTATATAAAATGGGGAGTGGAAAGTCTTACTTACCTGAAAGGTATGTATGCTTTTGCCATCTGGGATACGGTAACAGAAGAGTTGTTTATTGCGCGTGACCGGATGGGCGTTAAACCGGTATATTATTATATCAATGATGACTATTTCCTTTTTGCTTCAGAAGTGCGGGGAGTTCTGGCGAGTGGAATGGTGCCTAAAAAGATCAACAAGGCAGCTGTAAGGGAATTTTTGAGTTATCAGTCCATTGGTTTCCCACTGTCGATCATTGAAAATATTGCGCAATTGGATGCCGGCTCCTGTATCACCATCCGGGGTACAAAATCGGTCACTAAAAAATACTGGGATATTACGGCTGCTGCGGCCGAGGGAGATTATGGTGATAAGAAGCAGGTATTGCAAAATATTCGTGATCTGCTGAGAAATTCTGTAGAGCGAAGGCTGGTAAGTGATGTGCCGATCGGTGCATTTTTATCGGGCGGCATAGACTCCAGTGCTGTAGTGGGTTTGATGGCAGAGGTAAGCAAATCCCGACCCAATACATTCACCATTGGTTTCAGTGAGAAGGAGTTTGACGAATCGGAGTACGCTGCGCAAATTGCCAGAAAATTCAATACGCATCATAACCAGGTATTGCTGAAGCCATCTGTTTTTCTGGATGAGCTTACCAATGCTTTGGATGCCCTGGATACGCCCAGCGGCGATGGCATTAATACTTATGTGGTATCCAAAGCCATCCGGCAAAGTGGACTCACGGTAGCCTTGTCGGGCGTAGGAGGAGATGAACTGTTTGCGGGATATCCCTTTTTTCGCCAGTACCTGCAGTTGAGAAAATTCAACAAGGTATGGGGTGCTATGGGCTGGGCCAGGCAGTTGGCTGCTGCAGGCCTGTCGCTCAAAGGGTCCAACAAGGCTGGCAGGATGCAGCAATTGTTGAAAGCTCCGACTTGTTCAATCAGTTCCTTTTATCCAGAATTTAGAAGAATATTTACATCCGCACTGCTTTCAAAACTTACCCGGCTGGGTAGCGGTACTACGGCATTGGAGAGTAACCTGCTTGGGTTGAATGGGAGTTTTGAAAAGTTTCCGGAATTGAGCCAGGTGTCGATAGCCGAATACCTTGGTTATACACAGCATACCTTGCTGAAAGATACTGACCAAATGAGCATGGCGGTCTCCCTGGAAGTAAGGGAGCCCTTCTTCGATCATGACCTGGTTACTTATGTATTGGGCATTCCCGATCAATTGAAGTTTCCGCATACGCCCAAAAGCCTGCTGGTAGACTCATTGCAGGGTCTGCTGCCTCCAGAAATTGTTCATCGACGTAAACAGGGCTTTTTATTCCCCTGGGCTGTATGGATGAAAGGTGAGCTGCATGATTTTTGTGATCAACGCCTGCGGCGGATGGCTGAACGCGACTTTATAGAAGGAAAGGCGCTGATGGATTATTGGGCGCGTTTTAGAAAAAGTGATCCGGAAGTGCGGTGGATGGAGCTTTGGCTGTTTGTGGTGTTGGAATATTGGATGGAGAAGAACGGATTCTAATCATGTTTATTAAGTAAAGATCGTGCGAAAAACCATCCTGGTATTTGTTGACTGGTTTGATCCGGGTTATAAGGCAGGGGGGCCTATCCGTTCTGCTGTGAACTTTGCAAAGCATATGCAACATGATTATGAAGTGCATGTTTTCACGGGTGACAGGGATCTTGGAGCTTCATCACCCTATCAGCATATCCGGGTAAATGAATGGCTACCCTATGATGAAAAGGTGAAGGTGTTCTATTGCTCTCCGGACCAGCTCAATATGCAAACCATCACGAGTGTTTTGAATGACTTGCAACCAGCAGTTATTTATCTCAACAGCATGTTCTCCCGGTATTTTACCATTTATCCTTTGTTGATAAACAGGCGGAATAAATGGAAAACCAAAGTGGTACTGGCGCCGCGCGGTATGTTGAGGATAAGTGCCCTCCAGTTCAAGCCATTAAAAAAGAAGGTATACCTGCGTATTTTTAAGCTGCTTGGTTTTCACCGTCATATTGATTTTCAGGCTACTGATACCACTGAATTTACGGATATAAAGAAAGTATTTGGCTCCGGGGCTCAAGGCGTATTAGCGCCCAACTGGCCAGGTTATATTCCTCCCTATTCCGGGAGTCTTGCCAAGAAGCCCGGCGAACTCAAGGTCATATTCATTGGTCGGGTGCATCCCATTAAGAATCTTGATTTTTTATTGGAATGCCTGCCACAGGTAAAAGGGAATATTGTATTAACAGTGGTCGGTAATGAAGAGGATAAATCTTTTGCAGCCCGTTGCCGCGAAATAGCAATCTCCTTTCCGGAAAATATCCGGGTTGATTTCAGGGGGGAGATTCCAAACAATAAATTACCCCCTATCATTACGGAACATCATATTTTGGGTCTCCCCACCCAGGGTGAGAATTTTGGACATGCTATTTTTGAAGCGCTTGCCGGTGGTAAGCCTGTCCTGATCAGTGATCAGACCCCGTGGAGAAACCTGCAAGCCGCTTATGCAGGTTGGGATCTCCCCCTACAAGAACGGCAGCAATTTATAAATGCCCTGCAGTTGGCCGTCGATCTGGAACAGGAAGCGTACGATCAATGGTCATTGGGGGCCTGGCAGTACGTGCACAATACGATCAATAACGAGGAACTAAAAATAATTTATCAAAAGCTATTTAACTGAGAGATGTATATACTTGGACTTAATGCTTACCACGCAGATTCTTCTGCAGCTATTTTTAAAGACGGGATCATGATTGCGGCTACGGAAGAAGAACGGTTCAGGAGGGTAAAACACTGGGCTGGTTTCCCTTCCATGGCGATACAGTTTTGCCTGGAGGAAGCGGGAATTACTTTGGCAGAAGTAGACCATATTGCTATTGGGCGTGATCCTTCTGCCAAGCTGCTTAATAAGGTAATGTACCTGCTTAAAAATCCGGGCGGAGGTTGGAATGCGGTGATGGACCGACTAAAGAATGCGCGTAAAGTTTCATCGCTGGAAGATGAGTTTCTCACATTGGATAGTAGTCTTGATAAATCTGTGATCAAAAGCAAAATACACCAGGTAGAGCACCATCGCAGTCACCTGGCATCGGCTTTTTTTGCTTCTCCTTTTGAAGAAGCTGCTTTATTGTCTATTGATGGCTCGGGCGATTTTACCACCACCATGATCGGGGTGGGTAAAGGCAATAAAATAGAAGTGATCGACTCTGTAGATTTCCCTCATTCAGTGGGGCTTTTTTATACAGCCTTCACGCAACTGCTGGGATTCCCGCATTATGGCGATGAGTACAAGGTGATGGGACTTGCGCCATATGGAGAACCCAAGTATGTGGACAAACTGAGGGATGTTCTGTGTTTTAATAACAGTAATGGATTGTTTACCCTGAACCTGAAGTATTTCCGGTCGGCTAAACAAGGGATCGTGTCTTATGGGGATGATCATATTCCTGTAGTGGCACCTTTGTTTTCTGCTTACATGGAGGAGAAATTTGGGGCGGTTCGTAAAAAGGACGAGGCGCTGTCGCAATACCATAAAGATATGGCTGCGTCTATTCAGCGTATTACTGAGGAATTGATCTTCCATATACTGGAGCACCTGAAGAAAAGGACGGGCCTGCCGGCAGTATGTATTGCTGGTGGTGTGGCGCAGAATTCTGTGGCTAATGGAAAGATCACCCGTAAAACTTCTTTTAAACAAGTATATATTCCCTCTGCCGGTCACGATGCCGGGATATCGATGGGGGCCGCTTTATACGTTTATAATCATTTGCTGAACCAGCCAAGGGCTACACCAATTTGGACGGCTTATACTGGCAGTCGGTTTTCAAATGAAGCCATAGAGGCCTACCTGCAATCCAGGAATATTCAATATACCCGGTATTCGGATGAGGAATTGTATGAAAAGGTAGCCAACCGGTTGATTGATGCTGGTGTGGTGGGCTGGTTCAATGGGCGTGCGGAATTTGGACCCCGGGCATTAGGCGCCCGGTCAATTCTGGCCGATCCACGGAGATTGGATGCCAAAGAGTTGCTGAATTCGAAGATCAAACGGCGGGAAAGCTTCCGTCCTTTTGCTCCTTCTATCTTAAAAGAATATGTGTCTGAATATTTTGAAGTGACGGATGATGTGCCTTTTATGGAGAAGGTATTTCCCATTAAACCGGAAAAGCATGCAGCCATACCTGCTGTTACGCATGTGGACGGCACGGGCCGTTTGCAAACTGTAGACAAGGCTGTTACCCCCCGCTACTACGCGCTGATAGAGGCATTCCGTCAGAAAACGGGTGTACCTATATTATTGAATACCTCGTTTAATGAGAATGAGCCGATCGTTAATTCCCCTGAAAATGCGCTGGAATGCTATCTGCGCACTAATATGGACATGCTGGTATTGGAGAATTGTGTGATCACCAGGAATGGGTAGTATGAAAATAACCATTATCACAGCTACTTATAATAGTGCGGCTACGGTGCGTGATACGCTTGATTGCATTGCGGGTCAAAGCTACCGGGACATAGAGCATATCATTGTAGATGGCCTTTCAGCCGATAATACGCTGGACATTGTGAAGGAATTTCCACATGTGGCGCAGGTGGTCTCGGGAAAGGATAAGGGGATCTATGATGCCATGAATAAAGGATTGAAGCTGGCCACCGGCGAAGTCGTGGGCATCCTCAATTCAGATGATTTTTATGATAACCGGGAGGTACTTTCCCGGGTCATGGCGGCATTTAATGACCCTTCGGTAGATGTTGTATACGGTGATCTGCAATATGTTAAAAAAAATGACGTTTATGTTGTCATCCGGAATTGGAAGAGTGGGCAGTACAAGAAGAAATACTTTTATTATGGTTGGATGCCCCCGCATCCGGCTTTCTTTGTACGCCGGAAGATCTATGACGAGGTAGGATTATTCAACACCGATTTACGATCTGCAGCCGATTATGAAATGATGCTCCGCATTCTGGTGCGGTATAATGCCAGGGCAAGTTATATTCCCAGTGTGCTGGTTAAGATGAGGGCAGGGGGAATGAGTAACGCATCATTAAAAAACAGGTTGAGGGCAAACCGGGAAGACAGAAAGGCCTGGGACCTGAATGAACTGAAACCATTTTTTTTTACGACCTGGCTAAAGCCAATGCGTAAAATCATTCAATTTATAACCAGATAAACACTATGCCAAAAGTTGCTTTGATTACCGGCGTAACCGGCCAGGATGGAGCTTATTTAACTGACCTGTTACTGAAGAAAGGATATATAGTTCATGGTATTAAGCGCAGAAGTTCGCTGTTTAATACGGAACGTATCGATCACCTCTACCAGGATCCGCACGAAAAAAACGTACAGCTGAAACTGCATTATGGTGACCTGACTGATTCTACCAATTTGATCCGCATCATTCAGGAAACACAACCTGATGAAATATATAATCTGGCAGCTATGAGCCATGTGGCGGTGAGTTTTGAAACTCCGGAGTATACTGCCAATGCCGATGGTATCGGTACATTGCGTATCCTGGAAGCTGTGCGCCTGCTGGGCATGACCAAGAAAACAAAGATTTACCAGGCTTCTACATCAGAGTTATATGGAAAGGTGCAGGAAATTCCCCAATCGGAAACAACGCCCTTTTACCCACGTTCACCTTATGCAGTAGCAAAAATGTATGCTTACTGGATTACGGTCAACTACCGGGAAGCGTATGATATGTATGCTGTAAATGGCATCCTCTTTAACCATGAATCGCCGTTGCGTGGTGAAACATTTGTAACTCGCAAGATCACTCGTGGTGTGGCTAAAATAGCAATGGGATTGCAGGATAAAATATACCTGGGTAATCTGGATGCTAAACGTGACTGGGGGCATGCCAAGGATTATGTGGAAGCAATGTACCTGATATTGCAACAACCCAAGCCGGAAGATTATGTAATTGCTACGGGTGTAACTACCCCAGTACGCGAGTTTGTACGCATGGCATTCAATGAAGTAGGTATTGAAGTAGAGTTTAAAGGCAAGGATGAAAAAGAAATCGCAGTAGTGGTTGCCTGCAGGAACCCGGACTTTAAGATTGAAATTGGAAAAGAAGTGGTGGCTGTTGACGCCCGCTACTATCGTCCTACAGAAGTAGATCTGCTGATCGGTGATCCTACCAAGTCTCAAACGCAGTTGGGATGGAAACCTAAATATGACCTGGCCGGCCTGGTCAAAGAAATGGTAGCCAATGATGTAGAGCTGTTCAGGAAAGAGGTGTTGCTGAAGGATTCAGGCTATTATGTGCGCAACCAGTTTGAATAATAATTGAGCTAATTTTGCAAGTTATTACAAGTTTTTACCACTCATGAACAAGTCAGATAAGATATATGTAGCTGGTCACCGGGGGATGGTAGGTTCGGCTATTGTACGGAAGCTGAAAGCGGAGGGTTTTACCAACTTACTCTTACGTACATCAGCGGAACTTGATCTTCGTAACCAGCAAGCTGTAGATGCGTTTTTTGCTGAGGAAAAGCCAGCCTATGTTTTTTTGGCAGCTGCTAAAGTAGGTGGTATACAGGCGAATAATATATACAGGGCGGATTTCATTTACGAGAATATCATGATCCAGAGTAATGTGATCCATGCATCTTATGTGCAGGGAGTCAAAAAGCTCATGTTCCTGGGATCATCCTGTATTTATCCGAAGCTGGCGCCACAGCCATTAAAGGAAGAATACCTGTTGACGGGTTTGTTAGAATCTACCAATGAGCCTTATGCCATCGCGAAGATCACAGGGATCAAGATGTGTGATGCCTACCGGGCGCAGTATGGTTGTAATTTCATTTCGGTGATGCCTACGAATCTATATGGCCCCAACGATAATTATGACCTTAATAACTCACATGTATTACCAGCCCTGATCCGCAAATTCCATGAGGCTAAAATAAAGAATGAGCCTTCGGTGCAGATGTGGGGAACAGGAAGTCCGCGCCGTGAGTTCCTGCATGCTGATGACCTGGCCGACGCCTGTTATTTTCTTATGCAGCAATACGATGGCGAGGGATTTGTGAATATCGGTACGGGAGAAGATGTGACGATCAAAGAACTGGCATTGATGGTAAAAGAGATTGTAGGTTTTGAGGGAGAGATCGAACATGACCTGAGTAAGCCGGATGGAACGCCCCGCAAGTTGATGGACGTAACGAAGCTGCACAACATGGGTTGGAAGGCCAGGATCGAGTTACATGCAGGGATACAGAAAGTTTACAAGGATTTTATTAAGACTGAGCCGGTGGTTCAATAACCCTGGCATAAAAATAGCCTGTAGCATAGCATGTTCTCTATTTTCAAAAAAAAGAGTTCTGTTAGCGTTGACCTAAGTGCACTGGGTACAGATATGCATTCGCACCTGTTACCAGGGATAGATGACGGTAGTCCTGATGATGCAACTTCCCTTACGTTGATAAAAGGGTTGCAACATTTGGGCTATCGGCAATTTATTACCACGCCCCATATTATGTGGGATGTGCATAAGAATAACGCCATGAGTATTACGAATGCCCATGGGCAGCTGCAACGGTCATTAGAACAGGAGGGGCTAGCGGTACCGGTAAGGGCTGCTGCAGAGTATTACCTGGATGATCATTTCGACGATTTGCTGCGTAAGGATGTTCCCTTGCTTACTGTGAAAGATAACTTGGTGCTGGTAGAATTTTCATTCATTACCACCCCCAGGAATATAAAGGAAACATTATTTGAACTTCAGATAAAAGGCTATAAGCCTATTCTTGCTCACCCCGAGCGGTACAATTACCTGGTTTCCCAAAAGAACTGGTATGATGAGTTGAAAGAGGCTGGTTGCTTTTTTCAGTTAAACCTGTTGTCGCTCACTGGCTATTATGGTAAGATACCCAATGAGCTTGCCCATTATCTCATCAAGAAGAAATACATAGACCTGTTGGGAACTGATCTACACCATGATCGCCACCTGGACGCATTGCGCTCCTCTTCCTCCCTGATGGATGGCGTAAAATCACTCCTTGATTCCGGTAAAATATTAAATGGCTCGCTGTAAAAGGTTGTTATAAAATTTCTTCCAGGCTTTCTTTGGTTGCTTTTAAAGTAGCATCAAGGTCTTCCTGGGTCAACGCATTGTTCAAGAACCAGCTTTCAAAGGCGGAAGGTGGTAAGTAAACCCCTCTCCTGAGCATGGCATGAAAGAACTTGTTGAACAATTGGTTGTTGGCAGCAGCAGCCGTTGCGAAATCTGTTACGGGATGATCACTAAAATGAACGCTGATCATTGATCCCAGCTGATTGATGACGTAAGGAGTGCCGGTAGCTGCGAGTATAGTATCAAGTCCCTTTCTTAGATAAATGGTTTTCTCTTCAATTTCCTGCAATAATTGGGGTTGTTCGTTGAGTGCTGTCAATAAGGTATAACCGGCGATCATAGCGATGGGGTTGCCGCTTAAGGTGCCTGCCTGGTATACATTACCCAAAGGAGAAACCACTTCCATAATATGTCTCTTCCCTCCGAATGCACCCACGGGCATGCCTGCACCAATCACTTTCCCATAAGTTACCAGGTCTGCATCAATACCCAATCTTTCCTGCGCACCGCCTTTGGCAAGGCGAAAGCCTGTCATTACTTCATCAAATATGAACAGGATACCTTCTGCATCACATATTTTTCTAAGGCCCGCCAGGTAGCCTGGTTCGGGTAAAATACAACCCATATTGCCGGCTACTGGTTCAATAATGATAGCGGCTATTTGCTGCTTATTTTCGTTGACCAGTTTTTCAACGGCTGCCAGGTCGTTGTAGGCACAGGTGAGGGTATCTGCGGCCACACCGGCTGTAACACCCGGAACGGTTTGAATATTAAATGTAGCTACTCCGCTGCCGGCCTTTACCAGGAAGGAGTCTGCATGGCCATGGTAACAGCCTTCAAACTTGATGATCTTATTTCTTCCGGTGTAGCCACGTGCCACACGGACGGCACTCATGCAGGCTTCGGTACCGCTGCTCACCATGCGGATGAGGTCTACATTGGGCACCATGCTCTTGATGAGCTCTGCCATTCTGATCTCCAGTTCGGTAGGAGCGCCATAGGAAGTAGAGTAAACAGCCTGTTCTTGTATGGCCTTTATCACGGGCTCATAGGCATGGCCCAGGATCATGGGGCCCCAGGATGCGATGTAGTCAATATACTGGTTGCCATCTGCATCGTACAGGTAGGCGCCTTTTGCTTTGGATATAAATAAAGGTGTTCCTCCTACGCTTTTAAAAGCTCTCACGGGTGAGTTTACTCCACCGGGAATAGATTGCTGGGCACGTTGGAAAAGCGATTGGCTCGTTTGGGTTGTCATAGACGTGAGATGTGAAACGTCAGATCCCGCAGAGCGGGACAGGCTGTGAAACGTGAGACTGACGTTGATTCGTTTTTTATTTAAGCTATTATTATTCCGGACATAATTTAAAAAGGCTTTTCGTTTCTCACGAGATCAGCCTCACTGCGTCTTTGGCGAAATAGGTAGCGATCAGGTCGGCACCGGCGCGTTTAATAGCGGTCAATGTTTCCAGAATGGCTTTGTCTTCATTGAGCCAGCCCATTTTAGCCGCTGCTTTGATCATGGCATATTCACCACTGATATTATAAGCGCTCACGGGAACATCAACGCTGTTTTTCACTTCGCGGATGATATCGAGGTAGGCCAGTGCAGGCTTTACCATCACAATGTCGGCACCTTCCTGCACATCCATCAGTGTTTCTTTAATGGCTTCGGTACGGTTGGCATAATCCATCTGGTAGGTCTTTTTATCGCCGAAGCCCGGTGCAGAGTCCAGTGCATCGCGGAAAGGACCATAAAAACAGGAAGCGTATTTAGCGCTGTAGCTCATGATGCCGGTTTTGGTAAATCCGTTCTCCTCCAGGGCGCTTCGGATTGCGCTGATGCGACCATCCATCATATCGCTTGGTGCCACAAAGTCGGCCCCTGCCTGGGCATGGCTCACACTCATATTGGCCAGTACTTCCACAGTGGCATCATTGACGATCTCTGTTCCTTCTACGATGCCGTCATGACCATAAGATGAAAATGGATCGAGGGCTACATCTGTCATCACCAACATATCGGGACAGGCTTCTTTAATGGCCCTGATGCTTCTTTGCATTAAGCCCTGGGGGTTTAGTGCTTCTGTTCCTTTATTATCCTTCAGCTCATCTTTGCACTTAATGAAAAGCAGTACGCTTTTCAATCCCATGTTCCACAATTCCTTTACTTCTTTCACGGTGTTATCCAGGCTCTGCCGGTAGTAGCCGGGCATGGAAGGAATCTCCAGCTTTACGTTGGTGCCTTCATCAATAAACAGTGGAACTATAAAATCATTAGGGGTCAATATGGTTTCAGCTACCAATGACCGGATGGCTGGTGACTGACGTAAGATCCTGTTTCTTCTTTGCAAATACATACGATATGTTTTAAACCACCGGAATGGATCCGGGAATAGCGCTAATATTAAATCCAGTTCACGGGCTTCAGGCATACCTGTTGAAGCCTTTCTTCTTCGGAACCAGCTTCGGGCTGGTAGTTATAGTCAAACCGAACGGTGGGGGGCAGGCTCATCAGGATGCTTTCAATGCGTCCGTTGGTCTTGAGCCCAAAGATAGTGCCCCTGTCATGTACCAGGTTAAATTCTGTATACCTTCCGCGGCGTATTTCCTGCCAGTATTTATGGGCAGGGGTAAAGGGCATATCCTTTCGCTTTTCCACGATGGGTATATAAGCGGGGAGGAAGGCATCTCCACAGGCTTTGCCAAAGCTCATCCAGTAATCAACATTCTGCTCTCCTGCGGGGCGCTGGTAATCGTAGAAAATTCCGCCAATGCCCCTGCGCTCGTTATTGCGGTGCCTGTTCACAAAATACTCATCGCATTCCAATTTGAACTTTGGATAGAGGGAAGTATCAAACTGGTCGCATACATCTTTATAAGTATGATGAAAATGAATGGCATCTTCATCAAATAAATAATAGGGGGTAAGGTCGGTACCACCGCCAAACCAGCGATCAATTACTTCGTTGCTGGCATTGTACAATTCAAACATGCGGTAGTTGCAATGTACGGTGGGAACGAAAGGATTGCCGGGATGCAATACAAGGGATAGGCCACATGCAAACCAATTGTCTCCCTCAATTTTCAATTGGGTACGCATGAGGTCGGTCACGGGGCCAAATACGATTGAAGTATTGACACCGCCTTTCTCAAATACTTTACCATTTGCTATCACTCTTGTTTTGCCGCCGCCACCTTCCGGCCGCTCCCACTTATCTTCTTTGAAGGTGGCTTGTCCATCAACCTGTTCAAGGCCCTTACAGATGCGGTTTTGCAGGTCGTGGATATAGTTGATCCAGTTTTCTTTAATGCTTAGGGTGGCTATTGCTTCAGTACTCATGATTGAAGAAATTGTAAGAGGGGTTGAATAAACCGGTCGAAAGCTTCAATATGTGGCAGGTGCCCTACATTGTCGAGCTCTACCAGTTTGGAACCTTTTATTTTGTCACGGGTTTGTTTTCCGAGGGAGGGGTAATCACCCAGTGTTTTTCTCACCTCTTCCGGGGCCTGGGCTTTACCCAACGCCGTCCGGTCACGTTGGCCAATGATCAATAAAGTGGGTACTTTGATGTATTCAAACTCATAGCATACGGGTTGGGTAAAGATCATATCATAGGTAAGGGCGGCATTCCAGGCAATGCGATTGTACTCGGGACTTAATGTCCAACCTGCCAGCAGGGTTACCCATTCATCGTAGGCTGGTTTCCATTGGCCACCATAATAATTATCCAGCTGGTATTTCTTAATGCTGTTATAGTCCTGTTTCAATTCGGATTGATACCAGGTCTCTATAGGCTGGTAAGGTACTTTTAATTTCCAATCTTCCAGTCCGATGGGGTTTTCCAATATGAATTTTTCTACGATCTCCGGGTACATGAGGGTGAAGCGGGTAGCTACCATGCCTCCCATGGAGTGACCCAGTACTGCCACTTTGGTGATGTGTAAACTGTCCAGCAGGGCTTTGGTATTCCTGGCCAGTAGCTGGAAGGTATATTGGATTGCGGTGGGCTTGGACGACTTTCCAAAACCTATCTGATCGGGCATGATGACGCGGAAGCCTTTATCTGCCAGAGCCTGGGCTGTTTGCCGCCAGTAAGCGGCATTGAAGTTCTTGCCATGCAGTAATAGCACCGTTTTACCGTTGGCATTAGCTGGTCGCAAATCCATGAAGGCCATCTTCAAGGGCTGTGCCTGAATGGTGAGGTTGATATACTGCACCGGAAAAGGGTACTCATAGTTTTCCAGGCAAAGGCCCAATGCCCTGGGTTGCTGTTGGGCCAGGGAAACAGTAAATGATAAACACAGGATCACAAAACCAGCAAGACGATTCACCAATTGTGTTTTCATAACGGAATGTTTTTAGTTCAGGGTTTGTGGCGGTAATTCTTCACCGTATTCACAAAAGCCCGTGCATGATCTACGGGAACATTGGGTAAAATCCCATGCCCGAGGTTGGCTATATGGCCGTGGCCACCGAAAGCTTCCAGCATTTGGGTCACTTCCTGCTCAATAACGGGGATGGGCGCCAATAGTTTAGCGGGATCAAAATTGCCCTGTAGCACTACTTTGGAACCTGCCATTTGCCGGGCCAGTGCTGGTGTTATGCACCAGTCGATACCCAGGCCATGTGCGCCGGTAGCTGCCATGCCTTCCAGTGAATGCCAGGCGCCTTTGGCAAAAACAATAGTAAGCACTTCATCTTTCAGTGCTGCCACGATCTGGCGGATATACCGGAGGGAGATGTTTTCAAAATCAGCAGGGCTCAGTAAACCTCCCCAGCTATCAAATATTTGTACGACGTCTGCACCGGCCTTTACCTGCTCTTTTAAATAAGCAATGGTAGTATCGGTGATCATTTGTAAAAGGCGGTGGGCTGCTTCGGGCTGGGTATAACAGAATGCTTTGGCATCGTCGAATGTTTTAGAGCCTTTGCCTTGCACCATATAACACAATAGGGTCCAGGGAGCGCCGGCAAAACCAATGAGGGGTACGCGGCCATTCAGTTCTTTTTTGGTGAGGCGCAGGGCGTCGAATACATAACCGAGTGATTCCTGCACATCGGGTATATGTATCCTGTTGAGATCGCTGGCCTGCCTGATGGGATCAGGCAGAAAGGGGCCTTTGCCTTCCAGCAATTGTACTTCGAGGCCCATGGCTTTGGGGATGACCAATATATCGGAGAAGATGATAGCGGCATCTACGCCTACCTGGTCTATTGGCTGGAGGGTGATCTCTGTAGCCAGCTCGGGTGTTTCGCAACGTTCGAAGAAGGAATATTTTTCACGGAGTTTAATATAATCGGGCAAATAACGACCTGCCTGGCGCATCATCCATACAGGGGTACGTTCTGTTTGTTCTCCGCGCAAGGTGCGTAACAAGAGGTCATTTTGCAGGGTTGTGCTACTGTTGGGGGCTGCTGTGTTCTGAGTGGATGATGTCATTTTTTATAGATTCTTGCTATTATATAAATCAGTGTTGCAGGTAAGACCATACGCTGTCGAGCATACTTTGCTGTGTGGGCGCTTCGCTGGTGATCACCTGGTTGTTGGTATCGTTGCCAATAGCTTCGGCAGTGGTGGCGCCGATGGCAAAGCAGGGTGTATTCTGTTGCAGGGTATTGACTGAAAAAAAACTCTTTACGGCACTGGGGCTAAAGAACAGAACGGCATCGAAGGTGTCGTTTACTTTGACAGGTGTGGCGATGGTCTCGTACACTACTATTTCTACTACGTCTATGCCGGCATCTTTCAACAGGTTTGGCAATGTATCGAGGCGTTGGTTGCCACAGAAGAAAACCACCTGCTTAAATTGTCCGTTGGCAATGATGGCAGCTGCCAGCTCTGCTGCATTGGGTGCGGTGGCGATGATCTGTTCTTCCGGAAGTGCGTCAATGACGCGCTCTCTGGTAGCTCCATTTAAACAGAACACCTGCCATTGATCGGGCACATAATAGGCATCTCCGCCACGCAGGTATTTCTCTACAGCAGCTACGGCATGCTGGCTGGTGAATACGATGGCAGTATCGGAACGGGTACCCATCCATGGCCATAATTCCTGGTATTTGCTGACTGAAAAGATCGGTGTGGTTGTAATAAACTCCTCTTCCAAAACATGCGCACCTTTTTGTTCCATAGCTACTTTGAGCGCTGGTTCAATCTTTTTGGTGCTAAGTATGGTATGTTGAGCCATATTATTAATGGGTTGCCCCTGTTTTTTGAATATTGTCGGCAATGGACTGGCCGCCGTTGGCGAGTAATTCTTTCGCGAAAAGGATTCCTGCACCGGTAGCAGCATCACGTGTTATTGTTTTTTCAATCATTGCTTTTTGTGATCCGTCTACAGAGAGTATATTTCCCTGGAAATGGATCTGTCCGTTATTTATTTCTGCGAGCGCACTGATGGGGGTGGAGCATCCACCCAATAAGGTGCGCAGGAAATCACGTTCTATCTTTGTACATAAGGCGGTATCGTCGTCGTTGAAAGCCTGGCAGATAGCGGCTATCTCTTTGTCTTCTTCCCTGCATACTACCATGATGGCGCCCTGTGCGGGAGCTGGTAACATCCAATCGAGGTCAAGGGATTGTTCGGGGCGGAGGTTAATTCTTTCGAGGCCAGCTGCTGCAAAGATGGCTCCGTGCCAGTTGCTGCCGGCTACTTTGGTCAGCCTGGTATTTACATTTCCGCGGAGGTTCTCTATGGTATGTTGGGGATAGCGGTTGAGCCATTGTGCTTTGCGGCGAATACTGCTGGTGGCGATGGTGAGTTGTGAGTTGTGAGTTGTGAGTGGGGAGTGGGGAGTCGTCCATAGGCTGTCGACGTAACCTAGCTTGTCAGTTATTGTTTCCCATTCGCCTTTGTATACGAGGAGGTCTTTCCAGGAAGCTCTTTTGAGGGCTGCAGCTGGTATGATGCCCTGGGGCAACTGGGTGGGTACATCCTTCATGGAATGTACGGCTATATCGATGCGTTTGTTGAGCAGGGCGATGTCGAGGCTGCGGGTAAAGATGCCCTGCACGCCCATTTCATACAAAGGGGTTTTGAGGTCGATATCTCCCTCACTTTTGATGTAGACCAGTTCGGCTGTTACATTTTGGCCTGCCAGCAGTTCTTTTACCTGCATAGCCTGCCACACGGCCAGTTGACTTTCCCTGGTACCGATGCGAATCGCTTGTTTCATGCAACAAAATTAGTTAGAACCCGTGGCAATAAACTCGTTGATGGCTTCAATATAATAGCAGCCGCGTTGGTTTACCCGGCGCATTTTGGAAGCCATTCCATTGATCACGCGTTGAATTTTTGCATCAGCGTCGATAGTGAAGGTTGTTGAAACGGGAGAAAGGCCCTGTAAGTAAGGAGGGAATGCCTGGATTTCCTGTAATTTGGTTTTTACGGCTTTCAATACTGGTACATGCTTGCGCATTTCGAACCAGTCCATGAACTCTACCATGTGCTCATCAATGATGAGCCTGGCTTTGGGAATTTCCGCTTCACGCTTCTGCAATGTCTCGTCCTTCAGTTTTGACAGTTCATCTACATTTACCAAATGTACATTGGGTAAATCCTGAGCAGCTATCTCTACATTGTAGGGAATTGACAGATCGATGATCAGTTTGTCTGTCTTGCCTTCGAGGTGCGCTTTTAATATGGTTGGGTGGGCCGCGTTGGTGGCCACCAGTATAATATCAGAATTGTCGATGTATTGAGGCAGTTGATCGATGGAAGCATGGAGCAGTCCCAGTTCATTGGCCAGCCCGGCTGCTTTGTCTGCCGTGCGGTTGATGAGGGTAATGTCGGTAGTTTCCAGATAGTCGACCAGGTTTTTGCAGGTACTGCGTCCTATTTTACCAATGCCCAGCAGCAGTATCTTTTTACCGGCCAGGTTGTTGAATTGCTGTTTGATGTATTGTACAGCGGCGAAGGAAACGGATACGGTACCATCGCTGATGGCTGTATGGTTCTTTACTGCTTTGGAGGATTGGAGAACAGCATTGACCAGCCGGTCGAGGTAGGTGCCTACAAAATCATGTTCGCGGGCAAACTTCACAGCTACTTTCAGCTGACCTACAATTTCATAATCGCCCAATATTTGTGAATCGAGGCCGGCGCCTACAGCAAACAGATGTTCAACGGCGGCGGGGCCTTTCTTGATATAGGCTAATTGATTAAAAGTATCCTGGTTGCCTTCGGTTTGTGTACAAAGGAGGCTGATGAGTTGGCCTGCCTGTTCGGCGAATCCATAAATTTCTGTGCGGTTGCAAGTAGAGAGGACAAATAATTCATGTAAACCATAAGAGGGGGCGAGGGCAAGGAGGGAGGCGTATTGTTCATTGCTGATGGCAAATTGGCCCCTGATCGCTGCATCGGTTTTCTTATAGTTAATCCCTGCTATAAAAAACTTTGATATGTCTTTACTACTATGTCCGTGCATGAGGTAAATGGTTCAGAGAATTGACACCGCAAAAATACTTTCGCAAGCGTCAATCACCTAATATATCTGTCATTTCACTGTCATTTTACCTGATGAGTTGTATCACATAAAGAGGTGAGGAAAGTCAACCTTTTTCGGGGGTTAATTTAGCGAAATTGGCCATGGAACTGTGTTTTAACGTGCCCCAATACCGTATGCAAACGTTTCCGGGTGTGGGAAATGATTGTTATACGAACACTTGTTTGTCACATGGTATGTGATATCGGTGTTATTGTGCAGTGTAAAAAATAATTGTTGAGGCAGCTTACTGAATTACTTTTGCAACCTATTTTATGAGTATGAGTGTAACTAAAAGAGGCATCGTTTTAATGAATCTGGGATCGCCCGATTCTACGGAAGTAAGGGATGTACGCAAGTACCTGGATGAATTTCTGATGGATGGAAGGGTTATTGATACGCCTTTATTGTGGAGGGCATTGCTGGTAAAAGGGATTATTGTTCCCTTCCGGGCGCCTAAATCGGCGGCGGCCTACAAGTCGATATGGACCAAAGATGGTTCACCACTTATTGTGATTAGTAAACAGTTGCAAGAGGCTTTGCAACAGCAAGTAGATGAACCGGTAGGGCTTGCTATGCGCTATGGTGCTCCTGCTCCCTGGACGGCTTTCGATGAACTGCTGGAACAGCAGCCGGACCTGGAAGAAGTGGTGTTGGTGCCTTTGTATCCGCATTATGCGATGTCGAGTTATGAAACGGCAGTAGAGTATGCAAGAAAGATCCATCGTAAAAGGAAGTATTCTTTTAAGTTGACGGTAGTACCGCCTTTTTATGATGATCCTGCTTATATCGAAGCGTTGGTCGAGAGTATCAGGCCCCACCTGGATAAAGAATATGATAAAATTGTATTCAGTTATCATGGTATTCCTGAGCGGCATGTTCAAAAAAGTGATGTAACAGGACAGCATTGCCTAAAGACGAACGATTGTTGTTCAGTCGACTCGAAAGCGCATAAGACCTGTTATCGTCATCAATGTATCGTGACCACCAATAAGGTAGCGCAGGCGCTGAATATTCCTGCATCCAAATATACTTTCTCTTTTCAATCGAGGTTAGGTCGTGATGAGTGGCTGAAACCCTATACAGCCGTGCGTTTGGCGAAGTGGCCGAAGGAAGGGGTAAAGAAGATATTGATCCTTTGTCCGGCATTTGTAAGTGACTGCCTGGAAACATTGGAGGAGATGGGAGAAGAGGGACGTGAGATCTTTCTTCATGCCGGTGGAGAGGAGTTTACATTGTTACCCTGTTTGAATGTTCATCCCATGTGGATCACAGCGTTGAAGGGACTATTGGAAAAGGCGCAGTGAGTGAATGTGTGAGTATTGAGTAGTATGTTGTGAGTAAACGCTGACGCTAGTAATTACAATTTACTTATGTATCTATACATTAAGGCGCTTCATATCATTTTTGTTGTAACCTGGTTTGCGGGTATGTTCTATATGCCGCGGTTATTTATATATAATGCAGAAGCGGCCGTAAAGCCGGAACCAGTAAGGGATGCATTGCGCGAGCAATTTGGGGTGATGCAGAAACGGCTATGGTATGGTATCACCTGGCCCTCGGCGGTGCTCACGCTGATATTGGGATCCACTACGTGGTATTTATTAGGTATCACTCCTACCTGGCTGGTGATCAAACTGGCTTTTGTAATAGGTTTATATGCTTATCATTTTTCACTGCATATAATCTTCAAGCAACAGCAACAAGGGATATTCAAATACAGTTCGCAACAATTGCGTATCTGGAATGAAGTGGCTACTATCTTCCTGGTGGCCATCGTAATGCTGGTGGTTGTAAAACAAAGTCTCAGCTTTGTATGGGGTATTACAGGGCTGTTGCTCTTTGTAATTCTGCTCATGAGTGCTATTAAGATCTACAAAAACTTACGGGAGAAGAAGTAGGGGGAGAGAATACAGAAAACAGAAGTCAGAATCCAGAATAATACACGGACGTCATTACTGAGTCTGTTATGGGTAGAAATGTAGGTGGCAAACCAAAATTCGAGCCCCGGAGGTCTGATTCTGCGAGCAAGCCGGGATTAGGCAGGAAACTGATAGACTGAGGCCACGGAACCATTCGGCCAGTATTGAGCTAAAACAGCGCCTTTTTTAAGGAACCATAAGCTCTACTTTTGGCCATTTTCTGCTTGATTACTGGGAATAGAAAATTGAACCCATCGGAAAGCCTGAGTACAAATAATTGTAAAACAATAAGATAGTAGGAAGAAAAAACCGGGAGGTATATAAAATGAGAAAAACCTTTCCGACGCCATTAGAGTTTTTAAAGGAAAGGGGAGCAGGAATACTCCCCTTTTTAACCCCTAAACCCTAAACCGTAGAAAAGGTTTTTCATGTAATGCATTATAAAAATAAATCAAATATCTTAATTAATTGCAGTAAAATTTCTTAGGATATGTTGCAAATTTCTTGCCGTAAATCCACCTATTCAATTCTCCACAACTCTTTACTATTACTGCATCATTGTAACGTGAAGTATATTTCCATAAATTATGCCAAACGTGAAGTTTGGGGAAAAACTATTTTCTGAAGTACTGGTTTGTTAAGTGTTTTAATGTCATTTTAACGAATCAGTGTAACAGAGCCTGATTGTCGCAATAATTTGCCGTTTTGGTCAATTCCTTCGATTACCCAATAATAGGTAGCGACGGGTAATAATTGTCCATTTTTATTCCCATTCCACACTAATTTGAGGTCTTTACTCTCAAATACTAACTGTCCCCAACGGTTGAAAATCTTCAAACCGTTCAATTTGAAATACCCTGTCACCCCAATCCGAAATTCGTCATTGATGCCGTCGTTATTGGGGGTAAAAGTGTTGGGGATATCCAATTGGGTCATATCTATGACCTTGATGCTCACCTGCCCCCGGTCGCTAATGCATGGACCAGCCTGATGTATAATATAATAACGGGTATCCTCCGGCACTTTTTTCAGGGTGAAGCTGCCTGTTTGATTTTGCTCAATCAATATATTGGTGGTCGCATGGTACAATGCATAAGTGGCGCCAGGCATGGGATTCCTGACCTTGAGGGTGACATCGGTGTTTCTGGGTATAGTGATATTGTCGTATTGCGGGGCTGGGAGGGGCGTTATAACCTGGGGTATAGAAAAATCACTACTCTTCAGTGTGCAACCATTAATATCTTTTATGACAAGGTGGTAGGTGCCGGCCTGCAATCCCGTAATTGCGGCCTGTTGTCCAATGGGCACATTATTATTATACCATTGATATTGCAGGGGGCCTGCGGCGCTGGTAGCGGTGATGCCGGAAATACTACCTGTACCCAAAGCACATTTGTCAGGCTGGATCACTGCCCCGGTTTCATTCAGGGCAGGAAGTGGTTGCATAGCAATGGCTTTTTTGTAGATCGATTGTTCGCAGCCGTTGGTATCGGTGGCTATCAGGAAATATGTGGCCTGGTTGAGGTTGGAGATTGAAAGGCCGGTACCCATTTGGGTAAGACTGTCCAGTAGCCAACGAAAACTAAATAAAGCGGCGTCATTGCTCAGTTCGGTGACGGTGATACTACCATTGGGGTTGTTACAAGCGGGATCTGTTGTTACTGCCCGGGTTACAGCAACGGATAAAGGAGGCGCAATACCTATATTATATATATGGCTTTTTACCTGGCAGTTGAAGGTGGTGTTGGTGGCCCATAGCTGGTAGCTGCCGGCAGGGAGTTGGCCAATTTCCGGATTGTTGCCAACAATCTGGTTAGTGGTTAAATTATGCCATTGCGAGTAAGTAGCGCCGATTATTTTCATACCGGTAATGCTGCCATTATTTTTTGTACAGCCTGCAGGGGTAACAATAAGTGCGCTACTGTCCAATGTTACGGCGCCATTGTCCAATATTTCAAAGGGAGCAGATACGACAGTATCGCAAGTACTTCTGTCTTTTATTTTTAGCCTGTACTTTCCTGCTTTTATGGCCAGGAGAAACAGATCATTGCCTACAACGGTCCCATTTTCATCTACCCACCGCACATCTACCAGGCCGGTGGTATTGATGGCAGTGATATTGGAGATATTTCCATTGGCTTGTCCACATGTGGCATGGGTGACCTGTGCCGCAGTGATTACCAGGGCGGGGGCAGGTGTAGCTGCCAGGTTGATCCAGTTGGTGGAATCTCCGCAGCCTGCGGTATTATCAAGGGCAATTAATTTATAACGGCCGGCAGGAATGTTCAACAGATCGGTGGTGGTGGCTACTACATTCCTGTTTTCATCGATCCATTGCAGGGTAGAGAAATTCATTCCGGAAAGTGTGATGCCCGTAATGGAACCATTGGCCTTGTTGCAGGTGGTTGCGCTGAGTTGCTGGTTGGTAATATCTATATCGGGCGATATATTGGTGATGGTATAAAAGTTGGTGAATTTATCACAGGAGCCATCGCTTACTTTGAAGCGATAAGTGCCAGGGGGTACATTGGTGAGGCACATATCGGTACTGATGGTATTGCCCAGTGCATCTTCCCAGGACCAGCTTACAGCGCCTACGGCTTTCAGTCCGCAGATGGAGCCATTGTTCTTATTGCAACGGGCAGTAGTTTTCACAATGCCTGCACTCGAATCAATATCGAGTGTATTGGCTGGTACAATGAAAGTAAATTCTTCCTGGCAACTGCCTGGTCCTACGGGCAGCCATAAAGTATAGGTGCCGGCAGGTATATTGGTGAGGCAGGTATCGCGACCCACTACGGTGCCGGTTATATCTCTCCATTCCCAGTTTGAACCACTGATGATCTTCAATCCGCAGATAGAGCCGAGGGCGTTGCAGCTAACGGGTGTGATGAGCAGGTTGTCATCTTCCATTAAGGGCGCTGAATATTCAGAAGTAGCGCCTAAGGGATCGGTGGCAGTAGCTACAATGCTTTTACCGGTGAGCGCTGCATCAGTATATGCCCATTGGCCTGCAGCATCTGCTATGGCGACTAAACCGAGATGTGTTTTTCCTTCGCAATTGGGGCAATCATCATCTGCATACAGATCGATGGTGGAATTGGGCAAGGCGGTGCCACGAATGGTACCGGTGGCCTGGTTGATACCATTGACGGTAATAAAGGGCTGTGGGCGGGCGCCATTGGCGGTTGTCCAGTTGTAAATGGCTACTGCTCTTTTTGTATTACAATAAGTGCTGTTGTAACGGAAAGTGATGTTGGAGTTGCCATAGAGGTGAACGGCAAACAGGTTGCAATAGCGTATACGGTTCTCATTGCCTGGCCGTGTATCACCGATGATGCCCATGGGGCAACTTAATATATTGATACCAATGCCCAGGGTGGTATTGCGGAAAGGCTGGTTGCGTTTTTCACCGCCAATCAGGTTTTGTTCAATAGCGAAATAGCTTTGCACATCGGCCAGCGAAATAGCTATGTTGCGGGATTTGCCGGCAATGTAGTTTTTCCGGATTATGATTCCGGCATCGACCCTGTTGGTAGAATTGAGTTTGTTGTAAGATTCGATGGTGATGCCTGTGATTGAGTTGTTAGCAACCATGTCGTCATTGTTGTCGATGCCCAATTTGTTGTTGATGATCAGGATGCTGTCGTTGAAAGAGGGATCAGGATGGCCTTTGCAGTAAATATCATTGAGGGCGCTGAAACGGTTGCCCTGCTCCGGGGCTTCGCCTCCTACAAAGAGGTCGGTTGCCCGGTCGAAATAGAGACAGTAATCGTTGGTGGCGGTTACACCGGGATCGCCAGGGCGTGTGCCTGCTGCAAGCTGGGTGGAAATACCGTCTGTATTTAAGCCCATAATATTGGACTGAACGGTGATGTGGTGGCAGGGTGCGCCCCTGAAATACTCAGCATAGACGGCTCTGCTCCAGCCACTGATGAGGTTGCCTTTTCCAGGGGCTCCGATGATCACCTCGCTGCATTGGCGCAGGTTGATGCCATAGAGGTGTTGGGGCGGTGAGCCGGTATTGCGGTCGCCTACCTGTGCCCATAAAAAGAGGCCATAGATCTGGATATTGGTGGCATTGGTGGCCTGGAAAATAAAATAGTACCGGCCATTGTCGGTAAAAAAGCCTTGCATGGCTATGGCTACCCTGGCCTCTGTAACACCCAACACATCGCCTGGTTGTGTGCTGCCATCAATGACAATATTGGAAGTAAGGGCGGGAAGCGGGGTGTTAGGCGAAAGGAGGATGGTGGGTGTGCCCCTGCGGGTGGGGAGATCGAAGGTAATATAGTCGGTAACAGCGGTGCCGTTGGCATTGGCTTTTTCAATGGCATCGCGCAGGCTGCCGGCACCAGTGGGCAGGGCACTATTCACTACAAAGGTGTCAGCCCATGCAGGGGAATAACAGAATAAGGTTATTAGTACCGATAGGTATATCAGGTATTGATTTCTCATGTTAGCCTGGTCGTTCTAAAGTTACCAAAAGAGTGCCGGATTGCCCGCAGGGAGAGTGGGGAAAGTTGGCGGAAGCAGTTTTAGCGGTAGGCGTTAGCTTTTAGCTATCAGGAGGAAGCAGCAGTATGATAAGACTGGTGGTTTTCTGCCTGAAGGTGGTACAAAGCTGTTGCAGATCAACTCTACATATTGCCTTTTTTATTGTACATTTATTAGGGTGTTCGGTAGTTTAATCAGTAGATAGTCAGAGGAGTATGTACGGCTGATCCTAGGGTGCGATCCTCGTCATGTCCTCTATAACTCCTCTATAGGTCCTCTATATGTCCTCGTCAGCTTTTCTCATATTAAGTATTTTGCAATGTATTTGGGCACATTTGCGGTTAGGGGAACTGAATGCTGTGGGAGCAGGTCCCTATATAGGTATATTTCTGTAGCTTTGCACACTTTTTAACTACAATTTTTACCCGGCTTACGCTATAATAATTATGTCGTCCAAATACAGAGAGTTTTCGCATTTGAATTTACCTGCCATGGAGCAGGAAATATTGGCTTTGTGGAATGAGCAGCAGGCTTTTGAAAAAAGTATGTCTGTAAGGGAAGGGGCGCCGCATTTTGTGTTTTATGAAGGGCCACCCAGTGCCAATGGTATGCCTGGTATTCACCACGTTATCAGCCGAACTTTGAAAGACCTGGTATGCCGTTATAAAACGATGCAGGGTTTCCAGGTGAAGCGGAAAGGTGGTTGGGATACGCACGGTTTGCCCATTGAACTGGGGGTGGAAAAAGAACTGGGTATTACAAAAGAAGATATTGGTAAGAAGATATCGGTAGAAGAGTACAATCAGAAATGCCGGGAAGCGGTTTTGCGCTACAAGGATAAGTGGGATGATATAACCCGCAAAATGGGGTATTGGGTAGACCTGAATGATCCCTATATCACATTTGACAATAAGTATGTTGAAACGCTCTGGTGGATACTGAGCACGCTGTATAAGAAGGGATTGTTGTATGAGAGTGTGAGCATCCAGCCCTACTCTCCTGCCGCGGGTACTGGCTTAAGTTCGCATGAACTGAATATGCCGGGCACCTATAAAATGGTGAAAGATACTTCGGTGGTGGCGATGTTTAAAGCGGTGCGGGATGGGAAAACGGAGTTTCTCTTCAAAGCTGTGAGCGACGAGCTGCGAGCTGCGAGCGAACTGCCAGAGGTGTTCTTCATGGCGTGGACGACGACTCCCTGGACGCTGCCTTCGAACCTGGGCCTCACGGTGGGTGGAAATATCAATTATGTGCTGGTAAAGACTTTCAATGCTTATACGCACCTTCCGGTAAATGTGGTACTGGCCAAAGACCTTTTGGGTAAATACTTTAAGCCGGAAGGAGAAACAGCGGATTTCAGCGCTTATAAAGAAGGTGATAAATTGTTGCCCTGGCAAATACTGGCTGAATTCAAGGGATCGCAAATAGAAGGCGCGCAGTATGAGCAGTTGCTGCCTTTTGAAGCGAATAACCTGGAATCTATCGGTCATAGTATTCCGGATGCGAAACCATTCCGGGTACTGGTGGACAGTTTTGTTACCACGGAAGATGGTACGGGTATCGTGCACACGGCCCCTGATTTTGGAGCGGATGACTATAAGGTGGGATCAAAATATGGCATTGGTTATTTTACGGGTATCAACGAATACGGTAAAAGAGAAAAGCTGGTATTGGTCGATAAGCAAGGAAAGTTTGTAGATGGCGTGGGAGAGTTCAGCAACCGCTATGTCAAGAATTACAAAGACGATCCGGCTTATGTGGATGTGAACGTGGATATCAGTGTAAAACTGAAAAAAGAGAACCGGGCATTCAAGGTAGAAAAATACGAACATAACTATCCGCATTGCTGGCGTACGGATAAGCCGGTATTGTATTACCCGCTGGGAGCCTGGTTTATCAAGACCACGGCGTTGAAGGACAAGATGGTAGAGCTTAATAAAACGATCAACTGGAAGCCAAAATCTACCGGCGAAGGCCGTTTTGGCAACTGGCTGGAGAATATGGTGGACTGGAATCTGAGCCGCAGCCGTTTCTGGGGTACTCCGTTGCCGATCTGGAAAACGGAGGACGAGCGGGAAATGGTTTGTATTGGCACGATTGCGGAGTTGAATGCAGCCATCAAGAAGGCCAACGAAGTGCTGGGTGGCGATGTAAATAAGCATTACCTGCATGAGGGTATTCTGGACCTGCACAAGCCTTATGTGGATGAGATTGTGCTGGTGAGCCCTTCGGGCAAACCGATGAAGCGGGTGCCGGACCTGATCGACGTGTGGTTTGACAGTGGAGCGATGCCTTATGCGCAGTGGGGCCTGGATTATGATAAAGTGGCGGCGGGCGACCCTCGTCCGTTCAAAGCGCCTTTTGGTCAAAGCTACCCGGCCGATTTCATTGCGGAGGGGGTAGACCAAACGCGCGGCTGGTTCTATACGCTTCATGCCATTTCGTCCTTATTGTACGAAAGCGTAGCTTATAAAACCTGTGTGTCGAATGGCCTGGTGCTGGACAAGAATGGCAATAAGATGAGCAAGCGCCTGGGTAATGTGATCGATCCGTTTAAGACGATCGAGCAATTTGGGGCGGATGCTACGCGCTGGTACCTGATCACGAATGCTTCTCCCTGGGACAACCTGAAGTTTGACCTGGAAGGTATCAAAGAGGTGCAGCGCAAGTTCTTTGGTACTTTATACAATACGTATCAATTCTTTGCCCTGTATTCCAATGTGGACGGTTTTGCCTTCAAAGAGGCCTATATACCGCTGGAGGAGCGTCCGGAAATTGACCGTTGGATACTTTCTTCGCTGAATAGTACGATCCGGAAGGTAGAGGAATATATGAATGACTATGAGCCTACACAGGCTGGAAGGGTGATGGAAGAGTTTGTGGATGAACACCTTAGCAACTGGTATGTGCGTCTTTGCCGTCGCCGGTTCTGGAAAGGAGAATATGAGCAGGACAAGATATGTGCTTATCAAACGCTGTATGAGTGCCTGGAAACGCTGGCCAAACTGATGGCGCCTATTTCGCCTTTTTTCAGTGATATGTTGTTCAGGAACCTGAATGCGGTAACGGGCAGGTATGCGGAACAATCGGTGCACCATGTATTGTTTCCCAAGGCCAATCAGGCGGCCATTGACAGCTCTCTGGAGGAGCGAATGAGGCTGGCGCAAGACATTTCGTCACTCGTTTTATCGCTCCGTAAAACAGCGAAGTTCAAGGTCAGGCAGCCGCTGCAAAAGGTGCTGGTACCTGTATTTAATCCGGCTGTGAAAGAGCAGATAGGCCGGGTAGAAGACCTGATCAAGAGCGAAGTAAATGTAAAAGAGATTCAGTATCTCACTGAGGATACGGGGTTCATAAAAAAGAAGATCAAGCCCAATTATACGGCACTGGGTAAGAAGCTGGGAGGTAAAATGAAGGCTGTAGCTGCCGCTTTGGCCGGTTTTACACAAGAAGACATCTCAGGTTTAGAAAAAGAAGGGTCTATTTCATTGTTTATTGATAACGAACCCTTAATATTACAGGTTAATGAAGTGGAGATCACCAGTGAGGATATTCCCGGCTGGATGGTGGCCAACAAAGACTCTCTGACCGTAGCACTCGACGTAACCGTAACCCCCGAGTTGATCAATGAAGGTAATGCCCGCGAATTGGTAAATCGCATACAGAAGATCCGTAAAGACAATGGCTATGAATTGACTGACAGGATTGCAGTGCAGGTAACTGATAACCAGGATTTGAAGCAGTCAATAGCCCAGTTTAATAATTATATTTGCGCCGAAATTTTGGCAGATACGCTGGAGTTGGTATCTGAATTGCCTAATGGCATTGAAATTGAGGTCAACGATATTTCACTAAAAGTGTTCGTTACAAAAAAAGCCTAACAGTATGGCAACGAAGAAGAAAGCAGCTAAGCCAGCTAAAAAAACGATTGCACCTAAGAAGGCAGCGCCGGCTAAAAAGCCTGCTGCCAAACCTGCTGGTAAAGTGAGTAAGCCCGCTCCCAAAGCAGCTGTAAAGACTGCGAAGCCGGCGCCGAAACCTGCAAAACCGAATGGCGGCAAAGTTGTTGTTCCGGAGAAGAAGCCGGTTGCCAAAGTAGTTGTGGCTGCTAAACCCGCCGTTAAGGCGCCCATTAAACCAGATCTTAAACCCTTGGTGAAAAAACCTGTCCCTGAACCTGTGAAAGTGGAAAAGAAACCTGAAGTGCCGAAAGAAGAAGTAAAGAAACCTGAACCGCCTCCGCCTCCACCGCCGCCGCCTAAAAAGCCGGCTGTGCCAGCGAAACCGGTAAAGGTGGTAATACCCGAGATCAAAACTAAAACGGTTCGTAAGTACGAGCCGGAATTCACGAAATCCGTATTGGATCAACCAGAAAACACTCAAACAGGACCAACCATGCGTTACAGCGATGCCGAATTAGGAGAGTTCAGAGAACTGATCTTAAAGAAACTGGAACAGGCCAAAAAAGAGCTTTCTTATCTGCAAGGGTTAATTACCCGTAAGGATGAGATGGGTGGCGATGAAACTGAGAACCGTTACATGACCATGGAAGATGGTAGCATGAGTATGGAACGGGAACAGTTGGCCCAAATGGCCAGCCGCCAGATCAATTATATTGATCACCTGGAGAAAGCTATGATGCGTATCGAAAATAAGACATATGGTATATGTCGTGTAACCGGAAAGCTGATTGATAAGGCCCGGTTGAAGGCAGTGCCACATGCTACTTTGAGCATCGAGGCCAAGCAGATGATGAATAAATAATGGTTTCTTAACCTTATTAACCTATAAAAACAGGTTGCTGAAAAGCGACCTTTTTTCGTTTATAGACGGCAAGGTATGATGAGAATGGGAGGGGAGGCAGCTGCGAGCTTTGAGCTTCGAGCAGCGAGCGAATACAGCTTTTGAGAGGCTTAGAGACTGTGATTTATGAGATATGGGTGGAGCTTTAATTGGTGTGGTGGCCTTCGAGCCAGGACCTGAAATCGGCTACACGTTCGCGACTAATGATGACATCGGTGGCTGCATCGGGATGCAATTGAAGAATAAGCCGGCTGTTGTAATAGGTAAGGATCTTGCGGATGGCATCTATATGAATAATGAACTGGCGGTTGATGCGAAAGAACAGGTGTCTGTCCAGTAGTTTCTCCACCTGGTCGAGCGAATAATCCAGGGGTAGTTTTTGATTGGTGTTGGTAGTGGCATAGGTTACTCCTTTGATGAATTGTAAGTAAGCAATATCTTTTGCCTTCACATAAATGAGCTGGTTGTTGAGCCGGCCAATAAATCGGGTACTTTCTCTTTTTAGAAACTCTTCAGCAATAGAGGCAATGTCGATGGTTTGCCGCTCCACGGGTTTGAATTGCTGGTACTTGGTCAATGCATTTTTTAGTTCTTTCAGCTCAATGGGTTTCATGAGGTAGTCAATGCTGTTGACCTTGAAGGCCTGCAAAGCAAAGTTGTCGTAGGCTGTGGTAAATATGATAGGGGTCTTGACATTTGCCTGTTTGAATATTTCAAAGCAGTTGCCATCTGAAAGCTGGATGTCCATCAGCATCAGGTCGGCTGTATTGCGCTGTTCCATCCATTTGATGCCTTCGGCCACGGAGTCGATCACTGCTACTACTTCTATCGGATAATCACATTTCTTCAAGAGCTGAATCAGTCTTTCAGAATTGTGCACTTCATCTTCAAATATGGCTACTTTCATGGCTGTTCTATTATTGGGATCTTAACGGTAAATATATCATCGGATTGGGTTACGGTAATCCCCTGCCCGCTCGACAGCTCATACCGCTTTCGGATATTTTCAATCCCTATGCCGGAAGCGGTTTCTGGCTGTAATTTCTTTTTGACGGGGTTTCTGATGAGTAAAAAACCTGCTTCGCTTTTCAGGGTGATCACCAGCGGATCGTTGACGGAAAATCGATTGTGTTTAATAGCATTCTCTATAAGCATCTGCAAGGTGGCGGGTGGTATCATGCCTTTGGTGCGTGCCTTTTCGTCTACTTCGGCACTGAACTGAATACTGTTCTGGTGCCTGATGCCAATGAGGAAAAGATAAGATTCCAGGAAATCGAGTTCGGTTTGAATGGATACGAGGTTCTCGAATTTTTTATCGAGTATATACCGGTAGATCTTGGCGAGTTGTGTAATGTAATCGGCCGACAGGTCGGCGCTTTTGTACACCAGGTTGGTTAGGACGCTTAGGGAATTGAAGAAGAAATGTGGGTCAATCTGGTTGCGCAGTGCATCGTATTTGGCCTGGATGTTCTCGCGCATGAGGCGTTCTGTTTGCACCTGGTATTCCTTCCAGCTTTTGTAATAAAATACGATACCATTGAAGGCAAGGATCATCATATAAAACAGGAAGGTGCCGGCAATCATGTTGTAGCTTACGCTGGTAAAGCTTTGCCAGGCTTCGTACCGGTTAAAGAACAGGATATCCATCACGCCATATACAAAGCCGAAGGCAAAGGCTGCGAATATACCGTATACAATGAGGAGGCTACACAGGAGCAATAATCCGCCGGTAGGATGGATGCTGACGATGCTTTTCTCTATGTATTTGGTGAGGATCACAGCACCTTCCCATACCAGTAGACCAAGAAGTACATAGAACAGGCTGAAGACCTGGGAACGGATATTGAAAGTGCCAATGTCCTGTATAAAGGTGAGGTCGAATGATTTAAAAATTACGCTGAACAGGTACAATACGAGTACACGGAACAGGTAGCGGAAAACGCGGCTGTTAAATACTTGTTCACGTCGCTTAAAATCCATTGTATTACCTGTTTTAATTCAGTTGTCAGATTGCGTTAATTGAAGCCGCCTTCGACAGGCTCAGACTGACATTATTCAACAATACTCATTTTCTTTGAACCATGCCCAGGCATTGGCAACGCTTGTCTCCATGGGCGTATATTTTACCTGCAATTCAGTTTCTGCTTTTTTGCCCGAATAGTAATTGTCCAGGCAAAGCAAGTAAGCTGCGGACCAGGTAAGCCTGCCGGGCTTACGGGTTACGATGGCTTTCAGTGAGCCCATCAAGCCAGCCAGTTTCAACAGTGGGGCAGGTATCCTAATCATGAGCTGTTTTTCCTTTGAGATCTTGTTGAGTAATTTAAAAAACTCACGATAGGTAAGGTTATGTCCTGCCAGCAGATAGCAACTGCCTGTTTTCCCAATGTCGAGGGCATTGATAATGCCCTGGCATACATCGTTCACATACACAAAGTTTTTGCCTCCCGGGGGATACCACAACAGTCTCTTGTGCAACCCATACAATAAGAGCTTGCCGGAACTGGGTTTGAAATCATGGGGGCCTATGATAAAGGTAGGATTTACAATGATGGCAGGTAACTGCCGGGCCTGTACCTGTTCCAGCACATATTGCTGGGCCAGGTATTTTGTGTTAATATATCCTGAATTGGCTTTGAAGAGGGAGAATCCGTTGAGTTCTGTGGCCGGTTGTTTTTTAGATCCTGGCTCAATGGTGTTGGCTGTGCTCACATGGATCAGCCTTTCGACCTTGTGTTGCAGGCAGGCGTCTACAATGTATTTTGTGCCCTTAAAGTTGATCCTTTCATATTCTTCAAATCCTACACCCCATTGATCGGTAATTGAAGCTGCATGAATTACGATTTGGCAACCCTCTACTGCGCTGCTTACCTGCCCGGGGTTGTCGATACGGCCAAAGCTTATTTCAACAGGTATACCGGCAAGCCCCTGCAGGTCGGCACCGGGACGAACGAATATTTTTACCTGGTGGCCGAGTTTAAAGAATTCCCGGGTAAGATTAATACCCAGGAATCCATTTGCACCTGTAATAAGGATCTTTTTCATAGGCATATCTTAGATGGCCTGGTATTGTATTTCTTTTCTTACTTCGCGGGAAACGATCTTCAGCTTTAGTTCCAGGGGAAGTAAGGTCATTAAAAAATGATTGAGTTTATTCGTGAGGCCGGGTATGATGGTGGAATAGCCTGCAAGGGTTTTGCGGAGGGCAATGCTGGCGATGGCTGAAGTGGGCAACAGTCCCATTTTGCCCTTCATGCCCTGGCTGATGACTCTGCGGCTGGTATTTGAATTGGTCATGATGGGGCCTGGATAAACCACGCTGATGGAAAGTCCGGTACCGGATAGCTCTTCCCGCAGTCCATGGGAGAAAGAAGCGATGAAGGCTTTGGATGCGGGGTATACTGTTTTGAAAGCGATGGGGGTGAAAGCTGCCATGCTCGAAATGTTCATGATATAGCTGCGCTCATTTTTCAACAGGTGAGGGATGAGTTGATGGGTGATCATCACGGTACTGCGTACATTCAGTTGGATGATCTGGTCTATTCTTTCGGTAGTGGTTTCCCGGATGGCGGAAGTACCTCCTATGCCTGCATTGTTGATGAGAAAGTTGACGGGAAAATGAGCGATGATGTGGTCCAGTTGCTTTTTTAACAGGATACTGTCGGTAAGGTCAAACTCAAATACTTCTACCGTTATGCCGAAAGTGGCTACGAGGCTATTGGCCAATTCCCTGGTGTAAGTGCCGGGGAGGGCAATGAGGATGAGGTTCATGCCTGCCTTAGCACATTGAATGGTAAACTCCTTTCCCAGGCCGGCGCTGGCTCCAGTAATGACGGTATAGAGTAATTTAGGCATAGCTACTTTTTATGGTAAGTTGATTCGGTACAAAATTGAACTATTGGCTTCAGAAGGGGATGGATTTTCTATTGAGCTGTCGGATTAGGGAGTTGAGTTGTGAGTGGTTAGTTGTGAGTTGTGAGTGCGTTTGCTTCGATAGGCGCTTGCTTCGATAGCGGATTTCTCGCTTCGCTGCGCTGCGTTCGAAATGAACAAAGAAGTGTGAATCGTTTGTTCAAGGGAGGGTAATAAAAAAGGACCGTCTGGCGACGGTCCCTGGAGCCCTGGTGAGGGCGAAATATGTTTACCGTTTAGAAGCCTCTGCGGCCTGAGTTGGGGCTGCTGCTGGTAAATACTGCCGGCATGGGTTTGCCGAGGAGGTATTGATACCAGAAAGCGTAGGCCTCATTGCGGTTGTGTTGTCCTTTATTCATGTTGTTGCCGCCAATGCCATGTCTTTCGCCGGGGTATACCATCAGTTCAAAATGCTTACCGAGGTTTTCCAGTTTATCGATAAGGGTAAGGCTGTTTTGCATGTGTACATTATCGTCGGATGTTCCGTGCACAATACGGAGCAGACCTTTATACTTTTCAGCATAGGTGATGACGGCGGTGTTTTTATAACCTTCGGGGTTTTCCTGTGGGGTATCCATGAAACGCTCGGTATAGTGGGTATCATAGAACTGCCAGTCTGTAACGGAAGCGTTGGCAACACCATGGGTAAATACATCAGCGCCATAGGTGAGGGCCATGCAGGTCATGTAACCTCCAAAACTTCCACCGGTCATTGCCACTTTGGTGGTGTCTACCCAACCCTGCTTACGCAACCATTTGCCGCAGGTCATGTAATCTTCTATTTCCCATTTACCCAACTGGCGGTGGATATAGTTTAATCCTACTTTACCAAAATGGCCGCTGCTGCGGTTATCGAAAGCTACCTGTATGATGCCTTCCTGCGCCCACCATTGTGTAGCACCACCAGCTGGTCTCCATCGGTCGTAAACAGTACCGGCATTGGGGCCACCATAAATGCTGATGAGAACAGGATACTTTTTATTGGGATCGAAATTGACAGGGTAGGTAATGGTAACGGGCAGATCAAATACACCATCGCTCGATTTTACTCGTACCAATTCTGTTTTGGGTAATGCGTAAGCATCAAAGTCGCTGCCCTTGCTATCGCCCAGCTCCCGGATCACTTTCCCCTTAGCGTCGGCCAAAGCCATGATAGTGGGTGTGGAGAGGTTGGAATAGGTAGTGATAAAGTATTTACCGTTGGGAGAAAGGTTGATCTGATCGTGGGAGAAATCGCCAAAGCTCAAACGGGTGAGGCCTTTTCCGTCCAGTCCTACTTTATAAAAATCGAAGCGGGCAGAATTTTCTTTACGTGCTCTGAAGTAGATTAGTTTGGCTTTCTCATCTATTTTGGTAATGGATGTACCCCACAATGTGCCGGTAGTAACCTGGTTGATCAGTTTGCCGGTGGCATCGTGGTAGTAGAGGTTTTCCCAGCCATCTTTATCGCTTTTCAGGATGAAGCCTTTGCCTGCAGAAAGAAATTCTATGCGGCTGCCTTCATCGAGGTCGATCCATGTCTTTTGCTCCTCTGCATATACTTCTTTTTTAGCGCCGGTGGCAAAGTCAATATTGTAGATGTTGAGGTGGTCTTGTCCGCGGTTCATCCATTGTACCCACAGCTGGCCTTCGGGTGTCCAGAAGGGGGCACCGAAATACTGATCGTCTTTGGGATTAAAGTCGGCCCATACCGTAGTACCATTCTCAATGGTGGCGATCCCTACTTTTACTTCGGGATTCTTTTCACCAGACTTGGGATAACGCTCATTTTCCAGGTAGCCATTCTGGCCATCCAGTACATAAATTGGGAATACGGGTACCTTTTCATCATCAAAGCGCATGTAGCAAACGCGTTTGCTGTCGGGGCTCCACCAGAATGCTTTGTAGCGGCTGGCGCGGCCAAGAATTTCTTCATAATATACCCAGGAGGCGTAACCATTCAGGATGGTTTCTGATCCGTCTTTGGTGATCTGGGTAACAGTTTTGGTGGCCAGGTCCATTGCATAGAGGTTGTTGTCCTTCCTGGTATAGGCCACCCATTTTCCATCGGGAGAGGTGGTGATGTTGCGGGCGTCGGAAATGCCGATGGCGGGAACAGCCTGCTGGCGGGGTTCTGCGGGAACGGGGCCTGTATAGGGTTTTGATTTACCTGTTTTCACTTCTACAGCCAGAAAGACGGTTTTGCCTTCCGCGTCTTTTTGCAGCTCAATGTAGTGCTCATCATCTACCCATCCACGAATCATGGGGAGGGGCTTACTGGTGTTGGTAGCTGCATTTTTGAATAACTGGTCGTAACTAAAGTCCTTTTTCTGTGCTGTTGATGAAAACGAAGAAGCCAGTAACAGGGTACAGGCTGTGCCCAATAGAATTAACTTTCTCATGTAATGAAATATTGAAGGGGTGAATGTACGAAAATGAGGGAATTGGCGAGGTCCGGGGAATTTGTTTTTGATAAGTGGTTGATTGAGTTCATGGTCTTTTAATCTCCCGTTCATGGTAATTATATTATATTCGGTTTAAACCCCCACAACCCACCCACATGATACTCAGTTATCTAAAGAAATCCTTTGCCCGTAAGCGGGCCAGGAGAGTTTTTTCGGAATATCCCATTCAGGTATCATCCTACCACCTTGCAGAAGAAGGAGCGATCGAATTTGGCAACTGGATGAACCCGCTTTTAGGAGAGAAAGTGATCATTCAGACGGAAGTCAATTTTTTCAAGCAATTTATTCCCAAAGGCAGTCTGGCCATTGATATCGGCGGTAATACGGGCGATACGACGGTTCCTATGGGACTGGCGGCAGGCAAAGAAGGCCTGGTATTGGGTTTTGATCCCAATCCGCATGTTTTTAAAGTGCTGGAGAACAACGCGGGCTTAAATAAGGACAAGACGAATATCATAGCGCTTCCTTTTGCTATTTCCAGTGAAGACGGAGAGTTTTATTATGGTTCTTCGGAAGCTTCCTATAGCAATGGCGGCATTGCGGAAGAAGCCAACAAACAGCATGGCAATTTTACGTTGTCGCAGAAGGTAAGGGGCGTTAACCTGCAGCAGTACCTGGAAAAACATTATATGGGCTGGCTGGATAAGCTGTCCTTTATTAAGATCGATACGGAAGGATATGACAAGGAGATCATCAAGTCGATTGCCGGTCTGATTGTGCAATACAAACCCATACTTATTGCCGAAGTATTTAAGCAACTCACGCAGGAAGAGCGTAACGAGCTGTATGATGTGATTGCCGATAAGGGCTATGACCTGTTTTATTTTGCAGATTTTGACACGCGTGCGGAAGTAAAGCCCATTCAACGTACGGATATGAGCAACTGGCCGCATTTTAATGTGTATGCGTTGCCGAAGAAGTGAGTTGTGAGTGGTCAGTTGTGAGTAGAAGCTTTGGCTTCAATGACTGTGGCCAATAAATTCATTAAAAAAGCAACACTGGGAAGGTGTTGCTTTTTTAGTATATGTTCAGATCGTAGTTACTTCACTTCCTGCATTTCTACCAGTTTCTTGTACAGGCCTTCCTGGGTGAGGAGCTGGTCGTGGGTGCCGCGCTGTACGATCCTGCCTTTTTGGAGTACAATGATCTCATCGGCATGGCGAATGGTGCTCAAGCGGTGAGCAATAACAATGCTGGTGCGGTTGGCCATCATTTTATTGATGGCATCCTGTACCAGGCGTTCGCTTTCTGTATCGAGTGAGGAAGTGGCTTCGTCAAGAATTAAGATGGGTGGATTTTTTAATACGGCCCGGGCGATGGTCACGCGCTGGCGTTCGCCACCACTCAATTTACTACCGCGGTCGCCGATATTGGTCTGGTAATTTTCATCTTTGCGCATGATGAAATCATGGGCATTGGCAATTCGTGCAGCCTGTTCAATTTCATCGATGGTGGCTACCGGGTTGCCCAATGAAATATTATTGGCGATGGTATCATTGAAGAGGATGGGTTCCTGGGTTACAATGCCCATCTGATCGCGCAGGGACAGCAAAGAATATTCTTTGATATTCACACCATCGATCAATAATTCGCCACTGGTTACATCATGAAAACGGGGTACCAGGTCTACCAGAGTAGATTTTCCGGCTCCGGAAGAGCCTACCAGGGCAATGGTCTTACCTTTTTCAATGGTGAGGTTAATATTGTCGAGGATGGTAACGTCTTCGTATTTGAAAGTTACATTGCGGAATTCAATGGTGTTTTTGAAGGTGGCCAATTGGCGGGGATTGGCCAATTCTTCCACTACATTGGGAGCCTGCAATACTTCTTCTATACGTTTGATGGCTGCACTACCGCGCTGTGCATTGTAAAAGGCGGTAGACAATGACTTGGCCGGGTTGATGATCTGAGTAAAGAACAGGATATAGGTGATAAACCCTTCGGGCTCCAGGCCAAGAGAAGAACCGCCATTTTCCGATCCTCCCAATACCATTTTACCACCTATCCATAGTATACAACAAAGCACTGCCACTCCCAGGAATTCAGACATGGGGGAAGCCAGGTCTCTCCGGAAGTTCATTTTATTGCGCAGGTGATTAAGTTCATTGTTGGTACCGAGGAATTTGCCTTGCAATATCTTTTCAGCATTGAAGGCTTTGATCACGCGCAGGCCGGTGAGTGTTTCATCGAGAATAGACATGAGTAAGCCCATCTTTTCTGCCGATTCGCCGGATTGCTTTTTTAAGGAACGGCTAAGTCTTCCTATTACAAAGCCGGTCAAGGGTAGCAATATAAAAAGGAAGAGGGATAACAGGGGGCTCAGGAAAACGAGGGCAAACAGGATGATCAGTATGGTCAAAGGTTCGCGGATCAATCCTTCCAGGGTACTCATCACACTCCACTCTACCTCATTGGCATCATTGCTCATACGGCTGATGATATCGCCTTTTCGCTGTTCGGTAAAATAGCCGATGGGCAGCTGTAATATTTTAACGTATAGATCGCTGCGGAGTTTGGTCATTACATAATTGCGCATGGGGGCCAATACGCGGAAGGACAAATAGGTAAACAGGTTTTTAAAGAAGATAGCCACCAGCACGAGGATACAGATAAAGGCCAGGGCATATACGCGGTTGTGCTCATTGATCAACCGGGCTAATACCCATTGCAGATTTTCCAGTACGCTCGAGGCAGAAAAGGTAATACCATCCGGTTTTGCGATATTGGCCACGTTTTTGTCGAACAGTAACTTCAGAAAGGGCCCCAGCATGGTGAGGGATACCAGGGAGAAGAGAATAGATAAAAGGTTAAATGTGAAGTATAAGGCTATATTTCCCTTCCTATCCTGTAAATATTTTAAAATCGTTGAAAATCGCTTCATGAAATGTTAAAATGAATCAAATAATACCAGTCCTTGCTGCCTTTCCACCCCTAATCTGTTGGTTATTGGTGCCAATCTGTACCGGGAATGGCGATAAACAGCGCAAAGTAACTAATTTTACCACGATTAAATCGTTAATGATATGCAAGAAGGGAAGCGCCAAAAACAGATAGCCGGGTTGTTGAATGAAGAGCTAAATGCCATTTTTCAGCGCCTGAGCCTCACGATGATCAATGGTGGGATGGTATCTATTGTTACGGTAAAGGTAACGCCCGACCTGCTGGAAGCAAGAATTTACCTCAGTTTATTCCAGGTAGGTGATCCGCAGGCAGCACTGAAGAAAATAGAGGACAGGGCCTGGGAGATCAAGAAAGAGTTGACAGCCCGGGTGGCCAAGCAACTTCGCCGTATGCCGGAACTTCGTTTTTATCTTGATGATACGCTGGATCATGTATTCAAGATGGAAGATGTGTTTAAAAAGATCAATGAAGAGAAGAAGGGAGAGGAAGGCAGTGGTGAGTAGTGAGTTGTGAGTGCGTTTGCTTCGATTACATCCTAAATCCTACATTCGAAATGAATTTCCTTTTCGCCTGGCGTTATTTTAAAGCAAAGAAGTCGACCAATGCTATCAATGTCATTGCCTGGATCAGCATGGTGGCCATTATGAGCATCACTTTTGCTTTTATTGTAGTGTTGAGTGTATTCAACGGCTTTGAAGGCCTGGTGAAATCTTTGTATTCCTCCTTTTATCCGCATGTACTCATTACTCCCAAAGCTGGCGACAAGACGATCCTTGTTTCACCGCAGCAGTTGAAACAACTGGCCGGGGTAAAAGATGTAGTGCATTATTCGGGGGTGATAGAAGAAAAAACGTTGTTGCTGAATGGAGAGATCCAGGTGCCGGTGGAGTTGAAGGGGGTAGATGATAACTATAAAAAAGTAACAGGAGTAGCGGATAATATTATACGCGGAGAATATGCTACGGGCACATCGGACCGGCCCATTATTGTATTGGGCAATGGTGTGGAAGGAGCGCTGGCCATCGAATCGGACAAGAACCTGTACCCGCTTACAGCTTATATATTCAAAGGAGGGGCATCGGTCAATGTAGCGGATCTGTATCAATCGGTAGCCGCCGAAAATATGATCACAGGAGGAACTTTTCTCATCCAGGCTGATATCGATAATAAATATGCGATCACGAATATTGATTTCATGCGGCGCATGCTGGCACTGAAGGACGATGAATACAGCCGTATTGAGATTGCGCTGACGGATGAGAACAAGGCTGCAACAGTGGTAAAAAGCATTCAAAAAATACTCGGTAATAATTATGTGGTGGAGACGAGGTATGAGCAAAATAAAAGCTTGTACAGTGTGATGACGTTGGAAAAATGGGCCATTTATGGCATCCTTACCTTAATGCTCATTGTAGCTGCTTTTACGATGATCGGCGGATTGACGATGCTGGTGCTGGAAAAGCAAAAAGATATTCAGGTGTTGAAAGCCATGGGCGCCAACAATGGCCTGATACAAAAGATATTCCTCAGTGAAGGATTGCTCCTGGCCGGTATTGGGGCGGTGAGTGGTATTATACTGGCGGTTATCTTTTGCTGGGCACAGGTACAATTTGAATTAATACCGCTGGAAGGCGGAACTTTTCTGATCAATTATTACCCTGTAAAACTAGTGGCAGGTGATTTCCTGCTGATCCTGGCTACGGTATCGGTGGTTGCTTTTACTGCCTCCTGGTTCCCCTCCCGTAAGGCCGCACTGCAGCCTATTGAACTGAAAAGCTGATCGCTTGTTTTTAATCCATCATTAATCTTTATCATATGCAGCCTGTTGAAATACGTTATGCTACGCTCGATGATCTGGAAGCTATCCGTGCCTTGTACCATGCGGTGACGCTGCAGGGGAGTGGGATAGCCCGGAAAACGGCAGAAGTGACGGATCAATATGTACGTTCATTTATCCGGAAAAGCCTGGAACAGGGGATCATCCTGGTTGCGCAACAATCGATCAGTGGAGAACTGGTGGCGGAAATACATACTGCCCGCATGGAGCCTGGGGTTTTTAGTCATGTATTGAGTGACCTAACTATTGTGGTGCATCCGGACTTTCAGGAATATGGTATTGGCCGGAACATTTTCCAGGCATTGCTGAAAGAAGTGGAGGACCATCATCCGGGTATTCTGCGGATAGAACTGGTGGCCAAGGAAAGCAATGAGAGGGCGTTGAAATTTTACGAGATGCTCGGTTTTATAAAAGAAGGCAGATTTGAGAAAAGGATAGCCAGTGATGGTGGGGGCTTTGAAGCGGATATTCCTATGGCGTGGTTCAATCCGGGGTATAGGAATTAAGGCAACAAGGCATCGAGGCAGCCAGGCAACAAGGGAATACAGAAGCCGATATCAGGGATGGTAATAAAATAAGATCCGGAATGCTAAGCCTGACTCTTCGCATTCCGGATTTATTATTTGGACTCCTTACTAATTGTTGATACCAATTAATACAGACGATACTTCAAATTAATAATCTCCCAGGGTTTCTGGCAACTGTGCCAATGCCTTGGCCAGTTGCTCATCATTGGGGGAGATTCCATGCCACTCGTGAGAGCCTTCCATGAAGTCAACACCCTTACCCATAACGGTAACCATGAGGATAACGATGGGTTTGCCTTTGCCTACAAAGGATTTGGCTTTTTCCAGGGTTGCAGCTACTTCTTCTACATCATTGCCTTTTTCCAGGCGAATCACTTCCCAGCCGAAAGCGTCAAACTTGGCGCCCAGGTCGAGGAGGTTCATTACTTTTTTGGTAGGACCATCAATTTGCTGGCCATTCCAGTCCACGGTGGAGATGAGGTTGTCTACTTTATGGTGAGCAGCAAACATCATGGCTTCCCAGTTCTGGCCTTCGTCCAGCTCTCCGTCACCGTGTAATGAGTACACAACGGTGTTCTCGCCATTCAGTTTTTTGGTGAGGGCAGCGCCGATGGCTACGCTCATACCCTGGCCCAGGGAGCCGCTGGCAACGCGGATGCCGGGTAAATGCTCATGGGTGGCAGGGTGACCCTGTAAGCGGGAATTGAGCTTGCGGAATGTGGCCAGTTCTTTGATATCAAAATAGCCAGACCTGGCTAAAGTGGAATAAAAAACAGGAGAAATATGGCCGTTGGACAAGAAGAAAACATCTTCGTTAGTGGCGTCCATATTGAATTGTGGGTTATGCTTCATTACTTTAAAGTAGAGTGCAGTAAAGTAATCTGTGCATCCCAGGGAACCCCCGGGGTGACCACTGGCGGCACCATGTACCATTCTAACGATATCGCGTCTTATCTGTGTGGCAATGTCTTTTAATGGGGGCATAAGCTGTCTTTATATGTGGAGGCAAAACTACAGGAATTTATATTTGGCCCATGAATGGGGCTAAATTTTTTATTGTTTTTGTGTCTCAAACTTTCTTATTTACAATAAAGTAGCTATAACAGAAGTTGTTATTTCAGAAATAGGCCGTAGTTTTGCTGCCGGCACCAAATTTGCCCCAACGGCCCTGATTAGCAGCACGTAGATAAATTTGGTCACCAAAACCAGGCTAATGTTTGATGTATTACTATCAATAGCTATTTCTTTTACGATCACATTTTTGGCCATTCCGGTAATTATTACCGTAGCGGAAAGAAAAAAACTTTTCGATTTACCTAACGAGCGGAAGATTCACCAGAATCCTATTCCTTCGCTCGGTGGCCTGGGTATTTTTGCCGGATTCGTGATGGCATGCCTCATTGCTATACAATTTCATGCCTCCCCTGAATTTCAATATTTTCTGGCCGCCTGCTTTGTGATCTTTTTTCTCGGATTGAAAGATGATATACTGGTTATATCACCGATTAAGAAATTCATAGGCCAGGTATTGGCCGCTTTCCTGATCATTTATAAGGGGAATATACAGATCAGGAGCATGCATGGCTTTATGGGCATTCACGAATTGCCTGAATCTTTCAGCCTGCTGCTTACCTACTTTACGATCATTGTGATCATCAACTCTTTCAATCTCATTGATGGGATCGATGGATTGGCAGGTAGTCTGGGATTGATGGCTTCGATCGTTTTTGGTTTTTATTTTCTACAGGTCAATATGCCTGCCTATTCTATCCTGGCGTTTGCGTTGGCTGGCAGTCTGGCGGCCTTCCTGATATTTAATTTTCATCCGGCTAAAATATTCATGGGGGATACGGGGTCGCTACTCATTGGACTCATTAACTCCATACTGGTGGTTAAATTCATTGAAGTGGCCAATGCAGTGAATGTTCCCTACCCCATTATTGCTTCACCAGCCATTGGTTTTGCCATCCTGATGATACCATTACTGGATACATTACGGGTATTTTCTATCCGTATTGTGAACCGCCGGTCTCCTTTCAGCCCGGATCGCAATCACGTCCACCATTTACTCCTGGATAAAGGCCTTTCACATCGCAGTATCACCTTAATGCTGGTGACGATCAACCTGCTGGCGATCGTGGTTTCGTATGCACTGCGCAATACGGGGTGTACCTGGATCATACTGGCCATTGTGCTGATATTTTTCAGTGGTATCGCTGCCTTGTACTATACGCGTCCCAAACCCCGTTTGTTTGTGGCCCGTACGGTAGAGTCGGAAAACAAGAATTCCAGGATCGTACCGCTTACCAAGGATACTATTTTAGAGCAGAAGAATTGAGTTGATTTGAGAATTTGGAGTCAGGAGTCAGGAGCCTTGAGAGGACAATCGGTGATTAGTGCTTAGGAATACCGGTTCACCGGCTTCAGGACTAAAAGCTCATTCCTAAAGTCTAACGTCTTCTTATTCTGTCTTCTGTATTCTGAATTTCCTGATTCTTCCTACATTTGCAGCGCATCAATATTCATACATTATGTCAGACGAGTTAAATATAATTGAAGAAACTGCACTCGAGGCCATGGATAAGGCCATCAATCACCTGGAAACAGAATTGGTCAAGGTGCGGGCGGGCAAAGCCAACCCCAATATTGTTGATGGAATTGTAGTAGATTATTATGGAACAGCTACGCCCATCAACCAGATCGGTAATATTACAGTAGCGGATGCGCGTACGCTGAATATACAGCCCTGGGAAAAGAACATGTTGCAACCCATCGAGCGGGCTATCATCAACTCGAATATTGGTATCACCCCTCAGAACGATGGCAACATCATCCGCCTGTTCATGCCGCCTTTGACGGAAGAACGCCGCAGGCAACTGGTAAAAACCGCACAAGGTGAAGGAGAGCATTCCAAAGTGTCGATCCGCAATATTCGCCGGGATGCAATAGAACAAGTGCGGAAGCTGCAAAAGAATGGCCTGAGTGAGGACATTGCCAAGGATTCTGAGAAGAACATCCAGGAAATGACGGACAAGTACATTGTACTGGTGGACAAGCACCTTTCGGCTAAGGAAAAAGAGATCATGACGGTATAGTTCTTTTACTAGGCTAAAATTATACAGGCCATCCCTACTTTCAGTCGGGATGGCTTTTTTTTATGTGCATACCCAGCTTTTTTATAAGCTTAAAATATAATACCTTAATTGTCTCAAACATTAACCTATGGGAAGGATCAGACTGGCAGATATCTCCACAAGGGCGCCAAAGGACTTTGACAAGGAAACCACGAAAGCGAAAACACAGGAGATGCTGGGAGAGTTGGATGAGCTGCAAAACCTGCTCTATGCGGAGTCGAAATATGCTATGCTGGTCATTTTGCAGGGACCTGACGCCAGTGGCAAGGATGGCGTGATCCGTAATGTATTCACCTCTATGAACCCTCAGGGTATTACGGTAAAATCATTTAAAACCCCTACCGCCACCGAGTTGAGCCACGATTTCCTGTGGCGTGTGCATGAAGCAACGCCCGCCAAAGGCATGGTGCAGGTCTTTAATCGCTCACAATACGAGGATATACTGATCACACGGGTGCACAAATGGATCGATGATGACATGGCACAGAAGCGAATGAAGGCCATTAACGCTTTTGAAAAGCTGTTGCAGGAGCACAACAATACACAGATATTGAAATTTTATCTGCATGTATCGCCGGAAGAACAGCAGGAGCGGCTGCAGGAACGGATTAAGGACCGTACTAAACAATGGAAGTACAATGAAAATGACTTTGCGGAAGCAAAGCTGCTGAAAGAATACCGGAGCGCTTACGAAGATTGTTTTGAATATTGTAATGACATTCCCTGGACGATTGTACCGGCCGATCAAAACTGGTACAAAGAATATATCATAGCCTCTACGCTCTTAGCCACATTAAAGAAACTGGACATGAAGTTTCCCGGGTTGAAGAAAAGCAACCAGGGATATTAAATGATTGTATGTCGCCAACGTACAGGTATACCTGTTAACAGGCTATATCCGGAACTGTGTGCAATAAACTGACAAACTAATTTTGTTATCGATAAGTAATTGCCATTGTGGTTTATTATATATTATTTAATTTGCTATAGTTTTTATTTCCTAACCGTTAAAAACAACTGACATGGGATTTATCAAAGAGTTCAAGGAGTTTGCTATTAAAGGAAATGTTATTGATCTGGCTGTGGGTGTAATCATTGGCGGAGCTTTTGGAAAGATCATTGATTCTGTGATCAAGGATCTTGTTATGCCATTGGTGGCCGCGGTTGTAGGTGCGCCTGATTTCAGTAATGCCTACCTGCCGTTAAAAGCGGGAATACCCACTAACCTTGCCCTGGCAGAAGCACAGAAGTTAGGACCTGTGTTTGCTTATGGTAATTTCATTACTGTAGCTATCAACTTCTTTTTACTGGCCATTGTCATTTTCCTCATGGTCAAAGCGATCAATTCGATGAAGCGTAAACAAGAAGCCGCACCTGCTGCTCCCACACCTCCTACCGCAACCGAACAATTACTGGCAGAGATACGCGACGAGTTAAAGAAAAAGGGTTAAATGAAGGCTTATCTCGGGCATTTTGAGTATCTTCAAAATAGCCTTATACCAAACCAAACTACCATATAATATGAGAAAATCGCTTTTACTCACGGTATTCAGTGTGTCCTCTTTGATCACCTGGGGCCAGGATGCGGGCATCAAGGATATGAAAGCCCAGTCAGACAAAAAACTGGCGGCTGATACTTCTCACCATTCAGGCTGGAAAAAAGGAGGCTTGTTTACGCTCAACGTAGGACAGGGAGGTAGTAAGAACTGGGCAGCCGGCGCTGAAAAATTCTCTTTCACTACTGCTGCTTATCTCAGCGTGTATGCAAATAAGAAAGCCGGAAAATTCTATTGGGATAATAACCTCGATCTGGGATATGCCATGGTGAATACCACTTCACAGGGTGTACGTAAAACGGATGATAAGATCGACCTGTATAGCAAAGCTGGTTATGATCTTTCTAAAACAGTGAGTGTAGCAGGTGTGGTGAACTTCAGGAGCCAGTTTTCGGATGGGTTTGATTATGATTACCGGGGTAAAGGATACAAACGCAGGATCTCAGGTTTCTTTGCGCCTGCTTATTTAGTCGTAGCGCCGGGTCTGGACTGGCATCCTACTGATTATTTCAGCATCTTCTTTTCTCCCATTTCTGCCCGTTGGGTATTTGTTACGAATGAACCCAAGAGCTATTATTATCCTGCAGGTGATCCTGGTCCGGATGGCGGTGGCTTTGAAGCGCCCCTTTCCACCTACTATGGTGTAGATCCCGCCCGGGAAGTAAAAGTGGAGGCCGGCGCCTATGCTTCTATCAATTTTAGCAAGGAAATACTGAAAAACGTATCGTTCAAAAGCCGCCTCGACCTGTATTCCAATTACCTGAAAACATACCGGTTTACGCCCACAGGACCTGACCAGCTGCAGATAACAGAGGTCAGTGCCAAGCCACAAAACGTGGACGTGTTCTGGACCAACGCCATCGTAATGAAAGTGAATAAGTATCTGAATGTTACTTATAACTTTGATCTCATATATGATGATGATGTGCGTCAGTTTGGTCCCAATAATACATCTGCCGGCACGCAGCTGAGGTCATTACTGGCTGTGGGTTTTTCTACTAAATTCTAATCAGGGATTTCCTTACATTTGTCGGCATGGTCCGAAAGGACGGTAAGCCCGAGGGTCCGGAAGAAACTTACTAACAAGCATGTTTCTTCCGGGCTTTTGGTCTGTAGCCGTAGGTACTGTCTTTTACGGCCCGTTATTTATCTCATAAAACGACAGAGCGTGAATCAACCCAGTTATCAGATTAAGTTGCCGCAGTTTGAAGGGCCTTTTGACCTTTTGTTATTTTTTATTGAGCGGGACGAACTGGATATTTATAATATACCTATTACGAAGATCATCAAGGATTTCATGGATTTTATCCATGGCGACGAAGGATTGAATATCGAGCTCTCCAGTGAGTTTATCCTGTTTGTCTCCACGCTCATGCGCATCAAGGCCAAGATGCTGTTGCCACGCAAGGAAATAGATGCACAGGGGAATGAGATTGACCCCCGCCAGGAGTTGATTGATAAGATCCTGGAATACAAACGCTTTAAGGAAGCTTCGGTGAAAATGGCGGAAATGGAGGCTATCCGGATGCTGATGGTAAGGCGTGGTAACTTGCAGAGGGATCTGTCTTCTATTGGTGAGGAAACTGGTGAAGGAACTGAAATACAAACGATTACGCTTTTCAAATTGATGAAAACATTTGAAAAGGTGATCAAGCGGCTGGAGCAGCGCAACCTGAAGCCGGTGCATACGGTGGTGCGTTATAATTACACGATGGACGAAAGCCGGGAGCATATGCTGAGTTCTGTGAAGCGGGAAAAGGTGATGTCTTTTGAAAAGATCTTCGACATTTGCCAGGATCGCATTCATGCTATTTTCCTTTTCCTGTCTATGCTTGAGCTGGTACAAATGAAATATATGACGCTCATGGTAGGGGAAGGCCGCAATAATTTCATCCTCGAATTCAATGAACACCGCGAAGAAGATCCCGTATTTGATATGATGACGCTTGGTAAGGAACCGCCAGCTGCAGACGAAACGCCCATCGGCGGACTGTTTGGGGATGAGCCTGTTGCAGACAGGCATACTGATGATGAACCCCCTACTGACGAACCGGCTGGCGATGATGAGCCATCTGCCGACGAAACGGTGTAAGATATTCGCTTATTCTGTCAGGATACAATGTGTAAAATAGTTGGTGTTGGATTATTAATTAAAGATCCATAACAATACTGGCCGTGACGATCCATCGATCGTTGCGGCCAATTTTTTTAAGAAATCAGGAGCTACGGTAGGGCATCCATCGCTCTGGCAAATGGGATAAGGGTCTACTTCTGCTGCCGGTACGCATTCGTGAGAATGTAATACTACAAATCTTTTGAAAGCATTGCTGTTGGTGGAATCCTGTCCGTGTAATTTATAAGCCAATCCAAATCGTCCTTTGTAAGCGGCGCCCACTTTATACTTCCCCAGGGAGGTACAGCCGCATCCCACTTCATTGCCGTAACGGCGACCATTGAGCCATTCCTCATTGCACCGTCCATGGGTTACCAGTCCGGCGCTGGTAATAGAGTCATTTTTCATATTGTATACAAACAGTCTGTTCTTCCCCGACTCGATGCTCATGTCGATGAGGAAACAAACATCAACATTGTATTTATTCCTGGTAGCATACTCTTTGGCCTGGGCTGCCCGGGAAGACAGTTTGATCAGCAGTTTTTTGTGCAGGGTAGCGGCCACGTTGCGGTTGACTGTTTTATAAACAGGCTTCATTTGGGAATAATACCAGGCAGCGCTGGCCAGTACAAAAAGAAGGATGGTGGCCAGGACTACCAGCAGGAAACGTTTCATGATAAATGGGGTTATGGCAAAAAGATCAGATGCCATACTAACGCCTCTCCATACGGGAGTAGTTAGAAAGTGCTGTTAAAGATTCCTGAAAGGTTTCGGATTTTTCGTTTCGGGTTGGTGCCGTGCCCGGGAAGTACTTAATGGAGCCGGCCCCGGTTCATGTTACTGAACCGGGGCCGGTATGATAAATTTATTGTTTTTGCTCGCAGGTCGCGGCTCAAAGCTCGCAGCTGTTATTGCAGCAGGGTGCCTACTGTTATTTTATCTTTCATCATTTCCCGTACTGCCTGTGCTATGCCAGCAGCATCGTAACCACATTCGTGGTGTAATTCTTTGAGGGTGCCATGTTCTACCAGGCGGTCAGGGATACCCAACATCTTCACGGTAGCATGGTAATTGTGCTTCGCCATGAATTCCAGTACTGCACTGCCCATTCCTCCGATGGTGGTACCATCTTCAACGGTGAGTACCTTGTCGTATTTTTTGAACACTTCATGTAAAAGGGCTTCGTCCAGGGGCTTGGCAAAGCGCATATCATAATGCGCCGGGTTCAGGCCTTCTGTCTTCAATTCACGGATGGCGGTAGTTGCAAAATTGCCGGGGTGGCCCAGTGTAAGAATGGCGATATCATCCCCGTCTTTCAACTTTCTGCCCTTACCGATGGTGATCTCTTCAAAAGGTGTTTTCCAATCAGGCATCACTCCTTCGCCACGTGGGTAGCGGATTACAAAAGGATGGTTATTGATCTCCAGTTGAGCGGTATACATCAGGTTGCGCAATTCGCTTTCGTTCATCGGTGCGCTGATCACCATATGGGGGATGCAACGGAAGAAGGGAATATCATAGGCTCCGTGGTGGGTGGGTCCGTCTTCTCCTACCAGTCCTGCACGGTCCAGGCAGAAGATCACGGGCAGCTTTTGAATTGCCACATCATGCACCACCTGGTCATAGGCGCGCTGCATAAAGGAAGAGTAGATATTGCAAAATACTCTCAATCCCTGAGTTGCCATACCGGCGCTGAGTGTTACTGCATGTTGCTCGCAAATGCCTACATCAATAGCGCGGTCGGGCATCTGTTCCATCATAAATTTGAGGGAGGAGCCAGAGGGCATGGCCGGTGTAATGCCAAATATATTCTTGTTCTTTTCAGCCAATTCAATAATGGTATGTCCAAATACATCCTGGTATTTGGGGGGCTGTTTGGTTTCAAATGTCTTCTTGTATATCTCGCCCGTGATCTTATCAAACAGGCCTGGTGCATGCCATTTGGTTTGGTCCTTTTCGGCCAGTGAATAACCCTTGCCCTTGACGGTTATGATGTGTAATATTTTGGGGCCGGGTATCTTTTTCAGATCTTGCAGGGTGTCTACCAGCTTGGTGATATTGTGTCCGTCAATGGGGCCAAAATAGCGGAGCTTCAAGGCTTCAAACAGGTTGCTGCTTTTGTTGACAAAGCCTTTGACGCTGTGCTCCAGCTTACTGGCCATATCACGGGTGAACTTCTTTCCTACGGGTAATTTGCCCAGGGCCTTCCAGATATCATCTTTCAGGCGGTTGTAAGTATGTGAAGTGGAAATATCGGTGAGGTATTCTTTGAGGGCGCCTACGTTGGGATCGATGCTCATGTTGTTATCATTCAGAATGATAAGCATATCGGCGTCGGTTACCCCGGCGTGGTTCATCGCTTCAAAGGCCATACCGGCTGTCATGGAGCCATCCCCAATAACGGCTACGGACTTGCGGTTCTCGCCCTTATGCCTGGCAGCCAAGGCCATACCCAGTGCTGCGGAAATAGAGGTAGAGGAATGTCCTACGCCAAAAGTGTCGTATTCACTTTCACTGCGTTTGGGAAAACCGCTCAGCCCATTGTATTTCCGGTTGGAGCTGAAGTTATCTTTACGGCCGGTCAATATTTTATGACCATAAGCCTGATGGCCTACGTCCCACACGAGCTGATCATAAGGGGTATTGTAGATATAATGCAGGGCTACAGAAAGTTCTACTACGCCGAGACTGGCGCCAAAGTGACCACCGTGAACGCTCACTACGTCAATGATATACTGACGTAATTCATCACACAATTGATGCAGCTGTTCTCTGCTCAACTGCTTTACATCTGCCGGTGATTCGATCATTTTAAGCAAGGGGCCGGGAGCAATTTCCATCGGGAGAAAATTTATGGCTCAAAAATACTACTTTATCGCTTGAAATTCAGGGAATCGGGCTTTCGCCGGCAGGATAGTCGATTTGGAGGGCGCCAGCTATATTGCACGCACTTGGAATTAAAACGCCAAATTGATATATTCGATTGATTTTTAATAGAATGACGTACATTGAGTCGCAAAAAAGCTGGTGTGGGCCTGCCGATAGCCCGGCTATTTAAGCCATATATCCAAAATACGGTAGGAGGGCTACCCAAATGTATAGTTTTGCTTAGACCCAAATTCTGAGATGGCGAAAAGAAATTCATATTACTGGCTTTGCCAGATAGGTGGCTGGGGCCTGGTAGGTCTTTCCATGTTGTTCTATGCTTTTACATTCAAGGAGGAAATATCAAATGCCTACCTCTACCGGATACTCATTTACATTGTATCGGGTATTCTAAGTACACATATTCTGCGGGAGTTTCTAAAGCGTACCAATTGGTTGTTACTGCCTATTGAAAAGATGGTAACCCGGTTGGCTGCTGCTGTGATCATTACCAGTATCTTATATGGCTTACTGGTACTGGGCGCTTACGAAGCGTTCAAATTTGAGAACAAGAACAAGCTCGATTTCTCCACGCGTCTGTTTGCCAATGTGCTGAACATTGGTATTTTCATGATCCCCTGGATCCTGCTGTATTATTTCTACCACTACATTGAAAAAAGCCGTCGTCAGCAGGTGGATACGCTGAAGTTGGAATCGTTGGTAAAAGAGCTGGAACTGAAGACAATTAAGTCGCATATCAACCCGCATTTTATTTTTAACGCGCTCAACAGTATCCGGGCGTTGATCGATGAAAATCCCAACCGCGCCAGAAATGCAATTACTGAACTGAGTAATATCCTGCGCAGCAGCATGCAGGCGGAGAAACTGGAAACAGTTCCGTTTGAGAAAGAACTGAACATTGTAAAAGATTACCTGGCGCTGGAATACATACGTTTTGAAGACCGTCTCCGTATTGAATACCAGATAGATGAAGATACGCTTGACCAGCCGGTACCTCCCATGATGTTGCAAACCCTGGTGGAAAATGCCATCAAACATGGCATCGGTAAACAGATCAGTGGGGGTGTCGTAAAGGTGGTCTCGGATTTCAAGAATGATTTCCATGAGCTCATTGTATTGAATTCAGGCTCTCTGAATGGGGGACACATCAATGGCGAAGGATTTGGACTGTCCAGCACCAAAAACAGGCTGCAATTATTGTTTGGTGAAAAAGCTAACTTTGAAATTAAACAGGTAGACGCGGGATTGGTAGAAGCGAGGATCTTAATTCCTGTTGAAATAAAATAACGGACGTATGATCAAAGCGATTATTATTGATGATGAAAGGCTTGCCAGGAATGAACTGAAGAAGCTGTTGATGGAATTTCCCGAGATTGAAGTGGTGGCAGAAGCAGCCAATGCCGGAGAAGGTATTGAAAAGATAGAACATATCAACCCGGACCTGGTATTCCTCGATATACAAATGCCTGGTAAAACAGGTTTTGATATGCTGTCTGAACTGGACAGAACGCCCAATGTGATCTTCACTACAGCTTATGACGAATATGCGCTCAAAGCTTTTGAGGTTAATGCACTGGACTACCTGCTGAAGCCGGTAGAGCCCAAGCGGCTGGCAGATGCTATTCAGAAATTGCATATGCAGGACGAGCGGGGAGAGACGAACCCTTTGCCGCTCAATGTGAACCGCTCGATACTCAGTGAGAATGACCAGGTATTTGTAAAGGATGGGGAGCGGTGCTGGTTTGTGAAACTGTCGGATATCCGTTTGTTTGAAAGTGTGGGCAATTATGCCAAAGTATATTTCGGCCCCAATAAGCCTCTTATCTTAAAATCGCTCAATGCCCTGGAAGAAAGGCTGGATGAGAAGACCTTTTTCCGGGCCAACCGCAAGCATATTGTCAATCTCCGGCTGATCGATAAAATTGAACCTTATTTCAATGGCGGTCTGCTGTTGGAATTGAAGGGAGGCGAAAAAATTGAAGTGAGCCGCCGTCAGACGGTGAAGTTCAAAGAAATGATGAGCCTTTAGTGATCCGGATTCCAGATGGAACATTTAGTATTGCTCCGCGCAACCTTAAACCTATTACACTACCACATGATGAAGAAACTTACATTTTTTATTACCGTATTTGCGATCGGTAATGCCGCTTTTTCCCAATCCATTGACAAGATTATTAATGTTACGGAAGTGGAACGTGTGGAACGTGCACTTTCGGCGGATGATATGCAGGGACGTAAACCATTTACAGCCGGTATCGATAAAGCAGCAGCTTTTATAGCGGATGAGTTTAAGAAAGCAGGTTTGAAGCCTGTAGGTAAGAATTCCTACCTCCAGTCTTTTAACATGCTGCGTATCAAGTTTGGTTCTGCCAAAGGTACGTTGAATGGAAAAGCAGTGGAAGAAAAGGATATCATGGCCTTAACTGACAAACCGGTACTGACGGTTACTGAATCGGCTAAATACGAAAAGGTACAGGTCTCTAAAGACAGTCTTTATCCGGTATACGTGCGTCTTTCCAACACACCAGGCAATTACCTGCTGGTAGTTGATACAAGTGCAAGGAACCTGTTCAATAACATCAGACGCCGTTCTACTTTATTTGCACCTGCCTCCACCATTGTAGGTCTGCTTACTACGGAAGACCCTGCTACTTATAGCATTGAGTACAACCAGGAAGTAACGGCTATGCCATTGAACAATGTGGTGGGTATACTGCCGGGTAAGGGCAAGAAGAAGGATGAATATGTGATCTTCTCCGGGCACTACGATCACCTGGGTATTGGCAGGGCCAATGCTGCCGGCGATTCCATTTACAACGGGGCCAATGATGATGCTGCCGGTACCACAGCTGTTATTATGCTGGCGCATTATTTTGCCAGGCAAAAGAACAATGAACGTACGATCGTGTTTGCTGCCTTTACTGCTGAAGAATCCGGTGGTTTCGGATCACAACATTTTTCCCGCCAGTTTGAGCCGGATAAAGTAATGGCGATGTTCAATATTGAAATGATCGGTACGGATAGCAAATGGGGCAATAATTCAGCCTACATAACCGGTTATGAAAAAACGGATATGGGAAAGATATTGGAGAAGAACCTCGAAGGCACGAATTTCAAATTCTATCCTGACCCTTATCCGGAACAACAACTGTTCTACCGGTCGGATAATGCTACCCTGGCCAGACTGGGTGTGCCGGCTCATACTATTTCAACATCGAAAATGGACAGTGAGAAGAATTACCATACGCAGGAAGATGAAATTGAAACACTGGATTTGAAGAATATGACAGAGATCATTAAGGCCATTGCGTTCAGTTCCACTTCTATTGTGGCTGGAAAGGATACGCCTTCCAGGGTTGAAGCCAGTGCATTGAAGAGATAATCATTGTACAAAATAGATTGACCTGCATAGCTAAAGAGGTGATACCTTTCGTTTGCTTCGCAAGGGAAAGGTGTCACCTCTTCTGATTTATTTAAGCATACCATTGATCTTCTTTACCAGCCTGGATCGGTTACTGGGGCGTAGGGCCTGCCCATCGGCTACCTTCCCATCTTTGTCTACCAGTACATAACGTGGTATACCAGATATATTGAATTTTTGGGACAGCAGTTTGCCATCTTTCTCATTGGCAAAATAATGTTCTCCTTCCATACCCATTTCCCTGATGGTATATTCCCATGATTGTTTGCTGCAGCTGAGGCCAATATAAAGGAACACTACATCCTTACCGGCCAGTTCTTTTTGCAACTCTTTTGAATGAGGCATTTCACCCATACAGGGCCCGCACCAGGGCGCCCAGAAATCAATGTACACTACTTTTCCCTTGTAAGGTTTCATTAGTTCGTCGAAAAAATGCTCACTGGCCGTGTCAATGGATTTATGAAAGACCGGGTCAAGCCGGAAAGCCGGATCATTACCTTCAAAATTGCCGATGACTGCACAGGGCTTTTCGCCTAAGTTGATCCTGCTGAAGTCATTAAGGGGAGTGGGTGAATGCGCCTGCAGCAAGGAAGCGCCTGTTACAGCAAGCAGGAACAGGATCGGATTTTTCATATTGATGGTTGGGTTATTGACAATTGCTGTATCAAAATAGGTGTTTTGCCGGGAAGCCGCAAGTATGTTTTTCTTAACATCAATCACTTGAAAATCAATACCAACGGGGCTGTATTACAAAAAGCTGTATATTTATTCATCATTTAAAGCCAATCCGGTCACATTTTTGAAGGATAAGCTTTATTTTACTAACCTTAAAAGTATTTATTATGGCAGATGTACAATTGACTGCATACAATGTAAAGACAAAGGAGAAAGGTGTTCCTATTCAGGATGCAGTGATTACTAAAACCGCCAAGGGAGCTTATATGGCACAAGGGAATGATGGTAAGGGCAATAAACTCACTACCCTGCTGGGTGAAGAGAAAGCCCTGGCAGCTATTGCAGCTGGTGTGGCAAAAAAAGGCTGGGAATAACTATTAGGGATCCTATTCAGCACTGCGCCGGATGTATCCATCGATAGCATAAAAGCTTTTACTGTACTATCGTCATAAGGTCGTTTGAAAGACGGCCGTTGATTAAAACACGGTCTGATCGTTACTGGTCTGGCCGTGTTTTCTTTGTAGAAGGGGATAAATATAATTTAACACTAATCTAACCGGGAAGTTGCTGCGCACATGAGGTCCTGCCTGCTATATATGCTGCTATTGTTCAGTGTTGCAGTAACTGCGCAGTCCAATGATAATTATGTCCGTAATGGTTCTGCTTTCCAGGAGAACTGTAACTGTTACACACTTACCAATGAGCAGGGCACACAGTCTGGCTCGGTCTGGAATAAAATACAAATAGATCTCACTCAGTCTTTTGATTACAAATTCAACATCAACCTCGGCACGCGCGATGCTGATGGAGCCGATGGGATGGTATTTGTATTGCAAAATATTAGCCTCAGCATTGGCACTACCGGAGAAGGAATGGGATTTAGTGGTGTAACGCCTTCTATCGGCATACCCATTGATACCTGGCAAAATGGTAATCAGAACGATCCTGCTTTTGATCATATATCGATTAACCGCGATGGTGATGTCAACCATACCTCTGCCAATAACCTGGCCGGGCCGGTAAGCGCTATTTCCGGCAACAACAATATTGAAGATGGCCAGTGGCACACCCTGCGTATCATCTGGAATGCTGTTACCAAATCTATATCGGCGCAGGTTGACGGAGTAGACCGTGTACAGGCTACCATTGACCTGGTAGCGCAAGTATTTAATAATAATCCTATTGTTTATTGGGGATTCACGGCAGGCACCGGCGGCTCCTATAACCGCCAGCGTTTTTGTACTTCGCTCAACCCAGGCTTTTCCCTGCCGCCCAACCAGCTCACCTGTTTTCCGACATCCCTGCAGTTTAGTGATAATTCCATTTCATTCGGGACTATTTTAAAATGGCATTGGGATTTTGGCGACGGCACCAAGGATTCTGTACAAACACCCGATCCACATGTGTATGCTGCACCAGGCATTTACCAGGTGAAGCTGAATATATTTGGAAATGATGGTTGTTTGTCAGATACCTTTAAAACAACAATTACAGTAGGTTCAAAACCCGTAGCCAATTTTGGCCCGCCACTGCCACCCTACTGCAATGAGGACGTCGTGCCCTTTACCGATTCTTCCAAAGTACAATACGGAACTATCAATAGTTGGGAATGGAAAATAGATAATGGGCCACCCTTTGTTCAAACCACTCCTGGTTATCAGCAGTCTTTTACCTATGGGCCGCACTCCATCGCTTTGCAGGTAAAAACAAAAGAAGGTTGCATCTCTGACCCCATTATAAGGTCGCTCTCCATGAATCCCTCCCCTGCGGTAGATATGACCTTTTCGGATACCTGCTTTCGTGTACCCGCCCTGTTGACCGGTAGCAATCTTACCCCTGCCATTCCCATACATCAGTGGTATTGGAGACCGGGTGATGGAACGCTCGACAGCACTGCCAGCATTCAACATACTTACAGCAATGGCGGTCAGTATACCGTAAAACTCTATGCTGTGGCTGATAATGGCTGTCATTCGGATACGATCGAAAAACCGATCACGATCTATGAAACCCATGCCTTTGCAGGCAATGATACGGTGGTTACGGACAATCACCCCCTTCCCCTGAATGGTTCGGGTGGGGTGTTGTACAGCTGGTCGCCATCCGAGGGGTTAAGTGATCCTGCCATCGCCAATCCCATTGCGCTGATCAAAACAAGCACTTCTTATGTGCTCACTGCCTATACGCCGATGGGATGCGCCACCACGGATACGATCAGGGTCAAGGTATTCAAGGGGCCGGCCATCTATATTCCCAATGTTTTTTCACCCAACGGCGATAACCGGAACGACCGTTTCCGGATGACTGCCGTAGGCATGACTAATATTTATTACTTCCGCATTTTTAACCGATACGGGCAACTTGTATACAATTCCACCAATCCCAAAGACGGGTGGGATGGCACCATTAATGGCCAGCCCCAGCCTACAGGTACTTATGTGTGGATGGTAAGCGGTAAAGACTTTGCCGGACAATTGCATGAGCAAAAAGGTGCATTTATGCTGGTGCGGTAAAGCGGTAACAGAGGTAAGCACATAAGTAGAAAGGCATATTGTGAATCAGGATGCTTTAGTATTCCACAAATATGAAAAGCAAAAAGGAAGTAAAGAATAGTCCTTACTTCCTTTCACACAGATTTATGTTAAGTAAATTAGAATGTTAACAATCTTAACTGATAGAGCCGTAGCCCATATAACTATGTAGCACAGGCGGTAATTCTATACCGGTCTCGGCCTGGTTGTTTTCCAGCAGGCAGGCCAGTATACGGGGAAGGGCCAGTGAGCTTCCATTGAGGGAGTGCACCAGTTGGTTTTTACCGTTGCTGTCTTTGAAGCGTACCTTCAGGCGATTGGTTTGATAAGCTTCAAAGTTGGAAACAGAGCTTACTTCCAGCCATTTTTCCTGGGCAGCGCTGAATACTTCAAAGTCGTAGGTCTGGGCTGAAGTAAAGCCCATATCGCCACCACATAGGTTCAGTATACGGTAAGGCAGGTTGAGAGACTGAAGCAGTTTTTCTATGTGAAGCACCATTTCCTCCAATACCTCATAGCTTTTATCGGGATGTACCAGTTGTACGACCTCCACTTTGTCAAACTGGTGCAGGCGGTTCAGTCCACGTACATCTTTGCCATAGCTGCCGGCCTCGCGGCGGAAGCAGGGTGTGTAGGCGGTCATCTTTACAGGCAGGTCGGCTTCTTTTAGTAATTCGTCGCGGTAAATATTCGTCACCGGTACCTCGGCGGTAGGGATCAGGTAAAAATTATCTTCTGTTACAAAATACATCTGGCCTTCCTTGTCGGGCAATTGACCGGTACCGAAAGCAGAAGCTTCATTGACCATATGCGGAGGCATATATTCTGTATAGCCGGCAGCTGTATTGTAATCCAGGAAATACTGGATCAATGCCCGCTGCAGTTTTGCTCCTTTGCCGATGTATACGGGGAAACCGCTGCCTGTAATTTTATTGCCCAGTTCAAAGTCAATGATATTGTACTTTTTGGCCAGGTCCCAGTGAGGAACAGCGCCATTGTGCAAAGTGGGTATATGACCTCCTTCACGCACCAGTATATTCTCTTCCGGAGATTTGCCGGGAGGTACTTTGGCCGATGGCAGGTTGGGAAGTCTCACAATGGTATCCTGCAATTGTTTTTCCACTACAGCCAGGCGGTCGGCAATAGGCTGCTGAGCAGACTTTAAGGTGGCTACCTCTTGTTTTTTTGCATCTGCCTCTGCTTTTTGTCCTTTGGCCATTAGCTGGCCAATCTCTTTGGCCGAACTGTTTAATTTCGATTGCGCGTTTTCTGATTCAAGCTGTAGTTTTTTACGTTCATCATCCAGCGAAATAATTTCATCCACCAGTTGAAGGTCTTTAAAGTTCTTGATCGTCAGTCGTTCTTTTACCAGTTCAGTATGCTGGCGTATAAATGCTACCTGTAACATCGCAATTCAAATTTGGGCAAAGATAATTGGGGATTGATGGATTTTGGGGATTGCATAGATATTTTACCGGTTATAAGTTAATGGCAGGAATTACTGGGTGAGGATTGATGAATATCGGGAATCTTTAATGTGTCTCGCAGCCCGAAGCTGGTTGCGAGCAGCTTTTCCTATCTTTGCGCCATGCAAATACAGGATGATCTGCAGAGTCGCTGGTGGAATCTCGAAGCCAGCCTGGTAGAGCGGTTTGGGAAAAAGCCGGATCTGGAAACTATTCTATTCCTGATCGGTATCCAGGAGTTTGGGGATATACGTCCCAAATTCACCAAGGAACAGAAACAGGACCTTATACATGTTGCCGTATGTTCCCTGCTGTCACAAAGCGGGTATTATGAAATTGAATCGGTGGACGAAGATGGGTGGCCGCATTTTAAGCAACTGAAGACGCTGCCCGAATACAATATGTTTGAACAGGAAAGTTTTCTGAAAGACCATATTTTATTATACTTTCAGCAGAACGGGTTTCAATAGCCCATTGTGGTATTCCGCTAACACCTAAAAGCTAACGGCTAAAAGCTATTCATGTACAAATTACTTGTCCTGGCAGGATTGGCGATGGTCACTGCCTCCTGCAATCCCTGGTTAGGAAATGGGCTACGCAAGAATGACAGGCGCAGGGACGTGGAAATAGTGACGGATAAAGGCACCATGGTCATTCGTTTGTCCGACAGTACGCCGCTTCATCGCGACAATTTTCTCAAATTGGTAAGGCAGGGTTTTTATGACAGTGTTCTTTTTCACCGGGTGATCAGGAATTTTATGGTACAGGCCGGCGATCCCAACAGCAAGCGGCCGAAGCCCGGGGAATCATATGGCGATGGGGGACCGGAATATACTATACCAGCCGAATTCAGGACCAGCATGTTCCACAAGAAGGGAATGGTAGCAGCGGCCCGTACGGGGGATAATGTGAACCCCCAAAGGGCCAGCAGTGGGGCGCAGTTCTATATAGTGCAAGGAAAAATATTCACGGATGTAGGGCTGGATTCTGTGGAGAAATTCAGGCTCAAAGGCCGGAAATTACCGGCTGCCCACCGGGAGGTCTATAAAACCCTGGGCGGCGCTCCGCACCTCGACCAGAATTACACCATTTTTGGGGAAGTGATCAAAGGGCTTCCGGTTATTGACAGCATCGGCTCCGTTCCTACCAGCGGCCGGGAGGGGGGCGACAGGCCCCTGCAGGATGTGCGGATCATCAAGGCGCGCCTGGTAAAGAGAAAATAACCAGAAAGTCTGCCCCGATAGTTACCGGGAGAAAGGTTGTACGGCTGTCGAAGGAGAAGTTTTTACTTTCGGACTTCCCGTCTTATCGTCTTTCCGACTTTTCCTGTAATATTGCAACACAAAATTCAACAGCATGAACATTCCCGCAAATCTTCGCTATACCAAGGACCACGAATGGGTGTTATTGGAAGGCAATACAGCAACTATAGGCATTACAGATTTTGCACAAGGAGAATTGGGCGATATTGTATATGTGGACATTAGCACTGTGGGCAAGACCCTGGCAGCAGAAGAGGTGTTTGGGACGGTGGAAGCGGTTAAGACCGTATCCGACCTGTTCTTGCCTGTAGCGGGTACCGTTGCGGGCATCAATCCGGCACTCGATGGCGCACCCGAGCTGGTGAATACCGACCCTTACGGTGAAGGATGGATGGTAAAAGTGACTGTTAGTAATCCGGCAGATGTAGACGGATTGCTGGATGCGGCTGCTTATGGAAAATTAGTAGGGGCATAGAAATCCAACGATAATTAAATTACGTTTATAAAAGAGTGGTTCATTCCACTCTTTTTTAGTTATATTGAGCATCGCTTTGGGTAAAACACATTATTGAGCGCCATTCCTACATATACGGAACAGGAACTGGTCTCCCTGCTTAAAAACAGGGATAATAAGGCTTTTGGTTATCTCTACGATCATTATTCTGGCGCTTTATACAGCATTATATTGCAGATATTGAGTGATACGGAGCTTGCCAACGACGTATTGCAGGATGTTTTTGTCAATATCTGGCGAAAAATAGAAAGCTATGACTCCACGAAAGGGCGGCTATTTACGTGGATGCTCAATATTGCCCGCAATGCTTCTATTGATACGCTACGTTCCAAAACCTACCAAAACGACCGGAAAAACCAATCTATGGATAATCAGGGGGAAGAACCCCTGGTGGCACTTGTTACACAGGTGAATGTAGACAATATAGGATTCAGGAAAGTGCTGGCTCAATTGAGGGATGAACAGCGTTTGTTAATAGATCTGGCTTATTTTAAAGGATACACACATGAGGAAATTGCGGAAATGGAAAACCTTCCGCTTGGCACTGTGAAAACACGCATCAGAAGTGCATTGATTCAACTAAGGGGATTTTTAAAGTGAATATAAAAGAATACATATCAAGTGGCATAGTACAAAGCTATGTATTGGACCAGGCAGATGCAGCCGAACGTGCAGAGTTTGAGAAGCTCAGCGCCCAATACCCAGAGCTTGTTGCCGAACGCAAAGCATTCGAGGAAGCCCTCGAAAAATTCGCTTTGCAAAATGCGGTTGTACCACCGCGACAGGTTAAGGACGGATTTTTAGAAGCTATTCAGAACCCTTCTATAAATCAATCTAAAGTCATCACAATGGAACAACACTCAAACGCACCTGTTCGAAAGAACAGCGGATTACGTTTTATGGCCGCTGCTTCTGTGGTTTTACTGCTTGCCTGCGGATGGTTTGCTTATCGCTTCTACAATCAGGCTACTGAACTAAAAGCCTCCAACAGCGATTTACAAACCCGGCTCGATTCAGCCGAGAACACGCTGAACAAGATCGTTGATGAACAGAAACTGATCAAAGATCCAAACGTCACTGTAGTGAATATGGTGGGCTCTACTGCCGCACCACAATCCTCAGCCAACGTGTTTTGGGATACTGCATCAGCTTCCGTATTCCTAATGGTCAAGAACATGCCTAAACTGCCTTCCGATCAGCAATACCAGTTATGGGCGCTGATAGGAGGCCAGCCTAAAAGCCTCGGTGTATTTGATTCACTGCAAAACAATGTTGTTCTTAGAATGGACAATACCAAGAAAGCAGATGCCTTTGCTATTACTATAGAAAAGAAAGGTGGTACAAAGTCTCCTACATTGGAAAAAATGCAGTCATCCGGGCGAACGAAAGCGCCTCTATAAAATATTTAGCAGATTAATCCCTGCTCACTGGTCTTGCAGTAATCCGTTTCGGCGGAATACGCAAGACCTTTCTCTTTTAAAGCCCCTGTTTTTGATTTATCTTTCCGGCCAGTATGCGATCACTTTTACAAAAGCTTTGCGCTAAGAAATTATTACCCATAGTCTGGACCATTATTACCATTATTCTGTTGTGCCTGCCAGGCTCCTCCATCCCCGGGGACGGCTTTGTATTTAACATTCCTAACCTTGATAAAATCGTGCATGTAATACTTTTTGGAGGGATCGTGCTCTTCTGGGGAGCTCATTATGCTTTCAGGCCTGTAAGGCCTCAGGGCTGGCAAAAACTGGTTATTTTATTGGCTATTTTGAGTACCGCGCTCGGAATTGTCCTTGAATATGTACAATTTTATTTTATTCCCCAACGCAGTTTTGACAGAGGCGATATTGTGGCAGATGCTTCCGGTGCTATAGCTGCCATGCTTTTAGTCCTGTTTTTATCTCCTAAGCAAGCAGTTAAATATTGATATACAATTTATTACAAAAAAAATGGCCCTTGTGGAAACAAGGGCCGTAACCAAAACTAACTGCTTATGAGAAAATTGACTGCTTTATGTAAGTCTTTAAAAATAACTTCAAATATAGTAACGCAAATCCGGTGCCATTAGTATGATCCCCGCCGTTAAAGAAGGTTTAAAACCAGTACCGGGATTTGCTGAAAAAAGATCGAAAGAAAGAACTCAATTGCTTGACATCACAAAGGAACGACCCCAGCATATAATTTCCATTCGCTTTATGAATTTTTTCAAAATGTTAACATTCTGAAGCAGCTAAATCGGGTTTTAATAGGCTATTTCAAGGGGCTTTAAGACACCGATCTATTAAAAGAATATTAAACTTGTTCGATTTGCTATACTAACGGCTGAAAAAGCCTTTTACCGAGTTGAGCAGGTTGCCACCTTGGCCTCCTGAGAACATTGCCATCACATCCTGCAGGTCTGTATCACCATCACCATCCTTATCCAGTCCACCTTGTGTTACTTTACCAAGTAATCCCTGTATATTGACCCCTTCAGATCTTCCTCCGGAAAGCTGATTGAATATACCCTGTATGTCAAAGCTGTTGTCGGCCGGATCATTCGTTTTGCTTACCAGCTTCTGCAAAACATTTGGCACCAGGTTGCCGGCAATTCCACTGGCAGCTTGTTGATCAAAGCCAAACTTGTTCATGAGCTGCTGGATCACATTACCCGAAAGGTTTTGAACCACGGGGTTATTGCCTGTGGGCGCTTCCTGTCCACCAAACAGCTTCAATACATCCTTAATGCCGCCGGAGGAAAGTACATCCTGTAATCCACCTGCAATGGATTGGCCGGTAGCTGAAATCACTTCTTCATTACGTTCATTAGGAACCGTAGGATTGTTGATGATGGCATCACCTGCCTGCTCGCGTACGAGGTTGATAAGATTGTCTAACATAAACGATGTGTTTAAAAATGATGAAGTTGGTTTATATCAATGACATCCACAGCCTCTGTGCATGGGGAACAGCTGTTGCGGCATATATACTATGAAAATACTCCAAATCCTGTTGACAATAGTTCAGGTAAAGTATTGTCAACAGGATGGGGTGATGCAGTAAAATCGTGCAGAGTCAGTAATGTGATTATGTGGCTGCCTTTCTTAGTCTTGCTTAGTCATTTTTTCGGCGTTTTCGGCAAACTGCAAGGCTTCTAAAAATTCACTGATGTTTCCGTTCATAACATCGTCCAGGTTATAAACAGTCAACCCGATCCGGTGATCGGTAACCCGGCCCTGGGGGTAATTGTAGGTGCGGATCTTGGCACTGCGGTCGCCGGTACTTACCAGGCTTTTACGGTGCCGGGCAATTTCATCTTCCTGCTTACGTACCTGCTCTTCATATAACCTGGTACGCATCATTTGCATGGCCTTTTCACGGTTGCCTAGCTGCGACCGTTCTGTCTGGCACACTACTACCGTGCCGGTTGGAATATGCGTAAGCATTACCTTGGTTTCTACCTTGTTTACGTTCTGTCCGCCGGCGCCACCGCTTCGTGCTGTTTCCATTTTTACATCCGCCGGGTTGAGTTCAAAGTCTACTTCTTCTGCCTCCGGCATTACAGCTACCGTAGCTGCTGAAGTATGTACACGGCCTGAGCCTTCTGTATCTGGTACCCGCTGTACCCGGTGAACACCACTTTCAAATTTCAGGGTGCCATAAACATCATCCCCTGTTACTTCCAGTTGCACTTCTTTGTAGCCTCCTACTGTTCCTTCTGTTTCGCTCAGGATAGCGGTTTTCCAGCCCCTGCGTTCGCAATAACGCAGGTACATGCGTAGCAGGTTGCCGGCAAATAAACTGGCTTCATCACCACCGGTACCTCCCCTGATCTCAATGATCACATTCTTCTGGTCCTGTGGATCTTTGGGTATCAGCAGTTGACGTATCTCGGCTTCCAGCTTCGTTTTCTTTTCCTCCAGCAAGGGCAATTCTTCCTTGGCCAGTTCGCGCAATTCATCATCATCCCCCTTCATGGCGGCCCGGTAGCTCTCCAGGTCATTCAAGACCTCTTTATATTGCGTTTGGGCGGTTACTATTTTCTCCAGGTTGCGGTACTCCTTGCTCAATTCGGTGAATTTCCTGTTATCACTTACAATAGCAGGATTGGTCAATGCTACCCCAAGATCCTCAAAGCGGGCCCTGATCGCGTCCAGTTTGTCTAACATGTTTGCTGTATTTTTATATAGTCGGAAAGTCGGAAAAGTCGGTAAGTCCCAAAGTTGGACCTGTTATAGGATCGATCTTCCCGTCTTCCCCTCTTTCCGGTCTTCCGGTCTTCCGGTCTTCCGGTCTTCCGGTCTTCCGGTCTTCCGGTCTTTTTAAAAGGCTTGCAAAGTTAATCGTTTGTTGCGATTTGCTTTCAAATTATCAATAGCTTAAGCCTGCTCACAACTATAAGCAGGCGAGCAGGTTAGAATGTAGTTTATATGGGGTACAGAAAATTCGCCACCGAACATTTATTTACCGGTAGCCGGCTTTTAGAAAACCACGTACTGGTTACAGATGAAAAAGGTACTGTAGAGGCCATCATTGCCGATGCAGAAGCCGGGAGTGATCTACAGGCTTTACCCGGTATCCTGGCGCCGGGATTTGTCAATGCCCATTGCCATTTGGAACTCAGCCATATGAAGGGTGCTATCGAGCCCCATACGGGAATGATTGATTTCCTGCTGGGCGTGATGGGCCGCCGCTTTGTTCAGGAGGATACCATCCTGCAAGCCATTGCCGATGCAGAAACCGCTATGTTTCAAAATGGTATTGTAGCTGTAGGAGATATCTGCAATACTACCCACACCATCCTCCAAAAAAATCAGCAGCGGTTATATTACCACAACTTTATTGAGGCCACCGGGTTCCTGGAAGCTACTGCCCTGGCACGGTTCGAGGCAGCCAGGGAAGTTTGGGAGCGCTTCCGGGAGGTTGGGGGCTCCGGCGAAAATAATTCCCTGGTTCCCCACGCACCGTATTCAGTTTCTCCCGCTTTGTTTGGGCTCATTACCGGACTGGAAGGCAATGACCTGCTTACCCTGCACAACCAGGAAAGTGAGGACGAGGAGGCATTTTTCAGAACTGGTACCGGAGGTTTCCATCGCTTGTACCAGGCCCTGGGGCTGAATATTTCGTTTTATAAGCCGGCTGGCAAAAGCAGCTTGCAAACCTGCCTGCCCAGGTTCAATCCCGGACAGTGTCTCCTGTTGGTGCACAATGTGATGACCAGTGAAGCCGATCTGCAATTCATCCGTGATCAGCAGCCACTGTTGCCGGATTGTCATTTCTGCCTCTGTCCCAATGCCAACCTCTATATTGGAAACGGGCTGCCCGATATTGCCCTTTTGCGTCGCTACGAAGTACCCCTCGTGATCGGTACCGATAGCCTGGCCTCCAACTATCAGTTGAGTATATTGGCCGAATTAAAAACCCTTCAGTTTCATCATCCGGAAATACCAGTGGAAGAACTCTTACAGTGGGCTACCCTCAATGGTGCCAAAGCATTGGGTATCCAGGACCGTTTTGGTAGTTTTGAGAAGGGGAAAAAGCCTGGCATTTTGTTATTGGAGAATGATCTGAATAAAGTCAGACGATTGCTATAGACACCAATCTGTAGTCAGTCACGGACTCCCGACTCCCAACTCTGCACTCCCGTCTCCAGTTCCTAACCCAGCACTTCCTGTAACACAGGCAGCGTCTTTAGTGCTCCAAAGTCAGGCACATGCAGGGCATAAAAAGTCTGATAAGCATGCAGCAGTACCCGCCTCATTTCCTTGTTCAGCTGTATTTGTTTCAGCTCATGCGGTTGCATTACTTTCAGTAATTGTGAAGTGATAAAACTGTATTGGCCTTGCAGGAAATAGGGGTGAATCGGGTGGTCATGGACAAACTCGCCCTCCTGCAGATCCAGGTAAGGATGATCCTCCGAATAATCGTCACTAAAACGGAAGCCATAAAAAGTCGTGAGGTGCAAGGCAAAGAACAGCGAAAAGTTGGCCGTTACCTGGTCGTCTGCTTCATCCAGGTGTATGAAGGCGTCTTCGATAAAATGAAAAAGATCGGGATTAGCCTCAGGTTGTTTTAAGGTCTTTTGCAATAGTTCTACCATGAACAAGGCTACGGAATTCTTAACCACATTGAAGAACAGGTGTTGGTAAATATGCCCCCATTTGAATTCCCTGATGCGTTGCAGGTTCTTCAGGTCATTGTGGTATACGACCAGGTCGAGGATGGCTGCCGGTTGGAACAGGTTGGCCTTGCCCGGCCCTTTTTTAGAAGAAGTTCTTACGCCATTCACCAGGTAGGATTGCGATCCAAACAGCTCCGTATAGATGGTCACGATGAGGCTCGTTTCACCATACTTTACTGTTCTCAATACAATGCCTTTGGTTGAATGGATCATTTTTTTATAAATACTATTTTGGTCACCGTTTTCTCTTGTTTATTATCTTCACTAACCAATACCAGGTATACGCCCGTTGAAATGGTCCTTCCTTTATAATCCTTTCCGTTCCATATCGCTTGTCCGCCCAGCGCTCTTGTTTGAAATACCAGCCGGCCATCCATTTCAGCTATTTTAACGATCGCATTTTTGGTCACTCCCCGGATGGCGATAGCGCCTGTATAACCTGGCGGTACGGGATTGGGAAACGCCAGTACATTTGTATTGGAAGTATTTCCTTCAGTGGCTGTTCCCCTGAACGAACAAATGCCCTTATCCGTAGCAAAAAATACTTCTCCGCTGTTCCCATCAATGCCTATCTGCCGTACATCGTCATTCAATAAAGGACTGTTGGCGGCTGTAAAACGGGTAATGGTTTTTGCTCCGTCGGAACTGATCAGCCAGGCGCCATTTTTGGTACCGATCCATTTACGGTCGGCTCCATCTACCGCAATGCATTGCACCTGCTCATCACTGAACAGGTAGCCGGCAAAATTATCCTGCTGTACCACTGGCAACAGCGCTTCGCACCCGGTAGTTGTAAATACTTCCTGCGGACATTGTATAATGCCGATCCCCTGACGGGTGCCAACCCAGATAAAGCCATTCTTATCACGGGCGATACTTAGCACCTGGTTGTCGGGCAGGTTGCCATTTCCTTTCCCGGCCCGGTACCATTTCCATAAGTCATCGCCAGGATTGTCAATTGTTTGGCCATGGTTAAAACAAAACAGGCCACTGCCATTGGGCGCTATTATCCATTTTTGGTTCACATCATCCACTACTATTTGACCCACGGCATTTTCCGGGATTGAGTAGGGGATGAAGAAAGAACGCCAGCTGCCATCTTTTTTTCTCACGGCCACAGGTTGATTCGCGCCATAATTCGCGATCCACAAATTGTCCTCCCCGTCAAAAGCCAGTCCGCTTACCCGGTAGCTGCCCGGTGCAAAATAGGCGGGTTGCAGCGGCGAATTTTGTTTATACGTTTGAACAGTGCGGTCAGGTTTGATGTGCAGCAGTCCTCCGCCAAACGATCCAGCCCACACGCCGTCATCAGCAGGGTCGGCAACGATTGATACAATATCAGGAAAACTATCCATGAATGCCAGCGTGGTACCGTTAAAATTGGTCCAGCTATCCTGGGCAAAAGAGTAGAAACCGTCTTTATTAAACGTGGGTTGCCAATTGGGTGTTACAGCGCCTGCACCGGCCCAAAGGGTATTATTGAAAACCTGTAGCGGGCCGGTGGCAATAGAATAGGGCGAATTGGGAATAAAGGATTCAAAACGACCGGAAGCATACTGCGATAAACCCGATAAAGAGTCGGCAATCCAGTAATGGCCTGCTGTAAACATGGCCTGCCGTGCACCTTTCGTGAATACTGGATGTTGAATGAGCTCGTTGACCGCGCCCTGCAGGGAGAGGGATATTACTCTTCCGGCTGTATTCAGCTGTTCACTCACCAGTAATTTGCCACCGGAAATTGTAACATTTTGAATGCTCCATTCATTGGCATACAGGAAATTCCATTGGCTGTTAACCGAAACAAATAAAGAATCATTTTTCAATGCGATCAGGTTATTCTGAAAAACAGCTACTGCCGTCACTGCACCGGTGGTTAGCCCGTTGGCGCCCGACAGGTTTTGCCAGCTTCTGAAATCAGCCAGGTTATTGGCATTGGCAGGCGCTTTCTTTAATCCTTCTGCAGTAGCAGCATAGAAAAATGCACCATCACTCGTCATTGCATTCACCGGTACCTTATTGCCTGCATCCCCAATAATATAAGTGTCTTTTACTTCATACTTCTCCAGGTTGATCACCACGATGCCAATGCCCGTACTGAGATAAGCCTGCTGACCTGCCAGAAAGATATGATGGATCGTTTTATCGCCCGTAACCGGTGAGTTTTTAATAGCATCGATGGTGTGAAGGGCTTTATCCGCTAATACATCTACCCGGCTGTTGTTGTAACCGATCACCAGTTTGTCGCCTGCTTCATGAAGCCCGATCGCACTGATGCCAGCTTCACTGAGACCGTTTACCTTACTGTACCGTTCAATATTATTATCTGCTATATCTATTGAAAAAATGCTCCAGGGGGTAGCGCACCATACTTTATCAGCCGTGCCGGCTACCTGCACAGCCTGGTGATACGTCAGGTGGTCCCGCCAATTGCCCACCGGCGGCGCCTGTGCCTGCGATTGTACAAGCGTTGGCAGCATCAGTACCAGGCAATACAGAAAAAAAAGGCGTAATGGCATATTAATCCAAAGTTAATCCAAACAGCAACGAATTAAAACCCGGAAAACTTCATTAATCCCATCAAATTAAGTTTCTTTGCCTCGCCCGACGAAGCCTCCAACGCGCTGAAGCATACTTGCAGGCGGGTTTTGCTCGTTATTATTCTTCATCAAATTGTTGATTACTCATGTGGGGAGCCCTTGCACGCTTTATTCTTCAATTCCGCTGGTTATTACTCTGTTTATTGCTCGCTGCCACAGGTTTCCTGGCCTGGCATGCCAGCAAAGTGCAGCTGAGTTATGAATTCTCCAGGGCTATCCCTACTGATAACCCCAAATACCTGACTTACCAGGCATTTCGTCAGCAGTTTGGAGAAGATGGCAATATGCTTGTTATTGGTGTGCAAACTGATCAGCTGTTCACAGAAAAGGTATTCAATGATTATATCGTGCTGGCGGCTGATCTGAAAAAGGTAGAAGCTGTAGAGGATGTACTGAGTGTGCCCGCCGCCACCAACCTGCTCAGGGATTCTGCCGCAGAAAAACTCAACGCGTCGCCCATATTTCCTTCCGGTCACTTATCGCAGGCTACCATCGACAGCTCTGCAACCATATTCCGCAGCCTGCCTTTTTACCAGGGATTGCTGTATAATTCCTCCTCCAACACTTTTTTGATGGCCATCCGTATCAACAAGGATGTACTCAATTCAAAAAAGAGGAATGATGTGGTAGCAAAAATTGTAGAGATCGGCGATGCTTTTGGTAAAAATCATTCCCTGGATATGCACTACAGCGGCTTGCCCCTTATTCGCACCAATATAGCGACTAAAGTGGCCCGCGAAATGCAATGGTTTCTCCTCGGATCTATCCTGCTGTCGGCTGTACTCCTGCTTATCTCTTTCCGCAGTTTTAGTGCTATGGGGCTATCCCTTGCCGTGGTCATCATCGGTGTACTATGGAGCCTGGGTACTATGGTGCTGATGGGATACAAGATCACCATTTTGAATGCCCTCATACCACCACTGGTGGTAGTGATTGGCATCCCCAACTGCATTTACTTCCTCAATAAATTTCATACTGCCTGGAATGATACCGCAAGCATCTCCGATCCGGCAATAAGAAAACGTACGGCCCTTACTGAAATGATCAGTCGCATGGGCGTGGTTACCCTGTTTTGTAATATTGCAGCAGCAATAGGCTTCGGTGTATTTGCCCTCACTAAAAGCGCTGTACTGAAAGAGTTTGGATTTGTAGCAGGTATTAACATCATGGCCCTGTTCTTCATTTCCGTGATCCTCATACCCGTGGCATTGAGTTTCCTGCCAGCGCCTAAACCACGCCATACCCGTTACCTCGACAATAAATGGATGCTGTCCATACTCGATAAGCTGGAAATATGGTCTGTTAGTCATCGCAAAATGATCTATGTACTCACTGGTGTCATATTAATTGCTGCTGTAGCCGGCATCTTCCGCCTCCGTTCAGAAGGGTTCATGGTAGATGACCTGCCTAAAACAGATAAGATCTATACCGACCTCAAGTTTTTTGAGAAGCATTTTAAAGGCATCATGCCACTTGAAATTGTAGTCGATACCAAAAGGAAGAATGGGTTGCGGGCCAATATGCTCCAAACCTTTTCCAAAATAGATTCACTCTCTGGCTTTATTGCAGCACAGCCCGAAATGGCCAGGCCCCTTTCTATCGTGGAAGGATTGAAGTTTGCCCGCCAGGCATATTATGAAGGCGATAGCCTTCAATATGGATTGCCCACTAGTTTTGATATTGGTTTCCTGGCCCAATACCTGAGTAGTAAGTCTGAAGACAGCAGCAGTAAACAGAATAATTTCAACCGGGTAGTTCGCTCCTTCATGGATAGTACACGCCAGCGTACCCGCATCAGCGTAAACATGGCCGATGTAGGCAGCAAAAGACTACCCGAACTGATACGGTCAATTGAAAACAAGAGCGATCAGCTATTTGATACGGCCAGGTACAAAGTTGAATTTACCGGCACTACCGTCACTTTCCTGGAAGGAAGTGCTTTTATCATCAATGGCCTCAAGGAAAGTATAGCATGGGCTTTTCTGCTCATTGCCCTTTGCATGTTGTACCTGTTCAGGTCCTTTAAAATTCTCTTGTGCTCCCTGGTGCCCAATATTATTCCGCTCGTTATAACAGCTGGTGTAATGGGTTGGACAGGAGTAGCCATTAAACCATCTACTGTATTGGTATTCTCTGTTGCCCTCGGTATTGCTGTTGATATCACCATTCGATTCCTGGTTAATTATAAGCAGGAATTACAAAACAATGACAAATCACCCCATGATACAGTTGTTGATACCATCCACAAGACAGGTATTAGCATTATTTATACCTCCCTCGTATTGATAGCAGGGTTTGTTATTTTTTGTTTCAGTGGATTTGGAGGCACCCAGGCCCTGGGGTGGCTTACTTCTCTTACCCTGGTATTGGCTACATTGACCAATTTAATTTTCCTGCCCACCTTGCTCATGAGCTTTGTGAAGAAGGAGCGGAAGAAATAAAAAACGCCTTCATACTTATCATGAGTTGGTCGATTGTATCAAAAACTACTGGAATGTATTGATATTGAGCATCACCAGAAGTGGGTATTATGGTATTGTTACCTATTTTTAATGTGGAAAATATCATTTTAAGTAAAGCTGATAATATCTTTACGGACAGCAATTGCTTATTTTCAGGTAACACCCGTAACCAAAACCCATTATAGTATGAAAAAAAAATTACACTTCCCTCCATCAGCCAATTCACCCTCGGCAGATGCTTTTCCTTATCATTTTTTTCTTGTTCATCGTGTAATAGTTGTTGGATACTGTCGTTGAATGGTGTATTCGTGTTCTAACGGGTGCTCCGTTGATATGCCTGAATGACCGTTGATACAGTGGATACCGGGATTGAGCAGGTATAAAGCAGCATTCAATATTCAGTAATTGTCCCTTTTTTAGGCAATCCTAATAATCTCTTTTAATTATATAAATTCAAAATCGACGTTCATGAGGAAAATTTTATGCACGTTGCTGTGCGTCCTGCTGATATTAATTCAGGTTGTGGCGCAGGCACAGGAAAGAACGATCTCTGGTAAAGTAGCTGATGCGAGCGGGCTTCCCGTTGTCGGTGCATCAGTTACAGTCAAAGGCTCGGCATTAGGTACTACAACCGGTGGCGATGGCTCTTTCACTTTAAGAGTTCCGGCTTCTGCTAAAGCGATCATTGTTTCAGCAGTAGGCTACGCCAGCCAGGATCTTACCATTGGCAGTAAGACTGTATTTACCATTTCATTAGCCCAGGAAGATAAGGGCCTCGAAGAGGTGGTCGTAACGGGTTATGGCAACCAAAAGCGTTCCCAGTATGCGGGTGCCGCTTCCAAGGTAGAGTCCAAAGCGATCAACCAGGTACCCATGGGTAGCCTTGACCAGATCTTGCAAGGTCGTGCCCCAGGCCTATATGTTACTGCAGGCTCTGGCCAACCTGGTTCAGCAGCAAGCGTAATTATCCGTGGCGTGGGTACTATTAATGGTACCAGTGCTCCCTTATATGTAATGGATGGCATTCCCGTGCAGGCGGCTGCTTTTGCAGCTTTAAGTCCGGGCGATATTGCTTCTGTGGATGTGTTGAAAGATGCGGTAGCTACAGCACTTTACGGTTCCCGCGGTTCCAACGGGGTGATCGTGATCACTACCAAAAGAGGGAAAAGCGGAAAGCTCACCTTCGGCGTAAAGTCACAATACGGTTTCTCCGATCGTACCAGGCCCAAGTTTGATATGATGACCTCTTCCGAACACCTGCAGTTTGAAGAAGAAGTAGGATTGGAAAATGGATTTGATATTGGCCCAGGCTGGTATTTGTCCAGAAAAAATCCAGACAATGCTGGATTACCAGAATCCAGGCTTGCCAGGTATGATCAGATTTTGGACAGCCTTCGTAATAACACTACTGACTGGGGAGATATATTTTTCCGTCAGGGTAAAACACAAGAGTATGAAGTGAATGCATCAGGTGGCGGCGAACGTACCGGCTTCTATTCTTCTCTCAATTACTTCAAGCAGGAAGGTATAGCCAATCGTTCACAGCTGGAAAGATTCTCTTTCAGAACAAACGTGGATTTTAAGACCGACAGATTGACTATCGGATTAAGCACTACACTGAACTACGCATCCAGCAGTTTCATTGAAGGTGAAAATGGAACTTCCATTGTAAACCCATTCTCGGCTGTGTACTATGCATTGCCTTATGAGTTGCCATACAGAAATGGTGTGTTGCTGCATGGTGGCAATACTTCTGGCCCTGGTGCAGACCCATTACTTCCTGCCACTGCAGGCAGAGCACTTGTATATGATCAGCGTGAAGGTTCTGCAGCCCTGGAACGTCAAAACGCAACTACCAGCAAGCGCAATGAAATAAAAGCAATACTGGGCGGCAATATCAGGTACAAATTAGTCGATGGCTTAGCAATTATAGGAACTTTTGGCCTGGATTTTCGCGAATTGATGACAGAACGTCTTATTGATCCCAGAAGCTATACCGGTGGTCAGGTGAGTGTAGGCGCCCAGGGTTCTTTTTCAGAAGGAACCAGCCGCTTTATGCAACTGTTTGGTAATGCGGGGTTGAACTATAATAAGACCTTTGCCGGCAAGCACCAGGTAGATGCTTCTGCCCTCGTTGAAAATATGAAAGCTACAAGCCGCTCATTTTCTTATGTAGGGTATGGCATTAACCCAATTTTGCTCAATACACCGGCTGCAATTACCCAGGGATCTACCACTTCAGGATTTATACCTACAGTAAGTGGGGGCCGTGATGTTAATGCAATTCAGTCTCTGATTGGCATTCTTCGCTATACATACGACGGAAAATACAGCTTCAACGGTAGCTACCGTTTGGACGCCTCTTCAGCTGTACCCGAAAAAAATCGCTCTATCTCTTATTTCGGCATTGGTGGATCGTGGAACATCATGAAGGAAAACTTCATGTCAACATTTGATTTTGTTTCCGACCTGCAACTGCGTGCCAGCTATGGTACTTCTGCCAGTCCGTTTATCAATTCATTTGGCTATTTATCATTATACGGTAATTCTACTACCCCTTACAATGGTCAGCCAGGCTATGTGGTATCACAATTAGGTAATGACGATTATGATTGGGAATACAACAATACGACCAACTTCGGATTGGATTTCAGCGTATTGAATTCCCGCATCCGCGGTACCATAGAATGGTACAATAAAGCAACCCGCAACCTGTTCATATCTCAGCAACTTTCTGCCTGGTCCGGTGCCAACTCACAGAATGTGAATGCCGGTGAAATGCGCAACCGCGGTGTGGAACTAACACTTGCAGGAGATGTGATTGCCAAGAATGATTTCCGTGTAACCATTGGTGGTAATCTTGGATACAATAAAAACGAGATAACCAGTCTTGGCCAGGTAAATGAGTTTCCCCTCGGAACCTCCATCATACGGGTAGGCCTGCCTTTTGGTACCCATTTTATACCTAAATGGGGTGGTGTAGATGCCGCTACCGGTAATCCGCTCTATTATAATAAAGACGGTACATTGACCACACAATACAATAGCTCCACCCAAAGTGTAGCTGATTTTGGCAGCTGGTTGCCCAAAGTAAACGGAGGCTTTAATGGTAGCCTTAACTACAAAGGGTTTTATGTAGAAGCTTTCTTCTCCTTTGCTACCGGCAACAAACGGTACAACAACGAAGATTTCTTTAATGAAAATACCTCTTTTGCTACCAGTAACCAGTCTACCGAATGGTTCAAACGTTGGAGAAAACCAGGTGATGTAGCCAAAGTACAAAGATTTGGTAGTGCAAGAAGCTTTTCATCCAAAGATGTGCAGGATGCTTCTTATGTCCGTTTCCGGAACCTGAATGTAGGGTACAATATACCGCGCAAGTATTTGCAGCAAATCGGCATATTCTCTGCTGCTACCGTCTTCGCACAGGGCCAAAACCTGTATACATGGACTAACTGGAGAGGATTTGATCCCGAAGACAACAACAACATCAGTACGTTCGAGTATCCCAATGCCCGCACATTTACCTTTGGTATCAATTTAACCTTCTAAGAAAAAATTCAGTATATGAAGATGAAAAGAATAGTATGGATAGCAGGTTTGGCCTTGATAGGCGTTTCCTGCAAAAAACAACTGGAAATATTACCCTCGGATAATATAGTGGAAGAAACTGCCATGACTACCGTTCCCTTTCTTGAAAAAGGGATGGTAGGCGTTTACATCAACATAAACGGATCTTATGATGCCGAAATTTATGCTACCAGCCTGTACTCAGATGAGGCCAACCTGCCTACTGAAAACAATACCGGCAGGGGTGTAATTGCCCACCGGTGGCAAACCGACCCAGGTATTGCAGAAGTTATTGCTGCCTGGGGCCGCTATGCTTTTGGCGTTGATCGCGCTAATCGTGTCATTGCCGCTGCTGATAAGCTTACTGGCTTGTCTGCTACGGATGCAGCCACCAGGGATAGGATCAAGGCCGAAGCCCTTGCTGTAAGAGCTTTTTGTGAATTCCAGGTACTTATCAATTATGCCGAAAACCTCCAGTCTGGTTCTCTCGGTGTGCCATATGTTACCGAGTCCAAAATTCAAAAACCGGCACGCCTTACTGTTGGTGAAGTATTCACAAAGGTGAATGAAGACCTCACTACTGCAGCAGGCCTTATGCCTGCCTCTTTTACTGATAACACACGCTTTACAGGAAAAGCCATTAGCGCCTTGAAGGCCAGGGTAGCGCTCTACCAGAAAGACTGGGGCTCTGCTATTACTGCAGCTACAGCAGCCATCAATGCTGTTCCACTGGCAACACCTGCCCAATATCCTGGTATTTGGACAGACCAAAATGAAGCGGAGGTTATCTGGAAGCATAAAAGAACTTCTGGTCAGGCACGCCTGGGAGATTCTTACTATGACCGTACCTCTTCAAAAATTATGTATGGGGTTTCTTTCAAGCTGTTCAATACTTTTGCCGCTAATGACATTCGGTTGGCCAGCACAGTACTCGATAGAGGCGGCAACCGTTACTCTGTAGGCAAATATATTGGTGGTACGCCTGCCGAAGCTGGTCGTGCAGACGTAAAAGTATTCCGTACAGCCGAAATGTACCTGATCAGGGCAGAAGCGTATGCCGAAAACAATCAGGTAGCGCTGGGTGCTGCTGACCTGAATGCTTTGCGTAAACAAAGGATCACCGGCTATGTGGATGAAGTTTTCGCCTCTAAGGAAAGTCTTATCAATGCTGTCATAGCGGAAAGGTTTAAAGAACTGGCCTTTGAGGGCCAGCGTATGCATGACCTGCGCCGCAAATTACTGCCTGTAGTAAGGCTTCCACAGGATGCTATAAACGCTCCTAATAAAACAACGCTTAACCCAACAGATAAGGAATATTATTATCCAATTCCTGGTACTGAGATTCTGGCCAATGAAAATATGATCCAGAACCCAACCTACAGGAATTAAATAATAGATCCAATTCAACACAAGTCAATTTTGTTTTATGATACAAAAAATAAGCTGTTTACTACTCATAGCAGGCCTGGGATACCTGGCAGCGGGTTGTAAAAAGGAAAAAACTACTGTTCCTCCGCAAGAGGCGCATTTCAACTATCAAACCACCGGATCCTATTTTGTTACGCAGGATGCCAATACAGTTTATAAAATACCGGTAGGCCTGACCGCCACGTCAGACCAGGACAGGACTATCCAATTCACTATTGCTTCTCCCTCTGGTGCAGTTGAAGGGCAGCAGTATACCATTGATAAGAAAACGGTGACTATCCCTGCCGGTAAAGCAGTAGATACTATTTATTTAAAAGGAAAATTCAGCGGTTACCCTACCGGAAGAAAGGATACCCTTGTTTTCACAATTACAGGTGGTGATGCGATTGCTATGGCGGGTTTCAATGAATTCAGAGTGTTTTTACAGAAATACTGCCCTGTTAACCTGAGTGACTTTGCAGGCGTCTATGATGAATCTTATGATTTGCAGGTAGGCGAGCCAGACTATGGCCCTTATTCTACTCTCCTCAAAGATCCGGTTTCAACCGGCGCCACTAAGGGTAAAATAACGATAGAAAATTTCTGGGATGTTGGTACCAGTATTACAGTAGACCTGGATTGGACAGATCCGGCTAATTTTAAAACAAGTATTCCGTCTCAGTTTTTGTACAATCACCCAACATACGGGCCTGCTACTATTGGTCCTGTTGGTAGTGGCACTTTTTCTTCTTGTGATCAGACCTTTACGTTTTCTTATACAGTAACTGTCGGAGCAGGAAGCTTTGGTAATTTTACAACAACAATACACCTGTAATAAAATTTTAGTGGTTGCAAACGAAGGCCGTCTTATAAAAGACGGCCTTCGTTTATTTCAGCAGTTCAGATTTAACCAGTTAGATAGGTACTATTTGTTGTTCTAACTAGAAAAGTTGAAGTAATAAGTGAGTGATTCAAATTATCATGTATAATGCTCATTCCATTATACATGATACGCAATATGTAATCTGAATACTTTAATATGTTATTGAATTATAATTTACACATGAGGCTGCTAAATCGCTATGCGACCGGGTTTCAGCAGAATAAATTTTGCCTTGGTAAAATGTTTTTATAAAAAAAGTTAAATTATTAAGCATCCAAACCCATACTTTTGCTGTCTCTTTTTCTGAACGTGTTTAATATTATTTTTAAACCAACTAAACTGTCATGAGAAAAATTCTGGTTATGGCCATAGCCATGCTGTTGTTTACCGGACAACTGCTGGCTCAAAACAAAACTATTTCCGGTAAGGTTACAGATCAAAGCAGCAATGCTCCCATCCCCAACGCATCTGTAGTTGTAAAAGGTACTTCAATCGGAACCACCACAAAAGAAGATGGAACTTTCTCCTTCTCGGTTCCTTCCACAGCAAAATTTTTAATAATCTCTTCAGTAGGTAAGGCAGACCTGGAAGTTGCAATAGGTAACAAATCTATTGTGGACGCAAGTATGAAACCTGAAAACGCAGCATTGGCTGAGGTCGTTGTAGTGGCTTATGGTACACAGAAAAAGGCCGACATGACTGGCGTGGTAGCTACAGTAAAAGCTGCCGACATCGAGAATAAGCCTTTTACTTCCGTGGATAAAGCATTGCAAGGACAAGTAGCTGGTTTACAATCAGTGGCTTCCTCGGGACAGCCGGGTGCCACCCAGGCTATTTTGATCCGGGGTCAGAGTTCCATCACTGCCAGCAATGCCCCATTATGGGTTATTGATGGTATTCCCGTTAACATCGGTGACGTATCCCGCCTTCAAACTACTTCCAACTTGCTGGCCACCATGAACCCCAACGATATTGAAAGCATCTCTGTGCTAAAAGATGCCGCTTCACAATCCATTTATGGTAGCCGGGCCGCCAATGGTGTTATCGTGGTGACAACTAAAAAAGGAAAATCAGGCAAAACCAAGATCCGTTTTGATGCAGAAGTAGGACAAAGTGATATAGCCTACGAAAATGATAAATACAAGCCATTAAATGCTGCACAGTATTTTCCACTCCTGCGTGAAGGATTGAAAAATGCCGGAACATCGGATGCTACTATTAATAACACTGCTATCGGTTATGGAGAAGGAAATGGTGTTGATTTTAACTGGTATGATGCAGTTACCAGGAAGGCTTCACAGCAACAATATAACCTTGGTTTTGAAGGTGGTAATGAAAAAACTACTTTCTATCTCTCTGGCGGATATTTTAAACAGGAAGGTACTACCATCAATTCCCAGTTGGAAAGGATCAACGGTGCCGCGCGTATTAACCACAAGGTAGACAACAGGCTTTCTTTGAACTTTAACCTCAACGGAGGTTATGTGAATCAAAGAGCGCCGCTGGCTGGTGGTGCGTTTGGTAATCCGGTACTCGCCTCTTATTTCATGTTGCCCTCCAGGACCCCCTATAATGCGGATGGTTCTTATAAATTGACCAACAGCTTCGATGGATTGCACAACGTAGTTGCTTTATCAGACATTGATAAAAGATTTTTGAGAGAGTTGAGCCTTAGGGGTAATGTGGCTGCTGAATATAAGATACTCGACAACCTGAAATTCAGGACCAGTTTCAGCGGTGATTATAGCTCACTGGAAGAAGATCAGTACAACAACCCCTTGCATGGTGATGGTGCTGCTTCAGGTGGACGTGCTTTCGCCTACTATACCCGTTATTTCAACCGGGTTTGGACCAATACCCTCGATCTTCAACAGGCCCTTACCGGCAATGGCGATCTGAACCTGAATGCACAGGTTGGTTATGAAAGCCAGATGTCAAAAGGGTACAACACTTCTGTACAGACACAGTTATTTCCAAGCAACTTAGAAATGACTTTGCCTTCTGTAGGAGCTACGCCCATAACTGCTTTAGCAACACGCACTGAATATTCTTTCGTTTCTCAGTTTGCTTCTGCTAACTTAAACTACCAGGACAAATATGTTGTTTCCGGTAGTTTCCGCAGAGACGGATCTTCCCGTTTCGGAGCCAACAACAGGTATGGTAATTTCTGGGCTGTAGGCGCCTCCTGGAATATAGACCAGGAAGCATTTATGGATAATATCGACTTCATCGACCAGTTGAAGCTCCGTGCTTCTTATGGCGTAAATGGTAATGCAGGTATTGGTAACTATGATTGGAAAGCCTTGTATAGCTATGGCACCAATTATAACCAGCAACCAGGTAGTTCATTTACCAACGTAGGTGATTCCAGCCTCACCTGGGAATTGAACAAGCCATTTAACGTAGGTCTTGATTTTTCTGTGTTGAACAACCGTATCAATGTCAGTGCAGATTATTATACCCGTAAATCAGAAAACCTGTTATTGGATGTTCCTTTGTCCCGTACTGTTGGTATTTCAACAGTTACAAGGAATCTTGGTTCTATGGAGAATACAGGTATTGAATTGACCATCAATGCTGTGGCTGTAAAGACAAGAGACTTCAGCTGGAATATTGATTTTAATTTTGCACACAACAAGAATAAAATTACTTCCCTGCCCGGCGGTAATGACATCATCAGTGGTTCATTCATTATCAGGCAAGGCGAAAGCATCAATTCCTTTTACCTGAGGGAATATGCTGGTGTTGATCCGCAAACAGGTACACCACAATGGTATGCCGACGGAACGCATGCTACTAAAACCACCTTTAATGGTGCTGGCCGTAGTATTGTTGGTAATTCCTTGCCCAAATATTTCGGTGCTTTAACTAATACCTTCAACTACAAAGGATTTTCCTTAGACTTCCAGTTGTACTATAACTTTGGAAACTATGTACAGGATACCTGGAGTGCCTACCAGTTAGGTGCTGGCTTTAATGAAGGTGTTAACAAAGTTGTACGCGTATTGGATCGTTGGCAAAAACCCGGTGATGTTACAGATATTCCCAAATACATAGCCGGTGGTAATGGTAGCTTCCAAAGTGGTCATACCTTCTGGCTCAATGAAGGTGATTTCATCAGGCTGCGTAATATTCAATTGGGATACAATCTGCCTAAGAATATTATTTCCAAAGCTAAATTGTCAAATGTGTTCTTCTATGTGCGTGGAACCAATCTGTGGACATGGGTGAAGGATGACAATTTGCCTTTCGATCCGGAGCAAGGTACTGCCAGCCAAACCAACCTCAACGTTTTTATTCCTAAAACGGTGACCGTAGGTTTGAACTTAGCATTCTAATTACCACTATTAACTTTAACAACTATGTTGAAAATAAAATATAATATACTGTTGGGATTGGTTGCATTGGCAACATTTTCATCCTGTAAGAAAAGTTTCCTTGAACTGGATCCGCCTACCTCTGTTTCTCCTGATGAGGCGTTCGCTACCGAATCTGACATGCTGATTGCCCTCCGGGGAACTTATGCAGGTTTGAGAGGGGCAGATTTCTTTGGTCGTACGCTTCCGGTTATTGGAGATGCGATGGCCGATAATGCGTATCAGGCTACACCCAATACAAACAGGTACACCGTTTTCAATCGTTATACCTGGACCCTGGCTGATGCGAACATTACTGGTATCTGGACTACTGGTTATTCAGTAATTCTTCGTGCCAATAACATCATCAACAACACTTCACTACCGGCAAGCGCCACTGTTGATCAATACAAAGGCGAAGCTTATGCCATCAGGGCGTTGAGCTATTTCCAGTTGGTACGGTATTTTGCACGCCCTTATACAGATAATCCGGCCGCTCTGGGTGTTCCCATTATCACCGTCTACAATCCAGACCTGCGACCAGGCCGGAATACAGTTGCCGAAGTATATACACAGATGGTCAAGGATCTTGATTCTGCCTACAAATTGATGGCAAAGCCTTCTGCAACTGCAGCTATAAATTCTTCCCAGTTTAGTAAATATGCTGCCAAAGGATTACAAGCAAAGGTATACCTCACCATGGGCGATAATGTAAATGCCAAAGCGGCTGCCCTGGATGTGATTACCAATAGTGGTTTCACAGTGGTGCCTGCTGATGGTGTACTGGCTTATTGGAATGATGCCAGCTACAAAACAAACAGGCAGGAAACACTTTTCGAAGTGTCTTCAGATGCGGTCAACAACCTTAATTTTGATGCACTTTCGTATATCTATAGTCAATATGGTAACTACGGAGATTTCATTCTTACAGATAGCGCTAAAGGCTTGTCTCCTTTATTCAGTGCCACTGATGCACGCTTAGCACTTTATCCACGGTTAAGGAGAAGGAATTCTGCTACTGCTGCATTCGTTACAGCTGTAAACAAATACCCGGCCATCCTGGGTGATAGAAGTGATACCAAAGTATTGCGCTTAAGTGAAATATACCTGATCGCAGCCGAAGCTTCATTGCCCGGCAACGAGCCAGATGCGTTGACTTATGTTAACTATATCACCAGCAGGCGTAATGCTGATCCCATCGCTTCAACCGGTGCCCAGCTTTTTGAAGATATCATTTCCGAAAGAAGAAAAGAACTGGCCATAGAAGGAGATCGTTACCTCGATCTGCAACGCCTCAAAAGGAATATCGATCGTCCTGCAGATTATAAACCTTATATTTTGAGTATTCCTTATGCTGATTATAGAAGGATATTCCCCATACCGCAGGCCGAGCTGGATGTTAACCCTACCATCAGGTCTCAACAAAATACAGGTTATAACTAATAGCATAACTTATCTAATAAAAAAGGCCCGCACAGGGCCTTTTTTATTAGATACATTTCCATCATTGTAGAGAAGTACTTAAATTACTTAGCAGTAAACCTCCCAGTATGATTAAAAGCCTCTTCCCATTAGCATTATTACTTACTATAACATCCTTTTCGTTTGCTCAAACAATGGTGCTGCAAGATCCTGTTTCTGCCAGGATGTTCAGCACAGAAAAATATTCCGGGTACAATGGCTCGCCCTTTTTGCTTAATGACAATTGGACACCCGGCTCCGCAACTATCACTAAAGGCACCTACAAGAACCTCAGCCTGAGACTGGATGTGTACAACAATGTATTGTATTTTAAAAGAAATGAGGAACCCTATGAGTTCCAGGATGAAGTAATAAGCTTTGTATTGATGCCGGATGCTGCAGACTCTACTACCTGGATGCGTTTTAAGAAGGGATTTAGCGATGGAGGTTTAAAGCCACAACAATATGTACAGGTATTGGCCGAAGGGAGAGTAGGGCTCTACAAGTCGGAGCTCAAACTGCTCTCAGATGTTAACCAGGTAAACCAGGGTGTAGTGAAAACCTTTAGCACTACCGTTCGGTACTTTAGTCTAAAAAATGGGGTCATGCAATTAGTAAAGCTTAATAAAAGCGAAATCCTGCAACTATTAAGTGATCAGGAAGCTAAGGTCAAACAATTCATTGACGAGCAGAAAATATCTTTCAAAAAAGATAAGGATGTTAGCAGGCTTCTTGCATATTATAATTCTTTATAAATAGACAATTCATCATCTCGATTCGTCTTTACTATCACCAGCAAATAAAAGAGGCTGTCTCTCATGAGGCGGCCTTTTTCATATATGCACTCCTGGGACTCATAGATCGATTACACACTTTTTGCCCTAAATGACACACTTAACCACCAAAACTGCACAGTTACGGGTTTGTGCTTGTTGGATTAAATGATTTGGCTTTACTTAGTGAAGTATTATCTTTTCTATTAACCAACCAAATCCTGACTGTTATGCCAAGCCTTATCAGAAAGCCACCGCTTTGCCATCTTCCCTTTATTGTTCAGTGAGATTCTTCGCTGCTAGGGGTAACCATCTGAATCATCTTTCATCCTTGTTTTAAATTAATTGTTCCGTGTTATACCACGCGACCCGCTTTATATATTATCCTCATTACCATGTATACCCAGTTAATTATGAATCCTAAACCATTATCCCGATTTCTTTTGCTCCTATTGGTATTTAACCTCTTTCATCAAATTGATTACGCCCAAAGCGGCGGAGTAGTAGGCCAGTCTGGCTCTACCCTGGTGGGAGCACAAAAAGCTTATGATCCGCAAATTTTACCACCAAGCCCCGAGGCTTTTAGCTTTACCAGGTATGGTAATCTCCCGGTTGGCCTGATCTCAGGAACAGCACAGTATAACCTACCTGTTTATACCATAAAGAGTGGTGCACTGGCTCATAACATGGGACTAAATTACGCTACCAATGGGGTTAAGGTTGACGAAGTGGCCGGCCGCGAAGGTACAGGGTGGGTTTTAAAGACTGGCGGTGTTATCCGTCGTACGGTATTAGGCCGCCCGGATGAAAATGGAACAAGAACATTCTTCCATGGCACTGCCGGAGATAATGCGGCGTTTTATGATTTCGTGCGGCAGGCATCCTACAGTGCATACGACTTTCAGCCGGATGAATATTTTTTTGATGTAGATGGTCTTTCCGGTAAGTTTCTAAAAGGAGAGGACGGGAAGTTTAAACAACTATCGGCTTCTGCAAACAAAATAGAACAATACGGTTATGGATTTCTCATTACGGCTGCTAATGGTACAAAATATTACTTTGAAGCAGGAGATGTTACACTGGGATACAATGAGAACGAGAGTTATGAGATTGGACAAGAGCCCATTCCCGCCACTACCTCCTGGTTTTTGACTAAGATCAAATCCCCGACCGGAGATTCAATAAAGTTTAATTATTCAAGCTTATTACCATCTGGAAATGTTAAATATTATACAGGTATCACGCAAAGCTATGCTACCTATCTTGATCCGGATCTTACTTATCAGTACATAGGTGCTTTTGGCGGGTATATGTCTGGCTATGCCTGTATGGTGCCTTCGCCTTTTGGAGTACATACAAAAGTGAACATAAGCGAATATTCGGGGGGCTATTTGACATCTATAGATTTTAATGGGGGAAAGATCAAATTGATTTATTCCGCACGTCAGGACATGATAGATGAGGTAAAGTTGGATACGATCAAGGTCATTCGGGATACAGATAATAAGCTTATCAAATGTTACGCGCTGGGGTACACTTATTCTAGTGCACAACAAGGGGTTTATGAAACACAGGTTGCCTGGGGAAATCTTCAGAACCTTCATCCGGATTTACGCAAACGGCTATTTTTAAGCAGCTTCTCTGAAGTATCAGCCGATCTTAGTCAAAATAACTCCTATGAGTTTACTTATGATGACATCAATGGATTACCACCCCGATTGGCTTTCGCCCAGGATGCATATGGACAGTTCAATGGTAAGATGAACGATTATTTATTCCCCAACAATACATGGGTCGATCTGCTGATTGGTGGAAATAGATTCGGCGGTGACAGGTCATTTAGTTTTTCACATGCTAAAAAAGGGGTTTTAACCAAAATAAAATACCCAACAGGAGGCTATTCAACTTTTGATTATGAACCTCATACTATAAAATACTATACCGCGACGCGATTACAAAGGGATTCTTTAGTTGTTGCAATGAACCCCACTACAATGATGAATCAAACCGTGGAAACCGACACATTTGTGAATGAGGGTAATCGTACACTGAGGTTGAAGGTTTACTGTGATTGGGAGGGTGAACCAGCTGAATTCTTTCCAGATGCCTATTTTGCGATGTTTTCGTTTATTGACATCAATAGTGGTAACTGTGTTTACAGATGTGAACAACAGGTACAACCCGGTTATAATAATATAGATGGCACATTGGAATGGAGGTTGCCGGCAGGAACTTATAAAGTAAGGATAAAGGCATCGATGCCTAATCTCCGGATCCTGGGTGTATTGGAAAAGGAATATTTAGTTGTTGATACAAGTGAAAATGCTGGCATTGGCGGCCTGAGAGTGAAATCCGTAACCGACTTTACAAGCGACAATAAGGAGAGCAGCAGGAGAGAATTTATTTACGCAAGCTGGGAAGATCCAACTACCAGTTCCGGGGTAGGTCTGTACCTTAATTCAATCAACGCCAATTTTACTTCTGCTATACGTACACTTGGCAGCAATGCCGGTGGTTATGTCGATCAAAATGGTCAAAACACAGTTTATTGTGGGTATACAACGATCAATTCATCCAGTTTGACTAGTTTGTACAGTACAGAAAATGGAACAGTATTATATGAAAAGGTATTGGAGCTTAATCATGCCTCAAATGGCATCAACAACGGAGGAACTGAGTATACCTATGAAATTGAAAACAAATTTCAGGCAATTCCAATGGCATATGGTAATCCTGCCAATGTGTGGGATTTTTCTCCCATATTAATGGAAGGTGTTCCATTTAATAATAATGATTTTCGAAATGGGCTTTTATTAAACAGTAAGACATTTACCTACCAGCAAAAATTTGGGACAAGGTCATTCTTGCAGGAGACAAGCAATTACTATTCATTGGATCAGGGGATATATAGTGTCGATACCCTTTTCGCTGTGCGTGAAGTTATGAGGAGGGATCGTGTCCCATCCTGGAGGTATTTTTATGATTACGATATTAATCAATACTATCGCTACTATGGCTGGATACATCTTGATAGTACAGTCGAAAGGGCATACACCAATGGAATTCCTGCACTGAAGTTCAAAAAGAATTTCACCTATTCAAATAAAAACTTCCTGCCAAAGACTGAGAGCTCCCTCAATAGTAGAAACGAATTAACAACGACAACTTATTCCTACCCTCCGGATAAAGCACAGCCTATCGGCCAGCCGGCCAATATTTATAACGCGATGGCAGATGCCAATATGGTAGATGCAAAAGTGGAGTCGATATACTCAAATGGGTCGGAGCTTGCCAAAGAGAGAATCAACTTTTCTACCTTTAATAGTCATTTCTTGCCAGCAAGTATAGAGAAGTCATTTAAAGGCCTCACTCTTGAAAATGAGGTCTCTTTTGACCAATATGATGCGAAGGGCAGGCTGCTGCAGTATACCGCTAAAAACGGAGTCAAGTCAACATTCATTTGGGATTACAATCAGCAATATCCAATAGCCGAGATCAAGAATGCAAATGCTGATCAGATAGCTTATACTTCCTTCGAGGCAGATGGATTGGGAGGCTGGACAATGTCTCCGGGCGGCACTATTTCCAATACTGGTGGCATCACTGGTAACAAAGCCTTTTCCGGTGTCTTAAATAAAACAGTTCCTGCCGGAAATTACACAGTAACAGTGTGGAGTATTTATTATGCCAATGTTTTGGTGAATGGTGTTGCTGGTACACCGGGCCGTCGCGTAGGTATGTTCGAACTCCGCGAATGGAAGCTCAATAATGTAAGTTCTGTACAGGTAGTAGCTGATGGTATAGATGAAGTACGTCTGTATCCGCAGGGCGCCCCAATGACTACCTATACCTATGATCCGCTGATAGGGCTCACCAGCCAATGCGATGTCAATAACCGGATCACTTACTACCAATACGATGGCTTTAATCGGTTAAAGACCATCCGTGACGAGGAAAAGAATGTCCTCAAAACAATGGACTACCAGTATCAGAAACCCTATAACCAATAACTTCCTTATCCGCATAATCATGAACATTCAAATTAATAATACTCAATACAGGAGAAGCAGGTATTTGATCGTGGGGTTACTCTGCCTGCAAACCATGGTGAAGGCACAATCCCCTGTCCCGCTCAAGGCTCCTTACAGCGATACCATTAAGATCAACTATATCCGCACCTGGGATGCTACGGCGCCGGATACAGGTACTGCCAGTTTGATCACGCGTCCCCTCAAAGATGTCAAACAAACTACTGCTTATTTTGACGGTCTGGGCCGTCCTCTGCAAACGGTGGTCAAAAAAGGATCGCGCATTACCAATGGCGACAGTGCCGACCTCGTCAGTGCAGTAGTCTATGATGAGTTTGGCCGGGAACAATATAAGTACCTTCCCTTTACCGCCAACAATGCTGGTAGTAATACGTCGATCAATGATGGACGCTTTAAACTCAACCCTTTTCAGCAGCAGGCACAGTTTTATAATGCACAGTTAACCGGCCAAACCGGGGAGACCAATGTTGGTCCGAATAGCCTCAACTGGGCCTATGGGCAAACCAATTTTGAAGCATCCCCTCTCAACCGCGTACAGGAAACTTTTGCACCTGGCGCAAGTTGGGTGGGTTCATCCTCCAGGTCAGGTGAGAATACCCGGCATTCCACAAAAGCCAAATATTTCTACAATACAACTACGGATAGCGTAAAGATCTGGACCGTAACTGATGTAGCCAACAACTGGGGTACTTATGTAGTTACCGGCGCTTATGCAGCCAATGAACTCTTTAAGAATATCACTGTGGATGAGCATGGCAAACAGGTCATAGAGTTTAAAGATAAGGATGGACTGGTGATTCTGAAAAAGGTACAACTCACAGCTACGGCAGATAATGGCGCCGGCAGTGGCCATGCCGGCTGGCTTTGTACTTATTATATGTACGATAAACTGAACAATCTGCGTTGCGTACTTCCTCCCCTCGGTGTGCAATTAACACAACAGTTCAGCTGGGACATCACCGCCAACGCCGGCAATATCCTCAAGGAACAATGCTTCCGCTATGAATATGATCATCGTAACCGCCTGATCAGGAAAAAAGTACCCGGCGCTTATGATCAAATTATGGTGTATGATACCCGTGACAGGCTCGTGCTAACACAGGACAGTAATATGCGGGCTGCGAAACAATGGCTTTATACTTTGTACGACAATTTGAACAGGCCCAATGCAACCGGTCTTATTACCGACAATACCAATTATAACAACCCATCCTACCACCATACCCAGGCTGCCGCCAGCACTGCTTATCCCAACCTCACCAATTATCCCACGCGGGAAGAGCTCTCCAATACTTTTTACGATGATTATAGCTGGCGTAGCAACTATGGCAATCCTCTCCGTGACACTTACTACGATGCCTATGATACGTATTTCCAAACACCTTCCAATACCTGGCCCTATCCACAGGCCAATGTACAAAGCAAACGCATCTGGGGGCTTGTAACCGGCACCCGGTCGAAAGTTGTGGGCAGTAGCAATACGTATTTGTTTACGGTGAACTTCTATGATGAAAAGGGCCGTGTCATCCAGTCGCTGGCCACCAATATCACCAATGGGGAAGAACATATCACCACCCAGTACACCTGGAGTGGTCAACCCCTCATCACCGTGTTAAGGACCCGTAAGGCAGGCTCCAATAATCCGCAAACCCATGTGGTGGCAACTACCATGGTCTATGACGACCTGGGCAGGCTGCTCACAGTAAAGAAAGACCTGCATACTTTTTTCAACAATACCGATCAGCACCTGTATAAGCCGCAGCAGGTCATTCTGCAAAACGAATACGATGCCCTGGGGCAATTGAAAAAAAAGAAATTGGGCGCCACCACCGCCATCCTCGATTCCATCAACTATGATTACAATATCCGGGGTTGGATGCTGGGCGCCAACCGAAGCTATGCCAAAGACAGTACCAGCACTACCAATTATTTTGGTTTTGACCTGGGTTATGATAAACTTAACCTCAGTGTTAATGGAATTACTGCCAACTATGCGGACTCTCTATTTAATGGCAATATCGCCGGTATGCTCTGGAAAAGCGGCGGTGACAACAAGGTACGTCGCTACGACTTCACCTACGATGCCGTCAACCGGCTTACCAATGCCTGGTTCAAACAATTTACCGGCAGTACCTTCAACCTCAATGCCGGTATAGACTTCAGCGCCACAGGCCTCAGCTATGATGCCAATGGCAACTTCCTGACGATGACCCAACGGGGCTGGAAACCCGGCGGCAGTGTGATCATTGACAGCCTGCAGTATAATTATTTTAATTCCAGCAACAAGCTTCGCAATGTGATCGACCTGGTAAATGATACCGCCACCAAACTGGGAGATTTCCGGGCTTCCGGCGCCTATACACTCACTTTGCCATCAGGCAAGAACAGTACCACCATCGACTATGGCTGGGATCCCAATGGCAATTTGTTCATCGATAAGAATAAGGACATCGGCACCGCTAGCCTCACCGGCATTACGTACAACCACCTCAACCTGCCCAGCAATGTTTTCATCCACAGGGCAAATGGTACTGTTAAAGGCCGTATCCAGTATCAGTATGATGCATCGGGTAACAAGGTGCGAAAAATTGTTTCCGACAGTACGGTGAGTCCCGCTAAAGTAACCACTACACTTTACCTTGGCGGCGGTGTGTATGAAAATGATACCCTGCAGTTCCTTGGTCATGAAGAAGGCAGGTTGCGCTACACCAAAAGACGTTTTGTAAGTGGCGACAGTGCATACCAGTTCCAGTACGATTACTTCCTCAAAGATCACCTGGGCAATGTGCGCATGGTGCTCACCGAGCAAACCGATACCGCCAAATACATGGCTACCATGGAAGCCGCTTACCGGGCTAAGGAAGACCAGCTCTTTTACAATATTCCCAGATCTGCTTATTCAAGAGCACTGGTAAGTGGCTATCCCACCGATGGCACTACTACGCCCAACGACTCTCTGGCTCGTACCAATGGCAGCAACAACAAAGTAGGGCCGGCCATTATCCTGAAGGTGATGAGCGGCGATAAGGTAAATATCCTTGCAAAGTCTTTTTATAAAACAGGGGGCACGGCCAATGAGGGAGGCAATCCCCTCACCGATATCCTGACCTCCCTCGCCACTGGCATCATTGGCGTAGCCGGAGAAAGCAAGGGAACCCTGGCGGCCTTGAGCAATGGAACCACCAGTCCTTTACTGGGTGCCCTGGGAAGCTTCCGTTCCGGAAACAATCCCAGCCAGGCCAGCAAACCCAAAGCTTACCTCAACTGGATATTGCTGGATGAGCAGTTCAACTACGTGGCTGCCAGCAGCGGAGCCCAGTCAGTACAAGGGGCAGATGCGCTTAATACACTTTCTGCGGGAACAGTCAATATGGCCAAAAACGGATATTTGTATATTTACGTGAGCAACGAAACCCAGAACTGGGATGTGTTCTTTGATAACCTCGTAGTACAGCATTATACCGGCCCTATCACCGAGGAAACACATTATTATCCATTTGGCCTTACCATGGCGGGGATTAGTTCCAAAGCCATTGGCAGGCTTGATAATAAGTATGAATACAACGGCAAAGAAAAACAAGAGAAAGAACTTAGTGATGGTAGTAGTTTAGAATGGTATGATTACGGCGCCAGAATGTATGATGCGCAGATTGGGAGATGGATGGTGATCGATCCCAAAGCTGAAAAGTATAACCAGTATTCTCCATATACATTTGTATTGAATAATCCCTTAAAATATATGGATGCTGATGGGCGGGATGCTATAGTTTCGATAAAACCGAATAAAAATAATCAAGGTGGCACCATTATCGTTTCGGCGAAAGTGTATGTAACAGGTCCAGATATTGACAAACGCTCGGCTCCAGTTGCAATGGTAAATAACAATAAGGCTGCAAAAGAAATTTTCAAAGATGGTAAGCATGTAGATAAGGATGGTAATACCTGGAATATTAAGTTTGATATAAAATATGAATACAATGATAAGATAACCGCAAAGGATCTAAAAAAGGGGGAAAATATATTCGAAATAGATAAAGCAAAAGCCGGGGATAGAGCCAGGGTTGACTTTAGACAGGATGAGAATAATGCATTTAATAAAGATATAGGGTACTTAAAAACATCAGATAATGGAACAATTACTGTAACACATGAAACAGCACATCTTTTAGGATACAGAGACCGGTATTCGGATAACGAACAAACCAATCGTTCGGATCCACATGATGGTTATGAGAATGATCTGATGGGAGGCATTAAACCAAATTTTATTCAAGAGCATTATGACGACATGGGGGTTTTTGCGATTGACCAATTAAATAAAGGAAATACCTCGTTTGAAATCAGGGGTAACATTATTGACATAGACAGGAAATCGAGCGTCAAAAAAAAGGAGGAAAAGAAAAAATAATAAAATGAATACTAAAAAAATATTTTGGCTTATAATTATGTTGTATTCCACATTATATAGTTTTAGTCAAGCTAAAAAGAACGATAATCAGGCCTTAACTCAACGGGGCATTGTGTTTTTCTCAATCAACAATGCTCGGTATATTGATTCCCTCGCCAAGCTAGACGACTTGAATGTTTTGTATTTGCCAGACATCTTTTTACCTGTCTATAAATTGGATACCAATACGTCTGTGCTTAAAAATTTTAATACCAGGAATCTAAAGCCCGGTGTTGGATTATTCTCATTGAAAAATAGAAATGAGCTTTTCAAGTTATCGCAAACTTTCAAAAATGACACATTAGGGTCCCCATGTTATGAAGTCGGTGAGTACAAATTGTTACCAATACTAATCACCTATAAAATTCGCCAATATTCTCCCAATATTTTGAACTGTGCGAAACCGATATATCTTTCATCAGATAATTCAATAATAATGTTTAGGTATAATGCTCCAAGTATCGAAATAATGAAGGTTCAAACGCTTAAATGGGGTAGAATGTAGAATAGCTTTTCTCTCCCCTTATTGACACAAGTAGACAGCTCGGCCTACACTGGGCTGTCTACTTCATATATGGGAGAACAAATAGTCCTCCATCTGCCCATTCATGTAATTCGCTTTTAATCCTGTATCCCAACTTTCTCACCCCGCCTCCACCACCGCCATCCCCTTATAACTCGCCACTTCCCAATATTTTTTTGCTACATAGCTATAACCTCTAACGCCCAGCAACAATACATAGGGAGTTGTTGCTGAAGGCGCAGCCACTTCCACCACCACCGGAACAATTTTATCAGAAAATAGCATCATGTCGCCGGCTGCAATTTCTTTCCGCACACGCCCTTTGGAAAAAGAAGGGTACAGCACCACGAGCTGCAATTGGTAATGCGTCAATTGCTTCACATCATTTTTCCTGGGAGTTTGATCAAGCGTAACCGTAATGCTCATTGCTTTACCCGCACGTTTCACCGCTATCTTATACGGAACCCCCAGTTTCTCACCCAGGGTATTTTTCGCGTCGCATTCCAGTCCCGCCAGCATACCCACATGCGGCTTTAAACCTTCCTTGGCGCGTTTGAAGAAAACAGACAATAACCGCCACCACAAACTCCCATCACGGGGTTCATCTTTCAAATTGTCAAAGACCGCTTTGGCTTGCTTATTGCAATTCATCAGCGTGTCCTTACATTGCTTCATAGTCTTGTTGAGCGTGATAGGCGTATAAGTGCCACGTTCCATCCGCGTATGCGGTCCATAGGTCGGACTGTCCACATGCGTAACATTGCCAAGTGTTCCCTTGAACTTAAAAACAGCAGAGGTGTTCCTTGCCATACCATAAGTATTAGGTAAATAAATTGGTTTCAATGGGGGGATCAGTCGTCGTATTAAATATACGAAATAAGATTTATATACCCAATGCTTACAGAGACCTTTTAGAGACCTTATAGAGAGTTTATAGAGACCTTATAGAGATGCTGTCTCCATGCAGTCCCTGGGGTAGCTTATGCCTGTCTTAGGGCATACCTACTCCCCAGGCATCCCTGACAGGGGTGCCCACGGCCTTGCAAGTGATTGATTTCTATATGGTTTTAATCCCCTTACATCAGCAACCTTCAACCCGTCATCCAACAATGACTCGATCCCAATAATCAGTAATCAATAGTTGCTATCCCTCCAATCCATTAAATCCCAATAATCCCGGTTCAGACAATGCCACGCCCAGAATAATCAATAACCAGTAATCAATAATACCTGATTCCAATCCACAAAATGGATCAAGTCAATTTATCAGGGCTTCACGCGTAGTTCTTTGTAGCCCCTCTTTATAAAGCTCCCGCTTGAATTCCTTATCCCGCCTTCTCCAGGCACGCAATTCAAAAGTGGACTCCGAAAAAGGGCTATGCTTAAATAAGTCTTGGATGCTACTGCTCACACCCGGCTTTGACCTTCGATAAGATGGCCGCAATACCGTTACAGGAGCTTCCATCGGCAGTTGCATCCCGCCATACTGCGGGACATACTTTTTAGTGAGCCATTCAATGATGTCTGCGGCTGACCATCCATATTTCAGCCAGGTCATGGCCTCTCCCGTGATCTTACGGCAGAGATTCTTTTGTCTATGTTGTAGTGGAACCAACGCATACACCTTTGAGGCAATGGGAGAGCCTTTGGCCATCAGGTCAGCATATTTCATCGTATTATAAAAGACCGGTTCTGTTTTTACCCGCTTGCCAGTCAGTGAACTGCGTGATCGTATATAGTACTTTCCAAACATGTAGTAGATGGTGATAGGTCCGAAAGTGCCTATAAACGCTGGTGTGCAAGTAAGTCTTGCCATAACATTTTTTTTGATAAAGGTAGAGCCCTTCTATGGACGATCAACAGGGTGCTAACGCAAACGGTTAGGTTCTGTCACATGCAGTTAAATAAAGTTGAAAACGGAAGTTTAAAGTCCCTTTTTAATAAGCATCACCACCATCCCACAGCCGGGTTTGGCAGGGACCTTGTTCGGGACATGTTCGTACCAAGGCCGGAGTTAAAGCGCAATATCCCAAATTAGGGTACGACTTTGTATCGATGTTGGATCAGGACAGGCCTCTTTTGTTTTTTGATAGGGCTTGAGTTCGCCTAAGCGGGTTCCGAACATGGTAAGAACGAGGTACGACCCAAACCCGAACAAGGTCCCTTGTTTTGGGCCATTGCCTTACTAAAATAACTATACAGCATTGTCCTGGCCTTTCTACCCGATCTCATTGACCCCAATGATCCAGGCCGGATTCAGACAAAAAAAATCGCCGGACATTCCGGCGACTTCTATTAATTAATAATCAATAATTCAATCCTTCTTAATCCAGTAAATCCTCCAATCATGGTCCAGACTACTGCAGCACTTCCCTCAACTTGCTCTCCAGCGCCTCACCCCTCAGGCCTTGCGCAATCACCGTTCCTTCCGGATCTACCAACACATTAAAAGGAATGCCGTCAAAACCAAAAGTACCTACTGCCTTGCTCTGCCAGTAAGCCAGGTCACTTACATGCGTCCAGTCCAGTTGGTCTTGTTTGATCGCTTCCAGCCACTTGTCCTTGCTCTTATCGAGCGATACACCCAGTATCGTGAAGTTCTTATTTTTGAATTGCTGGTAAGCATACACCACATTGGGATTTTCATTGCGGCAGGGACCACACCAACTGGCCCAGAAATCTACCAACACATATTTCCCTTTGAAGGAAGACAGGGCAATGTTCTTACCCTGTGCATCCGGTAATACAAGGTCCGGTGCTTTCTTGCCCACCCAGGAGCTGCCTGCAGAACGTTCTTCCTGCTGCGTCCTGAACGATTCATATTTTTTCTTCAGGTCAGTCAGGTTAGTGTCCTGGGGAAACTTTTGCGTGAGCTGATTCAGCGATGCTTCAAAATCTGTGATCGGCAATGTTTGTGCCGCACGTCCAAGCGCAAAGGAAGCTACCGTAGACTGGCTGGCATTGCCCAGGAAATTTTTCAGGTAGCCATTCAGCTCATTGATCGCCTGGTTCTTTTTATTCGTAGCAGCCAGTATCGCACTATCCCCCGCCTGGATTTGCTTCAAACTGTCCAGTGCCTGCATCTGCTTCTCTACCGTACTACGCTGATCACTATAAGTGAAGATGAACTCTTTCAACTGCTCACTGGCAGGTGAGTTTTTCACCGTATAGAACTTGCTCTTATTCGCAAAGTCCATATCCACCGTGATCGTCTTGCTGTCATTGATCAGTGGTAGTACCGGACCTTCGCCAATGGCTATATTATACAAGCCGCCAGGATTCAGAGCCGCCCCTTTCAGGCGAAATGATTTTTGCGTAACCGGGATTGTGATCGTGTCCAACAACACAGGCGAAGCATCACCACCGAAAGGAATTTCATACAACGACAGTTTTACCTTGCCGTCATTCACCACACCAGGGTAGTTGGCAGCTATTTGTTCCACATGCTCCAACGTACCCTTTATTTCCAATACATTTTTATCATTTTGAGAACAGGCCGTCAGGATTACCATTACTGCCAATACAAGCCAGCGCATAGGATAATTCATAATTATTTACGATTGTAGTTTTTTTAATAGAATATCGTTCGTCAGTTTCGGATCAGCTTTTCCTTTGGATACCTTTTTCACTTCACCCACAAAAAGACCAATCAATCCTTTTTTGCCTTTCTGGTATTCTGCTACTTTGTCCGGCATCTTTTTGATCACTTCATCTACCCAGGCCGCTACATTGCCTTCATCCGAATCCTGTAGCAGGTTCAGTTCTTTTGCTATTTCCAGTGGCGCCTTGTCAGGTGATTTCAGTAAGATTGGCAATACCCGGGTGGAAGCCGTAGAGAAGTTGAGCTGATTGCCATCCACCAGGCCTATCAGCGCCGCCAGCGTAGGGGCCGATACCGGAAAGTTACTGATCGAAGCATTGTTGTCATTCAGCCAGGATTTGATAGGTCCCAGCATCCAGTTGGCCACTGCTTTATAATTGCTGGTATGTTCAATAACCGATTCAAAATAATCAGCAGTTTCCTTTTCATCACAAATCACCCGGGCATCATACTCTGGTAACTGCAGCTCACTGATGTACCGCGCAATTCTTTCCTCCGGTAGGGGAGGAATGTCTTGCCGGATAGCCGCCAGCATCGCATCCGTCACCTTGAAAGGTGTAAGGTCCGGATCGGCAAAATAGCGGTAATCATTCGCATCTTCCTTCGTACGCAAGGCAAAAGTGGTATTGTTACCTGCGTCAAAACTCCGCGTCTGCTGGATGATCGGTTCACCAGTTTCCAGCAGGCCGATCAGCCGTTGCGCTTCGATCTCGATCGCTTTCTTCACATTGCGTATAGAGTTCAGGTTCTTCACCTCTACCTTCGTGCCGAGGTTGGGGTCTCCTTTCTTCCGTACCGATACGTTCGCGTCACAGCGCATACTCCCTTCTTCCATATTCCCATCACAGATCGCCAGGTAGCGTAGCAGCTTTCTCAGTTCGGTGAGATAGGCATAAGCCTCATCCCCACTCCGTATATCTGGTTCTGTTACAATTTCAACAAGCGGCACACCTGCCCGGTTATAATCTACACAGGTACTGTCCGGATCAGCATCATGGATACTCTTGCCCGCATCTTCTTCCATATGAATGCGGTTGAGGCGGATGCTCTTTTCTCCTGCTGTAGTACGGATATTCACATGGCCCCCGATACATACCGGCGTGGTATGCTGCGTTAACTGGTAACCCTTCGGGAGATCCGGATAAAAATAGTTCTTGCGGGCAAAGTAATTATTACGACTGATCTCGCTATGGCAGGCCAGTCCCATCCGGATGGCATATTCCACCGCCTTTTTGTTCAGCCGGGGCAAGGTGCCGGGATGGCCAAGTGTAATAGGGCTGATATGCGTATTCGGCTCCCCGCCAAAGGCAGCACTATCGCCGCAAAACAACTTACTTTCTGTGAGCAGCTGGGCATGTACCTCCAGTCCTACTACTATTTCATATGTGGTATCTATCAGATCAGCCATAGTCTGTTTTAGGTCTGCTAAGCCCACAAAAATACCTCATAAAACGCGGATTTCCCATCCCTTCATAATCCCTTAATTCCTCCCCTCCCTGGCTACAGGAAAGCACCTAAATCAAAGTAGTCCAAAAAGTTGCTCAGCCCGTCCAACCCCACGGCACCAATCCTATATCTTACCCATCCCATAAATCCTATCCAATCCCGGTTCAGACAAAAAAAGCCTCCCGGTTTCCCGGAAGGCTCTTCTATGGTGTTGTCGTGCAGAATGTTTACAGGTCGGCTGTCTTCAGCTTCTTCGGGGTTTTCAGCTCCACCGTTTGACTCTTTCCGTCCCGGGTCAGTTTCACCGTTACAGAAGGTTTTTCCCTTGATTCACGGGCAGCAGCTGCCAGATCATCAGCACTGTTCACAGTCTTGCCGTTAAATTCTGTAATAATATCATCTTCCCTGATACCGGCTTTCCCGGCAATAGACTCATCATCCACATCCAGTACTTTCACACCTTTACCGTCTTCCGTATCCTGGGCCTTGATACCCAGCCTTGGCCGGCCGCTGTGAAGTACACGTGGGCCTCCATTATCGTCCCAGTTAAAGTTGAAATTGGGCATCGATTGAATACGGGGAGCTACAAAAGCATCTCCATTGCCAAATGCCAGCGCAGTCGCGTCTGATCTTTTGCCCAGCGTTGCCGTGGTCTTCTGCTCTTTGCCATCACGCTTGTAGGTAATCGTCACTTTTTCTTCCGGCTTATGCTTCTTTACTTCTTTGGCCACATCATCCTGGCTGAATACCCCCTGGTCGGCGATCTTAGTGATCACATCCCCTTCTTTCAGGCCCGCTTTCTCGGCAGGGCTCCCTTTTGTTACCTCTTCTACCTTTGCTCCCTCCTTACCATCATCCGTAGCAACGCCCAGGAAAGCCGTCTTACTATCTTTCGTGAACGCGTCAAAGTTCATATCATCACTATTGAAGCTCCAGTTGCCGCCATTACTGCGGAAGGGAGAGATCGTGCCCGCTATAGCGCCGGATTTGCGCTTGCGAACCGAAATGTTCTCATCTTCATAATCATCCAGTGGTTTGCCGTTGACGATCACTTCGCCATCTTTGATCTCCACAGTCACCTTGCCATCTTTATCACTCTTTTTGCGGATGATGATCTCATCGTATTGCTTGATCTTCTCTTTGTTCTTATCGTTGCCTTTTTCATCTTGTGCGGCAACCGGCTGGTTGAGCAGTAATAGGATTGCTGCCAATCCGGTGAGGGGTAAGAAATATTTGCGCATGACTTTAGTGTTTAAATATATTAACTACGTTGACCTTCGTACATCAAATATAGGGAAATAATTGAAATACGAAAAATTTCGGAAGTGGAGAAAAGGCTTTAACAGAATCTTAGGAAAGCCTGGTGGGTTCCTCTTCCAACAAGCGCCTTACCGGATTACTTAAAAATGGTAGGATAGAGCTGAAAATCAATAGGGGCAGCCTTTCCGGAGAAAGCCTAAAAAGTAATAGGGTGGGTCGCCTTCTCAAAGGCGGCTCACCCTATTGCTTTCTTAATTATCTTGATGATGATTAAAACAATGCCACTACTACCGACTTCCGGTCTTTCCGACTTCCGGACTTCCGGACTACAGCAGCGTCTTCACTTTCTCAATCACCTGCTTCAATCCCCCTGCCTCCTGTCCCCCGGCTGTAGCCAGGTTCTTTTGTCCGCCGCCACCGCCTTTGATCAGCGGGGCCACATGCTCTTTGATGATCTTGCCGGCATCGAGTCCCCGGGCAGCCACCACCGTATCCGAAATACCGATTGCCACAAAAGGTTTGCCCCCGATATTAGCGCCCAGTACCGCCACATAATCATGCAGATTATTTTTGAGATCAAAGCACAACTTCTTCAACGCATCCGCATTGCTCACCTCTACAATATCTCCGATATAAGTTACCCCGTTGATGATCTCGTCTTTTGTCAGCAGTTCATTGCGGATGCCCACCAGCATCCTGTTTTCCAGGTGGTCCAGCTTCTTCTTCAGGTCATTGTTCTCCACCAATAACCCTTCCACCCCCTTAATAATATCCTTGGGGTTTTTCAGCGATTCCTTCACGCCGCGCAACAAGCTAAACTGCTCATTGATGAAAGCCTCTGCCGCACTTCCGCATACCGCTTCAATCCGGCGTACCCCGGCCGCAACCGCTGTTTCCAGTTTTATTTTCAATATGCCCAGTTCTCCTGTAGCGCCTACATGCGTTCCACCGCAGAGTTCTACCGAGTAGTTGGGATCAATGACTACCACCCTCACCACATCGCCATATTTCTCTCCAAACAAAGCCATCGCGCCTGATTGCATCGCCTCTTCCTTCGGCATTTCTTTGATCACCACCGGTATGTTCTCCCGTATTTTCTCATTCACCAGTGCCTCTACTTTTACCAGTTCTTCTTCACTTATTTTGGCAAAATGCGATACGTCGAATCGCAGGTATTCATCATTCACCAGCGATCCTTTCTGCGCCACATGCGTGCCCAATACCTTGCGCAGGGCTGCATGCAACAGGTGTGTGGCCGAGTGGTGCACCATGATCTTCCGGCGGCGTTCTGTATTTACCGCAGCATCCACCGGCGTCGTAATATTAATAGGCAGCTTATCCGTAAAGTGAACGATCAGGTCATTTTCCTTTTTCGTATCCGTTACCGCCACGATCTCTCCGTCAAAATAAAGCTCTCCCGTATCACCTACCTGTCCGCCGCTCTCAGCATAAAAAGGCGTAGTGTCCAGCACCAGCTGGAACGATTCTTTTCCCTTCGCTTTGATCTTCCGGTACTTGATCACCTTCGTTTGAACCTTCAGCAGTTCATAACCCACAAACTTCTGTCCCTTGCTTTCGTAGATATTCACCCAGTCTTCCGTATCCAGCGTAGTGGCTGCACGGCTCCTTTCTTTTTGCTGCTGCATTTCCTTTTCAAATCCCGCCTCATCTACCAGCAGGTTTTGTTCACCCGCTATCAGTCTGGTAAGGTCTACCGGGAAACCATAGGTATCATACAGCTCAAAAGCTGCTGCGCCGTTGATCGTTTTATTTTTTGCGCCTGCTACCAGCTCATCTATTTTCTTCAATCCCTTGTCCAGCGTACGCAGGAAAGCTTCCTCTTCTTCTTTCACCACCTTGGTTACAAAATCCACCTGCTGATGCAATTCCGGGAATACCGCTTTGAATTGCCCGGCCAGTACTGGTACCAGCTGGAACAACAAGGGTTGCTTATAATCCAGGTAACTATAATAATAACGTACCGCCCTGCGTAATATCCGGCGGATCACATACCCCGCTCCCGTATTGGAAGGAAGCTGCCCATCTGCAATGGTAAAACTGATCGCCCGGATATGGTCTGCAATCACCCGGAAGGCGACTGCTTCCTTGCTGTCACTGTAATCGTATTTCTTGCCTGTTATTTGCTCGGTATTGCTGATAGTTCCTGTAAATACGTCTGTATCGTAATTACTTTGCTTAGCCTGGATCACCCGCACCAGTCGCTCAAAGCCCATTCCCGTATCAACGTGTTTAGCCGGTAAGTCCTCCAGTATTGTTAATTCCAGGTGCTTTGCATTCCGATTTTTGGCAAACTCTTTTTCGAGCTTTTCCCGCTGTTCAGCAGTAATATTCTCACCCAGTGCTTTTTTGTTCTCAGTTTCCCATTCCCGCAATTCCTTGATCCCACCTTTTGCAGGATTCCACGCCCGATTGAACTGTATAAACACATTGTTCCAGATCTCGATCACCTGCGGGTGATCATTATTCACCAGCTCCTTGCCTTCCTGCTTTTGGCGCTCCTCATCCGTGCGGCAATCTACATGGATCTCTGTACAGGGGCCACAAGGCCCCGTATCGCCCATCTCCCAGAAATTATCCTTCTTATTGCCCAGCAGTATCCTGTCTTCAGTAATCCATTGCTTCCATTCATTGAAAGCCTCTTCATCCTTCGGCAGCTGCTCCTTGGCATCCCCTTCAAATACCGTCACATACAACCGGTCCTTCGGCAACTTAAATACCTCCGTCAGCAGTTCCCAGCTCCAGGCAATCGCTTCCTTCTTGAAATAACCCGCAGCAGGATTGGCCGGATCGCCAAAGCTCCAGTTGCCCAGCATCTCAAACATCGTATGGTGATACGTATCTACCCCCACCTCTTCCAGGTCATTGTGCTTGCCGCTTACCCGCAAACACTTTTGAGTATCTGCTACCCGGTTGTGCGGCGCATGCCTGTTGCCAAGAAAATAATCCTTGAACTGGTTCATACCCGCATTCGTAAACAGCAGGGTAGGGTCATTCTTTACGACTATGGGGGCCGATGGAACGATCGTATGGCCTTTCGAACGGAAAAAATCCAGGAAATGCTGCCTGATTTCTGCACTGGTCATCGTTGTCATATTATTCGGAACAATCTTTGTTAACGTGAAACGCCCTTTGTCAATTGAATGCACATTCGTTTTATGAACGCTGATCACCATCCTCAGCTTTTAATCAATCACAAGTCCGAAACACTAAACCCCGAACTTGTAACGTTAGAGCATCCAATACGTAATCGGCAAAAAATCAACATTTTCGTGTAGGTTTGTAACCTTAGCTCTGATAAACGTGGTGCAAAGGTAATTGAATTAAGACTGTTTTAATGATGGAAATCAACCCTTTCACCCCGGGCACGCTCCATGAAAAAGATCAAATATTTTTATAACACCAATACCCTCCGCTACGAAAAGCTGGAGACGCCGCTGCGGGTAAAACTGTTGCGGGTATTGGGTTTTATATCAGCAGCCATCGTTACCGCCATCATCATCGTATCCATAGCTTATAGGTATTTCCCTTCCGCTACCGAAAAAAGACTCATCCAGGACAACCAGGAATTGCAGCAGCAATTTGAAGTGCTCGAAGAGCGTACCAAAAAGATCCAGCAGCAGGTTACCGAACTGGAAAAGCGCGATAATGAGGTATACCGTACCATTTTTGAAGCCGATCCCATCCCCGATAGCATCCGCGCCAAAGAAATAGCCTCACAGAAAGAAACCCAGCTCGTCATGAAAATGGCCAACTTCCAGCTGGAAAACTCCATTGTGGAGACCATCAACAACCTTTCCAACCGCATCAACTCCCAGGAAAGGTCATATAATGAAATTGCCGAATTTATCAAGGATAAAGAAACACTCCTGGCTTCCACACCAGCCATTCAGCCCGTCAGCAATTCCGATCTGAAGCGCGTGGCCTCTGGTTTTGGTTACCGCATTGACCCCGTGTACAAAACCGTGAAGCTCCACAACGGCCTCGATTTTGCCGCCCCCCAGGGCACGCCCATCTACGCCACCGCCAATGGTACCGTGCGCGTAGCAGCCAATACTGGTACAGGGTATGGTAATCACGTAGTTATCAACCACGGATACGGTTATGAGACCCTTTATGGCCACATGTTCCGCATCAAGGTAAAAGCCGGTCAGAAAGTAAAAAGAGGAGAAATTATCGGATGGGTAGGCAGTACCGGTAAATCCACCGGCCCCCACTGCCACTACGAAGTCAACAAAAACGGTCGCCACCTCGATCCTGTTTACTTTTTCTACAACGACCTCACCCCCGAACAATACGACCGCCTCCTGAAGCTGGCCGCTTCCAGCAACCAAAGCTTTGACTAAAACCCAGCTACGAGCCGTTTGCCCACCCTTATACCGCAATGGTGTATTCGCTCATACCTGTATTGCCCACTAGCCATTTACTACTAGCCACTAGCCTTTTGTCATCCAACATGACTCTTTGTCTTACAACGTTCTATGACATAAATATGACTTTCACAGCGGCAAACCTTTTAGGAACTTTAACGTTGTAACTGTAATTTTGCACACCATCATGTTACAACCGCCCGACATATTATCTTTTGCTTATAAGCAACCCATGATGCATGGACAGCTGGACCTCCTGTATGAAAAGGAACAACAAATTCCTGGATCCATACAGTACAACATCAGCCGTTTCCGCAAGCATTCCCAGTGGGCTGTAGATGATGCAGGGATGATGGTGTACCATTACAAGAAGAATGATGCCGCAAAGAATTATGTAGAGCTGAAGTTCTGTGTATCAGGTAATGTCTATTGTCACGAAAAGGATACCGAATGCGATCAGTGCAAACTGGGCGCTTCCCGCAATTGCAACGACCGGGTAGACAGTGTTGATGTACTCAGTTTCCGGTTTGCCCCCGTTCACCTTTCCCAATTCCTCAGGCCCCGCCGCCAGGATGATGAGGTAACCGTATCCGATAACATCCTCCAGTTTACACATCCTTCCTCTTTCTCTAAGATATTGCCCTTGTGCGGACGCACACGGATGGTATTGGAAGCCCTGCTCAACCATTCCTATACCGGCAGCCTGGAAAATATCTACATCAACGCCCAGGTTCAAATGCTCCTCCTGTATAGCCTGGAGTGTATGCTGGGTGAAGACAAAGGCGATAAAGCCATTGAAACCTTCCAGTGTAAGTTCCTCGCCAATGATGCCGACCGCGAAAAGATCGTCAGGGCAAGGGAAATACTCCTCCAGCATATTGGTGAGCCCATCACCATTAAAGAATTGAGCCGCAAAGTAGCCATCAATGAATGCTACCTCAAGAAAGGCTTCAAAGAACTGTTCGGCACTACCGTGTTCGACTTCTACCAAAGCCAGCGCATGGAACACGCCCGTTACCTCCTGTATGAAAAAGGACTGAGCGTAACAGAAGTATCTATGATGCTCGGTTATTCTTCCATTTCACACTTTTCCACCGCCTTCAAAAAGCACACCGGCCTCAAGCCTTGTGAGTTGTTGCTGCACTGACCACTCACGTTTTCCCCTTTGCGCAACTCCATTTTCCTGTTTGGGTAAACATCCCTCGTTGCCACCATCTACATTTGTATCCTTCCTTACTAACAGCCAGGTCTCCTTGCATTGGGCTATGTCAGACCTGTCAAGCCTTAACGGATGTCAGGCTGAGCCTGTCGAAGCCTTTTAGGAATAAATAACTTATTTATGACTGTAAGAAATTACGGCAACACCCCCATAATGGTGTGCGTCATGCTATTGCTATGCATACACACATCGGCCCAGCAAACACGGCCCGATACACTTACCTGGCGTCCCCTCCAGGATGTAGTGGTCACCGGTCAGTATGCACCTCAGTCTGTAAAGAACTCCGTATACAGGGTGCGCACCATCAACCGCGAGCGTATTGCCCTGCGCGGCGCTACAGATATTGCCGGTGTGCTCAACAACGAACTCGGCATCCGCATAGAAACCGATTATACCCTCGGCGAAAGCGATACAAAGATCATGGGCCTGGGTGGTCAGCGTGTAAAAGTGCTGCTCGATGGCGTACCCCTCATCGACAGGGATGCTACCAAACAAAGCCTTGGCCAGATCGACATCAATACCATCGAGCGTATTGAAATAGTAGATGGCCCCATGAGCGTCGTCTATGGTACCGATGCCCTGGCCGGTGTCATCAACATCATTACTAAGAAAGCAAAGAGCAGTAATAACTTCTCCGTCAATGCCCGCGTACAGGAGGAAACCACCGGCACGCGCTATAGCCCCTTTACAAAAGAAGGCATACACAATGAAAACCTGAGCCTCAGCTGGCAACACAAAGGATGGCAATTATCCGCCTGGGGTACCCGCAATAATTTCGGCGGTTGGAATGATACCGCAGCTTATCCCGCTAAAACATGGAAGCCCAAAAAACAATGGATGACAGGTGCTACCATCGGCTATCGTTTTAAGAACCTCAATGCCTGGTACCGCCTCGATTACCTCAATGAAGAACTCTTTGCGGCAGGCGTGATGTTTACGACCACCTATGCCGGCCTCGATAAATATTATATTACCAATCGATTCACCCACCAGGCGCAGGCCGATTGGACCCTCAATGAAAAACTGAACATCAATACCGCTGTCTCTTACCAGGATTATAAACGCGGCACCGAAAGTTATACCATCGACTACCGGGCCGGTACCAAAACAGTCGCACAGGGCGAAGGCTTTTGGGATGTTTCCCGGTTCAAAACCTTCTTTGTACGCAGTACTGCCCAATGGCGCATTTCACCATCTGTATCCGTGCAGCCGGGTGTTGAACTGAAGACCGACAAGACCAGTGGGGAACGCATCAGCGGTACTCCTTCCATTACCGACTTTTCCGTCTTCGCTTCTGCCCAGATAAAACCCGTGGCTGGTATATTAATAAGGCCCGGTGTCCGGTTCAGCAACAATTCCATCTACGACGCGCCACCCGTCATTCCCTCCCTCAATACAAAATTCATTCTCAATAAAAACCTCGACCTGCGCTTATCCTATGCCCGCGGTTTCCGTGCGCCCATTCTGCGCGAATTGTATTTCAACTTTCATGATGCCAGCCACAGCATTGAAGGCAATCCCAACCTGAAAGCAGAATATTCCAACAGCTTCATCGGGGCACTTACCTGGCAGCAGGCAAAAGCTACTGGTGTGAACATCACTTCCGCCATCACTGGTTTCTACAATGACTACCACGACTTCATCGACATGTTCTTTGATCCGGCCCGGCAGGTAAATACTTATTTCAACAACTCCAGGTACAAGACCTTGGGAGGTACATTAGAAAATACCCTCCAATGGAAAAACCTGGGCGCTACACTCGGCCTTTCTTACATCGGGTATTACAATGCATTTGCAGATGATAAAACACGCAACGGCGATCACTCAGAATTTTCCTGGGCGCCTGAGGTCAACAGCAATATCACCTACCGATTCCCCCGGTTGGGTACACAGGTAGGGCTGTTCTATAAATTCAATGGCGCCCTTCCTTCTTATGTACTCGATCCCAATGCTGATATCCTCTTGTCTAAAATGGATTCCTATCACTGGGCCGATATTACTGTAACCCAAAAAGTTTGGAAATATATTTCTATACAGGCGGGCGCTAAAAACCTGTTTGATGTAAAGCGTGTGCAGAATACCGCTGCTACCGCAGGTGGCGCACACAGTACCGGCGGGCCTGTACTTACCGGGTATGGAACCTCCTTTTTTGCAGGCGTCAATTTTCAATGGTCCAAAAATTAACTACATAGTAAATATTTAAAACCCTCAATAAATGTTAACTAAAATCAAAGCCTCACACCTCTTGCTCTGCACAGGCTTATCGCTTTCCCTCGTTTCCTGTGATAAAGATGATAAGATCACCATACCGCCACCTTCTGATGGAAAGACCGAAACCCTCAGCGGTGGTGCAGGCGGCGCCAATGCCGCCAATTCAGTATTCCTTGACCTTAGTACCGATAAACAGGATTCTGTGAACCGTACCGTCTGGGATCTTGGCTTTTATAGCGGAGCTGAATTCAGAGTCGTCATCAACAATACCTCGGCCGCTACTGCCAAAGTCATCAACAAGACCGATTTTGCCCAGGTTACCATCGCCGATACCATTGGCTTTGCCGATGCATTGGCCCTCGGTCAGGGTGCCGGCACCTTTGCTATTATAGATGATGTGGAAGGCGACCTGTCCAAAACAGTGATCTCTGCCATATCTGCTACCGATGCCGACAACAAGATCTACATCCTGAAACCTTCCAATGGTATGGTGGCCGCCGCCCGTGACTGGTACAAGATCCGCATCACCCGCAATGGCTCCAATTATAAATTGCAGTATGCCAGGCTTTCCGAAACAAGCATTAAGACCATCGATATAGTAAAGGATGCAGCTTACAACTTCAAATATGTATCACTTGCCACCAATGGCGCTGTAACTGTAGAGCCTGCCAAAGCCAATTGGGATATCGAGTGGACACTCACCACCTACAAAGCCTCACCCACCATTCCTTATACCTATTCTGATTATGTATACATCAACTACCTGGCTGGTGTACAGGCTGCCGAAGTACTGACCACCTCCTTTGATACTTATACAGAATCAAATATTGCAGGTACTACATTCAGCAGTAGTAAAGTGGTGATCGGTGGCAACTGGCGCAGCACCCAGGCTCCTATTGGCGTGAAGACCGATCGTTTCTATGCCATTAAAGATGCAGCCGGTAATGTATACAAACTGCGCTTCCTCAGCTTCCATGCTTCCGATGGCGGTGTAAGAGGTTATCCAAAGATCGAATATAAACTTGTAAAGAAAGCGTAATGGTCAGTTGTCAGTAGTGAGTTGTGAGTGAGCTGGTGCTAAAGCAGGGAGATAAGTTTAATCAGTTTGCAAAATCATCAGTAACCACTCACAACTGACTACTCACCACTCACAAATAAACATACATGATCAAGAAAATCTTACTCCTTTCCACCTTCTTCCTCCTGGGCATAGCCTCTCAGGCCCGGCAGCGTATCGTGTCCCTTAGCGGTGCCATCAGCGAAATGCTCTGCGCCTTATCCCTGGAATCACAGATCGTGGGTGTAGATGTTACCAGCAACTATCCCGCTTCTCTCCAGCAAAAACCCAGGGTAGGTCACAACAGGACTATTTCCGCAGAAGGCATCCTGGCTTTGCGGCCTACACTCGTACTGGGTATCCAGGGCGAAATAAAGCAGGAAGTGATAGAACAGATTACCGCTGCCAAAGTAAAAGTGCAACTGTTACCGGCAGCTTATAGTGCCGATGGCACCCGCCAATTGTTACAGGAAATTGCCCAGGCAACCGGTACTACTGCCAAAGCAAAGGAGCTAAGAGCTGCCTTCGACAAACAACTGGCCGCATTGAAAATTACGCCCCTGAAGAAAAAGGTACTCTTCATCTACGCCCGTGGTACTGGCTCCATGACAGTATCCGGCACCGGTACTGCATTGAACAGCATGATAAAACTGGCTGGTGCAGAAAACGCCATCACCGGCTTTACCGACTTCAAACCCCTCTCTGCTGAATCACTGGTAGCCGCTAATCCCGATGTCATCCTGTTATTCGATAGCGGTTTACAAAGTGTAGGTGGGGCAGACGGCCTGCTGACCGTGCAGGGAATAAACGCCACCAATGCCGGTAAGAATAAAAAGATCATTTCCATGGATGGGCAATTCCTCAGCGGCTTTGGCTTACGCCTGCCTGCTGCCATTGCAGAACTGAATAAAAAACTACTCCTATGAACCTGAAAGTGCTGCGAGGTGGGTAGCCTCGCGGCATTACTCGGGTAATATAAGCTATCAACAAACAGTAAGTATTGAAACCTAAGTGGCTCACCATATCATTGATCATCCTGCTCCTGGCAGCTGTTGTTACAGCTTCCGGCATCGGCGCCATGTCCATTGCTCCGGGTCAGGTAGTGGCCATCCTGCTGGATAAATGTGGTATCCACCTGCCTGTTGCTTATGATGAAGGCATGGCCAATGTGCTCCTGCAGATCAGGCTACCCCGTGTAGTGATGGCCGTATTGATAGGAGCGGGGCTCGCTGTTGCCGGCGCTTCCCTGCAGGGTCTGTTCCGCAATCCCATGGCCGATCCTGCACTCATTGGTATTTCCTGGGGTGCATCCCTTACTGCTGTAGCAGTGATTGTATTGATATCATCGCAGCCTTATCTGCACATAGATGCCCTGATACCGCGGTATTATTTACTCAACGTCGCCACCTTTGCAGGCGCCTGCCTCACCTCCCTCCTGGTATTCCGGCTGTCAAAGATCGGCGGCAGGTCATCCATCATTACTTTGTTACTGGCTGGTCTCGCCATCGGTACACTCTGCCGCGCCCTGACCGATCTCGCTACCTATGTAGCCAATGATGAAGAGCTCCGCACCGCTACCTTCTGGACCATGGGAAGCCTCGGCGGCGCCAGCTGGACAAGTGTCATATCCCTGCTGCCATTTATAATGATCCCACTCATCTTGTTGCCTGTTTTAGGTAAGTCATTGAATGCTTATGCACTGGGCGAAAATGAAGCCGCTTACCTGGGCATCAACGTAAAGAAATTGAAGAATACAGTCATTATATTGGCTACCTTGTCTGTAGGCGCTTCCGTAGCCGTAGCCGGCATCATTGGCTTTGTAGGTCTCATCGTACCCCACATGCTGCGCAGCATTGCTGGCAGCGATCATCGTACTTTATTGCCCAACTGCGCTTTGCTGGGTGCTTCCCTGCTCACCATTGCTGATGTAGTGAGCAGAACAATAATAGCTCCTGCAGAGTTACCCATCGGCATCGTTACCGCTATTTTGGGCACACCCGTATTCATTGCCCTCTTGTTAAAACAAAAGAAAGAACTGCGCCATACCACATCATGATCACCGTCCGGAACATATCATACAAAGTGGGGCAGAAGAATATGCTGAGCAAGCTGTCCTTTGCCCTCAGGCCCGGTGAAGTAACAGTGGTACTGGGACAAAACGGCGCCGGGAAATCAACCCTGCTTAAAGTATTGTCCGGCGAACAAAAGCCTACAGAAGGCAAGGTATTCCTTGGCCAGGAAGATCTCCACCGCCTGTCCTTTCAGCAATTGGCCCATAAGCGTGCTGTCCTGTCTCAGCAATATGCCAGCAACCTGCCCTTTATCTGTGAAGAGATCGTAATGATGGGGCGCTATCCCCATTTCAGCAATAAGCCTGCTGCCATCGATAAAGAAATTGTTCACCAGTGCATGGAGGAAATGCAGGTGAGCCCGTTTGCCGCTCGTTCTTATCAAACCCTTTCCGGGGGCGAACAGCAACGCGTACAAATGGCCCGTGTACTGGCCCAGTTAAAAGAACACAACCTGCATACCAATAAGAAAGTCTTACTGCTCGACGAGCCCACTGCCAGCATGGACTGCCTCTACCAGCAATTGTGCCTGAGCAAAGCAAAAGAGCTGGCCCGTAAAGGCTATACCGTATTGATCATCCTGCACGACCTGAACCTGGCCGCCCAGTTTGCCGATGCCATCCTCCTCCTGAAACAGGGTAGGTTGGTCACCATGGGCTCCGTGCGTGAAGTACTGCAACCTGCTTTCATTGCAGAAGCCTATGACATGGAAGTGAATGTGCTGAATTATGATGAGTACGATTTTCCCATCCTCGTTCCCGCAGCACACAAGAGCAAACCCGTTTTAATAAGATCTGTAAACCAATAAAACATGAGCATTACAATGAACCTGTCAATAAAAGATAAATGGATCACCTTCCATAAAGAGAATCCACGTGTAAGGATCCGTGACGCAGCGAAACAGCTGGATACTACTGAAGCAGGGATACTGGCGGCTTTTGCCGGCAGCAGCGTCATTCGCCTCAACACCCAATTTGCTGAACTGTGGAAGCGCATGCCTCAACTCGGCTATGTAATGGTGCTTACCCGCAACGAAAGCTGCGTTCATGAGCGCAAAGGCGTGTTTGAAGAAGTAAGCGTCAACAGCAAACACGTAGGTGTAGTGGTGGGTAAGGATATTGACCTCCGCATGTTGTTCCATTGCTGGGCTTTTGCCTTTGCCGTTTTCGAAAACGAAGAGGCCGGGTTTAAAAAGTCCATCCAGGTATTTGATCACCAGGGAACCGCCATCATAAAAATATTCCTGCAGCCCAATAGCGACGAGACTGCTTTCGATCACATCGTACGTGATTTCCAGGAAGGCCTCCAGTCAACTGAGCTGGAGATATTACCTGCCCCCGAACCTCCTGTATATGCTGATGCAAACGCCGATATTCCTGCTTTTGTAAAAGCCTGGGGCGAACTCAAAGACACCCACGACTTCTTTCCCCTGCTCCGCAAATACAATATCTCCCGTCATTATGCCCTCGAGGTAGCCGGAGAGTTTGCCCGCAAAGTGAGCAACGAAAGCGTAAAGTTGCTTTTGGAGCATGCGGCTAACACCCAACTGGAGATCATGGTATTCGTGTCCAACCACGGCAATATCCAGATCCATACCGGACCCGTAAACAAGATCGTGGAAATACCAGGCTGGATCAATGTGATGGACCCCACTTTCAACCTGCATTTGAAGCTTGATCACATCGCCGGCACCTGGGCTGTGAAAAAGCCCACCACCGACGGACTTGTTCATTCCCTCGAAATATTCAACGCAGCAGGAGAACTCATCGTTCAGTTCTTTGGCAAGCGTAAACCCGGTTCCCCCGAATTACCCGAATGGACCCATTTTATTAACGCCTTACAATAGTTGCAAAAATAAATCCGGATATTATATGTGCCAGTATCAGACCTTGTTTTATGATGATAAAGTAGGCTACGTGATCCGCTGCCTCCATTGCGAAAACTTCCAGGTGGGTTATGGTAATGTACTGATCAACCTGTACACCCCCGACTTTTGCGATTTTGTGCAGTGGATCAAAGATTGCCGTATTGATGATTATGGAGCTACCGACCCCAGTATCAAATCCATCATCATTCCCACCCCTTGCGATGGATTAAAGCTTTTCCTTAGCCAGCGTGAGCTTAAAGAGTTGCACGATATGCTGGATACCGCCGACTCAGAATGGCGGTCACAGGAAATGCTCGGGCTATTTTCAAAAAGATCCGCCTAACCACCAACATACCCCGCAGGCAGTGGACCATCTCCCTGGTGATGGTCCACTGACCAACCACTAGCCTCTGGCCACTCACCACTCACCTCTTCCGGGCGATAGCACTTTTGTACCTAAAATTGTACGGCTTTATATTTTCGGGCAACCTCCAAAACCAGCGGGGGTATTATTACCGTACATTCATAGTATTGATTTCCAATTTGTTCATTAGCTCTGACATGCCTCGTAATCCCCCACAGGCAAGGATAATTAACTGTATTTGTAAAGGACTGGTTAATAGCGGTTTTTGACTTAATATTTATTATATTTGAACTAAGTTTAAGATTAGCCTATCAAAGGTTAAACATTTTACCTGTAGTACTATGAATGCGTTTACCATCAAGGACCTGGAAAATTTGTCAGGCATCAAAGCCCACACGATCCGGATTTGGGAACAGCGGTATTCCTTCCTCAAACCCCGGCGTACTCAAACCAATATTAGATATTACAACAACGACGAACTCAAAGCTATTCTGAACATTGCCCTTCTTAATAAATATGGATACAAAATATCGCATATTGATAAGATGAATGCCGACGAGGTGAGGCAGAAGCTGGTATCCCTTTCTCACGTCGAAGCACAGCAGGAGCGGCTCGTCAACGATATGCTCCAATGCATGGTCGACCTGAATATGGACAAATTTGAGGACATCCTCAATGATTACATCAAAGCCCGCGGCATCGACAGAACCATTAGCTACCTCATCTTTCCCTTCCTCGATAAGATCGGTATCCTATGGCTTACCAACCATATCAACCCTGCCCAGGAACACCTCGTATCAAATGTGATCAGGCAAAAGCTCATCGTAGGTATCGAGAGCACCACCTCACATATGGTATTGGATAAAACAGTGATCCTGTTCCTGCCTGAAGGTGAGCACCATGAACTGGGGTTATTGTACATGTATTATTTATTAAAGAACCGGGGCGTGCAGGTCATCTATCTGGGTGCAAATGTGCCTCTACGTGACCTTGAGTTTATCACCAATCTTAAAAAACCAGATTACCTCTACACACACCTCACTGCCATGGCTGGCAACTTTAATTTCGAGAAGTTCTTTCACCAGGTACATCATAAAATGCCCCAAATGCCCGTCGTTATTTCAGGGCAACTGGCACAAAACAGGTTTAAGAAAATGCCCCCCGGAGTACACCTGAAAAGGTCACTTACGGAGGTCCTGGAGTATGTTTCGGCCTCCTGATCAGGTGCTTAGCATATCATTAACGTCAACGTAACTGCTTGCTTTACTGCTTGTTAAGATATTTAACATATCATAATCAACAATGATTCCCCACGGAATTAAACAAATGTTTAAATTTGGGGTGGATTTATTTTTAAGAAGTAAATATTGAAGCCATGTCGACGATAGAATTTAATCAAATGCTGGTGAGCAATGCAGAGTTTTTAAAACCCTTCGCTATTACGCTTACACGTGACACAGAAGCAGCCAAAGATTTGTTCCAGGAAACTTTATTCAGGGCCTTAGCCAATAAAGATAAATACAATGTTGGTACCAACATTAAAGCGTGGTTGTATACCATCATGCGCAATATCTTTATCAATAACTACCGCAGAAAGGCCAAGCAGAATACTATTTTTGATAGTACTCCCAATGATTTCCTGCTCAATCATAACCAGGCTGTAACAGCCAATGAAGCGGAAAGCACTTTAAGGTTAAAAGACATTCAGCATGCCATACATAACCTGCCCGAAATATTCAGGAACCCCTTCCTGTTATACTTCGATGGGTTCAAGTATCATGAAATTGCTGAAATGCTCGATGAACCTCTCGGTACTATTAAAAGCCGGATCCACTTTGCGCGCAAATTGTTGAAGACGCAAATGCATCGGTTCTAAACAGCACAAAAAATTGAACAAGGGTGGGCATCCAAATACTGGGTGACCCACCCTTTTTGCTTAATTTAACTGCGTGGGAAAAAAAGTGATCGTTATCGGAAGCGGTTTTGCCGGCATGTCTGCCGCATCCTTTATGGCCAAAGCAGGATGGCAGGTAACCGTCATCGAAAAGCAATCCGGGCCGGGAGGCAGGGCCCGTCAGTTACAGGCACAGGGCTTTACTTTCGATATGGGTCCCAGCTGGTACTGGATGCCCGACGTCTTTGAACGCTATTTTGCCTGCTTTGGAAAAGAGGTGCAACAATACTACCAGCTACACCGCCTCAACCCTTCTTACCGCATCTACCGCGGGAAAGGATACTCCGATGTACCCGCTGATCTCTACGAATTCAAGAAAATGCTCGATCAATGGGAGCCAGGCGCTGCAGGCAGGCTCGATAGATTTCTCCGGGAAGCCGCTTTTAAATACAAAACAGGTATGCAAAAGCTGGTCTTCAAACCTGGCCAGTCTATAACAGAGTTCCTCGATCCCGCTGTAATAGCAGGCGTTTTCCGGCTCGATATATTCTCCTCCATTAAAAAGCACATCCATAAATATTTCAAACATCCCTATATCCGGCAGATGCTGGAATTTCCCATCCTCTTCCTCGGCGCCTTACCCGAAAATACACCGGCACTCTACAGCCTTATGAATTATGCCGACATTGTAGGAGGCACCTGGTATCCCCAGGGAGGCATGTACAGCATTGTACAAGCCATGCATCAACTGGCCACCAGCCTGGGCGTACAATTCCATTTCAACGAAAACGCTGTGCGCATAGAACTGGAAGCATCCTCCGCCAAAAGGGTGATTACCGAAAACAATGCCTGGGAAGCCGATGTAGTGATCGGTGGAGCAGACTACCACTTTATAGAAAGTAAATTATTGCCGGCCAGCCACCGCTCTTATTCCGAAAAATATTGGGAGGAAAGATTACTCGCCCCGTCTTCCTTATTGTATTATGTAGGCCTCAATAAACGCCTGGAAAATATCCGCCACCATATGCTGTTCTTTGATGTTCCCTTTGAACAGCATGCACAGGAAATATATACCTCCAAAGAATGGCCCTCCAATCCCCTGTTCTATGTGTGCGCTTCCTCCGTTACAGACAATACAGTAGCCCCGGCTGGCGGAGAAAATCTTTTCTTCCTCGTGCCCGTTGCCGCAGGACTTACCGGTGATGATGAAACCCTGAGAGACCATTACTTCAACCTCATACTCCGGCGGTTTGAACAACATATTGGGCAATCCGTGGCAGATTCAATTGTGTTCCGGCAATCTTTTGCCTATAGTAACTTCGTACATGAGTACAATTCCTTTAAAGGAAATGCTTATGGGCTGGCCAATACTTTACGGCAAACCGCTATCCTGAAACCCTCCTGCAGAAGTAAGAAAGTAAAAAACCTTTTCTATACCGGTCAGCTTACCGTTCCCGGCCCCGGTGTCCCTCCCTCCCTCATTAGTGGAGAAGTGGTAGCCCATGAAGTGTTGAAGCATTATTCCCATAGCTAACATAAAATCGTCACAAATGACATCTGTGAACCAAAGATTGTAAATTGTACAAATGATGCGTTTATTTCATAAGGTTAGCCAACGCTGTAGTCAAATTACTGCTGAAGAATACAGTACATCTTTCTATGCTGCGATCCGGCTGCTTCATGCCGATCTGCGCAACCCCATATGCAATATCTATGGCTTCGTTCGTTTTGCCGATGAAATCGTGGATACCTTCCACCAGCACGACAAAGCAGCCCTGCTGACACAATTTAAAGCAGAGACCTATACCGCCATCAGCCAGGGTATTAGCCTCAATCCGATCCTCCACAGCTTTCAGCTTACCGTCAACCAATATCATATTCAACATTCCCTCATAGATGCTTTCTTTCAAAGCATGGAGACAGATCTGGCGCAGCAACACCACGATCAAATGAGCTATGAACAATATATCTATGGCAGTGCCGAAGTAGTCGGCCTCATGTGTCTTTCTGTATTTTGTGAAGGCGATCAGCCCTTGTTTGAGAAGCTGAAGTCCCATGCCCGCTCCCTGGGAGCCGCCTTTCAAAAGGTTAATTTTCTGCGCGATATCAAAGCAGATTATACTACCCTCAACAGGAGTTATTTTCCCCGTGCAGATTTCGGTAACTTTACCCCCTGTATGAAACAGGAAATTGAGCAGGAGATAACCAACGACTTTCAACATGCCTTTGCAGGTATACGCCAGCTGCCCTGGAAAGCACGTTTTGGCGTCTATGTTGCCTATAAATATTACTTATCACTGTTCAGAAAGATCAAAAAAGTGCAGCCCGCTAAAATAATGGAGCATCGTATCCGTATCCCCAACTACCGGAAGGCACTGATCCTGATTCGCGCAGGTGTAAAAAAACAACTAAATTTAATATAGTATTGGTGCTAAAGTGATCCCCCTTCAATTGCCAGCCGAAGGTTTGTCACCCTGAGCTTGGCGGCTGCCAGGCTGAGCCTGTCGAAGCCGTCTAAAGGAGTTAGCCGAAGGGTTGTCAAAGGGCGGGTCTAAAAGAAAATTTTCATGAGTACATTGAACCAGGTAATATTAGTGAACGAGCAGGATGAACAGGTGGGCACCATGGAAAAAATAGAAGCTCACCGGAAAGCAGTTTTACATCGGGCATTCAGCGTATTTATTTTTAATAACAAAGGAGAAATGTTGTTGCAGCAAAGGGCACTCGGCAAATACCATAGCGGGGGCCTGTGGACAAATGCCTGTTGTGGACATCCTTCTCCGGGCGAATTGACCGCCGATGCCGCCGTGCGCAGACTGGAAGAAGAAATGGGCTTCACTACTGAACTCAATGAATTGTTCAACTTTACGTATCGCCATGCTTTTGACAATGGCCTCACAGAGTACGAGTTCGACCATGTTTTTGCCGGCTATTGGGATGCCCCCATATTCCCTTCTCATGAGGAAGTGAATGATTATTGCCTGCTAAGCCTGGAAGAAATAAGAAGTTCCATGACAGCCCATCCACAGCAATTTACCGTATGGTTTCGTATTGTATTTCCACGTGTGGAAGCCTGGGCAAAAAAAATGGCATGATCACCACCAACGCCTCAAATTGAATAAACAATGCATTGGTTAATATACACAGGTATACTGTTGGGTACTTTTATAGTGATGGAAGGCATTACCTGGCTTACCCACAAATTTGTTATGCATGGGTTTCTCTGGAACCTGCATGAAGATCATCACCAGCCACAACCCGGCTTCTTTGAAAAGAACGATGCCTTCTTTATCATCTTTGCCATTCCCAGTTTCCTTTGCATCCTGTTCGGCTCCCTCGATAAAATATATTGGTTGCAGGCCATTGGATTTGGAGTAATGGCATATGGTTTTGCTTATTTCCTCGTTCACGATGTGATCATCCACCAGCGCTTCAAATGGTTCAGCCGCTCCAACAATACTTATATCCGCGCCATCCGCTGGGCGCATAAGATGCACCACAGGCATCTCAATAAGCAGGATGGCGAGTCATTTGGCATGTTGTACGTACATAAGAAATATTGGGCTAAAATACGCAGGGATAAAAAGCTGCTGGAAAATAAAAAGTGAACCGTTTCCACTATATCATAGCTGGTGCCGGATGCGCGGGATTGAGTTTTCTGGTAAGACTCCTGCAAACCGGCCAGTTCTCTCACAAGAAAATATTGCTCATTGACCAGGCTCCCAAAACCGTCAATGACCGCACCTGGTGCTTCTGGGAAAAAGGGCCCGGCCTCTTCGATCCCATTGTATACAAAAGCTGGAAGCATTTGCGGTTCTATCACCCCACTTATTCAGCCTTGTATAATATTAGCCCCTACACTTACAAGATGATCAGGGCTATTGATTTTTATCAATACTGTCTGGAAATTATTAGCAAATACCCGAATGTGACCATTGAATATGCTACCATAAACCAGATAGAAAACATAAATCAAGAGGTAGTACTGCACACGGAACAACAATCTTATATAGCCGATCACTTGTTCAGCAGCATCTTGCTCGAAAACCCTGTATTAAAAAACAAACAATATTACCTGTTACAACATTTTAAAGGTTGGGTCATTGAAACAAAGGAACCTGCTTTCAATCCCGCCGAAGCAACCCTGATGGATTTCAGGATAAACCAGCAACAGGGAACCGCCTTTGTTTACGTAATGCCGTTTACGCCTCACCGCGCTTTAATAGAATATACTTTATTTAATGAGGAGGTTTGGAGCAATGAAGAATACAATGCAGGACTGAGGGAATACATCAGCACCATCCTTCAAATACCTGATTATACCATCCGGGAAGAAGAATCAGGTGTAATCCCTATGACCAATTATCGCTTCCCTACCCATCAGAGACACATCACCTTTCTGGGTACTGCAGGAGGACAAACCAAAGCGTCCAGTGGATATACCTTCCAATTTATTCAGAAACAAACGGCACAACTGGTTGATGCTATGGTGCATAATTTTAAGCCCATCGTAGAAACACGTTTTATGTCAAAGCGATTTCATTGGTACGACGCTGTACTGCTAAATATTCTCCATAATAACAAGCTTCCTGGTGATTTTATTTTTAAAGAACTATTTAAAAATAATAAAGTAACAGAAGTGTTACAGTTCCTCGATAACGAAACATCTATCTTGCAGGAAATGAGAATAATTACTGTTTTACCTAAAAGGGTATTTCTACGTGCGGCACTGCAACAACTAACATAAGTAAGTTGCAAACAAGTTTGAAGGACAATGAATAAACGTCTTTCTGACATGCCCGTATCCGATCAGTATTTTATGAAACATAAGCCCCATGTGTATTTGATCTATGATCAAATCTGCCCGTTTTTATTAAAAGGGTACATTTTGGCAGAATAATTGTAGACTACTTTCCGCAAGTTCCAATGGTAATTCATTAATCAAGTCATGCCCTTATGAGAAACCTGATTCTGTGCTTAGTTGCATGGTTATGCAACAGTACAACAACCCTAATGGCCCAGGTCAATTACACGGCCGATAATATTGTTCCACCCTACAATGGCACTTTCTCCTATGGCACCAACGGTGGTTATTACTGGACATGGGATGATAAAAGCCTCGCTGATATTGCTGCCGGCAGCCGGATCAAAAACATCAAAGGATTAGATAGTAAAACCTTCAGGCCTCCTCTGCCTGCCTGGTTTTTGAAATATTATGGCTATAATGTGCGTATCGCTGAATTTAATTATTACCGTACCCTTGGCGTGCAGGACCTGACCGTGATCCTCAACTCCCCCGATGAAACTGAAATTGACAGTACCTGGTATGAAAGAGATGGAAGTGCCTCTCCTACCAACGAGTGCAACCAACACTCCTGGATGTTTAGAAACATGTATACCCCTATCTGGGATGGTGGACTTAATGGAACACCTTATAACGACACCAACTATTGCGCACGCTACATATATGAAACCGTATCAAGGTATAAATCCTACACCAAATTCTGGGAAGTAGTCAATGAACCCGATTTCGATCAGAGCCAGAATGCGTGGAAGCCGCGTGGACAAACAGGCAACTGGTGGGAAAACCTTCCCTATCCTTGCGCCCTTACCAATCTCCGTGCTCCCGTGTTTCATTATATCCGCTGGTTGCGTATTGCCTACGATGTCATTAAAACACTCGATCCCACGGCCTATGTGGCGCCTGGCGGACTGGGATACATCGCCTTTGCCAATATCTTATGTAAATACACCGATAATCCCGTTGATGGCAGTGTCACTCCGGATTACCCCAAACCGGGCTCTGCTTACTTTGATGTACTCAGTTTTCATAGCTATCCCCAATATGCATTGAGCTACTGGAGCAATGCGAACGGTGGTGGCTTTGTGTATGAACGCCACTCCGACAAAGCAGCCGAAAAGTTTGTTGGCCTTAAGAATGAATTCGACAGCATCATGAGGATATACGGTTATGATGGGGTACAAAAGCCTAAGAAATTATACATCTGTACAGAAACCAATATTCCCTCCAAAGCATTTGGCACCACGATCGGTTCCGATCAGGCCCAGGCCAACTATGTGATGAAGTCACTGGTACTAAGTCAGAAAAATGATATCCTGCAAACCTATTTCTTTGTGCTGGGCGACAGCAAACCGGTATCTCAGGCTACAGACGGATTTGAATTGATGGGCCTTTACGAAAGCCTTACCGACAATGGCCCCATCAATGGAGGACCCGGCTATAACCATCGTTTTAAAAGCTCCGGACTGGCTTATAAAACCGTCTCCAATCTACTGTTTGGTGCAAAGTATGACGCCGCCCGTACAGCTGCTATGAATATCCCCCCTACATTGGAAGGAGGTGCTTTCCGGGATAATATCGGTGGTTATATCTACCTGTTATGGGCAAAAACTACCCGCGATCTTGATGAGAACGCCTACGGTACCTATTCATTTCCCGCCGCCATGAATGTTTCTACACAATTGGAGAAAAGAACATGGAATTGGAGTTCATCCGGAACAACCGACATTGTTGCGTCAAACAACATTCCTATAAATAGTACCCCCATCCTCTTGTCCGATCATTTCAGTGTATTGGCCATTACCGACAAACCCAAGCCTGCTCCCATCAATTCAGAGTTTGCCGTAAACATTACACCCAATCCGGCATCTGCGGCCGCATCGATCACGTTTACCCTGAAAAGCAGCGCTAAGGTCAATGTCTCCATCTACAATGTAGAAGGCAGGTTGATCACTACTGCTATTACCAGCCGCTCATTTAGTGGTGGTACACATGTAGTACCCCTGCCTGTACAACAATTACTCAATGGAGTTTACTATTGCCGCTTTGAGACCGAGAAGTCTGAAGAAATGAGAAAATTCATCATCGCACGATAACTACTTGTCAGAGTTTATCCCGCTCTGCGGGACTGAGCTTGTCGAAGCCTTACTTGCCCGATCTAAAGTCGTTTTCAAAGGTGCGTCGCCCTACGGGGCGGCTCACCTCTTTTTGCGTAGCTTTGGTGCCTTAAATCAAACTATGCCCGGCACCATACTCCTCATAGATGACGAAGAAAAATTGCGCGGCCTGCTCAGGCGCATCATCACCCTGGAGGGATTTACCATTCATGAAGCAGCTGATCTTAAAGCGGGTACAAAAGCCTTGGATAGAGAATCAATCGACGTGGTACTCTGCGATGTAAAATTGCCTGATGGCAGTGGAGTTGATTTTGTAAAAGAAGTAAAATCAAAACACCCGGCTACCGAGATCATCCTGCTTACCGCTTACGGTAATATCCCCGATGGCATACAGGCCATGAAGAATGGCGCTTTTGATTATATCACCAAAGGCGATGACAACGATAAGATCATTCCCCTGCTCATGCGGGCAATGGAAAAAGTGCAGCTCCGGAAACGTATTGAACAGCTGGAACAACAGGTAGGGAAAAAATACAATTTCGACAATATCATCGGTACCTCACCCCTGATCAAAGAAGCCATTGCCCTGGCGCGAAAAGTAGCACCATCCGAAGCTACCGTGCTGTTATTGGGTGAAACAGGTACCGGTAAGGAAGTATTTGCTCAAGCCATACATGCCGGCAGTAAGCGTACCGGCAAAGCCTTCATTGCTTTGAACTGCAGTGCTTTTAGTAAAGAGCTGCTGGAAAGCGAATTGTTTGGCTACCGGGCAGGCGCCTTTACCAGCGCTGTTAAAGACAAAAAAGGATTGATCGAAGAAGCAAACAACGGTACCCTCTTCCTGGATGAGATCGGCGAAATGCACATTGATCTGCAAAGCAAATTGTTGAGAGTTCTCGAAACCAGCGAATTCATTAAAATAGGCGATACCAAACCTTCCCGTGTAAATGTAAGGATCATTGCGGCTACCAACCGCCATTTGCAGCAGGAAGTAACAGAAGGGAAATTCCGGGAAGACCTCTTTTACCGTCTCAATGTATTTACTATATCCTTACCAGCTTTGAGAGACAGGAAGAAGGATATTCCCGCTTTGGCAAACTATTATCTCCAACTATTTGCCCAAAAAGCCAATCAGCGTATCGATGCCATGAGTCCTGAATTTTTGGAACAGTTGCAGCGCCATGATTGGAAAGGCAATATCCGTGAATTGAAGAACATTATCGAACGTGCAGTCATCCTCGCAGATGGACCGGAACTTACCGTAAATGACCTGCCGGTAGAGTTGCAGCATCAGGCAGGTCCGCATGCCGGCGCTACTAACAACACCCTCTCCGCCTTTTCCCTCGCCAGCATGGAGAAATTGCACATACAGCGCGTATTGAACCATACCAAAGGAAATAAAACAGAAACAGCACGCCTCCTCGACATTGGGCTAACTACCTTATACAGGAAAATTGAAGAATACGGCCTGGGCCGGGAAGTGTAAAGCAAGAGCGCCATACGCTTCCTTTATTCTGCCCGGAACTCATAGCGCTTGGCTCGCAGCTAGATCCTCGCAGCTCTATCCTAACACTTCTTTTGCCTTTTCCATATCCAGCTCCTTCTCCCATTTGGATACAAACAGCGTAGCTACTGCATTGCCAATAATATTCGTCAGCGCCCGCGCTTCACTCATAAACCGGTCAATACCTAAGATCAGGGCAAGACCCGCTACCGGGATATTGCCGGCCGCAGGTAAGGTGGCTGCCAGCGTAATAAAGCCACTGCCTGTAACACCCGCAGCGCCTTTGGAGGTAACCATCAATACGATCAGCAGCGTAAGTTGTTGCGAAAGGTCCATGGGCGTATTGGTAGCCTGTGCTATAAAAATGGCTGCCATGGTCAGGTAGATCGATGTTCCATCCAGGTTGAATGAATAACCGGTAGGAACTACCAGCCCCACTACCGATTTGGAGCAGCCTGCCTTTTCGAGTTTTTCAATCAGGCTGGGAAGTGCCGATTCACTGGAAGAAGTTCCCAGTACGATCAACAATTCTTCTTTCAGGTAATTCAACAGCTTAAAGATATTAAGCCGCATATAATATAGTATACCACCCAGGATCACTACAATGAAAATGATACAGGTAAGGTAAAAAGTGCCCATTAGTTTCGCCAGCGATTGCAGGCTGCCTGCACCATATTTGCCAATTGTAAATGACATGGCGCCCAGCGCACCCAATGGTGCCACCTTCATAATGATATGAATAATGCCAAACAAGATGTCGGAAAATCCTCTGATAAAGACCATTACCGGCTGCACCCGTGTGCCCAGCTTCAAAGCAGCCGTGCCAAATAAAACAGAGAACAGAAGAATTTGCAACAGGTCGCCTTTGGCAAAGGCGTCCACAATAGTGGTCGGTATAATATTGATCAGGAATTCAACAGTCGTCTGTGCTTTTTGCCCTACAGCCACATCTTTCAGTGCATTTGGATCGAGCTTCGACACATCGATATTCATCCCTTCTCCCGGTTTGAGTATATTAATGGCCGCCAGTCCGATGAGCAGGGCAATCGTAGTAAGCACTTCAAAATAGAGCAGCGCCTTGATCCCCACCGTGCCTGCCTTTTTCATATCATCCATGCCCGTCATACCACTCACGATCGTGCAGAAGATCACCGGCCCGATCAGCATCTTTACCAGCCGGATAAACCCATCCCCCAACGGCTTTAACTGTACAGCGAAGGAAGGATAAAAATGCCCCAGCAGGATACCGGTTACAATTGCTACAATCACTTGAAAATAAAGACTCTTATAGAACTTTTTGCTACGCTTTGGGATCATGCCGTCAAGATAGGAAAATAATCTGTACCGCCCATTATAGCATTCATGAAGCTGTCGCCCTGCAGCATTGGGTCGTGTTGAAGACAAGGGCGGCTCACCACACAAGACAGCTCACCTGAGCGCTAGCCCTTCCAAAGGCTTACAGGTTCAGACAATACCATTTTGAAAACAGACCCTTCCATTTTGAAAGGGTTTTGTGGTTGTCCACTTTATGCTTTCTGTTGTCTGAATGCTGTACAAACAATTTATAATCAACCTATAGCGCGTACCTTAAATACAGCTCCTATTCCTCCGGTATGCCCTTTGCCATCTTAGGACAAAAACAGTATGAACACACATAAAAAAGCACCCGGCGACCGGTTTAAGATGCACATCGTGGTTCCGGCCCTGTATGTAGCAGTTTTGGTAGCCTTACTTATTTCATCCATCATTAACTCATAAGTTATGCTCACAGTCATTTTATTCATCGCCGGGATCATCAGTTTCGCACTCTTTTTCAAATGCGTTGACTTCTTTGAAAAAGTGTAATGGAGATCAGCTAATAGCTAATGGCTAAAAGCTAACAGCTACCAGCTCCTCCTCATTCCCTAACCAAGTAAACACAAACGATATGATGAACCTTCTTTTTGCAGTCTCTATACTGGTATTCATCTACCTGGTATACGTGCTCCTGAAACCCGAAAAATTTTAATCCTAAACTGATTGGACAAATGAATACAGAAATAACAGGTGTAATCGTTACGTTCCTCATTACCGTACTACTGGCTTATCCATTAGGACGGTACATCGCCAAAATGTTCCGGGGCGAGAGAACGATCACCAACTTCATGAACCCCATTGAGCGGTTCATCTTCCGCATTAGTGGCATCGACCCCACTAAAAAAATGAACTGGAAAGAATTCCTGAAAGCCATGCTCACCATAAATATGTTATGGTTTGTATACGCTTTCTTTTTGCTCCTGTTTCAGGATAAACTTCCTTTGAATCCGGATGGTAATCCCGGTCAAACACCCGATCTGGCATTTAATACTGCGATCAGCTTCCTGGTCAATTGCGACCTGCAGCACTACTCCGGCGAATCGGGCCTTACTTACCTCACCCAGTTGTTCGTTATAAACTTCCTCATGTTTGTAAGTGCCGCCACTGGTATCGCTGCACTTGTGGCCGTGATGAATGGGCTGAAGGAGAAGACCACCAATAACCTGGGTAATTTCTGGAGCATCTTTACCAAAACCATTACCCGTATATTATTACCCCTTTGTATTATCGTGGGAATAATACTCACATTCAATGGCACACCGGCCAGTTTTGATGGAAAAGATACCATCACCACATTGCAAGGTGATACCGTACAGGTATCCCGCGGACCAGCAGCCGGTATGATCGCCATCAAGCACATCGGAACTAATGGTGGGGGCTGGTTTGGAGCCAACTCTGCACATCCCCTGGAGAACCCCAATTATTTCACCAATATGGTAGAACTGATCGCGCAGATGATCATTCCCATCGCCATGATCTTTGCCCTTGGTTTTTATATCAACCGTAAAAAGTTTGCCTGGATCATATTTGGCGTTATGACAGTGGGCACCCTTTGCCTGCTCATACCCACCATTAACTGGGAAGTGAGCGGTAGCCCGGCCATTGCCCACCTGGGGGTGGCACAGCCAGGCGGCGCCATGGAAGGCAAGGAAGTACGGTTTGGACCCGCTTCCTCCGGTTACTGGAGTATTGTCACTACTATCATCTCTACCGGTTCGGTGAACTCCATGCACGACAGTTCCATGCCGCTATCGGGCATGATGCAGCTGCTTGGGATGATGATCAATGCTTTCTATGGTGGTTGTGGTGTAGGTATCCTGAACTACCTGATCTATGTTATCATCGCAGTGTTCATTGCAGGATTGATGGTGGGCCGTACACCAGAGTTTATGGGACACAAGGTCGAAGCTCGTGAAGTAAAGATAGCCGCCATTGTTACCCTCTTCTCTGCCTTCCTGCTGAAAGCGGGTGTAGCCCTGGCAGCTTATTTCGTAGCGCATCATCCCGAAATGGATTGGGCCGTCAAGCCAGGCGGCTGGCTCAATAACCCTGGTTATCACGGCTTCTCCGAAATGCTTTATGAGTTTACTTCTGCCAATGCCAACAATGGTAGCGGGTTTGAGGGCCTGGGCGATAACAATATTTTCTGGAACGTATCCACCGGTATTGTGCTCATACTCTCCAGGTTTATACCCATCATCGGGCCTGTAGCAATCATTGGCTTATTGGCGAATAAGAAGTTTATTCCTGAGTCACCCGGCACCCTCCGTACCGATTCTATGACGTTTGGTATGATGACATTCGCTGTAATTATAATCATTAATGCCTTATCCTTCTTCCCGGCGCTTACACTGGGACCACTGGCTGAATTTTTCAGCATGTAATTGTGAGAAGTGAGTTGTCAGTTATGAGCCCACTTTAAAACTCACTGCTGACAACTCACAACCTTAAAAGATTATAAAATGAAAAGTAATAATAACAATACGCTATTTCCCCGTGCTATGGTGGCGGCTGCCCTTAAACAGTCATTCGTAAAGCTCAACCCCCGCAGCATGTTCCGTAACCCTGTTATGTTTACGGTAGAGCTGGGAACCTTTGTAATGCTTGGTGTATGTATCTGGATCGCTGCCGGTGAAACAACACAGGGTAGCCTGGCATACAACGCCCTCATCACAGCCATTCTTTTTGTGACCGTTCTTTTTGGCAACTTTGCCGAAGCTATTGCCGAAGCCCGGGGTAAAGCCCAGGCCGATAGCCTGCGCAAAACAAGAGAAGACACACCCGCTAAAAAGATATTTCCGGTAGGAGAGATCTATACCAATGAGATCAAAATTGTTCCTTCTTCTCAGTTGCGCAAGGGCGACAAATTTGTGTGCGAAGCAGGAGATATCATCCCCATGGATGGAGAGATCGTAGAAGGATTGGCTACCATCGATGAATCAGCCATCACAGGCGAATCTGCTCCCGTGATCAGGGAATCCGGTGGCGATAAATCATCTGTTACCGGCGGTACCAAGGTATTGTCCGACAGGATTGTCGTGAAAGTAACGACCGAGCCGGGAGAGAGCTTCCTCGACAAAATGATTGCCCTGGTAGAAGGTGCCTCCCGTCAAAAGACCCCTAATGAAATAGCCCTTACCATTTTGTTGGCCAGCTTTACCCTGATATTTATCATCGTATGCGTAACGCTGAAACCTTTTGCCGATTATGCCAATACCTCTATCACCATCGCGGCGTTCATTTCCTTGTTCGTATGTCTTATTCCTACCACCATTGGCGGGTTACTTTCAGCCATCGGTATCGCTGGGATGGACAGGGCCTTACGCGCAAACGTGATCACCAAAAGTGGTAAAGCCGTTGAAACAGCCGGTGACCTGGATACTTTATTGCTCGATAAAACGGGTACCATCACCATCGGTAACCGTAAGGCCACCCATTTCTGGCCTTCAGGCAATACCCGCGAAAATGATTTCATTGAAGCTTGTATACTTGCTTCCCTCGCCGATGAAACACCCGAAGGTAAATCCATTATAGAGCTTGCTGCCAACAAAGGCATCAAACATACGCCTTCTGCCAACGGTGTGAAGTTCATTCCCTTTACCGCGGAAACAAGAAGCAGTGGAATCGACCTGGGTGATGGTACCAAGATCCGTAAAGGAGCTTCCGATGCTATTAAAACACTGGTTAAGAAAGCCGGCAACGGTTATCCCGTTGAAACTGAAGAGAAGGTAAAAGAGATAGCCAATAATGGCGGTACACCACTTGTAGTAAGCCGCAATGAAGCCGTGCTGGGTGTGATAGAGTTACAGGATATTATTAAACCAGGTATCCAGGAACGCTTTGAACGCCTCCGTAAAATGGGTGTCAAAACAGTAATGGTTACGGGTGATAACCCCCTTACCGCTAAATACATTGCCGAAAAAGCAGGTGTAGATGATTTTATTGCTGAGGCGAAACCAGAAGATAAAATGAACTACATCAAGAAAGAACAACAGGGTGGAAAGCTGGTTGCCATGATGGGCGACGGTACCAACGATGCTCCGGCTTTGGCACAGGCCGATGTAGGTGTAGCGATGAACAGTGGTACCCAGGCAGCCAAGGAAGCGGGTAACATGGTGGATCTTGATAATGACCCTACCAAGCTCATCGAGATCGTAGAGATCGGTAAACAGCTGCTGATGACTAGAGGTACACTCACCACCTTCTCTATTGCCAACGACGTGGCCAAGTACTTTGCTATTGTACCAGCCTTGTTCATTACGTCCATTCCTGCTTTACAGGCACTCAACATCATGCACCTGCAAAGCCCCCAAAGCGCCATCCTCTCTGCCGTGATATTCAATGCCATCATTATACCCGTGTTGATACCCCTGGCATTGCGCGGTGTGGCCTATAAGCCAATTGGCGCCAGTGCCTTGTTGAGAAGGAACCTGTTTATCTATGGTCTTGGTGGTATCATAGTGCCGTTCATTGGTATCAAGCTAATCGACCTCTTGCTCGGCTTGTTCATGTAAACCATGGCAAAAGCAATAATCAATAATAAAATAATTAATAATGAAAAAGTATATACTGCCATCCCTCAAACTTACCATCGTGATGGTTGTGCTCCTCGCCTTTATTTACCCCATTCTCTTATCGGCTGTCGGTAAAATGGCTCCCGGTGCAGGCAAAGGAGAAACGGTTTCAGTAAACGGAAAAGTAGTAGGCTACGCCCTCGTGGGGCAAAAGTTTACAGACGACAAATATTTTCAGGGCCGCCCTTCTGCAGTAGACTATAATGCTGCCGGTTCTGCCGGTTCCAATAAAGGCCCTTCCAACCCCGATTATTTGAAACTGGTACAGGAAAGGATTGATACTTTCCTGGTACACAATCCCGGTGTAAAGAAAGAAGAGATTCCTGCTGAACTGGTAACTGCTTCCGGTAGCGGTCTCGATCCCGATCTTTCTACTGCTGCTGCCAAACTGCAGGTTAAAAGAATTGCAGCCATCCGCAAACTGGAGGAAGGCAAACTCATCGCATTAGTGGATCAACAAACCCAGGCCCCCTTACTGGGTATCGCCGGGCCAGCCAAAGTAAATGTGCTCAAACTGAACGTGGCTTTAGACAAGCTGCAATAACCAGGCAGTAATCATCCATTATACAAGTAAAAGGTTGGCGACTGTGTAAAAGCAAAACCGCCTCCTTACTAAAGTACTTACCAGGTGTGGGTTGCTCTCAAAGGCAGCTCACATACTGGTAGTATTCCTCACTCAACAGGTGATGCAGCACCTCTTTGCCTTGACTGAAACTGTCAGGCTGAGCTTGTCGAAGCCTTGACCTTAACGATACTTAACAAAACAAACACTTATAAAAACAAGGAACAAAAAGATGAAAAAGTTTTTAACTGGTGCGGCCCTGGTGATGGGCATAGGTGCCATGGCGCAGGAAAGTAAGCCTTCACCCCTTACCTTCAGTGGCTATGCAGAATTGTATTACTCCTATGATCTTAACAAACCTGCTGACAACAACAAGGCCGGATTTATTTACAGCCACAACCGGCACAATGAGTTTAACCTCAACCTCGGGTTTCTAAAGGCTGCTTACAACACCGAAAATGTACGGGCCAACCTGGCCATCGCAGCCGGCACTTACATGAATGCCAATTACGCTGCCGAACCTGGTGTGCTGAAGAACATTTATGAAGCCAATGCTGGCGTAAAGCTGTCGAAGAAGAAAAACCTCTGGTTAGATGCCGGTATTTTTAGCTCCCATATTGGCTTTGAAAGCGCTATCTCAAAAGATTGCTGGACCCTGACCAGGAGCATATTGGCCGAAAATTCTCCTTATTACGAAGCAGGCGCCAAACTTACCTATACCAGCGACAACAATAAGTGGATCATTAGCGGTATGGCCCTCAATGGCTGGCAACGGATCAAAAGAGTAGACGGTAATTCCCTTATGAGTTTTGGTACCCAGGTTCAGTTTAAGCCCAATAGTACGACTACCCTGAACTACAGCACTTTTATCGGAACAGATAAACCCGACAGCGTCCGCCTCATGCGCTATTTCCATAACCTGTATGCCATCTTCAACCTGAGCAGCAAGCTGGGTGTTACAGCGGGTTTTGATATTGGTACAGAACAGAAGGCCAAGGGCAGCAGCGACATGAATACCTGGTACTCTCCCGTATTGATCCTTAAATACAGCATCAATGACAAATGGGCTATCGCTGCCCGGGGCGAATACTATGAAGACAAGAACGGGGTGATCATTGCCACCGGCACCGCCAATGGGTTTAAAACAACCGGATTTTCTCTCAACCTGGATTATGCACCTGCTTCTAATGTAATCGTGCGTATCGAGGGTAGGAACCTCAACAGCAAAGACGAAATATTTACCAAAGAAGGCGATACAAAGAAGAACAATGCATTTGTTACCGCCTCCGTAGCAGTGAGCTTTTAACCCTGTGCTTACTTACTCCTTTCCTGAACAATCCCTTCCCCCTGGAAGGGATTGTTCTTTTCCGGTACCCTTCCAATTTGAAAAAGGATACTTCCAAAATGGAAGGGTATTTTTCCGGAGCCTGCCATTCCCGTTCATGGAAAGAGGGTGAAAGCGGCCACAGTATTGAGTTCTGGCCGACCTCGTTTTTTCGGGGCGGTTGTGGAACGGGATTTGGCATAAGGAAGCAGGCTTTATTCAAAACAATAATCGATATGATTACCCAGTATGAAGTCCCCTCACTTCTCAAAGAGGAATTACCCACGATAGCCAGCGACCAATACCCGGCAAGATTCACCATGGATATTTATAAATCTGTACAGTGTTTTTCCGATTATACGAAACATGCTGTAATGGACCATAACATGCAGCTGGCAAAGAAATGCTTTGCTCTGGCCGGTAAAATTTACCGCAATGGCGATAACATCGTGAAGAATGTGATCGAAAATACATTTGTATTCTCCTTCACCTCCTTCATGCCCAAGGATCGGATCGAAAAACTGATCCTTCAGTCTATTATCCCAGCTGCCCTGTATACCGTTTACATGAAACAGGTAATGGGAAGTGGTTGTTAAACATTAAAAACAAGAAAATGGTACCCGACAGTAAGATAGAACCCGATAGTATTACCGTCCGCATAGCGGACGACAACGATATGCAGTATGCACAACAGATTGTAGATGAAATGGAAAGTTCTGCCAGGATTAGGGGAACAGGTATCTCCAAAAGATCACCCGGCTCCATTGCCGCCAAAATGCAGGAAGGGAAAGCTGTGATTGCCCTCACCACCGATGGTCAATGGGTAGGGTTTTCCTATATAGAGATCTGGGCCAAAGGAGAATTTGTATCCAACTCAGGTCTGATCGTCAACCCGGCTTACCGCGAAAGGGGTGTTGCCAAAGCCATTAAGGAAAAGATATTTCAGCTCTCCAGGGAAAAATACCCTGAAGCAAAGATATTCAGCATTACTACCAGCATGGCCATCATGAAAATGAACACTGGTTTCGGGTTTGAACCCGTTACCTTTGAAAATATACCCCGCGAAGAAGCTTTCTGGCAAGGCTGCAAAAGTTGTGTAAACTACGATATCCTGAAAGGTAAACAGTGCAGGAACTGCCTTTGTACAGCCATGCTCTTTACCCCTGCCCAGAAAAAAGTTAACTTACAATTGGCTTAATACCTATTCACTACCATGCCCGATCGAGATAAAAACGTAGAACACTTTATAGAACTTATCCGCCAGTCAAGGCGGGGGAAGTTCAAGATCTACATTGGTATGAGCGCCGGTGTAGGCAAAACCTACCGCATGTTGCAGGAGGCCCATACCTTGCTGCGCAATGGCGTCGACGTTAAAGTGGGTTATATTGAAACACACAACCGGAAAGAGACCCATGCGTTGCTGGAAGGCTTGCCCGTAATACCGCGCCGCAAACTATTCTACAAGGGAAAGGAGTTGGAAGAACTCGATGTACAAGCCATCTTAAACCTGCATCCCGAAGTAGTCATTGTAGATGAGCTGGCCCATACCAATATTGAAGGCAGTAAAAATGAAAAACGCTGGCAGGATGTAATGGATATCCTCGATGCAGGCATCAATGTGGTAAGTGCTGTCAATATACAGCATATTGAAAGCCTGAATGAGGAAGTAAAAGAAATTACCGGCATCGAAGTTACAGAGCGGGTACCTGATAATATATTGAAACTGGCCGATGAAGTAGTGAACATCGACCTTACGGCCGATGAACTGGTGACCAGGCTGCGCGAAGGCAAGATCTACGCTCCTGATAAAGTAGAGACCGCCCTGCGCAATTTCTTCCAGTCCGAGAAGATTCTCCAGTTAAGGGAATTGGCTTTAAAGGAAGTAGCCAGCCAGGTAGAACGAAAGATAGAAACAGAACTGCCACGTAATACTGCTGCTCGTCAGGAGCGTTTCCTGGCCTGCATTTCCAGCAATCATGAAGTGGCTAAGAAAGTAATACGTAAGACAGCCAGGCTATCCAGCTACTACCATTCCAAATGGTACCTGCTGTATGTGCAAACCCCGCGGGAAGATGGCGATAAGATTGGGCTGGCCGCCCAGCGCCACCTGATCAATAACTTTAAACTGGCTACCGAGCTGGGGGGAGAAGTTATTAAAATTAAACACAGTAATATTGCCAAAGGGATTATAGAAGTGGCAGAGCAACGTAAGATAACCACCATCTGCGTGGGCAAGCCACATCTTAACCTTTTCAATGTCATATTGAGTACTGCTGTATTCAACCAGCTATTGAATAAATTGTCTGCGGCTGATATTGATGTTGTCATCCTATCATAATATATGCTATGAGCGTCCGCTTAAAAACAAAATTATCACTGGGCCTCGGCTTCCTCTTCCTGGTCATCCTCACCTTCGGTATCCTTAGCCTGTACTATATTAACCGGCTTAGCGGTGATGCCAACAGGATACTTAAAAATAATTATGAGTCCCTGGTGTATTCCAATAATATGCTCAAGGCCCTGGAAGATATTCCCACTGATTCAACTGCCATTACCGTATTCGATGCCAACCTGAAAAACCAGGAAGTCAATGTAACGGAAACCGGAGAAAGGGAACTGACAGAAGCTTTGCGCAAGAATTTTAAAGAGTTGCTCGTCAATCGAGCCGATTCATCCAACTACGCACAGTTACGGGAGTCTATCCGTATGATCAATGACCTTAACCAGGAGGCGATCCTTAAAAAGAATGCCATCGCCAGCGCCACTGCTGAAAGCGCCCAGCTTTGGCTCACCATTATTTTCACCTCCCTGATCCTGATTGTACTCACCTTCATCTATAATTTCCCGGGTGTAATTGCCGAACCCGTGGCTAAACTGGCAGAAGGTATCCGGGAAATTGCCAATAAGAATTATAGTAAACGCATCTACCTAAAGCAGGAAGATGAGTTTGGTGAGCTGGCACGGGCGTTCAACAGCATGGCCGGTAAACTCGATGAATATGAGAACTCAAACGTCGCCAAGCTCACCTTTGAAAAAAAGCGGATAGAAACCATTATCAACCAGATGCGGGATGGCATCATAGGGTTGGACGAGAAAAGACATATCCTTTTCCTCAATGCTGTGGCAGAAAAACTACTGGGATTAAAAGAGGCAGACATGATCGGGAAATATGCTCCCGACCTGGCCTTGAAGAATGACCTCATGCGTACCCTACTGCTACAGGACCCCGCCAAAAAGGAACTAAAGATCTATGCTGACAATAAAGAAAGCTATTTCAATAAAGACGTATTGGATGTAATGAACAATGGACAGGTGGCAGGTCAGGTAATTGTTTTACGCAATATCACCTTGTTCCATGAATTGAATGAAGCCAAGACCAACTTCATTGCTACCGTGTCCCATGAACTCAAGACACCCATTTCTTCCATCAAAATGAGCGCACGTCTACTGACCGACAACAGGGTGGGAGAACTCAATACCGAGCAGCAGGAGCTTACCAAAAGCATTACAGAAGATGCCGACAGGCTGCTCAATATTACCAGTGAGCTGCTCAACATGTCGCAGGTAGAGACCGGGAATATCCAGTTGAAGTTGCAGCCGGCCCAACCGGCAGCTATTGTAGAACAAGCCGTACAGGCTGTTCAGTTTCAGGCCCAACAGAAGAACATTGTGTTGCGTACCAATCTGTCAATGGACCTTCCCCCGGTACAGGCAGATCTGGAAAAGACTTCCTGGGTCATGATCAATTTTTTGACCAATGCCATCCGGTACTCGCCCGATACTTCTTTTATTGATATTGCAGCCTACCAGAAAGACAGTAAAGTATTTTTCACCGTGACTGATTATGGGAAGGGCATTGACGAAAAATACATTCCCCGCATTTTTGACCGATATTTCAAAGTGCCGGGTACCCATGAGCGCAATGGTACCGGCCTGGGGCTGGCTATCTCCAAAGAATTTATAGAAGCACAGGGAGGGGCCATTTGGGTTAAAAGCCGTATTGGGGAAGGCAGCGTATTTGGATTCGATCTCTCACAGGCAAAATGATAAATTACCTTAGCTTGCAGGGACTTTAAGCAAATACCTTATACGATGATCTTTAAGAGAATTGCCCCGCCAGCCGATCTGGAAAAGATCATAGAATGCTACTGGATCGTTGAAAACGACGATCCTACACCCCACCAGCAAAAGATCATTCCAGATGGATTTTGCGAGATCATTTTTCATTACAGAGATCCTTACCGTATTTGCCTCACCGATACCTGGGAGCAACAGTCCATGCACCTGCTGGCCGGTCAGATCAGCGGCCACTTCTTCCTGGAAAATACCGGCAGGGCGGGTATTATAGGGATCAAGGTAAAGCCGGCAGCTCTTACCCACCTGTTCAACCTGGATATGCATTTGCTTACAGATAAGGTATTAGACCTACCCCTGGCCCTGGGAAACCGACTCCAGCCCCTGGAGCAGGACCTTCGCAATACCAGTGATCATGATGAGATGGTTATACTATTGAATGATCACTTCCGGAAGATACTGTCAGCAGCTAACTACCAGGTGTCGCCTGTTGACCAGGCGGTCGGTCTCATCTTTGCCCGGAAAGGGATGCTGGCGGTGGCAGACATGACCCAAAGCATTGGTCTTAGTGAACGGCAGCTGGAGCGACTGTTCAAAAAGTTTATAGGCCTGTCTCCCAAGTTCTATACCCGTATCATTCGCTTTAGTACCATCTTTGAGCTTATTCAGCAGGATGATCCTGGCTGGGCAGGACTGGCTTATGAATCCGGCTTTTACGACCAGTCGCATTTCATCCGCAACTTTAAAGCCTTTACCGGTGAAGATCCCTCCCGTTATGGGTTTGATGAAAAGAACATGGCCAACTTCTTTTTAAAGAAAGGATCATAATCTGCGATCAGGTTGCTAGCTGCCGCTATTCCCTGCTTGTAGCTTTGCTCGCAGCTCGTAGCTCGATGCTCGCAGCTCAAAAGATCCATGTCGGCTTTGTACAATACCAGGTCAGTTCTCCTGTTTACTTTCGCATTAAACAGCTATGATTATGAAATTTCCCTTTATTACCCTCTTATTGGTGACAATTATTACCAGCATGCAAGCGCAGAATATCTCCAAAGAGACCACCGACAACTTTGAAAAGCTGGGCTGGCTCACAGGCACCTGGAACAGGACCAATGTAAAACCGGGCCGTACAGCCCATGAGCGGTGGGAAATGGCAGGAATGCATGAAATGAAAGGTTATGGTATATCTATGAAGGAAAAGGATACCGCTTTTGTTGAGAAAATTAAACTGGTGATCAAAGACGATCAGATATGGTACGTGGCAGATGTGCCTGAAAATAAAGAACCGGTTTATTTCAAGCTCACCACCATCACCAAAGATGGGTTTACCTGTGAAAACCCCGCCCACGATTTCCCCAAAAGAATAGATTACAAACTCAATGGCAATAAGCTTACAGCCATCATCTCTGCAGGAGACAAAGCTATGACCTACCTTTTTGAACGTCAGTAACTATCCTCCTCTTTTTCACTAAAAAGAAAAAGGATGTCTCCTGGTATAGAGACATCCTTTAATGTATTTAAAGAACAGGAGCAGTTACATCTATTTTACTTCAAAAGTAAAAGAATAGCTGCCTGCATGTCCATTACCGTCAATGCCCTGTACTACGGCCGCATACTTTCCTTTCAGGTCCGACGTAAAGAAATGAAGCGAAGCCTTGCCTGCAGCATCTGTTTGAATGGTTGGAGACCAGTACAGTAGATTTCTGAAATCGGGCAGGTGGCTGGCAGCCTGTTCCGGTGTTTCATACGAAGGAGAATAGAATTCCCGCTGTAGTTGCAGGCCATCATAATCGAGTATAACAGCTTGTTTATCCAGTTTCAGGTCAGTCAGATCGCCATGGTAGGTGGTGAAACTAATAATCCCGTCGTAAGTAAACTCGCCTGTTACATAGCGGTCTGTTACTACCTGTAGTTGCCGCAGTTTTAAAGGATCATAGGTCATGATCTTTTGAATACTCACCGGCACCCCATCCAACAACACAAGCGGGCTGCTCTTGTAATGTCTTTCCGTTTCCCAGTTAAAGATATATAGCTGAAACTGGCCATCGCTTTTTCTAACAGCCACATCCGGCACATATTCCCTTAATATTTCTTCCGTGGTGTTGAATCGTACATAATCATCCATCAGGTATTTAGGATAGCCCTTGCCAAAGAAAGGCATTGTGTCAATATGGGGTAGGGCAAACTGCGTTAGACGGTCACTGAAAAAAGCATTTTGCACCTGCATATTGATGCTTCCCTCCGTAAGGATTTTCTGATATTGCTGCGATAAAGAAAACGGAGCTGTTTCATTGGTGGTATACTTGTCTGAAAACGGATTCTGTATGTCTACATGGAAATTGCTGTCTATCCGTTCTTCCGATTGGATGATGATCTCACCGGGACCATAATAATTCCGCACATCAAATCGGACATCACCGTTCCTGCTGCTCAAAACAGGGTAGAACTGTAGTTTGGTGCCAGCAATGGACAGGTAGGTCTTAGACAGGGCTACGGGAGCGCCATTATCACCCGTAGTGATCTTGCCCGAAATAAAATGTCCGTCAAACTCAGGGATATATTTAAAGGAAGCGGCATTGCTTTTCAACACTTCCTGCCAGTCAAAGCGTCTCCAGCCATGTACCAGCAGCAGGTTGTCTATAGCCGCTGTCACTTCAGCACTCTGAGATGAAAAATAGTATTCCGGTGATTCAATAGTTCCTTTCAGATCAGAACTAAGCCAGAGATAACTCAGGATATTTCCCTGATCCTGTTTGGGTAAAGAGTCGATCCGGTAAACCGATAAGGATAAATTAGCAGGTGTTCCTTTTCCGGGAGTAGTGGAGGTGTTGATGGATAGATCTACTTTTTTCCGGGTATTGTATTGCGTCTCGTTGCCGGAAGCCCCAATGGAAAGCGTTTCCTTCGGCGCCTTAAAATACAACCGCTCACAGACCGGTTGTTTTCTCTCATTGAATACCGTGATCTGGGAAATGCCTTCACCCAGTTTGCTTTTATCGATTGTAAACCGGGCTACGCCGTTAACAAAGGCTTTCTTTGTGGCTACCTTTATTTCCTGGTGGCTGTGTGCAAAAAGAAATACTTCTTCCGGTTGTTGCGCGCGGGCCGGTATATTGGAGTTTACACTTATCTGCAATTGGCCATTGGCATCTTCCAGTAATTGCATCACATATCCTTGTTCATAGGTAGCGGGAAGGGCCCTGGTGATCGTTTTCCCATCATCTGTTACGATCGTTGCAGTATAGCTATCCCCTGCAGCGGGAGTAAAGGAGAATTGACCGATGCCAAATTTGCCGGGCTTAAACTGAAGCAGAACTTCATTGCGCTGGTTGGCAAGCGTACCGGTAAAGGATAGCCCCTTGCCATATTGATCCGTAACCTGGAATGCTACTTTACTGGAAAGGCCGTTGACAAGATTGCCCCCTTCCGGAAAGAACCTTGCACTGTATTTACTGGTAGTGTCTGCAAATTGTGGGGGCAATGGCTTTAAGGAATTGACAATCGTTACCGGCTGTTCGTAGAAACTGGCAGGACCAAAGTTTTTCATCCAGTTGGTATAAGCCCTTAATGTATAATTGCCCGCATTAACAGACGAAGGAAGGTAAAAAGAACCATCTCCAAAACCGGTCTTAAGCGCTACTTTTCCTTGCATTACCGGTCTGTTGTCCTTGTCCAGCAATTCCACATAGGCCACCTTACTCAGGTCGAATGGCTTATTAGTGGTGCCGTTTACATAGTATACCTTGAACCATAATATCTCACCAGCCAGGTAAAACCCTTTATCAGTATGTACGTACACCTTTTCAGGAATGGCTTTTTCCCGGTATTCATTAAACCGGGTATAGATCGCATTGTCGAAGTCCTGCGCCATTGCCGTGGAACTACTCAAAGCCAGCCCGGCGAGGAGCAGTGACAATACTTGTTTCGTTATCATGCGTGATGTCAGATACATCAATTTTATTTTAAGTTATACGGTAGAATCATTGTTTAGGGCCAGAAAGGAGGCTTTAAATGCACGCCGGTAAGGGTGCAGATCACGCAACTCATATCAGAAGCAAAATAGAATGCAATGCCTCCTCCCGGAGCCAGCTCGGCTACATTTGTTGGCGTGAGGTAACTATAATTTCTTATGCTGTCCAGGTTATTGGGTATTTTAGTTTCAATACAAGGCTGGCGATATCCCCAGTTAGTGAGCTCATTGGGCCGGATGAAGATCCTCTTTTCCTGCATGTCAGAAACTTCCACAAATCCGACTACCACCTCATTAGGGTCATTGTTAGCATGGATGTTTCCCATCAGTTCTGAAGGCTGCGCATCAAACAAAGTGCCTGTTCCCTCTGTATTCTTTTTCATGCGTTGCAGAAATTCATATCCCGCCTTGCTGAGTGCATACTGCCTTACCTTGATACTGTACAATTGACTGATCTTTTGAGATCTCCGGGGTATGGAATGAATAGGAAGGTCAATACTGTCCTTCACCAGCTTGGCTGATGAGCCCATCAGTAAACTGGTCGATGCTTCCGTTCTCCAGCATACATAATTCATGGTATCATGCATCATATTAGGATACCTGTAATCGATTCCGGTGATCTCGCCTGAACCATTTCTCTTATAATCCAGTGTAGTGGTAAAAGCAGAATGGAATTCCCAGGTTTCCTCCCATTCCCACCGATAGTAGCGTGTATTATTCTGGGGATCGTGCGTGTTTATATACAGTTGAACGCCATCGGGCTGTTCCCAGCGTACATTGTCAATGGGAGGGGTTTTGATGATGCCGGAATAGGCCGACGTGTACTCCTTACCATCTGTGGTCTTGATATAAAGACGGTACTTCACGTTGTTATTAAGCGTCAGCTGAGGAGTACTGTAAATGCCATTTGATGTCTGCGGTAATGGAAAAACACTATTGTCCTCACCTTCCACCCTCACTACTGCATTCAGCTCATTCTTCATCCGCGCGCTGTCTGCCAGGGCGATCGCTCGGGAAAGCCTGATCGTGGTAGTGCCATTGCCACTGTTAATAAATCCATCCACCACCAGGTATCCATTGATGGGTGCTGTAACAGGAGGTTCAAAGCGCTGCTTACAACCCATGCCCAGCAATACCAAACAACTATAAAAAAGCTTTTTCATACACCGGTATTTAGAAACGTATGTTATAATTAATAAAAGGAATAATGTTGCCGAATATAGACAGCTTGTAGCCATTGATCCGTCCATTTTCAGAAGTGAAATAGACCGAGTAAGGATTCTTCCTGCCTGTGATATTGTACAACCCGAATGTCCAAGAATTGTGGGTCTTCTGTTTTAGCTTGTGATTGCCTTCTACGATCATTGCAAAGTCTGTACGGAAATAATCAGGGATGCGGTAAGCATTCCGGTCGGAATACAATGCCCTCCAGGAACCGCCATAATAATAACGGCCAATGGGCAAGGTGATAGGCCGGCCCGTGCTATAGGTAGCATTCAGCGAAACACTGAAACGGTGTGTAAACCGGTAATTGCCTACCATGGTTACATCATGCGGCTTGTCGTAGTTAGACGGGTAATACTCACCCCGGTTGATCAATTCTCCGGCATTGGCATCATCCATTTTCAGTTCAATGCGGGAATAAGTATAGCTTATCCAGCCATTCAACTTACCATTTTGCTTTTTGATCATCAGTTCAACCCCATAAGCCCGGCCTTTTGTGCCAATGACATCCGTTTCAATATGATCATTCATGATCAGGTTGGCTCCACTCTTGTAATCCAGGTAGTCCTTGATGCGCTTATAGTATACTTCTACGGAAGTCTCAATCGAGTTTGACCTGAAGTTCTTGTACAATCCAAATGAAACCTGGTCGCCACGTTGCGGTTTAATATTCAGGTCACTCAATTTCCAGATATCTGTGGGAGAAATGGCAGTCGTGTTGGATAGCATATGGATATACTGGCGCAGCGAGTTGTACCCCGCTTTTATCGAGAAGCTGGGCGTTATACTATATCGTGCAGAAAGACGCCATTCCGGTCCATGATAGGTCTGCGTCACATCACCCTTGCCATAGGTCTTAGTGCCTGTAATATTATCCTCGTTTTTGGGAACTCCCGGTGCGTAGGTGTTTACATTGGATGGTCCCAGGTTTTGATAGAATGAATACCGGGCCCCTGCCTGTATCGATAGCTCGGGTGTGACATTCCATTTCTCCGACAGGTAGATCGCGCTTTCCTGTGCCTGTTCTGTGGCCACTTCATCAGGCACGATGAGAGACTCCTTGCCCACCGGTTCAAAAGTACCGGGATTGAGCTTGTACCGGATTGTACTTGCGCCAAAATCAATCTGATGCTCCGGGCTGGCATACCAGTTGAAATCGGCTTTAACATTGAACTGGTTAATATCAAAGCCAAGCTTGTAGGCATTGATCTTGTTTTTTTCGCTCGATATATGGTAGGCATACCGGTCGTAGCCTCCTGTAAATATGCCGGTGAATTTATTGGAGAAAATGTGTTTCCACTTGATGGATATATTATTGTTATTGTATCCGTAGCTGGTATCATTGTTCAGGTTGAAACGATCCCTGCTGGTATAGCCGGTTATATACAGGTTGTTCTTATTGTTGAACTGGTGGCTGATGTTCAGGTTCACATCGTAAAACGCTGCCTTGCTGTTTTCATATTCATCAGGCAATAAGTTCAACATCCATTTAGCATAGGTGGTGCGTGCGCCCAATATAAAGGAGGTCTTTTCTTTTTGGATCGGCCCTTCTATATTAAAGCGGCTGGTAATTAACCCGATGCCGGCACTGCCCGTAAAATCCTTCTTATTCCCCTCACGACTGGAAATGTCCAATACAGAAGATAAACGGCCGCCATACTTGGCAGGAATGCTGCTTTTATAGAGTTCCACGTCTTTTACGATATCAGGATTGAAGGCCGAGAAGAAACCAAAGAAGTGAGAAGGGTTATAAATAGTAGCATCGTTGAACAAGATCAGGTTTTGATCTGCTGCGCCACCCCGTACATTGAATCCTGTACTGGCTTCGCCTACTGATTTTACACCGGGAAGCGTAAGCACCGCTTTGAGGATGTCCGCTTCACCAAAAGCTGTGGGGATTTGCTTGATAGCGCGGATTGTCAGCCTTTCTGTTCCCATTTGCACATTGCGGATATTGGCCAGCTTCTGTGCCGAAACAATGACCTCTTTCAGCGAGGTCACACGTTCCTCCATATCGATATCCAGTTTGCCGCCCGCATACAAAGCCACCTGCCGTTTGGTATCCTTCATGCCGATGCCTTGTATATTCAGCACATATTTCCCTTTCGGAATGGTTAAGGAGAAATAGCCATATTGGTCTGTGGCCACGCCGGTAGAGGAATTGAGCACCACTACCGTTGCGCCTACAATGGGCTCACCGCTTTTGATATTGCGTACAAACCCGGCTATCGTCACATTGCCAGGCCCTGTATTGCTGTTCTTATTTCCTATCTCAAACAATTTGTTTTCAATGGAAGCATCTGCGCGTACTTTTTTTCGATCGCCATAGTCCGGTACACCTGCCTGTTCCCTGCGGGCTGTATCTTTCGTTGCTTTGGCAAAGAAGCCTGCCGGCAATTCCGTTTGGATAACCGCTCCTTTTGTTATGAATACATATTGCTTATCGGCCAGGATGGTAAAATGGAAGGCCGTATTCTCAAAGATCTGTTCAAGCGCTTTTTTGAGTGGCTGATTATTAATAGCGATACTCATGCGCAAACTATCAAATTGTACAGGATCGTAGTAAAAGTGGTAGCCTGATTGGCGTTCCAGCTCTTGTACAATCACATTCACAGATGTGTCTGTCAGGATTATGCTCACTGGTTTGGAGTCAGTTTGCTGGGCTGTTGCTTTACCAGAGAAATACAAAAGTGTAATGCCAAGAACCATAAGGAAAGGCAGTCGTCTCATATCAGTTGTTTAAGGAATCGTAATGGATGGCAGCTTGTAGAATGGTGTTTTCTTTATCTTTTCTGAACTTCAGCTTTTTCTTCTTCAGATGTTGCTTTATCTCACGGGCATGGTCTTTTAAAAGTGAGAAGAGACCTTTTTTGGTACGTATGGTGTGATAGGTGCCCCCTTTAAAAACATAGTATTGGTATTGTTCCACGAATTTCCGCTCCAATGTTTCCTTCACTGTTTCTTCGATAAACTTGCTGCGCCTGACCAGCACACTCGTGCGCCCCGTATACATTTGATCATAAAAGCCTGTTACCAATGGCGAATTAGACAACGTATCCCGTTCAATACGTACAAAATGGTGCCCCATGAAAGTGAAATTGCTCACCTTCTCACTGAACAGCGCCAGGCGGAAAAAATTATTGAAATGAAGGATCACGATACGGTCTTTAACGATGTCATACATCATTTGTACCGTATCATAGGCAATGCCATCATATACGATACTACCCCGTTGCCAGGTATTTTCCAGGAAATAAGGAATGCCTTCAATCTTGGGAGAGTAGCCAAAATATTCTATGCCATTGTATAGGCGTGACTGTTTGTCGATATAGTGGTGATAACTCGAAACAGCATTGTGCAATGCGGTAGCTGAAAAATTATTGCTGGAAGCAGTATCCTGGGCCATACTCACATAGCCCGGGAGGGTGAGACAAATAAAAAGCAGTCGTTTAAACATTAGTTTTAATATGATGGTTAACTGGTTGAGCCAATTTACATTATTTCCGTTGAGTGGTCTCCGTTTTTTCGACAGTCGTCATATTTTAGGGATTAATTGTTTTTTAATCCCGCAGGCAACGCATGCAGGCATTCGCTTGTCATACTATAAACCGTGCCGGGCTATTCCTTTCATACAGCATGTAAGCAGTAGGCGGTTTGTAATTCGACTTATCTTGCCTTTAACGCGATCAATATTTTGCGCTCCACGTTGGAAATCGTGCACTTCATTGTATTTTTAAGCAACCCAACCCCCCTGCCAATGAAGTATAATACGTTAACTACACAGCGTATTCTCTCCATAGATGTTTTTAGAGGTATTACCATCCTTGTCATGATCTTTGTTAACGACGTGGCAGGCGTATCCGGTATTCCCGGATGGATGAAACATATGCCTGCTGATGCCGATGCCATGACATTTGTTGATATTGTATTCCCCGCATTCCTTTTTATAGTAGGCATGTCACTCCCTTTTGCCTTGAATAACCGCCTTGCCAAAGGCGATTCTTTTTGGAAACTGCAAGCACATATTGTCTGGAGAACCATTGGGTTGCTCGTATTGGGCGTCTTTATGGTCAATGGGGAAGGGGGGTATAATGAAGCTGCGATGGGAATGTCCATCCATCTTTGGTCTTTATTGTTTTATGCTTCCGCGATCCTCGTTTGGAATGTATACCATTTTAAACAAAAGGCCTGGGCTTATTTGTTGCAGGCTATCGGCGTCATCGGGTTATTGATACTGGGATGGATCTACAGGGCAGGTGAAGACGGATCCCAGGGCCTTACACCACACTGGTGGGGAATATTGGGGCTCATTGGCTGGGCTTACTTACTGAGTTGTATTATTTACCAATTGGTGCGTGGCCGTATAATAGGATTGTTATTTATGATCCTCGTATGTGTGGTGTGGTATATAGCCGGACGAACAGCTGCTGCGGAGCACAATCCTGTGTTGCAATGGATGTCTGGTCAGTCCGGCCATGCGTCACACACCAGCATTGTATTAAGCGGGATTGTTTTGTCATTGCTCTTTTTTGAACGCAATAAGATCGAGACCAATACCCAGCGTTTTATTCAGGCGATCGTATTTACAGTGGTAGCAGCGATTGCGGGCTGGTTACTCCGTCCACTGCATGGAATTTCAAAAATATATGCTACACCTTCCTGGTGTTTGTTTTGTGTGGCCATTTGTTCCATGATCTTCAGTTTCCTGTATTGGCTCATTGATGTGAAGAAATATAGCCGCTGGACCGCTTTCTTCAAGCCGGCTGCTTCCAATCCCTTGCTTATCTATATTCTGCCGGCCATTGTGTACGGCTTTCAGGCATGGCTCGGTTGGTATTTTATGCCGGCTGCATTCCATGAAGGATGGCTGGGCGTAGCCTGGTCCGCCTGTTATGCTTTGCTCATCATGGGCGTTGCTATCCTGCTCAATAAAATGAAGATCAGGTTACATTTATAATTAGCGTATAAAGAAATCGGGGACACCTTTTTGAAAGGAGTCCCCGATTTTTATTTTTGCATTTTTCTTGAGTGTCATTTCGAACGGAGCGTAGCGCATCGAGAATCCGCTATCGAAGCGACGTACTCACCACTCACCACTGACCTCTCCCTACTCTTAATTCACGCCTCCCTTGCGGGTTGCTTTTGTTTGAGCGGGCCAGGTGCCAGGTGCGCCTGTTCTGGGGTTGACCGGTAACACACTTTTTTCGCGGGATGTTGTAGCAGGATCTTCGCTGGCCATATAAGCGAGGATGGCCGTCAGTATGGCGTTGCTGCGTACATCATCAAATACGATCTTATCATACGTATCGCGGTTGGTGTGCCAGGTATAAGTACCATATGACCAGCTGGTAGAGCTTAACGAGAATGCCGGCGCGCCTACTGCTACAAAAGAAGCGAAGTCTGATCCGCCGCCCCCTGGTGCACCGGGAAACCGCGTTTCAACCTGGTTGCGGATGTCGGCAGGAACCTTCGACAGCCACCGGCCCAGATAATCGTATGCATGTAAGTAACCCTGGCCCGACAGGTTCACCACCCTTCCGGTTCCATTGTCCTGGTTAAAGAGCACCTGGATATTCTTAACGATCTCCGGATGATCTTCTACAAAGGCCCTGGACCCGTTGAGGCCTTGCTCTTCACTGCCCCAGTGACCTACCAGGATCGTTCTTTTGGGATTGGGATAGATCTTTTTCAGTATACGCATGGCTTCCATCATGGTGAGGGTGCCTGTTCCATTATCAGTGGCGCCCGTGCCTCCATCCCATGAATCGAAGTGTGCCGACAGGATCACATATTCATTGGGCTTTTCAGTTCCCTTGATCTCTGCAATCGTATTAAAGGTCGGTACCAAACCCAGTTCTTTTGAATCGGCCCTTACACTGATCTTTGGATTGGTGCCATCTTCTACCAGGCGGTACAGCAGGCCATAATCTTCCAGTGCAATATCAATGGTAGGAACCTTGGCCGTGTAAGCGCCAAATATCTTATTCACGCCAAAGCCATTTGACCAGTTGGACATCACTACGCCCATTGCGCCCGCTTTTTCCAGTACAGGCGGCAACGTGCGGGTTGTATAGCCTGTCTTGAGGATCCGGTTGCCCCAGGCAGCTACTTGCGCAGCACGGTCTTTTTTCATTTTCTCTGCGGATTCCTTCGTTGCAAATTCATCCCAGTTATAATCGGGCCTGCCCGTTGGCTGGCTCATAGAGATCATCACAAACTTTCCTTTTACTGTAGGCAGCCATTGTTTGAAAGCTACTGAATCGGCCAGGTCGGGTATGATCACCAGTTCAGCTGTTACCGTTTTGCCGGCAGTAGAAGGGCTCCAGGCCAGTTGCATGCCTTCCAGCGATTTTACACGCGGTGATACCATATCTATATGCGTAACGCCTCTTTCCCATCCACGCCATTCGCCCCACTGCTCATTTTTGGCAGTGATGCCCCAGCTTTGGTATTTGGCCACAGCCCAGTCATTGGCCTGTTTCATTTGAGGTGTACCTACGAGGCGTGGGCCTATGCCGTCCAGTAGTTCATGCGCCAGTTTTTGCAGTTGGGAGTTATTGGTAGCCTCTTCAACAATGCTTTTAACAATAAGGGAATCTTTGGTTTGGGCAAAGACACCGTTGCCTGCCAGCAATAAGGCAAGGGCAAATACGGTCGTGTTTCTTCTCATAACGAACGATTGGGTTTTACTTTATTCACCGAATGTATTAAGGAATGAATAAATAGCACCCCCGTTCGTAATTAAAATTCACAAAAGAACATTAATACAAGTCCCTATGGACAACGTACCTGGTCCAATGGACCGCCAACAGGCCCATTTTTGCTTTGCAAAAGCCGCAGGCGAAGACCAAGTCTTGCCCATACCGGATGCGGCCCACCCCGGGCCGTTGCATTGAATGGTGACTCCACTTGCAGCATGCCTTCCCAGGCATTTTTTCGGTAACTAACTTGAATGCTGACCCCTGGTTGAAAAGTGCGCAAGCGCGGCTCTTCGCTGTGGTGTACGCCGTACAATACTGAAAAGGATCCCAGGGAATCGCCGTGGATCAGCGCCTTCTTCCAAATAGAACCCGTGAGACCGGCCCCCAGCCACCAATCTGGCCTGATCTCATAAGCATAGTGGAGGCCAAATTGCATTCCAAATACCTTTACCATGGTCCGGCTGGACACGATCGAGCTATCAGGTAGTACAGTTCGTGCTGAGCTAAATGGCCGGTCGGGCAAAAGGGCATTGGCGAAGGGCTTGAATTCCGTAGTGATTCGGTGCCTGTTTTTCCTTACACTACCCCAAATACCAGGTATCAAAGGTTGAAGGAACCGGTCTTTGGCATCCGGGTTCTTAAAATACACGTCAACCCCTGAAATGGGAACCGGTACTTCTACTTGTAATCCCGCTGCCCAAACAACTTTACGGGCAGGTTGATTACCGGAAGAGCCATTCGTTGAGTGATCTTCCGGTAACCATGCAGGCCTCGGTGCTTTGTAGGGAACCACCCATATGGAAGCCGGGTAATGCACTCCTGCCACAGTGGAAGGGCGTAAAAAATTTGCAGGAACAGCTGATGCCGCTGCCAATGGTGCCACGGTCGTTAATTCAGGTAGTTTTGGTTTTTGGTGAAGCCGGATTGAACGCATCCCGCTGTTCCCGCGCTGTGCTGATTGTATCGGGTGAGTTGTTTTAGAGGTAAGCAATGCTTTTTCTTCTGTGACAGTATTTCGGGTGAGGCTGGAAGTGTCCTTATGGGAAAGTGCAATAGGTTGCTCCTGGGAGGCTGGATCATTAGTAGCAGCCCCCTGTGATTGAGGCTCTTTGCTTTTTGTGGCAAGTGGAGTGGTAAGCTGTTCTGCAGGTTGGTCTGTATATCCCTTCGATGGTTGCAGGGTTGTATACATCCATATGCCATAACCGCCACCCAACAGCAGCAACAGCACGAGGACACAGCCAACAGGTGGAAGCCATAACAACGTCCTCCTCCGTTTTTGACCTGGAGGCGGGTTATCCAGCTTTACCTGCATGGCTTCCCAGGCCTGATCCGGAGGGATCAACGGCACCGGGCTGTTCTCTTCGGTAAAGAAATTATTATTGAAAGGCTTGTCGTTCACTGTTAAGTAGCTTTAAAGTGAAAAATGCTTTTTTAATATGGGCTGCATGATCTTCCGGCTTTCGCTTAAATGCCACTTGATCGTTCCCGCACTGATCAGTAACTGCTCTGCGATCAATGGTATGGTATAGCCTTCCAGGTAAAACAAGCTAAAGACCACACGGGTAGCAGGTGGCAACTCGTCCAGGTAGGCATAAATGTCTTTCCAATCCAGGTGCTGCAGAATATTGCCAGCCACAGGTTCGTCTTCATGATCATCAATATCTGTAACAGACATTTTAGCGGGAACTTTTAACTTGTCCAAAGCGGTATTCCGGACAATGGTATATACCCAGTTGAAAATGGCTCCTTTCTCTTTTTTGTAATTGGGTAAATGCAGGAATACCTTGATCATACCGTCGTTGACTGCTTCCAATACCGCATGGTCGTCCCGGAAGAATTTCTTACATAGGCAAAACATGGAAGGATAGAAATGCCTGTAAAATTTCTCCTGCGCCAGGCGGTCCTGGCTGATGCACTTTGCTATGAGCTCATTCAGATCCTGCAACACAGATTGTTTTTAAATGCATATAAGCGTTCATGCTAACACCTTTATACTAATGAACGGTGTAAAAAAGATGAAAGGTTGGGTAGGAACTAAAAATAAAAGGGAAAGCAGTTATTGCTTCCCCTTTATCAATGAGTTATCAAATGTTTGAGCTCTTAAGGCGCTGTAACGATAAACGTATAGTTTCCGGCTGTAAGCCCCTTCAAATTCACTTCACCATTGTTGTTCGTCGTGATCGTCATCATGCTGCCACCAGGATTTTTACCACCTTTTACGATGATGCCACCGATAGGGTTACCCGGACTGGCCACTCGTGCCTCATTTTTGTGCAGGGGATTCTCACCCGATTGTCCATTACCTGTATAGATGGGATTGTCCGATTTCTTAACACCTTTTTCATTGATGCTCTTGCCTTGTGGATCAGTATCAGCAGGGGCCGTAAGAACAAAACGATAATCACCGGCTTCCCTGATCGTCAATTCAAACTGGCCGTTGTTGTCTGTAGTTACCGTCATCATGTTGCCACCGGGATTTTTACCACCTTTTACTACAATGCCACCGATAGGACTACCTGGACTTGCGGTGAGAGAGGCGCCTTGGGCAAGAGCCGAACCGGCAGCATGCAGGCCCTGGTTTACTTTTTCTCCAAATGAAGAACCCTGTGTTTGTTTGCCAGAACGGGGAGTTTCAGTAGAGTTCGCTACACGACCTGTTGCTGCGTAAGAAGCTGCGGCTGCACCACCTCCTCCACTTGATGATTTAGTTTTGCCTATCCTGCCCGCTGCCTTGCTTTTTCCAAAGCTCCAGCTAAATCCGGCTTGTATGCTAATGGTTTTGTAGGCTGCTTCTTTCGACCCGCCATCCAAAGCCAACTTACCAGATGCTAATTGTGAAGCCTCATAGGTATTCTTATCATTGAAGCCGCCTGCAGGGATCAGGTCGTATTGTGTGCTGCTACTTGCAGGACCGGCATTTAGAGAACCCGCTGCATATATGCTTAAGTTTCCGGCTACACGATAGCCAATCCTTAATTGTGGAATCATGATCAGTCCTTGGTCTTTTACTTTCGGCGAAGCTGAAAGCACTACATTCCGGGCGCCGCCATTCACCATTACCTGAGTGTTTTGTGTAAAGCCTTCCTTTGTAGAAGTAAAATATCCACCACTTACGGAAGGAGAGATCGTTATTCTCGAAAATGTAAAGTCTGCCTGCAGGCCGGCAGAAAAGGCAAAGGTCTGGCTGTTGGAAGAACCGTTTTGGGTATTCATGACCTCGAGGTTACCGGTAGGTAATTTGTATTTCGCCTGGAGGCGGGAAATATCCGGGTTTAAATTTTTAGCTGACTGATAATATGCTCCGGCAAGAATACCCAGGGTAAATTTGCTGCCTCCTTTCACTGTACCATCCCATCCTTTTCTAAAAAGGGGAACAAACACATCAGCACCTGCCTGCACACCATCACCGGTTAAGGCTTGCTGTTTTGAGGTAGTGGAACTAAAACTTCTTCCGCCGCCAATGGAAATAGTCAGTGATTTTGGGGCTGGTTCCTGGGCTGAAGCGATCGTATTGGCCAGTATTAATAGAAAGGTGGGGGTTAAAACTTTCATGTTGTATTTGTTGAAAAGGTTAAGTCTTACTCGTTACAACATGATATCAACCAAATGGCTGTTTTGTTACCCTCTTGGGGTTATTTTTTTATAATTCCTTCATTGCCAGTACTTAAGCTCCGGCATTAAATTCTATCCATACCGATGTTCCTTTTCCAGGCTCCGACCGCACATCCAGCTTCCCCTTCAGGTAATCTACACGGCTTTGAATATTACGCCAGCCGATCCCTCCCGTATACTCCATGATCTTTGTGTCGAATCCTTTGCCATCGTCTTCAACGGTAACGGAAACAATGGCTCCATTTTTTGAAACCTGTACAAGGGCGTTGTGCGCTCCCGCATGTTTGATCGTGTTGTTCAGTAATTCCTGTACAATACGGTAAATAGTGATAGCAGTGGTTTGATCCAGTTCCGTGTAATCCTTGCCGATTGACTGGTACATTACCTGCAAAGCGCCGCTCTGGTTGATGTCATTGCAAAAGTCTTTCAGTGCCGCATCCAGCCCGAATTTTACAAGGACCTCAGGCATCATGTTGTGTGCCACACGGCGCATTTCTTTTATGGAACTATCGAGCATGTCTATGTTGCGTTCAAAAGCCTGTGTATTGTCAGGCGTCATAACCAGGCTTCCTTTCAAAGTGCTTAACGAATGTTTAATACCACTGAGCATGCCACCCAGGCCATCGTGCAGGTCTTTGGTCAGGCGGGTACGTTCCTGCTCTTCGCCTTTGAGCACGGCTTCGGTGGCGGCGAGTTGTTTATCGGCTTCGAGTTCTTCTATTCTGACTTGCTGGAGCTTTTGTTTATGGCGGTAATTACGGTATAGCAGTAAGGATATAATTGTCAGCGTTACCAGCCCCAAAAGGAGGAACCATATCGTGAATTTTTTTTCCTGAATATCCTTTTGCTGTACAGCAAGGTAGGCTTCATTTTTTTGTACCTGGTATCTGGCTTCCAGTTCCATCACTGTTTTCCGGTTATTGCGCTGTTGTAAGGTGTCTTTCACGGCCAGCAGCTCACGCAGGTATTGATTGCTTTCAGCCAAACTCCCGTTTTTTTCAAGCGCAAGGGATAAGTCTTTCAGCGTATAAAACAGCACCTGATTAAGGTCCAGCTGCCTGGCAAGCGTCGTGGCTTTTTTTAAATAGCCGATAGCTCCGTCATAATCTCCTTTTTTCAGGCATAGGTTACCAAGGTGCTGTAATACTACTGCCTGTTCAAAAGACAAACTATAGGAAATAAATATGTCGAGCGCAGCGCGGTAATGGCTGACGGCAGAGTCGTACCGGGCGATACTATCCGAATAATACTGGCCCAGTTGCGCATGAAACATGCCCGTGGCAAAAGGCATTTTCAACTTTTCGGCCATTGGCATGCCCTTTTGAGCGATCAACCATACACTATCCTTTTTCCCGGCAAGAACAAAGGCGTCGCCTAATACGATCAGGCTGCGTAGCAGGTAAACCGGATTGTTTGTTGCAAACGCAATCGAACGGGTTTGCCGGGCATAAGCAAGCGCCCTGCTTGTATCATTCAGATTACGATATATGCCTGATATATTATAATAAGCGACGATGCTTTTCTCTGCGTAAGTGGTAGCAGCCTGCAAATAATAATAAATGGCCGAATCAGTGTTTTGGTGCTGCTGAAACAGATTTGCCTTCCGCATCAGGAGTGAGGCATACAGATCCCTGGACGCATGATCGGTTTTGCCGGTAAGCAAACCCAATGCCTGGTCCATTAGGAGGCGGCTGCTGTCCAGCTTCATTTCATAGAAGTACATGCCCGACCGAAGAAAGTTTGATGTGGCCAGGCCGTAGTCATAATCCAGCTTGCGGGAGAGGTCTGCAGTCAGGTTCAGAAGAGATATTGCATTTTGTGGCGAGGCCGACTGGATATTGCTTGCATAGTCGTTCAGTTGGTTGACTTTAGCTGTATCATCAGGCAGCCTGATCAACAAGTCTGCTTTTTGATGGTCGAAATGTTCCTGTGCCCCGGCAGCCGTTGCCAGAAAGATGAGCCATGATATGATAAGTGTGTACCTCATGCAACAAAGTCCGGCAAACCTGCTTCCTTATTCCTTTCAAGCTAATGGGAGGGCCGTCTTGAAAAAAGTTTCCGAAGCGTCAAAAGTCTATTTTTTAGGCGGTTTATACAAGTCTTTATAAACACCAATTTGACACATTATGCAGGAAAGCCTGCTTTGCGGCTTCCGTCTTTTTCTAAGGCATTTCGTCTATTTCATGTTGATCCTCATGATTTAAGCACACATCTTTACAATTGCTGTAAAACTTATTTGTATATGAGTATTTGTGCGGGTTTTTGCGGGAAGTTTAAATATTGGGGTATTTATTTTTTAATTAAGTTTACCAAATACTGGTTTTTTGTATCGCTGACTTAGGATTCTCGTCCTAAGTCATTGTATTTAGGCCTTTAAAGACAAAACAGCAATTTTCGACATAAATACGCAAAGTTGGGGAATGTGCTAAGAGTTCGATTTATGCCTGTTTCAACTTACAGCAGATCGTTAGAACCTTTTGTAAATATCAATTTTTAATCAAAACGCTAGCTATGAACAAACAAATTCTGGTCATGTTGTTTGTGCTCTTCACGGGGGGCCTTACATCATTTGCGCAAACCAGTGTAAGAGGTGTTGTTACAGATTACACCAGTAAAAACCCTGTACCCTCCGCAACGGTCCAGGTCAAAGGAACCAAGACGGCCACCATTACAGACAAAGATGGCAGGTATGAAATCACACTCCCGGCCAAAGCCACCACGCTGGTATTTCAGGTTACCAGCTACCACACTAAGGAAGTGACCATTAGTGGACGCAGCGAAATAAATATTGAGTTGGAGACCGACTGGCAATCGCTCAATGAAGTGATGGTGGTAGCTTATGGTACCGCAAAAAAAGGCACTTTTACCGGCGCTGCTGCAGTGGTCAAAGGAGACGATATCAAAAACGCACCTAATACCTCTTTCCAGAATTCGCTGGTGGGTAGAGTATCAGGTGTACAAGTAACTACAGCAAGCGGTGAGGCCGGCGCTACTCCCAGCATACGCATCAGGGGTATTGGCTCCATGAATGCGAGTAATGAACCATTGTATGTTATTGATGGCGTACCCGTTATTTCGGGCGATCAGGGCAACCTGAGCGGTTCCTATATTGGTTCCAATAACATCATGAATACCCTGAATCCGGCCGATATTGAAACCATCACGATCTTAAAAGATGCGGCAGCTTCTTCCCTGTACGGTTCAAGAGCCGCTAACGGTGTGGTGGTAATCACTACCAAACGTGGTAAAAGAGGGAAGCCTGTGGTGCATTTGTCTTCCTCCATTGGGGTTACACCAGAGTGGGCTACCGACAACTACGAAACCGGAGGTCCGCAGGAACAAATAAATATGTTGTACAGGATATTGTATGACAATAAAACTTCTGCCGGACAAACTGCTGCTCAGGCCAATACTTATGCGCTCGGGCAACTCAATACCAAGTTCAATAAACATGGGTATAAATTTTCAACCGCGGGTACAAGCCTTTCCGACAATGTAATCATTAGCGGCATGACCGATGGACTTGTAAACCGGGAGGGTACCTATTTTGATTGGGATGATGCTTATTTTAGAACAGGTACTTACCAGACCAACGATCTCTCTGTAAGTGGCGGTGATCAAAATACGACCTATTATACTTCCCTGAACTATACAAAAGACCAGAACAGGATCCGGGTCAATAAACTCGATCGTATATCAGGTCGGGCCAACATATCGCAGAAAGTGGGGAAACACCTGGAGTTTACTACGAATGTCGGTATTGCCAGGAACAAACAGTCTGGCTTCAATGATACCAGGAATACCGGCGCCAACTACTTCTTCCAGGTAAGGAACCTGTTATGGCCCTTTTATTGGCCAACTGATTATAAAACAGGGTTGCCTTTTACCGCCAGGTATGGAAGTCTGGCGCAGAACAATCTTTATTATAATGATCAATGGGAAAACAGTTCTATCACCAAAAGATTTTCAGTCAACGAAACGGTACTGCTTACCATTCTGCCGGAATTAACTGTTAAGTCTGTTTTCTCTTTTGATAACTCCGAGATCAAGGATCATCTGTATTACAGTGCCATTCATTACAACGGTGTCTCTACCAATGGATCAATCACTGAAACAGGTACCACTGTCACAAAACTGGTTTCTTCCAACACAGTCAATTACGCGAAGAATTTCGGGCAACACAATTTGACATTCTTAGGAGGTTTTGAAGTAGAGGAAAACAAAACCAGCTTCCAAAACTCAACGGGAACAAACCTCCCCTCCAGTGTATTGACAACATTATCTCCGGCTGGTGCTTTTGTGGCCAGCGGGTATGAGTATGGCAACTCAATCGTTTCCCTGTTATCACGCCTGGAGTACAATTACAAACAGAAATATTTCCTCTCAGGATCTTTTCGCCGGGATGGTTCATCAAAACTGGCGCCTGATACCCGCTGGGGCAATTTCTGGTCAGTGGCAGGATCCTGGAAGATCAGTAGCGAAGAATTCATGAAGGGGCTTCCCGAAATTAGTAATTTAAGGTTACGGGCCTCTTATGGTGTCAATGGTACATTGCCTTCACAGAATTTTGGATGGAGATCATTAACCAGTTATACCCTTAAGTATAATGGCAATGCGGGTGGTTACCTGTCTACCAACGCCAATCCTGATCTTAAGTGGGAAACGAATTATACCACCAATATTGGTTTGGAATTCGGTCTCTTCAAACAACGGTTAACTGGTACTATTGAATATTTTAACCGCGATTCGAAGAATCTTTTGCAGGATGTTCCTACTTCAACAACTACCGGTTTTTCCAGTGCGCTGGCCAACGTAGGTGAAATAAATAACAAGGGTATAGAGGTTGAGATTGGTGGAGATATCATTAATAACAATTCACTCAGGTGGAGTGCATCTGTTAATGCTTCATTCATCCAATCAAAAGTTACCAAATTGTATGGCGGCAGGGATATTGTATGGTATGATCCAACAGGCGGAGATGCCAGGGCACAATTCATGTACAGAGAAGGCTCATCTACGTTAAGCTTTTATGGCTATGAGTGGGGTGGTGTAGATCCCAAGAATGGCAACAACGTTTGGTATGTTAATAATCCAACTGATTCAAAAGCAGGTGATTTCTTATACAATGGCAGAGGCGCCACTTATACATTTAACAAAGCAAACTACAAGATTGTAGGAGATGCAATGCCCGATGTATATGGAGGGCTTAATACAGAGGTTTCCTATAAAGGCGTTACACTGGGACTGAACTTTATTTATAAAATTGGCGGCAAATTGTATGACGGGGCTTCCAAGGATGTTGCTGATGATGGCTATTACTGGGAAAGGATCAGGATAAAGTCTTTGTATGCAAATATGTGGACGCCCGAAAATACCTCCGGCAACATGCCGTTGCTCAGAGGTACTGACCTTACCGATCCGATGCAGTACAGCACACGCCAGATGACGAGTGCTAGCTTCTTACGGTTAAAGAATATCAAACTGTCTTATGATCTGCCCAGGAGTTTGATTGGAAAAGTTGGCCTGACCAGTGCCACGGTATTCTTTAACGGAAGTAATTTACTGACCTTCTCAAAGTATAAAAATGCCGATCCTGAAGTAAACCAGTATGGAACCCGTGGATGGGAAACGCCCATCGGAAAGATCTACACTTTCGGGATCGATCTTAATTTTTAATTCATTAAACTCTTTATAAAATGAATAATACACTGAGAATATTCATGACCGGCCTGCTTGCGCTTGGTTTATTTTCATGTAAGAAAACACTCGATGTGGTGCCTACCAACCAGGTTAATGCCAATGAGTCGATTAAAACGCCTGCCGATGCCCAGATAATGATCAATGGCATCTTACGCAGCATGAGTAGCGCAGATTATTACGGAAGGAATTTCATACTTTATGGTGATGCAAAAGGTGGCGATATGACCATCCCGTCACAGGGAAGAGGTAATGATGCATTGTATACATTTAATCACTCCGCCACCAGCGGTAGCTACTCTGGCTACTGGTCGCAGATATATTTTTCCCTGCTACAGGTGAATAACCTCCTGCAAAATATTGACCGATTAGAAGCAGGAGGGGCCACCGGCTACAACAGTTATAAAGGACAGGCGTTAACACTTCGTGCGATCATGTATTTTGATATGGTGCGTCTTTATGGAAAGTCGTATGACCTTGACAAAAACGCCTATGGTGTTCCAAATGTTACAACGCCATTAAATTCAACAGCACAGCCTCTCCGCAATACGGTTAATGAAAACTACACGCAGATATTATCCGACCTTAAAACGGCTGCTCCATTATTGGGGAAAGCGAAATCCAATGGTTTTGTAAATTATTACGGCAACCTCGCTATGCAGGCAAGGGTTTATCTCTATATGATGGACTACCCCAATGCCTTAAAAGCTGCTGAGGAGATTATCACGAGCAATGTATATACGCTGTATAGCAATACTGCCTGGGTAGACTCCTGGAAAGCACAGTATGGTTCGGAATCCATTTTTGAGATCGGTGTTTATCCGCTCGAAGGGGATCTGGGCGCAGGTTCCATAGGTGCTTACCTCAGGAAGAAAGGGGATGGCGGAAGTACCATTTTAGGCTGGTTCATTGCCAGTGATTATTTTCTGACCAGGTTAAAAGAAGATGCAGCGGATGTAAGATGGGGTGTTATGAATGACGATGAGATTTCCACTTCAGGTACCCCCCGAAAAGGAGCCTTGTATAAATACAGCGGAAGCATTTCTTTGGCTGGTGATGGTAAAGCAACGGCTACAGCAGTAAACCTTAAATTGATCAGGTTATCTGAAATTTACCTGATTGCTGCAGAAGCTGCCTTGCCTACCGATGCCACGAAAGCGGCTACTTACTTGCAAGCAATCCGTAAACGTGCACCCAACCAGGTACCTGCCACCGCTGCAACAGTAACGGTTGATATGATCCTCGATGAAAGAAGCAAAGAGCTGTTTGGCGAAGGGCAAAGATTTTTTGATATGATACGATTGAATAAATCAATAACATTCAATGATGAGGTGCTCGGCATATCGGTAGCTACCCGTCCTAAAACAATTGACCGAACATTCTTTAAAACCCTGTTACCGATCTCTCAGGCAGAGATCAATGCAAACCCAGGCATACAGGCACAACAGAATCCCTTATATTAATAGGTTCATTAAAGAACCTGCTTATTTAAACGAAGACCGACGCAGTAATGCGTCGGTCTTCATTTTTTCTATGTATGCCCGGCACGGCACAAAAAAAGCGCCCGTTAGGCGCTTTTTCGATACCCCTTCAAAAGGGCTCCTGGTGGCTTCGCCAGGAATCGAACCTGGATCTGGAGCTTCGGAAACTCTTATACTATCCATTGTACTACGAAGCCAATTACACTATTTTAACAATCCGCCTACATTGCTTGCGAAGATCTTAACGGCAATGGCGAGCAAAATTACGCCAAAAAACTTTCTCACCGCTAATAATCCTGCCGGCCCCAAAAGTTTCGCAATATAGTTCAGGGATTTCAAAACCAGGAAAACAATTATGAGGTTGATCAAAATGCCAAATAAGACGGTCCATTGGTTGTAATTGGCCGAAAGGGAAATGATGGTGGTGAGCGTGCCGGAGCCCGCTATCAGCGGAAAAGCAATGGGTACTACGGTGCCACTCTTGTGGCCGTCATCGCTTTTAAAAAACTCCACACCCAATACCATTTCCAGGCCCAGGATAAAGATCACAATAGAGCCGCCAACAGCAAAAGAGCCTACATCAAGTCCCAGAATCTGGAGGAATTTTTCGCCGATAACCAGGAACAGGATCATCAGACCGCCGGATACGAGGGTAGCTTTTATCTCATCGATGCCTCCCATTTTCTTTTTCAGGGTAATCAGCAAGGGGATAGATCCCAAAATATCAATGATGGCGAATAAAGTAAAGGTGACAGTTATCAGGTCGTCCAATCGCAATTCCATAGCATTAGATTTAGCTGACAAGGATGGTACAAGGTACTACTATTTATAACTTGGCTTGTGCTGTTCTTTACCCGAACTGATATTCGACAACAGTTCGTATTGAAAACCCGCTTCCTGCCGGTCGATCTTTACCACACAACCGTAATGCAGTGAAAAAGCAGCAAAGGAATCTTTTAAGGGTGTATCGGTGATATGGGCGAGGATACTTCTGATCACACCACCATGGGTGACAATAGCAGCATCGGTGCCTGTAGCGGCTACTGCTTCAAAACAACGGGTCACCCGCTCAAATACGTGTACATAGCTTTCGCCACCCGGGATGCATACATTCACAAAGTCATTCATCCAGGGATCGATCACCGCACGGGGAATATCATCCCAGCGTTGTAATTCCCATTCGCCGCAATTGATCTCCTTCAGGTCATGTTCAAAACGGATAGCCGAGACCGGGAATAAATGCTCTGCCAGTTTCCTGCACCGTTGTAGCGGACTACTGTAAACAGCTTGCAGGCTGGCAGGCAGATATTGACGTATAATGGCTGCTTCTTCTTCAAAGCCGGTTGTTACATCAATATCAGCCTGCCCATAGCAGGTGCCTTTTTCAATCAGTGGTGTAGTATGACGGATAACATAAATACTCATAGTGCAATAGTAAGAAACTCAGCTGTCACCCCGAGCAGTGTTGATGTCAGCCTGAGCCTGTCGAAGGCGGCTTCGATAAACTCAGTCCCGCAGAACGGGATAAACTCTGACAATTAGATAATAAAACGCCACACAATCAGCACACCCAGGTAAAATGTTAACTCACTCACCTGTTGCATGGCGCCCAGGCAATCGCCCGTATAGCCGCCAATCCATTTCTTAAAATACAGGGCCACCCGCCAGGCAATGAACAATACGGGAATAATGGCCAACACAAAATGCCAACTTAAGAAAACAAAAGGGATCAGCGCCCATAAGCAGGCAATTGTTATCGTCACCCATGATGGCTTGCTGCTGGTAACTGGTTTTGATTTGCTGGTATCCGGGTCCGTCACATAATCAAAAAAGCAAATGGTGAGTACACCCATCAACCGGCTGATAGCATGTGCTGCTACCAGTACTAACAAAAAGTTTTTGTAGTTGAGAAAGATATTGAGTGAAGGATCAGTAAGATCGGGGGTAAACTTGGGCAGCTCTTTCAGTAACAGGAATTTGGCCGCCAATATGCCGATAAGACCAGTTACACCATAGGTGCCCAGGCGACTGTCCTTCATGATCAGCAGGATCTTCTCTTTTGTCCAGCCACCGCCGAAAGCATCGCACACATCGGCAAAGCCATCTTCATGAAAGGCGCCTGTGGTAAAGATGCCGGCGATAATAGAGGCCAGGATGGCGATGTCCTCACTTACATACTTATTAAATACCAGGAAAGTAAGCCCACTGATGAGCGCTACGATCCAGCCTACCAGGGGAAAGTACCGCGCCGATTTTTCCAGGTATTCCTGCGAGTGATCGGTAAACTTAGGCACCGGCAGGCGTGTGAGGAACATCAGGGCGGTAAAGAAGATGCGTATTTCTTTCTTCATAATTATTCTTCTTTATTGGATACGCCTGCCGATTCAAAGGAAGCCATTTCCTGCAGGAAGTTAACAGCAGACTGTATCAAAGGAATGGCCAGTGCTGCGCCAGTTCCTTCTCCCAGCCGCAAGCCCAGGTGCAGCAATGTTGTGGCCTGCAGGTGTTGCAGCATTTTTTCATGACCATGTTCGCCACTCGTATGCGCGAAGATGCAATTTTGCAGGATGGAGGGGTAAAGCTGTTTTGCCAGCAGCAATGCTGCTGTGGCGATGAACCCATCCACTACGATCACCATCTTCTGTTCTGCTGCCTGTACATAGGCTCCCGTCATCATCGCGATCTCGAAACCGCCAACTGCGGACAGCAATCTGATCGGCTGGTCCTGAAGCTGTTGTAGCTGGTGCAAAGCATATACCTGCTCCAGCGTGTTTATCTTGGTTTGTAACTGTTCGTTGTTAGCGCCTGTGCCCCTGCCTACGCATTCAGCAACGGGAATACCCGTCACTGCACTCATGATCAGGGAGGCTGAGGAAGTATTGCCAATGCCCATTTCGCCAAAGCCAATACAATTCGTTCCCCTGTCGGCAATCGTTTTTACAATGGCTTTCCCTTTCTCTATAGCTTCCCGTGCCGCAGCCTCACTCATCGCTGGTCCTTCCAGGTAATTACCCGTACCATATTCCATCTTGGCATTGATGAAAATATCTCCGTCTTTCACCCGCAATTGTGTGGAGGCGGGTATCAGATCGAAATTCACGCCCGCATCTACCACCTGTAAGGTGATGTGGTGCTGCCGGCAAAACACATTGATGGCCGCGCCCCCATTCAGAAAGTTTAATACCATCTGGGCCGTTACTGCCTGCGGATAAGGATTTACCAATCCCGTTTTGGCAATGCCGTGGTCTCCCGCAAAGATCACCATATAGGGCTGGGCGATCATTGGCGAGGTGGTTTCCTGTATCATTCCCACTTGCAGCGCGATGTCTTCCAGCAGGCCCAGTGAGCCCGGTGGCTTTGTTTTGTTGTTGATCTTGTGTTGCAGGTCTGCCTGCAGCGAGGCGGTAGTAGTGTTTGTTATCATGGCTTTAATAAATCACAAAAGTAAAATCCATAGGTGGAGGGCTGGTCCATGGGGTTGCAGGTGTTGTCCGAGGTTTGCGGCGCTTCGTAATGCCGGTACACGATCTCTCCTTTGGTGTACGGAATGGGATAGTTGAAAATAGGTCCATCAAATACAAAGGAGTGGTACTCGCCATTTTCACCACATACATCTACACCCGGTGGCAGGTCGCGCACAAAAGAGTCATCAATCAGCCGTCCACAGAAGCTCCTGTCGAGAAACTTTTCATTCACACAAACAATGATGGCTTTAAAGCCCAGTGCCAGGAACTCGTTCATCAGGTCTTGCGTAGATATCTTCCATAAAGGAAACACACATTGTATGTCTACCGTGGCCAGCTTTTGCTCCCGGTATACTTTCAGGTCTTCCAGGAAGATATCTCCAAACACGGCGTTCGTATAGCCTGCTGCTTTCAGATTGGTTACTTGTTGTAACATGGCCTGTTCATATTCCAGCATGCCGGGTTGCTCCGGCAATTCTATCGTATGCAATGGTAGTCCGATCGACTTAGCCTGTTCATTCAGCAGTTCCCGCCTTACCCCATGCATGGAGATGCGGTCATGCGCAGCGTTCACGCTTGTGAGCAGGCAGTTTACGTTATAGCGTTCATCCTGCAGTATCTTATGCAGGCATAGGGACGAATCCTTTCCGCCGCTCCAGTTCATGTATGCCTTGCTTTTGTGTTGCACCGGTAATTACTGATTATTAATTATTGATTATTGCTAAGCTTCGGTCGCTCTTGTTGTTTGTAACCCTGAGCTTGTAGAAGGGCTTCGACAGGCTCAGCCTGACAACTCACCCCTTGATCACCATCGGTATCCCGCTCACCATAAACACTACTGTATGTGCTTCGGCGGCGATGTATTGATTTACCCAGCCTTGCAGGTCGGTGAACTTGCGACCAATTTCTGTCTCTGCATGTACACCCATACCGATCTCATTGCTGATGATGATGAATGTGCCAGTTTGCTGCAACAGCTGTTGGATCTCCAGTTTGCATTCGGCCAGGCATAGATCAATATCGTATTTGTTGTCGATAAAGAAGTTGGTGAGCCACAGCGTCACACAGTCTATGACTACCACTTTATCATTGAGGTCGAGCTGGCTGATGTGCTTTTCTTCTTCCACAGAAGTCCAGCGTTCATCCCGGTCATCCTGGTGCCGCTTGATGCGTTGCTGAAAATCACTGTCCCATTTGCGTGCCGTGGCCACATAGGTGGGTGAGGGACTTAGTTGCAGGGCCAGGTCTTGTGCATAACGACTTTTGCCACTACGGGCTCCTCCGGTAATGAAAATGATTCCGGGCTGCTGATCACTTATTGGCATCCAATGAAAATTTCTCGGTAAATAAAACGGGGCTTTGCTTCAATTCCAACAAACAATTCCTGCACAGGCAGTCAGCATAACGACCTTCTATAAAAGTTTTTTCCTCCTCGTTGAAACTGATGCCAAAGCATTGGCACTGGAGGACATCGCCCACCTTGCATTCAAATGCCTGTTGACAACGGGGACAGCTCTTTTGTTCATGCTTGCACATGGGCGGTTGTTTTAAAGAGCGAGGTACACTTATGTTGTAAATGGGCAGGTACCGTAAAGAGGGTGGGGTGGAACATCGAAGCCAGTATTTCAATACCATCCGTAAGCGTACTGGCACTGGGTTGGGTAAACAGATCATAGTCGGCTATATAAACAGCTTCCTCCTGTACAGCCGTCAATTGATTCCATTCTGGCTTATTGGTGAGCAGATGTAATTCTTCGGCTGTGCGTTCGATGGTAAAACCGCAGGGGGCTATCACCAATACTTCCGGATTGTACCGCACGATCTTTTCCCAGGGCGTTACAATACTGTCTCCGCCCGGATTCGATAGCATATCAATGCCACCAGCATAGGCTATCTGGTAAGGTATCCAGTGACCACAATTGTAAATAGGTTCTACCCACTCCATTACCATCACTCTTTTGGGCGGCGCTTTGTGGGCACGTAAGGTATCGATAATCGTATCTATTCTTTTTTGAAGGGCTGCCAGGTAAGGATAGGCTGCTTCTTCCTGTCCCATGGCGGTAGCTATGGTGATGGCTGTATTGAATACATCCTGCAGGTTATTGGGCGTGAGGGGCACCAACTCCGGTTGTTTATCCAGTTTGGCTACAGCGGCTGCTGTACAGGCCGTATCTATCTGGCATACTTCGCACACATCCTGGGTAAATATTACATTGGGCCTGATGGATTGCAGCAATTCCTCATCTACATAATACAGGCTTTTGCCTTGCGCTTTGGAAGCAGAAAAGATCCGGTCGATCTCGATACTGCTGTAGTGCTTGCCCTCCAATACACAGCGTACCACTTTGCTTTTTTCGGCCAGGGCTGTGGGCGGGCATTCGAAGGTGATGCCGTGCAACAGGTGTTGCAGGTTCATATCGTAGATCATTTGCGTAGCAGCGGGAAGAAAAGAACAGGCAACCATAGCGATGAATTAAAATAGGGAATAAAATAAAAGTGAAGAATAATCCAGGAAGTACCTGCCTATTCTTCACTTCCTTATATTGATCAGTTATTATAAGCTGGCCGGACGCAGGGCGGTAAACCTTCTTTGCAGTAACTCAAATGCGCCAAAGAATATAACACTGTACGCCAGGGTTCCTACCAGGAAGTTCCACTCATAAGGGATGGCTGCTACCAGGCTGGTAAAATAGCCGCCCCAGGTTTTGGGATACATGGAATCTGCGATCATAAAACAACCGGGGCTGGTACCGATCCAGTGAATGAGTACGGCTACAAAAGAGGCCAATACCACATTGGTAACATTTACCTTCCGGATAATCCACTGACCGGCAAAAGCGATCAGGGCAAAAGAACCATAGGTCCAATAAAAACCTTCATAGAAGAAACGCCATTCCCCGTAATACACAAACCTGTTGAGGATAATATCACTTATCCATAAGGTTAACAAAGGGAACAGGTAGGCCTTATAGCTTTTGCTGAAATAAGCACCTCCAAACAGGGCCATTGCTCCCAGCGGGGTAAAGGTGGCCAGGGGCGACATCTTGGCTTCCTTCGTAAGCACAATTCTCACCACAGCGGCCAGCAGCATAATCGCCAGCAACACCAACATACGGGGATTGAATTTCTTCAGAGACATATTGTTTGTTTTTATAATTATAAACGTACAGTTATACCTGCGTTGAAATTACGGCCTAAAGTGTTATATCCAAGCACTTCCACGTAAGAAGTATTGGTAATGTTTTTCACATCTATGAACAACTTCAGCGCCTTGATGAGCTGGTATTCCGCATAGAAATTAACCAGTGTATAGCTTTTCAGGTCGGTAATCGAACTCGGAAAGGTACTAAAATCTATGTCAGAGCGCTTACCAAAACTTTGTAAGCCAGCGCTGGCAAACAGGGCCTTGGTAATATGGTAATTAACAGTGGCGCCAAATATGCTCTTTGGCCTGCGGAGGAGGTTGAAATAGGAGGTATCCTTTGCACCATTTTTAGTGGTCACCTTGCCATCTACATAAGCATAGGAAAGGATAAGCTGCCCTTTGTTCCTGATATTAATAGTGGGCTCAATCTCAAATCCCCAGTCCTTTTGTTTGTCCTGGTTGATATAGTAGCTGGCAAATGTATTAGGGTCTGTATAGAATACGATAGCGTCTTTTACATCGCGCTTAAACACCGCTACCCTTGCATTGACCAGGTTGTTGGTAGAGAAATATTGAATGCCACCTTCATAGGTGATGGCCTTCTCGGGGTCCAGGTCGGTAAAGGGATTCTGGTATTCGGAGTACAATTGGTACAAGGTTGGTACCTTATAGGCAGTAGAGATATTGGCGAATATTTTGAACTGGCGGTTGATCAGGAACGAAGGGTTTACATTAAATACTGCATTGTTGCCATACACCGAATGGTGATTAAAACGGCCACCTGCTTCAATGTTAAGACCAGACTTGTCTGAAAAAGCAAAAGCACCGTATACACCTAGCTGGTTTTGTTTGGCTGAATCTGAATTGATGGTGCTGCCATATGTCCCATTGTACAGTACACCACCCATATCATATTTGTAGACGCCGGTTGTTTTTACATCCGTCACCCCATTACGGTAATCTACACCACCGGTAAAAGAAAGGTTTGAAATGATGGGCACATGCACATATGCATCAATAAAATGCTCTTTGCCCTTATAATAACCTGTGCTAAAGCCATCGAAGATGGATTCTTTAATGAGTGAATCATTGAAGTAGTTCCTTTCGGTGAGGGTATAGTTATACAGCAGGTTCAGTTTTACCTGGCCCAGGGTAAATTCATTGCGAATACCCGTTTGCAGGTTCTTTAAATTGTAGGTATAATCCTTGTCATCTGCAAAAGCATCGCTGTCCAGCCTGCCGTTGTACTTGCTGTAACGCAGGTAGGGCGTGATCTTCGCTATATTGGCGACCTTGAATCCCAGGTTGGCCATGAACGAGTTCTGTTCATAGCCGTCCTTATCAAATTTGCCCATATTGTTCTTGTCAGTGGATTCGCTGACACCGTTGGTTTTGTAATGCGTGTAGCCTACGTTGTAATTAATAATATCCTGGCTGCCGCTGATGCCTGCATTGATCTTCCTGGTTTCATAACTGCCGTAGGTAGCTGTGGCAAATGGAGAAAAGGCTTTGTTGCCACCACCCTGGCGCGTGATGATGTTGATGACACCGGCGATGGCGTCGGAACCGTATAAGGTAGACTGGCTGCCTTTTAAGATCTCAATCCTTTCAATATTATCAACAGGCAGTAAGCGGAAGTCGAAATTGCTGCTGGAGCCCGTAGCATCGTAGATGGGTACACCATCGATCATAATGAGGGTATAATCGGCCTTAGCGCCCCGCAGGTAAATGGACTTGTCTTTACCGGGATTGCTGTTGGCGCCATTTACGGATATACCCGTTTGCTCATTCAACAATTGAGAAAGGTCCTTGCCTGCGCTGCGGTCGAGCTGGGCGCGGGTGATCACTGTGATCACTTTGCCTGTTTCTGATGTCTTTTTGGGGTACTTGGTGGCTGTGACTACCACTTCATCCATCGCTTTTGATTGCGTGGAATCCTGTGCCTGTGTATACAGGCCCATCAATAGGGCCGATAATGTGAGTAACCTTCTTGTCATGCTCATAGTTTGTTTGATGTGATGAACTATGAGCCTTCGGAAAAAATGAATACAAACAGAAATGAAATGTCTACCTGCAGTAAGACTGTTTCACCCCGGCCTTTCACCCGAAAGCTCGTCGATGTTGTTGCTGATAACTGGCAGGTCTTCTGGCTCGTTTTACTTGTCCAACACCTTCCCGCCCCTCCTAAGGGACAGTGGTACGAAGATTGAACCTGGTAAGAAGCGAGTGGTGATTGGCGAGCAGCGAGTGGGACTTCCCACTGGCCATTTCTTCTAGCCACTAACTTCTCACAAAACATACAGCTACGGGGATAGCACCGGATTTACACCGGTTTCCCTTTTAATTCTGGCCGCCTGGTGGCGCACCGGAAACCAATTACGGCGGCAAATGTAGGAAATGGTTTGATTCAAACGCGGAAACTTTATGCAAGGTCAGCGCTGTATTCTGATAGGAGCAAATGAAGCGATTTTGAGCGATTTTATGGCGAGCTACCCTTCAGTCATGTTACTCTCTTCCTCCTCGATTCCTTCGGAATGTGTCCTCGTATCCTCCTTTCTTCCTAAGGTATTCCTAGGGATATCTTAGGGTATTTTACCCATAATACACCTGAAGAAAACCCTAGGATGACCCCAGGATGACCCTAAGTTACAGGAATGTATCCCGAAGGAACAGAGGATCATCAGTGTTGCCAGCCCATTTCAGCGGAGCTGACCCCTGGACAAATTTTACCCTGGGATGGAGATTATTTACTACCTGCGATAAACTTAAAGCTAATACCGCCAAAATAATTGGCGCCAGCGGCGGGATTATAATACCGTCCGGCGGCCGCATTGATATCATTACCCAGGCTGTAGTGTACATCAAACATGTTGTCGGCGCCTGCAAAGAAGTCGGCAGCAATACGTTTGGTGAGGCGGGTGCGCCAGCCCACGCGGGCGCCCATCAACTGGTAGGAAGAAGCAATATCTGTATTGGCATCATTGAGGGCAATGGGATCGCTGTAGTACCAGGTTATATTGCCATACAAGCCCGGGCGCGTGCTCACATCCAGTCCGGCCGTTACAATTTGAGGCGCTACGCTGGGCAGCTGCATGCCTGAAAAATCAGTAGTGCCTTGTTTAAAATCATCGTAGCGGAAACGGCTCCAGGTATGGCTGATCCACAAGCGGGCATTGGTGATAAACCGGTTGCGGCTGGGGAGCAGTTGGTAATAAGCCTGCGACTCCAGGCCCCTTTGTTTGGTAGATCCGGCATTCACAAAATAATCGGCATTGCTGGCATCGCGACGCTGTACAATAGCGTTCTGCAGGCGATAATAAAATGCGTTCACTTCTACATACAACCGCTGTTTCAGCCAGCTGGTTTTGATACCCAGCTCATAGTTTATACCCTCCTCTGCATTGAGGCTTGTACTGATCACCGAAGTAGAAGGCAGTATTTCCTGGGTGGTGGGTGGTGAGAATCCCTTGGCCACGCTGGCATAGAGCAATACCTCCGGGATGATCTTTTTGGATAGGGCTACGCGGGGCGCCAGGCCATTGTTATACACCTTTTTCACCCTTACCTGTTGAGGGTAGAGGCGGGCAATATTTACTGCCAGCCTGTTGAGACTGGCTCCGGCATCGATATTCCAGTCGCCCGGAAAGCGGAGGCCGGCCTGTACAAAAAGCAGGCTGGTGATGGAGCCCAGGTCATCATCCGTTTGTAAGGAGTCGGGGCTACCCTTTTTGTTCTGGTAGGTTTTGGTATTGAAAAATCCACGCTGAATTTCGCCGCCCCAGGCTATGTTGAGCTTAGTGGCATGGATGGCCGTGTTCCAGTTAAATACCGTGCGGCCGCCCAGGTGGGGCTCGGTCCTTTTCTCAAAGTTTCTGAATGTAGGATTATCGATGAGAGAGAAAGCGCCGTACACGGTTGTATGATTGGAAAAATTGTCATTAAAGCGGTAAGTATTGGTAATGCCTGCCAGGAAGTTTTTTGTGTAGATGGTGGCATTAAGCGCTTCCGCATTGGGACGTGCCGCGCGGGGATCGCTGGTATATTCAGCTTTGGTAAGGCCGCCGGGTGTCTGGTACCAGAAGTCGCTGTACAATACGCTGGCCTGTATTTGTTGTTTATCACTCACTTTTAATTGCGTTTCCCAGGTAGCCACTTTACGATCCATATTGGTATGCACGCGGTAACCATTGGAAGATTGATGGGTAAAGGAAAACACATTGCGGCGTTCATCACTTCCCAGTCGTACCTGTGCATTTATATTATGAAGGTTGTAGCTGCCGTACAGGTAACTGAGATCGGCTCCCGCTGCCCAGTTTTCGGGTTGACTGGTGATGAGCAAAGCGCCACCGGTACCGGCGCCATAGAGGCTGCCTGCCGGCCCTTTGATCACTTCCAGGGAATTTACATTGTAATAGCTAAGCATATTGAGATAGGTATTGCCACCGGGATCGGTAAAGGGAATACTGTTCCAATACACTTTAATATTGCGAACGCCAAAAGGAGAGCGAAGGGTGCTTCCTCTTACATTGAGGCGATAACTGCCGGGTGAACGTTCTTCCATGTGTACGCCGGGAGTAGCATTGAGGGCTGGCAGCAGGCTCGTATTATTAAAACGTTCCAGTTGTGTTTTACCTATATAATTGATGGCGCCGGAAACCTCTTTCAGTTGACGGTTTTGCTCATAAGCTTTGATGGTTACGGATTGCAGGGCTGTTGCTGAATCATTGGAGGTTGTCTCCTGGGCAATAAGTTGTGTTGCCAATACACAGATCAGCAGGAAAAGGAGGGTGTGTTTCATCGTTGTAAAAATAGCAAAATACGCAGCTTATTTTTCTTTATCTTCCACGAATGAAGTCCAAACTAAGCTTATTCGATCTCACCATGATTGTTATAGGGCTGGTGATCGGAATGGGCATTTTCAGAACTGCTTCCAATTCGGCGAAAGATGCTTTAACACCTGGTGTTTTTTTTACAGCCTGGATCGTAGGAGGGCTGGTAGCCCTTTGTGGCGCCCTTACGTATGCCGAGATCGGCTCCAGGCATCCCGCCACCGGTGGTTATTACCGCATATTTTCTTACGCTTACCATCCCTCACTGGCATTTTCCATTAATTGCCTCATACTGGTATCCAACGCAGGATCCTTGTCGGGTGTGGCGCTCATTGGGGCAGGCTATATCAGCAAGGTAATGTTTACAGGTCCTGTCTCAGACCTTACCAAGGTTTTGATCGCTTCGTTAGGGATCATTGTTTTTTATGGGGTTAACCTGTTGGGCCTCAGGATGAGCGCCAAAACGCAGAATGTATTAATGGTTATTAAGATCAGTATGGTGCTCATGCTCATCGCTGCCTTGTTCTTTCCGGCCTTATACCACGACAACAGCGCCGCCATTGCCGCACATCCTGAAGTGGGCTGGGATCAATATGTAAAATCTTTTGGATTGAGCCTGGTAGCGGTATCCTTTACGTATGGGGGATATCAGCAGACCATCAATTTTGGCCATGAAGTGAAAGATGCTTCCCGCAATATTCCCAAAGGGATATTTATAGGTATTACAGCTATTATTATTTTATACCTGGCTGTAAACTACAGTTATTACAAAATAGTAGGATTTGAGAACCTGAAAAACACCAATGAAATAGCCTCTGTCATTGCTCTAAAGCTCTTTGGCCAGGATGGGGCCAATGTATTTTCGGGCTTGTTATTCCTGTCGGTACTTGCTTATGTGAATGTGCAGTTGATGAGCAATCCCCGGGTAATGTTTGCCATGAGTGAAGATGGCGTATTGCCTGCTGTTTTTAAGGCCAAGTCGGCCAAAAAGGAAGTGGTGGTTACTTCACTTACGGTCTTTACCATTATCTGTATCATTGTATTGTTCTTTGCCAAAACCTTTGATGAGATATTGAGCTTTACCATTTTCCTTGATTGTTTTGGTATGGCTCTTTCGGCCGGTTCCATATTTATGCTGCGCAAGCGTACCAAACACCTCAATGGAACGGGTATCTATTCCATGAAACTTTATCCCCTGCAACCGGTCATTTTCATTGCTGCCTATATCTTTGTATGTATTAGCATCATTATCAATAAACCCATGACGGCATTGGTCGGAATATCGGTGCTTGCCGGGTTTATGTTATTATATTTTTTAATGCCGAAACAAAGCCCAACGAAAACCGATAATTAGTATGATGCCTGACCAAGATTTGTCATATATCCTCAATGAATTGGGGGAAGAAAGGGAGCAGTACTTCCGTGCAATAGCACCGCCTATTATGCAAACCAGCAATTTTGCTTTTAAGAAAGTGGAAGACCTGCGCAAGGTGTTTGAAGATGAGTACAGCAATTATCTCTATAGCCGGGGTCTGAATCCAACGATCGAGATACTGCGAAAAAAGCTGGCGGCGCTGGATGGGGCAGAAGACTGCCTCGTATTCAACAGCGGGTCTTCGGCCATCTTCGCCTCGGTATTTGCCAATATCCAATCCGGCGATCATATCGTATCGGTAGCCAAGCCGTATACCTGGGCGCAAAAGATGTTTGATAATGTATTGCCCCGCTTTGGGGTTGCGACTACCTATGTAGACGGAACAAAGATTGAAAATTTTGAGCGGGCTATCCTTCCCAATACCAAAGTGATCTACCTCGAATCGCCCAACAGTTGGGATTTTGCCCTGCAGGACCTGCGGGCAGTGGCCGAACTGGCCAAGGCTGAAGGTATCGTTACGATCTGTGACAATAGCTTTTGTACACCCCTGTATCAGAAACCCATTGAAATGGGGATTGATATGGTGCTGCAATCGGCCACCAAATACATTGGCGGCCACAGCGATGTGGTGGCAGGCGTGCTTACGGGTACACGGGAAATGATGAAAAAGATCTTCGACAATGAGTTGCTGAATATGGGTAATGGGGTATCGCCTTTTAATGCCTGGCTGCTGATCAGGGGCCTGCGCACCCTTCCTTTGCGCCTGGACCGTATTTCCATGACCACCCGGAAAGTGATCGACTATTTAAAACAACACCCTTCTGTAGAAGAAGTTATATTTCCCTTTGATAGCAGTTTTTCCCAATTGGAACTGGCCAAACACCAGATGACGGGCGCTGGCGGCCTATTGACCATCGTCATGAAAGCAGAAAAAATGGAAGAAATTGTAACCTTCTGTGAATCACTGCGACATATAATGATGGCGGTAAGCTGGGGTGGTCATGAAAGCCTGGCCATACCTCGTTGTGCTTCCCTCCAACCGGAGGCCTTTAATGCTGCGGAAAGAGAACACCGCATGATCCGCATTTATGTAGGACTGGAAGAGGCAGAATACCTGATAGCCGATATGGAGCAGGCCTTTGCCGCCGTGCATTAATGTTGTCATGATGGGTATCCACAGATAAGCTGTATTTTTTTTTATCCTTTGCGGGGCATGCAGTATTTTGTGTGGTTAAGGTTTTCTAAGCATGTATGCTGTCGACCGGGACCCTTTTATTTTTATAATCAGATTGTTCTATGAGAAGAAAAATTCTATTACCTGTTTTATTGCAGATAGGGCTAATTGGTACCGCAATCGGGCAGGATAAATGGGACTTACAGCGCTGTGTGGAATACGCCTGGGCCAATAATATTACTATCAAACAGAGTAATGTACAGGCAGAGCTGGCCGAGGTAGACCTTAAACAAAGCCAGTGGGGGCAATACCCGGGTGTTGATTTTAACAGCAGTTCGGGTATGCAATGGGGTCGTTCTATTGACCGTACTACCAACGTATACACCAATGTTTCCTCCGTTTTCCAGAGCTTCAATGCGAATCTGGGTGTTACAGTTTTTAACTGGAGCCGTATTAAAAATACTATCCTGAGCAGTCGTTATGCCAAAGATGCAGCGCATATGGATGTGGAGAAATCAAAGAATGATGTGGCGCTGAATGTAGCTACTTATTACCTGCAGGTGTTGCTGGCGCGCCAGCAAATGGATATTGCCAAAGTGCAAATGGGGCAAACCCTGAGCCAGATACAATTTACCCGGAAAAAAGTGGAAGCTGGCGCCGTTCCCGAACTGGATGCGCTTACGCTCGAAGGACAATACGCCACCGATAGTTCCAATTATATTACCGCCGTGTCCAATGTAGACCAGGCCATGCTTACTTTGAAAGTAGCGCTGAACCTGGATGCGGGCGCCATTTTTGATATTGCCAGTCCCCCGGTAGAACAGATACCGGTAGAGCCGATCCTTCAATTGCAACCGGAAACTGTTTTCCAGATTGCCATGAAGAGCCAACCTGCACAAAGGGCCAATGATCTAAGGATACAATCGATGATGGCGAATGTAAAAGCCTCCCGGTCTTTCCTGTATCCTACTATTTCAGTATTCGGCGGTCTGGGTACCAACTTTACCAGCCCTACCAAGGACTTCAATGAGTATGTTGATGGCGTCCAGGAAATTGGGTATGCACAACAAAGCCCTACTGTATTGTACCCGGTGTATATTCCAAAGACGGGAGTCAATTCTCATAAGAAAACTTTTGGCGAGATATGGGATGGATGGGGTTCGCAGATCAATAATAATTTTGGTCAAAACCTTGGGTTCACGATCTCTGTGCCCATCCTTAACGGCGGACAAGCCAAGTTCGGTTACCAGCGTGCAAAGCTTAATCTGAAAGGCGCACAGGTAACCAAAGAGTTGGTTGATCAGACATTAAAGAATGATATTTACAAAGCCTATTATAGCGCCTCAGCGGCCATGCAGAAATTCAATGCTTCCAGAACAACGGTGGATATAACACAAAAGACCTATGACTTTGCGGTAAAAAGGTATGAACTGGGCCTGCTCAATACTTATGATCTGCTGACGAGCCAAAACAACCTTATGCGTGCCAAGCTGGACAAGGCCTCTAACCAGTTTGACTATGTGTTCAAAATGAAAGTACTTGAATTCTATAAAGGCCAGGGGATCAAACTGTCGAACTAACTAACTGTACAACCAATAATCGAATTATGAAGAAGAAAAAAATCTGGTGGATCATTATAGCCCTTGTTGTAGTGGTCGTGCTGTTGCTGGCGCTTAAATCGGGTGGCGTGATCGGCAAAGAAGAAGGTTTAAAAGTGTCAACGGAGAAAGTGGCCAAACGCACCATTATTGAAACGGTTAACGCCAGTGGCAAGGTATTTCCTGAAATTGAAGTAAAGATCAGTCCCGATATCTCCGGTGAAATTGTTGAATTGAAATATGCAGAAGGCGACAGTGTAAAGAAAGGGGCTGTTCTGGCCCGGATCTATGCTGATATTTATTCTACCCAACGCAACCAGGCTTCTGCGCAGGTAGATCAGCAGCAGGCTACTGTGGAAAACAGTAAAGCGCAACTGGAAAGTTTAAAGTCGGCACAGGACCTGGCGCAGCGTACCTATGACCGCCAGAAACAATTGGCGGCTGAAAAAGTGATCTCTGCTGCTGAGTTTGATCAGGCTGATAATGCACTAAAGGCTGCCAAAGCTAATTATAATGCAGCCCTTCAAAATATCCGCAGCGGACAAGCTTCCATAGCCAGCGCCCGGGCCAACCTGGAAAAAGCCGATAAAGACCTTAGCCGTACGGCTGTACTGGCTACGATGGATGGAGTTGTATCGCTCATGAATGTAAAAAAAGGCGAACGTGTGGTGGGCAACTCCATGATGGCGGGTACTGAAATGATGCGCATTGCGGACCTGAGTGCAATGGAAGTTCAGGTGGATGTAGGTGAAAATGATATTCCCAAAGTAAATATGGGCGACTCTGCCCTGATCGAAGTGGATGCCTACAATAACCGTAAGTTCAAGGGCATCGTTACCAAGATCGCCAGCAGCAATACGACTGCGTCCGCTGCAGCTGCTACCTCCAATGATGTGACCAACTACAAAGTGCATATCCGCATTTTACGGGATTCCTACAAAGACCTGATAGACCCTTCCAAACCCAAGAAGTTTCCTTTCCGGCCCGGTATGAATGCCAGTGCAGATATTCAAACGCTCACCAAAGCCAATGTGATTGCTTCTGCTATCAATGCGGTAACTACCCGTGAAAAAGGAACTGATAAAGTGGTGAATGATCAAAAGGATAAAAAAGAGGATGAAGGTATACAGCAAGAGACCAAAGCCGGCTTGTCCAGTGACCTCGACGAAGTTGTTTTTGTGCTGCAACCTGGTGGAACGGTAAAGCGGGTGAAAGTGAGAACAGGTATCCAGGATATCAATTATATTGAGATACTGGGTGGTCTGAAAGAAGGCGATGAGATCATTACGGCCCCTTACAATGTCATCAGCAAAACCCTCAAAGACGGTATGAAAGTAAAAGTGGTGCCGGCTGATAAATTATTTGAAGTAAAGAAATAAGCATAACAGCAAAAAGAGGTGTCACCTCTGTAACCAGGGCTCAGGCGTTCGCGTCTGAGCCTTGTGCTTTTATAATAACCTGCCTTCAAAACTGAACGGTTCCTGTAACAAAACCGGACACCGGGTAGCCTAATCAATAAAGATGGGCAATTGATTGTCAGTTAGATACTAAAGTGGCATTCTGTTGGCCATATCAATTCAGCAGTGGTGCTTTTGAGTGGTGAGGGGGAGTAACAATATTCGGTAAGCTGTTTAAAATAATGACTTGTGATAAAAAGCTATTTTACGATTGCCTTGCGTAATCTCTGGAGAAGCAAAGGTTTCTCAGCCATCAATGTACTCGGGCTGGCCATTGGTATTGCCAGTTGTGTCATCATTATGCTTTTTGTGCAGCATGAACTGAGTTACGACCGCTACAACAAAAAGGCAGACCGGATGGTACGGGTAGTGTTCCGCGGCAATGTGAAGGGAGAGAAAATGAAGGAGGCCAATGTATTTCCCCCGGTGGCGCAGGCGTTGAAAAACGATTACCCGGAAGTACAGGAAGCCACGCGTATCTCCTTTGGCGGATCACCCATCGTAACCTATAAAGACAAGACATTCAGGGAAAACAACTTTGCTTTTGCGGATTCTAATTTTTTCCAGGTATTTACGCTGCCGTTCCTGGAAGGTGATGCGCATACGGCTTTAGCGGAGCCCAATTCGATGGTGATCAGCAAGGCCCTGGCCGTAAAGTATTTTGGCAACGAAAGCCCTATTGGAAAAATACTACAGTTTAAAGATGAGAACGCCGGCTACAAAATAACCGGCCTTATTGATAAGGTGCCCGAAAACTCCCATTTTCATTTCGACATGTTTGTGTCTATGGCCACCCAGCAGGATGCCCGGTCTACTTCCTGGATGAGGTCCAGTTATTTTACTTACCTGGTATTGCCGGAGGGGTATAATTACAAGCAACTGGAAGCCAAGTTGCCCGGTACTGTAGAAAAATACATGGGCCCACAATTGCAACAGGCGATGGGAATGAGCCTGGCCGAGTTTAGAAAAGGAGGTAATGATATCGGCTTGTACCTGCAACCACTTACTGCCATACACCTGCATTCAGATTTTACGAATGATTTTGAAGCGCCCGGCGATATTCGCTATGTCTATATATTTAGCGCCATTGCCTTGTTTATGCTGTTGATAGCCTGTATCAATTTTATGAACCTGTCTACCGCCAGTGCCGGCAAACGGGCAAAAGAAGTGGGCATACGAAAAGTAATGGGCTCTTTAAAGGGGCAATTGGTAAAACAGTTTTTACTCGAATCCATTTTGCTTACACTTGTAGCGCTGGTGCTGGCGGTCGTTCTTGTTCAACTGGCGTTGCCTGTATTTAATGATATCGCCGGTAAAAACCTGCGCCTGGAATTATTAAGCAACCCATGGTTTCTGCCGGGCTTATTGGTACTGGGCCTGGTCACAAGTGTATTAGCGGGTAGCTATCCTGCCTTCTTTATTTCCTCGTTTAAGCCGGTGGCTGTGTTGAAAGGACAGTTGACATCGGGCAAAAAAAGCGCTGGCCTGCGTAGCGGCCTGGTAGTCTTCCAGTTCTTTATTTCCATTACGCTGATGGTGAGTACAGCTGTTGTATATAGCCAGCTTTCTTTTATTCAAAACAAAAAACTGGGCTATAATAAAGAGCAGGTCTTAATACTGCCGGATACCTGGATGCTGGGACAGCAAAAACAACAAATATTGCGGGAACAGTTGCTGCAGGACCCAAGGGCGGCCAGCGTAACCGCTTCCTGGTTTTTGCCAGCCGGCCCCTCTAATGGCAACAACTTCTTTGTATACGAGGACAAGGTTGCCGAACAAATTAAAACACTCCGGTATGAAGTAGATTACAGTTATATTCCTACACTCGGAATGGAGCTGGTGGCTGGAAGAAATTTTTCAAAGGACTTCGGTACTGATTCAGCCAGCATGATCGTGAATGAAACGACTGTTGCAGCCATGGGATGGGGGAAGAATGCGCTGGGGAAAATGATCAACCGAACTGATGGCGATGGAGTAAAAAGCAGCTATCGTGTAATTGGCGTAGTAAAGGATTTTCATTTCAAATCATTGCATCAACGGATCTCGCCTCTGGTGATGACGCTTAATGATGGCTATGGTACACTCATCATAAAAACAAAGACCAAAGACATTGCCTCATTGATAAGTAGTATACAAAGCAAATGGGAGCAGTTGGGTACAGGAGCACCCTTTAGTTATACCTTTTTAGATAAACAATTTACAAAGGTGTACGAGGCAGAACAGAACACAGGCCGCATACTGGGCATCTTTGCGGGGCTCACCATTTTTGTGGCCTGCCTTGGATTATTTGGTCTTGCCACCTTTACAGCCCGGCAACGCAATAAAGAAATAAGTATCCGGAAAGTGCTGGGCGCCAGCGTTACGGGTATTATATCATTACTTTCAAAAGACTTCCTCAAACTGGTAGGTATTGCGTTTATTATTGCCGCGCCCATCGCCTGGTATATTATGAACCAGTGGTTACAGGATTTTGAATACCGTATTACTATTGGCTGGTGGGTATTTGCATTGGCAGCCCTGGCCGCTATTGTGATCACCCTGATCACGGTAAGCATACAGGCCATTAAAGCAGCCCTGGCCAACCCGGTAAAAACATTGCGGAGCGAATAGCCCTTTTAAGGGAGGTGACAGCTTTACCCTTGCAAAGCAGAGGAAAGGTGTTACCTCTTTGGCTAAGTGTGTCACCTCTTGCGCCTTTCCCCCGTTTTCTTACTTTTGGGCCAAATAATGATCCATGAGAGTAGGTATTATTGGCAGTGGAAGTTGGGCAACGGCCTTGGCAAAGATCCTTACCGACAATAAAAATCAGGTTAGCTGGTATATTCGCAAAGAGGCGGTGGTAAAACACCTGCAACAGCGGCACCACAATCCTCACTACCTGCATTCTGTTTATTTCGATACCTCCTTATTGACCCTCAGCACGGATATTACAACAGTAGTAGCTGCCAGCGACTGTATTCTGATCGGCGTACCTTCTGCTTATATCCTGGAAACCCTGCAACCATTGGATAAAGACGCCTTCAAAGGAAAAAAGATCATTTCTGCGGTAAAAGGCATCCTGCCACAAAAGAACCTGCTGCTGAATGATTACCTGGCCGCGGAATATGGCCTGCCACAATCAGACTATTTTACGGTGATGGGCCCCTGCCATGCCGAAGAAGTGGCGGCAGAAAAACTCTCTTACCTGACTTTTTCGGGGTTGGATGTAACATTCACAGAAGAAATAGCGACTTACTTTAAGACGGAGTATATCAATACGATCGTGAATAACGATGTATATGGGGTGCAATATGCCGCTATCCTGAAGAATATCTATGCCCTGGGATCGGGCATTGCACATGGGTTGGAATATGGCGACAATTTCCTCAGTGTGCTGATTGCCAATTGTGCCGATGAAATGGCTGGCTTTCTCAAAAAGGTGGGTATTCAGCACATTGAAGTGGGGATACATGAAGAAGACCCTGTTACACATCGTAAAGCGTCTAACTATTCAGCTTCGGTATACCTGGGCGATCTGCTGGTAACCTGTTATTCGCTGTTTAGCCGTAACCGTACTTTTGGTAATATGATCGGTAAAGGATATTCCGTACGGGCTACGCAACTGGAAATGAACATGGTAGCAGAAGGTTATTATGCCTGTAAATGCATGTATGACATAAATCAAACGGTAGGGGCTGATATGCCCATTGCCACAGCTGTATACCGCATTTTATGGGAAAATGTTAAACCTGGTGATGGCTTTAAACAAATAGAGCAGGTACTGGTCTAAAAAGTGTAACTTACATTAACGATATGCCATTCTCTTACACATCATATGGTCCCGTAGCAATCCTCTTGATAATAGGAGTACTCTCCGTAGTGGAACTGGTTAAATACCTCAGGAGCCACAAAAGGCAGCACTAAAAGATCAATACAATTATTTATTAGTAATTATTGATTATTACCCTTGCTTCGTTCTATTAGACAAAGAGATCCCCAGCAATCCCATCAGCAAATAATTTCCCCTGTTTAGTCAATACAAGTCTGCCGTCTTTCTCCAGCAATAATTGTTGCCCGATGAAGCGTTGACTGTTCTTTTGTACGGTACTGCTCATTTGCTCTCCACTTAATTGGGTCACACGCTGCAGGCTAAGACCTTCCATGGTACGCAGGGAAGTCATAATGTACTCATTGAGCCTTTGATCGGGCGTTAGTATTTCCACCTCAAAAGGAACCGTGCCTTGTTTCAGGGATTGAACATACAGGGCGTTATTGGCAATATTCCACTGCCTGCCCTGGCCGTTGAAAGAATGAGCTGAAGGGCCCAGGCCCAGGTATTTTTTACCCTGCCAGTAAGAACTATTGTGCCGGCTGCGGTGACCGGGTAAAGCAAAATTTGAGATCTCATAATGTTCATAGCCAGCTGCTTCCGTCCAGTCCATCAGCAACAGGAATTGCCGGGCCTGGTCTTCCGGTTTCACATTGCTAATCTGGTGCTTTCGGATCATGCTATCCAGAGCCGTCTTTGGTTCTACTGTTAATGCATAACAGGAAAGGTGAGGAATGCCCATGTCAAAAGCCCGGTATACATTCTGTTGCCAGCGTTCATCGGAGAGGGTGGGTGTGCCGTAGATCAGGTCAATGGTAAGGTTGTTAAAATGCTGTATGGCCAGTTGTAAATTGTCTACTGCCTGGCTGGCTGTATGGGCCCGGTTCATCCATTGCAGGTCCTCTTCAAAAAAAGATTGTACACCTATACTCAGCCGGTTGACTCCTGCCTGCTTCCAATTGAGCAGGGTAGGTAGGGTAATATCATCCGGATTGGCTTCAAGGGTTATCTCTGCGTCGCTGCTAATGGAAAAATGACGGTGGAGGGCCGTGAATATGTTTTGCAGTTCCTCTACACTCAGCAGAGAAGGCGTGCCGCCGCCAAAGTAGATGGTTTCTACCACCTCTCCGGTCAGGTATTCCTGCTGTAGTTCAATTTCTTTCAATAAAGCCGCTAAAAAATCGTTCTTTAGGTTGAGGGACGTAGAAAAATGAAAGTTACAATAATGACAAGCACGTTTGCAAAAAGGTATATGTATGTAAATGCCTGCCATTGTGTTCCGTATTTTTATCGGATATTACAGTTCAATTGTTGAAATGGATGATGACAAAGGTAGCAGTATATAGGAACATGTGCAGAAGGGCCGTTTTTGTCATCCTGTTCCTGCCGCCCCTGCTGCTGCAGGCACAATACCGGCTACAGATCATCCCGGTAGATAAGGACACAACTTTTATAAAGCAACAACTACGGCTGCAAACTGATTTCAGGAATCAGGTACTCTGCAATGAATATATCAACAATCTTCCAGCCCTGCTGCTGTCAAAAGGCTATCCGGCCTCCTCGGTAGATAGTGTTCGTTATGACAGTTTATCGGCCCTCATGCACCTGTATGTGGGGGATCCGCTGAAATGGACAAGGCTGAATACGGATTCCGTTGACCGTAAAATACTGGAACAGGTAAACTGGGGCGGCAAAAAACTCAACGCACAAAAGCCGGTGGACTTTCAGCAATTACAAAACCTGCAACAGAAAATACTGGACTACCTCGAGAACAATGGTTATCCCTTTGCACGGATAAAACTGGATAGCATCACTTTACAGGAAAATGCTTTCCAGGCTACGCTGCTGGTGGAAAAAGGGCCACTCTATAAAATTGACAGCATTTACAACAAGGGCAGTGCAAAGCTTTCTCCGTCCTTCCTCCAGCACTACCTGGGTATTCCCAATGGTAGTATTTTCAGGAAGGAAAAGTTGCAGACGGTGAGCAAAAAACTCAGTGAGCTGCCGTATGTACAGGAGCAACAGCCCTGGGATATGACGCTGCTGGGAACAGGGTCCATCCTCAATCTTTACCTGGCTCCCAAAAAGAGTAGCCAGATCAATGTGCTGGTGGGCTTACTGCCTGCCAATGACCAGTTGGTAAATAATAAACTCCTGGTTACAGGTGAAGCAACGATCAACCTGAAGAATGCACTGGGCGGTGGAGAAACGATCGGGCTCAACTGGCAACAGGTGCAGGTGAAATCGCCGCGGCTCAATATTGTTTTTGCCTATCCTTACCTCTTCAATTCACCTTTCGGTATCAACTTTGGCTTCGACCTCTTTAAAAAGGATTCCACTTTTGTAAATATCAGTCTGCTGCTGGGGCTTCAGTATGCCCTTTCTTCCAATCAAACAGGCAGTGTATACATTCAAAACCTAAGCACCAACCTGCTATCGGTAGACACGGTGAGGGTTAAGAATACACACGAGCTGCCCGTAGAGGCCGATGTACGTTCGGTGAATGTTGGTATCAATTACGAATGGTTCAATACGGATTACCGCTTCAATCCCCGCCGGGGTAACGAAATAGTGATCAATACTTCTGCCGGTACCAAAAAGATCAATAAGAACAGTTCGATTGTGAAGCTCCGGGATGACAGTGATCCCAGCTTCGACTTCAACAGGCTGTATGATACGGTAAACCTCAATGCTTACCAGTTCAGGATCAAACTGGCTGCTGCGCATTATTTCAAACTTACCCGGGCCTCCACCTTGAAGACAGCGGTAAATGGCGGCTGGTTTCAAAGCCCCAGTATTTACAGGAATGAGCTGTTCCAGATTGGTGGTTATCGCCTGTTGAGAGGCTTTGATGAAGAAAGCATTTTCGCCTCCCGCTATGCGGTAGGTACAGTAGAATACCGGTATTTACTGGGGCAAAACTCTTTTTTGTTTGCGTTTACTGACGTTGGTTGGGCTAAAAACACGATGCCTTCGGTAAACCTGAGCAATACATTTTTGGGGGTGGGATTGGGAATGGCCTTTGAAACCAAGGCTGGTATCTTCAATATTTCCTATGCAGCAGGAAAGCGGGATGATGCCAAATTCAACCTTCGCCAAGCCAAGATCCACCTGGGGTATGTAAATTATTTCTAAAGAGCATAGCCGTTCTGTTAAGGAGAGAGTGGTGTGTCGGAGTGAGATTGCTTACACAAACTTCTGCTGTTTTGGATAATGAATGAACATACTTCATCGTTCTCCATTCATTGTTCAGGATTCTTAATACTTTTGCACACCCAATTATTGCTGGTGAAAAAAATTGTACTACTAGTCTTTTGTTGTATCCTGTTGTCCCAATTTTCCTTTGCACAAACCCAGGGTGATTCTGCCGTGCGGCAACCCGACCCGGTTATTCCTGTGCCACAGGATACAGCGGTAAAAAAAGATACCAGCATCCGGAAGGCCCCGGTTATTAGGAAAAAGGTAGATACCAGCGCAAAAACTGTTCAACCTGCCATTACTCCCCTCCAGGATACGACCGTCGGTAGGCACGATACCGCAGCAGCCATCATCATTCCTACCCAGGAGATTAAGGTAGAGGCCAGATCGGCGGAAAATACGCTGCCGGGTTACCAGGCCGCTTTGCGTGAGCATCCCTATTATAACTTTAAAGGGAAACCCCGTGTGCTTTTGTTGAAGGAAGCCGGGGCTACAAATACTGACAGTATATTTTATTTCCTGTTTGGGCTGCTGTTCTATTATGCCATTATCCGGATATTCTTTTATAAATACCTGCATAATATTACCACGCTGTTCTTCCGCGCCACCATGCGCCAGCAGCAGCTCAGGGAGCAATTGTCGCAGGCGCCGCTGCCTTCCTTATTCCTGAACATCCTTTTTGTGAGTGCGGGTGGTATGTTCCTGGCATTTGTGGGAAGGTTTTACGATATTATGCCAGAGCAAAACCTATGGTTGTTATGGGCTTATGGTTGTTTGCTGGTGCTGGCTATTTATCTCGGTAAGTTCATTATTCTTAAGATCATCGGCTGGATTTTCAATGTGAGCAATGCAACCGATACTTATATCTTCATCATCTTTATGGTCAATAAGATGGTCGGTATTTTTCTGGTGCCGGTTTTAATACTCATGGCCTTTCCTTATGGGTCTTTTTTACCGGTAATTGTAACGCTGGCTTTCATAATGCTGGCGCTTACCCTGGTTTATCGATTCATAATCTCTTATAAACCAATACGGAATGAAATTAAGGTAAGCCGGTTCCATTTTTTTGTATACCTTTGCGCCTTCGAAATAGCACCCCTATTGCTGATTTACAAGGTGTTATTGATTTTTGTGGAAAGAACTTATTAATTTTGCAAAATCCATACGGCACAAATATGGTTAAAAACGGGGCTAAAAACGTAGCAACTGATCTTAATTCGATTAGTGTGATTAAAAAAATATTGATCACCCAACCCAGACCAGAGACCGACAAATCACCTTGGTTCGAGCTAGCCAGGAAGTACAGTGTGGATTTGCAGTTTCATCCTTTTATTCGCGTGGATGGTATTCCTTCCAAGGAGTTCCGCCGGCAAAAGATTGAAATTGCACAATTCTCTGCTGTTATCTTTACCAGCCGCAACGCCATTGATCATTTTTTCCGTATCTGCGAAGAAATGAAAGTAAGTGTATCACAGGATACCAAGTACTTCTGCATCACTGAGGCGGTCGCCTTATATCTCCAGAAATTCATCCTTTACCGCAAACGCAAAGTGTTTTATGGCGCTGATGGCACCAACAAAAGCATGTTTGATGTGGTGAACAAGCACAAAGAGAACGAGAAGTTCCTTTACCCATGCTCTGAAAACCAGCAGGATAATGAGATCGTGGGCTGGCTGAAGAGTAACAATTGTGGCTATGCAACCCCCTTTATGTACCGTACCATCAGCAATGATGTAAAGGACGTACTGGACAATACAGAATTCGATATTATCTGCTTTTTTACCCCCAGTGGTGTAAAAAGCCTCTTTGATAACTGTCCCCGGTTTAAACAAAATGGAACGCGTATTGGCGCCTTTGGCAGCAATACTTCCCGTGCCATTGAAGATGCCGGCCTTACATTGGACATTAAAGCTCCCCAACCCCAGGCGCCCTCCATGGTGGCTGCTCTGGAACAATACCTGTCTGGTATTTTAAAGAAGAAGTAAATTTACGCAGGAGTAACAGAAAGCTGCGAGCTTTGATCCTTGAGCAGCGGGCATTATTGTGCCTGGCACTCATGTATCAATATCACCAGTTTTCGATCAACCGCGTACCATGAGTAAGTTCACAAACAGGTTAAGTAAAGAAAGCAGCCCCTATTTATTGCAGCATGCCCATAATCCGGTGGATTGGTATCCCTGGGGTGAAGAAGCCCTGAACAGGGCCAAAGCCGAAAATAAGCCCATTCTGGTGAGTATTGGCTATGCGGCCTGCCATTGGTGCCATGTAATGGAAAAGGAGAGCTTTGAAGACGAAGCCACGGCTTCATTCATGAATGAGCACTTCATCAATATCAAGATCGACCGGGAAGAGCGCCCTGACCTTGACCATATTTACATGGATGCGGTTCAAACCATGACCGGCAGTGGGGGCTGGCCATTAAACGCCTTCCTTACTCCTGCCGGCAAGCCTTTTTATGGGGGCACATATTATCCTCCCCGGCCGGTTGCTAACCGGCCTTCCTGGAAAGATGTGCTTACAGGGGTAAACAATGCATTCCGTGAAAAAAGGCAGGCTATTGAAGACCAGGCAGAAAACCTTACTCAACACCTGCTGCGCTCCAATGAATTCGGCCTCCAGCAGGTAACAACACTGGATATTGACCCGGGTAGCACCTTCAGCAAGGAAAAAGCCGCCCTGATGTACACCAACATCATGAAAACAGCCGACCAGGAGGAAGGAGGCTTTGGCAGAGCCCCTAAATTCCCGCAAACCTTTACCATTCAGTTCCTGCTCCATCATTACTATTACACCAAAAAAGAAGACGCTTTAAAGCAGGCCTGCCTCAGCCTTGACAAAATGATACTCGGAGGTATCTACGACCAGCTGGGCGGTGGTTTTGCCCGCTATGCTACGGATGGTGCATGGCTGGTACCTCACTTTGAAAAGATGTTGTACGATAATGCCTTGCTGGTGATCGTTTTAGGTGAAGCTTACCAGCTTACCCACAATCCTTTGTACGAAAGGGCCATCCGGCAAACACTCTCTTTTACGGAAAGAGAAATGCTTTCACCCGAGTATGGCTTTTATTCGGCCCTGGATGCAGACAGTGAAGGGGAGGAGGGAAGGTATTATGTGTGGGATAAACAGGCTATTGATGCCATCCTGGGCGAAGAAGCTGCCCTGTTTTGTGCTTTCTATGACGTACAGGAAGGAGGCAATTGGGAGCATAAGAATATCCTGAACATCAAAACGCCTCCGGAAGAGTTTGCAGCCCAACACAATCTTACAATGAAAGACCTGTGGCAGCGGATGGACAAATGCCGGGGGGTATTAATGCAGCACCGGAACAGGCGTATCCGCCCCCTGCTGGATGACAAGCAATTGCTTGGCTGGAATGCTTTGATGAATCATGCCTATTGCAAAGCGGCGGCGGCCCTGGGCGAGGATCATTACCGGGAGGTTGCGATCCGGAATATGGATTTTCTGCTGGAACGTTTTCAGCTGCCGGACGGGAGCTTTCACCACACCTACAAAGACGGGGTAGCTAAGTATCCGGCCTTCCTGGACGACTATTCCTGCCTGATCCAGGCATTGTTGCAGCTGCAGGAGGTGACTGGTGATATGGGGTACTTGTACAGGGCTAAAACCCTTACAACCCACGTTCTTGACAACTTTAGTGAGTCGGATACAGGTTTTTTCTTTTTTACACCAACCGGACAGGCCGATATTATCGTACGTAAAAAGGAAGTGTATGATGGGGCTGTCCCTTCGGGCAATGCAGTGATGGCCATTAACCTCTATTGCCTGGGTATTATTTTTGATGTACCCGGTTGGCGTGAGCGAAGTGTGCAGATATGTGCCTTGTTGCAGCAAACGGTTAGCAGGTATCCCGGTTCCTTTGGTGTATGGGCCACCATGATCCAGGCGCTTACTTATACCATCCCGGAGATAGCGATTATTGGCGGGAATTTTGCAATGCTTCGCGAGGATGTTTTACGACGATTCATACCTATCCACGTACTTCAATCCGCTCCCTCTGGACCCTTAAACCAGGATTTTCCCATGTTGGGCCAAAAGCCTGATTCTTCCGGCACAGCGATTTTTTTATGCCGGAATTATTCATGCCAACTGCCTGTAAATGAGGTAGATGCGTTGGTTCGATTGATGGAAAATGTGTAAAACTTAATCTTTTTGAGTATACAATAATCTGGTTTCAAGTATCGTTTATTCCTATGCTGGAGTTCTGTATTGCAGTTTTAAAAAATAAATTCTAAACTTGTGATGAAGTCGGTAAAACATTATTTTTGCCCAATACCCTTTAATATGATGAAAATGAAAAACCTATCCGCCTTTACAGCCATCGCGGCAATGTTTTCCATTGCTACTGGATGTGGGCTGGGAAAGTCTTCCAAAGGTTTGCCGAATGATGGCCAGCTGCATGGCGTCGCTCCGGGAGCCAAGTACAATTTGACCAAGCCCCCGGGCATGGTGTACATTCCACCGGGAACTTTCCACATGGGCCCCAGCGATGAAGACGTAAACTATGCTTACACTGCAAGGAACAAACAGATTTCTATTAATGGCTTCTGGATGGATGCCACCGAAATTACCAACAACGAATACCGCCAGTTTGTGCAATGGGTGCGTGACTCCACTGCTGCTGTGCGTTTACAGTATGGTAAAGAGGTGGATGGTGTGTTTGTAATTGACTGGAAGAAAGCCAAAACCATTAAATGGAATGATAAAGCTACCATCGAAAAGATGGACCAAATGATCCTGACTCCTGAAAACAGGATATTTGGCAGGAAAGATATTGATCCTTCCAAGCTGATCTACCATTCTGAGATCTTTGATCTGAAAGAAGCATCCAAAAGGGAAAACGCCAATGTTCCCCGCTCCAAATTCATAGTTAAGAAAGATGAAAAGATCTATCCCGATACACTGATCTGGATACGTGATTTCAGCTATTCTTACAACGAACCCATGACGAAGCGTTATTTCTCACATCCTGCCTTCGGTAATTATCCGGTAGTAGGTGTTAACTGGAAGCAGGCTACTGCTTTTTGTGAGTGGAGAACGCAATTCCTCAATTCTTTCAACGAAAGTAAAAAGAAGCCTTCCGAGTCAGATTTCCGCCTGCCTACTGAAGCAGAATGGGAATATGCTGCCCGTGGCGGCCGTTCACAATCGATGTTCCCCTGGGGTAACTATTACCTGAGAAATAAGAAGGGTTGTCTGCTGGCCAACTTTAAACCTGGCCGCGGTAACTACCCTGAAGATGGCGGATTTTATACTGTACGTGCCGATGCTTACTGGACTAACGACTTCGGTCTGTATTGCATGGCAGGTAATGTAGCCGAATGGACCTCTTCTATGTATTATGAAGGTGCTTACAACTTCCAACATGATATGAACCCAGACATTCGTTTTAATGCGAATGATGCTGATCCTCCCCGTATGAAACGCAAAGTAATTCGTGGCGGTAGCTGGAAAGATGTGGGATATTTCCTGCAAACCAGCACCCGTAACTACGAATACATGGACACTGCCAAGTCTTACATTGGTTTCCGTTGTGTAATTGACTTGCCTCCTATGCAGAAAAAATAAAAATCTGCTTACGAGTACTTTACTGACTGCTTAACCCGTTTATTGATGGCAGCGTTATGCGCTGATATCAAGGCGATATAGTATTGTTTTCTCTAATTTAACCCTATAAAATCCGTTTTCTAACCATTTAAACAATTAAAATTATGGCTGGAGTTTCTAAATCAACCGAAAGAGTGGTGAATGTAGTAGTTTGTATGGGCGCTGCTATTGTAATCTTTGGTGCCTGGCAAAAAATTACGCACCAGGCGCTTGCTGACTTCTTCCTGACAGCCGGCCTTATAACTGAAGCTGTTATCTTCGTGGTGTATGCGATATTACCACCCCCCGCTTCGGATATGCATGCTATTGTAGAGGCATTGCCTAAGCTGGCTGGCGGCGCATCATCTGCGGGAAATCCAGCGCTGGATAAAATGGATAAGATGCTGCAGGAAGCCGATATTACTCCGGCTAACCTGAGCAAATTAAGCGATGGCTTTAAGAAATTAGGTACTTCTGTTGACAAGATCGCCGATGTATCTGATGCTGTAAAAGCTACCAGCGATTATTCAGCTAAGACCAAGGAAGCATCTGCTGCACTGGAAAGCATGAAAAATGCTTATCAGGGCGCTACTGCAACGATCACGCATTTTAATCATGCTGCAGACAGTACTAAACAATTCCACGAGCAGGTTCAGGTGTTGACCAAGAATTTGGGCTCACTGAATGCTATTTATGAACTGGAACTGCAGGATACCAATAATCACCTGAAAGCGATGAACACCTTCTACAGCAACCTGGCTGAGGCTTCTCAGACTATGAAAGGCAGCGTAGATGATGCTAAGAAAGCACATGAACAAATTGCCAAACTGGCTGGCAACTTAAGCAGCCTGAACACGGTATACGGCAATATGCTCAGCGCTATGCAAGGTCGTTAAATAGGGATTTTAATATCCTGTATCCATGAAACATAGAAGCTCCTAAAAAGAATTGTTTAAACTGAAAAACCTAAATCTATGGGTTTACCCAAAGAGCCCCGGCAGAAGATGGTGAACATGATGTACCTGGTGCTGACAGCCATGCTGGCACTGAACGTATCATCAGAGATCCTCAACGCCTTTAAAGTTGTTAATACCAGTATTGCTACTTCTAATGCGGTAATTACCGATAAGAATAATCTTACGTATAAGTCATTTGAAGCCAAATTGGCTGATGAGCAAACCAAGGCGAAGGCTGCGGTTTGGGCCCCTAAAGCCGAGCAGGTAAAGAAAATATCTGCTGACCTGTTTAGCTACATCGAAAATCTGAAGCAGGAGATGAAGAAAAGATCCAAGCTTGAGATCAGAGATGGCGTGGAGCATTACGCCGAAGACAACCTCGATGCTCCTACCAAAATGATGGACAACGAAGGAAAGGGTAAAGAGCTTTATGAAAAGCTAAACGCCTATAAGACGGCGGTAGTCGCTGTTTTGAATCCTGAAGAATTCAAAGATCAGCCTCTTATTTATGAGCAGGTTAAGAAGGACGTTGAAACTTTCAAGAAGTCAATTCCTATTAACACGTACATACCTAAGAGTCAAACAGGTAAAGAGTATCCCCAGGATGCAAAAGGCTGGACGACCAACTATTTCCACATGACGCCTACTGTGGCAGCTTTAACTATCCTTGGTAAATTTCAGAATGACGTAAAGAATTCTGAGTCCCAAATGATTGATTACTTGCACAACAAGATAGGTGAAGTAAAAGTGGTATATGATAAGTTCCAGGCCATCGCCACAGCTAATGCGAACTATGTAATGCCTGGCGATAATATTGAGATAACGGCTGGTGTTGGCGCCTTTAGTGCTGCTGCGCAACCGGATATTACAATCAATGGTCAGAAACAGACACTGAACTCTGATGGTGTAGCCGTGTTTAAAACACAAGCCAGCGGCGCCGGAGAAAAAGTGATCAGTGTAATGATCGAATACACAAAGCCGGATGGTACCAAAGAGAGAGTACCTAAGAATGTAAAATATACCGTAGGTATGCCTTCAGGCGCCTCTGTGTTCCTCCAGAAGATGAACGTACTGTATGTGGGCGTTGAAAACCCGCTTACGATCTCTGGTGGTAGTGTAGGTAGCGAAAAAGTAAGCGTTAACTTCTCTGGTGGTGTGCCTGTAGTTAAATCGGGTGGCGATAACTACAGCATCAAGCCCAAGTCTCCGGGAATGGCTGAAATAACCGTTAATGCAAACGGTAAGCCATTTAAGTTCCCTATGCGGGTGAAGTTCCTGCCTCCTCCTACAGCCTTTGTAGGTGCTAAAAAAGGCGGAAATATCTCCTCTGCAGAGCTTAAAGCTATCGGCGCTGTGATTGCCAAACTGGATTCTGACTTCGAAGCTCCTTACAAAGTAGTTAGCTACCGTGTAGGCGCTGTGGGCGGTCCTATCCCGATCTATGATGAAAAAGTAAATACCGGCAATCGCTGGACTGGTGGAGCGGAATCTCTGATTGCCCGTGCCGGCCCTGGTACTCGTGTATTCTTTGATCAGATCACCGTGGTAGGCCCTGATGGAAGACAACAGGAAATCCCAGGTCTGCAATTCACGCTTAAATAATAACATTTTAAACAACAGGGATAATGAAGAACCGTATTATCAAATTGTGTTTGTTGCTCACAGTGATGGCATTTGCTACTGTTGAAGCCGATGCGCAAGCCAAGAAGCCAAGCAGGACCACCAAAAAGCGGCCTACCACCACTAAGAAAGGTGGTACTACCAACAGGAATAAAGCTACCGAAAATGCGGCTGCTATTGCTCCTCCTCCTGTTGATACTGTAAAGCCGGCCCCCCCTTTAGCGGAGATCAAGATCCCTGCTATCAAGAGGTCATTGCGCAATGACAATGCCATAGAGCGAAACCTGGTAAAAGACCGGATTCCTCTTTCCTATGAGCACATTCGCGAAGATGATGCGGCTTACCTGCAGCGTGTATGGAGAGAAATTGACGTACACGAAAAAATGAACCTGCCATTTGTTTACAAAGCAGATGACGACCAGGGTAACCAACGGTTCATCAACATTTTGCTGGCCGCTATTAAAAACGACAGCATCACTGCCTTCTCTTCCGAAGATGACCGGTTTACTACTCCCATGACCTACGCTCAGATATCTGAACAGTTGGTAGCCAAACCAAGGGTCATCTCTGTACCTGATATGGTACAGGATCCCGATGGCTCCAAAGGCATCATGCGTGATACAACCATCATCGAGGAATTCAATCCCGATAAAGTTGAAAGATACTGGATCAAGGAAGACTGGGTATTCGATAAGGAATCGTCCAGGATGCACGTACGGATCTTAGGCATTGCACCGCTGAAAACGATCACTAACGAAGACGGATCATTCCGTGATGTGACTCCTGTTTTCTGGGTATACTATCCTGATCTGCGGCCTATTTTTGCCAAGCACGAAGTGTACAATGGTAAGAACTTTGGTGCCCGCATGAGCTGGGAGGAACTGTTTGAGAGCCGTATGTTTGCCAGCCGGATCATCAAGTCGACTATCAGTAATCCGAATGATGAGTACATTAAATCATACATTAAAGACCCGATCCTGGCTTTGCTGGAAGGCGAAAACGTAAGAGAGAGGATCTTTAATTACGAACAAGATCTCTGGTCTTATTAAACTTAATCATAATGTTTTTTAGAGGCACCGTAGTTTTACGGTGCCTTTTCTTTTTTATTACAGGAACTACGTAACCCCCTAAAAATGAGGACAATCATGGTCAAAAAGGAGTAATAATTTTTTTAAAAATACCCACTACTAGGTATTGTTTTGTGGCATTGATTCACTATTTTTACAATGGTTTTTCATAGGATATTGGATTTTAAAAACGGGGCTGGATTTCTATCCGGGCCCCTTTTTTTATTATATCCATTTATCATATGTCATTGTGGTTTTTACGAGTGTTAATTGCGGAATTCACTATCCCTTATTATGCTGCCCGAGCCACCTAAAAACGCCAAACCGGATTCTTTACATCATGGTAAAAGAGAAAGGTCCATTTTTCTTCTTCTCCTTGTTTCCACCATTGCTGGCGTAGTTCCATACACTTCTTCCCGTCGTAATCATATTTAGCCACAAAGCGGCTGCGCATTTGTTGTAGTTGGGGCGCATCATCACCGCCAAAAAACACTTTTTCGCCAGCATCTACTATCCAGAACACCTGGTGCCAGGGGCTATGGGCCGCTGTAATTTCGTGTTTGATATATCCCCCGATGACGCCATTACCATCGAGCCAGGTGACCTGAGGTGCGTTGCGCAGGGCTTCCAGTTCTTCGGGTATATAGGAAGGAAAGCCTTTCTCAAAGGCAAACTCAAATTCTTTCCGTTGAATGTACCAGGTAGCCTGGGGAAAGCTGAGCAGACCGGAAGCCAGATCGGGATTGCTTACGCCACCGGCATGGTCCTTATGAAGATGAGACATTAATACTTTGGTGATCTCGGCAGGATTAATGCCGTTGTTGATCAGGTTCTCGTGGAGCTGTAACCTTCCTTCGGGAGTGGTAAATCCAAGCCCTGTATCGAGCAACAATACATCTTCGGATGTAATTACCACAAAAGGTTGTACTTCCACCAGCAAACTGCCTGTGGGTCTTTGTTGCAGCTCATCAGTAGATTGATCAAAGGGGACGAAAAGCTTTGTTTTATCGATTGTGAAAGTGCCTTCGCTGAGTGGAATGATTTTCATCCTGCAAATTTGCAGGTATTTTTTTATTGCAGCATCATTTACCGGCCGATTGGCTGAAGAGGGCCATTTGATCTTTTATCTAAGTACCATCTGCCGGTCAGCATCGAGGCGGATCAGAATAAACAACATCGTTGAAAAAGTAAGGAGTGAAGTACCTCCATAGCTTATGAATGGCAATGGAATACCAATTACGGGCGCCAAACCAACGGTCATACATACATTGATGGCTATATGAAAGAAGAACACGGAAGCCACCCCATATGCATAACAACGGCTGAAAACGCTACGTTGTCGCTCGGCAATGTTCACGATCCGTAACAGGAGAAACAGGTAAATGCCCAGTACCAGGGAACAACCCAGGAATCCGAAGCCTTCACCAATGGTACAGAATATAAAGTCAGTACGTTGTTCCGGTACAAAATCGAAGCGGGTTTGGGTACCCTTCAAAAGGCCTTTTCCTTTGATGCCACCGCTACCGATGGCAATTTTACTTTGACGTACATTATAATCAGTATCTTTTTTGGCGGTACTGACAGGTTCTTCGCCTTCTACTGTATTGAGTTTGGCATAGGGATTTTCTTTACCGATGAGGGAGAAGATACGTTCTACCTGGTGCTTTTCTAATACTTTGGTAAACAGGAATGGTACTACAAATACAATGGTTATTATACTCAGCACCCAGATCATGATCACTGATAGAAGGAGCTTTCTTTTGCGTTTAATCTGCTTGCGCATCAGGTAGATCATGACCAGCCCAATGGCCGAAAGTGCCAGTGCCAGTATGATCTTATCTACCAGCAGGGTAGCTACCACGAGCACTCCTATGGAGAAACCTGCTATGAGGTAACCTGCCGGAAAACCTTCGCGGAACATGACCAGGAAGAAGGCGAGGAATACAAGGGCTAGTCCGGTTTCTTTTTGTGCTACAGTAATGGCTGCAGGCACTAAAATGATAGCGGCCGCGATAAGGTGGGAGCGGGGCGCCGTAAAGTCGGTTTCTACCCGTGAAAGGTATTTGGCCAGTGCCAGGTTTACGAATACTTTACAGAGCTCTGCCGGCTGCAGGTTGAATCCCCCCAGCCTTATGATTGAATTTGTTCCTTTTACTTCTGTATGGAAGGGAAATACCAGCAAGAGCAGGAATATCCCTACAGCATACCAGATATTGGCAGTGGCGGTAAAGAACTTACTGTCTGTAAGCAGGATGAAGAGTCCCAGGGTAAGGGAGCCAATAAAAAAATAGAATTGTTTGCTGTAGTCTGTTTTAAACCCGATAAAGCTTTGCACAACACTATCGCCTTCGCGCCAGGTAACGGAGAAGATACTTAAGAGGCCGATGGCAACCAATGCGAGGTAGAGCCAGATCAGGACCCAGTCAACACCTTTGGATATAGCAGGATTTCGTTGGCTCATACCAGTTTTATACGGCTGTGTTTTTAATAAATAATCGGGGATCGGGTAATACGAAACCGATGGACTTGATGGCCTTTTCCCTTGACCGGGGGAAAGGAGGACGGGTACGGGTTTTCTGGAATTTCTTAATGGCGGAACTGTCCTTATAACGCTCCAGCCAGTTGGCTGCCCTGGCAGAATCCTCAATGTACTGGAGGTAAGGAATGTAAGAAGGCATCAGGCTGGAATGAGCAATCCTGTCCACTTCTTTGAGGCGTTCTGCAGAAAGGGTATCCTTCAAATATTTCTCCATCATCAAACCGGCAATCGGGGCAGCCCAGGTATTACCAAAACCGCTATTCTCTACCACTACTGCCAGTGCTATTGTAGGGTTTTCTCTTGGTGCAAAGCATACAAACACGGAATTGTCTTCCAGTTTGATTCTTTTACCTTGTATGATGCGGTACTTTTCTGCAGTACCTGTCTTACCACAAATGTTGATGCCGGGTATTTTGGCCCTGGAAGAAGTACCATCAATTACCTGTTGCATACCGCTGTGTACAGCCTCATAAGCATCGTCCGATATCTTGGTCAATACTTCATGCTTCAGTTTGAACTTATTCAGTATGGTATCGGTGGCTGTCTGACCGTCTATCTGCCGTACAAAATGTGGTGTATAATAGGACCCTTTATTGGCAATGATGCACATGGCATTGGCCATTTGTAAAGGGGTAGCATTCATCATATCCTGGCCGATACCCAGGGTAAGGTTGGTGCAGGAATTCCAGGAACCACGGTATACTGTGTTGTAACGTGAAGTATCTGGTATCAGGCCTGGTGCTTCGCTGGTAAGATCCACTCCGGTACGCTGACCCAATCCAAAGGCATTTAAATAGTCTCTCCATTTTTCATATCCCTTTTTTACGCCTCTGTATTCGGGATTGTCGACTGCCATTCTGTATACCTGCACGAAATAAGAGTTGCAGGAATTGGCTATTGCCAACCGGAGGTTAGCAGCGTGACCCGGATTCTTGTGGGTGCAGGCAGGTTTACCATGTCCGCAACCAAAATACCTGCCGGGGCAGGGATAGCCATAAGAAGGGGTAATCACGCCTTCATCCAATGCTACGAGGGCGCCCAATGGTTTGAATGTAGAGCCGGGTTCATAATTACCCTGAATAGCGCGGTTAAGCAGCGGGCCTCCTACATCGAGTATCAGTTGACTGTAATTCGTTTGTTTATTGGGACCGGTAAGGCTATTGGGGTCATAAGTAGGGCCGGAAGCCATGGCGAGGATGCCACCTGTTTTGGGGTCGAGGGCTACTACTGCGCCTACTTTATTATTGATCAGTTTCTCTGCCAGTTGCTGGAGGTCCATGTCAATAGAGGTGCGCAGGTTGCGCCCTGCAATAGCTGCGGTATCGAACTTTCCATTTTCATAACTTCCTACAAGGCGGTTGCGGTTGTCCTTGATCATGTACTGTACCCCACGCTGGCCCATTAGCACGGATTCGTAATACGATTCGAGGCCGCTGCGGCCTACATAGTCGCCCATCCTGTAAAAGCCACGTGATCTTTTGATGATGCCAGAGTCTGCTTCACCAATATAACCCAGGATATGGGCGGCTGCATTGAAAGGATACACCCTTACAGGACGTTCTACGAGGGCAAAGCCGGGGAATTTCCAGATGTTCTCATCCAGCCGGGCATGCAATTCGGGTGTGAGCAGGTCTTCAAAGATAGAAGGGCGGTAAGGGCCGTTCTTAAAACGGGCCTCGAGCATTCTCTTTTTGTATTCAACAGTATCTATACCCAGGATATCGCAGAGGCTGAAAGTATCTGTTTGTTTTGATTCGTTGGGAGTAACCACCAGGTCATACATGATGGTATTGTTGAGGATGGCCCTGTCCTTCCGGTCGAAGATGATACCACGGTCGGGGTATTTTACTTTGGGAAAAACGGCATTGTCCATGGCCAGTTGCTGGTATTTTCCGGAGAATACCTGCAGGTTTAACAACTGCACGAGCATAATGAGGAATAAACCCAGGAAGATGAGCCGGATAATATTACTACGCGATTGGTTAAATAGAGCCATAGGATAGCGAGACTTGTTTAAGCGGTATTGGTCCTGAACTTTTCTTTACGGTAAAAAAGCAATTCAGTGATCAGTATTAACAATAAACTGACACCGGTTGTTGCCAATACTTTGCCCAGGAAATACCAAAAGGAGCCAAACTGGATCCATTCCAAAAATACAAGCCAGGTGTTGTGCAGCAACGTTAAAATAAGGATATAGGTAGCATAGGGGGCTAAACCCATACTGGTAATAGAGGGCGATTTGTAGTTCTGTTCGGCGCCTTCCTGGGGTATCAGGATGTTGATGAGGAAAGGACGCAGGTAAGCGATCAGCACACAGGCGGCGGCATGCAGGCCGGGTGAGCTGGTAAAAAAGTCGAGGCTAATTCCAAACAGAAATCCTACGAGGGTCAATGTACCACGGGAGATCCTGAATGGCAGCCAAAGGATATACAGGAAGTAGATATAAGGAACTATAAAGCGGTGTAAAGGGGGTATCTGGAACAGCACATACACCTGGATGAATATGAATAAAACAAAGCGGATTATATTTTTAACAAGATCACTCATTGGTTTTTATTTTCTCCTCCAGCTTTTTCTGTTCTTCTTTTTGCAGGTTTTCTACTACCACGGTATGCTCTAAGTTATAGAAATCGGTGGCTGTTTTTAACCTGAGTGTATAGAAATTGCTTGATTTGTCATCCACTATTTCTGCTACGGTGCCGATCATCACACCTTGTGGGAAGCGGCTGGAGTACTGGCTGGTGACGATGGTATCGCCTTTGGTAACCACCATGCTTTTGGGCAGGTTGACCATAGTGAGGTAGGCTGGGTTTTTCCCATCCCATAGTACCTGGCCGGTTTCTCCGCTTTTCTTGAGCTTGGCGCTCTGGCGGCTTTGACTGTGCAGCAGGCTCATGACCACGGCCATGTTCTCGCTGGTGAAAATGACGGTACCGGCTACTCCGGAGGGGCTGATAACGCCCATGTCTTTGCGGACGCCTTGCTTTTCTCCGCGGTGGATGGTGAAATAGTTGTTCTGGAAATTGACGGAGTTATTGAGCACTTTGGCTGCGCGGAAGAAGTATTTCCGGTAATGCCCCAGTGTATCGTATGCAATGGTATCCTGAATTGTACGGACGGTAGTATCGGGGGCTTCGAAGTTCTGGCGCAGCTGGTTGCGCAGCTGTTCATTTTCCTTTACCAGGGCTTCGTTGGTCTTTTTGAGCTTAAAGTAGTACTCTATGTTGTTGTACTTTTCATTGATGCGGCCTGTTACTTCGTTGGCTACACCCATAAAGGCTGCTTCGTGGAAGCGATTGTAGTGAAACAGGATATACAATGCCACCAGTTGCATCACCATGAAGAACAGGAAGTTAAAGTACCTTCTGATGAAGAGAAAAATATTACGCACCTGCGGTAAAGTTTTATAATTCGGTTCCTGAATTCAAAAAGCGTACTTATGGGGGAAGTACGGATGCCAATTTCAGGATTTTTAACGCATCACGAAGGGATAATGCTCATAGTTCTTTAAAGCCAGTCCTGTACCACGTACTACACTCTTCAGGGGATCATCGGCCACGTGTACGGGTAACTTGATCTTTTGGCTGAGCCTTTTATCCAGTCCACGCAGCAAGGCACCACCACCGGTAAGATACAGGCCGCGGCGATAGATATCGGCTGCCAGTTCGGGTGGGGTCATTTCCAATGCTTTCAGGATGGCTTCTTCGATCTTAAAGATACTTTTATCCAGTGCTTCGGCAATTTCCTGATAGCTTACCATGATCTGTTTGGGAATACCGGTTACCAGGTCACGTCCATTAACAGGAATATCATCGGGTGGATTGTCCAGATCTTTCATGGCAGCTCCGATGTTGATCTTGATCTGCTCGGCTGTACGTTCTCCGATGAGGAGGCTATGGTAGCGGCGCAAAGCTTCCATAATGTCGGCGGTGAATTCATCACCGGCGATACGGATACTCTGATCGCAAACGATACCTGCCAGGGCTATTACGGTAATACCGGTGGTACCACCGCCGATATCGATGATCATATTACCAACGGGTTCTTCTACGTCGATACCAATACCCAGTGCCGCTGCCATCGGCTCGTGTAAGAGGTATACTTCTTTGGCGCCTGCTTGTTCCGCGCTATCACGAACAGCACGTTTTTCTACTTCGGTAATGCTGGAGGGGATACAGATCATCATTCTCCAGCTGGGTGGGAACAAAGGTTTTTTGGGATAGATCATTTTGATCATCTCCCGTATCATGAGTTCTGCGGCATTAAAATCGGCAATTACACCATCCTTCAATGGGCGAACCGTACGGATACTTTCGTGTGTCTTCTCGTGCATCATTAAAGCACGCTTACCTACAGCCAGTACGGTTTTTGGGTTATTTCGATCCAGGGCAACGATGCTTGGTTCATTCACTACTACTTCATCGTTATGGATAATGAGGGTATTGGCAGTACCCAGGTCTATGGCGATCTCCTGGGTGAAAAAATTGAATAAGCCCATTTTAAAAGGTCAGATTTTTGGATATGAATATAATGCCTGCAAAATTGATGCAAATAATCCGAATTAACAAAGTGAAACCCTTACCAGAACAGTATTTTTTCAACAAGTGTGAATTCTGCTGCGGTTACGTTAGCTACTACTTCGGTCGAGATGTTCTTTTGACAATGCGGTTCCTGCTGTTGCACTAACGTTTGATATCACTGTTAATTGTTTTGCTTTGTTTATTTCGAACATTTTTTTGCGTTGGTGATGGATGCACTGCAAACCGCGTGCTACAAACGGAAGGAAAAGAAATCCTGGTCATCGAATCATGTAAATAACAACTGATGATGCCATGTTGTTTAGTGCAGCAAATGGATGGTAAACCTACGGCAGTTTTTCCGTGAAAATATGGATGCATGGCTGGCCAGGAGCTTTGCCGGAAAATGGATATAAGCGCTGTAAGTGTTACCGGGGGCGGTTCTTCGATGTCATTGTTGTGTCAGTTCTCCGTTTGCCCATATGCAAATACTTTCATAAAGTATCTGCACGTTTTAAATCAAATGGGTTAATTTTATTCGAATTCATATTACTAACCAACCATAAATGCTAACCTATGGCGGTTACCACTCAAGACAGTGAGTTGCTGATCCAGTTTCGAGATCCTGCTACCAAAGAAAGTGCCTATACATCCATTATCAGGAAGTACCAGGAAAAGCTATACTGGCATGTGCGCCGTATGGTGATTGAACATGAAGATGCCAATGATGTGTTGCAAAATGTATTCATCCGGGTTTGGAATGCGCTGGAGAATTTCAGGGAAGACGCGCAGTTGTATACCTGGCTTTACAGGATTGCCACGAACGAATGTCTCACTTTCCTGGAGCAACAGAAGAAGCGGGCTTCGGTGCCGCTGGGTGATGTAGAAAGCGGTCTTGAAAACAAGATTAAGGCAGATAAGCATTTTGATGCCAATAAACTGGAATGGAAGCTGCAATTGGCCATTCAACAACTGCCTGAAAAACAGAGAATTGTATTCAGCTTAAGGTATTATGATGAGATGCCTTATGAGGAAATGTCGAAGGTATTGGAAACCTCGGAAGGGGCATTGAAGGCCTCCTACCACCATGCGGTAAAAAAAATTGAGGATTATATACTGAACCATTAAACTTCTCTTAACGAAAACGGTCTGATATATTGCTCATGGATCACAGTGTCAACATATTAAACGAGTTACGGGCTATCAGCCCTGAAGTGGCGGCGATCAGCCGGCAACTTCCTTACCAGGCGCCGGGCGGTTATTTTTCGACTTTGGCTGCGCAGGTACTGGAAAGGATAAGGGCCGGGGAAGAAGTATTGCCACCTGCATTACGGGCGGCCCGCGTGAATCCCTTTGTTGTGCCTGCCGGTTATTTTGAAAACCTGCCCTTGCAGTTATTACAGCTGGCGAAGGAAGAAGAGCCGGCATCAACTACTTTGCAACAGGCAGGGATGAATCCTTATACGGTGCCCGCTGGTTATTTTGATCAATTGGCTGATACGATCCTGCTGCGGGCGAAGGCTGCTGACGATTCGCTTACTGCGCAGGAGGAGTTATCGTTTCTTTCTCCATTGCTGAGCAAGCTGGATAAAAAGCTGCCTTTTGAAGCTCCTGCGGGTTATTTTACTGAACTTACGGATAATGTCGTATCGGGGGCCAGGGCCATTGATTTTGTAAATGAAGAACTGGAAAACCTGTCACCTGTGATGGCTGGTCTGAAAGACAAACAGGTATATGAAGCTCCTGCGGGCTATTTTGAAGGGTTGCCCGGTCAGTTATTGAGCAGGGTTAAAAAGGCCAATGTGCCTGCGAAAGTGATCGTTGTGAGTTTCAGGAGCAAGGTGATGCGCTATGCGGCGGCGGCTGCTTTGGCAGGAGCCGTAATCATGGGAGCCTGGTGGTTTACGGGTAAGTCTGGTACTTCAGGGACAGATTCGGTGGTGGCGAAAGTAGATAAGTTATCAGTGACGGAACTGCAGGATTACCTGGAAGATGAATCGGTAGCAATGCCTGCTGCTGATCTGCTGGCGGCCAACAGTAAACCAGAGCTTGATGCCAGCGATATGGGCGATCTGTTACAAAACGTATCAGATGATGAGATTCAAAAATACCTTGAGCAGAATATGCTCACCAAACATACGGGTACGAACTAATTCTTTACGATCATGAAAAAGTTTTTATTAATAGTTACGCTCTTCTTAACCGTAGGTTTTGCTGTGACTGCACAGGATGACGGTGATGATAAGAAAACTCCCGGTGGTAAGGTAGAGGCGCTGAAGATTGCCTATATCACGCAGAAACTGAACCTTTCTCCGGAAGAAGCGCAGAAGTTTTGGCCTATTTACAACAAATATGCAGCAGAGATCCGTAAAGTGCGGGTGGATGGCCGGTTGAATAAGGAGACTGAAATTGATATAGAAGAGAAATTGCTGGCTATCCGCAAGAAGTACAATGGGGAGTTTACAAAAGCATTGTCTCCGGAAAAGGTAAATGCCTTTTTCAAAGCAGAGAAAGACTTTGGCACAGTACTACAGAAAGAGCTGCTGGAACGCCGGCAACAACGGCTGGAGAACCGGAAAAACAACAATCCCTGATCAGTCAACAACACAGTTGTGTTTTTTCATAGGTTAGCACGGCCGGCTCTGTTGAGAGCGGGCCATCTTCGTGGAGAAAGGTATTAGCTTTAAGGAGTTAGTTTTTAGCGCTTTTTGCTTAGTTAATATACCTAAAGGCTAAGAGTCTAAAGGTGGTGTATCAAGGGGCTGACCGGCTCCTGTAAAGTGATCACGGATCAGTTTGGCTTTGGAGCCCCCTACTGCTTTTGTCAGTTCTTCTTCAGATAGTTCCTTAATACGTTTTACTGATTTAAATTCTTTGAGCAACTGATCGGCGGTGTTTTTGCCGATACCTTTGATCTGCTCCAGTTCATTTTTAAAAGTTCCCTTGCTTCTCTTTTGCCTGTGGAAGGTAATACCAAAGCGGTGTACCTCATCCCGGATACGGCGTATGAGTTTCAGGCTTTCACTGTTATAAGGAAGTTTTACGGATTCCTGGTCGCCGGGAAAGAAGATCTCCTCTTCATTTTTTGCGAGCCCTACCAGGGTCATGGTGCCTTGTAAGCCCAATTCCTCAATGCTTTCGAGGGCGGCGCTTAACTGACCTTTACCACCATCAATGATCACCAACTGGGGAAAGGACTGTTTTTCCTCCTGCAGTCTTTTATAACGACGGAACACCACTTCTTTCATGGTGGCAAAGTCATTGATACCTTGTACGGTCTTTACATTATAATGGCGGTAGTCTTTTTTACTGGGAATACCGTCTTTGAAGCATACCATGGCGGAAACAGGATAGCTGCCCTGAAAGTTCGAGTTATCGAAACACTCGATATGGATGGGCGCCAACGGCAGTTGCAGGTCTTCCTGAAGCTGGTATAGTACCTCCTTGCGTTCGGAATCGTCCTTGCCTTCCAACCTTAGTATCTTTTTCCTTTTCAGTTCTTCCTTGAAGTAGTTGACATTCTTCTCGGACAATTCCAGCAGCTTCTTTTTATCGCCTCCTTTGGGAATGGTGAGCAGGATATTGGGTTCGGAATATTCTAATTCAAATGGCACAATGATCTCCTGGGAGAGGCTGTTGAAGGTGGTGCGGAGTTGTGCGATGGCAAAAGACAATACTTCCTCGTCGGGCTCATCGAGGTGTGTTTCCAGCAGGGAAGTATGGGTTTGAACGATGGTGCCGTTTTCTACCATCAGGTAATTTACATAGGCCTGGTCTCCATCGCGCAGGAGGGAGAACACATCTACATTGGTAAGGCGGTTGGTAGTAATGATGGATTTGGCCTGGTATTGTTCCAGGTGGTCCAGCTTTTTGCGGATGATCTCTGCTTTTTCAAAAGCGAGTTCGGAGGCCGCTGCTTTCATTTCGTCTTTGAAATGGTGTATCACGGGGGTGAGGTTGCCCTTCAGCACATTCCGGATCTGTTGAAGGCCCTCCCGGTAATCTTCTGCTGTTTGCAATCCTTCACAGGGGCCTTTGCAATTGCCGAGGTGGTATTCCAGGCATACCTTGAATTTCTTCTTTTGTATGTTGTTGTCGGTCAGGTTGAGCTTGCAGGTGCGCAGGGGAATATTGTTGCGGATAAAGGCGATCAGTTCCCGCACCCTCCCTACGGAAGTAAAAGGCCCCAGGTATTCCGACCCGTCGGCGATGACGGTGCGGGTAAGGAAAATACGGGGGAAGGGTTCTTTCTTGATGACGATATAGGGATAGGTCTTATCATCTTTCAGGTTGATGTTGAACCTTGGCTGGAACTGCTTGATCAGGGAGTTTTCGAGCAGGAAGGCATCCTGCTCGGAATCTACAATGGTAAATTCGATGTGGTGGATACGCTGAACCAGCTCATGTGTTTTGTAAGAAGTAAAGGTCTTGACAAAATAAGAGCTTACTCTTTTGCGCAGACTTTTGGCCTTACCTACATATAAGAGGGTATTCTGTGCATCGTAGTATTTGTAAATACCGGGGTTGACCGGGATGGTATGCGCAATATTTTGAAATTCCTGTGCCGTCATATCTTATCTGCCACGCCTTAGGGCAGGGTGCAAATTAGCGAAAATCGCTGATCACGCGGATTGGACGGATTTCGCTGACAGAATCGCGGGTTACATGGATTATTAGGGATTGTACTGATGAAAACGGGAGTCACGGATTGCGTGGGTTATTCTCCGAATTGTTCGGGGTCCCAGATCAGTTTTTCGATGCTGGTAATCGCTGGTCCTTTGCCAGGCCGGCGGATGGTAACGATATAAAAGTACTGGTGGGTTTTCCAGGTAAGTTTTTGCTGTACGGCGGTATCGCCGGCTGCCCATTCTTTTTCCAGGTAAAACCTGTTTACCTGGTCACCAGAAGGGGATGCGGAAGGGGTAATATAGGCTACCACATTGCGCAAGGCAATAGCAGGATCGTTGGGGGTATAGATAAACTGCAGCTGCCCGGTTGATTGGTCGGCCAATGAGCTTTCGGTGAATTTCTGGCGGAAGGTGGTGGTTTCCAGTTCCGGCATCAGGAAGGCGGCAGCTGCCTGGTGAAAGGCGGCGGGTTTGATAAACAGGGAGTCTTTCTTACCGTTGATAGTGGTCTTTTTCAGGATACCTCCTGCAAAGGAGTCTACCTGGCGAAGGTCCTGACGGATCAGTTCGATGATGGGCAGGTAAGCGGCGGCTGAATCGGCGGCTGTGGAATCTTTACCTGTCGCAGGGGTATTGCCGGCAGATTGGCTGCTATTGTCTTTACAGGCGGTGATAAACAGGATAACCAATAAGGCCGGGAATAACTTCATGTTTGGATAATAGATGTAAAAATAAAAGCTGCTGTTGTGTTATAACGGCAGCTTTTATCCATAATTGTGTATATGGCTTAGCGGATAGTTTTGGTTACGGCTATTTTGATACCATATTCCATCAGGAATTCGCGGATGGGGTATTCTTTCACATAGCTGGAAAACAGCTGGTAGCGGAATTGGGGGCCTACCTGCCATTTAAGGTCGCCTGATTTATAGGCGAGGAATATCTCTGCACCGGTATTAACATTCCATCTTCTTACGAGGGAAGGCTCTTTGGTGTAATTCTTATAGTCGGTTGTGATAAGATAGGTTTGTCTGTTGATGAGGTAGGTGGGTTGCACGGTACCTGCTGCCCCTATCTGTATTTTGCCGGCACCCAGTATCCTTAATTCGAAGCCAACAGGTAAAGACAACTGGAAGTACTGGTTTTGGAGGTTTTCTGAAACATCGCCTCCAAAATTGCGGATGCGGGTATAGTTGGTCACTGAGTCGCCGCCGTGACCGGGGTTATTGCTGTTGAGGGCAATGGTAGCCAGATCGGAAGAATAGGAACCATAAGCCTGAATAGCGTAGCGGGAATAGTTGAACTGAGCCCCTGCTTTGATCTGCAGGTTTTTGTTGATTGCATACAGGAAGTGGGAACCTAATTCAAAGCCCAGGGCTGGTTTATGGTTCACCAGTTTATTGGGATCGCCAGCTACATTCTGGGCGATGGGAACATTCTTGACATCCGAAGGAATAGACGCATCGCTGCTGCGCAGCTGACGGTAATTCATGGTTGGGGCAAAAGCCAGTTGCCAGCTTAACCTTTTGGGTTTGGCCACGACCAGGTTATAAACAGCATATTGCTGCAACCAATTGATCCGGCTTTCGTCTTCAGCAGCGCCGGCATCCACTACCGGCCGATCTTTCTCGGGTGTTACTGTTTTTTGCTCGGCTTCCGGAGGCGCTACAGGAAACTGCTGGCTGAAAATGAGCAGGGGTACTGTTTCAATGGATGCTATGTTGTTCTTATCCTGGCCCGGGATGGCTGCGAGCCTGTCGGCCAGTAATGTTTTGTTGGGTATAGTTTTATCATGATGGCCGGCAAGGTTTTCGGCATCGGTATCGGTATTGTCTTTGTTTGATTCGGCTGCTGCATCAATGTTCTGAATGGTCACGATAGTAGCCACCATTGCTTTTGCCGGTTCACTGCCTGTGTAGCTATCCGGATTTGTAACAAAAGATGAAGGTGTGGTGCCCTGGTTGTTGCGGGCGCCTTTGGTTACCTGGGTAAAGAAAGGAACCACGGCAGCAGGTTTGCCGGTATTATTGGTGTTTTTATTGTTGGCAGCGATCTGTGTTGCAGGATTTGGAGTGGTATTTGTTTTCTTATTGTTGGATGAAGGAGAGATCAATTGAACGATGGCGTAATAACTGATACCGGAAAGAAAGAGGAGGAAACTAAGCCAGTACCATTTTTTGCGGGTATGCAATGAGCGGTTGATTCCCTTCCACACCTGGTCGGATGGATACATTTTGTATTGATCAGCTTTTTGCTTTATCAGCTCTTCAAATTCATCATTATAGTAACCGCGCTCCATAATCGTTGGTGTTTGTACGGGTATGTGTTTTCCAAAGGATTAGTTTCATAGCAACAATTCAGGTATTTCATTCTTATCACTGTCCCGCGGTCATTCCAAGCCAGCTGATCTTTTCTTTCGGCTTTTGGATGATTTTCTTTTTAACCAGTATATCTTCCAGCATTTGTCTGGCTCTTGTGTATTGTGAGCGGCTGGTGCTTTCTTCTATGTCGAGCATTTCTGCTATCTCTTTATGCGAATAACCTTCTACGGCGTAAAGGTTCAATACGGTTCTGTATCCAATGGGCAGCAGGCGTATGCATTCAACTACCTGTTTAGCCTGCACTATTGAAGGAACGGACTCTTCCCGAACCTGTATAGTAGTAGCGTGAATAATATCCACGCTTTCATTAAACTTCTTATTTTTCTTTAGGTGGTTGATGCAGGTATGAACAATGATGCGGCGAATCCAGCCTTCGAAAGCACCTTTATTCTGGAAGGTGTGTATTTGTGAAAATACTTTGATAAAACCTTCCTGCAACATATCCTCTGCATCTTCCCGATTGTGGGCAAACCTGTAACAAACAGACAACATCTTTGGGCTGTACCGTTGGTACAATTCCCGCTGGGCAGTCGTATTGTTTTGTAAACAGCCTTGTAAAATGGCGTCTTCGGTCATATAAACCGTTTGGTTGCCCTGTAATTTAGACAATTTTCAGCATCAAAAGCTGCGTACCGTGGGAAAATAATTCAGATCAATTTGGATGAAAGGCATACAGGGCGGGTAATTCGAAAGGGAGGCGGATGATAAGTGGAGAAGGTCGATAAGTTGAAAAGTTGGTTGGTTGACGGTTGGAAAGGTTGAGCAGTTGATGGGTTGGTGGGGTAAGAAGTGCAGAATAAAATGGAGGTTGGAATGGCATAAGGAGCTGCCAGGAGGGAAAAAAGTGATGCCGGCATAATCATGGCGGCATCACTGGATCATTCATTAGATCAATACGTTGCCAGTCATCTCTGCCGGAATGGGGAGGCCCATTTTGGTTAAGATGGTTGGTGCTATATCGCCCAGTTTGCCGGGCTTTACGGTGCCTTTCCAGTCTTTATCGATGATGAAAAGGGGCACCAGGTTGAGTGAATGGGCGGTATTGGGGGTGCCATCTTCATTGATCATGAAGTCGGCATTGCCGTGGTCGGCTGTTAGGAAAACCGTGTAGCCATGGGCCAGGGCGGCGGTAACCACTCTTTCCACGCATTTATCTACGGTTTGCACAGCTTTGATGACGGCTTCAAAAATACCGGTATGGCCTACCATGTCGGCATTGGCATAATTGAGACAAATGAAGTCGGCGCTTTCTTTCTCTATTTCCGGAACGATGGCATCGGTGAGTTCGATGGCGCTCATTTCGGGCTGGAGGTCGTAGGTGGCTACTTTGGGAGAAGGGATCATGATGCGACGTTCTCCATCGAAAGGCACTTCGCGGCCACCGCTGAAGAAGAAAGATACGTGGGGGTATTTTTCTGTTTCGGCGATGCGTATCTGTGTCTTTCCGTCTTTGGCCAGCATTTCGCCAAGGGTATTGTTGAGGTTATCGTTTTCAAACATCACCTGTACGTCCTTGAAGGTTTTGTCGTAGTCGGTCATGGTGGTGTAATGAAGGGCCAGTTTTTTCATTCCCTGGTCGGGCATATCGGTTTGGGAGAGCACCTGTGTTATTTCGCGGCAACGGTCGGTACGGAAATTAAAACAGATGGCTACATCTCCGTCTTTGATGGAGGCCAGGGGTTGCTGGTCGGCGCCTACGATAACTGTTGGCTTGATAAATTCATCGGTGATATTGTGGGCATACGCCTGTTCGACAGCGGCAAGGCCATCGGTGGCTTTTTCACCTACTCCGTTTACCAGGGCATCATAAGCCAGTTTTACGCGCTCCCAGCGTTTGTCGCGGTCCATGGCATAATAGCGGCCGCTTACGGTGGCAATTTTGCCGGTGGTTTTGTTGAGGTGTTCCTGCAGTGACTTTAAATAACCGAGACCGCTTTTGGGGTCTGTATCGCGTCCATCGGTGAAAGCATGGATGTAAACTTCTTTCAGTCCCATTTTAGCGGCCAGGGAAACAATGGCTTTGAGGTGGAGGGTATGGGAGTGAACGCCGCCATCACTTACCAGGCCCAGGAGGTGGAGCGGTTTTTTATTGTCCAGGGCAAATTGTATGGAATTCAGCAGTACGGGATTCTTATCAAATGATCCATCACGTACGGCAACATTGATCCGTTGCAGTTCCTGGTATACGATACGTCCGGCGCCCAGGTTGAGGTGACCTACTTCGCTATTACCCATTTGGCCGTCGGGCAAACCTACGTCTTCGCCACAGGTGACGAGGGTGGTATTTGGGTATTTTGCATAAAGGGAGCTTACAAAAGGAACATGGGCATTCTGGATCGCATCGGCAGTCTTTACTTTACCGAGGCCCCAGCCGTCCATAATAACTAAAATTGCTTTGCTACTTGCCATATAACGATATGATTATGTTAGATTTGTCGGAATATCCGGGGGCAAAGGTAAGTAATACACAGTGATTAGTATTTTTTCAACGTAGAGTTACTTTGGCATGTTTTTAGCAATTTTCAGGTCAGTAAATGATGCACTTATGAAAAAGCAACTGAGGCTGGCGACAATAGTTTTTTCGCTATTCCTGGTCTCATTCACTTCGTACTACTACTCCATTGATGATGTTGTAACTGCGATGCGCAGCGGCAATGCCAATCAGTTATCCAGGTATTTTGACAATAGGGTTGATATTTCCCTTCCCGGGAAAAGTGATAATTACAGCAAAAGTCAGGCTGAGATGATCCTGAAAGATTTCTTTACCAGTAACAAGGTGAAGAACTTCCAGATCAAACACCGGGGAGAGAATAAGGACGGATCATTGTTTTGCGTGGGTACCTTACAAACCAGCAATGGTAATTATCGTACAAAATTCTTTATGAAGCAGAAGGGAGAGCAACAAGTAGTACAGGAAATGGGCTTCGAACTGGTAGAATAAATTTATTTTATCCCTGAAACACATGGAGACCTATAGCTCGGCTATGGGTCTTTTTTTGCCTCACCCCCGGCCCTCTCCTGAAGGAGAGGGGTGCCTATGTGTAACAGGACAATGAACTATATGCTTTGATTTGGCACTGATTTGCATCCCTTTTGTCTTGATACTTGTGTCTTGTTTCCAGCTTCCTATCTTTGCCAGATGCGAACTTTTGAAGAGCAATTAGACATACTTATCAAAGCTGCGCTGGCAGAAGATATTGGTGATGGGGATCATTCTACTTTGAGTTGTATACCTGCGGATGCGCGGGGGAAAGCGGTACTAAAGATCAAGCAGGATGGTATCCTGGCAGGAATGGAAGTGGCAGCGGCCATTTTCCGGTTTAAAGAGCCTTCGGCTGTATTTACTCCCTTAAAAAAAGATGGCGATAGCATACAGTATGGCGAAACAGCATTTGAGGTTGTCGCTTCTGTGTATGCTATTTTGCAGTGTGAACGGCTGGTGCTGAATTGCATGCAGCGAATGAGCGGCATTGCCACGCTTACACATAGTTACAGTGATAAGATCAAGGGATACCGTACCAGGGTGCTGGATACGCGGAAAACAACGCCTAATTTCCGGTTGCTGGAAAAGGATGCCGTGCGTATTGGCGGCGGTCATAATCACCGTATGGGTTTGTATGACATGATCATGCTGAAGGATAATCATATTGATTATTGTGGCGGGCTGGAGAAAGCGATCGAACTGGCCTGGCAATACGTACAACAGGTGAACGGTACTTTGAAAATTGAAGTGGAAACGCGTAACCTGGACGAAGTGAAAAGGGTAGTAGCTTTTGGAAAGGTAGACCGTATCATGCTGGATAATTTCAATCCGGAGCAATTGGCGGAAGCTTTGAAGATCATTGAAGGTAAAATAGAAACAGAAGCGAGCGGAGGCATCAACCTCGATAATATTGAAGCATATGCCAGGACGGGTGTAGATTATGTGAGTGTGGGGGCGCTGATACACCAGGCGAAGAGTTTGGATCTGAGTTTGAAAGCGGTGGTGTTGTAGTAAAGGCAACAAGGCATCCAGGCAACGAGGCAACAAGGGAAAACAAGCTACGAGCCGTGAGCTACGAGCTGCGAGCGAAAGGCAGGCTTTGAGAGATGAGGAGGCGGTATTTAACAATGATTATAGAAAAGGTACCTTATCTTACTAACGATCAGAAAAACGGATGAACAATGAGTAAAAAGAACAAGCCTGACAGTAAAGGGTTTGTATATAGTACGGACCCCAGTTTCCGTTTTGAGGAAGAAGAACGTACACCACAGGCTACGCTGGCACCCGATAAGCAATTGCTGAAAGTGCGGCTGGATACAAAGAACCGTGGGGGTAAAGCGGTAACGCTGGTACAGGGATTTGTGGGCACGGATGAGGACCTGGAAGACCTGGGCAAGAAGATCAAGAACTTTTGCGGCACGGGCGGATCGGTGAAAGATGGAGAAGTGATCATACAGGGAGATCAGCGTGATAAAGTGATGCAGTGGCTGCAGAAGAATGGCTATACAAAGGCGAAGAAGATCTGATGGTTCGTGAGGACACGAACCATAGCATCATTAATAGGCTATGACTGCATTGGCTTTTATCCCTGAAAGTTTATTTCATTGTGTCTGCCGTCGCAATAAGGCTTGTTGTTGGAGGAGCCGCAGCGACATAAGGCTACTGTGCCCTGCTTCACTTCTTCCCTGCCATCGGCATGTAGAATGATACACTCTGTATTGATGATATAGGGTCCTCCGGGGGTTACTTCCACTTTTAAAATATGAGCTGCTTCTGCTACGGGATCTTTGGTGGTTTCGGCCGCACCATTCATGTAATAACTCAATGCACCGCTGGGGCAATTGCGTACCTGTTCAATGATCCGCTCAGTACTGGCGCCCTGTATATTTACCCAGGGGCGTTTGGTGGGATCGAAGACTTCTTTCAGATTATGCCAGCATATTTTTGAATGGATGCATTGCTCAGGCTTCCAGACCACGGTCACTTCGTTGTTGGTGTACGTTTTTTCCACAATTGCAAATTTAGAATGTAGAATACAGCATTCAGAATGCAGCATGATGCCGCGGTGCGGACTTTGATTACAGTGTGTAAGTTACGACAAATTTTTAGGTGATGTGTATCGGTATGCCTGATACAAAAAGTCCACAACCATAATGGTCGTGGACTTTTTCCTGTTGTATATTTTACTGTATGATCAGTAGTGTATGGATGAGTATCCTACTGTCCTGCTGCTACGCTGTAGGCTTTCTTATCGCCCCACATGTTGAGCAATTCAGAAGAGGCGATCTTGAAGTTGCCGCTGAGGCTTACATACAAGCCGAGGATGTCCTGCTGGTTGAGGGGCTCGCCGTCGAGTGATTCAAACCGCACATTGTACACGTTCACGAGGTTGGTGTACACAGAACCTGTAGGCCATACCTGGGTACCGCGGTTGCTGATGTTGACGAGCTTGAATTTAACACCTGCGTGGCGCTGGCATTTGGTGGCTATGGCCAGGGGCTGCTCATTGCTTTCGATGAACATATCAACGCCTACAATATTCTCATTGCCCACTTCTTTAGATTCCATCATAGCATTCAGCTGGAGCTTGAGTGGGCTGGGGGTACCTGGCTGATTGGGGAAAACGGGTTTGGGATTGTGCGCAGGCTTTTTACCGAAGTTGCCGATGATGGCATTGGCAAATTCGGTGGTGTTGACAGATGCTTTTGATTTATCACCAAAGTCGCCGGTGTGTACGCCACTTTCGAGGGTGTACAACAGGGCATTTTCAATGATGCCTGCATTTTCTGTCAAGCCCAGGTGTTGTAACATGGAGATACCGCTCAACAGCAAAGCTGTGGGATTGGCAATGTTCTTTCCGGCAATATCGGGTGCTGTACCGTGTACGGCTTCAAAGATTGAAATGTGATCGCCTACGTTGGCAGAAGGGGCAAATCCCAATCCACCTACGAGTCCTGCACAAAGATCAGAAACGATATCGCCCTGCAGGTTGGTGAGTACTACCACATCAAAAGTATCGGGACGGGTAACGAGTTTCATACAGAGGTCGTCCACAATAATATCATCTGCTTTCAGCTCGGGATATTCTTTGGCTACTTCATAGAAGCAATCGAGGAATAAGCCATCGGTCAATTTCATGATGTTGGCTTTGTGACCGCAGCTGATGCGTTTTGCTTTTTTCTGTTTGGCCATTTCAAAAGCGTAACGGATGACCTGCATTGATCCGGGCCTGGTGATGAAGCGGCGGCTGAGGGCCACATCATGGGTGAGCATGTGCTCAATACCACCATAAGTATCTTCAATGTTCTCGCGTACTACTGTGATGTCGATGGGGATGCCTGCTTTGGAGAAAACGGTATCTACACCGTGGAGGGTTTGGAATACTCTTTTATTGGCAAAGGTGTTCCAGGTTTTGCGGGCGGTAACGTTTACACTTTTTACGCCCTTTCCTTTGGGTGTTTCCATGGGTCCTTTGAAGAGCATACCCAGGCTTTCGATGGTTTGCTGGGCTTCGGGGGTCATACCATTGGAAAAACCCTTATCGAATACCCATTTACCCATATCAACTACTTCATATTCCAGGGGTACTTTGTTGGCTTCAAAAATTGACAGGACGGCTTCCATGATTTCGGGTCCGATTCCATCACCTTTAGCAACTGCTATTTTCATAAGTGAATTATTTAATGTAAATGGGTAATTTCTGAAGAAAACGCTTAAAAGCGGGGCAAAATTAGCATCTACCGGCAATAAATACCATTAAATCTTATCTAATACTACACCCTGCCTTTATTTTTGTTTACCTTTAAACGGGCAAACTGATAGTATGGTATCTAAAATCTCCGAAGGAATTGAGATCAGTGTAGAAACTTTCTACCAGCCGGATTACTCCAATCCGGTATCCGGGGAGTATATGTTTGCCTATCGTATTACCATTGAGAATCATAATAATTTTCCTGTTAAACTTCACCGCCGCCATTGGTATATCGTGGACAGTAATGGCAGCAACCGGGAAGTGGAAGGTGAAGGTGTGGTAGGTGTTCAGCCCTCTCTCCAGCCTGGTGAACGGTACCAATATGTAAGTGGCTGCAATCTCCGCAGCGAAATGGGTAAAATGTATGGTACTTACCTCATGGAAAATCTGCACAGCAAATTACAGTTTGATGTGAACATCCCCGTATTTGAGATGATTGTTCCGTTTAAGATGAATTAAGTAGTGAGTTGTCAGTTGTCAGTGGTCCCGAAAGCTTTCGGGAGTGTGTGCGCTTGCTTCGATAGCGGATGCCTTTTTTAGTCGGCATGATAAAAGAATGATAAGAGCGAATTAAAATAAACAGCCACGGACTTTTGAGAAGGTCCGTGGCTGTTTGGTGAAAGGAATATCTTAAAGTTCCTATACTTATTGTTTAGTGGTGGTCTCTATCGGGTTCTTTTGCATACCCACTCTGTATAAGATAAAGGCCATGAGGGCAAAGAATACTACGCCCAGAATGAAATAACTATTTTGTCCGAGGCTTTGCACCAATCCATGTTCCATACTGATGTTGGCCAGTCCTGCGCTGATCTTGTCGCTGGACGACAGGAATGCTACGATTACACCCGCCAGTGCGCCACCTGCTACGAGGCCGGTAGCAAACAGGTTCCCTTTGCGGAGGTCTTCTTCTTCAGCTGCAACGGCTTCTCCACGCTTCTTGTGTTTATAATCAACAAAACCGCGGATAGCGCCACCAATAAAGATGGGCAGGGTAGTAGCCAGGGGCAGGTAAATTCCAATGGCAAATGACAATGCTTTGATGCCGCACAATTCCATCATGATGGCAATGGCTACACCTACGAGTACAAACTGCCAATCGAGGTTGAAAGATAAGATACCCTTGATCAGAGTAGCCATGAGGGTACCTTGTGGTGCGGGATATTTATCGGTACCGATGGCATGGGTAATGCCTTGTTGCAACATATCCTGTGTGGGCGTATCAAGGATCTTTACTGTAAGACCAATGGCCACAGAAGAAACGATGGCGCCAATGAATAAAGATATTTGTTGAAACTTGGGTGTAGCACCTACAAGATAACCCGTTTTCAGATCCTGTGAGGTAGCACCTGCATTAGCAGCAGCAATACAAATAAGACCACCCACCACGAGGGCCATGGGTTCATATACTTTGCCTGTCCAACCCACTGCAATGAACACGAGGCAGGTGCCCATGAGTGTGGCAATGGTCATACCGCTGATGGGGTTGTTGGATGAACCAATCAAACCTACAATACGGGAAGAAACGGTTACAAAGAAGGCACCGAAGATCACCACAAGTATACCGATCAATAATTTGCTGCCGAATCCTGTACCTGGCAGTTGTGGTAAAATGGAGATCAATACAATCATGAGTAAGCTACCGATGCCTACCACTTTCATGGAGAGGTCGCGGTCGGTACGCTTTACTGTTTCTGTTGATGCGCCGCCTTTCAATGAGCCGAGGCTTCCTTTGAAAGATGATATGATGGTAGGGATGGTTTTGATAAGGGTAATGAAACCACCGGCTGCTACAGCGCCTGCACCTACCTGACGCACATAGGCGCGGTACAAGGCAGTTGGCAGGTCATTGAAGAGGTGGGTATCGGGATTCCAGCCACCGGGGCCACCGGCTTGTGTGAGGGAGCCAAGATAGCCTAACTTAACCAATTGGGTAGCGATCACATCTCCCGGTACAAGGGTAGCCAGGAAAGGAATGAATACATACCAGCAAAGTACGCTACCAGCTACGAGTATGCCGCCGATCTTTGGTCCTACGATGTATCCCACGCCTAAATACTCGGGAGTGATCTCAGCACTGGTGCGGGCTGCTGGGAAGAATTTATGGGTCTGTTTGGTTATAAAAGTGGGGGTCTCTGCTACCAGGTGCAATATCTTTTGGAGGAAGGCATAGGCAAAGGCAACGCCCAATCCATAAAACGCGGTCTTGGCAAATTCGCCACCCTTCTCACCTGCTTTCAGTACGGAGGCGCAGGCGGTACCTTCGGGATAAGGCAGGGTATCGTGTTCTTTTACGATCAGTGGTTTCCTTAAAGGGATCATCATTAAGGTACCCAGGATACCACCGAGAATGGCCAGGATGAGGATAGTGAAATAGTTGAAGTAGCTGGCACTGTTCTTTTCGCTGAGGAATAAGAAACCGGGCAAGGTAAACACCACACCGGCGGCAATACTTTCACCGGCGCTACCAGTGGTCTGGATGATGTTGTTTTCGAGGATGGTGGTCTTGAGGAATAAGCGGCTGAGGGTGATGGCCATTACAGCGATGGGTATGGAGGCCGATACGGTGAGGCCGGCTTTCAATGCGAGGTACACGGTGGCTGCGCCAAAAATAATTCCAAAGGCCGAGCCAACGAGGACCGATTTCAACGTGAACTCAGCCATATTGGTTTCCGGTGAAACAAAAGGCTGAAATTTCTTTTCCGCCATAGCAATCAGTTTAAATTAAATCATGTAGTTTTTGACAGTATAGAAAAAGAGCCCACGAAGATACGTGAGCTCTTTTAAAGCTATTTTACGGTACCCATACGTTTCTCCATCCAGTAGGAAAGCAGGAAGAGTAACAAAGCTGCTACGCTGCTCATTACTACAAACAGCATGAAGAAATCGTAAAGGTTATTAATAGTATAACGTGCAAAAGTGGTGGGTCCTTTACTGGGCAGTAAAGCGCCTAATTTGCCTCCAAACTTGTTGGCCACTGCATTGGACAAGAACCATACGCCCATCAGTACGGAAGTAAAACGGGCAGGCGCCAGTTTGTTGACCAGTGACAGGCCGATGGGTGATAAGCATAATTCTCCGATGGTATGCAGGAAATATAATCCCAACAACCAGAGCATACTTACTGATCCGGCTACATCTTTTACTCCATAGGCGATGAGTAAATATCCCAAAGCGAGGCTTAATAAACCGAGGGCCTGCTTTTTGGGTGAAGAAGGTTCTATGTTCTTCTTGCCCAGCCATTGCCATAATTGGGATAAGAAGGGAGCTGCTAAGATGAGCCACATTGAATTCACGCTGTTGAACCAGCTGGCGGGAATTTCTTTCAGGTTATAAGGAGTACCCTGGATATAATAATAGATGGCCAGTAAAATGGCAGCGATAGCGAGACCTGTAAACACTCTTTTCAGTTCTACGGGTATCAACATGATCCGTTGGAGGAAGTAATACAGTACGGCAGCCAATGCCACCAAGAACAATATTACTGTGCCGAGTTGGGTGTCTACAACATAGGAGCGGTCGACATTCCGTTCGGCAAACAAGGTTAAGGATGATCCTGCTTGTTCAAAAGCTGCCCAGAAGAAGATCACAAAGAAAGCAGAGATGAAGATCACTAATATTCTTCCTCTTTCTATAGGGGTTAATGAACGGTCGAAAATGATGAGACCGGATACAGCTATAGCGACACTGAAGATGAAGGCGCTGATCCAGTCCTGGCCTGCCAGGTACATAAATGCCAGGAATAAAGCGACTGCTATGACGCCCCATAATCCTACCTGTGCCAGTGATGATTTTGTGCTTTCGGGCTTGTGGGTATCCTCACCTTCCCTAACCATCAGTTTATTGGGTGTAATACCCAGCCCTTTTCCTTCGGGATCGACAATGTACTTATTCTTTAACCAGATAAAGGCGAGGGTTCCGACCAACATGGCGAAGCCTGCGGACATGAATCCCCACTTAAAGACGCCCAAAATGGCATTACCACTTTCGTCGTACTGGTTGCCCAGGCCGCCACAAATGAGCGGGCCAATAAAAGCACCCAGGTTGATGCCCATATAAAAGATCGTGTAAGCGGAATCCAGGCGTCGGTCGCCCTGTGGATATAGCTGTCCTACCAGTGTTGAAATATTTGGTTTGAAGAACCCCATTCCAATGATCAATACGCCAAGACCGCCCCACATGATGGCGTGGGCCAGTTCGGGATTGGTGTAGTTGGAAGCGCTGATGAACATAAGGAACTGACCTGCGGCCATCAGAAAACCGCCTACGATGATACAGCGGCGGTTGCCCCAATAACGATCTGCAATGTAGCCGCCGAGTATGGGCGTGAGCCATATAAGGCCTGTGTAGCTGCCATACACACCATCCTGGGCATATTTATCGGTCTTTAGCAAGGCGTTGACCACATACAATACCAATAAAGCCCGCATTCCATAGTAGCTGAAACGTTCCCACATTTCAGTGAAGAATAATACGAAGAGTCCCTGAGGATGTTTGCCGCTTACAGGCTGCGCCATATATGTTGGGGGTTGATTTAGTAATTCAGTATAGGGATAAGATTGGGGGGCGGACATCCGTAAGGGGTGACCTGACCCTTAGCGGCGTAAAATAGTGATAAAATCTATACAGCCGCCCCAAACATCAATTAAAATTCGCCAATACAGGCGAATCCCCGAAATTCGCAGCGGTTAAAATGTACCATGAACACTATGAATATTCTACTCCTTGGCTCTGGAGGCCGTGAGCACGCATTGGCCTGGAAGCTTACACAAAGTCCAAAGTGTCAGCAGTTATACATCGCTCCGGGCAATGCCGGCACTGCTTTGTGCGGGACCAATATTAACATGTCTGTTACGGATTTTGATGCAATTAAGCAATTCGTGTTAGACAAGGAGATTGGTATGGTGCTGGTCGGTCCTGAGGAGCCGTTAGTAAAGGGTATTGTTGATCTGTTCAGGAAAGACAAGGCTTTGCAGCAAGTGGCGATCATTGGGCCTTCTCAATATGGGGCACAACTGGAAGGGAGCAAGGCCTTTGCGAAGAAGTTCATGATGCGTCATAATATACCAACTGCCCGGTATCGTGAGTTTGATGCTACCAATTATGCAGAAGGGATTCCATACCTGCAGCAGCATAGCTTACCCATTGTACTGAAAGCGGATGGACTGGCTGCCGGAAAAGGGGTATTGATCTGTCAGTCGCATGTGGAAGCGATGGCGGAATTTGAATTGATGTTACAGCAAAGCAAATTTGGCGATGCCAGTAAAAAGGTAGTGGTGGAAGAATTCCTGGATGGGATAGAGTTGAGCATGTTTGTGGTGACGGATGGCAAGAACTATGTGTTGCTGCCGGAAGCGAAAGATTATAAACGTATTGGTGTGGGAGACACAGGTCTTAATACAGGAGGCATGGGCGCGGTGAGCCCGGTGCCTTTTGCGGATGATGCGTTTATGAAGAAGGTAGTGGAAAAGGTGGTTGAACCCACTATAAAAGGTATTGAACAGGAAAAGATCGACTATAAAGGATTTGTATTTGTGGGGTTGATCAAAGTAGGCGATGAACCGTTGGTGATTGAATACAATTGCCGCATGGGTGATCCGGAAACGGAAGTGGTGATGCCCCGTCTGAAATCGGACCTGGTAGAACTGTTGGTAGCAACGGCCAATGAAACACTGGATACTATTCAAATAGAGACGGACAATCGTGTTGCCTGCACGGTAATGGCGGTGAGTGGCGGTTACCCGGGTAATTATGAAAAGGGGTATGCGATCAGTGGACTGGATGAAGTGTTTCCGGCGGATAGCCTTGTTTTTCATGCCGGCACTACTCCAAAGGATGATGAAGTGCTTACCAGTGGTGGAAGGGTATTGTGTGTTACTTCTTATGGTGATACGATATCTGATGCGGTGAAAAAATCAAAGGAAGTTTTGGAGCAGATCAGTTTTGAGGATATGTATTACAGGAAAGATATTGGTTATGAATTTCAGTAGTGAGTAGTGAGTTGTGAGTGGGTTTGCTTCGTTTTACTTTTGCTTCGATAGCAGATCCCTCCCTTCGGTCGGGATGACAAGAGAAGGAGATCGGGATGACAACAAAAAAGTTTCTCATGGGTCAACAGGAAGTACACTATAGCGATTACCTGCAGTTGGATAAAATCCTGCATGCGCAGTTACCGGAAAGTGATAAGCTGCAGCAACCGGCGCATGATGAAATGTTGTTCATCATTATTCACCAGGCGTATGAGCTTTGGTTCAAACAATTGTTGTATGAAGTGGATTCGGTGAGTGGCATCATGAAGAAACCTTCGGTGAATGACAATTCACCGGAATTGCAAACGGTGGTGCATCGTTTATCGCGCATGGTGTCGATTCTCAAGGTGCTGGTGGGCCAGATCGATATAATGGAAACGATGACGCCCATGGATTTCCTCGACTTCCGTGATATGCTGCGACCGGCTTCTGGCTTTCAAAGCTGGCAGTTCAAAATACTGGAAGCGAAACTGGGATTGAAATACGAACAACGTTTTGGCCAGCAATATTATGTTTCTCAATTGCGCAAGGAACAAGTAGACCTCATACGGCAGGTTGAATCGGAAAGGTCTTTTATTGAACTGCTGAATGACTGGCTGGAAAGGATGCCTTTTGTTGATGAAGCAGCCAATTTCTGGAATGATTACCGGAATATTTATGTAAAGAGCCTGGCCACGGCGGAGCAGGACAACCAGGCTTACTTCGATAGTGTATTTGATGATGCATCTGCCAGCGGAGAAAGAAGGTTAAGTCCCAGGGCCAGCCGGGCAGCCCTGTTTATTATGCTGTACCGGGGCTATCCTATTTTGCAACTTCCCTTTCAATTGTTGAATAGTCTGCTGGAGATCGATGAACAGCTGAGTACCTGGCGATATCGCCATATGGGTATGGTGCAGCGTATCATCGGCACGCGTATCGGTACGGGTGGCAGCACGGGCCGTGATTACCTCAAAGGGGCTTTGGATAAACATTATATCTTCTCGGAAATAGCCCGCCTTACCAGCTTTCTGATCGAGCGGCGAAAGCTGCCTGCTTTGCAAGCGGAACTGGAAGGAAAGCTGGGCTTTATGCACGGGTAATTGCCTGTTTCTTCCCTACTTATTGCACCGGAATGGCCTGGAACCCTTGGTTTCGGCTAGTTGCTCTTTGTGCTATGCAACAAGTGGTTGTATAGGGTCATTATCGAATATGACAGGGATCATATACGACTGATCCTGCTTTGATCCTCGGTTCTGATCCTCTATAAGTCCTCGTCAGGTCCTCTATAACTCCTCTATATGTCCTCGTCAGCTTTTGCCATATTGTAATTATTAATATTTATTTATCGTTGATAACGTATAGTTAACTGGTTCGCCAAGGACACAAAAAAGCGGGTCCCGATTTTAGTCGGGACCCGCAGTATGATTTGAACCTCAAAGGGTTATTTACGCTTCATTACTTTTTCGGCTGCTTCTACGATGTGCGGGGTAGACAGGCCATATTTCTCCAGCAATTGGGTAGGTGTGCCGCTTTCGCCAAAGGTATCGTTGGTACCAACATACTCAATAGGGATGGGCAGGTTGCGGGCTGCTACCTGTGCAACAGAGTCACCCAGGCCACCCAGGATGTTGTGCTCTTCTACAGTAACAGCACATTTGGTTTTGCTGATGGACTTGATGATGGCTTCGGTATCCAGGGGCTTAATGGTGTGGATGTTGATCACTTCCACGCTGATGCCTTTTTCCTGGAGGATGACGCCGGCTTCAATGGCTTTCCATACCATGTGACCGCAAGCGAAGATAGAAACATCGGTACCCTCAGAGAACACCTGTGCTTTACCAATTACAAAGTCTTCTACTTTGGTAAAGATCGGCCATACGGGACGACCAAAACGGAGGTAAACAGGGCCCTGGTAATCAGCAATAGCCAGTGTGGCTGCTTTGGTTTGATTATAGTCGCAAGGCACGATCACGGTCATGCCGGGCAACATCTTCATCATACCTATGTCTTCCAGGATCTGATGGGTAGCACCATCTTCGCCGAGTGTAAGACCGGCATGGGAGGCGCATATTTTTACATTTTTACCGGAGTAGGCTACAGATTGACGGATCTGATCGTACACACGGCCGGTAGAGAAGTTGGCAAAAGTAGTAGTGAAAGGGATCTTGCCGCCAATGGTCAATCCGGCTGCAATACCGATCATATTGGCTTCGGCAATGCCACACTGGATGAAGCGCTCGGGGAATTCTTTAATAAACTGGTTAAGTTTTAAAGAACCTGCGAGATCGGCTGTCAATGCAACGATATTAGAATTTTTGCGGGCCGCTTCTGCGATGCCATCGCCAAATCCACTTCTTGTATCTTTTTGCCCGGTGGGCTGTAACTCTTTCAGCATGGTCAAAATTTGGTGGTGCAAATATAAGTCCGAAAAGTCGGAAAGTCTGGAAGTCGGTAAATTCTATTGTGCTAAGTGTCTCATACTTTCAGACTTACTGACTTGCGGTCTTCCGGTCTAATTTAAATCGGCTGGTTTGCTCTGGTAGAATTTTTCATCTGTTTTGAGACGCTGCTCCCATTTCCAGGCGGTGAGCAACATATCTTCCAATGAATATTTTAGCTTCCAGCCCAGTGTCTTCACGGCAAAGTCATTATTGGCATAAATGGCGATCACATCACCGGGGCGACGGGGACCGATCACATAGTTGAGGTGTACACCGCTTACTTTCTCAAAGGTCTTGATTGCTTCGAGTACGGTGAAACCATTGCCACTGCCGAGGTTAAATACTTCGCAGCGTTTGGTGCTTTTGCCCTGTTCCAGGAATTGGATGGCCAGGGTATGGGCATGGGCAATATCGCTTACATGGATGAAATCGCGTACGCAGGAACCATCACGGGTATCATAATCATCACCATATACCTGCATCAGGGGCAGTTTGCCGATGGCTGTTTGGGTAATGGCGGGTACCAGGTTGGCGGGTTTGCCGATGGGCAGCTCACCGATCATGATAGAAGGGTGGGCACCTACGGGATTGAAATAGCGCAACAGCACGCACTGGGCGGCATTGGCTTTGGAAAATTCATTGATGATCTGCTCGCCCATTTGCTTGGTATAGCCGTAAGGCGATTCTGCTGGTTTGGGTGGTGTGGTTTCGGTAACGGGAATCTTATCAGGATTGCCGTATACGGTGCAGGAAGAAGAGAAAACAAAATGGGGGATGTTGAATTCCTGCACGCATTTGAGCAGGTTGATCAGGGAAACCAGGTTGTTCTCAAAATACATGAGGGGCTGCTCCACGGATTCGCCGACGGCTTTGAAGGCGGCAAAATGGATGATACCGGTAATGTCTTCGTTTTCCTGGAAAATGGCAAAGGTGTCATCAAAATTACAAAGGTCTACTTTATAGTTTTTGATCTTTTTGCCGGTAATCTTTTCAATGCCTTCAAAAATACGTGGACTGGAACGGGAGTTATTATCAACTGAAATAACTTCAAATCCGTTTTCTACCAGGTCTACAATGGTATGTGAACCGATAAAGCCACATCCGCCTGTAACAAGAATTTTGCTCATCTTATGGTGAATAGTGAGTGGTCAATGATCAATGCTGCCGCAGTAAGCAGGAACCGCGTCATCTGACAGAGCCTTGAATTATCAAAGACCAGGGTTGAAAATTGTTTTTCTAAATAGTTACAATAAACTCCTGTAAGGGGTACGGTATTGTTCAGGAAGTGATATCGAGCGCAAATTAGGATAACTTATTCACTTTTCTCTTTCAACACATTCATCAGGTATTGTCCATAGCCGCTTTTGAGCAAGGGTTGTGCCATTGCTTCGAGTTGTTCCCGGGAAATAAATCCTTTCCGGTAGGCTATTTCTTCGATGCAGGCTATTTTAATACCCTGACGCTGTTCAATGACCTGAACAAATTGTGATGCCTGCATGAGTGAATCGAAAGTGCCGGTATCGAGCCAGGCGGTGCCGCGGTCGAGGATGGACACTTTCAATTTTTTTCTGCGGAGGTATTCTTTGTTGACGTCGGTGATCTCGTATTCGCCCCTGGGGCTTGGTTGGAGCTCCCGGGCAATTTTCACGACCTCATTGTCATAGAAATATAAACCGGGCACAGCATAGTTGCTTTTGGGGGTAAGGGGTTTCTCTTCGATAGAGATCACCTGTTTTGCCTTATCAAACTCTACTACACCATATCGCTCGGGGTCGCTAACATGGTAAGCGTATACAATGCCGCCATCGGGGGTCGTATTTTTTTCGAGTTGTTCGCCAAGGCCTGCGCCGTAGAAGACATTATCACCCAGTACAAGGGCTACATCGTCTTTGCCGATGAAATCGGCACCAATCACAAAGGCCTGGGCCAGTCCATTGGGTACAGCCTGCTCGGCGTAGGAGAATTTTAATCCGAGTTTGGAGCCATCGCCCAGCAACCTGCTGAATTGTGGCAGATCGTAGGGGGTGGAAATAATGAGAATTTCCCGGATACCTGCCAGCATGAGGGTTGATAGGGGATAATAGATCATGGGCTTATCGTAGATAGGCATGATCTGCTTACTGATGGCGTAGGTAATGGGGTGCAAACGCGTTCCGGAGCCTCCTGCCAGTATAATTCCTTTCATCTGCTATTTGTTATTTTATTTTGGCCAGATGGAACCTCGCTATGGGAGTTCTTTTTTAAAGTAAAATTTACTGTGCTCGGTTTCATTAGACGTGGTTATTAATGCGCAAAAGTCATTGATTCTTTGCCAAAATAGCAAAAAAATCTAATGGTACTGCACTTAAACGGGGCAATAGGGGGTATTGGTACGGCGTCTTACAGAAAAGGTTAGAGAATTAATTTTACGATATAATATACAATAGCTGCCAGGAGGGCGCTCACGGGAATGGTGAGTATCCAGGCCCAGAGGAGGTTGATGGTAACACCCCAGCGAACGGCTGATAAACGTTTGGTGGCGCCTACACCCATGATGGCGCCGGTGATGGTATGGGTAGTACTTACCGGTATACTAAGGTGTTCTGCAAAAAAGAGGGTAGCGGCGCCGGCTGTTTCAGCAGCAACGCCTTCCAGCGGGGTTACTTTGGTGATGCGGGAGCCCATGGTCTTCACGATCTTCCAACCACCACTCATGGTGCCAAAGGCAATGGCGGTAAAGCAGGCCAGGGGTACCCAGTCGGGAACATTCTTTACATTGTCGAGGGTGCCGTTGGCTACCATTGCGGCACCTATCAGGCCCAGTACTTTCTGGGCATCATTGCTACCGTGACCTAAGCTGAAGAGTGCAGAAGAAACGAGCTGCAGCCGGCGGAACCAGCTTTCAGCCTTGTATGGATTGGCCTTGCGGCAGAGGTTGACGATGATAAGGGTGATAATGAGGGCCACCACCATACCGATGAGGGGGGCGCCGAATATAAACAGGAAGATGGGGACTACTACATTATAGTTAATAACTGTATAGTCTCCTTGTGAAAAGGCGCCCACATGGGCCAGGGCTGCGCCCATAAAACCGCCCAGCAGGGTATGGGAAGAAGAAGAAGGGATACCAAACCACCAGGTGAGGAGGTTCCAGGAAATAGCTGCTACCAGGGCCGAAAAGATCACTGGCAGGGTGATAAAGTGTTCATTGATGGATTTGGCAAAGGACATGCCTATCTTGAACTCTCCAATCCAGTATTTAGCGATAAAGTAGGCGGCAAAGTTGAATACGGCAGCCCATATTACGGCCTGGAAGGGGGTGAGTACTTTGGTAGAGACAATGGTGGCTATGGAATTAGCGGCATCATGAAATCCATTGATATAATCAAATACCAAGGCCAGTATGATGATAACAACCAGGAAAGTCATATTGAATTAATTTGAAAACCTGAAATAGGTGCTGGTTTGAAAATGGCCTTTATTAGAAGCCGGCGTTTTCAAATTAGTTAGGCGTATTTGATAATAATGGACTCGATCACATTGCCTGCATCTTCACACTTGTCGGTTACGATCTCCATTACCTGGTAAATTTCCCTTTTCTTGATCACTTCTTTGGCATCTGGCTCTGTTTCAAACAAGCGGTCGATGCTTAGGTCGAAGATATCATCTGCCTGATTTTCAATGCTGTTTACCTTAACCAGGGCATCAGTAATGGCCCTCATATTGCGCATGTTGCGCAATTCGAATACGGCATTTTTGATCTGCTCTGAGGCTTGTTCGATCAGGTCGGCCATTTTCTGGATGCCCTGATCGTTGGGATTTACTTTATAGAAGTTGATCTTTTTGGCGGAAGCGAAAATATAATCGCAAATATCATCGAGGGCGGTAGCGAGGTAGTGAATGTCTTCGCGGTCGAAGGGGGTAATGAAATTGCGGCCCAACTCGGTGAAGATCTTATGGGTGTAATCGTCGTTTACATGTTCCATGTCCTCGATCTGGGCTATGATGGCTGCCCGTTTGTCAAAATCTGGTTCTGTTACAACATCTTTCATTAGCCTGCCCATTTGCGCCACTGTTACAGCAACCTGTTCGAACAGTGTGTAGAAGATCTTGTCCTTCGGCATGAAAATCTTCATTATCGAGTTTAAGCCCATATCCCTTATTATTTGGTGGCAAAAATAGAACTAATACCCTACTGTAAAGGTGGAGGCAAATTGGTAATAATTTCTTAACAATAGCTTTTTTAATCCAAACTACCTTTGCGCCAATGTTATGAATATATGAACTTATTGTTAAGTACTTGCCGGACCGGAATTTTTGTATCACTACTGATTGCATCACAAGTAGTTGAAGCCCAATTTTTAACGGATATGATGGACACTACAACGGATGTAGGGAAGGGTTTACTGTCGATCTATAAAAAGTTTGACCGGATCCAGATAAGCGGGTATTTGCAACCGCAGTTTCAGGTGGCCAGCAAAAAGGGGGCGGAAAGTTTCAACGGGGGCAATTTTGCTCCTCAATCGAATAACCGTTTCAGCCTGCGCCGGGGCCGGCTTCGTTTTGACTATGTGCGGCTGAACGATCATGATCAGCCAATGGTGCACCTTGTATTCCAGGTGGATGGTACGGAGCGGGGGCTTTTTGTACGTGATTTCTGGGGTCGTTATTTTGAGAATAAGTGGCAGTTGTTTTCTTTCACGGCTGGTTTGTTTGCCAGGCCTTTTGGATATGAAGTAAACCTTGGCTCACCGGACCGGGAATCGCCTGAACGTGGGCGTATGTCGCAACTGTTGATGAGAACAGAGCGTGACCTGGGGGCTATGGTGAGTTTTGAACCAAGGCGGAAAAATCATCCGTTGCGCTATTTTAAATTGGATATCGGCGCTTTCAATGGGCAGGGGTTGACGGGCCCTGGTGAATATGATAGTTATAAGGATATCATCGGCCGTCTTTCTTTAAAGCCTTATCCTGTAACGAATAAGTTATCGGTATCCGCGGGGGTATCATTGTTACAAGGCGGGTTTGTACAGAATACCAAGTATGTATATAACATGAGTAACAATGGGAAAAAGGAATTTGTGGTAGATTCTTCGGAAGACAATTTGTACAGTGAAGCGCCGCGTGATTACCGGGGAGTAGATATGCAGTGGAAACTTAAACATGGGTGGGGAACCACTGAGTTGCGTGGTGAATATTGGTGGGGAACACAAACGGCCACGGCCAATGATACAGAAACACCCGGGCTGCTGCTTACTACACCTTATTATATAAGGAAGTTTAATGGAGCCTTCTTTTATTTTCTGCAGAACATAGTGAATAAGAATCACCAGGTGGGTGTAAAGTATGATTGGTATGATCCGAATACGGAAGTAAAGGGCAAAGAGATCGGCGAGGTAGGCAATAATATTACTGCTGCCAATATCCGCTATGATACCTGGAGCTTTGGATACAATTATTATATAAATGAACATCTAAAGCTGATGTTGTGGTATGATATTGTCAAGAATGAATCTACTTCAATACCGGCTTATTTGTCTAACCAAAACGCGAATGTTTTCACCTGCCGGTTACAATTCAGATTTTAGGAGTATTGACCGGGGCATTGAAGGTAAATGACTGATTTAGGGTATTTGACGGCTTTTTCGACTTGTTGTTAACAATTAGAAAACATAAACATAACATTTGCGAAACATTGACATAACATTGAGGCTGCAAAAAGCTGCAGTTAATAATTCCTTAACATTACAGTAATGTGGCGGTAATATGCCCCTGATACTTTTGCCCGCACATTAAATAGACTGTTGTGAGCAAAAAGTACTTCTTGTTAGTGGCATTTATTTTTGTAGCCTTTGTTTCTTTTGCCCAGACCGGAAAAATTACCGGTAAAGTCCTGAACGGTAAAAATGAGCCTCTGCAAGGTGTATCTATCAAGATCACCGGTGCACCTGGCGGTACCACTTCCGACGTTGAAGGTCGATTCACGCTTTCGCTTCCCACTGGTAAAAAATATGAATTAACATTTACTGCGGTAGGTTATGCTGCCAAGGTGTTGAGTGAAGTAGAGACAACTGCCGGTCAGGTGAATGAGGTGTCTATCGTAATGGAAAAAGGCGGTGCCGAACTGAGCACTGTAACTGTTACCAGCCGCCGCACGCCTGCACGTCTTGAAACTGTTAACTCTGTAATTGCTTTCCAGAAAAATACAGGTACGGTTGCCTCTGTGGTTTCAGCTGAAACGATTCGCCGTTCTCCGGATAGAAACACGGGTGATGTATTGAAAAGAACACCGGGCGCCAGTTTACAGGACGGAAAATTCCTGGTAATAAGAGGTTTGGCGGACAGGTATAACCAGGCCATGCTGAATGGTATCCTGCTTACCAGCACAGAACCTGATCGTAAGACTTTCTCCTTTGACCTGATACCTGCTCCCATGATTGATAATATTATTATCAATAAAGCTTTCCTTCCTGAATATCCGGGAGAGTGGGCAGGTGGTCTTATACAGGTAAATACAAAAGACATTCCTTCGCAGAACTTCTTCAATGTACAGATTGGTACAGGGTTTAATACACAAACAATTGGTAAGGATTTCTACAAGGTGAAGGGTAGTGGTACAGACTGGCTGGGGATTGATAATGGCGAAAGGGGATTGCCAACGGGTTACAAAACCAAGACTGCCTTTGATAACCTGAGCCGTTCGGAAAAAACTGAGCTGGGAAAATCAATGCCGAATATCTGGACAGCAGAGCGGGCTTCTGCTCCTCTCAATGCTTCTTTCCAGGCAAATGGTGGTTTCACTACTAAGCTTTATAATAAGACGATTGGTGGGACATTTGGAATCATTTATAATAAGAGCAATCGAATTGTAAAGATGATGAACCGCCGGAATAGTTTCAGTGGTAATATTGTCAGTTATAATTATGATTATGAAGATGATCGTTATGCACAGGATGTAACGCTGGGTGCTTTGGGAAGTTTGAGCATGGTGATCAATCCTAATAATAAGATATCTGTAAAGGCTATTGCGAATGTTAATACGGCGAATTATTTTACTGATCGGGCCGGTCTTGATCTGGACCGGAAGAATGAAGTAAAATCTTCTGAATTAACTTTCAAACAAAATACTTTCGTTACTACACAGATCACGGGTGAGCATGGTATCCTGCCAGCGCTGAAATTAAAATGGTATGGTTCATTCAATATCCTGGATGGCTATAGCCCTGATCAACGTCGTATTTCTTATGTGCGTAATCAGGGGTCACAGGATGTATACCGGTTGCAACTGGCCAACAGTCTTTCGCAGGAAAGCGGCAGCCGCATTTTTCAGAACCTAAGTGACTATATCTATACTGCAGGTGGTGATCTTTCTTATAACTTCAACCTGTTTGGACAAAAGCAAACGGTAAAAGGTGGATATATGTTCCAGGTGAAGGACCGCCTGTATGATGCCAAATTGTTTGCTAATTATCTTCCTCTTGATAATGATGCTTTGCGTCAATTGCCGGCCGATCAGGTATTTGCACCAGGTAATTTTGGCGATGGTTCACCCAACAGCAATAAGATCGCATTTGATGCGATCAAAGGAAATTCTTTTCGCTACCTGGCTAATACGATCCTGAATGCGGGTTTCATTCAATTTGACAACCAGTTTTCCGATGCCTTCCGTTTTGTATGGGGTGTTCGGGTAGAAAATTATGATCAGCTGGTGGGCAGTGTTAAGGCATCAGATCCCCGCCATACGCATACTGAAGTAAGAGACTTTCTTCCGGGGTTTAATGCTACTTATAAGCTGACTCCGAAGACAAATATTCGTTTGTCGGGTTCTCAAACAGTGATCAGGCCTGAGCTTCGTGAGCTTTCTTTCCTGAACCTGTATGATTTTGAACTGAATGCCTCTGTGCAGGGTAATCCGGACCTGAAAAGGACAAAAGCTACCAACGTAGACCTGCGTTATGAGTTGTATCCCAAAAGTGGTGAAGTGTTTACATTAGGTGTGTTCTACAAATATTTTGACAAACCTATCGAGCAGATCTACAGTGAAGGTAGCGGTGGCGCCAGCACGTTCAATTATCAGAATCCAGATCAGGCTACCTCTTATGGAGTAGAAGTAGAGATCCGCAAGAAGCTTGATTTTGCTCCTGCACTGAAGAATTTTACTTTCCAGGGTAATGCTGCTTATATATCCAGTAAGGTAAAATCGGATGCTCAAAATATTAAGATCGACAGGCCGATGCAGGGGCAGTCGCCCTACCTGATCAATCTTGGGTTGATGTATGACCTGCCCAATAAGGGGCTGAATGCTACTGTACTGTTTAACCAGATCGGTCAGCGTATTTACCTGGTAGGTGATATCAGTGCCGGCGCGGGATCTCCTGATATTTACGAAGCCCCCAGGCCAGTACTGGATTTTCAAATTGCGAAGAAGATCCTGAAAACCAAAGGTGAGATCCGCGTAAATGTATCAGATATTCTGAACCGCACGCAATACTTCTACCAGAATAACAATGGTAAAGACAGCTACCAGAAGAGTACCGATCCTTACCGTTTTACCCGCAAGTTTGGTACAGCCATCAATGCTACGTTTAATTATTCCTTATAAAACTTTATAAAATACAAATACTAGATCATGAAAAAGAACATTTTATTTCTCTCCGCTATTACGGTGCTCCTTGCTTTAAGCTGCCGTAAGATAGAAATGGATGGTGATGGAGATGGAGGGGGAAACGGCGGTGGAAACGGGGAAACAGTCACCCTCGAAGGCCGTATTGACAAGGACATGACCTTGACCAGGGATAAAACATATATATTAAAAGGGAAGGTTTATATAGTAGGTGATCACACATTGAAAGTTGAGGCTGGTACAACGATCAAAGGTTCCTATTCTGGTTCTGATGTAGCAGTACTGGTGATTTCACGTGGTTCCAAACTGGTGGCTAATGGCACAGTAGATGCACCGATCGTATTTACCTCTTCATCACCTTCTCCTGCTTCAGGCGACTGGGGTGGCATTGTACTTTGTGGTAAAGCAAATATCAATACTGCTTTTGCCGGTACAGGCGGTGGTCAGGGTATTTTAGAAGTAGAAGGTGGTGTGAACAATGCCAATGGCGATGGCCTGGCAGGTGGTGGCACTACACCCAACGATGATGACAGCTCTGGCGTGCTGACTTATGTACGTATTGAATATGCTGGTTACGCTTTCCAGCCTGATAAAGAGGTGAACAGTCTTACGATGGCTGCTGTAGGACGGAAGACTGTTATCGATCACGTACAAGTTACCTATGCTAAAGATGACGCTTATGAGTGGTTTGGCGGTACGGTGAATTGCAAATACCTGATTGCCTACAAAACACAGGATGATGATTTCGATACGGACAACGGCTTCAGCGGTAGTGTACAATTTGGTTTGATCATTCGTGATTCACTGATTGCGGATCTTTCTAAATCGGAAGCTTTTGAAAGTGATAACAACAGTACAGGAACAACGGCCACTCCGCAGACTAAAGCTGTATTCAGCAATGTATCTGCTTTTGGTCCTCTGGCTACTTTGAGCAATGTAGGTAATAGTAACTTCCTTGGATCTGCTGCACAGATCAGGAGAAACTCTTCTATCTCTATCTTTAATACTGCTCTTGTAGGCTGGCCTTCCGGTATTGAGATCAGCGATAAAGATGGTACTGCTACTTCTGGTAATATTACAGCCGGAACCTTGCAATTGAGTGGTATATTCATTGCTGGTTGCCGGAAACCTATCAATTTTGTATCAGGTCCCAATACTGTTGCGGGTACAACAGAAGCGTCAGTAACGACCTGGTTTACCAGCAATACCAAGAACAAGGGTTCCATGACATTGGATGAGATCCGCATCACACGTCCATTTGATTATGCTAACCCTGACTTCATTCCCTTTGGTACTTCACCACTGGTACTTCCCACCGGCGCATCAAATACCAATTTTGATGATCCGATCTTAACTGCCCGTCCTTTCATCCAAAAGGTAGATTTCGTTGGTGCAATTGCTCCTTCTGGTGCATACGCTAACTGGCACAAAGGCTGGACAAGGTATAATTAATCTGACAACTTACATAACTGGCAATAAGAAGGCCGCTTCCGCTTTGGAAGCGGTCTTTTTCTTTTATTGGGGATCATTTAAGACTTGAGCTGGTCGTTGTTGGATGTGGGGTATATTGGTACACTACTTCGTAAGGTGATTTGCGGAGGCTGGCCAATAAGCTGCCGATAGGAAGATCTTCTTTTTGGGGTGTGGGTTCGCATACGGAGTATTTGTTGCCATTGTAGAGTATGGATTTCCCGTGGGGCTTATCAAACTGTACTGCTATGGTTACATGTTTGGGATAAGCCAGTACAATCATGGGCAGGTTATAAATTTCTTTTACGAGGTAAAAAAATAAAGCAACCCTGTCTTCGCAATCGCTTTGCTCATAAAACAAGGTCTGTTCGGGCGATAAGCGCTTTTCACTGCCAAAGTTTTCGGAATCTGTCTCAAACAGAAATGCGTAGCGTGTAAACCGCATGAGGTAATCTACACCATTTTTTGTGTTCATACGCCTCACATTCTTCCTGAGCAAGGGGATGAGTGATTGATAGGTTTCCTTGCTGAGTGGAATATTGAGCTGGGACTCATAATCGACGGTTGGGTAATTGGTAAAGAGTGTTATTACCTGGGGATTCAGCTTTACTTTAAAATGATAGTCGTTGTCATTGTAGGTGAAATGGAGGTCTTTTTCCTGGTAATCCAATGGACTGAATTCGGGTAGCTTGCGGATCTTGTAGGAGAATACTTTTTCTGCAGCGGCTTCGGGAACGTTGATGGGGGTGAATCTTTCTTTCAGAAAATTGATCTCTGCATAATCATGGTAATTGAGGCAAACATATTGTTTATTGTTGTTTATGCGGGTGGGAATATTGTAGATATCTTCATCGCACCGAACATAAAAGAGCAAACGTGTGCCGGACTGAGCCAGAAATGCATCGTAGCCTGTTTGTGTAAGCAGGAACCACTTGTATAATGTATACCGGAGGTAATCGTCAGCTTTGGGGCTTATGTATTGGGCTGTTTTGCGTATGAGCTGATAGAATAGCCAATCATCAGGTTTGTATTTTTCTTTGTACGCTTTTAGGGCGCTGACGATGGGGTGATAATATTCATTATTCACACTGGTGTAAAATGCCTGAATAGATTCTTCGGATAAAGGCAGCTGAAAAGACTGCAGTTGGGCTTTATCAAAAGTAAACTGAAGCGGGGTGCTACAAAAGTCGAATTGAATAATGGAGGAGGGGTACTGTGTCTGCGAAAGAACAGGTTGGATGGTTGTAACCAGGAGTAGCCATAGTATGATCACTTTAGTTTTCACGGCAAGCCCTTGTATACCTAATTTACAAAAAAATATCAACTATACCTATTAAGCCTGCAATTGGTTGTTTATGAAGGCCTTAAAAGGAAGCCGCCGGAGTGTATCGTGTGAGGATTGTTAACGGTAGCGTAAACTTCTATTAAAGCGGACATAACACGGCCTAGGTAACTTGCAGCCGCCAGACAGCATTCATTTGTGATTGATATAAGAAAACGATTTTTAAAGCGTAGAATTTTCTCATGTGACTGCAGCCGTGCGATTTCCATCGTGACGGCTTTTTTTATGGAAATAAGGGGAAGCCTGCTTTAACATACCAGATATTAAAAGCCGCGTATACAAACTACACCTGTAGGTCTCTGTTAGTGTGAGACAAATGGAATTTAATTTTAAATTGAATAAGGAAAGTGGGTAGTGGGCGCTCATATTGAGTACTCGTAATTTTACTAATCCGCTTGAGGTATTGTGAAATTATCACAAAGGCAAACCGTTCATGGGCAGAATGAAGCCGGTGATACATATTGCTGGCTTGCATATTTATCATGAGAATGAAATAGTTGGCTGGTTATGAATTTCCTAATCATCCAGCTACGTACCTTTACTGTCTAATTTGATCAACACAACTATTTATAAGTGAGAGGAATTCTCTCATGTGACTGACGCCGTTCGATTTCTATCGTGACGGCTCTTTTTTTTAGATTCTCCCCAGGCATTGTTTTGGCTATAACCGATAACTGACGCCAATATTCCTCAATTATTTATACTTCTGCCCTGCTTTCCATGAAGTCTATTGTTTTAAGAGACTGCTGTATTATTCTGGTACGGTGCTTGTTATTAACCAATTATTGATAACTAATAAATATTGATCTATGAAAACATTACTTATTGTAGTAGCAGTACTGTTTACAGCTACGACCACTATTAGTGCATTAGGGACTGAAAACCGGGCTCTGACACCGTCTGAAGATGGGTATTCTGCCAATTTCCAGGATACTACCAAGAAGAAGAAAGACAAAAAGAAAAAGGACACAACACAAAAGAGAGATACATCTTTCGCTCAATACCATCACTAAAAACGGTGTCATGAGATCAAAAAGGAAAAGTCGTCCCACACAGTATTGTGGGGACGACTTTTTATATATAGAAAGAATGGGCGCTTAATTGAAGATCAGCTCAGGGTAAGGGATGTCGAGTTTGTGTTTGAGATCTGAGCAGCGGAACATCAGAATGTTGATAATGGCTTCTGTTGAATACTGATAGCTGATGGTGGGAGTTACGGGGTCATTTACCCAGTTGTTAAATGTATCGGTGAAGTCGTCATCCAGCTTATCCAATGTTTTAACTCCAATCTTTTTCAAGGCGGCGGCATTGCACATTTGCTCGTATTGCCCCTTGATGGGTATGGCAATCATCTTCTTCTTCAGGTGTAAAGCTTCTGCCGGCGTTTCAAATCCTGCACCACAAACAATACCATGGCAACTGATGAGACTGCGGTTGAAATCTTCCTTACTAACTGGTGTGAGGGTAATATTGCCGATGGTCCTTCTCTCTTTGGTTTGACGGGAAAAAACTTCAAAACGATGATCCTTAAAAGGCGCCAGCAAGGCCATCAGCTCATTGTCGCAATAGGAGGGCAGGTATACGGTGATGTGTCCGTCGTTCCTGGCTTCTGATTCCAGTATCTCCTTTTTAATAACAGGAGAGAAAATGAAATCGTCGTATGACTCGAAGTGAAGGCCTATATATTGTGTTGCTCTTGCATAGTTCTGGAGTATCCATTCTCCAAATTTGTTGGTTTTTTCCGGCCTTGGGGTTTTGTCGGAGAGGAAGCTGGCCTGGTGTCCAAAGTTGACAGAAGGGACTTTTTTGCGGGCACAGGCGATGGAGGTGATAATTTCAAAGTCATTTAATACGAGATCGTATTTCTCAACGGGCAGGTCCCTGGCTTCTTTCATGATGCGCAAGGGGGAGATGCTGCGGGTAAGTTTCCAATAATCAAGGGAACCTTTGCAGGTGTAGAAAAGGCTAAGCCCGTTGCTCCGGTACTTGACGGGTGCATCGAGGGGCAGGGTACTATTGGCTCCGCTAAGAAAAAGGTCTACAGTTCCAAACTTCTGCAGCCAGGGTAGTAGTTCCATTGCCCTGCTGATGTGTCCGTTGCCTGTAGCCTGTAAAGCATAAAGTATTTTCATGTGTGTGCTTACGTATTATTAGATGGCTAGTGAGTTGATGTAAAAGCTGATTTCGTCTGTAACTACATTTACCTGCCTGCTCATTTCGGTAGGAACATGCTGGAAGTCCTTTTCATTGTATTCAAATATCTTCCACTCATTGTGACTATACTCCAGTGCTGTGAGGTGCTCCACCCAGTCGCCGGAATTGAGATAGGTCACTTTTCCCTGTTCGTTTTCTACTACTCTTTTCTGGGGCTGGTGAATATGCCCGCAGATCACGTAGTCATATTTCTTTTCAATGGCCAGCTCGGCAGCAATCATTTCAAAGGTGTTGATCTTGGCCATCTTATTTACTTCGGCCATTACTTTCTTGGAAATGGATAGTTTTTCCCGTCCCAGCGATTTCAGGATAAAGTTCACAAACCGGTTGAAGAGGATGAGCATGCCATATCCATTGCTGCCCAGCTTTGCCAGGATCTTAGCGCCTCCTTTGGAAGTGTTATCAAAAACATCCCCATGAAAGATCCAGGTCATCTTATTGTCAATTTCCAATACCAGTTTATCGGTAAGGGTGAAATTGCTGAGCTGGAAATCTGCATACTTCCTGAGCAGCTCATCATGGTTGCCTGTGATGTAGAATACCCTTGTACCTTTGGTCATGAGGTTTAACACCTCTTTGATGACAGCCATATGGGAGGAAGGGAAGTATCTTTTGGAGAACTGCCAACCGTCTATAATGTCACCATTAAGGATAAGAATATTAGGAGCAATACTTTTAAGGTAAGCTACCAGTTCCCGGGCATGACAGCCGTAGGTTCCCAGGTGAACATCGGAAATAACCACTACGTCTACAGGACGTTTATCCATGGAGTTTGGGTTTTGCAAATTTCCAAAGCACATGTTACCCCAGCTTTAAGCGGAGGTTAAGTAATTGTTTTCTAAATATGAACAGAGTATTAACAGATTATGGGATTTTAACTGCAGTTTAATTGGAAACGATCTGCTTTTATCCGGGACGGTCTATATTTTAATTAATATTGTACTCCATCTTAACGTATCCCTACTATCATGCAGGAAGACCTCATTTTACTCATCGGAGAAAAACTTAAATCGAAGCGTACTCAGAAAAATATCACGTTGGAAGAACTGGCCAACAGGGCAGGGGTAACCAAGGGACTGATCTCACAGATTGAAAATAACCGGACGGTCCCATCTCTGCCGGTACTGTTTAACCTGATCCATTCTTTGGGGGAAGACCTCAAGAGCTTTTTTGAGGATATGCATGAGCATTTTACGAATGGTCATGTTTTAATTGTGCGCAAAGGAGAAGAGAAGCCCTTTGAAAAAGAACCGGTGAAGGGGTTCTCCTATAAGCGTATCCTTACGAAAAGCATTGTGGCGCAAGCCATTGACATTGCTGTGCTGGAATTGAAGAAAGGGGCGGGCCGTAAGCAAATGATACAAACAGATGCTTTTGAGTGCAAGCATATCCTTAAGGGGAGTATTGAATACCAGATAGAGAAGGAAAAATTTCTTCTGAATACTGGTGATACGTTATTTTTTGATGGCCGTGCGAAACACCGGCTGCGTAATATTGGAGATACAGAGGCGACCATTTTAGTAGCCTACCTATTCTAAAATACTGGTTTTCATATCGCTTCCTCGTATAAGCGCATATTTATAAATACTTAACTAAGGTTTAGTATTTATAAACATTTAATGCTTTGTTAAACTCTGCATAACCTTCCCTTTACATACCCCGGCTAATTTCGGGTCTCAATCTTATTATCACTCTCTCCATTTAAAAACAATCTGTTTATGAGTAAATGCTACCTTATTACAAGGGTGGTAACGGCATGTCTATTGCTGACCTTACCATTGCTATCTCTCGCACAAAAGCCGATTTCCGGAAAAGTTATTTCGACTAAAGACCAGACGCCTGTAGCAGGTGTATCTGTAGTAGTAAAAGGAAGCTCTACAGGAACGGCTACTACGGTGGATGGCACCTTTGTTATCGATGCCAAAACCGGTGACGTGTTGTTATTTAGTGGAGTGGGATTGTTGTCCAAAGAAGTGGCTGTAAACGGAAGTATGATGGAGGTTGCTTTGGAGCAGGATGCCCGGGCGCTGAATGAAGTGGTGGTTACTGCCCTGGGTATTAAAAAGGAAAAGAAAAAGTTAGGTTATGCAGTACAGGAAGTAAGGGGAGACGACCTGGTAAAGGCGCGTGAGCCGAATCCTATTAATTCGCTGGTAGGTAAAGTGGCTGGTTTGACGGTAGGTGCATCTGCCGAAATGCTGGGAACGCCACAGCTGGTATTGCGTGGACGGAGTATTGGCTTGTTTGTGGTAGACGGGGTACCTATTAACTCTGATACCTGGAATATCAGCCCGGATGATATTGAAACTTATACGGTATTGAAAGGAGCTACGGCTTCTGCGTTGTATGGTTCCCGTGGTTTGAACGGTGCTATCATGATCACTACGAAAAGGGGCTCAAGGGATAAGCGTGGATTTTCGATAGAGTTCAATTCCAGCACAATGTTTGAAAAAGGCTTTAACGCCATTCCCAAGGTGCAGGATGAATATGGTCCTGGCGATCATGGCAAATATGCTTTTGTTGATGGTAAAGGTGGTGGCACGAATGATGGTGATTATGATGTGTGGGGGCCTAAATTTGAAGGCCAACTGATACCACAATATGATAGTCCTGTAGATCCGGTAACTGGTGTGCGCAAAGGTACGCCCTGGGTAGCCCGTGGTAGGAACAATCTGAACCGGTTTCTCCAGAAAGGCTTACTTTCTACCAATAATATATCGGTTTCGTCCCGCAGTGATAAATATGATCTGCGCTTTTCGATCTCTAATAGTTATCAGAAAGCGATTGTTCCGAATATGAAGATCAATATTACCAATTTCAATATTTCTGCCGGTTACAATTTCTCTGATAAGGTGAGGCTGGAAGGCTACCTGAATTACAATCGTCAGTATACACCCAATTTTCCGGATGTCAACTATGGTCCCAATAGTATGATCTATAACATTACGATCTGGGCCGGTGCGGACTGGGATGTGGACCAGATGCGTAATTACTGGCAGCCAGGTAAAGAAGGCGTACAAAGTATTTATGCTGAATATCAACGCTACCACAATCCGTGGTTTATGGTAAAGGAATGGCTGCGCGGCCATTATAAGACGGATGTGAATGGCTATGCCAAGCTTACCTATGAGCCGGTAAAGAACATAGAATTGATGGCCCGCACACAGGTTAGTACTTATGACCTTTTCAGAAATGAGAAGATGCCTTTTTCGGCTCACCCTTATGGCCGTGAGGAAGGACGTGGGGATTACCGGGAAGACAAGCGTACATTGTTTGAGAACAATACGGACTTCCTGGCTACGTATAGCAATCGTCTGAAGGGTAATATTGATATCAAAGGATCACTGGGCGGTAATATCCGCAGTTTTAAATACAACAGCAGCTTTGTAACCACGGATTACCTGAATGTACCAGGCTGGTATAATTTCAACAATAGCCGTAACCCGTTGAAAGCTTCGAGCTTTGCTTCGGATATGCTGGTATTGAGTGGTTATGGTTACCTGGATGTATCGTTGAACAAGTATGCCAATATCTCTTTGACAGGCAGGTTTGATAAGTCTTCCACACTACCTACAGACGATAACCTGTCTTTTTATCCATCAGCTTCTGTAAGCACGGTATTGAGTGATTATATGGTACTGCCTGAGGTGGTTTCTTTTCTGAAGTTCAGGGGTTCTTATGCCAACGTAAAGGGTGGATTGACACAGGCTACTATCGGAGCTACTCCGCAGGCCAGTTATCCATTGGGTTATGGGTCTGAATATTATTCTACTTATGATGGGCCTTCTTATGAAAACTGGTCGGCCTATAATGCTCAAAGGGTTTATGAAAGTACGCCAGGTGCCTATTTTACAAGCTTATTGAGTAATACAGATATTAAGCCTTTCTCCAGTACGGTATATGAGGCTGGCGCTGATGTTCGTTTCCTGAATAATAAGATAGGTGTTGATGTTACTTACTTCCGTACGAAGGATGGACCACGGATCTTTACGCTGCCTATGTCTCAAACCTCTGGTTACACAGGTATTTTGCAAAACGGGATCACAACCAGGAAAACGGGATGGGAGGTTTCGTTGAATGCAACGCCCATCACGAATAAGAAAGGAATTTCCTGGAATACGATGATCAACTGGTCGGCTTTTAAAGAAGTATATACTAAGTTCTATGGAGATGTACAACAGTTGGATGTTTACACTAAAATAGGTGACCGTGTAGATAAATTCATTGGTTCTGCCTTTGTAAAGACGCCCGATGGGAAGATCATCAATGATGCGGGTGGCCGACCTATCCGTAACCCGGTTTCACAAGTGCAGGGGAATACGAATCCTGATTGGGTATGGAGCTTTATCAATAATGTAAGTTATAAGAATTTCAGGCTCGGCTTCCAGTTTGATGGCCGTGTAGGCGGCAAGATGATCAATTATATACAGCAGCAGACGTATCGTGGTGGTCGTCACATCAATACTGTAGAGGGTAAAATGGGTGATGCCCGCCTGCAAGACTATAAGGGGGTGAAATCCTGGGTAGGAGAAGGGGTAGTGATCAGTAACGGAACGGCTATAGAGTATGATAACCTGGGCAATGTGACAAATTATGGCAAGCTGCAATATGCGCCTAATACCACGCCTACCTTTTTGCAAGACTATATCAGCTTCTATTATAATACCAATGAGGCTAACCTGATCGATAAAACTTTTGCCAAGCTGCGTGAGGTAACGCTTACCTACACGGTGCCTCAGACTATATTGGGTAAGAGTTTTATGAAACAAGCCAGTATATCGCTGGTAGGCCGTAACCTCCTGTATTTCTCCAAATACAAAGATGTGGATATTGATCAGTATGCAGGCAGTCAGGGAAGTTCAAGTTTGCAAACGCCTACTGCAAAACGCTATGGTGTTAATATCAATATCACTTTTTAATAAATTATTGAAACAAGCAGTTATGAAATCCAACAATATTGTAATAATACTCCTGCTGGCTTTACTGGCAGGTGGCTGTCAAAAGAAGTATGACGAGTATGCTTCGAATCCCAATAAGCCAGCTTCGGTGCCTCCGGGGTTGGTACTGACAGGAATTCTGTCTGATATGAATGCAGACAAGCCCTGGAGCCTGGTCACCCGCTGGTGTCAGTTTGATAACTGTAATTATAATTATTATGGTGATCAGCGCTATGACTGGACAGGAACTGATCTTAATTATTCTTCGCTAACGAACGTAATAAAAATGGAAGAAGAAGCGAAGAAAGTAAATGAGCTGGATCAAAAGACCTACAATGCGCTGGGTAAGTTTTTCCGTGCATGGTTTTTTTACCGGATGACGAACCTGGTAGGGGACCTGCCCTTAAAAGATGCACTGAAAGGATATGAACAAGCGGCCCCGGCTTATGATACGCAAAAGGAGATCTTCGTTCAGATATTAAAATGGCTGGAAGAAGCCAATGCTGAAATAGCGGTAGTGGCTGCGCAGAATGATGGCAAGCTTGATGGGGATATTTATTTCGGTTCCAAAAAGGCATGGCAGTCTGCTATCAATGCTTTCAAGCTGCGGGTATTAATCGCTTTAAGTAAGAAAGAAGCGGATGCGGATCTGAAAGTGAAGCAAGTATTTGCCGCTGTGTTGGCGGATCCTGCTAAATACCCGCTTTTCAAAAGTGAAGGAGATAACTTAAAGTATGTTTATAACCCCATCAATAAATACCCCAGCAATCCTGATAACCTTGGGTTTGATGCTACGCGTTATAATATGTCGGCTACCTATCTTAATACGCTTGTACAGTTAAAAGATCCCAGGGCCTACATAACAGCAGAGCCTGCTACAAGGCAATTAACGGCTAATAAGAAGACACCCGCAGATATTACAGCTTATGTAGGGGCTCCCTCTGGCGAAGACCTTGCTGCCATGTCATCTAAGATGTCGAGTGTGGATACGGCGGATTATTCTGTACGTAGCCGAAGCAGGTATTATTCTAATTATACAGCAGAGCCGGGGACGCTGGTAGGATACACGGAAATGTGTTTCAATATTGCCGAGGCGATCAACAGGGGCTGGATTACTGGAAGTGCAGAAGATTGGTATAAAAAAGGTGTCAAGAGCTCCATCGCTTTCTATGGTATTCCGGTAGAAGCACCGGGAACGTTCAGTAAGGTATATCCTTTTGGCGTACCCAAAGCAGTTACTTACGCTATTAATTTTGATTTTGAGGGTACTTATTATCAACAGGCTGCTGTGAAGTATGCCGGTAACACGGCTACTGGTTTGCAGCAGATATTGTTGCAGAAGTACCTGGCATTTTTTCAAAATTCCGGATGGGAAGCCTATTTTAACTGGCGGCGGACAGGGGTACCGGTCTTCGATGTGGGTACGGGTACGGGCAATAGCAGCCGTATTCCCAAGCGCTTTCAGTATCCCAATTCGGAGCGTACGGCCAATGGCAGCAACTGGGAGAAAGCGGTAAAGAATCAGTTTGGCGGCGCCACGGATGATATTAACGGGGATATGTGGCTGATTAAATAATAATTCCTTAATCATAGGAATGTTACCCGCATTAAAGTTCTTTGTTAGCTTCGAACCCTGTTTTTGATCCTGCAAAAATGACCTGCAGATCACCACCGGGGGTGAATGCACGACCTCTATTCTTTATTGGCAGTACGTTCTACAAATATTTAAGCAATCGTAGCAGTTTCTTAATGTTGACGGCGGAGCTTTTCTAAGGTCCGCCCTTTTTTATTTTCCCACCAACTCACCTACAATCATGAAACCTATTTTTTTATTAGTGGCAACCATTATGGTTGTTATAACAGCAATGGCACAACACCGTAAAACGGAGAACCTGATTATTGTAACGCTGGATGGCATGCGCTGGCAGGAGGTCTTTAAAGGTGTTGACGCTGTATTGATGAATGACAGCAGCTTTAACCAGAACAGGGAAGGGATCAAACAAAAGTTCTGGGCAGAAGAGGTAACAGAGAGGAGAAAAAAATTATTCCCTTTCCTGTGGTCAACTGTAGCGGAGCAGGGGCAGTTGTACGGTAACCGCCAATTTGATAACAAGGTAGATAATGCCAACCCGCATTGGTTTTCCTATCCGGGCTATAATGAAATAATGACGGGTTATCCGGATACGGCTGTCAACTCGAATGATAAAATCTTCAATAAACATGAGAATGTGCTGGAGTTCATCAACAAGCAAAAAGGGTATGCAGGCAAGGTAGCTGCTTTTTCAACCTGGGATGTATTTCCCTATATCCTGAATGAGCCGCGCAGTGGGGTGTATGTGAATGCAGATGTGGATACGCTCAAGTTTAAGGCCCCGGGGCTTCAGTTATTGAATGATATGCAGTTCCTGAGTACTAAGCCGATTGGTGTTCGTCCTGATATTATTACTTATATGGCGGCCCGGGAATATCTGAAGGAATACAAGCCAAAAGTGCTGTATATTGCTTTTGACGAAACGGATGATTTTGCACATGCGGGCATGTATGACCAATACCTTGGCAGTGCCCATGCGGAAGATGCCATGATCCGTGATATCTGGAATACGGTGCAGTCTATTCCGGCATATAAAGGCAAGACGACTTTGCTGGTTACTGTAGACCATGGCCGTGGCGATAAGGAGAAGGGCAACTGGAAACATCATGGACGTAATATTGAGGATGCGCATGAGATCTGGCTGGCGGTATTGGGGCCGGACACGAAGCCTACCGGAGAAGTGAAGGCACCTGGGCAATTGTACCAGCAGCAAATTGCAGCAACGATCGCACGGCTATTGGGTATGAATTTTACGGCCAACCATCCTGTGGCGGATCCTATTCGAACAGTATATTCAAATTAATTAGTATGAATAATGTTCAGGCGGAAGCCATTGCTACGGAAATTATTGCTTTGTATGAGCACCATGGGGGCGCCGAGTATGCCGGTGAAAAGGTGACGCAGTTGGAGCATATGGTACAGGCGGCACAATTGGCAGAGCAACATGGGCACGAGGAGGAAGTTATACTGGCTGCCTTTCTTCATGATATTGGTCATATCTGTGTGTCGGCAGTGGGTGACAATGAAATGGATGGGTATGGGATTAAGGATCATGAAGAGGTAGGCGGGGCCTTTCTGCTGGAAAAAGGTTTTTCAAAGCGATTAATCCGATTGGTAGAGGCGCATGTGGAAGCCAAGCGGTATCTTACCTGGAAATCGCCTGCTTACTATGAGCAGCTGTCTGCAGCCAGCAAAAAAACGCTTGAATACCAGGGTGGGAAGATGAGTGAGGAAGAAGCGCTTGCCTTTGAGCAATATCCGTTGTTTCAACTGATCATTGACATGCGGCTATGGGATGAGGAAGCCAAGATAGAGGGGCTGCCTGTACCAGACCTGGCTAAGTATCACGGAATGATGGTACGTCATTTAACAAGTAAAAGTTTATAATATCCTGTCTATTAAGCCGAACTTCCACCTTTAATACAATACCGTTTGTCTACTTTAACAGCCAACAACCCCTCCGCACTCACGAAAAAGCAGATAGTAACGGCGCTGTATGCTGCCTCTGTAGCTTTTCTTACGTATGCTTCTGTATATGCTTATCGTAAACCTTTTACGGTAGCCACTTTTGAAGGGCTTAGTTTCTGGGGAGTTAAATACCAGGTATTGCTCATCATCAGTCAGGGATTGGGTTATATGTTCAGTAAGTTTTATGGGATCAAATTTATTTCTGAATTAAAAAGGCTGGGCCGCTGGAAAACGAGTGCTATCCTGGTAGGGAGTGCCTGGTTCTGTCTGCTGGTATTCGGATTGGTGCCTGCGCCCTGGGGCTTGCCCTGTATGTTTGTCAATGGATTTATGCTTGGCTTTATGTGGGGCATTGTATTCAGTTATGTGGAAGGGAGGAAGACGACTGACTTTATAGGGGCGGTGATGGCGGTGAGCTTTATTTTCGCGGGTGGCTTTACGCGTTCTGTGGCTTTGTGGCTGAAGGAAAGCTGGCAGGTGCCGGAACAATGGCTGGCTTTTATGACGGGCCTTATCTTTAGTCTTCCGCTGATCCTTTTCATGTACCTGTTGGAGCGTATACCTCAGCCTGATGCGGATGATATTGAAGAAAGGACGGTACGGCTGCCAATGACAAAAGAGCAAAGGTTGAAATTCCTTCGTTTGTTTGGGGCCGGCACAATTGCGATCATCATTACCTACCTGTTCCTCACTGTAATGCGGGATGTACGGGATAATTTCATGGGCAACCTGTGGAGTGAATTAGGTTATGGCCAGAAGCCTGCCATCTTTACAAAAACGGAGACGATCACTTCTATTGTCATTCTGATAATGATCAGTTTGCTGGTGGGTATCCGTAAAAATATCCGTGCTTTCCGGCTGGTGCACATTATGGTGCTGGTGGGATTCGTGCTGGCGGGCATTTCTTCAGCTTTGTTTCTTGCCGGAATAATGAATGGGGCTTTGTGGATGCAACTGGTAGGGCTTGGCCTGTATATGGGGTATATTCCTTTTAATTGTATCTTCTTTGAACGACTGATCGCATCATTTAAGATTGTAGGTAATGTAGGTTTTCTTATTTACCTCGTTGATGCCTATGGCTACCTGGGTAGTACGCTGGTGATGCTTTCGAAAGAAATATTTCAAATTAAATTAACCTGGTCTCAGTTCTATCCTGCCGGGGTAGTAATATTTTCGGTAATTGGAATTGCGGGAACTATTTTTTCGCTGTTGTATTTCAACCGGAAATTTGAATCGTTAAAACCTGTTTAATGACAAAGCCTTCAGCTATTGTAATTGGCGCTGGTATTGTGGGATTGGCCACTGCCCGTGCGCTTGCTATTAAAGGATATGCTGTGAAAGTATTTGAGCGTACACACAAAGCTGTAGGCGCTTCAATTCGCAATTTTGGTATGGTATGGCCAATAGGCCAGCCTGATAAATTGTACGACCGTGCTTTGCGCAGCCGGGAAATATGGAAGGAGATGGGAGATGCGGGTGCTTTCTGGTATGATGCGCCTGGTAGTTTGCACCTGGCTTATCACGCCGATGAATGGCAGGTGCTGCAAGAGTTGTATGAGCAATTCCGTACGGAAAGGCCAGTCGCATTGTTGACTGCTGCTGAAGTGGCGGACAAGTCGGGCGCTGCTGTACAGGAACACTTGCTCGGCGGGCTTTATAATGCAGATGAACTGATCGTAGACCCCCGGGAAGCTATTGCAGGTGTTCCTGCGTATCTGTATGAAAAATATGGGGTACAATTCTTCTGGGGTAAATGTGTGAGCTATATTTCTGATAATACGATCTACATCGGTAATGAGGAAGAGTATGAAGGGGATGTGATCTTTATTTGCAGCGGAGCGGACTTTGAAACGCTCTATCCGGAAGCATTTGCCGGCTATCCGCTTACGAAATGCAAATTGCAGATGATGCGTTTTGCGGCGCAGCCGGATGATTGGCGTATTGGGCCGGCTTTGTGCGGTGGATTGTCTTTGATCCATTATAAGAGTTTTACGGCGGCTTCTTCTTTGCCAGCGCTCAAAAAGCGTTACGAAGAAAGCATGAGCAACTATCTCGACTGGGGTGTTCATGTGATGGTATCGCAAAATGGCCGTGGTGAACTTACTGTAGGAGACTCACATGAATATGGCGCTACGCATGATCCTTTTGATAAGGACTTTATCAATACGATGATTGTGAACTACCTCAACACTTTTGCCCGCTTTAAAGACAGCAGGGTTATAGAAACCTGGAATGGTATTTATCCCAAACTGACCAATGGAGATTCGGACCTGTTCTTTTCTCCCGAACCGGCTGTGTATGTGCTGAATGGCCTCAGTGGTGCGGGGATGACGCTTTCTTTCGGACTGGCGGAAGAAGCTACGGCGTTCTTGTAGAGCGGCTGATTATTCATTATTAATTATTGATTATTACCGGTGCTTTGTTAATTGGTTATTTGGGATAATAGATTGTGGATATTGACTTCAGATTTTCTTCAAATTGTCTTCACAGTACAGTAATGTTGGGATAATGATAAGGTTATATCTGGTGGTTAGGTTTGTATAACCTTTACAACAACATGAACCCACTCCTGCGCACGCTCCAAGCGAGCCGGCAATATATTATTGCCTTTACTGTCTATTTACTTATTGCTTTTATTTATTGCAGTCTTAATTCGAAGGCTGTGTGCTTCCTTACGCTGAATGGCAGGCATACGGCTTCGATGGAATCCTTTTTTGCCTGGTACACAAATCTGGGAGAAGGATATGTGGCCATTCTGTTGGCTATTGTAGTATTACTTCGACGCTATTATTTGCTGGGCGTTCACCTGCTGGCAGCTTTTCTGATTTCCGGAATGGCTGCGCAAATTATGAAGGGGCTCACGCATATGCCCCGGCCCAAAGTGTTCCTGCAGGCCGGGCAATATAGCCAGTTTATTGAAGGGGTAACGCGTGGCGGATGGTCGAGCTTTCCTTCGGGTCATACGGTTACGGCTTTTGCAGTAGCTACGATCCTGGCGCTTCATACACGCAATAAATGGATTACGCTGATCTATCTCTTAATGGCTGTGGGGGTAGGATATTCCCGCATTTATCTGGGTCATCATTTTTTAGAGGATGTGCTTGCCGGGTCTATCGTTGGTGTTTTCTTCGCCGGCTGGGTATATGTATCTATTCCGGAGTTGAAATTCTTTGGACGCAGGATTGGTAGTGATCAGGCAATGACTCCTGTGACTGTACAATAATTAACTTTATACTACTTGAACTACCGCAAACAGCTTATAGGGCTCATCATTATTTCTACACTGGTGCGCATGGTCGTGGCAGCCACTACTGAACTGTCTAATGATGAAGTGTATTATTGGACTTATGCGCTACATCTTCAGTGGAATTATTTTGACCATCCTCCACTCGTGGCGTTGCTCATCCGGTTTTTTACAGGCAATCTGGCTGTACAGCATGAATTCTTTATCCGCCTGGGATCTATTGTGTGTGCTGCTATCAATACCTGGCAGATATTTCAGCTTGGGAGAAAGGTAAAAGATGAACAAACAGGCTGGTTGGCAGCTTGTTTATTAACTGCGTCTGTCTATGCCGGCATCCTGGCAGGCATGATGATACTGCCCGATGCGCCGCAAATGGTTTTTTGGTTGTGGGCATTGCTACTGCTGGTGGATATATTCAAAAATAGTGGCAGCCGGTATAGCCGGAACAGGCGACTGGTGCTGCTGGGAATAGTGACGGGACTTTGCATTATGAGTAAAGTGCATGGCGTGTTTATCTGGGGAGGCGCTTTTTTGTACATCCTGTTGTTTAACCGGTCGCTGATCAGGAATCCTTTTCTTTACCTGGGGATATTACTCACAGGGCTTATCATTATGCCCATCTACTGGTGGAACCTGGATAATCATTTTGTTACATTGAATTATCATGGAGACAGGGTAGGCTTTTTCAGTCACCTGCAATGGGATACTTTCTTCCGGCAGGTCATAGGGGAGTTTCTGTATAATAATCCGATAAACGTTGTGCTGATCGTACTGGCGATCGTGGGCATGCGAAGGTCGAAACTCCTGCAGGAGGTTGCACAGCAACAGTTGTTGCTGACGATCAGTTTACCATTGATTGCAGTGGTATGGTTCATGTCGTTATTTAAGGATACGCTGCCGCATTGGACAGGTCCGGCCTATACTACGCTGATCCCGTTGGCTGCAGCTTACCTTGCGCGACAGTCACAAGCCAAACAATCAACCAGGTTAATGCCCCCGGTTGTGAAAGCAGCCATCGCTTTACCAGCGCTGCTACTGGTATTGTTGATGGTGGGCATCCGCTGGCTTCCTGTAAAAATAGGCAGCAAGGATGAGCAACACCTTGGTAAGGGTGATCTTTTGCTTGATATGAGTGGGTGGAAAGAGTTTGGCCATGATTTTAATGAGTTGTACAAACAGGATATGAAAACGGGTACGATGAAAGAGGGAGCTCTGATCATGACGGATTACTGGTTTCCTGCCGCGCACCTGGATTATTATGTAGCGCGAGATGCGGGCATCAATCTGATGGCGGTAGGATCTTATGGCAATATCCATCATTATGCCTGGCTTAATATGTACCGGCCTGCTCTGTTGACCGGTCAGGATGCTTATTATATTGCGGTGTCCAACTATTTCGATCCTCCCCCTTTATCGATTGTTAATGCTTTCAGGGAAACAGGTGCTCCTGTGGTGGTGAATCAAATAAGGCAGAGAACCATCGTGCGCCATTTTTTTGTTTACAGGCTAAAAGGTTACCAGGGCGGAATTCCACGAAACGGGGTAGTGGACTAAGGTGGCATATGTTTTTATGCAGGCAGGTATATGGACCTGAATAAATTTTATGACAAGGCCTGGGACTGGATTATCACGGTAGGGCCACGGATACTGGTAGCAATCATACTATTGTTTATTGGGCTGTGGGTAATCCGCGTGTTAAAGCGATGGACGCGTGCGCATATGCAAAAGCGGGCTGTTTCTTCCACACTGGCGCCCTTCCTGCAAAGCTTAATCTTTACGATTCTTTATATCCTGCTTTTCCTGTTGCTGATGCAGGTATTGGGCATACAGATGACGCTGTTTGCAGCTATCATCGGGGGTGTGACAGTGGCAGCAGGTTTGGCCTTATCCGGCACGATGCAAAATTTTGCCAGTGGTATACTGATCTTACTGTTGAAGCCTTTTAGGATTGGGGACAACATCATTACGCAGGGGCAGGAAGGGACGGTATCTGCTATTCAGATATTTTACACGGTGATCACCACTTTTGACAACAAGATCGTTATTGTGCCAAACAGTAAACTGTCGAATGAGATTATCATCAATACGAGCCGGGAAGGTAAGCGCAGGATGGATATTGAACTGAAATTGAATTATGGCATTGAAATGGAAAAGGTGCGGACAATCATTGAAGACATTATACGGGCAGATAAAGACATATTGACTGAGCCTGTTCCACGGGTAGGGGTTGCTGCTTTGGATGCTGACGGTTATAAGATCATAGTGAATGCCTGGGTGAAACCACATGGCTTCCAGGATGAGCGGCTGATGCTGCAGGAGAAGATCATTCAGGGTATTAAAAGTGCGGGGATCAAATTGCCTGGTATGGCTTAGGCATTGTCTCTTTTGGCTTCGAGTGAGAAGCCGATGGTAGTGCCTACACCGGGTGCACTTCGTACATGGATACTTTGACCATGTGCTTCAATAATGTGTTTACAGATGGCCAGTCCGAGTCCGGTACCGCCTTTATCACGGCTACGGGCTGCATCGGTACGGTAAAAGCGTTCAAAAATGCGGTTCAGGTGCTCTTCCTCGATACCTATACCGTCGTCACCGACTTCAACCAATACGTGTTTGTCATCGGTCTTATAAACACTTGCCACAATGGTGCCGTTCGGTTTGCCATATTTGGTTGCATTCTCTACAAGATTGATCAGTACCTGTTTGATCTTTTCTTTATCTGCAAATACGGTAATGGGGGCCTCACATCCTTTCTTGATGGTGGTTTTGATATTCTTGTCCTGGATCTTAATGGAGAGGGAGTCGTATATTTCCCGTATCAGGTCCTGGATGATGAAGTTCTGTTTATACAATAGTTGTTCGCCGCTTTCCAGTCTTGATATTTCATCCAGGTCATTGACGAGGTTTACGAGCCTGTCTACATTCTTGGCGGTGTTTTCCAGGAATTTTTTGCGGATCACTTCTTCCTCCATGGCGCCTCCCAAGAGGGTGTCTACATAGCCCTGGATAGCGAAGATGGGTGTTTTGATCTCATGGGCCAGGTTCTGCAGAAATTCTTTGCGGTAGGCTTCATTTTTCTGCAGCATTTCTATTTCCTTATTGCGGCGTTCGCCCCAGGCTTCCACGTCTTCCCGTACTTCATCGATACTTTTTTGGGGCAGGATGTATTTGAAGTATACCTCTTCTTTTTTGGTAGCTTTTGTTTGGTAGATGAGTTTGTAAATAAGCTTGATCTTCCGGTAGATGAATTTCTCCAGGGTAAAAATGATCAGGCCATAACTACCGGCATACACGAGCGCCAGGGAACCGATGCCTACCCGCCAGTCGAGTGTAAATAAAAAGATGCCTATGGCGATAGGGACCGATAAAATACCGGCTGTAAAAGCGGCTAACTGCCGCGGGGAAAGATTTTTAGTGGAGAACATGCCCCTTGTGCTTACTACGTTTTGATGTGGTACGAAATTAACTCAATAACACGGATGTTGTTGAAATATATACTCAACAGTGTTGAACAGCTTACTGTATCTTATATATCAAATTTATAACCTACACCTTTTACTGTGGTAATGCAGTCAATACCCAGTTTCTGGCGCACTTTACGGATATGTACATCAATGGTCCGGTCGCCTACGATCACATCATTACCCCAAACCTGGTTTAATATCTCATTCCGGAGGAATACGCGTCCTGGTTTGGAAGCCAGGAGGTAGAGTAGTTCAAATTCCTTTTTGGCGAGTACGACGGCCTTGCCGTCGACTTTTGCCTCAAATTTTACGGGATCGATTTCCAGGTTGTCGATGCGGATCACTTTTTCACCTTCCGGTTCTTTGGCTGCTGTGCGGCGAAAAAGGGCATTTACCCTGCTAACCAGTATTTTAGGGCTTACGGGCTTGCTAATATAGTCATCTGCACCAGTTTCCAGACCCCGTACATGGGAGCCTTCATCGCTAAGGGCGGTGAGGAAAAGGATGAGGGTATCTTTGAAAGAAGGCTGGGAACGCAGTATCTCACACACTTCCACTCCGTTTTTCTTGGGCATCATAATGTCCAGTACAATTAGATCGGGATTATTAGAGCGGGCTTTGGTAAGCGCCTCATCCCCATCTTTTGCTGTTACAACATCATAACCTTCCTTTTGCAGGTTGTACTGTATGATTTCCAATATATCGGGCTCGTCATCAGCGATCAGTATCTTCTTACCTTTAGAGTCCATGTTAACAATAAATTTACGCAAAGTTAATTTTCCACTGCATGCGACAAGAGGTGAACCAATTATGAAATTGTTAACAGATGTTATACGGCACGCGTTGATTTTCCGTTCTATACAACCAATTGGTAGTATTTTTGCACTAGTAATTGATGCATACAGGAGTACAAACGTATGAAACCATATATACTTGCAGGTTCTATTTTATTGTTGTTAGCCAATGTCGGCCAGGGCCAAACGAGTGCTCCTCCGATCAAGATAGCTATGCAACGTGTGTTGTGGCATGAAAACATTGATAAACAACAGATAAGGATATATGCCAGTATCACGAAAACGGTCACCGACGAGTCTGTAGCTCTTCAAATTACAGATGCCGTGGGCCGTCAGGTTGATGAATTACAGGAGCAACTGGAAGGCGATTCGCTGCTCGTTAATATGGCGAAGATAAAGTATCTGCGGATTGTGGAATCTACGCTACAGCAATATAGCAACAGGCAGGGGAAAAAAGACTTCCCGGCCGCATCCGCACCTGCCCTCATAAAAGGCCTTATTGAAGCCATTCAGCTGGACAAGAAGGGAGAAAGTATAGAGCCGGTCATTGGTCCGAGCGATTATGGGGTGGGAAAAATGCTGGTGGATGGTATTGCGGCCTTTTCAGGCGAGAATCCGGGTATCGCCCCCTCCAGAATTGACCTTATTCGTAAATATTGTGGCCTGCACCCTGATGAGATATTGGTGGAACTCCGGAAAACGCCGAATGTGCCTTTTGCTGATAGTCTGCTCACCATTGCGGCTCATCGTGATATACGTAAGTTTTATGATTATGCCCAGGCAAGGGGTACGCTTGCCAATCGTATTGCCAGCCATTCTGATACGCTGGTACGGATGATCTCCCGAATGGCTAACAGCCGAAACGGGCAGCTTTATTTCCCCTTTCTTGATAACCTGATCAGGGGCAAGATCACCCTGCGTGAAATAGACAGTGTAAAGGATAACGATTTTAGCTATTTCAGGCTACTGGTCAAAACGCGTATTGAATATGCCGGCCGCCTGCTGCCTCCTGTACGGGATACAGCCACAGAGTTGAAGGCGCTGACGGAAATGATGGCCCGTAAAGCGCGCCAGTTGTTTGTGCGGGAGATCAATGCGCTGCATGATGTGAATGATCCTAATGTAAGGTTCAGGTCTCTGGATAAGCTCACGCCACAGGAGTTGTACTATGTAGCGGTTTTGAGCGAAGATGAGATCTATACTTCCAGCTATGTAAGCGGGGTATACCCGCGTATATTCCAACGCATGCCCAATCCGCGCGGAGACAGTTTGCTGATGAGTGTGAATGGCGACTATTTCCGGAAGTTCATTAAAATGGCTGCCGGATATAATACGCTGAATAACTTCCTTGGTACGATGGGTAAGGAGGAAGCGGAAACGCTGATGAAGGCCTTTGTAATTGGCCTGGAAAGAAAGAAAAACGACCGTGATGATGACCTGGAAGATGCGGTGGATGTGGCAGACTCCTACAGCAGCATCATGGATAAGAATAAAGAGCTGGCGGGCTTTATCCTCAACGAAGTAAAATGGAACTACGATAAGAATGTACAGGACAATAACAAGCGGGGTGTGGTCATCTATAACCTGCTGAAGATATTGTTTGAATCGGCTGATACTTCCCGGAAAATTGACCTGTCGTCCATGCTGGGTATTCCTTCGATCTATGGCCAGGACTATAAATCGCTAACGGATGACAGCGGAAGGGTGATACAGCAAGTCTTTTTCTATGGCGATGAGGATAAGGACGGACAAAACTCGTTTATCAATTTTATGGGCATGTTCCGTAATAAGGCAGAATGGAAGGTGGAGGATAAGCCAGAATGGGTAGCTATCCGGTCGGCCAAAGGAAAGCCTGTATATATATATGCCAATAAGCCATTATATAAGCCAGAGGAAGATCTGGATGAAAAAGCACAATTGAACCTGATCGAATACCTGGAAAAGAAAGGTATGCAACCAACGGTAGTGGTGCATAGAGGGCATAGTTATCACCTGCCTTATACGCTCAAAAAGCTGGCTCCTACGGCCCGCATAGTAGTGCTGGGATCTTGCGGGGGATATAATAATCTGAATGAAGTATTGACGATTTGCCGGGATGCGCATATCATTTCCTCCAAGCAGGTAGGTACGAAAACGGTGAACGAGCCTATCCTCGAAGCCATCAATGCCAACCTGGTAGCCGGCAAGAATATTGACTGGATAAATATGTGGAAGGAGCTGGGTGGGCGCTTTAAAACTGGTGCTGCCAAAGAAAAGTTTGACGATTATATACCTCCGTATAAAAACCTGGGCGCGATCTTCATTAAAGCTTATCGCAAGGCGATGGGCGAATAGGCGGCAACCTTTGGGTTAAATTACTGTTACAATTGCGGGAAAAGTGTAAGTATAGCATGTTGCTACACCCAAAGAACACAAAACCTGAAACGCAAACCGCAAAACTGTTCCTATCTTTGCCCGCTTCCATTATGTCAGAAAAAGGTTCACAGAAGAGGATATTTGATTTTAGCTTGCTTCGCCGGGTATTCCGGTTTGCGGCGCCGTACAAGAAGAAATTCTATATTTCTTTGGTGCTCGCTATTCTGCTGGCTATTCTTTCCCCCATACGTCCCTGGCTTATACAGATCACGATCAACGACTGGGTGCCCAAGGGATCTGCCGCTACTGCTTTACTCACAAAGATTGACATTGTAGACATTGTTATCTGGATCACGCTGATCCAGGTAGGATTGTTGTTGGTGGAAGTATTGTTCCGGTTCTATTTTTCCTTTCTTACAGCCTGGCTGGGGCAAGCGGTGGTAAAAGACCTGCGGGTAAAAGTGTACAAAAAGGTATTGGGATTGAACCTGGCGCAGTTCGATACCACGCCTATTGGCACGCTCACTACGCGTACGATCAATGATATTGAAGCGATCAATGACATCTTTTCTGAAGGGCTGATACCGATCATTGCGGACCTGCTTTCGATTATTGCCATCCTGGTATTTATGTTTTGGGTGGACTGGCGGTTAACGCTGATCAGCCTGGCGCCCTTTCCCTTCCTCATTATTGCCACCTATTATTTCAAAGAAAGTGTGAACAAGTCATTCATACGGGTCCGGAATGCTGTAGCCAGTTTGAATGCATTTGTGCAGGAGCATATTACAGGCATGTCGATTGTGCAGGCTTTTGCTTCAGAAGAAAGGCAGTTCAATAAGTTCAAAAAGATCAACCGGGAGCATCGCAATGCGAATGTGAAGGCGATCTTTGCCTATTCTGTATTTTTCCCCCTGGTAGAAATTGTACTGGCGGTTGGTACGGGTTTAATGGTATGGTGGGCTGCTACGCATGCGCTGAAACTGCAGGGTCAGGAAGCGCAAGACCTTATTGGTAAAATGATCTCTTTCTACCTGTGTCTGAACCTGCTGTTCCGTCCTTTGCGGGTAATAGCTGATAAATTCAACGTGTTGCAGATGGGCATGGTGGCCAGTGAGCGGGTGTTCAAGGTGCTGGATAATGATGATTATATTAAAACAGAAGGTAACTATGCTCCCGAGCAGGTGAAAGGAAAGATCGTATTTGATCATGTGTCTTTTGCTTACGTGGAAGAACGGTATGTGCTGAAGGATATTTCCTTTACGGCCCAGCCAGGTGAAACGATTGCCATTGTGGGGCATACGGGCAGTGGCAAAACCTCTATTATCAGTTTACTGAACCGGCTTTACCATATTCAAAAAGGTACGATCAGCATTGACGATGTAAAAATTGAGGAGTATAAACTGGATGTGCTGCGCAGGAATATCGGGGTAGTGTTGCAGGACGTATTCCTGTTCTCCGGCTCTGTGCTGGATAATATCACGTTGCGCAATCCGGCCATCAGTCGTGAGCAGGTGATAGCTGCCGCAAAAATGATCGACATGCATGATTTCATTATGCAATTGCCCGGTGGTTATGATTACAATGTGATGGAGCGGGGCAGCAGTCTTTCTTTGGGACAACGGCAATTGTTGTCCTTTATCCGGGCGCTCTTGTACAATCCCTCCATACTGATCATGGATGAAGCCACTTCTTCTGTAGATACGGAAAGTGAGATCCTGATCCAGAAAGCTATTGATAAGCTGATTGCCGGCAGAACTTCCATCGTTATTGCGCACAGGCTCTCCACGATCCGTAAAGCCAGCAAGATCATAGTGTTGGACAAGGGCGAGATCAAGGAAATCGGTAACCACGATGAGCTCATGAAAAACCAGGGTTCTTATTACAAACTCCACCAAATGCAGTTTGAGAAACAGGGAGTTGTGTAGGAGCCTTTTTGTTGAAAGATGATAAATAATTTAGTAATTTAGGGGTATGAAAGAGTATCAGTCTGGTAAAGAGGAAAATAACAATATTCTTCGGGAGGATCCGGTACCTTATAGTAATCCAGAGGAGTCGGAAGAAGCTCGCTTATTGAGGATAATGAATATGACTGATATGGAAAAACTCCAAAGTTTCACCCAAATGCTTCGGAGGAACGCTTTGTACAAGAAAGCTAAGGTTACGCACAAAGATTAAATACTTCTTTTGTCATGGATGTTTTGGATGACGAATTGCTTCAATTCTGGAAAGTGCTGAATGCCTGCCAGGTAAAATATATTATGGTTGGGGGCTTCGCTACAAGATTCCATGGTTTTGACAGGGCCACTGATGATCTTGATATGTGGTTGGAAGATACTGTTGAAAACCGAAGGAACTTACGTAACGCATTTAAAGAGTTGGGATATGGAGATTTTTCTTCATTTGAAATGATGCAATTTGTTCCGGGATGGACCAATTTCTATGTTGGAAGCGGTATTGAGTTGGACATCATGACTTACATGAAAGGATTGGAAAATCACTCTTTTGAAGAATGCCTTTCTAAAGCTTCTTTTGCTGACCTTGAGGGGGTTCAAGTGCCGTTTCTTCATATTAACCACTTGATTGACAATAAGAAAGCAGTTAATCGCCCTAAAGACCAAATGGATGTAGCCCAATTAGAAAAAATCAGACAAATCCGGGAAAAGCAGCGACAAAATCCATCCTGATCCTGTTTTCCCCCAATTCTTCAAAATACTTCATTGTCGCGATCGTTTTTGACAGCCCCTCCTTATCTTTGCGCCAAATTTCAGGAACAGTATGGCTTTCAAACGTTTCAAATCCTTATCAGTAGCGGTTTTCAGCCTGTTTTTAGTGCTTTTATCCGGTTCGGCGATGGCCAACGATGGAGAAGGCCCTAAGGACAAGTTTGACCCAGGTAAGGAAATGCTGGATCACATTGCAGATGCGCACGAATTTCATTTTTTTACTATAAAGCACGAAGACGGGCATGATTTCCATGCTACGTTGCCGCTGCCGGTGATCCTTTACTCCCCTCAAAGGGGCCTGAGTGTATTCATGAGCTCCAATTTCCATCACGGACATGAGGCTTACAATGGCTATAAGCTGGTGGAGCATGATATTATTCCCGTAAAGGAAGATGGTTCTGTTGATGAAAGCGTAAAAGTGTATGATTTTTCCCTCACCAAGAACGTGGTGCAGATGTTCCTTGCATTGATCGTTTTATTCCTGATCCTTACGGGAATGGCTAAGAAATATAAAAAAGGCCAAGGGTTGACTTCGGCTCCCAAAGGATTACAGAATGCTATCGAGCCTGTAATATTGTTTGTGCGGGATGATGTGGCAAAGCCCAACCTGGGTGTGAAGGCCGAAAAATACCTGCCTTACCTGCTTACTTTGTTCTTCTTTATCCTGATCAATAACCTGTTTGGCCTGCTGCCCGGCAGTGCCAATGTAACGGGTAATATTGCCTTTACGGCGGTACTGGGTATTATTTCGCTGGTTATGATCCTGTTTAGCTCCAATGCGCATTTCTGGGGTCATATTTTCTGGTACCCCGGGGTACCTGTAGGTGTAAAATTGCTGATGTTGCCTGTTGAGCTGATGGGCGTGTTTACCAAGCCTTTCGCCCTTATCGTGCGTTTGTTCGCCAACATGACAGCGGGACACATCATTATCCTGAGCTTTGTGAGCCTGATCTTCATTTTTGGAGAAATGACAAAGACTGCTGGTATAGCGTTTACGCCGGTGTCTATCGCTTTTGCGGTTTTCATTTACCTGATAGAAATACTGGTAGCATTTATTCAGGCGTACATCTTTACTACGCTGACTGCTGTATTTATCAGCCAGGCTATTGGGGATCATCATTTTGAAGAAGATCCTCATCACTAATCTGTAATAAAGTTTCTTTTTAATTATAAAAATCAGAATCATGGATTTAATGAACATCATGTTGGAAGTGACTGGAAGCTGGTCTCACTTTGGTGGTGCTGTAGGTGCTGGTCTTGCTGCTATTGGCGCAGGTATCGGTATCGGCCAAATCGGTAAAGGCGCTACTGAAGCTATTGCCCGTCAGCCGGAAGCTGCTAACGACATCCGTGGTGGTATGATCCTGACAGCTGCCTTCGTAGAAGGTGTTGCGCTGTTCGCAGTAATTGCCGGTCTGCTGGCTGTACTGAAATAGTCATATCTCCCAAAACTTAGTACTGCACCTGAAGCACAGGGCGGAGGGTGCAGTTACTTTCAAAAACAGAATTAAAGCTTTATAATACTATTTCTATGAGTTTGTTAACTCCACATCTCGGTTTTTTTGTCTGGACATTGATCGCTTTCATTATTGTATTCTTGTTATTGAAGAAGTTTGCCTGGAAGCCTATCCTGAAATCATTGAAGGAAAGGGAAACCGGCATTGCTGAGTCGCTGGCATCAGCAGAAAGAGTAAAGGCTGAAATGGCCCAGTTGAAGAATGAAAATGAAGCACTGCTAGCTAAAGCCCGTGAAGAAAGAGCACAATTGCTGAAAGAAGCCCGTGATACGAAGGATAAGATCATTAACGAGGCTAAGGAACAAGCTAAGGTAGAAGCCAATAAGATCATTATAGATGCACAAACAGCTATTCAGCATCAGAAAATGGCCGCTCTCACAGAGGTTAAGAACCAGGTAGGTCAATTGGTGATTGAAGTAGCGGAGAAAGTATTGCGCCGTGAACTGGCAGGAAAAGCAGAGCAGGAGACCTTTATTAAACAACTGACGAACGAAGTAAAATTAAATTAAGAGCTATTAGCCTTTAGCTATTAGCCGTTAGGAGCGGCATGGCTAAAAGCTGATTCCTAAAAGCTAAAAGCTATATTAATGCTTAATCCCCGGTTAGCAGGCAGGTACGCGAAGAGTTTGATTGATTTGGCTATTGAGCGCAATCAACTGGAAACCATTTATGACGACATGCTTTTTTTGCAGAATGTATGCAAGAGCAGCCGTGAATTTGTAACCATTCTAAAGAGCCCGGTAATATCATCGGATAAGAAAGACAGCATATTGCAAGCTATTGCTGGTGGTAAAGTGAACGAAGTGACGATGGCTTTCAACAGGCTGTTGGTGAAAAAAGGACGTGAGGCAGGATTACCGGAGATCATTGAAGCTTTTATCGAGCAATATAAAAAGCACAAAGGTATTCATACTGTAAAGCTTACTACGGCAGTACCGGTTAGTGAAGAGTTGAAACAGCAGATCATTGCGAAGATCCAGGAGCAGACAGCACTAAAGAACATTGAACTGGAAACAGCTGTGAAGGATGAATTGATCGGCGGCTTTGTACTGGAGCTGGGTGGTACGCTGGTAGATGGCAGCATTGCTTATGACCTGAATAAGATCAGGGCTCAATTCCTGAATAACGACTTTATTTATAAGATCAGATAGTGAGTTGTGAGTAGTGAGTTGTGAGCCTTCAGCTTCGCAACTATTGCTTACCCCTTACAGAAACAAAAACAAACAACAAACTATAAACAGTTAGATATGGTAGACATTAAGCCTGATGAAATATCAGCGATATTACGCCAACAGCTGAGCAACTTCAATGCGGAGGCCGACCTCGAAGAGGTAGGTACCGTACTGCAGGTGGGCGATGGTATTGCCCGTGTTTACGGGTTGAACAATGTAAGTTCCGGAGAATTGGTGGAGTTTGAAAATGGTGTACAAGCAATTGCCCTGAACCTGGAAGAAGACAATGTGGGTGTGGTATTGATGGGAGAAAGCGGTAATATCAAGGAAGGCGCTAAAGTTCGCCGTACTGGTAAGATCGCCTCTATCAATGTAGGTGAAGGCATGCTGGGTCGCGTGGTAAATACATTGGGTACTCCTATTGATGGAAAAGGTCCATTGACCGGCGAAAAATACGAAATGCCCCTGGAGCGTAAAGCGCCTGGTGTTATTTTCCGTGAGCCGGTAAAAGAGCCTCTCCAAACAGGTTTGAAAGCGATTGATGCGATGATCCCTGTAGGCCGCGGACAACGTGAGCTGATCATTGGTGACCGCCAGACCGGTAAAACGGCTATCGCGATCGATACCATTATCAATCAGAAAGAGTTTTACGATGCCGGTAAGCCGGTATATTGTATATATGTGGCCATTGGACAGAAAGCGTCTACCATCGCAGGTGTGATGAAAACGCTGGAAGATCATGGTGCTATGGCATTCACTACGATCGTAGCAGCTTCTGCTTCTGATCCTGCTCCTTTGCAGTTCTATGCTCCGTTTGCCGGTGCTGCGATTGGTGAGTTCTTCCGTGATACCGGTCGTCCTGCGCTGATCATTTATGATGATCTGTCTAAACAGGCGGTGGCTTATCGTGAAGTGTCTCTGCTGTTGCGTCGTCCACCAGGCCGTGAGGCTTATCCTGGTGACGTATTCTACCTGCACAGTCGTTTATTGGAGCGTGCTGCCAAGGTGATCAATGATGATGGTGTGGCCAAGAACATGAATGACCTGCCTGATTCTATCAAGCACCTGGTAAAAGGTGGTGGTTCATTGACGGCATTGCCGATCATTGAAACACAAGCGGGTGACGTATCTGCTTATATCCCTACAAACGTAATCTCGATCACTGACGGTCAGATCTTCCTGGAAGGTAACCTGTTTAACAGTGGTATCCGTCCTGCAATCAACGTGGGTATCTCCGTTAGCCGCGTAGGTGGTAACGCGCAGATCAAATCCATGAAGAAAGTAGCAGGTACACTGAAGCTTGACCAGGCGCTGTACCGTGAGATGGAAGCTTTCTCCAAATTTGGTGGTGACCTCGATGCTGCTACTAAAGTAGTATTGGATAAAGGCGCCCGTAACGTGGAGATCCTGAAACAACCTCAATACACTCCATTTAGTGTAGAAAAGCAAGTTGCTATCATCTACCTGGGTACACAAGGATTGCTGCGTGAAGTAGCAGTTAAGCGTGTAAAGGAATTTGAAGAACACTTCCTGATGGAAATGGACAACAAATTAGCGGATGTATTGGCGCAGTTCAAGAAAGGTAATCTGCCAGAAGACGGTATTAAGAAGATGGTTGCATTAGCTAAAAGCTTAATGCCTCAATATAAATAATCAGTTAGCTAATTATTAGCATAGGAAAGTCCCTTCGTAAATTAACGAAGGGACTTTTTTTTATTGTTGTAAATCAATGCATAACCGAAAATGGATGGACATAAGTCAAAAAAAGTTGCTTGTGGCTATTGCATAAACCAAATTTTGTTTCAATCTTTGACCCACGATCAACGATAACGATCAACAACGATCACGATCAAGTTCTCTCCTCCAATTCCGATACAAACCGTACCCAATCTCCAGACAAACCGCATCGAGTTTCTTTCTATCCAATTCCATTTACAGTTCTGAGTATATTCCAATTCTACGAAAACAACCGGTTCGTTTCCAACCTCCTGTGGACTAATACATAGTTATTTCGTCCCTAAAATATAAGTTATGAAAACGTACCAGTACCAAACTGCAAAGGCTTTACCCATTATTATTCAACATATTTTCAGGTGGTTATTATTGCCACTGTTATTGTTAACCTGGTCATTGGGCAGCTTCTCCCAAAAGACAAAGACGAACGCCAATAAAAAAGTAGTATTGAACTGGAGTACACCAGTAGCTGCTAACTACAGTCACTTCGTGATTGAGCGTAGCCTGAACAATACAGATTTTTCAGAAGTGGGATTGCTGTTTACCGGTGAAGATGAACAAGCAGGTGTTAGTCAGAGTTATAGTTTTTCTGATGACGTGCAGCATGTGCGCAAAGGATTTATTTACTACCGTATTAATATGGTAGATATGAATGGCAAGGTGCAGAAGTCAGCTACACATACGGTATATACTTCTGAAGAAAAGGCTACACCAGTAATTAAAGTATCTCCTAACCCGGTATCGAGTGACCTGCGTGTTACGCTGCCAGTGGCCTGGAAAGATAAGTTTGTGTCTATCGAATTGATGAATACAAACGGCCAGGTAGTAAAGTATGTACTGAATCAGCAATCACAGCTTATAGAAACGATTTCTGTAAAGGACCTGACAGACGGGACTTATGTGCTGCGGGTATCGAATGGCAATGAAACGATCATACAAAGGATCATTAAGTCGAAGTAAACATATTTCCATAAAGAATTTAAAGGGTACGATCAACAAACGCCGTCCCGATTCCTCGGGATGGCTCTTTTAAACCTTTAACAACAATTTTTAGTACGGGCCTTAGGGGTTTAGTGATTTGGCTTGTCATACTAAGTATTAAGAGGCCGCAGTGACGAAGGAATATGTGCTATCAATCTGATTTGAAATCATTTATATAAGAGTTTATTTTAAAGGGTACGATCAACAAACGCCGTCCCGATTCTTCGGGATGGCTCTTTTTAAACTGCCGGATGGATCAAGGGCAGTAACCCAACCCAAACCAACTGCTTATTAAAATATTAAAGATTTTTAAAGGGTACGATCAACAAACGGCCAGGCTTTTCTAAGCCAGGCCTTATTTTTTAAATGAAGCGGATCGGCTAAGTTTGCACAATTATGTACCTGATCAAAAGACTCTTCCTCGCTATATTATTGCTATCACCTGCTTTGTCATTTGCCTGTGCCAATGAATATCTTCTTACTGAACTTCCCCTGAGAGATAATAAAGTCGATCTGTCTTATTTAATAAATGGTAATAAAGGGTCTTATGGCTATTGGCACCATGGTTTCTTTGATCCTTCATTGAATGTTCGCAAGGATTCTTTAAAGAAGGTTGGGTTGGATAAGCTGGATTATAAAGGGCTATCAGATTATGCCGTGCTGGAATTAAAGATCGGTGACAGGAAGAAGGCACTTGAAATATTGGAGCAACTTTATGCGAAACACCCTAATGAGTATAATATAATAGCCAACCTGGGAACTGCTTATGAATTAGCAGGAGAGGATGCAAAGGCGCTTGAACTGTTAAAGAAGGCAGTAGCTATTAACCCACGCTCACATCACGGATCAGAATGGATACATATTGGTATTCTTGAACAGAAGCTTGGCAGCAAGCAGTATGACCAGATCATTGACCTGGGGATTAAGGATTTTCCGCAATGGCTGAATGATAAAAGCGTTGTGTTTACCCGCCCGGCTGATTCCTTGAAAATACAGATCGCTTACCAACTTCATGAACGTATTGGATTTATTGATGCGCCTGATAGTGTGATAGGACAGTTAGTGCTTGACTTTGCTGATATAGTGGCTAAAACCGAAGCGAAGGATACGGCTGTTGCTTTTTATGATTATGCTGCGAAATATAGTCCTTCTCTTCAACCGGCCATAGCAGCACGGAAGGCATTTCTACAGGAAGAAAAGAAGACGGTGCAAAATACTTTCCGTTGGGCCAGTGTAGTGTGGGCTATTCCTTTAATATCGTTTGTTCTCATCTTTCTGGCCTGGCTGAGAAGTATGAAGCGGAATAAGTCCGTAAGACCGGAAGACGGAAAGTCCGTAAGACCGTGAGTCCGGAAGGAAAATGGTCATACAACTATTGCATTGACTTACCCACATTAGACTTCGCTGACTTTCGGATTATTTCGGAAGATTGAAAGTTACTGATTGACTTATTGATTGACGGGCTTTTCAGTTTCGGATTTTACAAAGTTGCGCATCCTGCTCAGGAACTGCGTTAAGGTTTGCATATCCTTCATATTATCTGCTATCAGCAGGAATAGTTTGCCGGTTTGTTTCAGCCTCGCATTGTTGGTGTACTTCTGAATATAGGTAAGTATTTCGCGGAAGGTATCTGATTCAAAGTAGGGAGAATCGGCTTTATTGATGAAGAAACATTTGAGTGTTTCATCTCTTAACAGCATCTTTTCAAAGCCCAGTTCTACTGCCAGTTTACGGCTACGTACGGTATCAAACAGGTCTTCCACCTGCTTGGGAATAGGACCAAAACGATCCTGTAGTTCCTGTGCAAATTCCTGCAGGGCAGCCTCATCTTCACAATTGTCGAGGCGGGTATACAAGGACAATCTTTCTGTAATGCTTTCTACATAGGTATCGGGGATCAGTATCTCCAGGTCGGTATCGATGGTGCAATCCTGTACATAATCTTCCTGTTTGGATATCTCTTCTTTGAAGAGTGCCCTGAACTCTGTACGCTTCAGTTCCTTGATGGCTTCGTCCAGGATCTTCTGGTACATCTCAAAGCCAATCTCGGCCATGAAGCCGCTTTGCTCACCACCCAGCATATTACCGGCGCCCCGGATATCGAGGTCGCGCATGGCAATCTGGAAGCCACTGCCCAGTTCACTGTGTTGCTCCAGGGTCTGTAAACGTTTCCTGGAATCATCGGGTAGTGTACTGACGGGCGGGGCCATCAGGTAACAGAATGCTTTCTTATTGCTTCTGCCCACACGGCCGCGCAACTGGTGAAGGTCGCTAAGGCCAAACTGATGGGCATTGTTGATGATAATGGTATTTACATTGGCGATGTCCACGCCACTCTCCACGATATTGGTACACACGAGTACATCGTATTTCTTATCAATGAAATCCATGATGCGCTCTTCCAGGTCGTGGCCTTCCATTTGTCCGTGGGCAGTGCCGATGCTGAGATCGGGGCATAAGCCCTGGATAAGGCCGGCCATCTCGCTAAGGCCAAGGACCCTGTTATGGATAAAGAATACCTGTCCGCCACGTTCTGTTTCAAAGTAGATAGCATCGCGGATGGCATCTTCATTGAAGACCATCACTTCTGTCTGGATGGGCTGGCGATTGGGTGGCGGGGTATTGATAATGCTTAGGTCTCTGGCGCCCATCAAGCTGAACTGCAAGGTGCGCGGAATGGGCGTAGCGGTGAGGGTAAGGCAGTCTACATTGGTGCGCAGGGTCTTGATCTTTTCCTTGTGGGCTACGCCAAACTTCTGTTCTTCATCGATGACGAGCAAACCGAGGTCTTTGAACTTGACTTCCTTGCCCAGGAGTCCATGTGTACCAATGATGATATCGACCTTGCCTTCTTCGAGGCGCTTAAGTGTTTCCTTCTTCTCTTTGGCAGATTTGAAGCGGTTGATATAATCTACGGTTACAGGGAAGTCTTTTAAGCGCTCTTTGAATGTCTTGTAATGCTGGAAAGCAAGAATGGTGGTAGGCACCAATACGGCGGCCTGCTTGCTATCGCAACATGTTTTAAAAGCTGCCCGCACGGCGATCTCTGTTTTGCCAAAGCCTACATCTCCACATACCAGCCTGTCCATAGGGGAGGGCTGTTCCATATCTTTCTTCACATCGGCTGAAGCCTTGCTTTGATCGGGAGTATCTTCGTAAATGAAAGAAGCTTCCAGCTCGGTTTGCATGTAATTGTCCGGCGTATGCTGAAAGCCCTGTTGGGCTTTGCGCTGGGCGTATAACTTGATCAGGTCGAAGGCGATTTCCTTCACCTTCACCTTGGTCTTTTCCTTTAGTTTATTCCAGGCATCACTGCCCAGTTTATTTACCTTGGGTATGGTGCCTTCCTTGCCGGTATACTTGGATATCTTGTGCAGTGAATTGATGTTCACATACAGGATGTCGCTGTCTTTATAGAGAATGCGCACGGCTTCCTGCAGCTTACCATTCACATCTATTTTCTGTAACCCACTGTAGGTACCTACGCCATGGTCGATATGGGTAACATAGTCTCCCGGTTGTAGTTCCCGGAGGGTACGTAAGGTGAGGGCTTTATTTTTATTGTAGGCCTGCTTTACCTTGTACTTGTGGTATCGCTGGAATATCTGGTGATCGGTGTAGCAAACTACTTTGAGGTCTTCGTCTATAAAGCCCTGGTGAATGGAAGTAGGAACGGGGGTAAACTGGATCTCGGCCTTGAGGTCTTCAAAAATGCTGTTGAGCCTTTCGAGCTGCCGTGGGTTTTCAGCAAAGAGGTATAAGCTGAATCCTTTGGCGGCGGCTTGTTTCAGGTCTCTGATCAGCATATCAAACTGGCGGTTGAAAGCCGGTTGATCTTTGGTATTGAAGAGAATGGTGAACGCATCCTCCCCGGTAAAAAATGGGAAGGTTGATTCGTGGCCAAATTCTATGAGGTGACGTTTTTGTAATTGTATTTCCAGCATATCGGCTGGTACAAAGTCGTCGGTTTTGATATTGACTTTTACTAACCTGGTTTCTTCTTCATCTTCCTGAAACTTGTTCCTGGCATCTCTGCCCTTCGCAGCGGCTGCTGCTGTTGCGGCCGCAGCTGCGGCTGCTGCATCCTTTTGAAGGTTGAGGAAGAGGTGGAGGTCTTCTTCCTGTGTGATGATCTTTTCTTTGGTCAATGCCCAATCCTGCATCCATACCACGGTATTGTCGGGCAGGAAGTCGAACAGGGATGTCTTCTCATCGCTGTCGAACTGGGTTTCCACGTTGGGAATAATGGTTACGGACAGGAGTTTTCGCTCACTCAACTGAGTTTCGGGATCAAAGATGCGGATAGAGTCTACATTGTTGCCAAAGAGCTCAACGCGGTAAGGCTTTTCATTGCCAAAAGAATAGATATCGAGGATACCGCCCCGCAGTGCAAACTGTCCGGGTTCGTATACAAAGTCGGTGCGCTGGAAGCCGTAACCTACCATTTGCTCCATGAGGCCATCTACGTTGATGGAGTCGCCTGATTTGAGGTAGATGATATTGCCGGAGAGTGAATCGGGCAGTACTACTTTTTCATACAGTGCTTCGGGGTAGGTGATCAGCAATCCTGTACGGCTGCCTTTTCCTGCGGACTGTGCGGCGAAGCGGGTGAGGGCTTCTGTGCGCAGCATTACATGGGAGGAGTTGAGCAGCCGGAAGTTCTTCCTGTTCTTAAAAGAAGAGGGGAAGAAATAGACGTTTAAAGCGCTGGTTAGGTTCTCCAGTGTATTGTGGAGATAGGCAGCTGCTTCGGCATCTTCACAGATCACTACATGGTTCTGCTGACTACAGGAAGGATGCTGAAAAATAGTGCTGATTACAAAGGCTGATGAGCTTCCACGGAGGTGACTGCAGTAGATATGTTGTGGTTTGGCAAAAGAGAGCCTGTCCGCCAGTTGAAAAAGGCGGGGGTTATTCTTATAATTATCCAACAACGTCTGCAAATTCATATCAACGGGCGCAAAGATACGAAAAAGCAGGAAGGTTACGAAGTGTGAAGGAGATGGAGGGGGCGGGGAGGGTGTCAGCGAGGGGATGGTCAGGTGGTAATGATGCGTCCAGTTGATACCTGAAAGTATAGCTAAATCATTATAGCAATTGATTGAAATCAAGGGAGTTGGCTTGGTACTGTATAGTCACTAAAAATCGAAAAATAGTAATGCACGAAGGTGGAAATAAAAATAATCTGATTGGTGCTGCGGCATGGAAAAATGGTCTACATTAGCACCCGACTCGATTGCTTGCCATTAAGGCACTTGCAGGAGCGGCTTCCCAGCTGCTCCTTTTTTCTTTTGTATCCTGCCTTACCCCCGCCTGATAATAAGAGTGGTTTTTTGTATATTTAAGAAAACTCATCCAATGTTACAACCCTGGCGTACCGGTAAGGTTATACGCATTACCGATGAAACGGCTAGCACTAAGCGTTTCTGGATACAGGTGCCTGAGCTGGAGGTTTTTGATTTTACTCCTGGCCAGTTTGTAACACTGGACCTGCCGATACATGAAAAGCCCAATAAGCGGTGGCGCAGTTATTCCATTGCTTCCTGGCCTGATGGTACGAATGTATTTGAACTGGTGATTGTATTGTTGGAAGGCGGGGCTGGCACACACTATTTGTTCAATGAAATTAAGGAGGGGTCTGAATTGACGTTGCGTGGTCCGCAGGGTGTGTTTGTATTGCCGGAACCGGTAGACCGTGATCTTTTCTTTATATGTACCGGAACAGGGGTGGCTCCTTTCCGCTCTATGAGTTATCATATACTTAATCACCAGGTGCCGCACCAAACGATTTACCTGGTCTTTGGCTGCCGGAAGTTTGGTGATGCGCTGTATAGTGCTGAGTTAAGAGACCTGGAAACCAAGGTATCGAGCTTCCGTTATATTCCTACTTTCTCGCGTGAAGAGCCGGGAGAGCATTGTACGGGGTATGTTCATAAGGTATATGAAAGTATTTGCACTGAAAACAAGCTTCCTGCTAGTGATAACCCGGAGCTGCTGGTGCCCAGGCCGGCATATTTTTATTTATGTGGCTGGAAGGATATGATTGATGAAGCCAAGCAACGTATACAGGGCCTGGGGTATGATAAAAAATCAATACATCAGGAGTTGTATGGCTAGTAAATGAGTGCCGTGTAGTATGGGCCGGGCATACGAATACACTTTACCTGTAATGGACAGGTATTTATAGTAGCCCGTAAGAGTGGAGGAGTATTAGTGTTGCGTTCCGCTTCCGGTTTGTTGAGCAACTTTCCGTTTGGAAATATCCTGCAGCTTGGAATTGCCGTCATCCTTTACGGTAATTGGAATAACCGGGATATGCACTTCCTTAAGCTTTTGTTCGATATTGGCTTTTTCTTTCTGAAGATCCAGAATGTCAGCGTGGTTGCTGAGCATTTCATTTTCTAACTCCAGTACTTTCTTTTTCAGTTTCTTGATCTGAGTTCTTCTGATGGTTATGCCTGTAAGGAAGGCTAAAAGAATCAGGCCACCAAACAGGTAAATGTTCACAGGAATAACGATTGCAAGCATAGACAGCTTTTTAGGGTAAAGAACCTCTGGTTTTGAAATGCCAGCATTCCTTTATAGGGGCATCTGCCTTTTGGCATAGATATTTTATTGATCTATGTCAAAACGACAGTCATCCTATAACGGATAGCTAGTTAAATTATTATACAGTCTACTAATACCAAATGAGCCTAACGCGGGTTGGGGGTTTTCAAAAGGACTTGATGTTTAAAAAAGGAGGAGGTCTTTCAGGAATTAACTTTTAAGCCGAGTTGCAACTCAAATATAGAATTAAATAATCTGTTTCTGCACAATTTCCATGATTTTATTTAGCGGAATCCGCTCCTGCTGCATGGTATCGCGGTAACGGATAGTGACGGTATTATCTTCCTTCGTTTGGTGGTCAACCGTTACGCAGAAAGGGGTACCGAGTGCATCCATCCGGCGATAACGCTTGCCGATGGTGTCTTTTTCTTCATAGAAGCAGTAAAACTGCGACTTACACTCATCCATGATCTGCCGGGCTATCTCCGGTAATCCGTCTTTTTTGGTAAGCGGAAGTATAGCCAGCTTAATAGGCGCCAGTTTTGGCGGAAACTTCAGCACTACCCGGCTGTCCTGTTTTTCAGGCGTGCTCAGGTCTTCTTCAGTATATGCTTCGCTTAGGATCAGAAGTATAGTCCTATCCAGACCTATAGAGGTTTCGATCACATAAGGAATATAGTTCTGATTGATCTCTGTATCAAAGTATTGTAACTTCTTTTTGCTGAACTTCTGGTGCTGGCTGAGGTCGAAATCACCACGGGAATGGATACCTTCCACTTCTTTAAAGCCGATGGGGAACTCGTATTCAATATCACAAGCGGCTTTGGCGTAATGCGCCAGCTTTACGTGGTCGTGGAAACGGTATTTATCTGGTGATATGCCCAGGCTGAGATGCCATTTGAGGCGCTCTTCTTTCCAGTAGGCATACCAATGGTCTTCTGTGCCGGGGCGGATAAAGAACTGCATTTCCATCTGTTCAAATTCGCGCATGCGGAATACGAACTGACGGGCTACGATCTCATTGCGGAAAGCCTTACCTACCTGTGCAATACCAAAAGGTATCTTCATGCGGCCGGTTTTCTGCACGTTGAGGAAGTTGACAAAGATACCCTGGGCTGTTTCGGGCCGGAGGTAGATCTCATTGGCGTCTTCTGCCACGCTACCCAACTGGGTAGAGAACATGAGGTTGAACTGGCGTACTTCGGTCCAGTTGGAAGTACCGCTGACGCTGCACTTTATCTTGTTGTCTTCTATGAGCAATTTTAGCCCGGCCATATCGTCTTTTGCCAGTAGGGCTTCCATGGCGGCGATTAAGGCATCGGCTTCTTCTTTCCTGCCTTCTTTTTCCAGGGCTTCGGCATGGCCTTCTATGAGGTGGTCGACGCGGTAGCGTTTCTTGCTATCCTTGTTGTCGATCATGGGATCGCTGAAATTGTCTACGTGGCCACTGGCTTTCCAGGTGGTAGGGTGCATGAAAATGGCTGCATCGATACCTACAATGTTCTCATGCATCTGGGTCATGCTCTTCCACCAGTAGTCGCGGATATTTTTCTTCAGCTCACTACCCCACTGGCCGTAATCGTATACTGCACTCAACCCATCATAGATCTCGCTGGAAGGGAAAATAAAGCCGTACTCCTTGCAATGCGAAATGATCGCCTGAAACTTGTTAGTATCTGTTGCCATGGCGGCAAAGATAAGCCTGGGTAATATTATCTGTCTCAATGGCTTAAAAAAATATAAAGCTTGCAATTTTTTTGCATTTGCCGGGCTCCTGACGGTCAAATAGCTGGTTTCCAAAGGCGGATACTTGAATTTATTCAGCTATTGCGGGAACTGGCTCCTGCTAGTATATTTAAGGCATCTAAATCCACCCCATGACAAACGTTGAAACGATCCGAGTTGAAATTGACAAGCAAATTGCCGCAGGCTTTACGGCTGATGAGATCAGGAGAAACCTGCTTTCTCAGCAACATCATCCTGATGATGTGACAGCAGCTTTCAAACAAACCAATGTAGCGGCCAGGGCCAAATCCTCCTCCGGCATTGGCGTAGCCTCGGTACTGATCTCTATTTATTTTATTTTTAGTGGGATCATGAAAATGAGTAAGTATCCTTCCGGCAGTGTGTCTTATACCTTTGGTATAGTGATGCTGGTGGTGGGTGTTGGCGGATTGATCTATAAATTAGTAGAAATATCCAGGCGTTAAACAAACACCATGACGGCTGAAGCGCTAAAAAGCTATGTACATACCCGTCTTAAAAAAGGAAGCCCTGCCGGAGAACTCAGACAAGAGTTGTTGCGGCAGGGTTATGCTTTGGATGATATTGAGCAGGCTTTTACGCCGCGTCGCTTTTGGAATAATGATGCAGAAGGATTTGGCTGGCGCCAGTTCCAGGGCCCTGTGGTTTTTATTTTATTGGGCCTGGTGCGGCTAAGAATAGATTATTATTATCATTTCTCCGTTGGGTGTATCGTGACCGGTATTGCCTGCCTGCTCATTAAGTGGCTGCATTGGTACGAGCAGCGGTAAGACATGACAGGGGATTATTTCAGCTTATCATTGTTGATATGCCGGTCGGCATCGCGGATATTCTTTTTCTCGAAATTCTTTTGCAGGGCTTCGGTGAGGTTGACACCGGTTTGGTTGGCCAGGCAAATGAGTACCCATAAAACATCGGCCATTTCATCGGCCAGGTTTTTATTCTTATCACTTTCCTTAAACGACTGCTCGCCATAGGTGCGTACCATGAGGCGTGATAATTCGCCTACTTCCTCTACCAGGATTCCCAGGTTGGTGAGTTCATTAAAATAACGCACACCCACGGTCTTTATCCATTGGTCTACCTGTTGCTGGGCCTCGTTCAATGTTATTTCCATATTAGAGAATTTACTATTTTTTGCAGGCAGGGTTACTATTCTTTGTTTTTGGTATCAATGACGATCGTTACGGGGCCATCATTGAGGAGGGCCACTTTCATATCGGCCCCAAATTCGCCGGTGCCGATGGGTTTGCCCAGGTCTTTTTGAAGTTGGGTCACCATCTTTTCATAGAGAGGGATGGCCACATCGGGTTTACTGGCGCGGATATAGGAAGGGCGATTGCCTTTTTTGGTGGCTGCATGGAGGGTGAACTGGCTTACGAGTATAATGTCGCCACCATTTTCCTTCACGGATACATTCATCACTCCCTGCTCATCATTAAAAATGCGGAGGTTGACGATCTTGTTGCTCAGCCATTCTATATCTTCCGGGGTATCGGCATCCTCAATTCCTACAAATACCAACAAACCATTTCCGATGGATGAGCGTATTATAGAATGAATAGTAACACTGGCCTGGCTGACGCGCTGTATAACTGCCCGCATAATTGTAGGTTAGTGTGTAAATTTATAGGAAGATTGGGCAATCGTCAAATGCCTGTGTATTATGAATAAGATCGATATAAGAAAGGAAATTGTCTTCAGAACCGCCCGCAGTGGCGGTAAAGGGGGGCAAAACGTGAACAAGGTAGAGACCATGGTGGAAGGGTATTTCAACATCGGTAACTCATTGGCATTGAATGAAGAGCAAAAAGAAATTTTGCTTAGGAAGTTGGCGTCAAAAGTAAATTCGGAAGGGTTTTTGCAAGTGAAGAGCCAGGTTCACCGGTCGCAACTGGAAAACAAACTGGAAGTAGTAGAAAAGATGCATGTTTTGATAGAGCAGGCGCTGAAAAAGGAGAAAAAACGTGTAGCTACAAAGCCTTCCAAAGGTGCCAGGGAAAAGCGACTGGAGAGCAAAAAGAAGCAGTCCGGCCATAAACAAAACCGGCAGAAGATCCGTCCTATTGATCATTAACCTAAACCCGTGTTCATGCAAGTTCGTCTCCAACTCCCAGCCATGCTTACTAAAGTAGTCATCATTGCTATTCTTTCGGCAGGTATGATTTCCTGCCAGCGGGAATTAAAGTTTGACCCGGTAGAAGAGCCCGATCATAATATTGTACTGCGTTTTAAGCCGGTGGTGCAATTCGATTCGGTAGAGATGAAATTTGACACGGTTACGTACAAGAATTTTTTCAAAGAGGACTTTACGGTCAAAGCTTTTAAATTCTATATCCATGGTATTGAACTTATCAATACGGATTCCAACAAGACTTACCGCATAGGTGATCAAAAGTACTTCCTGATCGACTTTGCTGATTCCAATTCCATCAAACTGAAGCTGACGGCCATGCCGTACAAATACAACCGCATTGCCTTTATCCTGGGGGTTGACAGTGCGCTGAATGTAAGCGGTGCACAAACTGATGCGCTCGATCCCGCCAAAGGCATGTTCTGGAGCTGGAATACGGGATACATCATGGCGAAACTGGAAGGCACATCGCCGGTTTCCACTGCGCCTTCAAAGATGTTTGAATACCATATCGGTGGATTTAAACAGGCGGAAAGCGTGATAAAAAGGGTAACTTTATTGTTCCCGTTTGGTGAAAATGTGGATATGAAACCGGGCAAAACCACGGAGATCAATGTAACGGCGGATGCCTACGACTGGTTCAACAATCCACATGATATAAAGATCAGCGCCAATGCTGCTGTGATGACGCCGGGCACGCTGGCGCAGCAGGTAGCGGAGAACTATTCTAAAATGTTTACGGTAGTGGAGATCGTTAATGACTAACTGTGACGATAAGATGGACTATACGCATTGCACTTTTTCTGATACTGGGAACGGTATGGATACAGGCATGTAAGAAGTCCAATGGCGGCAGCAATGGTCCGACAGCACTATCCTTTCAAATTCCTGCCGGATTCCCTGCACCTGAATATACATTTACTTCCAATCCACTAACAGAAGAAGGATTTGAACTGGGCAGGAAATTATTTTATGATGGCCGCCTGTCGAAGGATGGCAATTTCCCCTGTGCTTCCTGTCACCAGCAGTTTGCAGCCTTTGCTACTTATGATCACAACCTGAGTCATGGGTTTAATAACCAGTTTACGTTGCGCAATGCGCCGCCCTTGTTCAATGTGGTATGGCAAAAGCAAACGCATTGGGATGGAGGTATCGTTAACCTGGAAGTGCAACCGCTGGCGCCGCTCACGGCTCCAAATGAGATGGCAGAGGACATCAACAATGTGATCAACAAACTGAACCAGGATGCTACCTATAAGCAATTATTCAAAGCAGCTTATGGTGATGAGATGATCAATAGTCAGCGTATGCTGTGGGCGCTAACGCAGTTTGTAGGTTCGCTGGTGTCGGCCGATTCGAAATATGACCGGGTGAAGAAAGGCGTTGCCAATTTTACCGCGCAAGAACAATTGGGCTACACGCTTTTTCAAGCCAAATGCACCAGCTGTCATACGGAACCATTGTTTACAGATAATAGTTTTCGCAATACGGGGCTGGCCGTAGATCCTACGATCAATGACAAAGGCCGGATGCGCATTACGAATAATCGCGCGGACTCTCTTAAATTCAAAGTGCCCAGCCTGCGCAATGTGGCAGTGACTTTCCCTTATGGTCATGACGGGCGTTTCATTTCCATCAACCAGGTATTAGAACATTATAACAGTGGAGTACAAGCAAGTGCTACTGTAGATCCGCTGGTAAAGAATGGCATCCCCCTCAGTGCCAACGAGAAGGTTTACCTGCAGTTATTCCTGCGTACGTTAACAGATTCAGTATTTATTAAAGATCCACGGTTTGGGCCGCCGGAGTAGTGAGTGGTGAGTAGTGAGTGGTGAGTGGGGTCAAACTTCTTCGATCAGTGTTTATATTGTTTGGCTGGATTTGCCTTAAGCGATATATCAGGCTGTATAAATGTCAGCGGCCAAACTCACCACTCACTACTGACAAATCACAATTTCCGCTCCATACACAACTCTATTAACACACTATTGGTGCCTTTGGGGTGGAGGAAGCAGATGAGTTTATTATCGGCACCGGCTTTGGGCGTTTCATTGAGCAGTACAAATCCTTCTGCCTGTAGTCTTTTCATTTCGGCCTCGATATCGGCTACTTCAAAAGCAATGTGGTGAATACCTTCTCCCTTCTTTTCTATGAAGCGTGCAATGACGCCTTGCGGGTCGGTACTTTCCAGTAGTTCTATTTTGGTATCGCCCTGGCGAAAAAAAGCGGTAGTGACCTGTTCGCTGTCTACTGCTTCTGTTTTGTAACATTCGGTATTCAGTAACTTTTCAAACAAGGGGATGGATTGACTGAGGTCTTTCACGGCGATGCCGATATGTTCTATTTTAAGCATAGATTCAATTGATAGGCAACAAAGATAAAGGCAAGTTGTACCGGCACAAGAGTAATTTTCAGTTTAATTCGATTAGAGGTGTTTATTTTATATTTATATTTGGCTGATAAACAGATGTGTAGGCTGGTACTGAATAGTCGGTTATTAACTATTTTAAAAGTAAATTTGTAATAAACGGCTACACCATGTCACCTTTAGATATCAAACAAAAGCTGCATCACTATATTGATACAGCTGAGGAAAAGAAGTTACAGGCTATTTACACTATCCTGGAGGATGAAATAGAGGGAGAACAGTTCTATAGCCAGGAAGAGATCAAGCAATTCTATGACCGCAGGCAAAAGCACCTGGACGGTAGCAGTAAATCTTTTACTGTAGATGAAGCGCATGACGCAATTCGAAGAAATCGTAAATCCAATGGCCTATAAGATCGTTATTAAAGAAGAGGCGAGGCTGGACACAGAAGAGGCGTACAATTATTACGAGAATGAAAAAGCGAACCTGGGTGAGGAGTTTCTGGAAGAATTAACCAGGATATACAATAGAATTGCTAAGCATCCCGATTATTATGGTTTTATCGATGATCAACGCATTCTGCGTGACTTAAAAGTAGAAAGATTTCCCTTCACAGTTGTATTTGAAATAACCGACAGCAGCGTGATTGTGTACGCTGTTCATAATACTTACCGACATCCCAAACGAAAATTGAGGCGCTAGCCTGAAATGTTTAGCCTGATACTATAGTGGCTTAATAAAACCAATTGGGGTAAATTTGTGTTAGAATAAACATATGCCCCAGCTTCCCATATACCTTGATTACAATGCTACCACGCCCTGCGATCCGCAGGTGGTGGAAACGATGTTGCCTTATTTTACCACGCAATTTGGCAATGCGGCCAGCAGGCAGCATGCGTTGGGCTGGCAGGCGGAAGAAGCGGTGGATTATGCCCGGCAGCAGGTAGCTGCGCTGATAGGGGCCGATCCTACGGAGGTCATCTTTACGTCGGGCGCTACGGAAAGCAATAACCTGGCGCTGAAAGGAGCCGTGGAAATGTATGCCGGGAAGGGCAATCATATTATTACCTGCGTTACAGAACACAAGGCGGTACTGGATGCCTGCAAGCACCTGGAGAAGCAAGGAGTGGCGGTCACTTATTTGCCGGTAGATGAAAAGGGACTGATCAACCTGGAGCAACTGGAAGCGGCTATTATTCCCACAACTATTCTTATCGCCATCATGTATGCCAATAACGAAACGGGGGTAGTACAGCCGGTACAGGCTATTGGCCGCATTGCCAAACAGCACAACATATTATTTTTTAGTGATGCCACGCAGGCTGTAGGCAAAATACCAGTGGATGTTATTACAGATGGCATTGACATCATGAGTTTTTCTGCCCATAAACTATATGGTCCCAAGGGGGTAGGGGCATTGTACGTACGCCGCAAAAATCCCAGGGTGAGGCTGATAGCACAAATAGATGGCGGCCGCCATGAACGTGGATTGCGGAGCGGCACGCTGAATGTGCCGGGTATTGCCGGTTTTGGCAAGGCGGCAGAACTGTGCCGGTTGCAACTGGCGGCGGAAGGCCTGCGATTGGGCCATCTGCGCGACAAACTGGAAGGAGCATTCTTACAACTGGAAGGGGTATTCATCAATGGCGACCGGGAACACCGGCTGCCGCATGTTACTAACCTCGCTTTTCAATATGTAGATGGCAATGCCCTGATGCTCGGCTTTAACAAGCATATTGCCGTAGCTACGGGCTCTGCCTGTACCTCCGCCTCCATGGAACCCAGCTTTGTACTGAAAGCGCTGGGCCTGGCCGATGAACTGGCCCGCAGTTCCCTCCGCTTTAGCCTTGGCCGTTTTACTACTGAAGAAGAGATCGATTACACTATCCAAAAGGTGTCTGAAACGGTGCAAACCCTCCGCAAGCTGCACCCGCTTAATTCCTAACTACTTCGTGTTCACTGGCTTCAACTGGCCCTGCCTTGCCTAATGAGCGGAAGATCAATATAGTTAGCGGATCGGACCTGGATGGTCCTAAAAGCCAGTGGCCTTTGGAGCCTATTCCGGAAATAATTCCGGGTACATTCACATGGAAAACAAGTAGTTGTAAGGGGGTAAGAAGAATATACCTGGGTAGGGTATGGCTGGTGTTGTGTATAGACCAGCCATGTGATAGGGTCTCTATAAAGTCTCTATAAGGTCTCTATAAGCTCTCTATAATGTCTCTGTAATTTTGAAGCCGGAAACCCTGTAAACGCAAAAACTCCCCGTAAGGAGAGCTTTGCTGCAGTAGGTTATGGTTATCTGTGTAAAATATTTATATGGCTAATTCGTTAATAATCACGAATAGTTAAACAATAGGTAGTGGATTTTTTGGATTGGGAGAAAGCGAATTTAGGGAAATCCTTTGTTCATTCCATACTATCGTTGACATTTCTTTTATATACCCATAATCCCTTATTTTCGTACACATGTGGCCTGTTTGTAAAAAAGAGTTTCGTCAGTTCTTCAGCAGCCTGACCGGGTATATTGCCATTGTGGTATTCCTCCTTTTGAACGGATTGTTCCTTTTCGTGTTTCCTGATACCAATATCCTTGATTTTGGTTACGCTACACTTGATAAATTTTTCGAATTAGCTCCATGGATATTGTTATTACTGATACCTGCCATTACGATGCGCAGCTTTGCGGATGAGTTTAAAGGGGGCACTTTCGAGATCCTCCAGACCAAACCGCTCAGCCGCTGGCAGGTGGTAGGCGGGAAATATTTTGGCTCGCTGCTGGTGGTGCTGATCGCCCTGTTGCCCACGCTCATTTACATCTTTACGATCCTGCAATTATCAGAAACCGGCAGTATTGACACGGGGGCGATTATCGGCTCCTATATTGGGCTTATTTTCCTGGTAGGGGTATTTGTGGCCATAGGCATCTGCTGCAGCAGCTTTACCAATAATGCGGTGGTAGCCTTTATCGTCAGTGCTTTTATGTGTTTTATCCTTTATAGTGGTTTTAATGCGATCAGCCGTATTCCGGCCCTGGAAGCGGGGGCTGATTATTATGTAGAAATGGCAGGCATCGATTTCCATTACCGCAGTGTAAGCCGGGGAGTAGTGGACAGCCGGGATATTATCTATTTTCTGAGTGTTATTGGCTTCTTTTTGGTGTTTACAGGAAGGAATTTATTGAAACGATAATGAAAAAACTTTTTGCTTCAAAATATTGGTGGATCTCGCTGTTGATCGTACTGGTGGGTATTAATTACCTCGCCTCGCAGTTCCATTTTCGCGCTGATCTCACCCAGGAAAAACGGTACACGCTTTCATCCCCTACCAAAAAGATGTTGCGGGAACTTGGCGACCAGGTAACTGTTACGGTATTGCTGGATGGTGAAATGCCGGCCGGTTTCAAAAGGCTGTCCAACAGTGCGCGGGAATTGTTGCAGGAGTTCAAGGAAACGGGCAAAGCCAATGTTCAGTACCGATTCCAGCGACCAGGAGTTGATCCGGCTGATTCCACGAGCGCCTTTTCTATGGATTCACTCATGCGCCTGGGCCTGAAGCCTACGAATGTGCGGGTAAAGGCCAAAGAAGGAGAGGGGGAAGAACAGCGTTATCTCTTCCCCGGGGCGCTGGTCACTTATCACGACCGTATCATTCCGGTTGATTTTCTCCAAAGCACCAAGGCCACGGATGGCGATCCGTTCAGTACGCTGAACAATGCAGAAGCCTTACTGGAATTCAAACTGGCACATGCGATCCAAAAGATCACGGCAGAAACAGTGCCGGCGGTAGGCTATTTGTTGGGCAATGGAGAACCTTTGAGTTATAATGTATATGACCTTGTAGAAGGCACGCTGAAGCCCAATTACGGTTTTGGATTTGTGCCGATCGATAGTGTGAAAGTGATCCCGCAGGAATTCAATGCGCTTGTGATCATGAAACCTACAATAAGATTTACAGAAGCGCAGAAGCTTAAGATAGACCAATACATCATGCATGGCGGGAAAGTGATCTGGCTCATCGATAAACTGGATGCCAGCTTGGATAGCCTGATGCGGAAAAAGAGTGATTTTATAGCTTTTGATTTTGGATTGAATATTGACGACCTGTTGTTCCGGTACGGTGTGCGCATCAATCCAGACCTGGTACAGGACCTGCAATGCGACCGCCTGCCGCTGGTGGTAGGCAATATGGGCGATAAACCGCAAATGGAGCTGCAATCCTGGCCTTATTTCCCTTTGCTGGCTTCTTATAGTGGTCACCCTATTGCTAAAAATATGGACCTGGTGTTGTCTATGTTTCCCAATTCGATCGATACGGTGAAAGCAACAGGGGTCCATAAAACGGTGCTGCTGGCCAGTTCCGCCAATTCCCGTTCGCTGAGTACGCCTGCTATTGTCTCACTCAACAGTCTGAAGACGGAAGACGATGTAAAAACTTTCAATAAGGCCAATATACCGGTGGCGGTGCTGCTGGAAGGGCGTTTTTCTTCGCTGTTCACCAACCGGTTGTCGCAGGCATCCATGGACACGCTGGCGGGCCTGTACAAGCAGCCTTTCCGGGCAGCGCCTGTACAGGACAATAAAATGATCGTTATTGCCGATGGCGATATTGCTACCAATGTGGTGACTCAAACGCAGGGACCACTGGCGATGGGCTATAACCAGTTTACCAATTATCAATACGCGAATAAAGATTTTATCCTCAATTCTATCGAATACCTCGTTAACCCCTCCGGAATTTTAGAAACAAGGGCGAAAGATTATACCCTGCGCCTGCTGGACCCCGGCAAAGTGGAAGCCGAAAAGACGCAATGGCAACTGATCAATATCGGGGTACCGGTTTTGCTGGTAGTTGTATTTGGGTTTGTGTACCAGGCTTTGCGGAAGCGTAAATACCAATAATTATTGATTATTAATTACTGATTATTGGGTATTCGTTAATCTTTGCAGCGCCAGAAACCAGTACCAGCCCCCTATCTTTGCTGGCATTAATCGATAAGCATGACAAGGGATCAAATCACTTACCTGGTTTTTGGGATTGTATTGGTATTGGCTATTATAATTGACCTGGGCCTTTTCAGTAAACGATCTACCCATGTATCGCTTAAAAAGGCTTTCTGGGTAAGTGTGTTTTGGATAGCCCTGGGATTGAGCTTTGGCATTTTTATCTGGTTTGAACTGGGCAAGGATATGGCGCTGGAATATGTGAGTGCCTACCTCATGGAAAAAAGCCTGAGTATTGATAATATCTTCGTGTTTATTCTGCTATTCAATTTCTTCTATGTAAAGGAAGACTATTATGCCCGGGTATTGCTCATTGGTATTTTGATGGCCATCGTATTCAGGGTACTGTTCATTACGGTAGGGGTAGAGCTGGTAACACGTTTCCATTGGGTATTGTACATCTTCGGGGCCTTCCTGATCTGGACGGGCTATAAAATGTTTACGCATGATAACAAGTCGGATTTTAACCCGGCAGATAGCCCGGTATACAAATGGCTGAGAAAATTTTTGCCCATCACGATGGAAGATTATGGTGGCCGCTATATCGTAAAGGTCAACGGCAAACGCATGTATACTTCACTATTTGTGGTGGTAATTATGCTGGCGACTACGGATATTGTATTTGCGGTAGACTCCATTCCTGCGGTAATGGGTATATCTACGCATATCCTGGTGATCTATACGAGTAATATATTTGCCATCCTGGGTCTTCGTTCGCTTTTCTTTTTGCTGAAGGGAGCGGTAGATAAATTCAGTCACCTGCAACAGGGTATTGCCTTTGTACTCATATTTATTGGCCTTAAAATGCTGGTGGAGATCTTCCATATCAAGGTGCCGGTATATGTATCGCTGCTGGTGATCCTGGTGAGTATTGCCGCTTCGATGGTTTATTCGGTGACGGTGGCCAACCGGGCAAAAAGTGGTAATAACAATGATGCAGGGCACAACAGGGACTTACACTAACATGAAGTATTATATTGAAGATATTGCTCCTATTCTTAAAGGCAAGCTGTTACAGCAGCATGACAATGCTTTTATTGAACATTTGCTGACGGATAGCCGGAAGCTGATCTTTCCTGCTACTTCATTGTTCTTTGCCATTAAAGGACCGCGGCGGGATGGCCATAGTTTTCTGGAAGCGCTGTATGAAAAAGGGGTGCGGAATTTTGTGGTGAGTGATGGGGTAGAGCTGGCGAATATGCCTGAAGCCAATATTGTACAGGTAAATGAAGTGCTGCAGGCTTTGCAATTACTGGCGGCGCATCACCGCAAGCAATTTTCGATACCGGTGATCGGTATTACAGGCAGCAATGGTAAAACGATCGTGAAAGAATGGCTGAACCAGTTACTGGATGATGTGTATACGATCATTCGCAGCCCCCGCAGCTATAACTCGCAAATTGGGGTGCCGCTAAGTGTATGGCCCATGAATGATACGCATGAGCTGGGCATTTTTGAAGCAGGCATATCGCAAAGCGGAGAGATGGAGCGGCTGCAAAAGATCATACAACCTACCATTGGCATTTTTACAAATATCGGAGAGGCGCACAGCGAAGGTTTTTTAAACAGCCGGCAGAAGGTGAATGAAAAGCTGCGGCTTTTTACGCATGTTAAGGCACTGGTGTATTGCAAAGATGCGCCGGAGATCAATGAGGGGGTAGCAGCGCTGTGGCAACAATTCAATAAGGGCGGCAAAGGCAGCTTTGATATATTCAACTGGAGCACGGTAACGGAAGCTACGCTGCAGGTGCTCACTATTTATAAAGAGGGTGGTACTACACTGATCACAGCTTTGTACAAAGATCAAACGATCGATATCACGATCCCTTTTACAGATGATGCTTCGGTGGAGAATGCGATCCATTGCTGGTGTGTGCTGCTGCACCTGGAGGTAAAGCCGCGTGCGATTGCACAAAAGATGCTGCAACTGGGGCCAGTGGCCATGCGGTTGGAATTGAAGAAAGGGATCAACAATTGTTCTATCATCAATGACAGTTATAGTGCAGACCTCAGCTCATTCAATATTGCATTGGATTTTCTGTCACAACAACGGCAGCATGTGCGGAAGACAGTAATCCTGTCGGACATCCTGCAAAGTGGACGAAATGAAAAGGAGTTGTACAAAGAAGTGGCGCAGGCGCTGTCGCAGCGTGGGGTAAGCCGGTTGATCGGTATTGGTGAAAAGATGATTTTGCACCAGGGTATATTCCGGCTGGCGCCTATTCCTGAACTGGCATTTTATCCTTCGGTAGAATCATTTAAACATGATTTTCATCACCTCGCTTTTCGTGATGAGACGATCCTGCTGAAAGGGGCCCGGGTATTTGAACTGGAGCAAATTGACCGTCTGCTGGAACAAAAGGTGCACCAAACGGTATTGGAGATAGACCTGAATGCGCTGGCGCATAATCTTCGTCAGTACCAGCAATTGCTGAAGCCTGCCACTAAACTGATGGCGATGGTGAAAGCTTTTTCCTATGGCAGCGGGAGTTATGAAATAGCGAATGCCTTACAATTCCACAAAGTAGATTACCTGGCGGTGGCCTATGCGGATGAGGGCGTGGAATTGCGCAGGGGAGGCATTAACCTGCCTGTCATGGTGATGAATGCGGATGAGACGACATTTGATGTATTGGTACAATATAACCTGGAGCCGGACCTGTATTCACCGGGCCTGCTGCAGGCATTTGAAGCGTTCCTGAAAAGGGAGGGCATACGACAGTTTCCCGTGCATATAGAGCTGGAAACAGGTATGAACCGGTTGGGATTTTCACCAGCCGAATTGCCTGTACTGCTGGAAGCGCTGAAAGGCGACACGTTTACGGTGAAAAGTGTATTCAGTCACCTGGCAGCCAGTGAGGAAAAGCAGCATGATGCTTTTACGCAACAGCAGGCGGCGGCTTTTCATACGATGGTGGGGCAATTGCAAACGGTGATCGCTTATCCGTTCCTGCGGCATATTGACAATACAGCTGGCATTGCCCGGCATCCGGAACTTCAGTTGGATATGGTGCGGCTGGGTATCGGGTTGTATGGCATCGACAGCGGGAATACGCATAAACTGGAATTAAAAGAGGTATCTACGCTGATTGCCACGATTGCGCAGATCAAACATTTGAAAGCGGGTGAAACGGTGAGTTATGGCCGTAAGGGGGTAGTGAGCCGGAATACAACGGTAGCGACGGTGCGTATCGGTTATGCGGACGGGTATCCGCGCAACCTGAGTAATGGAATTGGTAAAATGTGGGTGAAAGGAATGCTGGCGCCGGTAATTGGAACGGTATGTATGGATATGGTAATGATTGATATTACGGATATTCCGCATGTGCAGGAGGGTGATGAAGTGATCCTTTTTGGAAGGGAACTGCCTGTAAGTCAGGTAGCACACTGGGCGCAAACGATTCCTTACGAAATGCTGACTGGTATCTCGCAGCGGGTAAAAAGGTTGTATTTTGAGGAGTAAAAACAACAGTTTTAGACCACGGAACTCCAGGGTGAATGCATTATCTTTGAAAACTAAAAATTTTTGTACGGTGAAGATCAGAACGGTCGCTTTAATAATTATTGGTATCATAGCTGTGGACCAGATATTGAAGATCTGGGTAAAGACCTCTATGAATTATGGTGAGCAAATACCATTGATTGGCAGATGGTTCCGCCTTTTCTTCATCGAAAACGAAGGCATGGCCTGGGGCTGGAAGTTTGGCGGTGAATGGGGCAAGCTGGCGCTTACCTTGTTCAGGCTGGTAGCCGTGGTCTTCGGTGTGTTCTACATCCGCAGTATCGTACAAAAAAAATATCACCGTGGGTTCATTATCTGTGTGGCCATGATCTTTGCCGGCGCGCTGGGTAACCTGATCGATAGCATGTTTTATGGCATGATCTTTTCTCCCAGTGATGATGGTATGCCTTTGGCAAAGCTGTTTCCTCCGGGTGGTGGCTATGCCAGTTTTTTACATGGCAAGGTGGTAGATATGGTGTATGTGCCCATTATTGAAAACAAAACACTGCCTGGATGGGTACCTTTCTGGGGTGGTGAAAGATTCACGTTTTTTTCTCCCATATTTAATATAGCTGATGCCTCTATTTCAGTAGGTGTTATTGTCATACTTTTGTTTCAGCGCCGCTTCTTTAAAAAACATCCTCACGAAGAACCACGTACAACTGTGGAAACCAACTCTCCGGTCAACGATACCGTACAAGTATTATAATAGATAGGTAATTAGAGATAGTTAGCATGTTATTTCCGGCGATGCAAGGGGAAGACGTTCGTATATAGGAAGTTTCCGGCCGGGTGTAGATGGTCTTTTATTGGCTATTAAACCCGTGGATATGAATCGAATACAACGTATTGGACTGTTACTGGCCATATTGGCCGGAATGGTGGTGTCTTCCTGTAAGAAAGAGAAAAGTCTGGAAAATGGTGATGGCGGTCCGCTGGGACCTGAAGCCTGGGAGTTTAAAGAAGGGGCTACTTTCAAAGGGCCCATCGATACGACCTATTACAATACGCTGGGCGGCGTTACTTCTCTCATATTGGAAGGGGTTTCAACTGATCAGAAAGATGATTTCTACCTGGAGATATTGGGCGCCAACCTTACCGCCGGCAACTATGCCACCCCCACGGTCGTTTTTGAGTATTATTCCAACGGAACGCTCCTATACCAGAATGATCCTACAGCGCTTGATAAATTCTCGGTGACCATCACGCAAATAGACGGTTCGGGTGTTTCCGGCACCTTTTCGGGTGAGGTAAAGGATACGGCCGGTAATGTAAAGAACATTACGGATGGCAAGTTTACGGGCAAGTTTAATACGGCGCCTCCTCCTCCTTCGGGCAGCGGACAATTGATGCTTTGGGCCCAGCAGGGCTGTTTGGGTACCCCCATGGTGGTATTGGTCAATGGGCAAAAGGATACGATCACGGCCTTCCAGCCCTCGGCTCCTTCCTGCGGTACGGCTGGTACCGCCTTCTTTACCCTGCCTGCCGGCGATTATACCTGGAAAGCTGTTTGCGCAGGTACTACAGACACTGTTTCGGGCAATGTATCGGTAACTGCCGGTAGTTGTACAGCGAAGGAAGTTAATATGAATGCGGCTCCCAATCCCACCATCTGTAAGCTGAGCAACCTGGCCAGTTATGAGTTGGGCAATGGGGCAAAGATCAGTGCCATCACGAGTTATTTTAATGCACAAAACCAGGTAACAAAAACGCAGCTACTGGACAGTTCCAGTCAAACAAGCGGTATCCTGGACAATGAATTTAATTTCACCTACGCAGCTTCCCGTATCGATGTGGATGCGAAGCAGTATTTTTCGCTGGAACCTGGAGGACGTATCAACCAGTTCCATGGCTTTGCTGATCCTACTGTAGATACCTCCCTGGAAGTGATCATTACTTATACCTATGATGCCAGTGGTTATTTGTCAAAGGCCTCCCTGGCATTGGCCCTCTTTCCTACACAAGCTGTATTTGTGTACACTTACGGATGGACAGGCGGTAACCTGACCAAGGTGACGATTGACATTTTAGGCGGAGAAAAATCGGTGATCGATTATCAATACGACCTGGGGAAGCCGGCTAAAGGATTTCTATCCTTCCATACCAATCCGGAGATACTCCTGTTTCAGAATGTGATCAATTTTGGAAAAAACTCAGCCAATGTCCCTACCAAATCAACCTGGACAGATTATGATGACCAGGGTGCGGTCATCGGAGCGCCTGTAGTATCAAACTTCATCAACTATGTCTATGATACCAATGGCTATATCAGGAGCTTTGATATAACCGGCGATGGCTCAGTGTATGGATCGGAGATCAGGCATATACTTTCTTATAAATGTTTTTAACAGCCAGCTGTGAGCTGTGAGCTACGAGTCCTGATGCGCGGCAATTGCTTGCAGCTCATAGCTCGTGGCTCACAGCTGTTTTCAGCTCGTTGTTTAAGCAATTAGCTTCTATTGTGCCGACTTTAATAGCCGGGTTGTGATGATCTGGTCATTCTTTTGGATCTGCATAATGTAAGCGCCTGGCAATACTTTTTCCAGGTTGGTAAGGGTGAGGGTATTAACGCCTTTATAAACCGTGGCGGCTGTTTTTTTGATCACCCTGCCATAGGTATCCAATAATGTGATTGTAATAGCTGCATTGTCGGGGGCCGTCATTTCAATATTGATCTTGTCCTGGAAGGGGTTCACAACCGATCTTACTGCAAACTCCAGGTTTCCACCAGACAATTGAATGATGCGACTGTACTTATTGGTCTTTCCATCTGTGATACGAATACGGTAATACCGTGCAGTAATCAATTCCTTTGGATCAGTAAAATGATAAGTATTGGTGCCCGGCGCATTGCCACTGACGGTGCCAATTTTTGTAAAGTGCATTTTGTCTGCACTGCTTTCAATTTCATAGCTGGTGCCTGCTGTTTCATTGAAAGTAGTCCACTGCAACTGGGCCAGTTCATTGGCCACCCTGCCTGAAAATGCCTGGAGATCCGTTTGCACCAATACGCTACAGTTGACGGTCTTGAGTGTTATGATGGTGGTTGCTGTAAACGAGCAACTATTGTCATTCAAATTGGCAGGCATAGAGGCAATGCGGATACGGTACCGGGAATTATCAATGGAACTGGCAGCCAGGAAAGTAGGGTAAGCAGCTGTGTATTCATATTCGCTGCCATTGGGCACGGGTGTTCCGGTACCACTCACACCTGTATTGGTCCAGGTGCTGCCGCCATCGGTACTTTTCTCCCAACGCCAGTGAATGTAATTGGGAAAATAACACTTAATCACTGCAAACATATCTACTGTTTGACCCACACAGACCTGTAAAGAAGGCGAGGGCTGGAGGTCGAGGTTGGGTGTGCAGGTGGCCAGGGTTACATCATCAATGGCCCAGTCATTACCACCTCCACCGGCTGCATTGTTGCGGATGGTGATGGTAAAAGAAGTTTGACCAGGGCCAGTCTGGTATACAAATCCCTTCTTCACCCATTGGCCGGTATACTTCAGGTTGCCGCTGGTATAGTAATCCACTCCATCCACTGTAAAAGTGAGGTTAGGATTCACGCCGGAAGAGTCCGGGCCATTAAAACTGGGGTTGGGAAAAAAGGTAGATCCGGACTGACCATAAGAGCCATCGCCCGTTGAATCACAGCCGCAGTACTTACAGATATTTTTGAACCAGGCCGAAAATTCGTAGAACGTGTTGGGACATAAACCACCTACAGTTTGCTCGATGGCATTACTGTTGGCATAAGCAGCATTGACAGCTACAAAGTAACCACCATTGGCGCCGGGCGCTACGGGCAAATTCCCCGCTGCGGGGTTGGTAGCTCCGGTATGATCACCCATGATGTCCCAGCGGGCGTGTACCCGGTTGGTAGCATGAGGTATGGGCGAATTGGGATTGGTATTACCGGATGGGCTCATGTTGTTGACAATGGAATAGCTGCCATCAGCGGGTTGACCTGTAGCAACGCTTTGGAAAGTATAACCTGGCACAATCGCTGAAGTGGCCCTGTTTTGGGTAATGCCTGCTCCAAAGGTGCCGCCGTAATCGATCACAGCATTGGCGCCAACGGCATTGGCACACAAACCAGTATTCTGTTTGAGGGCAATGGAGTAAGCATTGCAGGGGCTGTTTACGTTGGTGCCATTATTTCGAAAATAAAAAGAGCCGCCATGCACATTGATAAAACTTCCATAGACCATGGAAGGATTGACCCTGATGCGGAAAGAAGCGGACATGATACAAACTCCACCAAAAAAAGAAGGACGGCCTGATGCATGGATCAATCCGCCATTGGGTGCAGCCCAGGGTGTGGTATTGTTACAGGCGCCTCCAAGGTCAACGCCGGCGTTGAAGGTACTGCCGAGGTTGATGCGCAGGTAACCTGCAGGATCATAATAGGCAGGATCATCGCCCGAGGCATCAGTATAGGCTTTGAACTCTAAACCTTCATTGGTGAGGATCTTTAAACTGCCCGGAATATAGGTGGTGTTGGTAGGAATGGTATCCACATAATGTGCGCGGCTGACAGACCGGGCGTCGAAGTTGCCCACAGCGATGGTAGCGCGGATCTCTAATGTGTCTCCCGGTTCAATAGTGCCTCCGTTGAGTCCTTTGGTAATGTTTACATAACTCTTACCTGTTAACACCTTGGCTGTCTGTGCAGCAGAGGTGAGGAATAGCACTAATGAACATACGCAGAGCAGTATTGGTTTTACTGGTAAATATGTCTTCATAAGGTTGGATTTGGGGTACCATGGGTACCATGGTTAAGCGTAAATATATATCATAGGTGTCAAACCTACAATCGTATATATACTAGTGCTGGCGCGGGTTTCAGCTATTGTTTTGCACGAAAAAAATGACCATTTTCGTAATGCCGAGATCAATAACCCGTTATACCAAAACCCTATTCCGCGTATGAAAAACCTTATCCAACTACTGTTAATCTTTCTTATATTATTTTCTTTTTCCGCCCTTGCTCAAAATGAGCCTTTTACACGAACTGTTTTAAATGAAAAACCAGGTTCTGGCAATTATCGCCTGGCACATCCCTTTGATATCCTGTATGGGCCAGACAATCATTTATACATTACTGAAAAAGTAGGCCGCATCTTACGGGTGGACACCGGTAGCGGCGTAAGGCAGGTAATTCTGGACATCCGGGGCAGTGTGACATTGAATATCAGCAGGGATGGCTCGGGTGCCGCCTCCAGCATTGGCCAGAATGGCATGTTGGGGCTGGCCTTGCATCCTGATTTTAACAATGGTACGGATTCGATCTTTGTAGCCTATAGTTACAATGGCAGTAATATCAGGATCGTCCGGTATAAGTACAACGGTGGCGCTTCTCCTTCCCTCACCAATCCCACTACACTGATACAAGGTATTCCTGCCGGCGGCGATCACAGTACGGGCCGGCTGATCATTGGCGCAGACCGTAAATTGTATTATTCCTGCGGCGACCTGGGCAATAACCAGTTCAATAACCGGTGTACAGAAATACGCTCGCAGAAGCTGCCTACGCAAATAGATATCAATAATGCTACCTATACATTGTACTCCGGCAAAATACTAAGACTCAACTTTGATGGGTCTATACCTGATGATAACCCCTTGTGGAATGGGGTTCGGAGCCATATCTATACCATAGGGCACAGAAATCCCCAAGGCCTTGTATGGGAGAAAAATCCTACTAATGGTACCACCTATCCCGTGCTTACACCGGGTGGTAAACTTTTCAGCGCTGAACACGGTCCCAATACAGATGATGAAGTGAATAGTATTGAGAGCGGCCGAAATTATGGCTGGCCCTATATAGCGGGCGATTCTGATGAAGTAAATTATCAGTACGTGAACTGGTCTACGGCCACCAATTGTAACCAGGGTTTTGTGGAAAATCCTTTCTACGTTCCTGCAGGCGCTACAGTGATGCAGGAGAAAAACGCCCCCGCTGCTGTAAAAAGCAATTTTAAGAAACCGCTGGTAAAAGCCTATACGGTGTGTACGCCACTGCCCACTTCTGTATGTGAAATTGCCAATGGCGGATGGCTAAAATTTCCTACCATCGCTCCCTCCAGTGTTGAGTTTTATCATCTAAATAGTGGTAAAGGTATTCCCAACTGGTATCCCTCGCTGCTGGTGCCCACACTGCGCACGGGCACACTATTCCGCTACCGGCTCAATGCGACCAGAGATGCAATTATTGGTGATTCTATCCGGTATTTTAAGTCAGACAACCGCTATCGCGACATCGCCATGAGCCCCGATGGTAAAATATACATTGTTACAGATAGTATTGGCTCTACTTCTGGGCCTAGTGGCTCTAACAACCAGGACCTTGACAATCGTGGCGCTATTCTGGTCTTTGAGTATGCCGGTATTATCCTGCCCATCCGCGAGCGTCCGGAAGAACTTCCCGCCCGGAAATATACAACCAGTGTGTATCCCAATCCTGCCACCAGCTATATACAGGTGGAAACAGAGCCCGCTGTGCAGAAACCCATCCGCTATCGGCTGATCGATATGAATGGCAAGCTGATCGTAGATGAAAAAACAGCCAGGAACAACTTTACAATTGAAACGGGGCGCTTTAAAAGAGGGATTTATATCCTGAAATTGTACAATGGATATGGCTCTGAGATCAGGATGGATAAGATCATTTTGCAATAAGCTCCAAACTGTTACACATATCGTAAACTGATTTCCTGATTCCGTAAGCGGGTGTCATCGGTACTGCCTTCCTTTGCGCCCATGAAAATTAAGCTACTCTTTACTCTTTTATGCTGTGCATTCACCCTGGCCAGCAAGTTCTCTTATGCGCAGGGCGGTGGAACCCTTCATGGGAAAGTATTTTCTTCAGATGGCCAGCCTGCCGAAGGCGTATCTGTGGTATTGGTAGGTAAGAAACACGCTACCACTACCAATACGCTGGGTGAATACAAAATTACTGGTATCGCTCCGGGCAATTACACGCTTAGGGCGAGTTCTGTGGAACTGAAACCTGTAGAAAAAGAGATCACTATCAGAGACAATGAAGCTGCTGAATATGATTTCAGGCTTACAGAGAATCACGCCTTCCTGGAAGAGATCGTGATAGCTGGCAGAAAAAATAAATTCTATTCAAAGGAAAGTCAGTCGGTGGCCAAGATGCCACTGAGCCGGCTGGAAAATCCGCAGGTATATACTTCAATCCCTAAAAACCTGTTGCGGGAGCAAATGGTGATTGATTTTGGTAGTGCATTGCGCAATGCACCGGGCCTTTATAAGATACAGGGCAGCCGGGGTATCAATTCAGATGGCGCCTCTTTCTACTCCCTGCGCGGCTTTCGTACAGAAGCTTCCATGGTAGATGGTGTGCCGGGACAAACGAATGGCGATTATGATCCTGCTTCGATCGAAAGGATCGAAGTGTTGAAAGGGCCTTCTGCTACTTTGTTTGGCGGCGCTGTTACTTCCTTTGGCGGTATGGTGAATATCATTACCAAAAAGCCACTGGATACACTGGGCGGGGAAATATCTTATACTACAGGTAGTTTCAATCTGAACCGGGTGATGGCTGATATCTATGGACCACTCAACAAGGAAAAGACAGTACTGTTCAGGTTGAATGCTTCTTATCATCATCAACTTAGCTGGCAGGATGCAGGGTTCAAAAAATCAATATACATTGCTCCATCCCTGGAATTACGTGCCAGCGAAAGACTGAAGATCAATCTGAATGCTGATTTCTATAATGCTGAAGCTACCAGCCCTTCCGCAGTGTTCCTCAACCGTACCCGCCCCTTTGTGGCACATGGGCCTGATGAGTTGGGTTTTGACTGGAAGCGTTCTTATACAAGTAATGATCTTACCATGAAGACGCCTACCGTGAATGTGCGTGCGGTGGGCACTTACAAATTGTCGGAAAACTGGACCTCGCAGACGGTCATTTCCAGCAATACCCGGAAATCGGATGGTTATTACCAATACCAGTTTATCCGCAAGAATACAGATGATTCGCTGGAGCGGAACGTGTCTTTGCAGAATACGATCAATACGGCACTGGATGTGCAACAAAACTTTATTGGCAACTTCAGGATCGCGGGATTTAAGAACAGGTTGCTGGTAGGAATTGATTACCTGCGCCTGAAGGTGAACAATGACAATTCACCGTATATCGTTTATGACTTTGTAGATGGCACACTGAATGATGACAAGAATTATACGAAGATCTCCAAATATGGAGTAGATCAAAAGTTAATGGCGAGTACGGCCGCTGCCACCAGAAACCATGGTAGCAGCTATATCTATAGTGCTTACGCGTCCGATGTGGTCAACATCACGCCCAGTTTGCTGGCCATGCTTAGTTTGCGGGTAGATCGTTTCGACAGCAAGGGCACCATCAATCACGCGACCAATGCAGTAGTGCCCAACAGTAATTATCAGCAAACGGCTTTCTCTCCCAAATTTGGGTTGGTGTATGAGGTGATCAAAAACCAGGTATCGGTTTTTGGCAACTATATGAATGGGTTTAGCAATGTGCCGCCGGTAACGCAGCCTATACCTGAACTGTCAGGCACCTTCAAGCCACAGCAGGCCAATCAGTTTGAAGGTGGTGTGAAGCTGGAGCTGTTTAATAACCAGTTAAACTTTACGGCCAGCTATTATGATATCAAGGTAGATAATATTACCCGCCCGGATGTATACAAGCAAAATGGAATTGATTACAATGTTACCGTGCAGGATGGTACGCAAACAAGTAAGGGTATTGAGTTTGAGCTGAATGCCAATCCTTTGCCAGGACTGAACATCAATGGCGGCTACGCGCATAACAACAGCAAGCTGACAAAGACTACTCCAGTGTTGCAGGACAGGCGGCCTGCTGCTGCAGGTCCGGCTGATCTGGCCAACCTGTGGGTGAGCTATTCTATATTGAAGGGAGAATTTAAAGGATTGGGTGTGGGTGTAGGAGGTACTTATACCGGTAAGCATATGACGGCCAATTCGGCTACTACGGGTGTATTTACTTTTTCTTCTTACACACTACTGAATGCGACAGTGTTTTATGAAACAAGAAGGTTCCGCCTGGGAGTTAAGTTTGATAATATCACTGATGAACAATACTTCCTGGGGCAGGGTACCGTCACTCCGCAAATGCCGATGAATGTACTGGCCAATGTGGCGGTGAAGTTGTAAAAATATTATTGTTTGGTTCTTCTGTGTAAAAGAGCGGCGACCAGGGTGTTTATCCTGGCCGCCGCTTTTACATTGGTACCTATAATGAAAGCCAATCTCTTTATTGCAACCTGATCGTAATACCGGGTGACTCCCAGGCACCTCTGAAAGGCAGGGCGCGAGTGGCATCTGCCGAAGCAGGTACAGTAATATGTGTATAGCTGGTAGTGGTATTGTCGCCGGCTTTTGGAAACAATCCATATTGTTGGGCTCTTGGATTGTAACCCGTTTCCTCTAATACCAGTTTACCATTGGTGGTAGTACTTACTTCTATCTTGTATTTGCCCAATGGGAGATTTAAGATATTGAGGGAACTGTATTGAACCGTTTTACGGATGATGAAGGTCTTTTTTTCCGCTGCATGCAGCAGGCTTAGGGGAGTTAATTTTATTTCCATCACCATGCCGATGGGTAATGAGCCGGGAGGGGGGAGGGCTCCTTCTCTGAGCGACCAGGAAAGGGTGAGGCAACCGCCAAAATAATTGTTGGCAAAATGGGGCTCTGTAGCCACTCTGTCGGGATCGCCCTGGCCATAGGGAAGCAGTACAAAATTCTCCACGGTGCCATCTGGTCCGGGAAAACTTGCCATTTGTCCATCTGCCGGATACAATCCAAGTGCCGCGCGGCTGCCTTCAAAATCGAGGGTATATCCTGCATTGTAATAATAAGTCGCCCCAAAAGGAATTTCAATTTCATAATAGCCTTTATCATTCGTATATCCAAAGGAAGGCGTAGAACTTCCACCTACCAATGATGAACTGAGGCCGATGGATGCATTTTTCAACGGGCGTCCATAAGTATCTTTCACATATCCAATCGCCTTATTGGCTTTTACTTTCAGGTTAGGGAAGGTGGGCAGCGACTTACGTTTGTTTTCCATCACATTCACATAGGTGGTGGTGCCGCCTACTGTAAGAATTGCTTCTGATGCCGGAAGCTGATCGAATGGTATTTCATTCGTGATCTGTCCGGGATCGTCCTGACCTCCGGCATCTTCATTGTCATCTTTTTTATCGCAGGCGCTCAGGAATACCAACCCCATCAGGCCATACAGTAGTACCTTTTTCATATATAGTGTTTTAAAAGCATAATTACAGCAATGCGGTCTGAATCGACTTTAAATACCGACAGGGTGAAGAATCTGGCAGTTGAATGCGGGACGTTCAATTCGTAGACCCTTATTGCATTTCATCCATTTATTGCAATAATTGGGAGATGGGACTACAGGTGTGGAAATAGATAAAAAAGAAGAGGGAGTCCCTGGTGTAGAGACTCCCTCGATTATCGTTGACTTTCGCTTAGTGTTTATATCAGATCTTGCCTACCATGTTGGCTGGTACCACCCATTCATCAAACTGCTCTGGTGTTACATAACCGAGCTTCACAGCCATTTCTTTCAGAGTAGTACCTTCTTTGTGGGCTGTTTGTGCTATCTCGGCAGCTTTGTAATAGCCAATCCTGGTATTCAGCGCTGTTACGAGCATCAGGCTATTGTCTACGTGCTTCTTGATATTCTCTTCAATAGGGGCCAGGCCTTCTGCACACTTGTCGTTGAAGCTTACACAGCCATCACCGATCAGGCGGGCGCTGTGCAGGAAATTGTAGATCATTACGGGCTTAAATACATTCAATTCAAAATGACCGGTAGCGCCGCCGATATTGATGGCCACATCATTGCCCAATACCTGTGCTGCGATCATCGTGAGCGCCTCACATTGTGTAGGGTTTACCTTGCCGGGCATAATAGAGGAACCAGGTTCATTATCCGGGATGAATAATTCACCGATGCCACTGCGGGGACCAGAGCTCAACATGCGCACGTCGTTGGCAATCTTCATCAGGCTCACGGCCACTGTTTTCAGTGCGCCATGGGCTTCTACAATTGCATCATGCGCTGCCAGTGCTTCAAATTTGTTCTCGGCTGTTATAAATGGCAGTCCGGTTAAAGCAGCAATATGTTTGGCTACATTCTCCGAATAGTTAGCGGGCGTATTGATGCCGGTACCTACTGCGGTTCCGCCCAGGGCCAGTTCGCTAAGGTGCGCCAGTGTATTTTTAATGGCTTTTAATCCGTGGTTGAGTTGTGATACATATCCGCTGAACTCCTGGCCTACAGTTAAAGGAGTAGCATCCATGAAGTGCGTACGGCCGATCTTCACCACATGCATGTATTGCTTGCTTTTGGCAGCCAGGGTATCGCGCAGCTTTTCAATGCCGGGGATGGTTACGTCCAACAACATTTTGTAAGCCGCAATGTGCATGGCGGTAGGGAAGGTATCGTTGGATGATTGTGATTTATTGACATCATCGTTGGGATGGAGAAATTTTTCTTTATCGGTAAGCTTGCCTCCTTTGATCACGTGACCGCGGTAAGCAACTACTTCATTCACATTCATATTGGACTGCGTACCGGAACCGGTTTGCCATACTACCAGGGGGAAAGAATTATCCAGTTTGCCGGCGAGTATTTCATCACAAACCTGACCGATCAGGTCAGATTTTTCCTGTGGCAATACACCTGCTTCAAAATTGGTAATGGCAGCGGCTTTTTTCAGGTAGGCAAAAGCACGGATGATCTCTTTCGGCATCCTGTTGATGTCCTGTGCAATCTTGAAATTCTCAATGCTGCGTTGGGTCTGTGCGCCGTATAAAGCATCGGCAGGCACCTGCACCTCGCCCATGGTATCTTTTTCAATACGATAATCCATAACAAAAAATTTGTGGGCAAAGGTAGGCGGATTAGGCTTTAGTGCACGATTAATTCACTTTTTAATACCACGTTCTCATAAGGGAATTCCTGGCCGTTGGTCTTGCTTTCCAATAGTTTGAATAACAATTCTGTAGCACGGGCCCCCTGGTCGTAGGGAAACTGCTCTACAGAGGCGATCGGCGGGTAGTCGAGGTACCGGGTAACGGATACGTTGGCATAGCTTACAAAGCTGATGTCTTTATCAATGCGCAGCTTTTTCTGGCGGGCATAATGGATTGCGTCCAGCGCCACATAATCATTGAATACCAATACCGCCGTGGGCTTTTTCTTCTTGCTGAGCAGGAGCTCCAATGCCGCTTCAGTGCTTTGGGTGGAAAGATCGGTGCTGACGATGAGGGATTCATCTACCGGCAACTTGTGCTTTTTGAGGGCCTCATAATAACCTGCCAGCCTTTCATTTTTAATACCCAGGGTTGAAGGGCCTTGCATATAGCCGATGGTCTTGTGTCCTTTGCTAATGAGGAATTCAACGGCTTCTACAGAGCTGTGATAAAGGTTGCAGCTTACAGAGTGTACATCGGGTACATCAGGCACCCGGTCGAAAAACACTACCGGTATATCGTAACTCTTCATCTGCTCAAAGTGATCAAACTGCGTGGTATTTTTGGAGATGGAGGCCAATATGCCATCCACCCGGTGCTTCTTCATCGTTTCCAGTATCTTCTTCTCATTTTCAATATCATCGTGCGACTGGCCGATCAGTACGATATAATTATTTGGCTGGGCAATGGCTTCAATGCCATTAATGGCAGAAGAAAAGAACTCTTCCCGCAGGTTGGGCAGTATGACGCCGATGGTAAAGGTTTTGCGCTGCTTGAAGAATATAGCCGTTTGGTTGGGCTCGTAATTCAATTCGGCAGCCATCTTCTTCACGGCCAGCCGGGTACGCAATCCAATGCTGGGATGATCGTGCAGCGCGCGCGATACGGTAGAAATGGAAATACTCAGGCGCTGCGCGATTTCTTTAATGGTAGGAAGCTTTTTCTCCATATAAACAAAATAAACCGGTAATATATTAAAAAAAATACAAACGATTGCGCATAATAAGTTTTAGGGTGGGCGAGACAGCGGTATTATTGTTAACTTTAAGCGTCAGCCAAACGGTTATCATATGATTGCTCCTGCTTTAAAGAAAACATTGCTGGTTATTGCCGTATTGCTGGTAGCCATACTGGTATTTACCTTTAGCACCCGTAGCCGCGCTGTTGACTTCAACACGGAAGTTAAACCCATCTTCAATAAAAAATGTATCTCCTGTCATGGCGGTGTTAAACGCCAGGGAGGTTTTAGTTTGTTATTCCGCTCAGAAGCATTGGCTAATACAGAATCAGGCAAACCTGCCATCATTCCCGGCCATCCCGATCAAAGTGATATGATCCGTCGCCTCACCCTCAAAGATCCGGAAGAGCGCATGCCTTATAAACATGAGCAGTTAACGGATGATGAGATCAGTACCTTAACTGCCTGGGTAAAGCAGGGCGCAGTGTGGGGCGATCACTGGGCCTATGTGCCTGTGAAAGAACCAACAGTTCCAGCTACGAATTATACCGGCGCCCGCAATGGTATCGATCATTTTGTATACGAAAAACTGGAAGCTGCTGCTTTGAAGCCATCGGCAGAAGCAGACAAAGCAACCTTACTGAGGCGGGTGAGCCTGGACCTTACGGGTATGCCGGCCACAGATGTGGTAGCGCAACGTTTTTTACAAAGTACAGCCCCCAATGCTTATGAACAGCTGGTAGATACCTTATTATCCTCCGCTCATTTCGGAGAAAAATGGGCGGCTGTATGGCTCGACCTCGCCCGCTATTCTGATACGAAGGGTTATGAGCGTGATGCGGGGCGCAATATCTGGCGCTACCGTGATTGGCTTATCCAGGCATTCAATGCAGACAAACCTTATGATGCTTTCCTCACAGAACAAATAGCCGGCGATCTGATGCCCGATCCCTCCGATGAGCAGTATATAGCCACGGCTTTCCACCGCAATACCATGACTAACGATGAAGGAGGAACTGATAATGAAGAGTTCCGTACATCGGCAGTGCTGGACAGGGTAAATACCACCTGGGAAGGATTGATGGGCACCACTTTTGCCTGCGTGCAATGTCATAGCCATCCTTATGATCCTTTTACACACGATGAGTATTATAAGTTCATGGCCTTCTTCAATGATACGCGTGATGAGGATACGTATGAAGATTATCCGCTGTTGAGGCATTTTACTGATTCAATGAAGCAGGAGCTGACCACCATGGTCAACTGGGCTACGAAATATTCTTCTAAAGAAGAAGCCCGTTATTGGGAACGGTTTATAAAAACATGGGAGCCCTCCATTCACTCGCTCACCGCTGATGTGCTGGCCAACAGTGCACTGGCTGATACGAAATGGCTCACCTGCCGCAACCATGCCATCGCCCGGTTGAATAAAGTGGACCTGCAGGGTAAAACGCAATTGCTCATGCGTTACTCCACCGGTCTGAAAGATGGCGTACTGTGTTTACGATTGGATAGCGCAACTGGTCCCATCATTAAAAAGATCGTATTGCCTGAAACAAAAGGATGGCAGATCAATCGCTTTGAATTGCCTGCTACAACGGGTGTACATCCCCTCTATTTAACCTATTCCAGCAATAGTCTTAAAGAACCTGAAGCCAGTGGTGTAACCTTCGATTGGTTTCACTTTACTGCACCCTTTCCTGGCAAAGGACAACCTGGGTATGCAGAAAATGAAGCACGTTGGTGGGGCCTCTTGAATAAAGGAGTGCCAACTACACCGATCATGATGGATAATCCTGCCGATATGCACCGTACTGCACAGGTATTTGAACGCGGCAACTGGCTGGTAAAAGGGAAAACGGTAACACCCGATGTGCCTCATGCACTTAATCCCTTTCCGGTGAAAGCACCGCGCAACCGCCTGGGGCTGGCAATGTGGATTACCCAGGACGATAATCCACTTACTGCCCGCACAATGGTAAACAGGGTATGGGAACAGTTCTTTGGCAGTGGCCTGGCGGAAACATTGGAAGACCTGGGTACACAAGGCATACAGCCTACTCACCGTGAATTGTTGGATTATCTTTCTTACGAATTGATGCATCAATACAAATGGAGCCTTAAAAAACTCATGCGGGAAATAGTGTTGTCTGCCACTTACCGGCAGGATTCCAAAACAAACCCGGAACTACAGGAAAAAGATCCTTATAATAAATTGTATGCAAGGGGCGCCCGCGTGCGCTTATCAGCAGAACAAGTGCGGGATCAGGCTTTGTGTATCAGCGGTCTGATGAGTACTACGATGTACGGCCCTGCTGTATTTCCCTATCAACCCGATGGCATCTGGTTATCACCCTGGAATGGGGCGGAATGGAGAAATGCAACCGGTGATAATGCCCACCGTCGGGCCTTATATACTTATTGGAAGCGTACGGCCCCTTATCCCTCTATGATCACCTTCGATGGGGCATTGCGGGAAGTATGTACATCCAGGCGTATCCGTACCAATACACCTTTGCAGGCGCTGGTAACATTGAATGACGAAGCCTATCTTGAAATGGCGAGGCACCTCGCTTACCGGATGCAGCAACTGGCCGGCAACAATGTGAAGCAGCAGATCAGCAAAGGGTATGAACTGGCGATGTATAAACCGATCACTGAAACAAGGTTGGCCATTCTTTCCAAACTGTACCAGGAAGCATTGCAAAGCTATCAGCAGGATAAAGATAAAACATGTGCTATCATTGGTGAAATGAATGAACACAACAACCCGGAAACAGCCGCACTGGTAGTGACTGCCAATGCCATGCTCAACCTGGATGAACTGATCACCAAAAACTAGCGCGCATCCGTTATCAACATGACACAAAAAGAACTACATAACAAACGCCTGCTTGATGAAGCCAATGCCAGGGCTTGTCATTACTTTACGCGGCGTCACTTTCTGAAAGAAAGTGCGATGGGATTGGGTGCGCTGGCACTGGGCTCGCTGTTTGGCGGTTGTGGTATGGGCAAGGAAGAAGTTGCTGCCAATGTGTTTGATGCCGCCAACCCATTGGCGCCCAGGTTACCTTTGTTTCCAGGTAAGGCCAAGTCTGTTATTTACCTGCATATGGCAGGCGCTCCCTCACAATTAGAATTATTCGACTATAAGCCAGCCTTAATGAAACTGGACGGGCAGGATTGCCCTCCTTCATTACTGGAAGGAAAACGTTTCGCCTTTATTCGTGGTGTACCCAAAATGATGGGGCCGCAAGCCAACTTTAAGCAAAGAGGACAAAGTGGAGCCTGGGTATCTGACCATATGCCCCATTTTGCCACGGTGGCCGATGAAGTGAGTTTTCTGAAAGCAGTGACTACCGATCAGTTTAACCACGGGCCTGCCCAGTTGCTGATGCATACTGGCGCTCCCCGCCTGGGGCGGCCCAGTATCGGATCATGGGCTACTTATGGGTTGGGAACGGAAAACCAGAATCTGCCGGGCTTTGTAGTGCTCACTTCCGGCGGTAAATTTCCGGATGCCGGTAAAAGTGTATGGGGCAGTGGATTTCTGCCCAGCGTGTACCAGGGTGTTCAATGCCGCAGTGAAGGCGATCCCGTATTGTTTATCAAAGATCCCGAAGGCATGGACCGTGATCTGCGCAAAGCTTCCATTGATGCTATCAATGAAGTGAACAGGCAGCAGTATGAAGAATTCAAAGACCCGGAAACCCTATCGCGCATCGCGCAATATGAAATGGCCTACCGTATGCAGATATCTGTGCCGGAGGTGATGAACATCAACGATGAGCCGCAATACATTCATGATATGTATGGCACACAGCCAGGTAAATCCTGCTATGCCAACAATGTATTGCTGGCGCGTAAGCTGGTGGAAAAAGGCGTGCGCTTTGTACAATTGTTCGATTGGGGATGGGATAGTCATGGCACCGATTCCAACCTGGCTATTGATGTGGGCTTTATCAATAAATGCAGGCAGGTAGACAAAGCTACCACAGCGCTGTTGCTGGACCTTAAACAACGAGGTTTGCTGGAAGATACACTCGTAGTGTGGGGTGGTGAATTTGGCAGAACGCCGATGATGGAAAACCGTGATGGGAAGAAGAATCCTTTCAAAGGCCGGGATCATCACGTAGAGGCATTTACCATTTGGATGGCCGGTGGTGGTATCAAAAAAGCAACCAGCTTTGGCGAAACGGATGAAATAGGCTACAGTGCTATCAGTGGTAAGACCACCGCTTTCGATATACAGGCTACGATATTGAACCAGCTGGGATTTGATCATGAGAAATTTACCTACCAGTTCCAGGGCAGGCCTTTCCGCCTGACCGATGTACATGGAAGGGTGATTGAGGAGATCATAGCCTAGGTGTTAGCAGTTAGGTATTAGCTTTTAGCGCTTTGCTTTTTGTATTTGGCTCGTAGCTCGCAGCTCAAAGCTCGCAGCTGTTGGTTTGTAGGATGATCATGAAGAGAAACTCTATATTCATTTATTTATTATTAAAATAAAATAAGGACCAATGCCTTTAACCCGCAGAAAGTTTTTTGGAATGGGCGCATCTGCCAGTGCTGCCATGATGTTGACCTCCTTTGAAGCGTTGGCGATGGAAAAGCCGGCCTTCAAAACCAACCAGGGATTCTCATTAAAGATAATGGCCACCAATTGGGGCTTTCGGGGAACGACGGATGAGTTTTGTGCAAAAGCAAAACAGGAAGGATACGATGGTATTGAAGTGTGGTGGCCGGGAGAGGCTGCGGGTCAGCAGGAATTATTTGCTGCCTTAAAAAAACACAGTCTTGAGGTTGGTTTCCTTTGCGGCGGATCATCCAGCAATTGGCAGGAACACCTTACGCAATTTAAAACAGCTGTTGATGCTGCTGCCGGTAATAAAGTACAGCGTCCCCTGTACATTAATTGTCATGCGGGTCGTGATTATTTTTCCTTCGATCAGAATAAAGCCTTTATCGATCATACTACACAACTCGCCAAACAAACAGGTATCCGGATCCTTCATGAGTCACACCGTTCCCGGATATTGTTTGCGGCATCCATAGCGCGGCAGTTCATAGAAAAGCTGCCCGATCTGCGTCTTACCCTGGATATATCACATTGGTGTACCGTACATGAAAGCCTGTTGGGCGATCAGCCGGAGACTGTTAAGCTGGCCCTGGATCGTACGGATCATATTCATGCGCGGGTAGGTCATCCGGAAGGTCCGCAGGTGAGCGATCCCCGTGCGCCGGAATGGGAGGGTGCTGTGAAAGCGCATATTGCCTGGTGGGATACGATCGTGGAAAGGAAAAAGAAGGCCGGTGAACCATTAACAATCCTCACAGAATTCGGTCCGCCGGATTATATGCCCACATTGCCTTATACCCGTCAGCCTTTGGCCGATCAGTGGGCTATCAATGTGCACATGATGCAATTACTTAGAAAACGTTATTCCTAAAACCAATCAGTCGTCTGTAGAGCTTGCGAGTCAAAAGGCTCGTAGCTCGCAGCTCACAGCTCGTAGCTTGTATTTCACCATGTTTTCATTAATTGGTCATTTCCATCCTGTATTCGTACACCTTCCCATCGGCATCCTGGTGCTCGCTGCAATATTGCAGTTTATAGAAAAGCGAAAGCCGGGAACCAATCTAGAACAGGCCATCACCATCTCGCTGTTCATCGGTATGATCAGTGCTGTTATTTCCTGCATCACCGGTTATTTCTTATCACGCAGTGATGATTATGACGAGCAGCTGGTGAGCCAACACCAATGGATGGGAATTGGCGTAGCCGTAGTAACCATCGTCTTGTATTTCCTGCGCAAGCGCAATACCGCACAACGCTGGCATTGGCCTTTGATGTTGGTATTGATCGTGCTGGTATCCATAACAGGGCATATTGGCGGCTCCCTCACCCATGGCTCTGATTACCTCACGCGGCCTTTTGCTGATCTGGGCAATGGTTCTGATACAGCAACGCGGGTAGCGATTGCCAATGTGCAGGAAGCGGCCGCCTACAAGGATGTGATACAGCCCTTGTTGCAAACTAAATGTTATAGCTGTCATAATAAGAACAAACAAAAAGGCGGTCTGCGGATGGATGAGCAGGCACTGTTATTGAAAGGCGGCAAAAATGGAGTGGCTCTGCTGCCCGGCAAAGCCGCTGAAAGTGAATTGATGAAACGCTTGTTATTGCCAAGAGAAGATGATGACCATATGCCACCCAAAGAAAAGCCACAATTAACCGAAAGTGAAATAGCTCTTATACATTGGTGGATCGCTTCAGGAGCTTCTTTCGATAAAAAGGTAAAGGAACTGGAACAGCCGGCTGCCGTGAAGCCCGCCCTGCTGGCCTTACAAAATGTTGCTGCAGAAAAGAAAGCCCTGCCGGATATTCCGGTTGAGGCAGTAAGCCGTGCTGATGACAGCGCTTTAAAAAGGATCAGAGAATTGGGTGTGGTGATCCTGCCCGTATCGCAGAACAGCAACTATCTTTCCGCCAATTTTATCACCGCTGTGAATGCCAGGGGCAAAGATTTGCAATTACTGTTGCCTGTAAAGAAACAACTGGCCTGGCTGAAACTGAGTAATCCCGCTATCAATGATTCAGCCTTGACCATTATTGCTCAATGCAGCAATATTACCCGCCTGCAATTGGATCATACCGGTATTACCGATGCAGGATTACAACAACTCAAGTCGCTTAAGCAACTGCAATACCTTAACCTGGTAGGGACCAAAATAACCGCAGCCGGTTTGCTGCAACTGAAAGGACTTGATCAGCTACAATCTATTTATTGCTATCAGTCGGCCATCAAAAAGGAAGACCTTGCTGCATTACAGCAGGCATTTCCCAAAGTACGTATCGATCCCGGGGGATACGAAGTGCCGATCCTGACGAGCGATACCACGGAAGTGAAGCAGGCAGTTCAGAAGTAAGTTGTCAGGCTGAGCTTGTCGCTCCCCTTCGAGGTGCGCCAGTCCTGACAGGTCTATAAAGGTAAGTCGCCCTGCGGTGCGGCCCAAGGCAGCCCGGCCCACCTTAAGCCTTTAGTCAGTTTGTTCAAATCGCGGCAGCCATTCTGTATTCTGAATTCTGTCTTCTGTATTCTACTTGCCTTTAAACACCGGCTTTCTTTTTTCCAGGAATGCCGAAGCTCCTTCCTGCATATCTTCTGTAGCAAAGCATTCCCCGAATTTCTGTACTTCCAGGTCGTAGCCTTTTTGAGTATGGTCGAAATTATTGATGCACTCAATAATATTGGCAAGGGCGATGGGTGCCTTGGATTGTATGGTTTGTAATATCTCTTTTACTTTAGGCAACAGTTCTTCAGGCGATACCACTTCATTTACCAGACCATAGGTCTGTGCATCTTTGGCTGAGATCATTTTGCCACTCATTAATAATTCCATGGCCCGGCCCTTGCCTGCCACCTGCACCAGTCTCTGTGTGCCGCCATATCCAGGTATCAAGCCGAGGTTTACTTCGGGCTGACCAAACCTGGCATTGTCGGATGCGATCATAAAATGACAGGACAGCGCCAGTTCACATCCACCACCCAGTGCAAAACCATTCACTGCCGCTACAATGGGCTTAGGTGCATTTTCTATCTTGAAAAAAATATCATGTCCTTTCTTGGCCAGCGCCATTCCCTGTTCTTTGGTCAGGCCCTGGAATTCAGTGATGTCGGCGCCTGCCACAAATGCCTTGCTGCCCGAACCGGTAATGATGGCTGATTTGATAGCTGCATTGTTGTATACTTCATCAATCGCCTTGCCGAGTTCTTCCATCACCGTTTTATTGATTGCATTCAATTTGTCGGGCCGGTTGATCGTAATAATACAAATATGCTGTTCTACATCTACAAGCAATGTTTCGTACATGACAAAGATTTTCTCAAATCTAAGGAATGTCTTCTATATAGGCCGTCAACCGGTTCTCTAATTTCCCCTTGCCATACTTATCCCAAAAGGTGACTACGATCTTGTACTCCTGCTCCCAGTCCATCGGTTTGCCTGTATTAATAGTACATTTTAATTCTCTGGCTTTCTCTTTATCCCAGGTATCATTGCCTTTGAACAGGTCAGGCTCTGCCAGTAATTGCTTACCGCTGCTATCGGTAATGACGAGCGAACAACCTACCGATACTTTCCCGTCTTTCACTACCAGACCCTTCACATCCTGGTTCACCACTGCAAAACTTTCACCGAGTACCACCTGGTTGTGGGATACCGTTTCTCCGTTCATAATACGCAGTACCTCTGCCGGTTCTATATTGACCCAGGAGGTGGTGATGCCATTACCGCCATCTTTTTTAATACCAAAGTGGGTCTTCCCATCACAGGAGGTGAGCAGGAAGCATGCGAGCATTGCTGCCACTAAAGTGTTTATCATTGTCATAATTATAAGTATTTAATAGCCATACAAAGATCGGACGGCTGGCGGTATGGTAAAAGCACCGGCAAGCGGAATGCAGGACTATTTAGTAAAGCGTGAGTAATGGCCCGTGAAATGCAGTCCAATCAGAAAAACCGCCTGTTATTGGCTAAAAATGACTGTACACCCATTTGCGCATTTCTCCGTTGCAGCAGGCCTGTACATTTGCATCCTGTTACTGAATATCACGTACAATCTCTAGTTGTTTCAGCATAGCTCCCACCGCGTGAATACAAGGTTTGGAAGGGCAGGAATTCAGAGGACATTGATCAGTGCGGCTTTGTATTCAATAACATATCAATTATCATTCATCATTAAACCTTTACTATGAAGTGGCTTTTAATGGCCGGTGGGATCGTATTGTCTCTAACGGGCTACATGGCTTGTATGCGTTCGAAAGTACAGCGGGAAAACCCGGTGATACAAAGAAGTTTGGTCAAATGGGAAAGCACGGGTGATAGTGCTTCTTCTACACAGCTGGTCAAAGACGGTCAGGGACACATCACCAGTATGGAAAACGATTTGGAAGTGAATCGTTTCCAATTTTCAACCGATAGTTTACTGCTCACTGAATATTCCAAAACCGACAACCGCATAGTATATGCATTTAAAGGCAGGTTGGACAGTGCCGGCAAGTTGACCGGCGGTACAGCCCTCGTTGCCTATGCTGCCCGCGGTACAGATACCGTACTTCATAAATTTGAATACGATGACCAGGGCTACCTGGTGAAAGAATTCCGGGACTATGGAAAAGCAGGTACCTACACCATTGGCTATACGTATGAAGGAGGCGATGTGATAAGGATCAGCACCTGGTACAACAATGAATTGTACAATACCAAAGAGCTGGAATACTACACCCAAAAAGATAACATGACGGGCCTGGAAGATTTTAAATTCAGGAAGAACGTGAATCAACTGGTAGGCAATACCAGCAAGCACCTCGTAAAGAAGATTACTTCAGTGGCCCGGAATGGCAAACTCAACTATTCATTCAATTTTGAATACGAAACTGATGATCAGGGACTGCCCTTAAAATTGATCACCAGAAAAGGTAAAAAGGTAAGTGGTGTTACTACTTACTTCTATGCGGCTAAAGTGTAGGAGGATCCCCGTTTTTAAACCATAAAATGAAAAACAGTGAATGCCTGGTGGAATATAGGATTGCGAAACAGAAACCGTAAACTGGTGTATGGTAAGTTGCAGCAACAACGGATCATGTTGCAGCAAGGTGTGCCGGCTCATGCAAGGATCATCGAGATCGAATCACAATATGAATTATTGAAAGGTTATGTGGAGCTGCGGGTATGGGTCATGATCCGCTTGCAGGAAAGGTTACTGTACCAACAGGTGCATACCATGGTAGCAGCAGAAAAGATACCCGTTACCGGTGCCGTAGTACCCATCCGGGTATTGCCGGAAAACACCTCGTCGATCCTCATTATTTCCTAGCTCACTTTTAGCAGTTTAATCCCTCCGCTCACCAGGGTTCCCTTCCCGCGCCGCCAACCCTCTGGCGGATGCAGGCAAGGGGCTCTGCGTTTAGAGAGGTGGTCTTGCAGGCTGTAATCAGAAACTCCGGTGTTCTGTAACCCAATTGGTAATGTAACCGGCAATATCCTGGGTAGAAGTGCCAGGGGCGAATAATTTACCTACCCCCATATCATTTAATTGCTGCATGTCGTCTTCGGGAATGATACCGCCGCCGGTAAGCAGCACATCATCCATGCCTTTTTCTTTCATCAGCTGGATCACTTTGGGGAAAACCGTCATGTGCGCGCCGGAAAGGATGCTGATGCCAATGGCATCCACATCTTCCTGCAAGGCAGCGTTGACGACCATTTCCGGTGTTTGTCGCAAGCCTGTATAGATTACCTCCATACCTGCATCGCGCAAGGCCGTGGCAATCACTTTGGCCCCACGGTCATGACCATCCAGGCCCACCTTGGCCACCAATACCCGTACCGGCCTTTTTAATTTATCATTCATATAGCTTTTTTTAAGAAAGCTGCGAGCTTTGAGCTACGAGCTGCGAGCCCTGAGCTTTTGTTTCGAGGGGAAAGCCCAGAGTTTGTTGCAAATCGCTTATTTTTTTAGCTTACTCAAAAAACTCATCAGCATTTTTTGCTCTTCGTCTACTTGTTGAAGCAATTCGTTAGTTAGTGTGCTGTCGCCAAGGTTCGCTGCCTTTGCGATCAGCAATTGTGTTTCCAATTCAAAACTTGACCCTAAAGATATCTCAACGTACCGGCTGTAATCTTTTTCACTATTCCTGCTACTACCTTCTGCAATATTTGAAGGGATAGACACGGCTGCTCTGGTAATCTGCGAACTCAAACCATACTTTTCTTCTTTAGGGAAAGTATTAGTTAGTTTAAATGCATGTACAGCAATATCAAATCCCTTCTGCCAAATCTTGAGATCCTTAAAGTTTCTCATAAGCATTGAATTTAGTATTGGATATATAACTTGTATTAGCTCGAAGCTCGCAGCTCGTGGCTCGCAGCTTTAAAGCTTATCTAATGCATTCTTAATTCTTTTCACCGTTTCTTCTTTTCCAATCAATTCAGCTATCTCAAATACGCCGGGGCCAAATTTGCCACCTACCAGCATTACCCGCAGAGGCAGCAATACTTCACCAGGTTTAATATTCTTTTGGGTAGCTAATGCTTTAAAAGAGGCTTCTAAGTCGGCTGCTTTCCATACACCTGCAGCTTGCAGCTCGTCGCTCGCAGCTAAGAAAAAGGCTTTTTTATCATCGTTCCATTTTGGCTTTACCGCATCCAGGTCCAATTGTGCTGGTGTCTCAAACAGGAACTTCGATTGCTCATAGAAATCAGTCAATAAAGTACAGCGGTCTTTTACCAATGTCAACACTTTATCGAGGTAGGTTTCGTCAGCAATAACAAGCCCTTTTTCTTCCAGGAGCCCCTTTACAGTAGCGCGGTAATGTTCAACAGGTAATTTCTTGATCCATTCGTGGTTGAACCATTTCGCTTTCTCATAGTCAAATTTAGCTCCGCCTTTGTGTACGCGTTCCATGGAAAACTTCTGAACCAACTCTTCCAGCGTAAATAACTCCTGCGCCGTGCCGTCATTCCAGCCCAGCATCGCCAGCAGGTTATTGAAAGCTTCCGGCAGAAAACCCAATTCGCGGAAGCCTTTTGTTTCTTCATTGTTCTTGGGGTCTTTCCAGTTCATAGCAAATACCGGGAATCCCAGGCGGTCGCCATCACGCTTACTTAGCTTGCCATTGCCATCGGGCTTCAGGATCAGCGGAAGGTGCGCCCATTGCGGCATATCCTTTTCCCAGCCCAGGTATTTCCACAGCAATACGTGCACTGGTGCGCTGGGCAGCCATTCTTCCCCACGGAAAGCATGCGTGATCTTCATCAGGTAGTCATCTACTACCACCGCCAGGTGATAGGTAGGCATACCATCCGCTTTCAACAGCACTTTATCATCTACCAGGCCCGTATGAAAGCTAACTTCTCCGCGGATCATATCGGTAAAACTGACCGTTTCATTTTCCGGCATCCGGATGCGGATCACATGAGGTACGCCATCTTCCAGCAGCGTCTCTGTTTCTTCCAGGGTAAGGGAACAGGAATTGCGCATGGATAAACGTGCAGTATGATCGTATTGAGGGGAAGGATTCTCGGGTGTTTTCAAGCGCTCCCGCATGGATTCCAGTTCTTCCGGCCTGTCAAAGGCATAATAAGCATGACCGGTTTGTACCAGGTGCTCGGCATACTGGCGATAGATCGCTTTGCGTTCACTTTGGCGGTAAGGGCCATATTCCCCGCCTACATGCGGACCTTCGTCGGGCTGCAGGCCACACCATTTCAGGCAGTTGATAATGTATTCTTCCGCGCCCGGTACAAAGCGCGACTGGTCTGTGTCTTCAATACGCAGCACAAAATCGCCCCCATGCTGGCGGGCAAACAGGTAATTGTATAAAACAGTGCGCACACCACCCAGGTGCAGACCTCCTGTAGGGCTGGGCGCAAAACGAACACGTACTTTTTTTGCCATAGTGCGCAAAGATAAGGAGTAGAAGGCTAGAAGGGATCGGGTTCCATTGCCGGCAGAAAGTACTATTTTAGATTACCGGTCGTTATAATATTATCTATGTCCAAAGGGCTTTTTATACTGCTACTGCTTTTCACCGTAAAATGTACACAGGCACAGCTCACCTATCAAAACCTGGAGGTGGATTATGACAGCACCTGGACCTACAAAAATCTCAAGATTATACCGATCCGTCCCAAAGGCGGTGGCAATGGTAATCCACTGGGCTTACCACAGCAGGCAGGTACTCCCATCATCTCCCTCAGTCAGGCCTTGAAACTGGGTTATGTTAAAATAACTGAGCGGGGTACCGCTTCTACCGAAAACGTTCATTATTTACGCATCAACAATAGTTCAGATACTGCTGTATTCATCGCCTCCGGCGAGATCATTACCGGTGGTCGCCAGGACCGCATGGTAACGAAAGACACCGTATTGAAGCCCAATGGCAGGGATCAATATATTGATGTAATGTGTGTGGAAGAAGGGCGTTGGAGTGAAAAGGAGAAAAAGTTTGGCTATTATGGTTACGCCGAACCTGGCCTGCGTAAGGTGCTCGACCAATCCAGGAATCAGGTGCTGGTGTGGAAAGAGATCTTTGGACAACTGGAAGGGAGTGCCATCAAAGCACCCACCCTGGCCTATACAGCCCGGAAACAGGACAAAAAATACGTACTGCAGGAAACAGAATACTTCCAGCAATTTTATGACAAGATCATGAAGGATAGCAGTATAACGGGCTTTGTATGCGTAAGTGGCGATAAGGTGATCGGCATGGATGTATTTTCAGGTAACAACCTGTTCCGGGAAGAACTGGAGCCCTTATTGCGGGGATATATAGAAGCAGCCATTGTACATGGCACTCTGGTTACAGCACCCGACACTACCGTGAAGAAGTACCTCGATAAGATCCTGACCAGCGAAAAGGGACAGGAAGAGTACCTGAAGAAAAATGGAAAGATCTTCCGCTATGAGCAGAAGGTATATCATATAACAGGGTACGCAGAGTAATTTCTGCTATTTTTGTAGCACCATGTTCTATTTTGTAAAAACTCCATGGCTTCTCAAAAAGCTCTATCCAGGCTGTACCTGGCATATACCCTCCCGGGAAAAGATCATTTACCTCACATTCGACGACGGTCCGCACCCCATGGCCACCCCCTTTGTACTCGACACATTAAAGCAGTACCAGGCCAAAGCAACCTTCTTTTGCATCGGTAAAAATGTAGTGGAAAATCCTGCTATTTATCGACGGATATTGGACGAGGGTCACCGAACGGCCAACCACACCCATAATCACCTCAATGGATGGAAAGTAAAGAACGATCAGTATGTCCATAACATACTCGAAGCTGCGAAGCATATAGACTCCAACCTATTCCGGCCACCTTACGGTAAGATTACCCGCTTTCAGGTAAAAATACTGTCTGGCATTGGTGCATATAAAGGTTCCGACCGAAGCTTTAAGATCGTGATGTGGGATGTACTGAGTGGAGATTTTGATAAAGGGCTTTCTGCTGAGAACTGTGCCCTGAATGTGATCAATAAAACAAGGCGGGGTAGCATCGTTGTTTTTCACGATAGTGAAAAAGCGTTTCCGCGTATGCAAAAAGCTTTACCAGATATGCTGCAATATTTTAGTGGTAAAGGGTACCGGTTTGAGGCGATTCAATTGTAAAGAAATAGTACTATAAGCCTGAAAATTTGTCGTGAAATACATTCCCAAAATTGGAGGAAGGTCCTTAAAAAAATTTGGGCCTGGGTAGACACCCTGGCCCGTTTTTAATCCGTACCCTATGAAAACTGACTTAAAGGTATAATATTTTTTGATTAAACCAAAGATATTTCCAATACCACCCCATTCACCGTGAGCGTGGCTTTCCGGTCACATTGTCCGGTTCCGTAATCCAGCACCCCCACCGGGGTATTATTATGACTAATGGTAATTGTACCCTGGCTAATCCACCAGCAGGTAAGCTTTTTTATGAGGGGGCTGGTGATGGCGGCGTCCCATTCGTAGGTTTTGTCTCCCTTTTTCAGCGTTCCGCTGGCCTGGCCGGTAATGGAAAACACATCATCGCTGAGGTCCAATAAGGTAGCCACTCCACCCGTTTGTGTGATCGTCTTTGTGCTGTTCCAGGTATTGTAGTTGCCATTGGGCCTGGTAAGCTTTGCGCCAGTTACTTCAATGGCAAAACTCCTTTTATCCTGTGTGCTGGTATTCGTCACTTTGTGCGTGCCTTCTACCTTGAGACTGTCGAGGTAATATCCATCAAAAGTAGTGGTGGCGCTGTTTCCAGGCAATATCAGGCGGCCGGTATAGACAATCACCATTTTCCCTTTACGGGTCCTGCCATCCAGGGCCGTGCAACCAGTACCAAAATCAATGACCACCTGGAGGGGGAAGGCATTGCTGCCATTTAACTTGGTAAAGGCAACGGTAAAGCAGGTAGGGCCATCCACGCCATATTCTTTGCCATTGACAGGAGCGGTTCCAGTCCGGGCTGCGAAAACGCCCGTACCACCAATAGCCACCTCACTATTGACACCCAGTACATTATTGAGTACATCATCAAAAACCGCGTCTGATTCGGCATCCGCCTGCGTAGTGTTGGCGGCATATTCCTGTTTTTCCTGCTGGTCGGTAGCCGCGGAGGAATCATCTTTCTTACAGCCTGTAAATAGAGCAGCCATCATAAAGGCTGCTACAACTAAACCTTTGGAGGGGTTGCTGGTGATTTTCATAAAATCGGGATTTTAAGTATTTATAACGTCATCAGACGGGAAGATGGGGTGATAGTTTAAAGTTTCTTCAATTATTTTTGCGGATCAGAAAAGCGGAAATAATGCAAATAATTGATACTCATACTCATTTATACAGTAAATCATTTTCGGGCGATATCGATGCCGTGATTGGCCGCGCCCTTGAGGAAGGGGTAGACAAGTTTTACCTGCCGGCCATTGATAGCGAGAGCCACCAGGCCATGCTGGACCTGGAAACCCGCTTTCCCGGTAAGTGCATTGCTATGATGGGTTTGCACCCTACTTCAGTAAAGGAAAATTACAAAGCCGAGTTGGCTATCGTTGCCGATTGGCTGGACAAACGGCCATTTGCCGCAGTAGGGGAGATCGGCCTGGATTACTATTGGGACCGGGCTTTTGATAACCAGCAGGCCGAGGCTTTTCACGAACAGATCCGGTGGGCTTTGCATTACAAGCTGCCGATTGTGATCCATTCCCGCGAGTCGATGGATGAATGCATTGGCATTGTGCGGGAACACCAGAATGGGTCGCTGAAGGGTATCTTTCATTGCTTTACCGGTACCGCCCTGCAGGCCCAACAGATCATTGATGCCGGCTTTTACCTGGGCATTGGTGGTGTATTGACCTATAAGAAATCCAACCTGCCCGATGACCTGAAAGATATTTCGCTGGAGCATATCGTATTGGAAACAGATGCGCCCTACCTGCCACCCGTTCCTTTCCGGGGAAAAAGGAATGAAAGCAGTTATTTAAAGTATGTATTGGAGAAGCTGGCCGAGGTGAAAGGTGTGTCGAAAGAGGAGGTCGCAAAAATAACTACTGCCAATGCCCAAAAAATATTCGGTTGATAGGGTGTGAAACTGTATTTTTGCCACCCATTTTTAAAGGAGACGTGTCCGAGTGGTTGAAGGAGCACGCCTGGAAAGTGTGTATACTCGAAAGGGTATCGAGAGTTCGAATCTCTCCGTCTCCGCAAAAAAGGGATGATTTTTCAATCATCCCTTTTTTCATAATATCACCCCCATGCCGGTGATATGTGCTATCAGCATTCCCCCTTACCGCCCCATCGTCTTCCCCACAAAATCCTTCATATCTGTTATCGCATTCTTAGCTGCATCAGAATTAATATCAGTTATTGGCCACACATGGGTTTGATTGGCGTACTCTTTCATTTGTGTGTTAGGTTGCAATCCCTTGATCTTCTCGTAGAATAATTTTGAATCGTCAAATAGTATTTCATTACTTCCAACCAATATCAATAAGGGAGGAAAGCTTTTGAAGTTTAATTGACCCGGATCGGCCTCCTTCCAATTACCGGCTGCATAATAATTCGCATAGTCTTGTAACTTCTCTTTTTTTATAATGGGGTCCATTAGTTTCCTGGTTTCATAGGATGTGGTATTACAAGTAAGGTATATCCAGGGTGAGATCATAATTACACCCGACGGAACCGGTAGCTTTTCTTCTGTAAGCTTATAGATCAATGTGGCAGCAAGCCCGCCACCAGCACTATCTCCAATGACGGCTATTTTTGCATGAGGGTATTTGCGGGTAAGCGCCCGGTACACTTTTAAAACATCATTCAGCCCATTGGGAAATGGACGCTCTGGCGCCAGCCCATATTCAATAAATAACACTTTGGCCGAAAGCGCCGATGCAAAATGACTCACTACCGGTTTGTGCGATTGTATAGACCCTAAACCAAACATGCCACCGTGCAGGTAAATGATTATCCTGTTCTCATCAAAGTTGCCAGGCATAAACCAATAGCAGGTAACGCCTTCAAGCGTTTCATTCTTTATTTCAACATTTTTGTCGGCGGGGTAGATATTGCCCAGGCCATTGAAGAAGTCCCTGTCTGCATTTACTTTCTTTAAAACACTGTCCATATTGTTATTTTTTATTTGCGCTAATAATGCCACCGAATACATGAGTGATACCCCTAATAGTTGTACTCTTTTCATTTTCTGTTACCTTTGTTTCACAAAGAAACTAACAATGGTTTCAAAAAGTAACTGGTTACTTCCGGGTAACTGATAATAAAGTGGTAACCTAACAGTAACTATTATGGCTGATATAAAAGAAATTGCAGAATGTCCGATCACCGCAGTACTTGAGTTGATCGGTGGAAAGTGGAAACCCGTCATTTTGCATTACCTCACCTCCGGTACAAGACGCTTTGGCGAAATAGCCGTGCGTATGCCAAGCATTTCAAGAAAGGTGCTGACAGAACAATTAAAAGAATTGGAGAGAGACAGATTGATCGTGCGGGAACAATTCAGGGAAATTCCCCCGCGCGTAGAATACTCCCTCACCGATCTGGGTAAAAGCCTTACTCCTGTATTGACCGAAATGGCTAAGTGGAGCATTAAAAATATCTTGTCAAAGCGGTAAGACCAGGTGGTGCCGGAAATTATCCCGATTCCGAAATAAAGGGTGGCCCAGCGGGAGGGTGTTAGCAGCCTATAAAGTGGGAATTTAAGCTAATACTTGTTGTTTCATGGAAAGCGGAGAACTACCGAAACGCTGGCGGAAGGCCCGGCTGAAATGAGAAGGGCTTTCGAAGCCGCTTTCAAAAGCAGCATCCGACACCGACTTATCCATATTTGTAAGCAGGTGCAAAGCATATTCCAGTCTTTTTTTAATGAGCCATTTGCCGGGAGAGGTATTGTACAATCTTTGAAAATCTCTTTTAAAGGCCGATAAACTCCGTGCGCTCAACCGGGCAAATTCTTCCAACCCCAGGTTGAAGCAATAATTATCTTCCATCACTCTTTGTAAAGATACACTTTGCGGTTCCTGCAGCAGCGCACAGAAATAAGTGAGCAGCTCACTGTTCATCGGATTGTCGGCAATCGTGAGGATCAGTTCCCTGAATTTCAGCTCCAGCAAGGATGCATCCGGAGCACGGTTGGCATCGAAATGAGAAAGCATCGATTGGAAGAAAGCCTGTACAGCTTCATTGTTGTCGATAGCCATCACAGGATCATATGATTCGCCGGATTTGCAGATCGGCGTTGATTTGCTTTTTAATACCTCACAGATGAATTCGTCGGGCACAAAAAATACCACTACACAGAAAGTGGAATCCTCAAAATGTTCCACAATACAAGATCCTTTTCTTACAAAAACACAACTGCCCTTTTGCAGCTCATAGGAGCCATGCGAGGTATGCCATACCCGCCTGCCTTCCATGATATAGACAATATAATTACTATCGCTCCAAAAGTTTTCATATTTGGTTTGAAACTGGCAGTTGATAATCGTAATGAGCGACTGCCTGCAGTTCAATTGCCTGTAGTAGTTGGGATTGCCCGATATTTTTGAATAAAGGTTGTACAAGGAAAAGAATTGGGATACAAAGTTAAGGCCTGCTGAAACCCTGGCTATACCCCAATGTGGGTAGTATTGCCAAAGCGAGCGTGCTTTAATTTGTATTCCCGATTCTACAACAGATTAAGAATCAATCATCCAATCAGATGGTGAAAAATGAGCCTGCTACCTCATTTGGGCAGAGGCTCATTTGATAAATGTCATGTATTTATTTAGTAGGAAAATCCACAGGTGAACCTTGACCATAAATATTCTGTCCTATTTTCTTTCCCTGCGATAAACCTGCGTCGATAGATAACGGATAGTGTATACCCCCATACAACCTTGATACCCCCGCTTCATTTGCGATGGCCGTATAAGAAGTATAGGTGCGCGGCGCAAACCCCAAATAATCATACGTGTGATCCGTAAAGGACCGCATATCGCCAAACAGCTGTTCGAAAATATGGGCAGCCGCGGCAGAAAGCGTAGAATGTGCAGAGGGATATTCCGGATGGGCAGGTGTGGCCAATGTCGAATTCCATGTAGTATATCCCATCGTTTCCCTGATATAAGTAATGGGCCTCACGAGGTTGTACTGGTACTTTAACTGGAAGCAGGCGATTAATCCATCATTGGTGGCTGCACCAGTGAGTGCATAGGCTACCACCGCTTTGGCCAGGGAAGTATTCTTTTGGTGCACCGTTTGTTGTAATATACTAAGCCAATGTCCCGGTGATGATACGCCCGGTATATCCCTCCAGAATAAGGCCATGGCAGTTTGATCCGCCGTCAGCTCTTGCGATGCATCGTATACTTGTTTTACCATTTTATAAAATGGAGAGCCAGGATCCGTTGAATAAGCAGGCGGAAGAGTTGGCTGTGAGTTAGCAAGGCTTCCTTTTACAACTGGCCTGTTATTACCCCAATAAGGCGTAGCAGGAGCAGCAAAGGCGGGCGGCGTAGGTTTCCACAATCCATCACCGATAGGAGCTGTGTACGGATTGTTGGCATTTTTGTAGCCATCCGTTTCTGACCAGTTATATACTGCAGTAGCTACATCTTTTCCAAATTGTACAGATACCGCCAGTTTTGATGCGTCAATATTGAACGTTGCGTTCAGCGCATTTTCCAATGAGTCAACAGCTGCTTTATCTGTAGCACTCGCATTGGGGAAAAGCGCTCTATTCATACCTGCCAGTGCTGCATTAACCGTAGCCGGCCAATGATACTTTTTTGAATGACCGCCGCCTGGTAAGCCCGTTAAGCCATTCCATTTTTTATTCCAGGTGCCATACTCCGGCATACCCGGCGCAATGGCTTCCAGGGCCGCAATGCCTGTATAAGCATAATGCCTGGAAAACCCGTGATTAGGAATGCCCGTAGCATTCTTCATCAATCTTAATTGCATAACCATCCATTTGTCAACCACCTCAGCAGAATAAGAGCTGGGTGAATCTGGTTTGCCGGGATGATCATCCCATTTCTTACAGCCACTCAATACAATAAAAGTGAAGGAGATTGTTAGTGTACAGGCAAGAGCATACTTGTACAACCTGAAAGATGTTGCATTCATGATAATAATGGTATTTGATGTTTAAAAAAACAAGTTCCAGTTAGTGGTTACTCTTTCAGGAGGAAATCGATGGTGCAAAATTGTAACTGTTTATTGTAGTCGCCTTGCCTGTACAGTCCAGATTCATTGCAAAAAAGCTCAACAAGTCCACCCCGTCTCCGCTGAAATCAGCTATATTAGTTCCTTTAACTTCATCATGCAGAGAGAAAAGGCAGTCCATATTTTTACATCAGCCATCAAAGCCGTACAACCAGCTTCGTTGTTGCAGGAGCACCTGTCCATCAACAAAGATGTACTCACCATTTGTGGGCACACCATATCCAGGGATGCAGTCCGCCATATTTATGTGACCGGTGCCGGCAAAGCAGCTGCAGCCATGGGTGTAGCAACAGAAAATATACTGGGAGCAGCCATTACGGATGGAATCCTTACAACCAAATACGGTCACTCCCTGCCAACCAACATTATAAAGATCAGGGAGGCCGCCCATCCCGTGCCCGATGAAAAATGTGTAGCAGCAGTTGATGAAACCTTACAACTATTAGAAAAGGTAACCAGCCAGGATATCATCATCTGCCTCATCAGTGGTGGCGCTTCAGCCCTCTGGTGCGATGTGCCGCCAGCCATTACCCTGCCGGAAGTACAAACTACCTTTGATCAATTGATACGATCGGGCGCTGCCATTCATGAAGTAAATACCGTTCGCAAACACCTGTCGGGCATTAAAGGTGGACAGCTGATCCGGCATTGCCAGGGCGCCAGGGTATTTTCTTTGATCATCAGCGATGTGCCGGGCGATGACCTCGGTGTTATTGCCAGTGGTCCTACCGTGGCAGATGCTTCTACTTTTCAGGACGCCCACGCCATTCTTGCCAAATACAATTTATTAGAAGGATTACCCCAAAGCGTGCAGCGGCATATAGAGCAGGGAAGGAGCGGAATGATCGCTGATACCCCCAAGCCCGGCGATCCGCTTTTTCAACATACTACCAATACCATCATCGGCAGTAACAAGGTTGCCGTTGCTGCAGCAGCAAAGCAGGCAAAAGCAATGGGATACCATACCCATGTCATTCCTTCCTTAATAACCGGCGATGCTGCAACAGAGGCGAAGAAATTAGTCGAAGCTGCCATTCAATACAAAGGCGAAAGACCTGCTTGCCTTATTCAAGGTGGCGAGACTACCGTGCAGGTTACTGGTCAGGGCAAAGGAGGCAGGAACCAGCATTTTGCATTAACAGCCTTGAATGAATTGAATAACAGGAAGGATAAAATGCTCACGGACAATATTACCATTCTCAGCGGCGGTACCGATGGAACCGACGGACCCACCGATGCAACGGGCGCCGTGGTGGATCAGCTCACAGTAACCCGGGCAGCAGCAAAACACCTGGATATAGCAGCGTATCTCAAGGAGAACAATGCTTATCCTTTCCTCGAGCTTACCGGCAGTCTGGTGATAACCGGTCCCACCCAAACCAATGTAATGGACATCATGATAGCTATCGCACAATAAAAACCAGGCAGGATGACAAACACTTATTACCTGTTATTGCTACTTATTGCCAGCATTGCTTTTATTATATGGCTTACCGCGTATAAAAAGGTCAATGCATTTTTCGCTTTATTGATTGCTGCCTTGGGTGTAGGATTGCTCAGCGGCTTGCCGCTTGAAAATATTCCCGGCATACTCAAAACCGGCTTTGGCCATACCATGGAAAAGATCGGTCTGCTCATTATATTCGGCACCACCTTAGGTGTAATACTGGAAAAAACAGGAGCTACCATCAGCATGGCCAGTGCTATCCTGCGCATCGTGAAAGATAAAAATGCACCGGCCGCTGTGGCCCTCACCGGCTTTATAGTGGGCCTGCCCATCTTTTGCGATAGCGGTTTCATCATCCTGAGCGGATTGAACCACTCACTCGTTAAGAAAACTCATTTCCGCATGCCCGTGATGGCCGCTGTATTGGCCACTTCCCTATATGCCGTGCATTGCCTGGTGCCACCCCATCCCGGCATCACTGCAGCTGTAGGTACTGCGGGCGGCAACCTGGGTATGGTAATGCTCTGGGGTATTGCACTGGCTATACCTGCGGCCCTGGTAGGTTATTTATGGAGCGTGTGGCGGGGTAAAAAAATTACACATGATTATATAGAACCAGAGACTCGTGAGGAACTGCCCAAATACCTGCCGCCGGCATCTCGTTCTTTTTTGCCCGTTATACTGCCCATTGCGTTGATCGCTGCCAAGTCCGTCATGTTGCTCTTTGCTACCAAAGAAGCCGTGGCGCAGCAAACCTTACTACGCATGATTTCTTTTGTGGGCGAACCCGTGATAGCCCTGGCCATTGGCATTCTTATATCCTTAACCCTGATCCGGAAAGAGGATAAGAAAGAATGGTCTCATTGGCTCACTGCTGGCGTGGAGAAAGCAGGGATGATATTGGCCATTATTGCAGCAGGTGGTATGTTTGGAGAAATGCTCCAGGCCACCGGCATGGGTAAAAACCTGGGTGAGCTATTGAGTGGATTATCATTGGGCATCTTTTTTCCTTTCCTGGTTGCTGCCATCCTGAAAACAGCACAAGGCTCTTCTACCGTGGCCGTCATTACTGCAGCATCCCTGGTTACACCTTTGTTGGCCAGCCTGGGTTTACAATCGCCCACAGGGCTAACCCTGACTATCCTAAGCATGGGCGCCGGCAGTATGATGGTGAGCCATGCCAATGATGCCTACTTCTGGGTGATCAGCCGATTCTCCAATCTCGAAACAGCTGCTACGCTCAAAGTATACAGCGTGGCTACCCTGCTGATGGGACTAACGGTGCAACTGCTTATTTGGGTACTTTTTATCGCATTTGGATAAGCTCACCGGGCTGGTGGACTCGTGGAATGATTTTTATATAAGGCTTTTGGTGATCCTTGACCGTAGCCTCATTAAAATTATCCAAAAGTATTCTATATGAACCACCACAAATCTTTGCTTGCCGTTGCCCTTCTCATGATAACCTTAACCAGCACAAACGCTCAGGACCGCTCCGGAAGTAAATTCTACCTCAAAGCCGCAGGCGGGTATTTCTTCAGCGTTTCCAATGGCCAGTTTCCCAACGTAGGCCCTTATCCTCCGCAAGACGAAAACATCGCCATCAATCCAACTACCGGTGCTACCACCACTTTACGGCAAAAAGTATTGACCGGCTCTTATGGAGAAGGAGTAAGAGGTGGTTTGACCCTAGGTTATGAGATCAATAAATACTTTTCCGTGGAAGCCAGCTTCAACTATTTCCACAGTGCGAAAAACCTGATGACGCGACAAATTACCACCATCCAGGGCACCAGCACCGTAGTAGGCAGCATTGAATCCCATGGATACGTGAATGCAATAGACTTTGCACCCGGTATCGTTTTAAGCCCCGGCTATCAGAAATGGAATCCCTATATACGTTTTGGTATAGTAACGCCCCTGTGGGGCCGCTTGTACATCGAGACCGATGCATCAAAAACAAGCCCCGTACCCGGGCAGCCCGCTATCATTGTAGCGCAAACCACTATTCACCGTGAGGAAGAAATAAAACCTTATCCCACTATTGGCTTCCAGGGCGCCTTCGGCGTAACATATTCCCTGAAAAAACAGTTTGACCTGTTCCTCGAAACAGAATACAGGAATGTGCCCGTAAAAAGTAAAAGCAAGGAAGTGACAACCTATGATGAAGTGACAAAGATCGTTAATAGTACAACCGGGCAGGAAGTAGCGCCACAGCAAAAAAGAGGACTTGACGACCTGAGTGTGGCAGAGCGCAATACCGATTATGTAACCACCCTCGATCAAAACTCCAATACGCCTACCGGTACATCCGGTACCGTCACCAACTACAAAGACAATAACAAGCCTGCCAACGACCTCAAATCATTCATCAATATTGGTGGGCTGGGCGTGAACCTGGGTGTAAGATTCAGGTTCAAATAAGACTATTGCTCTTTAGAGCCAGCGTCCCTCATTTTTTTCAGCCATTTCCTGTCTACCGTTATTACTTCTTTTTCTATTAACGTAGCATCCAATGCCTTGAAATTTTTCCAGCCGGGATTCCTGAACACACCCAATACCTCATTACCATAACCAAATTCAACAGATCCTTTTTTATTGAAGTCAACCGGGAAAAAGGCAATGATCTCTTGCCGGGATTCCGATAATTCCGTGAGCCAGCTTTCCTCTCTGCTGCCTTCATCTACCATTCGTACGAAGAGCGGTGCATTCCTGATGGGGAATTGTTCTCCCGTAATCACCATTTTGATCATGCGGTGCGGCTTGTGATTGAAGTCCCGGATAATATCCTGCACATGCAATTCGTAGGAGGGTGACTTCCCTTTTGTTTTCCCTATTTGTGTCATGATCAATGCTTTTATCAGTTGGTAAACTCGATCGTATCAATATCTATTTCTCCCTGTGCCTGCTCGGAGAATTTCAGTGAAAGTTGTACAACATTGGTGAGATCAACCTGTACCTGCCCGGCACATACAATCGTATACGACTTGAGCGGGATCCGCACACTCACCATGGCCGACTTTCGCAAATTAGCACTGGGTCGCTGCTCAGGATAAGGTATCCTGAAAAAGGAACTGACCCTCACGGCTCGTTCATTATTGGCGCCATCCTTCAGCGCTAACCTTAAGTTCTGATCCATGTTGGCAGGATTGAAAGCGCTTCCATCCTTCTGTGCAATGCGGACACTCACATGCGTAAAGCCCGATACATCCCGTTGCCCTGCCGGTATCGAAAACTCCAGTCCGTCCGTTGTATTATTCCACCTCACCTTCAATCCCTGCGAATCATGGGGCGAATGCGCATCCAGTATTCTTAGCTTGCCTTCATCAGGGTTCATCGGTAAACCAACAGCCGACACCGTACCATTAATCGTACTTACCTGCCAGTTTACTGCCCCTTCAAAATTGTCTACTACCCTGGTGCCTGTCGCCTGGTATTGCGTGAACAATTGTGCCGGGGTAGCATTTACAGAGCCGGGCTTCCATTCTCCGGTAAACATCCCTTTCCATTGTGCCTCATTTTTCAACTGCATCCTGAACCAGGCATTCATATAAGCGGCCGTTATCGTTTTTTGAACCGCCGGGGTCAATAAGCCTGCATCACCACTATCAGAATTGGCAGTCACAAATCCATTGTGCGTCGCCAGGTATACAAATGCCATCGTCTTTTCCGATCCTGCTGCACGGTCCCATAAGGCAAAGCCTGTTTGAGGAAGCGTATAGCCCGCAGTCCAGATGTCTCCGTTGATATCACCATCCCTCGATCCATACAATACAAAATAAGGTTTGCTCCACGCCCCCGACAATACCTCACTGCCGTACTGATCCGTGGGAGCCAGACTCATGATAGCATTGAAATGGTGACCCAGACCAGACTGTTGGTTGATACGTGCTGCTTTTAATACCGCTTCACCGCCACGGCTATGTCCCATAATACCGATATTGTTCTGAACAGTGGCGCCAAACTTTGTGTTGATCACTTCCAGGTGTTTGAACAAAGCTTCCGCACGCCCCAATCCACTCATACCATGTATAAGACTCATACCCGATAGATACCGGCAATCGATACTTACCGCAATAAAACCATTCCTGGCAAAATGCGTCAACAGAAAATCATAAGAAGTATAATTGTGCCCATTGCCATGTACGATTACAATCAGCGGGTAATTGGGTGCCACAGGGCTTATCTGCGCAGGATTGGTGACGCCCGCTACATCTGCAGGATAAAATACCTGCGCCTTCAGTCTGATCGTTCTGTTTACAGCAATATATCCACCAGGAGTAAAGTAGTCATCGTTTTCATCTGTTACCACCGGCGATCCGTTGATACCCATGGCATTGACAATCATTTCGTCATAATGCCAGGTACCTGCATGCGCCCATTGCATCATCGTGCCCGGGTCCTCTACCACTTTAAATCCCGGAACAAAATAACCATCGATGATATCCAGCGGTGTATTGTATTGATCATCCTGCACAAATCCTGCTATCGTGGGGCTATTGTTACCAAAGTCCGCTATCACATCATAATCGCCCGGTACCGTAGCATTGGCCCACAGTAAATGCTTGTTCATATTCATACAACCCGGCTGCATCATTACTTTCTGTACCGCAGCATTACCACCCAGTAAAGGCAGGTGTGTCAAAGAGTTGTCTATATTCCAGGTTGCATCATCCTTGCTTTGTATTACATACAGCGCGCAGGCCTTGCTAATATTGGATGGATCAACAATGCCCGGGTCAAGCGCCCCATAAATGTTTTCCCCAACCGTAAAGGTATCCGCATACTGAAAATAAGGAGCACCCGATACCGACCGGCCACTGATGGGCAGCTTGTTCACACATCCACCCAACACAGGTTTCGCATTCCAGAAGTTTTCCCGCACCACAACGCCCGTGATCCTTCGCCCCGACACCACATCCCGAGAAATGACATGCGTGGCCTCATTGTCTTCAAATCCATAGCGTAGCGGCCGCACGATAATGTCATAGGCGCCAGCTACCAACTGTCCGGCTCTTGCGATAAGTACAGACGAAGCAGGTTCCAGTTTGGCCAGGTCTATTTCTTTCACCACCGGTTTCCCATTTCTGCCTGTGGCAACCTCAAAGGCATCTCCCACATTCCAGTCATGCTGCCTTTTCACCAGCAATATCCTGGCTGTTCCTTTGCGGCCCATATTGCCAGGTAAAATATATAGCGCCTCCTTATGACCTTCAATAGCATTGACCGGACGGCCGTTTCTGGCGGCTGCCAATACATAGGGCTTTCCATTTGAATGAACAACGAATTGCTTTTGATATATGAGGTCCTTTTCTTTTTTGACTACAAGCAATACCGGTTGCTTCTGCCACTTGAGTGCCGCTTCCGCAGGCGTTAACAAATGTTTACTTTCCAGGTCATTGATACCCAGTTGCGGCCAGATGATCGTGTGGTCAATATGGCCATGACTATCTGTTCTCACAGAAACACCTGCCACTTCCTTGTCATTGACCGATAGCATTATTTCGTATAGCGAAAGCGGTACCAGCCTGCTGGCCCTGATGCCCAGCGATTCTCCGGTTTCAAACTGGTCCTTTCTTTTGCCATCATCTCCCAACAATTCAATGATCGGCTTCCTGATCTTGCTGAATGCTTCCAGCGGGATCAGGATATCGAAACTGGGATAGATCGCGAAGAAATCGACCTGGTGGATCAATGCTCCATCAAACTCGTCCAGTATATGAAAGGAGAGGTCTTCCCACATGTGCGGCAACTTAAATACAGCATTTTCTGTGATGCCGATCGCAAACCGGCCGTCATCCCCCGATACCGCTGTTTGTATATGTTGAAGCGGCTTGCCTTTATAATAAGTTTTAATGAAGAGGCAGGGTAAGGCCGTTTCAAACTCCTTTGAGCGTGTTTGCCCATGGATGGTGGCAGATATCATAAGGGTGTTTTTTGTTGTTGGAGGGAATATTGGAGGCCTGATGCAAACGGTATGAAATACAATACCCTTTAAAAGAAAGAGGTTCTCTTAAAGGGTACGTATAAAGCTTAGTCGTAATTAGAGGGCAGCGAGGAAACAGCTAAGGCCAAAAGAATCAGCTATTAATCGTATCGTAATAAAGTAAGTATTTTGTCCTTTTTGGAACCAGGGCCCCGTAGTATATTTGATCAAAGGCTATTCCATGAAAATCTCCGTAGCACAAACAAAACCCCTTAAAGGAAATATTCCCGCTAATATTGAGGCACACAAAAAATTAATTGACCTGGCCATATCCAATGGAGCCGGCATGATCATTTTCCCCGAGCTCTCCATTACCGGGTATGAACCGGAACTGGCCAACGACCTCGCTACCAGCCAGGAAGATAGCCGGTTTAATGACTTCCAGGAAATAAGCAATTCCAATCAAATCATCATTGGAATAGGGATGCCCATTAAAACAGCCACCGCTCCGGAGATTGGCCTGATTATCTTCCAGCCTCATCAGCCACGGCTCACCTATGCCAAACAACATTTACATGCCGATGAACTGCCATTTTTTGTGCAGGGCACCCAACAGGTCTATTTAACGGCAGGTGGTAGTAAAATTGCGCTTGCTATCTGTTATGAACTTTCTGTACCGGAACATGCAGCAAACGTACACAGTAACAAGGCAGATATCTACCTGGTAAGCGTAGCCAAAACAGTGAGCGGTGTTGAGAAGGCCATTCAGACCTTGTCAGAAACTGCTGGCAAATATGCTATGACCGTGATTATGGCAAACTGCATTGGATTATGCGATGGCGTCATTTGCGGAGGCCGGTCTTCCAGTTGGAATACCAGTGGTCAGTTGAGCGGGCAGCTGGATGACGAAAACGAAGGCATATTGATGCTTGATACAGAAACGGGCGAAGTGATCAGCGAATATTGGGGATGAGTTTAACAAAACATCATGACTAATAAACTTCCATGTTGTACCCAATACTAAAACAGAAACCAGGGATGAATTCCGCGCTGCGAAAACTAACAATCAATAAAGAAATTATTTTAACCTTTTTATTCATCGCATTATGGACATCTCTTACTGCCCAACAAAGGAAAAATAATGGTGAAAAATATGCGGACGCTTATAAAAAATACCTAAGTGCAACTTGCCCCATCACAAAAGACAGCATTCAACATTTTGTATATTTCTCACGAGACAGAGAGATGATCATTGACCATCCTTTGCTTTTGCACCCTATGTTTAAAGGAGCTCAGATCATGTATTCCTGGAAAGACTTCGAGCCTCAAAAAGGACAGTATGACTTTTCAATTTTGAAGCAGGATTATGAGTATCTGAAAAAGTATGGCAAAAAGATATTTGTACAGCTACAAGACGTCACTTTCAGTCCTGCCTATAAGGCAATTCCTGCTTATTTATTTACTGAAGAATACGGGGGTGGAGCTACCTTACAATACAACGATGAAGGAAAAGCTGAGGGTTGGGTTGCAAAACGTTGGAATAAAAAAGTAAGACAACGATTTGCATTGTTACTCCAGGCATTGGGAAAAGAATTTGATGGAAAAATAGAGGGTATAAACCTTCAGGAAACAGCTATTGGAGTAAGCTCAAAGACAGACTCAGGTTTTTCCGAACAAGGCTATATAAATGGGTTAAAAGAAAATATGCTTGCCTTGAAAAAGGCATTCCAGTCATCAACCACTATGATATATGCGAATTTTATACCCGGAGAATGGCTTCCCTGGGATGACAAAGGATACCTGCGTTCCATATACCAATACGGTGAAAAGATCGGTGTTGGACTTGGAGGTCCGGACTTAATGGTCACAAGAAAAGGTCAACTCAACCATGCACTTGCTTTAATGCATGAAGCGCTCTATACTGTTCCGATCGGAATTGCCGTGCAAGATGGTAATTATATCGGTAAAACAGGTGCAGATTCTGGTTATCAGGAATATGACGATAAGGGAAATAAATCACGGAAAAATATTGTTCCCTTGTTGCATGCTTTCGCAAAAGACTTTTTGAGGGTAAACTACATGTTTTGGGTAAATCAGGAACCCTATTTCAAGGAAGATGTACTGCCTTGTTTTTCGAGCGACTAATAAGTACTGCGGTTTAAACCAAAGCCCTTCAGATCCAACGATCCGAAGGGCTCATTTTTAGTGACGGAGCCACATGTGAAAAACCGTACAGCGTAGGATCAAAAAGAGCAGCTGGATTGTGGCGCTTTTACGCGGATGCCTGTGTCATGATAATTAAAGTTGTTGCTGTGATCAATAAATATTTCATGCACAACAGACAATCAGGCGTCTGAAAATGTGACCAATTCGAACTGCAGGAACAAAAAAGATCATTAATGATGGACGCCCATACTGTCTTTCTTCAGAAACGCCATTACCTTGGCCGTTTCGTCTGGATAGATCGTGATCAGGTGCGTGCGTATCGAATCAGGCGTAGGACTGGCCTGTCCGTTGGTTAGCAAAGTGATCTTGCTGGAAGGCTGTGCCGGCATATGACAGTCAATACAATTCTTCATAAGTGTAGCAACCGGAATGTCTTTCTGCGTACAAAAGTTGTTACCCCCTGTTGTGTGACAATTCATGCACTGTTTGGACAGCGTGGGCAGGTCTCGTTCCGTAGCATGTACATGATGGCAGGAAGAACAATTCATGCCCTTGCTTTTTCTGAAACAGGCACTGGCAGTAAATAACTGGTATTGATTGCCATGCACATCTATTTCAGTGGCTTTGGTGGCCCGCGTAAAATCAGGATAAAAATAATCCGACAAGGCGTCTCCCGGCTTAAATTCAAAAGCAGGCTTCTGTGCTGTCTTCAGGCCCGAATGGCAAATGCCACACATATCCAGTTTGGGTTGGTTTTCCAGTGTGCTGATGCTTGTAATATGCATCGCCTTCTTTTCCTGCGGGTGCGTGGTATGGAAACTTACATGCTCGGCCGCAGCGCCATGACAACGTTCACAGTCAATACCATATACTATTTTATTGCGTTCAAACTCTTCAACAGCCGTCACCCCTTCCTGCTTTACTTCTTTCACTGCTGCCATAGAACTGTGGCATCCAAAGCAGGTACTCGGTATCACCCGGTCAAACTTGGGATGCGTGGCAGGAAAACCCGGACTATTGGCCCAGCTATGCGCCGGAACAAAATAAGAAACAGGCAATTGGAAATATTTACCGCCAGCCCAGTATAGATAGGTTTGCGCCTTACGGCCCGATCCGATCGCAATATCAAAAGGATAACTGCCCTGCAAAGAACCATTCAGGTAACCTGTTTGGAAGAGCCCGTCTGCACGTTCTTCCATGATCACCCGCGTATTGCCTGTATAATGAAACACGTTTCCGGGAGCAGCGAAGCTGCCTTTAACAGAGCTGGCAGCCGCGGGGCGGGAAGTAGTGGCATGCGCCGTGGAGAGATAAGCGTCGTATATATTTTTATGGCAACCGGCACAGGTAGCAGCGCCGGCAAATTTTTCACCCCTGATATCCCGGCCATCCTGTTCATGATCAACGCACTGCGAAAAGATAGCGATACAAAGCACTATCGGACAAAGTACATACAGCAGTCGTTTATTCATATCCTTGAAATGATCTTTAAATATACTGATCCATTCCCTTTTCTACAACTCAACTACCCCATTCAACAGGTCAACGGAAAATCATAGGTGTTGAAGCATACAAATTACACTTTTGTATCCTGGTTGGTAAATCGTGGCTGAGCTTATCCTGTAGTACAGAAATTGTCTGGTGCTATAGGGGTTTGGTAGGCCAAAGTTGTCTTTTAATTTAAAAAAGTAGTAGCATGAAATGCTTGCAAATCATTGGCTGTCTTCTGGTGATGCTGGCACAGTCATCAAATGCCGGGATAACCGGCGAGGGTGAGTTTAAACTGGTAAAACAGGACAATGCCATGTCCCTCTATGAAAGGTGGATACCAGGCCCGGAGGGCGGGAACATCCGGGAGGTGAAAGCAGTATTTACCGTTAGGTCAGATATCGAATCCGTCATTAACCTCCTTACCGATCAGGCAAAAGGAAAACAATGGAATACCAATGCCGAAAAATACAACGTGATACCGTCTGGTACCCGCACCAGTTGGATCACCTATACCCGGTACAGTATACCCTGGCCATTTGGTGATCAGGATTGCTGCTTATCCTACACCGTGAGCAAGGATGCCGGTAATCCAAGAGCTGGTACTATCAATTTTGAAAGTACCCTCCACAATCAATTTCCTGTTACTACTTCCGTTACCCGTATTACCGGTACCAGGGGCAAATGGCATTTCGAAGATGCGCAGAATGGAAACATGAGAGTGGCTTACATCATCTCCACCAACCGCAGTAAAAAAGTACCCCGCTGGATAGCCGATCCCATTGTGCGGAATAACCTGTTCTCTACCATGACGACGTTCAGGGATATTTTGGAAAAGCGACAGTAGTAGGCGTTAATGCAGCCCCCACGCCAATAAAGCGGCAAATAGCGTATTCAGAAAATTCACTACATCATTGTTGACATGATGCTTTCGTTCAAGCGAAGCGCCCAGCAAAGAATCCAGCAGGTTACCCAGTACGCCCGCAAGCACAATCAGAAGACCGTCTTTCCCAAACCCCTCAAACAGCGAATAGATACCCGCCATTACCGCTGCCCCACCCATGCCCAGTAAAGTGCCTTCCAGGCTCACCACACCATCCAACCCTTTCTGGTCTTTTTTGAAGGTCAGGATATTATAATGATTGCGACCATACACCATGCCCAGCTCAGAAGATAGCGTGTCCGCAATAGCAGAAGCAAGACTGGCCGCCATCATCAGCAGGTAAAGCTTGTCATGCGCAGGATCGGCCATGGCCAGCAAACCAGCCAGCGCGGCGATACCACCATTGGCCAACACCTGCCCGGCGTTTCGTTTTTGGGGATGTGGCCCTTGTGGAAGGATGGCAGCTTTAATATCCTTCCCGTGCGAAGTGCCCCATACCCCCAGCACAAAAAAAGCGCTTAGCATCAGCAGACCCGTATAGCCGCCTCCGCCAAATACCAGGAAGCCTGTCAGCCCACCCGCCAATGCCGCAGGAATAGACAGTTTACCTGTCTTTACACTCATCGCCATAACGATCAGCAGCAGTCCCGAAACAAGAATATATTCCACCCCGCTAAGCTATAGAAATTTCCTTCGCCCACCGAAGGCGATTCAAAGCAAACACATATCCAGTCCCTTCGAAGCAAAAGACTCACAACTGACCACTCACAACTCACCATCCCATTTTAACATTTCCTGTTAGCAATAAAATAAGGTATGCTGCGTTTTTGCGCCCGCACTTTGCAAGGTCCCATTTTTGTTCCACTTATCTTAACGAATTCATAAAGGCTGCACCAGTCTGGCGTTTTAGGTTTTCTTTATCATTCACCTGCTTCAAAATCTTCTACATTTAATGAGAAACACACCCACCCTGTATTTTTTAAATACACAACCGGCTAATTATGAAGAGAAGACCAGGAGATTTTTTGGGCGCAATGAAAAATTGGTTGATCCCGGAAAGTACGAAGGATTCACCTGCTGCACCCATCACCAATAATGATATACTGAAAGAATTGCTGGATTGCTTCGATGATTCCTGCAAAACAGAATCAGTAGGCGCCAGCCTCGTGTTCAACATGCACTTCCTCGTCATCCTCCATCCCGATGTGTATGAACACCGGTTACCTTCCTTTCCCGTGGTGGTGAAAGAAGCCGTGAAAATGTTCTACAAAAAACTCGAAGCCTACAGGAAAGACTATGAAGACCTGTCTCCCGTTTCTTCCCATTGGCAGTTTAGGTTTGGGCCGGCAACTGATTTCAACAGCGAGCGCATCAGTCCCTACGATATAAAGGTCCTGGGTATGCTTACCGGTATCAGAACCGGCAGCATGGGTGGCGAAAGAAGGCAAACAGCCAAAGTGACCATGAAATCCAAAGCCACCAACGTATTTGATAAGATGGATATTAACCTGGAAGTGCTTCGCCATATCCACTTTGCCGAAAGTGGCAACTTTACCGTCAAGTTTAGCAACGATCTTTCCCTCGGTGGAGGATCATTACTCAGGCAGGCCCGCAACATGGACAGTGGCCTGGCCAGGATCGAATATTATTTGGGCGATAAGAACAAGTCCGACGTATACCTCATGAAGGATACCGAAATTGTTATTGCCCGCAAGGAACCCGAAAACCAGGGCTATAGCAATTACCTCCTCATTGAATCCAATTACGTATCCAATCCACACGCCCGTATCCGCTTAAATGAAGCTACCGGCAAATTTCAAATTGCCAGTTTCAGTTCCAATGAAACCAGGGTCAACGAAATCGTGATCGCCAGAAGCGAAGCCCATAGTCCGCGCTGGTTCGACCTTGAACCCCAAAGCCAGGTATTACTGAATGGTATCATCACCCTTGAATTTAAACAACAGCAACAATGACCCTCTCCGTAATCGGTACCAGCGCCCTTTGTCTGTTTGTTGTGGCCTTATTAATACGACATTTTAAAAACCTGCCCCGATAAAATGAAAAGCATGCTCATCAGCGGAAATACCGATCCGGGTAGGCGTCGGAAAGAAAACCAGGACGCCTGGATAGCCCGGCAGCTATGGTCGCCCGACATTGCTTTACTTGCCGTGATCGATGGAGTAGGGGGATATACCGGAGGTGAGAAAGCTGCTGCTATTGCCCGCGAGAGTATCATACAATACATGCAATTGCCCAAGGGCGACACCCTTACCATGCTGCGGGAAGCCATCATCTTTGCCAATAACCGCATTGTAGAAGAAAGGAAAAAAGACCAGCAGATCAGTGAAATGTGTTGCGTGCTTACCGCAGTAGTGGCCGATGCTGCCACACAATCCGTATACTTTGCCCATGTGGGTGATACAAGACTCTATCGCTACAGAGAAGGCAAGTTGCAAAAATTGACCAGGGATCATTCTTTTGTAGGCATACGGGAAGATGCAGGAGAAATGACCGAACTGGAAGCCATGAACCATCCCCATCGCAATCAGATACTCCGTGAAGTAGGGTCCACCCTGCACCGCCTGGATGATGAAGATTTTATGGACTATGGCCGCGACGAACTCCTGCCCGGTGATAGCCTGCTCCTGTGCAGTGATGGTCTTACAGACATGATCACCGTGCAGCAGGTGACCACCGTATTGTCCACAGGCCAACCCCTCACCAATAAAGTAAACAGCCTCATTGCCCTGGCCAACGAAATGGGAGGCAACGACAACATCACCGTCGTACTCCTAAAGCGCAAACCTGTCACTGCTAAAAAGCAGGTGCCCGTGGTGAACCCGATTGCTGAAGTAAGCGATTCACGAGCCCCGCTTTCAGAGCAAACGAACCCGCAACTCACGACTGACAACTCAACATTCCGGGCAAAAGATGCGCGATTTGCATCGAAGCAAAAAGACTCACAACTCACAACTGACAACTCACCATCCAGGTTCCTATGGGCTGCCCTCATCCTGTTGCTCGTAGCAGGGGCAGGCTGGTATTTCTCTCCACCCAAACATATAGATATACCACCTCCTGAAGTGATTGTTGTCGATAGCAATAAAGCCACCACTGCCGTGCGCGTGAATCATCCTGCTGTACCCGGTCCTGTGACAGAAGAAAGGACCGATACCCTGCGCATAGCCTCCACACAAAATTGGAAATACATTGAACAGTACATAGATAGCATCGGCAAAACTTTGGTCCTCCTGCCCGCTAAAAACAGCCAGACAAAGTTTGCCGCCATCGAAATAAACGCCCGCTCTGTCCACCCCGGCGATACCGTCCTCATCAAAAACATACGCTTCAAGAACTTTGAGACCGGCATCAGGATCCAGGTGCCCATACTCCTCAAAACAGATAACCTCATCTTTGAAAATATCAAATATCCATTCAATAATCTTGTGAAAGCCGATAGCAGCCATCCTTCCCTATTGATCATGAACAACGTCAAGCGATAAACCATGGCTACTTCGATATTTAGAGAATACTTTAAGGGGTATGAGATCCTCGGCGAACTGGGACGGGGCAATGCACGTGTATTAAAAGCCAGGAGCCTGCAAACCGGCGAGCTGGTTGCCATCAAGCACTTTGCTTTTAACACAGAACCCGATACACTCCGGCGCTTCCAGCGCGAGTCCGAGATCATGAAGTCCATCCAGCATGAGTATATCGTTAAGATCATAGAAGTACACCTCGATGCAGAACTGCCCTATATCGTGATGCAATTGATTGAGGGAGGCGATTTGCGCAGTTTGCTGAGAATGCACCAGACATTGGATATCGCTACCATCATCCGGCTGGCCCATCACATGACCGAAGCCCTGGATGCCATTCATGCTAAGGCAGTCGTACACCGCGATGTGAAGCCCGAAAACATTATGTACCGGAGACTCTCTACCGGTGAGATACATTTCTTGCTAACCGATTTCGGCATTGCCAAATTGCGCGAACAATCCGACACCATTACCGTTACCGGAGCTTCCATGCTCACCTATGACTACGCTTCTCCCGAGCAATTCAACCAATCAAAAAACGTATCCACGCCCACCGATTATTATTCTTTGGGCGTGGTGATCTACGAATGCCTCACCGGTATTGTTCCCTTTGAATATGAACAGGACGATCTCTTAATGCACATCAATCGCGTGATCGCTTCCCCCATCCCCGTGCCCCGGCTGCCCGAGCACCGTTCATTGCCACCCAGCCTCATGTTATTGCTCGAAGGCCTGCTTACCAAACAGGGCTCCCACCGCCTGGCCGATCCCGTACAGGTTCGCCACCTGTTGAAAATGGCTGCTATTGAAGACCTGCGCGGCATCAGGGTTTTACCCCCGGCCCCACAAAACGAGACCGTTAAATACGTGGCGCCTCCACCGCCTGTTCCGGCTAAAAAACGTGAGATCACTTTTGTGGCTGTTGTGCTCTTGCTTATCAGCGTGGCCATCTTCTTCTCCTGGACGACCCTCGTGAAGTCCAATGCCAATGCTGCAGAGACTACGCCGCCCGATATTAAACCATCCCATGTACAGGAAGTGAAATACAATATCCCTTCCGGAAAAAGAAAATACCTGGCCGCGCCCATACAGGCTCCTGCCATAAACATAGATCCTGTTACCGAAGACATGTCCGAAAGAACACCCGAAACCAATCCGGGCATCCCCTTAAATAATGGCATCTATTACAACGACTTTAGCGATGCCCAGGATACCATCTGGGATATTGGAAAAGATGAGACCAGTGAGTTCAACCTTACCGATGGCAAATACATTATGAAAGGATTGGCCGATAGCCTTAGTTACTCTACTGCTGCTAAATTCAACCTGGATATTCATAAAGATTTCACCATCATGGCCAATGCCACCCATTGGGGCGATAGCGCCGGTGATCCTTTTGGCCTTAACTTCTGTGGCGATCAGCAGCAGGATTCTTACTTCGTTTTTTACATTACTTCCAACGGTTATTATTCCGTTGGCGCTTTAATAAAAGATGAGTGGAATGTGCTGGTAGACTGGACCCCATCTGCCAACATTCGTCAGGATGCCGGTATGAATATGCTCACCGTAGAAAAGCATGGCAATGTGCTGCATTTTTTGATCAACGACAGGTTGGAAAAGACTTTATCCTTTACCAGTGGATTTGGTAATTATTTTGGCCTTCGTGTAGATGGCGCACAGACCGTATCGTTTGACCAGCTAATTGTAAAGGGATCACAATAAAAAACAATCAGAAATAATACATGGCTGTTAAGGCAGGAAATACCAATAATGCTGTCCGCAAGGAAGGATGGTTATTATTAACAGGCGCGGCATTAATACTCCTCTTCCTGTTCTATAACCTCTTTCAGGCACTGACCCCACAACTGGATAAAACAAACACTGCATTGTTGGAAGGCAGGGCTTTAAAGTTGGAAAGCGTTGTCAATAAAGAAGTGCTGAGAAAGGTGATTACCGATGGCAGCTATTATACCGATCAGCGTGATGTTGACCTGCTGGTGGATTCCCTCGCCGGTAAATTACTCACCCTTGGCCAGCCCGACAACCTGGGCGCACTCAATAAAGGCGCTTATGCCATTACAGCCCCCGTACCATGGAAAACAAACATCGGAGGAATAGATTTTCAGGATCGCCTGCGGGCGTCCCGCCAAAGGCTTGGGTTCGATTCTGCTTTATATGTACAGGAATTAACCAGCCCCGTCAACAGTGAATTGTTCAGTGGAGCGTCCTCTTCGGGAGGTCGGGTCATGATTGCAACTGGTGATCAGGAAATGACGGGGCGGGTCCTGTTCCAGGATAAACCCATGCCAGGCGTACTGGTACAATTAAGGCAGCACATACCCTCTCTTGAAGAGGATTCATTGACCGGTATTATTGGCTATGCGCGCACCAATGCTGAAGGCAAATTTGCCTTTGCCGGTTTATTCCGTGATTCCGGATACAGCGTACTTCCCCTGAAACCAGGCTATGAATTCGGCAGCAGGAAAGGTACCAGCACACTCAATAATAAACCTTCCTTCACTTTTGTAGCAAAACCACATAAGATTAGACTCATTGGCTCCATCGTATACGGACAATTAAAAGAAGATGGCGCTTTAATAGTCAGAACCCCCGAAGAATTTAAGACCAGCTTTCAGATCATAGCCGGTGGCCTCATCCTCGCCTTCTTTCTGGTGCACCTCATACTGTCCGTGAGAAAAAGACAGCCCGATGCCTTCCTGTTACCCGTGCTCTTACTTTTATGTGGTGTATCCGTCTTAACCCTTTTTAGTATTCAACATCCCCTTACCGATTCACTCCATGCTTTTCAAACCCTGCAGGGTATCGTAGCGGGACTCGTTGCTTACACCGTATTCAGTAGCGTAAACGTGGGTGCCTGGTATACCCGTTGGTGGTTTGATGGCCTGTTCAACTTTAGGAAGAAAAATATCTACCAGCTCAAAGGCTGGACCTGGCTGGCCCTGGCCGTACTCCTGGCCGTAACCACCGTATTGATCGGAACAGGTCCCGAAGGAAGTGGTGTAAAAGTAAACCTTCAATTGGGAGGCTTCACCTTCCAGCCAAGTGAGATCACCAAATACCTCCTGTTGTTTTTCCTGGCTGCATTTTTCGCAGCCAATGAAGAGAACATACGCAATCTATCAGATATACGCTGGCGCTTTTACATCAATTGGGGAGTATTTGCCGGTATTGGCCTCATCCTCGCCCTCTATCTTTTTATGGGCGATATGGGTCCTGCCCTCGTAGTGTGTTTCACATTCCTGTTCTTTTACAGCATCGCCCGTGGTAATCTCCTCTTTACCGTATTGGCGGGATTGATTTATGGTGGCTTGTTATTGGTACTGCCCGGATGGATGGCCACCGCAGCAGCATTGCTATTGGTAGTGATTGGTTTATTGGTGCAAGGCAACCTGCGCAGCACAAAATGGTATGGTGCTTTTGCAGCCATTGCCGATGCACCCGTCATCATTATCATGGTCATTGCTGCATTTGCCTTTGGTGATCGCGTGCCCGGTATAGGAGAGCGCCTGGCCGACCGCAAAGCCATGTGGTTAAGCCAATGGGACAATGATGTATTTGGAGGCGATCACCTCGCTCATTCCTATTGGACACTTTCTTCCGGTGGATTTTCCGGTCAGGGCATTGGCCGTGGTTTTCCCAACACCATGCCTGCTGCCCATACCGATATGATCCTGCCCAGCATCGGAGAAGAATTGGGTTGGCTGGGCCTCGTGGCTGTATTGCTGTTGTTTGGCATACTCATTCACCGTAGTTTTCTCCATGCCCGCAGATCAGGACAGCCCTTCACGTTTTACCTCTGTGCGGGTATTGCCATTACCATCGGTATTCAATTGCTCATTATTGCCGGTGGTTCCATAGGGTTGCTACCCCTTACCGGTGTGGCCGTTCCCTTCCTTAGTTACGGCAAAATATCACTCATCATCAACCTGGCCGCCATGGGTATCGTGGCAGGCATATCCGCCAGGGAAGGACAGGAAGTACAGCGTGAACGCATGCAAAAGAACTATGATCCCGTATTGGCAACAGGCATCGCTTTCTTCCTGATAGGCATCATCGTACTATCCGTTAAATTATTATTTGTGCAGGTCATCGACCGCGATAAATACATTGTAAAACAGGCGCGCGTGGTCATGCGCAACGGCGTACCAGTATACAGCTACAATCCCCGTATCGACAAACTCATGCGATTACTGGCGGCCGGTAATGTGTATGACCGCAAGGGCCTTGTGCTGGCCACCAGCGAAACAAGTGCTATACAGCAAAACATCGATACCCTCCAGGCCGCTGGGCTCACCAGGCCATACCTGCAACAACTAATGCAAAAAAGAGTGCGGCGTTTTTATCCCTTTGCAGAGAACCTGTTCTTTTGGACCGGCGATTACAATACCCGCTTATTTTGGGGACAAGCCAATGGCTATTTTGCAGAAGCGCGACACCTTACCGCCCTCAGAGGATTTGGCATCACCCGCGAGATACAGGATTCCGTTTACACCCTGTACCAGCCCGACCGTTTTACCAGGCCATTCTATAAAACAGTGCCCATGGCCCGGTACGATTACACAGCACTCGTAGATGGCCTCAAGAGCGGTATCGATACCAACGAAGTCGCCATCAGGAAAATAAGAGATAAGGATAGAAATATACACCTCACAGTAGATGCCGCCCTGCAGGTAGAATTGCAGGACTCCCTGCGCAACAGCTTGTTTCAGCAAAAGCGGATCTCTGTAGTGGTGCTGGATGCGGCTACCGGCGATGTACTGGCATCCGCATTGAATCCATTGCCCAACCTCCAGTCGCCCGAACTCTTGCAATTGTCCGACAGAGAAAGGAACCAACTGGAAATGCCCGTCACAGAGAGAGACCTGGGCATGACCTATTCTACAGCGCCGGGATCTACTGCTAAAATACTCACTGCCATGGCTGGCTTCAATAAAATGGGCATGGCAGCTACCGAAGTGAAGTACACCGATATCTACCGCAGCGAAATATTCCGCGACAATAAAAAAGAACAGGAACCTTTCATTCCCAAAGTTCCTTTTGTAGACATGCACGAAGCCATTGTCAACTCCAGCAATATCTTCTTCATTCGCCTGGCCAATGAAAACCACCTCGAAGATGAGATGGCCGCCTTGTATGAGGCAACAGGCATGAGCCTGGAACAGCGGGGTGGTTATAATTATACAGGTTCAAATGATGTGCGTAAACAGTCAGCCGATCTGGCCGCATGGAGAAAGGATGTACTCAACCACGACCGGAAACAATACAATAACCCCAACTATGTGGGTACTACCAAACGTTACCGCAGCGTATTTTCTGGTATTGCTTGGGGCCAAAGCGTGCTCACCGCTACCCCTGCATCCATGGCCAGGATGGCAGGTGGCATTGCCAATCATGGACTGCTCCAACCTTCCCGTTATTTTCTACAGGAAGCAGGACAAACAGCTCCTTTACCCGAAGGGATAAAGATATCTAAGGACACAGCTTATGCGTCGTTGCTGAAGCAATTCATGATCGATCAGTCCAGTACCCCAGGCAAGCTAAAAATAAAGGATACCAGGGTAGCGGGTAAATCAGGTACACCCGAGCGCATCATCAAAGGAGAAAAGCAGTCCGACGGATGGTATGTGTTTTTCGCGCCAACGCCCGATAATACCTCTTATACCGTCACCTGTATCCGTATTGAAAGTGGCCAGAGTTCCGCCAATGCCGTACTCTTGGCCAATACCGTGGCGAAGATCCTGCAGCGAAGGGCCTATATGGGGTCATTTTAGAAACAATGCCAGCCGGAAAACAAAAAAATATAGACAGATGAAAAACTTAATCAACAAACTGAAGAAAAGCTTTGGCCTCACAGAGGAAGCCCCTGTTACCGATCAAGCCGTATCATCAACAAAGGAAGAACCGCCCGTATCTTTTATTCCGGCTACCCCTGTAAAGCGCGATGCCATCATTAAGTTTATCATACAGGCCCTTAAGCCATACGTGGATGAAAAAAGTATGTCCGTGGCCGGCCTGCGCTTTTATATCCTGTGTACCAGTCCCGAACAGGAAGAGGCAGCGGGTATAGCCTTGTATACCGATAAACCGGGCATGTTTAAAACAGAGCACCTGGAAAGGAAATTACTCAACCATTTTATACAACTGGAGCAGGATTGGTTTTTTGAATACCAGCTGGTAAAAGATCAGTTACCCGAAAATTGCCTGCAGCAGGGCAACTTTGGATTGAAGGTCACCCGTGCAGGCGATCACATCGTAGAGAAATATGCAGCCGCCTGCCTGCAGGTACTTGTAGGACAGGCAGAGCATTTTGAATATGTACTCGATCCCCATACCCAGTTAAGGTTCAACATAGGCAGGAGCAAATCCCCACAACTCTCATCCGGTAAAATTCAATTGAATGATATCGTATTCCTGGCAGCCGGCGAACCCGGTTTTGATGAAGTAGCCGGACGGGCCAACCTGCACGTGAGCCGCAATCATGCCTATATAGTCTACGACCCCAAAGTAGATAAATACCTCTTGTACCCTGATAAAGGTGGACTGCCCGATAGCGGCAACAAGATCAAAGTGCATACAGCCGATGACAAAGTAAAATGGCTCAATATGTACGGCATTGCCCATCACCTGCAGGAAGGTGATCAAATTGAACTGGGTGGTGAAGCCGTGTTGAGGTTTAAAAAAGCATAGTTTTTGTAGCTCTGCGCAAACCTTCGTGTAATTCCATTAAGATTCGTGTTATAAAAGGCGGCCGGACAAATCGGACAAATCGGACATTTCGGACAAAACGGCCAAAAACGGACATGCACATTTGGTACGAATGATTTTAAATATTACGTTTGTTTCCGTACGTTATAGATGACAAAAAGACAAAAAAGTGTGAAAGGAGAAGAATTGGCAGCTGATACCGGGAAAAGAGAAAAAATTGAGAAGGACATCAGCCGACCTTCAACCGTAGACCAGCCGTAGATCAGCCGTACTTCAGCCGTACATAGAACGTATAAATAGCGTACTTGAAAAAAACGAGCCGTTTTCATAAAAAACGGCCTCCATAATATTGCCATCCTAATAAATTCCCAATTGCGAAATCTTCCCCTGGCATTGCTATTCTCTCATAGCACCAACCGCTCATGCAGCTTCTGCAGCGTAGCCATCGGGTCCGAGCAAAATCCGGGATGCACTTTGGAGCTTTGTACAATCGTACTGCGGGTTGCTGTTAACCAGCGAAAGCGCGAGGCCATATCCAGTTTGGCGATCGGTCCCCCCGCTGCATGGCCCAGGCAAATATGTTCAAAAGCGCACAGGTAGGCCTTTACTTCTTCAATGTCCAGCGATGCGCAGAAAGCCTGCAGCCTGGCAGTATCCAGCGTATGCAGCGTTTGCAGGAAGGCCGGTCTTCTGCAATACAGTATAACCCCTACATTCAGGAATTCTTCCCGTTCTACCCTCGGAACCACGCGGATCACCGCATACTCAAATAAGTGTTGTTCTTGCATGCTGTGCTTCTTTTACAAAAATAGGAGAGGAGCCTACGCGTGTTAATAAGAATTGAATATATACTTCCCGGCGTTCATCAACCGGCCCGTCTTCCGGGCCTCCTGTTAACCACTCATCGGGCACCAATCCCACAATGGCGCGGATGCGTTCTTCTGTGAGCAGCCGTGCATATTCCGCATCTACCGTATCCAGTTCGCCTGCCTGTGGCAGCAATACATGGTCCTTCACCGGTGCGAAGGGACGTTTGGCTTGCTCTTCCCAATTCGTCCAGGAGTGGTGGAAATACAGCGATGCACCATGATCGATCAGCCACAACTCTTTATTCCAGATCAGCATATTCGTATTGCGCGCAGTACGGTCTACATTCGTAAGCAGGCAGTCCAGCCACACGATTTGAGAAGCTAGTTTTGAAGGAACCTTTGTCACTGCCGGATCATACGTAATAGAACCCGAAAGATAGTGGAGCCCCAGGTTCAGTCCCACACTTGCCTTCAACAGGTCCTGTATCTCTTCATCCGGTTCAGTACGGCCAAAAGCAGTATCCAGCTGGGCAAATACGATCTCCGGTATACGCAAACCAAGTAGTCGCGCTATTTCTCCGCCGATCAGTTCCGCTATCAGCGATTTTACCCCTTGTCCTGCTCCCCGGAATTTCAGTACATATAGAAATTCGTCATCCGCCTCCGCAATAGCCGGCAGCGACCCGCCCTCGCGCAACGGCGTCACATAACGGATCACTTGTACCGTCCTCAGTTGTGGTTTACTGTCCATAAGCCATATTACATCGATAAATAATGCCTGAAATTAAGCTCAATTTTCTACCTGTACAAACAAAGAACGGGCTCCCGCAAGGGAACCCGTTCTTTGCTACTGGATCCTATATTCTAAATTCTGTATTCTATTTAAATGCAATATACTTCGACTCCGCTTTAATGATCTTATTGAAGAATACCTTCAAAGCTGCATAATCAGCAGGCGCCACATTATCACGCAGTATCTTCGCCTTGCGAATGATTTCCAGCTGCGTATTCGACTTCTTTACAAATTGCAGACTGTAGGTGCTGCCATTAAAAGTGCAGCTTTCATTCTTGGGAATCTCTACAAAGGTTTTCCCCGCAGGCGCCACTACCGTAATCGTCGTTTCATACTCATCCGTATCCTCATACGACCAGTATTCAATAGGGAACTTGCGCTCATCTTCAGTAAGATTGTCAATAGAAGCTACGATCTCACCGAACGGTATTTTGATCATGCCCATGTCTCCTACCTCCGTTACCTCATTCGTCACCTTGTATTTACATTCAAAAGAAACCGAGTCAGTCAGCGTCTCCAGTCCTGTAAACGATATGCTGGTCAGCTTTACCGGGTTCTTGTACCAGGAGCTCACCGATTTTTCCATCTCTTCTTTCTGCTTTTCATTCGTGAGCTTACCAAAATTGGCGCGCAGGCCAGAGGTCAGGCTACCCGTTTTCACCGCCTTGATCGCCATCTTAATATCACTGCCTTCGATCGTTACATTGATATTGCGCCTCACCTTATCTTTTACCCTGTTTGTTGTATACAGGTATTTCAGCTGCGCCCCTGCAGTATCACTGCTTTTTTCAGGTATTACAAGATAGGCCGCCTTGTAAAGATTGGAGGGCAAACTGGCAAACGGAAGATCGTTGTCCGTAAGCTCCAGGAAAAACTCTTTGCCATCCAGCATTGTCTTTACAATACAATGATTAAACTCCACCGAGGGCATTTCCATCGCATGAAGCCCATTGTCGCGCGTATTCACTAGTACCAGATTCGCTTTGATACCTGCCAGCTTCGCCAGTCCAACAAACAGGCTCGACAGGTCCTTACAGTCTCCCAGCCTTGTATTGATCGTAAGCGCTGCCTTCTGCGGAACATACGCACTTTGGCGGAACGATACAGAACTATAACGGATATTGCCCGTGATGTAGTTATAGATAATTCTGGCTCGCTCCGTTTCACTCATCGTTCCTTTCCCATTGGGAAACAATTCCTGGTACACCTGCTTCACTTCAAAATCATCTTCCGTTTTAGAGGAAGAAAGATCACTGTACCACGCAGCTATATCAGCCCACGACGACAGCGAGGAAAGATACAGCGAAGGTCCTACATCATTGAGCGGCGGCATAAACTTCTCTGCTTTCGCTACCGCAGGGTCCTTCATTTCCCAGGTATACAATACAAAGTCATCATAAGCGCTTACCGCTGGTTTCACAGTAGCATTCAACATCGTATGATGCAAAGGAAGATTCTTCGCTATCAGTAATGAATAGCGCGTCTTTTCTACCGGTACATAGGCATTGAAGGTATACCTGTCCCAGAATTCTTTCGCAAGCCGGCCATACGAATAATGTTGTATCTTATACTTGATCACCAGCGCATCTCCCGCCTCAAGGCCCGTAAACACCAGTTGATTGCCATTTTGCTCAGCCTTGATCTTATTCCCGTTCTTCTTCACAGCTTCCGCCTTTTCCACCAGCAGATTTTGTGAATTGGAGTTGTAGCTGAGGTTTACTTCCTTCCAGTCATCAATGCCATTTTCATTAATGATCTTCACCGCCATCGTAATATATTCTTCCGTAGCCCCTTCAGGATAAACAACGATCGACTTTTCATCCAGCAGGTAATACGAATTATGGTCATACGTCTTGGAAGCCGATTGCTTGATCAGTTCATACACATCCGTCTCCGGAAATGCTTTCCATACAGTAGGCTTTTTCTGCAATTCCCGCAGTTGTTCCCGGGCTGTGTATTTATTCGCATCATAATACAACGCCTTGCGGTAATGCTCCATCGCCTCATTGTCCTTATGTTGCTGTTGCAATTCCAGCCCCAGCGATTGCCAGTAAGTAGCTACATAAGGCGCTTGCACCAGCGCTTTGCGCGTATATTCCTCCGCCTTGCCGTATTGCTGCTTGTCATAGTAAAAATTGGCAATCGTCATATATTGATCAGGGTCATAAGAGAACTTATCTTTCAAAGCCTCAAACAACTGCAGCGCTTTATCCGACATGCCCTGCTCATTATACTCCTGCGCCAGCGCTTTGATCACCTGGTAATTATAATTCTGTTTCAGGTAAGTCTCATACACTTTCAAAGCCCCTTTCGCATCCTTGTAGCCATTCTTTTTGAGCCTGAACATCATGCTCACCAGGTCAACATTATTGGGGTACTTGTTATAAGCATCCTGCAACGTTTTCACCAGCTCGTCCATTTTGTTCTGCGATCCATACAATTGAATGCGTGATACCAGTATATCCTCGTCTTCACCCGATACCGCTGCCATTTTATCCAGCTCCTTCATCGCCTCTTCATATTTCTCCTCCTCCTTCAATTGTTGCAAATTGAGGTTATACGTAAATACACAGTTTGGATCAGTCTCTTTCATCCTTTCTACTTCCAGCGACAGCAACGTTCTGTTCCCTTCCTTCAGCAAACACTGGATAAATTGGAAACGCAGCAGCGAGTTATCCTTGAAACGTTCCAGCGCTTCCGTCAGCAGCTTCCTGGCTGCCGATGTCTTTTTATTGCGGAGATAAGTTTGGCTCAACAATATATAGTTGACCACATTGCCCGGTTCTGCTTTTACCTTTTTTTCAAAGAAGGCCTCTGCAAAATGCGGAAGCGAATGCGGTTCCTCAGTTACTTTGGCTGCTTTGGGATAGGCCTGGTAAGCAGGTGTATAACTCAGCCCGGGGATCGTATTGTACTGCTCATCAGTAAAGCGGATAATAAAATTGGGGCTGCTATTGTCCATATAACCCAATTGTACCAAAACGCGGTTATAACCCTTTTTCAGCTGTACATAATTCTTGTAGTAATCAAGCTCCGTCACTATTTCCTTCGATTCAGCCAATACAGGCTGATCATTTACCCACACTTTCAGCGATCCGTTCACGCCGGCATTCAGCAACACCTTCATGTCCGCTGGCGCCTGCACAAATGTTTGCGCATACACAATGGCTGTATTATATAAGATATGCGAATGTGGGAACGTCCATCCTTCAGTGGTCATAAGAGGTGGGGAAAACCAACTGATCGTAGCATTGCTCAGCGAGGTAAAACTGGCCCCCGCTTCCGGATGTTCCAACGGCCCATAGTTTTTATAGTAACCACTGCCTGAAAGGTTATCAAAAGGACCCGCCAGCTGCCACAAGGGCCCGACAGATCCCATTTGTTTCCATTCCTTATTGGCCCCTGAATAATCATTGCCAAACAGGTAGTGCATCGCCTTTACATAGTGCGCAGCCGATTTCATCGACCCGTTAATGTTCCCATCGGCCATCATTTTTTCCAGGAGGTCCATTTGATGTTCTTTCTTCTTGCCGTAATTTCCCAACACCGCGTCGTTGAACCACATGGCATAGATATACGGATTGGCATCCGGTACTTTCTTGTAGACCTTCGAAATGAAATCTTTTTCATTGGTTTCCCGGCCCTCAAACGTCTGCAGGTAAATATAAGTCAGGTAGGCATCCACACTCGTAGAGGATTCCTGCATGGCTTTTTCCAATAATACTTTGGCTGTCTTACGGTCATTCTTATGCAAAGCCTTCCAGGCTTCTTCATAATCATTGGCGAAGGTGTAGCTGAACAGGCACAACAAAGCCGGTAGCAGCAGGATACGATGTAGCATAAATTCGGTTAGGGGTTAATTTATTTAACTCTTTAAATAACGATCACCGTGCAAAAATAATATGCACCAACGACATTAATAATTTAACGCCAAACCTTACTGGCAGCGGCTGGCAGCCGTCATTGAACACTCCCCGCTTCCTAACGGTAATACCTGCAGCCCCTTTGGAATTAATTCATCAAATTCACCCAGGGCAATTAATTTAATTGAAAAAATTATAATTTGTTAACCATTGCAGCGGAGCCATTTCTACTTATAAACCGAATTTCCCCTAATTTCAGCCTAAAATTCAGGCATTTCATGGCGGCAACACCTGTATTGGATATTGGGAAATCAGTGGCTAATGTACCTTTCGAGATCCATACCATGGAATGGATTGCCCAAAACAGGTTTCACCAAAATGAGGTCCCCCACCGCCACAGCTACTTTGCGATCATTTGGATCAAGAAAGGGAAAGGGGTTCACTTTATCGATGTCGATAAATATGAGCTGGAAAACGATACCGTTTACTGCCTTACCCCCGGACAAATACACCTCCTGACTGTCGATGGACCTATTGACGGCTATGTTATCTCATTTACAGCCGAATTCCTCAGCCTGAATGAGGACAATTTCAACCTCCTCTTCAATACCGGCCTCTTTTATACATTCTCCCATTCCCCTGTCATTAAAGTGTCAGCCGAAATGGCAGATGACATGGGCGGCGTGGTAGAGAAAATGATGAAGGAATACGCCAACTTCTTTCTCCTCCGGTCAGAAATACTCCGGGGCTTTCTTAAAATATTCCTGATCTACCTCACCCGGCAGTTCGAAGGGGCCGACCCCAATCCCCAGCAACCGAGGAACATTGAGCTGGCTAAGAAATTCCTTTCCCTGCTCGAAAAACAATTCGCCACCAAAAAGATGGTGGCCGATTATGCAGATCAGCTCGCTGTTACCCCCAATTACCTCAATGAGGTGATCAAAAAGGTATCCGGCTTTCCTGCCAGTCACCACATACAGCAACGCATTGTGCTGGAGGCAAAGCGCCAGGCAGCTTATTCCGATATCAGCATGAAGGAAATAGCCTGGCACCTCGGGTTCGATGACGTGGCCCATTTCAGTAAGTTCTTCAAGAACGTATCCGGCTCCAGCTTTTCCGACTTCCGGAAAGAACTGGCCGTCCGGTGATATGTACAATTCTTCCCACCATTTGTCAATGGCTGTTACCAGCGGGTAATATAGCTTTGTAGGTAATTTGGTAACTTGTAGTATTCCGTCAGGCTTTTAACTCTTGTATGCAGATATCTAACTTTTTCAGCAGGGACATCAGTTGGCTTTCTTTCAATGAACGCGTATTAGCAGAAGCCGGTAGAGAAACCGTGCCATTGGCAGAACGTGTAAAATTTCTTTCCATCTATTCTTCCAATCTCGATGAGTTTTACCGCGTCCGGATGCCCGCCCTCATGGCATTACAAAAGATCAATAAGTCCAAAGCCAGTAAGGAAGTGATCTATACCGGCGCACTCGAAGAGGCAAAAGCCATCATACACCGCCAGCAGGAACTATTTGGGAAGACCATTGGCGGCATCATCCCCTTGTTGGAACAACAACATATCCGCCTCTTGTACAACCAGCCCATTCCGGAAGAAATACTGCCGGGCTTAACAGAATACTTCTTTACCCAGGTATTGGCATTTATCCAGCCCGTTTACCTGGCCGATATCGGGCCCGAGTTCTTCCCCGGCAACAATAAATTGTACATCGTAGCCGCACTTCAGTACTCCGGCAAAGAAACAGCTTATGTGATCCTCAATATCCCTTCCGACACCTTGCCCCGTTTCAAAGCCTGTACCCTGAATGATACAACCTACATCGTTTTCATAGAAGACATTATCAAGCACCACCTTCCCTATATTTTCCGGAAAGCTACTATTGCCGGCGCCTGGAACTTTAAGATCACCCGTGATGCTGAACTGAACCTCGAAGATGATTTCGAAGAAGACATGGCCGAAAAGATAGAAAAGCAGATCATGAAACGTGATTATGGCTTCGCTACCCGTTTCCTGCACCAGCCCGGTATACCCGGTTCCTGCCTCGAATCCATGATCACCCATTTCGGACTCACCAACGCCAGCATTGTGGCCGGAGGAACTTATCACAACCTCAAAGACCTGGCCGCATTGCCCCTGAAAAATGTAGCGCAGTATGAGCCCTGGCCCGCCATTATCCATGCAGTAGCTGATAAAACACGCTCCCTGTTTGAGAGCATTGCAGCCAAAGACCTCATCATTCATGCTCCCTACCAATCTTACAACACCGTATTACGCTTTTTCAACGAAGCTGCCATTGATCCGGCCGTATCAGAAATATATGCAACCCTTTACCGCGTGGCCGACGATTCAAAGATCGTTCACGCCCTCATCAGTGCTGCCCGCAATGGCAAGCAGGTCACCGTACTCGTAGAACTAAAAGCCCGGTTTGATGAAGCCAACAATATCCGCTGGGCCCGTCAAATGAAAGCCGCTGGTGTTAAGATTATTTACTCCGAATCCGCCCTGAAAGTCCATGCTAAAATTGCCCTCGTCAAGCGAAAAGATAAAATTGGCACATACTATGCAGGATTGCTTGCTACTGGCAACCTGAATGAGAGTACCGCCCGGTTCTATACCGACCACATATTACTCACGTCAGATTATGCCATGTTGAGCGAGATGGAACAGCTCTTTGTATGGCTAAGCCAGCGCAAAAAGTCCGGCAATGCAAATATTAAATTCAACCACCTCCTGGTGGCTCAGTTCAACCTGCAACGCGCTTTCATCGACATGATCGACCGCGAAATAGCCTGGGCCAGGCAGGGTAGGCCCGCAAAGATCACCATCAAACTCAATAACCTCGAAGAGCAAAAACTCATCAGCAAACTGTATGAAGCATCCCAGGCAGGCGTCACCATTCAGCTCCTGGTAAGGGGTATTTGCTGCCTGATGCCCGGCCTGCCCGGCATCAGCGAAAACATCACCGTCAGGCGTATTGTGGATCGCTACTTGGAACATGGACGCGTATTCATCTTTCTAAACGGGGGAGAAGAAGAAATATACCTGGGTTCTGCAGATTGGATGGACAGGAACATCTACCGTCGCATAGAAGTATGCTTTCCGGTGCATGATAAAGAAATACAGCAGGAAATAAAAGACATCATAGGCTTACAGCTAAGAGATACCATACAGGCCGTACAATTAGATAGCCGCCTGCAAAACCAACCCATAGCTGCCGCCGAAGAAAATATCCGTTCCCAGGAAGCCATATATAATTACCTGAAAAACAAAGCAACAAACCAGGCCTCCGTATCCTAATTTTGTAACATTAACGGCTAACAGCTAGCCTTCGCTCGTTGCTCGAAGCTTGTATTTTAAACCAAACTAGCATGAAAAAACATCTATCCACGCTGATTTTATTGTGTATTGTATGCCTGGGCCATGCGCAGGATAGTATTGTTCGCCGTGTTATCCTTATCGGTGATGCCGGAGAGATCAGTAAAGATCAACAACATATTATACCCCTGGCTGCAGGTATGGTCATTAAGGGTAAAACAACGGTGCTCTACCTGGGCGATAACATATACCCCACCGGGATGGCACTCCCCGGATCCAAAGATGAAAAAGCTACCCAGGACATCCTGCGTTCACAATATTCACCCATGCGCAGCAACGGCGCCGCTGTTTATTTTATTCCCGGCAACCACGATTGGGACAGGATGGGTACTAAAGGCCTCGCCAAAATCAAAAGCCAGTGGAGCTTCCTCGACCAGCAAAACGATCCCTTGTTAAAAATGGTGCCCCCCGATGGCTGCCCCGACCCCATAGAGATCAACATAGGCGATAGCCTCACCCTTATCGCTTTCGACAGCGAATGGTGGTTATTCCCTTATAATAAAGACAACAAAGAAACTGATTGCGATTGCCGCACCAAAGAAGATGTCAGTGCCCGTTTACTCGAACTCCTATATAAGAACAGGTACAAGATGATCATGCTGGCATCCCACCACCCCTTCCAGTCCTATGGCCACCATGGTGGTTATTATTCCCTCAAAGACCATTTGTTCCCCTTCACCGCCATTAATAAAAACCTGTATATACCCCTTCCTGTAATTGGTTCCTTATACCCCATCCTGAGAAAAACCATCGTTAGCCCCGAAGACATGGGCCACCCCCTCTATAAAAGCATGATCAAAAATATTGATCAGTACGCCGCACGCCTGCCCAACCTTGTACACGTAGCAGGTCACGAACATGGATTGCAATTCATCAAAAGCACCCAGGTGCAAGTCGTTAGCGGTGCAGGAGCAAAAAGAAATTATGCCAGGGAAGGAAAACACTCCCTCTTTGCTACCAACAGATCAGGTTTCGTCACTGCCGATCTGCTCATCAACAACAACCTCCGCTTTACCTACTATACCGAAACCGCAGAGGGTGTAAAACCTTCCTTCTCCTATACCCAGCAATATGTGAAAGTGGAAGAACAGGAAAAGCTGGCCATCAAAGCCATGCCCCAGGATAGCATCACCGTAGTGCCCCTGGCCAGGTTCGACAGCGTAGGCAGTTTCCACCGCTGGATGTTTGGCGAAAACTACCGGAAAGATTATGCTATGCCTACTACTTTCCCCGTTATCCGGATGTCCGAAATAAAAGGTGGATTAACACCCAGTCGCCTCGGTGGCGGCCATCAATCCAAATCATTACGGCTCCTCGATAAAGAAGGCAAAGAGTGGGCCCTCAGAAGCGTGGAGAAATATCCGGATGTATTATTGCCTGAAGCCCTCCGGGAGACTTTTGTAAAAGACCTCCTCTCCGATAACATGTCTTCCAACTATCCCTATGGTGCATTGGTGGTTCCGCCAATTGCCAAACACCTGGGTATTCCCCATTCCAATCCCATCATCGGCTGGGTGGCCCCGGATACAGCATTGGGTATTTATTCCAATACATTCGCCAATACCTTATGCTTGCTCGAAGAACGTGAACCTTTGGGAGAATCAGACAATACACCCAAAATGCGTCGCAAAGTAGACGAGGACAATGACAATAGCTTTGATAGTACTTTATACCTGCGGGCACGTTTACTGGATCTCCTCATTGGCGATTGGGACAGGCACGAAGACCAATGGCGCTGGGTACCCGAAAAACAGGGCAAGGGCAAAAAATACCTGGCCATTCCCAGAGACCGCGACCAGGTGTTTTATACCAACCAGGGCGTATTGCCCGGCCTCGCCAGAATGCGCTGGCTACTTCCTTTCCTGCAAGGTTTTAAAAGCGATTACCACAATATTGAAGGCATATTATGGGAAAGCAGGGCCCTCAATGGCAGATTCCTCGTTCAGTTTAGTTATGAAGATTGGATGCGCATCACCAATGAGTTTGTTGCTGCCGTCACCGATTCTATATTGGAAGAAGGCCTGAAACTACTTCCCGCCGAGGCTTATAAACTCCGGCATGATGAATTCCTGAAGATCCTCAAAGACAGAAGGAACAACCTGCCCAAGGCAATGGAACGCTATTATAACTTCCTCAATAAGATCGTGGATGTAAAAGTAACCGACAAACACGAGTTGGTAGAGATCTCCGATGCCCCCGATAATGGCATCACCATACAGATCAATAAACTATCCAAATCCAGGAAGACCGAAGACCTTTTGTTCAAAAGAACATTTTCACCCAGCCTTACAAAAGAGGTCAGGCTTTACCTGTCCAATGGCAACGACAGCGTGCGCATCAACAACACCAGCAATAGAGTTAAACTGCGCATCATTGGTGGAGAAGGCAATAAGACCTACGATGTGGCCGATGGAAAAGGCAGGATAAAACTATATGAGCGGAAAGACAATGTAGTTTATAATGGAGAGGTGAACAGGCTTCGCAAACGTCTTTCAAATGATAGCGCCCATACTGCTTTTGTACCCGTAGATCTGTACAACGTCACCATGCCACTGGCGGCTATTGGCCTCAATGTGGATGATGGCTTCCTGCTGGGAGCAGGCTTCAAACACATACGCAAACAAGGTTTCCGTAAAAAGCCTTTTTCTAAGGTTACCCAGTATTCCGGCATTCAACAACTATTGGTATCCCACTCCTTTTCTACCGAGGCCTATAAAATTGATTACAAAGGCGAGTGGATACACGTTTTCGGTAAAGCCGATGTGATCACCCAGGCAATAATAAAAGCGCCAAACAATACCACCAACTTCTTCGGCCGTGGTAATGAGACCGAATTTGACAAAACAGGCAACTTCAAAAAATACTACCGTGCCCGCTTTAATACTTACCAGGCATGGGCTGCCCTGCGTTGGGGCAATACCAAAGGCAGCAGCATCAGCGTGGGACCGGCTGCACAGATCTACCGTTTTGATGATGACGGAAATAAAGGAAGGTTCATCGAAAATACTTCCCTGATCGGCTCATACGACAGCGCCACCGTTGCTGATGATAAAGCACATGGAGGCCTCATCTTGAATTACATCAGCGACAAAAGAAACAATCCTATCCTTACTTCCTGGGGTTCTTACATCAATATTCGCTTGCAGGGGTTTGCAGGACTAAACACTTATTCCAAATCATTTGCCCAGCTTATTCCCGAAGTATCTTTCTATAAGCCACTGAATGCAAGAGGTACCATTGTGCTGGCCAACCGTATTGGCGGCGCTGTTACCGTAGGAAAAACTACCTTCTATCAATCTGTCTACCTCGGCGGACATGAAAACCTGCTCGGTTTCAGGCAATACCGTTTTGCCGGCGACCACAGCCTCTACAATAACCTGGAGCTGCGCATTAAGTTGACAGATATAGGCGGTTATGTATTACCAGGTATCATGGGCATGATAGCATTTTATGACATTGGTCGCGTATGGGAAAAAGATGAACATTCTAAAAAATGGCACAATGGTGTAGGTGGAGGTCTTTTCTTCGCGCCTGCTCAGATGATCGTCATAAGAGCTTTGGCAGGCTATTCCAGCGAAGGATGGTTGCCTTTTATAGTAGCAGGTATGAGGTTCTAACAACCACTTCATAAATTTATAACAACAACCAACACATGTTCAGGGCAGGGCTCATAATTGCAGTATTATTAATAACTGCCCGCAGTGCCCGCGCACAGATACCGGCTGGTAGATCATACCCTGCCCTGGTAAGTTCATTGCAGCGCAGCGCACCAGATACCAATCGTGTTAAAATACTGCTGGATATTGCCCGGTATTATGATGCCAAACCAAGTGCATATATTAACCAATCCGACAGCGCCATTGCCTATGCATCAAAGGCCAAACAACTAAGCGATCAATTGCAGGCAGTATCTTGGCGGAATGTATCCCTGCTCTTATTGGGCGATATGTATTTTGAGAAAAGAGATTATGACCGGGGAAGGGCATCATTCATGGAGGTCATCCACCACTACCAACGATCGGGTCAAAAAGAACTGGAGGCAGCTACCTGGACCAGGTTGGCAAACACTATTCCCGATAAAACAGTCGACCATCCCGACAGCGCTTTTGCAGAACACATGCGTTACTTTGAACGGGCACGCGATCTTTACCGCCAAACCGGCAATAAAGAAAGAGAGATCGCATCCATCAAGGATTTTGCAGATGTGTACCTCCACCAGGGCAAGCGCGACAGTGCAGAGCAGGTTTTGCTCCGTGTGCTGAAAATGTACCAGTCCATCCATTATGCCAACCTGCATTATACATACGATCTCCTGGCCGCAGTTTCTACCGGAAAAGGCAATTATCATCAGGCCCTGTTCTATGCCCTTGAAGCTGTTAAGAGCATGCAGGCCACTGCCGATAGCGCTTCTGCTGGCTTTTTTTACGGAAGGCTCGCCGGTATATACAAAGAATTAGGCCATGTTGATAAAAGTATCGAATGGTACCAGCGGGCAGTACAGTATTGCCAACAAAGCGTCGAGCGGGCCATTCATAGCCCCATGTACAGGTACAATACCCACCTGGTACGGGCATTGATCCGTCAAAAAAAAGAACAGCAGGCCCTTCAAATGCTGTTGGACACCAGGGATAAGTTTCCGCCTGTTCGCCTGTCCGATAAACAGGCCGTGGCCATTTCACTCGGTGACTGTTACACCGCTCTGGAACAATACCAGCTGGCAGAACAGTATTACCTGGAAATGGTGGCCTGGGAGGAGAAACTGGATCAGGGCAATACTTTCACATTCGATGTGTATTATATCATGGGCGAGTTTTACATCAATAGAAAACGATATGACCTGGCCCATCCTTACTTGTCAAAAGCAATGGCCTTGGCACCAGGCATAGCCATAGTATCCAGGGTCAGGGATCTTCACTATTTAATGTTCAAGGCCGACTCCGCCACCGGCAATTACTTGTCCGCTATCGCCCATTTCAATAAACATAAAGTTTTAAACGATTCCCTTTTCAATGAAAATAAAAGCAGGCAGATAGAAGAGCTCCAGGTAAAATACGAGACCAGCAAAAAAGAAGAGAACATAGATCTGCTCGAACAGAAAAATAAATTACAACAGGATCAGCTAAAGCAAGCCAGGCTTACCGGCAATCTCACCATTGGTGCTGTTATCCTGTTACTCATTATTGTCGCATTGCTGTACAACCGCTACCGTACCCGCCAGCGCAACAACCAACGCCTGGAATTGAAGCAGGAAGAGATCAATGCCAAAAACACCTCCTTGCAACAACTCCTTACCGAAAAGGATAAACTACTTGATGAGAAAGAATGGCTGGTGAAAGAAATCCACCACCGCGTAAAAAATAACCTACAGATCATCATCAGCCTGCTCAATACCCAAACCGCCTACCTCGATAATGAAGCTGCCCTTACCGCTATTCGCGACAGCCAGCACCGCATGCGCGCCATGTCACTGATTCACCAGCGATTGTACCAATCCGAAGTAGATTCCAGTATAGATATGCAGTATTATATCCGTGAGCTGGTAGAATACCTAAACGATAACTTCAACCTTGGCCATCGCGTCCGCTTCGACCTGCAAATGGAAAAAATAGACCTGGATGTAGCGCAGGCCGTACCCGTTGGCCTCATTCTCAACGAAGCCATCACCAATGCCATCAAATATGCTTTTTCCGACAATCGTGGAGGAACCATTACTGTTTCTATGAGACATGCGGCAGATAACAACTTACTATTGGTTGTCAGCGACAATGGCCGGGGATTACCGGAAGACTTCGATTTGTCAAAGATCAAATCCCTGGGCATGAGCCTCATGCAGGGACTCACACGCCAATTAAATGGTATTTTTAGGATCACAAACAACGATGGCTTGCAGATCACCATTCAGTTTCCCTATGAGAAAATGACAAAGTTCAATGCGCTAACTGCATAATTAAAACATACCCAATGCTCAAATGGCTGCTTATAATCTGTTTCATAGCAATGGCCGCAATACATGCTGTGGCACAAAAGCAGCCCGTACAATCAACAACAGAGCAGCCTGGAAGCCCCTCGGCGCAGGCTATAGCCCTCCTCAAGGCAGGAAAACTTCCCGAAGGCAAAGCCGTTTTCATGCACCTGATAAAGGAGGCGCAGCAGCAAAACAACAAAGAACAGGAAGCCGGTTGGTGGATGCAATTGGGCAACAGCCTGCCCGAAGAAGACACTTCTGCCACCGGAAAAATCGCCAGTCTGCAAAAAGCTTTGGAACTCTACGAGTCAATACCCAACTATAAAAAGCAGGCTATACTGCTGGAAAAAATAGCCTCCTTATATATCCGCCTGGATAATATGAATAAGGCCGAACAAGAACTAAACAAATTATTACAACTACAGCAATCCCAGGGTATCCGCGAAATACAGGCTACCTGCGATCTCCTCGTCGCAGTATACCGTGCCAAAGGCAATTTAAGCCAGGCACTTTATTATGCCATGCAAGCCATCAACAGCGCCGAAGCAACAGGCGATACTACCAGGGCAAGCCGTTTTTATAACAGGTTAGCCACCGTATATAGAGACCTGGACCAGCTCGACAAATGCCTGTACTGGCAAAGGAAAGGTCTTGAATGGCAACTGCATCAAAGTGCAAAGGACACATTTACGCTCTATACAGTTTCAGATAACGTTATCTCCACCCTGGTCTTGTTACACAAGCCCCAGGAAGCACTGAATATTGCGAAGGAGATCATTGGCAAATATCCGCCCCGAAAGCCCGATGAAAAACATGTGGCCGCCATGATGCTGGCCAAACCCTATGAGGCACTCGCCCAATACAAATTGGCTGAAAAATATTACCTCGAGGCAGTAGCATGGGAGGAGCAAAATCCGCATGGTTTTACCTTGCGATTTCAAACCTACTACCTGACAGGCAGGTTCTACAGCGAACTGCACAAATATGAACAATCACGCTTTTACCTCACCCAGGCTGCTGTTACCAAAGGGTTTATTAATCATGCTACCCAGGGCAACGTACAACTCTTGCTTTTCAGAGCCGATTCTGCCGCAGGCAATTACCTTGCCGCTATTGAGCACTACCAGCGCTATAAGGCTATCAAAGACACCATGTACAATATTGCCAAAAGCCGGCAAATTGAGGAAATGCAGGCCAAATATGAATCAGACAAAAAAGAGAAAGATATACAACTCCTGCGCAGGGAAAGCCAGCTACAGCAAAGTCAGTTAAAACAAGCCTCCCTGGCAAGAACAGTGACCATCGCTGTCATCGCCCTCCTGCTCATCATCATCGCTTTACTATACAACCGGTACAGGCTCAGGCAACGTAGTAACCAGCAATTGGAAAACCAGCAAAAAGAGATCAACCTTAAAAATACATCCCTTCAAAAACTGGTCAATGAGAAAGATGGCCTGCTGGAAGAAAAAGAATGGCTGCTGAAAGAAATACACCACCGGGTCAACAATAACCTGCAGATCGTGATGAGCCTCCTCAATACCCAATCTGCCTACCTCGACAATGATTCCGCTATCCTCGCCATTCGTGATAGCCAGCACCGCATGCGCGCCATGTCACTCATCCACCAGAAACTATACCAGTCCGACAAAGTGGCCATTATCGACATGCAGGCATATATACAGGAGCTTACCAGCTACCTGGATGATAACTTCAATGTCAATAACAGGATCAGGTTTCAATTATACGTTCCACCTATAGAATTGGATATTGCGCAAGCCGTGCCCCTGGGTCTTATTATCAACGAGATCATCACCAACGCCATTAAATACGCTTTTCCCGATAACAGCCAGGGTGTGATCAGTATTTCAATGGAGCTGATAGAGCAGGGAGATATACTCCTGGTAATTGCCGATAACGGAAAAGGGTTACCACCAGGTTTTGATATAGCCGGAAGCCGTTCACTGGGTATGAACCTGGTGCAGGGCCTTACCAAACAATTGAACGGAACCTTTACCATCGAAAGCCATCAGGGCGTTACCGTTAATATCAGGTTTCCGCAGGAGCGGATAACCGGATATTTTACAGGAACAGCCAATCGTATAGAAGAACAAACCGCCTGATCAAAAGAACAATAAATACTTATTCCAGGATAGCGAAATGAAATTGTATGACCGAACAAGTACTGATTGTAGAAGATGAGTTCATAGTGGCAAATGACCTGCAGATCATATTGGAGAAAGCGGGTTATCGGGTTTGTGGCATTGCTGCTTCCGTAGAAGAAGCCCGTGACATCATCCGGGAGCACAAACCAGACCTCGTATTGTTGGACATCTACCTCAAAGGTAAATTGACCGGCATTGATCTTGCTCATGAACTGAGACAACAATACATCCCCTTTGTCTACCTGTCGGCCAATTCCAACCAGCGTGTACTCGAAGCCGCTAAAGCTACCGAACCCTATGGTTTTCTCGTAAAGCCTTTCCGTGCAAAAGATGTATTGATAACACTCGACATTGCACGTTACCGCCATAAACACAGCCTCGAGTTCAGCCTTCGGCAGGAGGCACTTCTCCAGGAAAAACTGACAGCCATCTCCACACAGGACCTGGGCCGGGAGAAAAAAATGCTCATGGCCGTCAGCACCTTACAGCCTTTCATCCCCTTTGATTTTCTCCTCGTCAATAAAATAAAGAACACCGAAGAACAAAGAGAGATCGCAGCTTTTCTGCGTGTAGGATTTGATGAATACCAGGCCATCGGCATCAATGAGCTATTGGTGATTACCGGGCTTAAGATCCATGAATGGAATACCATACAAAGCCAGGCCCTTTCAACCAGTAATCCTGCATATTTCAATAACAGTGAATTTCAAAAAGCCTGTCAGGCCGATCCCGTAAAGAAACTAATAGCCACTACTTTTCAGGTCAATGCCTTAATAATCCAACCTGTTACAGCGGGAGCGGGTGAAATGTACACCTTGTCATTTTTCAGCCGCCGTTCCGATGCCTGGCATACAGGTCACCTGGCATTATTGCAAAGGTTACAACAAACCCTGGGCGCCATCATCGGCAAAATGCAGGTTGCAAACAGTGCAACCCCTTCCGGTGCATCCCATAAGAATGCCGTGCCAGGTATACAACCCCCCAAGGCCATTTCCGGTTTTGAAGGGATCGTTGGCAACAGCCATCAATTGTTGGCTGTTCTCGATCAGGTAGCGCAGGTAGCTCCCCTCGACACTTCCGTATTGATATTGGGCGAAAGTGGTACCGGCAAAGAACGTATCGCTCATTCCCTGCACAATATGTCTGCCCGTAAATCGAAGCCTTTTATAAAGGTGAACTGTGCCGCCCTGCCACCTACCTTGATCGAGTCTGAATTATTTGGTCATGAGAAAGGAGCTTTCACCGGTGCCACAGACCGGCGCGTAGGGAAGTTTGAACAGGCCAATGATGGCACCATATTTTTGGATGAGATTGGTGAAATGCCCCTCGAATTGCAGGTCAAGTTGTTGCGTGTGTTGCAGGAAAAGGAAATAGAACGCATTGGTGGCAGATCACCTTTTAAGATCAATGTCCGCATTGTTGCCGCCACCAATCGTCATCTCGAAAGAGAAGTAGCAGAAGGGCGTTTCCGGCTCGATCTCTATTATCGCCTCAATGTATTTCCCGTAATGCTTCCGCCTTTACGCGAGCGCAAAGAAGACATCCATCACCTGGCCTATCATTTTGCAGCGCTGGCCTGCAGCCGCAACCGCAAAGCATTTCACGGCATTGCTCCAAAGATGATAGCTGAACTTCAAAACTGGAACTGGCCCGGCAATATCAGAGAATTGGAAAATGTGATAGAACAATCAGTCATACTCAATGAGGGTACCTCTCCACTCGAATTAAAACGCCCCATCAATACCAGTATGATTCCTGGTATCACACAAGTTACTCCAACACAAAATGTAGCAACCGCCCAATCACTCACCGATATCAGGAAGATGCAGGATGATACAGAACGCGAATACATTATGAGTATCCTCCGAAAAGCCAATGGCCGCGTCAGGGGAGAAGGAGGCGCTGCACAACTCCTCAACCTCAAGCCCACCACCCTCGAATCTAAAATGCTCAAACTAGGTATTAAGAAAGAGGACCTATAGCTCCTTTCAACTCCATTTTTTTCGGAGCCTGCTTTAGAAACTCCGAAATTATTGGAGGCAGCAGCCTGCGTCTTCCTCCGCCTGAAAAATTATTATTGTCTCCTAACGCTCTGCCAGTCACAATCCTGCAGATTTGTCAATCCCCGTCTCTCCGTCCTCCCTGCTTATGGCGTATAAATTGACCTTATTACAACGCAAATAATAACCAGTAAACATGATCTTCTTGCCAGATCAGAACGCCAAAATTAATCAATATGCTTCGAGACAAACAATCGGGTAAATCGGAAGCCTACGGTAAGCAGGCCATTCCTTTTCAGCAAAACAACCTGCCATTTGAGATCCGTACCATTGATTGGATGGAAAAGAACAGGCAGCAAAACCAAACTCCCCACCGGCATAGCTACTATGAGATCATCTGGATAAAACAGGGATCCGGAATGTACCTGGTGGACCTTGAAAAACATAAAGTAGCAGAAAACACCGTCTGCTGTGCTGCCCCTGGCCAGGTGCACCAACTGAAAGGGGGCGACCAGACCCAGGGTTTTGTGATCTCTTTCAACAATGATTTTCTCCTCCTGGGCCAGGATAAGTCCGCAGGCTGGTTAAACGAACGCGCTTCACCTTCCTTTTCAAATTTTAGCGTGGCAAAGCTCAATGAGGAAACAACTATTGAGGTAGACCATTTAATACAGAAAATGGTAAAGGAATTTGATAATTTCTTTCTTCTCCGTACCGAAATACTCATGGGCTTTTTTAGAATACTGCTCATTTATCTTGCCCGCCAGTCTGATAATGCGGGGCAGGCTATTGGCCAAACAAGAAATGCCGACCTGGTAAAGAAGTTCTTTACCATTGTAGAGAACAAATTCATTACACTCAAAAAGGTCACCGAGTATGCAGAGCACCTGGCCGTAACACCCAACTACCTCAATGAGATCGTGAAAAAGGTATCAGGCTTTCCCGCCAGTCACCATATCCAGCAAAGGATTGTATTGGAGGCAAAACGCCACGCTACCTATTCCGATTCCAGTATGAAAGAGATAGCATACAACCTGGGTTTCGATGACATCGCCCATTTCAGCAAATTCTTTAAAAACGTATCCGGTCAGAGTTTTACCGACTTTAAGAAACAGGCTGTCTACCCATTCCACCAGGCATAGATGGCAATTTTTCCTTCACTGTATCCATAAAAGACTTGTTATGCTTACACTCAAAATAGCACTGGTGGGCGCAACAGGCTTTATAGGTACAGCCATTTTGCAGGAAGCGCTGAACAGAGGGCATATCCTGACTGCTATGTCCCGTAACCCGGAGAAAATTACAATTCAGCACAACAGCCTGCATTTTCTATCAGTCGATGTATTCGATAGCGCAGCTTTAACAACCGCATTTATAGGCCATCACCTCATCATAAGTGCCTGGAACCCCGGATGGGGCACACATAATTTATATGAACAATTATTGGAAGGGTCAATAGCCATTCAGCAAGCAGCTAAGATCGCTGCTGTTCCCCGGCTCCTGGTAATTGGACATGCAGGAAGCCTTTATGTGGGGCCTTCCTTGCAATGGGTAGACGCCCCCGAGTACCCCGCTACCTGGCGACCGGCGCCAGCTGCATTGCGCGATTACCTCCACCTCCTCCAGGAAGAACCACAACTCGATTGGACATACATTACACCGCCCCTCGATTTATCAGCCGGTACCCGCACCGGTCAATACAGGATCGGTACCCATAGCCCCATATACAATGAACACAACAAAAGCACCATCTCCGTGGAAGACCTCGCAGTAGCCATACTGGAGGAGGCTGAAAGCCCCCGGCACAGCCGCCAGCGCTTTACAGTAGCTTACTGAATAGCGAATGGCCGATAATATGTACAACTCTTTCCCCCATTTGGCAAACTTACACACTCCTCCTTGGCGTAAATTTGCTGATTCAATATTGCTAATTCAGCAAGCACAGGCATATGAAAGAGATTGAGCACATTTTATACGGTCGCGAAAAGAAGATCACCGAAGAAGAAACAGTAAGACAGGCATTGCCCCACAAGGACTTCCGTTTTGCCAATCCATTTATTGTGCTTCACCATGCAGGTCCTACAGTCATAGAAGAAGGGCAGCAGGTAAGGATACACCCGCATCCCCATCGTGGATTTTCACCTTATACATTCATGTTGCAGGGAGAAGGCTTTCACCGCGATAATGCCGGTAATGATGAAACCATAAAAGCGGGCGACGTTCAGTGGATGTTTGCCGGCAAAGGCATCCTGCACAGCGAAGGCCCCACACCACAAATGCAGCAGGAGGGTGGGGTACAGGAACTGATACAGCTTTGGATCAATGCCCCACGCGCCAACAAATGGGATAAGCCTTTTTACCAGGCTGCTACCAAAGAGCAATTGCCCCAGGTACTTCGGCAGGAAGGCGTACACCTCCGCCTGGCCAGTGGGGATTATGATGGCCAAACCGGCCCCATTCAAAACTTCACACCAGTGATCTCTGTGGTAGGTGAGATCGGCGCAGGCCGGCAGGTATTGTTTCCCGCTACACCCGGGTATTGGGCTTTACTATATGTAATAAAAGGATCCATCCTGGTGAATGATAAGGAAGAAGTAGCCCTTCATAACCTCATAGTCTTCAGCAAAGAAGGCCATGAGTTTACCGTTAGTGCCAGTGAAGATGCACAGGTACTATTCCTGTCCGCAGAACCCCTGGACGAACCAGTGGCTGCCAAAGACAATTACGTTATGAACACTCCCGAAGAAATAGACCAGGCTATTGAAGATTATAAGAACGGTGTATTTGGTCAGTTGGATTACTAATAAACAAATTGATCCATGCCACTTCCACAGCGCTCTCGACTCATAACTCCCGGCTCCCGACTCGTATTTGAAGCAAACGCCCTCACGTCTGCCTTCTCACGTTTCACGGTAAAATATACATCTCTTGCCTTCATATGTCAATTGATTGCCCTCCTGTAGCGGCATAACTTTATATTACTAAATCGAATCAACAACCTATAATATTACCTGTATGACCCCAGCAATCGGTATTGATCAGAAAGACCTGACAGAAGTAGCACACACACTCACCAAAGTATTGGCAGATGAGTTCCTGTTGTATACTAAAACACGCAATGCACACTGGAATGTGGAAGGCCCAGACTTTTACGCTAAGCATACCTTCTTTGAAGGCCAATATGAAATGCTGGACGAAACCATGGATAATGTGGCAGAGCGCATCCGCGCACTGGGCCATTATGCCCCCGCAACCCTGAAACAATTCCTGCAGCTTACACACCTGACCGAATCATCCAGGGAATTGAACGACAGCGCAGGGTTTATGAAAGAGTTGCTCGCTGATCATGAAAGCATCATCGTATTCCTCCGGGGAAATATCAACCGTTTTGCCAATGAGCTCCATGATGCAGGTACCAGCGATTTTATCACCGGACTCATGGAAACCCATGAAAAAATGGCCTGGATGCTGAGAGCCCATTTGAAGTAAAGTAAGAACCCCGGGTCGCTATGCTCAATAATACCAATCGTGAGCACAGCGTCCCGGCCTTTTTAATAGAGATATTTATTTGGTAGCAGGATTTTACCATATTATATTCACAGATTTAGGTTGTGAGCGGGCTGTTACACTAAGCATTAAACGCGCGATGTATGGAAGAGATAAATAAAGAAGTGGTTTGGGTGATCGATCCTGTGCATACAAGGATACGGTTCGATACAAAATATTTACTCCTCACACCCGTTTCCGGGTGGTTCACCCAGTTTGAAGGATCTGTTGCAACAACCGAAGACAACTTCGATGGCAGCCGCGCCCAACTCACCATCTACACCAATTCTGTATACACCGGCAACGAAGAAAGAGATGCACACCTCAGATCGGCCGATTTCTTCGATGCCGCCAGGTATCCTGTCATCACCTGGAAGTCAAACAATGTTACCGTCCGGGGCGATCTGATAGAGGCTACCGGCATCTTAACCATCAAAGGCATAGAGCAGGAATTAACCCTCCAAACCCGGCACGTAGGCTCTTCGCCCGATCCCATGGGTAATACAAAAGCTGGTTTTACACTCGATGCCACCTTGAACCGCAAGGACTTCAACATCACCTGGAACCAATTTATCGACAAACATGGATTACTTTTGTCCGACGAAGTCGTGCTCCATTGTGATGTACAACTGCTCAAACTACCCTGATCTCCATACTGTCTGGCTTCCCTCAATTTAAATACAGGCAGCCTTTTTGCATCAATTCTCGCGGCCTGCTGCCTCAATGCCTTGTTGCCTTCTGCTCCTTGCCTCAATTCCTTATTCCTTTTGATCGATCCCTAACCCATTGACTGTGAACTAAATTCTTTTAAAAACGGCCCAACAGTAAAATGTACAACTCTTTCCGCCGTATAGCTATTCTCTAAGAACAATTAATGTTGCAACTTTGTATAGTCAATGAGACAAATAAATAAATTGATAATCAATAAATTAACACAACATGTCAAAGACTAAATGGGTTCTCGATCCGGCACACAGCGAAATTCAGTTTAAGGTAAAACACCTCATGATCACCACCGTAACCGGTTACTTCAAAAAGTTCAACCTGGAAGTGGAAACAGATGGCGACGACTTCACCAACGCCAGTAAGATTGAATTTACAGCCGATGTGGATTCTATCGATACCAACAACGAACAAAGAGACAACCACCTGAAGTCTGCAGACTTCTTCAATGCGTCTGAATTCAAGGATATTAAGTTCAGCGGCATCAAGTACACAGGTACCAAAGAAGAAGGTAAGTTGCAAGGTGCATTGACCTTAAGAGGTGTTACCGGAAATGTGATCGCCAATGTAGAGTTCGGTGGTATTACCGTTGACCCTTATGGTCAAACAAAAGCTGGTTTTACAGTTACCGGTAAATTAAACCGGAAAGAATTTGGCCTCGGCTGGGGCGCTGTTACAGAAGCCGGCAACGTAGTAGTAAGCGACGAAGTGAAGTTTGCAGGTGAGTTTCAGTTAATCAAACAAGCTTAAAAAGAGCAATAAAGCTCAAAAGGAGTTTTTATGGACAACAGGATATTGGGCTTGCACCACATCACTGCCATAGCAGGAAATGCCCAACGTAATTTTGATTTCTATACCAGGGTGCTTGGTTTAAGATTGGTAAAGAAGACAGTGAATTTTGATGATCCCGGTACTTACCACTTTTACTACGGTAACGAAGTGGGTACACCTGGTACCATCCTCACCTTCTTTCCCTGGGAGGGCATTTCCACCGGCTATGCAGGAACAGGCATGGCTACCGAAATTGGCTATTCCGTACCTGCTGGTAGCCTCGATTTCTGGAAAGAAAGATTTGATCAGTACAAGGTAAAGCAGGAAGCCACCGGCGAAAGGTTTGGCGAATTGTACCTCCCTTTCCAGGATCCTGATGGTTTGAAGCTTGCACTCAATGTGCCCAAAGTAGCCGATAACAGGAAAGCCTGGGTCACATCAGGTATTACAGAACAGGCTGCTGCCAAAGGTTTCCACAGCATCACCCTTACACTGAAAAGTATCAAGGGAACCGTAGCTGTATTGACCGAAATATTTGGGTACAAGCTGTTGGAGCAGGAAGGTAACCGGTACAGGTTTATCACCGATGCCGTTGACAATGCAGCCATCGTAGATATCATTGAAGATCCTGAAGGTAAGATCGGACAGGTAGCGGGGGGCACCAACCACCACGTAGCCTTCCGGGTGGCAAATGACGAAATACTAATGGAGTTCCGCGAAAAGATCGAAAAGCGTGGTTTTAATATCACACCCAGGATCGATCGTAATTATTTCTTCTCTTTGTATTTCCGCGAACCGGGTGGCGTATTGTTCGAAGTAGCTTCTGACAACCCAGGTTTTGCTACAGATGAATCCGTAGCAGAATTAGGTACTAATCTCAGACTGCCGGCTCAATACGAACCCATGCGGAAGGATATTGAAAAACAATTACCCGTACTCCATTAACAAACTAAGCAGATGGGAAAGTTAATAACAGGTATTCATCATGTCACTGCCATTGCTGGAGATGCACAGAAAAATCTTGAGTTTTACGCTGGCATTCTGGGAGTGAAAATGGTAAAGAAGACAGTGAATTTTGATGCACCCGAAGTATACCATTTTTACTACGGCGATCAAACAGGACAACCAGGCAGCATCCTCACCTTTTTTCCCTATCAGGCACTCGTGAGAGGCCGGCATGGAAAGGGCATGTTGAATACCACCACTTTCTCAGTACCCATCTCTTCACTCGATTATTGGCTTGGCCGTTTGAAGAAATATGGCATAGCGTACAAGGAACCAGAAGAAAGGTTTGCCAATGAAGTTGTAGTGTATTTTGAAGATACCGATGGATTGGGACTCGAGCTCGTGTTCAATGATAAAGACACAAGAACCGGATACAGCAATGGCATCGTTCCCGCCCAACATGCCATCAGGGGATTTTACAATGTGGAAATATGGGAGGAAGGATATGAACGCACAGCAGGGTTATTGACCGAACAGCTTGACCACACCTTGATCGCAGAAAAGGGCAACCGGTTCCGGTTTGCAGCGAATGATTCACCCGGAAATTATGTAGACATCCTATGCTCTCCCGATAGCCTCAAAGGCCTGGGTGGCAGCGGCACCGTACACCATATAGCCTTCAGCACACCCGATAGAGCAGCTCAGGAGGAAGTGAGGCTTCGCATCGTGAAGCGGATGCTGAACCCCACACCCGTTTTAGACAGGAATTATTTCACTTCGATCTATTTTCGTGAACCCGGTGGTGTACTCTTTGAAGTAGCAACAGCCGGTCCCGGATTTGCCATCGACGAAAGTCCCGATCACCTGGGCGAAGCACTCAAACTGCCTTCGCAATTTGAAAAGAGACGCGCTCACCTGGAGGAAACACTCCCACTCGTTTCCATCAATCTGGCCAATTATAAATAGTCGTAGTTAATCTTTGAAAGATTTTCATTTATGCATCAGAAAGACCTCATAACAGCAGGTAAGAAATTGTCAGAAGCCAAAAAGGTATTGATCATGATCCATGGCCGTGGTGGCACAGCGGAAAAGATCCTTTCCCTGGCCGAGCACCTTGATGTAGATGATTATGCCCTGCTGGCTCCCCAGGCCGGGGGCAACACCTGGTATCCTTATTCCTTCATGGCTCCCCTGCAACAGAATGAGCCCTATCTGTCTTCTGCCCTTTCCGTACTGAACGATACCGTAAACGACCTGGTAGCCCAGGGTTTTACAGAAAAACAGCTATACTTCCTTGGCTTCTCCCAGGGAGCTTGCCTTACCCTGGAGTTTGTTACCCGCAATGCTACCCATTACGGAGGAGTTGTCGCCTTTACGGGCGGATTGATTGGTGACAAGATTTACCAGGAACATTATAACGGAGACTTTAAAGGAACCCCAGTTTTTATAGGCACCAGCAACCCCGATATCCATGTGCCCGTAGAAAGAGTGTACGCTACCTCTAATATTTTAAGGGACATGAATGCCGATGTCACCGAAAAAGTATACCCCAACATGGGACATACCATTACACAGGATGAGATCGACAATGCAAATACCCTGATATTTAATAAATAGTTGGAAAAATCAGTGCGCGATCTTTAACTTCACGGACATAAGAAATATGCTCCGGATACGATACGCCATATCATTAACTATAATTCTCTGTAGTTTCTTTATTGCGTCTGCGCAGAATACAATTGGCATTCCCACAATTGTCAATTACTCACGCCAGGCCTACAATGCCGGCAATCAGAACTGGAATATTGGGCAGGACAACAATGGCCTCATGTATTTTGCCAACAATAAAGGCTTACTGGTCTTTGATGGCACTTCCTGGAGAACTTATCCTATGCCCGGCGGTACCATCGTCCGTTCATTGGCCATCGGCGATAGCAATAAAATATATGTAGGAGGACAGGGCGAATTTGGTTACTTCTCACCCGCAAAGAATGGCGAACTGACTTATAACTCACTCAAAAAATTAATACCCCCAAACGACAATGACTTTGCGGATGTGTGGAATATCTGCATCTGGCAAAAACGCGTATTCTTTCGCTCCAATAAAAGGATATTCGAACTCGAAGGCAATGTGATTACCGTTCACAAAAGTATCGACTGGGCATACATGGGTATCACCCCGGCTGGTCTGATAGCCTGGGACTTTACCAATCGGCTCGTTACTTACAACAGGGGCGAATGGTTGCCCGTCATCAAAGTAGGTGTCCTGCCCCATGATGTGCGGTTAACCACCGTCCTGTCCATTGGTAAAGACAGTATCTTATTAGGCACCCTCAACCATGGATTGTTCATCTTAAAAAAAGATACCATATCCTGGTTCAATGCTCCGGGAATTAAGAATTTCCTCGGAAAAAATATCTTCAATGCCTGCCTTCTTTCCCCTGACAGGATCGCGCTCGTTACCAATTTAGTAGGGTGCATTGTCATCAATAAGCAAGGGGAATTTATTCAGCGCTTTTCCAAAAAAGAAGGGCTCCAAAATAATAATATCTTAAGTATTAAACTGGACCAGGATAAAAACCTTTGGCTCGGTCTGGACAATGGTATTGACCTGATTTCTTACGACAACGCTATCAAAAGTATTTACCCCGATGGCGAGAACAAGAATACCGGCTATACTTCTATTTATTACCACGATCAATTGTACTTTGGACTATCTACCGGACTCTATAAAGTAAATCTGCCACCAGGTAGTACCGATTATAGTTATGCCAGTGCTGATATTAGTTTTGTTCCCCAAACAGAAGGGCAGGTGTGGGGACTTTCTATAGTCAACGATCAATTACTTGTAGCCCACAACAGAGGCGCTTACCAGGTAGAGAACGGGAAAGTTAAAGTAATTGACGATAAAACAGGATTCTGGACCTTCAGACCCTTGTATACGACCGATCCTTCACCGGTTATGTTTGCCGGTACCTACAACGGCATCAACTTTTATGATTATAACAATGGAACCTTTACCAATCCTGTTATCCACGCCCAGTTTGAGTCTGCCCGCTATGTGGTAATGGAAAAGGATACAATTTGGATAGCGCATCCCTATAAGGGCCTGTACAAGGTAGCCTTCAATACAAAAGGACAACCATTTGCTATCAGGTACCAGGATAAGAAAGGAATCTTGTCAGCCAACCGCAACCACCTGTACAAGCTCATGGGTAGGATGGTGCTCACTTCCGATAATGGCATTTTCGAATATGACAGCGTTCAAAAAGATTTTGTAAGGTCAGCCACCCTGGAAAAACTCTTCGGTACCGGTCCCTTGAGTTATATCAAGGAGGATAAATTTGGTAACCTATGGTTTAGCCGCGATAAAAGAGTAGGTATTGTCGACAGGTCTGGCAGCACTCCCCGCCTGGTGTACATTTCCGAAATTGACGATAAAATAATGGGCAACGGATTTGAGAACATCAACGTGGTAGATAGCAACAATGTTTTGATTGCAGCCGAAAAAGGGTTCTTCCATATAAATTATGCCCAGTATAAAAAGAATAGACATCCTTTGCAGGTGCGCATCAGGCTGGTAAGATCTGTGACGCAAAAAGAAGAAACAATTGTTGGCGGGTATGGCGGAGCAACTGCCTTGCTCCAATCGCCAGACATTAAATACAGCGACAATTCCCTTCACTTTGAAGTCGCTTCCAGTGTATATGGACAGGAACTAAACACCGAATACGCCTGGTACCTCGAGGGATTTGATAAAGATTGGTCTCCCTGGATCAAAAAAACAGAAAAGGATTATACCAACCTGCCCGAAGGCTCTTATACATTCAAAGTAAAGTGCCGCAATGCTGCCGACAATGAATCCACCCTTGCTGCCTGGTCATTTAACGTATTGCCACCCTGGTACAGAAGCTGGTGGGCCTACTCCCTGTATGCCCTTTTGTTATTTGGTCTCCTCTATATCTTCTACAAACGGCAACAGGACAAATACAAACGTCTGCAGCTGTTGAAGCTCCAGGAACAACAGCGTAAATACGCAGAAGAACAAAAACAATTACAGATACAGCATGAACTCGAGATCGGCAAAAGCGAGAAGCAGATCATGCAATTGGAAAATGATTATCTGGAGGCCGAAATAGAACACAAAAATGCCGAGCTCGCCTCCTCTGCGATGAACCTCGTCCGGAAAATGGAAATACTCACGAGGTTAAAAGAAGACCTTGTCCAATATAAGAACAGTGCCGGAACCGACAAGGGCAGCAAAGAATTTCAGAAGATCATGCGCGTGCTGGACAAAGAATTGGATCATGATGGAGAGTGGGAGCAGTTTGCCAACCACTTCGATACCGTGCACACCAACTACCTCCGCAAGCTCAAAGACCAGTGTCCCGAGATTACCGCATCAGAACTGAAGCTGGCCGCCTACCTCAGGCTTAGCCTCACCACCAAAGAGATCGCCCAGCTGATGAATATCTCCATTCGCGGCGTAGAGACCAGCCGCTACCGCCTCCGGAAAAAGTTAGGCATCTCCAACGAAGTCAACCTTTTCGATTATCTCATCAGCATCACCCAATAGTTCCTACAGGTATTTGTCCACTGCATTAAGCAGGTACGTCTTGGGATCAGAAGAATATTCCCAAAACATCACTCCACCCAGCTTGTGCTTCTTCACGTACCGGCATTTATACTTAATCGAGCGTTCATTATCATAAGTAGCAAACTTCTTTTCTTCTGCATTGAACAGGTAAGGCGCCTTTGCTTTTTTATCCCAGTAAGCACGAAACCCCTTTTGATTGATCAGGCTGTCTTTGATATAAGTATAGCCACCTACCCGGAAAGTAGAATTGATCTTCTGGTTAAAACCCCGGTCATCAACCGTAGCCACTACTCCGCCACGCCCATAGAAAGCAAGACCCACCACCAGTTTATGCGCCGGTACACCAGCCGCCAGGTAAGTAGTTACCGCTTTGTGCGCAGAATTTTCCTTGTCATAATTTTTAGAGGGGTAAAGGTTTGTATGATGTCCTGCCTGCCCATAACTATAATCATAGGTCATCAGGTTTACATAATCCAGGTATTCCTGCGCTTTGCCCATCTCCGTATGGTCCAGGTACCCTGGAAACCCGCCCGTAGCCGTAGTCAGCAGGTAATAGCGTCCTGTTTCCTGTTGCAGTTTCGTCAGTTCCTCACGGATCGCCTGGAACATTAATGTATAGTTTTGTTTGTCTTCCGGGCGAAAAACATTTCCATCACCCTGCATGCCAGGATACTCCCAATCGATATCCACCCCATCCAGTTGATATTTCCGGATGATGTCTACCGATGAAATCGCAAAAGCCCTTCGGCTCGTATCAGTCAGTACCGCATTGGAGAAATTCTTGCTCCAGGTCCAACCGCCAATAGAGATCAATATCTTCAGCGCAGGATTCTGTTCCTTCAATAGATTAAGCGTCCTGAAATTGGTCGTATCAGTCTTCTCATTCGTCAGCCAGGCACGGTTATCTTTTACGTCTACAAAAGCATAGTTGATATGCGTCAGTTTTTTTACATCAATAATAGCCGTATTGACCAGGCCCCTGTAGCCGCCAACATAGCCGATCACAACAGGTTTCGTGTTACCATTCGTTTGGCTGCGCAAAAGCGGAGCAACCGTAGATAAAGCAAAAAGGATAGCAAGCGTTTTCATGATAGATAGAAAGTTTTAGCGTGTAATAAGATCTGTCAAGAGAGGGTGTCATCTTTTCTTACCGGCTAGCAGTACCATTCACCCGGGGCATCAATGGCCACTGGCCCAAAAGATAGCATTCCGGAAAAGCGTAGTATAAGCCACGTTATCAAACAGGTCCGGTCCATGTCCCATAAATACATAGACATTTCTGGCCCGCACATGCGGGTTGCTCCAGATTACTGGATGGTCACCCATTTTAGTGGCGGAAGCCGGTGCGTAAGAACCCTCATCCACACTGGCCAATACTTGCACATTCGCACGCGGACTTTTATTCCAGGTATACCATTCCTCTTTTGCAATGACAAACCCGGCACCCACACCTTTCATTACAGGATGCGTGCTGTCTTCAACCATTACCTTGCCCGAGGCAAAGCCCGGGATATAATTCGTGAAACGTATATCACCCATCAGTTTTGAAAACCAGGGCCACATCGTATAGCCATCAAATTCTCCCAGCAGCGTGGCATGGTGAAAGCCAATCCAGCCTCCCTTACCCTGTTCTATATACTCCTCGAATGCTTTCACCGCTTTGGCTGGCCAGCTATAAGGCGGATAATCCAGCTGAATAAATAAGTTGTATCCCGCCAGGTAGGCTGAGTCTACCCTGTCCATATTAGTAATATAGTCTATGACAAAATTGCTGTCAGCCGCCAGTTGATCCAGCCAGGGCCTGGCTACTTTTGAATAGGCAAGATGATGCCCCCCATTTTCGTAAACCGCCAACGCCCTGAAACGGGGAGCTTTCGATTGCCCAGCTGTTTGCTCACAGACCAGCAATCCAACAAATCCCATAAAAACGAACATGATAAATTGCTTCATGTTTGATAAGTTTACTAGCTATCTCGGAAAAGCATCCGCCCCAACCCGCCATGCATATCGATCATCTATTTGTCCCTTTAGGAACTATAGCTTTGTAGTATGAAAATACAGGTTGTAACCTCTCCCTTATTCAAATGCGTAGAATGAAGGATCGTTGAATTGTATTAAGTTGCTGATAGTCAATATTTAATTTTTATCCTGTAGTGGTTTTGGCGTAGTAATAAATTTGGAGCTAACCCTTGTAAATCAGCACTTTTGGACTTTCAATCAATATAGAGGTGAAATACTTTTAAAACCCTTTTTTTGATGAAAATGCCCCCTGTCATTCATAGAGCATTGGATTAATATTGAATTTAAATAGAATTTTGTATTTCCCGATTCCGTGCCGTTTAGGGAGGTAGAGTCAAGTTGGCCATATTAAAAATAATAACTATTCAGATGAAAAGAATGCTTGCCATGTTGATGGTGCCCGCCTGCTTGTCAGTCCAGGCGCAGAAGAAGATTACTGTTTATACTACCGCCAGCCAATCAGATCTCCGGCTGACCCAAAATGCACAACTCACCTTTAAAGAATTTAAACAACCCCTCGAAACCCAGCCCTGCGTATTCGTTGATCCTGCCAACACCTTTCAATCCTTTATTGGGATAGGAGCGGCCCTCACTGACGCATCTGCCGAAACATTCGCCAAACTCCCCAAGCCCGAACAACAGGAGCTCCTCCGGGCTTATTTCGATAAAGACAAAGGCATTGGCTACACCCTGGCCCGCACCACCATTCACAGTTGCGATTTTTCCAGTGGTAGCTATACCTATGTTAGCGACAATGATACCGAGCTGAAATCCTTCAACGTTGCTCATGATGAGCAGTACCGCATTCCATTTATTAAGCAGGCTATTCAGGCTGCCGGTGGAAAACTCACCATGTATGTAAGCCCCTGGAGCCCGCCCTCCTGGATGAAGGACAACAACAGTATGCTGCAAGGGGGCAAATTAAAACCCGAAGCAAGACAGCAATGGGCTAACTATTACGTAAAGTTTATTAAGACCTATGAAGCCAAAGGCATACCCATCTGGGGATTGTCTGTTCAAAACGAACCCATGGCCAAACAAAGATGGGAATCCTGCATCTTTAGTGCCGAAGACGAGCGCGACTTTATAAAACAATACCTCGGACCCACTTTACAAAAAGCAGGCATGAGCAGCAAAAAACTCATCGCCTGGGATCACAACCGCGACCTTTTATACCAGCGTGCCAGCGTTATCCTCAACGACAAGGAAGCTGCTAAATACGTATGGGGCATCGGGTTCCATTGGTACGAAACCTGGACAGGCGGCCCTATGCAATTCGATAACCTTCGCCTCGTAAACCAAGCCTTCCCCGGTAAGAACCTCATCTTCACAGAAGGTTGTAAAGAGAAGTTCCACATCGACAGCGTCAACAATTGGTCATTGGGCGAAAAATATGGTTACTCCATGATCAATGATTTCAACAATGGTACCGTGGCCTGGACAGATTGGAACATTCTCCTCGATGAAACCGGCGGCCCCAACCACGTAGGTAATTTTTGCTTTGCCCCTGTTCATGCAGATACGAAGACCGGTAAGCTTATCTATACCAATGCATATTATTATATAGGCCATTTCTCTAAATTCATCCGCCCCGGCGCCAGGCGTATCAGCTCTTCCTCCAGCAGGGCACAATTGCAAACCACAGCCTTTGCCAATACCGATGGAAGCATAGTCGTGATAGTGATGAACACTACCGATCAAAAATTGCCCTATCACCTGTGGCTGCAGGGTAATGGAGCAGCTACCGAAAGCCTGCCCCATTCAATCAGCACCATCGTTATAAAATAATTGATCATACCTAATCTTTCAATAATGACTACAGTGTACAAAGCAGTTGGATTAAGCGTATTGCTCGCCACAGGATTAGCCACCTTTGCACAAAAAGGTGCAGTTAATGTATGGCTTACCGATCCTGCCAATAACGTATTCTTTCAGCAACAAACACAACAACCTGCTTTTGCAAAAAAAGCAGCCGGGCAAAATACCATTACCGTTGATGACGGACCAAAGTACCAAAAGATTGATGGCTTTGGCTGGGCCTTAACAGGCGGCAGTGCAGGACATTTGTACGAGATGAGTCCTGCAGCCCGTACAGCCCTTTTAAAAGAGTTGTTTACGGCCGATGCCAACCACATTGGTGGCAGTTACATACGCCTGAGCATTGGCGCTTCCGACCTCGATGAAAAAGTGTTCTCTTACAATGACCTGCCGGCAGGACAAACCGATACCGCCATGGACCATTTCGACCTGGGGCATGATCGTTTGGCCGTGATACCTGTCGTCAAAGAGATACTGGCCATTTATCCCGGCATAAAGATCATGGGTTCTCCCTGGTCTCCACCCATATGGATGAAGACCAACGGCGATGCAAGAGGTGGGAGCCTGAAGCCGGAATATTACAGCGCTTACGCCAGGTACTTTGTCAAATACATTCAGGCCATGAAGGCCGAAGGTATTCGCATTGATGCCATCACCGTACAGAATGAGCCTTTGCATCCTGGCAATACCCCCAGCTTATTAATGCTGGCGCCGGATCAGGCTGTATTTATTAAGGATCACCTCGGACCTGCTTTCAAAAAAGCAGGCATTACTACAAAGATCATTATCTACGATCACAACGCTGATAAGCCCGAATATCCCATCTCTATCTTAAATGATCCCGAAGCAAAGAAATACATTGACGGTTCCGCCTTCCATTTATATGGCGGTAAAATAGAAGCCTTGTCACAGGTGCATGAAGCCCATCCCGATAAGAACCTCTACTTTACAGAACAGTGGGTAGGCGCTCCCGGCAACATGAAAAGAGATATTGCAGAACACGTGCGCAACCTCATCATTGGCGCCTCACGCAACTGGAGCCGTACCGTAATTGAATGGAATCTTTCTTCTAATCCACAGCTGAAGCCCCATACCGATAGAGGTGGCTGTGACCGTTGCCTGGGGGCAGTAACAATCGACAAAGACAGCGTCAAACACAATCCCGCTTATTATACCATTGCCCATGCAGGTAAATTTGTACGACCGGGTTCTGTGCGCATAGCTTCCAATATACCAGGCTCCCTCCCCAATGTGGCTTTCAAAAACCCACACGGAAAAACCGTCCTCATTGTCCTCAATGATGGCAAGGAGCCGGCAACCTTTGATGTGCAGTTTAAAAAGAAAACATTTGCAGCAACCCTCAACCCAGGCGCCATGGCTACCTATGTTTGGTAGTTGTTACTGTTAATTAAGGCGGCTCGCCTTAATTAACAGTCGCTTTGCCTGCGTATCAAAAGTGTATTTGGCCCCTTTATGGGCTACAGCTTTGTAGTCTAAAATCGTTAACAAATTATTATGTTCAGAATCATCCCTCTTCTCGCCGTAGTATTGCTTGCTCTCCAATCATATGGTCAGAGCTTTCTCAAGGCAAATGGAAAATTGATCGTCAACGAAAATGGAGAAAAAGTCATCCTGCGTGGTATGGGCCTCGGAGGTTGGATGCTCCAGGAAGGATACATGTTTAAGCTGGGCAATATCGGCATGCAGCACCGCATCAAAGCCAAAATTGAAGACGTAGTTGGCAAAGAAAAAACAAACCAGTTCTACGAAGCCTGGCTGGCCAACCATACTACCAAAGCCGATATTGATGCCATGGCTGCCTGGGGATTCAACTCCATGCGTCTGCCCATGCACTACAACCTCTACACCTTACCCGTAGAAGAAGAAAAAGTACCTGGACAAAACACCTGGCTCGAAAAAGGATTTGCGATGACAGATTCCCTGCTCCAATGGTGCAAAGCCAATAAAATATACCTCATCTTAGACCTCCACGCAGCTCCCGGTGGACAAGGCAACGACCTGAATATTTCTGATCGCGATCCCGCTAAACCTTCCCTTTGGGACAGTGAAGCTAACCAGCAAAAAACAGTGGCACTATGGCGTAAACTCGCGGAGCGTTATGCCAACGAACCCTGGATAGGAGGATATGACATCATCAACGAACCCAACTGGGGCTTTGAAGATCCCAAAGATACACGTGGTACTTCCGAAAAAAAGAACGAGCCCCTGCGTAAGCTTATGATCGACATCACCAAAGCCATTCGGGAAGTAGATACCAAGCACATCGTTATCATCGAAGGCAATGGTTTTGGCAACAACTATCGCGGCGTTTTACCTGTTTGGGACAATAACATGGTACTGAGCTTTCACAAATACGGTAACTTCAATACCACCGACGCCATTCGTAATTTCCTCAACTTACGTGATCAGCACAATGTGCCCATTTGGCTGGGTGAATCCGGTGAAAATTCCAATACCTGGTTCGCTGAAGCTATACACCTTGCCGAAAGCAATGACATAGGCTGGGCATGGTGGCAAAACAAGAAAATGGGTTTGAACAATCCCCTCGAAATAAAAGCCCCCGAAGGTTATCAGGACCTCCTCAACTATTGGGCAGGTAAAGGACCAAAACCATCCGAGGCAGAAGCCTGGAAAACATTGCAGCAATTCCTCGAAAACCTGAAGATCAAAAACAACATCCCACACCCCGATGTAGTGGATGCCATGTTCAGGCAGGTAAATTCTACTGCTACCATTCCTTTTAAGAAACATGTCCTTGCTAATAGCACGACCATCCAGGCAGTTGATTTTGATATGGGTCGTCAGCGTGCTGCATACTATGATAAAGACACTGCCAGTTACCAATATACACCGGGCGTCAATACCCGTGGCAACAGGGGAGGCGCTTACCGCAATGATGGCGTGGATATCAAGGCCGATAGCAGTGGACCATATATTTTTTACATCGAAGACGAAGAATGGTTACAATACACCCTCAACATTCCTAAAGCTGGGAAATACGATATAGCATTTAATGTATCATCTGCCAGCGATACAGGGCGTATTGCCGTACTCCTGGAAAATGCACCCATCGGCGAAGAGATATTGGTGCCCAATACCGGTGGCGAGAAAAACTGGCAGTTTACCAAACCCCAATACCTTTACCTGAAAGGAAGCCCCTTGCGTTTGCAGGTCTTGGCCAAAAAAGGGGGCTTCAATCTTGGCAGTATAAAAATTACAAAGAGAAAATAACATTCAAACCCGGGCCGCTCTGATGCGGTGCCATGTGGCAACATCAGGGCGGCTCACCCCGCAGAATTGCGGGATAGTATTAAATCCTCCCGCGTGAAATACTTCATCCTTGCATATTGTTTGTTGATCACCGCTCAGCTAAACGCCCAAACCGGTGTTCCGGCTGCCCGTACCGCCATCACCACCAATGAAGGCTGGAGTTTCTCCAAAGAAGTAACCGGTATAACCAACATCGCAGCCCTTCCCCAAACCAGCTGGCAACCCGTGAACATTCCCCATACCTGGAATGCATCCGATGTAATGGACGATGAGCCTGGTTATTACCGGGGCAACGGTTGGTACAAAAAGAAGGTGACCATCAACAATGCCTGGAAGTCAAAGAAAGTATACCTGTTCTTTGAAGGAGCCAATCAGGAAACAGAAGTATGGATCAACCGTCAATTAGCGGGGAAGCACATCGGTGGCTATACAGGATTTTACATACCTATCAGTCAATTACTGCAATTTGATGGAAAAGATAACCTCAATGAAATTGTAGTACGTGTCAACAACAGCCACAATGAGAATATCCCACCTCTCACGGCCGACTTTACTTTTTATGGTGGTATCTACCGTGATTGCTGGTTGGTTACAACAGAGGACGTACACTTTTCACTGGCCGATCATGGGTCCACCGGTATTTTCATTACTACCCCTCAGGTTTCGGCCCAAAATGCTTCCGTGCAGGTCAACGGCGTCATAGCCAATGAAACAGATGCCGACAAAAAACTACAGGTTACCACTACCATCAGTGATAAGTCCGGTAAAAGCGTAGGAGAGGTAAGTATGACTATTACAATTAAGAAGAAAAGCGAGATTCCATTCCGGCAGGACATCAAATCCATTATCACTCCCCAATTGTGGAGCCCCGAGCATCCTTATTGCTATACAGCCAGCACCACCATCAAAGATGCTAAGACTGGTGCCATAGCAGATCAGTTAACAAATACACTTGGCTTCCGTTGGTTCTCTTTTGATGCCGACAAAGGATTTTTCCTAAATGGTAATCCATATAAACTAGTTGGTTCCAGCCGTCACCAGGATTATAAGGACTTGGGCAATGCAGTGCCCGATGAATTGGCCCGGCGCGATGTGCAGTTGTTGAAGCAAATGGGAGGAAATTTTCTGCGGATAGCCCACTATCCGCAGGATCCTGCCATTTTACAAGCTTGTGATCAGTTGGGCATCCTCACCTCTGTAGAGATTCCCATCGTCAATGAGATCACAGAGTCAGATACCTTCTACCGCAATTGTGCCAACATGCAGGTGGAGATGATCAGACAAAACTTCAACCATCCCAGCATCATCATCTGGTGTTACATGAATGAGACCTTATTAAGGCCCCACTTCAATAACGACAAACCCCGGCAGGAAATTTACTTTAGCAATGTAGCTAAGCTGGCAAAGACCCTCGACAGTATCACCCGCAAGGAAGATCCTTCCCGTTATACCATGCTCGTAGATCATGGCGATTTCAATCGTTACAAAACAGTTGGCCTCACCGATATTCCCATGATTGTGGGTTGGAATTTATATTCCGGCTGGTATGGTGGCAACCTCACCGACTTTCCGGCCTTTCTGGAACGTCACCACAAGGAGCTGCCCACCAAACCCCTGATGGTTACCGAGTATGGGGCAGATGCTGATCCGCGCATCAGAAGCCTGCATCCCGTTCGCTTTGATAAGAGCGTTGAGTATACCACTACATTCCACCAGTACTACCTCACTGAAATGCTAAAGCGGCCTTTTGTAGCTGGCGCCATGTTGTGGAACCTGGCCGATTTCAATTCAGAGACGCGCGAGGAGACCATGCCCCACATCAACAATAAAGGATTGCTCACCTGGGACAGGACCGCCAAAGATCCCTGGTATCTTTACCAGGCTATACTGCGCAAAGATCCCTTCCTGAAAATAACATCCGGTTATTGGAAATTAAGAGGTGGCGTGGCCGATTCCAATACCCTACATTGTTATCAGCCTGTACAGGTAGCTGCTAACCTCGATTCAGTAGAATTATTCATGAATGGAAAAAGCACAGGGATAAAAAAGATAGAAAATGGATTAGCCCAATGGAGCGTTCCGTTTGTGGATGGTACTAATAGCATAGTCGTGCGGGGTAGTAAAGAAGGCAAGTCCTACACCGATCAGCTAACTGTCAACTTTCAATTACAACCTTACCGGTTAGACAATGAGCAATTACCATTCAGTCAGCTCAACATACTCCTGGGTGCTGATAGGTATTACATAGATGAACAGCGGCAACAGTTCTGGTTGCCCGATCAGCCATACAGGTCCGGATCATGGGGACATATCGGTGGCAAGCCATTCAGAATTGCCAATGGTGGCCGCCTTCCTTATGGCACAGATAAGAATATTGTCGGCACTGACGACGACCCCATTTATCAAACCCAGCAAACCGGTATAGAACAATATCGGCTCGATGTGCCGCCCGGTGAATATGAGATCACCCTTCATTTTGCTGAGTTGCTCGGTGGTACCGTAAAGGGGTTACCTTATAACCTGGCTGGCGATACCCGCAAGGAAGACGAAGTACAACGCAGCTTCAATGTACTCGTCAACAATACTCCTGTACTGGAAAATTTCAACATTGCCCGCCAGTATGGTGTAGCCAAAGCCGTGGCTAAGAAGGTGAAAATAACCGTCACCGGTAAGCAAGGGATCGTGATCACATTTAATCCCATTACCGGTGAACCAGTATTAAATGCAATCCAGGTAAATAAGCTATAACGCTCCTAAAAGCTTAGAGCTAATACCCAAATGCTAATGTCTGCCCGCTAAAGGCTACACCTAAAACTAAAACATCTTTATTTTAGCGATCTTTGTTCCCTAAAATCAATGCTTATGATACGTGTATTCCTTTCGTTGATCTTTTGTTATGCAACAGCCATTTGTTTCGGACAATCCCAGGCCGACATGAACCAGGATGCCAGCAAGCAGTATCAGAAGGCCGACAAAGAACTGAACGCTACCTATCAGCAGATCTTAAAAGACTACAGCAAAGACCCCGTATTTATTGCAAATTTTAAGAAGGCCCAAAAACTGTGGATCCAGTTTCGCGATGCCGAAATGAAAGCCAAATACCCCGACAGAGCAGCAGGCTATTACGGCAGTGTTCAGCCAATGTGCTGGTCTATATACCTGACCGAACTTACAATAGAACGCACCAATAAATTAAAGGTCTGGACAACAGGCATTGAAGAAGGCGACGTATGCGCCGGTTCCGTAAAGACTAAAAATTAAAACAAAAGAAAGGGGTGGGTCGCCTTTTTAAGGCGGCTCACCCCTTTCTTCCTACCAATCCTTTAAATCCAGCAAATCCTGGTTCAGACTATTGTGCATTAAACGCAATCATAAAACTAAAATCAGTTGATATTGTATCTTTCCCAAATTGTATAGAAGCCCCCGTATGACAGGTAATACAGCTGGCGCTGATCAGCTGAAAGGTTTCCATACTGCTGTTGCCCAGCATCGCTGGTACATTCGGACTCTTTTTAACCCCCGGATCAGCAGAGGTCCACTGACTACCGATCAGCTTATAATTGGCCCAAACCGTTCCTTGCAATTTATTTTGCCAGGCTTTATTCACCTGTTGCGTCCTGTAGTAAATAGGATATACCCGTTGCGCCTGCGTGCCGTATATCCGTTGACTGTCCGACTCTCCAAAAACAGCTGCGGCATAGCGCTTCGCATAAGGCTTTACAGAATCAAACTTATAGGTTCCGCTATCACCCGGTAAGTAAGGAGCCGGTTGGTTAGGAGTCAATCCAAGTGTGGCTGTACTGTAATAAGACCAGGCAGTAGGATGGGGATTCATATTTTGCGCTTCCTGGATATTGTCAGGCGTATTGTCTACATGCTCAAAAGTACTCCAGACCCAGGTAGTGAAGCGGGCTGTTTTCCGTACAATATGCATGCCTGTCAAACCTACTTTAGCTTTGATGGTAAATGCCTTGCCACTTACACTGTTGCCGGCATCTACAAAGATCAAGGCTTCACGCGTATAATAACGGGAAGGGTTGTCTCCTTTCGAAGTGTCCAGTATCCGCCAGGATGTTTTGATCTCCATAGAACCATCCGATGCAACCTTTCCGGGGGCAGGCGCTACGCTTGTGGGCAACGCAAAACTATCATTGTGTGTCCTGTAAAAGTTATCGATCCCTTTTGCTGTAGTCAGATTATTGTTGATCAGGAAATTGGCTTCTACAGGATTTGTCCGTACCTCAAATACCGCGAAATTCAGGTTGCGGTCAATCAAAGGCTTCTCATCAGGATTCAGCACATCAACAATGCTATCCTTTAGCTGTGAGAATTTACTGATCATGTAAAAGAACTTCTGATTGTTGGTGCGTGCGTTCTTTACCTGTAGCAACAACGGCGCGCCACTGTCAAACACTTCTGCAATATCCGGGTAATGTTCCCATACACGGGGCGCCTCAGGGTGATCCGAAATACTATTGCCCAAAGGTCGGCCGGCCGAATCCGCGGGCCAGTTCAATCCTACAAAACTCTGCCAGCTGAAGATGTCAAATGCCGGCTGAATATCCGGGTCCAGGAATGCCGTATAACCTGGCAAAAAATCATGGATAACTTCATAAGGGAGCTGCGGGCAAAGATTATCCCCCTGCGTTGTATCCGCGCAAAAACGTATCGGAATAGGGTTGTCCGTGTCATTGCCGCCCGGAGCAGGCGTTTCAAGCTGGTTGCAGGCAATTACTACTGCTGCCAGTAACAATACTGTAATTAGGTAACTTTTCATGTATGGATGGTTTATCGGTTACTTTGGAATAAACGGCTTATCCGGCTATTGAATAAGCAGCCGGAAACAACTCACTGACTTATGAGCCTGCACAATACGGATAAAAAAAAGAGTAAGGTTGCTATCTGGTGGAGATGCGGGGCTGGTAATCTATGCCTCGCTGTATTCTGTAACCGAATATACAAATTCTTCGCCGCCCCTTATTAATATTTTAGTAAACGGTGCAGGGGGTAGGGCGACTTCCAAAAACTTGTCCCGCCTTACCGGAGGTCGATCCCTCCCTTGGATCCTTGCCTTACCCCTCTCTGCATAAATGAACAATTAACGTATCAAAACCGTACACCAAGGCTGATAATATAAGGGTATAAGTTATTGATTATTAATAGCATAAAAGCCCGGCATTTTTTTGGTACTTCCCCTGCCCGGTTCCCGGTATCTTACACTGTCCAATAGGTCAGCCAGTGCGAATATTAGGAACTCATTCACAATTCACTATTGACTATTCACTATCATGTTCAGCAATTACATCAAAATAGCATTCCGAAACCTTATCAGGAATAAGGCTCATGCCTTTATCAATATTATCGGCCTGTCAACCGGCATGGCAGTAGCTATCCTCATCGGTTTGTGGATCTATGATGAATTGTCTTATGACACCGTGCATCACAACCACGATCGCATTGCTAAAATAAGACAACATCTAAGTGTGAATGGTGAGATCAGCACAGATAAAACCGTGCCCTTTCCATTGGCTGCAGAACTCCGTTCCGGTTACAGCAACTATTTCAAATACATCGTCATGTCCTCCAACCGGGCAGGGCATATCCTGTCAGTAGGTGATAAGAAGATCACCAACCATGGTGTGTACCTCGAGCCCCAGGCGCCCGACATGCTCACCCTCAATATGCTCAAAGGTTCCCGCACCGGTTTGCAGGACCCTTCTTCCATCCTCCTTTCACAGTCAACTGCCAAAGCATTCTTTGGCGATGAAGATCCCATCGGCCAGTTGATGCGGATCGACAACAAAGACGATGTGAAAGTGACAGGTGTGTACGAAGACCTTCCCGCCAACTCCACCTTTACCAACGTGAAGTTTATAGCTCCTTTCGATCTTTATGTACGTGGTGCTTCCTGGATAGAGCATTCGCGCAACGACTGGAACAGCAATACCGTGCAGGCTTATGTACAACTAGCAGAAGGCGTAGACTTTGACAAAGTATCCCTCCTCATCAGGAATTTAAAGCTGCAAAAACTTTCTCCTGAAGAAGCAAAATTCAATCCCGTACTCTTCCTGGAGCCTATGAGCAAATGGCACCTTTACGCAGAATATAAGAATGGTGTCAATGCCGGAGGCAAAATAAAATATGTATGGATGTTTGGCATCATAGGCGTGTTTGTTCTCCTCTTAGCCTGCATCAATTTTATGAACCTCAGCACTGCCCGTTCTGAAAAGAGGGCCCGCGAAGTGGGTGTCCGGAAGGCCATTGGCTCCATGCGTAGACAGATCATTGGCCAGTTTTATTGCGAATCCCTCCTCGTTACCGCCATTGCGTTTGCAGGTGCTTTATTGCTAGTGCAAACCATACTTCCTTTTTTCAATGAGGTGGCGGCAAAAAAGATAGCTATGCCCTGGGGCCGGCCTATGTTCTGGTTGACAGGTATCACTTTCAGTTTCATCACAGGTATATTGGCCGGAAGCTATCCTGCCTTGTACCTCTCTTCTTTCCAGCCTGTCAAAGTATTGAAGGGTACTTTCCGCGCAGGCAAGCTGGCTGCTTTGCCCCGTAAGGCATCCGTTATCGTTCAATTCACCGTGTCCGTGGCCCTCATCATTTGTACCATTATTGTGATGCGCCAGATAGAATTTGCCAAAGGGAGACCTGTAGGTTATAGCCGTGATGGCTTGGTGGTAATGCCCGTGCTGGCTAAGAGTGTCAATACCCAATACGATCTGATTAAAAATGAACTCCTGCAGCAAAATGTGATTACAGCCCTGGCGGGATCTGAAGCACCTGCTACCGATACCTGGGGTTCTGAAGGCGGGTTGAAATGGAAGGGCAAAGATCCCCAGACCACCGTCGATTTTCCCGTTACCGGTGTATCTGTTGATTATGGAAAAACCCTTGGCTGGCAAATGCTCGCGGGGCGTGATTTCTCCCGTGACTTTTCTGCCGATACTTCTTTCCTCATCATTAATGAGGCAGCTGTACAATTCATGCAATTAAAGAACCCGGTCGGAGAGACCATCACCTGGAGAAACAGAGCTTTCACTGTGATTGGCGTTATCAAGAATGTGGTGACCGAATCTCCTTATGAGCCTGTAAGGCCTTCCCTTTTCTGGCGGATGGAGGGACCCCCCAATTTTATATTTGCAAAGATCAATCCTTCCATAAGCGCTTCCGTTGCCCTGCAGTCAATGGAAGCCGTTTTCCACAAATACAATCCTGCTGCCCCTTTTGAGTACAAATTTGTAGATGATGAATATGACCGCAAGTTTGGCAATGAAGAACGTGTGGGTAAGCTAGCTGGTTTTTTTGCCGTGCTGGCTATTCTTATATCCTGTTTGGGTTTGTTTGGATTGGCTTCCTTCATAGCAGAACAGCGTACCAAAGAGATTGGCGTGCGTAAAGTGTTGGGGGCTTCTGTCCTAAATTTATGGAGTTTACTATCCAAAGAATTCGTGGTGCTCGTGGGCATTGCTTTATTGATAGCTGTTCCTGTATCTTATTATTACATGCACCAGTGGCTGCAAAACTACCAATACCGTGCATCCATGTCCTGGTGGATCTTCGTGGCTACCGGAGTGGGTGCCATCATTATTACATTAATAACCGTAAGCGTTCAGGCGATTAAGGCGGCGCTGGCCAACCCCGTGAAGAGCCTAAAGGCTGAATAGGGGAATTTATTTTAATAGTCATCGAACATTGTAGACATCCATAGTTAGTAGATCGTTCATGTGTCAACTAATATTTTCCCCCGTTGCATCGTTATCCCCGGTAACCAGTGCCTTTATTCTCCATCGTTCGTAATATTTGTGCTTACAGAACCAGATTTGTCAGTATATATGGTAGGAATTTGAGTTGTCATATTGATGTTCGTATTCTCCTTCAGTATACTCACTGAGTAATTATTTATCTGAGTCCGTCAGAGTTCTCTTTTGCATTATTAACCACTCACTTTCTTGATCACCTTCTCCACCCGTATTCTCTTGGTATCCTTTTCAATCTCATCAAGCCGGGAAGTAAGCGTTTTAATGAAGAGCGCTTTGTTTTTGTCATGAATGATTGGCAGCGCCTTCTCTGCATACATAGGCAGTTGATTCGTCGGACTATTCAATAGCTGTTCTATCAATAGGGGGAATGCCTTATCTGCATAAGGCTTTAAAGAACATAGATCGATGAGAATATTTACCGCATAGTCTCTCGTGATCACAGAACCCTTATCTGCTGCTTCCAATATCTTCGGCAGCGCAGCATAGACAACTTTGGGATCTACAAGCGTTACAGCAGAAAGGGTTGTCATGGCGCCCCATTGAAGCCGGTTGTTCTTGCTGTCAAGCAAGCCCACAAATATTTTAGTATAATCTGCTATGAGTGCAGGTTGCTGTCCCCCGATCTCATAGAGTACCTTGATACAATCATTTTGAATGTCCTTGCTTTTGTTGCCCAGGTTGTCCACAAGTTCCTGGATGGTCTTCTTATCTTTCTTGCTGGCGATTTGCTTGGCCAACTCCTGGTTAGGAATTTCATCCCTTCGGCCCAGCGATGAGGCTAATTGATTGATGATACTCATGCAAATATGGTTAAAAGACTTATCTGTTTTTGCAGACCGGATCTTATAGCTTCTGTTAGCTGAACTCACTTCGGTCGCCCATAGAGTAAAAAGTCATGTTCCCGGGCCAATGCTTTCATGGCTTGTGTAGTTGCTGCATAATGGTCTCCCGACAATAAAGTAGATATGATAGCGTAATGATCGTCAATTACAGTCGTTTCTTCCTCGCACGAGAGCTGTCTGGAAAGGATCATCCTTTTATCCCAGTCATTGATGGCTTCCTCAGGGTGTGCTGTCAATCGGATATGGGCAAGAAAAAGGTAGATGTCAAAATAGTGATCAGGATCATAAAGAGAGGCCACCTCTGCATTAATAAGCCCACGGTCATTGACAACTCTGATCCTAAATGAATCATTTTGATAAGTGTACAACATCCCCGGACCTTCCGAAAGCGTCTCAACCAGTTGGAAGGAGTATTTATCAATTACTTTCGAATAGTAAAGCTTAATGCATTCGTCCAGATATTCTTTCAATGTCATTACTTGCGTTCGATTGCTAACTTAAATATAACCATTAATTTCCTGGCTCCTTGCCCTCCTACCAAAACTTCCACCATGGCTTTCTCAAGCCATGCAACTCCTTCACAGCCTGGGCTACCGTTTTTCCGGTGCTCTTGCCTTTCAGTATCGTCCACTCAAAGTCCTGGTATTCACATTGGATCGTCAAGCCAAACTGGCTGCAATACCGCTCGATACTGTCAAAGTCAAAAAGATAGGTGCTATCCCCATTGTATTCAATTTCCTCGCCCGGCTCTTCTGCTTCAAAGTCAAATTTCTTCCCGAAGTTGGTGGGTATATAATCTTCTGAATAACAATATTCAAGTTCCCGTTTCATTTCGCCCTTGTCATACAATGCAAAATAGTAATAATCCGAAGTGTTTTGGGCAAGCGTAACGATCACCAGGGTGCTAAATTGCCTGGAAATTTCAATACACCAATCAGTTAATTTATGGGCACTGTTGTATACAATGGTGACCCAGCCCGGCTGCGTGGAGGTAAAGGCCAGGTAGCTGGGTGATACCTGATCGATTAAATAACTGCTATGGAAGTCGGTAGGGAACCTGCCTTCCGAAGCTGTGGAGATACCCGTTAATGCAATCAACTTTTCTTTGAAACCTGCTTCGTCCGTTGTCTTAATGTAAAATGCTGTCCAGGTGGCCATAAAGCAATCGGGTTATTAGGTTAGGGGAATGAAGTAATAACCTGTTGAAATTAGGAAAAAGTACTGGCACTACCGGCACAAATTATGCCGGCGAAACACAATGCCTAAGCCCCTGACAAGGGACCTTGTTCGAGTCTGGGTCGTACCTCATTCTTGCCATGTTCGGAATCCGCTTAGGCGAACTCAAGTTCTATCAAAAAACAAAACAGGGCTCTCCCGATCCAAAATCGTCACCAAGTCGCGCCCTGATTTGGGATATTGCGCTTTAACTCCGGTCTTGGTACGAACTTGTCCCGAACAAGGTCCCTGCCAAACCCGGCTATTGGGCGCTACTGGTGCTTATTAAAAAGGGACTTTAAATTTCCGGTTTCAACTTTTTTTAACTGAATATGACAGAAGCTAACCATTTGCGTTAGCACCCTATTGATCGTACAGGCAGGGGCTCTACCTTTATCAAAAAAATGTTATGGCACGACTTACTTGCACACCTACGTTTATTGGTACTTTCGGACCTATAACCACCTATTACATGTTCGGAAAGTACTATATACGATCCCGCAGTTCTCTTACAGGCAAGCGGGTAAAAACTGATCCCGCCTTTTATAATACCATGAAATACGCCGACCTGATGGCAAATGGCTCTCCTATTGCGTCGAAGGTGTATGCGTTGGTTCCACTACAACATAGACAAAAGAATCTCTGCCGTAAGATCACCGGAGAAGCTATGACCTGGCTGAAATATGGGTGGGCAGCCGTGGATATCATCGAATACCTTGCCCAAAAATATGTGCCGTCATATGGTGGGATGCAACTCCCTCTGGAAGCGCCTGTAACGGTATTGCGGCCATCTTATCGCCGGTCAAAACCTGGTTTGGGGCATACTGCCTCAGACATATTTAAGAATACCCCTTTTTCAGAAACTTCTTTTGAATTGCGTGCCTGGAGAAGGCGGCATAAGGAATTCAAACGGGAGCTTTATAAAGAGCGCCTACAAAGACCCATGCATGAGTAACTTGCTTTTCTTCCCAAACAATGCTACCTTAGAAGAGCAAAAGGGCGCTACCATTCCCATCATTTTCAGACTAATTCACTCATCCCGACCAATTTCTACATTTATTAATTTGTTACTTGTTCTACAGTCAGTGCTGTCAGCAGCCCTGTATCCTGTTTTATCCGTATTTTTCATCCCGTTTTATGAGTGAAACCATACTGAACAAGCTCGAAGCTTCGCGTAAAGAATTGCTGGACCTCGGCCTGCGCAATCCACTATTGAATTACAAAATGCCCGCTTCCCGCGGCCTGCAGATCATAGAGGAAAGATCAACTGCCGTGTATGAGATCCTCGTGCGCCAGGGTAAAGCCATGACCTTCCTCAGCAAGCCTGCCAGAGAAGACAATAAATCCCCTAAGGAAAATGGTAAGAACGGAAGCACCATAGAGCTTTTTCCCGAACCTGCCGTCAATGCCCTTCCCGAACACGAGGTCCACGTACTGCCAGAACAAAACGCAAATGGTTTTCCGGCCCTTGCTGAAAACAGGCTGCCGGCACTGGAAGAAGAAACCCTCCCCGAACCAGTTTCCGAAGAAGTTTACACCGACACAAAACTGCAGACCAACGAAACAGATATCAACCTCCAGCGCAGGTTATTGAATACGTATTATGATGCCCGTACCAGCATAGAAGAACAAGGCGTCAACATCCTCTATCTCTCCCTGGGTATGTTGCATTGGTACGAAGCCGATAATAGCCAGGAGCTCAGGAAGGCACCATTGGTATTAATACCCGTAAGCCTGGACCGTTCCAGTGCACGCGAACGCTTTCGCCTCCGGTATACCCTGGAGGAAATGGGAGCCAACATATCACTCCAGGCAAAAATGAAAGCCGAGTTTGGCATCATCATTCCCGATATGCCCGAACCCGAAGATTTTGACATCAATGCTTATTTCGACGCAATAGATACTGCCATTGATAAAGCCCCACGATGGAAGATCGAACACAACCAGGTCGAACTGGGTTTTTTCTCCTTCGGAAAATTCATGATCTACAATGATCTTGATAGCAACAAATGGCCTGCCGATAAAAAACCTGCCCTCCATCCCATAGTTATCAATCTTTTTGAAAGAGGCTTTGGTCATGAAGGAATAGGTATTCGCGAAGACGCACACATTGATGAGGATACCAATGCCCATCAACTATTCCAGGTGGTAGATGCCGACAGTTCCCAACTCCTGGCCATGCTGGCCGTGAACGAAGGCAGGAACCTTGTTATACAGGGCCCACCCGGTACCGGCAAATCACAAACCATCACCAACATCATTGCCAATGCCATTGGCCAGGGAAAGAAAGTACTCTTTGTAGCAGAGAAAATGGCGGCACTGGAAGTGGTAAAGCGCAGGCTCGACAATATCAACCTGGGCGAAGCCTGCCTCGAACTGCATTCCCACAAAGCCAACAAAAAAGAATTACACCAGGAGTTGCGCCGCGTGCTCGACCTGGGCCGGCCTACTCTCCAGCAATTACAACAACATGTATCCTTGCTGCAAAGCCATAAAGAGGAGCTCAATGCTTATTGCTATGCCATCAATTCACCGATTGGCAATAGTGACCTCACCGCTCACCAGGTCATTGGTTATTTATTACAGATATACGACCACACACGCGATCAGCCAGTAGAAAAAATACCCCTTGCAGATATAGAGAATTGGGATGCCGACCGCATGAAGCGGGCCGAAGCATTTGCCGATAGAGTACAGGCAAGGTTGAAAGAGATCGGTGTGCCGGTCAACCTGCTCTTCTGGGGCAGCGGCTTACTTGTATTGTTGCCGCACGAACAGGAAGTGCTTTTAAAGTCATTGCAGCAGGACGAAGTCGCTACAAAAGAAATAGCAGAGACAGCTGCTCAATCGGCTCCTCACATTAGTGTGGCTGTTCCCGTCAACCACGAAGAAACAATGGCCCTTGCCTCCATCTTCAAGTTGCTTTCCCTGAAACCAGCCCTGGAAGCATGCGCCATCAAACACCATGCATGGTTACTGAACCAGGCAGCTATAGAAGAACTACTGCAAACAGGTAAGCGCCTCACCGCGCTGCGTGAAGAATACAATGATATTTTTATTCCGGAAGCCTGGCAGCAGGACGTAATGGAGATCAGGCAAAACCTCCTGGCCCATGGACATAAATGGTATAAGTTCATCATTGGCGCTTACAACAAAAGCAACAAACAATTAGCCGCATGCTGTAGATCATCTTTGCCCAAGGGCAATGATAGCAAGCTCCGGTATGTGGATGCGATATTGGAAAGTAAACGCCTCGAAACCACTTTGCAGGAACACGACACCCTGGCTGCAGAGATATTTGGTAGGCGCTGGCAGAAACTAAAGTCCGACTGGTCAGCACTGGAAGCGGTCAACCGTTACCTGCTTATCGTCCACAAACAGATAGCCACAGGCACCTGCCCAAAGATCGTATTGGATTACCTGGAAAAGCACGAAGATCCCGCCATTGCTAAAAAGCACCACGATGCTTTGATGGCTAAAGCGGAACAACATAAAAATGCCACCCAACAGCTGGTCAACAAACTGGTCCTCGATGAATCCCTGCGCTTTGGCAACAAAACTTTATTACAACAACAGTTTGATCAACAAATAACCTTGCTGCAGGAATGGCAAAAAGGAATAGCGGCCATACACCAGGCCATCCTGTGGAATAGCCTTACCGAAACGGGCGCCACAGAAAACCTGCAATCACTTATCAATACAGCCACATATTGGCCACAGGCAAAAGACTTCCTCACCATGTCTGTGCAGAAGACCTGGTATGAATACCTGTTGGAACAGGTCATCATCGATAATCCGGCACTCCGGAAATTCGAACGCGCCAGCCACGAAGAAGTCGTGCAGCAGTTTCGGCAGACGGATAAACTCAACCTCCAATACAACCGTGCCCGTGCAGCCGCACAACATTGGGAAAATATGCCACGCCTCGAAGCAGGCGGCCAGGTCAATACCTTACGTACAGAGTTCAATAAGAAGTCACGTCACAAACCGATCCGTAAATTGGTAGAGGAAGCCGGGCTCGCCATTCAGGCCATCAAGCCTGTATTCATGATGAGCCCCCTGTCCATTGCCAATTTTCTGCCGCCGGGTTCCGTGGAGTTTGATATCGTCATCTTTGATGAGGCCAGCCAGGTACGGCCGGTAGAGGCATTGGGCGCTATCCTGCGGGGTAAACAGCTGGTCGTAGTAGGTGATACCAAACAATTGCCGCCTACCAGTTTCTTCGATTCACTTACCAGCGAGATAGAAGATGACGACAATGTAACCGCCGACTTGCCCAGCATACTGGGTATGTGCGATGCACAAGGAGCGCCCCAAAGAATGTTGAGGTGGCACTACCGCAGCCGCCACGAATCACTCATCATGTTATCCAACCATGAGTTCTATGAAAATAAACTCGTCATCTTTCCCAGCCCCGGTTCAAAACACAGGATGGGCCTGGTGTTCCATCACCTGAAGGATACCATCTACGACAGGGGCAAAACGAGGACCAATCAAAAAGAAGCAGAGATAGTAGCAGAAGCAGTACTTGAACATGCACGCCGCTCCCCCAAACTGAGTTTGGGCGTGGCAGCATTCAGCAGTGCACAAAAACAAGCCATACAGGATGCACTCGAGTCAGGAAGAAGAAAGCATCCTGAACTGGAGCCCTTCTTTACCGCCCATGCGGATGAACCCTTCTTTGTTAAGAACCTGGAAAACGTACAGGGCGATGAGCGCGATGTGATCTTCATCAGCATAGGGTATGGCCGTTCTGCCGATGGCGTGGTGAGCATGTCATTTGGTCCCCTTAACAATGATGGCGGTGAGCGCCGCCTCAACGTATTGATCACCCGGGCCAAACTTCGCTGTGAAGTCTTTACCAACATCACCGCCGATGATATAGACCTCAGCCGCACCACCCGCTACAGCATCCAGGCCCTGAAAAGCTTCCTCTATTTTGCTCAGCATGGAAAACTACACCTGCCCGAAAAGATAGAAGGCTTACCCGCTGATAGTCCTTTTGAAGAAATAGTGGCTGCTAAATTAGCAGCGCTTGGTTATACCGTGAGAAGACAAGTAGGCTCCCGTGGCTATTACCTCGATCTCGCCATTGTGGAGGAGGCCAACCCCGGCAGGTATATACTGGGCATTGAATGTGATGGCGCTGCCTATCATGCAGCCCGTTCGGCTCGTGATAGAGATCGCTTGCGTCAGCAGGTATTGGAAGCCATTGGTTGGCGCATCTACCGCGTATGGAGTACCGATTGGTTCAGAAACCCTGAGCGCGAATTGAAAAGGCTTGTAGACGCCATTGAACAGGCAAAAACACTACAACACATCGACGACGATGTATACGAAGAAGAAGAGGAGGTGATGGAACCCGTGGCGCTTGAAAGAGAAGATATCTCTGATGAGGCCACAGATATTTCCGCTTATGAATTTGCAAAAGTGCCACCGGATATTGCCTCCCTTGAGATCCACCTCCATTCAGTGGGTAAATTATCCATCTGGATCGAAGAGATCGTAAAGGTGGAAAGCCCCGTGCATTTTGATGAAGTGGCCAGGAGGATGATTGAAGCTGCCGGCATGGCCAGGGTAGGCTCCCGCATTCGTGACGCCCTCCTACAGGCCGTGAGATATGCTGAGGCCAACAAATGGATCAGGGTCAGCGAAGACTTTCTCTGGCACCGGGAAATGAAACAACCCAAGCTCCGCGACCGCAGCAAGCTCCCGGCACCAGTTAAAAAGCTTAAATACATTGCCCCTGAAGAATTTATCCTCGCCATCGAAAAATGTGTGCGCGGCTCTATTGCCATTCAACCCGAAGCCGTAGTGCCCCTTGTGGCCCGCCTCTTCGGTTTTGGCAGGGTGACAGAAGAAATGAAAGCTGAAATACTCGGCATGATCGGCAGAAGCCTGCAACAGGGTAATATTTACCAGGAAGGCGACTTTTTAAAAGCAGTTAATTAAATCACTTTTTTTAGGCAATCGTTTGCAATGAAAAAGCCTGTCTAAAGACTTTTTAACAGGGGCGATTGTGACCGATTTGCCCGTTTTTTTAGTTAACTTACGATCATACATTTTTAGGGAAAAGGGATTCCTGATTTCAATATAGCATGTATGATCATCACCGATTGCATCCGCCGGTTCAAGTGGCTGTGGGTAGCCTGCACTCTTTGTACCGCTATCATCATAGCAACAATAGCCTGTAATCCAAAGGCGAGTTCCGGTACTGTCGCCGGAGCCATCAGCTACAACTTTCACATTCGCCCCATTCTTTCTGATAAATGCTTTGTTTGTCATGGGCCCGACGCCAATAAGCGGGCAGCCCACCTGCGGCTCGACAATCCAGAATCAGCCTACGCTCCATTGACGGAGACCAAGGGTGCTTTTGCCATTGTACCCGGCAAACCCGATGAAAGTGAACTTTACAAAAGGATCATCTCTACCGATCCCGCCTACCAGATGCCGGCGGCCGAATCACACCTCGGGCTGCTGAATGAGCGTGAGATCAGCCTCATCAGGAAATGGATACAGCAAGGTGGCAAATACGAAAAACACTGGGCCTTCATGCCACCTGTAAAGTCTGACCTGCCAACAGCGGATGATCAAAAATGGGTAAAAAATGAAGTGGATCATTTTGTACTGGCTGCCATGCAGGAGAAAGGGCTTAAGCCCAACGAAGAGGCGGATAAGGAACGCCTGCTCAAACGCCTGGCCTTCGACCTCACCGGACTTCCGCCCACCATGCAGATGATGGATGATTTTCTCAGCGATGCCAGCCCCAATGCTTATGAAAAGATGGTAGACCGCTTGCTGGCAAACCCTGCTTACGGTGAGAAGATGGCAGTCCATTGGCTGGATGTGGCCCGCTATTCAGATTCTTACGGTTACCAGGACGATAATATCCGCACGCAATGGGCCTGGCGTGATTGGGTCATACATGCATTCAATAAGAACCTTTCCTACGATCAGTTCCTGACCTGGCAAATTGCGGGCGATCTGTTGCCCGAAGCTACTAAAGAGCAGATGCTGGCGACCGGTTTTTTCCGCAACCATAAGTTCACCGAAGAAGGTGGCGTGATCCCCGAGGAATACCGCATAGAATACAACCTCGATAAAACAAAGACCTATGGCAAAGGCATCATGGGCATCACCATCGAATGCGCCCAATGCCACGATCATAAATACGATCCCTTCAGCCAGAAAGATTATTACCAGCTTTTCGCCTTTTTCAACAATACCAAGGAGGTAGGATATGAAGGCGATGTTACCCAGTCGAAGCCTGCCAAGAAGCCCGTACTGCAGATATCGCAGGAGGAGAGACAACAGCTGCTCAACTTCATAAATTATAAAGATACCGGCAGCCTCTTTGTATCTGTGATGGGTGATAACGATACCCTGCGCAAGACCTATGTATTGAAAAGAGGCGCCTATGATGCACCTTCAGCCGAAGTAAGACCTGCAGCGGTCAATGCCATCATGCCTTATGATACTACCCGATACCAGCGCAACAGGCTGGGCCTTGCGCAATGGACCACCAATAAGAACAATCCGCTTACCGCCCGGGTATTTGTCAATCAGCTATGGCAGGAGTTCTTTGGGAAAGGCATTGTAAAGACCACCGGCGATTTTGGTATGCAGGGCGACCTCCCTTCCCATCCCGCCCTCCTGGATTGGATAGCCATTGATTTCATGGAGCACAACTGGGATATTAAAAGGCTCGTAAAGCAAATGGTGATGAGCGCTACCTACAGGCAGTCTACCAAAGTCACTCCTGATAAACTCGCCATCGACCCCGACAATATTTATCTTTCCCATGGACCACGGAATAGACTCCCCGCAGAATTTATCAGAGATATGGTGCTTGCCAGCAGTGGTTTGCTCATCAATACCATTGGAGGCCCCAGCGTAAAACCCTATCAGCCCAAAGGCTTGTGGGAAGCGGCTACTTCCGGTCGGGGAGTGCTGGCCACCTATCAGCAGGATCATGGCGAACAACTATACCGACGCGGCATGTACACCTTTATCAAGCTTACCGTGCCCCCTCCTTCCATGTTGATATTTGATGCCAGCAACCGGGATCAGTGCGAGGTAAAACGATTAAAGACCAATACACCCTTGCAGGCCCTCATCATGATGAATGATCCAACTACCCTCGAAGCTTCCCGTGTATTGGCACAGCAGCTCGAAGCACAAAGCGGATCACCAAAAGATAAAATTGCAACCGCCTTCCGTCGCATTATTTGCCGCAAAGCATCCGACAAAGAGTTGCAGGTATTGCAATCCTATTATGATGAGCAACTGAAACTGTTCACGCAAAAGCAACTCGATGCCGCAAAGACCTTGAAGGTGGGCGAGTATCCCATCATTGATAAACTCGATAGCAACAGCTGGGCGGCCTTAATGAAAACCGTCAATACAATTTATAACCTGGAAGAAGCGATCTCCAAATCATAGGAGAAAGCCTGGCTGCAATGCCTCCGGTTTAAACCATAGTGTATGAAAAAAGAAATGCTGGAACATGGCCTCAACTACAACCGCCGCAAATTCCTATCCAGGCTCAGCCTTGGAATAGGCAGCGTGGCCCTCGGGTCATTGTTGATACCAGACCTTTTCGGTAAAGATCCCGAAGAGGCCATCATAGCAGGTCTTCCCCGTTTTGCACCCAAAGCAAAGCGTATCATCTACCTGTTCCAGAATGGGGCTCCCTCACAATTGGACCTCTTCGATTATAAACCCCTGCTCCAAAAGATGCACGGCCAGGATCTTCCGGCCAGCATACGTATGGGTCAGCGTTTAACAGGTATGACCAGTGGCCAGGAACATTTTCCCCTCGCAGGTTCTGTCTTCCAGTTTGGCGAGTATGGTCAGGCAAGAGCACATATCAGCGAATTACTTCCTCATACAGCAGCTGTGGTAGATGATCTCTGTATCATCAAGACATTGTATACAGAGGCCATCAACCACGATCCCGCACTCACCTTTTTCCAAACAGGTGCACAGGTAGGTAACAGGCCCAGTATGGGTGCCTGGTTGAGTTATGGATTGGGCAGTGAGAACAAGAACCTGCCCGCATTCTGCGTACTCCTGTCAAAGGGCAAAGGCAATGGCCAGGGTGTGTATGGAAAACTGTGGACCAATGGTTTCCTTGATTCCATGCACCAGGGCGTGCAGTTCAGCAGTGGTGAAAATCCTGTGCTGTACCTCAACAATCCCGAGAGCATGGACAAGGCCGACAGACGCAGGATGCTGGATAAGGTAGCCGAGCTCAATCAGTCATCTTATGAAGAGTTTGGCGATCCAGAAATAGCCGCCAAGATCCAGCAATATGAAATGGCCTATCGCATGCAGACGGCTGTGCCGGAAATTACCGATATGAACAAAGAGCCTGAATCCATTATCAAGCTCTACGGGCCCGATTGTCTCGTGCCCGGTTCTTATGCGGCCAATTGTTTGTTGGCGCGTAAGCTTAGTGAAAGTGGAGTTCGCTTTGTACAATTATATCACCAGGGTTGGGATGCACACGATAACCTGCCCGGACAGATAAAGGGACAATGCAAGGATGTAGACCAGGCCAGTGCTGCCCTGATTACCGATCTTAAGCAGCGTGGTTTGCTGGATGAAACACTGGTTATTTGGGGAGGAGAGTTTGGCCGTACCAATTATTGCCAGGGCAACCTTACCAAAGACAATTATGGAAGAGATCACCATCCCCGTTGTTTCACCGTATGGATGGCAGGTGGTGGTGTGAAGCCTGGTGTGTATGGCGAAACAGATGAGTTTGGTTACAACATTGCCAGTAACCCTGTGCATGTGCATGACTTTCATGCCACCATTTTGAATTTGATGGGCCTCAACCATGAGCAGCTTGTTTTTAAACACCTCGGCCGCCGCTATCGCCTTACCGATGTCGCCGGCAATGTGGTCAAAGACCTGATAGCGTAAATTAACAACTGTCAGGCTGAGGCCCGCAGAGCGGGATAAACTCTGTCGAAGCCGCCTCAGTCGCTAGCCTCTGGCTTTGTACACCTTAAAACCAACCATTACTGACTGGCATGAAACTAAAAAAAGGAATTGCCGTATCCCTCTTACCGCTCAACGTATTGCTGCTGTTCTTCCTGTGCTTTAGTAGCAGGATCGTTGTTCCTGCATGGCTCCAGGTGCCCGGTCGCACCCATCCGTTGCTGCTCCATTTTCCCATCGTATTGATCTTATTGTATGTTGCATGGATATGGTTTGCTCCCCGCGATATAAAAAACGCACCCTGGTACAAAACCATTGCTGAAGCGCTCCTCATAGCAGCTGCTTTCACTGCGGTGATCACCGCTTTGACCGGATTCCTTTTATCAAAAGAACAGGGATATGAGGAAGGTACAGTAGACTGGCACAAATGGTTGGGCGCTACACTTTCTTTCCTGCTTTATATAATTTATAGCTTCCGCGAAAAGATACGCTCCTCTTTGCTCCTGAACACCACGATGCTGGCAATAACCGTATTGTTGGTGCTGGCCGCTCACCTGGGTGGTACCATAACCCATGGACAGAACTTTGTGCTGGCCCCTGTCACCCCCGATAAGCAAAAGCCCGTACCCCTCCTCGAAGAGGCTGTGGTGTATGCAGATATTATTGAGCCCATCCTTCAAACCAAATGTATGAGCTGCCACAACAGCAGCAAGTCCAAAGGTGAGCTTACTATGGAAACCAAAGAAAGTTTGCTCAAAGGCGGAAAGAGTGGCTTGTTATGGGATACTGCAAAGGGAGACCTGGGACTTCTGATGCAACGTGTCCATTTACCCGAAGAAGCAAAAAAACACATGCCGCCCATTGGAAAACCGCAGCTCACGGCCTTCGAAATAAGCCTCCTCAAAGCCTGGATCAGAGGTGGCGCTTTTTTCGACAAAAAGGTCATGGAGCTGCCTGATGGCGATACCCTGCGAACACTGGCCGCCACTATGCTGAGGACAGCAGAAGAAGAGACCTACGATTTTGAAGCACCTGACGATAAGCAGGTAAAACAATTGAGCAACAACAACCGCGTCATCACACCACTGGCTGCAGGCTCTCCCGCATTGGTGGTCAGTTTCTACAATCGTGGTTTTTATAATGTGAAGGAGCTTGAAGCATTACGTCCGCTGGAAACACAGATCGTTGCTTTGAACCTCGACAATATGCCCGTTAAAGATGAAGACATGTCTATCATTGCCCGCTTAAAGAACCTTCGTAAGCTCAACCTCAACTTTACAACCATCACAGGTAATACATTGTCTGAATTGAAGCAACTGAAGCAACTGAAAAGCTTATCACTGACAGGTACACCGGTAAAAGCAGAACAGGTAAAGACACTCGAGGCCCTGCCCCAGTTAAAAGCCGTTTACATTTGGAATACTGGCATCAACGATCAACAGGCAGCTCAGTTACAGCAGGCTCATCCTGCCGTTCATTACCATACCGGGTTTAAGGATACTGCTACTTTAAAGATCATTCCACCTGTTATTGAAAATGAAGACCAGGTATTTACAGCACCTGTGCCGTTGAAAATGAAGCATTATATTAAAGGAGCCGAGATTAGGTATACGCTAGATGGTAAGGATCCGGACAGTGCTACTTCTCCCATATACGGTAAGGAGTTTTTGCTACAGGAAACAGGTCTCGTGAAGGCCCGGGCATTCAAACCAGGATGGATAGGAAGCGAGGTGGTGCAACAGCGTTTTTTCAAATCTACTTTCAAGGCTGACAGCGCCGTTATTTCACCCGATCCTGATCCCAGCTTCAGGGGGAAGGGTGGCAAGACTATCATCGATCTGGTGAAGAGCGACCTTAATCATGGTAATGGAAAATGGATTGGCTATCATGGTCAGCAGATAACAGCTGTTTTGCTGTTCAATCAACCCCGGAATATCAGCAGCCTTTCCATCAGTATGATCAAGTCTGTAAATGAACATATTTTCCCGCCGGCAGCTGTGCAGGTATGGGGAGGTAGGGATAAGGATCATTTGTCGCTCTTGCAGACCCTTCGTCCCCCTGCGCCGGCTAAAGAAGATCGGGGTAAGGAAAATATCTTGTTGGATAGCCGCTTTGCGCCCAGGGAAATCAGCTACATCAAACTCGTGTTCACACCCATTGCCAATATTTCCGGATGGATCAAAGATAAGGGCGCCAAAAGCTGGCTCTTCATCGACGAGGTCTTTATCAATTGAGATGAGGTCGTTGTTAATTGAGATGAGGTACATCATTTGAAAAAGCAGGCCACTTGCAAGCCTGCTCTTTCATGCTATATTCTTAAACTGATGCAAGTCCTTCGGATCAAAGCTAATGGCTAAAAGCTAATACCTAACAGCTAACACCTACTTCCCCGCCGTCTTTCCCTTTTCCCCTACAACAATAGCTGCCAGTACATATCCATTAGGAAGCTCTTTGGAAGAATAAAACAATTGCAGTTTGCCTTGTTTGTTCTTTTGAAGATCCAGGATATCCCCTACTTTACAGTTCATGGTTGATTTGGCAGTCTTGCCATCACCAAAGTGCCATTCTTTTAAGGTCTTGTTATTTTCATCCTTAATGGCAATACTTCTGTCTTTGCCGGGCTGGCCGCAATGACTGTAATAAACACTGAGCTGATCATTATAATTGGCCTTGCCCAGCTCAAAACTTTTGGTACCCTCTTTCATGGCTACATGTTGTTCAAACACCAGTTTATTGTTCAGGAAAATACTGAAGCTATCGCCGCCACGATAAGAAGAGAAGGAGAATAAAGTAGCGCATATGGCCAGTAAAGCCAATGTTTTGGCTGCTATACCGTTGCTGTTGTTGAGTTTCATAAAAGTTATTTTTGAAGTGAATAATTACATTACACCACAAAAAAACAGCTAAACCAGCCCCTGGTATAATTACTTTGACGAACCAGCTACTAACCTTGACGATTCGCAGAAAATGGCTTTACCTCCTCACAAACTCCAGCTTATTATACACCGCACTGCCTACTTTGCCATCATTACCCACTTTAAATTGTAGCGGCTCTCCCGATCCAGGTATCAATTCTACACGGATCGATTCTTTAAGCGTATAAGGAGTTGATACACATTTCATGTTTCCCATTTTCACAGCCAGCGCATTTTCTTTCGTAGATACTTCGATTACTCCATAATAGGGGTGTTCATATTGTCCTGTATAGGCTTCCAGCGGTTGTGATAACTGTGATACTCTTTGAGCCCGTTTGGTAAACTCTTCCTGGTATCTTTTCTTAGAGTTGTCAAAAGCCGTCACCAGTTGCTTCAACTGTTGTTCATAGGCTTCATCAAAATTGCCTTCCTTTTGCAGCCACCAGTCATAAGCGTAAGTAGACAGCAGGCTCGTTGACCTGCCGCCGATATTGCCATCATTGACAATGATGGCCACCCCCAGCTTTTTATCGGGCATAAAAGAAACATGACTGCGGAAACCTGGAAAGCCGCCAAAATGATAGATCACTTTTTCCTGCTTATAACTTCCTATTTGCCAGCCAAGTCCATATTGCCCTTCTCCCGTAAATGGTTCTACATCACGCTCTGTATTGGTATAGCCCGTATGGCAGGCTTTCATAACGGCGGCGGGTATAACCTGCCTGCCATTCAGCTTGCCCTGATTGATATTTACACGAAGCCATACCGACAGGTCCTTGAGGGATGTATATATGCCGCCGGCCGATTGCATGGTATTGTCCTGCTTGTCGAGCCAGCCGCGCACAGGCCCTTTTTCTCCATAAGCCATATAAGGGATTGCCACCGTCCATTTCTTGCTCGCTGCCTTGGATATATATGCCGTGGTGTGGTGCATGCCCAAAGGTGTAAACAATCTTTCCTGCAACAGGTCCTGCCATTTCTTCCCAAGATATTGTTGCAGCAAAACTGCATAGATATTATAGCCCAGGTTGTCGTAATTGTATTTGCCATAATTGCTATCCACCAGCTTTGTTTCATCCTGGAACACTTTTAAGATGGCAGGAGGTTCAATAGCGCCGGTATACGCCATCCTGAAAGTAAGCGCATCATTCGTAATGCCACTTGTATGCGTTAGCAGGTTGCGGATCGTAACCTTGTCTGGAATGCTATTTTTAAAAGCGATGTCCGGTGCATATTTCCGCATCGGATCGTCCAGCTTGATGCTGCCTTCCTGGTCAAGCATGGCCGCTGCCATCGCGGTGAATGATTTGGTGGCCGAAGCGATATAATACAACGTGTTTTCGTCTGCTTTGACCTGTTGTTCGCGGTTGGCCCAACCATAGGCCTTCATAAATACAGGTTGATCATCCTTCACTACCACCATGATGACGCCAGGGATCTCCGGGATACCTGTTAGCATCCGGTTAATAAAACTGTCTGTTTTTTGGGTAAATTCTTTGGCTTGCTTTTGAGCAAACTGACTTTGGGCAGCACTACTGTACACCAATACTGCAGCGATAATAAGGGCTATACTTTTCGGACGCATATTTTTAGGAGTAAAATTAGAGCTCCCTGGTCCCCTCGTCTTGAACAAATGAAACCTTTACCCCCCGTTCATCATTCTCCTGAATCCCCCCGGCGTACAGCCCACCAGGCTTTTCACGGCCCGGCTGAGGTGGCTCTGGTCCGCAAATCCTGCATCATAGGCAATGGCAGACAATGACTTCTGCGTAAGCGCCAGTTCCTGCAAGGCAGTGGCCACCCGGGTATATTGCCTGAATTGTACCGGCGATAAAGCATATTCCTTTTTGAATCCCCGTGCCAGCGACACCCGGTGCAGCGAAAGCTGTTCCGACAAGGTCTGGATCGTTTGTGGCGTATCCAGATCCGTCTCCAGCAGCTTTTTCAGGGTCGACCGCCACATGGCAGGACGCGTATAATGCGCTTGTCCCAGCCTGGCCAGGGTAGTGAAGAAGTCTTCAAAGAGGGCCATCAGCCTTTTTTCATCCCTTATCCCCTGCATTTGCGTCCATAACCGGATGCCCAATACATGAATGGCCGGGTGATTGATCCATTGCCAGCTATCGAAGCGATCCGTCAGCAGCGAATTGTCATTAAAACTGATCGAAAGCAGGCGTAAAGCCGTAGGCCCAAAGGTGTTTTCATGCACTACATCATTGGGCTTTATCACCACACTGTTGCGCGTAGCTTTTGCTTCCCCCTGTTCCGTCGATTCCCACAACTCCCCGTCCAGTATAATGCTGATCCGGGATAGCTTGTCCTTGTGCGGAGCCATGTATAAACCAGGCGGATATACCGAATGCTCCACATTAAAACGGTCAAAATGTAATATGTTGCTGTCCCTGCCCATACAATCCATTGAATGCTTACAAAGTACAAATTGTGCTCCATTTATAACTTTTTTCTCCTATCTACTCTCCGGTGGCGTATTTTAGCTTCCATTAAACCCACCCTCATTATGAAGTTGCTCGTTTCACTGACCTTGTTCCTGTTTTTGGCCACCATAGCGCCGGCACAGAAAAAGAACCTGACGCCCGATGATTATGGTAAATGGCAAACCCTCAGTTTTGCCGACGTTTCCGCCAACGGAGAATGGGTGGCCTATATCGTGGCTTCCCAGGAAGAAAATGACACCCTATACGTAGTTAACAGGCTCACCAATAAAACCTATAAGCTGGAGTTTGCCACCAACTTCGAGTTGTCCAAGGACAACCAATGGATTGCCTGGCAGATCGGCGTTTCTTATAAGGAAGCCGAAAAACTCCGTGATCAAAAACAACCCATCCGTTATAAAATGGGTCTGCTCAATCTTGCTACCGGTAAAAAGGAGATTGTACAGGATGTTTCCGCCTTCCGTTTTTCCCGCAGTGGTAAGCTCCTCGCCATCAGCCTCGAGCCACCAAAGGAAAACAAAGACAAAGGCGCTGTATTATTGTTAAGAAAACTTGCCGATAGCAGCACCCGTACCATCGGTAATGTGACCGCATATTCCTTCAACAAAAAAAGCGACTTCCTCGCCTACATCGTAGAGTCAGCTAATATTGCCGGCAACTCTGTGGAATTGTTCAACCTCGATAACTACTCCCTGAAGATCATTGCAAGCGATACCTGCAAGTTTTCCAAACTCACCTGGCAGAAAGAAGGAGAGGGGCTTGCCTTTTACAAAAGCTTTAAAAAAGAAACCTATGAAGAAGAGAACGCCATGGTATATGCTTATGTAAACATTTACAAAGCACCGGCATTGAAGATCTTCAACGGTACCACTTATAAAGGTTTCCCGGACAGTATGCGCATCAACAATGCATCCAACCTAGTACTTAGCGACGATATGACCGCTGCCTTCTTCGGTATCAAAAGCTGGACGGCCAAACCTAAAAAGGAAGATAAAAAAGCAGGCGATACCAGCAAGCTAAAAGCCGATACGACTAAAAAAGCCGATCTCGCTAAGAAGACCGATTCCACAAAGAGTGTAGCAGCGGCACCAAAGAAAGAAGATAAGCTGGCGGCTGTAGACGTATGGCATTGGAAGGATACAGAAATTCAACCCCGCCAGAAAATAACTTACACCCAGGACAAAGACCTTAGCCTCCAGGCTGTATGGAACATCGACAACAACACTTACTTTCAGCTGTCCAAAGACGATGCGCCCTACGCCTCCTATAGCGACAACAGGAAAGTGGCAGTAGTATATACAAATAAGAAGTACAAGCCCGCCTTCAAAGAAGATTATGCCGACTATTACCTGGTGAATACCCGTACAGGCGAACAAAAACTATTGTTCGAAAAAATGCTGTCAGGGTTCTTCACTGCTCCCCAACCTTCTACCGAAGGAAAGTATGTAGTGTACTTTAAAGACAAAAACTGGTGGAGTCAAAATACCGTTACTGGCCAGGCCATCAACCTTACTGAAAAAACAGGCGCTGCTTTCTGGAATACCCGTGATGATCATCCTGCTACCAAACCTCCTTATGGTTTTGGCGGATGGATCAAAGGTGATAAAGAATTCCTGGTATATGATGAATACAATGTATGGGCCCTCAATCCTGATGGCAAAGGCGCACGCAAGCTCACCGATGGCGAAAAAGAAGAAACCCAGTACCGTTTATACCGCCTGGATTTTGAAGATCCCTTTATTGATGACACCAAGCCCATCTACTTTTCTGCCTATGGCGATAAGAACAAGAAGTTTGGCTTCTACAAGCTGGAGAAAAACAAGGTAAGCAAATTGTTGTTTGAAGATGCTACCCTCACCAGGCTCAACAAGGCTAAAGATGCCAATGTATTTACGTATTCAAAGCAGGACTACAACGTATCACCTGAGTTGTATGTAACCGAAAACTTTACCGACAACAAAAAAGTAGTATCCACCAATCCCCAGCAACAAAACTATTATTGGGGTAAAAGTGAACTCGTGAGCTTTACCAACAAGAAGGGAAAGCAAATGCAGGGAGCCCTGTTCTATCCTGCTAATTATGAGCCCGGCAAGAAATATCCCATGATCGTATACATCTATGAGATATTGTCCAATACCGTGCACCAGTATATTTCCCCTTCTGTAAGAAGCGCCTACAATACCACCAACTATACCACCAACGGTTATTTCATTTTCAGGCCCGATATCGTGTATGATATCAACGAGCCCGGCACCAGTGCGGTAGATTGTGTGGTGCCCGCTGTAGAGCAGGTATTAAAGACAGGTATGATCGATAAGGACAAGATCGGCCTGATGGGTCATAGCTGGGGCGCTTATCAAACCTCTTTCATCATCACACAAACCAACCTCTTCAAGGCTGCTTGTGCCGGTGCACCCCTTACCGATCTCATCAGTATGTCTTTGTCTATCTATTGGAACAGCGGTACACCCGATCAAAAGATATTCGAAACCAGCCAGGGTCGTTTCGATGGTCCCTGGTATGAGCGTATGGACGCTCATATGCGCAACTCGCCGATGTTCAATGCGGATAAGATCAAGACACCTTTGCTCGTAGCTTTTGGCGATAAAGATGGCGCGGTAGACTGGCACCAGGGTATTGAAATGTATGGTACCATGCGCCGCATGGAAAAAGAACATGTGATGCTCGTATATGCTGACGAGAACCATGGCCTGGCCAAAAAAGAAAACCAGATCGACTACCAGAAGCGTCAGCGCGAATGGTTCGATCACTTTCTGTTGGGTAAGCCTGCTCCGGCCTGGATCACGGAAGGCACCAGCTACCAGGATAAAATGAAAGCAGTAGAGAAAGAAAGCAAATCAACTCAATAAGATCGTTTAGTGATAATGAAGAAAGTTATTGTTACAGCCAAAGTGCACAATTACCTCGTGGAACAACTGCAACTCAAAGGGTTCACAGTGGAATATGTTCCCCAGATCACCTATGAAGAATTGTTGCAGCAAATAGGAGAGGCTACCGGTTTGATCGTTACTACCCGGTTGAAGATCGACAAGCCAATGCTTGATAGGGCTGAAAAGCTCCAGTGGATTGGCCGTCTCGGCAGCGGCATGGAATTGATCGACGTGCCTTATGCGCAGACTAAAGGCATCACCTGTGTGAGTAGCCCCGAAGGCAATCGCAATGCAGTGGGAGAGCAGGCCCTGGGCATGTTGCTCAGCCTCATGAATAAACTCAACTCCAGCATGCAGGAGATACGTGAAGGCAAATGGATCCGCGACCTCAATCGTGGCACCGAATTGACGGGCAAAACAGTTGGGATCATCGGATTCGGTAATACCGGAGGTGCTTTTGCCAAAGTACTTGCCTCCTTCGATGTCACCATCCTGGCGCACGATAAGTATAAGTTCGGTTTTGCCAAAGGGTTGGTTAAAGAGGCCAATGCTGAGCAGGTAGCGCGGTATGCTGAAGTGATCAGCTTGCACCTTCCCTTAACTGAAGAAACCTATCATTACGCCAATGATGAATTCTTCAATTCCCTGGAGCGTACTCCCTATTTCATCAATACTTCCCGGGGTAAGGTGCACCATACAGCTGCTCTGATCCGGGCATTAAAGAATGGAAAGATTGCCGGTGCTGCGCTCGATGTGCTGGAAAATGAAAAGCTGCCAACCTATACCGACGAAGAAAAGCAGCAGCTCGACTGGCTCCTGGCTCAACCCAATGTGTTGATCACACCGCATATTGCCGGTTACAGCCATGAAGCCTTTTATAAGATGGCTAAAGTGGTGTTGGATAAACTGGGCATATAACGGCCAGGATAGGGTTTGTGTACCGTTCACACGAATTGCCCGCTCCAGCAGCATGTTTTACAAGACATTACAGTGCTGAGGGGCTTACAGCGATCCGGTAATTCCAGGCAACAATATTCCGGGCTATTGGAGCAGTATTTGGGAATTTAATCATAAATTTGCTTTGTTAGACAATCATGCAACGCTTCAGCGGGATACCTGAGGCGTTGTTCTTTTTTTCTGTTACCGCAAGCCGGAAGCGCTTCCGGGTAAAAAATAAGGAGGTTTTTATGAGTAGTGTTTTGTATGTAAGTAAGGAAACACTTGAGCAAATGAAAGAAGAATTGTTGCGTATGCGTACGGTAGACAGGCCCGCTGCCGCCCGCGCAATTGCTGAAGCACGTGAAAAAGGTGACTTGAAGGAAAATGCAGAATACGATGCTGCCAAAGAAGCCCAGGGTATCCTGGAAGCTAAAATAAAGAAATTGGAAGGCGACCTTGCCAGCGCCCGTATCCTCGATGCAGACAATGTAGATACCAGCAAGGTGTCCATTCTTACCAAGGTTACCCTTAAGAATTTAACAACCAAAAAAGAACTCACCTACCAGATCGTTTCTGAGAAGGAGGCCGATCTGAAGCTCGGTAAAATATCCATTACCTCACCCATTGGCAAAGGCTTGTTGGGCAAAGTAGTGGGAGACGTAGCAGAAGTGCAGATACCCGCAGGTGTGGTAAAGTTCAAGATCGAAAATATCACCGTATAATAAAATTATTCCTATACAACGATAGCCCCGCCCACCAGCGGGGTTTTTTGTTAGCTTTGTCTCATGAAAGGCTTCTCTTTCATACGACTGAAATCTGCATTGATTAACCTTATTTCCAAAATGACTGGCGGTATGACCATTTTTTCAAAGATCATAGCGGGAGAAATACCTTCCTATAAAATAGCTGAGAACGATAAGTTCTTCGCCTTTCTCGACATCTTTCCCTTAGTGGAAGGTCATGTGCTGATAGTCCCCAAAACAGCAATAGATAAATTCTTTGATGTGCCGGATGAGTACCTGGCCGAAATATTGCTCTTTGCAAAACCCATTGCGCATGCTATTGAAAGCGCGATCCCCTGCAACCGCTGTGGTATTTCTGTGGTAGGACTGGAAGTGCCTCATGCCCACCTTCACCTGATGCCCATTAATACGGCCGATGACCTCAATTTCACCCGGGGAAAACTGAAGCTCAGCCCTGATCAGCTGAAAGCCATCCAGGAAAAGATTGTTGCGAAGCTGTAAGAGAAGTCCGTAAGTCAGTAAAGTCCGTAAGTCGGTAAGTAATACAGTAGTTGCGTTGATGTTTTTCTTCCGGTCTTCCCGACTTCCGGTCTTTCCGACTGGTTTTCCTACTTCTTCACCCTTCCCGGATTCGCTTTAATAAAATCCCCCCAACCCTTTACCTTGCTGCCGGTATCCTGGCGTACCATCCGCTCCTGGTAGTGATGGCATACTGCTACTGCCAGTGCATCTGAAATATCATGGTTGGAAATAACGGTATCCTGTAGCTTTAGTATCGTTTGTAGCATCTTCCACACCTGGTCCTTATCTGCATTACCGTTGCCTGTAATGGATTGCTTTACCTTTTTAGGAGAATATTCGTGTACCGTTAGCCCGGCACCCATAGCGGCAGCAATAGCTACCCCCTGTGCCCGGCCCAGTTTGAGCATACTTTGTACGTTCTTGCCGAAGAAGGGAGCTTCAATGGCAAAGTATTGCGGCTTAAAAGTGACGATGAGCGCTGTGATCTTCTGGTGAATGAGCTGAAGCCGTTCATAGTGGTCTTTTTTGTTGCTCAGCCGCAGTACATCCATGTCGAGTACCGTTATCTGTCGGGGTGTGGCGGCAATGATACTATACCCCATCATCAGCGTACCAGGGTCGATGCCAAGAATTATTTTCGGTGAGTTTTGCAAGGAGTGGGTCAATTCAGTTTATTTTGTATCTCATTTCGTTTGTCAGGCTGAGCCTGTCGAAGCCGGCTTCGACAGGCTCAGCCTGACAACATAACTTATAGCCGCTGAACAAAAATATCAAAATAATCCTCAACTATGTGATTGGCCCGTTGGTGTTCTGCCTGCTGGCCTGGTCTATTTACCTTCAATTGCAGCGTCAGCCCAATTGGAAAGCGTCTTTCCTTCATATCCGGCATGCACTCACCGGACCAGCAATATGGAAATTATGGCTGGCCATCATCTTAATGCTTGTAAACTGGGGTATCGAGGCGCGCAAATGGCAGGTGGTTATTCGTCGTATACAGCCGATCTCATTTATTCAATCCTGGAAAGCCATCTTTACAGGTACTACGATGGCGTTTTTTACTCCCAACAGGATAGGGGAATATGTTGGCCGGATCTTATACATCGAGGACAATAAGCGCATCCAGGCCATTTCCCTCACCATTGTTTGCAGCATTGCTCAATTACTTGTTACCCTTCTGGCAGGATTGGGGGGGCTTGTATATATGAAAGCCGTCATTGCTGCAAAACAGCCTGCGGATGTTTCACTGTTATTCTGGATAAATACCCTCCTTTGGATTACCGCTTTTGGTACAGTTATTTTAACATTATTTTATTTCCGGTTGGCATGGCTCGTAAAATGGATCGAAAAAATACCCAGAATTGAACGGTTTGTTCGTTATATAAGGGTTTTAGATTCCTTTAACGCAACTATCCTGCTACACATTTTGTCTTTATCTGTAGCCCGTTACCTCGTATTTATCGGGCAATATTATTTGCTCTTTGCAGTTTTTGACGTGTCGTTGACGCCCGGACAGGTTTTTGCATCCATAGGGGTGGTTTTCCTCGTGCTGGCAGTGGTGCCTACCATCGCTGTTATTACCGAACTGGGCGTAAGGTGGAAGGCCAGCATCGAGTTGGTACAATTTTTTAGTACCAACACATGGGGGGTATTGGCTACCTCGTTGTCTGTATGGGTTATTAATTTAGTAATACCTGCGTTGATCGGTAGTTTGCTAATTTTAGGAATCCGTATCTTCAGGAACAGGTAAAGCGAGTATGAACCCCGTAATATTGATTCATATTATTTAAGAATAAGACCTTTACATGAAACTATATCGACCTTTGGCTTTCTTCCTGCTTACGGTAATCAGCTTTCCTATCCGGGCGGGTAATGGATCGGGCAATGGTTTTTGCGATATCCGCAACACTGCCTTCCAGGCCAGCGAAACATTAACATATAAGGTTTTTTATACCGTAGCAGGCGCCTTCTTCGGTGCAGGCGAAGCCACTTTCAGATCCAATATAGAACGCCTCAATAATAAGCCTGTGTATCATATTATAGGGGAAGGAAGTACCTATAATTTTTATGACGGTATTTTCAAAGTGCGGGATAAATATGAAACTTTTATTGATACCGCTACTTTCCAACCTTACCGTTTTGTTCGTAATGTGAACGAAGGCAGTTATAAAAAATACGAACACGTCGATTTCAACAAGACCACCAATGCTGCCGTTACCAACGATGGAGTGTTCAAAGTACCCGAATGTGTACAGGATGTGTTGAGTGCCATTTACTACGCCCGCAATATTGATTTCAATAAATACAAGCCCAACGATAAGATCAATTTCTCTTTATTCCTCGACAAAGAGGTCTTCGAAATGTACATCCGTTACCTGGGTAAAGAAACTGTGAAGACCAAATACGGGAAATTCAGGGCTATCAAGTTCAAGCCCCTGCTCATCAAGGGAACCATTTTTGAAGGCGGAGAGAAAATGACCGTATGGGTAAGTGATGATCCAAATCATGTGCCCCTCCGGGTGGAGAGCCCCATCTCAGTGGGTAGTGTAAAAGTGGATATGATCAGCTATCGTAACCTTCGTTACCCGCTTACATCACTCATCGACCTGCGCTAAACACGGAGTGTCGCAAAAGCAGTTTGCGTTAATTCGTGTAATTCCCCTAAAACTCTTGTTATAGGTCAGCCAGTCTGAACGTTTCCTTAACGCGTATGCCTTTCTCTGTCATCTGCAGCGTGCAGCATTCATTGACAGGGTCGTGTTCGAAGTAGAGGATATAATCTTTCTCAACAGCTTCTGTGAGAAAAGCCTTCTTTTCCTGTAAAGTAGTGAGGGGGAACATGTCATAAGCCATTACATAAGGCAGCGGAATATGGCCTGTAGAAGGCAGCAGATCAGCCATGAAGAGGAGAGTACGGTCTTTGTATTGTACCTGTGGCAACATCATTGCATCGGTGTGGCCATTCACAAACCGCACGGACATTTGTTTGCCGAAATCTATTCCATCTAATGGCTCTATAAACTTCAACTGCCCGCTCTGTTCTATGGGCAGTATATTTTCTTTGAGAAAAGACGCTTTTTCCCGCTCATTCGGCTTGGTGGCCCATTCCCAATGCCTGAGGTTGCTCCAGTAGGTAGCATGCTTAAAGGCAGGCACAAGTTTGTCTCCTTCCCGTGCAATGCTGCCGCCGCAATGGTCAAAGTGCAGGTGCGTGAGAAATACATCCGTTATGTTATCCCGGTGAAAGCCCAGCTTTTGAAGAGAGCCATCGAGCGAATCATCGCCATGCAGGTGATAATGCCCCATGAATTTGGCATCCTGTTTATCGCCAATCCCGTTGTCTACCAGGATCAGCCGGTTGCCATCTTCGATCAGCAGGCAGCGCATGGCCCAGCTGCAAAGATTGTTCTCGTCGGCGGGATTCAGTTTGTTCCAGATGCTCTTGGGCACCACGCCAAACATAGCACCGCCATCCAATTTGAAATTCCCTGTATGAACACTATGTAGTTTCATCTTCAGATAGCTTTTTGACGATTCTGTCTATGCAGCGCGGAATATAACCAGATTAGCCCAATGGCAAAGAAAACGATTAACGACAATACCGATGTTTTCATACTGCCGGTCATCTCTTCTATGAAGCCAAAGCTAAAAATGCCGATCACAATGGCAATCTTCTCCGTGAGGTCATAATAACTAAAGAACGAAGCGGTGTCTTTTGTTTCAGGCATCAGCTTGGAATAGGTAGACCGGCTCAGCGATTGAATACCACCCATTACCAGCCCTACCGCTATAGCCAGCCCGTAGAAATAATATTCCGGGTCTACCCCGTTTTCCTTCAGTACAGCCGTATAATAAGCCGCCACACATATAAAGATCCAAAGGATTACCACTCCCATCAATACTTTCAGGTTGCCATACACAGCCGATAACCTCGACATGCCCCAGGCGCCGATAATAGCCACCAGCTGAATAATCACTACGGTAATGATCAGTTTTGTCTCATTCAGCCCCAGCATCTTGCTGCCAAACATGGTAGCTGCCAACATCACCGTTTGTACTCCCATGCTGTAGAAAAAGAACCCGCGTAGAAAGCGCTTCAGCACAGGCATCAGTTTCACCTGGCCATACACCTTTTTGATCTCCCGCATGCTTTCTTTGAATACCCCGTCAGTATGCTTTTCAATAGATGGAATGGACACTGGTAGTACCCGGAAAGTGATCTGTGCAAAGCCCAGCCACCAGAGCCCTGTAAGCAGGAAGGTAAGGCGGGAAGCCAGTCCGGCACTCGGCAATACCAGCACCAGTACAAAGCCAATGATCTGCAGCAATACACTTCCTATATAGCCAAATGAATACCCGCGCGCACTGATCCGGTCCCTGTCTGCTTCCGCAGCTATTTCGGGTAAGTAGGAATTATAAAATACCAGGCTGCCGCAATAACCAATAGCAGCCAGGATGAAGAAGAATATGCCAAACTCCACATTCGCGCCATTGAAAAGGTACAAAGCACTGCAACCGATGGCGCCCATGTAGCAAAAGAATTGCATGAACCGTTTCTTATTGCCCCGTGTGTCGGCAATAGAGGTCAGCAGGGGATACAATAAAGCTATGACCAGATAGGCGAATGCAATCGCATAGTCATACAATGCTGAGTTGATGAACTTCCTGCCAAGAAAGCTGATGTCATCACTCTTGAAGTGATCTTTCGTAGCAGCATTAAAGTAGATAGGGAAGAACGTTGTTGTAATAACAAGGTTGTACACGGAATTGGCCCAGTCGTACATGGCCCATCCGTTAATTACTTTTTTGGAAGCAGTTTGCATGGCAGAAGGGTTTATAACATACTATAAGCTGTCACCAGGCCGCAGGGGGCCGCCTTACTCACGCTGTTATCACCTGGGTATAGATCAGGATCAGCAGTACAATACCGGCAATGATACGGTACCAGCCAAATAAACGGAATCCACGTTTTTGTAAAAAGCCAATAAAGAACTTGATGGCCAGCATGGCCACCACAAAGGCTACGATATTGCCTACAATAAAGGCGTATAAATTATCAGATGAACTTAAGATCAGTTCATAGCCCTTTTGTGCGGTACCCGAACCATCCCAGTCTTTAACAAACAACGAATAGCCGCTGGCCGCACACATGGTGGGCACTGCCAGGAAGAAAGAGAATTCCGCGGCCAGCTTACGCGTCAGCTTTTGCTGCATACCTCCAATGATCGTGGCCGCACTGCGGCTTACGCCTGGTATCATAGCAATACACTGCCAAAGGCCGATCGCAAAGGCCTTGCCATTGCTGATCTTTTCCTCCGTGTCGATGGTGCTTGTAGCCTGCTGGTTGAATATCTTGTCCACAAACAACAGGAAAATACCGCCCACCAGCAGCGTGATGGCCACTGTGGTAGGACTTTCCAGTAATGCGTCGATCTTGTCAGAAAAGAAATAGCCCAGCGTAATTGCTGGTATTACTGCAATGATCAATTTCAGGTAGAACTGCCAGCGTGTGAAATCAAAAAACTTCTTCCAGTACAAAACCACTACGGCCAGGATGGCTCCCAACTGAACAGCTACTTCAAAAAGTTTGGTGAATTCCTGCTTGTGAATATCCATCAGGCTGCTGGCGATGATCATATGCCCGGTGGAAGAAATAGGAAGATATTCGGTAATGCCTTCTACAATAGCGATGATAATAGCCTGGAGTATACTCATGGGGAAATTTGAAAATTGGATAACCTGAAAATGTGCTTGTGCGGCCAGCCGTTATGAACCGGCCTTCATTTTCAAATTTCCAAACTGATATCCTTTCAAATTATTGCTTCGGTTTCCGGAAAATGGCAAATACTTCGATGCCCAAGCCAAGCAGGATCACGATAGGGGCCAACGTAATGCGCCGGAAGCTATACACTTCATCATTGGTAAATACATTCGGGTCTTTGCTATTACCTCCTGCCATCAGCAGCAGGCCCAGCAGCATTACCACCAGTCCGGCGAAGATCCAGATATAGTTCTCCTTCCCAAACAGGGTATTCGGAGTTTGCTTTTTTTCAGTCGTTAACTTTTCAGCCATTATCCAATGAAATTAGGGCTGCAATATAGGAAATTAGGCAGAAGAGACAAGATTAAGGTACAGCAATTTAGGATTCCCGTTTCCCGCCAGGCTGGCGGCTGGTACGCTCCCTAACCCCTTGAAAATGAAAAGGCCGGCGGAACTTTCTCCGCCGGCCTTTTACAATCTATTCGTGAACCGTATTCCTGCCCGCAGCTTAATACAGGTCATCCAATTTCATTTTCAAGTATTTCACCACACTCCGGTAGGTGCTGAACAGCGAAATACTGATGCCCAGCAGTACCAGGAAGGCAAACAACAAAACCAGCTTCCCATTATCCCGCAGGTCGCGCAGGTAGGGCAGGAAATACTCGCTCAGCATCATCACCACGTAAATGATGGCAATAGCCACCACAGCCGAAATAGTACCGTTGATGATGGCCCTTACCGTCATGGGACGGGCTATAAACCCCCGTGTAGCACCCACCATCTGCATGGTTTTGATGATAAACCGGTTGCTGTACATGGCAAGCCGGATGGTATTATCGATCAGTACGATGGAGAAAATACAGAAAATGCCCGCCAGGATGGCAAAGGCGATCAGCCCCACCCTTACGGAAGAGCTCATTTTTTCCACTACAAAGGCCGGGTATTGGACACTCTCGATCACCATGGACTGCTTTTCCAGTTCGGCCTTGATGGCTGTCACACTATCCCTTTGTACATAATTGCTTTTCAGGTTCAGGTCAAAAGAGGCAGGCAGGGGATTTTCGTCCAGCAGCTCCTTAAAATCGTTTTCTCCGCTTTTCAGCCAGCGTTGTTTGGCGGCTTCCTTATCGATATATTCGTAAGATTTGGTATATGGCTGGGCGGCGATAAAGGTCTTTAGGGTCTCTACATCCTGGGGCGTAATGTTTTTCCGGAGAAACAACTGCACTTTCACATCTTCCTTCATCTCTTCCGTGTATTGACGGGCATTGAGCAGCAGCCATCCGAAAATGCCGACGAAGAAAAGTACAATGGTGACCCCCAAAATGGCCATAAAATACGAAGGCTTTGAACGCCTGGCCGATCCTTTACCTAATTGCGCCATGAAACAATAATTTTGATGGGTTAGTTAATAAACGGATAACGGCAAAAATAGCGGTTTTATCCAGCTTAAGCCGGATAATCCGTATTTTTGACGCCCTACTAACGGTTGCGGAGCCGGAAAAATTTTTCGGGGTAATGCCTTTTAACGTTTCCTCAACGAAATAATTCGTCTTTGAAATAATAGCAGGTATGACCCCACAGTACCAGCCCTCGTGCAGGGGTACAAGAATAATACCATTAAAACAATCAGAATCGTAACGGATATATGGAATACAAATTCAGCCATATTGAGAAGAAATGGCAACAGACCTGGAAAGAGACCAATGTTTACAAGGTGAGCAATGAAAGTAGCCGGCCCAAATACTATGTGCTGGACATGTTTCCTTATCCCAGTGGTGCCGGCCTCCACGTAGGCCATCCCCTGGGATATATAGCCAGCGATATCTTTGCCCGGTTCAAAAGACTCAAGGGGTTCAATGTGCTCCACCCTATGGGATACGATGCATTTGGCCTTCCTGCTGAGCAGTATGCCATCGACCATGGTATCCATCCCGCCGTTTCTACAGATGACAATATCAAGAACTTTCGTCAGCAACTCGATAATATCGGCTTTTGTTATGATTGGGACCGCGAGATCAAGACCTCCGATCCTCATTATTACAAGTGGACGCAGTGGATCTTTCTCCAGCTCTTTCATAGCTGGTTCAACCGCAAGACCAAAAAAGCGGAGCCCATTGATCAGCTGATCAAGCTGTTTGAAAAGGAAGGCAATGCCAGCCATCCCTGTCCCGGTGATTCCTCCATCCGTTTCACTGCCCCTTTGTGGATCAGCTTTGAGGAGCATCAGCAGATGGATATATTGATGCAGTACCGCCTGGCTTATTGTGGTATTGGTGAGGTGAACTGGTGCGAGGCCCTGGGTACTGTACTCGCCAATGATGAAGTGATCAATGGCGTAAGTGAGCGTGGCGGATTTCCGGTGGTGAAGAAAAAGCTGCGCCAGTGGTACCTCCGCATTACAGAGTATGCTGACCGTCTCCTGGAAGGACTTGATACGGTGGAGTTCAGCGATGCCATGAAAGAAATGCAAAGCAACTGGATCGGCAAGAGCTATGGAGCTGAGATTACATTTGCATTCAAACCTGCAAACGCTCCACTCACCACTCGCCACTCGCCACTCACCGTCTACACTACCCGTCCTGATACCATCTTCGGCGTCGACTTTATGGTCATAGCCCCCGAGCATGAATTGATTGACCAGATCACTACGCCTGACCAGAAAAAGGCTGTAGAGGACTATATCACTTATGTAAAGAGCCGCAGTGAGCGTGAGCGCATGGCTGAGAAGAAGATCTCCGGTGTATTCACCGGCGCCTATGTGCTCAATCCTTTTGACGGCCGCGAAATACCGGTATGGATATCTGAATATGTGCTGGCAGGGTATGGTACCGGTGCTATCATGGCCGTGCCTTGCGGCGATGAGCGCGACCATAAGTTTGCCAACTATTTCAATATTCCCATTACCAATATCATTGGCAGCCATTACAATGGCGAAGAGGCCAATAATACCAAGGATGCCATCCTGGAAAACTCCGGTTTCCTCAATGGCCTTGTAATGCGCCAGGCCATGGAAGTAGCCATTACCAAATTCGAAGAATTGGGCATTGGTATCCGAAAGGTCAATTACAAGATGCGCGATGCAGCTTTCAGCCGCCAGCGTTATTGGGGGGAACCATTCCCCATTGCCTGGAAAGAAGGAGTGGCGTACGCCTTAGCCGAAAATGAATTACCGGTTGTATTACCCCAGATAGATGAGATAAAGCCAGGTAAAGAAGGAGAAGGCCCTCTTAGCAACCTGCCTGATTGGATCAATTCTTCACCGATCGGCGGACAAAGAGAAAGTTCTACCATGCCCGGTTATGCCGGCAGCAGCTGGTACTTCCTCCGCTACATGGACCCCCACAATGATGGCGCCTTCTGCGACCGCAAAGCCAGTGATTACTGGGGCCAGGTTGATCTTTACATCGGTGGTACTGAACATGCTGTTGGTCACCTTTTGTATAGCCGTATGTGGACCAAGGCCCTTTACGACCTGGGACATATCGGATTTGATGAGCCTTTTAAGAGACTGGTGAACCAGGGGATGATACAGGGAAGTTCAAGATTTGTATATAGGTTTGTTTGGCAGACCATGCACAAACCAACGACTGATCCATCCAAGTTTCCCTCATTCTTTATTTCAAAAGGCTTGGTCGATAGAATTGAAAAGGGAGAAGAGGAAGCTATCCAATATGTAAAAGGCAATATTAGAGATCGTATTCATGAGCTAGGGCTTGGAGCATTTTCATATACGGGAAGTGGGATCGAGGTTGTACCAATACATGTTGATGTAAATATTGTAGATGGTGTTGAGTTGGATACAGAGGCATTCAAGACGTGGCGACACGAATATGCTAACTCTGAGTTCATTTTAGAAGATGGAAAGTACATCTGTGGTTCCGAAGTCGAGAAGATGAGTAAGAGCAAGTTCAACACGGTTAACCCAGATATACTTGTTAACAAATACGGTTCTGACACTTTCCGCATGTACGAAATGTTCCTCGGCCCTGTGGGGGACAGCAAACCCTGGGATACCAAAGGTATTGAGGGCGTACACCGCTTCTTAAAAAAGCTGTGGAGATTGTTTTATGATGACGTGAAAGGACAGGTATGGAATACGAATGCGCCTACCGACGCAGAATGGAAAGTATTGCACAAAGCCATCAAGCGGGCAGAAGAAGATACCGAACGCTTTTCTTTCAATACCACAGTCAGCACCTTTATGATCTGTGTTAATGACCTGTCTGAATTGAAGTGTACCAAGAAGGATATCCTTCAGCCTTTGCTCATATTGCTCACGCCTTATGCGCCGCATGTGTGCGAAGAGCTTTGGCACTTGTTGGGCAACACAACTACTATTCTGGATGCTGCCTATCCTACTTTCGAACCAAAATACCTGGTAGAGAGCAATAAGGAATACCCCATTTCTGTAAATGGAAAACTCCGTACTACCCTCAACATTGCCCTGGATGCACCACAGGAAGATGTAGAGAAGCTGGTCCTTTCCAATGATGTTATTCAGAAGTGGATGGAAGGCAAGCCCCACAAGAAGATCATCTATGTAAAAGGTAAAATGATCAATGTTGTTGTGTAGTCAATGATGCATATTGCCTGGCCCTTCTGGGGCAGGATAAAATAGAAAGAGAACAATAGCGGACTTAGCCCAATATTGTTCTCTTTCATCTTTTAGCAACCTGCTGGCTTGCTTTTTTTATTTGTCCCCATCTTGTTTGATCAACCTTATCAATGCACTGCTGTTCTCATCCGCATGAAGCCTGGCTTCATAGCGTTTTTTGCCTACAATGGCTACCATGAATGAAGTATTGGGAGGTATGGATCCCAGGTTCTCTGCTACCATCACCAGTTCATTATCATTGCCCAGTTCATCAGCATCCAGGAAAATAGTATAGGGCTGCTCTGTAAGCCGTATATTTTTAAAGATCAACCGCTTGTTCAGGAACAGTGCAATGGAATCTCCATCCACCTGCGCATTGTCATAAAAGCGCAGCTCGATCTTTTTGCCCGTGATGGGTATTACTGTTTGCAATTTATTGGTGCGGGCAGTGAATTTATCTTCCGGTGTTATGGGCGGGCTCACTGGTTTCTTTATTTCGGGAGGAGCTACAGGAGGTGGTGCGCTTACTTTGGGTGCGGCTGCTACCACAGGTGCAGAAGGCTTGATCTTTGCTGCGGGTATTTCGCGTTCTTCCATGGGCGGTGGTGCAAATGACATGCGTGCAATGCTGTCAATAATATCCGGGTGATTGGCGCCTACTGTATAATTCTCAATCACATAATCCCATTCATCTGTGAAAGTAGGGCTGGCAATCTTTTCCAAAGCGACTGTGCCCTTGGGAATGTCTTTATGGTCCCGCTCCGTGCTGCTGCCATCGAGTAACATTTTATCCTCCCCGGGGCAGTTAAAGTCAGCTACGGTGAGTACCGGTTCTTTGGAGGACCCAAACAGGTTGCCGGAAGACTTGTCTTCCAGCAAGGTTTCATCCCACCACACCACATCGTTGGTTTGCCCGTCAAAATATCCCCGCACTGCGTAGCGGCGGTAATGAGCTTTGGAAGTATAATAGTACGCTGTGCCCAGCAGGCTATCACCCTTTTTCACCAGTTTCAGTTCGGTACGTACATTACCCGTCTTTCCCTTCCACGCCCCTGTAATGGTTTGTGACAGAGCAGCTTGCCGGGTAAAGAAGAAGGTTGCCAGCAGGCAACACAGCGGAATAGCGATCGTTTTCAAATGGTTATTGTTGGATGATACCCCTAAAAACGCCCTCAACACATGATTATTTTGTCTTAAGTTTCTTTTAACGAATAGGCTGCCTGGAAGGAAACTCCCCCGATTATATTTTTTTGTGAAATAAGTGCCATGCTGCATCCTAGTTAATTTTTATGTCACCTGAGAAATATTCACCCAAATATACCTATATGCGCATCCTCTTTATGCTCGCTATCCTGGTGGCTGTTCAGGAAGCGGGGGCCAACACTGTTATCCCCTACAACATTAAGGGGACTGTCACGGCCCCGGACAAGAACAAGATTGCCTACCTCTACATTTTCAAGGCGGGCAAACAACCATCCCGGTTATTGAGTGCACCAGTCAGGAATGGCCATTTCACCTTTACCGGGTCAGCCTCTCCCGATTCTATTGGTCTTACCCGCGCCAGGTTATTCTTTCATGCGAAGCCAGGCCTTACCCCAAAAGAATACATGGCCCTCTACCAGCAGGGATTGAAATTCAAATACCGGGAACTGATGCTGGAACAACAAGTGACGGTACATGTGACTACCACAACTGATATGGCCGATGTGCAGGGGGACGCACTTAACCAGCAACAGAACGTTTTGCAAAGCATCCGCCAGATGGAGATAGATAATTATGATAGCCTGGCCGCCTGGTGGAAAAAGCAGGAGGCTGCTATCAAAGGCGATAAGGAAGCGATGGTAAAACTCAAAGCAGATTACTATAAAGGAATACGGGCTAACGAAGACAGGAAAGTCAGCGCCTACATGAATTTTATTAAGGCATATCCGGCTTCGCCTCTGGCACTTCAAACATTGAAGCTGTTTGTAATGATGAACAATAACCCTGCATCAAATGCTGCTTACCAGGCCGCGCTGGAAGACTGCATCGGCTCACTGCCTGCTGCGGTTAAAGAAACATCCGCTATGAAACCTCTCATAGCAGCGGTCAACAAGAAGCCTGTTAATACCAGCAAATTGCCTGCAGGTGCCATGATCCCTGAATATGGCTTTATCACAGAAGGTAATAAATCGGTTACGGTTAAAGACTTTCGTGGTAAATACCTGCTGCTCGATTTCTGGACTTCCTGGTGTGGCCCCTGCCGGGCAGAGCATTACAACATGAAGCAGTTGTATGCAAAATACAAGGACAGGAACTTTGCCATCCTGCAGGTTTCCCTGGATGATAATGATGGCAAATGGAAGAAGGCCCTGGCGGAAGATAACCTGCCCTGGGCTCAGCTGCGTTGCCTGAAGGGCTGGGATAAGGCAGTTGCTGATCTGTACGATGTGTCGGGTGTGCCCACTACTTATCTGATAGATCCCGAAGGAAAGATCATTGCCAGCAAGATCAGAGGCGAAGCCCTGACTAAAAAAATACAGGAGCTATTGGGCAATTAATTTAATGTATTATCATAAGGGAGGGTCGCCCTTTAGGGGCGGCTCACCCTGAAAAGCAAACGGTGAGCCGCCTTTGGAAGGCGACCCACCGTTTGCTTTTATTATTCGTGTTATTCAATCCAGGCATTTCCACTTCTTCCCTCGTTGCCTCGTTGCCTTTCCTAGAACCCTTTCTTCGGTCCCTTCTTGATCTCTTCCAGCATTTCCTTCACGGCCCTTTCCAATTGTTGGTCATAACCTTTCAGGATAGCCTTGTAATCATTGGGTAATTTAATATCCGGCTCCAGCTGGAGGTTCTCTGTAGGGCGGTTTTCCTTACCAATGGTAGCTACCATGGGAATACCGAATACCAATGTGGGATCGATCTGTGTTTCCCACCATACTGCTGTACCAGTACCTGGCACGGGCATACCGATCAGTTTGCCGAGGTCGAGGCTCTTGTAGGCATAGGGGAATAAGAATGCATCAGAATAATTGCTTTCACTCATCAGTACACAGGAGGGATTGCTCCACTTATTGCGTGGTTCACCTGAAGTAGGCGTGGCCCCCTGCGGTGAAAAGTTCATGTACTTTTTACCACCCAGGAAGGTGACCAGGTCATCATGCAGCCAGCCACCACCATTGAAGCGGGTATCTACGATCAATGCTTCTTTATTCGCATTCTTACCCAACACTTCTTCGTACACGGTACGGTAGCTACCATCATTCATGCCTTGTATATGCACATAACCCACTTTGCCACCGGAGAGTTCATCTACTTTCTGCCGCATGATCTTTGTCCAGCGGGTATACATCAATCCCTGCTCTTCACCTTGTGATATGGGCTTGAGTGTTTCTTCCCAACGTTCCTTGGTAGTGGGATTGTACAAGCTCAATAATACATTCTTGCCGCCTTTGCGGTTCAGCAGCTTGTTCCAGTCCATGTTCTCTGCGATCAGCTCACCATCTATCTTTTCGATCACTGTGCCCTTTACGATCTTTGTTTTGGCATTCAGCAAGGGGCCGCCTTCTATTACTTCCATCACTTTTACACCGGCGCCATCATAGGTTTCGTCGTACAGCAATCCCAGGCTGGCGGTAGCATCGGTATTCACCTGTGGTGGTGCATAGCGGCCACCAGTATGAGAAGCATTGAGTTCACCCAACAGTTCGCTCAGCAGCTCCTGGTAATCATAATTGTTGTTGATATAAGGCAGGAACTTCTCGTAAGTTGTTTTATACAACTTCCAATCTGTGCCCTGTAATTTGGGGTCATAGAATTTCTTCACCACCTGCCGCCATGCATGCTCAAAGATGTATTCCCTTTCTGCGGCTGCATTCAGGTTCATTTCACCATTTACGATCACCGGAGATACCCGGCCTGCTTCTGCATCTACTTTCATGATGCGTCCATCACTCACTACAAACAAGCTCTTGCCATCTTTGGAAATATCCAATCCGGCAGGACCGCCATCCAGTTTCGTCAGTATCTTTGTTTCACGCGTGCGGGTGTTCGTAAGCCATAGGTCATACCCCTTTTCTACGCGGGCCAGATAATACAGCTTCTCGCCATCGGATGATAAAATATAATCAGAGATATTGCCGGAGTTGATGGTAAGTCTTTCCTTGCGGTTCTCGAGATTCTCAAACAAGGGTTGCCAGTCTTTCTCTTTTTTGGCAGCGAGGGCCTGTAAGGCAGAATCTTTTTTGTCTTTTTTATCATTGTCTTCTTTCTCTTTCAGCAGGGCATAATCGTCTTTGTTCAACTTAAAGCGATCATACAATTCCTGGTCGAAGAACATGGCGTAGATATCCACTTCACGGGCACCCTGGAAAGCCAGTGGTTTCTTACCATCGCGGTCTGTGAGCCACAGCAGCGCTTTTCCATTATAAGCCCATTTGGCGGTGCCATCAGCAAATCCGCTTTCGGTTACATTCTTTCTTTCACCTGTACCATCTGCTTTCATGAGGTCTATTTCTGCAGTGCCCCATTTGCCTTCGGCTGAATTGAAGGCGATCCATTTACCATCCGGTGACCACCTGAAATTCTGGTCTCCATCTGAGTAAGAGAAGTTGACACCTTTCGGTACAATGCTGCGGCTCTTTTTAGCTGCGATATTGTATACCTTGATGATATTCCTTTCTTCGAGGTAGGCTATTTCTTTGCCATCGGGTGATACCACGGGCTGGAATTCCTCTGCTTCTGTAGCTATCAACGGCTCTTCCTTCAGGACGGTGGAGGCATAGAAATAAGGCTCTTCCTTCCGCTCGATGGTGGTACGGTAAATATCCCAGCTATTGCCCCGCTCGGCTGCATAGATCAGTGAACGGCCATCGGGGGAGAATTGTAAGGTACGTTCCTGCTGAGGGGTATTGGTAATGCGTTTTGTGATGCCGCCTTCTACGGAAGTGACAAATACTTCACCGCGCACAATGAAGGCGATCTCTTTGCCATTGGGCGATAATGCCGTTTGCGTCACCCCTGTATTGATGGGGATGATCTTTTCGGTATTGTTGCGTCCATCCGTATTGATGCGGATAGCCACTTTCTTAGGCTGATCACCTTCTTTCAGGGTATAGATCTCGCCATCATACGTAAAGCAAAGGGTATTGTCGTTTGAGCGGGAGAGGTGGCGCACAGGATGATCCTTGAACTTTGTCAGTTGCTGCTCCGCGATCTTTGTTTTTACGGGGGCTTTATAAATGTTCTGGCTATTGCCATTCTTTTCGCTGAGGTAATAGAAAGACTGATCATCGGCAGAGAAGACGGGCTCACGGTCTTCACCGGCAAAGCCGGATACCTGCTGGTACTCATCTTTTTTCACATCATATATCCAGATATCACGGGTTACTGCCGAAGTGTGGTGCTTGCGCGCGGCATCTTCATAACCTTTCCGGTCCTGGAATACCAGTTGATCGCCCTTGCTGTTGAAGTGGGCAAATTCGGAACCTGCGGACAGGAACATCACGGAACGGCCGCCGGTAACAGGCACTTCGTATAGTTTCTGGAACAGTCCCCGCTGCGGGAACCGTACGCTGGTATAAATATCGTTGCGGTTGGTGCCAAAGATCACTTTCTTGCCATCCGGGGTAAAATCGTAGGGGTAATCATTGGCAGAGTGATAAGTGAGGCGGGTAGCTTCGCCACCTGCAGCCGGCATTACAAATACATCAAAATTGCCGTAGCGGTCGCTGGCAAAGGCGATGAACTGCCCGTCGCGGCTCCATACGGGCATAAAGTCGTGCGCTTCATGCAGGGTCAAAGGAACGGCGTCGCCGCCTGCGGAAGGCACTTTGTACAGATCGCCTTTATAGCTGAATACAATCGTTTTACCGTCTGGCGACAGGGCGGGATACCGCAGCCATAAGGGTGTTTGCTGAGCTGCTGCGATCTTGACCATGATCAGCAGCAGGAAAACAAAGAGGTATTTACTCATAAAACAGGGTGTTTTTGTAATTCGAATTGATTTAAAGGTAGCAAACCGGGATATTTGCAGTAGCCGGGAATGCATAAAAGCAGTAAAATGCTTACAAGCGGCAGTATTCTTTGTCAGGCTGAGCTTGTCGAAGCCGCTGGAATCGTCTGTAACAGAAAGTTGCTATTCCCGACCAATGTAAGACAATCATGACAATCCCTGCATATGCCCTCTGTTTTTGAAAATACGATACGTAAATACCAATCTACTTTTCATCCCGTATTGAAAGTAGATCCAGTACAGGATAAGTTGCTGCACCTCGACTTTACAGAAAAGAACAAAGAGCTTACTGCAGACATTATTGGTAATACCACGCAGTTTTCGGCCTGGATTGATCAAAAGCTGCAGGCTACGGGCAGCCTCTATGGCATTGGCGGTTATGACGAACACAGAACGGTGTACAACCGCAGTCATTTGTTTGATGGGCCTACACCGGGTGAGGAACCCCGCCGTTTACATATTGCTGTGGATATATGGGGACCTGTTGGCACGCCCGTATATGCATTTATGGGAGGTATGGTCCATAGCTTCGCTTTTAATGATCAGTTTGGTGATTATGGCGCTACGATGATCCTCCTCCACCAGCTCGACGGATTGCCTTTCTATACCTTATACGGTCATGTTAGTTTGCCCGATATTCAGAAGCTGTCCAGCGGTCAGTATGTTAACATCGGACAGGAGATCGCTCATTTTGGCCCACCTGCCGAAAATGGCCACTGGCCTCCCCACCTCCATTTCCAGGTGATACTGGACATGGAACTAAAAGAAGGTGATTATCCGGGGGTATGCAAATATTCTGAAAGAGAAAAGTACCTGGCCAATTGTCCAAATCCAGACCTGATACTCCAGTTAATGCGTTACGCGAAAAGCGAATAGGCTCCCCTTAAAGTTCAACAAAAGCGCCCATATAGTAGCATTTGGACTATATTTCCTATGGCGGATACTGTACCTGGTATATTGCCGCTCAGCCCCATAATCCCCATCGTTATACTTCCTACCCTCTTCCGTCCGCATACCTGCGGTTACTGGTATTAGTCAAATTTTATTCATCTAAAAAAGTTTTGCTTATGTCATTCAATCTTATTGATTCGGTGAAAGGTCTTTTCACCAATGAGCTAGCCGGTAAAATGGCTTCTTCTTTTGGCGAGAGTGAGGGCAGTATTCAAAAAGCAATCGGTGGCGCAATACCAGCTGTACTGGCGGGCCTGCTTAATAAAGCTGGCACTTCTGATGGTGCTTCGAGTATCCTAAACCTGTCAAAGGAAGCAGCAGGCAGCGGATTGCTCGGTAACCTATCTGCCTTTACAGGCGGTGGCAACCTCGTGGGGAAAGGGCTGGAATGGCTGAAGAAACTTTTTGGAGACAAAGCAGATAATATCATCAGCATGATAGCGGGATTTGCCGGCATCCGCGAATCATCGGCAGCATCGGTACTCAGTGTAGCAGCGCCTGCAGCATTGGGTACACTGGGCAAACAGGTAACGCAGAATAACCTGAACACTGCAGGGCTTACCTCCCTGCTGGCCAGTCAAAAAGATTCTATCCTCAATGCTCTTCCTTCCGGATTGAACCTGGCCGGAGCGCTGGGTCTGGGCAGCCTGGGCGATATAGGCAGTAAACTCTCCAGCGCTTTCAGCGGCGCCACTACTACCGCTACTACTGCTGCCAGGGCCACTGCAGCCAAAGCAACCAGTACAGGCAACAAATGGTTATTGCCGTTGATCCTGGCCCTCATTGTGATCGGAGCCTTATGGTATTTCATGAAGGGCTGCAATAAGACAGCCAACGATGTATCAATAACTCCAGCCGATACTACTACACAATCGGTGCCGGCACAGGAGACGCCTGCCGAGCCTTCGCTTGCATCCATCAAAGTGAAATTGCCGGATGGGGTAGAGCTCGATGCCTATAAGGGCGGTATTGAAGATAAACTCGTAACGTTCCTGAATGATCCTGCTTCCAAGGGCGGCAAAGATGTATGGTTTGATTTTGATAACCTCAACTTCCAAACCGGCAGTGCTGAATTAACGGCTGAAAGTAATAAGCAGGTGAACAATATTGCCGCTATCCTGAAAGCCTACCCCAAACTGAAGATCAAGATAGGAGGCTATACAGATAAAAGCGGCGATGCTTCCATCAATAAGAAACTATCGCAGGAAAGGGCGGATGCCACGCTGGCTGCTCTAAAGAATACGGGCGCCAACAAAGATCAACTGGTAGGAGCAGAAGGTTATGGCTCCGAATTTGCGAAGGCCGCTACCGATGCGCCTGATGCAGAACGCAAGCTCGACCGCAGGATAGCGATCGGTGTAAGAGAGAAATAAAGCGTACGATTTATAGCAAGCAGCACTCCTGGTTGAGCAGGTATCAACCAATACCGTTTTGTTCAACTAAAAAAGCATGAAGTTGTTTCTTCATGCTTTTTTATTAAGTATGTGTGCTGCCACTTGTATTAGATACTATAACCCATTTTTATCTTATACCTGAAGCGCCCTCCGAATTCCTGTTCCAGCTTCAATACTTCATGTGTCTTCTTACTGATCCAGAAGGTTTCTGCATTGCTGGCGTCGCCGTGGGTTAACAGCCAGCAATCGATCTTTTGGTTGTCATATCCCTCCAATTGTGCGCTGCCTGCTACGGTATAGGCCTGCATTTTGGGGGCAGGAAATCCCGGATCGTAAAAGTTGATCATGAAGGTCACGTTTTCCTTGTAAGGAAGGATGGGGAAGGTCTCCAGGTCGAGGTGCCAGTTCAGTACGTATTGATCCAGCGCAGCGTTGAACGCCTGTAATACCATTTTCTTACCCCTGGCTGTATCCTGGTCTGTGAGCAAGGTATCGCGCACGGAAATTTGTTTGTTGATAAAATCAGCTTTGGAGGCGCCTCTGCCTGTCCACCAGCTTTCCTGGTAGAGTGGGGCAAATGTTTTCTTATCGCAAACGGAATACACTTTGTGTACTACGGCCTGGTTGTCTTCCCATTCCTGGGTAATGCTGATCGCATCATGGCCCTGGTAAGAAAGGAAGTCCACCTTCCTCGACCAGAACTGGTATTTGGTGCGGCTGCTGTCTTTGCCCATTTTAAAATAAACGAGGTAGCGGTTCATACCCGGTTTCAGGAAACTGGTCTTTACTTTAGTGCCATCGATGATAATGGTGTCTTTTTTTTGTGCGAAAGTGTACTGCAATTGGCCTGCGAGGAATATCCCCAACAGTGCCAGCAGGCGGAGTCGTTTCATGGCTTTATAAATTTATCAGTGAGGATTAAATGTATAAAGCCATCGGGCAACTAGCCCCTATAAAGGGGAATAAAGGAGGTATGTGGTGATAAATGGCAATGCCGGATAAGCTTATCATGACCGATTTTTACGTCGGCCTGTTATAGTAATGCCTTTACAATTTCTTCCCATTCCTGTTCCAGGGAATAACCGGGCATCCGTTTATCGGCTTTGTTGTACCAGTAGTTGGCGTTGAATACATCGCCTTCTTTACGGTGCAGGTAGGCATGTATCCATGAAGCTGTCTTATCCGGTACATCCTGGATGGTATTGTGAGAAGTGTCCCAATCGCCTTTGGCATCGTACCACAAGGATCTCAGGTAAACGCTGATGCCGGCCGGAGGGGCGGCCTGGGTGATGCTGGCATGGAATTGATCGTACTGCATAGGTTTCAAAGATACAAAAACAACAATCTTACAAACGTTGTGCAGCCACTAAAAGAGAAGATGATAGTCATTTTAAAGAGGTGACACCTTTACCTTTGCGAAGCGGGCGAAAGGGGTCACCTCTTTGATATCTTATGCATTATAGGCTGCTGCAAATGTCTTTGCGAAATCTTCCAGTTTTACTTTTCCCAATACCGGGCGGTTTTTCCAGTACTCTGTGAAAGCTACACCGGAACCCATAGCATGGCCCATTTCAATATAGTTGTCGGCAAGATCTTCCGTAAGGCCGGCTTGCACCATGCCTGCTTTGGCCTGATCATCGGGGAAGGTGACCCAGGGTAATTCGGGCTTGCCCAGCGCTTTGCCTACTGCGGCAGCAATGGCATCGGTGCCTACTTCATCACTCGCTATGTACCGTACACTGCTGCCTCTGAAGTCCAGTTTCAGCAAGGCTTCTGCTGCTACTGCTGCAATATCGGTGGGGTCTACAATGGGAAATTTGCCAGCGGGTATATTAAAATTGCTACCCATGATACCTGCCTGTTTGATCAACCCGAGATTGGCATACAGGTTATAGTAGAAATAAGCCGGGCGCAGGTGCAGGACATTGATGCCGGGAATTGCATCCAGGAATGCTTCTGCACGGTGCAGACCCACAATAGGGCCTGTGCCTTCTGGTAAATGGGCGCCAATGCTGCTCAGGTTCACTATATTCTTAATGTTGGAAGCTTTCACGGCCGCTGCATAAATTTTACCCACTTGTTCCAGTGTATCCTTCACGGTGTTGGAAGCATAATTGGGAGGGTTCATCAGGTAGATCGCATCGGCCCCGGTAAAAGTGGCCGTTAAGAAAGCTACATCTTCTACTGATCCGATGGCTGTCTTTGCTCCTTTGTTGACCAACTCTTGCAGGTTGGCTGGATTACGCCCGATAATGGTTACCTGATGGCCAGCTGCTAACAATGTTTCGGCCAGGGGCTTTGAAATGTGGCCAGCGCCACCTGTAATAACGTAATTCATAATAGTTGATTTAAAATGATTGAGTATGTTATGTTTGTATGTACAAGTATTAGGGTAAAAAAAATTAATCTCCCAGTTTATCGGCCAGGCAGGCCATGTTGCCTACCATGCGCATGCTTTCTTCCTTGCCCAGTATGTTGGAATAATTTTCAATAAAATGGGTGAGGCATTCCTGCAAGGCAGGGTACATATCTTTGGCTTTTTGGGTGGGGTATACTTTTGTGAGCTTGCCCTCATTATCACGTGTTACCAGTCCTTTGTCTTCCAGTTTCTCGATGAGCCGGGTGATGGTGGAGGGGGTCAGGATCAGTTGTTCACTGAGGCCGGTGGGCTGAATGCCGGGCTCTTCAATGGCCAGCATCAGCAAATAGGCATGGCTGGGTGACAGGTCTACCTTCTTCCAGCTTTCAATAGCCAGCTTCTCTATCCTGCGGCCAAGGGCATTGGCCACAAAATACATGCAGTGACGGTATTTACTTTCAGAAGGTTTCATTGTGAGAACAAAGGTAAGGAGTTTTCATTTGTATATGCAAATATGGAGGAAGAAATATTTTGATAGTACTGCAGGAACCGGTTCAGCCTATTGATAATCAGGGTGGTTATCCAAGAGGTAAGGCCTGGGGCCCAGTATCATTTTTAACTGAAACCAGGGGAAACAGAAGGTATCAGAGGTCCAGGAAGCTGGAAATAAAGGCTTCCAGGTGCTTTTGCTGGGTGGCAGCGTACAGGGGGCTTTGTTCCTTCATCTGCTTTGCTGGTTGGATAAAGGGGGCGGCAACCAGCTCGTCCTGTCCATGGGCCGCCATTTGGGCTACTAGGGCGGGTGTAGCCTCCAGGTGGAATTGTAATCCTGCTACCTGGTCATTTAGCAGGAAGCCCTGGTTGGGGCAGGCCTGGGTAGCGAATAAATGTATGGCGCCGGGTGGCAGATCGAAAGTATCACCATGCCAGTGAAAGGTGATAAACTCAGCGGGCAGGGATGCAGTGAGTGGGTGTGTTTGATGGTTGGTTATTTTTTGGATGGGCCACCAGCCAATCTCTTTTTCTTTATTGGGGTAAACTTGGGCACCGGCTACTTCTGCGATCAGTTGAGCGCCGAGGCAGATACCCAGTACTTTTATATCGGCAGCGATCACGGCGCTGATAAATGCTTTCTCTGCACTGAGCCATGCATATTTATCTTCTTCATATACTCCCATGGGGCCGCCCATGATCACAAGCAGGTCGATGGCATCAACTGCAGGAAATGTAACTGCTTCATATATTTTAGTAAAGCTGATATTGTGCTGCTGTGCAATGGCCCATTCCAATAAGTAGCCGGGCGTTTCGAAATGTACGTGTTGTATAAAATGAATGCGCATGGGATTACTGACTTACTTTTGTGTAGTTTTACAAAGTTGACCGAAAAGCATGTCCAATCCAAACTTACATACAGAAAAGGGTTCCTTATCCGCCGCTGATAAAGAGTTCGAAAATAATATCCGTCCCACTGAGATCGATGATTTTTCGGGGCAGGGGCAGATCATTGAGAATCTCAAGATATTTATCAAAGCTGCGAAGCTGCGCGGCGAGGCATTGGACCATGTGCTTTTTCACGGCCCTCCGGGATTGGGCAAGACCACACTAAGCCGCATTGTAGCCAACGAAATGGGGGTGAACATCAAAGAGACTTCCGGGCCTGTGATCGAGAAGCCGGGGGACCTGGCAGGCTTGCTCACGAACCTGGAGCCGCATGATGTATTGTTCATTGATGAAATTCACCGGTTGAGTACGGTGGTGGAAGAATACCTGTATGCAGCGATGGAGGATTACCGGCTGGATATCATGATCGACAGCGGTCCCAATGCGCGGAGCATACAGATCAACCTGAATCCCTTTACGCTGGTGGGCGCTACCACCCGCAGTGGTTTACTGACTGCGCCGCTGTTATCACGCTTTGCGATAAAATCCCGACTGGAGTATTATAATGCGGAGGTGCTGCAGAAGATCATTACCCGTGCAGCCGGTATACTCAATACAAAGATCACTTCCGATGCGTCGAACGAAATTGCCCGCCGCAGTCGTGGTACGCCCCGTATCGGTAATGGCCTGTTACGCCGTGTGCGGGATTTTGCACAGGTATTGGGCAATGGGATCATTGATCTGAACATTACACAACATGCTTTGCGGGCCTTGAATGTGGATGAATACGGCCTGGATGAAATGGACAATCGTATCTTACTTACGATCATTGATAAATTCAAAGGCGGGCCGGTAGGCATCACCACGATCGCTACTGCAGTGGGTGAAGAGACTGGTACGCTGGAGGAAGTATACGAACCTTTCTTAATACAGGAAGGCTTTATCAAGCGTACACCCCGTGGACGGGAGGTAACGGCCAAGGCTTATGAACACCTGGGCCGCAAACATGGCGGCAGTGGTGAACACCTGCTGTTCTGATCTGCGCATTGGCTACACTTACATCGGATCATATTACCACTGTAAAATATTTTGCCTGAACTGCTGCAAGGCCGGTTCCTGCTATCTTTCGCTGTATTATCGATTTTGCTGAGAATATTTATCAGAAACGTAAAACTAAACCGGGCGATTTCTCGTATGTGGTATTCTTTTTGATTACTTCCTAAGCCTGTTTGGTAGCCTTCACGCGACCCCCTTCCTGATTGTTAGCCTAATTTATTGATTAATCTTATGAGATTATTGAAGTCCATTGTGATCCTATGGGTCATGAACCTGTGCGTCCATTCCGCATCTGCTCAATATTATTTTTATGATAATGAACGGCTGGAGCCTGCTGTATTGTGGGAAGCCGGCGTATCGGTAGGGGCTATGAATAGTTTTACGGACCTCGGCGGAAAGAAGGGTGTTGGTAAAGGGTTTATCAAAGACCTTAACGGACAACATTACAATTTTGCTGGTGGTTTCTATGTTGGGGCATTGTATCACCAGACCATTGGGGGTAGACTGGAAGCTACATTTGGCAGGGTGAGTGCTTCTGATAATGTGCTGGAAGGAGATATGGGTGCGGCCAAAGGAAGGTACATGCGTAATCTGAATTTCCAAAGTAAGATCACTGAACTGGCGCTGCTGGCAGAGTTTCATCCGCTCACGCTGTTTCAATCGCTTGCAAAAGAGCCTTCTTATTTTTCTCCTTATATAGTAGGCGGTGTGGGGGTGTTTCATTTCAGCCCGGAAGCTTTCAATGGTTATAGCTGGGTGGCGTTGCAACCGCTACGGACAGAAGGGCAGGGCTTTCCTCAATATCCCGACCGGCAACCTTACCGGCTTACACAGGTTAATTTTCCTTTGGGCATTGGCGTTAAATATGAAGTATCAGCTTTGTTGAATGCAAGGCTGGAAATAGTGCACCGGATACTGAACACGGATTACCTGGATGATGTGAGTAAACAGTACATCGACCCTGCCTTGTTTGCAGAGAACCTTTCGCATGAGGCGGCAGAGCAGGCGGTGAAGCTGGCCGACAGGAGGCAGGAGCTGGATCCTACCATCGTTACGGGAGAAGGTGGTATCAGGGGTGATCCCAAACACAAGGATGCTTATTTCACCATACAGTTTAAGCTTAGTCTCTCGATTGGAAGAACAAGAAGGACGAAGCTGTAGTGTAAATCTTTAAAACAATAAGTCCCGCCATTGCTGACGGGACCTGCTTGTTTGATTATAGGTTTTTTTCGAAGCTCTTTATACAACAGGCGCTACCAGACGGAAACCGTTGCCGTGAATGTTCACGATCTCGATCTTGTCATCTTCTTTCAGGTACTTGCGCAGTTTGGCAATGTACACATCCATACTGCGTCCGTTGAAATAGGTATCGCTGCCCCATATTTTCTTCAATGCCTGTTCGCGTGGCAACAGGTCATTCATATGCTCGGAAAGCATTTTCAACAATTCATTTTCTTTGGGCGACAAGGTCTGTGTTTTGCCGGCATGGCTCAGTTCACGGAGCTTGGGATTGAAGTGGTAGCCACCGAGGTCGAACTCTTTGTTCTCTGCTTCGCGGGTTGTTTCTTCATTGCGCTTCATGATGGCCTTGATCTTCATTAACAGCACTTCGCTATCGAAGGGCTTGGTAATGTAATCATCAGCGCCCAGTTTATATCCCTGGATGATATCTTCCTTCATGGTTTTGGCACTGAGGAAGAATAAAGGAATATCGGGATCAATATCACGGATCTCTTCGGCAAGGGTAAATCCGTCCATGTGCGGCATCATGATGTCGAGCAGGCAAAGTTCGAATTTCTCCCTTTGAAAGGCTGCCAGTCCTAAGCGGCCATCGCGCTCCAGGGTTACATCAAAATCGTTTAACTCGAGGTAATTCTTCAGCACACTGCCCAGGTTCTGATCGTCTTCACACAATAATATTTTCGGTTTCTTTCCTTCCATTGTTAGGTATATTTAGTTCGATAGTGTAAATAAAATTAATTCATTTGCTATAACCCACAAGTGGCGTGTAATATTTTGTTAATAAAAGGGTGGGAGGGACTAGTGGCGAGTGGTAAGTGGCGAGAGGGAATGGCGAGTGACGGGGGTTGGGGTACAGGGTTTCCGGGACCAGGAAAACGGGGTCGAAAACCAGCAAGGAGCCTAATTGACCCGCAAAGGCCCCACTAGCTACTCGCTACTTACCACTCGCCTTTTATTGTATTTTTGCTGTTTTAAGCTTATTCAAATGCGATTGACGAACGATAATACCTTTAAGAAGCTCATTGTGATCGGTGACCGCGTATTAATACGGCCTTCCAAAGCCAGTGAACGTACGGATAGTGGCCTGTATCTGCCTCCCGGGGTGCAGGAAAAGGAGAAAGTACAACAGGGATATGTGATCAAAACAGGACCGGGTTATGCCATTCCGATGCCGGTGGAAGATGAATCCTGGAAAGGATCGGATGAACAGGTAAAATACATACCGCTTCAGGCTAAGGAAGGCGATCTGGCTGTATTCCTGGTGAGCGGCGCTACAGAAGTGCTGTATGAAAATGAAAGGTATTATATCGTGCCGCAGAGTGCCATTCTGATGTTGGAGCGGGAAGAGGATATGTAGAGGTTTACAGATAACAAGTTTTTGTGATTGATATTCGGTCAATCCTGTATCTTTCCTTCTATAATAATTCCTTATGCCGAACACTGAAAAGTTCCTGCAATCGGTGCAGGAGGGATATACTTTCAAAGGAGAATTTGCTGTATTGGGAGTAGGTATGCTGGATAAAGCAGCCGTTCCAGGCGCTTTGGTCAAACTGCCGTTGAAGACGATGAACCGCCACGGACTGATAGCCGGGGCCACAGGTACGGGTAAAACCAAAACATTACAGGTTATAGCCGAAGCGCTCAGCGACGCCAGTGTGCCGGTGTTGCTAATGGATATCAAAGGTGATCTGAGTGGTATTGCCGCTGCGGGGGTAGAAAATGATAAGATCAAAGAAAGGCTGGCTATCATAGGGGAGACGTATAAACCTACAGCATTTCCGGTTGAACTGATGAGCCTGAGTAATGAAAAAGGCGTACGGTTAAGGGCCACGGTAAGTGAGTTTGGTCCGATCCTGCTCTCCAAGATACTCGACCTGAACGATACGCAGCAGGGGCTGGTGGCGATGATCTTCAAATATTGTGACGACAACAAGCTGGCATTGCTGGACCTGAAGGATTTTATAAAAGTGCTGCAGTTTGTAAGTAATGAAGGCAAAGCAGAGATTGAAAAGGAATATGGAAAGATTGCTACCACCAGTACAGGTACTATTCTGCGTAAGGTGATCGAGTTGCAACAACAGGGTGCGGATATATTCTTTGGAGAACCTTCTTTTGAGGTAGACGACCTGATGCGTATTGCCGATGATGGCAGGGGCATGATCAGTGTACTGCGGGTAACGGATATGCAGAACAGGCCGAAGTTGTTCTCCACGTTCATGCTGCAGTTGCTGGCCGAATTGTATGCCACGCTGCCGGAAGCCGGTGACCTGGACAAGCCCAAACTGGTGATGTTTATTGACGAGGCACACCTGGTATTCCAGGAAGCTACGGAGGCATTGATGCAACAGATTGAAACGGTGATCAAACTCATCCGCTCGAAGGGTGTTGGGATCTTCTTTTGTACACAGAACCCACAGGATGTGCCGGCCAGTGTGTTGAGTCAACTGGGGTTGAAAGTGCAACATGCGCTGCGCGCCTTTACGGCTGCGGACCGGAAGACGATCAAACAGGCTGCAGAGAACTACCCGGAAACGGATTTCTATAAAACCGAAGAACTGCTTACACAGCTGGGTATCGGAGAAGCATTGGTGACGATGCTGAATGAGAAAGGTATTCCCACCCCGCTGGTACATACGATGCTGGTATCGCCCCGGTCGAGGATGGATGTACTGACGGATGGTGAAATAGATGGGCTGATCAATAAGTCGAAGCTGGCTAAGAAATATGCTGAAACGGCGGATGCGGAAAGCGCTTACGAGATATTGAACGCCAAACTGGAAGAAGCAGCTCAGAAGACGGCTGATGAGAAAGCTGCTAAGGAAGAAGCCAAGGAAGCAAAGAAAGCTTCCGGCGGCAGGCAGGAAAAATCTACTATTGAAAAGGTGCTGGATAATTCTGTTACGCGGCAGATAGGCCGCACGGCTGCCAATGTGATCACGCGTAGTTTACTGGGGGCGCTTGGGCTGGGAGGAAAGAGTTCTTCCAGGAAGAAGAGTAGCAGCTGGTTTTGACCTGGATTTAAAGGATTGGAAGGATGCCTTTGCTTAGACTGGCAGCTTGATCAAGCCTTTTTCATCTACCAATATTATTTGTTCGGCCTGGAGGTAATTGATGACCTGCCAGGCTTTTTCTTTTTTGACACCATTGAGCTGGGTCAACAATTCATCTGCAGTAATGGTATTGGGGCCGATGATGGACAGGATGCGCTGATGTATTTGTTTAAACTCATCGGTTGTTAAAGGTTGTTGCTGCCTATTGATACAGTTGTCGCAGATGCCGCATGGGCGGGTGGTGTTGTCTCCAAAATAAGCAGCTATGTATTGGCTGCGGCATTGTTGCTTTTCGCGAATATAACGGATCATGGTATCTACCCGGTGCTGGTATTGCTCCTTGCGCTTTTTGTAATTTACCATGTCGATTACCAGGTCTTCTGCTTTCACGCGGCGACGGAGGAAATACAGTTGGGGCTTGTCTTTCTGCGGTATATATTCAATGATGGCATTGGCATCCAGTATCTTTAATTGGTTTACAATTTCGGGCTGTTCTTTTCTGAGCAGGTAAGCCAGGTTCTTTTCCTGAATGCCCACGGGGCTATCGAAGATGCCTTCATAATGTCTTAGCAGGGTTTTGATAAGGGGCTCCAGGGTGGGACTGCTCTTTTCAAATTCATACAGCCAATCTTTGTTGGTTACGAACTGTACTTTGGAAGGCAGGAATACCTGTTCATTAAAACTAAGCCAACCATCCTGCTCCAGTGCTTTGATCACATAGGTAGTGAGCCAGGCATCGAGTTTGAACTTGCTCACAAAGTCAGTAACCTCAAAATTGTAATACACCCCTTCACCAGCACCGGTAGGCACCTGCAGGTAATTGACAATGGCCTGGTAGACGACGCGGATATCTTCGAGTGAAGGAAAACGAATGTCGGGCAGGGATTCCAGGTCACCCACTTCTTTGTAATCGTGCAATAGAATCGCATAGGCTTTCTGGCCATCCCGGCCGGCGCGACCTGCTTCCTGGTAATAGTTTTCCAGGCAGTCCGGTACATCGGCATGGATCACAGTGCGTACATTGGGTTTGTCAATGCCCATCCCAAATGCGTTGGTACAAACAATCACACGGGTTTCGTTCCTGATCCAGGCATCCTGTTTTTTGGTGCGTTCTTCCTGGGAGAGGCCTGCATGATAGAAGTCGGCCTTGATGCCTTGCATGTTCAGCTGGTCGCTGAATGTTTTGGTACGCTTGCGGCTTTTGCAATATACAATGCTGCTGCCGGGTACTTTCTGTAATATATCAACGATCTTATTGATGCGGGCTTCCTGGGCAAACTGGCTGTAAGACAGGTTGGGCCGCTCAAAAGACTGGCGGAAGATGCGGGGTTGCTTGAACTCCAGCTTGTCACAAATATCCTGTTGTACGATGGGGGTAGCGGATGCGGTGAGGGCCAGAATGGGTATGCCGGGCAATTCGGTCCGCAGGGCTGCAATACGCATGTAGGGCGGCCTGAAATCGTATCCCCATTGGGAAATACAATGGGCTTCATCTACAGCTACGAGGTTCACATCGAGACCGGGCAGGTATTCTTTGAAGAGGGAGGTTTCTAATCGTTCGGGTGATACATACAGGAATTTGCAATTGCTTTCGGTAGCTACTTTGAGGGCATTGATCACATCTTTGCGACTCATGCCGGCATGGATGGCAAAAGCGGTGATTCCTTTCCTGCGCAGGTTTTCCACCTGGTCTTTCATCAGGGCGATCAGTGGACTAATAACAAGGCACAATCCTTCCTTCGCCATGGCCGGCACCTGGAAGCAAAGGGATTTACCTCCGCCTGTAGGCAATAAGGCCAGGGTATCTTTGCCACTGAGCACAGCGGTAATGATCTCTTCCTGGAAGGGGCGAAAAGAATCGTACCCCCAGTATTCTTTTAGTATGGAATGGATGTTGGGCATTGAGTGAATTCCCGCTTTGGCGGGACAAGCTGTGAAACGTCAATCGTGAAAAGGTCGCTGATTGTTACAATGGCTGATTGCCGCTGGTACACGATGACTGGTTCACGGTCAGGTTACTTTTTTAACGAACAAACGTACTGAATTAATGCCTAATACGACATCGCTGAGGCCCATTACCAACGCACCGAAGGTGGGGGTGAGTAATCCGAAGGCGGCTACCGGAATAGCAATGATATTATAAAAGAATGCCCAGAACAGGTTTTGTTTGATGGTGAGGAAAGTGTGCCGGCCCAGTCCTAATGACAAGGGGAGGCTTTTGATACCCTGGTTCATGAGTACTACGTCGGCGGTTTGCACGGCTATTTGTGATGCTTCGCTGAGTGAAATTCCGATGGTGGCCTTGGCCAGTGCCGGCGCATCATTGATACCATCTCCTACCATCGCGGTAGGGCCCTGCAGGGTGAGGTCTTCTACTACGGTTAATTTCTCCTCCGGCGTTTTTTCGGCAATCACCTCATCAATGCCGAGGAAGGTGGCCAGTTGATGGCATTTGGCATAACGATCGCCGCTGAGCAGGATGGTACGTATGTTTCTGTGGCGCAGGTATTGTACTACCTGTATGGCTTCGGGGCGTATCTCATCTTTCACATCGATCCAACCCAGCAGTTCCTCATTTTTCAGGATGTATACATTGTGGCTGTCCTCACGGGTATGGGCCATAGCTATCCTGTAAGAACCTGCCTGGTATACATCTCCTTCCTTGGTGGTGGCTTTCATGCCTTGTCCTTTCACCTCATCTATTTGCTGCCAGCGGATATTATCGGGTTGCTTCCATTGGACGGCAATGCTTTGGGCAATGGGGTGGTTGGAATATTTCTCCAGGGAGACGACTATCTTTTTGAATTCATCGAGGGTAATGTTTTCTGTCAGCAGTTTATAATTGGCCACAACAAATTTGCCGGTGGTGAGGGTGCCTGTTTTATCAAATACGACCTGCCTGATATTTTTAAAGAGTTCCAGGCTTTTGGCATTGCGGAAGAGGATGCCATTACGGGCAGCCCTTCCCAGTCCTACAGCGATGGCAGCAGGTGTGGCCAATCCCATAGCGCAGGGGCAGGCAATGACCAGCACGGCAATGCTGCGCATGAGGGAGGCGGTGAAGTTTTGCAGTATGATAAAGTTCACAATGAAAGTGACGGCAGCAATGCCCAATACAACGGGTACAAAGATGGCGCTGATCTTATCGGCCATTTGCTGTACGGGTGGCTTTTCTCCCTGCGCTCTTTTTACGAGGTTGATGATATTGGCCAATACGGAATCCTTGGCTTCTGTAGTCACCTGGGCCCTGACGGTTCCATCTACTACGAGGCTCCCTCCAATAAGGATGTCCTTGGGTTTTTTATGCAGGGGCATGCTTTCGCCGGTGAGGATGGCTTCATTTACGGTAGCTTCTCCGGCCAGTATCTTACAATCGGCTGGCACCTGCTCTCCGTTCTTGATGAGGATGAGGTCGCCGGAGCGGAGGGCGGTATTTTCTACGGGGAATACATTTTCCTGTCCTTCGTGGTAAGCGATCATATTGGCCATCACTTTTTGTGAGCGGGCCAGTTTATTCAAAGCGCGTTGGGTAGATTGTATGGAAGCGTCTTCCAGGAAATTGCCCAGGAACACGAGGGTAATGACGGAGGCGGCTGTTTCATAAAAGAGAAAGCCTGTGCCCAGGTTGAAGATGGTGCCGATGAGGCTGTATACAAAAGCGGCGGTGGCGCCAATGGCCACCAGTACATTCATATTGGGCATGCCATTGCGGATGCTTTTAATGGCGCTACGTCCGAAGAAGTCCATGCCTACGATGAAAACGGGCAGGCAAAGGGCCAACTGTATCCAGGGGTTCATGAGCCAATGGATATTGACCCATTTGTCGAGCATATGGAGCATGAGGGGAGCCGTAAAAAGCAGGCAGAATAAGAAACGCTGTTTATGGTTGGACAGGAATTTCTTTTTAGAGGGGGTAATAGTGCCCTCTTCATCATGAACGGTATAACCCAGGGATTCAATTCCTTTTGCGATCTGCTGGCTGGGGATATTGCCGCCATTGAGGCCAAAGCTTACGTCGCCACTGGCCAGGCTCACTTTGACATCGGCCATACCTTCCTTTTCGAGGTATTTATGGATGGTGAGTGCGCAGTTAGAACAGGTCATGCCTTCAACTTTCCAATTCACTGTTTTCATTTACTTGCCGGGTTTTGATCTCTCTATGAATATACTGCAGGATCATGCCCGATCGTACAGTTCATAGTAAATGGGTGTTCTTAAAAGTTGGCTGGCAATTCATAGAATTTCCATGGGGGGTATTGCATCGGGGTCTCTGCAAATTTACCGCGTAATGGCGGCTGCCCGGCATGAATCTACGATTAATATCTTTACGGGGTTGCAATTTCCTGCGGGCATTTTCCTAAAAGACTGGGTCCGGCTGTATCTTTGCGGCCTATGGAAATACGGTTTACGCTGGATGGTATTCAGGAGGCGGCCAGGCAATTCTGGAAGGCCGGGGAGGGGGCCAAAGTATTTGCTTTCCATGGTGCCATGGGAGCTGGTAAAACTACTTTTATCCATGCGCTGTGTGATGTGAAAGGGGTAACTAGCACGGTGGGCAGTCCTACCTTTTCCATCATTAATGAATATGCATGGCCGGGCGGATCGATGTTTCACATTGATTTATACCGGTTGAAAGATGAGGAGGAAGCGATGCAGGCGGGTGTGGAAGATTGCCTGTATTCGGGTAAGATCTGCCTGGTGGAATGGCCTGAAAGGGCTGAACCCATTTTCCCTGATGATACGATTCCTGTTTTCATCAGCGCCATCGATCCTCAAACCCGTGTTCTGAGGATAGGGGATAAATGAGTATATTTGATGGCTTTCTATCATAAGTTTAATCAACAGCAACCTGAAAACTGAAAAACGCTTCATGTCTCAGCAAAAACCGATCATCAGCACCTCTTTCAGTTACGAAACACTTGAAGAAAAGCTTGATATAAAACCCAAGGGGGCACAATTACATATTGGTATTCCCAAAGAGACGGCCTTCCAGGAGAACAGGATTGCACTCACCCCCGAGGCTGTGGGTGTATTGATCAGCAACGGACATGATGTGATCATTGAGCACAATGCGGGGGAAGCTGCCCATTACCGCGACCGGGATTATAGTGAGGCTGGCGCCCGGATAGTCTATGACAAGGCTGAAGTATTCAAATCGCCCATATTGGTGAAGAGTGCTCCTGTGGTGGAAGAAGACCTTCCATACCTGCAATTCAACCAGGTGATCATTTCTCCCATTCATCTGTCGGCTATGAAGGCCGAGTTGCTCCAGAAGATGATGGACAAGCGTATTACGGCTATTTCATTTGAGACCTTAAAAGATGACAGTGATAGTTTGCCCATTGTACGAAGTATGAGTGAGATTGCGGGAAGTGCAGTAATGCTGATCGCAGCACAGTACCTGGGTTCAGCCAATCATGGCAAGGGTGTATTGCTCGGTGGTATATCGGGTATTCCGCCTACCAAAGTAATCATCCTGGGAGCCGGTATTGTAGGAGAGTTTGCTGCCCGTGCGGCGCTGGCGCTGGGTGCTTCTGTAAAAGTATTTGACAACAGTGTATACCGTTTGAAACGGTTGCAGAACAATATCGGTCAGCGTATGTGGACCTCTGTCATGGAGCCGCGCATCCTGGCCAAGCAGTTAAAGACCTGTGAGGTAGCGGTAGGCGCCCTGGCCTCTCAGAGTGGCCGTACGCCGATCGTGGTGACGGAAGAAATGGTGAGCAATATGCGCCCTGGTAGTGTGGTGATCGATGTGAGCATTGATCGCGGGGGATGTTTTGAAACGTCGGAAATAACCAGTCATGAGCAGCCCATCTTCATGAAGTATGGTGTTATTCATTACTGTGTGCCCAATATACCTTCTGGTTTTGCGCGTACGGCCTCTCAGGCCATCAGCAATGTATTGATGCCGTTGTTGCTGGAAGCAGGTGATGAAGGCGGGTTTGAAAACCTGGTTTGGCATAAGGTACACCTGCGCAGTGGTATCTATATCTTCAAGGGAGCGCTTACAAATTTCCACCTTAGTCAGCGTTTTGATCTCAAGTATACGGATCTGAATTTGCTGATCGCGAGTCAGCGCTAAGGTTATTTATAATCGAGGATGCTAATCTTCTCTTTGCAGAATCCATATTCCTGGATATCATTGCTGCTTACAATAACGAGGCGGTTATTGCAATAATCGTGGATGAGTTGCTGATAGAGGGCTACGCCTTCTGCATCGAGGTTGGTGCAGGGCTCGTCCAGTAGTACGCAGGGCACATCGCTGAAGATAGCCTGTGCGAGCTTTACCCGTTGTTTCATACCGCTGCTGTAATAGCGGATCTGCTTGTGGGCAGCTTTACCGAGGCCGACTATTTCAATGGCCTGGGAGATGGAAATGCCGGACAGGAATGGTTTGAACTGGGTATGGAAGTCCAGGAATTCGGTGGCGGTCATTTCTTCAATGACCTCGAGGTAGGGCGCCGCGATGGCGATGTGCTGGTAAAGATTATCGGTGGATAGTTTTCCATTGCCGGTGATGGCTGGCCTTTGGCCATTGCCCGGTACTTCATAGCCCAGATCGCCCTCGCTCATCATGAGTGCTCCGCCTATTACTTGTAATAAAGTAGATTTACCCGAGCCATTGGGGCCGGTGATGGCATAGGCATTGCCAGTAGTAAATTCGTAAGAAACGTTACGGAATATCCAATCGCGGTTGAATCGTTTGCCGGCTTTAGTCAGCGATATCTTCATCCAGGCTGCCTTTTACATAGCGTTTAATGATACCACGACCACTTTCACGAATGAAGGTCACGATCTCATCGCGCTCGTCGGTTGCAGGAAATTCTTCTTCCAGGAATTCAAGTGCCTGGCTGGTATTCATTCCTTTGTTGTAGATAACACGATATATATCGAGGATGTGATTGATCTTGTCGATGGTAAAGCCCCTGCGTTTGAGACCTACTGAATTGGCGCCGGAGTAGCTCAAAGGCTGGCGGCCGGCTTTAATGTAGGGAGGAACATCTTTACCTACCAATGAACCACCGCTAACGAAGGCATGCTGTCCGATCTTGACAAACTGGTGAACGGCGCACATACCTCCGAGAATAGCCCAGTCGCCCACTTCTACGTGGCCTGCTAATTGGGTGTTGTTGCTCAGCACGCAATAGTTTCCTACCACACAGTCGTGTGCCAGGTGGCTGTAGGCCATGATGAGGCTGTTGTGCCCAACTTTGGTTCTCCAGCTATCTTTGGTGCCCCTGTTGATGGTTACAAATTCACGTATGGTGGTATTGTCACCTATTTCAACAATGGTATCCTCTCCTTCAAATTTGAGATCCTGTGGCATGGCTGCAATTACAGCGCCGGGAAATATGCGACAGTTTTTACCGATGCGGGCGCCTTCCATGATGGTTACGTTGCTGCCGATCCATGTGCCTTCACCAATTTCTACGTTCTGGTGAATAACGGTGAATGGATCGATCTTTACGTTTGTAGCCAACCTGGCATTGGGATGAATGTAGGTATGAGGATGGATCATTGTATTGACGTTCTTAAGTGTAGCCTGAAATTGGCTTTTTGGAGCGACGGACATTGGTTCCCCCTGGGAATCCGGCTGATGTTCGCCTGGCGTATACTTATGGATTGGTTGATGTTTGATATTAAATGATTGTACTAAAATAGACAAAAGTCATGCAATTAACCCCTATAATCAAATATAATTTATTCTGTTTAAGAGGGGATATGCTCTCTAATTGCTTCGTTAGCCACGTTTTACCAGTTGTGCCATTAAATCTCCCTCTGTTGCGATCTTGTTGCCGATGTACACTTTTCCGCGCATTTCACAGATTCCACGACGTATTGGAGCTATCAACTCCATTTTTAAAATCATAGTATCGCCGGGCACTACTTTTTGCTTGAACTTAACATTGTCAATCTTGAGAAAGTAAGTGTCATATTCTCCGGGGGGCATGGCATTGATACAAAGGATACCGCCTGTTTGTGCCAGCGCTTCTACTTGTAATACACCTGGCATTACCGGATTGCCGGGGAAATGGCCCTGGAAAAACGGTTCATTAAAGGTGACATTTTTGATACCCACTATATGGCGATCGCTCAATTCAATGATTTTATCGACCAATAAGAAGGGAAAACGATGTGGTAATGTCTTTTCTATTTGCTGTAACGTATAAACCGCCGGTTGGTTTGCATCGTATACAGGAATATCTTTAACGTGCTTATTCTTTTTAATGTATTGCTTGATCTTGCGTGCAAAGTCAACGTTGGTGCTATGACCGGGACGGTTAGCAATGATATGTGCCTTGATGGGATAACCGATCAGGGCAAGATCACCTACTACATCGAGCAATTTGTGTCGTGCCGGTTCATTGGAAAAACGCAGCTCGAGGTTGTTGAGGTAGCCTTCGCTTTTCACTTCCATTTTTTTGCGGCCAAAAGCTTTTGCCAGGCGCTCCATTTCTCCGTCTGTAACAGGCTTATCTACCACAACGATGGCATTGTTGATATCGCCACCCTTGATAAGATTATGTTCCAATAGCATCTCCAGTTCGTGCAGGAATACGAAAGTACGGGAGGAGGCTATTTCGGTTTTGAATTCCTGCATAGATTTCAGACCAGCGTGCTGGGTACCCAACACGGGGCTATTAAAGTCTATGAGTGTGGTGATCTTATATTCCGTTGCAGGGAGGGCTGTCATTTCCACCCTTTTCTTTTCGTCGTAGTGGGTAATATTGGTATCGATGGTGTACCAAATCTTGGCAGCTTCTTGTTCTACTACACCGGCTTCTTCGATAATCTCTACGAAAGGGGAGGAACTACCGTCGATAATAGGGATTTCCGGTCCATTGAGTTCGATAAGGCAGTTGTCAACTCCCATGCCTACCAGGGCGGCGAGGATATGCTCTACGGTGCTTACTTTGGCACCATTGTCTTCGAGGGTAGTGCCACGGGAAATATCGGTAACCAGTTCACAATCAGCCTTAATAACGGGCTGGCCGGGAAGGTCGATACGCTGAAACTGGTATCCAAAACCTGCGTTGGCAGGTTTTAAGGTCATGTCGACGTTGATACCGGTATGTAATCCGGTACCTGAAATGCTTACTGCAGAACCTAATGTATGTTGTTTATCCGGATTGAAGGTAGCGTCCATTCTTGTTTTTTAAAGGATGGCGCAAAGATAACAGAAAGTTTGTTTGCGGGGTGTAGTTTGTATGATTGTTTACCCTAAAGGCTTGTTAATGAACGTGTCTGTAAAGGGTGGCGCTAAGGAACAGGCAGGAATGACCGCTGTATGGGAGATAGGACTACCTGGTATCTGCTACGAAGCATATAGGGAGCTGACCAGGAGCTGGGTCTCGATGAAGTCTCGATAAGGTCCCGATAAGGTCTCGAAAAGGTCTCGATAAGGGTGCCGGTGGTGGTTAGAGGTTTACTTTTTCGTCCAGTAGTTGCTGCACCAGTTTTTCCAGTTCCTTGATCCGTTTTTCCATATCCGGGAGGTTGCGGCTGAGTGCCTGGCTCCGGAGGGTGCTGGTATAATCGAATGCGGGAGAACCAGTTACGGCGGTATTGGGCGTTTTGATGGATTTGCTCACACCGCTTTGGGCATTGATTCGGGCGCCATCGGCTATAAAAAGGTGGCCTACAATGCCTGCCTGACCGCCGATCATAACATTATTACCCAGTTTGGTGCTACCGCTTACGCCTGCCTGTGCAGCAATAATGGTATTATTGCCTACTTCCACATTGTGGGCTATCTGGATCAGGTTGTCCAGTTTGGCGCCGGATTTAATGAGGGTGGAGCCCATGGTGGCGCGGTCGATGGTGGCATTGGAACCTATTTCCACAAAGTCTTCAACGATCACATTACCGATCTGGGGCACTTTTTTAAAGCTGCCATCGGCGAGCGGAGCGAAGCCAAAACCGTCGCTGCCTACTACGGTACCGGCATGAATGGTTACATTTTTACCCACCACGCAATCGTGGTACACCTTTACACCGGGGTGAATGATGGTATTGTCGCCAATCTTTACATTATCGCCAATAAAGGCGTTGGGGAATATTTTTACGTTGTTGCCCAATGTTACGTGCTCTCCAATATAACTGAATGCTCCGACGAATATGTTCTGCCCCAGTTTGGCCGTTTTGGCGATATAGCTGGGTTCCTGAATGCCCGCCATTTGCTGGGTTACCATTTCCTGGTATTTGGATAGCAGGGTGGCAAAGGCGGAATAGGCATCCGGAACGCGGAGCAGGGTAGCGTTGACGGGTTGCTTCAGTTCCTGAGCTGCGTTGATGATCACAATGGATGCACCGGTAGTATATAAATGATCTTCGTATTTGGGATTGGCGAGGAATGCGAGCTGGCCTTTTTGAGCTTCTTCAATTTTTCCGAAAGACCCAACGGAGGCATTGGCATCGCCTTCGATGGTTGCGCTTATGATCATGGCTATTTGTGCGGCCGTAAATTGCATGGTAATACTTTTATTAACTCGGATGTTAATTTAAATAGCAAATGTAATATTTTTTTACAGGGCTTGCGAGTGCCTGATGAATCAGGGCATTGTCGACCTTTGAAATATCTTTTGCCGTGCCGTCTTTAAACAGAATATTGATTCTTTCTTCCCGGGGATCGTAGGTGGTGTTTTCGGCCACACCACTGAATAAAAAGTAATGGCAATCCCGCTCCTCAATTTGCATATCGCGGCAAATCCTGTTCCGTTGTTCCTCCATCCACTCAGGATTAACAGGTGTGGCGGTTAATTTAACTTTTAATAAGCGGCGGGTGACCAGACAATCGCAGAGTTTGGCCAATACTCTATCCTCATGGAACATCCAGTTTTTGATGGTGGCCAGTACATCGTAGTCGTCCAGCAGGCAAAATTGCTCCAGGTGGGCCTCAATAGAGGTAACGGTATCGTGGTTTTGTAAAAAGAAATCAAATACGGGCGAGGTAGACCTAACGGTTATTCCCCTGGTAATTAGTTCCTGTGCCCTTTCAACGATCTTGACAAGCATTTTTTCGGCACAGAGTACAGTTTTGTGGAGGTATACCTGCCAGTACATCAGGCGGCGGGATACCAGGAATTTCTCAATGGAATAGATGGCTTTTTCCTCTACCATGAGTTCGTCGTTCTGCACGGTGAGCATTTTCAGGATGCGGTCGTAGCCAATCACGCCTTCGGATACACCGGTAAAGAAGCTATCACGGGTGAGGTAGTCCATGCGGTCTACATCCAACTGACCGGAAATAAGCTGGTGGAGGAAGGGTTTGTGGTATTTATTGGTAAATATCTCAATGGCCAGGGTGAGTGCTCCATCGAGTTCATTATTTAAAATTTCCATGATCCGGATGGAGATGGTTTCATGGTGAATGCCTTTCAGGAGTTTATTTTCCAGGGCATGGGAGTAGGGGCCATGGCCTACATCGTGGAGCAGGATGGCTATTTTGGCGGCTACTTCCTCTTCCGGGGTGATATTGACCCCTTTGTTTTTTAGTTCATGGAGTGCATTGCACATGAGGTGGTAGGCGCCCAGGGAGTGGTGCAGGCGGGTATGAACGGCGCCCGGGTATACCAATTGGGCAAATGCCATCTGGTGAATACGGCGTAAACGCTGGTACCAGGGATGGGCTATTACCTTAAAAACAAGGGGATGGTCGAGGGTAATAAAGCCATAAACAGGGTCATTAATGATCTTTCTAATGCCGGATGCCATTTCGCTGCTTGCTGTTTTGTTAAAATTACTGCTAAAAGGAGCTGACAAAAGTACAGATTAACTGATTGCACGGGGAATAATGTATTTTGGAGAAGAATATAGAAGACAGAATTTAGAATACAGAAGCTTTTGGCGGGGCAAGGGAGAGGAAGGAGTGGGGAGGCAGGAGCCTGGAGTTGGGAGTGAGAAAGACGGAAAGTCTGGAAGAAAAATGGGAACACAACCATTGTATTACTTACGGACTTTTGGACTATTTAAAAGGGTGGCTCCCGAATTGCTGCTAATCGAAGAAGTAACCTATATAAACAACAACAACTATTAAAAAAATTACATGGCATTAGGAAAGATACTCTGGGTTGATGATGAAATAGAAAGTTTACAATCGCAAATCCTGTTCTTACAGAATAAAGGGTATGAAGTAAGTGCGCTGACGAATGGATTTGATGCGGTGGATTTTGTGCGCGATAATATTGTTGATGTAGTACTACTGGATGAATCGATGCCAGGTATTACGGGCCTGGAGACGATTGCGAAAATAAAAGAGGTCAACCAGCATATTCCGATTGTCATGATCACGAAGAATGAAACGGAAAACCTGATGGATGAGGCCATTGGCAGCCAGATCACGGATTACCTGATCAAGCCTGTCAATCCTAACCAGGTATGGTTGAGCCTGAAGAAGATCATTGACAATAAAAGGCTGGTGGCTGAGAAGACTACCACGGCCTATCAGCAGCAGTTTCGCAATTTATTTATGGCGCTGAACAGCAGTCCGGACTATAATGAGTGGATGGAGATCTATAAAAAGCTGGTGTACTGGGAACTTGAAATGGAGAAAAGTGACAGCCCGGAAATGCAGGAGGTGTTTCAGTCGCAGAAAAGTGAAGCTAACAATGAGTTTTTCAAATTTATCTCCAGGAACTATACCAAATGGGTGGGACCGAAATCAGTAGAAGGGCCGGTGATGTCGCATACGTTGTTTAAATACAAGGTAATGCCGCATGTGGAAAAAGGGGTGCCTACGTTTTTTCTGCTGATCGATAACCTGCGTTTTGACCAATGGAAGGCGATACAACCCATTTTTGCAGAAAGTTTCCGCATCCTGGAGGAGGAGAGCTTTTACAGCATTCTACCTACAGCCACGCAGTATGCCCGAAATGCTATTTTCAGTGGATTGCTTCCTATGGAAATTGAGAAGGCCTACCCGCAACAGTGGAAGAATGATGATGAGGAGGGGGGCAAAAACCTGTTTGAGGAAGAGTTTTTCCGTGGACAGCTGAAAAGAATGAAGCGGGAGGATGTACGCTTTTCCTATACGAAGATCCTGAACAACCAGGCTGGTCAGGACCTGGTAAATAATATACATAACCTACTGAATAATGATCTGAACATTATTGTATACAATTTTGTGGACATGCTGAGTCATGCACGCACGGAGATGGAAGTACTGAAAGAGCTGGCTGGTGACGAGATCAGTTACCGGTCTGTGACGAAAAGCTGGTTTGAGCATTCGCCGCTGCACCAGGCATTGAAGAGGATTGCGGATAAGAAGATCAATATTGTATTGGCTACGGACCATGGTAGTGTGCGGGTGAAAACGCCGGCCAAGGTGATCGGAGATAAGCAAACTACTACGAACCTGCGTTATAAACATGGCCGTAACCTGAATTATGAGCAGAAGGAGGTATTGGCTTTCCGTGATCCCAAGGAGGCTGGATTGCCGGTGCCCACGGTGAACTCTTCTTTCATCTTTGCAAAGGAAGACCTGTTCCTGTGCTATCCGAATAATTACAATTATTATGTGAATTATTACCGTAATACCTTCCAGCATGGCGGGGTGAGCCTGGAGGAGATGATCGTGCCGGTGATCAAGATGACGAATAAGTAGGGGATGTGAGTGGTCAGTTGTGAGTTGTGAGTGGAGGCGCTGAGTAGATTTAGTTGGTTTACTTTTTGTGTGGTGGTATTAAATCAGGGTGTTTTTGATGATTATTGTGAGAAGTGGCTGATTTTCTGTCCACTGACTGTGGAAAACATTAATAGCCTATAAACTGTGTACCGCAGACATTTGGCTAATTTTGGTAGTGAACTTTGGTAGTACGACTATGAAATATACCCAGAACACTTTAGATAAGATTGAGCGGATACTTGACGAGGTGGAATATGTGGTGCGCTATGAGCGGGGCAATTTCCAGAGCGGCTATTGTATCCTTGAAGCCAGAAAGGTGGTGGTGCTGAATAAGTTCCTGCAAATGGAGGGGCGTATCAACACGCTTATTGACCTTATCCCCCAATTAAATATTGATCCCGATACATTATCTACGGAGGTACGCAGAACCTATGAGGATGTGCTGGCCAGGCACGCTGCGGCTGAGAAATAAGAGCAAGTCTGGAGTCTGTAGCCCTTAGTCTGGAGGCCTTCGTTTAAGTTATTGATCAAATATAGCAGGTTGTCTTTTTGTTACTGCGCTATTATTTCATATTTCTGACTTCTTACTTTATCATTCTCACTTCATACTTCGTATTTTTATTGCGTGAGTTATCCTTCATTAAAGATCACTTTTTTGGGAACGGGTACCAGTAGTGGCGTACCCATGATTGCCTGCGATTGTCCCGTGTGCCAATCGCCGGATAAAAAAGACAAACGGCTAAGGGCAAGCATCCTGGTACAATCGGCCACAACCACGCTGGCGGTAGATGCCGGGCCAGATTTTCGTTATCAGATGTTGCGGGCGAATGTAAAGCACCTGGATGCTATTGTTTTTACCCATCCGCATAAGGATCATGTAGCGGGCCTGGACGATGTGCGGGCCTTTAATTTCTTCTCCCAACAGCCCATGAAGGTATTTGCCAATGAAATGACACAGGAAGTGATCATCCGGGAGTTTCCTTATGCCTTTTATGAGACCAGATACCCCGGCGTACCGGAAATCCAACTCAATACGATCGACCAAACGCCTTTTATGGTAGGAGATATCCTGGTCACCCCTGTGCAGGTATGGCATTTAAAAATGCCGGTATTGGGATTCCGCTTTGGGAAATTTACCTATATCACGGATGCCAACAATATTGAACCTGCCGAGAAAGATAAAATACGTGGCAGCGAAGTGCTGGTATTAAATACGCTAAGGAAGGAAAAGCATATCTCTCATTATAGTCTGTCTGAAGGTATTGATGTAGCCCATGAATTAGGCATTCCTCAAACCTATTTTACGCACCTTAGTCACCAGATGGGCAAACATGCAGACATTGAAAATGAACTGCCGGAGGGTATTAACCTTGGCTGGGATGGCCTGGTGCTAAATCTATAAAACATTTTAATCGTATGTATATGTGTAGCGGCAGGAGATAACGCTGCCGGCTACCGCATATGCTATGAAAAATAACTTCAAGGAGTATTTCAATTTCTCCAAAAAAGAACGCACGGGTATCATTGTATTACTGGTACTGATATTCGCTACGATTGTTATCCCCTACTTTTTGCCTGCTCCTCCTGTCCAAACAGACAAGGCGGCTTTTGAAAAGCTGCGCCAGCAGGTAGCAGAACTAGAGACGGCAAGAGATCCGGCTGATGGTGAAAAAGACCGTTCCGGGTATACTGCCCGGGCTGCGGAAAAGGCTGTAGAATCGGCGGCGCTGTTTGCATTTGACCCCAATACATTGCCGGTAGAGGGGTGGATAAGGTTGGGCGTACGGGAGCGTACTGCCCAGACCATTCAACGTTACCTGGCAAAGGGCGGGCGGTTTCGCCTCCCGGGGGACTTGTTTAAGATCTATGGCCTGAAAAAGGAAGATGCGGAGCGGCTGGTGCCTTATGTACGGATACGGGTAGCAGAGCCGGATATGGAACGGGTGTCTGTTAATTATGTGACTGATTCCGGAACCCGGAAAAATGATACGGGAGGCCGGAAATATAAAAGAGAGGGATATGCCAAACCTAAACCCGTTATTATTGAAATTAATACAGCCGATACAACGGCTTTTATTGCTTTGCGGGGTATCGGCAGTAAACTGGCCCAGCGTATTGTTCATTTCAGGGAGAAACTGGGCGGTTTTCATTCAGTGGCGCAGGTGGGGGAGACTTATGGCTTACCCGATTCCGTTTTTCTGCAGATCAGGCAATTTTTGCAATGTTCATCACCTGTTGTACGCACTCTTAATATTAATACAGCCGATGTAGATGTACTCCGGCAACATCCTTATATTCGTTGGGCACTGGCCAATGCCATTGTGCAATACAGGCAGCAACATGGGGCATATCAGGCTGTGGATCAGTTATTGCAGATCAATATTGTGAGTCCTGAAATACTGGAGAAAATAAGGCCTTATCTGGCGCTTCAGTGAAGGAGAAATATTTATTATATTTTAGTGCTAACAATTGTTAGTTTTTCAAAAATAGTATTATCTTGCATGGGCCTCTAAGGGTTCTTGCCAACGAATTTATCTTATGAATTTCGAGACTTCTGAATTAACACAACAGGTAGCACAGACTGCCCGGGATTTTGCGCAGCAACATATCAAACCCTATGTAATGAACTGGGATGAAAGCCAGGAATTTCCGCTCCAGGTATTCAGGGAGATGGGAAAACTGGGGTTGATGGGTGTGCTGGTGCCTGAGAAATATGAAGGTGCAGGGCTTAGCTATTTTGAGTATGTAGCCATTTTACAGGAAATAGGGAAAGTTTGCGGGTCCATCGCCTTGAGTGTGGCGGCCCATAATTCACTTTGTACAGGCCATATTATGGCTTTTGGCAATGAGGAACAGAAGCAAAAATACCTTCCTAAACTGGCTACTGCCGAATGGCTGGGAGCCTGGGGATTGACGGAGCCTAATACTGGTAGTGATGCCGGTAATATGAAAACGACAGCCGTGCGGGATGGTGATCATTGGGTACTGAATGGTACCAAATGCTGGATCACGCATGGTAAGAGTGGTGATGTGGCGGTGGTGATTGCCCGTACAGGTGAGCCGCGATCGAAGGACAACGCTACTGCTTTTGTGGTAGAGCGTGGTACTCCAGGTTTTACCGGGGGTAAGAAAGAGAATAAGCTGGGTATGCGGGCCAGTGAAACAGCAGAAATGATATTCGATAATTGCCGGATACCGGATGCCAACCGGCTTGGTGAAGTGGGGGCAGGATTTAAGCAGTCGCTCAAGGTGCTGGATGGCGGACGTATATCGATAGCGGCGTTGTCGCTGGGTATTGCCAAAGGGGCTTATGATGCTTCTGTACAATATTCCAAGGAGCGTCACCAGTTTGATCAGCCAATCTCTAATTTCCAGGGGATTTCTTTTAAGCTGGCAGATATGGCTACGGAAATTATGGCAGCAGAGTTACTTACGCTGCAGGCCTGCGATCTGAAGATAAGAGGTCAGCAGATGACGAAGGAAGCGGCCATGGCTAAATACTATGCGAGTGAGGTAGCGGTGAAAGTGGCCAATGATGCAGTACAGATATTCGGGGGATATGGGTATACCAAAGATTTCCCGGTTGAAAAATATTACCGCGATAGTAAGTTATGTACTATTGGCGAAGGAACCTCTGAAATCCAGAAGCTGGTTATTTCGAGAGAAGTTTTGAGAGCCTAAATGTTACGAAAGGTTGCTTGTCACGTCAAGAGGCCCCGTTGGTTGCGGGGCCTTTTTATTTTTCCAGATGAGTAGATATTTTAGCTGCGGGTGCAGAATCATTAATATTCATTATGTGTTAGCGCGATTGAATGAAGCTTATGCTCTGCATTTGAAAAAAATGTTGAACTGACAGTCTTTGCATTGTAACTTTAAGATATGAGCAAAGAAGTCAGTTATATCTGGAGAGGCTTCTTCCTTTTATTGGTTGTGCTGGCCGGTATGGGTATTGTTCAGTTGTTAATTCCTTCAAAGAAAAGTAATGCCGATGCGGGCATACTCGCCTCCACTACAGAACAAGGCAATGCTTCTAATGCTCCCTATTATAATGTCCGCGGGCAACAATTATTTCAGGCTAATTGTGCCATGTGCCATCTCATTGACAGGCACATGGATGACGGGGATATGTTTAATCTGCCGTATGTAGAAGACAGAGTAAAAGATAAAGCTCTCCTGCGTGGCTGGATCAGGAACAGTGATTCTGTGCTGAAAACGGGTAACCGCTATTTTAATAAGCTGTATGAAGCATGGAATAATACAGCCATGCCTGCTTTTCCGGATCTGAGTGATCAGGATATTGATGAAATATTGGAGTATATCTGGAGATACAGAAAGTAACAAGCTTGATTGGACCTTTGATACCTATGGCATAAAGTCGTCATCGTCTTTCTTCGCGTATTTGTCGAATACCTTATCGATAGCGCCACCGAAGATGGGGAACTTTTCTTTGGCGAAGTTCTTCACGATCTCCACAGCTTTATAAGCCTGCTTTTCTGTAAGTCCTTCTGCCATGAGTTTTTTGACCAGTTCATCCATAATAAGTAAAGTTTAATTTGGCTACTAAAAAGAACAGAGGCATAAAATATGCCTCTGTAAATTAATGGAAATATATTTAATGAAGCCTAGGCTACTTTCAGCAGGCTCATTTTGCTCTTGTCGAATTTCTTCACTGCATATTCCAGGGTGAGGTGGAATACTTGCTGTTTGGAAGAAGGCATTTCAAACATGGCATCTGTGAGTATGCTTTCGCAGATGCTACGCAAACCTCTCGCTCCCAGTTTGTACTCCAGGGCCTTGTCGACCATGAAATCGAGTACATCTTCATCTACATTCAACTGGATGTTTTCCAATTCAAACAGTCTCTTGTATTGTTTGAGCAATGCGTTCTTGGGTTCTGTAAGTATAGAGCGCAGGGTTGGTTTATCCAGTGGATTGAGGTGAGTAACAACGGGCAAACGACCCAGTAATTCAGGGATCAGGCCAAAAGACTTAAGGTCTGTGGCGTTGATATACTGCAGCAGGTTCTTTTTCATGTGCTCCTGCAGGTCCTTGTTTACGTTGAATCCGATGGCGTTGGTATTTACCCGGCGGGCGATCACTCTGTCGATACCATCAAATGCGCCTCCACAAATGAAGAGGATATTTTGTGTATTGATCTTGATGAGCTTTTGTTCGGGGTGTTTACGGCCTCCCTGTGGTGGTACGAGTACATCGGTACCTTCCAGGAGCTTTAACAGGCCTTGTTGCACGCCTTCACCGCTTACGTCGCGGGTGATAGAAGGATTATCGCCTTTGCGGGCAATCTTATCTATCTCATCGATGTATACGATACCTCTTTCGGCAGCGGGCACATCGTAGTTACAAACCTGCAGCAGGCGGGTCAGGATGCTTTCGACATCTTCACCCACATAGCCAGCTTCTGTAAATACGGTAGCATCTACTATCGCAAAAGGAACATTGAGTAATTTGGCAATGGTTTTTGCCAGCAGGGTTTTACCGGTACCGGTTTCACCTACCATTACGATGTTGCTCTTTTCAATGTCTACTTCGCCTTCTGCTACTTTTTGCTGAAGACGTTTATAGTGGTTGTAAACTGCTACTGCCAATACCTTTTTAGCATCATCCTGTCCAATCACGTATTCATCGAGGAAGCGTTTTACTTCCACGGGTTTCTTTACGTTGAGCTTGAAAGAAGGAGATGCTGTGGGTGTTTCACTACGGATCATGAGTTCCTGCTCAATGATCTCGCGGGCATGCTCTACACAGTTCTCGCAAATATGCCCTTCCTGGCCTGCAATAAGGATCTTTACCTCATCGCGGCTGCGCCCACAAAAAGAACAATGTAAGGTTGTCTTTGCCATTAGTATATTAATCTCCGGCTACAAAGGTATTCAAAGGGACTTCGAAATCCAAGTAAATAGCCTGTTGCCGTGATATTGGGTGATTTAGAAGGGCTCAAAGAGGTTAGTCATTGAGCCCTAATGTGTTATATTTTCTCTACAATCTTGTCTACAATTCCGTATTCAATGGCTTCTTTGGCATCCATCCAGTAATCCCGGTCGAAATCTTTCATGATCTGTTCGGGCTTTTTACCGCAATTTTCTGCTAGGATCTTAGCACTGATCTCTTTAACCCTTTTGGTTTGTTTGGCTTGTATTTCCAGATCGGCACTTACACCTTGAATATGACCTCCCAGGCTAGGCTGGTGGATCATTACTTCACCGTGGGGATAGATGTACCGGCTGCCTTTGGTACCGCCGCTGAGCAGGATAGATCCCATGGAAGCTGCCAGGCCCATGCAGATGGTGCTTACAGGGCTTTTCAGCATTTTCATGGTATCATAGATCACCATACCGCTGGTTACGATGCCGCCGGGGCTATTGATAAAGAATTTGATCTCTGTTCCGGGTTTATCGGCATCCAGGAGCAGCAATTTGGCTGTTACGTCCCTGGCTGATTTATCATCCACTACACCCCACAGGTAAACACTGCGGGTATCGAAGAAGTATTGTTCCAGCCTTTTGCTGAACATCATCAGATCGGACTTAGGCTGCTCTTCTTTTTCCTCTTCTTCATCGTCCATTCGGTAAGGATTCACTGAATATTTTGAGTAGTTCATATGTTAATCTGTTGTTTGTGGTTAGTCTTCTTTTTTCTCTTTGCGTGGGTTGATGAGCAACACTTCGTCTACCAGGCCATATTCCTTGGCTTCCAGAGAAGTAAGCCAGTAGTCGCGTTCGCAATCCTTTTCTACCTGTTTGTTGCTTTTGCCGGTATGATAAGAAATGATGTCATACAGGTTTTTCTTGATCTTCTTGATCTCATTGACTGTGATCTCGATATCGCTGGCCTGACCGCCGATGGCGCCACTGGGCTGGTGCAGCATCACACGGCTGTGTTTTAAGGCTGTACGTTTGCCCTTGGTACCTGCGCAGAGCAGGATAGCTGCCATAGAGGCTGCCATACCAATACAGATGGTAGATACGTCGGGTGTGATGTATTGCATAGTGTCATATACGCCGAGGCCGGAGTATACGCTACCGCCGGGGGAGTTGATATACATCTGGATATCGCGGGTGCGATCGGTGCTTTCCAGGAATAACAGCTGTGCTGTTACAATATTGGCTACTTCGTCGTTGATAGGGTAACCGAGGAAGATGATCCTGTCCATCATCAGACGGCTGTATACGTCCATTACGGCCACATTCATAGGGCGTTCTTCAATGATATTGGGCGTAAGATTGGTTACCTGGTATTTTTGGTAATCATTCAACGTATTGCTGGATATACCCCTGTGCTTCACCGCATATTTTTCAAATTCTTTGCTGAGGTTCATAAGATTTTTCCTAATTGATTTAGTGAGCAATTTAAGTCATTTGGCAAATCAATTACCGTGCTATATAAAAAATCGGACATTTTGCCAGAAAAGCAGGTCAGGACAAGTAAATTGCCAGCCGGTTTTGGTGAATATGGCAGGTGAGGGGCACAAAAAAGCCACCCGCTGTAGGCGGATGGCTTTTTTTAATATATTAAGACTTACCGATTAATGGTGGTGATGCTGGTGCTTCTCGAGTTCTTTGGTAAACTCTTCAACAGTTACCGGTTTTTCGGTAGCATTTACCTGTGTTTCGGCCCAGGCAAACACTTTCTCTGTTTGAATGCGATGGTAAGCATCTTCCACAAACTTCCTGTCCTGCATCATACGGTTGATGTAATCTGCAACCCAGGGTTGTTCTTCAGCACCCGGACCCATATTGCCCATATAGCTGAACAACTGATTTTTCGCGAAAGCCTGAAGATCTTCGGGCTTTACTTCGATGTTGTTTTCGCGTACGAGCTTATCGATGATCAAAGTCCATTTGAGCTGATTGGCAAATGTGGGGAATTCCTGTTCAGCTTCAGCTTCTGTTTTTAATTGTTCACCACCTTGCTGTATCCAGCGTTTCAGGAAGGTTTCGGGGAAATCAATTTTGGTATGATCGAGCAGCACGTGGTACAACTCATGTTGCAGGTGATTGCTGCCTTGCTTATCCCAATATGATTGTGCTTCTTCCTTCACCGTATTGCGGAACTCTTCTTCAGTCTTTACATTTTTGCCGGGGAAGGCGGTTTCGAAGAACTCCTCATTGAGGTCAGCTTTTTCTACCATACCCACTTTAGTGATGAGCATGTTGAAGAACTTACCAGCTGCAGCAGTATCGTTCTTATCCAGGCCAAGATCGCCGAGGATCCACTCTCTTTCCTTTGCATCAAAAGCTTTGCTCAGTTGTACCTGAACGGCATCGTCTTTTTTTCTTCCAAGGAGTGTTTTGCGGAAATCTTCTGCAAAGTATTTTACCAGCAGGGAATTGTCTTTCTTAATACCGCCTTCTACTTCATTGCCTTCTTCGTCTGTTTCTGTGAAGGTTACATTCAGTACATTGTCATCACCGGTTACAGTTTCCGGATCAGTCATTTTACCATGGCGTAAACGCAAACGATCAACTTCTTCGTTGATCATTTCTTCGGTAATGTTTACTTTATAACGGGTAGTCTTTTCTTTGGCCAGATCGGCTATTTGAAATTCGGGTTTCAAACCAACTTCGAAAGCAAAAGCGTATTCTGCAGGTTCGTTCACGTTCAATTGGCGGGCATCATTTTCAGGCAAAGGAAGGGGCTGAGCAAAGATCTCCAGCTTTTCATTTTGCATGAAATCGGTCAATTGTTTTTCTACTGTTCTCAGCACTTCGTCGGTGAAAACGGACTGGCCATGCATTTTTTTGATCATGCCGGCGGGCACCATTCCTTTCCTAAAACCTGGTATATTGGCAGTTTTGCTATAATTCTTCAGGGCTTTTTCAAAAGAAGGCAGGTAATCTTCTTTGGCCACTTTAACAGTGATCCTGTCATTAAGCAGGCCTATATTCTCTCTGGTAACTGTTGCCATATTGCTTTTTTTATTGGGGTGCAAAAGTACGGGAAAAAGTCAATAGGGTGCACAGGTAAACCGGGCTAAACTCTCCCAATGAGTCAAAAAAGGGCTCTATTATGCAGGTTCTGAATGCTTTATACGAGCTTTTATGGAAAGATGAAGGAGCTTGCCTTACTCCTTATCCTGCAGGACCAACAGGGGTATCCTGGTTTCATAAGCCATGGCGGCAGTACGGCTTTTGGAGAAAATACGCTCAAAAAAGGTATGGGTATGGGCTACCATCACCAATAATTCACTGGAGTGGTGCTGCAGGTATTCATTGATGCCCTGGGTGACAGAATTATTGGTAACATTCACAAATTCGTGGTTATAACCGCTAAAAGCCCTTTCAGTGCTCTTCCGACCTGCCAGTTCTTCCATTTTAACGGTGTCTTTTTGTACGTGTAGAACCTGGATCTGTGCGCCCAGGGTTTGAGCTAATTTAAGCAGGGGTGTGAAAAGACTGCTGCTGGTTTTGTAGGTGAAGTCGCTGGCATAGGTGATATGCTTTACGGGTTTGTAGCCAGCGTCATGGGGAATGATAAGGACGGGTATTTTAACCTTTCGGATCACATTGGTAGTGGTGCTACCGATGATCTTATCCAGTCCGCCGGCTCCTTTCATCCCCATTACAACGATGTCAATGGCTTGTTCCCTGGTAAGCTCCTTGATCTCATCTGATGCAATGCCAATGCGTACCAGTGATTCAACCTGTACGCCATAGGTAGCATGGAGGTGATCGGCTTCCTTCTTCAAAAAAGCCTCATTTTCCTGCTGCATTTCGTCGGCGGTTACCATCACATAAGGCACTTCGCTGACCGGGGTTGGTAACATATAGGCATGGAAAAGCAGGAGGCGGCTGTTGAAGAGCCTGGCCAGCTCGGCAGCATACACTGAGGCATTGCGTGAAACCGGAGAAAAGTCTACAGGAACGAGTATCGTTTGCATACTGAAAGGTTTGTATAAAGTTACCAAAGGTTAACCGGGAACGGTGAGACAAAAAAGGAATACCAGCAGGGAGGTAATATGCTAGTACAGTGGATGGAAGCAATAGCAACAGGCTTCCACGGAAAAAGTACAAAGTTAAACAGCAGACGTGGCCTGGCATGGTCTGGGTAGTTTTTTGCCCAATCCGGGATATAGAATGGTGGTTATATCATTTTCCCTTTTACAATTTTCATGAGCTCGGCTTTGTAATTCTCACCGGCTACGATCTCGGCTGTAATGCCTTTCAGTAATACCCGATTACCCTCAATGCCGGTAATCCGGTCGATGGCAATGATAAAGGATTTGTGAACGCGAATGAATTGCCTGGCGGGCAGTCGTTCTTCCATGTCTTTCATCGCGGAATAGACGAGGATCTTTTTGCCTCCTGAAAAAATGGCGATATAGTTCTTCATGCCTTCGATATAATCAATATCGGCCAGGTTAATTTTCAGGAGTTTGCCTTTGGATTCTGTTTTTACAAAAATATAGTCATCGGCCGGCTGTTCTTTGGCTGGCTCTGCTGCAGCGGTATTGAGAGCGGTGGCTGCTTTCTGTACGGCCGTCAGGAAACGGGGGAGGCGGATGGGTTTTAATAAATAATCCACTACATCGAGGTCATAGCCTTCCAGGGCAAATTCACTGTAGGCAGTGGTAAGGATGACTTTCGATTTTCCGTTGATGGACCGGATAAAGTCGATACCGGATAATTCGGGCATCTGGACATCCAAAAATATCAGGTCAACTTTTTGGGTAGCTACTATTTGTAATGCTTCCAGGGGATTGGTAGTGGAGGCTACCAGTTGCAGCAAAGGGGTTTGGCCGATGTAATGGAGCAAAATGTCCAAAGCATGTTGTTCGTCGTCAACGATGAGGCAGCGTATCATAGTGAATGGATGGTTAGTTGTGTGGTGTAAAGATCATGTTCATCTTTTATGAGCAGTGAGTATTGGTTTTTATAGGCAAGGTCTAGCCGTTTCTTGATATTGTCAAGGCCAATACCGGTAGATAATTCTTTGGGGCCTGTTTTCTTTTTGTTGCGACAGAAGAATTGCAGGTTGTTGTGCTCAATAGTGAGTTGTATATCAATAGGGTGTTCGGTGCTTTTGAGATCGCCATGCTTGAAGGCATTTTCTACAATGGTGATGAGCACGAATGGAATGATGGTGATTCCATTTATCACGCCATTTACCTCAAATTTTACGAGCAGGTTGTTGTTGTACCGCAGTTGGTGTATCCTGATCACATTGCGTACATGTTCTATTTCGTCTTTCAGGGCTGCTTTACCTTCTTTTATATTCTGTTCGCTTAAAGCATAGCGCATAATGTCGCTCAGGGTAAGTATACCTTCGGATAGTTCTGTTGAATAGGGGAGGGATTTGGCATACAGGAAGTTGAGTGTATTGTGCAGGAAATGGGGATTGATCTGTGCTTTCAGGAAATTTAGATTGGCATTGGATTTCTCTATTTCCAGCTGGAGTTTCTCTTCTTCCAGCATCTTCCTTTGTTTGTTTTCATCCCGGAGATTGGCCACAAAAGCAATGACGATGGAGGGGGCTGCAGAAAATATAAAACACATAAAATAAAGTACCAGTGCTATGGGCGCCGTCCAGGCGCCTTCTTGTGCATCGACCTTGGTATAGCCATCAATAATGTAATAGGCGAAAAGTATGGATGTTACTATCAGGGAAGATATTACGAAGTGAAAAAAGCCTTTCTTTTCGGCCAGGAGGTAATAAAAATGGTTGAGGCAGAAATAATAAAAGTAAGTGTAAAAGACAAGGCCAATAGCCATGGTAAAGAGGGTCCAGCTACTGAACATGGCTTTCCAGTACTGAACATCGTTCTTAGAAGGATATATAAAAGTGGAAAGCATTCCTATACCCAACAGAATGACATGAATGGACAATACCATCCAGAATACTCTCTTGAGGGAAAACCTTTTTTTATGTGGCAATATTCTAAACAAGATTGAATTGGTTTTATTAGCTGATGGCTTTAAGGTAGCAAACATAAGGCAGGTTGTTATGATTCATGAGGCAAACATATAACAGGGGGAAGGCTGGGAGAAAAACGTTACACCAACTGCTGTTTTGCCGATATAAAACCGGCTATTTTGGTAGGTTTTCACTTGTAAATAGCAGGGGGAAATGACAATTGTGCAGGTAGAAATGCTGATACGGGATAAGCACAGTTTTTGATCAATAAAAGGTATGTACCAGAAAAGAAGGGCAGGAAGGGATAATTGGCTGATTGCCAGATTGGTTTTCCCTGAAAAATAGCCAGTCCGGATAGCATCATTCCTTCACTAGTGCGATCCGGGCATAAAAAAAACAGGTGCTGTAAACACCTGCTTTCTCTGTTTTTTAGTGCGGATGACAGGAATCGAACCTGCATGGGTCACCCCGCTAGATCCTAAGTCTAGTGCGTCTGCCAGTTTCGCCACATCCGCAAGCGCTGAAATGCCTTTTTTACCTGTAAAGGGTTAAAAGGAGTGCAAAAGTAGGAGATTTAAGAGAAAACAGAAAAACACTTTCTTTTACTGTAAATTCGTTTTAATAGAAATATGGATACTGTAGCTGCGATACCGAAATATAATTTGAATGAGGAGCAGGAGAAAAAGCTGATACTCCGTGAATACCGGGCATTATTGCGTGCGTTGAAACCCAAGTTAAAGCCCGGTGATAAGGAATTACTGCGTCGTGCCTTTGAAATGGCTGCGGATGCGCATAAAACGATGCGTCGCAAGAGCGGGGAACCGTATATCCTTCACCCCCTGGCGGTAGCCCGGATCGGGATAGAAGAGATCGGCCTGGGTGTACGTTCTACGATCTGCGCCCTGCTGCACGACACTGTAGAAGATACTGATATTTCCCTGGAAGATATTGAGCGGGAATTTGGTACGGAGATCGCCCGGATCGTGGACGGGCTTACCAAGATCTCCAACGTGATCGACGTGAATGCCTCTCAGCAGGCAGAAAACTTCAAGAAGATATTGCTGACGCTTACGGATGACCCGCGGGTGATCCTGATCAAGCTGAGTGACCGGCTGCACAATATGCGCACGCTGGACAGCATGAAGCGGGAGAAGCAGCTAAAAATAGCTTCAGAAACGGTTTATGTGTATGGCCCGCTGGCACACCGCATGGGTTTGTACAATATCAAAACGGAGATGGAAGACCTCTCCATGAAATACCTGGAGCCGGAGGCTTACCGGGAAATAGCCCGTAAACTGGCGGAAACAAAACGGGAGCGGTCCAGGTATATCAATGAGTTTATCCGGCCTATCCGTGAGACCTTAGAGAAGATCGATTTTGAGTTTGAAATATATGGCCGTCCCAAGAGTATACACTCGATCTGGAACAAGATGAAGAAAAAGGGTGTGTCTTTTGAGGAAGTGTATGACCTGTTTGCCATCCGGGTGATCCTGAATACTACGCAGGAAAAGGAAAAAGAAGCCTGTTGGAAAGTGTATTCGATTATTACGGATGAGTATACGCCATCACCGGAGCGCTTGCGCGACTGGCTCAGCAATCCCAAATCTAATGGATATGAGGCGCTGCATACTACGGTAATGGGGCCACAGGGTAAATGGGTGGAAGTGCAGATCCGCACAAAGCGGATGAATGAAATTGCCGAGAAAGGTCTGGCAGCTCACTGGAAGTACAAGGAAGGAACGAATGACGAAAGCCGTTTTGATAAATGGTTCCAGCAAATACGGGAGGTGCTGAATAACCCGGATAATGATTCTATTGACTTTCTGCAGGATTTCAAAACCAGTTTCCTGGCGGAAGAGATCTATGTATATACGCCCAAAGGCGATGTAAAAATGCTGCCTGTTAATTCTACGGCATTGGATTTTGCCTTTTCTATTCACAGTGCGGTAGGATCGCAATGTATTGGCGCCAAGGTGAACCATAAACTGGTGCCTATCAGCCATAAGCTGCGGAGCGGGGACCAGGTAGAGATCATTACTTCTGCCAAGCAAAAACCTTCAGAGGACTGGATCAATATTGTAATAACAGCCAAGGCCAAGAGCAAGATCAAGGATGCGCTGAAGGAAGAGAAGCGTAAGGTGGCAGATGAGGGTAAATATACCCTGCAGCGCAAGGTGGAGGCCCTCGGCGCCGCATTCAACCAACACAATGTAGATGTGCTTGCGGCCTTTTACAAGTTGCAATCACCGCTTGATCTTTACTACCAGATATCTATTAAGGCCCTTGACCTGAAGGAACTGAAGGATTTTCAGGTATTGGGTGATAAGCTGGAGCCGCCAAAGCCGGTTAAGCCAATCGTTGAACCCAAGCCTGATCATGCACTCCCTAAAAAGGATGCTGAGTTGATCATATTCGGTGAAAGCAGTGACCGGATTGTTTATACACTGGCCAATTGTTGTAAACCCATCCCAGGGGATGACGTATTTGGCTTTGTAACCACTGGTAAAGGCCTTACTATCCATCGTACTAATTGTCCCAATGCCACCAAGCTGCTGTCTAACTATGGGCACCGGGTGGTGAAAACCAAATGGGCGCGTAATAAAGAGATATCTTTCCTGACCGGTCTTAAGATTGTAGGTATAGATGATGTGGGTGTGATCCATAAGATCACCAACCTGATCTCCGGTGAACTGAAGATCAATATCAATGCCATGACGATTGAGGCCAAGGATGGACTGTTCTATGGCAACGTGAAGGTATATGTACATGATAAGGAAGAATTGGACGACCTGGTAGACAGGTTGAAACGTTTGCCAGGTATTGAAACAGTAGACCGGTATGATGCGGAGCAGCAATAAAAGCACCTGTTACTGAAGGTTATAGCTCAAGTCCATCAGCTTGTTATAAAGTAATGCGTTCGGGAGCATTTTCTCCTTTTATTTCCTAACTGTTATCAATAGGTATATTTTTGGTTTAATTGGAAAAGTTTAGTAGCTTTTGATAGTTTCTATTCAAATACCGTTAACCTAAAATTTATTCTATGAGATTGCTTCCATCTATCCTTACAGGATGTATTGTCCTTTCTATTTTCTTCTCTTCCTGCTCAAAACATGACAAGTCTGCAGCGCCCAAAGATGAGATTTCTTCGGAAGTGCTGGCTAAAATTGAAGCCCTGGGTTTTAGAACAAATGGTGTTATTGCCAAGCCCGGGGGATATGTCGTTGAAGGGGATATCTTTCTTTCCAACGAAGACCTGAATGGCAAAAATGTTTCAGATACGCTTCGGATAGGCAAAACTGAACAGTACAGAACGAATAACCTGGTAACAGGTTTGCCCAGAACAATAACGATTGCCCTTTCGGGTTTGTCTGTAGATTATACGAATGCGGCTGATGTAGCCATTGCACGTTACAATGCACAAGGGTTGAGGATAAGTTTTCTTCGTGTAAGCAGTGGTGCAAACATTACTATTTCAGGTTTCTGGCAGGCGCCGGATCCTGTTACGGGAAGTATTCTCCTTGGAAGCGCTGGCTTTCCTTCAGGTGGGAATCCGTATAGTCAAATTCTCATGAACACGCATCCAAGTGCTTATGGTACCAGTCCGGATGTGAATTATATGGGAACGGTCATTGCGCATGAAGTAGGTCACTGTATTGGTTTCCGGCATACGGATTATATGGATCGCAGTTTTAGTTGCGGAGGTTCTTTTTCTAATGAGGGGGCAGGCAGTGAAGGTGCTGTAGGTATTCCGAATACCCCTTCTGTAGCAGATCCCAACAGCTGGATGCTCGCCTGTACGGGATTTGGCGTTAATCGTCCTTTCAATAATAACGATATTACCGCATTGCATCAGGTATATGGCACCTGTACCGGAAATGATAAAAGAATGGTAGGTGGCAGTTGTCAGACCGGAACAAGGGTACTCAATTATTGTGAGCCGTCTGGTCTTGGGGGCTATCTTTTTGTATACTATCATTATACATGGAGTGATGGCTTCAATAGTCCTACCTACACCAGTATGTCAAGAACGTGTCAATAAAATAGGATTCCAGGGTATACCTGGGCTTACCAATGACAGAGAACTAAGTGATTGGTAATTAGAAGCCTGACAGGTTCAGACAGTTTGCAGCAATACGCACTGCAGCTGTCTGAAATCTGTCAGGTTTTTTATTTCCCGCTTTTAACACATTCGCCTATTTTTGCCCTCCCGTTGCTTAGCGGGTTCAGCAAATCATACAAATACTCAGATAGATGGTTGATGTTTTATTAGGTCTTCAGTGGGGCGATGAAGGCAAAGGGAAAATTGTGGATTACTTTGCCCCTTTCTACGATGTTATAGCCCGTTTTCAGGGAGGTCCCAATGCAGGTCATACCCTGTATGTAAATGATAAGAAAGTAGTACTACACCAGATCCCTTCCGGTATATTCCATGAAAATGCCACTAACCTGATTGGTAATGGTGTTGTATTGGATGCAGTAACGTTGCGCAGGGAGTGTGAAACGGTTCAATCCTTTGGTGTTGACTATCGCAAGAACTTATACATCTCTGAAAGAACGCACCTGATCCTGCCTACACACAGGGCGCTGGACAAGGCTTCAGAGTTACAGAAAGGCAATGAGAAAATCGGTTCTACCCTGAAGGGTATTGGACCGGCTTACATGGATAAAACAGGCCGTAATGGGCTGCGGGTAGGTGATCTGCTGGATAAAAGCTTTACTACCCAGTACATTAAACTGCGTCTGAAGCACCAGAAACTGCTGGACAGCATGAATTTTCATGAAGATATTTCAGCCTGGGAAGAGGAGTTTTTTGATGCGCTGGAGTTCATGCGCCAGTTTAAGATCGTAAATGGTGAGTATTTTATTAATGACAAGATAAGCCAGGGCAAGAAAGTGCTGGCAGAAGGCGCGCAGGGAAGTATGCTGGATGTAGATTTCGGTACTTTCCCGTTTGTGACCTCCTCCAATACAATTTCTGCCGGGGTATGTACGGGTTTAGGGATAGCACCTCAGAAGATCAAGGATGTAATAGGCGTTACGAAGGCCTATTGTACCCGTGTAGGCAGCGGTCCTTTCCCTACTGAGCTGCATGATGATACGGGCGAAGAGCTGCGCCGGATTGGAAATGAGTTTGGTGCTACAACCGGACGTCCACGCCGTTGTGGCTGGATTGACCTGGTAGCCCTCAATTTTGCCTGTATGGTGAATGGTGTTACCAAGCTGGTCATGACGAAGGCTGATGTACTGGATGCCTTTGATGAGCTAAAAGTGTGTACTTCCTACGTGGTTAATGGGGAAAAGACAACCCAGGTTCCTTTCCAGATGAATAAAGTGGTTATTGAGCCTGAATTGAAATCCTTTAAAGGCTGGAAGCAGGATGTTACAGCGATGAAATCGGCTGATCAGTTGCCTGGGGTAATGAAAGAATATGTATCTTTTATCAATGAATACCTGGGCGTGAAGGTGGCTTATATTTCCAATGGACCTGGCCGGGATCAATTAATAGAAATTTAGTATTTCTGGTGAAATATTTGTTTCTTAGAGAACGGTATGTATCTTACTAATGTATAATAAAACCGGAAATGATGTTTGATACAAATCATGTAGAAAGTATGAAATTTGTGGTTTTATTATAAGTACCTTGAAGCGTATTTTGATCAGTAAAAATTTTTAATAAAAAAGTTTGGCGAATTGAAAACTTCGCTGAAATTTACAGCATAATCTTACCAGACAATGGCAGCAAAATCTGACAAAGAAAAAAAGACCGGCGGAAGCCCTGCACCAAAGTCTTCTAAGGAAACTCCTAAAAAAGCCTCATCTAAACCTAAGAAAGAGGAAGATGAGGATGATGAAGACCTTGAGGATGATGATACAGAAACGACACCCAAAGCCTCTAAAAAAGGAGCTAAAGCTTCTTCTAAAAAAGGTGATGAGGATGATGACGATGATGATGACGACGTCGCAGACGACGAGGTAGATGATTGGGATAAACCTGAAGAAGAAGAGGAATGGGATCCTGACTTCGAAGAATTTGACTTACCCAAGTCAAAAACCAAGAAAGCTGGTTCCAGTGGTGGTGGCAGTGGCGCAGGTGCTGGCAAAAAAGCCGGAAAGGATGAGGATGATCTTGGCCTGGATGATGAATTCAAGGACATGGATCTCTTTAATGATCGTGGATTCGACGATGAAGAAGACGATTTTTAATCAACAGCGATGCTGAGGCGCTAGTGCAAGAGTGAGCAGAAGTTTTACTTCATTCCCGATAAAAGATTTTCAGCAAACCAAATTGCAAATGTTGAACTGGTGTAACCGGTTCAACATTTGTTGTTTCTTAGACAGCCAGCAATATCCCTCCTCTCTTCAACGCTTCGAATGCTTGCTGGCAGCAGGCTCTATCCATTCCTTAAAATTGCAGGCTGGTGCTGATGTATTCCTTCAGTTAAGGACTTTTCACGAAAAGCATGCTGACTGGATATTCGGTCATTTGGGGTATGACCTGAAAAATGGGCTGGAACCATTGGTTAGTGAGCATCCAGATGGCATTGGATTTCCGGACCTGTTTTTCTTTGTACCGGAAGTGATCGTTCAGTTGAATGAGGATACAATAAGTATTGGTTCCTTTCATGCTGATCAGGAACTGGTGTACCAGGAAATCATGGCAACAGCACTACCGGGCATTGAACCCAGGCAGGAAGGACTGGTTATTCATCCGCGGCTTGAACGGGATGAATACCTGCAGGTGATCCGAGATCTGCAGCAGCATATTTTGCGGGGAGACTGTTATGAGATCAATTACTGCCAGGAGTTTTATGCTATTGATGTAGTGATCGATCCGTTATCTGTTTGTCTTTCTCTTGGAAAAGCTTCACCCAACCCTTTTGCGGCCTTTTATAAAATGGAAGACCGTTACCTGGTATGTGCGAGCCCGGAGCGTTATCTTAAAAAAGAAGGAGACCGGCTGTTTTCGCAACCCATCAAGGGTACCTGGCAAAGGGATATTGCCAATCAGGAGGCGGATGTCAGGAACAGGGAGCAGTTGTACCATAGTGCAAAAGACCGGTCGGAGAATGTGATGGTAGTAGATCTTGTGCGTAACGACCTCTCCAAAGTTTGTGCAGAAGGGAGTGTACAGGTGGACGAACTATTTGGTATTTATAGTTTTCCGCAGGTGCACCAGATGATCTCCACGGTGAGCGGCCAGTTGAGGGAGGACGTTCATTTTATAGATGCGCTTAAGCATACTTTCCCGATGGGCTCAATGACGGGCGCCCCCAAGCGGCGGGTGATGGAGTTGATTGAGCAATATGAGAAAACAAGGCGGGGGGTATTTTCCGGCTCGGTAGGATATATAACCCCAGAAGGTGATTTTGATTTTAATGTGGTGATCCGTAGTATTCTCTACAATGCGGCCACGGGGTATCTCTCTTTCCAGGCGGGATCGGGTATTACCTTTTACAGTGATCCGGAAGGGGAGTATGAAGAGTGCCTGCTGAAAGCAGCAGCTATCAAGAAGGTATTGGGGGAGTAGGGTGACGCGAATTAGAGCGAATTACACAATTACCAATTATATAAAAGAGAAGGCCGCTTTTCGTAAGCGGCCTTCTCTTTTATATCTATACAGTATTTAATTACTTGCTTTCTTTGGCTGCTACGGTAGCACCGCTGAGCAGTAATTGAACTGATTCGTTCAGGATGGTGTATTTGTTAGCCTGGAAAAGTTCCATTTTATCGGCAGGCAACTTCAGCTCATAGGCGTTGTCTGAACTGGCCATCTTTTTATCAAAGTCTGGATTGTACCTGTTAAAGGCAGCCGGGTCCATGGCGATGTGACGGGCAATTACACCTGATTGGTATTTGCCGGAAACGGTTACGCTTTTGGCTTCGCTGAGCTCCTGGGTAGTAATATTCCTTTTGAGGAGGTAAGTAGCTGTTACACCCATTTGTTCAGTAGCTTCTGCCTTGGTTAAAGTAGTTACACTACCTTGACCTTCAAATATATAATGTGTACCAATAAACTTCTTAACGTGGGTACGGGATTCTGCCGGCAGATAATACTGCAGGTTCCAGAAATTACGGCTACCGCTTTTGCGGATGGCGCTGTACACGTTACCAGGACCACCATTATAGGCAGCAATTACCAGTAACCAGTCACCAAACTCGGTATAGAGATCTTTCAGGTATTTGGCGGCAGCATGGGTACTTTTAAAATAGTCTGTACGCTCATCGTGGCTGCGGCTCACTTTTAAACCCAAAATGCGGGCTGTAGCGGGCATTAACTGCCAGGGGCCTACGGCTCCTGCCCAGGAAACCGCCGAACGCTTTAACCGGGATTCAATAACAGCGAGGTATTTCAACTCGGTAGGCAGACCATACTTATTCAGGATGTTTTCCATCATATTGAAGTATGGACGACCCCAATCCTTGATTTCCAGGAGGTCTTCTGTGTTCTTTTCCATGTAGTCCTGCACGAAACTGATGGCACGGGGGTTCAACCGCACATTCGAATTGGCTTCGAAGAGGGAATTGAAACCCGGGTCGGCCAGGGAATCTGACTTTGCGGGAGACTGAATGGTGTCATTAAGTACAATAGTGGCCTTTGCTTTTGTGGCCCGTGTTGATTTGGCTGCAGGCTTTTGGTTGGAGGTAGTTTTTTTCTTACCACCTGTATCAAATGCCATTAGTAACCACACCAGACTAAAAATGCTGGCGAAAACTAGCTTTCTTTTCATCATCGTTTTTTTAGCACAACAATGCCGACTCTCAGGTATGGATTAAACGGTGATGTTTTAAATAGGTAAAGGATCGTCTTTAGATAGGATAGGAGGAAAAGGGTGCAGTACAGATTATGACGCCGGGAGTCGCTTATTAGGGTCTTTCGTGTGAACCGGCGAACCTATACTGCTTCATCCACTGATTGGATAGCTGGAGCAAATATAATTCGCGAAATCGGTTTGTCATAATCTGCAGCCCATAAGGCATGCCATTACTGTGCCAAAAAAGCGGGATTGAGATACCGGGAATGCCGGTTAGGTTGGAAAAAACTGTAAAAATGTCAGCCAGGTACATGGCGATGGGGTCGTCCATCTTTTCACCCAGCTTGAAGGCGGGGGAGGGGGCGGTGGGTAAAATGATTGCGTCGAACTGGTTGAATACCATATTCGTCTTTTCTACAAGTAGTTGTCTTACTTGCTGGGCCTTCGTAAAATAGGCATCGTAATAACCCGCGCTCAAAACGAAGGTGCCGAGCATTATACGACGTTTGACTTCCCAGCCAAAACCGTCAGATCGGCCGGACTTGTAAAAATCTGTTAACGCCAGGTTTTTATCCACATTTGGGGTCCGGAAGCCATATTTGACCCCATCGAAGCGGGAAAGATTGGAAGAAGCTTCGGCGGTGGTGAGTACATAATAGGTAGGAACGATGTAGTCCAGGTACTCGAAATTGACTGGTTCTACGGTATGTCCGTCGGACCTGAGCTTATCGATCAGGGAGAGGATATTGTCTCTTATTTCATTGTCCAGGGCCGGGCTTTCGAGTGCTTCTTTGAAGTAAGCGATCTTTAAAGTGGCTGGTAATGAATTAGTTGTAGTGGAATAAGCGGGTACTTCTTCGGTAGAAACGGTACTGTCATAGTCATCCGGGCCAGCCAAAACCTCGAGGGTAAGGGCTATATCGGGCACGTTGGCGGCAAAAATACCGATCTGGTCGAAGGAGGAGGCATAGGCTATGAGGCCATAGCGGGAGATACGGCCATAGGTAGGCTTGAGACCTACGATGCCGCAGAAGTCGGCTGGTTGACGTACAGAGCCGCCGGTATCGCTTCCCAGGCTCACCATGCAAAGGGCTGCCTGGACGGCTACTGCGGAGCCCCCGGAGGAACCGCCGGGTACCCTGGTCTCATCCAGGGCATTCAACACGTTGCCGTGGGCTGAATTTTCGTTGGTGGAGCCCATGGCAAACTCATCGCAGTTGGTATTGCCAATTATGATGGCTCCTTCTGCGAGGAGGCGTTCAACGGCGGTAGCGTTGTAAACGGAGGTGAAACCCTGGAGGATCTTTGAAGCTGCGGAAACGGGGTGGTCTTTGTAGCAGATAACATCTTTCAAAGCTATCACTACACCATGCAGCTTGCCCATGGGTTTGCCGGCTGCACGTTCTGCATCGAGGCTGGCTGCTAATTGCAAAGCCTCCTGGTCGTAGACCTGGAGGTAAGCGTTCAGGTGGCGTTTCTGTTCAATATTATGCAAAAAATGCTGCACAGCGGCTACGCAGGAGGTAGCGCCATTCAGCAGATCAGCATGGTAATTGGTTATTGAAGAGAAGGTAAACAAATCCTGGTGCCGGCTTTGAGAGAACAAATCGGTTTGAAATCCCCGTTAAGGAAGCGAGTTTATTGAGCAGGAGAAGAAGGAGCTTTTTTATCCTTTTCTTGCATGCCTTCTTCGATCTCTTTCTTCACATTGCTTTTGGCATCATTGAATTCACGGATACCTTTACCGATACCTCTCATGAATTCAGGGATCTTACGGCCACCAAAAAGGATCAGTACAGCCAAAATGATCAACACCCACTCCATACCACCTGGCATCGAGATCATCAGGAAATTTTTAGCTACAAGCATGGTACTCTTTTTATTTAGATTGAAAAACGAAATTACAGCTTTTCATAAGTAAAACGCATATTCGTCAACACAAATTACCTGTAAGTACTAGCCAAATAAGGTATTTTACTTGCGGTTAACAAACTGCCTATTATATATACGTAGCTGACTGGGCAAAAGGATAAAAAAAGCGGAAACCAGTAAGGTTCCCGCTTCTTTATAAATTGTAACGAGCTGAATACTAAGCTTTCGCTGCAACGGCCTGGCGTTTTTCCTTGATACGTGCGCTCTTACCGCTACGTTCGCGTTGGAAGAACAGCTTGGCGCGGCGTACGCGGCCTGACTTGTTCAGTTCGATTGATTCGATATTGGGAGAGAAAACGGGGAAGGTCCTTTCAACACCTACACCATCAGAGATCTTCCGTACAGTGAACGTAGCAGTACCACCAGTACCCTGACGCTTGATCACATCTCCACGGAAGCCCTGGATACGTTCTTTTCCACCTTCAATAATCTTATAGTTAACGGTAACGTTGTCACCAGCTTTGAACTTGGGGAACTCTTTTTTACCGATTAATTGCTCTTGTACGAATTGAACAGCTGCGTTCATGACATTCAAATTTTAAGGAGGGCAAAGGTAACAGAAAATTCCGGATTTAGCATTTATGATCCTGAATTATTTTGAGTTTCGTACGTTTTGCGCTGATATCCTGTTTATAAAAAGATTCTATATTCCTGTTTTTGAGCCTTTCCGGATACCGGCTCTGTGGTATTGACATTTACCTGGCTACGTTCACGGACCGTTTTTCGCGGATCACGGTTACCTTGATCTGGCCGGGGAAGGTCATTTCGGTTTGGATCTTCTGGGCTATCTCAAAAGAGAGCTTGTCGGAATCTGCATCGGTTACTTTATCTGCCTCAACTATAACGCGCAATTCGCGGCCAGCTTGTATGGCGTAGGCTTTTTCAACGCCCTGATAGGCCAGTGCGAGGTTTTCCAGGTCCTTGATACGCTGGAGGTATTGTTGCATGATCTCACGACGTGCGCCGGGCCTTGCGCCGCTGATGGCATCACAAGCCTGTACGATGGGGGAGATCACGTATTGCATTTCCATTTCATCGTGGTGAGCGCCAATGGCATTCACTACGGCAGGGTTTTCGCCATATTTTTCGGCCAGCTTGGCTCCCAGGAGGGCGTGGCTCAGTTCTGATTCTTCATCGGGTACTTTACCAATATCGTGCAAGAGGCCGGCACGTTTGGCCAGTTTGGGGTTGAGGCCCAGTTCTGCTGCCATGATACCGCAGAGGTTGGCTACTTCGCGGCTGTGCATCAATAAGTTCTGACCATAAGAGGAGCGGAAGCGCATTTTACCTACGATACGCACGAGCTCTTTGTGCAAGCCATGGATACCGAGTTCAATAACGGTACGTTCTCCAATTTCCATTACCTGCTCTTCGATCTGGCGACGGGTCTTTTCCACTATTTCCTCAATACGGGCAGGGTGGATACGGCCATCGGTCACGAGCCTGGTAAGGCTTAAACGGGCAATTTCACGACGCAGGGGGTCGAAAGAAGAAAGGATGATGGCCTCGGGGGTGTCATCCACGATCAGATCTACACCGGTAGCGGCTTCGATAGCCCTGATGTTACGGCCTTCACGACCGATGATCTGTCCTTTGATCTCGTCGCTTTCGAGGTTGAATACGGTGATGGAGTTTTCTATCGCCTGTTCTGCGGCAGTACGTTGTATAGACTGGATGATGATCTTGCGGGCTTCTTTGTTGGCCTTTTGCTTGGCATCATCGATAATTTCTTGTTGGATGGCCAATGCCTGGGTAGTAGCCTCCTGTTTAAGGCTTTCTATCAATTGCTTTTTGGCTTCCTCGGCGGTGAGACCGGCTATTTTCTCCAGGCGGCGGATATGCTCTTCCTGGTGTTTTTCCAGTTCATTGCGCTTGAGGTTAACGACTTCTATCTGGCGGTTCAGGTTTTCCTTGATGGCTTCGTTTTCCTTTACCTGTTTATCCAGCTGGTCTACCTTCTGGTTGATGGTCTGTTCTTTCTGGCGAACCCTGTTTTCTGAATCAACCAGTTTGCGGTTGCGCTCTCCTACCTCTTTTTCGTGTTCGCTTTTGAGTTGAAGGAATCGTTCTTTAGACTCTAATTGTTTTTGTTGTTTGACGGTTTCGGCCTGGGTCTGGGCGTCGGCGAGTAGTTTTTTGGCTTGTTGTTCTGCCTCGTCGACTTGTTTTTGGGTGTTCTTAGCAAAGATGAACTTTCCTGCTATGATGCCTGCCAGCAGCCCCACTCCTCCAATTATATAGGTTAATGCGTTCGGATCCATTGTGTTTTAAAAGTTTAGATTGTTCTACCATATTATGCTTCCTCTCTATGTATAGTATATTGTCCATACGTGAGACGTTAATGTGCGAAAGTACGGAAATTAAACAAGCATTTTTTGGACGGTGAACCTATTTGCATAATTTCTGTATAGAACGCCGGTTGGATGAAAACTGTATAAAAAAACTGGCGCATTGTTATATTGGATGATGGGTGGGAGCAGAGAAAGGCATTTATTCTTTAATATTGTACTGTTCACCACTCAAAACCTCTTACAATGAAATATCTACTATTTGCAGGGGCCGGACTGTTGCTGGCCACTCAATCCTATGCTCAACAATTTACGCTTAAAGGTAGTGTGGCCCAGGCGGGCGAACCGATTGAATGGGTGTATATCTCTTATGCGGTTAATGGGGATCGTAAATCTGACAGTGTGCAGGTAAAAGACGGTCAGTATAATTTTTCCGGTGAGTTGACCTCGGCTACGATAGCCAGCCTCCGGGCAAAGTATCCGGCGAGTTCGGAAGCTTCCAAAAGGAGACCCATGCAAAGAGATTATGCCACGGTATTTTTGCAGCCCGGCGCCATTACGGCCAACAGTGTGGATTCTTTTAGCAACGTGAAAGTAACGGGTTCCAAAGCCCATGAAGAATATGTAAAGCTGGGTGACCAGACGAAAGTGTACAATGACCGCCGGAGAGAGCTGTCTAAGGCTTATACTGAAGCCAATAAAGCCGGTAAGAAGGAAGAAGCTGCCAAACTGGATGCACAGATCGATGCGGAATATGAGGAGATGAATGAGAAAGTGTATGGCGGTTATGTAAAGGCGAATCCGAAGTCTCCGATCGCTTTTTATGCATTTCAGCAGTTTGCCGGGTATGATATCAAGCCGGAAAAGGCGGAGCCTGTATTTAACCTGTTGTCGAAAGACGTACAAAACTCAAAGGCGGGCAAGGACATGAAGGAGCGGATCGAGATAGCCAAGAAAACGGGTGTTGGCCGTATGGCTATGGATTTCACGCAAAATGATACGCTGGGTAACCCGGTGGCGCTTTCTTCTCTTCGGGGAAAGTATGTGCTGATCGATTTCTGGGCCAGCTGGTGTGGACCTTGCCGCATGGAAAACCCCAATGTGGTGATGGCCTTTAATAAATACAAAGAGAAAGGCTTCCATGTGCTGGGTGTGTCGCTGGATCAACCTACTGCCAAGGAAAAGTGGATCAAAGCGATCCATGACGATAAGCTGACCTGGACGCACGTATCAGACCTTCAATTCTGGAAGAATGCGGTAGCGGTTCAGTATGGTATACAGGCTATTCCGCAGAATTTCCTGCTCGATCCCAAGGGTAAGATCATTGGCAAGAACCTACGTGGGGAAGACCTGCAAAAGAAGCTGGCGGAGTTGTTTAATTAGAATACAGCATGCAGGATACAGCATACAGAAGCGTTTGAGGTGCCGGGGGCGGGGAAACAGCAAAATACCCAATTGCATTACCTGTCGACTTTCAGATTTTGCCGACTTTCGGACCTTACTGACTTTCTGACTATTTCTGAGGCCAAAAAAGGCCGCCTGTGCAACTGTTCATATATAATTCAGCGTCCGGTTGTAATATCGCAGCTAATTTGGCTACAAATATTTTATAATAATTGAGAAGTATGAAAAAACTGTTTTTTATCCCCCTGGCTTTATCTGTCGTTTTTGTGAATGGTCAGTCGTTGAGCCGGAAGGCTGTGTTTGCGAAAGGCCAGCAACTGGAGCGGGTGGCTTCTATCAAGATGACATTTGCTATGGAAATGATGGGTCAGAGTATTGATATGAATAATAACAATACGATCACTTCGCTGGTAGAAGTTAAGAATGCAACGGATAAGGATTATGCCCTTTCCAGCACGGTGAAGCGTGTGGTAACCTCCATGAGTGGAATGGGGCAGGAAATGAGCTATGATTCCGATAAAAAGGATGGTGCTCCCAATGAAATGGGGCAGAAGATGGCGGAGATGGTTGGTAAAACGAGCAATCTGACGATCAATACGAAGGGGTTTATTACTGCCAGTGATGATACTACAGGCGGTGGCGCTGCTGCCAAAGCGGGTGGTTTTATGGGAATGACTGGTGGTTTGACGAATGCGGCCAATAAGCCCGGCAGCAGTTATGACCTGATTGCCAACCTGCCCGAAAAGACCCTGAAAGTGGGTGACACCTGGGTGGATTCGACTGTATCGAAAGAAGGCAAAGCAGTAACTAACTATAAGGTGCTAGACATTAAAGGTGATGAGGCTACTGTAAGCATGGATGGAACGGTAACTCAATCGGGCCAGACGGAAAATAACGGTATGACGATCAACCTCAATATTCAAGGTACCTCCAAGGGCACATTTGCCATGGAAGTAGCTACGGGAATTGTTAAGAAGCGCAATGTACTGCTGGATGCTACAGGAACTATGGATGTAGCTGGTCAATCGGCTCCATTTACCATGAAGCTGAACATGGACGAAGGGGTGACGAAGAAGTAAGGCTCCCGACTCATTATCCCTGGAGGATGCGATCGAGGATCTTTTCCATGGATTGAAATTGTTTATCTGATTCGCTATTAATAAGCGGCTGGTGATCTCCGGCCGCTTTTTGTTGTGTGGCATACCAAAGGACGACCATGGCTACGTAGTCCTGCATGTCTTTGCCGGCAAACTGGGTTTTGAACTCAACGATCTTGTCGTTGATGAGTTTAATGGTCTTGCGGACCACCTCTTCATCGGTTGGAGCGATGCGAATCCGGTAGGTTCTATCGCCAATAACTACATTTATCGGAATTAATTCTTCCATTGCTTGCAAATTTGAAAAGAGTATTCTATATTTATCCACACAGAATTAACAATTGGATATCTGGTACACTTTGGACACTAATGGATCGTTTTGGATGTTAAGGAAACAATGAGCCCGTATTCTATGATTACGTCACCAAAACCAAGCGAACTATGTTTGCAAAAGTAAAGTCGTCCATCTTCATCGATGTCCTGACACTCGAATTAGTAGCCCCGATCCGCTCCAGCCTTAGAGCTATTTTACGTGATGAAAAAGGCGACGAATGCAGCCGCCTGGAGGCCAGTGTTCCCAAAGGGGACAATACCGTAACCTGGAAGGGCCTCAATGATCTACCTTATGGCATCTACACTCTAGAGCTTTCACAAGGAGATGATGAAATGAAAATGCGTTTAGTGAAACGCGTATAACTAATTGATTTTATTGGCTTAGCATGGCAATACACCGGTCTATTTCCCGGATGTAGAGGTGCAGGCGTTTGTCCAATTCTTTCCTGTCAACTTCGTCAAGTTGGCCTGTCGCTGTTTTTAGAGCAGCCATCTTGATTTCCAGCTCTTCTATTTTTTTGGCCTGCAATGCATCTTTTGCTTTCAGTTCCTTCAACTCTTTTGCCAGCCGGTCATTGTCTTTTTGCAGCACCTGGTATTGCTGCAGCACCTGCTGCAGTTTGTCATTGATGCGTTTCCATGGTTGCTGAGTATCTGACATGCCTATTGATTTCGAATTTAGGATTCCGGGTTTAGGATGCTCCTCCGCGGCAAGGAAGCCCTTTCTTACCGGTTACTTCCTTATTTCTGCCTGGAGGTCTTTTTCCAGGGCTGTCATGATCTTATTCATCATGCCATCGATCTCCTTATCTGTAAGGGTCTTTTCTTCATCGAGGAAGGTAAAGCTGATGGCCAGTGATTTCTTGTCTGCACCAATTTTCCCGCTTTCAAAAATATCGAACAGCTGTACTTCCTGTAGTTTCCCGATCTGCGTTTTTCTTACGGCAGACTCTACTTCTGCAAAGGGCAGTGTCTTCGGTACGATCATGGCGAGGTCGCGGTGTACAGGTAATTGTTTGGGTAATTCAGTATATCTCAGTACGCCTTTTGCTACTTTCTTCAACAGTAATTCCCAGTCAATATCAGCAAAGAATACGGGCTGTTTGATATCAAAACGCTTGAGTTCATGAGGGGCTACGGCGCCTAAAGTGGCGATGAGTTCATTATTGATCCTTACTTCCAGGCTGTCTGCCAGCTTTTGGGTAGTAGTGGCCTGCCAGGCTGTTTTAGTAATTCCGGAAAGCTGCAATATCCTTGCCACGATTCCTTTAAGATAATAAAGATCAACAGCATATCCCTTTGTTTTCCAGGAATCTTCTCTTACCTGACCGGTGATGTACAGGCAGACATGTTCCTGCTCATTGTAGCTGCCGGGGGCCGGCTTATGGTATGTTTTACCAAACTCAAAGAATTGCAGGTTGTGGTTTTTCCTGTTGAGGTTGTGGGCAATGGCTTCCAGGCCTGTTTCGAGCATGGAAGGACGCATGATATTATGGTCGGCGCTGAGGTTATTCAGTAGCCGGACGGTGGTATCCAATTCTGCTTCATCGAAATAGGCAGCATTGGTAATAGAGTTGGTAAATATTTCATTGAAGCCCAGTCCTACGAGGTAATTGGCTGATTTTTCCTTGTAAGTGTGCTTGTAGCTGTCTGTTTCAATAGAGGGGGAGATCATGATGGAGGTGGGAATCTCTACATTGTCCAGTCCATCTATACGCATGATCTCTTCCACCACATCAGCGGGCAGGCTGATATCGGGCTTGCTGTAAGGTGCATTGACCCAGATATTGTCCATGCCTTCTTTGATGATCTCAAATCCCAGGGTGGTGAGGATCTTTTTTACGGTATCGGGGTGGTAGCTTTTACCGCTCAGTTTGCGGAGGTAGTGGTATTTAAGAACGACGGACGCTTTTTCGCGTGGGTCGGGGTACACATCAATTATATCGGAGGCAATTTCGCCACCGGCCAGTTCCTTGATCAACATGGCGGCCCTTTTCAGCACATTGACGGTATTGCTGATGTCTACATTCTTTTCGAAACGGGTGGCTGCATCGGTACGCAGGCCATGACGGAAAGATGTTTTACGAATGTCAATGGGGTTGAACCAGGCACTTTCCAGGAAGATGTTTTTTGTATCGGCCTTTACGCCGCTTTGAAGTCCGCCAAATACGCCGGCAATACACATGGGTTCGCTGTCGCCGTTGCAAATGATCAGGTCTTCTGCATTGAGCTTCCTGGTCTTATCGTCCAGAGAGAGGAAGGGCGTTCCTTCGGGCAGGTTTTTCACCAATACTTTCCGGCCTTTAATGGCTTCTGCATTAAAAGCATGCAGGGGCTGGCCAGTTTCATGGAGTATGAAGTTGGTAATATCTACTATATTATTGATGGGGCGCAGGCCGATGGACCTGAGCCTGTCCTGCAGCCACTGGGGGCTTTCTTTTACCTGTACATTGGAAATACTTACACCGCTGTAGCGCTGGCAGGCATTGGCATTTTCTATTTCTACGGCTACAGGAAGGGAAGTATTATCGGTCTTAAAGCTGTTGTTGAAAGGTGACTTTACCCGGTAATCCTTTTTATCGTGGTGAACGAGGTAGGCGGTAACATCCCTGGCCACGCCCAGGTGGCTCATGGCGTCCATCCGGTTGGGGGTGAGGCCAATTTCAAATACCCAATCGGTGTAGGGTTTGAAATAAGCCGCGGCAGCGGTTCCCACTTTTACTTCGGCGGGCAGTACGAGGATACCTTCGTGGTGATCGCTAAGGCCTATTTCGTCTTCGGCACAGATCATCCCATAGCTTTCTACTCCCCTGATCTTTGCCACTTTCATGGTGAGGGGATCGCCATTTTTAGGATAGATGGTGGCGCCTACGGGCGCTACGATCACTTTTTGTCCGGCTGCTACATTGGGTGCGCCGCATACGATCTGTAAAGGATCGCCGCTGCCAATATGGACGGTAGTGAGGGACAGTTTATCGGCATTGGGATGCTTTTCACGGGTGAGTACTTCACCAATAACAAGTCCCTGCAAGCCACCTTTAAGGCTTTCATATCTTTCCAGGCTTTCTACTTCAAGGCCTACGGCTGTTAATATCTTGCTCAGTCGCTCCGGTTCAATGGTTACCGGTAAATATTCATGTAACCAGTTATACGAGATCGTCATTACTTAGTTTGATCTTTTGATGTTGAATTACTTGCTTCGACCTGCCCTGCCGGTACAATCAGCGCTGTCTGTTTCGGCTTACCAGCAGTATTCAGGCGAAGGGCAAAGATAAGGATATGACGGCAAGGATGCGAGGGCCGGACCGGGAAGTATCTCAATCAGTTACAACAAATTCCAGCCTATGGCTTTATTGACGGTGGTGCTGATGACTCCGATGGCTGCGTTCAATGCTCCTTCCACAGCAATGAGGCCCAATCCTTCTACTGCCAATAACACGGTGCGATAAGAGTTTTTTTGTATTTGAATATGTAAGAGGGCTTCTTCTTTGGTGATCTTGCCTTCAATTTTCAGTTTAGCGATCATGGCCAGATTTTGTACAAAGGCCTTGCTTTCTTTCTCTACATAGGGTTTCGCTTCTTTCCAGAAGTTCTGTAAAACTGGTTTAGCTGCATTGAGCATGTCTTTGGCGAGTGCAGAAACATTGAGTGCCATATGAATTATTTTAAATAGTTAATGTTTGATTATTGTGCTTTGGCTCTTGCTTTGAGTGCCATGATGAATTTGAACATGGCTGTGTACTGTGTTTCGAAAGCACTCTTCAGGAGGGTGACATCGGATTTGGAAAGCAGGCCATTGGGTTTTTGTTTGTGCAGGGAATCCATGAGTGTAATATTCTCGTCAAGGAGATCGAGCATATTGATCATGATCTTGTTTTTTTCGATGGCATTGTTGCGGATGCGTACGGTGCGCGATTTTACCCGCAATCCTTCATAGAAGGTAAGGGAGTTGGTGTAGGAAAGGTCCTGTGAGCCAGGATTGGTCTCATGCTTCACAAAAAATGTGGTAGTGCTTTGTTGCATCTCGCTCAAAGTCTTGTCTGTTACCTCGTCGTAGGCGGATAGCAGGGTAACCTTACAGGCAGTAAACAAGAAGATGCTTACAAGCAAAAATCCAGCGATCTTCTTTACTGTTGGGTGTGCTGTCATAATTATAGATTAGAGTGATTAATGGCGTATGTTCACAAGGTTTATTGGACTCCTCCGCTCCAGAAAAAATTACCATGGGTATCCTGGTACCAGAGGGGATTGTTGTTGACAGGTTCGCCGTCGGGAATGGTGTCAGTAAACTGTAGCACAGTACCGGCCGGCACTACCTGTACGATGGCGGCCCGGGTATTGGGGGCCTTGCGCAGGTTGAGTTTTACGGTGACGGTAACACTGCCGGTTTGCCCGGTGGTAGTAGGCGCCGCCGGTGCAGTGCCATTAAAAGCTTCGAACTCTGAAGCTACATCGCGCAACAATTGTTCGTAGGTGCGGCGGCTGCGGGCCAATCCGGTAACGGGGTCGGTTTTGCGGGCAGGATCCAGAAAGAAGTGCCCTACGATGTCTTTGGTGGGGTTGAGCTTATATACAAAGCAGAGTTTGGCCAGGGTCCATACAAATTTTTCATAGGCTTTGTCGGCATTGATGGCACCGCCATAACAATATTCCACGCCTATGGCGCCATCATTGGCATTGATGCCATAGAGCTCATTGTCTTTGGTGACTTTCTTCAGGACATGGAATGCTTTTTCTGCAGGGCCTGTCAATGCGGGCACGCATTCGAGTATTTCCTTATCATCTACAAACAAATGGGCCGAGGCTGTTTTGGCTGGCTCTACGGTTTTGGCCGTATTGATATAGAACTGTATGTTGTTGGCAGCGGTGGAACCGGGGTTGCCGGTGTCGTGGGCTACCAGGAAGCGTACTTTTTGAATGAGTGTGCCTGCCCGCCTGCGTGAGGGGACAGGAAGGTAACGGGCTATGACGATGAATTTTTCGTTGAATGCGGGCATAACAAATGGATTTAAAGGTTAACCAACTGCTTTTTCTTCTTCTGCGTCTTCTGTGCCTTCGGCAGGTGGCGGCGCAGTGTTCTCTGTTACTGCCAGCATTTTCTTGTGTAAAACGGTGTTGCCTTCAGCATCTGTAATCAGCAGCAGCAATTCGGTTTTGTCTTTAGCTTCTTCCGGAACATTGTAGATAAAGGTGATCTCCTCGTCGGATACCTGGGTATCGGTGATGGGTTGATCATCTATTTTGATCACCAGTTTTTGGCTGGTGAGTTTACTGCCTTTGATGGTGATCTTGTTATCTCCTTCTTTGGCCAGTTCATCGGGTGCGGTGCTGGTTATGCTGATGGTGGGATCGTTGAGTTTATTGGGCCGGTTGTCTTTGGGGCTAAAGAGTACATCAAAAACCTCTTTGAGTTTTTGAGTTGCAATATCGGTGAAGAGGCCCGAAAGAATGGCCACGGTGAGAATGCGGTCGATGTCGGCATTGGCAGGGTCGCTGGTGGCGCCAAAGGCGAAATACAAGGCGAGGGCGAGCGCCGAGGCGGTAAAGGGGCGTACCCAGTACCAGAGTATCCAGCTTTGCTGGAATTTACCGGCGCCTACGTAGGTGGTAAAGGAGGTGGCGATATGGATCATATTGCCCAGGAAGCCTCCAGCGGCGACCAGGAGGAGCAGGATGATATTGAGGTTGATATAGCAATGGGTGGGTGGAGCGGCGGCAGCTTTTGCCGGCGAGGCCACGAGGGGAGAATCGGCTTTGGGTAAGGATGGCTGCTTAATACTGGTATCGGTGGCGGAAGTATCCGCTTTTGTTGTCGTGTCGGGCCTGGCGGCAACAGTATGCAGTGAATCGGCAGCCGGGCTGTTGGAAGCATATTGCAGGTTGCAGGCGCTGGTATCAAGGGTCATAGCAAACCAATGGTACCTGTAAAGGGCGCATTTTTTACCGGGTTCCGGCAATCTGTCGGGCCAGAAAGCAATGATGATGACGATGGAAAAAACGGTGAAGAGGACCAGCAGGATGCCTGCGGCGATCTTTCCTCCTCTCGTGATCTGAGGATCTGCGATGTCGTTGTCTGCCATGTAGGTTAATTGAAAAGGTTAGCAATCTTACTTTACAAGTGTAACGTGTTCATGGGGCAGTACGTGAATCGACCTGTTTTCCGGATTAAAAGATGCTGGTTGGGCAAGACCGGCAAAGCTGGTAATAATATTTGTGATTATCAATACCACAAACCGGGTAGATGAAGGTACCGAAGAAGGTTAGCGGCGGGAGAAATAGAACATTGAGCTGGGGAGGATACTGGCTGGGTACTATCTGAGGCCTGTTTGATACCTATCATGTACCTGTCTGGGTACTAACTGGGTCTCGGTAAAGTCTCGATAAGGTCTCGATAAGCCTAATTTTTGCTGATCAGGAAGCTGAATGGGGGGATGGTTTCTGACAAAATGCGGTGTATACGGGTAGCGCGGCGTTCCATGCGGTAATGGCGTATCCTGGCAATTTCAACGGTGTTGGAAAAGGCGAGGGCCTTGGTGGTAAGGAGGCGGCTGCACAATTTTTCGTATTGAATGAGTAACTCCAATTCTTCTCCCTGCTGATCGTTCAGCAGTACCTCATAATGCCTTAGTTGATATACCCGCATGAGACTTTAAATTGATGCTACTACTAATATCGGTCATAAAACAATACCAGTAAAGCTTTGTTCATTTTTTGTCTCTAAAAATAATGATTTAATACCGGTTTCAGCATTATGAATGGGTTAAAACGTAGGCTCCGTAAGTGTTTTCTGCTGGCTGAAAAGGGTAAACCCTTAGTGCTGCTGTATCTTACCGGAAGGACCTCTTCACCAAATTTTTGGGGTATTATATCTTCGCACAAGGTGTGTGAATTTCCTTTGGGAAAGGGTGCCAAACTTTTGTAAATTGGGAATATCCTGCACATCTATGTGGATAACCCCCTAAAAGATGTGGATCGGCTCGTGAATTGCGGGTGATTAAATATAGGTTTGAGATTTTTTTTTCCGGGACCCTGGGTGGTTATATATTCGCCGTCCTGACTAGAGCGGTAACATTCAGGTAACTCTGGATTAACAATTTCGTAACACAAGACTGGAATACTAACCCGCAAGTCATTAGTGCCGTTTTTTGGCGGCATTGAGTGACCAGGAAATTCCGTCCCCCTAAAGCAAAGACCAGCGTTCAGTGGATTGTATTGCCAACGTTTCATTTACTTACTGACCAATTGAACCCATGGAGTTAACGAATTTCAATAAAGATCGTAAGCAGCGCAGGAAACCATCGATCGATATGAGTACGATGGTGTATGGAAAAGTACCGCCGCAGGCCAAAGACCTGGAAGAAGCTGTACTGGGTGCTATTATGCTGGAAAAGAGCGCTTTCGATACGGTGATCGAGATACTTAAGCCGGAATGTTTTTATGTGGATGCCAACCAGCGCATTTACCGGGCTATGCTTAGTCTGCAGCAAAAGAACCAGCCCATCGATATCCTGACGGTGGTAGAGGAGCTGCGAAGCAAGGATGAGCTGGAAATGGTAGGCGGTCCTTACTATGTAACCCGGCTTACGAATGCCGTGGTTTCTTCGGCCAATATTGATGCGCACTCGCGGATCATTCTGCAAAAGTTTATCCAGCGTGAACTGATCCGCATCAGTGGTGAGATCATCAGTGAATCTTATGAGGACAGCACGGATGTGTTTGACCTCCTGGATGAAGCAGAAAGCAAGTTGTTTGAGATCACCAATAATCACCTTCGCAAGAACTTTGACAGTATCGACAGTGTGTTGGTGAAAACGGTACAGCGTATTGAGGACATGCGCAGCCGGACGGAAGATATTACCGGTGTACCGAGCGGATTTGTATCTCTTGATAAAGTAACCTACGGCTGGCAGCCTTCTGACTTAGTGATCCTGGCCGCCCGTCCTGCGGTAGGTAAAACGGCCTTCGCCCTTAACCTGGTGCGGAATGCAGCTTTGGATCCGCGGAAACCTACACCGGTGGCTTTCTTCAGCCTTGAAATGAGCTCGGCCCAGCTGGTACAACGTATCCTCTCGGCCGAAAGTGAGATCTGGCTGGAAAAGATCTCACGTGGTAAAATGGAAGAACATGAGATGAAGCAATTGTATGCCAAGGGTATCCAAAAGTTGGCACAAGCGCCCATCTTCATCGATGATACAGCAGCCCTGAACGTATTTGAATTGCGTGCGAAGGCGCGTCGTTTGAAAAATAAGCACAATATCGGTCTGATCATCATTGACTACCTGCAGCTGATGAGTGGTGGCGGTGGTAAGAACCAAAACCGTGAACAGGAAATCAGTACGATCTCGCGTAACCTGAAAACACTGGCGAAGGAATTGATGGTGCCGATCATTGCACTGTCGCAGTTAAGCCGGGCGGTGGAAACGCGTAAAGAAGGTAACAAGATGCCTCAGTTGAGTGACCTTCGGGAATCGGGTGCGATCGAGCAGGATGCGGACATGGTCATGTTCATTTACCGTCCTGAGTACTATGATATCACCTCCAATGAAATGGGGGAAAGCAATAAAGGGGAAACGCATATCCGGATAGCCAAACACCGGAACGGTTCTCTGGAAACGATCAAGTTGCGCGCCTTGCTGCATATCCAGAAATTTGAAGAGATGGACAATGATGACTTTGGAGGCATTGGCGGCGCCCCAGGCGGTGGTAGCTGGAAACCGGTACCTACTGAAGGTGCTGATGGCGGCGGCGGTGCTAAGCTGTTTATACAAGCCGGCAGCAAGATGAATGATATGCCGTTTGGCGATGATGATGACGCTCCTTTTTAGAAAAATATTATAAACTTCTGAGGTTGTTTTATCCAAGGCCCTCCAAATATGCAACGGGGAGGGCTTTTTTATTGCTATTTATTGCAGGTTATTGTTATCATTATCGTGCATAGGATAGGGCTCTGTAAAACATTCTTTGGCTTAACTTGCAGCATGAGTCTACCGATCTTCTATATTGAATCTGCTGCTTCGGTTAATGACATTATTACATTGCCGGAAGAAGCTTCCAGACATATCATCCAGGTATTGCGCAAACAGGTTGGCGAGCAGGTGCAGCTTACGGATGGCATGGGTAACCTACTGACGGCGGAGATCATCAATGACCACAAAAAAAAATGCGGTGTGCGTATCACGCAGTCGCAACATACACCGGCACCTGATCGCTCCATTACTGTGGCTATCTCGCTGCTGAAGAATGCCAGTCGTTTTGAATGGTTCCTGGAGAAAGCAACAGAGATCGGTATACAAACTATTATTCCGTTGTTGTGTGAGCGCACTGAACGGGAACATTTCCGGTATGATCGAATGGTAAGCATTCTCACCAGTGCTATGCTACAGAGTCAGCAAAGTTGGCTGCCTGTATTGCACCAGCCGGTAGGTTATGAACAATTATTCCGCCAGGAAGAAGTGATGGGAACTGCTCAAAAGTTTATTGCACATTGCCTGGAAGATGGCCGTCTGGACCTACGCCAGGCCGTTCAGGGCACGCAGCCTTCACAAATCATCCTGATTGGCCCTGAAGGAGATTTTACAGCAGATGAGATCGCATTGGCGCTACAACATCAGTTTGTGCCGGTGACATTGGGCACTAATCGCCTGCGTACAGAAACAGCCGGGGTAGTAGCCGCTACGTTATTGAAGATCGCCTGATCAATTGAGCAGTTTGTATTCCCTCGCCACTTTCAGCAGCAGGAGGGTACTGCTGACATTAAATTTCTGCAAGAGGTTTTTCCGGTGGGTCTCGATGGTATAGACGCTCAAAAAAAGCTTGTCGGCGATCTGCGGACTTGTTAATCCATCGCTTAATAATTCAATGATCTCTTTTTCACGCCTGGTGAGCACGGGCATTTGGCCGAGTGCGGTATCCAGGCTTTGGTAATGTTGCAATACTTTGTCGTTGGCTTCCCTGCTTACATAAACGTGCCCATCCAATACACGGTTGATGGCGTGTATGAGTTCATCTCTTTCCATATTCTTCAGCAGATAACCATTGCCTCCCCTGTGCAGCAACTGGGTGATGATGCCGGCATCGTTGGCGGAGGTAACGCCAATGATCTTAGCGGTCTTGTTGTGCTTACGGATGAGTTCACAAAGCTTCAGTCCATCCATATCGGGCAGGCTGATATCCAGCAAAATGACATCTACCTGCTGGTGTGCCAGAAAAGCGATGGCCTCTTTGGCTGTTTTGGCGGTACCACTTACCTGCAGGTATTGTTCATGCTGGAGCATGGTTTTGATACCATCGGTAACCAGGGGGTGATCATCAATAATAAGAATAGTGATCATAAGGGTGTGTATCTATAAAGATATGTTTTCTTCATTGACAAGGAACTCCATCAACACGGTTGTGCCTACGCCGATCTGTGAGTCGATGTTGAGTTGCCCGTTTAAGTAATGTACGCGGCTCTTAACGCTTTCCATGCCTGAATGTTTGGTTGTATCGACTTCCAGGGTGTTGAAGCCCCGGCCATTGTCTTCTATGGTTACGGTCAGCCGGGTGCCATTTTTATTGAATTGTATGATGGCTTCTGTAGCCTGGGCGTGCCGGATGATGTTGTTGATGAGCTCCTGGATGATGCGGTAGAGCATGATCTCGCTGGAAGCATTCAACCGTGAATGCATGCCGTAGGCTTGGAGGGTTATGTGTAAAAGTTTGCTGCTGCTCACCACTGCGCACATATCCTGCACTGCTTGTATCAGTCCCAACTTCATGAGCACTTCGGGCATCATATTGTGTGCAATGCGGCGAAGTTCTGCAGAAGCGGTATCTACGAGTTCGTAACTCTTTTGAAAAAGAGTATCGTTCTTTAATGAGGCATGTTCATGCTGCAGTACGCTGAAATTCATTTTTACGGTGGAGAATAAACCACCCAGGCCGTCATGCAGGTCTTTGGCAATGCGGGTGCGCTCTTTTTCTTCTCCGTTGAGCATGCTTTGGAGGGATACCACTTGTTGTTGTCCTTCCAGTAGTTTTATCTGTTCCTGTTGAAGGTGTTGTTCTTTTTCGGCAATGGTTTGCTTTTGCTTGCTGTTCCTGTACAGGAGGCCGACTATCAATAGCAATAATGCTGCGGTTAAGCTGCCGATGATGAGGAGGCGGTTACGTTTTACGATGGTCAGTTCTTTTTCGGTGGTGATGGCTTTTAGCTCGGCTATTTCACGTTCTTTTTTCTGATGCTGATATTTTGATTCGAGGGAAAGGGTTACCTGTTGGGTGGTGCTGTTGGTAGCGCTATCGGCATACAGCTTGTTCATAATGGCGAACTGTAGTGCTTTTTTGTAGTCGTTTTGTTTTACAGCTACATACCGTAATACATCAAAGGCATCAGCCGCTACTTTGTATTGCTTATTCTTTAAGGCCAGCTGGTTAGCTATAAGGGCAAAGCGTTCTGCTTCGGGGTAATCATTCAGCTTGAAACTAATGCTTGCAATATTGGCAGCAACGGAGGCTTTCATCAGGTGGTATCCTGTAGTATCGCATAGTTCATAGGCTTCGCGGAAAGCATTTAGTGCGCCGGGCAGATCATGAATATATTCGAAATAAACGCCCCTTGTATTAGCTACCAGGCAGGCGACTGCGGGATTATTGAAAGTTTGGCTGATCTGTATGGCTGTATCGAGATAGTGTCCGGCTTCGGCTGCTTTGTTGAGTTTGATATGGGCATCTGCCAGATCAAGGTGTATGAGTGTTCTGAATCTTTTTTCGTCGGGATAGTTAGTATAAGCCAATGCTTTCTTACCGTATTCAATGCCTTTCTCCAGTTGTTTTTCTTCCAGCAAGTTGTTGCAGAGGTTCATATAGGTTTGGGCTATGAGTACTCTGATCTCTGGTGCTTTGACTGCTTCCAGCAACTCCACAGACTTCATGAGGTGGGTGATGGCCATGCTGAAATCTGACTGGTAATTGCAGAGCATGGCGTTGGTATTGTAACACTGCACCAGTAGGGCGGTATCCTTTGCTGCTCCGGGGAGTTGCAAACATTGGTCAAGGTAATATTTAGCGCTGTCGTACCGGACGAGGTTGGTGTAGTTTAATCCCATGGCGTAGGTGATCCTGGCTTTCTTCTCCTGCAATCCGAGTTCATGGGCCAGCCTCAACGCTTCCTTGCAATATGGCAGAGATGCCCGGAAGTTTCCTTCATTAAAATATACGCGGTATAAGTAGCTGATGGCTTTGAGTGTATTGGTATCCCGTTTATTAGCCTGAATGATGTGCAACAGGCTATCCTTGTATGGATCGTTGCCGGTTTGCGCATTGGCAAAAGGCAGGAAGAATGTACAAATGCAAAAAAGCAGGAGGGTTGACTTCATGATGCGGCCCGGGATTAAGGCACAATATATCAATTTGCTTTGCCGATCAACTACCTGCTTCCGGGTATTTTTGACGGGCCGGAATTCACTACCCGTTGGTATTGCGGGAGGGGAGGATGAAAAATAGTTTTGTGGTATGATGAGCATCCCCAAAATCATAACTTCTGCCCTCCTGATCGTCACTGTAGTGAGTGGTGCATATGGACAGGACGAAGGCGCTGCCGGCAGGGTGACACCCAAGGAACTGACTATCCCTGCCTCCCCTGTCTTTGACCTGATGGGGGTAACGCCTTCGCAGGTAACGCGTACTTCGGACATCAAGGATTTCAAAGTAGACTGGTCGTTTAAGTCATGGAAACTGAGTCCCAACCTGGCTATTCAGTCGCAGCCCTTCTGGGAGATACTGTATAACCGCAAGAGTCTGGAGAAGTACCAGCGGGCTTCGGGCTTTATGCGCCGCCTTGCTTCGGTAGACCTTTCTATCGGTACGGTACAGAATGAGGAGAATGACCGCCGTATTGGTGGTGCTATTAAGTTCAACCTGATCAAAAAGAGTGATCCCTTGCTGGCGAAGGAATTGTATGCGGATATTCCCGAAAAGTATGACACGGAGAAAAAAGAGCTGGAAGGCAGGTTGAAGGAACTGGAGCGTAAGCTGGATACTACGCAGCAAATACTGGACAAGCCTGCCATCCGAAAAGCTATTAAAGAAACAGAGGAGCAGCTATTTACTATTGGCTCGCGCAGGAATGAGGAGATCAACGCCCGCGCTACAATTTTTGTACTGGAAAACTGGAATGCTTCCTGGCTGGACGTTGCTATTGGCAAGGTGAATACGTATGCGAGCGACAGTGCGGGCTCATTGACGAAGCTTCGACTGAACCGCAATACAGCCTGGGGCTTTTGGCTCAATGGGGGTATGGGTATTGGCAAGTATATGCTGGCCTCGGCGCTGGTACGCACAAGTGTGTATGAAGAGCAGGTGGATTTCCTGTTACGGGATGTGGTTACAGGAGAAGAAACGAATGAACAAGCTGTGGCAGATAATGAATTGTGGTCGTTGGGTCTTAATCTCCGGTACGGCAGCTCCTTGTATTCTTTTTTTGCGGAATTCCTGTATGAGCGCCGTGGATTAAAGACAGCTATTGAAGCTTTGAATGAACACTTTAAAGTAGCGAATGATAACCAGGAGATCGTTGGATCTTCTGTACACTGGACAACGGTTCATCCTTATACGATCAATTTTGGTGGTGACTGGCGTGTGAGCCGCAACCTTATCCTGAATTACGGTATGCGTTGTCTCTTCGATAAGCGCTGGAAAATGCAAACATTCACTCCTGTAGTATCTATTTCCTGTATGATGCGATAAGCCCCTCATTAAATAACAATTAATCAAATTAAACACTCAGTATGAAGAAAGTCATTACTGGTTTGGCCGTGGCATGCTTTGTCACCACTGCCTTGCAGGCACAGTTAAAAAAAGAAGTACAGGTAATACCGAGGAAGCCGGTAGCTGTTGTTCCTAAAAAGGCTCTGGCTGCCAAGCCATTCACGCTGGCCGAGGCTTCGGCCGCCAGTGGTAAAGCCCTGAAGCCTACGGATGCGGTTAAAACCATTTCGGGTAAAACGATCACGATGGAAGAATACCTGAGAAGGGTGAATAAGATAGAAGAAAGCATGACAGAGAAAGGTGCTACGCTGCGGAGCTTTAAACCCACTTCGGGCAACCTGGTAAGAAAGCCGGTGGTGCTGGAAGAAGCTAAGATCAATACGATCAATGTAGAGATCAATAAGAATGTGAAACCTTTGCTCAACCTGCAGTCGGCCAACAGCAAGGTCTTTCTGCATAAAAGCAGTGCAGGTTCTTTGAGTCGTGCTTCGCAGTTGATCGTTAAAAATCCTCAACTGTCGCAGAAGCTGAAAGATGAGCTCAATGCGAAAAAGCTCAATCCTGAAACGATCGAGAAGACGTATGATGTGGACAGGTTATTAAAACCACTGGCGGATAAGATCAATGCAGAGCTGGACAATGATGATGCTCAATTTAGTCTGACGGCTGCTTCACTGGTAGTGCGGAGCCATGCTGCTCCACCGGCCTCGCTGGGCAATAGTACGAATACGGACCTTTTTTCAACCACTGCGTCTGAATACAAAGTAGCTGTAAACTTTGGCGCTTCGATGAAGCTGTCTATAGGATTGCCGATCAATGTGACTATACCGCTGGCAACTATGAATGGTGAATTCATATCGCCTGCCAATACCTCCAAAAAGTTATCGCGCAAGGTAGTGGTCAACCTGCTGGGAAGATCGCTTTTCAACCGTACGGCTGTTGTGAACAGCAATGAGCTGGAAGAAGAGTTTACGGAAGAACTTGATATTGCAGAGCTGGTCAGTTCGCCTGCTATGAGCACCAGCGGCTTTTTAGATGGCCTGCCTTCAGTAGGTTTCAATACGGATATCTCTACGATGGGAGCGGTGGGATGTACGTACAAAGCTGATATGACAAGGAGTAATGTAGATGCTTATATCGGACCTACGTATAGTGCCCGGATACGAATTGCTGCTTCTTTTGGGTTGGAAGATGTATTGGAAGGCGGGATCGAAGGCATTGTGACGCTGCTTACAGGGGCTGTAGGTTTTGGTGGTAATGCAGGGCTTGACTATGTAGATAATAAATGGAAGCTTGTCAACAATGCCTATGTGGAGAGTACGCTTGAAGCATTGAAGGGAGAGGTTAATCTTTTTGTGAAATACCCCGACATGCTGAACTGGAGCTGCGGCTTTGCACCTTGTATTAAGACAGACCGTTTCAGTCTTTTTAAAACACCGGTAGCCTTTAAGCTGAGAGGCACTTTGCTGGAAGATGACAATAGTAAAACATTAACCTGGTAGATCAGGAAAGGCGAACTGTTCCCGGTTTCCCTGGCAGGGGCCGGGACAGTTTTATATAGCATTTTATGAAACGTTTGATCATTTCACTACCGGCACTTTTCATATGTGTGATAGGCCTGGCGCAATTGCCCGGCGATTCATGGCTTCGACCCCGGTGGGCTGTTGGTGAAACGGCTACTTACCGGGTATTATTTACGACTGCTGTACAAACAGATTTCAGTATGCTGGGTAGTGAGGCCAGAGATACCAGTCTCATGAGCAGCCTGAAGGGGCAAATGCAATTTGCCTGTACCGGGGTTTCAGCCGGCAAATGGTATTTCTATTGTTCTTTTGCCATTGACAGCAGTCAATTTCCTTTACCAGCCGGAGAGCAACAACATATCCGGGAAAGCCTTGATAAGGGATTTTATTTTTCACAACAACAGCAGGGAATTATTGATAGTGTATGGTTTCCTTACAAGGTTTCGGAGGCGGCGGAACATATCACCTTGCAGTTGCTGGAGTATTATCAAAATTGTCTTCCTGCCACAACAGATACGGGTTGGCAAGAAGTATTGTCACTGACAAATGGATTGGTATCGGCCAGTTATAAGCAGGGTAATAAAAGTATTATTGGTCCTACGATCCGGCTCACGGCTTTGACGTCTTTGCCTGAAAGTGGGCAGGCGGGTATGCTGGTACGTATGAACCAATATATCGCCGGTGTGGATTATCGCTACAACCGTCTTACCGGACGATTACAGCAGGTGAAGGGCGCTGTTGTGCGCAAAGCAAAGATCAATCACAAGACGATTACCACGCTGACGAATACTTTTCAGTATGACTGGCAATGGGGGGGGGTGGCGGCTTCTGCGCAAGGAAGGATATCCTGGCCAGGGGCTACTATTGCCGGACGACCGATCTATTATCCGGAAAAGCTGCTTCAAAAAGTGCGGGAAAACAATCTGGCCAAAAGCAGGGCCATTAGCATTGGCCGTCTGTTGCAGGAGCTAAGGGAAAATGAAAACAGGAAGGATGAAAATGTGCAGGATAAACTGACCATTGAAATAAAGATATCCTTACTCGCGGGGAAAGATTCGCTGTCTTTTTTGCGCAAAGCATTCCTGGAAGCTGATGAAAAAGGCATCTGTTTTAAAACCTTGCGTACGGGTTTTATAACTGCTTCTACGGTATATGCGCAGGAGACGGTGCGCGATTATATGCATATCTATAAAAGGGATCGTTCTAAAATGCAAAAGATCATTCCTTCTGCCGGGCTTATGCATTCGCCCATGCGGTTGTTGCAAACTGAATTGGAAGGGCTGGCATTTGATACGACAACGGAAGAAAGTACGCGTACTTCGGCCCAACTGGCCTTGAGTAATATGGCGGGTACATTGCGGTATACCGATCCTTTAAGGGCTGATTCCATCGCTTCCGGGCTGGCCCATTTTTTAGCAGGTAGGGGAGATGATATGTTGTTGCTGAGTGCGCTTGGTAATTGTGGAACGGAAAATATTTTACCCTTTGTCCTTCCTCTTTTAGGAGATACGAATACAGCTGTGAAAGCCTATGCCTTTTATGCATTGCGATTTGTGGGGCAACCTGTCGTTGACTCGCTGTACAGGGAGGCATTATTGACCGAACATGATCCTGAAATATTAACGAATGTGCTCAACGCGCTTTTCCTGCGGAGCTATGATGCTCCATTGGCAAAGGCATTGTACAAACTTGTAGAGGAAAGTGACGCTGAGCAAATACAACTGGCTGCCTTGCAGGTGTTGTTTGAATGGTCGTACCGGCAGCCTGATCTGCTGCTTACCATTAAAGAGATCGCTGGGAAAAATTCCAATGCTGCTGTAAATAAAGCTGCCCGCCAATTTCTTGCGCGGGCAGATGAGTAAGATTAATTATTGTTGTGGTTTAGTGCGCCATATCGTCTTTGTTCACGGTTTGCTGCTCCAGCTTGGGAGCATTCAGGTGAACGACATGCTTTTTTTGCTGACGTTTGCGCATGGTCATGTTCAACAATTCCACACCGAAAGAAAATGCCATACCGAAGTAGATATAGTTCTTCAGGTGGAGCTCATGGGCTTTTTCTGAATCCCATCCTTCGATCAGGAGGCTCAAGCCGATCATCACCAGGAAAGACAAGGCCAGCATTTTGATAGTGGGGTGCTCTTGTATAAAGCTGGCTATTTTGGGGCTGAACAGGAACATCACGATCATGGCAATCACCACGGCAGCGATCATGATCTCTACGTGCTTGGCTGTACCGCCGGCAGTAATGATACTGTCGAATGAGAACACAGCATCAATGAGCATGATCTGGCCTAAAGCCTGACCAAGGCTCAGCGGTTTCTTATTTTTTGTATCGGCATTGGGATCTTCTCCTTCCAGTTTGTGGTGTATTTCCATTACTGTTTTATAGATCAGGAACAAGCCACCTGCTATCATTACCAGGCTGGCGAGGTCGAAGCCTTTGCCAAACCAGCTTTCGGGTATAACATATTTCCCTTTTTGTGAAAGTAGCCATCCAAGGCCCATCAGTAAAATACTACGCACGATAATACCGCTGATCATCCAGAAGCGCCGGGCTTTCTTTACCTCTTTTTCGGTATGCAGACGGTTCATGATGATGCTTACAAAGATCACGTTGTCGATACCCAACACAATTTCCAGGATAACCAGTATTACAAAGCTGATAATACTTTCCGACGTAAAAAGATGTTCCATTTGTATATATAAGTTGAATAAGCTGCTAATTGTTACACCAAAGCCCGACATATATTCTGTACAATTCCCGGGCCTTCATATATAAAGCCGGTCCACACCTGTACAAGGGCTGCGCCTGCTTGTAATTTTTCCTTTGCATCGGCGCCGGTAAAGATACCGCCGGAAGCGATGACTGGTATTTGCCCATTGGTCTTTTGGGTAATGTATCGAACGATCTCTGTTGATCTTTGGGTGAGAGGTTTACCACTTAATCCTCCTGCTCCAATTGCTTCCAGTTCAGCATTGGTGGATTGAAGTCCGGCGCGATTGATGGTCGTATTAGTAGCTACCAGACCGTCCAGCTTGATTTCAAGAGCCAAATCAATTACATCGTCGATCTGCTCCTGTGTGAGGTCGGGCGCAATTTTCAGCAACAAAGGTTTCGGTTCCTGTTTGGTGCCGGCCAGGGTTAGATTGATGGTCTGAAGATGGGATAATATTTTTCTCAGTGCATCTTTTTCCTGCAGCTCGCGTAAACCGGGGGTATTGGGTGAGCTTACATTGACCACAAAATAATCTACCCAATTGAACAGCTCGCGGAAGCATATTTCGTAATCTTTCCAGGCATCTTCATTGGGGGTGACTTTGTTCTTGCCAATATTGCCCCCTATTATGAGTCTTGAGTTGAGAGACTTGAGTCGGGAGTCTCTGGACTCTGGACTCTGAACTCTAAACTCTTGTTTTTCTTTCCAGTCTTTTAAGCGTTTGGCTACTACTTTCACGCCCTCGTTATTGAAGCCCATGCGATTGATGAGGGCTTTGTCTTTGGGCAGGCGAAAGAGACGGGGCTGGTCGTTACCTGCCTGTGGCTTAGGGGTAACGGTACCGATCTCTACATAACCAAACCCTAATGCCTCGAGTTCATTGAGGTAGAGGGCGTTTTTGTCGAAACCTGCGGCCAACCCTACGGGGTTTTTAAAATGCAGGCCAAACAGTTCATGCTCCAGGCTTTTGCTGGCAGGGGTGTTTTTTTTACTAATGATGCGCTTTAAGAAACCAACCTTGCAGGCCAGTTTTAAGGCATTCATGGAAAAATGGTGTACTCCTTCTGTGGGGAATAGGAACAATAGTTGTCGGATGAACGTATACATAGACGGGTGCGAAGATATTTCTTTATCAAACGTTTGACGTCGTAAAATGGCAATATTTTACCGCTAAAACACCAGGAGGGAGAAAAGACAGTTATTATTCTTTTTTCTGTTTGAAGCCTACAAATTCGGTATAAGGATCTGATAATGAGCGCAACAGCATCCTGATGGCAGGCGTTTTGAAAACTTCTTCCTTCTTGTTACCTTTGGTATACAAAGTTGCATAAACAACTAACTTATTCAGAAACAATAAACTTCTTTATATGCAAGAGGCATACATCGTAGCAGGATTTCGTACTGCTGTAGGTAAATCAAAGCGGGGTGTGTTCCGGTTTTACCGGCCTGATGACCTGGCCGTCGATGTGATCAAGGGGCTGATGGCATCTGTGCCGCAGCTCGACGCCAAAAGAGTAGATGATTTGATCGTGGGCAATGCGGTACCGGAAGCAGAGCAGGGATTACAGGTAGGACGTATCATTGCGGCCAGAGCACTGGGATTTGATATTCCCGGTATGACGGTGAACCGCTATTGCGCTTCGGGATTGGAGACGATTGCTATTGCTACCGCCAAGATCCGGTCGGGGCAGGCAGAATGTATTGTGGCGGGTGGTACTGAAAGCATGAGCCTGGTACCTACGGCAGGGTGGAAAACGGTTCCTGCTTATTCGATTGCCAAGGATGAGCCGGATTATTACCTGAGTATGGGGCTTACGGCAGAAGCGGTAGCTAAAGAATACAATGTGAACCGTGAGGATCAGGATGCTTTTTCTTACAACTCACATAAGAAAGCGATCAATGCGATTCAGCAAGGTTATTTCAAAAGCGGCATATTGCCCATTACGGTAGAGCAGGTATATGTGGATGAAAAAGGAAAGAAGAAAAGCAAGAGTTATGTGGTAGATACGGATGAAGGGCCGCGCCAGGATACGAGTGTGGAAGCCCTGGCTAAGTTGAAGCCTGTGTTTGCCCTGAATGGATCGGTAACAGCGGGTAACTCTTCTCAAACATCAGACGGTGCGGCTTTTGTGATCGTGATGGGTGAAAGAATGGTGAATGAGTTGGGATTGAAACCTATTGCGCGTTTGGTGAACTGCGCTTCTGCAGGGGTGCATCCGCGTATCATGGGTATTGGCCCGGTAGAAGCGGTACCCAAGGTATTGAGACAAGCAAATATGAACCTGGGACAAATAGACCTGGTGGAACTGAATGAAGCTTTTGCTTCGCAGGCGCTGGCTGTGATACGTAAACTGGAGATCAATCCTGATATCGTAAATATCAATGGGGGAGCTATTGCACTCGGTCACCCGCTGGGTTGTACGGGTACAAAGCTTACTATCCAGATCACAAATGATATGAAAAGGCTCAATAAGAAATACGGTATAGTGACAGCCTGTGTAGGCGGTGGTCAGGGAATAGCTGGTATTATTGAGAACATTAATTAGGAGAGAATACGGGAGACAGAATACAGAAGAAATACAATAGCCGGTATTCGGTAATAAGAATATTGAAATGCTATGTTTGGTAATTTGGTCCAGACATAGCATTTTGTTTTAATGCATCTGGATTGCTGGTCACCGGATTCTGTATTCTATATTCTGTCTTCTGTATTCTTTTCCACCGTGTTCTTACGAAAAAAGCATGGAAATGTACTCGTTGGGGTGATTTCTGGTCAAATGGCAGCATTTTTGTTTATACCATGCCAGAGAAAATGTCGTTTCTAACAGGAGAAATTGCCCTGTTAGAAGCGAACTCCCAAAATCAAACCTATGGATAGAAGATCATTCTTCCTGCTTAATAGAAAGGCGCCTGCATCTGCTGAACAACCCTATGCTGGTTTACGATTCATAACTTCCGGATTGGCTCCCTATGCCGGGCCGTGGACATCGGCCGAAGTAGCGCACCTGCTCAAGCGCACGATGTTTGGCTCTACAAAATCAGATATAGACTATTTTAAATCGCTTTCGGTGTCGAATGCGGTAGATACTTTATTAACGATCTCTGCTGCACCGGCCCCTCCTGTAAAGACCTATGACAATACAGGCATAGGCGGAGGTGATCCTGAATTGGTGATAGCAGCCGGTACCACCTGGGTGAATACACCCACTATTGATGAAGAGGCGAACGATAAAAGGATCGTGTCCTGGAAAGCCTGGTGGACAGGTTTACTGATCAATCAGAATCGCAGCATTACGGAAAAACTGATCCTGTTCTGGCACCATCACTTTGCCACAGAAGCCAGCATGTATAGGAATGGGATTGCGGCTTACCAGCATTATGTATTGCTGCATCAACTGGCGCTGGGTAATTTTAAGACGCTGGTACGGGGTGTAACGCTCGACCTGGCGATGCTGCGCTACCTCAATGGCTACCTGAATATAAAAGATGCTCCTGATGAAAATTATGGAAGGGAATTACAGGAGTTGTTTACGCTTGGGAAAGAAAATAATCCTAATTATACAGAACCGGATGTATTGGCTGCAGCCCGTGTATTGACCGGCTGGACGATTGACAAGGCTACTGAAACGGTGAAATTTGATCCTGCCAAACACGATACCACGAGTAAGGTATTTTCTTCTTTTTATGGCACTACGATAACGGGGCGCAGTGATGCTACTGCCGGTGATGCTGAATTGGATGACATGCTGACGATGATCTTCAATAAGAAGACGGAAGTATCAGAGTTCATTGTGCGCAAGCTATATCGCTGGTTTTGTTATTATACCATCGATGCCAATACGGAAACGAATGTGATCAAGCCATTGGCGCAGCTTTTCCGCAACGGTAACTGGGAGATAAAGCCTGTACTGGCCACGTTGTTTAAAAGTGAGCATTTCTTTGATGTGCTGAACCAGGGTTGCATGATCAAAAGCCCGGTAGACCTGACTGTAGGGCTTTGCCGTGAATTCAATATTGTGTTTCCTGCGGCTACGGATTATACACATGTTTATAATATGTGGGGATTTGTGCAGGACCAGGGAGGTAATATGCAGCAGAATATTGGTGACCCTCCCGGGGTATCGGGTTGGCCTGCTTACTATCAGCTACCCCAGTTTCATGAAATGTGGATCAACTCGGATACGCTGCCCAAGCGGAATATCTTTAGTGACATACTGATCACCATTGGTTATATGCGTGATAACCTGACGCTTAAAATTGACCCGGTAGCTTTTGCCAAAACGCTGCCCAATCCGGGTGATCCGAATGCATTGATCAACGACTCGCTGGCTATTCTTTATAGAGTGCCTTTGTCGGATGCTTCAAAGCAAGCCATTAAAAAACAAATACTACTCACTAACCAGGAGCAGGATTATTACTGGAGCAATGCCTGGAATGCACATATAACGAATCCAACGAATGATACCGCTTACCAGGTCGTGAACATGCGATTGCAGTCGATGTATAAATATTTCATGAACCTGGCTGAATACCAATTATCCTGAAAGCCCCCAACCCAATAGCTATGAAACGCAGAGATTTTGTAAAACAAAGTTTACCGGCAGCCGTCACCATGCCCGCGCTGATCAACGGATTTTCTGTAAAAGCTTATACGGGTGCTTCGCCCCTCGTGCAGGCTTTACTGGGTGCTCCTCCTACGGATACTGACAAGGTGCTTGTCTTGATACAGCTCAATGGTGGTAATGACGGACTGAACATGGTAATCCCTATTGAGTTTTATGCCAACTATTATAATGCGCGTAAAAATATCGCTATACCCCAGAATAAAGTACTTACGCTGAATGGTACGAACAAAACGGCCCTTCACCCGGGTATGGTGGGGATGCAAACCTTGTACAATGAAGGCAAATTATCCATTGTGCAATCTGTTGGTATCCCGGCGCCCAGTTTTTCGCATTTCAGGGCCACCGATATCTGGATGAGCGCTTCCGATCCGGAGGAAATACTGAGTTCGGGTTGGGCCGGCAGGTATCTTGGAACACAGTTTCCGAATTATCCCAACGGTTATCCCAATACACAGGTGCCTGATCCGCTGGCCATCCAGATTGGCGCTATACCCTCGCTGGCCTTGCAGGGACCGGTGATGAATATGGCCATGAATATCTTTGATCCAAACAGTTTCTATGATTTCCTGGATGGTGTGCAGGATGTAGTGCCTGATACGCCGTGGGGCAAGGAATTGAAATATATACGGCTGATTGCCGGACAAACGGAGCAGTATTCGAATGTGATCAGGGCGGCAGCAGCAAAGGTTACCTCACAGGGTAGCTACCCTGGCAATAATTACCTGGCGCAACAATTAAAGATCGTGGCCAGGCTGGTAAAAGGGGGATTGAAAACCCGCGTTTACATGGTGACCACAGGTGGCTTTGATACGCATTCGGACCAGGTGAATTCGCTGGATACCACTATTGGTTCACATAACAACCTGCTGGCGGGTCTATCCAATGCTATTAAGTCTTTTATGGATGACCTGGAAGGGCTGGGTGTAGCTGACAGGGTGATCGGGTTGACCTTTTCGGAGTTTGGCCGTCGCATCAAATCGAATGGTAGTTTGGGTACGGACCACGGCTCGGCAGCGCCAATGTTTGTGTTTGGTAAAAATGTACGACCGGGTATCGTGGGAAATAGCCCATTTATTCCGGCATCGGCCTCTGTGAATGATAATATTCCCTTCCAATATGATTTCCGCAGTATTTATGCCTCTCTGCTACAGCAATGGTTTTGCGTAAACGCTACGGATCTGGAAACGATCATGCTGCGCAATTTCCAGCAAATACCTATGGCGGTGAATGCTGCCTGTAGCACTACGGGACTGGATGATATTATCCGTGGTTCCGGGGAAGAGTTGATCACCAATTATCCCAACCCATTTGTGGAGAGTACCTCTATTACCTTCCGCACAAAAGGAGGGCATACGCTGGTGCAGGTGATGGATGGACTGGGCCGGGTGGTGAAAACGCTTACGGACAAAGTGTATACTCCCGGCGTGTATACTCTTACTTTTAATAGTTATGGATTGCCGACGGGCGTTTATTATGCCCGCTTCCAGAACGGAGCGATACAGCAGGTACGGTCGATGCTGAAAACCCGGTAAAAACCGCGACTTATTGAGAGAATCGTCTGTTTTTAACCCATGGAATGCGGTATTCCACTTCCGAAATACGAAATTTAAGCCCCATAAGGGGCTTTTTTCTTTTCATATAGTAAATAGTTTTAAATTGCTGATGATTGGGAATCCATACAATTCGATAGCTTTACTGCAAGCAAACTGATTCGAAACCTACTATGTTGAAATTGTTTATCACTGACGACCACGAGTTATACCTTGAAGGCCTGACATTATTATTGAATAAGCAGGAAGGTATCCGGGTGATAGGGTCGGCATTAACAGGTGAAAGCCTGTTAAAACAACTGCCAGATCTTGATATTGATGTCCTGTTATTGGATGTACACCTGCCTGATATTGAGGAAGAAGACCTGCTGAAGAAGATCAGGGCATTAAAGCCACAGCTTAAGATACTTTATCTTACCATTATGCGGGGCACCCGCTATATTCATAAGCTGGTAAAATATGATATCCAGGGTTATTTACTGAAAAATTCCAGTATAGAAGAACTGAAACAAGCGCTGCACGCGATAGGCGGCGGGCAGAAATATTTTAGCAAGGAAATTAATATCCTGGATACAGAACAGGACTTCCGCCATACCATTACGATCGAGGATAAAAAGGTGGATGAGATCCTGTCCAGGCGCGAAATAGAAATACTTACCCTTATTTGCAAGGAGTATAGCAATTCCGAAATAGCGGAGAAGTTGTTCCTCAGTGTAAGCACAGTGGAAACCCATCGCAAGAACCTCATTGCCAAGCTGGGTGTCAACAATACAGTAGGGCTGGTGAAGTTTGCCCTCAAAAACAGGCTAATCGAATAATGCAGGTTTATTGAATTAAAACTACCCAAACACCAGAATTCGTTATCTTGCTACAGTAATCTGCTATTCAGTGAAATATTGGTTACTGTTCCTCTCCTTATTCAGTGTGTCTCTTCATGTTTCCGCCCAGGTTGATACGAACTACCTGAAGGCGCTGTATGACCGTTGCCTGGATTTCTCAGAAGATAAGGCCGACTCCCTCCTGCATTACGCCACGGTAATCAAAAAAGAATCAGATCAGTTGAAGTTTAATAAGGGAGATGTTTTATCCCTTCGGCTTAAGGGCATCTTTGAAGAGATGAACAGCAACTATTCCGGGGCCATTGAATTTTATCTGCAATCATTGGATGCCGCCAGAAAGTTGACAGATGTGGCTTATGAGAAAGCGGCGCTGAGTGACCTGGCCATTGCCTATGCCAATATCAAAGAGCCATTAAGGGCCAAAGAATTTTATCTGCAGGCAGCCAAAATATCAAAAGGAGCGGGTGATGTATATGACCTGGTGAATACGTATAATAATCTGGCGGTGATCTATACGCAACTTAAGCAATTTGACAGTGCCAAGTTATTGCTGAATGATGCGATTCGCTACGGAAAGCCTTATGAAAAGGAAATTGATCTTTCAAGTTCTTACAACAATCTGGGCAACCTGTATTGCCAGGAAAAGAAATACGACGAGGCTTTGACCTATTTCCTTCGTAATTATAATCAGCATATAAAGGGTGATAATCCCGGTGACCTTTGGGTAGACCTGCTGAACCTGGCTGATGTGTACAGTGAGAAAAAGCAGTTTGACTCTGCTACTAAATATGTACAGCTGGCCATGAAACTGGCACTGGAACTGGAATCGAAAGGAAAAGAGGCGGATACTTATGGTATTCTGGCCAAGCTGGCCGAGTATAAGGGAGATTATCGTACTGCCTATGATAACCTGAAAAAATGGTATAAACTGGATACAGCTATCATTAATGGCGATACATATAAAACCATTGCGGAATTGCAGGAAAGGTTTCATGCCAAGGACCGTGAAGTGGCGAATAAGCTGCTAAAAGAACAGGTAGAAAAAGAAGCATTGAGGACGAAAATAGTCACCATCGTAGCCATCGCCATGGCGGTGATCATTATATTGGTTGCCATTGCATTTATCACGAAACGAAATGCGAATCGCCGGTTAAAGACTATCAATGAACTGATCGTTCAGCAAAATGAAAAGTTGGAAGAACTGAATTATGAGAAGAATTCTTTGATCAGCATTGTATCACACGATCTGAGCACGCCTTTTACTACTATACAGGTATGGGGTCATGTACTGCAAGCGGAACCGGGTACCTTAACAGCAGACCAGCAAAAGGCATTGAGCAAGATCATGCAGGCGAGTAATAATGGTGAGGAGCTGATTCGCCGGGTGCTGGATGTAGAGAAAAAAGATATCGGGCAACACCGGATGCAACTGGAAAATTTTGATCTTACCATTTTTGCCGAAGAGGTTATTGATAGCTTCAGGCCCATGGCTGCCAGGAAAGATATACGGTTACATGCCGAAATGCCCGGCAAAAATCTTTACCTGTTAAGTGATAAGCAACTGGTATCTCGCATCTGCGAAAACCTGTTATCGAATGCCATCAAGTATACACCGCAGGGTAAAAATGTATGGATCAGCATCAGCGACGAGCTGGACGCCATTAGTATAAAAATAAGGGATGAAGGAGTAGGGATAGAAAAAGATGAATTGCCTTATCTCTTTTCCAAATACAGTAAAATATCCTCTAAGCCCACGGATGGAGAAGCCTCCACCGGTTTGGGACTTTCCATCGTAAAACGCATCGTACAGGAAATCAACGGGAAGATCTTTTGCGAAAGCGAACCCGGCAAAGGGTCATTGTTCACAGTAATTCTTAAGAAGTAGCTATTTGACGCTATAACAATTTGTGTGGTAACTGATTAGGTTTCCAATAACTATTCATTAGGAAATTAATGTGCTAGTTTTATACTAATTGCTTTAATTTGCAACGCAGTAGCAATAAGGTTGAGCCTACAACACCCCATATTAAGACGTTCACTGGCTGGTATTTTACTGGTGCTTTTTGCATTGAGTATTATGCCCAAGAAGGTGTTGCATGACCTGATCGTAAGTCATAAAGACGGGGTCAATACCACAAAATCTGTAACACCGCAGGTAGGCAAGGCAGGGTTTAATTGTGATTGTCAAAACCTGGTTACTGAATCACCATTCATTGCGGATGGTCAACAAATTGATCTTAGTTTTCATCCGGATTATAGTATCGAACCTTGCACATTTTCCAGTCAGGTTTATACGACCGCTTTACTATTCTATTCCTTACGGGGTCCTCCCGCTATCAGTTAATATCCATGTAACTCTTCCAGGTAATCATTGGCTGGTGGAGCAATTGCCATTTGCCGGTAACCGGTAATTACGATCTCAATATTGACTGATAAAACAAATCATGAAACAGCTTTCTATTTATTTAGTCCTGCTCGTAGCAGCCTGCCTGCGTACCCAGGCACAATCGACTTCTCTGCATACCACTCCTGCTGATAAAAATATTGTACTGAATGTATCTTTCACGGGAAAAGTAACTGACTCCAAAACAGGAGAAGTGCTGGCCGGCGCCTCTATTCAATTTCCCGATCTTAAAGTAGGCAGCACTACCAATCAGCAAGGTGTGTACAAACTGCAGAATATTCCTTCCGGTAAATACCTGGTGGAGGTAAGCTTTACAGGATATGCTTCCATTGTTGAATCAATTGTATTAAATGGTAATACGGAAAGGGATTTTGCGCTCTCCCGGTCATATGCTGAGAATGAAGCAGTAACGGTTACCGGTGTTTCCTCTGCCACTTCTGTGAAAAGGACACCAGTGCCGGTGAATATCCTGAAAAAGGAAGAGTTAATGAGGGGAGTGTCTACCAACCTGATAGATGCATTGAGCAAAACGCCCGGGGTAGCGCAGATATCCACCGGACCAGCAATCTCCAAGCCGTCCATCCGCGGATTGGGTTATAACAGGGTAGTGGTGGTTAATGATGGTATCAGGCAGGAGGGCCAACAGTGGGGTGATGAACACGGTATTGAGATCGATGAATATAATGTAACGAAAGCCGAAATACTGAAAGGCCCCGCTTCTCTGATGTATGGCAGTGATGCACTGGCCGGGGTGGTGAATTTCATTTCTATTTTACCAGCACCGGAAGGAACAGTTAAAGGAAATGTATTTGGCACCTACCAAACCAATAACCGGCAACGCGGCATGCATGCTGATATTGGGGGCAATCAGCATGGGTTTATCTGGGGAGCTTATGGATCTTACAAGGCTGCAGCCGACTATAAAAACAAATATGATGGGTACGTATTCAATTCGAAGTTCAACGAGCGTGACTTCGGAGGCTATATAGGATTGAACAAACAATGGGGATTCAGCCACCTGTATGTGAGCAATTTTGACCAGCGGGTGGGCCTGGTGGAAGGCGACCGGGATGATTTGACAGGGCAGTTTCTGAAGCCTGTCGATAACAATGGTACAGCGGAAGAAGCTATTGCCGAAGGAAAAGATTTTACGGCTACTGACCCTTCTATTCCCCGTCAGCGGATACAACATTTCAAAGTAGCTACGGATAATAGTTTTAATATCGGCAGTGACCGGCTTACTGTCCTGGTGGGCTATCAACGTAACCAGCGGCAGGAGTTTGGTAATGTGCTGGACCCCGGAGAAAAGGAATTGTATTTTGACCTTAATACGGTGAACTATAATGTTCAATATCACTTTGCAGAGAAAAAAGACTGGAAGACAACGATCGGGATTAACGGTATGCAGCAAAGCAACCAGAATAAGGGCGCCGAAGTTTTGATACCGGAATATTCTTTGTTTGATATCGGAGGCTTTGTATATTCTCAAAAAAGAATCAATAAATTAACCCTGAGCGGGGGAGTACGTTTTGATAACCGGTCTATCGATTCCAAAGAGCTGGAAGATGGTGGAGATGTTAAGTTCCAGGGATTTACGAAAAGTTTCTCCAATGTATCGGGAAGTATAGGACTGAGCTATGAAGCCAGCAAAGCGGTTACTTTTAAACTCAATATCGCCCGGGGCTTCCGTGCGCCCAGCATACCTGAACTGGCCAGTAACGGGGCGCATGAAGGAACCAACCGTTATGAATATGGTGAGCAGGACCTGAAATCTGAAACCAGCTTACAGGTAGACGGTGGAATAGAGGTGAATACAGAGCATGTATCGCTGGCCGCCAACGTATTCTATAATGCGGTGAATAATTTCATTTACTACCGCAAGCTACAAGGGGTCAATGGTGGCGACTCGATCCTGGTAGATGGTTCGGATGAGTTCTTTGCTTTCCAGTTTGACCAGCACAATGCGCGTTTGTATGGAGCAGAAATAAATCTGGATATACACCCGCACCCATTGGACTGGCTGCATATTGAAAACTCCTTTTCCATTGTGCGGGGCACTTTGAGCGAGGAACAGGATGGTAGTAAGAACCTGCCTTTTATTCCTGCTGCCCGGTTGATCAATGATATAAAAGCAGAGTTTGGCGCCAAAGGAAAGCTTGTCCGTCACCTGTATGTGAAGGCTGAACTGGATAATACTTTTGCGCAGAATGATCCTTTTACGGGTTATAATACAGAGACTAAAACATCGGGTTACAGCCTGTTGAATGCCGGGCTGGGCGGGGATTTTGTAAGTAAGGGAAAGACCTTATTCAGCTTGTATATAGCGGCCAACAATATTAGTGATGTGGCTTACCAGAATCATTTGAGCCGGTTGAAATACGCGGCTGTGAACAATGTTACCGGCCGCACGGGGGTATATAATATGGGCAGGAATTTCAGTATTAAGCTGAATGTACCATTATCTTTTAATCTGTAAGCCGGGTACATAATAATATTAAAACAGTAACGTTATAATAGGGTATTTACTAACCCGTTTTCATAGAATTGTAGGCCCTTCGCTTCGGCGGAGGGCTTTTTTTATGTGCCTTGCCCGTTTTCTTCAACGGGGGTGCCCTGGGGGTTAGTTACCTCTTGCCAGGAGGTCTTCGCCCGTTTCTTTGAATGATACCAGGTGATTAACAACACTGTATGGAGTGAGGTGGATATGCAGCACCAATAGAAATACCGGAATTCAGTATCTGCCTGGTATATAAAAAATTGCGGTAAGAGATAGAGCAGGGAAGAGAGGGCGAGGCAGATGCCTGCCTTTTTGAAAATGCTAAATGGCAGGCGGATGCTGATGATGAGTTGCAGGAATGGCAGCAATAACCAGAACCAGGGCTTCATGTAAGGCATGTGTCTGTTGGCCTGTATGAAGCTGGAAACCACTGTGCGTACCTGGTTCTGTTTAAGCGCAAATCCAAACTGATTGGTATAGATGTAGGGGTAATAGTAGTAGAAGGTTGTATCGGGCCTTTGTTTTAACTGCAGGAAATACAGGAATCCATCAAAGCGGTTTTCAAGGTAGGTGAAGGTGTTTTCCTGAATGCTCTTTTTCCATTCCTTTATGAGCTGCTTCCTGGTTTGATCATTGAGCGGCGGGAAGATCTGTTTGTTATCGCCATTCCACCAAATATTATCCAGGGTAGCAGAAGTAAATCGTGCTTTGATATAATTGCTGTCAAAGCCGGGGTGTTGTGTAATGAAATCGGGAAAGTAAGACTTGCCGGTGGCCACATAAATCCCTGCCACATCATGGGCCATGAGCTTGTATTCAGCATATGCTTTATGGGGCTTCAGGATAAACTTGTTGACGGAAAGATTGACCATCAGCAAGCCTGTTAAAACGATGGCCAGTAAACCAACCTTCCTGGTGATGGTTCCTGAATAAACATCCTCTACCCAAAGGTAGTAGAGTGTTATGGCTCCTGGCAGGGCATTGATGCGCACCATGGTTCCGTAGGTAAGGAGTAATAATGTAAAGACCGCTTCCCAAGGACTCATTTTCCGATTGTAATAAATGGCCCGGAACATAATGGCGACGGCTAACAGCCAGCAAAGGGCCATTTGGGCGTCTTTTACAATCAATCCTGCAAAGTTTTGGATATAGGGCGCGCAAACAAATAAGAGTACCAGGCAGAGGAAGGGCAGCAAATGCTTACACCAGGTAGAAGCTATGACATAAAAGCTGGACCATAGGAGAAACAACTGGAAAACCAACATCCCCTGTGGCCCCTTATGAATAAGATTGAGGAGGCTCCAGAAGCCAGCCATAATGGGGGGATGCCAGTCGGCATAACGATGGCTGATGGCTTGTGCATATTGATCAACCGTATCAATGTACATAAAGCCTGGATAAAATGCCAGGAGGTCAATGAGGAACCCTACAATTGCAACAACAGGTATGTACTTCTTCAATGAGATTAATTCTTATGTAAATTAACTGATTCTCTTTTCATTTTGGAAAGTAGCCAGCAGGCAGCAAAACGCTGGTAAGGGCTCCGGTATTATGGATAACTGCTATGTTTTGGAAGCAAGATTGTATTTTAGTAGCAAATTATGGACATGGAGCTTTCCATTACAACCCCTGCTTTATTATTCCCTGCTATATCGCTGCTGATGCTGGCTTATACCAACCGGTTTCTGGCCCTGGCCAGTTTAATCCGCAACCTGCACGATAAGTACAAAAAAGATCCAGACCAGAAGCATATCGTTCAGCAGATCCGTAACCTGCGTACCCGGATCAGGTTGATCCGCTCTATGCAGGCCCTGGGGGTGATAAGCTTCCTGTTTTGTGTGGTATGTATGTATTGTATTTTCAGGAACTGGACGGATGCCAGCTATATTATTTTCGCCATGAGTATCGGGGCGTTTATGGCATCATTGGTATTGTCATTGTTTGAAATTTCACTTAGCACCAAAGCATTGGAGCTTGAGCTGAGTGATATGGAGAAAGAGACAAGGGTTAACTTCTTTACGAATATCCTGGGCGTGCGGGATAACCGGGAGCCAGATTAATAAGATATACTTACGCTATTTGAAATCAGTTCTGTTTTACTTCTTCCAGTTTGTTGCTTTTATAACCGGGATCATACTTGACGAAAAAGTAGAGGTATATCACCCTGCTGAGGCGCATAAGCCAGGGTTGGAGGAAAATGAGCAGGAAAACATTGAGGCCCAGCCAAAAGAAAAAGCGGTTGTCCTGGGTTGACATGCCGATAAGTACATACCATGCTACGAAAGAGGTGACAGACAAGGCCACAGAAAGTGCATAGCTAACATAAGCTGTTCCATACCAAAAACCTGGCTCCAGTTCAAAGGGCTGCCTGCATTCGGGACAGCTTACAGGCATGTCAAATACCTTTCTGAGATTCCATGGATTATTGTTTTTGAACATGGGACCCCTGCGGCAGCGCGGGCATTTCATGGTGAGAATACTCCAGAAGTAATTTGGTTTGGATGTAGCTGGCATGGCTGCAAAGATAAGCTTTACCATTTTAGGTTCAAGGCAAAGAAAACCGGCCTCCTGAAAAGAGGCCGGCATGATAAAGTGATATGTTGAACTGCTTATGCGGATGCAGTCAGCGTCTTCTTACGTTCTCCGATCTGTTGGCGCCACATGGCATAATAAAGCCCTTTTGCTTCGATCAGTTCTTCATGAGAACCTGTTTCCACTATATCTCCTTTTTCCAATACATAGATGCGATCTGCATGCATGATGGTGGAAAGGCGGTGAGCGATCAGTACGGTGATCTGGTTGCGTTGTGAGGAAACGTCTTTGATCGTATTGGTGATCTCCTCTTCCGTAAGGGAATCGAGAGAGGAAGTAGCTTCGTCGAATATTAAAAGGTGGGGCTTGCGTAATAAAGCCCTGGCTATGGATAAGCGTTGTTTTTCGCCCCCTGAGAGTTTCAGTCCTCCTTCGCCAATCATGGTATCCATTCCTTTTTCGGCCCTTGCAAGGAGGTTGGTACAGGCTGCTTTTTGTAAGGCATCCAGCAGGTCCGCATCTGTTGCGGCGGGATTTACAAAGAGCAGGTTTTCTTTCATGGTACCGGAAAATAGTTGGGTATCCTGGGTAACAAATCCTATCTGACTGCGGAGATCATCATACCGGATGGCTGTTTCATCAATACCATTGTACAGGATCCTTCCTTCCTGCGGGCGGTACAAACCAACCAGCAATTTCATGAGGGTGGTTTTCCCGGAACCTGAAGGGCCTACAAAGGCAATGGTTTCACCGGCTTCAACAGAAAAGTTGATATTGTCAATAGCTTTTTGCTGAGCAGTCTGGTGCTGGAAGGCTACAAACTGGAATTCGAGGGTTTGAATATCGCCCAGGTGCCGGGGTTCTGCAGGTTCGGACTCTGGTAACTTCTTCATTAAATTCTCGAAATTGTTCAGAGAGACTTCTGCTTCGCGGTAAGAAAGGATAATGTTGCCAATTTCCTGTAATGGTCCGAAGATAAAGAAGGAGAAAATCTGCATGGTTACCAGTTGACCCGCATCCATTTCTTTTCTGAACACCAGCCACATCATCAGGAAGAGAATAACCTGGCGCAGGGTATTTACAAAAGTACCTTGTACGAAGGCCACACTACGTATACGTTTTACCTTCTTTACTTCCAGTCCTAATATTTTATAGGTATTCTGGTTGAGGCGGCCTACCTCCTGGGCTGTAAGGCCAAGGCTTTTTACCAGTTCAATATTCCTGAGCGATTCGGTAGTAGCGCCTGCCAGTGCAGTAGTTTCCTTCACAATGCTTTTCTGGATGGTCTTCACTTTCTTGCTCAGCAGGTTGGAAATGAACATCAGCAGACCAATACCGCCAAAATATACAATGGGCAGAGACCAGTGAATCCTAACCGCAAATACGGATACCACACCAATACCCACCACTACTGTAAAGAGGATATTTACAAAGTAGCCGATGAATTTTTCTGTATCGGCCCTTACTTTGGTGAGTACGGACAGGGTTTCACCACTTCGCTGGTCTTCAAAATCCTGGTAGGGGAGGCGCATGGCTTGTTTAAGGCCGTCTGTAAAAACTTTAGCCCCAAACTTCTGAACTACCACAGTCATAAAGTAATCCTGGAAGTTTTTGGCAATCCGGCTTACCATAGCAACAGAAATAGAAGCACACAATAGGGGAACTACCCCCCAGGTGGTGCCTTTGCCGAAGTTAAAAAGGAAATCGTGCCAGTTAAATTTACCGGGACCAACCTTATCAGACAGGTGTTCGTTTGCCAAATTAACCAGGTGCCCGAAAATAATAGGATCCATGAGGGAGAACCCGATATTAACAGACGCCAGTAATAGTACAAGGAATACGAGCCACTTATATGGCTTGAGATAATTTATTAATATTTTCATAGCTAAACCAATGCTGGGACTTAAAATAACCGGGAACCGGTCAGGAAAGTTCAAATTCCTTACAATTTCGGTAAAAATGGTAAAACCCCAGCATTAAGTCGCTGAATATAAGATAAACCTAAAGTACCAGGAATAATAAATTTATGACCTGACCATCCAAAATGCGCCTGGGTCATCCTGGCCCATAGCACCTGAGTGAGGGCATTTGGCATCGAAAGCATTGCGGTGGTTGTACTTTAGATAGTTGAGCGCGCCTATAATACGAAACTGGCTATTAAAAGAAAGAAAGGCTTCCAGCAAATATTGTTCATTCCACATAGAATGGTTGTCGACTATCCATTCCTTCGGGTAGTCTTTGGGCGAAAAGACATCGTGCACATGTATCAAAACGCCTTTTTTCAGTATAGGAAGTATATGGAGAAATTCGAAAAGTACGTCACCCTGTGGCCTGATTATGTGCGAGGAGTCGATGAATAAGATATCATTGGCTTCCAGTTGTGTGAACAATGAAGTGTCGATGTCTTCTACTTTGCTTCTGATCACTTCTACTTCCAATTGTTCAAGCCATGGCATTTCATAAGGTTCTATGCAAGTATGCTTGCATTTATTGGCCGGGTTTTCCTGGGCATTTTGAGCTTCGGCCCGAACAGCCATCATGGTAGAATAGCCGCAGCCGATTTCAATGATCCTTTTAGGCTTAAAATGGCGGATCATATTATAAAGAAACTCTCCATCCCCGGCGGTATACGAAGGATTGTTGTAATAATACTGCAATCCATTAGTCTCCTTCTTTTCGTTGGGGATCTTATTTAATTCTTCATTATAATTAAAAGCGGCTAACAGGGATAGTTGCTCCGCTGTATTCCAATCAATTCCGGGCAGATTCCTGTCTTCATTCAATGGCCGGCCTAAGTGCTTGCGAGGGTTTATCAGGGGCTGATAGTAATGGTCATTTACAGGTAAAACACCCACTTTCATGAAGATATTCTCGCTAACGGGCATTTGATGGCGGTTGGCGGTTCTGACAAATTTAAACCACAACGCGCCTGCAAGGGTTAAGGGGCTAAACAGAATATCAACGGTTCTTTGTAAAGCAGGATGCTTTAAAATTTTCTTCATACAAGTTCAAATGATGATTTCAAAAATAGGGTGAATAACTGGAATGCAGTATTTTATAAAAGACAATGTATCAACCACCTGGCGTTGCAGCGTTTTTGGTACTCACTTAAATCGGTTCTTAATATTATAGTAAATTTGCCGGGATGGACCAGTTACCTCTCGTTTCAATTATTACCATTGTTTATAATGGTGAGCGACATATCGAACAGACTATACAAAGTGTTGTTAATCAGACTTATTCGAATATTGAATATCTCATTATCGATGGCGGTTCCACAGATAATACTTTATCTATTGTCAGGAAATACGAAAAGAAGATCGGCGTGCTGGTTAGTGAAAGGGACAGGGGTATTAGTGACGCCTTTAACAAAGGTTTAAGATTGGCGAAGGGAGAGATTATAGGTATTATTAATGCAGACGATTGGTATGAACAGGATGCGGTAACGGAAGTGGTAAAAGGCATACAGGGCTATGACATAGCTTTTGGAGACTTGCAGTTATGGAAAAACGGGGAGAAGGATTTTGTGCTGAAAGGGAACTACGGACACCTCGAAAAAGAAATGTCGATCAACCATCCCACCGTTTTTGTGCGGGCAGCCTGTTACAAGCAGTTTGGCTTGTTTGATCTGTCTTACAGGTGTGCCATGGACTATGACCTGATGTTGCGCTTTAAAACCAATCAATGTACTTTCACCTACCTGGGGCGTACGATCTCTAATATGCGGTGGGAAGGATTCAGTGACACGCGATGGATGCTAGGTTGCCAGGAAACGCTGGCAATCAAAAACAAATATCTCCCTAACCGGAAAGCCCGCAATTACTCCTATTTCTATAAACATGTAGCTGCCATAGCCATCCCTAAATTTCTTGAGAAAATTGGCCTAAAGAGCTTTGTTAAAGGATACCGTTCCAGGTTTTCAAAAATCAAGAAGGTTTACGAATGATCCAATTCCTTTTTGCTTTGCGTGGTGTCGGAATACATTAATAGCAGTGGGAAAAAGGTACATAAGATAACTCCGTATTGTCTTTCAAAGACAGATTCACTGAAGAAAAATATCATTGTAACCAATAGGGTAGTACTAAGCAATAGGTCTTTTTTCCTCCAGGCCAGCCTTATGAGGGTTGAGCACCAGAATAACAGTGCCAGCAGGCCGATAAGCCCTGATTGAAGTGTGGTTTGTAAAAACTGGTTGTGGCAATTGAATACGAGGTACCCTTCATTTTGGGCTTTGTGCTCGCCGGCATACATATTTACCGACAGGTACTTTTCCCTTAATGCCGGTTGTGCATCAGCCGGAGCCACGCCAGCGATCCAGGCTTTCTTTTCCGACAATATTTCATAGGTAAACCGCCATAGCAATAGTCTTAACTCTATGCCGTTAAAATAGTAGTCAGGGGCAAATTTTTCCTGGGTAAGGAAAGTCATATTGGTAGACAAAAGATCTGTAAATCTTCGCTTGATGGGATTGTTAACCGAGAAGAGTAGTACTACTATCAACATTATCATAGCAGTTATCCATAGTATATGCTTCTTCAGTTCTTTTTTCCTGAATTGCTGCAGGAAAAGGTACAAGAGAAACAAGGTGAGCACCAATAACAACATTTTAGAGGCGAGGAGTACCAGTAAAAGCAGGTAATAAGCGATCCAGCTGATCCGGAGCCATTTATTCTTTTTGATCCAGTTGGGCGGATCCTGGTTAAGAAATAAGAAGATAAGGCTGATAAAAACAAAAAGGGAAAAGTAGATAGCATGGTGATCAAGAGGGCTTACCAGGTCGTGGTAAAAGAAAAAGGTACTATTGCCGGTTTGATAAAATTTTAAAGCTGCCAGGAACAGGCAATAGAGGGAAGCGATAGTAATGGTGAGGCTAAAGCCTGCCAGTGCTTTGCCCCTGGTAACCTGATCCAATGGCTTTGAAGAACAAAATATTAAAGGAAGTATGAAGAAGCCCAGCTTGCTTTCCGTGTTTTTCCAACCGGCAGCCATATCTGTTGTGTAGAATGTGCCTGCTGCCTCCACCAGGAAATAAAGCAGATAAGCTATAAATAACCTGTCGGCTTTCAATAGCTGCCATTTCTGCTTGACGGGACTTTCCAGCAACCACACCGCTGTAAGGGCAATGATGCAGATACTGTTGAGGTTGAGTAAGGAAAATGCAATGGTGATCCCTATCGCCCCAAAGAGGAATAACTTGATGTTGTTGAAAATGCGTGCTTTATTTTCTATGCTGATTTGCATTTAATAAATATTGTTCCAAAAGGTTTGTAATATGTTCCCATGAATAGAGGTCTGTTATTTTGGAACTGTTGTTTTGAAGGAATGCCTGGAAATCTATTTTGCTGATCTCTCTGTCCAGTATCTCTGTGATGTCTTCAGGATCAGAAAAATAGAAAGCGTCCTGCTCTAAAACCGATTTATTAAATACATTGTCATTGGCTACAATCAATGATTGTGAAGCCATAGCTTCCAGTAATGAGGGGTTGGTGCCTCCTACAGAATGGCCATGAAAGTAAAGATGAGAATAATACCTGATATTATTTAGTGCCGAAAGGTTGTAAATGGGGCCTGCAAAGATTGTTCTGCTGTCTTCATAGGTTTCTTTTAAATAGGTGCCGAAACGGTTATTGTAATTACCCACCAGGACAAGGCTTCTCTTTGTTGCGGACTTTTGGTGGCCCTTGAGAATGGTTTCTACATTGTTCTCCGGTTCCATCCTGGCAATTACCAGGTTGTAGGCGTAGGGGGACAAGTTGTATTGGCCCGGTACTTTGTCGTCTGGTGTATTGAAAATGGATGCACCGTAAGCAATGAACGCAGACTCTTTGTTGTATTTTTTAAGAAGGTATTCCTGGATGCCTTTAGAGTCTGCAATTAATTGATCACTATAGAGGACAGCCCATTTTTCGGCTCTTTTTAGGAATGCCTGTACCGGTTTTGCATATTTTGTTCTTTTCCACTCCAGTCCGTCCATATTGGTCACTACAACAGACTTCCGGGGGAAAAGAAAGCTCCATACGCTGCTACTGGTATAGCCCAATTGAAGTATAATATCATAGTTTCGCTTCCTGCTATCCATGATGCAATTGAAGTCGTATATAAACTGCCCGAATGTGCCCACCTTGTTTTCCGGGTCATTTTTTCTGATAAGCTGAACACCCTTCCAGGAAGGCTCCTTATAGGGGTGTAGGGAAGAGGTGTAAACAGCCACTTCATGTCCCCTTTCAACAAGGGCTGGCGCTACAAATTCAACAAATTGTTCAAACCCTCCGTACTGGTTGGGAATTCCTCTTGTACCTATGATGCCTATTTTCATTTTCCCTGGAATAAAATTTCGTTATAAGACTGAAGTGTTTTTTGTGCAGCAATTTCCCATGTGTAATTGCTTTCTACCAGGTTTGAAAGTGCTGTATTGATGGGAGCAGCGGCAGCCTTGTTGATAGCAGCTGCTATTGAATCTGTCGATGCAGGGTCACAATACCAGGCATAGTCCTTAAAATATTCCCTGGTATCTCCTTTATCAGTGATGACAATATTGCATCCCATTGATGCTGCTTCCAGCGAACTTAAACCGGTTGTTTCAAACCAGCTAGGCAAAACATGGACGGCGGCTTTCTGATAAAACCGGATCAATTCCTTTTGCGGAATATGGTTTACGAAAGTTACATTTTCACCAGCTTCTGACCGGCACTTTTCATAATACCCCTTTTGGTTTACAGAGGGAGCGCCTATCAGCAGCAATTTAAAGTTTGTTTTATGCAGGGCCCTGATTAAGTTCAATTGATTTTTTAAGGGCTCTATCCGGGCCACGCACAGGATGAGGCGCTGGTCCCTTAATTCATTGGTATGTACCTTGCTGGAAAACAGGGCGCGGTCTATCCCATTCGGTATTACCTTATAAGGGTGTTGAATTTTATAATGGCCGGATAATCTTGCATATTCATTATGGGAGTTGGGTAATAGCAGCCTGGCGTTGTCAATAACCTTTTTGACTGATCTTCTGTGACCATGCAATATATAATAGCGGCTTAATACCTTTTCTTTGTTTACAACATAGCGGGCCAGTACTTTGGCGTATTCGACAATATCTATCGGCAGGAATGAAAAGAGTAATTTTCTGAGGCCGGTAAAAGCATATTTTTCTGCTTCACGGTAATCAACAAATATCGTTGAGACTACGTAGGGCTTTTGAAACTTTTGAGTATGGTATAGGATATCGGCCGGCCTGATGATGTTAAAAAAATGTACCAGGTCGTACAAGGTGTAATCTATCTTTTCGTCGGTTAGCTTTATGTCTACTTCAACGCCGAGTTGCCGTAATGCGCTGGCGGTATTGGTAATCTGTGTGGTATCTCCGCCCGGATTACTGTATAAAGTCGCTCTTGAAATATAAAGGATTCTCATTGATTCCGTTCAATTGGCGTTTTCTTGTTGAATTCCGGAAAGATATTACTGAATGCCATTATCCAGATCACATATTCAGCAATATTGTAAATGAAACTGCCAGTAAACTGGTAAATAAATGCAAATATAAATAGTGCCAGGCGGTAGTGATTGCTTGACACCTTTGTTTTGAAGTAAAAGTATATTTGAAGGGATAGTCTGATACAAACGCCTGCAATCCCAAATACAGCGAGGGTATCGGCTACGGCATTGGGGATGGCAATTTCGTTCTGGGTGAAGGTGAACTTATACAACTTAAACCATAAGTCAGGACCCAATACTTTTGTTTGTCCAAGTCCGGCTCCCCAGAACAGGCTTTTCATCTTTGCTACATTCCATCCGAGAAAAAAAGCATCGTTGGTTCGCCCATGGAAGGATGTGTCATGACCTTCAAAAATGTTGATAAGCCGTTTGAAAACAATACTTTCAGGAAATGCTAAGAAACCCACCAATAAAAAAATGGTAAGCGCCATTCCTCCCGTAATAATGTACAATGCCAATTTAGGTCTGGAAAAGAAGGCCGAAATATTCACTAGCATGGTTATGGACAATGAAATTACCAGTGCGGAAATTACCCCCATGGAAAGAGATAAGATCAATGGAAGCGTAATGTATAGAATGGTGGTAACCGGGTCGGGTAATTTTTTCAGGAATGCTTTCAGGTAGTAATACAAGGCCAGCGGTGTCAGCAAAGTGGCATAGTAGGAAGGTTCGTAGGTAAACAATTGCAACCTGTTTACATCTTCGATTTTGTAGGAAAGGACGGTCTGAGACCAAAGTATTTCTCTCAAGGAGGGTATTGCCAGGAGGGCAATGATGGCCAGTAGGCACAGATAGAAATTGGCAACGAGCAGCACCTTGTAAATAGTGCGGAGTGTTTTACAAACCACTAGAAACTGGTAAAAGGCAATGCTGAAGATGTATACAGACAACAGCAGGGTGGATGAGATCAAATAGTATTTGATATATACGCCATTGAGGTAATGGGCAATTGCAAATGGCACCATGATCATGAAATAGATTCCTAGCGACCTTTTCAGGGTTGAGAATCTTATCCAAAGCAATAATAAGGGGGTCAGTATGGTTGTATACAACAATCCATTTGGGAGCATAAAGGCATTGAAGAAGAAATATATAATAGCAATTGGTAAGTATTTATTAATTGTTATTCCCCCTTCCATAATGTCAATTTTGCAGCCTGAGATTATTGCCAGGTTTTTTTGATGGGTATTAAATCTATCAGGTGCTGTTGCATTTTCAATACAGATGTTTCTACTTTAAATGCCGAATAGGGTAATTGCTGATTGGCTTTCTCCAAAAGAGACTTTCTTTGGTGTTCATCCAACACATTCTGGAGCTGGGTGGCAAGTGCTACCGGGTCGGCCGGGTCAAAGTATAAGGCTATATCCTTCAACATTTCACGGTGTCCTTCAATATCCGAACAGATGATGGGGCAGTTTAGCTCCCAGGCTTCCAGCAGGGGCATATTAGTTGGCCCAAGCCAGGAGGGCATCACCAGCGCGGCGGCATTCTTGTACAAAGTATACAGTTCATTACTGTCTACAAAGCCCAGGAATGATGCTTTATCCGCAAGGCCCAATTCTGCCACCAGTGCCTTAATATACGAAAGATTTCCTTTGTCGGAGCCTGTGAAGACGAGCCGGAGCTCCGGATGCCGGGTAGCGATATCTTTAAATGCGGTGACCAGGCAAAAATGATTCTTATGCGCCCAAAACTGGGCGGGATAGAAGAAGTATTTCCCGGTGTGTAGCTTAAACTTGTTAAGTATTGTTTGCTGGCCGGCCTCATCAGCCACATCCATATTGCCTGAAAAAAGAGGGACTACTTTAATCCTGTGAGGAGCTATTTGAAGGTATTGGACAAGTTCTTTTTTGCCTGCTTCAGATTCGGCAAAGATCAGTAGTGCCTGTTGTAATTGCTGCTTGTACCAGCGTTCACGTTCCTCAAATTCACCAGCATTGGTAAACTCTGGAAAAGGGTAGGTGGAAAGATGTCCCAGGTCCCAATTGGTAGCAATGAAAGGATAATCAGGTATGATTTGCTGGGCCTGAATGGGATAATAGATAAGATCAACCCTGGCTTCCTGTAATTTCTTGTACTTGCTTTTAAAAGCAATATGGAGGATTTTGTATTTTAATTTGGTGCTAAGTATCAGTTTGCCAAGTTTCTTGCTGGTTGACTGTATGAATGAAAGGGCACCAATAGAGACGGTTTGTTTGCGAAAGTTATATTGTTTTCCTGCTGCTATAAATACAATTTCCAAACGATTGTCAAACTCAAATTTGTCAATGGCTTTTATCAGTTTATCATAATAGGAATGTCCTCCCCCCTCTTCTGGTTTATAATCCTCATTAAGCCATATGCCAACTTTCATTATGGGTTGTATTTACAAATGACTACAATATTCCAGGAGTTGAGGCCTGGCTCATTTCCGGTCATCCATTCTTCTTTTTTTACAATTTCGAATCCGGCTTTCTGTAAGAAAAACTCAATTTCTGGCAAGAAAAGGTAGCGCATGGTATGTGTTTCCCGTACAAGCTGCCTGTTTGCGCTATCCTGTTTGTCCTGGATCAATACTTCATAGTTAACATCTACCAGATTCTCATTGGGGTGGATGACAGGCTCCGCAATACGCGTAACGCTGATGTGCTCATTTTCCAGCCTTTTTACCCTTACTACGGGCTTATCGGTTAATACTGCTGGTCCATACCAGCAATCAAAAACAAAAATACCTCCTTTTTGGAGGTGAGCGGCAACAGATTCCAGCATATTTGTAATATCTGTATTCTGTGTCTGGTAGCTGATAACATGGAAAAGGGACACTACCGCATCAAACTTTTTGTTGAGCCTTACAGTTCTGACATCACCTTCCTGAAAGCTGGCTCTTCCAGCTGCAATATCCTTTGAAAGGAAGGCATTGGCTTCCTGTATCATGCCGGGCGAGAGATCAACCCCTACCACGTCATATCCCTGGTTGAGGAAGTGGAGGTCATGTTTCCCGGTGCCACAGCCAAGATTTAGTAGGGAGCTGGCTTCGGGGTTTATCGCTTTTATCAACCGGTTGGTATAGGCTGATTCAGATTGATAGTCCTTGTCTTTATACAGTAAGTCGTAGTATTGAGCGTATGCGTCAAATGTTTTCATGCCGGCTATTTAAAAAAAGTTTCCACATTATCACAAACAATATCAATTTCTTCATTGCTCAGGCCTAGTCCACTGGGTACATAGAAGCCCTGGCGTGCTATTTTTTCCGCTACAGGATAATGTTCATTTTTAAACAACCCGGCTTTTTGGAAAACAGGTTGTTCATGCATACACCAAAAGAAAGGCCGGGTGCCTATCTTTTTTTCTCCTAATTTCTTTACTACCTCATTGGTGACCTCCTCACTTTGGGTAACAATGCCAAATACCCAGTAAATATTCTGTGCATAGCTGGTTGCAGGAACAGGAATTTCAATCTCTTTGATGGCCTGGAGGCGATCGGTATATCTTTTTCCCATTGCCCTTTTTCTGACCACAAAATCATCCAATTGCTCCAACTGAGCCAGGCCAAGTGCTGCCTGCAGATTGGTCATCCTGAAGTTATAGCCAAGTTCATGGTGCACAAACCTTTTTTCAGGGATAAAGCAAAGGTTGCGGAGAGATCGGCATTTTTCTGCCAGTTCAGGATCATCTGTCATGATCATTCCCCCTTCGCCAGTGGTAATATGTTTATTGGGATAGAAACTGAAAGTGCTGATATCTCCAAAGCTGCCGCAAGGCTTTCCATTGTAGGTCTGTCCATGCATTTCAGCAGCATCTTCAATTACTTTTAAGTTGTATTTCCTGGCCAATGCAAGTATAGGGTCCATGTCTACAGGTAGTCCGTAGATATGAACCAGCATGATAGCCTTTGTTTTAGGTGTTATTTTTTCCTCTACCAGGTTGACATTCATATTCCAGGTATCGCTGTCACTGTCTACCAAAACAGGGATAGCGCCGGCGCGTACAATAGCTGCTGCGCAGGAGATAATAGTAAAGGTGGGCATGATCACTTCATCGCCTGGTTGTATGCCCAATGCCAATACTGCTGCATCCAGTGCTACACTTCCATTGCTCACTGCAATGCCATATTTTCTTCCAACTTTCTGTGCAAACTGCTCTTCAAATTTCTTAATGAAAGGTCCTTCGCTGGAAATCCATCCGGTATCAATGCATTCTATCAGGTACTTCTTTTCGTTGCCATTGAGCAAAGGAGTATTAACAGGTATCATATTACTGTTGAGTAGTTAAATTAACATGGGTATTTTGCACGGGGTCAAATCTTACTTTATCTTCTTCGCCAACATAGGGGCCTTGTTTTACTTCAATGATCTCTGCTTGTTCAATAATCTCGAAGCCATGGCCGCCTTTCGCCAACAATATAACATCACCTGTATTCAACAGACGGCTTTCCAGGTAGATTTTATTGTCGTCATAAAAATCAACGCGGACAATACCACTCTTGATAAACAGTACTTCCTGGGTAAGTGTAACTTTTCTTTCAACCAGGTTGTGCACATGGGGAGGAATAATATACCCTTTAGGGCGGTTCATATATCCCAATTGTTGGGAGAAATCTGAAGGAGTGAAAAAGTCGATCCCTTCTTTCTTATAATTTGTACGAATGATAATGGCCAATAGTACATCATCGTGAACAACTCTTTCAATCATATATTTTTATTTAACGTGCTATGTACTTTTTAAAATATCGTTTAGCCCTGTAAAGCAGGGATGGCTTGTATACTTTGTAGTGGAACTTGCTAAAGGCAAGAAATGCCTTGACGCATTGTTCCACTTTAATTCTGGATACATTAATGGGTGTAGTACTCAGTTCAACCGTGAGTACATCATCTATTCCCACATGTGTGCCACTACCATCGGCCCCTGCATTAAATACCAATGATCGTCCCGGATACAAGGTATACTTGTTATTGAGGAATGCCGAAGCATACCACCTAACAGCCCAGGAGCTGATCTTTCCTTCTACCTGGAGACGAAGCATTTCCGTAAATGGATAGGCGCCATCATAATCAAATTCATATGTTTTATGGGTCTCCATTAAACGGGTTAATAATTTTTGTCCGTCGGCTTCAAACAAATCCCATCCCCGTTTCCACGTTCCCCATCCCCAGCAATCGGCTCCTTTGATAAAAAAGGTTTCAGGTAATTTTGCTTTTGAAGGGTATAAATATCCTTCAATGCTGATTACCTGTGGGTCGTTTTCATATAGATTCAGGCTATCATTCATGTATTGCAGGAAGAAAGGTGCTGTAACCAGATCGTCTTCCAGAACAATTACTTTATTGTACTTATTCACAACTTCAGTTACACCTTCCATAATGTTTTTGGCCAGCCCGTAATTATGTTCCCGGTTTATGAGTGTTACACTTTTAAACCCGGTTATATCCGAAAGATAACTACGGAGTTCTTCGATCTCGGGAGCATGATCCTTTTTTTTTGCTCCATCAGAGAATATGAACAGGTCGGATTCTGGCGCAAGAATGTTCAATCTCAATGCATCCACGGTTGCACGTGTATGTTTGGGACGATTATAAACGAATAAGGCTATTGGAGCAAATTCCATTCTTTACAAATTATACGAAATTAGGTACTTATCTGGTAAGATTGAAATTGGTGTGTTTTAAATGCTGGATAATCAGTGATCATCTTTTGGGCATTCAATACGATTCTTTCCAATGGATCATATTCGGAAGCGAACCGTCCGAAATAGGTCATGTTTAGATAGCTGTGCCTGCAGAACAGATCCTGGGTGATATTGCCTATCCTATCATCGGGTAGAATTTCAATCCAGGAGGCTGCAAGACTTGAAGGTATCAGCATATTGGAACCATGAATGCCAATAATAATATGACTTTTCGAATATATGTCACACCATTCCAACTCCTGCGCTTCATTAATGTTTACGGAGCGCTTATCTTCAATACCTGCACCAAATGTGCCGGATTTCCCCAAACCACAAACAAAGACCTCCGTTTTGGGTAGTATTTTTTTGAGTGCTGCCGCAAAACGGTTTATTCTTTTGATTTGCTGTCCGAGGAACAATTTGTTAAGAAATTTTATATTCCGGTAATTAAGCGCGTTAAAAGCTTTGTTAAAAAACGGGCTTATCCAAAGCCTGTCTTCTCTGTAGATGATCGTTATTCTGGGGGGTAACGTTGCAAACTGGTCAATATTAAATGGGCGAGTTTTGAAAAAGTCCTCTACCCGGATATCCTGTAACTGGGGGTGTGAGTAACCTGCGGCATGGTATACTACAGCATAATTATTTAATCCGGTTTTAATAAAGGAATCCAGTTGGGTATAATAGTTTTTGGTATTTCGTAAGGAAAGATCCACTGTCCATACTTCATCGGCATAATCCGGGATCATCCAGCTAAATCCTTTTGGAACCAGCACAATCTTTTTGAAGGATGGGTGCAGATCGTGGTAAAACTGAAGATTAAACAGTTTCAAGAGTACATGACCATACCAGGCATCCAGGCAGTTAAGGAATATAACGGTGTCTGTTGGTTGTATTGGATTGATGTTTTCCTTATATATATTTAATGCGGTATCTATTGGGTTACGCAGGCTGTCTAAAAGCGGTTGGGTGAGCCATTCAAGACCTGAAGGTGAGAGCAGGGTGAAGTGATTCTTGTCAATGATGGAAGGATAAGTAATACCATGTCCGGTAGGATAATCCTGGTAAAACCCGAATTGGCATTGAGGACATTGCAGGTCGGCCAGCAGATGGATTCCCTGGAAAATGACCTTATTCAGGGTCACCTGTTTTGCATGGCACCGGGGACAGGTAAATTGGTTATATGGTTGAGGCCACAATTGGATCATGTTGCTATACTTTCGTTGGTCGTGGTCTGTATACTGTTTCGGTCAGGTCAGCTATGGATTATTTCTTTTCGAAGAGGTAGACGCCTACTCCAAACCCTCTTTCCTTTTGGTATTGCTGCACAAATTCAAAACCGTAAATGTATTTTTCTTCAAGAAGACGGCACTGTGAAAAGCATTGAAAAATATATTCCGGCGTAAATGCCCTGTGCGCATTAAAGTAGATCTTACAAGAACTGTCGATGGGAACGGAGAAAAGGATCTTGCCTCCTGGCTTGGTAACACGAACGAGCTCTGCTATGGCTTTTTCACTGCCTTTTGTATCCAATGGGTCACCATACCTTCCCAAGCCTATGTGTTCAATTACGCACAAGGAAGAAATTGATTCAACTGTATTGTCCGGAAAGGGGAGCTCTAGAATGGTACCCGCCTTGAACATTAAGTTGGGTATGGTTACTTCGATGGGCCGGATATCTATAAATGTAACGGGTACAAATCCACTTACAATGCCTATTGTTTTTACTGAACTACCAATATCAACGTGGTGAGTTGGTTTATAATTGAATATTTTTTCTGCAGCCCAGGTGTCCTGGTAGAAGTAAATAGGTTCAACAGGAGTTAGCGTTGTTTTGTCCTGTAAGCAGGGGATCATGTTGGCCAGATCGAGCTCAAAAGCTGAGTCTTTCGCATTTTTCTGGTACCAGTTAAGGTCTTTTGAGAACCAGGATACGCTTTTCAGCCATTGAAAGGGGGAAACGCTAACATATTGCTTGGCGGTAGCCAGTAGTTTGTAATATTTGGTGAAAAGCTGCATAATTCGTAGGTATAAAGGCTTGTCTTAGGACAGGCTTGATTTTTTGTATTGGGATAATTTCAGTTTTATCAGGTAATGGTAAATAATAATATAGGTAAGCTGCACTACCAGGTAAACAATAGCCGCGCCAAAGATATTCCAAACGGGAATAAGAAAATAGCCGCCGGCTATTCCTATCAGGGAGGTGATAATGCCTATATATAACGACCAATGGGTTTTCTCAAAATAGATCATGTAGTTGGAGTAGATAAGTACAATTCCGTTGATGATCTGGGCAATTAATAAGATGGGGAGGATATATAGTGCCGGGGTATATTGGTCAGATATAACGTGGATCTTTATGGCTGCAAATACTCCTAAGAACAATAAGGCACCCACAACAGCCAATGCTATTCCTAGTTTAACCAGCAGCTTGATGGTTTTGTCTGCATTCCTTTCAATGTTTTTTTCTTTAAGAAATGTGGGCAGCCAAATATTCTGAACGGCGGCACAGATCATGTACAAAATGTTTGAAACGGAAAAGGCCAGGTAATAATAAGACAGGTCTTTCGGGGAGCCGTATTTTTCCAGGTAAAATTTATCACTGTAATTGGATATCAATCCCCAGATCGCGGAAAACATAATGGGGATACCCAGTTTAAACGAACTATACAATACTTTTTTATCGAGTTGTGGCCGCATTTCCTTAAAATAATAATACATGAAGGAAGCCAGCACAATGAATTCTGTTAGATAGGTGTATAATAACCTGATCTGTACGTGGTCGGTTTTGAGGAAATAAAGGCTTAGCAATGCTATTACGTTGATGAACATCAGCCTTATGATGTTGTATTTCCGGAAATAGCCTATTTGCTCACTGGTAACAAAGAAATTCGATAGGAGAACGATATAAATGGAGACAATAATAGCCAGCAGGATGGGCCACCTGTATAGATTATAGGTGATATCATTTTTAAACAAAAGTTTAACTAGAAAGAAATCCAGCTTAAAAGCATAAACAGGAATAATAACAAGCACCAGTAATGAAGACAATAAAACGAATATATTAAATACTACTGTTTGTTTCTTTTCTTTTGTATCTGAACTTGAATAGTATTTGCTCTGGGAAACGTATAGTCCGAAGGTCAGGATTAGCGTGAATGTTGTAACAATGGATAAAATATAGTTGTAAATACCGTATTCTTCCTGAGTCATTAACCGCAGGTAAACAGGAAGCAAAATAATCCCTGATAACTTTACCAATACATCAATAAGCAGTACCGAAGAAATCTTCTTTAGAAAATCGCTGTCCTTATATTTCTGCCACCAACCATCTATTAAGATGCCTACTTTCTCTTTCATTTAATTCAAGTGATTATTGAGTATTGCTTTGATTCCTGCTTTGCATATGCAAAAGATTAATTGATAAGGGGTTTTAAGTGATGGTAGTCAATGAGTTTATAATATTAAGACATGATTTTCTTCCGGGTCTGAATCAGAAAAGTAATGATAAATGCGACAACAATGCCAATAATGGCCGAGAACACCATCGATTCCATGAGTGAGACCGACCTCGGTATAATACCAACTTTAAATCCGTCTAGCAGCACCACCGTATGATCTTCAAGGTTAAGCGCTCTTTCTGTACTTTCTCTTTCTTTCAACATGGCTATCGATTGTTCGTATACGTCTGCCGGATTGATAGCATTGTTATAATAATTAGCGGATATTTTTGAGGTAGCGAGAAAATGGTTGACTTCAAGTTTAAGGGAGTCCATCTTCGCAAGATCCCCTTGTAAAGAGGCTAACTTGTCGGCGAATATCTTTTTCTCCTTTTCTCTTAATAATTTCAAGTAAGGGCGGTTATTCAGGAAGTCTATCAGGCTGTTTTGCAGTTGCCCGATCGAGTCAGCTGTCTTTAAATTAATAACTATTTTGAACTGCTGATTTGTTTTGCTGGAAGTATCCTGGCTTAAAGGTGTATCAGAAAGGCTTACGGCATCAATGTAATTGAGTTGGGCAACAACCTGCGGTGAAACATTCAACTCTTTCGCCAGTTCTTCATGTGCACCACTGCTCGCCAGGTGATTCAACTGGGCTACAATATCGGCATAGGCTTTCTTGGTCAATTTATTGAAATGCACCAACATGGATCCTTCATAATATTGGGTCTTTTGGAAATAATAAGACGCCCCCAATAACCCTCCTAAGACGAGCCCCCCTAACATAAGCAAACGGCCCTTTTGAATGACAAGCTGAAGAAATGAAAGGAACCTGAAAAACAACCTGAGGAGGCTATGGACGGTGAGTTTGAGGTTAGTAAAAGCCACCTGATCTTCAGGATTGTAATCTTTGGAACTCATGAATAATTTTTAAGGACGTCGTTTGGGATTGAAAATGTAGCTCGCAAATTAACGAAATATAGCTACTTACCACCCTTGCTTTCAGGAACAGGGAGCAAAACGGGACATAATGAATGTTGCACCAGTCGATATTGGGTATCTTATACCCAGTTTGTACTTCTGCTCATTTAGGCTCAAAACTTGCTTTATTTTCCAACAGTGGGACACGGTGAAAAATAAAAATGGTTGAGCAACGTTTACTGCACCAGATATGTCAATCATTTGAATTTATAACGGAAGATGTATATTCGATTTGACGGTCAACTTTAACAAATATTGAAGGCATATATAATTGAATATTAACAAAATTTGCTTTCTTTGCAAGCAGAAAGGCGTAAGTAGGAACTAATTAATTATTGAAAGCCTTCCTTCGGGAAGGAAAAGCATTATTAACGATGATGATAACGACCTTTTCCAAAGTCCAGACCTTTGAAAAAAGAGCTGGAATACCTATTGATTCTACCGCCTTAAGATCCTATCTGGTTGAGAAGCGTAACTTCTTCTTCTTCAAGAGATTATTTGATATTGTACTCTCTTCGCTGATCATAGTTTTCCTCTTAAGCTGGTTATTTCCCATTATAGCATTGCTCATAAAGCTCGACTCTTCGGGACCTGTTTTCTTTATTCAACGTAGGGTTGGCCGTTGGGGTAAGAGTTTTAAATGCCTGAAATTCAGGACAATGGTTGTGAATGACCTGGCTAATGTAAAGCAGGCCACTGAAAACGATAAGCGTATTACCCGGGTGGGCAATTTCCTTCGTAAATCGAACCTGGATGAATTCCCCCAGTTCTTTAATGTACTGATGGGACAAATGAGCATTGTAGGTCCCAGGCCACATATGCATTCTGATTGCAATACTTTTTCATCTGTTGTTCATAACTATAAGTTCAGAAACACGGTTAAACCGGGTATTACCGGCCTGGCACAGGTAAAGGGTTACCGTGGTCCTACCAAGAACTTTGAGAGCATCTTTCATCGTTATCAGTTTGACGCCTTTTATATCCGCAATGCCAATTTCTGGCTGGATATGAGGATTGTACGTAAGACTGCAGGACAGACCTTTAAGATGATCTTTTCTAAATTCTTCCCCGCTGGATTGGAAAGCGAGGAAGATACTACCCCTAAGAAATGGGCTGCCTCCTTTAGAAGTCTGAACTGAGTTCAGTTTGCCTGGTTGTGCCTATCAGTTTTTACTTTCCCCAACCATCTCTATCTAAGCTCCTGTATTGAATTGCTTCGGCAATGTGTTCAGGCTTAATGGCATCGCTGTTTGAAAGGTCGGCAATAGTACGACTTACTTTAAGTATGCGGTCATAGGCCCGGGCTGAAAGATTTAGTTTCTCCATGGCTGTTTTAAGCAAATGTTGTCCTACTGTGTTGATGGTACATATTTGTTTGAGCTGCTTACTGTTCATTTGTGCATTGCAATAAATGGAGGGATAGGCTGCATAACGGGCGGCCTGCACTTCCCTGGCTTTGATAACACGTTCCCTGATAACTGAGGAAGGCTCTCCGCTTTTTTGCGTGCTAAGCTCTGAAAAAGAGACTGGTGTAACTTCTACATGCAAGTCGATCCTATCCAATAAAGGCCCGGATATCTTACTTAAATACTTTTGAACATGGCCGGGCGGACAGCTACAGGCCTTGGTCGGATGGTTATAAAAGCCACACAAACATGGGTTCATAGCTGCAATTAAAATAAAGCTCGCCGGGAAGTCGACCACCATTTTTGACCGGGATATAGTTACCCGCCGTTCTTCAATAGGCTGCCGCATTACTTCCAATACCGTTCTTTTGAATTCCGGCAGCTCATCCAGGAATAACACCCCATTATGTGCCAACGATATTTCTCCTGGCTGCGGAGTTCCGCCACCCCCTACAAGAGCTACATCACTAACTGTATGATGCGGAGAGCGAAAGGGGCGCCTGGATATTAACATGGAATTATCAGGCAGTTTTCCGGCTACTGAGTGGATCTTAGTGGTTTCCAGCGCTTCCTGTAATGAAAGAGGAGGTAATATGGTAGGTAACCTTTTTGCCAGCATGGTTTTGCCTGCACCAGGTGGGCCTACCAGGATGGCATTATGTCCACCGGCGGCGGCTATTTCCAATGCCCGCTTTATGTTTTCCTGGCCTTTTACATCAGCAAAGTCAAAATCAAAAAGGTGCTGGGCAGTAAAAAACTCATCCTGCGTATCTACTGTTACGGGCGGTAAGGACTGCTCGTCCCTGAAAAATTGGATCACCTCATTGATGTGCCCAACCCCATATACATCCAGACCATTAACGATAGCCGCTTCCCTGGAATTCTGTTTGGGTAATATCAGGCCTTTGAATCCTTCCTTCCGGGTGGTGATAGCTATAGGTAAGGCGCCTTTGATGGGTTGAATGGTACCATCAAGGTTTAGCTCACCCATGATCACATAATCTTTTAACTTTTCTGGGTTGAGTAGTTGCTCAGACGCTGCCAGGGTTCCTACGGCTATAGCCAGGTCGAAAGCTGATCCGGTCTTTTTTATATCTGCCGGCGCCAGGTTCACCACCAGTTTGCGCCGGGGCATAAAATAATTGTTCGTTTTAAGGGCGCTCTCTACCCGTTGCAGACTTTCTTTAACGGCACTATCGGGAAGGCCTACTATATAGTAATCGGCCCCACTCATTTCATTGACTTCAATAGTAATAGTAATGGCTTCAACACCGTATACGGCGCTTCCAAAGGTTTTTACAAGCATGAATATTGGCTGTTTATCTTACTGGTTGGATCAGAAAGATAAATAAAATATATAATACATCGAGCAGCCATAGCTGCACAAAGTAATAACCCGGCCAGGTCAGGCCTATTGAGCTTTTACAGATCCTTCAAAAAGTAGTTTGGTTCCAGGGTCGGCTACTACCTTTTCCACCTGTTTGGTAACGGGAACCAGCAGGGTGGTTTGCTTGGATTTTATAGATACTGTTTTATTGGAAAGGAAGGTATGATCCTGCCCATAAAAAGATAACTCCAGCTGGAATTGAAAAGGAGTATCCTGTTGTTGGTTGATAGTAAGCGATACGGCTTTTTTATCCTTATCATATTGCCAGCTGATCTCCAATACAGGATGCCCGGCTGTGTATAGCCATTGCTGGAAAAATTGTTTGAGGTCCTGACCGGAAACTTCTTCCATGTGCTTGCGCAGGTCATCTGTAGAAGCATTCTTTCCACTATAAGCAGCATAATAAGAACGGATGCCCTTCCAGAAGACAAGGTCACCCAATTGATTGCGCAACATATGTAATACCCAGCCACCTTTCTGATAGGAGTTGGGGTTGAGCAAAGCCATGTAATCTTTAACAGAGGAATCCACTATTGGCTTCTTTGACCGTTTGGTATAGTTTATTACCTGGCCACGGTCTTCCAGCAACATTTTCCGGGCAGTATCCTGTCCGTACTTATGCTCAAAATAGAGGATGGTCATATAGGTGGCAAATCCTTCGCTTAACCAGATATGCGCCCATTCTGTTTCTGTAGCCATATCACCAAACCATTGGTGGGCTATTTCATGGGTGAGCAGGGATTCTGATTTACGGGTACCTGTTACTGAATTCTCTGAATAGAAGATAGCACCAGCATTCTCCAATCCCCCAAACATGGTTTTGGATTGCACATTCGCCAGTTTCTTATAACCATAAGGGCCTACATTTTTGATAAACCAGGGAAGGATCTCTGTAGCCTGTGCGTAATCATAAAAGCCCTTCTCCTTATTCTCCGGGTATACCCAGCTGTATACAGGAATACATTGTACATCCCCGGCGTATTGTACAGCAAAATCCGCTACACCGATTACCATCACCTTCATAGGAAGGGGAGTGGTCTCTTTATAATGTGTGAGCTTGAGGTTGTTGGTCAGAGATGTTTCTTCTACCTGTACCCCATTGGCCACGACCTGGTAATGATTGGGGGCTGTAACCAGGAAATCGACCGGAGCTTTATCGGCCGGGTGGTCTATGCAAGGAAGCCAGTTGCGTGCACGGTTGGGCCAATTGTCGGCAAAGAATCCACGGTGCTTGTATTTATTGTTGGCGATTACCAGGCCATCAGCAGGAATACCTTCATAAGTGATCTCCACTATTCTTTTTTCTCCTGCTTTAGCGGTTAGGTCAATATGAAGAGAATCGGCCAATTGCTGAAAGCTGACTGATTTATCCTTTTCTGTTACCTGGCTGACCGTCATGCCTTTCCCGTCGCCGCGTTTGGAAACCAGTTCAAAGGTGAGTTGGCGGGTATCTTTTAAAAGCAATACTTCAATAGTTGCTTTTCCCTGAATGTTATTGTTGTCATCGTTCAGTGTAAGTGCAAAGGTATAGTGCTGTACATCTATCGCTGCACCGGGTTGTTGACCGATGGAATACTTAAGCACAGAAAGTAAGAGTACCAGGATGACAATTTTCTTCATGCGGGGGGATTTGCTGATGAAGATAGGGTAAAACGAGTAAAAGCCCCGGGGGATATGGAGGAGCGGTTACAATCGTTCCAGCAATTCCACCACTTTTTCCCGCTTCAGGATCAGGTAGCCTAGTCTATCATTGCTGATGCCTTCCTTCAACTGGTAACTGAAATGGAGTTGGTCTCCATTCACCGTCGTTTCAAAGAAACGGAATGATATATTGGGGTATTTTTTGAGGTCTTCGCCAATCTCATACAGGTGAGTAGAGAGAATAAAGAGGGCGGTTTTTATTTTGATCAATCCCTGGATCACAGTATAAGAGCATTTCATAGCATCCTGTACATTGGTGCCCTTGAATAATTCGTCAATCAGCACCAGCCACTTGCGGCCATCATTGATCTTTACAATGGTATTGCGGATGCGCTGTACTTCATTGAAGAAATAGCTTTCTCCTTTTACGATATTGTCTACAACATTGATATTGCTGAGCAGGCCATCGAATGTAGTTAAGCGCATGGCAGCGGCTGGTACACCCATACCCAGGTGGGCCAGGAATACGGAAGTGCCCACTGCCTTAATAAAGGTGCTTTTGCCCGCCATATTGGCCCCTGTAAGAAAAACGAAATTGCTTTCCTTGCTCATCTGAACATCATAAGGAACAGGGGTAGGCAGGAGGATATGGTATAGCTGTTTGGCATCGATCAATGGCTGGTCCTGCACGATGAATTCCGGGAAAGAAAGCTGGAACCGTTTCATGGCAAATGCCATGGAATACCAGGCATCAAAGCGGCCATAGATATTGATCAGCTCAAAAAGCGGGGCTTTGAAGTGATCTCTTACATAGGCGCCATAATAGATCGTCTGTGTAAGATTGAATTTGGCGCCTGCGGGTAACTGACGCAGGTCCTGTATCTCCTTTTTGTTCAACAGGTCTTTGGCCCGGTGAAGGTAGGAGCGGATCAGTACAGGGGCATCGTTATTTTCAAACAAATCGATCAGCTGATGCATGCCCCGTACAAAATCGGCAAAGTGCGACAGGGAGTATCTCACCAGCGAAAAGTCGGCCGCATGAAGCACTTTATAGGTAAGGGCATTCAGTAAATTGGCCCCGGGCATGTAATCAATATTGCTGTCGTAAAACCGCTCAATGACCATTACAGTACCATTGGTAATGGTGACTGGCCAGTCGTTGATGTTGTTGTAAATGGTGCGGATGATCTGCTGGGTTTCCTTTATCTGGCGCAGGTCACTAAATGGATTATGGAAGAATTTCAACAGCCACTCACGCCCTTCTGTAGTACGGGTGAAGTTCAGCTTATGAAAAATAGAGAATTCTTCTTCATGCTGAAAAATGGATAGGTCGTTGTACGTGGTGATGTCTAATTCCATAGTGTTGGGACAAGTTAATAATAATTATCGCTCAAAAGATAAACGATGTCCCTTTTGAGATTCATCCCATACCCCGTTTCCATAAACCATATGGCCATTGACAAAAGTATTGGTTACCGAAGCCGGGAAGGTAAACCCTTCCAATGGGCTCCAACCGCATTTATAGAGGATATTTCCGGGGGTAATGGTGTAAGGCTTTTGAAGGTCTACGATCACCACATCGGCCCGGTATCCCTCCCGTATGAATCCCCTGTCAGCGATTTGAAAACAGGTAGCCACGGCATGGCTCATTTTTTCTACTACTTTTTCCAGGGAAATGGCGCCCTGTTGCACATAATGAAGCATGAGCAACAGGGAGTGCTGTACCAGGGGCAAGCCGGCATGGGATTTTTCATAGCCTCCATTGCCAGGCACTTGTTGTAAGGTCCCGTCTGCTGTGCGCTCATATCCTTTTTCTTCCAATGTATGGGGAGCATGATCGGTTGCGATAACGTCCAGCCGGTCGTCCAGCAACGCCTGCCACAGGGCTGTGCGGTTGTGGGGGGCTTTAATGGCCGGATTACATTTTATGCGATTGCCCAGGGTTGCATAATCATCGCTGGTAAAATGCAAATGGTGTACGCATACTTCTGCTGTGATGTTCTTTTGGTCGAGGGGCACCATATTGGAGAAAAGCTGTAATTCTTTTTCTGTACTGATATGAAGTATGTGGAGGCGGCTATTGTGTTTTTTAGCAAACTGGATGGCGGTTAAAGACGATTCAAAACAGCCATTTTCGTCACGGATAAGCGGATGGTCTGCTGCTTCCAGGGTTCCTTTTTCCTTTTTGATACGCTCCAGGTTGGCTTTGATGATCTTTTCATCCTCGCAGTGTGTTGCGATCAGTACCTCACTGCCTCCAAATATCTTATCCAGTGTAAGATAATTGTCTACCAACAATCCCCCTGTGGAGGAACCCATGAATATTTTCACCCCACAGATGTCTTTTTTACGGTCGTTTGTTCTCAGCACTTCATCAATATTATCATTGCTGGTACCCATAAAAAAGGAATAGTTGGCCAGTGAAGTGTTGGCACCGATCTTGTACTTATCCTCCAGTAGTTGCTGGGTAAATACCGGGGGTACTGTGTTGGGCATTTCCATAAAGGAGGTAACGCCGCCAGCCACTGCTGCTTTGGATTCTGTGTAAATACTGGCCTTATGGGTGAGACCGGGTTCCCGGAAGTGGACCTGGTCATCAATAGCTCCGGGTAATAAATGTTTTCCCTCGCCGTTTATTTCTACAACAGCAAAGCCGGGTTGAATAGAGGGGCCAATCTTTTCAATGCGTCCATCTTTTATGAGTACATCATTGACTACCGACCTGCCCTCGTTGACTACCGTTATATTCTTAATCAGGTAATTTTGCATATCTTGAATTCTGAATAGTATGTTTTTTGCTAATTTATAGTCCCGTGAATTTCTTTTATAAGCACGGCCCTGATAGGGGCCTACTTTAAACAATCGAACATGCAATTTATCGCAAAATCCATTCTCCGGCTATCCGTTTTATTGTTTCCTGTTGTTTCATTGTCCCAGTCTAGTTACCTGCCGCAGGGGAATAAGCACCAGGTGCTGTTGGACCGGTTGGAAATCAAGTTGCAAAACAATACCGACCTGAACCTATCTACCCTGAAGCCCCTGAGCCGCCGCATAGCAGTGAGGGCGGGGGAATATGCCGATTCTGTGCAAAAAGCAGGTGGCAATCTCCTGTCTGTGGTGGATCAGTATAACCTGAGAAGTCTATTTATGAATAATTCAGAATGGGCACAGGATACAACGGGTTTTGCCAGTAAAAGACCTCTCTGGAATACCTTCTATAAAACCAGGGCTAATTTCCTGGAAGTAAATGAAAAAGATTTTTTCCTGGCGGTCAACCCGGTCATTCAGCAACAGCAGTCTATAGAAAGTGATAATACAGATGAAAGGATATTTTTGAATACCAAGGGTATTGCCCTCCGGGGTATGATTGCGAAGCGCCTGGGTTTTTCGGCTTATTTCACCGATAACCAGGAAAGAGGACCCCTGTTTGTGCAACAGCGCATTATTGCCAATGATGCTGTACCGGGCGTTGGCTTCTACAAGGATTTTAAAACCACTGCTACCGATTATATCGATGCCCGGGGGTCTATCAACTTCACGGCTGCCAAATACCTCGACTTCCAGTTTGGATATGATAAGAACTTTATCGGTAATGGTTACCGGAGCTTATTCCTGAGTGATTTTGGTAATAGTTACCTGTTCCTGAAGATCAATACACGTATCTGGAAACTGGATTACATGAACCTCTTCATGGAGCTGGTGCCACAAACCATCAATATCAGTGCGGGCGATAAATTGCTGGACCGTAAGTATACTGCTATGCACCACCTGAGCATGCAAATGACACGGTGGTTGAATATAGGGATATTTGAGGCAGTGACCTTTGGCCGGAGAAACCATTTCGACTTTACTTACCTCAATCCCATTATTTTCCTCAGGGCTTCCGAGCAACAGGCAGGCAGCGCGGATAATGCCATTATTGGTCTCGATATAAAAGCCAATGTAGCCAAGCGATTCCAGTTTTACGGGCAGTTCATGATGGATGAGTTTAAGCTGAAAGAAGTACGTGATGGCAATGGATGGTGGGCCAATAAGTTTGGCTTACAGGCAGGGGCCAAATACATAGATGCCTTTGGAGCAAAGAACCTCGATCTGCAGGGTGAAGTGAATCTGGTACGTCCATTCAGCTATTCACACTATGATTCATTGGCCAATTATACCCATTACAATCAGCCCCTGGCACACCCGCTGGGCGCCAATTTCATAGAAGCCATCGGTATTGTACGGTATCAGCCACATCCCAAATGGACTACTTCTGCCCGGTTGATATTCTGGCAGCAGGGTACTGATACGGCCAACAGCAATGTGGGCAGCAATATCTTTATGATCAACTCCACGCGAAACGGCGATTATGGCTACAACTTACCCAATGGACCTAAATCTACCGGCATCAATGCCCAGCTACTGGCTTCCTATGAAGTAAAGGAAAACCTGTTTATTGATGCTTCAGTTCTTATCCGTCGCCTGACCTCGGATGTAATACCCGACCGAAATACCTCTTTGTTTACCCTGGCGGTGCGCATGAATATGTTCCGGCGGGAATATGATTATTAAAGAGAAGGAGAAGGAGCGTCTTGAAACTACAAAAGCAGGAGCATCGCTGCTATCCTGCTTTATGTAATTGATATTGCCCCGACTTTGGGTCTAAGGATAATACCTGTTAGGAAACCACCCTGTTAGGATTGACTAGATCCCGAATAGCTAAAATACAGGACTGGATACAATGTTATCCATAGCTGAGTGTGAATGACAATACTTTGTATGTGAAATGAGGAAATTAAGGTGTGAATGCTTCAATTCCGTTACCGGAAATCAAAGTTTTTCAGAAACTCTTCTTTATAGTTACGGCCAATGGGAAGCTCTGTCTTATTGATCTGCACTTCCTGGTCGTTAAAGGATTGAATAGCGTTGATGTTAACAGCGTAGGACCGGTGTATGCGTACCAGGGGTTTATAGTTGATCTTCTCCAATAACTGGCTAAGCGATAAACGCAGTACAAATTTCTTTTCCTGGGTAATAACGTTGACGTAATTATTGTCGGCCTCGATATAGAGCAGGTCGGGCAGTTTGATCTTTACAAACACATAATTGTTCTTCACAAAGATGTAATCATTCATCTGGAGTACGGTCTCCTTATCTGCCGTATCAGGCACCGGACGTTCTGCATTCTTTTCCAGTGGGATCACTTTACCGGCAGACTCCTGTCGGCGGGCCATCGCAAAATTATTAATGGCCAGTTCAATAGCAATCCGCACATTGGTTACGTGATAGGGTTTGGTAAGAAATGCAGCTGCCTGAATGTTTTTTACCCGGTCTATCGTTACAGGGTCCGTGAAGGCTGTAAGGAATATGACGGGCACTATTCTTTGTTGCAACAATTCAATGGCTGTGTCAATTCCGTCTTTATCTCCTATAATATTCACATCCATCAGGAGGATGTCTACCTTATGATTGGTAAATAATTCTTTGGCTTCTGTGGCATTGTCTGCAATACCAGCTACCTCGTACCCGTCATTTTCCAGTCCGGCGGCAAGGTCCATCGCTACAATGGATTCATCTTCTACAATCAGTACACTTATCTTTTCAGTTGCCATGTAATTACATTTTTATAATCCTCTTCAGGCGGCTACGCCACCTGCCGGGGTATCGTAATGGTAAACTCTGTACCCTCATTGATCACCAGTGTTTGTTTGGCCCGCATTTGTTTGCACAAAGCGCCGATCAGTTGTTTGCCAAATGAATTGCCCTTTTGCTTCCAGGCTTCCTCGTTGATGCCAATACCATTGTCTTTGATCACAAAGACCATATGATGGGTGTCTTCTGTAACACTGATCAATAAGGAAGGGTGTTGAATATCCCGGTAAGCGTATTTCAGGGAGTTGGTGATCATTTCATTAATAATAAGCCCGATGGGTAGAGCCTTATCAATATCCATCATTTCCCGGTCTATTTTTATCTGCAGGTCGAAGTGATCCCTGTTAAAGCCATAGGACGACAGGAGCGATTCTGCCAGGTCCGTCAGGTATTCTTTCATGTTTACGGCCGTCAGCTCCTCTTTCTTATAAAGACGCTGGTGAATAAAGCTCATGGCCTGTACACGTTGCTGGCTTTCACGCAATACAGATACGGCGCCTTCATCCTGCACTTTATAGGTTTGCAGGCTTAGCAGGCTGCTCACGATCTGCAGGTTATTCTTTACCCGGTGATGGAGTTCCTTCATCATCATTTCCAGGTTTTTCGATTGGATGGCTATCTGCTGCCCTTGTTTTTTTACCCGCCGGTACAGCCATATCATACAGGCGGCTAAACCAGCAAAGAGGAGCACGCCGATCACCAACAGGGTAATACGCCGGTTCTTGGCACTGCTTTCCAGCTCAAGCCTTTGTATCTGTGATTCTTTCCTGGCTGTTTCGTACTTCGTTTGCAGGTCTACTACCTGGTTGGTCTTTGTTACATTGTTCAAGGAATCATCCAGCTTATCTGCCAAAGTATAATAGAATAAGGCAGAATCGGGTTTCCCACCAAGCTTGAATGATTCGTGCAATTGCCTCCAGGCATTCACCAAACGTTCCGGCCGGTTTAACCGGGTGGCCGTTTCCTGCATTTTGCGGGCATATAATAATGCCTGTGTAGCATCGTGCATCTTTACATAGGCATTGGAGATATTGCCATAGTTGAAGGACAGGCTGGAAAGGTTGCGCCGGTCTTTATTGAACTCCACAGCCTTGAAGAGATAATTCAATGCTGTGGGATAGTCTTTTTTGTATTCCAGGTATACCTGGCTCATATTGTTGTACAACTTACCGGTATGTTCTGCTCCTTTGCCGGAAGTACCGATCAACTGTAGCGCCTGATCATAGGCACGCCAGGCAGTATCATAATAATGCTCTGTCCCCTTTATTTTGCCAATGTCCCGGTAAAGAACGCCCAGCATATTCAGGGCATTGACCATACCGGCCGTATCTGGTACAGATTGGTACAGTTTATAGGATTGCCGGCTGTAGAGAACGCTTTTGTCGAGGTATTCTTTGGTGAGGTTGGAGCCCGACATATCCTTGTATACCTGGGCCACATTGAGGTGGGCGCCTGCCTCCGGGCTGATAGCTTTTGATTGCTCATAGAGTCTTATTGCCTGGTGAAATTCCTCCAAAGCCGTGGTGTAGTTGCCCTTATTGCGACTGGCAATTGCTATCTGCACAGTTGCATCAGCGATACCCTCGGGATATTTCAGTTGCTCTGCCAGTGCTTTTGCCTGCCTGGCCAGGCTGAACATGCTGTCCAGGTTTGTCTGAATATAACTAGCTGCCAGTTTATTGAGGAGATTTACCTTGCTGGTATCGCCTGGATGGGCGGGTAATACCTTTTGAAGGCTGTCCTGCCAGGCTGCACGGTCTTGTGCTATAGCTGGCAGACAGACAAAAACAAGCATCAGAATACAGATGCTTGTTGCATATCGTGTTTTTTTAGGCAGGGAATAGTCGGTTTCCTGCCACGAAGTTAATAGAGAAAGGGGCTATTACATAATCCCTTTAGTAAGCGATATATTATCTATTTTTTAATTCCGTTCCACCGTCTTTTTCAGGTTTTCCAATACCATTTTCCATAACCCTTTTGACTCTTCCTCATTCGTACTCTTGTCTTGTGTTACCGTCAACTCAGTGTGTTGATCATCACCTTCCAGCAAATAGGTTACGATGATGTAATTTTCGGGTGCATCAGCCAGTTGTCCCATAGAACTCCAATAAGTATGCTGCAATATTTTATTCGGTACTGCTTTCAGGATGGTGCCTTTGTCCTGGTAGGTCTGTCCTTTCCATTCTCCGGTAAAAGTAACAGGGCTGCCTTCCTTCCAGGTTGATTGGGCTTTTGATCCAAAAAAGTATTGCTCAATGATAGCAGGATCTGTTAATGCCTGCCACACTTTAGCGGTAGATGCATTTACTGTAATACTTACTTTGAGTGCTTTGTTTTGTAGAGCGGGTGCTGTCTGATTTGCCATGTCTTTTGTTTTATTAGTGAGTGTATATTTTAGAATAGCAGATCCCATCATTTCCGGAACGATCAGTTCTCCCTGTGGAGTAAGAGTGAAGTCTGCAGGTCCTGCAATAGGTTCCTGGTTGATGGCCACTACTCTTTGGGTGGCTGGGTACACAGCGAGTAACAGTCCCTTTTTTTCAAAAGCTACCCAATCCGATACCACCACCATTGAATCGTTAGCAATGGCTATGCCATCATAATGTCCGCGGCGGTCAATGATCCGGGTAAACTTTTTGGGAGAGGCTTTTAGATCAATGAAACACAATTCGCCGGCAGGCACATCGCCAAAAACAAAACTGCAGGCATAGAGCCTGTTTTGGCGGGCATCCCAGGCCAGCCCGTTAGGCCCTTTTATGGGAGTAGTTAACACCAGTTCCTCCACCTGGGGCTTAGTGGTCAGATGGATGATGAAGATCTTATTGATATCCATGGCAGATACAAACAGGGTTTGTTTGTCTTTTACGGCCAGGTCATTGAGTAGTACGCAGCCTGCGTCACTACAACAATCGATCTCATATTTTTTTTGCCCTGTGTGGAGATCAAAACCCACTACCCTGTCTATATCAGTTACAAACAGTACCCCGTTGTTGATGACGATTCCTTTGGGAGCATGTAATCCCTTTACAAAAGCGTTGTTACCAACCTGTTTACCTGCTTTGTCCATTTTCCAGATCATGCCATCCCCATCCTTTTCAGTAGGAGTAAGCTGCTTGCCAATATCTGCTATATAATAGTACAGGCCATCTGTGACTACGCTTTCGGGATATTGAACAAACCCGCCAGTATTGATCTTTTGCTGTGCCTGGGAAGATAGCGTAAGGATAAGTGCCCCGATAATAGGTAAGCCTCTTGACAGAATAGGTCTCATAAATAATTTTTACAAAACTATTCAGGAGTGCCCCGGGCGCGATAGCAAAATCAGGTCAAAAAGTAGCAGTTTTAGCCCTGGTAGCTTCTTTGGGTGTGTAGCCAAACCTGGCCTTATAACATTTAATAAAGTAGGATACACTCTCGAATCCGCATTCGAAGGATACCTCGTTCACATTCTTAGAAGTAGTTTCTAATAGCCTGTTAGCATGTAAGAGACGCTCGTTGTTGATCCATTCTTTGGGAGCTGTATTGAATATGCGGGCAAACTCACGCTTGAAAGAGGAAAGGCTCAGCCCGCAAAGTTTGGCATAGTCTTGAAGGGCAAAGGGCTTTAGTAAATTGGCTTTGATGGTTATCTCCAGCGCATCATCGCTTTTGTCGAATAGTTGCTGGAGAAAGTGCAGGAAGGGTATTTTGTATTCTCCCGCCAGTAATAAGAGGAATAGTTCTTCCAGCTTTAACTGTAATAGTTTGGAAGTATTCTCATGCGGATGCTGTATATACTGTAGCACACTGTCACGTACGGTGATAATCTCCCGGGAGCAGGATACCAGCATACGTGCATTTTCAGCAGAAGAGATGATAGCATTGAGGTCTGTATGCTCTGCTACAAAAGATTTCAGGAAATGGTCATCCAGGCAAAGCATGAGGGCGGAAAAGCCATCTTTTTCGGCTAAAAAGGTAGACATGAAATAAGCACCTCTTTTGAGCAGGATCAGCTCATTGGCCTTTGCTTCAATTACCTGATCCCCCAGGTGGATGGTTTTGGCGCCCCGTATGATAAAGACCAGCGTATGCTCCGTGAGGAAGCCTTCGGTTTTGGGTACCATTTGCATGATCTTGTAAAAGGCCAGCACCGACTTGCCCGAATGATAGGTCACTACATTGGAAGGCGCATTTTCAAACTCCCTGGGAAATCTTGGATACACAGTATAAAATTGAATACTAAAGGTAGATAAAAGAGCAGGCCTAAAGAAGGCACAAAAAAACCTCCCGTTTTAGCGGGAGGTGCACTAATCAAAATACATTAACCATTAAACCTTATCCTATGATGATATAAAGATATATAATTTTTTATCCATAACAATGCCCTGTGCATAATATGTGCTTATTTTAACATTTATGTGGATAGCGCATTTTTAGGGAGATCCTGCTGTCTTCTCCTCCTGTTACTTTTCAGCGATCCGTCGTAGTCTGATTACAGTATCTTTTCCGTGGGCCAATGGCCAGCAATCGCAATTAATATTGGCCGGCTTTAATTGCTCAGCAGTTTTCAGTTCCTTTATTATTTTACGCAGGTCGATGCCTGTTTGCGTAGCAGCTACCTGTAATTGGATATCGGGGATGCCCATCTTTTTGATCTCCAGTTGGAACATCTCCTGTGTAATAGCCGATAAGGTTAATGAAAGCTCTTGCCGGGCAGAAGTGATAAAGACGGCGCCTGCAAATAATATCTGTTCATTTTCTTCACCTACTGCAAATACCCAGGCCCTGGTATTTTGTGGCAGGTTTATTTTCCCATCAGTGGTAGCAAATCCATACATATCCGCTCCATCTTTTAGTGCTCCAGCCTGTGTAAGTACTTTCAGATCGGGTATGACGAGGTAAAGCTGAAAATTCTTGCGGTAGGCACCTTGCATCCTAACGGTAAGGGTACTTTCTTTGAGACCGGGCAGGTCCTTTAGTAAGATATCAACGTTATACCATCCGAATGCCTCAATGGTGAATTGGTAATACAGTGATTTGCCGGGTTTAATTTCTACCAGGTTTTCAGGTAGCTCAACCGGTACAATTGGTAAAGTTGTGTCAATAGCAACAAGGGGAGCGCTGCCCCGCAATTCATTCACCATATTGGTACTATTCTGCTCCAGTTGCTGTTTCAATGCGATCAGGTTGCCTGCTACCTCATGATAGGCCTTACAACTATCCAGGCGCCGCATGATCCCATTATCAGGGACGGGTAAATGCAAACGGTCAGACTCATTTTCAATATAACCATAGAGATTGTCCAGTTCATAATTGGTGAGGTTGGGAAATACGTTCATAGCAGTCTTGTTCCACTGGCGGTATAATTCCCGGTAATAACAGTCATAAGTAAGTACTTTGGAATTGTTGCGGGTAAATTCGTAAAGATGTGCTCTCCCCCTTTCTCCCCAACGGGATTCAGCCAATTTTGCCGCATGTAGTAGCGCGGGCCCTGTGAGGTCTCTTTCAATCCCGTGACAAGTTGCGCAATTGTTGTCAAATAGTTGCTTGCCCATCTCCAATCCAGCTTGTAGTGGATTAGGCGGCAGGGGTTGCGGGTCGGTCCAATTGATCGTACTGTCCTTATTAAGCGTTCCCTTGAACAATTGCATATTGGGATCTATAAAAGGAGTGGGGATGGATATGGCAATAGCCTTCTTAATTTTTACGGAGTTTTCACCCACGGCATTGATATAGATCATGCCACCGCTGCTCAAAGGCTGTCCGTTACTCTGGGTAGTAAGGCCTGCAGCGATGATGTCCTGCATACTGTAGGCTTCCTTTATTTCCAGTTGTACGATGTTCCCGCCCGTTGCTACCAGTGTTCCCTTTGGCAGCTTAATAACAGCGCCTTTGGGGGTTAGCAGGAATGTGTCTTTGGTAATGTCGATGCTAAATAACTGAGAAGTTAACCGGGAACTGTTGAGAAGAGAATGTATCGCGGCGTCTGTGAGGCGGCAACCGAAAATAATAATGGCCAGTAAGGCCCCTGCGACAAGGGTCTTTTTCATAAAGTGGGGTTGAGCGTGTAAGATAATATAGCAATCAGGATTGCTACAGTGATATTCCCACTTTATTTCCGTTGCTGCAAGACCATCTAATCACAAAGCAACCAGCTTATCGCTTTTGTACCTTAACGGCCAACGATAGCTTTTTGTTTACCCTTCAAAAATTAAAGAGAATAAGATCATTTTCGAATTGAGCTTGTCAATAGTGCTGGAGAATTTCAGGTTCGGATCTCGGGAATGGGTATTCATGAGACCGTTGCTGAACTTAATTTCAGGCGAAAGTATAAATACGGGGAAGTAAAAACTAAAACCGATACCTGCTTCTACGCCAAAGTCATACTTTGACAATTTCACCAGTCCTTCTGCCCGGCGGGCAGTAGAATTGGAAGCGAGGTCATATTCAAATTTAGCTCCACCAAACATATATACGCGGAAATTACCGATCCTGTCTGACCTGAATTTAAGGTGCACGGGTAGCCCAACAAGGATGGACTCTACTCTTTTGGTCATTACCCTGGCTTCCTCTTTGGTGGGATCGGGCGTTTTTAATGTATAGGTGAGGTTTTTATAGGAGAAGAGCAACTGTGGGAAAATGGCCCTTACTTCAAAGCGTGGGGAGAGCCGGTAAGTGTGCATACCTGCCAGTCCAAAACCGCCTCCACCTTCAGCCTCGATAGTCTGTATGCTGTCCTGCGTCAGAAAACTGGGATGGTGGGTAATATTGAAACGGGAGGTATTATAGATAAGGCCAATACCTAAAAAGTATTTCTTATCGTCGTGATTGGGGAGATTTAATTCTACTTCCTGCGCCCAGCTCCGGGAGCAGGCCACCAATAAAGTAAGCACGTATGCCAATCGTATCAACTGGCTCTTTTTCTGCCGCAATAAATAGTACATATTCCTAAACTCAACCTTTTAAGTGAAGTGTCCGAAAACCCAACTTGTTGTAAAATGTGTAGAAATGTTTCGCCTTCAGGAAATGCTTTAACTGATTTATTTAAATATTGATACGCGTCTTTATTGTTGGTCAGCCAGCGCCCCGCCTGGGGTGCTATGACTTTCATGTACAAATTGTAAAGTCCTTTAAACCAAATCTTTCGGGGCTTTGAGAACTCCAGGATTACCACTTTGCCACCGGGTTTTAACACCCTGTACATCTCACTTAGTCCTTTCTCCAGGTTTTGAAAATTCCGGACTCCAAAAGCGGCCGTAATGGCATCAAACGAATTGTCCTGGAAATTTATTGCTTCACTATCGCCCTTCTGCAATTCTATATGATTATTTAACAACAGCTTGGCAATCTTTTGTCTGCCCAGCTGGAGCATACCCTCAGAAATATCTATGCCAGTTATTTTCCGGGGCTGCAGGTATTTCCAGGTAGTGATCGCCAGGTCGGCCGTTCCCGTAGCCACATCCAGTACCTCCTGAGGCTTCAGGTCTGCCAATTCCTTAATCGCCCGCTTACGCCAGTACACATCAATGCCGCCGGAAAGAAAGCGGTTCATGAAATCGTACCGGAAAGCAATTTGGTCAAACATACTGGCCACCTGCTCTTTCTTGCTTTGCTCAGATCCCTGGAAGGGCACTATGGTATCATGTGAATGCTTGGACATGGAGCGCAAAGTTAGGGTAAAGCAGCTGGTTTTCAGTACAGGAGCTGTCTTTGAATTAAGTCTGTCACAACTCCCTCAAACCTGACTTTTTCTTAATTCCATCGCTTTGAATCCTCTTTTGAACTATCTATACTATATTGTATATACAATAAAAGTACATTGATTTTACATTGATCTGCCATTATGTAATGGAGGATCAATGGAGGATGAATGGAGAATCAATGTAGATAAAATGGTTATATAGAGTGGGCATTGAGACTGTAATGAGGATTAAAAGAATAGCTTTCCTGCAGGGTTCCGGCCAGGGAGGCTCTCTCCCCGGTTTATCCGGTCCGAATCGGTATATTTATTGAACAAATAAGTTTTTATAGCTTGTTACAACGATCTACTATACAATTACTTCGCTTCCATTTTTCGTTTTTTTTGCTGCCGGTTTACCTTTTTGCCCTGGGGCAGGTGCCCGATATACAGGCTTCCCATGCCTTGTTGATCTTTTTCATCTTGCATGTATTGGTATACCCTTCCAGCAATGGCTATAATTCCTATATGGACCGGGATGAGGGCAGCATCGGGGGGATCAAAAATCCTTTGCAGCCCACCCGGCAGTTATTCCGGGTAAGTGTGGCCATGGATGTGGCAGCGGTGCTTTTGAGTCTTTGGATAGGCTATTTGTTCGCTATCTGCATTATTGCTTATATACTGGCCTCCCGGGCGTATAGCTACCGGGGCATACGGTTAAAGCAGTATCCGCTGGCCGGTTATCTTACGGTGATCATTTTTCAGGGGGCTGTCACTTTTTTTATGGTGTACCACGGCTGCAGCGTAAACAAAACGACGGATGTACCGTTAACCGGAATGGTAGCGGCGAGCTTACTGATCGGAGGATTTTATCCGCTCACCCAGGTATACCAGCATGAGGCCGATAAGAAGGATGGGGTGCGAACCATCAGTGCAACCTTAGGATACCGGGGTACATTTATTTTTACAGCTATTGTATATAGTCTGGCCATGGGATTATTGGCTTACCTGTTTTTTAGTACAGGCGAATCCGTAAAATTCATGGTATTGGCAACTTGTATGCTGCCCATTCTCGTATATTTCTTTAAATGGGCTGGTGGCGTATGGAAAGATGAAACCGTAGCCGATTTTACCCACACCATGCGTATGAATCTGCTGGCATCGGTTTGTACAAATATTGCTTTCCTTATATTATTAACCTGGAAATTAGTTTGAGTAAGATCATCTCCATTGGCACAGCAGTACCGGCGTTTAAACACCGTCAGCAGGATATCATGCAATTTATGCAGGCAGTGTACGCCCTTACGGAAGCTGATAAACGTAAAATACGGTTCCTGTATCACCAGAGTGATATAGATACCCGCTATTCGGTTGTTCCCGATTATAGCCGTTCAGCAGTTGAATGGAAATTCTATCCTGCTACGGAGAACCTGGAGCCTTTTCCTTCCCTGGAACAGCGAATGACCTGGTACCACAAATATGCTGCTCCGCTATCTATTCATGCGGTGCGGGATTGCCTGGACGGAAAAGTAAAACAGGATGAAATAACCCACCTAATCACGGTGAGCTGTACAGGTATGAGTGCACCGGGACTGGATCTGCAGTTAATAGAGCTGTTGGAACTTCCGCGGAATGCTTGGCGCAGTTCCATCAATTTCATGGGTTGTTATGCTGCCGTTCATGCGCTCAAAATAGCCGATGCGCTTTGCCAGAATGATAAGCAGGCTAAGGTATTAATTGTATGTACGGAGCTTTGTACGCTACATTTTCAACGGGAATCTTCGGTAGATAATATAGCCTCCAGCCTTTTGTTTGGGGATGGTAGTGCAGCTGTATTGGTCACACACAACAACGATCCGCATAAAGGATTGCAGATCGATCATTTTTATTCAGAAATAATTCCCAAAGGCAAAGGGGATATGTCGTGGGAGTTGTCTTCTTCCGGATTCCTGATGACCTTGAGTAGTTATATTCCCGAACTGGTGGGGGAGGATTTTGGCGCTTTGACGGGCAGGGCATTGCAGCAGGCCGGCATTTCGCAGGAACAGGTAACGCACTGGTGCATACATCCCGGGGGTAAAAAGATACTGGAGGCGGTGTCGAAAAGCCTGCAGCTGGAAAAAGATGAACTGCATACCTGTGCCGATGTGTTGAGAAATTATGGGAATATGTCTTCTCCTACGATACTTTTTGTATTGAAAAAGCTGATGCAGCAAATGACCACTGCCCCGCAACATGAAACGAGGCAAAGGGTATTTGGTGCGGCTTTTGGACCGGGCTTAACGATGGAAACATTTGTAGCGAGCATGTGAGGTAGTGACCGCTTGTCTTTCCTATACGATGACTTCTTTTAAAGTAATATTTTCAACCCATTGAATTTTCGCAACCGCTCATACCAGCCCGAATTGCTGGACAGGGATGATATTCCGTTTGCAGATATCAGAAGGAATATGCAGGAACTTGATTTTATCAATACCTGGCTGGGTGGTCATGCCATTACCCTGGCGGGTTTGAAGCAGTTGGTGGGAGATCAACAAAGCATTTCAGTATGTGAGGTGGGATGTGGCGGCGGCGATAACCTGGTGGCCATCCGGCAGTGGTGTGCAAAAAAAGGGATTGCTGCATCTTTCACTGGTATTGATAAAAATCCTGATTGTATAAAGGTGGCCCGGGAGAGAATGTTGCCCCATTGCGAATGGATTACGGCCGATTATAAGGATGTTCAGTTTGAACACAAACCGGATATTATCTTTTCCTCCTTATTCTGTCACCATTTCCCGGAACGGGAATTGACAACGCAATTGCAGTGGATGTATAGGAACGCACAACGGGGATTTTTTATCAATGACCTGCACCGGCATCCATTGGCTTATTATTCCATTCAGTGGCTTACGCGGATTTTCTCTAAAAGTTACCTCGTAAAAAATGATGCGCCTTTGTCAGTCGCCAGAGGATTTGTTAAAAATGATTGGGAACAACTTTTTGGTAGCGCAGGAATCACTACCTTTTCCGTTGAATGGAAATGGGCGTTTAGATGGCTGGTAATAGTGAATCGCTCGTAGGGCTTAAAGAGCAGTTCATCTGGAAAAAATGACACATCATTAATACTGCTGATTGAGTCTTGATCCCAAATACGATATTGCCATCATAGGAGGTGGGTTAGCGGGGCTTGCCCTGTCGATCCAGTGCGTGCGGGCGGGCTATCGTACCATCCTGTTTGAGCGGGAAAAATACCCTTTTCATAAAGTTTGCGGCGAATACATCAGCCTGGAAAGCTGGAATTTTTTAGAAGAGCTGGGCGTGCCCCTGAGTGATATGCAGTTGCCGGTCATCAACCGGTTGCAGGTCAGCTCGCCAGGCGGAAAGTATATTGAAGCTGCCTTGCCACTGGGGGGATTTGGCATTAGCCGGTATACGCTGGACCAACTGTTGGCCAATATTGCCCGTAGAGAAGGAGTAGTGCTGCTGGAAGAAACGAAAGTGGTAAATGTGGTATACCGAAATAATGCTTTTGTTGTCTTTTCTTCCCGTGGGGAAACGGAGGTGGCCATTGCTGCCGGCACTTATGGGAAAAGGAGCAACCTGGATGCCAAATGGAAAAGGCCCTTTACGCAGGTAAAGCCCAATAAACTGAATCATTTTGTAGGTGTAAAGTATCATATTGAAACCTTTTTTCCGGAAGATCTGATTGCATTACATAATTTTGAGAATGGTTATTGCGGCATATCGCGCATAGAGAACAATAAATACTGTCTCTGTTATCTAACCACCGCCAGGAATCTGCGCAAAAGCCACAATGATATCCAGGCGATGGAAAAAAATATCCTTCAAAAAAATCCATTCCTGGAGAAAATATTCTCCACTTCCAGATTCCTGTATGCAGAGCCGCTGACGATTTCCCGGATATCCTTTAATAGAAAAAACCAGGTAGAGAACCATGTACTGATGATTGGTGACGCGGCAGGTATGATCACCCCGCTTTGTGGCAATGGTATGAGCATGGCTTTACATGGCAGTAAGCTGGCCTTTGAAGAGATCAGCCAGTTTATGAAAGGCCGTATTACACGCTATGAAATGGAGCTGCAATACACGCAGCAGTGGGAGAAACAATTTGGCCGTCGCTTACAGGCAGGACGTTTGATCCAACGTTTTTTTGGCAATACTTCATTATCCAATTTCCTGATAACCGTTGTTAAACCTTTTCCAAAGTTTGTAGCCTTTCTGATTGGGCAAACGCACGGTAAACCTTTTTAGTAGCAACCTTTTTTTAGCAGCATGTTCAAGACCTTACCTTTTTTGGCTGGGCTATTAATGGCTCAGTTAGCCCTTTTTGCACAGAACTATCACGCTGTGAACGGCTCCTCCTTTGCAGGTAGTTTAGGAGTAGGTAATAATCCTGCTTCTATTGTGAACACTCCTTTTGCCTGGGATATAGATGTGTTTTCTGTACAGGTGAAGCCTGCTACGAATGCGGTGACGCTTCATAAATATTCCCTCCTTTCTTTTGGTGGTACTGCAGAATACCAATTCGATAAAGGCAATTACGCCCGCATGATGCAGGCCAATGCCAATGTGAACCTGCTCAATACGCGCATAGCATTAAGCCGCCGGGCGGCCATTGCCGGGGGGATTAATATTCGCAGTTATTCAAATCTCAAAACCAGTCCCTATGCCTTTGCCGATACATTGAAAAGTGCCCAGGCATTTTTTATCATGAACGGGGGCAATACGAATTATAGTGCTGACATGACCAGCAGCAGCTGGCTGGAATTGTTTGGCACTTATGCCCAAACTATTGTGGACAATGAACGCAGCCGCCTGAACGCCGGGATTACCGTGCGGGCATCCCGTGGCCTGGCGGGCGGGCACGCCAGGTTGATCAGCGGTGAAGTGGAAAGGGTCGTCGAAAATGGCCAGCAAAAATTTGTGCTCAGAAATGCGGCTGCACACTATGGGTATTCTTCCAATATCGACGGCTGGAAGAAAGAAAAAGGATCTAAACAGAACATCAATGATTTTGTAAAGAATAGCCAGGGAGGCGCCTCTTTTGATGTAGGCGTGGAGTACCTGATCAAGCCGCATGTGATTGCTGACTTTAACGATCCGGCAGACCGTTATTATGATTACGACTGGAAGATCGGTATTTCTATATTGGATATCGGTTTTAATCAATACAAGTATAGTAACAACAGTCGTATAGTGAAGGGGTTCCGGGGTGAAGTGACGGATATGGACCTCGACAAAAAATTCAACAATATCCATGGTATTGCCGGGTTTAATGATAGTCTGGCCACCATCGTTAACAGCATGGGGCGGTTGACAGGCAATTTCAATGTGATCAACCCTATGCGGGTGGTGGTGAATGTAGACCGGTATTTATTTGATGCTTTTTATATCAATGCTGACGTGTCCATTAATCTTTCTCCCCTGGCCGGTGATCAGCGCCTGTATGTAAAGGAAACCAACCTGGTGGCGGTGACGCCCCGGTGGGAAACGCGTAACTGGGGATTTTATATGCCTGTATTGTACAATACGGAGAAACAGCTTCGGATAGGCGGGGCTGTAAAGGCAGGACCGCTGTTGCTGGGCATCCACAACTGGGCCACCCTGTTTGCCAAGAACCGGATGCAAAACGGAGGCGGCTACCTTGCGTTGGTGATCCGGGCCGGTCGTGACAGTGAGCACAGACGGAACAAAGCATACGATTGTCCGCCTTATTAAGCCCTCCAATGTTAATTCCATTAGATTGATTGTGGAAAAGGGTTATTTTTTGCATCTTGCAGGCAACCCCTCAATCTATCCTGTATGCAAGCCCGACAACTCCTGTTTACCATCCTTCTTGTAATGGCTATTACTAACCTGTACAGCCAGGTAAACCTCAGTGATTATTCCACCAAGGTGAGCGACACCTGCTGGCGGGTGGATTATTATATGCCGGCCGGTCCGCTAAACAAGGTGGAAGCTTATAAAGACAGAAAGAAAACCATCGCGCATGGCCGCTTTGTTTATTATGATGAAAAAGGGTTTGCCGATTCGACTGGTTACTTTATAAATGGACAGCGCAATGGCACCTGGTATTATTACAATAACAAGGGGAAGGTGGTGCTGTCAAAAGAATATGAGAACGGGATGGTGCTAAGTGAAAAAAAGCATGAAGAGGAGCCCGAAGGGAAAGACAAGCCATTGAAGCCGGGAGAGATCGAATCTGAGTTTGAGGGTGGGCTGAAAGGGTGGCAACAATACCTCCTCAGGAACCTGCGTTATCCGCGTGAAGCTTATTCGGTAGGTATACAGGGGGAGGTGCGGGTGGCATTTTTGGTGAGTGCAGTAGGAGCGGTACAGGATATCTGGATACACAAATCGATAGACCGTTCACTGGACAAAGAAAGTCTCCGGCTGTTGGAAGATTCGCCAAACTGGATACCTGCAGAGCAGGATGGCCGCAGGGTGAAGAGTTATAAAATACAACCTATCCGATACAGGGTGCAGTAAGATCAATGAGGCGTTTGCTGTTCTTAGATCATCTCACAGTCAGGCAAGTCTACTGGTTCTATATTTTCAATAATATTTGAAACTTCAGAAATAGGATGTATCTTTATACCTGAAACAGTTGTCTATGAAGTTGAGTGAAGCCAAACATCAGTTTATTGATTCCTGGGGTTCTTTTGGAACGCACTGGGGTATTAACCGCACGATGGCGCAGATACATGCGCTGTTGCTGGTGAGCCCTGACCCATTGAGTCAGGATGATATCATGGAGCAGTTGAGCGTGAGCAGGGGCAATGTGAACATGAACATCCGGGACCTGATAGACTGGGCCCTGGTACAGCGTACCAGCATTCCGGGTGAGCGCAGGGAGTATTTTGTGGCGGAAAAGGATATCTGGAAAGTGGCTACCACCATTATTAAAGAACGCAAGCGCAGAGAGCTTGATCCTATGCTGAAACTGATGGACCAACTGGCAGCAGTAGAGGGGGATAAGAAAGATAAGGAAGTGAAACAATTTGTAGACACGATGCAGGGCATTAAGCGTTTTGGCAATCAGGCGGATAAGATGCTGGATGTATTGGTAAAAGCCGATGAAAACTGGTTTGTGGGCAGCCTGATGAAGTTCTTTAAATAACAGGGTTATGAAATCATTCAAAAGTATAGATTGTGCTATCCAGGGTGTATTTATTGTATTGGGATTTATGATGGGACTTTGGTCGGGTGAAATGCTGAGCGATATGACCTTTTTTACAGGTTATTTCCTCGTAGGTGGCTGGCAGCTGATCAGTGTGATCGTACATTTCTTTTATGAAGCGCCTTACAAAACAATCATGCGTAGGATCTACCTCTATACATTAGGCTTAGTGATCCTTGCCCTGGTGGTATCATTGCCGGCGGATGGCATTATTACCATGCTGTTTGTGCTTTTATTCTTCTCGCCCATCATGGCAGTATATTACCTGATCACCTGCATTAAAGAAACCCAACAGCTGTCGCAGATCATGGCACAGCCTGGCAATCCTGATAAACTGGCTGACTAAGCAACCCACAGATCATAAACCGGGAGACCGGTCTTTTTTATACTGTATTATTTCAATTATTTCTGAAAATATGAGAAACAAGAAAATCGTCATTGCAGGGGGCACTGGTTTTATCGGCCAGGCAATGGCGAAGTATTTCGGAAAAGACAACCATGTGGTGATCCTCACCCGCCAGTCGGTCAATGCCCACAACAATAACCATAGCAACCGTCTATTAAAAGCCGCCGACGGCTATAATATTACTTACTGGCGTTGGGATGGCAAGCATGTAGAGCAACATTGGCTCAACGATATAGAAGGTTGTGATGTGGTGATCAACCTGGCTGGTAAATCGGTGAATTGCCGCTATAACGAGCGTAATAAGCAGGAAGTGTTGGAGAGCAGGGTAGATGCTACGCAGGCTATTGGGCAGGCTATACGCCATGCTAAAAATCCTCCACAGTTATGGATCAATGCGGCATCGGCCACCATTTACCGTCATGCCATAGACAGGCCGCAGGAAGAAGAGAATGGAGAGATCAGCGATCTGAAGCAGCATAATATGCCTTACTCTTTACTGGACAGGATGCGTTATCGTTGGAAGAAGATGAAGGCAAGCTTATTGCATGGTAAAGATTCAGTGCACTATCGCCTGCTGGACAAAGACTTTTCAGTAGGTATTTGTCAGCAGTGGGAGCAAACCTTTTTCGAGGAACATACGCCGGCTACCCGCAAGGTGGCATTAAGAGCCGCCATTACGCTGGGTGCAGGTGGAGTGATGAAGCCTTATTTCAACCTGCTGAAGGCAGGGCTTGGCGGCTACCAGGGAAATGGACGGCAAATGTATAGTTGGATACATGAAGAAGACTTGTGCCGTATTGTAGAGTGGTGCTATGAGCATCGGGAGGCGGAAGGGGTATACAACTGTGCAGCTCCCAACCCGGTTACCAATACTGATTTCATGCGTATGTTGCGCAGGGTTACAGGTCATAAGTTTGGTATGCCTGCTTTTACCTGGATGCTTGAACTGGGGGCTGGAGTGATAGGAACAGAATCGGAACTGGTGTTGAAAAGCCGTTGGGTATTACCAGGCAGGTTGCTGAGGTCGGGATTCCGGTTCAAGTATTTACAGGCCGATGAGGCCTTGCAGGATATTGTGAGTAAGACGCCAAGGAAGACATATCATCTTTGGTGAATGGTAAATGGCGAGTAGCAAGTGGCTAGTCGCTAGTGGGCGTTTGGGCAGAGGTTTTCCACTTGCCACTAGCCCCTCAGTCAACCAAATAGCCGCTATATTCGTTATAATATAAAGCATTCAGCATGGGCACAGCTAAAAAGACAGTGGTTTTGGGCGCTTCAGATAATCCGGAACGGTATAGTTTCCTGGCAATTAATAAACTACGGGCCAATAACCACCCGGTAGTGGCTATAGGGCGTAAGCAGGGGAAAGTGGCAGATGTGGATGTAGAGACCGGTCAAAAAGCTATCCCTGATGTGGATACGGTTACCTTATACCTGAATCCCACTCATCAGAAGGAATATTACGACTATATCTTTTCCCTACATCCTAAGCGCATTATCTTCAATCCTGGGGCCGAAAACGAAGAGTTGGCTACTCTTGCCAAAGAAAAAGGAATACAGCCTATGGAGGCCTGTACGCTCGTCCTGTTAAGCACGGGGCAATTTTAGTTTGCTTTTACATCCTTTGCACCGGGTGTTCACTAACGGTCGGGGGCATTAAAATAAAATTAAGGAGCCCATAAAATAACTGTTTCTCCCTTCCGTTTATAACCCTGACCCTGCTACTCTAATTCTTGATTTTTTGATCGTACCCTTCTATCCAATTCCTGATCGTTTAAATTAATAGCGTGTATGAAAAACCTTTACACTACAAGGCTTCTCATCATTCCATTTTATTTGTTGTTTACTAACCCCATACTATAGACCCGACCTGCTGGTGGTCGTCCTGTCATGTCATGCAGGATAACCCTGGATCGGCCAGGTAACCGTACTTTTTTGGTTTTAAATCACGAAATCCCTACCCTGCATGGTGGGCTGTCCTGCAATGGTTGGATGGCCCATCTTTTTTAATTGGTAACGATGTGTTAACGTCCTCCCTTTTTGGTAAAGCAGTGTTTTTTCGGTAAATTCGAAAAACCCATTTCAATATGATCTGGAGAAAATTTAACGGCGATCCGCTCGACTTACCCATTTTTGATGCTGTGGAAGCAGCCATCAAACGCGAAGGCGACAAAGGCTATCACCTCAAGGTTTGCATTGGTACCGACTCACAGGTAAAAGGTTCCGAAACTGAATTTGCTACTGTTATTGTATTTCTGCGGGAAGGACATGGAGGTTTCATGTTCATTCACAATGAAAAGACAAAGCTGCAGTATTCTATTAAGGAGCGTATGTTGGTAGAAGTTGCCAAGAGCATTGAAATAGCTTATGAGCTTTGCCATCTTTTTACGCAGTATGATGTAGATATGGAAGTACATGCGGACATTAATACGAACCCGCATTTCAAAAGTAATGATGCGTTGAAAGAGGCCATGGGGTATATACTGGGGATGGGCTTTGCCTTCAAGGCCAAACCGGAAGCCTTTGCCAGCAGTAGCTGTGCCAATAAGGTAGTTAACTAGAAACCCTCGCTGCTACAGTCGAGGGTTTTTAATGTAAAGTTGTGACGTACACACAGCTAAAGGCTTCGTCACCTTATGATATGCTTAAAAGGCCCTACTGTGCGCCTTCTTCTTTCACTGTCTTGTTGCACTGTTCTATAAACAGCAGTATTTTATCTCTTCCCATTTTCTTGATGGCGCTGGTTACAAAACTTTGCGGCAGGAATTGCCAGGTCTTGCGCATAGCATCGAGGAAGGCTTTTACATTCTTACTCACTTCCCGCTGGGTTTCCTTATCGGCTTTGGTGAATACGATACAGAAGGGTAGTCCCCATGCCCCTAATTGATTGACAAAATCAAGATCCACTTTTTGGGGTGAATGCCGGCTATCGATCAGAATAAAAACATTGACGAGGTTTTCCCGCTTGCGCAGGTAGTTTTCGATCATGGCTTCCCATTGTTTGCGCTGGCTTTGGGATACTTTGGCAAATCCGTAGCCTGGAAGGTCAACCAGGTACCAGGGCGTGGCTATTGTTTTGCCCGGTATATACTTATCGGGCAGGGTTTCCACCTCAAAATGGTTGATAAGCTGGGTTTTGCCGGGTGTGCCGGAAGTTTTGGCCAGCTTCTGGTTATCCACCAGCATATTGATGAGTGAAGACTTGCCCACATTACTGCGGCCAATGAAAGCATATTCCGGTCTGTCTGGCTTGGGACATTGTTCGAAATCCGGACTGCTGATGAGGTATTTGGCAGATTTGATGATCATGAGGCTGCAAGATACGGAATACATCACCAACAGGTATTTCTGCATAGTATAACCAGTAAATGATGTAAAAGAAAAGTGGTTCAGGCATAAACCGGCAATTAAAGAAATTTAATTGTTAAGTACTGCTAATCTGCGTTGTTATGACCGTTGCCGGGGTACAAAAAATACTAAATTGCCTGCATGAAAAAGACCCTCCTGCTTTGCTGCTTATTGTGTGTGGCAGCGATGCTTCCTGCGCAGATCAAACCCTTTCGTTTTGTTCACATCAGTGATACGCATATAGGTTCTCCCAACGGTGGTGCAGATGAAGACCTGCGTCGTACGGTACGCGATATCAATGCCATGACCGATGTAGCTTTCGTGATCATTACGGGAGATATCACGGAGCTGGGCACAGATAGCCAGTTGAAACTGGCCAAGCAGCTCTTCGACAGCTTGCAGGTAAAATACTATATCATTCCGGGTAACCACGATAGTGGCTGGAGTGAAAGTGGCGGCGTTAGTTTCACCACCATATTCGGGTATGACAAATTCATGTTTGATTATAACGGTGTACGCTTTATTGGTTGCGCTTCCGGGCCCTATGTGCGTATGAGTGATGGACATATTCCCCGCAATGCGGTGGTGTGGCTGGATGAGGTATTGAAAAAGACAGATAAGAAACAACCAGTGATCTTTGCTAATCACTATCCGTTGGATAACGGCCTCGATAACTGGTATGAAGCGATCGACCGCCTGAAGCAATACAATACTATCCTCGCTATCTGTGGTCATGGTCATAATAACCATGCGCTGAATTTTGAAGATATTCCTGGTGTGATGGGCCGTTCGAACCTGCGTGCCAAAGCTGCTGTAGGCGGTTATAACCTGGTGGACGTGCGCCCGGATTCAGTGATCTATACAGAGCGCCGCCCAGGTGTAGAGACCCTGCAGCCCTGGGCAAAAGTGGCTGTGAAGACGCATAATTATAACGTTCCTTCCAGGAAGTTTGAAAGGCCCGATTATGGGGTCAACCAGCAATATGCACAGGTAAAAGCTACCTGGACCACGGCTTCGGATGCCAACGTAATTTCTACCCCTGCTGTGTACAAAGAGGGTGTGATCTTCGGCAACCAGAATGGAGAGGTGGTTTCCCTGTCGCTGAAGAATGGAAAACGTCAATGGTCTTTCTCTACGAAGGGCTCTGTCTTTTCTTCTCCGGCAGTAAAGGATGGCAAAGTGGTGCTGGGATCGGGTGATGGGAAAGTGTATTGCCTGGATGCTAAAACCGGAAAACAAATTTGGATGTATACTACGGGCGCAGCTGTATTGGGCTGTCCGCTGATAGCAGGCGATACGGTATTCATTGGCGGCAGTGATCATTCCTTTATTGCATTGGGATTGAATGAGGGGAAGCTGCACTGGAAGTTTGAAGGGCTCAATGGCCCTGTGGTAAGCACTCCCTTGCTGTATGATGGCAAGATCATCTTTGGCGCCTGGGATACGTACCTGTATGCAGTGGACCGGCAAAATGGGGCTTTACAGTGGAAATGGAACCCTGGTTCTGGTGTGATCAATTTCTCTCCTGCTTCCTGCATACCTGTAGCCATTAATGGGGTAGTGTATGTAGTGACGCCCAACCGTACGTTTACGGCTATCGATGCTCAAACGGGCACTACGTTATGGAAGAATACAGAAACCCGCGTGCGCGAGTCCATTGGTATTTCTAATGATGGTAAATGGGTGTATGGTAAAACGATGCAGGATACCTTAGTGGCTTATGCATCCAGCCGGGAGGCGCAACATCCTGCCTGGGTAATGCATGCCGGATTTGGCTACGAACATGTGCCCTCCATGCTCATTGAAAAGGATGGCCAGGTATTCTTTGGCACACGGAGTGGTATTGTATATGCGATTGACCCTGCTCAACAAAAGGTAATATGGGCGTATAAAATAGATAATTCCATGGTCAATACGGTAAGGGTATTGGACAGTAAGCATATCATAGCATCCACGATGGATGGGAAAGTGGCTTTGCTGGAAGTGAAGTAAGAAGAATACAGAATTTAGAATACAGAATATAGAAGAATAGAGGAGTCAGAAGGGGATCGCATCCGATATATCTTAAAAAGGTCCGTAAGTATTGATTACTTACGGACCTTTTATTTAGTTCATTTCCCGGGCATCAACTATTAATAACAATCGCTGCTAAGCTCACCTGACCCGGTGGAGGCAGTGTGGGTGCCTGAACCCGGAACATCAAAATACACGATGAATCCATTGGTGTATAAAGTACTGCCCACGTTATAGATACTGGAATTGCCGGAATGGCTGATCACTGCATAAGATCCCGAAGGCCCGCTTACGGTCACATCAACTATCTGGCCCAGCCCGGGATTATAAGAGATAATGACGGTAATGCCGCCATCTTCAAAGCATCCGTCATAGATGATCAGTTGCTGTTGTGTGGCGGTTTGGATAGTATGGTCACCTGTAAAAGATGAAAAAGTAAAGAGTAATACAATGGCGGTAAGAAGATTTCTCATGTGCATAAGGAAAGGTTTAATCGTAAAAAAATAGGATGTCTGTTTGCCCGGGATAGTATCCTAATTTAACCAATATTCTGCAGGGTGGGGCAGGGGCAAAAAAAAATCCCGCTGGTGATCAGCGGGATAAATGATATATCAATAAATCAGGAATTATTAAACCAACATAGTCAGTGGCTCTTCCAGTAAACCCTGGAGGGTTTGCAGGAATGCTGCACCCGTGGCGCCGTCTACTACACGGTGGTCACAAGTGAGGGTCACCTTCATGATATTACCTACAACGATCTGTCCGTCCTTCACTACGGGTACCTGGTTGATAGCGCCGATGGCCAGGATACAGGAAGCAGGAGGGTTGATGATGGCAGTGAATTCTTCAATGCCAAACATGCCCAGGTTGGAGATGGTGAAAGTATTGCCTTCCCAATCGGATGGTTGTAATTTCTTGTTCTTGGCTTTCTGTGCGTAGTCTTTTACTTCTCCGGCGATCTGTGACAGGGACTTCAGGTCGGCAAACCGTACAACGGGTACCAACAATCCATCTTCGACTGCTACAGCTACACCAATGCTTACGTGGTGGTTTACACGGATGGTATCGCCCTGCCAGCTGCTGTTGATAGCCGGATGTTTCTTCAATGCGATGGCGCATGCTTTGAGCACCATATCATTGAAAGATATTTTGTTGGCAGATACTTCGTTCATTTTGCCACGGCTGGCAACGGCCTTATCCATGTTGATCTCCATGGTAAGGTAAAACTCGGGAGCAGAGAATTTGACTTCGGACAGGCGCTTAGCGATCACTTTGCGCATTTGCGAAACGGGTACATCGTTGAAGCTTACCTGACCTACTACTCCAGGTTGGGCTGGCGCAGTTGCACCACCTTGTTTAGGAGCAGTGGCGGCAGGAGCAGCAGATGGCTTAAAGTCATCTACATCTTTCTTTACGATACGGCCACCATCGCCGCTTCCGGGTATCTGCGACAGGTCGATGCCTTTTTCACTGGCTACTTTTTTAGCAAGCGGAGAGGCTTTTACGCGACCATTCTCAGTAGAAGCGGAGGGTTGAGCAGTAGCTGTAGTTGCCGTTGTCGCTTGTGCAGCAGGTTGCGCGGCAGCAGCTTGCCGGGCAGGCTGGGCGCTTTCGGTAGCAACAGTTCCACCACCTTTAGCAGCGGCAACTATTTTATCGATATCTACTTTACCTTCTTCACCGATGATACACAGCAGGGCATTTACAGGAACTTTATCGCCTTGCTGAGCACCTATGTATAATAATTTACCTTGTTTATAGCTTTCCAGTTCCATGGTGGCCTTGTCTGTTTCCACATCGGCCAACAGGTCGCCTTTATTCACCTGATCACCTACTTTCTTGTGCCAGGCAGCAATAACGCCTTCGGTCATGGTATCGCTCAGGCGTGGCATGAGGATCACTTCCTGCATGTTGGCCAGATCGATAGATGATGTAGCGGCAGGAGCCGGAGCGGGAGCAGCAGCTGGTTTGCTTTCTGCAGCAGGTTTGGCAGGCTCTTCAGCTTTGGGAGCAGGAGCGGTTGCGGCAGCTTTGCCTCCACCTGATACCAGGGAACTAATGTCTTCGCCAGGAGCGCCAATGATGGCCAACAGGTCATTCACCTGTAGTTTACCGCCTTTATCGATACCAATATGTAAGAGGGTGCCATCTTTATAACTTTCCAGTTCCATGGTAGCTTTGTCTGTCTCAACTTCTGCTAACAGGTCACCTTTATTTACCGTATCCCCTACCTTTTTATGCCAGGCCGCAATCACGCCTTCAGTCATGGTGTCACTCAGGCGGGGCATTAAGATCACTTCAGCCATAATCTTTATTAATAATTTGAAAGTTAATACGTCAGGTTGCTAATTGAGGGCCGAAATTACGGCAAAAACAGGAATATGCAATAGCGAAAGGGCAAGTGGTCAAACTTGCCCTTTACGGTTGGCTATGAATATTTTGGCTAGTTATCTACTTCCAGCTTGAGACGGTCGCGGAGTTCCTTCACCAGCGGATACTGGGTTACAATTTCCAGGTATTTATCGCGCAGGCTTATCGGCTTTTCCACAGGCTCTGCGGCGATAATGGCATTTTCACTCACCACAATGGTAAACAGGAGTTGGCGGTTATTAAAGGCTTGCTGCAGGAATTCTGATAGTACGCGGCGCTCTCCCTCAATGAATTTTTGTTCCAGGTTATTGTTCGTTTGCACCTCAAATGTCTGGTCATCCTGGATCACCAGGGTTGCCATCAGGAAGGATTGATTGGCGGGATTCTTAGCGTCTTTCAGCTGCTGGGCAAATTGCTGCCAGTGCTCCTGTAATTTATTATCACTCAATGGGATGGGAGGACCGGCGCTTTCTATTACTTTACCCACATATTGCTGGCGGATACCTGCCAGACCGCCGATCTTCGAAGAGCCTGTTTCGCCCTTCGGGAGGGTAGCTGCCGGTGTCTTGGGGGGAACCGGAGGCTGGGTGTTGGTAGTTGTTTGCTTAGGCGTGGCAGGTTGACCAATGGCCGGCTGTTGGGGGCCGGTCTCTATGATCAGTTTGGCTTCCTGTGCAGTTGCCTGCTTTGCAGGTGCGGCATCAGGCTTCTGGGCCCCGGCTTCAGTATTCTGTATCCTGGGTTCTGGATTTTTTCCTCCTCTTACTACCGGTATGTTCCTGAATGCAACAGGTCTTGCTTCATCAATCAGTTTTTTTTTACCTTGACCATCGCTTCCGGAGGCCATGTCAACTGCTTGCTGCAGGTAGGAGAGTTTGATGAGGGCCAGTTCTACGTGCAACCGTTTATTACGGGCCGATTTATAGTTGATCTCCGTTTCGTTGAGGATATTCAGTGCGCTGATCAGGTAAGCTACAGATACTTGTTTGGCGGTGCTGATATAGCGGTCCTTGAAGCTTTCTACCACCTGGAGCAGGTTGGCTACCTTTTCGTCCTTACACACCAGCAGGTTGCGGATGAATTCAGCAAAGCCATTCAATACGAGGTCGCCTTCAAAACCTTTGCGGTCTATATCATCATACAGCAGCATGGCGCCTCCCAGATCCTGTTGCTGCATGCATTGCATCAACTTGAAATAGTAGTCGGCATCCAGTATATTCAGGTGTTCCAGGGTATTCTGATAGCTCACCACACCATTGGTAAAACTCACAATCTTATCCATGATGCTCAGGGCATCGCGCATACAGCCTTCGCTTTTCTGCGCTATGAGGTGCAGGGCTGATTTCTCGGCATCGATCTCTTCTTTCTTACAGATATCCTGCAGGTGCTCTACTGTATCATTGGGGGTGATGCGTTTGAAATCGAATATCTGGCAACGGCTGAGGATGGTAGGAAGGATCTTGTGCTTCTCTGTGGTGGCCAGGATAAAAATAGCGTAAGGTGGTGGCTCTTCCAATGTTTTAAGGAAGGCGTTGAACGCCGATGAGCTGAGCATGTGCACCTCATCAATAATATACACTTTGTACCGGCTGCCCGCTGATGGCGCGAAGCGTACCTGCTCTACCAGGCTGCGGATATCATCTACGGAGTTGTTGCTGGCAGCATCCAACTCATGGATGTTCATGGAAGTGCCTTCATTGAATGAATGGCAGGAATGACAAACATTGCAGGCTTCGCCATCTGCGCCTACGTTCTCACAATTGATGGTTTTGGCAAGGATACGGGCACAGGTGGTCTTACCTACACCCCGTGGACCGCAAAACAGAAAGGCATGGGCCAACTGTTGGTTCTTGATGGCATTTTTCAGAGTGGTGGTAATATGTCCCTGACCCACTACGGTGTCAAAAGTCTGTGGTCTGTATTTTCTGGCTGAAACGATGAACTTGTCCATGTATATCCCTCTTGCGGCAAATGTAAGTAAATAACAGGGCAGTAAAACTGATGAAAAATAGCCAATCTGCCGGGAAGCCAGGAGGTGGGAAAAACTTGTGTACTAAATCCCGCGCGTGACGGGCCAGGGGATGGTATTTTAAATAATCTTTGAAAAAAGACAGTCAGATACTTGGAAACTTAACAGTGTTAAGTATATTTGTACTGTTAATCTAATACTATGGGCATTTCGGAAAGAAAGGAAAAGCAGAAGACGGAGATCAGGAAGATGATCCTGGATGCTTCCATGAAGCTATTTGTGGAGCAGGGCTTTGAAAATGTATCTATCCGTAAAATAGCCGATCTCATTGAATACAGCCCTACCACTGTATACCTCTATTTTAAGGACAAAGACGATATCCTGTTCAACCTGCATGAGCTTGGTTTTCAGAAGATGGCGGAGTATAATGAGGGGTTGTGGGATATTAAGAATCCTTTGTTGCGCCTGCATAAGATGGGTGAGAACTATATCAAGTTCGGCCTCAGTCATCCCGAGTTCTATGATATCATGTTTATTCAGCGGGCGCCCATGCATGCCATTGAAAGTACGGTGGATTGTGAATGGAAAAGCGGTGATACCACCTTGGGACGGCTGAAGGATACCATCCGTGAAGCAATGGATAAAGGATTGATTGTTAAGGGAGATGTAGATGCTGTGTCGATGGTTATCTGGAGCATGGTACATGGCCTGGTATCCTTGTCAATCCGTGACCGTTTTAATAAGCTGGTACCGCCTGAAGCAGTGGTGCCCATGATGAACCAGGCCCTGAACTGGTTGCTGGAAACAATTGACCTGACCATAAAGGGATAGGTCCCTTTTTTTGCCTATTCACTTAACAGTGTAAATAATCTTTACAATATAAATAGTAAGCCATGTTATGGACACTCATCCGCACAACCGTGCTGGTGGCGGGGACTCTTTTTGCCCAGACCGCCATCGCCCAATCCACGCTGGAGGGCTATCTCAAAAAGGGGCTCGATAGCAACCTGGCCCTGCGCCAGCAGTCATTTGATGTACAGAAAGCGCAGCTGGACCTTAAGCGGGCGCGTACCTTGTTCTATCCCCAGGCCAATATCACTTCGCAGTATACCCTGGCCAATGGGGGCCGTACGCAGGACATACCAATTGGCGATCTGCTCAACAATGTCTATTCCACGTTGAATGACCTGACCTCCTCCAACAAATTTCCACAGGTGCCCAATCAGTCCATTGCTTTTCTTCCCAATGACTTTCATGATACCAAACTGGAAGTATCGGTGCCGGTAGTGAATATGGACATCCGCTACAACCGGCAGGTGAAAGAAGAAATGATCCGCACCCGGCAGGCTGGAATGGATGTGTACAAACGGGAACTGGTGAAGACGATCAAACAGGCTTACTACCAGTACCTGCAGTCGGACAGATCGGTAGCCATCTATAACAATGCGGTAAGCCTGGTACAGGAAAACCTGCGGGTAAGTGAAAAGCTGGTACAAAATGGCACGGCTACGAGGGAAGCCATTATGCGGGCAAAAACACAGGTGAGCCAGGTGCAGGCATTGTTGATCGAAGCCACTAATAACCGGCAAAATGCGGCGGCCTATTTCAACTTCCTGCTCAACCAGCCATTGGAAACGCCGCTCATTACGGACAGTAGTGTGGCAGAGCAGTTCAATACCCCCATTCCGGTATCATTGGAAGTGCCGGCTGGCCGGGAAGAGCTGGCGCAATTAAAAAGCACGCAAAAAGTACTGACCACTAATCTGAAGATGAATAAATCATACCTGGTGCCTACGCTCAATGCTTTTTACAATATCGGTTTCCAGGGCTTTCAACTCAAGTTCAACAGCGACCAGTTTTACCAATTGGGCGGACTTCAGTTCAAATGGAACATTTTCCGGGCCAATGACAACAAGTATAAGATCCAACAATCCCAGCTCGACCTGGATGCACTGAGCAATCAATACAAAGAAGTAGAACAGCAATTAAGCTTGCAGGTACGCACGGCCTATAATAACTATTACTCTTCCCTGCAAAGCTTACAGTCGCTGCGTGATGAAGTGCAAAGTGCACAGGAAACGTATCGCCTTACAGAAAGGCGTTTCCGGGAAGGCCAGGCGCTGCAACTGGAATTGATCGATATACGCTCCCAACTCACCAATGCACAGATCAGGCATTCGCTGGCGCAACTGGCTGTATTAACAAGGGCTGCTGAAGTAGAGCGTGCCACTGCCTCTTATAAATTCTAAAACACTAGTCATGAAAAAAATATGGTATTCATTCCGCTTCCTGATCATTATGATCGCTGCATTTGCAGTGGCCCGTTGCAATCAAAAGACTGAGGCCAAAACCGCCACTGCTGTTAGTGACAATGCTATTGCTGTAAAGCTTCAACCAGTAACTGATACCAGCTTTGCACCGGTGCTGCGTTATTCGGGCACCATTGCTTCTACTACGGAGGCAACGCTGTCTTTCAAAACGGGCGGTATTATTTCAAGGATCTATGTAAAAGAAGGAGATCATGTGGTGAAGGGCCAGGTACTGGCAACGCTTGATCTTACAGAGATCAATGCCCAGGTACAGCAGGCTGCCCAAAGTGCAGAGAAGGCACAGCGGGATGTAACGAGAGCAAAGAATTTATACAACGATACGGTAGCTACCCTGGAGCAATTGCAGAACGCCACTACGCAGGAGCAGGTGGCCAATGAAGGATTGCGCATTGCGCGCTTCAACCAACAGTATGCACAGATAAGAGCTACTGAGAATGGCACCATCCTCAAAAAGATCATGAATGAAGGGGAAATGGCTGCCTCCGGCGCACCGGTATTCTTTGTGAATGGTAATGCAGGTAGTGACTGGGTAATGCGGTTTGGCGTATCAGACAAAGATTGGGCGGTGCTCAGGAAAGGCAATAAAGGGGTGGTATCGCTTGATGCCTATCCGCAAAAGGAATTCAATGGCATCGTAACACAAATAGCCGAAGGGTCGGATGCAGCCAATGGGACCTACGAAATAGAAGTAAAAGTGCTTCCCGACGGTGTACGCTTTGCCACGGGGCTGTTTGCTACGGTCCAATTGCAGCCTTCGGCCCTGCAGCAGGTAACGCTGATCCCCATTGAGGCTTTGGCGGAAGCAGATGGTAAAACGGGGTTGGTTTATACGGTGAACAGTGATCAAAGAACGGTACAACGCCATGCGGTGACCATTGCTTTCCTGGAAAAGAACAAAGCCGCTATTGTGCGTGGGCTCGATGGCGTGCAGCAGGTGATCACGGATGGGGTAGGATATCTGACAGAGGGTTCTACTGTGAAGGTGGTGAAGTGAATAGTCAATAGTGAATCGAAAGCGAAGAGGTGACACCTTTTGCTTTCGTAGTAGAGGAAAGGTGTCACCTCTTTTTTCAATACCTCACCTTAGCAATCAAACTTTAATAATCGAATCATGAAAATAACTGACTTCTCAGTCAAGAACTACCAATTCACGCTTATCATCTTTGTGATGATGATCGCCATTGGACTGAACTCCTTGTTCAATATGCCACGTGGGGAGGACCCCGACCTGGAAGCTCCGCAGTTCTCTGCCATTATCATTTACCCCGGTACCAGTCCGCAGGATATGGAAGAGCTGGTAGTAGACCCCATCGAGAAGAAATTGAATGAGCTGGACGATGTAAAGAAACTGGTTACCCGCATTGACGATGGACTGGCAGTGGTACGCATCGAATTCAAATACGAAACAGACCCGGAAAGGAAATACCAGGATGTGGTGCGGGAACTGGATGGCTTGCGGGCAAAACTACCACAGGATATATTGAGTATAGAAGTACAGAAGTTCACCCCATCGGATGTGAACATCATACAGGTAGCGCTGATGAGTGAAACAGCGCCCTATAAGGACCTGGAAGAATGGAGTAAGAAACTAAAGGAAAGATTGGAGAAAGTAAAGTCACTCAAGAATGTAGAGAACTGGGCCTTTCCGCAGCAGCAGGTAAGGGTATCGCTGCACCTGGAAAAGCTGGCACAAAATAAAATACCGCTCAACAAGGTATTGGGTGCTATCCAAAGTGAGAATGTGAATATACCTGGTGGCAGTATTGAAATGGGGGCCAAGAAGTTCAACATAAAGACGAGCGGTAATTATAAATCAGTAGAAGAAATAAAGAATACGATCGTTAGCAGCGCCAACGGTAAGTTGGTCTATGTAAGGGATATTGCAGAAGTAGGATTTGATTATGAAGAGCAGAGCTATATGGCGCGGCTCAATGGCAAGCGCGGTGTGTTTGTGGTAGCCAGCAGGAAAACAGGCACCAATATCTTTGCGGTGGAAGAACAGGTGAAACCCATACTGGAACAGTTTCAGAAAGAACTGCCCAAGGGTATTGCCTATGACCAAAGCTTTGACAATGCCGAGAGTGTACGCACCAGGCTGGGCGGCTTTACCCGTGATTTTGGGATCGCCATATTCCTGGTACTGCTTACGCTGCTACCGCTTGGATTCCGTGCATCAATTGTTGTGATGATCTCCATTCCCTTATCATTGGCTATAGGGTTGTTCCTGCTGGACATGTTTGGTATCACCATCAACCAGTTGAGCATTGTGGGCCTTATTGTGGCATTGGGCTTATTGGTAGATGACAGCATTGTGGTGGTAGAAAATATCGAGCGCTATCTGCGACTGGGCTATAGTAGAAAAGAGGCTGCTATGAAGGCTACCAAACAGATCGGGTTGGCGGTATTGGGCTGTACAGCCACCCTGATCTTTGCCTTCCTGCCCCTGATGTTCCTGCCGGAAGGAGCAGGAGATTTTATCCGTAGTCTGCCAGCGGCTGTAGTGACTACGGTATTGGCTTCGCTTTTTGTATCACTCACGATTGTGCCTTTCTTGTCGAGCAGGATATTGAGCCCGCACCACAATCCGGAAGGCAACTGGTTTCTCCGTGGCCTGAAAAGATTTATTGGCGGTTCTTACCGCCGGTTATTGCACAGTGCGATCGCCCATCCTGTGGTCACGCTGTTGATAGCCCTGGTCATATTCGTGGGTAGCCTGATGCTGGTGCCGGTGGTTGGCTTCAGTGTATTTCCTGCTTCTGAAAAACCCATGTTCCTGGTGAATATTGAAACACCCCTGGGTACCAGCCTGGCGACCACTGATAAAGTGGCGCGCTATGTAGAACAGGAGATCAAAAAGATCCCGGACCTGAAGAACTATGCTACCAATGTGGGGCATGGCAATCCCCGTATCTACTACAATGTGATACCCCAGAACGAAGCCAGTAACTATGCGCAACTGTTTGTGCAGCTAAAGGAAACGCCTCCTTCCAAGAAAGTGAAGCTGATCGATGAACTGCGCACGCGGTTCAAGGATTACCCCAATGCAAAAATTGAAGTCAAGGATTTTGAACAGGGACCACCGGTAGAAGCACCCATTGCCATCCGGCTGTTCAGTGAGGACCTGGATACCTTACGTGCTTTATCGTTCCGGGTAGAGGACCTGTTGAAGAAGACGCCCGGTACTATGTATGTCAATAATGAATTGACCACCCTGAAGACGGATATCAAGATAAAGGTGAACAAAGAGAAGGCGGGTATGCTGGGTGTACCGGTGAATGAGATTGACCGTTCTGTGCGTATGGCGATAGCAGGCCTTAATATTGGCACTTTCCGTAAGGAGAACGGGGATGAGTACAATATCAATGTTACGCTTCCCCGGGGTGAGCACCAGACCCTGGAAGCCTTGAAAAAAGTATATGTAACCAGTTACAATAATGTTTCTGTGCCCCTGGGGCAGCTGGCTGATATACAATTCCAGGCTTCGCCCACCAGTATCAAGCACTATGATAAGGACCGGTATACGGTGACCACTGCATTCGTACAAAGTGGATTCAACACGACTAAGATTACAGATGGATTATTGAAAAACCTGGACACGATGCAGTTCCCGGCCGGCACACATTATGTGGCAGCGGGCGAAGTGGAAAGCAAGCAGGATAGTTTTGGCGGGCTGGGAACCATTGTCCTGATCACCATCTTTGGTATCCTCGGCATACTGGTACTGGAATTCAAAACCTTCCGTGGTACGTTGATCGTACTATCGGTAGTGCCTTTGGGTATTATTGGTGCTGTACTCATCCTGCTCGCTACGGGTAATACCTTTTCTTTTGTGGCTGTTATTGGCCTCATAGCGCTGATCGGGATTGAGGTGAAGAATTCGATCCTGCTGGTGGATTATACCGATCAGTTGCGTAAGGGCGGCATGAGTTTAGATGATGCGATACAGGAGGCCGGGGAGACGAGGTTTGTGCCCATCATTCTTACTACGCTTACAGCGATCGGCGGGTTGATGCCACTGGTCATTGAGAATAATCCCTTGTATACGCCTCTGGCCCTGGTGATCATCGGCGGGTTGATCAGCTCCACGCTGCTCACCCGTGTGGTAACACCGGTATTGTATAAGTTGCTGGCGCCGAAAGTGGAAGTAGCGAGTGGCGAGTAGCGAGTGGGCGATTAATACAAATGGTGGGCCGTCTTGAAGAAAGCGACCCACCATTTGTATTTTGATAATTTATAGGATTACTTAATTCAGCTTGTTTTTCGTTGTATCACCTTTCAGGTGTTTATCTAAGAATTGCAATATCTGTCCATAACCTTTGATCTCATTTTCTTTCTTCTGGAAACCATGGCCTTCATCGGGGAATACTACATACTCTACCGGTACACCATTATTCTTAACGGCTGCCACTACTTCATCACTTTCAATTTTCAATACCCGCGGATCATTGGCGCCCTGTAATACCATTAAAGGCTTTTTGATATTGCCTGCATGCAAGAGGGGAGAGAACTGTTTTAAACGCACGGTGTCCGCTGTATTGGGATCACCAATTTCTTCATACAAAGCCTTTTTGAAAGATTCCCAGTAAGGAGGTACTTCTTTGAGGGTACGTAGCCAGTTGGCCACCCCAAAGAGATCTACGCCGGTCTTGAATTCATCGGGTTGGAAACTCAGTGCTGCCAGTGTCATATAGCCACCATAGGAACCACCGATGATACCGATCTTAGTAGAATCAATATAAGGCAGGGAAGCCAGGTGTTTTTTACCCCATACACAATCCTGCAGGTCCTTCTCGCCATGATTGCGGTTATCCATTTTATAAAATGACTTGCCATAGCCACTACTGCCCCGGTTGTTCACGGCCAGGATCGCATAGCCATGGTTTACCAGGTATTGGATCAGAGAGAAATAACCTGCCCTTGACTGTCCGCCCGGGCCACCATGTACCCATACCAGGGCCGGTACTTTATTGGTTGCACTGGCCTGCTGGGGTTTGTAATAAATGGCCGGGATCTCCAGGCCGTCGAATGATTTGTAGCGTACTATTTCAGCCGATACCAGTTCATCTTCCTTGATCTCCGGATTCAACGTATTGGTCAGTTTCTTCAGTTCTTTGGTGGCAAAGTCATACACATAGATATTGTTGGGCGATTTGGAGCTGCCTACAGAAAGGCGCATCTTGTTCTCGCTACGGGAGATGCTTACACCCTGGATATCGCCGTCATCAATTTTGGGGAAGTCTATTGCCTGACCGCTCTTGTGGTCGAAGATGTAGATCTTGTTTTTCCCATCTTCGTTCACGCCGATCACGCGATATTTCTCATTGTAAGAAAGGTACATATACATCACATCCCAGTTGGTGCTGTAGAGCTTTTCCTTCTTGCCTGTAGGAATATCATACTTTACTACGTATTGGTATTCGCTGCCATCATCGGTGGAGTAATACAGGGTATTGTTGTCGATGGAGAATTGCAGGGGGGAATTGCTGCTGGGCACACTATCCGTATTCAACTGTTTGGTCTGTTTGGTTTGCTGATCCACCAGGAAGATATTGTTGGAAGAGGTGGTAATCGTTTGTACCAGGGCCAGGTAACGTTCATTGTCCGATAGAGCGCCTACATCAAACCCATTATCATTCTTGTAGATCATGTTTGATTTCCAGCCTGTGGTATCCATCTTATACAGGTCGAAGTAGCGGGGATCACGTTTATTGCTGATGTAATAAAATGATCTGTTGTCGCGGCTCCAGCCATAAAAGCTGGCTTTCTCTTTGGCGCCGGGCGTGAGGTCTTTTACGCTGCTGTCGCCCTTATCCAGGAACAGGTGATCATTTTCATTGCCGCCTTTATCGGAGCTATAGATAAAATGCGTGGTACCGGGTACATAGTCGTTACCAAATACTGATTCTTTGGTGGAAGTGGTCAGGGCTTTTTTCTGGCCGCTGGCTATATCAATTTCATAGGCATTGTAAATGCCACTTTCATTGCTGCTGATGAGCAGCTTTTTATCGTCTGATGAAAAGGCGCCGCCGCCTACATTGGTGCTTTTGTAAAATTGCTCAATAGAGTATTGAGCTACTTGCCGGGCCTCAGGTTCTTTTTCTTTGGCTTGTTCATTATTACAAGCCACCAGGGAGCCTGTAACAGCAGCGATCAGGAATAGTTTTTTTTTCATGTCTAAGATGGTTTTGAAAGAGAAGGTAATCAATAAAAGGTTGCGGGGCTTGGGTATAATTATGGACGGCAGGGGAGCAGGCTGAGTTTGTCGAAGCCGGTTTCGACGGGCTCAACCTGACATCCGTTATAAAAGAAAAAGGGAGGCCTGGACGGACCTCCCGATATTTAGGTAAGCACTGACTCTGCTTTTATGTACGGAATAGTGATGTGTTTGGTTTGCTATAGTACAATTTTAATGTGCTAGTTTCCGGTTGCCCGGGCAGCTACGGGGAGTCCTTTACTGCTCACCTTGCCAAACTCAAATTCGCCTACCAATATGCCTTCCTTTTCGTCTCCCTTCTCCATTTGTAATGTGATGAGCTTTCTTTCCTGGCGACCATCAGCATAATGGGTAAAGATCTCGGCCAGCACCGTTGTTGGCCCACTGAGCTTGACTTGCTGGTCGCCATAGTAATTTACCTTCACCTGGTATTTGCCCTTTATGGCTTTCTTCAGCAGGAATTGTTCGGGACCATACCCATCGGTAAAGTCATCGGAGATCCTGCCGCCGATGAGGGTCTCTTTGTGGCTGTAGTAGCAGGTCTCTTTATTGGGATCGGTCACCCAAAGGTCCATATCGGTATCGTTCTTATTCCAGTTCAGTACCACGCGTATATCAGTGGGCATGGAGTGGATCAGTTTGGGGTCGATGGCAGACAGGTTCAGCCCTTTTTTGTGTAGGCTGATCAGTTGATTAATCTCTGTAACGATGATCTCTTCAATGCCTTCGTACATACTGGCAATATTTTCATTGTAGTTCTTTTCAAGGGCTGTATAGAGTGTGTCCAGGGCCTGTTGGTACTTGCCGGCATCTGCCAGGGCCAGCCCGTAATCACGGTAGCTATGTGGCTCCTGTGGCCGCCATTGCAATACTTTCCGGAATACAGTCACGGCTTCTTCATAAGCGCCCGCTTCCCGGAGTTTAAAGCCCAGCAGTTTGTACAGTTCATGATTTTCCAGGTCTATCTCTGCCATATTGGTGAGGATCTGTAAGCCTGTGAGGGTATCCTGTTCCCGGAGGAAGAAATTGGCTACGTCATAATAGAAGGTGGGGGTATACAGGTAATCCTTGCGTAAGACCAGGTAAGCATTGTACCGGTTAGCGGTTTTCTCTTTGGCCAGTGCTTGCAGGTAGGTGCGCTCGGGTGTCCATTGTTTGATGTTGATGGAACTGGTGATCCTGGGGGCATATTCTTTACTACCCGATTCCAGCCTGATCTCTTCGAGCTTTGTATCAGCTGTTAAGCCTGATACGCGCCCCTGTAATGCCTGGGTTGAATAAAACGAGTTGGCCTGGAGCTGTGGAGCTGATATTTTAGCCGCACTCGCGGCTATATCCCTTCTTGGTTGTGTGATCATCACTTCCTCTAATTGTGCTTGTGCAGGAGGGGGATTGACTAGCCCAGCGTCAGGCACCATCCTATAGGCTCCACGATCAGCTACCGGAGCACCGATGATCGATGAATCTGCATTCGCCGACCTGTTCTTTTTCTCCTGCCGGGGTGTTGCCTGTGCTGTGAAATTCCTGTTCCACCAGGTAACGAGTGTATTGAGTTGTTCCAGGGCATTGGCCAGGGTGACCTGTACCCTGCTTTGCCGTTGCGCCAGTTGCTGTTTGATCAGCCGGTCGTACTGTTGGCGCAATTCAGCAGGTGGCTCTATCTCATACCGTACGTAATCGTTCACGGTTTCCAATACAATGAGGGAGGTATTGCGGGTCACTATAGAAAAACGTTTCCCCAGGAAAGTGATCATCTCTTTATTTTGTTCATACTGCACATCGAGTTCCCCGATCTTCTTTTGTGCCCATACTCTGGCCAGGTTTACTTTGGCCGATCCCTGTTTGCTGTAATCAAGGCTCACTGTTTTTTCAGAGGTTACGGTATTGCCATAGCCAAATTGCAGGGTGATGGTTGTTTTCGGTTCTGTAACGATGCCTGCCAAAGAGAAGTTACTCAATACTGGTTCGGGTAGGGAAGGGTAGGTTTCACTTACCTCCCTGTTGTTTTTGATACCGATGAATTGCAGTGACTGTTGTGTCAACAGCTTTTCTGCTTCAGCTGGTTTCAAGGCATCCAGGTTAATGAAAACGCCTCCTGTTTTTTGGGCAATGTATTGCAGGTAGGAGAAGTCAGAACGTGGCGCCGAGCTGATGGTATATACGGGCTTGCCGGGTAACTTTATTTCCTGGTTGCTCAGGGATGACAGGCCATCTGTAAAGAACAGGTATTCATCACTGACCGGATAGTCGATGCGGCTGTAATTGGTGCCGCCATCGTAATTCAATTTTTCTATGGCTTTTTTGAGCTCGCTCCAGTTGCCCTGGCGGATAGTGAAGGTGCCCGCCTTCCGGAAGGTATTGTTGAGTACAGCCAGGTGCACGACCAGGTTATTGTTGTGGGTAATATATCCGCCCAGTAGTTCCAGTTCCTTTTTAATATTCCTGTTCAGGCCACTCAGGGAAGCATCCCATAGTACGGTTGCTTCATTGACCTTTGCTTTGGGGCGACTGTTCTTTTGTGGAAAGCAATTGACCAGGAAATAATAGTTGCCCCCGGCTTCCTGCATCATTGCTTCGGTATTTTCCGGTGATTTAGGAATGTTAATGGTTAAAGAATGTTCTGGCGTAAAATCTTCTTTATCAATGGAGGCTGTGTATTGGTGATTCCACTCTTTAAACTGCAGGTCGCCATCGGGCTCCTCTTCCAATATGGGTTGGAGGGCGGATTGTAATACGGCAATATCCAGTTTGAAATGGTCGATGGACTTTTTATGGTCGAGGGGCAGGTGGTAGCGCAGTGATTGTTTATCGGTGAATTGCAATTCTTCTTCAAAGGCTATAATAATGGTGCGCGCGCCATTGGCAGGAAGGGGATAGATGCGGGTGCGGAAATTGTTGCCTTCCACCCTTTCCAGGAGGCCGGGGTCTACCCGTTGGTGTTCGATCTCTTCAAATACCTGGGTGGCTTTTTCTTTCTCTACGGGTACGGCCTCCCGCATCTGTCCGTTGATGTCGAGCGCATACCGGCTCACTGATATTCCTTCGGGTAGGGGAAAGACCAGTTCTCCTTCCAGGATGCGGTTGTTCTTATTGCGGAAGGTCATTTCCATGGTGGTAATGGCAATGTTGCCGACTACTTTTACGTCAACACAGAGGTGGCTGAGGTATACATTGGGATCTTCTTTATCATTGATCTTCAGTTGGGGCAGTTGGGCCTGGGCAAGGGAATGGCAGGCCATGCATATCAGCAGGGCCACGCTAAAGCGTGTTCTGATCGTCATAAAGGTGCGTTTCTATATAGATGCAAGAGGAAAGTAGTTTGCATAAAGCCAGGCAAATTGCATGACCCGTGGTATAAGTATGATATGGCTACTATATGAATGTTATATTGGTGCGATATGGGTGTGATATGCCGGAACCCTTCCGGAGGTATGCCGGAGATGGGAGAAAGATATGGCAGGGATATGGATGGAATAGTGGTGGGGCACGAGTGACATACGGACAAGATATGGGAGAGATCCTCTATATGTCCTCTATAAGTCCTCTATAGGTCCTCTATAGCTCGGCTATGGCAAATGCTATAACAAAGGCCCAGTTATTGTTTTAGCGGATGCCGGAGGAAGCTTATTGTGTATATAATTATCTCATTGTCAATGTTTAATGTATTATTTGTCAATGCTTCATCCACCGGTTATCCCCGGTCTTTTATATTTCTTATTTTCTATGGTAAAAATCTCTTTTCCTCCCTTACCTTTGCGGCCTGAAAACACCCCCTGTTAAAAGGTGGTTAATAAAACAATACATTCTTAAAACATATGGCAAACGTTGGTAAGATCAAACAGATCATCGGCGCGGTAGTGGATGTGCAGTTTGAAGGTAAGCTCCCGGAAATTTATAACGCATTGGAACTGAAAAGACCAAATGGTGATACCCTGGTACTGGAAACACAGCAGCACCTTGGTGAAGACAGTGTACGCTGTATCGCTATGGATGGTACGGAAGGTCTGACTCGCGGACTGGAAGTAATAGATACTGGTATCGCAATCGCAATGCCGGTAGGTGATGACATCAAAGGTCGTCTGTTCAATGTAACCGGAGATCCTATCGATGGTTTGCCAGCGGTTTCCAAAAAAGGTGGCCGTCCTATCCACAGTAAGCCTCCGGCTTTCGAAAACCTCAGTACTTCTGCTGAGATCCTCTTCACTGGTATCAAAGTAATTGACCTGATCGAGCCTTATGCAAAGGGAGGTAAGATTGGTCTGTTTGGTGGTGCCGGTGTAGGTAAGACGGTATTGATCCAGGAATTGATCAACAATATTGCCAAAGCATATAGTGGTGTATCCGTATTTGCCGGTGTAGGTGAAAGAACGCGTGAAGGTAATGACCTGATGCGTGAAATGATCGAAGCAGGTATCATGAAATATGGCGACGCTTTCAAGCACAGCATGGAAGAAGGCGGATGGGACCTGAGCAAAGTGGACATGAACGAGCTGAAAGATTCTAAAGCTACCTTCGTATTCGGTCAGATGAATGAGCCCCCAGGCGCCCGTGCCCGTGTGGCCTTATCCGGTCTTACTATTGCAGAATACTATCGTGATGGTGATGGTCAGGGTAAAGGACGTGATATCCTGTTCTTCGTAGACAATATCTTCCGTTTCACCCAGGCAGGTTCCGAAGTATCGGCCCTGTTGGGACGTATGCCTTCAGCGGTAGGTTATCAGCCTACGCTCGCTACTGAAATGGGATTGATGCAGGAACGTATCACTTCTACGAAAAACGGTTCTATCACTTCCGTACAGGCGGTTTACGTACCTGCGGATGACTTGACTGACCCCGCTCCGGCTACTACCTTCGCTCACCTGGATGCCACTACAGTATTGAGCCGTAAGATCGCTGACTTAGGTATCTATCCTGCGGTTGACCCGTTGGATTCTACCAGCCGTATCCTGACACCTGCGATCGTAGGTGACGCTCACTACAACACTGCCAACCGCGTTAAACTGATCTTACAACGTTATAAAGAATTACAGGATATCATTGCCATCCTTGGTTTGGATGAGTTGAGTGATGAAGATAAACAAACCGTATCCCGCGCACGTAAAGTACAGCGTTTCCTGTCTCAGCCTTTCCACGTGGCCGAGCAGTTTACAGGTCTGAAAGGTGTGCTGGTACCGATCGAAGAAACCATTCGCGGTTTCAACATGATCATGGACGGTGAAGTAGACGAATTACCTGAAGCAGCTTTCAACCTGGTAGGTAGCATCGATGATGCTATTGAAAAGGGCAAGAAACTGTTGGCTCAGGCACAGGGATAAATTTTGTTGTGTGTTTCGGGCTTACTATTCCGTGTTGAAAGACCGGACCAGGGCCCGAAATCCTAAACTCAAAACGCGAAACATGAATTTAGAGATATTAACTCCCGAGCGTAAAGTATTCAGCGGTGATGTGTATGGCGTTCAACTGCCAGGCATTACTGGTCTGTTTGAAGTGCTCAACAGGCACGCGCCGCTTGTAAGCGCCCTGAAAGCCGGCCGGATGAAAGTGCTGAAGGAAAAAACGAATGACGAACTCTTCTATGATATTCAAAGTGGTTTTGTAGAGGTGCTCGACAACAAAGTGACGGTGCTGGTAGAAGGCGCCACGCAGGTAGAAAGCAAATAAAGTATTCAGACAATATCATATTGTTAGTCCTCCCCGCTTAGCGGGGAGGATTTTTTTTGTGCGTACATGACCGCAAAAGAGGTGACACCTTTCGCTTTCTACACAAACGAAAGGTGTCACCTCTGCCAGTTGCGCAACTACATGATCATGTAGTGCACAACGCAGAGCCCTAAGCTATTTTTAGCTCTACCATTTTCTTTTACCCAAATAACAATTATGAAAAACAATGCATTTGTATGCTGCTTTATGATAAGTGCTCTCTTGATGGTATTTTTCACTGCCTGCAAAAAGGGCGATACCGGTCCTAAGGGTGATGCCGGCGCCCAGGGCAATCCGGGTACAGCAGGGGCTGCGGGGCCGAAGGGCACGGCCAATATTATTTATTCTACCTGGGTCAATACGAACCCCTGGGTAGCTTCCACTACTTCAATCGGTGCTGGTAAAAAGACTTCCTATTTCGATATTACTGCCAACCAGTTGACACAAGGGATTATTGACAGCGGCACGGTACTGGTGTATGCAAAATTTGTAGCGGAAACAAATGGTGATGGTATTGCCAAAATGCTGCCCAGCATTTTCTATGATGGGGGCAGCGCCAATATACAATTCCGCTTTCAGTTTGGTTTGTTGCTAAATAAAGTTCGGGTGATTGCCGATGTGTTGCCCAGCGGTACCCCCAGCCCCAATAACCAGGTGCGGTATATCATTATTCCCGGTGGAGTGCCTGTTTCAGGGCGTATGATGAAGCCAGACTTTGCAAAGATGAGTTATGAGGAAGTTTGTCGTTTGTACAATATACCAGAATAAAACAGGTGCATAAAAGAGGTGACACCTATCACCTGTGTTGTAAAGGAAAGGTGTCACCTCGTATAAAGTCAGTACAGTTAGCACAAAAAAAGGGGCCGTCACAACTTAGTCGTGACGGCCCATGCCTTTTCTTAAGATATTAGATAAAGAATTATTGTTTAATGAACTTGCTGTTTAAGCGGGTTCCATTATCAATCACTACTTCTACATGGTATACACCAGGTTTCAGGGATGAAATGTTGAGTACCTGCTGGTGCAGGGATTGCATTTTCTGAAATCCTGTCTTCTGGATCAACTTGCCTGATACATCATAGATGTTGAGGTAAGCAGCGCCGGTAACAGTACTGGTGGTTTGCACGTTGATCTGTCCTTGTGCAGGATTAGGATACACCAGCAATTTATCTTCAGCAATAACAGCTTTCGCTTCTGTTGCATCGGAAGTGGTGGTAACAGTCCTGGTGGTGGCAGTGGTAATCAGTGCATTGTTAGAAGACACTACTGTGATCTGCATGGTATCGCTGAATGGTCTCCAGTTATTGCCCCATCCGGTCAGGCTGAACCTATAAGTACCTTCTACCAGGTTGCTTACAGTGGTTACAGAATTAGAAGCATTGGTGATCGTATGTTGATCAGGTCCGCTGATCTTCATCCATTTCCATGCTCTGAATACGCCTTCAGGATCGTAAGATGCTGCGCCGGTGAGGGTGGTCGTATTCGTAGGCAGTGTGAGGGTTTGGTCAGGACCAGCATTGGTAATGGTACCATTGCCTGATGCTCCGGAATTACCAGTGCCTGAACCTGCACTGGAATTAGAACCTGAAGTGGCTGCCGCCTTCACAATTACCTGCATGGTATCTGAAGAGGGTACAAATTCATGGTCCCAAGCTGTAAGGCGGAACTGGTAAGTACCTGCTGTGAGACCGCTGGCGGTAGCAACTGCTGCTTTTTCATTGGCGATGGTAGCCGCTGGTCCGCTGATCTTGGTCCAGGTATAGGCATAAACCGGACCATACGCATTATAAGTACCGGAACCGTTCAGTGTCACTGAATTGGTGGGCAGGCTGATGGTTACGTCTGCACCTGCATTAGCGATCTTGTTCCTGCCTGGTGCCGGATTTACGATCAGCTGCATGGTATCGGAAGTAGGCACAGATGCCTGATCCCAGGCTGTAAGTTGGAACAGATAAGTTCCTGCTGTCAGTCCGGTGACTGCTGTTGTTGCTGCTTTATTGTTGGCAATGGTAGCTGCTGGTCCGCTGATCTTGGTCCATGCATAGGCGCTGATGCTGCCATTGGGATTGGACGAAGCGGAGCCATTCAGTGTACTGCTATTGGTTGGCAGTGTAATGGTCACATCTGCGCCTGCATTTGCAAATTTGACTGTAGGTGGCTTGGAAGCTCCTGGTTTCACGGTCAGCTGCATGGTATCGGAACTGGGAACGAACTGGTGATCCCATACCGTAAGCTTAAACTTGTAGGTACCTTCTACCAGTCCGCTCACGGTGGCTATGGCTGCTTTTTCATTGGTAAGAGTAGCAGCGGGCCCACTGATCTTGGTCCAGGTATAGGCATTGATAGCTCCATTAGGATTTGACGAGCCGGAACCATTCAGTGTAGTACTGTTGGTTGGCAAGGTAATGGTAGCATCCGGACCAGCGTTGGCTATCCTTCCGTTTGAGGCTGGCGGAGGATCGGTAGTGCCTCCTGCTTTTACGATGACTATTTTGCTATCAGACTTGGGTACCCACTGGCTGTTCCAGGTGGTGAGGCGGAACTCATAAGTTCCAACGGCCAGGTTGGTAGCTGTGGTGGTAGCCACGGCTGAATTGGTAATTGTATATTGGGCAGGTCCGCTGATCTTCTCCCACTTCCAGGCGTAAATGGTACCGCCATAAGGATCTACTGAAGCTGAGCCGTCCAGGCTCACACTGTTGGTGGGCAAGGTAATGGTTGCATCTGCTCCGGCATTTACGCCGTCACCAACACCGGGTCCTGTAGCGTTAACAACGATCGTTTTATCATCAGAAACGGTTGCATTCTTATCGTCAATAGCTGTCAACCTGAATACATAAGTTCCTGCTACAAGACCAGAAACGGTAGTAGAGGCATAGTTGGGGTTGATGATCTCGAAAGAAGCGGGCCCGCTTACTTTGGTCCAGTTGTAGCTTACAATATAACCATCCGGATCGGTAGCTGTACCGTTCAGGGCGGCAGTATAAGTAGGCAGGGTAATGGTTACATCAGTACCTGCATTTACAACAGGAGGCTTGTTGTTGGTGGGAGGTGGCGTGCCGAGGCCTACTGTTACAGTAACAGTATCCATTGACCAATCGGCGCGGTCATCAACTACCTTTAGTTCATACTGATAAGTACCGGGAAGATTTAAAGCGGTGACAGTAGTACTGGCACCAACAGAGACTGCAGCAGTGATCTTGCCCGCATTAGGGCCTGCGATCTTGGTCCATATATAGCGTACAATTCTTCCATCTGCATCGGTAGAGCCAGCGCCACTGAGGGTAACAATGCCCAGGGTGGAAAGTATGGACAAAGGATTGCCTGCATTGGCTACCGGGCGTTTGTTAGCTGGTAAACTTTTATTCTGTCCCAGGAACCATTCGTAGAGGTTCGGGTTTTGCCAGTTGTACTCTGTGTCATACACACGTCCCCATATCCAGTGATTACCTGTGGGCCAGATAGTCATGTAAGGCTTTACAACTGGATTCTGGTTGTTAATGGCAGTAATGGCGCCGGTAGTACAACCTGCGCCTACGGTACCATCATCCGAGGCATGGAAAGCCCAAACCGGGAGTTTGGCATTGGTTAAATTAGCAAAGTTGATGTTCTGGCAGGTACCACAACAAACGCCGATGGCTGCCAGTTTCTTGGCATTGTCGAGCGTAGCGCCGGCATAAGACCATACACCGCCACCACCAAGACTGAGCCCGGTGAGGAAGATACGGTTCTCGTCGACCCGCAAATTGTTCTTGGCGTAGTTGATCATTTCATCTACGTAGAAGTTTTGCCATCCGCCATACTTTCTGTCTAATTGAGGTGATAATACCAGGAAGGTTTCTGTTTTACCATTCCAGGTGAAGGTCATGGTGTGACCTCCGTTGATGGCCCCGGGAACGCCCAGTCCTAAAAGGTTGGGTAATTCGGTAGTACCATTTCCCTTTTCGCCAACACCATGCAAGAAGATAATGAGGGGATACTTCGTGTTTGGGTTGGCATTGTAGTTCGTTGGAGTGTACTGATAAAAGCCAATGAATTGTCCATTGGCTGCAGTCAGGCTTTTGGGTACTTGCTGAGCGGATACGGACAAGGTTACAAACACACTCAGGCACAGGAGTAGTTTTTTCATAGAGAATTCTGAAAGTTTAGCACATTGGTTATGAAATAAAAAATCCCTCTGCGACCAGATGGCGATCAGACCATCATAATCACAATGATGACTCACATCATCATTACTGTAATTCCAACTTGTAGGCAATAAGGAAAAATGGCGGTCGGTGAGTTATAATTACTCGCTCTCACTCCGTGGGGTAGTTACGCGTGAAAATGCAGAGTTTAATTATTGTACTAACCGAGCTTAAATAGGGAAAGATTGAACCGGCAGAAAAAGCGCAATTACTATACCAATCTCGATAATTACTTGTGTTATTTTTAACAAGATTCTAATTTCTTTTTTAGTAGTGATGCGCTGTGTAGGTCTTTCTACAGTAAGTGTGCTTCATATGATATTGTTTTAGTGATTTATTGAAACGATGGCCTGTAACGGGTTTCAGCATTGGAACAGTTAAATCCGATGCAGCGTTTAACAGATCGTATTCAGAGCACAAAAAAACAGAAACGGGATGAATTAACTTCATCCCGTTTCTCAAATGTAAAGCGTTTAAGTGTTTATGATTATCGTTTAATAAACTTTGCCACCATTCTCTTCTTACGTTCGATCTGCACTTCTACATAATAATTACCATTCCGGAGATGGCTGATCGCAAACGGAAACTCCTGGTAAGCCTGTGATTTGATGCGTGTATGCACTTCAACGGGCCTTCCAAACTGATCCATGATGGTGATCGTCGCTATACCCAGTGTATCTGTAATACAGCGAATGGTAATTATTGAAGATCCCTGCGTAGGATTCGGATAGATGGTGATATTATCTGAGAAACGCAGGTTATTCACTACTGAAACCGTCACGCTATCGGTACCTGTTCCTCCTGTATTATCTGTTACAGTCAGTTCAAACACATAATCACCGGGTTGGAGGTTGCTGGCGGTGGTAATCACGGTGTTACCAGCAATGCTGGCTGTAGAAGGGCCGCTCAGCTGTTTCCAGGCATAACCGGTAATAATACCGTCCTCATCATAAGATAACTGACCGTTCAGAGAAGCGGTGGTTGCCGGAACTGCGATCATAATATCCTTTCCGGCTTTGGCAAATGGTTTCCTATTCTCCACGGACAGTACGGTCAGCTTCACTTTATCTTTCGAAATCCCGCCTCTGTTATCAGTTACTGTCAATTCAAACTCGTATTCGCCGGCCTGCACACCTACAATTGTTGGCTTGCTGGAAGCTGAATTGATAATTGTCAAAGCTCCCTGGCCATTTGTCTTGGTCCATGTCCATGATACGATGGTTCCATCAGGATCATAAGAAGCTGTGCCATCCAATTCAATAACCGGGTTGGGCAGGTTGGCATTGATATCGCTTCCTGCATTGGCAACGGGCAACACATTGGGCGGCAATGCTACAGATATTTTAACCCTGTCTTTTGAAATGCCACCCTTGTTATCGGTTACCGTCAACTCAAACTCGTAATCTCCGGCCTGAATATCGGTCAGGATCGGTTTGCTGGAAGCGGCATTGATAATTGTCAAATCTCCGGTGCCGGCCGTTTTAAACCAGGCATAGGAAACGATGGTTCCATCGGGATCTGATGAGGCGCTACCATCCAGTTGGATAGAAGTTACCGGCATGGTTACATTGATATCGGCACCTGCATTAGCGATCGGCAGCACATTGGCAGAGGTGCTGACTGTCACCTTTACGGTGTCTTTATCGGTAATGTTATGATCATCTGTTACGATCAGTACAAAACTGTATTCGCCTGCGGCCAGGTTGCTAAGTGCGGTAGTGGCTGCATTGGCGTCGGCAATGTTAAACTGGGTAGGTCCGGCAATCTTCACCCATGAATAGGTAATGGTATTGAAACCATCGGGGTCATAAGAAGCGGAGCCATTCAGCGTCGTATTGTTGGTGGGCAAGGTAAGGCTGATATCTGTGCCTGCATTAGCCACCGGCGCCCTGTTGGGGTTGGGGGTAATGGTAATAACTACTATGTCATCATCAGACAGGCCACGATTATCAGTTACGGTCAGCTCGAAGGTATAGGTACCTTCAACCAGGTTGCTCAGGGTAGTGGTTGCAGCATTGGCATCCCCAATGGTGAACTGAGCGGGACCGCTAACCTGGGTCCAGTTATAAGAAGCAATGGTATTGTTTCCTTCCGGATCGGTAGAGCCGCTACCATCGAGTGTTGTGCTATTGGTAGGCAAGCCGATGATCTTGTCGGGTCCTGCATTGGCCAGGGGAGCCCTGTTCGGGATCGGGCTTACTGTGATCACAACATTATCGGTAGAAGAAAGTCCACCGTTATCTGTTACTTTCAGCTGGAAGGTGTAAGTACCTTCTACCAGGTTGCTCAGGGTAGTAGTAGCTGCATTGGCATTACCAACGCTGTATTGAGCAGGTCCGCTCACATAAGACCAGGCATATGTGGTGATGGTGTTATTGCCATCGGGATCGGTGGAAGCCGTACCATTCAAGGTCGTGCTGTTATTGGGCAGCGGAATATTAACATCTGCTCCTGCATTGGCTACCGGCGCCTGATTGGGCCTTGGATTCACCGTGACCACTACCGTATCCTTATCGGTCAAACCGCCATTGTCAGTGACTGTCAGCTCAAAAGTGTAAGTGCCTTGTATCAGGTTGCTCAGGGTAGTAGAAGCTACATTGGCATTGCCTATATCGGCCGGGGTAGGTCCGGTGAGCTTCACCCATTTGTAAGATGCAATGGTGTTATTGCCATCGGGATCGGAAGAAGCTGTTCCATTCAGGGTAGTATTGTTAACTGGCAAAGTGATCGCAATATCACTGCCGGCATTCGCTACGGGAGCCCTGTTGGGTATTGGATTGACGGTCACTTGCACGGTATCAGCATCACTCAATCCTCCATTGTCTTTCACTTCCAGGCGGAAGGCATAAGTACCTTCTACCAGGTTGGATAAGCCAGAGGAAGCTGCATTGGCATTGGCCAGTGAATGTTGTGTAGGTCCGCTGATCCTTGTCCATTCATAAGTTGCAATGGTATTATTGCCGTTGGGATCAGTAGAGGCCGAACCATTCAGGCTGGTGCTATTGGAAGGTAAAGTAATTACTATATCGGCACCTGCATTAGCTATCGGCGCTTTATTAGGTTCCGGGTTTACAACGATCTGGATGGTATCATCTGTAGGAACCCATACTCCATCCCATACCCTTAACTTGAACTTGTAAGTACCTGCTACCAGGTTGCTCAGAAGGGTAACGCCAGCGTTGGCATTGGCGAGGGTAAATTGTGTGGGTCCTGATATCCTGGACCACTGATAGCCATTTATGACGCCATCAGGATCGTAGGAAGCCGAGCCATCCAGTGTAGTACTATTGGCAGGCAAAGTAATGTTTACATCAGTACCGGCAAGTGCCACAGCACGTTGGTTACCCGCAGGAGGTTGTGGTTTTACAATCACTGTCACAGTATCTTTTCCGGTTGCGCCTTCATTGTCTGTCACCACCAGTTCAAAAGTATAGGTACCCAGTTCCAGGTCACTAAGGGCCGGTGAAGCAATATTGTTGGCTGCCAGGGTATAATTGGCAGGTCCGGTGAGCTTTGTCCATGACCAACCTGTAATGCTGCCATCGGAATCAACAGAACCGGAACCATTCAGCGTAGTGCTGTTGGTAGGCAGGTTCATCGAAATATCGGCGCCTGCATTGGCTGTTGGCGACTGATTGGTGGCAGGAGCTGGCTTTACAATCACACTGATATTATCACTGTGTGTTTGTCCGCCATTATCGGTTACGGTCAGTTGGAATACATAGGTGCCAGCTACCAGGTTGCTCAGGCTGGTGGATACTGCGCCGGAATTACCCAGTGTATATTGGGTAGGTCCGCTTACCCAGGTCCAGGAATAACCTGCGATAGAACCATCCGGATCAGCCGAGGCCGAACCATTGAGGGTGGTATTGTCTACAGGAAGTGTGATGGTAATATCGGTTCCTGCATTGGCTACCGGCGATTGGTTTGTTGGCGCCGGTTTTACGGTTACCAGGATGGTATCGTTGTCGGTAAGTCCGCCATTATCAGTCACTACCAGTTTGAAAGCATAGGTACCCTGTACCAGGTTGCTCAGTTCGGTAGATGCAGCTGCAGGGTCGGCCAGTGTATGCTGGGTGGGACCGCTAATGCGGCTCCAGGCATAAGTAGAGATAGAACCGTCCTGATCTGAAGAACCGCTGCCATTTAGTGTAAGGCTATTGGCTGGTAAGGTAATGGTAATATCGGTACCAGCATTGGCTACCGGTGGTTTATTGGCTGGTGCAGTGACGGTTACCAAAACGGTATCAGCATCGGTAAGTCCACCGGCATCAGTAACCAGCAAGCGGAAGGCATAAGTACCGGCCACCAGGTTGGTCAGTGGGGTAGAAGCTGCAGCAGCATTGCCTATTGAAAGCTGTGTGGGACCACTGATCCTTGTCCACGCGTATGAATTAATGGTATTGTTGCCATTGGGATCAGTAGAGCCTGAACCATTTAAAGTCGTATTGTTGGCAGGCAGGGTAAGAGTGATATCTGCGCCTGCATTAGCTGAAGGCGGTTGGTTGGTACTGGATGCACTCACTGTTACCTGTACCACATCATTGGTCGGTACCCAAAGATTATCCCAGATCGTCAGCTTAAAGGTGTACACTCCCTGCACCAGGTCTTTCAATACAGTTTTAGCAGCGTTGGGGCTCACGATTGTAAAAGTCGGAGGTCCTGTAAGCCTTGTCCATTCATATTTACTGATGGCGCCATCGGGGTCAACGGAAGCAGAACCATCCAGGGTGGTAGTATTGTTAGGCAATACGAGCACAATATCCGGGCCTGCATTGGGGATACCGCTTTTATTGGGTTCATTGACGGTAACCTTCACGGTGTCGGCATCACTTAGTCCTTCAGTATCTTTTACTTCCAGGCGGAAAAGATAGGTACCCAGGGTGAGGGTATTGACTGCAGTTGTAGCCGAAGCAGCAGCTGCAATATTGCCTCCGGCAGGTCCACTGATCTTTGTCCAGCTATAAGAGGCCATTTTGCCTTCAGGGTCAAAAGAAGCGGTGCCATTCAGTGTGGCCGTGGAAGCAGGCTGGTTGATGACAATATCACCACCGGCATTGGCGGTAGGAGCCTGGTTGGGTCCTGCGCCGGGAACTACAGTTATCTTAACGGTTGCAAAAGTCCAGTCTGCCCGGTCATCCACTACTTTTACCTGGTATTCATAAACACCGGCGGAGATCAGTCCGGTTACGGTAGCGATACCATTGGTAGATACTGAAGTAGCAATGTTTCCGTAATTCGGGCCGGAAAGTTTAGTCCATATATAACGTACAATAGTGCCATCAGCATCGGTAGATGCAGATGCATTCAGTGTTGCTGTTCCTAATCCTGTTGTAACTGTTTGTGCTGCCCCAGCGTTGGCCACCGGTCGTTTATTGACGGGGAGGCTTTTATTCTGACCCAGGAACCACTCATAGATATTCGGGTTTTGCCAGTTGTACTCTGTGTCATACACACGTCCCCAGATCCAGTGGTTGCCATCAGGCCAGATAGTCATGTAGGGCTTTACTGCGGGGTTTAATGCATTAATACCAGCAATGGTGCTGGTAGTACAACCCACCCCCACGGTACCATCATCCTGCGCATGAAAGGCCCACACCGGCAGGTTGGCATTTGTCAGATTGGAGAGGTTGATGTTGGGACAGGTGCCGCAGGTAACGCCAATAGAGCTTAACGTTTGGGCATTGGCGGCCGAAGCGCCTGCCCAGGCCCATACACCACCGCCACCAAGGCTTAGACCAGTAAGGGTGATACGGTTGGGATCAATATTCAGGTTGGCTTTGGCATACTTGATCATTTCATCTACATAGAAATTCTGCCACCACCCGTAACTGGTTGAAAGTTGGGGGATCAGCACGATGAATGTTTCCCATTTACCATTCCAGAAGAAGCGCATGGTATGCCCTTCATTGATGTTTTTGGGGGTACCATTGCCTAATACTGCAGGCAGGTTGGTGGTACCATTGCCCCGTTCGCCAATACCATGCAGGAAGATCATCAGCGGATACTTGGGCGTCTGGTTAGGATTATAATCATAGGGCGTAAACTGGTAAAAACCAATAAACGTACCGTTGGCAGCAGTAAGACCTTTAGCTACCAATTGAGAAAATCCTGTAAATGATAAGAGGGAAAAGAAGAGAATGAGTGTGGCTTGAACATACCACTTTCTCCAGTTGTGGGTACAGTTTTTCATGAGGTTGATTTTACGGATTTCGGATATATCGGACTATCTGGACTTTTCGGATTACGAATAACAATATACAATAATCCTACCAAGAAACAAGTGTGGTGTAGCTTTTGGTGCATAGGAAGTTCCCATTTTTTAAAGAGTCGACAGGCAATGATTCGTAGGAGTGGTTGACCAGGATACAGAAGTGTGGGTGGGAAGTAAGCGTTAAACACACGCAAAATAAAGGCCAAATGCGTGTTTCAGCATTCGAAAAGGATAAAATGTGGAAAAAGCAGGGTGAATTGATGATTAGATAATCATAGGATTAAAAAATAATTATGAGGAGAGATTTTGATATTTATCAAATGAAAATTTAGCTCAGGGTGGTTGATAAATCTCAAAGACATTGATAATTGTCTTGCCCGGAGGCCCGCGCCAGTACAGGGTTGCAGGGCATGGGCTATTGTACAATAACAAAAGAGGCAGCGCTGGCTGCCTCTTTCTATTGATAAATTATGCCGATCAGTTGTCCTGAGTAAATGCTTTGGGCGTATGAACAAATTCTTTGCGGTCTACTTTCATTTTGAATAACGCTTTTACAATAGACCACATCATTAACGGGATATGAGCTATAGCCCGTACGGTTTGCCGGGAATAGAAGTTGCCCGGAATAGCTATGATAAAGGTGAGCAGGTAGGTAACAACCAGTCCAAACCACCATATATAAGCAGGGGATAAAATGGAAAAACCGGTAAGGTATTCTACCACAAACAATACGAATATCAGGAAATGGCTGATCAGGAATATAGACCGGGGAGCGGCCATATTGCAGAACAGCTTATTCCAGAAGTCTTTTGTTTTGGGGAGATAGCCAGTCTTTTTATCGAAGAACAAGCGGAGGTGAATGATCTGAGATTCCAGCCAGCGGGTACGCTGGTTTTCGAATACATTCTTATTGCCCACCTTTTCATCCAGTACATAGGCATCTTCTACAAACTCGATGCAGATATCGGCTTTCATCATTTCAAAGTCCACCACGCGGTCGCAGGCAGGATTGCCTAAGATATCGGGGTTGTCATAGATATCCTTGATCTTATGAAATTCGAAAGCCATCCCCGATCCAATGGTGGTAGAGGAAAAGCCCAGGGCCCGCTGGCCGCGGCGAAACAGGTGGTTATTGGTTTCCTCGCTGATGGCATCCAAAACAGCTACGGGGCTATTAAGATTTTTAGCCATGCGATGGCTTTGTACGGCCCGGAACCCATGCTGGAAGGCATCGTTCACCTTTTCCAGGCAGCCGGACATCATTACATTGTCCGCATCCAGGATTATGGCCACTTCGTGCCTGTCTGCCGGTATCCAGTTGAAGAGTTTGTTGAGGGAGCGGGCTTTGGAGCCGAGTTCAAAATGAACTTCCAGCACCTCTACGTTGGGGATAGTCCTCAATTCGGCTACTGTTTCGGGCTGCAACCGGTCGGCTGCGATGTAGACGGTGAATTTATCAACCGGATAATCATGGGCTGCTGCTTTACGGGCAGTGTTGATAATTATATGGTCTTCTTTATAAGAAGGTATTAATACAGCAATGCTCTTTTTGGCAGCATTGGGCTGATACACCCGTGGCCGGTATATTTTGCCTACGATGGCCACTATGAAGAAGTACACGGTGTAGGCCGCCAGGTAGATGAATAATATGAAAAATATGATATGTAATAGTTGCTGGATCATAAGTACCTAAAATTAAAAAATAAAATTGCATCCTCAAACCACTCACTCGTTACCCCTGGATTCCCGGCCCTGAAGTTCTATACAATGGAATAACTGGAAGAATACAGGTTCCAGGCGGCGCCCTTCAGAAAGAATTTCAGGTGAGTAAACTGTCTTTTCACCAGGTAGCTGATGGTATTTTTAGGTATGGCAAACAGGCTGAAATACAGGGTAAAGACCAGTAAAGGGAAAAAGCCTGCATTCCGGCGCATGTACAGGATCCGGTTGCGGGTATGATAATACACCTTCATGGGATTGGCCTTGCCCACACTCAGGGATTCTTTATGATAGATGACAGCCGGGGCTGTATACCATATTTTGAACCCTGCTTTTAATATCCTGGCGGACCAGTCCCACTCTTCATAATACAGGAAAAACTTCTCCGGGAACATCCCTACCTTATCGATCACTTCCTTTTTTACCAGCATGGCGCAGCCATGCGCACCAAAGGTAATACCGGAAGTATCGTGCTGGCCCTTGTCTTCTTCAAGTGTGCCAATGCCGGTAGTGCGGCCGGTAAAATTATTCATGGGGTTAAAGCCGGCATACTGGATCTTATTGGGCTGGTCAAAGTATTTGATCTTGGGGCAGGTAACGCCTATGGTATCATCTTCGTAAAAAGGCTTGAGCAATTCATCGAGCAGGTTGTCGGTAACCTCTGTGTCATTGTTTACAATGAACATGAAGTCGCCGGTTGCCTGGCGCATACCCCAGTTATTGCCACCGGCAAAACCCAGGTTGTCTTTGCTTAATAATAAACGGGTGTTGGGATAATTACCTCCGAGGATCTTTTCGCTGGGGTCAACGGCAGAAGCCATATCACAAACCAATATTTCGAAATTCCGGTACTTCAGGTTACGGGTAGAAGCCAGGAAATCGCAGGTTACATCGGTTTGGTTGTAGTTGAGGGTAATAATAGATATGAAAGGCTGGTCCTTTCGCATGGTCGGTCTCTTTTTGTGGTAAGCTACTAAAAAATAACCGCAGAGGCATAGCGTACGGTATATTGAATATACCAGGGCTCATCGTCTCTGCGGTCGGAACTATAATAAATATTCACATCAGGCATTGGTGCGCTGGATCAGAGCAGATGGCGTATTGGCCATGATCCAAAGGTCGTACATAAAGCTAAACCTGTCGGCATAATCAATATCCAGGTTCAGGCGCTCTTCGATTGACATGTCTTCTTTACCTCTTTTCTTGATTTGCCACAGGCCTGTCATACCGGCCGGCGCCATAAAACGCTTAGCCCATTCGTCGGTAGTAAGGGAAGCCGCTTCGTATAAAGGTAAGGGCCTGTTGCCTACGAGTGACATATCGCCGATCAGTACGTTGACCAATTGGGGTAATTCATCCAGGCTGGTATTGCGTAAGAAAGCACCCACTTTGGTAATACGGGGATCATTGTTGATCTTGAAGAACATGGCGCCCGCATTGCCGGCATCGTATTGGTTCAGGTGCGCCAGCTCACGAATCTTTGCATCAGCGCCTACAAACATGGTTCTGAACTTAAAGAAGTCAAATATTTTATAACCCCTTCCGGCGCGCTTGGATATATAAAAGATAGAGCCTTTTGATTCCATTCGGATAGCCAGGGCTATCAATAAAAAGATAGGGGTGAGCATCAGCAATAAAGTGCCGGAAATCAGAATATCGAAAGCTCTTTTCAGTATAGGGCTGCTGGGAGAGGTAACCTGCAGAGAGGTTTCAATAGAGCTGGTGTTGAGCTCGTCAACCAGTTTATGCTTCAATCTTTTCAGGAAACTTACCTTGCGCAGCAGGCGCTGGCGGTTATAATCCTGTAAAAAGATGATATCATCTACGAACGTGTAATTTTTGAGGCGCTCAACGTCGGCGGGTAATGCATGAGAGGCTTCCACCACTACAGGAACAGGCGTCAATGCTTTGTGCATTAACAGGAACAGGTGGAGGTCGCGCAATTGCTCAATGGTAACGGGTGCTTCTACAATGATGATATCAGGCAGGCTGATATTCCTGGCATTGTTCAGAAGACGCCTCAGCATGGATTTGGCATTGGCTACGGACTCTGCAGCATAACCACTTTCAAAAGCATTGATCAGGTTGCCGATGTTGTCGGCCTTCTTGCCAATGTAAAAGAACTCCAGTTTCTGTTGCTCCGTTGTACCGGGAGTAGCAGCCTGGGAGCCGATGGTAAAATGCTTGTATACCCTCTTCGTTGTCTTTTCGCCGTGTAAAAATGTTAGTTCCATAAAGTAAGGTTGAGATTAAAAAAACTCTGGTACTACGAATTAACTGGCGTGCGCTACATACGCAGAAGCCACTTTGGTATCATTATTGATGACTTTTTGAACTGCGTTCATTAAATCAACTGGATTAAAAGGCTTAGTAAAATTTGATGCCACACCAAACTCCTGGCATTTTGCATCGACCTGCTCTTTATCGAGCGAAGATATCACCATTAAAGGAATATCGCGATAAATGCCGCTGGAAGCGAGCTGTTCAATCAATTCCCAATCCTGCATATCAGGAAGCTGGGCATCTGTAATAATCAGATCGGGCAAATTTCTTTTGGACAGCCAGTACATAGCTGAACAACCATCAGGAGCCGTTACCACCGTATAATCTTTGCCGAGCACAGTTTGCAACAAAAAACGTATTGCCTTACTGTCATCAATTGCGAGTATTTGCTTTTTCATGCAGGGGAATAAGTTAAGCTTTAGAAAAATCGCAATTTTTCAACAGGCATGCTTTTGGACTAACATGGCTTAACAGAGGTATTGAACGATTCGAATTAATTGGCAAGCCGTACGCAATAATCGTAACGGGCTTTACAGGATGGTATGTGGATTATCTGATGGTGAGATCAGGTTACTGGGGATTTCAAGGATTCGTGGGATCGAGAATAAGCTGCTATCTTTTCATTTTGGCAATGTGCCGTTTCCAAAAGGATAGTTGAACTAAGAGGTGGAGTGGTTTACTTTCGCCGGTAAAAGTAATAACAAAAACTAATAAACCAAATTTCTCTCCTTATTATCTTTTTATTATATAGCAAAAATCACCATTTGCCATCGAATTGCAAATACCCTGAACGTGGTATTTTCCCATATTAAGTATTACTACGTAACCTTCTGCCGGGCTGCTTTTTCCCATAGTACGGTTTGTTTATTACGCAGGAACCGGTTGAAGCCAATGAATACGGACAGGTTCATGAAAAGGAAGTAGAAAGGGATATAGACGGCCTTTAACCGGATATTACGGTTGGCATAGACCCAGCCTGTGATTCCCATAATATAAAATATGGCCTGCAGTACCAGGACGGCCTGGTAAAAAAAGCTGCCGCCCATTACTACTATAAGGATATTGCTCAGGAGCAGCAGGATCAGGGCTATGGGGCATACTGTCCAGCGGAGAATGCGGTGTGAAATGAACTGGAAGGAAGCCACCGGGTATTTGAACACATTAAAAAGTTCTTTCAAGAGTACCATGGCCTGGAAGGCGCCCGCACAAATCCGCACTTTTCTTTTCATCTCATCTTTGATGCTGGCCGAAGGGGCTTCGGCTGCATAGGCATTGGGTTCATACCTTACTACATATCCATTGATCACCAGTTTCAGCGACTGTACAAAATCTTCAATGATGGTGCCTTCGGGCGCCTGCTCAAACAGGGATTTGCGAACGGAGAATAATTCGCCGGCAGCGCCTACGGTAGTATGCAGATCGGAATCCAGACGCTTCAGGAAGGACTCATATTTCCAATACAACCCTTCGCCGGCCGCAGCTGCAGCATCTTTACCCTGCTGCATGATCTTTTTTTCACCGGCTACGCCACCCACTTTAGGATCTTCATAATGCTTTACAATTTCCCGTATACAAGCGGTATTGAGCAGGGTATTGGCATCACAAAAAATAACCAGGGGCGATTGCACTTGCTGGATAGCCCTGTTCATGGCAGCTACTTTTCCCTGCCGGGCGGGCTGATGTAATAATAATATCTCCGGAAACCGGGCTACAATGGCCGGGGTATTGTCGTTGGAGCCATCGGTAATGAAAATAAGCTCCAGTTTATCTTTGGGGTAATCCAGGGCCAGGGTGTTTTGGATCTTTTCAAGTATGAAATCCTCTTCATTATATGCGGCTACCACCAGGGCCACTGCAGGACTTGGATGGACGGCTCCCGGCTCCTGACTTCCGACTCTCAACTCCCGACCCCTGAAAGCCGATTTCAGCTTTACCAGGAACCATACGAGTATACCATACCCTACATAACTATAGAAGATGAGAAAAAGGCTTATCCAGAATATAATGCTGATTGTATTTGCCACACTTAAGAAGATTGTATAGGATCAGGGCGCAATATTATTCTGTTTTTCTCATATCCGGCTTAATTCTGATCAACTAAATGGTAAGGGGTGCCGCTTTCTGCGTTATGCTGTCGTTAAGGAGGTGGGGAAAATCAGGCAAAAAGAAAAGCTTGTATATATCTTTATTGGCTGTAATAATCCGGGTAATGGAATTCAGCACGTAAAATTTGACAAGTGTCAAAAATACCCGAAACTGGTTATTGTTCACAAGATATTAGTGATTTAATTTCGCTTTTTAGAAAAGATTATTACTTTTGCGCTTACCTCCAATAAGCCTCACTCCAAATATCCCTTCAGAAATTCCATTGTGCTTTCACCTCATTATTCTTAGACAAAACCATCCTAGAGTCATCTCCAATATGCCTCCTTTACTGTAACAAGTACCAGGAATCATATCCTCATTTAAAGCCGTTTATCAGGTTTCTTACAAACTGAATTAACGTTTTTAACCATAGCGTATTATGAAGCGAATACTACTTCTTACCACAACAAGTGTGTTGTTTTGTGTTGCCATGCTGCAAGCACAAAACGTCTTCGACCCTGCCGACCCTATCGTCCGTTGGAATTCTTCCGCGGCTTTGGGTACCGCCACCAACCCCAATCCCGGAATTTCCGGATTGCAAAAGTGGGTGAGTGTTGCTTCCAATGGAATCAGCACAGGTAGCGGTAGTTGGGATGTTACATCCTACAAAGCTTATTTCATCAACATCGGAGGAGCGCAAATGTGTTTCCGCCTGAAATTCCCCAAGAGTTTCACGAATCCGGACAGTGCCGGAAAAAAATACCCTATTATGGTATTTTTTCATGGTGCCGGCGAACCGGGTTGTGCCTCCAATGGCGGCGTTTACAACAACGAGCGTCAGTTAACACATGGCGGCAAATTCTTTAAAGACAATGTAGACAATGGTAAGTTTGACGGCTTCCTGTTCTACGGCCAGGTGAATTCCGGCTCTTCCTGCTCCAGCACATGGGGCATTGCTGGTTCATCAAACTATTATACCCTGGTGAACAGAGCTTTGGATTCCCTGACCAAATATGTACGCATGGATGCTGACCGGGTATTTGTAGATGGTCTTTCCAATGGTGGAGCTACTGCCTGGTCTATGACTTCTGCATTTCCTGAGCGTGTTGCTTCCGTTGCTCCTTCTTCAGCGATTACCGGAGCTACCAATTTTGCTCAGTGGATACATATTCCGATGTGGCTTGCAACGGGTGGCAAAGACGCCAACCCAACCCCTACCTTAGCGCAGGGGCTTGTAAGTGATCTGAAAACGAGAGGTGCTGATATCAGGTATACCTTGTATCCCGATCTGGGACACAGCGTGTGGACCACACACTGGAGTGAACCTGATTTTATTCCTTTTATGAATGCTGCGCACAAGGCTAATCCCCTTGTATTCTTCCAGCGCTATGAATTTTGTCCAGATTCTGCCATCAATGTAAAGATTGGTATCACTGGTGGTTTTTATGCTTATGAGTGGCAGAAAGATGGTGTTACCATCGCTACCAATACCAATGGTGTAAATACGATCGTTGATGGAACTTCTATAATAAATTATGCATCCACAGGTAATGAAATTACGGTAAGGTCATTTGGTACTTACCGCGTTCGTTTTAAAAGAACGGCTTCCGGCGCCTGGTCTATTTTTTCGCCCAAGCCTGCTGTGATCAAGTCTAAACCGGTTACACAAACACCTACTCCACAGGTAGTTGGTATCAGGAGTAAGGTATTGCCTTCTCCGGATGACAGCAACAGAGTTTTACTGTCACTGCCCGATGGCTATGTTTCTTACCAATGGTTGCAGGGTGCAACAGTAGTAGGTACGCAATCTACCTATAACGCTACATCCGGAAATTATACGGCTAAAGTGGTAGAACAATTTGGTTGCGGCGCTTTGCCTTCCCCTGTATTTACGGTTGTAAATGCCGCAGGCAATCCTAAACCAGAGCCTGCCAAGAATCTTTCAGCTGCTGCTGTTTCTTTAACCAGCATTCAGTTGGATTGGAGTGACAATCCCAATGCCGGTGAAAATGAAACCGGATTTGAGATCTACCGCAGCACCAATCCGGGTGGTCCTTATACAATTGTTACAATCACACCGGCCAATGCTATTACTTATACCAATACGGGTTTAACAGCCAATACACAGTACTACTTTATAGTACGTGCGGTAGGTGCTTCCGGTGCTGCTGTAGTGAGCAATGAAGCCGCTGCTAAAACTGAAGTAGACAATACTGGCCCCACGGCTCCTTCCAACCTGAAAGTACTCAGTACCTTCAGCAACTATGTGAATGTGACCTGGACTGCCTCTACCGATGATGTAGGTGTTGATAAATATGATATCTACCTCAATGGTGCGAAAACCTATACTACTACAGAAACAAATTTCACTATTGCCAACCTGGATAGCGGACAAGTATATACTATAGTTGTAAAAGCCCGTGATGCGGTGGGTAATTTCTCTCCCTCCAGCAACCAGGTGACAGTAAATACAGGTCTTGCTCCCAATAGCATTTCCTACAAATATTATCAGGGTAGCTGGTCTAACCTGCCCAATTTTAGCAACCTGACGCCAATAAAAATGGGCTCTACCCCTAATATTGACATCACGGTGAGGAATCAGAATGACAATTTTGGTTTCCTGTGGGAAGGTTATATCAATGTACCTACTACAGCTACCTATACATTTGAAATATGTTCAGATGATGGCAGCAGGCTGTGGGTCGATCAGGCTTATGGGTTTGCGACCACACCGCTTATCAACCACGATGGTACGCATGGTAATACCTGCAAAACCGGAAGTATTGCATTGACAGCTGGTCTGCACCCCATTGCACTTGGCTTCTTTGAGGCAGGCAGTGGCGAAGCAATGACCTGGAGCTGGCAGAACAATGCCGGTCTTAGCAAACAAGCTATCCCCAGCAGCGTATTGTTCAGCCCCGGATTAGTGCCGCCAACTATGACCGCACCTTCCAACCTGGTAGCTACCGGCGTATCCCATTCCAAGATCGATCTGACCTGGACGGATAACAGTGCCAATGAGTATGCCTTCGAATTACTGCGGTCAACCAGTGCAACTGGTACGTATGCACAGGTTGCTACGGTAGCCGGTACTTCTTATACTGACTCAGGTTTGCTGGCTAATACCAAGTATTTCTATAAAGTAAGAGCAGTAGGCCTTACCGGTGAATCAATATATGAGAGCAATTTCACAGAGGTAAACTGGAAATTGAACAACAGCAATGCTGATGCCAATGGTAATGCTACGCGTACACTCGCACTGACCGGCGCTACTTATTCTACTACTGGTCCTAAAGAAGGATCACATGCGCTGAATCTTAATGGTACTAACCAATATGTTACTGTTAATGGCAGCAGCAGCGGTGGTTTCCCCAGCGATGGTGGTTATACACAACGTACAGTAGGTCTGTGGATCAAGCCCACTTCTACCAGCAACAACAAAGTGATCTTTGATTTTGGTAACAGTACCAATGGTCTTGCATTGCGCTTCAACGGCGGTGCTTTACAGGCAGGTATTGCCAGTGCCAGCACCAGGGCTACTGCATCAGTGGCCAACGTTACCAGCAATGGCAATTGGATCAGCGGTGGCTGGAACCATGTGGCAGTTGTTTATGACGTGAACTCCTTAAAGATCTTCCTGAATGGTGTTGAGGTAGCTGCTAACAATGCATTGGGTATTACCAGTGTGGCGGCAGCGGCTTCTAATAACGCACGCTTTGGTTATTCCGGCAGCAGCAATGGCGACGTAGCCTTCAACCAGTCTGCCAGCAGCAGTGATTATTTTGCTGGTCAGATGGATGATATCTATGTAGTGAATGGTGCGATGATCGCCAGTGAGATCGCTAAACTGATCGATTTCACATATGCTCCATCCAGCGATACCACGCTGGCTACACCATCAGCTCCTGCAACGCCGTCTACTCTGGCTGCAACAGCAGTTGCTGCTACTACAGTAAATCTTACCTGGAATGATAATTCAGCTGATGAGACTGGATTTGAGATCTGGAGATCTACCTCTAATAATACCAATTACCGTGTAGTGGCTACAGTGTCTGCAAGCGCCGGTGGGAATGTTGCATTCTCCGACACTACGCTGTTTGCCAATGTTACTTATTATTATAAAGTAAGGGCTAAGGGTGTTGCGTCACCATCTGCCTTCAGTAATGAAGTTTCAGTGGTTACGCCCAATACTGCACCTTCTTTTGCCTTTATCAATGACTTTACGATCAGGTACAATACGGTACATACCTTGACCGTGGTGGCCAATGATCCCGATGGCGATCCGTTGACATTCACTACTGAGCCCCTGCCTGGTTTCATATCTGTTCAGGGTGCTACCAATGGTTCTGTTAATATAGTATCTGCTCCATCTATTGCCGATCAGGGTGCTTATGCCATCACGGTATATGTAGCTGATGCATTTGGTGGAAAAGATACTGTTGTGTACAATATGGAAGTGAACAGCAATAACCTGCCTGTTATCAATACTATTGCCAATGTGACCATGAATGAAGGTGAAAGCCGCAAGATCGCGCTGGTAGCCAATGATGCTGATGATAACGGTACACTGGTTTGGACTGTGGTAGACAAGCCTTCTTTTGCTACGCTGGTGGATAGCGGTAATGGCCGTGGTTCTATCACCCTGCAGCCAAACCTCGCAGCCAGTGGTGCTTATACCATGACTGTGAAAGCTGATGATGGATTTGGTGGCTGGGTAAGCAAAACCTTTACTATTGACGTAGCAGAGAAAGATCCGAATGAAACGATCCAGGTGAATATGAAATATTATACTGGTGGTGTTGCAGGTTGGAATGATGTTGAGACGAATTCTATGGGCGCCTTTAATAAGGCTAACCTGATAAACACGAAGGGTGTTACCACTACAGCTGGTGTAGCCTTACTCAGTGGAGCTTACGGTTCTTCTGATGCTGGTGTGCAAGGTGGTAATGTATTCCCCAACAATGTGATGAAAGATGGTATATTCTGGGGTTACTCCTGGCAAGGTGGTACTGCTTATGATACCCTGCGCCTGCGTGTGTATGGCCTGGATGCATCTAAGAAGTACAACTTCATTTTCATGGGAAGCAACAACTGTACCTTCTGCGGAAATACAGCTACTTCCAGGACTACCTATAAGATAGGTAATGAAATAGCTACTGTTCCTTTCTACATGAATACGAATGTAACTGACACTATTTACCAGGTACAGCCTGCATCAAATGGTGAAGTGATCATTACCATGATTGGCGATCCCGATGCAAATGTTGGTGGAACCTTGAATGCCATGGTAATTGATGCGCGGTTTGATGACGGCACAACGCCTGCTAAACCAGCGAATCTGCTGGCTGTAGCTGAAGCTGGTGTAGGTGTGAAACTTAACTGGACTGACAAGGCTTACAACGAGTATGCATATAAAGTATACCGTGCTGCTGCTCAAGCCGGCCCTTATACCTTGCTGAGTACACTGGATGTAAATGCGAATGCCTATACTGATCAGGCTGTAGCGCCATTCACACAATACTATTATTATGTAGCAGGTACGAACAACTATGGTACGGGTGCATCCAGCGATACAGTAGCAGTAACAACTGCTAACAACAAACCTGTAATTGCGGGATTGATTACCAGCCTTGCTTTGAAAGCAGATGGCAGCAGCAATGATGACTTTACTGTAACGGATACGCCTGGTGATGTGGTAACTGTTTCTGTAGTAAATAAGCCAGCTTATGTAACCCTGCAATCACTGGGTGGTAATAGCTACAGGCTGATTGCTGCACCAACAGCCAGCGACCTGGGTACTGCTATCCTGACTGTGAAGGCAGTGGATGACAAGGGTGCTGAAGTGACTACTAATGTAACAATTGCAGTGACCGATAAGAACACACGTTCTGTATACCTGAACTTTGGCAACTGGGGTGATGAAGCTCCTGCTCCATGGAACAATATCATTGGTTACGGACCTGCAGGTACTACCCGCAATAACCTGATAGACGAAAACAGTGCGACTACGCCATTTAGCTTCCAACTGGTAAACGGATGGTCTGGTATTTCTATCATCGGACATCAAACAGGTAATAACTCTGGTGTGTTCCCTGATGTGGTAATGAAGAGTGGTTGGTGGGATAATAACTCCACAGCCCGTCAGATACGTTTCTCTGGTCTGGACAACAGCAAACGTTACAACATCGTAATTGTTGGTAGCCAGAATGAAGGTCTTGATGCTTCTGCCCGTTATGTAACAGGTGCTACCAGCGATACGCTCAATGGCCGCTACAATACGAACCAGACAGCCAACCTGAACAACCTGACGCCTAGCGGTGGTGTGATCACAGTGGACATTAGCAGGCTCGCAAGTGCTACCTATATGTTCATGACAGCGGTTCAACTGGAAGAGTTCACCCCAGGTCTTAACCTTAACCCGGTTAACCTGTATGTTGAACCTAAGGACAGGAATTCAGCTTCACTCAGCTGGTCAGACAGGTCAAGCAATGAGGATGCTGCTGATGGCTTCCAGTTGCAACGTGCTACAGATGCAGCGTTCGCAAGTGTAACTACTTACGACCTGCCGGCTAATACAACAACATTCACCAGCACTGGCCTTACACCAAATACCAAATATTGGTACCGTGTGCGTGCTAAAGTAGGTGGTGTGTTTACAGACTGGAGCAATACTGGTAAGACTGTTACGCCAGCTGCTATTACTTATGTGAACTTCAATTTCGGTACTGAATACAATGCACCGGCTCCATGGTACAACCTGGCTGTGTTGCCAACGCAAAACTTCTCATTCCCCAACCTGCCGAATCAGTCTAACCAGCCTACTGGTATGACACTCAGCATTGAGAAAGGAATGAATGGTGACAACAACTTTGGTGTGCTCACTGGTAACAATTCAGGCATTGCGCCAGATGTAGTATTGCAATCGAACTTCTGGATCGACAATACACAAGCATCGCAAATGAAGCTTACCGGACTTAATCAGGCTAAGCGTTACAGAATCGGTTTCCTCGGCAGTATGAGCACCAATGGATGGTTTGCAGGTAACTATACTTGTACTTATACCATCAATGGCAGAACAGTATACCTGAACTCCTGGATGAACTCAACCAAGATTGTTTATATCGGGGACATACAGGCTGATTCAAATGGTGAATTACTGATAGATTTCTCTACTACCCAGGAAGCGGCATACGGCTTCAACGGTGGTATGCTGATCGAAGCTTATGATGATGTAACCGGTGGTGGCTCTGTATTGAATGGTGGTGTGGTAACACCTGGTACTACAACAGGTACAGTTGGTGATGATGCAGCTGCCCGTACAACAGTTCAGGCAACTACTACCCGCGAAGTAACGGAAGGCCGGATGTATCCGAATCCGTTCATTGATCAGGTAAACCTGGATTTCAACAATACCGCTGCTGATAATCATGTAAGTGTGGATGTTTATGACCTGAGCGGAAAACTGATGTTCAGGAAGTCATTTGGTAAACTGGCGGCTGGTTACAACACCCTGCGTGTGAACACCGGAAGCGCTAATCTGAATGCAGGTATCTACATGATCACTTTAAATGTGAACGGTAAACCGGTACAGGTAAGTAAAATGGTAAAGGCTAATCAATAGCCTTATACATAAAAGGAGCGCTAGCCTACCTCGGTGGATGGCGCTCCTTTAACAAAGGGAAATATCCCCAAAAGCATTTCAACTTTATCAAAAACCGGGAAACCATTATGGTCTCCCGGTTTTTTTTGCTACTTTTTCACCTCGAAACACACAAAAAAGAAACCTTATGGATTTGTTGTATTTATTGTATTCGCTATTACGCAAGAAATGGATCATTGCAGGTTGTACGGTTTTGGGGCTGGTAGCGGGTTTTGTGTTTACACTTTTTCAAACAAAAACCTATGGGTCGGTTGCGCAATATTCCACTGGTTTTACCATGGAACAAAAGGTAAGTATCAAGGAAGAAGCAGGCCTGAATTTCTACGAAATTGATCTACGCTTTAATAACGTAATTGAAACTTTCAAATCACCCAAGGTGATGGGCATGCTTTCCTATAAGGTGTTGTTGCATGACCTGGAAGATCTGAAACCTTTCCGCACGCTGAATGAGGAACAAAAGAAGAAAAACGAGTACAAACTTGTCAATATAGAACAGGCTAAGCAGACCTTACGGCGTAAAGTGGCCGGAATGGAGCTCCTGAACCCATTTGACCCTGAAGAAAAGAAGGTATTTGACCTGATGTACCTGTATGGCTATGCACCTGAATACCTGCAGGGCAAGCTCTTCATCTCCCGGGCCGATCGTACGGATTACCTGGTAATCCTTTGCAGGTCGGAACACCCCGAATTATCTGCCTTTATTGCCAATACGATCGGACAACAATTTATCCGGTTCTTTAACAGTATCTATGGCTTAAGGAACCAGGAGTCTGCTGCGAAGCTGGATAGCCTGGCAGCCGCCAAAAAAAGAACGGTAGACAGCCTGACGGAAACATTGAAAATCTTCAGGATCAAGATTGGTACGCCCAACGTAGCTGACAGGGCTTCTGCCGCCATGACTGTAGTACAGGGAGTGACCAGCAATTTCCAGCAAGAGCAGGCCAAACTGAATAATTTAAGGGGTGAATTGCGGTCGGTAGAGTCCCAGATAAGAGATCTGGGCACTCAAAATTCCGGTAATACGTTTGTTAATAATAATGCAGCCATTCTGGCTCTTGAAAAGGAGAATCAGAACCTCGAAATACAAAAGAATGGTAAGTCTGACGAAGAGATCAGGAAATTGGGGGACCAGATTGATGCCAATGTAAGAAAGATTGCCCAACTCAAGGGGTCAGGTAGCAGTAATGCCGATCGCCAGATACGGCAGAACAGGACGCAGAACCGCCAGGAAGAGCTGGTAGCCCGTAAAACTGAGCTGGAAGAGCAAATACTGGCAGCGGAAAGTAACGTAAACTTGTTTGGCCGGCAAAAGGAAGAGTATGAAGCGATCACCAAAACAGGCGGGGGCGACCAGGTAATATTGGATGCCCAGGAGCGTGACCTGCGTATTGCTGCCCAGGAATATGAGCAGTTGAAAAAAAGTATGCAGTCTTCATTAGACCTCGATATCAATCCTCAGAATAACTTTAAGCAGATATTGGTGGCGCAGCCAGCTTTTGTGGCAGAGCCATCGAAACGGTCGCTGGTACTGGGCCTTTGCGGCATGTTGATGTTATTCCTTTCGTCCTTTATCATTGTGGCGCTGGAATTTTTTGATTCTTCCTTCAAAACGCCTTCTATATTCCAGCGGACTACAAAACTGAAATTGCTTAGCACACTCAACAAGCTCAACCTGAAGAAAAAGCCTTTACAAGACTATTTAAAAGATAATGAGAAGGAAGGAGAGGGGGCCCTTTTTGTTGAAAACCTGCGTAAGCTAAGGTTTGAACTGGCCAATACAGGCAAAAAAATATTCCTTGTTACGAGCACAAAACCGCAGGAAGGTAAAACGACGGTTATAGAAGCTCTGGCCAATAGTCTAAGCCTTACCAGGAAGAAAGTGTTGGTAATAGATGCCAACTTCTCCAACAATACATTAACGCGGAAATTTGAAGGAAAACCCAGCCTGGAGCAGTTCAACTTTTCGGGCCAGGGTAATGTGATGGATAAGTTTTTGGGCATTAAGAGTATGACTACGATCCCCAATACAGACCTGGTAGGATGCACTGAGGGCAATTATACGCCCTCGGAAGTATTGCCTAAAAACAACCTGCTGGAACACCTGCCAAAGATCGCAGAGCATTATGATTTTGTTTTTATAGAAGGCGCTGCACTTAATAATCATGCAGATAGTAAAGAGCTCTCTGCCAGTGTGGATGGTATTATAGCAGTTTTTTCTGCCAAGTCTTCTTTAGGACAAATTGATAAGGATTCAATCCAGTACCTGAATAGTACCGGCGATAAATTCGTAGGAACTATATTGAACAATGTGGAAGCCAATAATATGGATCTGTAGTGCTTAGTAAACCTTAAACCGGTCATGTTCAATTACTTATTTAACGCCCAGAAAATATTAAACAGAAGTCGTTATCCCTGGATAGATTATGCCAGGGGTATCACGATCCTGCTGGTGGTATACCGTCATGTATTTGAAGGGTTGGGCAATGTGGGAGAAGGCTCTGGCAGCTATGCCGGGTTGAAGTATTTTAATATCTTTTTCTTCAGTTTCCGGATGCCCTTATTCTTTATCGTATCGGGCATTTTTGTGGGAGGCAGCCTCCTGCGCAAAGGTGTTGGTGACTATATCGGCAACAGGTTCCAGACGATCTTTTATCCATTAATGGTATGGGGCAGTATCCAGATATCCCTGCAGCTCTTATTTGCAGGATACGCTAATGCGGAGCGGGAGCCGATGGATTACTTACACCTGATCATCGATCCGCGTAAGATCGAGCAGTTCTGGTACCTGAATGCCTTATTTTTTGTAAGTGTGCTGTATGCCCTGGTACACTGGTATGGTAAAATAAAGCCATGGCAGCAACTAATCCTGGGAGTGATCCTATATGCTGTTTCCGGCTATTGTCATATACACAATATCCACATTGGGTTTTTGATCGATGTGACGTTCTTTTACCTGTTTTTTGCTGTTGGGCATGTGTTTTCGGACCTGGTGTTGAACACGAAGAATCATTCGGTACTCACATCCTGGCGCACAACGCTAGTAGCGTTGCCGTTTTTTGTACTGGTGCAGCATTATTTCACGTACCTCAACCTGCTGCACAAGGACGATTACTATGTGCAATACCAGCAACCGGCTATTTTTGCCATCACAGCGCTGCTGGGTGGTGCTTTTGTGATACAGGTGTCGTTTCTGCTACAAAAGCTGGATATTATGCGCTTTTTGCGGGTAATAGGGTATCATTCGCTGTACATTTATGTGATGCACCTCATGATTACCTCCGGTCTCAGAAGCTTCCTGCTGAAATCAGTTGGTATACAGAATATTCCGGTACTACTGGTCGTTAGTGTTACCGCAGGGGTTATTTTGCCAGTAATATTGTATAATATCGCGGAGCGTGCAGGGGCCTGGTGGTTGTTTACGCTGAAAAAACCTGCCACAGGGGCAGAACCTACCCCCCGGGAGGAAAAGACCGGCAAAAGCATCGCAGTAGGTAGTTAGTCATTTATAATTGATCAAAATGGAAAAGGAAGATCATAAATACAAAACCTTTGAGCTCATCAGCACTTTGTTTGCTATCGCGTTTACTGCTGGGATGTTTGTAAAGTTTTTGTTCTTTTAGTCCCTATGGTAAGAAATGTGCTACATAAAGCCTCTGCATCAGTAACTTCCTGGTTGCAATATCATTTCATGGACCGGAAAATGGCTACCACATTCGGTATAGTCATGCTGGGTTTCATAGCCATCGGTATGTCTTATATTACCGTACTGGTGGATTCGAAGATCAGTATTGGTATTGTGGCCGGTGTAGCGGGCATACTTATTTTCCTGTTGTGTATAGTATATCCTACGGTAGGCTACTACGCTACGTATATTGTTACTTTGTTTCTCATGTTTCCCCAACGGCTGATGAATGCCTCCGTGATCCCTACAGGGCTCATTCCGGAGTACCTCTCTTACCTTACTTTATTGGGAGTGATCACCCGCCAGGAATATAAAAAAGAAGCTACCAGTAAATTCTGGAACCATGGTATCACCATCTGGATCATGGTACTGCTGGCCTATTACCTGTTGGAGATTGTCAATCCGGCTGCTGGCAGTAAGCTGGGCTGGTTTAATTTCTTCCGTAAGCAGGTAAGCTTTGCAGCGTTCTTTTACATGAGCTATTGCTTCTTTAATTCGCGCAAGGCTATTGATTTCTTCATGAAATTCTGGATCATTCTCAGTTCTATAGAAGCTATTTATGCCTGTAAGCAACAGTGGCTGGGACTTTTTGGGTGGGAGCAGCGCTGGCTGATGGCCGATCCTGACCGGGTAGGCCTGTTTATTAATGGAGGTTTTGTGCGCCGTTTCGGGCTCCTGTCAGACCCTGCTTCAGCAGGCATTTTATATGCCTCTTCAACGGTCCTTTTGCTGGTACTGGCCCTGCAATCGAGAATTGCCCGGCAACGGGTAGTGTATTATATCCTGGCCATCGTGCATTTCATGGCCACGAGTTATACGGGCACCCGCACAGCTACCTTGATGGTAGTGGCGGGCATTGTGTTTTATTGCGTACTTACCTTGTATGACAGACGTACGCTGATCTTTTCAGGTGTTTTTGCTTTTATGCTCACAGCGCTGCTGGTTGCGCCTATCTATGACAATATGATCATTAACCGGTTACGGTCTACTTTTGAAGGTTCCAAAGATCCTTCGGCGCTGGTAAGGGACCTGAACCGTAAAATAGCACAACCGTATGTACATAGCCACCCTATCGGTGGAGGACTTAATACGTCCGGCCTGATAGGTACCCTGTACAATCCCGGTCACTTTTTGTCTTTTATCCCCCCGGACAGTGCTTATATGCAAACAATGATGGAACAGGGGCCGATTGGCCTGGCGCTGTTGCTGATCTTTTATTATGTGATCCTGCGTACGGGCATCCGGTATTTTTACCGGGTGCGGGACCCCGATCTCAAGTCAATTTATGCTGCCAACCTGGTATCTGTATTTAGCCTGATGGTGGCGCAGTATTCACAAATGGCCATCGGTCAGTATCCCAATGTGTTGTATTTTTATTCGGCCCTGGCTATTTTCCTGAAATTACACCTTTACGATTCACAAAAAGCTGAAGTAAACTAAAACGAACCTTTTCAACATGAACAAAATATTTGCCGGCATTTGCTTACTGATGCTTGCGGCTACTACCTCGGAAGCGCAGCAACCCACGGGTCGCAATGTATCTACCTACCATGCCAACCTGGATACGAGCCAGATCACAGATATCCGGGAAAGACTGGTGCAGCTGGCTTTACAGAACCCTAATTTTGAGATTGCCGACCGCAATGTCAATGTGGCTACCTACCAGCTGCGCAAGGCTAAGGGAAGCTGGCTGGGCGCTTTGTCGGCATCCGGCAATATTAATGAGTTTACCATCAATAAACCGGACGCCCTTAGCATACAGGCTACCCTGTACCCGAAATACAACTTTAGCCTCAACCTGCCGCTGGACTTCTTTACTTCCAAGGGTAATGATGTAAGAATCGCCCGGGAAAATGTTTATATCGCCAATGCGCTAAAGAATGATCAATACCGCACTATCCGCAAGTCGGTACTATCCAAATATGAGGATTATCTGATGCATAAGGAAAAGCTGGAACTGATTACCCGGATGACACAATCCGAGTACACCGAATACAAACTGGCCGAGAAAGACTTTTCTGATGGATTGGTGACGCCCGAAGTGTTCAAGAAAGCTGAGAGTGCTTACTATGAACAACTAATGCGCAAAGCTGATTTTCAGCGCAATTTCAGCATCGCAAAACTGGAACTGGAACAAATGATCGGCGTAAGCATCGATGATATTCTCGGAAAAAAATAAAGGAGCTCAATGACCCTCACCCAACCCCAGGTACCTCAGGCTGCTACTGCAGCAGGCACCGCCAGAACCAAAGTATTCTTTCCCAATCTTGACGGGTTGCGGTTTATCTCCTTTTTGGTAGTATTCCTGCACCATTGCTACTTATCTTTTTTCAGTTATCTGCAAACCTCATCGCCTGTTGCCTTCAGCATACAATCCTTTCTGTTTAAGTATGGCACATTGGGGGTTAACTTCTTTTTTGTGCTCAGTGGATTCCTGATCACTTACCTGTTGATCAGGGAAAAGGAAGTAACGGGCACGATCCATGTAGGCAATTTTTATATACGCCGTATACTGCGTATCTGGCCTTTATACTATCTCTGTTTGTTCATTGGCTTTGTTGTATTTGCCCTGCTTAAGAAAATGGGAGGGGAAGTACCGCAGGAAAGTGCCAATGCCTGGTACTATATCTTTCTCATTGGTAATTTTGACTACATGAATACCTGGCCGGTGAAACCCGATGCTATTCTGTTGTCGGTGTTGTGGTCGGTATGCGTTGAAGAACAGTTTTACCTGGCCTGGCCTGTTATTCTGAAGTGGACGCCGGTAAGATTCTACAAGTATATTTTTGGAGGCATTATTCTCCTGTCGCTCGTGTTCCGGTCATTCTATACCCAACATACCGAAGCGGATCATGCGGTACGTTATTTCCACACTTTATCCCTGATCGGTGATATGGCCCTGGGTGCCCTGGTGGCCTGGCTGTTATCTTCCCCCACCAGATTCAGGGATATTATTACCAATCTCAGTAAACCTGCAATTGCGTTTATATATATAGGTACTTTGTGTGTAACGCTGGGTAAGGAGTATATTTTCCCTTATGGCCTGCCAATCATTTTTGAACGGCTGGTGATCGGTATTTTCTTCGCGCTGATCATTGCTGAACAGAACTTTTCGAAAAATTCCCTCTTCAAAATGAGCCGGTTTAAGCTCGTTAGTAAGCTGGGTGTTTATACGTATGGACTGTATTGCCTGCACCTGCTGGCCATGTATGTGACGGTAAGAATAGTGGTAAAATTGGGCTGGGCAGAAGACCAGATTTGGGTGGCAGTAGCTTCCGCTGTGATCGCGTTGTTGTTGTCAATTGTCATCAGTCTTAGTTCTTACCATTTATTCGAAAAATGGTTTTTGAAATGGAAGGATAAATTCGCTTTCATTACCAAATAATGCAATGTATATTGTGTCGCCAATAAGAATTACTAACGGGTTGCTGCTAACATCAATTTAAACGGCATTAATGAATCGGCGTCCAAGAGTTCCGGAGCAACTATTTGTTTTTACCGGATCGTTTATTTTCTTTCTGTGCACCCTGGCGGCCAATTTCTCTGGCCCCCATGACTCTATCGGCTATCTCAACGGGATGGTCACCGGTAAGCACCTTTTTCACCCGCACCACCTTATATATCATTTTGTTACCCATTATTGGCTGGTATTTGCCAAGGCCATATTACCGGGTGTTAAGGATTATTATCTCGCAGAGTTGTTTACCGCTTTATGGGGCAGCGGCACCATGGCGGTCCTGTATAGCTTTTTCCGTAACCGGTTCCGGTTACCCGTATTGTCATCCATCATCAGTCTGACAGTCATTGCCTTCACATTTGGTGTTTGGTTCTATAGCGTGAATATCGAGGTCTATGCACCGCCAATGTTCTTTTTACTCCTGGCGCTGTATATACTGACGAAAGATAATTTCCAACAGGCGGATCTGTGGAAAGTGATCCTGCTGCATGTGATGGCTATCCTCTTCCACCAGGTGCATGTGCTATTTACTGTAGTCATACTGTATAAACTATGGCAACAGCGTAAGAACCTCAACCTGATCTCCTCGCTGCTTCAATATGCCGTTACGGGTGTTCTCTTGGTCGGGGGAGCCTATTTTATAGTAGGTTGGGTAATAGAAGGCAATAACAGCATGCCCCAATGGATCAGCTGGTTTGAAGGATATACGCAAAGCGATGATTACTGGAAGCCATTGAACAGTAAAATGCCTGTATTAATAGCAACTGGTTATTCCCATGCTTTTATAGGTGGTCATTTTGTGTTCCGTCTGCCACCGGTAGAAAGGTATCTGAGCAGTTCCTTATCCAGCCATTCGCTGGGTGATGAAATGTTCCTGGCCCGCCATATTTCGCATTCTATGGCTGTTTTCCTGGCAGGCCTAAGTCTGTTGCTGGGACTGGTCATGGGCTGGCTGGTGATTCGTTTTGCCCGTCATTACAAAGCCATCAGCACAACCCTGGGTAAGGTAGTTACTCCGCTCATGCTGATCGGTATCGTATACTCCATCTTTTTTTGTTTCTGGATGCCGGAAATTCTAGAATTCTGGATATTCCAGTCCATCCTGGTATGGTTGCTTTTGCTGGGTACGCTTCAGTATGGTGGACAGGGAGTACCTGTTTTTAAAGGATGGGGGCGTCTAAAGCCCGTGGTACTGGTAGCCATCATTAGTCTTATGTTGTTCACCATCAATTTCTTTGGCAGTATCCGCTGGTTGCTGGACCTTGAAAATGATGAGTATTATGCTAAAATAAAACAGGTAAAAGAAGTGGTAAGGGATAAGGATATGGTATTACTTCAGGACGCCTGGCAGCTTAAAGATTTCCTGAACTACTTTACCAAAGCCTCGGTTTATGAGGCGCCCGCGCTTGATTCCTTAAAGCCTGCCGTCAATAAAGCCATAACAGATTGCCTTCAAAACGGAGGCCGCCTGTACATTTATACAGAAGCTACGCACTACCAGCCCAAGGGGACGGTCTATATTGATTCCCTGCTCAAGGTGTATGAACCACGTAAGAAGGTATTCCCGGATCCATCGGCCAACATCGTGTTGGTAGAATAATCACTATGCGTACGAATTGCTTTGTTTAAGCAAGTAACTTTCTGTTAAGAGATTTTTCAACAGATGATGGAATTGTCCATTATTTGCTCTATTTTACTAAGACCTTGCCTGTTATAATATCCCTTTGTTATCCCAATATCTACCTGCCAAACCAGGCTTTATCCTAAGTTTATTAATCGTTTTTTTCAATAGCCGGACATTCCTGGCTGTTCATGTTCATGGTATTATTATACCGGATAAAATCCCTGAAAAAATGGCTAGCACCGCTGATAACAACCTGATGTCTGACTTTCATAATAATGACATCTCTGCAATACAGACGCTCTTCAGTGAATATTATGCTTCCATGGTACAATATGCTTATCAGCTCATCAACGATCAGCAGGAAGCGGAAGAGATGGTTGTCAATACATTCATAAAGCTGATAGCCATGCGCCAGAACTTCAAAACACTGGCTGACGTTAAAGCCTTCCTGCTCGTTACTGTCCGCAATGCCTGTTATGATTATTTAAGCTGCCTGGATATGGAGCGACCTTCCAAAGAAGAATTACTTTCCTTGTCGGATCTGGTGGAGGCAAATAAAGAAGGACAACCTGTTCTCTTTACAACGGAAATGCTTATTGTATTGTATGAAGGCATCAATCAATTAACTACCCAGTGTGGAGAAGTGTTCAAGCTATACTTCTACAATAAAATGACTACCAAAGATGTGGCGGCTCAATTGGATATGCCGGTCAAATCAGTCAGGGCGCATAAAGCCAAAGCGGTCAAATTCCTGCGCACTTCCCTTTCCAAAAGTCTCACCATAACCCACTCCCTTAATTGAGAATAATCAAATTGTCTTCCCTTTTGCATCATTTTTAAGTGCCTGGTACTGTTTTCTATCTCCTTGTTGTAAAAGCATGAGCAGCCGGGCTGGTTTTTCATGGATTGATTGGTATATTTGATATACCACGTATCCCTGATAACGCTTCCCACAATCCCTCCCTGGTTTGTTGAAAACTATATCTGATGAGGGAGAACTCAAAAACTGGTTCTCTCATGTATCCATTTTATGGACCAGAAAATAAAAGATCAGCAATGTAGTGTGTCGGGCAGTGACCAGATCTCTTTGCATGAATTGTGTGAAGAAGATTTTCCATGGCTTCTATTGTGGATGGTCAAAGAAGATCCTGTCAGTTTATTCGAATTGATGAAAACTACAAAAGGGAGACCGGAGATCAATATTATTACGGGCATTATAAATGCACATGAACGTATCAGCTTGATGACGGTCTATGCAGCGATCTTTACGCAATTGAGAACTGCCTATGTTTTACAGGCAGGTGAATATAGTATACAGTCATTGCAATTAAATCCCTTAATTCATAACAACCCTGTACGGGACGATCTGGTCAGCTGCTACCTCAACTATCTTTTTATGAAAGTTGGCGCCAGGAAGATCTTCTGGGAGATCAATCATATGGATAAAGTGTACCTTGAACTGGCTCAGAAAGCCGGGTTTCGCAAATCGGCTATCCAGGACCAACTGCAATATACCCTGTACGAATGCGCAGCAACGTCTGTTCTTTAGTTTACTCTACAAGCCTCCAGGTGCAAAGAAACGCAATCAACCAGGGAACAATCTGTCTTTAGTCCACAAAATCACTCAATTATAGCCAATCCCTTAATATTTTCAGCTCGCTGCTTTTCCATCTGCTGCATTTATCCGACTTTTGAGGCCCTTTTCAATATAAAAACATGGAAGAAACAGTGGCTATACAGGGAAAGTTGACAACAGCGATCATCGAACAATTCCGGCAAATTACAGGCGCTGGTTTTGTGTTGCTCGATGAAGAATCCCTCAACAATTACGGACATGATGAAACAGAACATTTATCGTTTCCCCCTGAAGTAGTGATCCGCCCGCGTACTACAGCAGAAATAAGTGCGATCATGAAGATCTGCAACCAGCATAGGATACCTGTGACGCCTCGTGGGGCCGGTACTGGTTTAAGCGGCGGCGCTTTACCCCATCTTGGAGGCGTATTGATCTCTATGGACCGCATGAACTCTATTTTATCCATTGATGAAAGGAACCTGCAGGTTATTACAGAACCTGGTGTGATTACAGAAGTGTTGCAGAATGCAGTGAAGGAAAAAGGTCTGTTCTATCCCCCTGATCCCAGCAGCCGCGGCTCCTGCTTCATTGGTGGTAATATCGCTGAGAACAGCGGTGGCCCCAAAGCTGTAAAATATGGCGTGGTAAAAGATTATGTATTAAACCTGGAGCTGGTATTGCCCAGTGGTGAAGTGATCTGGACAGGGGCCAATGTATTAAAAAACTCTACGGGCTACAACCTTACCCAACTGGTGGTAGGTAGCGAAGGCACCCTTGGAATCGTGACGAAGATCGTGCTGAAACTCATTCCCCTGCCTAAATACGACCTGCTCATGCTGGTTCCTTTCCAGTCGCTGGAAAAGGCTGGTGAGGCAGTAAGCGCCATCTTCCGGGCTGGATTTACCCCCAGTGCACTGGAACTGGTGGAAATAGATGCCCTGCAGATCGTGAGCCGTTTTGTCGACAGCTCAGCTGTGCCGGTTACCGAAGGTACAGCGGCCCACCTGATCATTGAAGTAGATGGCAACCACCTGGATACCCTGATGATCGAAATGGAGACTATTGGCAGCTTATTGGCCGATTTCGATGCGGGAGAGCCCTACTTTGCGGATGATGCCCAGCAGAAAGCGGAGTTGTGGAAATTGCGCCGCCGGGCCGCTGAGGCAGTAAAAATTCAAGGTTACACTATTGAGGAAGATACAGTAGTACCCCGTGCTGAGCTGCCTGCCCTGATACGCGGCGTAAAAGCCCTGGGCATTGAGTACAACTTTCAGGCAGTATGCTATGGTCATGCCGGCGATGGCAACCTGCACATCCGTATCAAAAAGGAAGGGATAGCCAATAGCAACGATGATCCGGAAGTGATCAGGGGCATTCGTGCTTTGTTTAAGCTGGTACACGAACTGGGTGGTACCATCAGCGGAGAACATGGTATCGGCCTGTTACAGAAAAATTACTTAGACATTGTTTTTAATGAGACCCAGCTGCACCTCATGCGGGGTATCAAGAAAGTATTCGATCCCAATAATATCCTGAATGCAGGCAAAATATTTGATTAGGCATAATGTGGACCGTCGGGCCCTAAAAAAAGCCTAAATCTTACCTGTCTTTATCGCCGATGGCATAGCCCCTGTATATTTGCAGGGGCTTTTATTTACCAAATTCAATCCATATGAACAGGAAATCGCTGCTGATCGCTATTGTTTTCCTCACTACCCTGCACCTTACCACCCTGGCACAGGATGAAGAACCCAAAAGAGGCTTTGATAAAGAGAAGTTGTTCTTTGGCGGAACCTTTGGCCTGGGTTTTGGCGGTAATTCCACCCTTGTCAATATATCTCCCCAGGTAGGGTACCGGTTCAATCGTTACCTGGCTGCCGGCGCCGGCGTCACCTTCCTGTATTCCAGCTACCGTTATCGCTATTATGTTCCCGAATACAAAGAAAACTATGGAGTGGCTGGTCTCAATGTTTTTGGCCGTGTTTATCCTATTGACTACCTGTTCCTGCAAGTACAACCAGAAATGAACTACAATTGGGGAAAGTTCAAGTTTTATGATGGCTCGGCCGATCAGAAGCTGGACGGGAAGATCGTGCCTTCTTTACTGGGCGGGGTAGGAGCAGCCATCCCTGCAGGCCGTGGCGCTTTTATTATCCTGGTGCAGTATGATCTTTTGCAGAATGAGCGTTCGCCTTATGGCAACAGGGCCTTCTACAATTTTGGTTACAACTTTGGATTCTAAACTTAACTAATAAGAGGTGACACCTTTCATCTGCGTTGCAAGAGAAAGGTGTTACTTCTGTAAAGTCTTGAAAGGTATTTCCTCTGATCAGCTGATAATATTGAATATTTCTACCGGCGTATCGCATACGATGATGCGCTCTTCCACTGGTTCATACAAAAAACCTTCTTTTTGCATTTGCTTCAGGTGATTAATGAGCGGGTTATAGAATCCGGCTGAATTGAGTATATAGATCTTTTTATCGTGTATTTTCAACTGGTTCCAGGTTACCATTTCAAACAACTCATCCAGTGTGCCAAAGCCGCCGGGCAATACAATGGCTGCATCGCACATATCGTACATGGTACGCTTACGCGTATGCATGTCTGATACAACGGCCAGTTCGGTGAGGCCTTCATGCTGGTGTTCCCATTCGATCAATAGCTTAGGGATAACGCCCATCACTTTTCCGCCATGGGCCAATACGGCATCTGCGATGGTACCCATCAGACCTTTTCTGCCGCCACCATATACCAGCTTCATATTGAGCATGGAAATCAGCTTGCCAAGTTCTGCTGCATGTTGATTGAATACCGGGTTTTTGCCCGTCTTTGATCCGCAGAAAACCGCTACTGCTTCTATCTTCATATTCTATTATTGATTTTTTATTGCGATGCTCCGCAGCCCTTTGGATACAGGCTTTGTGCAGGGAAAAGGGTCACCGGGGAGGACTTCGCGGCAGCTAAGATAAGCGGAATGCCTCCAAATGATGACAATTTTATTATCTTCAAACCCAATTCTGCTGTATGTTTGTTCACTAATATTTATCTATGTCTCCCACATTGCTGTTCTCCTTTGTCATTGGTTATTTCCTCTTGCTGTTGGTGGTGGCTTATTTTACTTCCCGCAATTCCAATAACGATTCCTTCTTTATTGGGAACCGCAATTCCAATTGGATGCTGGTGGCATTTGGTATGATTGGTACATCCTTGAGCGGCGTTACTTTCGTAAGTGTACCGGGAGCGGTAGGAAAAGAATCTTTCGCTTATTTCCAGATCACCCTGGGCTACCTGATTGGCTACCTGGTGATCGCTTATGTATTGCTGCCTTTATACTATCGGCTGAACCTTACGTCTATCTATAATTACCTCAGCAGCCGTTTGGGATTCAGAGCCTATAAAACAGGTGCTTCTTTCTTTATACTTTCCAGAACATTAGGTGCTACAGCCCGTCTTTACCTGGTGGTTAAAATTCTGCAGGATGCTATCCTTAGCAGTTTTGGAATTCCTTTCTGGCTCACTACCCTCATCATCCTGATCATGATCTTGTTGTATACCTATGAAGGAGGAGTGAAGACCATCGTTTATACGGATACGCTGCAGACGACCTGTATGTTACTGGGTCTTGTCATCTGCGTTATCTATATACTGAAGACGATGGATATCAGCCTTGGACAAAGTCTGCAGGCTATGGGAGATACAGGGTACTCGAAAATATTCTTTACCGACCCGGGCAGCCGTTTCTTCTTCCTGAAACAAATAGCCGCCGGCGCCTTTATCACCATCACCATGACGGGCATGGACCAGGAGATGATGCAAAAAAATATATCTGTTAAAACGCTTAAAGATGCTCAAAAGAATGTGGTGACCCTTTCGTTGATCATGCTGGGGGTAATTCTGTTGTTCCTGGTATTGGGCGGTTTGCTGTACCTGTTTGCTGCACAAAATGGAATTACTGTTACCGGTGATGGTTTATTCCCTGCCATTGCCTTACAACACATGCCGCCGGTGATCTCTGCTATCTTTATCATTGCACTGATCTCGGCCTTGTTTCCCAGTGCGGATGGCGCTATTACAGCCCTTACTTCTTCCTTTTGTATTGATATCCTGGGTATGCAGCGCAATGCAAGCTGGACAGATGTGCAGAAGAAGAAAATACGCCAACGGGTACACCTCGTTTTTGCCGTTATCTTCCTGTTGTTTGTATTGGTCTTCAAATGGGTCAATAACCCCAGTATGATCGGGGTGATCCTGAAAGTGGCCGCCTATACCTATGGTCCTTTATTGGGATTGTTCAGCTTTGGTATCCTTACCAAAAGGGTAGTGGACGATAAAATAGTACCCATTATTTGTGTGCTGTCGCCCGTCATTTGCTTCCTCCTGGATAAATACCAAAAGCAGCTATTTGGCTCCTTTGAGATCGGCCTGGAATTGCTCATCATTAATGGTTTGCTCACCTTCCTCGGCCTCTTGCTCATTTCAAAAAAACAGCAGCCCGCATAAACTAATTTATATATTCATTCGTTAAACATATAAGATTACCTGTTAGTAATCGACACTAATGCCATCCGCTGAAACGGATGGCATCATAGTCTTTAAGACCTGGTTCGTGTGTAACGGACCGAAACACCTTGGTTCGTGTCTCCACGGACCAGAACCCTAAATGTTTAGTGTATGAATGGAACGATTAAGATCTCAAAACAACGTCACTGGTCAGAATCAAAAGCACACTCAAGCTGGCAGATCTTTAAAATAATGGCTGAATTTGTCGATGGCTTCGAAGCATTGGCCAAGATCGGTCCCTGTATCTCGGTGTTTGGTTCGGCCCGGACCCAGCCCGGCCATGCTTACTATGAGCTTACGGTAGATGTTTCCCGCAAACTGGCCGAAGAAGGATTTGGTATCATCTCAGGTGGTGGCCCGGGTATTATGGAGGCAGCCAATAAAGGCGCTCAACTGGGCGGCAGTAAATCGGTAGGGCTCAATATTGAGTTGCCTTTTGAGCAACATGCGAACCCGTTCATTGATCGTAACGCCAACCTGCATTTCGAATACTTCTTTGTGCGCAAGGTGATGTTTACCAAATACTCCCAGGGCTTTGTGATGATGCCTGGTGGTTTTGGTACCATGGACGAATTTTTTGAAGTAGCCACCCTTATTCAAACCGGTAAAATGTCGCCGGTTCCCCTTATCCTGGTAGGTTCTCAATACTGGGGCGGACTGATGGATTGGATGCAGGAAACCATGCTGCAGAAATCGAATAATATCTCTGCGGCCGATCTGGAGCTGCTGAAAATTGTAGATACGCCGGAAGAAGTAGTGGAACATGTACTGCAGTTTTATACGAAACACCCCCTGCAGCCTAACTTTTAAGCATATATCTTTTATAAAAAGCCCGGAATACGGAGAACTAACTCCGTATTCCGGGCTTTTGGCATTGTATTGTTAATATTATGTTTTTTAATGTTCCCTGGCCCCAAGGAGTGCGGAAAGTCTCCTTATTTCGTACTTCCTGGCTTCGTATTTTTGTAAATCATGGAAATAATATCCCCACAGGTTCAATCCTATGCAGACCGTTACTCTTCTCCGGAAGACGAGCTGCTAAAGCAGGTCAATGAGCAAACCTATGCCTCGCATCCGCATGCGCATATGCTCAGCGGTCAGGTACAAGGCAAATTCCTCGAAATGATCAGCATGCTGTTACAGCCACGGCGTATCCTCGAAATCGGTACTTTTACCGGGTACAGTGCCCTCTGCCTTGTTAAAGGTTTGTCAAAAGATGGTCTTTTGCATACCATTGAACTCAGGGAAGAGGATGCAGCTGTTGCCCAGGCAAATTTCGATAGGTCAAATGCCCCCGAAAAGATAATTTTGCACACGGGAAATGCGTTAGAGATCATTCCTACCCTGAAAGAAACCTGGGACCTGGTATTCATTGATGCCGATAAGGTGGGTTATACCGACTATTACGAGCTGGTATTGCCGCGTGTAAGACAAGGAGGGATCATATTGGCAGACAATGTATTGTTCCATGGTCAGGTACTCGAACAGCCCATTACCGGCAAAAATGCTATTGCCATCCAGGCATTTAATGAAAGGGTGCAGCATGACGAACGTGTAGAAAATGTTTTGGTAACTATCCGCGATGGTTTACTGTTGATCCGAAAAAAATAAAATCCATGCCATTCAAACGTTTATTGATTGTATTACCGCTATTGGCATCGCTGTGGATACAGGCGCAGAAAAGCGATGACATTTACGGGTATATTAATCTTTACAAGGAGCTGGCTATGCAGGAAATGGTGCGTACAGGTGTTCCTGCTTCCATTAAACTGGCACAGGGTATTCATGAGACCATGGCTGGTAAATCGGACCTTGTGCTGAAGTCCAACAACCATTTTGGCATTAAATGTAAGAATACATGGGTGGGCGATAAAGTGTATCATGATGATGACGCCCGCGGCGAATGTTTCCGCAGTTATTCTTCCTCCATCGACTCCTACATGGACCATTCCAATTTTTTGAAGAATAGTTCGAGGTATGCTTTTTTGTTCCAACTCGATCCTACCGATTATAAGGCCTGGGCTTTTGGTTTGAAGAAGGCCGGGTATGCTACCAATATCAAATATTCACAGATCATTATCAAGCTCATAGAGGATTACAACCTGCAACAGTACACATTGATTGCCCTGGGCAAATTGGGTCCGCAGGATGAGATACTGGCAGGCAATCCTAAAAGGACTTCGGAAGGGGATGGCACTTTAGCCGGCGGCCCTGTGGTGATACCTGCATTTACAGCAGTAGAAGAGGAAGTAAAAGAAACCCCCAAAGTAAACTGGCCCGAAGGGCAGTTTACCATCAACAATACGAAAGTAGTGTATGCAAAGGCCGGTACTGCTTTACTGGTCGTGGCTGAGCAATATGATGTTTCTTTGAGGCGGCTGATGGATTTCAATGATCTTCAGCGTGAGGATGTACTCACTAATGGTCAGTTATTATTCCTTCAGCGAAAACGCAAGGTGGGAGCCAGTGAAAAGCACATTGTACAGGCCGGAGAGACGCTGTATGACATTTGCCAGTCGGAAGGTGTGCGACTGGAATCCTTATTGGAGCACAACCACCTGCAACAGCAGGATATTCCGGCAACCGGTGAAACCTTGTATTTGCAGGGTAAAGCACCTGCAAGACCTAAACTTACCACCGAGGTGGTGCAACAGACGACCCAGGTACAGACCTCACCTCGTACAACCGACATGGCCGCTGCCACCTATACCACCCACACGGTACAAACCAAAGAAACATTGTATAGCATAGCCCGGAAATATAGTATTACGGTAGAACAACTGAAAGAGTGGAATAAAATGGCCGGATACGAACTGAAGATCGGACAGGAGCTGATCATTTACAAAAACTGATCTATGAGCATTATTCGCGTACATGATAAACAGTTTGAACCATACCTGACTGCCAACGAGATTACCGCCCGCATTAAAGTGCTGGCGCAGCAACTGGATAAGGATTATGCCAGCAAAAAGCCATTGTTCATCGCTATCCTCAATGGGTCTTTCATATTTGCTGCCGACCTCTTCAAGGAACTGAGTATCGAGGCAGAGATCTGTTTTATCAAACTGGCTTCCTACAAAGGCACAAAATCAAGCGGACAGGTTATTACGGCCATCGGACTGGATACCGACCTTTTTGGCAGGGATGTAGTAATCATAGAAGATATTGTTGATACGGGTAAGACGCTCAACGAGTTTCTGCCCCAGTTGATGCATCAACAACCCGCCTCCATGAAAATAGTGGCTTTGCTGCACAAGCCCGAAGCTACGGTTTACCCGATACCCATCGATTATCTTGGATTCTCTATTCCCAATAAGTTTGTTGTGGGATATGGGCTGGATTATGATGGATTAGGGCGAAATATCCGGGAAATATATAAATTGCTCGAATAGAAGTTCGAAAAGTGGTAAGATAAGGCGTTGAATTTTATAAGATAACAGGGGGTATCATCGTTATAATTGATGTATGATGTTCTCTGGTTCCAATTCACGATCTCAAAATAACCCCTTGTTGAAAATTGCTGCTGCCATATCCTTATTACTGATAACCGTTTCACCGACGTTTGCTCAGTATTATTTGCGCGGCGAGGTAAAAGATGAAAAGCAGAACGTATTATCCAACGCTAAAATACTGCTGCACTCCACCCGGTACGTTTACTATTCTGGCAGCAGTGGCTCCTTTGGCATCCTTTCTACCAGGCAAAGTGATTCTTTGACCATCTCGCTTGAAGGCTACCAGCCGGTAGGAGTGAGGCTGGAAGCGGGTAAATACCAGACAATCATTCTCAAGATGCTGTATTCGGCTGCCAACCTGCAGCGCAACAGGCTGGTTTCCTTTACCCGGAACATGAACCCTGAAGACCGTAATAAGCGTACCATAACAGGTGAAACCTACAGCTCATTGGTAGAGAATGAATTTGTATCTGCCAGAAAATACCCGGAAACGGGTTGCGCTATTCACACTGATAAAGCTTCTTATAGCAATATCCGGCGTTTTCTGGGCATGAATACCCAGGTGCCTCCCGACGCTGTAAGGATTGAAGAACTCCTGAATTATTTTAGTTTCGATTATACCCCTCCGCCGGCCGACAGCATTTTTGGTTTCAAATCCTATCTTTCCGATTGTCCCTGGAATGCACAAAGCAGGTTGTTGTTTCTCCATGCCAGCGCCCGGAAAATTGATCCGGATAAGATACCGCCCACCAACCTGGTATTCCTCGTTGATGTGTCGGGATCGATGGATATGCCCAATCGCCTGCCCCTGCTGAAATCAGCTTTTAAACTACTGGTAGATAACCTGCGGGAAAAAGATACGGTTTCGATTGTGGTGTATGGCAGTACGGTAGGAGTATGGTTAACGCCTACTTCGGGTATAGAGAAAGACAAGATCCGGCGATCCATTGAAGAACTGTATCCGGGAGGCTCTACCCCTGGCGAATCGGGCATCCGCACTGCTTACCGGCTGGCAAAAAGCCAATACATCAAAGGAGGCAATAACCGTGTGATCCTGGCTACCGATGGTGATTTCAATGTGGGGCAAACCTCGGAAGAGGAGCTGGAGAAAATGATCACTCAACACCAGCAGTCAGGCATTTACCTCACCTGTCTGGGGGTAGGTATGGGAAATTATAAAGATTCCAAACTGGAAATACTGGCCAAAAAAGGCAATGGAAATTTTGCTTACCTCGACAATGAAAAAGAAGCTGAAAAGGTATTGGTGAAAGAACTAACGCAAACCCTCTACACGGTAGCGGATGATGCTTTCCTGAATGTGTGGTTCAACCAGGCAGTAGTAAAAGAGTACCGGCTTATCGGCTTCGACAACAAAGTGAATGCACTGGCCGATTCATTAAGTGAAGTAGAAGGAGGGGAAGTAGGATCGGGACATTCTTTACTGGCTATGTTTGAGTTAGTACCGCTTAGCCAGTCATTGGATTGGGGATACGCTAAAGATGGCCTGGCGAAAGTATTTCTAAGCTATAAATTACCGGGCGATTCTGTCGGGCGCATTACCGGCTATACCGCCCCTCTGGCCTATACAGAATTCATGGAGCTGCCCCAATGTTATCGTTTTGCCACGGCTGTTTCTATGTTTGCAGGCCTGCTCAAGAACTCTCCTTATATGCGCAACATCAATTGGAACGATGCCGCTATCATGGCCAATGAATCGCACAACCCGCAGGATGCTATTCAAAAAGAATTCATCGGCATGATCACCAAGGCCAAAAAGATCTATGGGAACAGGAAGAAGAAAAAACAGAGCGAATAAAAAAGCTACGAGCTTCGAGCCTTCAGGCGTATTGCCTTGCTCGCAACTCGTAGCTCATAGCTTGTATTCTTTTACGAGAACATCTCCCGCACTTTATCAAAAAAGTTCTTATCTGATTTATCCGGCTGTGGTTTGAAGTTGGGCGAATTGTTCAGCTTTTCCAGCATGGCCCTTTCTTCTGCCGTCATATTTTGGGGTGTCCATACATTGATATAAATGAGCTGGTCTCCCTTTTCATAGGAGTTTACACCGGGAAAACCCTTTCCTTTCAGGCGGAAGATCTTACCACTTTGTGTGCCTGGTGGTATCTTGATCTTGGCGCGGCCATCAATGGTAGGTACTTCTGCATTGGTGCCAAAAGCAGCATCCGGGAAAGAAAGGTGCAGCTCATAGGCTACATTCAGTCCATCGCGGTGCAGGTCTTTGTGTTGTTCTTCTTCAATTAAAATGATCAGGTCTCCGGGAGGGCCGCCACGTTCGCCGGCATTACCTCTCCCGCCAACACTCAGTTGCATACCTTCCTGTACGCCGGCTGGAATATCAATGGTCACCGTTTCTTCACTGTATACCCTTCCTTCACCTTTACAGGCTGTACATTTTGCAGTAACCGTGGTGCCTTCTCCATTGCAGGTAGGGCAGGTGGTCACTGTTTGCATTTGCCCCAGGAAAGTATTGGTCACTTTCCGTACCTGTCCGTTACCGCCACAGGTAGCACAGGTTTGAACACTGTTCTTGTCCTTGGCGCCGCTACCGCTACAGGTAGTACAGGGTACATATTTCTTTACCTTGATCTGCTTAGTAGTACCGTGGGCAATTTCTTCATAATTCAACTTCAGCTTAATGCGCAGGTTACTACCCCGCACACCACGGCTACGCTGTCCGCCGCCACCACCTCTTCTGCCGCCTCCGCCGAAGAAGTTACCAAAAACATCTTCGCCGAAAATATCTCCAAACTGGCTGAAGATATCTTCCATATTTTGTCCGCCGCCATGGCCGCCACGGCCATTACCACTCAATCCGGCGTGGCCAAAACGGTCATATTGGGCGCGTTTGTCTGCATCACTCAGTACTTCATAGGCTTCCGCTGCCTCTTTGAATTTTTCTTCAGCTGATTTATCGCCCGGGTTACGGTCGGGGTGGAACTGCATAGCCACCTTGCGGTAAGCTTTTTTAATCTCATCCGGTGAAGCGCCTTTTGCAACGCCCAGTATTTCGTAATAATCTCTTTTCGACATGGTGAGTTTTTGAATTATTTGCCTACTACTACTTTGGCAAACCGGATGATCTTATCGTTCAGGTAGTATCCTTTTTCTACTTCATCTACAACTTTCCCTATCAGGGCTTCACTGGGAGCCGGTATCTCGGTGATGGCTTCCTGGTGGTCTGGGTTGAATTCCGTGCCAATGCTTTGCATAGGTTTTACCCCTTTGGCCTGCATCGTATTTCTCAGTTTCGTAAATACCAGCTGCACCCCTTCTTTAATGGCGGCTGCATCGTTGCTCGATTGTATTTGCTTTTCGGCACGGTCACAATCATCCAGCACTTCCAGCATGGATACAATTACATCTTTACCAGCTGTTTGGATCAATTCCAGTCTTTCTTTGGCTGTTCTTTTCCTGAAATTGTCAAACTCTGCTACCTGGCGCAGATACTTTTCCTTCAGTTCCTGCACTTCAGCTTTCAATTTTTCTATTTCGTCTTCACTGGCTACCGGCTCATTGAGATGGGTAGATCCACTTACGCTTTCATCGGTGTTGATATCAATGGTTCCCCCATTGTCGTGCTTTAAAGGCTCCTTTTCTGTCATAGGTCTATCTGTATTTTTCGCGTTCATAACTGCAAAATTGACGGCTTTTCCCTGTCCTGCGTCAGTACCGGGATGCCAAACTGTAAAAATACAAGTTTTGCTTAGCAAAGCCATGTCAGGCAATTATTTTGCCATTCGGCCGATAAGGTCAAAAAGGCAGAGAAAATAGGCGGTAAAAGACAAAATGTTAAGCCGGTCAAAAATGTCTGCCATCGCAGGCTACAGGCCTGTTCAGCGTATATGGTCGGATGGCTGACATGCCTCAACTTAGGCTGAAGCCCCCGAAACCCCAAAACCTTTCATACATTTGCCCCCTTATGACAACCGTGATTCTCAAAAAGAAGATCAGTCCCCGTGTAGTAAACGGGCATCCCTGGATATTTGGAAACGAAGTTAACCTGATAGATGGAGAGGCCAAACCGGGCGATGTGGTAGAGGTGCTTACGCATGATAAAAAATTCATTGGCAAAGGGTATCTTAATCCCCAGTCGCAAATACCTGTACGTATTCTCACCCGCGACAAGCAGGAGACTATAAACGACGATTTCTTTTACCGCAAGCTCAAACAAGCCTGGGAATACCGGCAGCAATTGGGTTATGTAGAAAACTGTCGCCTGATCTTTGGAGAGGCCGATGGCATGCCCCAGCTCATCATTGATAAATTCAACGATTATTTTGTGATCCAAACCCTTGCCCTGGGCATTGATGTTTGGAAACCTGCTATCGTGAGTGCGCTGGAAAAGATCTTCAAACCCAAGGGTATTTTTGAGCGCAACGATGTGCCGGTAAGAGAACTGGAAGGATTGACCCAGCAAAAAGGCTTCCTCTCGGCCCCTTTTGATACGCAAATCCTGATACAGGAAAACGGGCTGAAGTTCTATGTAGATGTGGAAAATGGACAAAAGACCGGCTACTTCCTGGATCAGCAGGACAACCGCCGCGCTATTCAGCATATTGTGAAAGGAGCAGATGTGTTGGGCGCCTTTACCTATACCGGCACTTTCGAAATTCATGCCGCCCATTACGGTGCTAAATCAGTGCTGGGCCTTGATATTTCTGCCAATGCAGTAGCCCAGGCTACCCGCAATGCTGAATTGAATGGATATGGCGATATCTGTAAGTTTGAGTGTGTGAATGCATTCGATGTACTGAAAGTATGGGCCAGGGATGGTCGCCAGCATGATGTGGTAATGCTTGATCCTCCGTCGTTTACAAAAACCAGGGACAATATACAGAAAGCCATTACCGGTTATAAGGAAATCAACCTGCGGGGTATGAAACTGGTAAAGCCGGGTGGATTCCTGGTTACTTCCAGCTGTACCAACCTGGTACCTCCTGCGATGTTCCTGGAGATTATACAAATGGCAGCCAAAGACGCCCGCCGCAAACTGAGACAGGTCTCTTTCCTCACCCAGTCTGCCGACCACCCAATTATATGGGGTTGGGAAAATACCCATTACCTTAAATTCCTGATTGTACAGGTACTGTAGCCAGTATAGATCTTGTCACCTTGAGCTTGTCGACAGGCTTCGACAGGCTCAGCCTGACATTAAAATATGTTACTTGGAAACCTGAAACTTGCCGGCTTCTATCAGCCTGCCGGCCTTGTCACGTAATTGGAAAATATAGATACCCCGGAAGAAATCGGTCAGGTTGACCACTGTTTTGGGCGTGATATCAGATACTTCATGCACTTTTTTGCCTGGCAAATTAAAGATCTGAAGTGTATAGGACCTGTCGTAACTACGTTGAAAATCAAAGGTTATGAAAGAAGTAGCAGGGTTAGGATAGAACTTGATGATCTTGGCAATAGACTCCCCGCCAGGATTAGGCGTCGTGCGCTCCTGGCTTTTGGCCTCGATTGTCAATAAAAGGATGATGGATAGTGTGTAAATAATCCTCATGCAGGATGCTATTTTACGGTTTAAATCCAAGATATTTCCTTTTAACTAAAGTTACAACTCATTTGGTGAAAACTTCCGGAGAATAGTGGATTCTCCCCAAACCCCGGAAGTTTTAAAATTATGTTAACACCAGTTTGTTTGATATATATCAATTGGTTACAGCCAGTGCTGCTTCAATTGCTTCGAAATTGGGCAGATCTCCAGCATTTTCCAACACTTCCGCATATTGTACAGTTCCTGCTTCATCAATTACAAAAGCCGAACGCTTGGATACCCCCTTCATGTCAAATACAAATGTTTCATAAAGCGTACCGTAGGCCGTGGATACTTCCTTGTTGAAATCACTTAATAATGGAAAGTTCAATTGCTGTTCTTCCTTGAATTTGGCCAGGGTAAAAACAGAGTCTACGCTGATACCCAGTACCTGTGCATTTACCTGGTTGTATTGTGCAATATTATCCCGCACATTACACAGTTCTTTGGTACAAACGCTGGTAAACGCTGCAGGGAAGAATAATAAGAGCACTTGCTTTCCTTTGAGGTCGGAAAGCGTTACTTTATTCTTAGCTGAGTCGTAGAGTGAAAAGTCAGGGGCCTTTTGTCCGGCTTCTATTTTCATACAATTGCTTTTATGGTAAAGCAAAAATAACGTGCCAGGCTGTTATTTGTTACAACCGATCGGCGAAACGGCATATTTAATAAACGAATGGGGAATTGAGGTTGTAGATCGCTTAGTTTAAAACCTTGGGCATAGGACTTTATCCCGGCTGCTGTTGTCCCTGTCGAGGTAGCTGATCCAGGAAAGAGATATTTCAACACCACCCCGGCTCTGGCTGGCCGTTTTGAGCTGTGATACATTGACATCGTAGCTAAGGGCCACCGAAAGTGGATACCGGTCAAGTTTTATCACCGGTATCAGGGCATCCTTCCAGCGCAGGAAAGCTCCTGCATGAATGGTGTACAACGGGTTTACAGGATCATCGCCCAGTTTATAGGAATAAAGGGCTCCACCAATGGTCTCAGTAAAGGAGCCCTGAATGGAATGATCGGCCTGAACTATAAAATAAGAATATTCATCTACGCCAAACGTAACACCGCCAGAGAAAACATATTTGGGTCTTAATTCAATACTGCTATTGCGGTAAAAAGAATTCTTGGGCCTGTTGAGGTGATGATAGGCTGCGCCCAGAAAATAACTATTGGCCTGATTCTCGCCAAAAGTAGTATTGAAGCTCATGCCTACACTTGCATCCCAGGTATTGAAGTTGGGCGTTGTAAAGACTTCTCCTGTAGGCGCTGTGGGATCATAACCACCGGGACCATATTGGTTATCGGTGGTCATTTTAGATACATCGATACTCTTACGCACCATGCCTCCCATAAAGCCCAGGCTCAGGTACATTGTCTTTTCGTTGCTAAGTGATTTGTGATAATTCAGCGCCGGCAACACAGAAGTAGTTGTTAGACCAACTGTACCGGCCTTATCAAAAAGTACCTGTCCGCCAACGGTCATGAAATCATCTCCCTTGCCCACCGGCATTTTATATTCTGCATTGAGCGATCCTGTGCGGTAAGCATTGGTAAAGCTGTTCCACTGGTCGCGGTAAACGCCTTGTATCCGGATATCGCCGGAATAGATGCCTGCCAGCGAAGGATTACGAAGCAGCGGAGCTTCGAAGAATTGTGAAAAATGAATATCCTGGGCTTGCGTCACCGTAAAAGCACACAACAATATCCCTGTCAGGGAGTATCGTTTCCAGTTCAATACGTTTTTCATAATACCCGGTTTTAGATGGTAGAATATCGGATCCATTTTTACCTTAGTAAAGTTACGTTACCTCTGAATGGTACAACCGATGCGTTATCACAAACAAATTCAACTAGGTAAACATACACATCAGCTGCTGCAGGTTTTCCCTTATACGTTCCATTCCAGCCTGCCGATGCATCATTGGCCATAAAGTTCTTTTTCTCAAATACCAGTTCTCCCCAGCGGTTAAAGATCTGCATCCGGTTCACACGGTCTATATTTCTGCCTCTCGGCATGAACACATCATTTTGTCCATCACCATTGGGCGAGAAGGTATTGGGCACAAAGTAATTGGTGCTATTGCATATCACTGTGATCGTAATACCCTGTGTGGCCGAACAGCCATAAATATCTTCTACCCGTACATTATAAGTAGTGGTAAACTTCGGATCTGCAAAAGGAATGGCGCAATCTGTGCAACTCAGGCTCTTGGCCGGTGTCCAGGCATAAGTCGCTACCCCGTCACTATACGTTACCGGCATGGGAATACCCGCACCTACCACTACTGAGGTACTGCCCGATACCGTAATGGTGGGCGTTGGCGGCACATAGATATTCTTTGATGTTTTGTCTTTGCAGCCCAGTTTGTTGGTTGCTTCCAGCGACACCACATACGTACCTGATTGCGGATATTTGACCGAAGTATTTTGATCGGCCGACGGACCATTGCTGCCAAGGTCCCATTTCCAGGTAATAGAAGTATCCGGTACGGTGAGTGTTCCCTGCAAAGGCAGCACATCATTGATACAAACCACCGTATCACTGACGATTACCGGGTGAGGTGTGCCATACACCCGGATGGTATCACTGATGGAATTGGTACAGCTATTGGCGACCGTGGTGATGGTTTGCGTCACAACAAAAGTGCCAGGACTGGTGAAACGGTGTGTGGGATCTTTGTCGGTAGAAGTGATGCCATCACCAAAATCCCAGACACGGGAAGCCAATGGTTCAGAAGGAGGGAACGTAAAATCAGTAAAATTCACCGTTCCGGAGTCACAGAATATCTTTTTGTCAGGATTAAAATAAGGAGTTGCTCCCAGTATCCTGATCGTACTTGGTCCTCCTACGGTTACCTGGCAATTCAGGCTATCCTGAAGTATGATCGCCGGGGCATAAAACCCGGGCTGCTTGTAAAAATGCTGGAAGATCTTGTTTTGAGAATTGTCGATACCGCCATCACCATAATAGAAAGAAAAGCGGGTAGAAGGTGGTGTGATCAATGAGAAATCCACCAATAAAGAATTACAGTTGGTGAGTGGGCTATAATTCAGTTCACTGCTTGTATATGGATTGTATATATTGATCGTGTCACTGAGAGAATCGATACAACCGCCATAGCCAATTACATACAGCTTGGCTTCGTAGGCGCCATAGGTATTGTAAAAGTGATTAGGGTTCAGCAAAGTGGAAGTACTTCCATCACCAAAATCCCAATAAAATGATTCATGATCCGATCCTTTAAAAGTAAACTTCGTTTCCAGCAGGGGACAGATGGAACTCGTGTCCTGTGCAGTAAAGGCCGGTACTGGTTTCTTCACAGTAATATAGTCGGCCTTCGTCACAGAGTCCTTGCAGCCTACCGCATCTGTGATCACCAGTTTCACGCCAAAGCTGCCACTGCTGGTAGCATACCGGTGAGTGGGCGATTGGGTGGTAGCCGTGCCGCCATCGCCAAAGTCCCATTGCCAGGATAAGCCCCTGCCACTGGAAGTATCCGTAAAGGGGAGGTCGGTATTGGGGCAAATGGTCGTAAAGTCGCTGGTAAATCCTGCTACTGGTTTGGTAATAAAAATGGTATCCGTAGAAGTGTAGGTATCGGGGCAACCATTCACATCGGTTACCGTCAATTTTACTTCAAAGCGGCCTGTATCTGTATAGTTATGCGTGAAAGGAGGCGCAGTAAAGGTTTGCGATTTGCCATCCCCAAAATCAAAGTGCCAGCTGTTGATGCCATTACCTGTAGAAAGGTCATTGAAGGTAATGTTGGTATTGGCGCAGCCTCCTTGTTTCACCGGGGCGAAATTGGCTGCAGGTCCTGTTACCGTAATGGCGCTGGCCACCGTTTTGGTATCGGTACATCCGTTGATATCGGTTATCCGCAGGGCAATCGAATACACGCCTGCAGTAGGGAATTTCAAATTGATATAACCCACGCCAACGACAAATGCACCACCGTCCACCGACCATTCGTACTGGGTAATATTGGCCGCATTACCATCGGCAGCTACCTGCAACGCTTCATTCTTACATACAGTTGGCTTGCTTACCGTGAAATCAGCTTTTTCACCTACCAGCTGTATGTCCTGCGAAATGGTGTGGGAGCAGCCTCCAGGATTGGTGGAGGTTACAGTGAGTTTTACAGGATAGGTACCCACCGTCGAATAGGTGTGTGTGATAGGCGTAGCCGATGGTGTAGTAATGGCAGGACTGCCATCGCCATAATCCCAGGTATAAGTTACCGGCCCATACACAGCCGTATTCACTTTCGACTGATTGGTAAAAGTAACCAGTAAACCATTGGGACAGGATACTCCATATATAAACTGGGCAATGGGAGGTTTGATATGCACTACCTGTGCTACTGAAGTAGTGGAGCATTTATTATTAAAGGCTTTCACGGTTACATTGAAATAACCGCTGTCCGCATAGTTATGAGAAGGGTTCTGTACATCAGAGGTTTCCCCGTCGCCAAAATCCCACAACCATTCGTCTACAGGCGTGAGCCCGGTGGGAACAAACGTAAAGTTGATAACGTCCGATGCGCAGGCATCAGTGGGGGTAACTGTAAAATTGGACAGTGGCGGCGTTCCCGTACGTATGCCATTGACCAGTTGTGCAGATTCTGTACAGCCACCAATGGTGGTAATGGTAACCTTGATAGTATAATTACTGGCCAGGGTATAGGTGTGAGCGGGTCCTGTGGGCGTGGTGGTGGTAGCTGTAAAGCCATCGCCATATTCCCAGAAGTAAGAGGCTACCCCATCAATAGCTACGGCATTGGCAGTTGGTGCAAATGTAAAGGGAATGCAATCACCGGCTGGTGCGTTGACAAACGCAACCGTTGGCTTAATGATGCGCACATAAGATGGCAGGGTAAGCGTGTTGGTACAGCCCAGCCGCGTTGTGATCGTCAGTGTTACATTGAACTGGCCTTCTGTCAGGTAGGTATGTGACGGGTGTTGTTGGGTAGAAGTATTACCATCACCGAAGTCCCATTGCCAGCCTACAGCATTGGGCGATCCATCCTGGAAATTGACGGTTAAAGGAGCTTTACACGCAGTGGTTACAGGTGCTGAAAATGCCACCAGGGGCTTGTCCAACACCACCAGCGGTTTTGAAAAGGAGTCCAGGCAATTGGTATAGGTATTCTTTAGCTTAACGGTGTAGACACCGGGCGTGTTGTAAGTACTTGCATCATTCAGGTTGGTTGACTGCTGCCCGTTGCCAAAGTCCCAGAGGGTACTCAGCGGGGTGGTGGTCGAGGCATTCTGGAAATTGACCGTGCTATTGAGGCACACCGTATCCGGACTGGTAAAGGAAGTGCCGGTGCCGGAAACATCCACTGCGTGTTGAACACTGCCGGTGCAGCCGTATTCGCTGGTTACATTCAGGCTTACATTATAAGTGCCCGTAGCGCCATAGGTAGCTGTTGGACTTTCCTGGGTAGAGCCGGTACTGTTGTCAAAATTCCATTGGTAGGTAAGGTTGCCCGGTCCGCTGGACAGATTTGTAAAATTAACACCAAAAGGAGCCCGGCAGGTGGCAGGCGTACTAAAGCTAAAGTCTGGTACAATACCCGGCACTATCCGGATATACCGGGCAATGGCAGCAAAGCCCTGGCAGCCTGTACTGCTTACCACTTTTAATGATACCTGGTAATAACCCGGTGTTGTATACTGATGGGAAGGATTAGTGGCGGTGGAAGTGCTGCCATCACCAAAATCCCATTCTCTGGATACAATTGTGCCGGCTACCGGGTTGGTAGCGTCCGTAAATTGTATAGTAGACGGGGCACAACCTGTGGTGAAGTTGGCTGTAAAGCCCGCGATGGGCGAAGGATTGATCGTAATATAATTGGTCTTGGTAATACCATTGGTGCCATCAGCATTACGCACGATCAGGGTAACTGTATAAACACCCGGATTGACAAATGTGATGGTTGGGTTTTGCAGGTTGGATAGCGTGCCTCCGCCAAAATCCCAATTCCAGAAAGTGGGATTACCGGTTGATTGATCTGTGAATGTAATAGCCAGGGGCGAACAGCCGGAGACACGGTTGGCGCTGAAATTGGCTACCGGCGCTTGTGCCTGCGCCCATTGAATGACCGAATGCAATAACAGTATTAATAGCAGCTTTCTTGCCAAGTTGCAATGTTTGGTGGTTTACAGAGACTATTTTTTCAATAGGGTACGTCTTGTAAACAATAATAATACCATCTTAACGAATTAGCGCCACATTACCTTTATAATTGAGTACTACATTGTTCTCACAAATTACATCTATGGTGTACACATACACATCCTGGGGAGCTGGCTGACCTTTGTGCAATCCATTCCATCCTTTGGATATGTCATTGGGTTGTATGTTCACCTGATTATACACCAGATCGCCCCAACGGTTGAATATTTTTAGCGACTGGATACTATAAACTCCTTTACCTCTGGCATAGAATACGTCATTATTGCCATCTCCGTTGGGCGAAAAAGTATTTGGAACAAACACATTGGCATTGTTGCAGAAAACAAAGACGGTTATATTATCCCGGCTGGTACAGCCACCGCCATTTACCGTTTCCAGCGTGTAGGTAGTGGTTTGTTTGGGCGCAGCCACCGGCGTTGCACAGGTTACACAGCTCAGACCTGCCGAAGGGCGCCATTTCAATGTCGTCACGTCTTTTGAAATTACCGGGCTTAAAGTCACCGAGTTACCTACCGGTACCGTTTTGTCTTCCCCCGCCTCTATCTCAGGATAAGGATATACCACCACCGGAACATAGCCCGTATCGGCAAAACAACTGAGTTCATCTTTTCCGATTACCTGGTAAGTAGTGGTAAACTCGGGTCTTACATCCAGGCTGCTGCGGGTTTGCTCTCCGCTTAATATGCCTGGGCTCCAGTAATAATCGTCAGCACCGGTAGCCCAAAGCCGGATGGTTTCTCCTTTACACAGCGTATCGCCCTTACCTACCTGTATAGTTAACGGTTGTTTTACGTCTATATGTATAGAATCGGTGGCCGAACAGCCAAAATTATTCTTTCCTGTCACAGTATACGTAATATCCTCCAAAGGTGATGCCAGGGGGGTGGCACAATTGGAACAGGATAAAGCGGTGACCGGAAACCAGTTGTATTGAACGGCCCCACTGCCCGTGAGTGTCACGGAACCGTTGCGGCAAATGCCTTTGTCATCCCCTGCATTAATGGCTGGCAAGGGCCAGGCATTCACGGTTCTCGTCACGGTATCCGTACATCCCGATGAATTGGTGACAATCAGCCGGGCATTATAAGCCCCTGCATCTGTGTACGTAACGGCAGGCGGATTTTGATCTTGCGCGGTAGCCCCATTGCCAAAATCCCATTGCCAGCGAAGGCTGCTGGTGTCGGGCCGCAACAGGCTTCCTTTGAATTGCAGAAGGGCAGGGATACAAGCGCCCGGATCGCTGTGAATAGCTGCCAGCGGGCTTTGGATGACCTTCAATGGCAGCAGCATCTTTGCGGTATCTACGCAGCCCGTTTGGGTGGTCACTACCAGACGGGGTATAAACAGTCCCGGTTGCTTATAAACATAGACCGGGTTCTTTTCAGCCGAGGTTTGCCCATCGCCAAACAACCACTGATACCGCGTGATCAGGTCATTGGAAACAGTGGTATTGCTAAACCTCACCAGCCCCGAATCACACATCAGTTCTTTATCGCCCGTGAAGCTGGCATTCACACCATACATGCGGATGGTATCTTTTCCCAGAATGGGCACGCGGCAACCTTGCCCATCTATCAATATCAGTTTGGGGAGATATTCGCCCATTGTAGTATAAGTATGGGTAATGGCACTATTGCTGTTCTCATCAACACCTCCATCATTATAATCCCACACAAAACGAACGCTTTGATTGGTCTGGGCCGTAAACCGGACAGCAGTAGGCACACATCCTTTGAATTTATCATAGGTAAAACTGCCCTGCGGACCTTTTACTGTAATAATCTTTACGAAGGTATCGATACAACCGCCCGGGCTGGTAATGGTAATCTTAGCCCGGTAAATGCCAGGATAAGTATAAAAATGAGAGGGATTTTCCAGTGTCGATTTATTCCCATCTCCAAAATCCCAATTGATCTGGTTGTAATGCAAAGACTGGTTCGTGAAGTTTACCAGCAATGGGGGACAAGTGGCAAAGGAATCGCTCATACTGAAACGGGCCCTTGGATCCCTGATGTGGATGTATAATTGCCTGGTAACGGAATCTGCACAACCAAAGCGATCATTGGCTACCAGCTTCACTGTGTAATCGCCTTCCTGTGTATAGACATGGGCGGGCTGCACGGCACCTGTGCTTTGTCCGTCTCCAAAATACCAGGTATATACCGGATTGTTGCCGATGGTTTGGTTCACAAACCGGACGGGCTTGCCGGTACAGGACAAAGAATCCGGCGATTCAAACTTTGCTGCAGGCCTTGAAATGGTAACTGCATGTTGCCGGGTGCGGGTATCTGAACAGCCCAGGTTATCAACCACCGTCAATTGAACCGGAAATATACCGGTTTGCGTATAGGTGTGCTGAAAGGGCGCGCCTGTCAATGTTTCAGTAATGCCATCTCCGTAATTCCATTTCCATTGCTGGATGGGATGCAGACCATCTGATTGTGAGGAGTCGGAAAACAAGATCGTGTTATTGGTGCACACTTCCGGATTAATGGCTATAAAATCAGCAGAAGGTCCGTTTACACGGATATACAGGGGTCTGGTCAGTGAATCTTTGCAGCCATAGATATCGGTGATAATTAACCGTATGTTGTATTGACCGGCAACCGGAAAGGCAAATTGAATCGCTTTGCCGGTAGGAGTGCCATAAGTAGTATTGCCTTTTGAAATCGTCCAGGCATAGCTGGCGATATTTTGTGCCTGGCTATTGATGGCTGTCAGAATGATGGGTACATTTTTACAAACAACCGTGTCGCTGGCTGAGAAGTCTGCTTTCTCAGATACTACCAATACCTGTGAGACCATCTGGTGCTCGCAGGTATCATTTTTTACCACGAGGCTCACCATATAGCTGCCCGGGCTGGCATAGGTATGAAGCGGGCTGCGCTCGGTAGACCGGTTGCCATCTCCAAAATTCCAGAACCAGGCAGTAGCGCCGATTGACTTGTCATTGAACTGGCGGGCAAGTTTTGTAGGGCAGTTTACCGGGCTGATGGTAAACTTCGCTACCGGCGGTCTGATATATACTAAGTTGGGCCTGGTGAGAGAGTCTTTACAACCATTGCTCCATACCACCAGCTTGATGTTGAAACGACCGGTATCAAGGTATGACTGGGCAGGATTTTGTTCGGGGGAAGTATTACCATCACCAAAGTACCAAAGCCATTTGTCGGCTTTGCCGCCCGTGCTAAGATCCTTGAACAAGATCAACTGGTTGGCACAGGATACACGTGGAGAAGCATCAAAATTGACAATAGGTTTGGTGCCTACGCGGATAGCGCCTGTTGCGGAAACAGAATCCGTACAACCTCCGGCAGTAGTATACACCAGGGTAACCGTATAGGTGCCCGGCTGTGTATAGGTATGAGGGGGATTTTTTCCGGTAGCCGTCGTACCATCTCCAAAATGCCATTCAAATCCGGTAAGCTCGTCCACTGTGTTGATGGTGAGATTTGGTTGCCAGGCAAAAGGCACACAGCCTTCATGGGGTATATTGCCTATGGTAACCTGCGGCGTTTTGATCTGGATGTATTTACTTTTTACCAGTGTATCAGTACACCCTGCTGCATTGGTGGTAATAAGGGTTACATCATATTCTCCTTTGGCCTGCCAGGTGTGAGAAACGATTTTGCCTGTATCCCGGCCGCCATCGCCAAACAACCATTGGTAGCTGACAGCGCCTGCCGACTGGCTGGTTAGCTGTGCTGTAAAGGGAGCGCCGCAGGCGGTACTGTCATTGGCTGTAAACGTGGCTGGTGATTTGGCTATCACGCGGATGGTTTGCGTTACCGAATCTTTGCAGGCTCCAAAGTCACTGACCAGTTTAATACTATAATTACCTGGCTGTGCGTAGCTTTTAACTGGATTGAGTTCGGAAGAATAAGTGCCATCACCAAAACTCCAGTAAGCGCCCACGGGAGCTGGTGTAGTATTGTTGATCAGGGCAAAAGGCTGCTTGTTACAAATAAGGGCCGGTACGGTGAAGCCTGCTTTGACCGTACCAATATTGATGATATTGGTTTTGATGATGGAATCAACACAGCCCGTATTGTTACGCACCCTCAACTGCACCGAATAAGTGCCGGTAGCCGTATAAGTATGCACCGGGTTGGTTTGCAGGGAAGTATTGCCATCCCCGAAATCCCATTCAAAGCTCAGGGTGCCCGTGCCGGTGCTCTTATTGGTGAAGTGTACAGCCGTTGGCGGCTTACAACTATTGGGCACGGTAAAACCAAAGTCGGCCTTCACTCCATTATTCAATTGGATATACTTTGTGCGGCTAATGGTTTGTGTGCAGCCAAAACTGTTGCGGATGCGCAGGGAAACACTGTAGTTGCCTGCTGCAATATAACGGTGTTCAGGATTTGCCTCGGTAGAAAGCGTACCATCTCCAAAATCCCATTCCCGCGATTCAATGGTACCGTCGCCGGGTGTGCTTAGATCGGTAAACTGAACATTCAGGGGAAAACAACCTGTGGTGTCGGAAGCGGCAAAATTAACGACAGGGTTGCCATAAACTGTTATATAGTTCACTTTTACGACAGAGTCGGCCTGGGCGCCATTGCGCACCACCAGTTTGATGGTATAAGTGCCGGGATTGAAATAGGTAGCTGCCGGATGCTGCAGAAAGGAAATCGTACCGTTGCCAAGGTCCCAGCGCCAGCTACCGGGATTGCCAGTTGATTCATCGGTAAATTTAACAACGAGGGGAGCACAGCCCGCAGCGGGGGTGGCAGAAAAGCCAGCTTTTAACTGTGCGCTGAGGTAAGCACTGCATAGCAGGCTCAGGCAGCTAGTTAATATGGCACGGCTTATGAGGCCATGAGTCCTCATAGAATATTGGGGATTTTAAGTATGTGAATGTGGTTGGGTAAAGCTGTAAGTAATTTACAACTTTACTTATTCAAATAAATGGATTAAAATAATATGAACAGAGGCTGGGAAGCTAATAGTTGAAGTAAATATGTAATATTTGTCCTATTACATAAGTAGAAACTACTATTTAATAGTGATTATTAGTGGCAAAGAATTGAATACGTGTACTATTGACATAAATCAACAGCGTATTGCACTAAGTAGTGCTACCGATGGCATTAAAATGTTATTCTTAAAAATTAATCCTACAAGTCACGGATTTTTGCGCAGTCGCAGGTAATTGGTACCGGTGGCGGTAGTCATTTCTGCTTTTACAAATTCCTTTGAACTGTCTTTGAGCTTCCATCGGCCATTCAGCTTTTTGACCGGATCAGGCGCTGTTGGGAACTGGGAGGTAATAGATATATCTGAAATGTTTTCTTCCCAGGTACCACTGAATACATCCGTGCCCAGTGTACCCGTTACGGTACGGTCTTCATGAAAGCGAAACACATAATTAAGGAAGTCGCTGGTTACATTGGTGCTGTCTTGAATGTATTGCTCTACATACCAGTCGCCATTGGTGATGATGTCCATAGCGATCTTCTCCTTTTGCTTGTCAATAAACTTTTGACAGGAGGTAGCGGTTACCAGGCATAGACAGATAAGCACTAAGGGTACTGGTGTTTTCATAGTCGGATATTAAAGGGGCTAGTGGTAAGTAGTCAGTGGCTGGTGGACCGGTTTGCTGAAATTCCAGCCCTGCCCGCTACTCGCCATTTACCACTTGATACCCTAAAATTTGTAAATATCCTTGTATTTGTCAAGCAGATACCGTAAAAAGTGCTGAATATTGAGTACTTCCCCGCTTAATTGGGCACTCAGCTCTTCACTGGTGTACAGGCGGCCATATTGATGTACACCTGTGCGCAACCATTGTAATAATGCGGCAGTGTCGCCCTTTTGCACCTGTTTATCAAGGTCCTGGATAGATTGGGTAGCTTTTTCATAAAACTGGGCGGCATAAAAACTGCCCAGGCTATAGGTGGGAAAATAGCCAAAACTGCCATGGCTCCAATGTACATCCTGCAGGCATCCCCGCTTGTCATCGGGCACTTTCACGCCCAGGTACTGTTGGTAATGCTCATTCCACCAGGCGGGGATATCATTTGTTGCCAGGGTGTTTCCCAGTAATTGTTTTTCCAGTTCATACCTGATCATCACATGGAAATGGTAGGTTACCTCATCTGCTTCCGTGCGGATCAGCGAGGGCGCCACCTGGTTAATGCCGTGATAAAAGGTTTCTACCGTTACGTCCTTTAATTGTTCCGGAAAATATTGCTGCAGTACCGGGAAGTAATGTTCGCAGAAAGCCCTGCTACGGCCTACATGGTTTTCCCATAACCTGGATTGTGATTCGTGGATGGTTAAAGAAGCTGCTTCTCCCAGCGGAAGACCGTAGGCTTCATCCGGTAATCCTTGCTCATACAGGGCATGACCGGTTTCATGAATACAGCTCCATACCATATTCCCCAGGTCATTTTCATCAATACGTGTAGTGACCCGCACATCCCGGCTGTTGAAGTTAATGGTAAAGGGATGTTCTGATACATCCTGCCTGCCAGCTTCCAGGTCGTAGCCCAGGTCTTTCAATACCTGCATGCCAAAAGCCCACTGCTGCGCCTTGGGATAATGGCGGTGCAGGAACTCATTGCTTACCTGCGGGCGCGACTGTATTTTGTTTAATATATCTTTTAGTGGCTGCCTGATGGTATTGAAAACACCATCCAGCAATTGTACCGTGGAGCCTTTATCATAGTCATTCAATAAAGCATCATAAGGATGGTGCTCATAGCCCAGCAACTGCGCTTCCTGCTTTTTTAAAGTAACCAGCTTAGCCAGGTCACCGGCAAACACACCAAAGTCATTGGCCTTTCTTGCCTCCAGCCAGCTGTGAAAGCTTTTATTGACGGTTTCTGTCAGCTCCCGTACAAAAGCCGGACTGAATTTCTTTTGTTTCGAATAATCCTCCCAGGTAAGCGATACGTTTTTCTTTTCTGGTAACGACAGGTCATCACGTCCGCTCAATTCCTGCAACAAGCCTCCCAATGTATCATCGGTGAAATATTGATGGGCTATTTCCGAGAGGGTGGCTATCTGCTGGCCGCGTATAGCAGCTCCCTTGGGAGGAAGATAAGTTTCCTGGTCCCATTGCAATAAAGCGGAGGAATACCGGATGTCCGCTATCTTGCGCATCGTACTGGTATATTGCTGGTATAGTTTGTCGGATGGAGTTTTCGTCATATGTGATTTATTTGCCGCCGCTAAAATCCGAAAATGTTATGTGAAGGACAAATGTTAGGGCCTTTTAACAATTCGTAGACAAAAAATTATGAATTTTAAGGCAATAAAGCCATTAATTTGTTAACAAGAAACTTGTACATGAAATACGCATCCATTTTATTTACCCTATGCATGGTCTTTTTTGTTCCCCGGCTTGCGCACGCACAGCAAATAGATTCCATGATCAATGTCTATGGTGAGCGCTACCCCCAGGAGAAAGTGCATATCCATTTTGATAAGGCATTGTACAACCCGGGGGAGACCATCTGGTTCAAAGCCTACCTGTTCTCCGGCCTGCTGCCTTCACCCATCAGCAAAAACTTTTATACTGAATTGATCGATCCGGCTACTGGTAAAGTGCTGCAAAGAAAACTGACGCCTATATTTGAAGCGTCTACTGCGGGTTTTTTCGAACTGCCCCTCACTATGACGAATACCTCGGTTATTTTCAGGGCCTATACTACCTGGATGCTGAATTTCGATACCGCCTTTGTATACAGTAAGAATATCCGCATCGTCAATAAGAATACGGTGGCCGATAAAAAGCCGGCTGATAATAAAACAGTCCTGAAGTTCTTCCCTGAAGGGGGCGATATGGTGGCCGACCTGTCCAATCCCATTGCCTTTAAAGCAGTTGATAGCTACGGTTTTCCGGTTGACGTAAAAGGCGTGGTAAAAGATGCCAAAGGCAAGCAGGTGGCTGCTTTTAACAGCGTACATGATGGCATGGGTAAGTTTGACCTGGAGCCACTGGCCAATACTACTTATTATGCCGAATGGCAGGATGGCAAGGGGAAATCCTATAAAACAGACCTTCCCGCTGCCAGGCCCAATGGCGCTTTGCTTCAATTGATAGGAAATGAAAAACTGCAATCATTCATCATCAAGCGTTCTTCCAATGCTACGCCTGAGTTGCAGAAACTCTACCTGGTGGGTAATATGTACCAGCAGGTGGTGTATAAAGCAACCATCAATCTTTCCACCAATTTCATGACCAGCGGTACCATTCCGCTTACGGAACTGCCCAGTGGTATTCTTGAAATGACCTTGTTCAACAGCAAATGGGAGCCATTGGCCGAGCGAATTGTATTTATCAATAAGGAGGATTATGTGTTTGATGCCGCCATCAATGTGGGCGCTAAGAACGTCAATAAGCGGGGTAAAAACGTGATCACGGTAGAAGTGCCTGATACCCTCAGGTCCAACCTGTCTGTGTCTATTACCGATGCCGCCATGGCCGACAAAGGAGAAGACAATATTATTTCCCGCCTGATGCTGACCGGCGATATAAAAGGAACTGTCAATGAGCCTTCTTACTATTTCAATGTGGTGGATGATTCCACCCGTTATTACCTGGACCTGGTGATGATGACCAATGGCTGGCGTCGTTTTAAATGGCAGGATCTTGCTGCCGGTAAATTGCCCACCATCAAATATCCCCGTGATAATTACCTGGCTTTGCAAGGTGAAGTGATGGGAGTACCCCCCAGCCAGATACCGGCCGGTAGCAGCATCAATGCTTTTGTAGAAGGCAAAGACTCTTCCCGCCAGTTCTTTTCCCTGCCACTGGATGGTCGTGGGCAGTTTAAGGAAGGAGGGTTGATATTCTTCGACACCGTACGCGTGTATTACCAGTTTAATAAAGATAAGCGGCTAACCGAACGGGCCGTAGTAAACTTCAACAATGGTACCTGGAAAGGTGTGAGTACCCTGCCGTTGGATTCGGCCTGGCGTATACCGGTGCCACTGGATACCAGCGCTCTCAACCGGAGCCGTTTCATCGCAGCTGAAGCCGACCGGATACGACCCGAACTAGCCAGGCAGATAAAGACGCTGGAGGCGGTGACGGTAAAAGCCAAAGTGCGTTCCACGAAAGATCTCATGGATGATAAATACGCCCGTGGTCTGTTTGCGGGTGGCGACGCGGTTTCCTTCGATATGGTCAATGATCCTTTTGCCCAATCGGCCCAGAATATCTTCCAGTACCTGCAGGGCCGCGTTGCGGGATTACAGATCAATATGAACGGCCCCAACGGGCCTACCGTTTCATGGCGTCAATCCAATACCTCTTTATTCCTGGATGAAATGCCCGTGGATGCCAATATGATTCAGAATATACCGGTTACAGATATCGCTTATGTAAAAGCGTTCCGTCCGCCATTCTTTGGTGCTTCGGGTGGTGGTTCCGGTGGTGCTATCGCCATCTATACCAGAAAGGGTAATGATGCTGTCAAGAACAATGCCTCTATTCCCGGTGGTATGGAAAAGAACCTTCTGGCAGGTTATGCTTCTTTAAAAGAGTTTTATCAGCCTGATTATACAAAAGAATCAGCCTTGCACGATGTGCCGGATGTACGTACTACCCTTTACTGGTCGCCCTACCTGCTCACGGATAAAGCAAACCGCAGGGCTACCATACAGTTTTATAACAACGACGTTACCAAACGCATTAAGATCATCATAGAAGGCATGAATGAAGAAGGCAGGCTTACAAGAGTAGAGAAGTTGATTGAAGAATAGCTGTTGCCTGTTACATGGATTTGATCCGCTATCGCTCATCCCGGTAGCGGATTTTTTTATTGCTTCAACACGGTGATGATGCGGCTGGGAGGAGTGACTGGCTTTCCTTCCCGGATGCTGTCCTGCCGGCTACTGTCTTTCCGGATCATGTTCTGTGCAGAGTCCGGAGATGGGGGTAATTTATTGCTATACGTAAGTATAAAAGAATGGTACATTTTCATCATCGGGCCGCTCAGCCGGAGCTGGTCGTGCAAGGGATCATTGATGATGCCATTTACCCGCAGGGAGTCCTTCAGTTTGTTCACTGCAAAGCTGATCTGGTACGAAACATCCTGGTTGGGTTTATTGACCTCTACATCATAAAACCAGGTATGGTCGTAATCGAGGTAGAAGGTAACGGACTTGTAATTTTTATCAAAGGAGGCGGCGATGGTATCTAATGCTATCTCTTTGAGGGGTATAGAGTCCTGCTGAAACCAGGCACTGTCGCGGTAGGTAATATCGGTAGGGTCGTAAGCTGCGAAGATACGCAGTTTGCTGCGGATCGAATCGGGCGTGTTGTGCAAAGCAATCGTATCGAAGGGAGCGGCCACCTTTGGACGGGTAGCTACGTAATACATGGCTGCTCCGGCCAATACCATTATCAACAAAATCAGCCAGGTAGTGCGCATCTTGTCTGTTTTTATAGTTGGGTGCTACAAATCTATACAATTTATGTGCCTGCCTCTTTTAAACCTCCCGGGTTTAATTTATCCATGCTGTGGTTAGGTTACTAAAGCAGCATATATCAACTTTATAGTCCCAATAATATTCTTCACTTAAACACAAGTTTTTATGAAAAGCAATCAGTTTTCTCCTATGACAGAAAAAGAAATGATGGAAGTGAATGGTGGCGGTTTGGTAGACACACTGACCGGTCTGCTGGGCGGTCTTCCACTGGTAGGCCCATTGCTTACCCCAATCCTGAACACAGTTAAAAGCCTGCTGGCTTCACTGGGACTTAATCTGCCTGTATAAGGATGTCGGGAATATATAGTCAGAAAAAGGCCGGATCGCACACCGGCCTTTTTTCATATCCCCTGGTTATGTTTTGGATACGCATTGTGCGTCAATATAGTAGGAGCCCTATCATGCGATGGGCCATGAATAATTGTGCATATCTTTTTTGATACAGGTATGCATTCCTGGTAGCTGATAATAACAACTTCTCACTTAATCACTTCATTTAGTTGCTGCTTCTTCTGTGAAGTTCCATTTAGCTTACAACCTATAGCTATAATTTAACCACACTGTGGTTAGGTAAAAAGGTGGATAAAAAGCAATTTTAACACATCAATACATTCCTTCATTTTTAAAATCTTTTTATGAGAAACTTTGATCAATTCGAAGCATTATCTGAAACAGAAGTAGCAGCCATCAACGGTGGTGGTTTGCTGGATGGTCTTACAGCTCTCCTTTCTGGTGCTGGTAGTGCACTTGCAGGCGTAGGTGGTGTATCTGCCGGCGCAGGTAATGCCCTTACATCAGTTGGTGCAGGTGCAGGTGCTGCGCTTGGTGTGATCGGTGTTGGTTTAGGTACTTTCCTCGCTAACCTGAAGTTACCTACTTTGCCTGGTATTTAATAAGGCATTAACCACACTCAATCCAGGAGGACGTCGTATTCCCGCACATCAGTTATACTGCAGGCGATACGCCTGGTTAAGTACTGATGAAATAAAACGTATTCACTTGGACGGTGACGGCAGACAGAATTGTGAAATCTTTTCTGGAGCCCTGAAGGTCGGTTTTATACCGGCCTTTTTTGTGCCCGCTCTTCCAATACAACCTGTGCGTATAATTTACTCATACCGTGGTTAGGTAAATAAGAGTGTATAGACCAACTTTATTAGCTAAAACATTCCTTCACTTTTAAAATACATTGTATGAACAACTTTGATCAATTCGAAGCTCTGACTGAAACAGAAGTTAATGCCATCAATGGCGGCGGTTTGTTGGACTTCCTGGCGCCAGGAGTCATATTGAACGATCCACTCGGTATCTTGAGTAAAATCGTTGATCCGCTACTTACTGGCGCGGGAGCCAATCCACTTGCCAGCAACTTAGGTGGCCTGGTAAACAGCCTGCTAGGCGCCCTCCTCCCACTGCCTGGCTCAATAATACCTGGATAGGTTAATCATCCCGGGCTTATATAATAAGCGGGCATAAATAAACTTCCCAGCCAAAACATCCTTTCAGTAATAAGACATTTTATGAATAATTTGGATCAATTCGAAGTATTATCTGAAACCGAAGCAACAAACATCAATGGCGGCGGCCTCCTGGATCTTCTTTATCCTCATATCATAATAACCGATCCACTCGGTCTCGTAGGCACCGTAATCGATCCGATTGTCACTGGCGCAACAAACGCAGCACAAAGTATTGTTAACGGATTAACCAGTGCATTAAACAGTCTGCTCGGCAGCCTGTTACCTCGCTAATTGGCAACTCTCCACTATGAATAGAGGTGACACCTTTCGCTTGCCGTACAAACGAAAGGTGTCCCTCTACTTAGCCTGTTGCTTCATGGCGCACAGCGCTTCAAATTGGTCTTAATAGCTGCTTCTTCGCCATGTCTCTTTGGGCTTGGGTGTTTGTACCATATCCAGTAATTCAGAAGGTTTTATCTGTAGTATTTGGCATACTTCATAATAGCGGTCGAGCGTAATGGGTGTTTTGCCATTCTCCAGCCGGCTGTAGGCGTTTTGAGATATGTGCAGCATCAACGCCATGTACTCCTGCGAATACTCCCTGTTTCGCCGTAGTATCCTGATCTTGGTGGCGATCAATTCAGTAGGTGATATGGTTTGCGGTAACATAATTTCAGTAGGTTTTTGGATTGGCCCTTTTTGTCGTTTCCGGTGGCCTTTGTTTTTCATGTAAGAATATATTTGGATCTGCTTCGTCCATAAGCAAGCCTCATAGATCATGGAGCTTCAGCCTTTATACGGTGATCACGCCCTGATGTTGCTCCCACAACTGCGCATACATGGCCTTATTGGCCAGCAATTCTTCATGCGAACCTTCCTCGTGCAACTGTCCATTCTTCAATACTACAATTTTGTCGGCCTTAATGATCGTACTCAACCGGTGCGCAATGATAATAATCGTCTTACCTGCCTTCCGCCATCGTTGCATCGTACTTTGTACCAATTGGTCTGCAATGGGATCAAGGGAAGAAGTAGCTTCATCCATGATCAATATATCGGGTTGCCGGTATAAGGCACGGGCTATGGCCAGCCTTTGCCGCTGTCCGCCCGAAAGCGTAGCCCCATGTTCACCCAGCCAGGTATTAAACCCTGCCGGCAATTGTTCTACAAATTCAATGATCCCCAGTTCCGTGGAAATATTGAGTATGCGCTGCATATCCGGTTCAAAATCACCCACGGCAATATTTTCCAGCACTGTACCGGCAAACAGGTCTACCTGTTGCGGCACCACGCTCACGCGCTGGCGCAGGCTTTCCATATCCAGGTATTTGATGTCTTTACCACCAATACTGATATGACCATTCCTTACGGGGTAAATATTTTGCAGTAAAGACATTAAGGTCGATTTGCCACTGCCGCTTTCTCCCACAATGGCCGTAATACAACCTGCTGGTATGTTAAGACTGAATTGGCGGAATACTTCTACACGGGTGCCATAACGAAAGCCTACTTCATGAAACACAATATCGCCCGTGGCGCCCGGCGCCAGCTTCATCTTATGCGTACTGTCTTCCTGCTCCAGGTCCATGATCTCAAACAGCCGGTCGGCGGCTATCAGTGCATCCTGCATACTTTTATTGGCGCCAATGATACTCATGGCAGGGCCTGTGAAATAACCGATCAGGGCATAGAAGGAGAGGAGTTCGCCGGCACTCAGGCTACGGTTTACCACCATATAAGCGCCCGTCCACAATAGCGCTACTACCAGCAGGCTGGTTACGAAGCTGGCCAGGCTGCCTGCATAAATATTGAAAATGCTGGTCTTGTAGATCGTTTGCAGTAACCGGATGAACTTCGATTCTGTTTTCATATTGGCATGTTCTTCCAGTCCAAATCTTTTGACAGTATTGATAGTATTCAGCGATTCCACCAACTGACTGCCCAACTCTGCATTGTTCTCCATCAGGGTGCGTTGCCATTTCTTGTTGAACCGGTTACTTACCCAATATAATAAAACGTATACCGGAATGATCGTGAGCACCAGCAAGGCCAGTTTCCATTGATAGACAAACATGACCAGGAAGGAAAATGCTACAATAAAAACATTCACCACCAGGCCGGTGGCAGTTTCATTGATGAACGATCTTATTTTCACCGCATCCGTAATGCGCGAAGTGATCTCACCCACCCGCATGGTATCGAAGAACTGCTGGGGCAATTTCAACAGGTGCTTATAATAACCCAATATCAACCGGGCATCTATTTGCTGACCGGTCTTCAGTGCAAACACACTTTTGAAACCGCCGATGAATAATTGCAATAAGAGAATAAGCAGCATGGCTACACCCATCATATTCAGTAGTCGGGTATTGCCGCCGATCAATACGTGGTCTACAATATTTTGTACATAGAGAGAGGTGGCCAGGCCAAGGATGGTATAAACAGCGGCACCGAAAATGATCTGCATGGTCACTTCTTTGTGCGGCCGCAACAGGAGCCAGAAGCGCCGGAGATGTGATACCTTTTCATTGCCTGTTTTGAATGTTTCGGCCGGCATCAGCAAAATGATCACACCTGTCCAGATCGCTTTAAAAGCATCGTGTGTATGTTGGTGTATTTCTCCGTCAAAGGGGTCCATTACCTGGATAAATTCTTTGGTCACTTTGTAGATCACTACATAGTGGCTCAGGCGTTGTTTGATCACTACATGGGCAATGGCTGGTACAGGCATATTGAACAGGGCTTCAAAACTGCCTTTGACCCCTTTGGCTTCAAAACCTATTTTTTGTGCTGCTTCAATAAGCCCCAGTACATTGGTGCCCTTGGTATCGGTGCCGGCGAATTGCCGGATGGCGGCAATCGGAAGTTGCAGGTTGTAATAAGCAGCCACTGATTGCAGACAGGCCGCGCCGCAATCTGTAATATCATGTTGCTTTACTTTGATGTTTTTTTTCATAGTATTGGTACCAGTGCCGGTTAAGGTAAAGAGAGGTGGTTATTGAGCCGTACTGCCTTTTGAATGAGGATTGAGCCAGCTATCGGCCCTTTCATACAATAATTGCAACAATCCCCGGCGGGCCAGGATAAACCGGCACTGCATCGTCATCCCTTTTTTTAGGTATCCTTTAACGCCATTGGATAGTTGCAGGTAATTTTTATCGAGCACACATTTTACTTTAAAGACCGGGGCGTTATTGATCAACGTAAAATCGTTGTCTACGGATTGCACTTTGCCGGGCAGGATGCCCCAGGAGTTGTAATTAAAAGCATCTACCTGGCATTTAACGGCCATACCTGCATAGATATAGCCGATATCCTGTGGTGATACATATACTTCGGCCACCATGCCCGAATCGGGTGATATAAAACCGATCAGCTCACCATTCTGCACACTGCCGCCTGCATAGCGGCCGCTGAACTGTTGTACCGTACCAGCTACCGGTGCTCTGATCTCCAGCAGGTCCTTCTCTTTTTCCAGTTGTTTTTTTCCGGCCTGCAATTGTCGTTTTTCCAGGCGGAGTTTTTCCAGCTCCTGTTGCCATTGGCTGTTTTGCGCTGCTATGGCCGCCTGGTAGATAGCCCTGGACTGCTCATAAGCGTATTTTTTTTCGATGAATTCTTTTTTGGCAATGATCTTATCCTCGTACAGTTTGCTGTACATCTGGTAATCCGACTTCAGCTTATCCAGTACAGAGCGTTTCTCGGCGAGGTTGGCCTGGAAGCCAAGGTATTGCTGCTTATAAAGGTTGGAATAAAGACTGGCAGCACCGGCGCCTTTGGCCAATAAGGCCAGGTCGTGCATATGTGTTTCCCGTTGCGACAGTTCAAAACCCGTCTGGTCCAGCTTGTCATTGGTCACTTCCTGCTGAAGGCCCAGCAGGAGCTGTCCTTCTTTTACATGTTCTCCTTCCTTTACGTATACCGTAGCGATATTGGCGCTGGTGAGGCTGCGCAATTCTGATTTTTCGGTAAGGGGTCTTATAATACCGGGCACATTGACCGAAATATCTACTTTAATAAAAATAGCGGCAATGAGCGCCACTACTACGGCGCCTGTCACGAGGGTATAGATGATCTGGCTCTTAGGCTGTACTTTGGGCAGCCACGAATAGGCAGAATCCTGCATCATTTCCGCCGGGAAGATCCTGGGCATGAAGTCACATTTTCGTTACAAAAACAAATTCCAAACAGGTCAATAAAGGAGTATCACACAGGTATAAAACTAAAAAGGAGTGAGGCTGTAGTTCTGATCTTGGTTGGGAAGCATTAACGTATACGAATCCCTGTTTAACCCGGATTGCATATTAATCAAAAATAACATAACAGGACGATATGGCCTTATCTTAAACCTTATATGCATATTTTAACCGTGTATGTTTTAAATTAGCCGTTGATCGTCTATTTTAAAACTGCAGCTGCTAGTTTAGAACCTCCATGCATATCCTTCCAAATGGCTGTAGGTCGGTTTCCTGCCCTGTAAGGTGCCTGAGGCAGCTCCTTGCTGCGGAAGGGTAGGAACAGTTATTGATCATCAATAGGTTACCATAGGATACAGCATATATAGAGCGTATATGCAGCACTAACACAGCATAGGTAGAGCACCCCTATATAGAGATGCTCTATCTATGCTGTGTCTAAGCTTATTTATTACTGTTTCTTTGTTAAGAAGGTAGGTCAGCTTAAGGATAGTTATCTGCAGTATGGCCGTAAATCTGTCCTGATCGAAAGCTTATCCCAATGTTTATCTTTGGGCATTCATAGTAAACGATCTTATCATGCACATAGCTGCCATTATAGCCCACCTCGAATCCATAGCGCCTCCTTCCTTGCAGGAAAGCTATGACAATGCCGGCCTGCTTACAGGCGATGCCGCCTGGGAATGTACCGGGGTACTTTGTACCCTCGATACCACGGAATCCGTGATCCTGGAAGCGGTAGCCCGGAAATGTAATATGGTGGTAGCCCACCATCCCATCATATTTGGCGGATTGAAAAAGATCAATGGGAAAAACTATGTGGAGAAAGCTGTTATAGCCGCCATTAAGCACGATATAGCCATTTACGCCATTCATACCAACCTCGACCACGCACTGGCCGGGGTAAACGGGAAAATGGCCGATAAACTGGGCCTGGTAAAAAGGTCCATCCTGGCGCCCAAAGCCGCCACCCTGAAAAAACTGTACACCTTTGTACCGCTGGCTCAGGCCGAACAGGTGCGGGCAGCCCTCTTTGCCGCCGGAGGTGGTCATATAGGCCAATACAGTGAATGCAGTTTTGGGGTGGAGGGGGCCGGTACTTTTAAGGGTGGGGAAGGCACCAATCCTTTTGTAGGACAACCAGGCACCCGGCATGAGGAGAGGGAAGTGAAGCTGGAAGTGGTTTTTCCGGCCTGGCTGCAAACGGCCCTGGTAAAAGCCATGATCGCAGTGCACCCCTACGAAGAAGTGGCTTACGATGTGGTAGAACTGGCCAATAGCCACCCGGGCCTGGGAGCCGGGCTGTTGGGCGAACTGCCCGACCTGCTGGAGGAAAAAGACCTCCTGACCTTGCTAAAAAAGGAATTTGGACTCACCGTCATCCGTCATACTCCCTTGCTGGACAAGCCGGTACGAAAGGTGGCCCTCTGCGGAGGTGCAGGTAGTTTCCTGGTTTCCAAGGCTTTAGCGGCTGGGGCTGACTTTTTCATCACAGCCGACATGAAATACCATGAGTTTTTCGATGCCAATGACCGGATGGTAATTGCCGATATTGGACATTTTGAGAGCGAGCAGTTCACTACCGACCTGTTGATTACTGTTTTGCAGGAAAAATTCACTACCTTTGCCGTCCTAAAAAGCGAAGTGAAAACCAACCCGGTACGTTACTTCGTCTGATCTGGCCAAAGCAATTTGGGAACTTATCTGCAAAATAAAAAAACCATAAAGCATATATGGCTAACGTAAAAGAGTATTCTGTTGAGGAAAAATTATCCTCATTAGTTTCCCTCCAAAAAATTGAATCTAAGATTGATGAGATCCAGGTTCTGAAAGGTGAGTTGCCCATGGAAGTGAGCGACCTGGAAGATGAAATACAGGGTTTGCACGCCCGTCAAACACGTATTGAAGAAGAGATCAATGGTATCCAGGAATTCATCAATACCAAGAAGAACCTGATCAAGGATGCAGAAGCCCTGATCAAGAAATACGAAAAGCAAAGTGAGAATGTAAAGAACAGCCGTGAGTTTGAAGCGATCAACAAAGAGATCGAAATGCAGCAACTAGAAATGAAGCTGGCTGAAAAGCATATCCGCGATGCCAACGAAGAGATTGCTGAGAAAGTAGTCGTTCTCGACAAAGCGAAGAAGAACATCGCTGCCAAAGAAGGTGTATTGAACACCAAGAAAGGTGAGCTGGAAAAGATCATTGCTTCTACTGAAAAAGAAGAAACACACTTCAGTAAGTTGTCTTCAGATGCCCGTGAAAAGGTAGAAGAGCGTTTGTTGAATTCATATGACCGCATCCGTAAGAACTATCGCAACGGTCTTTCCGTAGTGCCTGTTGAGCGTGATGCCTGTGGTGGTTGCTTCAATGCCATCCCTCCTCAACGTCAAAGTGAGATCCGCCAGCGTAAGAAGATCATTGTTTGCGAAAACTGTGGTCGTATCCTGGTAGACCGCGACCTGTTTGACAGCGTGGAAGTAAAGTAGAGAATAAGCAAGTGGTGAATGGTAAGTGACGAGTGGAGCTTACAAAATAGTAAAAGGGTATTCAGCAATGGATACCCTTTTGTATTTCCTTCGAAGCAAAAGCTCCACTAACCACTTCTTCATTATATTGCAGTATCTATGAATCACCGGCTATGTTGTCATATCCTGTTGCTATTACTCCTTCCGGTGTTGCCCGCTGTGGCGCAAAAGACCTTCGACTTCAATACTGCCTGCCGGCAGGCTTATAAAGAGATCATTCAATTGAAACTGGAAAATGGCCAGCGCTTATTGAATGCAGAAAAAGCGCAGCATCCCAACAACCTTATTCCTTACTTTCTGGAGAACTATATTGATTTCTTTACGCTCTTCTTCAATGAAGATCCCGCAGCATACAAAGCGCGCAGCAGTCACCTGCAGGAACGCCTGGACCTGATGAATGAAGGACCTGAAGATGCTCCCTTGTACCTCTACACCAAATCGGTATTGCATTTCCAGTGGGCGGCCATCCGCATTAAGTTTGGCGAGCGCTGGGATGCGGGATGGGAATTCCGTCGCTCCTTCCTGCAGTCAAAGGATAACCTGAAAGCATGGCCTTCTTTTTCCCCCAACCTGCTGTACCATGGCGCCATGCAGATGGTAACGGCTACCATTCCCGATGGCTATAAGTGGCTGAGCAACCTGTTGGGTATGAAAGGCAATATGAAAACAGGTATGGACCAGGTAAAGCAGTTCCTGAATAGTAAGGATGAATGGGCACAACTGTTTCATGAAGAAGCGGTGTTCTATTATTGTTACCTGCAATTCTACCTCAACAACGATAAACAGGGCGTGGTAGCCTTTATCGGGCAACAACAATTGGATGTGGTGAATAATCACCTGTTTACCTACCTGGCGGCCAACCTGAGTCTCAATAGTCAACAAGCTGATAAAGCAAAGCAGGTATTGGAAGCCAGAAGCCTTGGCCCAGGATACCTGGTAACACCGGTATGGGACCTGGAAATGGGATATGCGAAACTGCACCACCTGGAGCCGGATGCGCATCTCTACTTTGAGCAATTCCTCCGCAATTTCAAAGGGAAGTTCTATGTAAAGGATGTGTTGCTGAAACTAAGTTGGTTTTATTACTTGCAGAACGACGAGGTAAAGGCCAATTGGTACCGCCAGGAAATTGGCAAAAGAGGCAATACCGATACGGATGCAGATAAGTTGGCGCAAAAGGAAGTAAAAGCTACCCGCTGGCCCAATCGCCTGCTGCTGCAGGCCAGGCTGTTGAATGATGGCGGGTACAACCGGGAAGCCCTGCGTTTGCTGCATGGTAAATCAACAGCCGATTTTCCCCTGATCGAAGACCGCCTGGAATTTGCTTACCGGGTAGGCCGCCTGTACGATGATCTGGGGTCCGACAATGATGCGATCATCTATTATAAAGAAGCGATTTCCCTGGGTGAAAAACGCAGGGAATACTTTGCTGCCCGGGCTGCCCTGCATATTGGATTTATCTACGAAGAGCGCAAGGATAAGGCAACTGCCATCTCCTGGTTTGAAAAATGCATCAGCATGAGAGACCATGATTTTAAAAATTCCCTGGACCAGCGGGCAAAGGCCGGGATCGGGAGATGCAAGGAATAAGCTGCGAGCTGTGAGCTTCGGGCAGCGAGCTAAAACAGCCAGCTCTGCGATGTGAGCAGCGTGCGACGGGCAGTTTGGCCCTAAGATCCGTAAGCAAAGATTGCGACCTAAGGGCTCGAAGCTCGCAGCTCGTGGCTCGTAGCTGGCTTTCGAAGAATGAGGAAAACATCTTTATATAAATACTCCCGGATTAGCTAATTTGCCGAATCGTTGACTCCCTATGCTAAAGAAACTTTTTATTCAGAATTACGCAATTATTGACGAGATCGAAATCGACTTCTCGGCTAAGCTGAATATCATTACCGGTGAAACCGGTGCCGGTAAATCGATCCTCATGGGCGCTTTGTCCCTGATCCTGGGCGACCGGGCCGATTCCTCTGTATTATTGGACCGTGCCAAGAAGAGTGTGGCAGAAGGAACTTTTGAAACCAATGGGCGAAAAGAAATAAAAGCCTTTCTGAAAGAGTATGACCTGGATCCGGAAGAAGAACTGGTCATTCGTCGTGAAATAGCCGCCAATGGTAAATCGAGGGCCTTTGTAAATGATACCCCTGTAAACCTGGAGCAATTGCGCCAGTTGAGTTCCCTCCTGGTGGACCTGCACCGCCAGTTTGATACACTCGACCTGGGTGCATCGGATTTTCAACGCGATGTATTGGATGCCCTGGCAGGTCATGGTACTTTATTACAACAGTACCGCAGCTTGTTCACGCAATGGCAGCAGGCGAGGCATGAACTGGACGGTCTGCAACAGCAGAAGAACCAGTTTACCAAAGAATACGATTACAATAAGTTCCAATACGACGAACTGGAAGAAGCAGCACTGAAAGAAAACGAACTGGAAGAAACAGATGCTACCCTCAAATTGCTGAGCAATTCGGAAGGCATTAAAAGTGCACTTACCAAAGTATCGTATGAGTTGAATGAAGGTGAGCAACCGATGGTGCAACAACTCAAGTCTATGTGCAACCAGTTGCAGTCATTTACCGGATACCATACCGACCTGCCGGCCCTCTTACAAAGGCTGCTGTCGGCCCAGATAGAATTGCAGGACATAGCGGATGAGGTAGAACGCCTCAATGACCATGTGCAATATGATCCGCAGCGCATAGAGCAATTGAATGACCGCATGGCCATTGGTTACAAGCTGCTGAAAAAGCATGGCGTTAAAACCACTGCTGAACTGCTGGCTATTAAAGCCACGCTGGAAGAAAAGCTGCAGGCAGTATTGAATATTGATGAAGCTATTCAAAACAAAGAGAAAGCTGTACAACAATTCCTGCAGGAAGCACAAACGGTTGCTAAGACTATTTCTGCCAACCGTGTGAAACAAATAAAGCCCTTACAGGATAAAGTCAATAAGTTGCTGGCGCAGGTAGGCATGCCCAATGCGCGCTTGCAGGTGGATGCCCATCAGACCGATGCTTTGCAGGTGCATGGCGTGGATGCGATCGAGTTTCTGTTCGATGCCAATAAAAGCAATCGCTTTGAGCCCATTCGTAAAGTGGCTTCCGGTGGTGAGTTGAGCCGGTTGATGTTGTGCATCAAATCGCTGGTAGCACAATCCCTCGACCTGGGTACCCTGATCTTTGATGAAATTGATACCGGTATATCTGGTGAGGCGGCCAAGCAGGTGGGCATTATTATGAAGGACCTGGCTAAAAAACGCCAGTTGATCAGCATCACCCATCAGCCGCAAATTGCCGGCAAGGCCGATTACCACTTCTTTGTGTACAAACAGATCAAGGGAGATACCATCAAAACGAATATCAGATTACTATCACAGGAAGAGCGGATCACGGCCATCGCCAAGATGCTCAGTGGGGAGAAGCCAACAGCGGCCGCCCTGGAAAATGCCCGTGAAATGGTGATGAACTAATGATCCTTATAAGCATATCTGGTAATCCCCTTCTCCTGGTGACCTGGCTGTTGCTGGCCGTATTGCCCGCTTATTATCTCAATAAGCCATTGCTCAGGCTGGTGCGTCCCAAAGAGTCGGTTGTAAGATTTCTCGCTTACCTCATCATTGTGATGGCCTTCACATTATTATATACCAGTATTGTGATCTTCGTGCTGTCGAAAACAGTCTTCCCGGTCTAACTTTCTTTTTATGCTGCCTGTGCTCAAATTATTATTGTTTCCCTTATTGGGTGGAATCGTATTCCTGGTTGCTTTTGTCGTCTACCGATATTTCAATGAAAGGATCATCAGCAGCCGTTCTATATGGGCATTACTCCTGAATGCCTTCTTGCTGATAGCTATCAACCTGGGCATTATAATGCTGGGAATATTAACGCTGCTAAAGGTATATGAGTGGTTGTCCTGACTTTTAATTGTCAAATATTCCTATTTTTACGCCTCAACCATAATAAAAAACAATAAACTATAAGCCTGTTATGTCGTACAACCTGCTTAAAGGAAAGAAAGGGATCATATTTGGGGCCTTAGATGAAAAATCCATCGCCTGGAGAACAGCATTGCGTTGCCATGAAGAAGGCGCTCAGCTGGTATTGACCAACGCACCGGTAGCCATGCGGATGGGAGAGATCAATAAACTGGCCGAAACAACCAAGGCGCCTGTGATCCCTGCCGATGTAACCAATATGGACGATCTGAAGAAGCTGTTTGAAGAAGCGATGAAACATTTTGGCGGCGGAATTGATTTTGTTTTGCACTCAGTGGCCATGGGTATGAATGTGCGCAAGGGCAAACATTATACAGAGATCGATTACAACTGGAATCAAAAAACACTGGATATATCTTCCATGTCATTGCACCGCGTTTTGCGCACTGCCTGGGATATGGATGCACTCAATGAGAATGCCAGCGTGGTAGGTCTTACCTATATTGCTGCGCAACGTATATTCCCCGATTACAATGAAATGGCCGATGCCAAGGCCCTGCTGGAAGCCGTAGCCCGCAACTTTGGTTATCATTATGGTGTTCGTAAGAAAGTACGGGTGAATACCGTTTCCCAATCACCGGTAAGAACAACCGCCGGTGGTGGCGTAAAAGGCTTTGATGGCTTTTTGACCTATGCCGAAAAGATGAGCCCCCTGGGTAATGCCAGTGCTGATGACTGTGCTAACTATTGCGTTAGCCTGTTCAGTGATCTTACTAAGATGGTTACTATGCAGAACCTCTTCCATGATGGAGGATTCTCTTTCACAGGTGTAACACAAGCTGTGATCGATCAGATGGAGAAATAGTTCCTGATTTACTTATTCGATATGAAGAGAATGGTGAGCCGCCCCTGAAGGGCGACCCACCATTCTCTTTTTGGGGATCGTGTTAATGACAAAGGGTGGGTCGCCTTCTTAAGGCGGCTCACCCTTGTTGTGGTATCTTTTATGCAGAATAAAAAAGCGAACTGCTTCAGTCCGCTTTATCAATAATGTAATTGGGGTATTAATATTCGTCTTCATTGAAGAAGAAGTCATCCTGGCTGGGGTAATCAGGCCAGATGTCTTCAATACCTTCATAGATCTCTCCTTCATCTTCCAGTTCCTGGAGATTTTCTACAACTTCAATAGGTGCGCCACTACGGATAGCGTAGTCGATCAATTCGTCCTTGGTAGCAGGCCAGGGTGCGTCTTCAAGATATGATGCTAATTCTAGTGTCCAAAACATGAGATGCCCGTTTTAAATTTTTATCAGGAAACTACCTTGTACATTCTTTACAACAGGGCAGCAAAACCTAACAATTTTTGTCGGGAGAGTGTTGCATGGAACCCGGATTTCTTCTCCGGCAGGCAAAACGGTACCCGGCAATTTTTTCGCAAAAGTAACCTTCTTAGCGAAAAAACCAAATCAATCTTTGAAAAGCGGGGTCAACATTTTCTTAAAAAAATGTAACGGGTTGGCCGGCCGGGCCGGAAGCCGATGGTTTGTAGTATCTTGACGCTTTCTTTTACAATTCGCAATACATGTTAACGGCCATCAACATACATAAATATTACGATCAGCTTTGGGTACTAAAGGGGGTAGATCTGACCATTAAGCAGGGGGAAATTGCCAGTATTGTTGGCCCCTCCGGTTCCGGGAAAAGTACTTTACTCCACATTTTAGGCACCCTGGACCAGCCCAGCCAGGGGGAAGTAATGATCAATAATCAGAAAATCAACTTTCTGGTGGATAAGCAGGTGGCTGCTTTCCGCAACCACCATATTGGTTTTGTATTCCAGTTCCATCATCTGCTGCCCGAATTTACCGCGGTAGAGAATGTCTGCATTCCCGGCTGGATGGCTGGCCGCAAGAAAAAAGAGGTGACTGAAAGGGCCGTACAGCTGCTGGAAATGCTGGGATTGGGAAGCCGGCTCGAAAATAAGCCCAATGCCTTATCGGGTGGCGAACAACAGCGGGTAGCCGTGGCCAGGGCCCTGATCAATAACCCCAAGATTGTATTTGCAGATGAACCTACGGGCAACCTGGATTCGGCCAATGCCCGGGAATTGCACCAGCTCTTTTTCGACCTCCGCAAACAGTTTAACCAAACTTTCCTGATTGTGACGCATAATGAGGAACTGGCGCAAATGAGCGACAGGATCCTGCACATGAAAGACGGGAAAATGGTAATGTGAAAATTTACAGATGTGCAAATGGCTGATGCCTTTGCATCGCCGGGCTGTCGAAACAAACGCCCATTAGCAGATCTTCACATCAGCTAATTAGCACATTAGATCCTCGGTTTCCAGGGAATCTCCGGAGCCTGTAACTGCTGACCGGTATAGCGGGCCAGCATAAAGAGGTAATCGCTCAGGCGGTTGATATACTGAAGAATGATCGCTTCTACTTCCTGACCTTCCAGTTCCAGTCTTACACAACAACGTTCCGCGCGGCGGCATATGCAACGCGCTACGTGCAGCTGAGATACCGTGGGGTGGCCTCCGGGCAGAATAAAATGCTTCATGGGAGGCAGTTCTTCCGTCATCCGGTCAATCTCTTTTTCCAGGAAATGAATATCCGTATCCTTCAGATCGGGGATACGCATTTTAGGCTCCTTGATGGGATCGCAGGCCAGCGCACTGCCAATGGTGAAGAGGCGGTCCTGTACTTCCTGGAGTACCGCCCTGCCGGCATTGTCCATGATCAGGTCGCGGCAAAGACCGATATAGGAATTCAATTCATCGACGGTGCCATAGGCTTCTATCCGCAGGTGCGATTTGGGAACCTTGGTACCACCGATAAGAGAGGTATTTCCCTTATCCCCCGTTTTTGTATAGATCTTAAATGCCATACAGATAAATTTTACTTCTTAGCCACGAAACTTTCTCCGGGCCTTTTGTTGCGAAGCTGTATTTAGCTCGCAGCTCGTAGCTCAAAGCTCGCAGCTTGCCTTTTAAGCGTGTACCAGCTGATCGCTGCGGCGTTTATCGCTTTCGATAACGCCATCCCGCAAACGTACGATGCGATGGGCATGGTTGGCAATATCCTCTTCATGCGTTACCAGTACTACGGTATTGCCGCTTGACTGGATCTTGCCAAAGATATCCATGATCTCAATGGAGGTTTTGGTATCGAGGTTACCGGTGGGTTCGTCGGCCAATATGAGGGAGGGGCTGTTGACCAGGGCCCGGGCAATCGCTACCCGCTGGTTTTGTCCGCCCGACAGTTCATTGGGTTTGTGGTGACTTCTATCTTCCAGGCCTACCTTTTGGATCACATCCATGGCCATTTCTGTCCTTTGCTTTTTGGGAACGCCGGCATAGACCAATGGGAGGGCTACGTTTTCGAGGGCAGTGAGGCGGGGCAGGAGGTTGAACTGCTGGAATACGAATCCGATCTCTGTATTACGTACTTCAGCCAGGGAGTCATCCACCATTTTACTTACATCCTGTCCATTCAATATGTATTTGCCGGCAGTGGGGGTGTCCAGGCAGCCCAGGATATTCATGAGGGTACTCTTACCCGATCCTGAAGGTCCCATGAGCGCCACGTACTCATTTTTGAGGATATCGAGGTTGATACCTTTCAGTACGCGTATCTCCTGTCTTCCCATGAAATAGCTCTTACGGATCTCTTCCAGGTGAATAATAGACTTGTTCATGATATTTGGTTGATGCGTACTTTAAGCTTCCGTTTTCCGGATCACCTTGGGTACTTTAAAGAATATGCCATCTGTGTCGGGAGCATTTTTTACCGCTTCTTCCCTGGATATGGATCCTTGCACCACATCTTCCCGCAATACATTGTCGTTATCTGTCATGTGTAGCAGGGGCGCAACGCCTTCCGTATCCAGTTCATTCAGTTTGTCGACAAAATGGATCATTCGTTGCAGATCATGCTTGATTATTTCTTTTTCAGCTTCATTGAACTGCAAACGGGCCAGGTTGGCCAGGTTTTCCACTAATGCGTCATTGACTTCCATACCTAACAAAAATAGCAGTTTATGGGCTACTTTGGGAGCCCGGACTCTAAAAAGTTGCTGGTCGCCCATTACCAGCCAACAGAGATCAGCAACCAGAAACTTCTTATCTTCGCCGCCTTATGGAAAAGCGTGATCAGCAACAGATTGTTATGAGTGGCATCCGGCCCACTGGCTTTTTGCACCTGGGTAATTACTTTGGCGCCCTGCGCAATTTTGTGCGTATGCAGGAAGAATACCCCTGCTTTTTTATGTTGGCCGATTTGCACGCCCTTACTACCCATCCGGATACCAAAGAACTGAAGTCCAATATACAGCGGGTACTGGCCGAGTACATAGCCTGTGGCCTGGACCCTGACAAGAGCGCGCTTTACTGCCAGAGCCATGTATATGAAACCTCCGAATTGTACCTCTATCTCAATATGCTGGCCTATACAGGTGAACTGGAAAGGACCACCACTTTTAAAGATAAGATTCGCTTGCAGCCAGACAATATCAATGCGGGGCTGTTAACTTACCCGGTATTACAGGCGGCGGATATCATCCTTCACCGCGCAACGCTGGTGCCGGTAGGTAAGGATCAGGAGCAACACCTGGAAATGGCACGTACGTATGTAAACCGGTTCAATCACCGGTATGGGGAAGTGTTTCCTGAGCCAATGGCCTTCAACTATGGCGAGCAGCTTACCAAAGTGCCCAGCCTGGATGGGGCTGGTAAAATGAGCAAGAGTGAAAACCAGAATGCCACACTCTATCTGTCTGATACCGATAAACAGATACTGGATAAGGTTAAGAAAGCACAAACCGACAGTGGTCCCACGGTACCAAATTCCGTAAAGCCCGACTATATCGAAAACCTCTTCCTCCTGATGAAGCTGGTTAGCAAAGATGAGGTGATCAAAAAGTTTGAAGCAGATTACAACAATTGCACCATTCGCTATGGCGATATGAAAAAGCAATTGGGAGAGGATATGGTCAATTTTATAGCGCCCATCCGTGAAAAAGCAGAAGCCATCCGTAACGACGAGAAATACCTGAAGGAAGTTATGGAGAAAGGCGCTGATAAGGCCCGTACCAGTGCAAAAGCAACGATGGCGCTGGTGCGCGAAGCAATGGGACTGATTTATTATTAAAAACTCCTGATCCGCAAACCAAAAACCAAAAAGAATTAATATCTTAAATTTTTGGTCCATACTTCCCGGATCACTATCCGGGAAACAAGGATCTGATTCTATGAACTAATAACGATGGCAAAAAGCAAAAAACCCAAGCATATAGCTGTAGCAGGAAATATTGGCGCCGGAAAGACTACCCTAACAGAACTGCTGAGTAAACATTATCGTTGGATACCCCAGTTTGAAGATGTGGACCACAATCCTTACCTGTTTGATTTTTATGAGGACATGCCCCGCTGGAGCTTCAACCTCCAGATCTACTTCCTCAATAGCCGTCTGAACCAGTTACTGGATATTTCCCGTGGCACTGAGACGGTAGTACAAGACAGGACCATCTATGAGGATGCGCACATCTTTGCGCCCAACCTGCACGAAATGGGCCTGATGAGCAAAAGGGATTTTGATAACTACTTCCTGTTTTTTGAGACCCTGAAGTCGATGGTACAACCGCCAGACCTGCTCATCTACCTCAAAGCATCTGTACCCACCCTGGTGGCCCAGATACAAAAAAGAGGCCGGGAGTATGAAGAGAATATCCGCCTCGACTACCTGAAACGACTCAATGACTTTTACAATAAATGGATCGATGGCTACAAAGAAGGGCCCCTGCTGGTGATAGACATCGACAAAAACAAGTTTCCCGAAAAAGAAGAGGACCTGGGAGACATTATCCGCAGAATTGATTCGCAACTGTACGGTTTGTTTTAAAACATGATCATGGTACAGGCACGCCTGAAAAAAGGGTTGACTACCAACTGGCATTTCATCGGCGTTATCTTTTTCTTCCTTATTCATGGCTATCGTGAACAACGTGGTCTGGTGCCCCTGGCAGGTATGCTATGGCTGCTGCTGCAATTATTGGCAGCTGGCCTGCTCTTGTTTGCTATCAGCCGGTGGTGGTATAAAAGCAGCCGGAAGGCAGGGCTCTTCACTTCCTTTGTGGCAGTGTTGGTATTGTTCTTTGGGGTGTTCCAGGACCTACTGTCTGGCTTTCGGCTTACTGCAGGTTTATCCCGCTTACTCTACTTTTTGCCTGTATGTTTTGGTGCTATGATGCTGGTACTTATCTTATTGAAAAAGACAAGGAGACCGCTCAACAAGCCTTTATTGTTCATCAATGTAGTGTTAGTTTTATACCTGCTGGTAGATATCGGCGGACTGCTTTTCAAAAGCAATAAACCGGAAAGTGCTGTTAATGCGGCAAAAGAAAGATTGGTTTGTGATACCTGTTCCCGTCCTTCCATCTACCTGGTGTTGCTGGATGAATACATGGGGTCGGAGGGACTGCAATCTTTTTTTCACTACAATAATCAGGTATTTGAAGACTCGCTGAAGCAGGAGGGGTTTCACATTGTTCAACATCCCAAAAGTAATTACCGGCTCACCATCTTTTCGATGGCCTCGTTGTTAAATATGGCTTACCCGGCCAATATTGGCCAGGCATCGATTAAAGATCATTATGCTTATACCAATGCCGTACGGGATCTGCGCAACAATAGTGTGAGCGCCTGGCTGCAGGCGCAAGGATATCGCATCGCCAATCATTCTGGCTTTGACCTGGCGCAGGCGCCTGCAGGATACGATACGGGATTGCTGCCCGACAAAACACGGTTGCTCACCAGCCAGACCATGTGGTACCGCATCGCTAAATACCTGCCGGAATTTTTGCTGACCAAAGGATGGATACCTTCCTGGGAAACGAAAGTGGAGAATAATTATATCCGTAATAACGAAGCTGCCTTACAGGGTGTGTTGGATCTAAGCGTGCAGAAAGATACAGTGCCTGTATTTGCTTACCTGCACCTGATGATGCCACACCTGCCTTATGTTTTTGACAGTACAGGTCGACGAACCATTCCCTTCCGGCAACGAACCTCCTTTACACAGGAAGAAGTGAACCAGGGATACCTGCAATACCTGGTGTATGCCAACCGGAGGATCACGGCGCTGCTGCGCCGGTTGAAACAACAAACCGGCGATAAGGCAGTCATACTGGTCATGAGTGATCACGGTTACCGCGGCGCTGCCCGTAAAGACAACAAACTGGCCTGGACCAATTTCAATGCGGTGTATATACCCGGCGGTCAGTATGAAGGCTGGTATGATGGTATGACCAATGTGAATCAGTTCAGGGTGCTTTTCAATACCCTCTTTCACCAGCGCCTGCCAATGCTGAAGGATTCCATGGTACCTTAGCCAGCGTTATGCCAGGAAATAAGAACTGGTCATTTTTGTTGTGGCGGAGTGATTATCTTACCGCCATAAGAGGCATAAGCTTTTAGCTCCTGCAGGTTATCGGCAATGATCTTCAGCCACACACCCTGCTTTTCTTTGTTGCGGGAGAAATCAGTTTCCTTGTCGTATTCACGCTGGGCGGTATGATGTATGCTCATCACACTGTCATAGATCCTGTTCACATCATCGTTTACCGTTTTGGCATTGAAGCGATAGGCCTTTAATGCCTGGTTCAGCTTGCGGGCATGCAATTCGGCAATATCAAAATGCCCTTGCTCATGCGATAAGATCACATGGTTGTGGATACGTACCCAGGATTTATTTTTATCAAAACGGCATTTGATGGCATATTGCAATTCTACATCATCATAACCAAACTCAACATTGATGGAACTGCTGGTAAGGGCTGCATTGGAGGATGCAGGATCGGGTGGGGCCTTAAAATCTTCCCAGGTTAGTTTCCTGGAGGCTGTCCAATCTATAAGACTGGCTTGTTCTATTCCGGTAAGGGCTGCCAGCAGGAAAGTGAAAAAATGTGTGATCATACTACGCTATGCGATACAGGGGCAAAGTTTGGTGAAATTTTCCAAACCATATCATAAAGTTGTAAAAAAAAACTCTATCCGGCTGAAGGGATAGAGTTCTTATGGCTGAAATCGTTGGAGGCCAGACTAAAATCCGTGAGATTCTAGCAGATAGACATTCTAAGACAGTATTTAAATGCGAGGTGCTGCTTCCAGAATTTCTTCTTGTACACCTGCAGCATATTTTTCAAAGTTTTTGATGAACTGCTGCGCCAGGTTGCGGGCTGCCGTATCGTAAGCTGCTTTATCGGCCCAGGTATTCCGGGGATTCAACAATTCGGCTGGTACATTGGGGCAGCTTTGGGGTACCGCCATACCAAATACAGGGTGGTGGTTAAATTCCACCTGGTCCAGTTTGCCTTCCAGCGCTGCGGTGATCATGGCGCGGGTATAAGACAGTTTCATACGGTTGCCTGTTCCATAAGCGCCGCCGGTCCAGCCTGTATTGATCATCCATACTTTCACTTCATGCCTGCGCAATTTTTCACCCAGCATAGCAGCATACTTACCGGGGTGCAATGGCAGGAACGGAGCGCCAAAGCAGGCGCTGAAAGTAGATTTGGGTTCTGTAACGCCCGCTTCTGTACCAGCTACCTTGGCGGTATAGCCGGAAATGAACTGGTACATGGCCTGTGCCGGGGTGAGCTTAGAGATGGGCGGCAACACACCATAGGCATCACAGGTAAGGAAAAAGATATTGGCAGGTAAATTACCTACTGAGGGTTCCTGGGCATTACTGATATAATCCAGCGGATAGGATACCCGGGTATTCTCTGTGATGGATTTATCCGAAAAGTTGATCTTGTTGGTGCCGGTATAAAACATGGTGTTCTCTACCAGGGCGCCTGGGCGGATGGCATGAAATATTTCAGGCTCCTTTTCTTCACTCAGGTCAATACACTTGGCATAACAGCCGCCTTCAAAATTAAAGATGCCGTTATTGGTCCAGCCATGCTCATCATCACCAATCAGCATACGCTGAGGATCGGCGCTGAGTGTAGTTTTACCGGTACCACTCAGGCCAAAGAATAAGGCCGTATCTCCGTTTTTGCCCATATTGGCCGAGCAGTGCATGCTCAATACCCCTTTCTCCTGGGGTAGTATATAATTAAGTACGGTGAAGATCCCTTTCTTGGTTTCGCCGGTATAACCGGTGCCGGCGATCAATATTGTACGGTGTTTAAAGCTGATCACAGAAGCATTATGCTGGCGGGTGCCGCATTCTTCCGGGTCCAGGCGAAGACTGGGTGCCGACAGGATATGCCAGTCCGGGGTAAAGTGCTCCAGTTCCTCATCCGTAAGGCGCAGGAACATATTGTGCGCAAAAAGGTTGATGGCGGGTTTCTCGTTTACTACCCGGATGTTGGTGCGGTAACGCGGGTCAGCACACGCATAGGCGTCGCGTACCCACAATTCGTTCTTACTGTTGAGGTGGTCCACAATCTTTTTGTGGATGATGTGAAAATACTTTTCCTCCAGGGGCAGGTTAAATTCATTCCAATGTACCGTGTTGGCGGTGATCTCATCCTTTACGGTGAACTTGTCTTTAGGACTGCGGCCGGTAAATTCACCGGTACGGATCACCAAAGCGCCGGTATCATTCAAAATACCTTCATTCAGACGGAGAGCATCCTGTACCAGCTCTTCAGGGGTTAGCTGATAGTGTAGTGTGTGGTTTTGCCTAAGCCCGAGCCGGCTTAATTGATTAAAGGGAATAGCGATGGTTGGTAATGACATAACAAGCGACTTTATAGATTAGGCGGTAAAGGTATTATTTAAAAAAATCTAATGCAAAGCGCCAAAAGCCTGAAAAATTGAATATCATTCAATTGAATGCCCTGATTATTAGTGAATATGCTGCTAACAAATGTTAGTTTTTACAGATGTTCAACAATAAGCTGCTTTCACTGAACCATTAAAAAAAAGAGGAATTTTTAGTTAAAAGTTTGCTGCTCTTTTACCTTTTTTAGCCCGCTGGCAGATTGACAGCATTCAAAAGCAGGAAATATGGCAAATCAGGCAATGAGGCAGCCAGGCAACGAGGGAAAGAGTACGGTAGGCATTCCGGCTTGCCCACCTCAAAAAAACGCTGGATTCCATGGTCTTATCTGTTCATTGGTTATTTTTACCGCATGAAATACCTGCCACTTGATCCAGCAATCTTTGTGCAAAACCGGAAACGCTTTGCAGGCCGGATGGATAAAAACAGTATTGCCATCTTCAACAGCAATGACGAACTCCCAACCAATGGCGATGCTACCCATAAGTTCAAGCAGAATTCCGACCTTTTCTGGCTCTGTGGAATAGGCCAGGAAGACACCATGGTCATCCTGTTTCCCGACAATCCAGACCCCAAATTCAGGGAAGTGCTGGTATTGGTGCGTCCTAACGAGCTCAAAGAAAAATGGGATGGAAAAAGGTTAAGAGCTGAAGAAGCCCGGAAAATTTCAGGTATTTCCACCATCCTCTGGCTCGATAGCCTGGAAGGCATACTCCAGCCCTGGATTCACCTGGCCGATAATATATACCTTAATAGTAATGAGAACGATCGTAAGGCCAACCTGGTGCCGGTACGTGATTACCGTTATGCAGAAACCCTGAAACAACGGTATCCACTGCACCAGTATAAACGCAGCGCCCGGATCATGAAAGAACTCCGGGCGGTGAAAACCCCACAGGAAGTAGTGGTGATGCAGCAGGCCATGGACATAACACACAACGCTTTTTTGCGTTTATTAAAGTTTGTGAAGCCGGGTGTGATGGAATATGAGATTGAAGCGGAAATTATCCATAGCTTCCTTTCTCAAAGAGCTACCGGCCCGGCCTATAGCAGCATTGTAGCCAGCGGCGACCGCGCCCGTACTTTGCATTATATTGAAAATAACCAGCCCTGTAAAGACGGGGAATTGATATTGATGGATTTTGGAGCAGAATATGGCGGCTATTGCGCCGACCTAACACGCACGATACCCGTCAATGGCAAGTTCACCAAACGGCAGGCAGCCGTATATAACGGATGCCTGCACCTGCACAATTATGCCAAAAGCATTTTAAAGCCAGGCATCACCCTGGCAACTTATACGGATAAAGTAGGCGCAGAGGCTACCAAAGTATTTGTGAAAATAGGATTGCTGAATAAGCAGGACCTGAAGAATGAAGACAAGGACAACCTCGCTTACCGTAAATATCTGTACCATGGCATATCACACCACCTGGGCATCGATGTGCACGACCTGGGCAGCCGTACAGAACCGGTAACAGCCGGTATGGTATTTACCATCGAACCGGGCATTTACATCGAAGAAGAACAAATGGGGATACGCATAGAAAACAATGTATGGCTTACCAAAACGGGTAACAAAGACCTGATGGCTAAGATCCCTATTACAGTAGAAGAGATAGAAGCTGTCATGAAGAAATAAAAACAATGTCCTAATTCGCTAATTTGAAAATTAATGAAACAAATCCCCAACCTGTTCACTTTATTAAACCTGCTCTTTGGCTGTTGCGCTATTGTATTCATTATGCAGAATGGCATTGATCATGCTTTTGATGGTCAGGGAGAATACTTTGTGCGGTTACCGGAACAACTGGCCCTGGCCTCCTTATTTATTGGCCTTAGTGCCGTAGTTGATTTCCTGGATGGTTTTGTAGCCCGCCTGTTCAAAGCCAGTTCCGAAATGGGCAAACAACTGGATTCACTGGCCGATGTAGTGAGTTTTGGTGTAGCCCCCGGTCTTATTTTATATCAATTCCTTCGCCTGGCCTATGCCCAGCAGGAAAATGGACTGGATGTAAACATTGGCTGGTTACTGCCTGCTTTTATTGTGCCCTGCGCTGCCGCCTGGCGCCTGGCCAAATTCAACATTGACGACAGCCAGCAATATGGTTTTAAAGGAATGCCCACCCCGGCTGCCGGTTTACTTATTGCTTCTTTGCCATTGATATTTTTCTTTGGTAATCAATCGTCTGTTAGCGGTTTACTCGCCAATCCCTGGGTATTGTATGCTATAATTGCTATTGTTAGTTACCTGATGGTGAGCAATATTCCCTTACTGGCCCTGAAATTCAAGGATTTTTCCCTGAAAGGCAATCTTCCTAAAATTATTTTGCTGCTGGGGGCTGTGCTGGGAGCCGTTTTATTGAAGTGGCTGGCTGTTCCCTTCGTATTTATTCTCTATATCATTGTATCTTTGGCCTTCAAAAATAAAACCACATGACGTATAATGTTCAGGTTACCGTAATGCCGCTGAAAGAATTATTGGATCCACAAGGCAAAGCCGTGATGGGCGGATTACAAAACCTGGGATTGAATACTGTGCAGGATGTACGCATCGGTAAGAACATCACTTTGCAGGTAGAAGCCAGCAATCCGGAAGAGGCTAAAAAGATAGCTGAAGAAGCATCTAAAAAACTACTCGCCAATCCCGTAATGGAATATTTTGAAGTAGCTGTTAACTAGGCAATGCTATATATCGTTCCCACACCCATCGGCAACCTGCAGGATATAACCCTGCGTGCACTGGAAGTGTTGAAAAAGGTTGACCTGATACTGGCCGAGGATACGCGTACTACCATTAAATTATTGAATCATTACCAGGTGATAAGGCCTTTGTCGCCTTTTCACCAGCACAATGAGCACCTGGTTTTGCAGCACCTCGTCAACCAGTTGATGGAGGGCAAAACCATGGCCCTGGTATCTGATGCCGGCACACCGGGAATTTCAGATCCGGGTTTCCTGTTGGTACGTGAGTGTGTGAAAGTAGGCGTAAAGGTAGAATGCCTGCCCGGCGCTACCGCTTTCGTTCCCGCCCTCGTCAATAGCGGCCTGCCCGCCAATCGGTTCGTATTTGAAGGTTTTTTGCCCCAGAAAAAAGGACGGCAAACGATGTTCAAAAAGCTCGCTGAAGAAGAACGTACCATGATCTTTTATGAATCGCCCCACCGGCTCGTCAAAACCCTGGAAGATATGATCCAGTACTTTGGCGCCGAACGGCTATGCAGCGTAAGCCGGGAACTGTCAAAGCTCTACGAAGAGAATGCCCGTGGTACTTTGCAGGAAGTGTGCGAACATTTTAAGAAAAAAGAAGTTAAAGGAGAGATTGTAATGGTTGTGGCCGGCAAGGAAGAATAAACTTTTAAGTTTTTCTTACAACAGCCGGGTTTGATATTTGCATACACATCCTAAAATAGAACAGATATGAAAAGAATAATCCCTTTACTGTTAGTCGTGTTTTCTTTGGCATTGACCAATAGCGTGTTAGCCCAGGTGCGCAGCGTGCCTGCGTCAGTTACTGAAGCATTCAAAGCTAAATATCCCAGCGCTTCCAATGTGGAATGGAAAGACAAACTTTCCGCATTTGTAGCCGTATTTGATAATAATGGCGGCCATTTTGAGGCTCGTTTCAACAACAAAGCAGTTTGGCAATATACGGAAGAGGTAGTAGGAGAAAGTGCCTTACCCAAGGCAATTAAAGACGGTTACGATAAAAGCAAATGGGCTGATTGGAAAGTAGAAAAAGTAACAAAGATCGATCTGCCCGGCGATAAAATACAGTACCGTGTACTGGTAGTAAAAAGCGACCTGCAGAAAAAGAATCTGGTCTTCAATAACGAAGGCCGTTTGCTGAAAGATAATAGTACATTATAATAGTCCGGGAGACAAAGAGTCCGGGAGAAAGCAGCCTTTATCACCTGCATTCTTCCGGGCTTTTTTTATTGCCGTTCATAGGCCTTATTTTACCGGAAACAAGCTTTCGGACTTTCCGATTTACGGTCTTTACAGACTTTTTCCGACTTTTCCCTACCTTCCAGCTTTAGAATCAAGAATAAAAACCGAGGAAATCAATGAAGAAACACATGCTTTTAATGGCTGGCCTTTTTGCTGTAACGGCAGCTGTGGCGCAGCCCGATCGCTGGCAGCAACGGGTAAAGTATGCCATGGACATCAACATGGATGTTACTACCAATCGTTTTACCGGTAAGCAGAAATTGGAATACACCAATAATTCTCCCGATACCTTATCCAAGGTGTTCTATCACCTGTATTGGAACGCGTTTCAGCCCAATAGTATGATGGATGCCCGCAGCCAGGCACTCGGTCAGATAAAAGTAAGTGGCCGGCCCGATTGGGATGGCCGTGTACGGGACCGCATCGCCAACCTGAAGCCGGATGAGATCGGCTACCAAAAAATACTATCTCTCAAAATGAATGGCGTGGCCCAGCAATACACTTTGCAGGAAACCATCCTGGAAGTAACATTGAGCAAGCCCATCCTGCCTAAGTCTACCGTTACTTTTGATATGGACTTCGAAGCGCAGGTGCCCTTGCAGGTGCGCCGTAGCGGAAGGGATAATCCACAAACCGGCGTTCGTCTTTCCATGAGCCAGTGGTATCCAAAGCTGTGTGAGTATGATTATGAAGGTTGGCATCCTACTCCCTATGTAGCCAGAGAATTTTATGGCGTATGGGGCGATTATGATGTAAAGATCACCATTGATAAGAACTACCTGATCGGTGGTACGGGATACCTTCAAAATCCCAATCAGATAGGTCATGGTTATGAAGCGCCCGGCGCTAAGATAGCTAAGCCTGCAGGAGAAAAACTCACCTGGCATTTTGTTGCCCCCAACGTACACGACTTTATGTGGGCGGCTGATCCTGAGTATGCGCATATTTCACGCACCGTAGTTGATGGTCCCGTGATCCATGTGATCTACAACAGGGATGAAGCCATGCTGAAGAAACAATACGAGGCATTGACAGATGCCAACAAGCGCAGGTATGAAAACGATGTACAGAAATACATCAAAAGTTATGATGATCAGTGGACACGGGTGGCCGATGCAGCTGTGATCGCATTGCCTTTCATTGAAAAGAAATTCGGTCAGTACCCTTACAAGCAATATACCTTTATTCATGGTGGCGATGGTGGTATGGAATATCCCATGAGTACCCTCATCGTAAGCGCCAGCCTGGGTACCGTCTTCCATGAATGGATGCATACCTGGTACCAGATGTTGCTGGGCACCAACGAATCTTTATATGCGTGGATGGATGAAGGCTTTACCAGCTATGCCGAAACCCTGGTTACTGAATACTACCAGGCAGTTACTAAAAACCAGGTTACCCAGTCTGATGTAGGTACCGGCCCACGCAAAACAGTAGTGGTAGATTCGCTTACCAAAAGCAATAGCTTTATCGGAAAGGACAATCCGCACAAGGGCGCCTACCAGGGATATTTTGCCCTCGTAAAGAGCGGCCTGGAGGAACCCCTCACTACCCATGCCGATCACTTTGAGACCAATTTTGCCTATAGCATTGCTTCTTATTCAAAAGGAGAAATATTCATGGAGCAACTGGGGTATATTGTCGGTGCAGATGTGCGCGACAAAATATTGTTGGAGTATTATCGTCAGTGGCGGTTCAAACATCCCAATGTAAACGACCTGCTGCGTGTGGCTGAAAAAGTGAGTGACATGAAACTGGATTGGTACCGCGAGTATTTTGTGAATACCACCAAAACCATTGACTATGGTATTGACAGCCTGTGGGAAGAAGGTAGCAAAACAAAGATCCGCGTGAAGCGCGTGGGTAAGATGCCAATGCCGCTGGATATTCTGCTGGTGTACAAAGATGGTACTAAGGAAATGGTCAACATTCCTATGTACCTCATGTTTGGCGCCAAGAAGCAGGAAGATGCTACGATCCCTTATTCAACGAGGGAAGCCTGGAAATGGACACATCCTACTTATGTGTTTGAAATAAACCATAGGCTGGGCGATCTGAAGCTGATGGAGATTGATCCATCGCAAAGGATGGCAGATGTGGAAAGATCAAATAACAAACTGGATATCCCGTAATAGTCGATTGTCAGCTTGAGTCTATCGAAAGGGGTTTTCGACAAGCTCAACCTGACATGCTTAACTCATATAAAGGTTGCCCGTCTTTAGATGGGCAACCTTTTTGTTTAGGTGCCTGAAATTTGGTAGCTTATTTGAAATTACACGCTATGGCAAAGAATAAAACGGCAGCGACCACTCTAAGCGTAAAAGATTTCATCAATAAGGTTGACAACGAAACGAAACGGGATGACAGTTTCCAACTAATTGAAATTTGTAAAGAAATAACAGGCTTTGAACCATACATGTATGGGCCTTCCATTGTGGGATTTGGTAATTATCATTACAAGTATGAAAGTGGCCATGAAGGTGATGCTCCATTGGCAGCTTTTTCTCCCAGGAAAGAAGCTTTAGTTATCTATCTCACAACCAATTTTGACAAACGGGAAGAACTGCTGCAAAAGCTGGGTAAGCACAAAACGACCAAAGGCTGCGTGTATATAAAGAAGCTTGATGATGTGGATGTAAGCGTATTGAAGAAGATGATCACTCTATCAATTAAGCACGTAAAAAAACTGTATCCATCAAAGTGAGGAGAATCATAATAAAAGCCGCCTCCCGAAAACGAAGAGACGGCTAATAATGATAAGGTGGGTTGGTTAATGTCTGTTGATCAGCCTAAGCGGAGAGACAGAAAAAATTTGGATAAGGTATAATGGCTAACGTATCAGACTAGTGCGACCCGGAGCAAAGGTAGAAGCAGGGGAGGGGTATGACAATACCACTTTGTGGTAGTTTTTACCACGCCCAATAGTGCATCCGGGGTAGTTGTATACCGCAAGGAAATATAAAACGGCCCTGGTAATCATGGCTATATTCATGACTGCCAAAGCCGTCTACATTCTATCTGTTAACGTCCAAAGTATTTGTTGATGGCTTCTACCCGGTTGTTCACGTGCAGTTTTTCATAAATATGATACACGTGCTTGCGAACTGTTTCCTGGCTAATGAAGAGGCTGGCAGCTATCTCTTTGTACAACATGCCTTTAGCCAATAATTCCAGTATTTCTTTTTCGCGGTTCGACAGTACACTGAGTGCGGAGGAATCTGTCGTACCTTTTTCCAGGGGTTTATTGTGTTGGAAAGCATTAACGACTTTCCGGGCGATCTGGCTGCTCATGGGAGCTCCTCCTTCCTGTAACTCTCTGATAGCTTCCAGCAGTTTATGAGGAGCTGTTTTCTTCAGAATGTACCCACTGGCGCCGGCTGTCAATGCTTCAAATATCTTCTCATCATCTTCATACACCGTACACATCATAAATAGAATTTCCGGGTACTCCGCTTTCAGGTGTCGCACACAATCAATACCACTTTCTCCTTCACCCAGGTTTATATCCATCAAAGCTATATCGGGTTTCAGCAAAGGGATCTGTTGCAAGGCTTCTTCCGCAGAACCAAAACTTCCCAATAACTGGTACCCGTCAGACATGAGGACTATTTGTTCCAATGCCGAGCGGATATCCTTATTGTCGTCAACTATGCAAATGCTAATATCCATAACACAAAGTTCAGGGTTTTGGTGAAACATGAAATACCACTTTGTGGTAGTTTTTAGTACACACCTTACTGTATAGGCGACTGCCACAAGCTGTGCATAAATATACCTAAATGGGTAATTGACTGTACACCCGTTTACTAAACAATCAGTACCTGCTTATGAGTTAGGAACTAAGAGGAGGTATTTTTCTTTGAAATAGTCTTCCTGAAATATTTCATACATCTCTAAAACGGTTGGTTTGCAACCGCTTTCAGATATTTCAGCTGCCAGATCACCACCTTTCAGACATATTAAACCGGGTTTGTGTTGAAGAGAGGCGGAAGGTTTCTTCAGCAAGGGCCTGGACCATTGCCAAAGATGCTGCAAGGGGGCTACAGCGCGTGATACCACGAAGTCGAACTTGCGGTTCTTGATATCTTCTATGCGGCTATGTTGTGCAGTTACATTTTTTAATCCCAGTCCTTCTGCCACGGCCTCTACTACCTTGATCTTTTTGCCGATGCTATCTACCAGGTGAAAGCGCACTTCGGGATAAAAGATGGCGAGGGGAATGCCGGGAAATCCGCCCCCGGTACCCAAGTCTACGACCTCTGTGCCCGGCGCCCATTCAAAGGCTGCGGCTATACTAAGCGAATGCAAGACATGCTTTTCATACAAGCTCTCCATATCCTTGCGGGATATGACATTGATCTTGCTGTTCCAGTCTGTATACAAGGGCTCCAGTGCAGCAAACTGTTCCAGTTGTGCAGGAGTAAAGTCACCAAAATACTTGGTGATCAGTGCCAGTTTTTCTTGGGCTTTTTCCATAATGCGGGCGCAAAGATGCAATAATAAATGAACATCCAGATATCCAACAGCCACCACCAGGCAAACAGGTCCTTCTCATTGAGCTTATTCATGGCCTTGTGGTAGATAATAGCCTGGGTTATACTACGTACCAGGAAGATGCCCAGACTGATACGCCAATCGAAGAATATAGCGCTGACTATCAGTAAGGGATAAAAAAGAAAATGGGTCAAAGAGTACAGGCCCAGCAGGAAACGGTGCATCGGTTTATAGAACTTTCCCGTTGTAAAATGCCTGTTTTTCTGTCTCCACCAGTCGGCAAAGGTCTTCTTGGGGGTAGACAGGGTAATCGCATCCTGATCGATCATAATGCCTGTATTGTCCTTATTCGCCACCCTATTGATAAACAGGTCATCATCACCACTTAATACATGGTTAATAGAAGAAAAGCCTTTATTGGCAAAGAATAAACCTTTCTTGTACGATAGGTTGCGGCCCACACCCATATAAGGCATACCCGCCAGCGCAAAAGAAAGATATTGCAAAGCTGCATGGAAAGTCTCAAAACGAATGAGCTTGTTGAGCAGGCCCGGCAGCTTATGATAAGCGCCATAACCCAGCACCACCGCTGTTCCTTCTCCATACGCATCCTGCATTTTCTGTATCCAGCTTTCAGAGGCAGGTACACAATCGGCATCCGTAAGCAGGATGATCTCATGATGCGCTTCCTTGATACCGATAGAAAGGGGATATTTTTTGCCCGGAATACCTTTGGCTTCTTGCTCCAGGTTTACAATGTGCAGGTTCTTAAAAGTCTTTTTGAACTCTTCCAGCAGGTAACGGGTTTCGTCCTGGCTGTTGTGGTTCACTACGATCACTTCATGGGTGGTAGGATAGGTTTGTACCAATACCCCCGGCAGATTCCGGGCAAGATTGGCAGCCTCATCGCGGGCGCAAATAATAACGCTCACAGGGTGCTGCTGTGATTGTATCTTTTCGGAAGGCCTGTACCAGGCCAGCCGTTGAAAAATGATCCAGTAATAAAGTAATTGAATTAAGGCTACGAGACAAAACACATAAAACAATACCTGCCACCAGTCAATTAATGACAAAAAGGCCATACTTACAATTTAGGGTCAAATGCAAACAAAGTACAAAAATAGGTGACAGACAGGTAGAAAGCCCGATAATCATTTCACAGTTGGGGAAAACAGCCAGCCGCGAGCTTTGAGCTACGAGCTGCGAGCCTTCTAAAGCACCTTTGCTAATTGCTCGTAGCTCGAAGCTCACAGCTCGGAGCTCTTTCCTTATCTTGCGTCCCATTATGGCTGTTTTGCAATTTGAACTCGAGGTAACCGATCAGGCGTCCAAAGCCCGCGCAGGGACGATCACCACCGATCATGGACAGATACAGACCCCTATTTTTATGCCTGTAGGCACCGCCGGCAGCGTAAAAGCCGTATCTCAACAACAATTAAAGGAAGATGTACAGGCCCAGATCATCCTGGGCAATACCTATCACCTATACCTGCGGCCAGGCCTTGATGTGCTGGAGCAGGCGGGCGGTCTGCACCGTTTTAATTCCTGGGACCGGCCAATACTCACCGATAGTGGTGGTTATCAGGTCTTTTCACTGGCTTCCAGCCGCAAGATAACCGAGGAAGGCGTAGTGTTCCAATCCCATATTGATGGCTCCCGCCACCTTTTCACTCCCGAAAATGTGATGGACATTCAACGCACCATCGGAGCTGATATTATCATGGCCTTCGATGAGTGCCCCCCATTCCCCAGCGAATATGCCTATGCTAAAAAGTCCATGGAGCTTACCCACCGCTGGCTCGACCGTTGTTTCACCCGGTTCAACAATACACCCGATAAATATGGATATACGCAAAACCTGTTTCCCATTATCCAGGGCAGTACGTTTGCTGACTTGCGTAAAGCTTCCAGTGAATACATTGCTTCTAAAAATGCGGCCGGCAATGCGATTGGCGGGCTCAGTGTGGGAGAACCGGATAACATGATGTATGAGTTTACCGAATTGTGCTGCGACCTGCTGCCCGTACATAAACCTCGTTACCTGATGGGCGTAGGCACACCCTGGAATATCCTGGAATGTATAGCCCTGGGGGTGGATATGTTTGATTGTGTGATGCCTACCCGAAACGGGCGCAATGCCATGCTGTTCACTTCCAAAGGCGTCATCAACATCGACAACAAGAAATGGGAAAAAGACAATACCCCGCTCGACGATGGCATTGACTGTACCGTGAGCAACCTGTATTCCAAAGCCTATCTGCGCCATTTAATGAAAGCCAAGGAAATACTGGGTCTTACCATTGCCAGTGTACACAACCTGGCCTTTTACCTCTGGCTGGTGAAGGAAGCACGCAAACACATACAACAGGGTGATTTCCTGAGCTGGAAGAATGAACAAGTGCTGATACTACAACAAAGACTTTAATGAATCAATAGCAATAAAAAATCCCGCTTACTGCGGGATTTTTTAATAAGTACATTATTTCTTTTGTTTAAACAGCCATGATAACAATTCTGGTTCTTTAAACGCATTGTCCCAACTGTTATGACCCACGCCGGGATATTCAGTATACTTCACTTTGGCGCGTGCTGCTTTCAGGGCGTTGACCATTAACCTTGAATTGGCTGGTAATACCGTATTATCCTTATCTCCATGAAATACCCAGATCGGGAATTTTCGGGCATATTCCCTCACTTTAACAGGATCGCCGCCACCGCAAATGGGGAAGGCGGCTGCAAAGAAGCGGGGCTTGCGCCATAATATCTCGAAAGTGCCCATGCCACCCATGGATAGGCCACCGACATAGATCTTTTTAGTATTCACATGGGCTGCCATAGAGTCGAGTAACTCACTAACCAATCCCAGGCTCTTCCCGATGGGCCTGTCGGAAGGGAAATACAACCCATTGAGCGAGTCCTTGCGGTTAGCATCGCGATCGATCCTTGCCCAGAAATCGTTTTTTGGGCATTGGGGAAATACTACAATGGCTGGATATTGCTTCCGGTTGGCAGGGTCAGTAAACAGGCCCGACCCATGCAGCAGTTGTGCTTCATTGTCGCTGCCCCTTTCTCCGGCTCCATGCAGGAGCAGGATGAGCGGGTACTTTTTGGCGGGATTGTAGTTTTCGGGATACAATATCCGGTAGCGTAAAGTATCGTTGTGGCGGATAAACTCTTTTTTTTCATACTGGCCGTTATCCTGGGCCAGGGAAATGGCTGTTACATACAGCAGCAGCAACGTTAAGCATGTTTTGAGCATAGAACTAAAGATACAAATTTTAACACCTGGCTGCCATAGTCTTAATTATGTTATAAGATTGTGCATTTTAGGGGCTGGCACCCGGGAGCTCAACAATTTTGCGCTACATTTGCGGGCATTCTGGCAGGGCATGTTCGCACTATTATGAAAATACTCGATTGGTACATATTAAAGAAATTTCTTACTACTACCTTGTTCATTGCATTGATCTTTTCCCTGATCTCCGTAGTGATCGATACCAGTGAGAAAGCCGATGATTTTGTGAAATCAGGTCTTTCCACCTACCAGATCATCATGAAATATTATATTGGTTTTGTACCCTTTATCTTATCCATGATCTTCCCCCTGATGGTGTTCATTGCAGTGATCTTCTTCACCTCCAAAATGGCCGGCCGTTCTGAAATTGTGGCCATCCTCGCCGGAGGGGTTCGCTTCAACCGTTTGCTCCGTCCTTACATGATTGGCGCTTTCTTACTGGGCGGTTTCTTCTGGTATGCTACCCAGTACCTGATCCCCAAGGCCAATGTGATCTATGGTAATTTTCAGGCTACTTATATTGACAGTAAAAGCTCGTATGAACAGGGTGAGTATGGCAAGCGGTCCCGCAATTACTATATCCGTATTGATCCCAACACCTTTGCGGGTCTGCGCAATTATGATACGACTACCAAAGCTGCTACCAATGGCTTTTTTATGGACCGGATGAAGGGTACGGAAGTGGTATACAACCTAAGGGCAGAAACCGTGCGGTGGGATACAGCCAAAAAGACCTGGAAACTGGAAAATGCTGTGGAGCGGAAAATTAACGGATTGACCGAAACGGTTAAGGCGATACCCGCTATGGATATCAAGCTTAATGTAAGTCCCAATGAAATTAAGCCCGATAAATACCTGAAAGATAAAATGACCACACCCGAACTGAAACGCTTCATCAAAGCGGAAGAAGCAAGGGGTACAGAAGGGCTCAATGATTTTAAGGTAGCCCGCTACCGGCGCGATGCCACCCCCGTATCAGTAGTGATCCTTACATTAATAGGCGCATCTGTGGCTTGCCGTAAAACACGCGGCGGCAGCGGACTCCATATGGCCACCGGTATTATCACCGCCGCCATTTTTGTGGTGATGGACAAGTTTTCACTTACTTTCTCTACCAAAGGCAGTTTCCCTCCCTTGCTGGCAGCCTGGATGCCTAACCTCATCTTTGGTACCATCGCTATCTGGTTGTACCGCACAGCGCCTAAATAGTATTATCAGCCTGAGCCCGGTCGAAGGCGGCTTCGATAAACTCAGTCTGACATCAAACTTTACACTGTTGGAAGGCTGAAATAATCAAGGGATTAGTAAGAGATTAGAATAAAATAAATTATTGCATTGTTTTATTAAAAGCCTATTAATTTGCCGGTTTTATTCATGTTTCACTCAACCCCATTGAATTAATTTTGTTCTATTGAACGAGTTTGATTTAACTTTAGCGGCCAAGTAAAATATACCTGTAAATACTTCGTTTTTTATATATAATCTTGTTGCATCATGGGCATTCTCAAAGAAAGGTTTAAAGCAAAGGCAGATATCGCAGCAGTGGAAATCAAAGACCTGCTCAAAGAACATGGCACCAAAAAGATCGGTGAAGTGCAATTGTCACAGGTGTATCAGGGTATGCGTGGTATTACAGGTCTCGTGAGTGAAACCTCTTTACTGGATTCACAGGAAGGTATCCGTTTTCGCGGTTATTCCATTCCCGAATTACAGGAAAAGCTCCCCAAGGCCAAAGGCGGCAGTGAGCCATTACCCGAAGGCCTTTTCTACCTGATGCTTATTGGAGAACTGCCCACCGAAGAAGATGTAGCCCATATCAGTTCTATCTGGCAAAGGCGTTCACACGTGCCCAACCACGTATTTGATGCCATCGATGCCCTGCCTGTCACGGCGCATCCCATGACCATGTTTGTAACAGGTATTATGGCCCTCCAAACAGAAAGCAATTTTGCCAAGCGTTATGCTGAAGGCATCAATAAAAAAGATTATTGGGAACCCGTTTTTGACGATGCGATGGACCTGATAGCCCGGTTGCCACGTGTAGCCGCCTATATCTATCGCCGGAAATATAAGAATGACCAGCATATTCATCCCAATGGACTGCTCGACTGGGCAGGCAACCTGGCCCATATGCTGGGTTTTGAAGATGAAAGCTTTAAAGAGTTGATGCGCTTGTATATGACCATTCATGCCGATCATGAAGGAGGCAATGTATCTGCACACACTACCCACCTCGTAGGCTCGGCTTTAAGTGATCCCTACCTGAGCCTTGCGGCCGGTATGAACGGCCTGGCTGGTCCTTTACACGGCCTGGCAAACCAGGAAGTTATTAAATGGATCTTCGAAATGCGGGAACAATTGAAAACGGAGACCCCTTCACGCGAACAGATAGGAGAGTATGTAAAGAAAACATTGGGCGATGGAAAAGTAGTACCGGGATATGGCCACGCTGTATTGCGCAAGACCGACCCCCGCTTCACTGCCCAGATGGAGTTTGGCAAAAAACATATGGCCGACGATCCGTTGGTGCAAACCGTATGGAATATCTACGAAGAAGTACCACCTATTCTCCAGTCATTGGGAAAGATCAAAAACCCATGGCCCAATGTGGATGCCCACAGCGGCGCCCTGCTGGTTCATTATGGCATGGTGGAATATGAGTTCTATACCGTACTCTTCGGCGTAAGCCGGTCATTGGGTGTACTGGCCAGCCTTATATGGGACCGTGCACTGGCATTCCCTATCGAAAGGCCCAAGTCTGTAACCACAGCCCTCGTGAAAAGGTGGCTGAATGGTGAAGATGAGATCTGGGGCGATTAATCGATAATTGTCAGCCTGAGCTTGTCGAAGGCGGCTTTCATAAACATAGAATTGTAAACGGCTATCTCTTTAGGGATAGCCGTTTTTTTTATGTGGTGGGTTTTTCAGGAGGCGTTTGTACTCCAGTAGTGCAGGAATCCCGGCTTACGGCGTTTGGATACATCAATCAACTCTCCGTTTTGCAGTTCAATTTTACCACTCTCTCCCTCAATATAACGCAGGATGAATTTTTTATTCACCAGGTGCGTACGGTGTGGCCTTATGAAATCATTGATGGCCAGTTCTTCCTCAAATCTTTTGAGCACTTTCGCAACTACCAGTTTTTTCCCATTGGTAAAAAACAGCTTGCTGTAATTGCTGATGGCTTGTATACGGATGATGGAGCTTATATCTATGACAGCCATCCCCGAGCTATCGGGCAGCAAAATAATGCTGCTGCCCGTAATTGTTTTTTCAGGCATATATAAAGGTGTTTACCGTGGCTAATTGTACCGTTTGCCGTTGACTGCTTTCTTTCAACTGATCTTCTATGCGTTGGATGCGCTGGTGAAAGATCCACCAGATCAGCACTGCCAGCGCCAGGCACACCAGGATCACTGCCAGATAATTACGATATAACCAATGCTTGTAAGCTGCCATGCCGGCTTTTAAGGCAATATCGCCCTGGCCGGGCATTATTTCAGTAAACCAGGGGGGATAAAACCGGGACAGGGGAGGGGACATTTAGGGGACAGGCTGCTACTTACCGTCTTTCGGACTTACGGTCTTCCCGACTTCCGGACTTCTTAAATCCACTCAACCAGTTCATCAAGTGAGCCCTCTTCCGGCAGGTTGATCTTTTTACGAAGTCGCTGACGCGCTTTTTTGATAGCATCATAACTTACGCCGAGCATAGCTGCCATATCCTTTGGCGGCAGTTGTAGTTTGGTGAGTGCTATCAAGCGCGTATCTGCAGCGCTCAGATCGGGCATCTTTTCGCGAAGCCGTACAAAGAATCCAGGGTATACTTTCTCATAGAGATCACGGAAGGTTCTCCAGTCTTCTTCTGTGAGGATGGTGGCGTTCAGGAGCCGGTGCAGGTTCTCCATCCGCTCCTTGTTTTCCTGCAAACCGTTTTGTTGCAACTGATCCAGTTCCTGTCTGAACTGCTCGATCAGTTCATTCTTTTCTTTGAGCTTATTCGTATAGCCCGTCAGCTCTTGTTGGGCAAAAGCCAGTTGTTGCCGGTCCTTGTCGCGGGCCATGGCAGACAATTGTAATTCCTTATTGCGCTTTAAACGTTGCCGGTTTACCCACAGCAGCCCAATGATGCAGGCCAGCAGCAACACGATCAATAAGCTATTCCTGATAAATACTTCCTGCCTGCGTTGGTTCTCCAGTTCATTGATCGCATTGAGGTGCTGCTCCGTTTCCACCTTTAGCTTCGCCTGGTTCAGTGTGCGGTTGCTCCGTATCACAGCCAGGCTGTCTTTATACAACAACAGCGAATCAGCGTATTGCAAAGCCAGCTTCTGATTCCCTTTGAACTCGTGATACCGGTACAGGTTTTCATACCAGTTCTTGAAAAGCACAACACTACCCAATTGATATACATACGGACGGGCCGAGTCCAGGTACTTTTGGGCTTCATCGGCCTTTCCTTGCCTCAGGTAAATGGTTGCCATTACCATCGCTGCATTGACGGCGCTGCCCCGTTCCCCTGCTTTGATGCTGCCTTCATAATCCTGGTGCAGCAAGGGCAGTGCCAGCGCATCTTTCCCTTGCAGGTGATAGGTGTAACCCAGGTTGCCATAGGAGAGCGACATGTAAAATGAATCTTTTACTGCAGCAGCGGATGTGTGCGACTTGTTGAAATAATAAATAGCCGAATCGTATTGTTTTAACTGCTGATAACACAATGCTATGCTGTTCTCTACACTGGCAAAATAGACAACCTCATTCCAATAGGATGGGATGGCCACTGCTTCTTTGTAATGCTTAATGGCCTGATCATATTCTCCAAACCGGTAATAGCATTCAGCCAGCCCGCCGGCATAACGTTTGGTATAGGAATAATTGTTGATCCCTTTTTGCTCAAAAAGGTTACGCGCCTTTTGCATGTACTCGAAGGCGGGACCAAACTTTTCCAATACAAAATAATAATCACCCGTATAGAACCAGCATTCCGCTGCCACCATGGGCCATCCTTTTTGCCGGGCGGATTCTTCCGCCTGCAACATGATGTCAACACTTTTGGGCAGGCCGCGGTATTGTGTGGACCGGTAGACCTGTAGCGCAAGCCAGGTCTGTTGCATGGGTAATTCAAGGTTCTTGTCGCGGTAAAATTGTTCAGCTGCCTGGAGTTGTTTGATGACAGAGCTGCTGTCCTGGGTGAGTAAGATCTTTTTGTACCAGGCCCATATTGTCTTCACCTGCTCATCATTGGAGAAAGAAGATGGAATGGCTGGCTGGGCATAGGCCACAGACAAGGCGCATAAGAAAAGCCATAACAACACAGACTTTCGGGTCAAGGCTTAGTAGTTAGTTGGTTACTGTACGAAAATAATGGAAAATAAGACATACCCCTTACCCGAGTATCTTTTCCAATGCCAATATCTTCTCCAGCGGAGGCTTGTGCGTAAAAATGCCGGATTCACTATTAGCCCTTACGCCCCTCACAAACAAGTAGATCACACCACCAAACTGTGCATGGTAATCGAAACTCCGGAGGCGGCTTTCCAAGTACTTCTTAACCGCCAGCGTATAGATCAGGTATTGTAAATGATAGTTGTTTTCATTCATTGTTTTGACCAGCGCAGCTGGTGAATACTGGGCCGGCTCATTACCCAGGTAGTTGGACTTCCAATCCAATATATAATAACGGCCTCCGTGTTCGAAGAACAAGTCGATCTTTCCGTTCATCATGCCTTCGAGTTCATTGCCTGGCAATCCATACAGGCTCCTGATCAATATGCTGAATTGATCATCCGAAAGAGAATGCAATGCCTCCGGTGGAAAGGAGGGGACAGGAAAGTCAAATTCAAATTCTGTCATTCGCTTTTGCCAGCCTACATCTGCCAGCGTAAAGGGTTGCCCCTCACCGCCAATATTAGTATACAGTACCTGTTGCAACATCTCATGCAGCATCGGCATATATACTTCCTGTTGCCCGGGCACATAGCGGCGGATGGCTTCCTCCAGCCAGCTATTCCACCGGCTGTCATCACCGAAATGGATATTCTCAAAAATGAAATGCAGGAAATTACCCGTCTTTGCACCGCGCCGCAACAGGTGAAAGATGAAATTGTCATAAGCCTCTGTAAGTGGAAAGGAGCGGGGAGGAACCTGGTGCTCTGGTTTAGCTGCCAACATCGTATAACTCATCTTGCGCCAGTTTTCCTCCTGCAAGGCAAACTGTATAGGTTGAGCCACGGCAGGTGTTTTGGCATCAGCAGCCTGCCGGTAAGGACGCACAGGCGCAGCAAGCGCTTCATTCCTGAATACCATCAGCGGACTATCTGTGTTGGGAAGCGCATTGAGAAAGGTGGCAAGCGTAGAAGCTTTATAATACAGGTTCCTGAAAATATAACAGGCATACACCGCGCGCGTAATAGCCACATACAGCAAGCGCCGGTTTTCCTGCTCTGCCTGCTGTTGTTGCCATAGCAATTGCTCTTCCGTTAGCCGGCTTCTTTCTACACCTACATAATCACCGCTTACCGGATCACGGAAGCTGACAAACTCCTGCGTTTTACTCTCCACAAAATCAAGAAACGGCGCCAGCACAATATTGTACTCCAGTCCCTTGCTTTTGTGAATGGTGACGATCTTCACCGCTTCTTCATCACTCTCCATACGCTGCGTATATTCATCGCCCTCTGCCGACATGCCATCAATACCCCGCTGTAGCCAGGAGAGTAATTCTGGTATCGAAAGATTTTTGCGGCTCTCTGCCTGGTGTACCAACTCCATCAACTGGAAGAGATTGGTAATGATGCGTTCGCCGTTCTCAGATTGTAAGGTCAGCAACACCTGTTTCACATTGAAGTCCGACACAAAGTCCATCAGGGCAGTATAAATGCCATCCTGCTGCCAGCGGTTCTTATAACGTGTAAACAACTCCAGCACAGCCCCATCATCCAGGGAAAGGATCTGCGCCGTATCAAACCCTGTAAAAGGAGATAATAAGGCCCGGTTGATAGAAGAACGGTCGGGCCTGGCAATGGCTTCCATCAGGTACAACAGGTAACTGGATTCTGCTGACTGTAATACCCTTGCGTCGTCAATCGTTACCGATGGGATACCCAGCCTGGTGAGTGCCGCCTTCACGTCGCGACCTTGCTTGCCTGTACGTACCAGGATACCAATATCCGAAGGAATGATATTGCGTTGTTCCCCTTTTTTATTGATCTGGTAGCTCGTATCCTGCAGCAGCAACGCTACCTGTGTAGCTACCGCTTCCAGGAGTAAACTGGTTTTGGGCAGGGAAAAAACAGTAAAGGCAGGAGCTGTTACACCCGATTGCTGCAAGTTGCCCTTGGTATTGGGTACCGGACTGTCTACAGGGATATAGTTGATGGCATTATCCTGTTGTTCAAAAAAGAAAGTATCGAAACCATCTACAGGCAAAAAGAATTGATTCATGCCTTCGATCATCTGTGCCGATGACCGGTAATTGTGGTTCATGCCGTACAGATGCTTCACCGCATCCCTCGCCTTGAAGTAGGTAAATATATCGGCCTTACGCCAGGCATAGATGCTTTGCTTGGGATCACCAATGTAGAAGAGGATCGTATCTTCTCCAAATGCCTGGTCAAAGATTTCAAATTGCTGCCGGTCAGTATCCTGAAACTCATCAATGAACACCGCTTTGTATTTCTTGCGCAATACTGCTGTTAGTTTACTGCTGTTCCTTTTTGTAAGCGCATAGTGCAGGTTATGGATCAGGTCATCATAACCCAACACATTATTCCGTTCTTTAAACTGTCGTATGCCTTTCCCCGCTTCCTGTATGGCCAGGTAATAGAGCTGGTGATAGATCAACTGAATGGCCGATGCCTTTGCTTCAGCAGCTGCATCATAGCGGGCAATAAGTTGCAGCAGGTCCGGGAAAAGCTTCACCACATAGGCCGTGCTCTTTTTACTGCGCACAGTTTCTGCAAAATCGGCAGGTGAGGAGAGGCAGGGCAGCAATCCCTTTTTTGCATGCGCATTGCCTTCACAAAGACCTCTTAACAGTCCCTCATTGTCCGTTATATAACCGTAGAGCGCTTCTTCTGCTGCTGCCACCTGCTCATTGTGCGCTGCCAGCTGCTGTTGCCAGGCCTCCTGTTTGGCCTTGCTCATGGCGTAATGGGAATCTTCCTGGAAGCCGGGATATTTTTTACCGCTTAGATGATTTTCCAACACCTCCCTGATATGCTGCTGAAGGTCTTCATGCCACAGTTGCTGCAGCAGGCCAGCGGGTAAAGTAGTGATATGCTTGCGCCAGAATTTATTGAGCTCTTCTTCTATGACCGGAGAAAAGTCCGGCAGCATTTCAGCACCAAATAACTGGAAGGTTTCAAAGGCAAATTCATTCAGTGCCTGCTGGCAAAAACTATGGATCGTCAGTACCGATGTTTCGTCCAGGAAGAGGACAGCATCCGTCAGTTGTTGTTGCACCGCTTCCTCACCCCGCAGATCAATAGCCTGTTGTACCAGGTGAGCAATATTGTCGTCCGTAATCGTAGTGCCGCCCGCATACTTATGGGCGCTGCGGATAAAAAGGCGCACCCTGTCTTCCAATTCTGCCACAGCCGCCTTGGTAAAGGTGACCATCAGGATCTCTTTTACCGACAATTGCTTTTCCAGCACCAGCCGCAATACCAGGATGGCAATAGAATAAGTTTTGCCCGTTCCCGCACTGGCTTCAATGAGGTTACTCTCTTCCAGCGGAACTGTAGAGGCGTTGAAATCAATATATTGTTTAGGCGTACTCATGTGGGCATGCTGTTAATCGTAATAGCCGGGAAATAGTTCGTCCAGGGGAACAAGAATATGAGCAGCTACTCTTTTGTATTGCTCCAATACTTCTTCCCGGTCATAGAATCCCTTGTTGTACTCTGGTACAATGTAGGGGTCGTCACTCATGTCAAGTTTCTTTTCTACCAGCTTGCTGAATTTTTCATAATCCAGTTCCGCAACCTGTTTGGGCTTTATATCAAAGTCCGGATAGAAAGGTGTAAGCGCCTCAAAGCCGGCTTTATAAATAGCGATCAATGTGGTGAGCCTTTGAATCGATTCCGCCTTATTTAATGGAATAGCCGCATAAGCTTCTTCTTTTTTAGCACCTGATATAAACCAGGCGCCCGTAAGCTCACCTGCCGCAATGCCAGCCAGGTAACGGATATAAGCTTCTGCCAGGTACTTGGTTTCATGGCGTGACCAGGAAACCTGCACCAGCTTTTTATCAAACACCCCTTGTATGGTTCCCTTCAATACACTATTGCCAATGGGAATTGCTACCGCGATTGCTTGTGGTTCGGCCAATTGGGTACACGCATCATACAAAGCGCGCACCGGCATGACTACATCTTCTACCTGTTTTACCGCCACTACAGCCATATTCTTCAAAGGCAGTTCACCTGTCATCACCAGTTTTTGTTGCAGGGCGTCTGTATCCGTGGCCGTGAGCAGCCGGTTCTTCAATTCCCATTGCTGCAGCTTGTCGAGGCTGAACAATTCTGTATCGTCCAGCAACACCTGTTCATCACCATAATAAATGCCCAGTACCTTATTATAATAGACCTTGAAGGGGTGCTTGAAAAAACGAACCAGGTCGTCCAGCATGATCTCTTCAAAGTTCAATGGGTCTGTTGGCTTGTTGGCTTGAATGACCGCTTTTCCTGTTGCGCCCACTGTATCCAGGTAGCTATACAGCCGATCATTGCCCAGTGTATATTGATGACTGAAACTTTGTAGCGGTTGCAGCGTTACCAGTTGAGGCCTTACTGTTTCAGGAACTTCCGCCCCTGCCTCAATATAGTCAAGCAATTCATCGATCAATGCCGAAGGAGGCAGCGCACTGTTGTCTTTGGCATTTTGTCCACGATAACTGATGTACAGGTATTCCCGGGCCGAAAGAACAGTTTCCAGGAACAGGTGCTTATCATTCTCTTTTACATTCCGGTCGCCTCTTTGCCGCTGCCGTGTAATAAGGTTAAAGCTGGCTGGCTGTTCCCTTCGTGGAAACTTATCATAATCAAGCCCCATCAACGCTACTACTTTAAAAGGAATACTACGCATGGGGATCAGCGAACAGAAGGTGATACCCCCGTTGGCAAATAAACCGCTGCGCGTAGTACCGGAAAGTATTTGCAGGAAATTGTGGCCAAATACCTCAAAGGAAATTTCCTCCGTCATGTACTCATACAATAGGTTGTAATCGGCCAGGTGCTTCATTAATGCATGATAGTCTTCATCCGTATCTTCTTCCGGTTCCAATACCAGGTTGTGCAACAGGTACTCAATATATTCCACCCAGCCTGCAATAGCACGCGGAGCCCTTCGCTGTCGTATTGCATCCATCAGTATTTCTGCAAAATGACAGAAACGGATGATCTCCTGCGCTTCACTTCCTTCCAGCATATCCAGCGGGTAAAAACGGTCCGTCCCATCAGCATATGCTATTTCTCCACTCATACAAATGCCAAACATGATACGCTTGATACCATATTCCCAGCTCACCAGGTGCGTGTCGTCTTCCGTTCTTCCTGTAAGTCCAAAGCGGATATTGGCTGCATCTACCACCTGCCGGATGCGTGTTACATCCGTCAGGCCAAAACGTTTGCGGATAAGAGAGGAGTCAAGTAATTGCAATACCGCCTCTGCTTTAAAATTCTCTTCATTCAGTAATAAGATCGAATGAAGCGCCGTAAAGATGTTGTCACTCTCATTATAGCTTTCATCCGCAATAACATACCTTATTTTATACGGCGCATTATTAAATACTGCTTTGATATACGGCGCATAGCTGTCAATATCACTCACCATTACTACAATGTCGCGTGGTGAGAGCATTTCCTTTCTTTTATCTACCAGGTACACCAGGTAATTGTACAGCGACTCTACTTCCCGCGCTATCGTATAGCAGGCATTGATATGGATAGAGCCGTCCTGTATGTCTACCTGTGTAAACTGGTGACGGCTGGTAGTGGCTGCATTAAAAATATCGTCTTGTATTTTATGCAACAGGCTGTCCGGAACGGGCGGCACGATTCCAATATCTTCATAAGCATTCAGAAATTCATCATGCTGGAAGAACAAGGCAAAGGAGTCCTGTATCACCCTTCCCCAACTGGTAAGCAGCTTATTGCCGATGATACTGTCTTCGACATTTTTATAACCCTTCTGTCTCCATCCCGCCAATTGTTTTTCACTGCGGTCCTCATACCAATATACCAGCGGCGAGGGGTTGATAAAATAAAAATGAACATCAACAATGGCCGACAGTTCAAATAGTATTTGTACGTGGTAAGCCGTGATGATCGACAGGCCAAACAATTGCACACGTGGCAGGCGGGCTCTCAGTTGTGCCTGTGTGGCAGGCTGCTTCAGCTTGTCCAATATCAGCGTACTCACCATTGTTTTGTCCGGTAGTGCATTACCTGCTTCTTTTTTAGCCCTGATCCACAGGTATTGCTGCCAGGTATGGTCAGGATCATCCAGGCTGGCGCCCTCATTCCATTGTTTAATGATCTCCGGCCGGTATACCTGGTATTGATCAAAAAGGTCGCCCACCTTTTCGGCCAGCGCTATCCGACGGGTGTCTGCTTCCTGGCCTGCATGTTGAAAATAATCAGCTATCGATGGAAAGCGGTTTGCGAATTCCTTTTCTCCCAGCAGTTTAAACAACAGCCAACTTAAGTTGGAGGCCGACAGCATCTCGGTATATTTTCCACCCAGCAGGTAATACAGCTGGTGTATCAGCTCATTGGGTTTCATAAAACGGCAATTGGCAGTAATGCCCAACCGGTGTGCTATTTGCAGCTTGAGCCAGTTGTTCATACCATCCGTTTGCGTTACGATATAGTGCGGGTCAAATACACTGTCCCCTGCTTCTTTCAGGTTATTGGCCAGCCCGGTGGCCAGGCTATCCAGTGAATTTGAAACTTTTAAATACAATGCCATGCGCGTTCCTCGTAGTGATTAGGAAATAGGTGTTGATGATCCCGGTTGAAAACGGGCTGCTATGCCCGATGCTCTTTCTACCACCCGCTGGGCGGCCATTAGTATGGTCTCTCCCGATCCCTGCAGGTATACTCGTTTCCTGGCCCGGGTTACCGCCGTATACAACAGTTCGCGTGTAAGCAGGGGCGAATTGGCTATTGATGGCAATATCACCAGTACCTCATCAAATTCAGAGCCCTGGCTTTTATGGATCGTCATGGCAAACACCGTTTCGGCCTCACTCAGGTAACCAGGCATGATCGATTTGAGCGTTCCTGTACTGTCTTCAAACCAGGCCATTAATACCCCTTGCTCATTGGCGCGGATAATGCCCGTATCTCCATTGAACAGTCCATGTTCATAATAATTACGCGTCAATATAATGGGCCGGTTCTCATAGAAGGGGATCGTATACTGTAATAGCTTTTTGCTGTCGAGCCATTTTTCAATCCGGCTGTTGATCGCATACAATCCGTGCTCACCTTCCCTTACTGCACACAGCACCCGCAAGGCATTCATTTTTTTGAGCGCCAAAGAGATATCTTTCTCTGCAATGAAAGCTGCGTAACCAGCTATAAATTGCTCAAACAGTTCATTCGAATACAAGGGATCGATGACCACCTGCTCATCAGTAGCAGGCGGCAGGAATTGTTGTAAGGCTGCGGCATTATTGTTGATCACTGCCTTGCTGAATGAACCGATACCTGTATGGCCGGTAAAGCGATGACTGCGCCGCAGTTCTACCAGGTGTTGAAACAAAGGATGATTATGCTCATCACTGATATGGCTCTCCGGCAGGCGATAGCGGGCATCTTCAATGAACTCATTGATCAGCGCAAGCCTTTCAGCCGAAAATTGATTGAGGACAGGCTGGGCCAGACACAGATCCCCAAATAAGCTGCCGGCTTCTACCGATGCCAGTTGATCTTTATCTCCCAACATGATCAGGCGCGTACCGGGTGCAATAGCATCCAGCAGTTTCGCAAACAAAGCCACATCGATCATCGAACATTCATCTACGATCACTACGTCATAACTCAGTGGATTTTGCTGGTTGTGCCGGAAGTAAGGAGTGCCTGCTATTGGTTTGAGTAATCTGTGAATGGTAGAAGGATGCAGTGCCTGGAATTTTTCCAGTATCGTGGCTTCCAGCGGCAGTGTTGTTTGCCGCAGACTTTCCGCCATGCGGGCAGCTGCCTTGCCCGTAGGAGCCGCCAGGGCCACTTTCAATGCCGGGTTGGTAGTATATAATAACGATAATATTTTGGCTACCGTAGTGGTCTTCCCCGTACCAGGACCACCTGTGATGATCGTAAAATTGTGCAGGATGCCGGTAATCGCCGCCGCCAATGGCCAGTCGGCCAGGTCTTCCGCCGTTCCCGTAGGCTCATTACCACGGTTGGTAAACAATTGATTGATAAAGTCCCTGTGTTGCCGGAGTAATGCCAGCCGGTGGGGCAGTTGTGCCTGTTCTTCTGCCAGGAATTGCCGGATGCGTTGCAGAAAACTCGTTTCATACCGGAAATACCGTTGCAGGTAAAGCCTGTTTTGGTACAGTACAAAAGGCTGCTGGTCGTCGCCGTTTTTGCCCACCAGTGGCAGCCCTTCCAGTTGCTGGCTGCCGCCCGAAAGAAGATGGTAATAAGCAGGTAGATCATCTGCACTGGTTGTCAATTGATCCAGGTGCAGACAAATATGTCCTTCACTAAGTTTTTTCGAAAGAAGATAAGCGTAAGGTTTTAATGCCGGTATCCCAAAATATTCGGCAAACTGCTGGTGAACATCGTTGAGCGCATGCATGTCCGCAAGTTAGCGTATTGCCCGAATAATTAATGCGTCTCTCAGGCGTCTGTCAGGCTGAGCCTGTCGAAGCCCTCTTAAGGAACAGCTTTCAATCCCTCTATGCCTTCTTGCCTGGTTGCCTTCCCCCTCGGTGCCTTGCTGCCTTGTTGCCTCGCTGCCTTTTCATAACACAAGATCACCACCCCCGAACTGAAAGCCTTCGTTCTCAAAAGCTTCAATGGATACGTTCCCCGGAAAAGAGGAATACCCTCGCCCAGCGTTATCGGGTGTACCCATAACACTATTTCATCTACCAGGCCCAATTGCATTAAACGCGATACAATACTTCCGCTGCCCAATATGATCATATCCAACCCTGGCTGTTCTTTCAGCGCCATCACTTCTTTCCCGATATCTTTCTTCACCAGCCTGGCATTTCTCCACTCCACCGTACGCAGCGATTTGGAGAACACGATCTTGGTATAGTTATTCATCATTTGTGCATAAGCACATTCCTGTCTTCCATTGGCCGAATTATTGGCTTCATAGGGCCAGTAACTGGCCATCGCCTGGTAAGTGATCCGCCCCAGCAGAATACTGTCCACCATACACAACTGCTCAAAAGCAAAACTGGCCATTTCATCATTCCAATGCGGAAAATGCCAGTCAAGCTCTCCACGGGAGCCGGCCATAAAGCCGTCAAGGGTTACATTTATCGATACAATTATTTTACGCATCAGCATCTATTGGATCAACAAATGTACATCGGTGGCACGGCGCCGATAGCGTGTAGTTGCGACTAATAGAGGGCTTGTTGCGACATGAAAAAGATTACCTGGCCGGGCGATCCCCGAAGCGCCTTTGCTTCCCTCCTCAGATGATTGGATCCCAATGCCTTTGGGGCTCTGAACTGTTCAGCCATCACTGAAAAGGTAACAATTCATACTTAACTCATTATTAATGATACACAAAAATCGTTTGAATGTGTAACCATATTGTTATACATTTGGCTCCACAGAACTGATTTACTCCCCCTTTTTGATGTTTTAAACGGCATTACTAAAAATGCCCGGGTCAATTCATTGACCCCAAACGATCCATAAAAACGACGGAAACGTTCGGCCCAAAAAACAAAAAAAACGCAGATGAAACACATATCCATCCTGGTGCCTGAAGAGGCAGTCCTGACAAGTATCACCGACCCCCGTATGCTGTTTACCGCCGTCAATGATTTTTTGAAAAAAGCCGGCAAAGAACCTTTGTTTAAAGTGGAGCTTGTAGGCGTTTCAAAAGAAGTGCAGTTGTACCAGGGCTCTTTTACCGTGCACACCGATGTCTTGTTAAAGGACGTCAAAAAGACCGACCTGATCTTTGTCCCCGCCATCGGTGGTGATCTCCAGGTAGCCATTGAAAAAAATAAAGCCCTTTTTCCCTGGATCATCCAGCAAAAAGCCCAGGGAGCCGAAGTGGCCAGCCTGTGTATTGGCGCTTTCCTCCTGGCCTCTACCGGCCTGCTCAATGGTAGAAAATGTTCTACCCACTGGATCTATGCCAATGAATTCCGGAATATGTTTCCCGAGATCACCCTCGTAGATGATAAGATCATTACAGAAGAAGAAGGACTGTATTCCAGCGGAGGCGCCAATTCTTACTGGAATCTCCTCATATACCTGGTAGAGAAAAAAGTAGGACGTGAAATGGCCATCCTTACCTCCAAGTTTTTCGCCATAGAAATAGACCGGAAAAGCCAGTCACCCTTTATCATGTTCAACGGCCAGAAGAAGCATGAAGATGAGCCCATCAAGCTGGCCCAGGAATTCATTGAAAAGAATGTGACCGAGAAGATATCCGTGGAAGAGTTGGCCGTTAAGTTTGCAATCGGCCGCCGCCACTTTGAAAGGCGTTTTAAAAAAGCCACCAACAATACGCCTGTTGAATACATTCAACGGGTAAAGATCGAAGCGGCTAAGAAACATCTCGAAGGCAGCCGGAAAAATGTGAATGAAGTGATGTATGAAGTAGGCTATTCCGATACCAAGGCCTTCCGTACCGTATTTAAAAAGATAACCGGCCTTTCCCCCATCGATTACAAGAACAAATACAATAAAGAAGCAGTAGTAGCCTAAGGCGAAACAAATTAGGCGGTGGCCGGCGTCAACGCCACCAGCATTACTTCTTTCTCTTTGCCTTTCAGCTTAATGGCGCCTAATGAACGGGTGATATAATTCCTGAGTGAATACAATTCAGTGAGCAGGTCAGAAGAAGCGATCACCTCTTCATTGAGTTCCCCGCATTTGTCCAGTATCCGCGAGGTGGTGTTCAGCACATCACCGGAATAGGTAATATCCCTTTTGATTATACCCACCTCACCGGCAATCACCCTGCCACAATGCATGCCTGCTTTAAAGGAAGGTACCAGCCCGTACCGGTGAAGGTATTTGTCCTGCAGCTTTTGGATACGTAGCTTCATATCAAAGAAGCAGCGGATACACTGCAGATTTTCTTTGCCATCTTCATAATTCCAGGCGATCACTACCTCATCACCTACATATTGATAAATATTCCCTTTGTTTTCCAGTATCGGTGCAGTAATGTCGGCAAAGAAATCCTTCAGCAAGGCGTGGTAATTTTCATTACCCAGCTGCTCTGCTATCGAGGTAGAAGCATTCAGGTCGAGAAACATGAATATCCTTTTCTCTTCCTTCGGCGTATTGTACCGCCCCCTGATGATATTCCAGAAATCCCCCTGTCCAAATTTGCTGTTTACCTGTAATAACAGCTGTGTAACGCCTACAATAAATCCCCAGAAGATAGCTGCCTTGATATGCGAACTGTCTTTCAGGAACTTTTGGAAGGCTGCCCAGCTTACAGGGTCCCTGAGTGGCTTGCCGGTACGTATCGGCACCAGTATCACACCCATCAATACAGAGATAAAAGCAACAATTAGTAATAACGAAATGCACACAATGAGGATCGTATAGCCATACGGCTTGTCCTGGTATTTTACATTCACATAAAATACCAGCAGACTACCGCCGATCAGGGCGCCTACAAGTCCTGCACCCACATTGCGTACGGCCGAAACAACAAAAGAATATTTATCCGAAAGCCCGAGCGTATTATCTGTAAGCAGTACCAGCAGGTCATAAACAGTCATCAGTAACCCCATGAGCATCCAGGCCACAATGATCACCGCCAGTTGTTTAAATTTTAGTTGCGTTCCCCTGTTCACTACCTTTCCTATTTTAGGTAGTGAAGTTACAGTGTATAGTACAAATGGATCGCGTGTAAATAGGACCTTCAAGGGGCTGCTTGCGACTTGGCTTCCCGGAGCAGGAAGGGTATGAATGGCTTTTCGTCAGGCTGTCCGCGTTTTCTGCAGCAGAATAGAAGTGCCCTGGTCCGGGCTGGTGGTGATGGAAATATAGTAATGGATCTGCCCGGCCCGCCGGTACATATTCTTTAATCCGTTTCCTTCATTTTCTTTTTTCAGGTCAAAGCCCTTGCCATCATCTGTTACCAGGAAGGTTGGCTTACCTTTTTTAAGGGAGCAGCTAATCGTGATGGATCGTGCTGCTGAATATTTAACCGCATTGTTGACCGATTCCTTCATCATCATATACAGATTCCTTTTCTCCTCCTGGCCAAGCTTATAAGCTTTAGCGTCATCAGCTACTACTTCTTTGTACGTAATTTGATTCGCTTCACTAAGTGGCGCCGCAAATGTATAGATCCTTGTAAAGAGGTTTTCGATACTGTCCCGGCTGTCATCCAGTACCCATATCATATCCCGGATGCTTACGATTGCCTCCTGCGCACTCTCTTTTATTTTATAAAGATATCCTTCCCCTTGCTTTTCCATCAGCGCCAGGTTGGTATATACCTTGATGCTGTTCATCGTACTGCCCAGGTCGTCATGTAAATCACTCGCCAGCTTCGACCTGATCTCATTTTCTTTCCTCAGCTGGGCAATACGAAGCCGGTAAACCGTATAGATAATGCCGAGACCTACCAGCAGCAACAATAATTTGAACCACCAGGTCTCATACCATTCAGGCAGAAAAACAAGCGTCAATAGTTTGATATCAGACTTCACGCCATCTTCATTACTGGCCCTTAGCTGTAAATGGTAAGTGCCGGCCCCCAATCCAATCAGCGGAAGCGAATTGCTATTGCCAATATTGATCCAGTCAGTATGTTGCTCATCGATCTTATAGTCAATTCTTACTTTTTCCGGATCACTGAAATTTAACGCCGCCAGGTATATCGTGGTTTGCACAACATCACTGCCGACTTTTAGTGACTGTAGATTAATATCACTTATATCAGTCACTTTGTGTTTGGTCCGTACCTGAATATGGTCCAGGTAGAGGATAGGAGGCGTGGGGTTAGTAGTAAAATCGGCGGGGTTAATAATTGTAAATCCATTCACCCCGCCTGTATATATCTTGCCGTCTTTCATTAGTCCGGCTACTTCTTCAAACCCATTTGAATGCAGGCCATTTTGAGTGTAATAAGTTTTTACATGAAAATTAGCCAGGTCAACCACCGATAATCCATTATTACTCGTTACTACAAGCTCCTTGTTATTGACATTGAATAACTGGTAAACACCATCATTGGATAAATGGCTTTCTGTATTGATGACCCTTGTAATGCGAAAGGAGGAATCCAGTTGTAAAATACCCGAACCATAAGAGGCGATCCAATAATAACCCCCGGCTTCACACATATCAAAAAACAACTTGTAGTGCTGGTCTGTTCCTTTTTCAGTCAACATGAGGCTATCGCCTTTTGTAAAGTCGGGCGACAGAATGCTGATCACATTATCTGACAGTACCCAGGTTCTGCCTTTGCCATCCCGATAGATATTGTTGACAATGCTGGATGCCAGCGGACTGTTTGCATCGCTTTGTTCTATTTTGCGTACCGTTCTTTGACGCGTATTCCAGAGTAAAATGCCATTACTGCTTTCCGTACCCAATACCACCAGTGAATCGCCAATGAATAGGTGACTGTTTACCGGTAGTGCAGCATAAGGTTTAAACTCCGGGTATACATTTGAGATATGGGTAATGGAACCATCCTGGTAGATAAACATACCATCTTCCCTGGCTGCATGGATCTGCCCCTGCTTGTCCTGGAAAATATGATGGAATAAACGTTCCTTCACCGGCTTTGTGTATTGCCTGCCCGTATGGTCAATAGCTACAATACCATTACGTAATCCGACAAGAATACCTTTATTATCCAATACACAAATGGACCTTACGTGTTCCAGCTTGATATTGCTTTTTTTGTCATAGTTAAATGACCTGAAGGGCGAGGGGGAATGCGGTATAAAAGCCAGTCCTTCCTGGCAGCCAAGCCAGGTATTATTTTCCTTGTCCTGGTACACATATTGAACCGCCTCCAGCCAATCTGCTTCCCATGTCCTGGCAGGTTCCTCCAAAATTGTATAGTTGGTTAAGGATTCATCAAACTGATATAATTTCCCCATGCCTGAAAGGCAGAGGCCCCCCTCCTTATTAATAGCGATGCATTCGATATTGCCCGTATTCAAGGCAGGAATACTTGTACAGGGGGCATTGTTAACGTTTATTTCATAGGAAGAAGAATAATTGACTTTTCTCAATCCCTGGTTGGTGGCAAACAGTATTTCCCCAGGCTTAGTAGTTGCGTATCCAAAGAAACGTATGTCGCGGCTTTTAGCATGGTCATTTAAAGAGGAGAGCGGTATGGATTTGATTATTGTTCGTTTTTCAGGCGAATAGATCAGTATGCCATAGCCGCTGCAGGCCGCCCAAAGATTGCCGTAAGCATCTCTCACAAGCGAGCGGACCTCAAAGTCATTGGCTGCGATAGCAGCCCCGGGTAAGGGTAGTGGTTTTTCATAAACACCTTTATCTGTATTGTACACCTTTACGCCCGTAGAGGTGCCGATCCAGAGCAACTGCTTATCCTTCAACATAGAGATATTCCAGTCTTCCATACCGGCATCTGGTATCACAGCAGTTTTTACTACTGCTCCCGTAATGGTACTAATGGCGTTGATGCCCACTTCTCCTGGAAGTACCCACAAAAGGTTTTTCGCCGTGTCTTCTATCATCTCCCGTACATCTGTGCCACAGATCTTATTTTTAGGAGCAGCGCTTTTTGCGTAACTTAAAAAAGTTTTTCCATCAAACCGGCTGATGCCATCTTGCGTACCCGCCCATATAAATCCTTTTGAGTCCTGGAGAACTTTTCGCACATTATAGCTCGGTAGCCCATCCTTTTGCGTATACTTTAATAAGTGAGTAGTGGCTATCCGCTGAGCAAAGCAGAAACTATTTAGTAATAAGAAAATGCCTATCGCCAAAACTGACTTCATATGGATAAGAAATGGAAGATTATATTTCTAATATATGCAGATTTCACGAAAGACGGTACGGTGCCATTGGACGAAAAGCTTGAAAGGGAGCTGGAAAGGGTCTTTCAGGACCTGCTTTCCTGCTCAATACAACCCAATGTACAACTGTTTGTTGTATTTCATAGCTTGAAGTACTTGAGTGCTGCTGAGGATAACGCCGTTAGGTTAAACAACGAAACCATCATCAGCGAAGTGCATAGTAACAAAGGAAGTAACAGTTTCGAAACCATTTGTCGGCTCGATAACGGGAGTGGAGGACCGGGCGGAAGATTACAGCGATCCAGCCGCCTTACAGCAATCATGAAAGAAATACAAGCAGTGAGCCAACAGGCCGACCATATCTTATTAGCTACCTGGGACCATGGTGCTGCCTTTGGAATATTTGCTGATGCTGAAAATAGCATTGAATTGTTGAAGCCGATTGATTCACATATTGAGGATTTTCCGGCATTTAATAACTTCTTGAAATCCGCAGGAGTGGAATTAGCCCGATCGACAGATCCCCATTGGGCGCCAACTGGTATGGAACCCGTTTATAAAGTAGGGCATACTAAATTTACCTTTGTTGATAAAGCGTTGCCGGAACTGGTAAATCCTATCCTGGTCAAAAATCTGTACACCGACCATTTTAAGGTATCGGCAAATGCGGTGAATAATGTATTAACGCTCAACAGGACGATCGCCGATTTTCACCGTGAAGATATTAAAGGCCTTATTTCTGAAGAGAAATATGCAATTATAAAGGCGAAAGTATTTAATGCGCAGACTCAAACGATGGTGGCTGATATCGAAGAGCCTTTTGATATATTGACCAACGATGAACTGGCTGAAGCCATTCAGTATGGTTTGGGACAAACGGTTGACGTACTATTGATGATGAACTGTTGGATGGTCAATGTACACACGGCTTACGCATTAAGAAATACGGTTTCATTCCTGGTAGGACCACAAACCGGTATCGACGAGCCTGGATACGATTATCAAAGAATTATTGAACAGATGACTCCGGCCACCACTCCGGAAGGGCTTATTGCCATCTGTATGCAAACTTTTGAATGCCCCGATCGGGCAAAATACGGCGCACTAGCTGATAAAATTCAGGAGAGTGCAATATTAGCCATGGATTTAAAGGCTTTTGAAGCATTGAAGATTGCTGATATCCTGGATAAGGTAGCACGCTTAACCCTAAGCATGCTACAACAGCGTGGGCTTGAATTTGTTATTAAAAGTGCCAGAAGGCATTGCTTTGTATTTAACGAGAGTAAAGAATATTTTTTAATTGATTTTGTTCATTGGCTGCATGCACTCCTTGCTACTGGTATTTTTGAATTTGAAATAGGTGTAGGCACAACTATGAAATTTGAATTAAGCGGTTCATATCAATCACTTTTAAGGTATATTGCGAAAAATCCTGTACCATTTATCGGACCTCGCATTTACAATGATAATAGACGTAGTGGAAAAATTACGAATGAGCCTCCCACTGGATTTACCATATATTTTCCAGAGAAATCGGATGACTTTCTACAAGCAGATAAATGGCTGTTTGAGCTGATTCGTACGTCCAGTTTTATAAGAGAGAAAGAAAATTGGCTGGAGGCAATAACAAGTTGGGACAAAGTGCAACAACCAGCAATGGCTACACCTGATTAGCTTATGCTGATTGCTGCTTGTTTAATTAGTTTGATTAGCCATGATTGCCTTTGTTGGCAGGTATGTCTAATTTATCAGCCGTAATTTGGATATTATTGGAGAATTGGAACATGGCTTTAAATTCATTGACATTCGGTGTCAATGTTTGAGAATCTTTTAAGAAGATAGCATAGTCGCCGACATCAGTAAAGTTTACGGGGCCTGATGCTGACGCGGGATTACTCTGGTGTGCTTTAATGGTAACAGATATTTGAATTTCAATGGTCTTCCCCTTATTGGTAACTACGATGGTTGGCTTTCGGGTAAACTCGATATTAGGATCAAGCAGACGTACAGCTGATTCTCCTGGCATTAATTGGGTGATCTCCGTTAAATTAGATTTTTTAAATTTGAATGGCGCCAGGGCTTCCCCTTTGGCTTTTTTTTGGGGAGCTGCACCTTTCTTCGCCGGAGCAATCTTTTCATTATAGACACTCTTCTTTGTTCGAGGGGTCTTCTTGGCTGCTTTTGTTGCCATAATATAGTTTTACGCCAAACCTACCACATCCCTGCCTCACTATCTAAGGTCTTTTCACGTATTTTTTATACCGTTAAAATACTGCAGCGGGAATTATTAGCCAGTCGTACCCAGAAAGGCTTTAAAGAACTATTGATAAGCCCTCATCAATGCCGGGCAATCCGGATGCTTAATAAGGTGACACCCACCGCCAGCAACACAAGTATGGCACCCACCCAGGGAGTAGCACCCAGACCCAATGGAGAAGCTACGATCAGTCCGCCCGCATAGGCCCCGATGGCAATACCAATATTGAAAGAAGCGATATTAAAAGCAGAAGCTACATCTTCCGTACCCGGCAAATGCTTTTCGGCAGTTTGCACCACATACAATTGCAGACCGGGAACATTGGCAAAAGAAAGGGCGCCCATGATGAATAGCGTGATCATAGCCAACACAGTGTATTGCACCGTAAAAGTGAACAGCAACAATACCAAAGCCTGCAGCGTAAACATCCAAAGCAATGCTTTCAATGGATTCTTATTGGCCACCTTACCGCCCACAATATTGCCAATGGCAATGGCCACACCATACAGCAGCAACACGATATTTACTACAGATTCTGAAAGACCCGTTATCTCTTGCAGGATAGGAGAGAGATAGGTGAAAGCCACAAACGTACCGCCATAGCCCAGCGCAGTCATCAGGAAGCCGAGCACCAACCGTTTATTTGTAATAACCTTTAGTTGTGTTTTCAGGGAGGCTGCCTTTTCATTGGCAAGATTGTTGGGCACCAATATCCAGCTGGCCACCAGGCCAATGATACCCAATACTGCAACACCAATAAAAGTAGCCCGCCAGCCAAATTGCTGTCCGATATACGTACCGAATGGTACACCTGTTACAATTGCCACCGTGAGACCGGCAAACATAATCGCAATGGCAGAGGCTCTCTTTTCAGCCAGCACCAGCGCCGCAGCAATGGTAGAGCCAATTGAAAAGAATACCCCATGTGCAAACCCCGTAATGATACGCGCTATCACCAGCGGCACAAAGCCCGGCGCCAGAGAGGCCAGTCCATTACCTACAATAAATAACGCCATCAGCGAGATCAGTAATTGCTTCCGGGGCACACGGCTGGTTAAAGCAGTAAGTATAGGTGCTCCGATAGCCACACCAATCGCATACAAACTTACCAGCAAACCGGCCGAAGGAATCGAAATGTGAAGGTCTTTGGCCATGGTGGGCAACAACCCCACGATCACAAACTCCGTAGTACCAATGCCAAAAGCGCTGATCGTTAATGCCCACAAGGCAGCGGGCATTCTTTTTCCTTTTTCCTCAGATGCATTAGTTTGTGCTGCGGGAAGTTCAATAGATCTTGTAACTGTGTTCATATTTTTTCAATTAACAGGGCAAAATTCCCACTAATTGTACTATTATCATAATAGCTTAAATTATACCTTTGTATCAGAAAACTGATAGTATATGATACTCAACCTCGAATGGCTCAGGACCTTCAAAGCCATCTATGAGAACGAAACACTCACAGGCGCCGCACAGGCTTTGTATATCTCCCAACCCGGTGTGAGCCTGCACCTCAACTCCCTGGAAGCCTATACAGGCTATAAACTATTTGACCGTTCCGCTAAAAAGATGATCCCTACAGAGAGAGGTAAAGTGCTGTATAATTTTGTACTGGAGCCCATCAGCAAGCTGGAAACCGCAGAAGAGCTTTTCTACAGAAGCTCCAAGGCCGACAGGGCTACCATCAGCATCGGTATGTGTTTTGAAACATTTCAGTTCACCCTGGAAAGACATATTTCTTCCCTGCCTTTCAATGTCATCATCAAGTTTGGAGAATACCCTCAAATGATCCATGACCTCGACAAGGGTTTGCTCGATCTCATCATTACGCCGCACAAAGACGATCAGAAGAAACTGGACTACCAGGCCTTCTCCAAAGAAAGGATTGTATTGGTGTGTGGCTCAAAGACCAATTTGAAGGCATTGGCCCCGCTCATAAAAGAGAATAATAGTAAGGACGTGGAAGCCTGGTTGAAACAACAGTTATGGTATAGTACCGCTGCTGACATGGGGCATCTCAAAAACTTCTGGCAGCTGAACTTTAAGCGCAACCTCGATTTTAAGCCCAACTACATAGTGCCCAACATTAGTTCCATTGTTCGTTGCCTGGCCGGAGGGCAGGGATTTTCTGTGATCCCCGATTTCTTATGCAGGGAAGAAATGAATGCAGGAAAAGTAAAACTGGTATGGGAAGGCAATCACGTTGTAGAGAATACCTTGTACTTCGGCACCCGCAAGAAAACTTTGTATGAAAAAGAGATCAATATGGTAAAAGACATTTTCATCACTCAGGAACTATTACCTGCAACCGGAAAATAATTCTTTCCTGAAACGAAAGGGGTGAGCGCCTTCCAAGGCAGCTCACCCTTTCTTCTTTCATGGCTAGACAGCTCATTTACCCAGCGCAAATGCCACCACATAATCTCCCATCTTAGTGGCAAACTTCCCATGCCCCCCGGCTGCCATTACTACATATTGTTTGCCATCCAGTTCATACGTCATAGGCGTGGCTTGTCCACCGGCGGGTAAGAGGTATTTCCAAAGTTCGGCGCCTGTATGTGTATCAAAGGCGCGCAGGTGACCATCACGGGAGGCCGCTACAAAGATCAGGTTGCCCCCTGTTACAATGGCGCCACCAAAATTGAGCGAACCCCATTTCTCTGCACCCGGATATTTTTGTGGGTCCAGCATATAACCCAAGGGTACTTCCCATTTTTTGAGACCACTGTTAAGGTCTATAGCTACGAGCGTACCCCAGGGTGGAGCTGTTTGCATCATCACTCCGTTCTCATCCACTTTAAAGAGATAGTCGCGGTTCATTACATACGGCGTTCCCCGCTGCATGCCCATTTCTCCCCTTACTGCATCACTGCCTTTGCCTTCCAGTTCAGCCTGTCTTTCCCTGGGGACCATCCGTATAATGGCAGGCAGCAGGTTGATATTTGTGATCAGCAGGTGCTCCTTCGGGTCCACACACATACCGCCCCAGTGAATGCCGCCGGCATTGCCCGGCGTCATGATCGATCCTTCATTCGAAGGCGGTGTGAAAATGCCTTTGTTCCTGAGTTGAGCGATCCTTTTCTTAGCGCCTTCCTTAGCTTCTTCCGTAGGACCCCAGGCATCTTTTTCACCAACACTTTGAATGCCTAACGGTTCGGGCAACACGGGGAATGGTTGGGTGGGCCAGGCTTCTTCTCCGGGAATATCAGAAGCCGCTACCCGTCTTTCTTCCACTGGAAACAAAGGTGTTCCTGTTGTGCGGTCCAGTATAAAAATATGCCCCATCTTGGTGCCTGCGATTACTGCGGGTATTTTCTTTCCTTCTTTTACAATATCTGTCAGCACCGGTTGTGCGGCAATGTCATAGTCCCACAGATCATGGTGTACCACCTGGTAATACCAGACCAACTTGCCTGTGGAAGCACGCAATGCTACAATCGAGTTGCCATATAGATTTTGCCCCAGGCGTTCTCCGCCATAATAATCCGGACTGGGACAACTGGTAGGTACAAACACCAGGTCGCGTGCAGCATCTACCGACAGCGTGGCCCAGGCATTGGCTGCACCTGTTTTGTGCGCCTTTGGTCCATTCCAGGTATCCCAGGCCTTATTGGTGGAGTCGCGCGGTATCGGGTCCCAGCCCCATTTCAAGGCACCTGTTATCACATCATAGGCCCGCACAGTGCCGGGAGGATAATCAAACCGTTGGTTATCGCCCATGGCAGAGCCAACAATGATCGTATTGCCAATAATGGCTGGTGCAGAAGTTACACTGATCCTGCCGCCCATGCCTTTGTTGAGGTCAACTGTACCCCGGTCGCCGAAAGTGGTGATCGGTTTACCTGTTTTGGCATCCAACGCAATCAGGCGGCCATCGATCGTAGCCACGAAGATCCTGCTGGCTCCTTTGCCCTTGCTACTGCCGCCAGCCGGCCATGCCGATACGCCACGCGAAGTAATCTCTGAGTATCCTGTGCCCAGGTTGATCGCCGGATCATATACCCATTGCTCCTTGCCCGTTGCCGCATCTACCGCAAATACCCTGGCAGACGGTGTACTGAAATAAAGCGTGCGGCCAATCATGATCGGCGTGGCTTCAAAAGCCGCTTGCTTTATCGCTTGCGTTCCCTCATAGAGCGCCAGTTCGCCTGTTTGAAATGTCCAGGCCATTTTCAGTGAAGTGACATTCCCGTTATTCACCTGGGTTAATGGCGAGTAGCGCATGCCGCCCGCATCATTCCCGTAAGCTGGCCATTCACCGGCAGGGCGGGCGCTAGTGGCTTTTCCGGGAGCCTGTCCATAAGAAAAAGGGTTGCTGGCCAGCAGGAGGGAGGCGCAGACAAGAGCTTTTATTTTCATACAAATGATTTTCCCAAACCTACCCCTAAGCCGCTCCTTGGGTAAATTTCTTTGACCAATAGACTATTTAAGGAGGGGAATGGACCAACCCAGTACCAACTGCCAGTTCCAGGGGGAATTTCATTCAATTCGGGGCTTTTGACTTTATACGGGTATCTCTGAAGTTTTCCTGATCCGCCAAAGGCGACTTTTTCCCTAAAACCCAATAATTAGATTGAAAATACGTTATTATATTAGTTAAATTTATACTGCCAGAACCGGCAATATCCAATATACGTGAAAAGCCTAAGGACTAAATTGCCTTATGAGGCTGCTAACCATGCAGTCCCAAAAGATTGGTATCCTTCCTTAAATGGATTGAGGGCCATCAGTATAACTTTGGTTATCCTCCATCACCTGGGCAAGACCACAGATATTTTCAAAGGTCTGTCAACTTACAAATGGTTAATGCCCCTGGTCCGGTTTATCCAGGATGGACAATTAGGTGTCAACATATTCTTCATCATCTCTGGTTTCCTGATCACCTCCCTTTTATTAAAAGAAGAAGAACAAACCCATTCCGTTTCAGTTAAGAAATTCTTCCTGAAGCGAATATTAAGGATCTTTCCCGCTTATTATTTCATGTTATTTGTGTACGTGATCCTGAACGCCATGGGCTTGATCCATGTAAGCGGTGCATCCTTTTTTACCGCTTTTACTTTTACCAAACACGTTAACTGGAGCCTCGATTGGTTTACAGCCCACGGCTGGTCATTAAGCATTGAAGAAACCTTTTACGGCTGCTGGCCCCTCATTTTTATCCGTGGCAATAAGTTCAGAAAAGCAGCCGTATGGGTCCTCATATTGATAGTACCCTTGTGCAGGGTCTTTGCTCATTTTTATCCGCTAAGCTGGATGAGTGAGTTGTCCATCTTCTGGCGTATCGATGCCATTGCCACCGGTTGCCTGCTCGCGTTGTACAAAGACAGGATACTTGCTATGCTTGCTTCTCATTGGAACAAGCTTTTCTGGTTGTCTGTCTTCGCCCTCTTTGGATTAAGGTATTTTCAATCCCTGGCCAGCCTGGTACATGCGGGCTTTATCTTTATACCCCTGGGGCTTACCAATGGCACCCTTGCCAATTGCCTCATTGCTATTATATTGATGTATTCCGTTTTCGGTCCCCAAAAATATTGGTTCAGTTTCCTTAACCTGAAGTGGATGAGCTTTATTGGCACCTTATCATTCAGTATCTATTTGTGGCAGCAGCTGTTTATCAGCGGTATGGATTGGTGGATAGCCCAATTCCCGCAAAACCTTTTAGCCATGACAGTCATGGCCCTTTTCTCCTTCTATATTATTGAGACACCCTTTTTGAGACTGAAAACAAGGTTGGCTGCAGCCGATTGGAGCCATACCCGTCGCTGGCTGGCAGCATTGCTGGGAAGTTTAAAACACAACAGAGCAGGCAAATTGGCCGGCACTCCTGTAAAATAAAAAGGAAGCACAAACTGTACTTCCTTTCTGTTGGGTGGAGGATATCGGGGTCGAACCGATGACCTCTAACATGCCATGCTAGCGCTCTAGCCAACTGAGCTAATCCCCCAACTTTTTACCGAAACACAACCAGGTGGTTTTGATTTTCGGACGGCAAAGATAACAGCCCAGTCATTTGCCTCCAAATAAAAATAGCGTAGTTTCAGCCTGAAAACCTGCATTTTGCCTTAAATTACAGATGGATAGGAGGATGCTGCAAAAGCGTTTTCAACCAACCTGGCACTACCTGCAACCAGGGAATTAGTCCGGGAAGTCAGTTGGTCGGTTTTGGGGCATATCCACACAAAAAGTTGCGTCCATAACAGCCTTAAAAACGGTATGACTTATAATAAGCAATTGATTGTCAAATACTCACATGTTTTGGGCAGTACAACTCCCTTCTTTGCTCAAAACGACCGCCGCCAGGCAATATAACAACCCTTATCGAGACCTTTTCGGGACCTTTTCGAGACCTTATCGAGACTTTGACGAGACCCAGCTCCTCACCAGCTCCGTAGATAAGCCGTATTCCATTCGTATCCTACCTATGTTCCGGTAAGGGGGCAGGACGGTACAGCCCATTTTTCAGGCTGTCCAGGTGTACAGACCGGGAATTTGGCATTCATCGAAAATCTTTCCTAATTTCAACTTCCTTTTATCGATTCTATTTCAACGATTGCAACGCATGAACGAGGAAACAAACTTACTGCAGGAGGTTTCGGCTGGTAATGAGAAAGCATTCAAACAACTCTTTGAATTGCACTACAACAAACTCTTCAACTACCTGCTGCGCGTTACCAAATCAAAAGAAATAGCCGAAGAGATCGCCATCGATATTTTTGTCAAACTCTGGATCGGCAGAGAACTCATCCAGGACATCCGCCACCTCGATGCCTTCCTCCAGAAAGTAGCCCACAACAAAGCCCTCGACTTTTTCAAAGTGGCTGCCCGCGATGCCCGCATGCACAAATTGATCCGCAAGGAAATGGAATCCACCCGCGAGCAGGAAGCCGACTATAAACTCCTCGACAGCGAATACCAGCACCTTGTTACCCAGGCCATCGACCAGCTATCCCCCCAGCGCAAAATGGTCTTTACCATGAGCAGGGTAGAAGGGCTTACCCACGATGAAATAGCCAAACGCCTCCAGCTCTCCCGCAATACCGTAAGAAATACCATCGCAGAATCCCTCAAATCCATCCGCCACTTCCTCCAGCTCCACGACCTCTCCGGCGCCGTCGTCCTCGGCATTCTGATGAATAATTAAAATAAATCTGCTATCCCAATAGTACTACCCCCTTCCGGCTGTCGTCTTATATGGTTAACAACGATGCCATATGTCTTCAAACCCCATCCGGTTAAAGTATCTCTTTAAAAAATACCTGGACAATACCTGTTCCAAACAGGACCTCGAAGAGTTCTGGCAGCTCATGTCAGAATTGTCGGAGAATGACTTCGTACTCCAGGAGCTGCAGGAGCAATGGCAAAAAGAAGAAAATGCCCACCCGCCCGGTAACGGTGAGCTCGACAGAGTGTTTGAGCGTGTCCAACAAAAGATCGATAAATACGAAACCGGCTACAGCACCAAAGTACACCGCATAGGCAATAGAAGCATGTACCTGGCCATCGCCGCTTCCCTCTTACTGTGCATTGCCCTGGGCTGGTGGTATTTCAGCAACACTACCGCAGACAAGACAATGCCACCTGCATTGGCGAAAGAAAGCCCCTTGAAGGTGATCACCCTTCCCGATGGCACAAAGGTGACTTTAAACCACGATAGCCACCTCGATTATCCCGCTGCTTTTAGCGATTCCTCCCGTGAGGTATCCCTTATTGGCGAGGCTTATTTCGATGTTGCCCACAATCCGGCTAAGCCTTTCATCGTGCATACCGGCGCTTATGTTACCAGGGTGTTGGGCACTGCTTTCAATATCCGGGCCTATACCAAAGACAGCCTCGTGGCCATTACCGTAGAGCGCGGAAAAGTACAGGTGCAACGACAGGATAATAAACAATCCCTTAGCATCCTGTTGGCGGGCGACCAACTCGTCATCGATAAACAAGCAGGTACACCACACCTGGCCAAAGCAGATGTAAAGCTCGTTACACAATGGAAAAGTAATGACCTTCTCTTTGATAATATCCGGTATGAAGAAGCCGCTGCCATCCTGGGCAGGCACTTCAACCTTACTTTAAAATTCCGCAACGATGACTTGCGCAATTGCCGGTTCACAGTAGACTTTACCGGTAAATCATTAGAAGAAATACTTGAGGTCATTGGTCAGCTTACCAGGTCCACATGGACCAGCGAAGGCAATGAAACAATATGGCTCGAAGGAGAAGGATGTAAAAACTGAACCTGCAACTATGTATAAAAATGGCTACCCTAAGTGGAAGTTAGAGTAGCCGGAGTCCTAAATATTGCGTAACATTTAAAACTTATTAAAGGTATGAGATTTCTTGCCAGGAATGGGAGTTTTTGTGTCCATCCCCCAATCACAGTTTCACAAAAATGGCTGTTCATTATGAAACTAAACTGCCTCATTATTACCTCCCTGCTCTGCACCGCCAACCTGTTGGTGGCCAGTCCGGGAAAAGCGCAGATACTCAAAGAAACCAAAGTATCTGTTGGCCTTCGCGAAGAATCACTCCGAAGCGCATTTACTCAGATCGAAAAACAAACCGCCTTCCGGTTTGCCTTTGTAGAATCGCAGGTATCGCCGTATAAAAAGGTCAACCTGCCCCTCCGTACCCGATCCCTCCTCACTACACTGGAATTGCTGTTCGACAATACCTTACTCGAATACGCTGTCAAGAACAATACCATCGTGGTCATTGAAAAACAGCACGGCGATACCGTAACAAATTACACCAACCCTGCCGGCAATTGGCAATTTGATATCACCGTCAGAAATGCAGACATCAGGGTCAATGGTATTGTTACCGATAGCAGGAACCAACCCCTCGCCGGTGTTTCCATCGTACAGAAAGGAACGGATAAAGGCGTTAACAGTGCAGCCGATGGATCATTCAGCATCTTTGTTCCTGAAGATGCTATCCTGGTATTTAGCTATATAGGTTTCAAGGCCCACGAAGAACCTGTTAATAAAAGAACTTCCCTTTCCATACAGTTGCAGGAAGAAGTGCGCAACCTCAATGAAGTAGTAGTGGTGGGTTATGGTACCGTCAGGAGAAAAGACCTCACCGGTTCCGTGGCGCAGGTAAGCGGAAAAGAAGTTAATGCCTTTCCTACTACCAATATCGTACAGGCCATGCAGGGCCGGGCTCCCGGTGTACAGGTACTCCAAAACACTGGTTCACCCGGCGGTGCTATCAGTGTGCGTATAAGAGGCACCAACTCCATCTACGGCACCAATGAACCACTTTATGTGGTAGATGGCTTTCCCGTTAACGGCGCTCCTACTTTTTTACAAAATGCCGATATTGAATCCATGGACATCCTGAAGGATGCTTCCTCCGTGGCCATTTATGGCGCCAGAGGGTCCAACGGCGTAGTGATGATCACTACCAAAATGGGTAAGAAGGGAGGCAGAACTTATGTAGATTATGAAGCGGGCTATACCATTCAGACGCCTTCCAAAAAACTAAAGCTCATGAATGCGCAGCAATATGCGCAGTTCTACAATGAGCAGGCAGTCAATGATGGCGTAGCGCCTTTCTTTACACCCCAGCAGATAGAAGACTTTGGCAAATCCTCCGGCACAGACTGGCAGAAAGAAGTGATGCACAATGCGCCCATCTTTTCTACCAACCTGAGCGTGAGTGGGGGCAATGAGAAAACACAGTTCGCTTTTTCTGCCGGCGCCTTCCAGCAGGATGGTATCGTGCGCAACAGCGACTTCGATCGTTACTCCCTGCGTACCAACCTTACCCACGAGATCAGCAAAATGTTCAGCGTATCTTCCAACCTGTCTTTAACGAAGATCAACAGCAACCGCCAGAACTCAGGCCGCAGCAACCGTGGCGCCGACCTCATCTCCGGTATGCTCAGCGCGCCGCCCACCCTCAGCCCTTATACAGACAATGGCGCCTACAGACGGCTCAATACAGCGTATCCTTTTATCTCCAACGCCATCAACAATCCCCTCACGACGATTAATAATGTGACGGATAAAATTGATGGCGACCGTGTCCTCGCCAATGTAGGCCTTACCATCAAGCCTTTCAAAGGCTTCTCTCTGAAAATATCAGGCGGTGTAGAACGTTCTACCGACAGGGAAGACTTTTATGCAAAGATCGATACCGTTACCAATTATACCGGCTATGCAAGGGTCAACAACAACCAGCGTACCAATTACCTCAATGAGAACATCGCTACCTGGACCGCCAAATATGGTGTGCATTCCATTACAGCAACCGGCGGTTTCACCTACCAGAATAATATTTACCAAACCCAAAACGGAGAAGGCACCGGATTTATCAGCGATGTAACCGAAACTTATAACCTGGCCCTGGCAGAATCACCCGGTATTCCCGGCTCTTATTATGAAAAGTGGGTGATGCTCTCTTACCTGGGAAGAGTAAACTATTCCCTGCTCGATAAATACCTGCTCACCGTCAGTTTCCGCAGAGATGGTTCCTCCCGCTTCACCGAAAAATGGGGCAACTTCCCTTCAGCAGCACTCGCATGGCGTGTATCTGATGAGAAATTCTTTGAACCTGTAAAATTTGTCAACGATCTCAAGCTGCGCGTAAGCTACGGTTCAGTAGGCAATCCTTCCATCAACCCCTACGCCACCTTAAACCAGCTCTTTGGCAGCAAGACCATCTTTGGTGATGCCTTGTACAACACACTCGCACCCGGCGCCACCCTGCCCGGTAGCCTCAAATGGGAAACGACCGACCAGTTTGATGTGGGCCTCGATGCCGCATTGCTCGAGAACCGCATCCACTTTACTTTTGATTATTACAAGAAAACGACCCGCGACCTACTCAATAAAGTACAGCTCCCGGCATCCATGGGATACAATGATGTACTTCGCAACGTAGGCAAAGTGGAGAATAAAGGTTTTGAATTCGGTGTAGATGCCACTGTACTCGAAGGTCCTGTACAATGGAATGTATCCGCCAATTTTTCCCGTAGCCGCAACAAAGTCCTGAAGCTCTACGGCGGTCAGGATATCCTGGGCACCAGCTTGTATACCGGCAATATCAATGATGTGGTCAACCTGCTCAGAGAAGGACAGCCCATGGGTATCTTCTATGGTTATAAGGAAATTGGTTACAATGATAAAGGCATTCCTGTTTTTGAGGACATCGACAAAAGCGGTGGCGTTAGTCCAGGTGATAAGACCTATATCGGCAACCCCAATCCCGATTTCATCTATGGTTTCAATACCAACGTCTCCTGGAAAGGATTTGAATTGTCACTATTTATCCAGGGATCACAAGGCAACGATATGGTCAACCTCAACAAAGCGGCCACGCTCGATCTGGGTATGGGCCTCAACCTGCCTGCTGAAGTGTTCACCGATCATTGGACACCCACCAATACCAATGCTAAATATCCTAAGCTTACCCGCAACCTGCCAGGCAACATGAGCAGCCGATTCGTGGAAGATGGTTCTTACCTGCGGTTCAAAAACATTCAGCTGGCCTATAACCTGAGCGGTACCAGCATCCGGGCCAAATGGTTAAGGAATGCCCAATTCTATGTAAGCGCCCAGAATATGATCACCATTACCAATTATTCCTGGTACGATCCCGAGATGAATGTATATGGTGGGGCCAACTCGTTCACCCAGGGTATAGATTATTTTTCTTACCCTACCGCCAAATCCGTAACACTTGGTGTGCGTTGTTCATTCTGATCCTATTAACTAAACGATTACAACTCCTTATATGAAACGCTTTTTTCAACTTATAACAATAGCCGTCTTACTGGGCTCCTGTTCAAAAGATCTCCAGGAAGATCCCTATTCCATAGCAGAAGAGACATTTTACAATACCCCTGCTGAAGTGGCCGCCGGCGTTAATGCCATCTATGGCCCATGGCGCAGCGTAAGCAGCATTGCCGGCCTGTACACCATCCAGCTTGAATGTTATGCCGATTACATGTACGGCCGGGGAAGCCATGCGCCCCTGAATGATTATGCGGGGCTCGACAATACCAACGTGACACGTGTAGGTGATATGTGGCGCAATTTCTACCAGTCCATCCGCAATGCCAACCTCATCATTAAAAGAGTGCCCGAAGGAAAACAAATATCACCTGCCGATATCGCGAAGTTTGTAGCAGAGGCAAAATTCCTGCGTGCCCTCAACTACTTCCATATGGTGCGCAACTGGGGCGGCGTTCCCCTCCGCACAGAAGCGAATATGCTGGAAGTGGAGGTGAAACGCAATACCGCAGAGGAAGTATATGCCCTCATCGTGGCCGATCTGCTCGATGCAGAGGCCAACCTGCCCGATGCACCCAGGCTCGTAGGTGCACCTTCCAAATGGTCCGCCAAAACCCTGCTGGCTGATGTATACCTCAACCTGGGTAAATGGACCGAAGCCAGGGACAAATCCAATGAGGTTATCACCTCCGGAAAGTATTCACTCGTAAATGTTACAGTGGCTGATGATTTCGAAAGGGTCTTTGGCGCCGAAGTGGTCACTACTTCCGAAGAGATCTTTTACCTGAAGTTCTCCCGTCTGGGCAGCAGCCAGGGGTTCCATTATGTAATGTATGCCCACTATCCCGGCTCAGGTTATTTCCCGCCCGGTGGCTTCTATACCAACTACAGCGATTCCGAAGTGATCCCCATCATGAAAAACTGGGATAGGAACGATCTGCGTTATATTTACAACTGGTATCCCAAAACATTTGGACTGGGAGCGACCACTGTTTTGAACCGTAAGTTCAGGGACACCAAAGCGGCCAGCGCCAGCAATGCAGGCAATGATTATCCGATGTATCGCTATGCCGACCTGCTCCTGTTGTATGCAGAAGCAGCGAACAGGGTCAATAACGGACCCACCGCCGATGCGATGGAGAAATTGAATATGCTGCGTCGCCGGGCTTATGGTGCCAACCCCACCGTAGCCAATCCAGCCATCGACTTTAAGCTGGCTGATTACAACAGCATGCAATCCTTCCTCGACCTGGTTGTGCGTGAGCGTATGTATGAGACCTGCTATGAAGGAAAAAGATGGCTCGATCTCAAACGTCTTGGTATCGTAAAACAAACGATACTCGCTGCCAAAGGGAAAACGGTTGCCGACAAACACCTCCTCTGGCCCATACCCAACATTGAAACAAATTATAATAAAGCAATTGATCCCGTGAAAGACCAGAATCCTGGGTACTAATGCTGTCAGGCTGAGCTTAACGAATGTCAGGTTGAGCCTGTCGAAACCGTCTTAAGGGTGGGTCGACCTTCCAGAGCGGCTCACCCAATCTAAAGGATCTGTCGGAGCCTTTCTCGTTGCCTTTATGCCTCGATGCCTTGTTGCCTTTTAAAAAGAACACGTATGCTGAGAAAAATTACAACCATCCTGTGTCTCTGCGCCACCTTAAGCGGCGCCGCACAAACCACACAAACAGTCGACATCTGTATCTACGGCGGTTCCTCCGCCGGCGTGATAGCAGCCTATACCGCCAAGAAATCAGGTAAATCAGTCCTGCTCATCGAGCCAGGCAAACGCCTCGGCGGATTGAGCTCCGGCGGACTGGGCTACACTGATATCGGCAACAAATACGCCGTTACCGGCCTGGCCCTCGACTTCTACCGCCGCATCGGCCACCATTACGGCAAGTTCGAATCCTGGATATTTGAACCCAGCGTAGCCGAACAAACATTTGCCTGGTATATCAAAGCTGCTAACGTTGATGTGCTCTACAATGCTGCCCTCTTTAATGTGAAGAAAGAGCAAGGCTATATCCGCGAAATAGAGGTCAATGATCCCTTGGCTCCCACACCACAGACCGCCAAAAAGATACAGGCGAAAATGTTCATTGATTGCTCTTATGAGGGCGATCTGATGGCAAAGGCAGGCGTGAGCTATACCGTAGGTCGTGAAGCCAATAGCCAGTACAATGAAACCTACAATGGCGTACAGCTAAGAGAGAAGCACCAGTTTCCCGATGGCATCGATCCTTATAAGATACCGGGCAAACCTGAGAGCGGATTGATATGGGGTGTGAGCAATGGCACACTCGATCCACAGGGATCGGGTGATAAAAAAGTACAGGCTTACAACTTCCGTTTATGCCTTACCAGCAATCCCGATAACCTCATCCCTATTACCCAGCCCGATAATTATGATCCGGCAAAGTATGAGTTGTTATTGCGCCTGCTGGCGAAGAAACCCGTGGGCGATCTCTGGGGTTTCCTCAAGTTCGACCTCATGCCCAATCAAAAAACCGACATCAACAACAACAACGCTTTCTCTACCGACATGATCGGCATGAACTATGATTATCCCGAAGCCGATTATGCCACGCGTAAGAAGATCACCGATCAGCATACGGATTATATCAAAGGCTTGTTGTATTTCATTGGTCACGATCCCCGCATGCCCGAACATCTGCGCAACCTGATGCTGAAATGGGGCTATCCAAAAGATGAATATATCCAAAGCGGCAACTGGTCACCACAGATGTATGTGCGCGAAGCCCGCCGTATGGTAGGTCAATATGTAATGACCCAGGCCAACTGTGAAGGAAAGGAGGTTGTGAAAGATGGCGTGGGTATGGCAGCTTATACCATGGATTCCCACAATTGCCAGCGCCTGGTGGTGAATGGCATGGTGAAGAATGAAGGCGATGTGCAGATCGGTGGCTTTGGTCCTTATCCCATTGCATATCGTTGCATCATTCCAAAGCCAGAAGATTGTAAAAACCTGCTGGTGCCTGTTTGTTTGTCTGCCACCCACATCGCTTATGGCTCTATCCGCATGGAGCCTGTGTTCATGGTGCTCGGACAGTCAGCAGCCGTAGCTGCCACCATGGCCATTGATGGCAAGAAATCTGTGCAGGAAGTGAACATTGCAAAGTTGCAGGCGGCAATAAAAACCAATCCCCTGGCCAATGGATCAACACCAGAGATCATTGTAGACAACGACGACAAAGAAAAAGTGTATACTACTGGAGAGTGGACATCACAAAAAGGCGGATATGGACCAACACACTTGCTTACGCAACAATCAGACAAGGAAAAGAAAGCCATCACCTTCACACCCGCTATTACCCGTGCAGGCAAGTATGATGTATATGTATACCTGCCCAAAACAGCCAATATGGCAACAGCAATAGCGCTCCAGGTATTTGATGGCAATAAAAAGAATCCTGCGGCTATTCATCCTGCTTCCATTCAGGTAGCAGGTCAAACCTCCGGCGAATGGGTAAGCATTGGGTCTTACCAATTACCTGCCGGTAAAAGATCATACATAGAAATTACTGCGGATGGTCCCGGCGGAACAATAGTAGCCGATGCCGTCCTGTTGATCCCTCGTTGAATCAAGCTGTCAGGCTGAGCCTGTCGAAGCCGTCTTCAGAGAGGGCAATGATATTATTTTCTTAATCCGAAATCAAAACCAATAAACGCTGTCATATGAAAAAGATCTCAACACTCTTCGTGTTGTTCATGCTACTGCTATGCAGTTACGTGAACGCCCAGTACATTCTCCTCGACGATATGGAAGGCAATGGTTCCTGCTCCGGCCGGTGGACTTATTACGCAGGTCCCGGCGCCACCGGTAAAGTGGAATTTGGCGTAGCCAATCCTGCGCCCGGTGGATTAAACACCAGTCCTCTCGTTGCCAAATTTTCTAAAGACACTACCTGCTTCGAATACATGAGTGCAGGGTGCAACATGACTCAGCCATTTGATCTCCTCTCCGGCAGTACTTTCAAAATGCTCGTCTACAGTACCACCACCGATGAGATCATGTTCAAGCTACAGCCGGGTACCGATTACACCAAGGCCGTGTTCTTCACCTACAAAGTGAGCCAGGTGAACCGTTGGGAAGTAGCTTCTTTCAACTTTCAATCCGTAAGCACCCGGGCCGATTTCAACCGCATTGAAGTGCATTATATAGATGGCAAAAAGGCCAAGGGTACTTTGTACTTCGATCTGGTGCAGGCCCCCAACCCTAAGAGTATTACCCTCACCGATACCAGGGTACCCATGGGACAGGAGCATGGCGTAGTGCTACAGGCAAGATTGTATGGCGATACTTTCAAGCCATCCTTAACAACTGCCAACTGGACTGCCGCCAACCTGCCCGCCGGTGTTTCCATTGGAAGTGTGCAAAGGCTGAATGATACCACTGCCACTATCACTTTAAGTGGTAACTCACCGCTCAATTATTCACGTACCACCCTCCAACTCTCTGTATCGGGTCAGGAACTGGTTAATCCCAATACCCCTGTCTACAATGCAAAGGGCAATGTAATCTTCGAAGGCAATCCCAACTGGACCATGATCTACAACGATGAGTTCAATGTGGATGGTGTACCCGACAAAACCAAATGGACTGTGGAGGCCCGCCCCAAAGGATGGATCAACGGAGAACAGCAGGTCTATACCGATTCCACTCACGACAATGCACGCATAAAGAATGGCAGGCTCGTCATAACAGGAAAGAAAGATTTTCCCAATGGCAATACTACCGAACCCTGGTCTTCTGCCCGCGTGATCTCACAGGGCAAAATGGATTTCCTCTATGGTAAAGTAGAAGTGAGAGCCAAACTACCCAGGGCGCGTGGATCCTGGCCGGCTATCTGGCTCATGCCTACCACCAGTGCTTATGGCGGATGGCCTAAGAGTGGCGAGATAGACATTATGGAGCATGTAGGCAATAATTTCGGTAATGTGCTCTCCACCGTGCATACGCAAAACAACAACTGGACCAATGGCGGTCACCTCTCCGCATCCCGTCAGATACCCGATGCTGATACCGCCTGGCATGTATACAAACTGGAATGGTCGGCAGATACCCTGCGTTTTATCTATGATAGCACCGTCTGTTATACTTATGCCAATCCCCATACCGATTGGAAGGATTGGCCCTTCGATCAGAAGTTCCATGTAATTCTCAATGTAGCCATCGGTGGCGGCATGGGCGGCAATATCACAGAAGCCGATTGGCCCGATAGTATGTTGGTGGATTATGTACGTGTATACCAGAAAGGATTGGGTACCCCTTTGCTGGACAGCATTGCCGTAACACCCGCCGATCAGTTGACCCTGCCCGGAAGAACATTGCAATACACCGCCAAAGCCTTCGACCAGGATGGCCGCACCATGGCCATCAGTCCCGTATGGAGTGTTACCGGCGCAGGCAACAACATCACTGCCGCTGGTTTAGCCACCATTCAAACAGCAGGTGTCATTACCGCCACAGCTACTATCGACACCGTTACAAAAAGCGGACAAACCAATGTAAACGTACGGCCCACCAACTACAAGCTGATACCCGCCCGCATAGAGGCTGAGAGCTTTGATAATTCCAACACCTGCTGTACAGAAACAACCGCCGATACCAGTGGCAACCTCAACGTAAGTTATATAGGCGTCAATACCTGGATGGAATACGATATCAATGTACCTGCTGCAGCCAGCTACCGGATACAATTCCGCGTAGCTGTCAGCACAGCTTCCAGCCTTAAAGTATTATTAGACACCACAACACTAAGCACAATTGCCTTGCCTGCCAGCGGAGGATGGCAAAACTGGATCACCGTTACTTCTGCACCCATTAACCTGGCGGCAGGTCAGCAAACCATCAGGATACAGGCCAACACCTCCGGATGGAATTTCAACTGGATCAACATCATTCCTGCCAATGCAGTCACCGTATCAAAGATTGTCGTCACACCCGATAGCAGTACTGTGATGGTAGGACAAACCAAACAGTTCACCGCCACCGCTTACGACCAGTACAACAATTACCTGGTAATGGCCCCGGCGCCCCTTTGGTTCGTAACAGGCACGGGCAATACTATTTCTTCAACTGGTTTGCTCACTGCTGGTGTTACCGGTACCTGGTCCGTCACTGCAGCCGTTTCCAATACCAAATTTGGAAAGGCTACCGTCAAGATGATCCCCATACCCGTATTGACACGCATAGCACTCGCGCCCGATAGTGCCACTGTGCCACCCGGCGCAGCCCACCAGTTCAGCGCCACAGGCTATGATCAGTTTGATAGTGTGATGACTATAATGCCTCGCCCCGTATGGACCGTTACAGGTACAGGCAATGCCGTTGATACCACAGGTATCTTCACTGCTGGTAATACGACCGGCAATTATACACTCACTGCTACCGCAGGTGCTGTCAGCAAAACAGCTCCCGTAAAAGTAGAATACGGTTGTACTGTCAATGAAAAGTATGAAGCAGAAAGCAGTTCCAATGTAGCGGCCGGTCCTTACCTGCAAGCCTGTACCGATATTGGCGGCGGGCAGAACTTTGCCGGCCTGGCCGTGGGACATTATTTTGCGTACAATACCTTGAACGTACCCGTGGCAGGGAAATACACCGTTAGCGTGAGGGTCTCCACCACAGCGCCTGCACAATTGAAAGTAGGCCATAGTGGCCTCACCTTTGGGGTTATCAACCTGCCCAATACCAATGGCGCCTGGCAAACCATCAAAGCAGTCATCACTTTACCGGCCCTCACTTATACCGGTATCCATGTGGTGTCGGGTACTTTCAAATTCAATTGGTTCTCCATCGACAATTGCGCAACGCCGCCACCCGTACTCACCCGCATCCAACTATCACCCGACACGGTTCAGGTGCAGGGCAGTCAGGCACAGCAGTTCATCGCCACCGGTTATGATGCCGGCAACAATGCCATGCCCATTGATACACTCAACTGGTCAGTTACCGGCGCCGGCAATTCCATTAGCAGCACAGGCTTGTTGACTGCTGGTACTACACCCGGCATATACACCTTGATTGCCAGAGCAGGCGCTATTGCCGACACAGCGCAGGTAAGCGTGTACAATATCAACTGTACCGTCAACAATAAGTATGAAGCAGAAAGCACGTCCAACCGTTCCCCTGGTCCGTACCTGCAGGCATGTACAGATATTGGCGGCGGACAAAACTTTGCAGGCCTCGCCCTCAATAATTTCTTTGCCTACAATACCCTCAGCGTTCCCGCTGCAGGTGTATATACCGTAAGCCTGCGCGTATCTACCACGGCGCCCGCACAGGCCGGGGTAGGGCATAGCGGTGTGATCTTTGGCCTTATCAATATTCCCAATACCGGCGGTGTATGGCAAACCATCAAAGACACCATGACCCTGCCCGCACTCACTTATACCGGTATTCATGTGAAAGCAGGCTCTTTCAAATTCAACTGGTTCTCCATTGATGATTGCATCCTCATCACCGAAGGTGGCCCTGCCGGTAAAACAGTACAGGCAGCACCCACACCCGATGAGCTCAATACAGTTACAAATACAGTGGTATTTCCCAATCCTACCGAAGGACCATTTGTATTGAACCTGTCCGGTCATCAATGGCGCACATTGAAGCTCCTGGACATCAATGGCCGCCTGGTGAAGCAATGGAATATCAGGGTGGGAGAGTCCCGCATCAGCAAAGACATCAGTAGTTTAAAGAATGGCGTATACTTATTAAAACTGGAAAGCCCCCAACAATCCTCAACCTTACGATTGATCAAACAATAATCCTCCCCTGCGATCGCAAACACGGCGGGCGTCCCATTTATGAGGATGCCCGCTTTGTCATATACATGAATTAAAAATGAATAAATAGTTTGCCGGTTTTTAATTTTTTCCTATTAATTTTACCCCTCTTGCTACAAAATACATTTCGTTAATGATATTAATTCAGGGAATGTAACAATAACCAAACGATCGCTTTCCACACACAGGAAATCGCTGCTGTCGGCAGCAAATACAGATAGGCCCAGCATTGGACATACATATCTAACACGCTTGCTGATTGATCTTAATTAAACCTCACATTATTATTGAAGCCGGATGACGAGGCTGTTAATTAGATATCTTCTCTCACTCTTTTTTCTCTTTTGGGGAGGATATGCTCATTTGCACCACCACCGTTGCTGCTACGGTTCCAATAAAATTTATCAGGATACAATACAGACCGGCCTTTCCGCCAGTTCCAACCGCAGGATGTGCTTCAGCAAAGCGCCGCCGGCAAACAATGCGTCTGAAATATTTTTTGGTATAAAGGACACACTCATTGAGGAGGAAGAAGAAGAGGAGGAAGAAACGAAGCCTTCCAGGAATCATTCAGAGACCAGTCACTACACTGCTTTTTTTAACACCCGGTCGAATGGCGCTATAGGCCACAGCCTCAGCGATCGCCTGCCTTTTTGCGAACACTTCTCTTATTTTTCCCCTGATAAGTTTATCATCCATCGGATGATAAGGGTATGATTTTGACTTCCCACACCAGGCAACGAAAACCTGCCTGAACATTTCATCATTATTTTTTTATTGCTCTGCCAACATAGCATTTAGCTAGGGGGATAGCCATCTTTTGTGCCTGTCAGAGAAGAGCTATCCAATGGATCTGAAATAATCCCATCATATATTATGAAGAGAATCCTCATGCTCATGAGCTTGTGCGCCTTATTGTGCCATACAAGCTGCAAACCCAAAGAAGAAGTCAAGGAAGAAGAAAGCAAACTCCTTGTTACCAGTCCCCTCAAAATGGATACTACCGTGACCAATCAATACGTGTCCCAGATCCATTCTATCCGCAACATCGAACTCAGGGCCCAGGAAAAAGGCTACCTGCAGGAGATCTATGTAGACGAAGGACAGTTTGTAAGAAAAGGGCAATTGTTATTCAAGATCATGCCTACCATCTACGAAGCCGAACAGCAAAAAGCACAGGCCGAAGTGAGCATCGCAGAAATTGAAGTACAGAATACCCAATCCCTGGCCGATAAAAATGTAGTATCAAAAAATGAGCTCACTATGGCACAGGCCAAACTGGGCAAAGCAAAAGCTGAATTGGCCCTGGCTAATGCGCACCTGGCTTTCACCGATATCAGGGCCCCCTTCGACGGCCTCATTGATCGCTTGCATTTAAAACTGGGCAGCCTGGTCGATGAAGGAGAATTACTCACCTCCCTCAGCGACAACAGCCAGATGTGGGTATACTTCAATGTATCCGAACCAGAATACCTCGCTTTTAAGAAAGGAACCGCTGCCAAGGGCAAGCTGGTCGTCAACCTCCTGACTGCCGATAAGGAGCCCTTCAGGCATGCCGGTGTAGTGGAGACCATGGAAAGTGAGTTCAATAATGAGACCGGCAACATTGCCTTCAGGGCCACTTTCCCCAACGCAGAAGGATTATTAAGGCACGGAGAAACAGGCACGATCCTCGTCAAGGAAGCGCTTAAAGATGCGCTCATCATTCCCCAGAAAGCTACCCTCGAGATCATGGACAAGAAATATGTGTATGTAGTGAGCAAAGACAATACCGTGCAGTTGAGGTCCATTACCATCAGTGCTGAAATGCCCGACCTCTATGTGATCAGTGAAGGCCTGGCCGAAAATGAAAAGATACTATTGGAAGGTGTACGCAAGGTGAAGAACAACGATAAGATAGCCTTCAATTATGAAGAGCCGGCATCTGTGATCGGAAAGTTAAAGTTGCCAACAGAATAATGTAAGTACCCTAAAAAGAAAGATAACTGATGTTTAATATATTCATGAAAAGGCCGGTCTTTGCCATAATGATATCCCTTGGTATCATTTTCATGGGCGTGCTGGCCATCAATACACTGCCTACCGCGCAGTTTCCCTCCATTGCGCCCCCTCGGGTAATGGTGAGCGTAGCCTATCCCGGCGCCAGTGCCGATGTATTGGTTCAATCCGTACTCATCCCGATGGAAAAAGCCGTGAATGGTGTTCCCGGTATGAAGTACATGACCTCCGATGCCACCAGTGCCGGTGAGGCCAATATACAGGTGGTCTTTGACCTGGATACCGATCCCAATCAGGCGGTAGTGAACGTGAAGAACCGGATCGAGCAGGTCACCAACAGGTTGCCCGTATTGGTGCAGCGTGAAGGGATCATCGTTAATATTCTCCAGCCCAACATGCTGATGTATGTGAACGTGTACAGTAAGGATCCCAAAGCAGATGAGAACTTCTTGTACAACTATGCCAACGTCAACATCCTGCAGGAACTACGACGGGTAAAAGGTATCGGTAATGCCCAGATACTTGGAAGCCGGCAATATGCCATGCGTATCTGGCTGAAGCCCGATCGTATGCGTGCTTACAACGTGTCGACAGATGAGGTCATGGAATCGCTGGCCAATCAAAGTATCATTGGTTCCCCTGGCCGTTTGGGCCGAAGCGACGGCAAACGTTCAGAGGCGCTTGAATATGTGTTGACCTACCAGGGCCGGTACAACAAGCCCGAACAGTATAAGGACATTATTGTGCGGGCCAATCCCGATGGCGAACTACTTCACCTGAAAGACATTGCCGATGTGGAATTTGGCAGTGAGTTCTATGATATCTATTCCAACCTCAACAACCACCCTTCCGCGGCCATTGTACTCAAGCAGTCCTATGGATCTAATGCCAGTGAGGTGATCAAGAACATCAAGGCCAAACTGGAAGAGATCAAGGTGAGCGCTTTCCCGCCGGGCATGGAATATGAGATCAGTTATGACGTATCTGGTTTCCTTGATGCCTCTATTGAAAAAGTATTGCATACACTGGGAGAGGCCTTTATTCTCGTGGCCCTGGTGGTATTCCTGTTCCTGGGTGACTGGCGTTCTACCCTCATCCCTACACTGGCCGTACCTGTATCACTGATCGGGTCTTTTTTTGTGATGCAGATGTTTGGACTTACCATCAACCTCATCACCTTGTTTGCATTGGTACTCGCCATCGGTATAGTGGTTGACAATGCCATTGTGGTGATCGAGGCGGTACACGCCAAGATGGAAGAAGAGCATCTTTCGCCCTATCAGGCTACGTATAAAGTAGTACATGAGATCGCGGGCGCTATTGTGGCCATTACTTTTGTAATGACTGCAGTATTCATTCCCGTTGCCTTCATGTCGGGCCCCGTGGGTATCTTCTACCGCCAGTTCTCCATTACCATGGCCACAGCCATTGTATTGTCGGGCGTAGTGGCGCTTACCCTTACGCCGGTGCTTTGCGCCATGCTGCTGAAGAATCCCCATGGTAAGCCCCGGAAGAAATCGCCCATTAAAAAGATGCTCGACGCCTTCAACAGGGGCTTTGAAAAGCTCACTGGTAAATACGAGGGTTTGCTAAAGCTGATCGTCAACCGGCGATTGATCACCTTCGTTATATTGATCGCTTTTGGCTTCGGCATATTTGGCATCAGCAAAGGTCTTCCAGCTGGCTTTATCCCCAGTGAGGACCAGGGCATGATCTATGCCATCATCCAAACTCCTCCCGGCTCTACCCTCGAAAGGACCAACGACCTCGCCCGCAAAGTACAGGAGATCGCCGAACACGTGGAAGGTATCCAATCCGTTTCCGCACTCGCCGGTTATGAAGTATTGACCGAAGGCCGCGGATCCAATGCAGGCACCTGTTTGATCAACCTGAAGAATTGGGCAGAACGCAAGCATTCGGTAAATGAGATCATCCATGAGCTGGAAGAGAAATGTCATGAGATACCCGGCGCTACCATCGAGTTCTTTGGGCCTCCCGCCGTTCCTGGTTATGGAGCAGCAGGCGGTTTCGCCTTGCGCCTCCTGGATAAGACCAATGCCGATGATTACAAAGAGCTGGAAAAAGTGAACGATGATTTCATGGCGGCACTTGAAAAACGTAAAGAGTTGAAAGGGCTCTTCACCTTCTTCAGCGCCAACTATCCCCAGTATGAGCTGGAGATCGATAACAAAGCGGCCATGCAAAAAGGCGTTTCCATCGGAAAGGCCATGGACAACCTGTCGATACTGATCGGTAGTACCTACGAGCTTGGTTTCATCCGCTTCGGTACTTTCTTTAAAGTATACGTACAGGCCTCTCCCGAATACAGGGCCCTGCCCGATGACCTGCTGAAACTCTATGTGAAGAATAACCGCGATGAGATGGTGCCTTACTCAGCGTTCATGAGCATCAAAAAAACGCATGGCCTCAATGAGATCACGCGCTACAACATGTATACCTCCTCCGCCATCAGGGGCGAACCGGCGGAAGGCTATAGCAGCGGTGAGGCCATCAAGATCATCGAGGAAGTGGCGAAGCAGACCCTGCCACGTGGGTATGATATCGACTGGGAAGGTCTTTCCAAAGATGAAGTAGGCCGTGGCAACGAAGCGCTTTACATCTTCCTGGTGGTGTTGGTATTTGTGTACATGATCCTGGCGGCACAATACGAAAGTTTCTTATTGCCCCTGGCAGTTGTGTTCTCTTTGCCTGCGGGTGTATTCGGCGCTTTCTTATTGGTGAAACTAATGGGCCTGGCCAACGATATCTATGCCCAGGTAGGACTGGTGATGTTGGTGGGATTGCTGGGTAAGAATGCGGTGTTGATCGTGGAGTTTGCCGTGCAGAAGCATCGCGCAGGCGCCACGGTATTCGAAGCAGCAGTGGAAGGGGCCAAAGTGCGTTTCCGTCCCATCCTGATGACCTCCCTGGCCTTTATTGCGGGCCTTATACCGCTTGTGTTTGCCACTGGCCCTGGCGCTATCGGCAACCGTACCATTGGCGCTGCTTCCGCAGGAGGTATGTTGCTCGGTACCATCTTCGGGGTCATTCTCATTCCCGGATTGTATTACCTGTTCGGTAAACTGGCAGAGAAAAGAAAGCTTATTAAGGATGAAGAAGAAAATCCGTTAACCGAAGAAATCGATCACAATGTTTAGAAACCATCTCTATAAATGTATAGGCATTGGCTGTATTGCATTGGGCTTTACGGCCTGCAGCCTTCCTGTACTAACGACCAAAACAGAAAACAAAGCAGTACCTGCAGCTTTTAATAATGGGCAGGATAGCACCAACACAGCCACAGTGAAGTGGAAGGATTATTTTACCGATCCTTACCTGGCGGCGCTGATCGATACAGCACTAAAGAACAACCAGGAGCTCAATATTACTTTGCAGGAAATTGATATTGCCCGCAATGAGATAAGGGCCAGGAAGGGAGAGTACCTCCCATTCGTGGGGGTGAAAGGCGCGATCGGTGTGGAAAAAGTAGGCAGGTATACCAGTCAGGGCGCCGGTGATGCTACCACCGAAATTAAGCCCGGCAAGGAAATGCCCGATCCCCTGGGCGATTTTCTGATCGGCGCCTACGCCACCTGGGAAGTGGACATCTGGCACAAGCTGCGCAATGCTAAAAAAGTGGCCATATCCAGGTACCTGGCTACGGTGGAAGGTAAGAACTTCATGGTCACCACACTCATTGCCGAGATCGCCAATTCCTATTACGAATTACTGGCGTTGGACAATCAACTCGCCATTGTAAAGAAGAATATTGACATCCTCACCAATGCGTTGGAAGTAGTGAAGCTGCAGAAAGAAGCGGCCCGCGCTACTGAACTGGCGGTGCGTAAGTTTGAGGCAGAAGTGCTGAAGACCCAAAGCCTGCAATATGGTATCCAGCAACAGATCATCATCACGGAAAACAAGATCAACTTTCTGCTGGGCAGGTATCCTCAACCGGTGACCAGGGATCACCAGTCATTCGAAGGACTGGTGCCTGCCACTATACAGGCCGGTCTTCCTTCGCAATTATTGGCCAACCGTCCTGATATTAAACAGGCGGAACTGGAACTGGCCGCAGCGAAATTGGACGTACAGGTAGCAAAAGCCCAGTTCTATCCCTCTTTGGGTATTTCTGCGGGTATCGGTTACCAGGCATTCAATCCATCATATCTGCTCAGAACACCTGAGTCAATGCTTTATTCTCTGGCAGGTGATTTAGTGGCGCCGCTCGTCAATAAGAACGCGATCAAGGCTACTTATCTTAATGCCAATGCAAAACAGATACAGGCGGTGTATAACTACGAACGCACTATCTTAAATGCATATGTGGAAGTGGCCAATCAATTGGCGAAGATCGGCAACCTGGCAAAAAGCTATGACCTGAAAGCAAAGCAAGTGCAGGCATTGACGCAGTCGATCGAGATCTCCAATGATCTCTTCAAATCAGCCAGGGCCGATTATATGGAAGTGTTGCTGACCCAACGCGATGCGCTGGAATCAAAGTTTGAGTTGATCGAGACCAAGATGCAGCAATTGAATGCTGTGGTCAATATCTATCAGGCTTTGGGTGGCGGATGGAATTAGTGACCTTACTGATACTTTGGCTATTGATTATAGCGGAGAGGCCGTCTCAGGTATATTTGGGGCGGCCTCTTTTATTACTGCTTCCACCTGACCTGAACGCCGCCCATGAACCAGCGGCCTGGCATCGGCGTGCCCAGCAGGTCGCTGTACTGGCGGTCAAACACATTGTCGACCTGCGCAAAAACAGAGAGCATTTTATGCAGGAATGCGTATTGCACTTTTGCATTCGTGAGGAAATAGTCGCGCGAGAGATCCGCATTGATGGCTGCTGCCTTTTGAGCCTGTCGTTGCTTATACAAGCCATTCACACTTATCATCAGGTTGCCGTATTCGTAGATCAGCGAAAAGTTGGTGAGGAATTTGGCATGAGAAGAGATATAAAAAGAAGGTGTGGTATCACTGCTATTACTGGATAGCCATACCAGGCCGGCTCCCGCTGTCAGTGTATGCCTGTCGCTGAAATGATGGATGTACTGTACATCCGTTTCAAAGCCCGCGGTATTTACCTCCGCAATGTTTTTAGCCAGGGCATAGATGCCCGTGGGAGATAAGTTGCTCTGTCGAGGCATATCTGCATAAGCCGTGGTGCTGTAGTCGATCAGCCGCTGGTGAAAGCGCTGGAAGAAGGTGACCGATACTTTCAGTTTTTCTTGCAGGAACCAGTCGGCTCCCACTTCATAACTCAGCGAACGCTCAGCCCGGAGGTCAGGATTACCTACCCGGCCGCTCGTTACCAAGGCTTTGTTGTAATTGTTGTAGCGCTCTGTGAAGTCTGCATCGCGGATGGTTTTGCCCACGCTGCCCCGCAACTGCCAGGCGCCTGCCTTTTGCGAGAAGTCGACTTGTGGTACCAGCTCCGCGCTGATGTTCTCGAAGTACACCCATTGCAGCGAAGGCCGCACCGTAAATCCTTCCCATAATTTTTGAGACAAAGAAACGAAGGGCGATACCTGGTAAAGCTTGTGGTGACCACGATCATTGGAAGCAATCTTTTTTTCCAGGACATTCACGCCACCCATAAGGCCCGTACGCTTGCTGAAACGGTATTCATACAATATCCTCGACTGAAACAGCTTCGATACACTGCTATTGGCAGCCGACAATTTGTTGAAGGCATATTCATCCGTTACCGATTTGAAAGCCGCATCGACAGAAAAGCTGCTTTTGTTTTTCTCATAGCCGATGTGGACCTGGTGCCAGCGTGATATTACTTCTTCACTGGCTGTATCCGACAGGAAGCTGGTGTAATAATTCTGTGCGGCAAAATCGCGCGTATCATACGCAAAACGGTAGGCAATATTCCATTCCGGGCTGAGCCAGTAATTGGCCGATACCGAAGCGGTGGTATTGTTGAAATAACCTGTAGTGCCCCGTTGTTGTACCCCATCCGCCTGGTTCGTAAGCACGCCTCCTGCCAGGTGCAGCCTGTTGTTGCTGTATACCATGCCGGCATCGGCGCCCCAAAGGCCATATTCCCCGGCCTTTCCCCCTGCTGTTATCTTTGTGCTTTTTTGTCCCTTCCTGGCCGCAAAGGTTTTAGTAACGATATATATCACTCCGCCCACGGCATCGGCCCCATAGATGGCCGAAGAAGCCCCTTTCAATACTTCAATGCGTTCGATCTCTGCTGGTGCGATGGGTATATAACTATTGAAGTGACCTGTGTTGGGGTCATTGAGGCGCATGCCATCGAGAATGACGAGCACCTGTTGGAAGGTGCCGCCCCTCAATACAATATCGCTTTGCGAGCCCATGGGGCCACGGGCCTGTATCTCTACCCCTGGTACATAACGCAGGAGGTCGTCGAGGGAATGTACCGGCAGGTTGCTGAAACGATCGCCGGGAATGATGGTAATGTTGCGCCCGGTTTCCGAAGCACGTTGCTGACTTAATGAAGCAGATACCGTTACCGGGTTGAGCGTAGTATCCTGGGCCTGTGCCATCAGGCCACCCAGGCTCCAGCTTATGATTGAAAGGAAGGACCACTTTTTCATGATCCGCAAAAGTAGGAGATGTAGGTTGAATATTGAATTCTACTCTTGCATCGGACTGGTGGCTACCAGTTACATATTCTTGTATTGTTGAAGACGTGTTTCGTAGGCAGTTAGATAACTTACAGAAAAGCCTTTTTTACTTTTTAATACTTCAATGGCTTTTTGCATGGCAGCTATCGCCTTGGGTTTATTGTTGGCACAGGAATACCATTCTGCCATGCTACTATATTCTTTATACAGGTCAAGATTTTCCGGGTAGAAATAACTGGCAATTTGCGCTTCACGGGCTTCGGCGCCTAAGCGATAGATCTCCGGTGACAGGTTGAGTGTATTGGAAAAATCCCTGATCCCTTCTACAATGACCTCATAGAAGGGGCCATTCGAGGCAGGCGTCTCCATCACTTCTTTACCATACGCATAGGCCTTTTGCTGGTCTGTTTTGAGCAAAGCATCGAAGGTGTTATAACCAATATGCAAGGCGTATTTCAGTCTAGGCTCCTTTTTAACGATCTCATCAATGGCCCAAAGTAATGAATCCGTCTTCTCAGGGGCATCCGGTTTTGTCATATCATGCTTAAACCTGAGCAACTCGTAAGAGGCATCCACATCAAGGCTATCTAAATATCTTTCCGTATTTCGTTGGGCCAGCGCTTTGGCTACATCCCAGTTGTTGTCTACTATCTGGGCCAGTACCGGTTCGAGTTTATGCGGGTGGCCGATCCAGGCCAGTTTTCCTTCCTGGTTGATCACCAGCGTATGCGGGATCGCCTGCTCACCGGCGGCACGGAGCCAGGTTGTTGCCATCAGGTTGCTGTCCTCTGCTGCTACCAGGTAATCCATGCGCTTACCCATACTGTCTACAAAGCGCTTTATTTTCTCAAAAGGCGTGGTTTTCTGTTCGTAGATATCTACGCCAATGATAGTGACTTTGTCGCGGTATTTTTCGGCTACTACCGAGAGGTGGGGCATGGCCGCCTTACAAGGCATGCACCAGGTGGCCCAGAATTCCAGTACATACACCCGCCCTTTTTCAAATTGTTGCACTGGCTCTCCCTTCAGCCAGGTACGCATACGCAGCGGGGGAGGTTGATCACCAATATGCAGCGTAATAGGTGTCTCATCCTGTGCATGAAGGCGAACTGTTATGCAACAAAAAAGTAATAAGAAGAGATAGGTGTGGCGCATGAGTATTGCTGACTTTTAGTAAGGGTAAATTACAAAAAGTTTTTCAAGAGAAAAGACCGCATCAGCGGCCTTCAGAAAGATTAACATCATCATGGGGTAAGCAATCCCAATAGCCTTAATGGTACAGGGATTGCAGGAATTTAAGCATAAAACGCTATGTTATGTCAGACAATAAACAAAACATCGGAAAACAAGATGATATCCGGGTGGATGAAAGCAGAAAATGTTTCCCTGCCAATGCCCGGCGTTCTCTTTGCCGGGTTGGCATTATGGGTCATTTATGGCATCCTGAAAGAAGGCTGGATCATTATTATCTCCAATGCAGTATCGATGATCCTCAAATACAAGCCTGCGGGTTACCCCGCAAGCTTGTTTACAGAGAATACTGAAAAACCACCTCTATTCATCAAGAAGATATATTTAAAATTTCCTGTGCCATACATGCGCCAGGGAGCGGCATGAATCTGTTCCGTTTACCCGGTCTTCGTCTTAGCAGTGTAATACTTTTGCTCTGCGGTTATTTTAAGAAAGTATTGCGCCAACTGCACCAGGGATCCGGTTTTTTGTATAGAACTTTCGCCGTTTGAAAGCGTCAGTTCGTAATTGATATCGGTAACATAATTTGAATACATAACAATTTCCACATTACGCAATAGGTCAATGCTGCGCAGTCTCTCCAGGCATGCTATCCCGTTGCATTTAGGCATATTGTAATCTACCAGTATAAGATCCGGTAGCATATGCTTCAGTAGTTGTTCAGCGCGTTCAATGCTATCGGCCCAGGCACAAATGTGCGATAGCCTGGCCAACCCGATGGCCTCCTTGAGGATTAAGAACTCCTCTTTATCATTGTCAATTAGAAGAATTAGTTTTTGCATATTCAATAGGTTGATGGTTTTAGGAAACAATGCAACCATACCGGCATTAAGCAATAACTATCCTGCTTACACGATAATATAAAGAAACTTGATTAATTGTAGTCAATTAAAAAGGGAATAAAAGAGAGACCAGAGATGGTCAGCATTGAGCGGATGTAATGACAATCGATGAAAAAGGCGCATCGTAGTTCCACGAAGCTATACAATTTATATTATATAAGCACAAAAGGGGAGATTAAATTCATGAAGCCAGGTTATGTGCGTAATAAATTTGATTAATGTGGTAACAACAGTGGGTTAACACAGGCAGGTTGTAGAGGTAGTGCCCCGTATTCCTGTACCCATCAATTGCTGTGATGGGTAAAAGATGGCCTGGCGTTGAATTGGATGGAGTTATATCATGATCAAAACGCTCGCAGAAAAAGAAAAGGCCGGTTTTGAATGGATCGATGTAATTGCGCCAGATGAAACAGACCTGAAAGCCATCACCCGTGATTATGGGTTGCATGAAGCGTCTGTCCAGGACTGGCTGCAGGCCGATCATTTGCCCAAATATGAAAGGTTTCAAGCCTATGCCTTTATGATCCTGCGCATCTTTGATGACCACAACAACAGGGAAGCCGATACTGTACAGGAAGTAACCAACAAGATCGCAGTCTTCAAAGGCGCTGATTTTATCATTACCCTTCATAAAGTTCCCTATTCTGCATTTGAAGATCTATTGGAAGGTAAACTTCAAAGAAGGGAATGTACACAGGTGGATCACCTGCTCAATGAGATTGTAAAGGGCGTACTCTTATCTTTTGAAAAACCTGCTGCAGAACTGGCACAAAAGATCGATGCCTACGAGAATAAGGTCTTTTTAAAGAACCACCATAAGCCTATTCTCAAAGGTGTATACTATATCAAGCGGAAAGCAGATGTGATCAGGAGGATCCTGTTGCTGTCTTATGATATCGTTGATAATATTGACAGCCCTGACCAATCGGATGCCTATACCCGCGACACACGGGACCTTTATACCAGGCAACAAAGCCTTTTTGATGCGCTGTCGGAAAACACCAATCACCTGCTCAATATCTATTTCAATATTGCCGCCCAGAAAACCAATGAAACCATCCGCGTGCTGACCATCTTCTCCGTTTTCTTTATGCCCCTCACTTTTATAGTGGGTATTTATGGAATGAACTTCAAAGTAATGCCCGAATTGCAATGGGCCTTTGGTTATCCTGCTGTCATGATACTCATGCTGGTGGTGACGATCCTTATTTACTTATGGTTTAAAAAGAAGAATTGGCTATAGCTGCTCCTGCCATTGCCGGACTCCGGCCGAAGCCTGCTAATCCCTTTTTTTGTACCTTGACCCCAAATCATTCTGCGTGGGGGCAAAAAAGAAAGCAAAGCCGGTAGTCAGTAAAAAAGCGGTTACAACAAAAGATAACCAGGAGGAAAGCAATAATGCACTGCCTTTTCCGGTAGTAGGCATCGGCGCCTCTGCCGGGGGGCTGGAAGCCATTTCACAACTATTGACTCACCTGAAGCCTGGCGCAGATATGGCTTATGTGATCGTTCAGCACCTGATGTCCACGCAAGAGAGTATCCTGCCGGAACTGCTGCAACGCAAAACTGCGATGAAGGTGCACCAGGTAACTGATGGCATCCGAATAGAGGCAGGCCATGTATATGTTATTCCTCCTGCCACCTTCATGACCATAACGGATGGCAAGCTGGTTTTATCAGTGCAACAAAAGGGAGAAAAGAATTACCACCTTATCGATTCCTTTTTAACTTCTCTCGCTGCTGCTTACCAGCACAAAGCCATTGCGGTTATTCTTTCGGGAGTAGGCAACGATGGCACCCAAGGCGTACAGGCCGTAAAGGCTGGTGGCGGCATTACCTTCGCGCAGGATGATACAGCCCAGTTTCAGCCAATGGCCCGTCATGCCTGGGAATCCGGTTATATTGATTTTATTTTGTCGCCTGAAAATATCGCCAAAGAGCTCATGGCCCTGCGCATACAGGATTATGTAGTGATGCCTCCCGATGAGGTCGTTGTCGGAGAACGGGAGCTTAAAAAGATCTATGTATTGCTTCACAACAAATTCAGTGTAGACTTTTCACTCTATAAGCAAACCACCATTCACAGGCGCATTCTTCGCCGCGTTGCACTCAACCGGCTGAAGAACCTGGTAGAATATGTAACCTTCCTGCGCGAAAGCGATACGGAATTGCAATTGCTCTACAGGGACCTGCTCATTAATGTCACCAATTTCTTCCGGGAACCAGGCTTGTTTGAAGCCCTTGCCAAAAACATATTTCCGCTGCTGTTAAAAAAGCGCAAGCCCGACGATCCCGTACGCATCTGGATACCCGCCTGCGCCAGTGGAGAAGAAGCCTGTTCTATGGCCATCTGCCTGTTTGAATACCTGGGGGAAAAAGCCCTCTCTACGCCGGTGCAAATCTTTGCTACGGACCTCAGTGACAATGCGATCGATAAGGCCCGGGCCGGTATCTACAGTGCAAGCGCCCTGCAGCAGGTATCACCCCAGCGCCTGAAGCAATTCTTCGTGAAAATGGATGGCCATTACCAGATCATAAAACCCATCCGGGATATCTGCATCTTTGCCACGCATAACCTGTTGAAGGATCCTCCCTTTTCCAAAATGGACCTGATCAGTTGCCAGAACGTAATGATCTACCTCTCTGCCGGAGCGCAGAAAAAAATATTCCAGGCTTTTCATTATGCCCTAAAGGCCGATTCCTGGCTGGTGCTGGGTAAATCAGAAAGTACCGGCAATGATTCAGACCTCTTTGAGCTATTTGATAAGGAGCATAAGATATATACCCGTAAAGCGGTATCCCAACACAGCCGGTTTGATTACTTCAGCCCGGCAGTACCCGCTGTTTCTCAGTACATGTATCCCCCGAAAACCGGTGCGCTGCACAGTCCGGACATTGACATGGAAAAGGAAACGGACAAATTGTTGCTGGCCCGGTATGTACCGGCTGCCATCGTGGTCAATAAAGACCTGCAGATCATGCGCTTTCATGGCCCCATCAACAATTACCTGCAGCCTGCAGCCGGCAAAGCCAGCCTGCACCTGCTAAAAATGGTAAAGGATGAACTGGTTTTTGAATTGCGGGGCCTGCTTAGCAGGGCTAAAAAAGAAGCCCGCCTGGTGACTAAACAACACCTGCAGCTAACAGAGGCAGGATACACGCGGGAAGTAGATATTGAGGTAACTCCCGTAAAATCAAACACACCGGCAGATGCCTGTTACCTCATTGTGTTTAAAGAAGGCAATTCCAATAGCAAAGCTGGCCTTATGGAAACCCTTCCTAAAAAACGCATGCGCGCCGATTCCAAAGACCGGCGCATTCAAATGCTGGAGCTGGAAGTACGGGAAGCCCGTGAACACATGAAGGTGACCAGCGAAGAGTTTGAAGCTACCCGCGAAGAACTCCAATCAGCCAATGAAGAAATACTTTCCTCCAATGAAGAATTGCAGAGCATCAATGAAGAGCTTGAAACTTCCAAAGAAGAAATGCAATCTACCAATGAAGAGCTCATTACCATTAATGAAGAACTGCAGCTGCGCAATACGGACCTGAAGGAATCGGTAGATTATGCCGAAGCCATTGTAGAGACCATCCGCGAAGCCCTCGTAGTGCTCCATACAGACTTGCGTATACGCAAGGCCAATAAATTATTTTACAACATCTTTGACCTTGACGGAGAAATTGAAGGGCAGTATTTTCATGAAGTAGGTCATGGGCTGCTTGACATTCCCGAACTAAGGAAACAATTGCAAAAGACCATCACCAAGGGCATCGGTTTCCAGGATTTTGAACTGAGGCACCATTTCAAAGAACTGGGCGAAAAAATATTGTTGTTCAATGCCACCCGTATGGCGGGAGAGGACAGGAAGCGTACCAGGATCTTACTGGCCATCGAAGATGTTACCAGCCGCAAGGTCCTTGAAAAACATAAAGAAGCGTTCATAGGCATTGCCAGTCATGAACTGAAAACCCCGGTCACCACCATTAAATCCTACACCCAGTTATTGCAGGATATACTGGCTGAAAAAGAAGACAAGGATGCTGTGCAACTGGTAGAAAAATTGCATACGCAGGTGGACCGGCTTACCGGCCTTATCACGGACCTGCTGGATGTAACCAGGATCAACGAGGGCAGGTTGCCCTTGTACAAAGCAGTCGTTGACATTAATACCCTGGTGATGGATGTATCAGAACAATTACAACGCACCACCAACAGGCACCAATTGTTGATCGAATCAAAGCCGGTACCTGTCTTCATGGCCGATAAAGCGCGTATCAGCCAGGTATTGATCAATCTGGTGTCCAATGCTATTAAGTACTCACCGGATGCAGACCGTGTAATAATAAGTGTTAAAAAAGACAAAGAATATGTTACTGTGAGCGTTACGGATTTCGGCATCGGCATGTCGGAAGCTACGCGTAACCATGCATTTGAGCGCTTTTTCCGGGCCAATGATCAGGCTATCAGCACTTTCCCCGGGCTGGGCCTTGGCCTGTATATTGCAGCAGATATTGTACACCAGCATGGTGGTGAAATAGGCGTAGACAGTGAGCCGGGCAAAGGGGCCCGCTTTTATTTCACCCTGCCCCTACATTAATATCCATTACTATTCATGAAAAAAAAGATTGTGATCGCAGAAGATGATCCGGCATTGCTGGATGTACTACTGTTGTTGTTTCGCAGGGCTGGTTATGAAGCGCAGGGTTTCCTCAATGGAAATGCTTTATTACAGACTGGGTTAGAACCGCCGGATATCTTTCTCATCGATAAGCAACTATCTGGTGTGGATGGGCTGGATATTTGCCGGTACCTGAAAAAAAGCAAGGCGAGCAGCCAGGTACCCATTATTGTTTTTTCTGCCTCACCGGGCATTGAACCCCTTGTAAAAGAAGCAGGAGGCGATGCTTTTATAGAAAAACCCTTTTCAAACAATTATTTGCTGGAACTTGTGGCTAATTATATAAAGTGATTGAGTATGGGATCTTCTTCCTTGGCAGATATGCTGAATGATTGTAGCATCGACAGGCTGATGGCCATTGATAGCGACTGGCGCATCATCGCCTGGAACAAAACTTCGGAACTATTATCCGGCGTATCAAAAAAGGAGGTCATTGGCCAACCATTATTGGTAGTATTTCCCCTGCTTGCCACGGATGAGGAAATAATGAATGCGATCCAGGCGGCATTCGATGGCAGAAAAAGTTTTGTCCCCGCTCACAAAGACCTATTCAACCGGCATTTCTATGAGAACCATTTTATCCCCCTCCGGGATGAGCAAAATAAGCTGATAGGGGTGATGAATATCATGCACGATGTGGCCCACCGGGAGAAAGCCGAACAGCAACTGCAGAACCTGAACCTGGCCCTGGAAAAAAAGTACCGGCAATTGGAACGCGCAGCTGATGAGCAAGCGACTTTTACCTACGTTACATCCCATAATATTAAGGAGCCCCTGCGATTGGTATACTCTTCACTGGAGCTTTTGATAAGAGCAGAAGCCAAACAATTCTCGGATGGAGGAAAAGCCAATGTACGCCGTATACAGGCTTCATTGAACCGGATGAATTTAATGTTGGATGATATTCTTAACCTATCCCGGATCAACACATTTCAACAAAGTGAAACGCAGGTTAACCTCAATGAAATAGTGGCACAGGTGAAAGAGGCATTGCAGGCCAAGCTGCAGGAAAAAGAAGCGGTCATTGAAGTGGGAATACTTCCTGACATTCACGGATATAAAGACATGCTACATTTTCTGCTCTTAAACCTTATCGACAATGCCATCAAATTTCAGTATCAGAATCATCAGCCGTTGGTCACGATTACCTGTGAAGAGATCACATCTCCGGAATTGTACACCCGGTTAACGGTGACTGATAACGGAATAGGTTTTGAAGCTTCGGAAGCCACTAACATATTTACGATGTTTGAGAAATTAAACGGCAATCAATATGTGGGCTCAGGCACAGGACTGGCCATCTGCCGAAAAATAATGGATGCCCATAATGGCTATATAGAAGCCACGGCTACGCTTGGCCAGGGGGCCACCTTTCATTGCTATTTCCCTCTTACTCCTGGCAACTAATCGCTTGAATAAGTAGGGGTTGGAGCAATGCGATCTTTTTTTTGAAATAACATTATTATATCATAGCTTTATTATACTAGCGATCAATCCCTGTATCGTTCAGTCAATACATCTTACCAAAAGCCTGTCTGGCTCTTTTCTCATTTGATCTCAATATTTTTTTCGTGTATGACCTTGGGTTAAGGTTCTGTCGTCTTTTCCGTTTAAGAGCTTTTTATAATTGCCGTTGACGGGTGATCTGCCATGATTGTTCCTGTATACTGGTAATGCGAATAGTTTTTTTAAACATGAATGGAACCCCGTTGGGGGGTGCCCTGTTCAGTCCTGAACAGGGTTTTTATTTTTCGAAAGGTTAGCTGGTAATATTTTTGGTCACACTGGTATTGTGCCCGATGATGATCATTGTATTACCGGCATCGACCAGCCGGTTGATGTGTACGGTTAAGTTAGCGATCTGGAAATGACAGCAATCCCTTCGTAAGGCTTTTCCATTGTAAGGCAGACAGGCCAAACCGGGCGCCGATATACACCAGCCAATTGCGCAGGCGCGTTACCAGGTTGCCGGAATTGACATTCGGGTGTTCATTGCGGCCATAAACAGCTGCAATGAGATCGCAGTTTTCCTGGTACACGAGAAAAGTAGAGGTAGCCTGGCGTTCAAAAAAATGGGAGGCATTGTCATTATTGGCCAGGGGACTGAGCGCAGCCCTTACGGTAATGAAGGTGAGCCTTTGCTGTCCTGTGTTGCGCTCGCCTATTACCTGCACCTGTACCCAGTCGTCGCCTTTGCCATCGGGATTACCGGGGGCGGGAATGTCGATGCGGAAATAATCCCCCTTTTGTGCAGCCCTGTTCTGTTCATGCCCCAAAGCATCGACCAGTTGAAAGGCCGCTGTTGCCTTTCCTGCCCATTGCTGCCAATGGTTCACTTCCAGCAACCTGCGGGCGGCTATGGTATAGTATTCCTCTGCCTGCATGCGGTTGCTGGCTTTGTACCTGCTGTGGGTGACCGTACTATTGCCGGTAAACTGGGCGGGTACGATGGACCGTACCCAGGTGGTATATACTGGTGAAACATGTTTCATAGCAATGATCGTTCTAAAAGCATGCCCGGCCAATAATGCATCCATAAAAACGAGGGGGCTGCCTTCCTCTGAAGACAGCCCCTCGTTTATTTATCAGCATCTTGAAGTATGATCAATTATCCTCTTTTGCTTCCGACAGGAAGCTCACCAAATCCCTGATCTCTTTTTTCGATAACAGGGCTTTCATATCCGGCATGCTGGAAGGGGCGAATGTTTTTTTAGCGATCTGTTCGTTGGGGATCAGCCTCTCCGGCTCCAACCCTTCTTTGATCTTTAAACCCGATTTGGTCTCTCCCAGGAAAGCAGCGATGATTTTCTTGCCGTCTTTCAGTTCAAGCGATACTGCGCCAAAGCCGGGCGATAAACGTGCACTGGGTGTTATCATTGCCTCCAGTATCTGTTGGCGGCTGATGCGCTTTGCTATCCCATTCAGGCGCGGTCCCGCATTGCCTCCCTGGTCATCGTAGGAATGGCATTTCATGCACTGCGCATTCTGGTTGTTGTAGAATATTTGCCTGCCACGTTGCGGATCTCCTCCCTGTAAACTGCTTGCATAAGCGGCCAGTTGGTTGTCGGGAGATAGCTTACTGCTTATACTTTTGTATTGGGCAATCAGCGGCTGTATGCCGGTACTATCCAATGCTTCGCCCAGTTCAAGGTGTAAGCCAGGATTTAAACTGCCGGCGGCCATTTTGCCGAGCAATGCTTCGAAAGCCTGCTGGGTATTTTCCTTTGGCAATTTACCAAGCGTTAAAATAGCTGCCTGCTGTTCTTCTATGGTTCTGGAAGCTATTACTTCATTGAGCAAGCCAACCATCACCGCTTTGGGCATATTCGTTTTCTCCAGCAGATCGAGGCCTGCTACGCGCACTTTTTTCTCTTTATCAGCCAGGGCCTGTTTGATGCCCTGTTCGCCAAGCGGGCTTTGGATGGCCACAAGTGCTTTAAGCGCCGCTATCCGCATGTCGGGTTCCTTGTCGTTTTTTATTACACTCAGTAAGTTGGCGGCTGCACTTGTAATGTTGAGTTTTGTGATGGCTTTGGCAGCACTCAGTTTTACCGGCAGTTCCTTACTGGCCAGCAGGCTGGTAAGCGCGGCGCCACCTGCGGTGATCACACCGGAAGCATTTCTGGTAACGGGTCCGCGAAGGCGGCCATCTACCCTGTCGAGCACGGAAGGTTTGGGCCATACGCTTAATACGTCTACGGCTTCTGCGCGCATGGCGGCAGGGTTACTATCTTTTCCGGCATATACGATCAGTGCCTGCATGCTGGCATCGGTTCCTACCCGCAGGTTGGCGCTGATGGAACGGCGAAGCAGGGCCTCATTCTTAAATGTGGTTGTGTTCAGTAGGGCTGCCAGTGCGGGCAATGCGTCTTTGATAGAAAGATCGTCGTTGATAGCGCGGGCGGTTTCTGTAACTACCCATTCATCTGCATCATTCAGAAACGCTGTAATACCTGGGTGTGCCATCCTCCGCAGTGTTACCACTGCCGCAATTCTCAATGCTCTGGATGGATTGCTGGCTAAGGCAATCACTGGTTCTGCTTTGCCGATACGGGCCAATGCCAGGCTGCCTGCATGACGCAGGTATACATCTGCATCGTTGTTTTCCGCCAGCATACTGATGATGGGCTGGATGGCCGGCTCGTATTTCGTTCTGCCCAATGCTTCCGTTGCAAAAAAACGAACCCTGGCGGCGGTATCTTTTAACAAGGGAACCAGGGAAGCAGCTGCTTCGCTGTAGCGGATATCGCCCAGCCATTTAGCAGCCTGTGCCCTTAATTCCGGATCATTGTCTTTTAAGATGGGGAGTATCGGGCCCGCATACTGTTTATCCTGCCGGGCCATCTGCGCCAGGCCCCAGACAGCATGTACCCTGGCCAACTGATCTTCCTTTTGTGATAAAGCCTGTTTGAATATTTCTGCTCCTGCTTCTTTCCTTTTGGCCAGCTCAAACTGTGCCTTCATTCTCACCCGCATATCCGGGTTTTTCAGGATGGCACCCAGCTCATTTTCCTTCTTTTTGCTGAAGTCTGCCGCCAGTAATGCCTGTACTTCTTTACGGATAGCGGAGGTAGCGGCATCTTTGGTATCCAGCTTCCAGATACGGCCGTAACCGTGGGTATCCCAACCTTCTATCCAGTCTGCCACATACAGGGCCCCATCGGGGCCAAAATCGAGGCCGGTGGGTAATACACCGCCCAATACCTTCTTTGTTGCTCCCAACTCAAATCCGGCCCCTTTGGGGGTTAGTCTGAAGTTGTGAATGCCGGAAGATTGGGGACTGCCTACAAACTCTGCGATAAAAAACGAGTTCTTATACTCCGGCCCCATGGCAGTACCGGGATTGTATACCATCCCTGCCGGACCAGATACATAGTTGGCAATACAGGGAACGATATAAGCTGCCTGACCTTCCCAGCGCGGGAGGTACATCTTTTCATCCATCCATACTTTGTAACGGTTATTGTTCTCATCGCGGTATTTACCATACTGCCAGTTACTGCGCCAGCCGGCGTCGGAACCATTTACGATATATACCAGCCGTTCGCGCTCACCGGGATGATCGCCATCGTTGTCTTCGCTGATCAGGTTGCCATATTCGTCGAATACAAATTCATGGGTGTTCCGTATGCCGTGGGCAAATATTTCAAAGTCGCTCCCGTCCGGATTGGAGCGGGCAATGACACCGCTGTTGGGATGTTCCCATTTGGTGCCATCCGGTCCTTTGCCATTGAAACCAATATCGCCTATCTGCCAGTAGATCCTGCCGTCGGGCCCCATTTCTACGCCCGACATGCCGTGGCCGCTAAAACCTATGTGGACGGCGTAGCCGGTGGAAATGGATGTTTTTTCGTCGGCAATACCATCTTTGTTTTTGTCTTTGATGCGCCAGAGATCGGGGGCTACTGCAACGTAGAGGTCATCCCCGTCGGCCAGTACACCGCCTGCCACATCGGTTACTTCGTCGTGGAAGTCGTCTACCACCAGTTGCGATCTGTCGGCTATACCGTCACCATTGATATCATCAAGGCGGTATACGTGTTCTTTTTCAAGGGTGAGATCGCGCCAGTCGTGTGAACTGTCGCCGTTGAGGTCGGCCAGCCAGCCGTTCCTTTTGCTGTTTTCGGGCGAAAGTTCCTCGTGGAGGAAAGCCCTTCTGTCTTCTACCGTCTGCAGACTGATGGACCTGATTTCCCAATCGCGGTGACCGCGGATATCGAATTCAGAATTTTTCTGCCGGGAAGTAGTGGTATAATAAAGTTGGCCCTGGTCGTTGATATCAATGGCGATGGGTGATATCACCAGCGAATCGATGCCCCATAACTTCAGGGTGAGCCCTTCGGCTACTTCCGGTTTAAAGGACGAATCAATAGCAGCCGCAAAGCGGGCTGTTTTCAGGGTGTCCATTGTTTTGATGCGCAGGTCAACCGGCGCTTCCTCTTTGCAACCAGTGAGGTATACCAATGCCAGCAATAATGGAACAGACAGGAGGTTTTTGGCTTTGCCTGTAGTAATGACAATTAATTTCATATGTAACATTTGGCGCCGTCGTGCCTGACGGCCGGATCCGGGTTAAAGAAGATCAATATAGGATAAATTGGATGAATAGGAATGGCATTCCCTACGCAATATTATTATAAAAAGAAAGGCTGCCTTCAAAAGAAGACAGCCTCCTGGCATCTGGAGCCATAGCCGGAAGTAGTGCGATGTATTACTAAAGGCTATACGATTGGCGATAATGATGGTTACCGCAAAAACTTTTTCAATTCGGAAGCCGCATGAAGGAACAAGGCATGGGTTTGGGGAATATCTGCCAGGCCGTTCAATAAGCCAAAGTCATGTATGACACCATTGTACCGGACCGTTGCAGTTCTTACGCCGGCCTCGGCCAGTTTACGGCCAAACGCTTCCCCTTCGTCGCGCAGTACATCGTTTTCTGCTACCTGGATCAGCACAGGCGGCAAACCACGCAGTTGCTCCAGAGATGCCCGCAATGGGGAAGCATAAATGTCTTTTCGCTTTTGGGGATCGGGAATATACATATCATACAGCCATTTCATGGCCGAGGTGGTCAGAAAACGGTCCTGTCCAAACTGCCGGTAAGAGGCTGTTTCAAAGTCAGCATCTACGATGGGCCAAAACAATACCCAAAAACGGATTGCTGGCCCGCCCATTAGTTTTGCCTTCAATACGGTGACGGTGGTCATATTACCGCCTACACTATTACCTACTATCGCCAGTCGTTTTCCATCTACACCAAGTTGTGATCCATTTTCTGCTACCCATTTGGTGGCTGCATAAATTTCATTGATCGCGCGTGGATAAGCGGCATCGGGTGTACGGGTATAGTCGATAAAAACTGCCGCGGCGCCCGTAAGCACTACCAGGTCGCGCACCATCCGTTTATGCGTAGGAAAATCTCCCAGCAACCAACCTCCGCCATGAATGAAAACGATCACCGGCAATACGCCTTTGTGTCCCGCCGGTTTGACGATATACAGGGGCACAGTATAGCCATCCGCCGTAATTGTTTTTTGCGTTACGTCTATTCCCGACAAATCGACTTTTACGGAAGCCTGTGCATCGGAAAGTACTTTTCGTGCCTGTAAGGGTGGCAAGGTTTCCAGTGGCCGGCCGCCTGTATTCAATCCCTTTAAAAATTGTTTTACCTCCGGGGATAAAAGCGGATCCTCCATGTAGGGAACCGGGGTTTGCGCTAATGCTTCAGCAGCAAAAAATAATTGCAGAAAAAGAATACATAATAAAGTGGTAATAAAGCGTAACACAGGCCAACGTCCTGAAATGTCTATTTGATGTTTCATCTTTTTAAAATTTAGGTGAGTTGAGAATAAAATTTTAACGCAGTTACTAAACAGTCAGCTTCAAACGGCTGTTACAAACTATTACCCAGGTAATGTTTCAGTTCAGCTGCTGCATGCCGGATGAGGGACCGGGTAGCCGGCAGACCGGCCATTCCATTCAGCATCCCAAAATCATGGATCACACCATTATAACGAATGGTAGTTACGGGCACGCCAGCCTCATCCAGTTTCCGACCGTAGGCTTCCCCCTCATCGCGTAGCACATCATTTTCGGCTACCTGTATCAATGTTGGGGGCATCCCTTTCAGTTGGTCCACTGATGCGCGAAGCGGTGCATTGTATATTTCATTCCGTTCCTTGTTGGATGTGGTATACATATCATACAGCCATTTCATAAGTGGTGTGGTGAGGAACCGGTCCTGCCCGAACTGTTGATAAGATCCGGTCTCGAAATCATGGTCTACGATCGGCCAAAGCAGTACCTGCAGTTTAATATGTGGAGCGCCGGCTTCCTTTGCTTTGATTGCAGTAACTGTACTCAGATTCCCTCCTACGCTATTGCCTGCTATGGCCATGTTTGTGCCATCTACGCCGATCTCGTTGCCATGCAAGGCCACCCATTGGGTAGCGGCAAAGACCTCATTTACTGCCTGCGGATAAACAGCCTCCGGTGTGCGGGTATAATTCACAAATACCGAAGCGAAACCTGATGCTACTACCAGGTCGCGTACCAGGCGTTTATGTGTTGGGAAATCACCCAATAACCAGCCACCGCCATGAATAAACATAAACACGGGTAGGATTGCTGTAGCACCTGCAGGCTTTACAATATGAAGGTGTACGGTGTACCCGTTGTGTTCGATGGTCTTTTCCGATACTTCTATACCGGATACATCAACCTCTACTGATGCCTGGGCGGTGACCAATACATTACGGGCATCTGATGGCGACAGGGATTCCACGGGTGGACCACCTGCATTGAGTACTTCCAGGAATTTTTTGGTGCCTGTATCCAATTGCGGATCAATACGCCAAGGCAAACCTGTGGTCTTCGGTTGTCGAGTTGCTGTTTGCATAAATGTAAATTTTAATGAAGGAATTAATTTCGTGCGTTGTTCTTTACCCGGCGAAGGATGCCGGGGTATTGATAGGGACAGATCTGTCATGCTGATACCTGTATCAGGATTTCCATTTATGTGCCAATTCGAAAAAGGACCTTATGGAAGGAATTTCTGCCTGTAATGAGCGTATTTGCGCTGATAGAAGATGAGTTTTAGCCAAACCGGTGATTGACCGGCTCTGAAAAAATCGGAGGAATGCGTGGAGCTACGAAAAAAATGGAGAAAGCTTTATTCTTCTTTACCGTTCAGGATATGGATTTTTTTGATGCCCAGTTTTTCCATTCTTGATTCGAGGGTAGTTGGTTTCAGGTTTAGTTTTTCTGCGGCGCCGCCTGCACCCCGGATGCGGCCGTTGGTTTGTTTCAATATGGACAAGAGATATTCCCGTTCAGTAGTCTGTTGCATTTGTTTGACATCGTGCAGGGTTTGGGGAACTGCATCAATTGTGTGGGTGGGTGAAGGCAATACCTCATTGGTTAAGGTACGGCCCCATTGAAGCGGACTTTTGCCATCGTTCAACACAAAAGCCTGCTCCATTATATTTTCCATTTCCCTGATGTTTCCCGGCCAGTTGTACTGCATCATCTCCTCCAGTGCGGCGGGGTTGATGCCATGGAAGGATTTGCCGGTTTTCCGGGAAAACTTATGCGCGAAGAAATTGGCCAGCAGGGGTATGTCTTCCCGTCTTTCCCGCAGTGGTGGTAAGGTAATAGGAAACACATTTAACCGGTAATAAAGATCGAGGCGGAACCTGCCCGCAGCTACCTCTTTTTCCAAATTGCGATTAGTGGCCGCAATGATGCGCACATCTACCTTAACGGTATGCTTACCACCGATGCGCTCAATTTCTTTTTCCTGCAATACCCGTAATAATTTCGATTGCAGGTCAAGCGGCATCTCACCAATCTCATCTAAAAAGATGGTACCGCCCTGAGCCAGTTCAAATTTCCCGATGCGTTTATCCAGGGCGCCTGTGAAAGCGCCTTTTTCATGACCGAACAGTTCACTTTCAATTAAATTAGCTGGCAGTGCCGCACAGTTCACCTTCACCAATAATTTATTCTTTCGTGGAGACAGGTTGTGCATAGCGCGGGCCACCAGTTCTTTACCGGTACCACTTTCGCCCAGCAATAAAACAGATGTATCGATGGGAGCCACCTGCGTAACCAGGTCAAACACGTGCAGCATTTGGTAACTGCTGCCGATGATCTCTTCAAAGTTGGAAGTGGTTTTTACTTCTTCCTGTAAATAGATCTTTTCTCTTGTTAATTGTTCGCTGAGTCGCTCTATTTCTTCAAATGCCATCAGCCGGTCAATCGTAAGCTCCAGCGAAGGCTGCAGTCGTTTTAGTAGCTCAAGGTGTTCATGATGATAGGCATCCGGCCGGCGGCTATAAAATGAAAACACGAAGGAGCCCTCCCTTGTAATCGTAAAAGGGATCACCAGGTTACTGCAGAGGTTAAACTTTTTGGCTAGCTGCCGTTTAAAAGGCTCACCCGCACAAAGGGCTTCAAAGTCGGCCCCATTATAAAAAAGAGGCCCCTCGGTAATAACAGCAGTGGTGAGTTGGGAAAATTGTTCCTGTGTGATGCCGGCAATATTTAAAAGCTCCGGTATGCGTATGGTCTGGTATTCATTGTATGCAATGCGAAAAAAACTGCAAGCCTTTGACAGATCGCCTTCCACTTTTTTCACCCCCAGTATAATATAATCAAAGGGTATTGCCGGTTGCAGTTTCATCGTTATTTGTAACAACCGGTTTTCCCAGGTACTATGGCCTGCCATGATTTTGGTGAGCTCCAGCTGAAGGGCCTGTTCTTTACGCAGTTTTGATTCTATGCTGTGCGCCTGGCGGTAATGTGCTATTTCCAATGCGGCCAATACATCCTTAGACCGGAAGGGCTTTACAAGGAAACCATAAGGCTGGGTAGCTTTGGCATCCTCAAACATATTTTCGTTGGTGTTGGCAGAAAGATATACAAAGGCAATATCTTTCTCTGTCAACACTGTGGCCAGATCAATACCGGTTTTAGCTCCTTTGAGGTAAATGTCGAGCAATACAAGTGTTGGATGGTATTGCTCTATCATGTCCAGGGCTTCGTTGAAGGAATCGGCAATGCCGCATACTTCATAAGCAGCTTCTTCTAAAGTAAGCTGGAGGTTATTGGCTACCACAAATTCATCTTCAACGATCAGGACCTTTCTTTTCATTGGTTCAGTATTTTAACCGGTTCAAAATGTAGTTTAATAGCAAGACCATTGACCGATGCCAGTTCCAAGGTTCCATCCAGTTGTTTACTTAAACCGCGCATGAGACTCATGCCAAGGGATCTTGTATGTTGCCAATCGAAATCAGGCGGCAATCCAATGCCATTGTCACTTACGGTCAATTCGATACCGCAAGCCGGTATTTTGCGCATGCAAATGTGTATCTGCCCTTTCCGGCCATTGGGAAAGGCATATTTTACCGAATTGGTAATGGCTTCATTAATGATGAGCCCAACAGGTACAGCCTGCGCTACATCCAGTTCTACTGCGTCTATGTTCAAACTGGAGCTAATGCAGGATCCTGAACTTATGCTTTGGGTGAGGTATTCTGTAACTTCCCGTATATAAGGCCCCATATTGATCACTGTAAGCTGCAATTCGGTTTGATATAATTTCTGGTGTATCAGGGAGATGGCATGTACGCGGTGCTGGCTTTCCTGAATAGCGTTCAGGGCTGCTTCGTCCTTTAAGTAAGCCCTCTGGGTATCCAGGAGGCCCATCACTACCTGTAAATTGTTTTTTACACGGTGGTTGATCTCTTTCATCAGCCATCCTTTTTCAGTGAGCAGTTTGTCTTTTTCCCCGGTTATTTTCTTTTCGTCTTTGATCATTTTTTCCAATACCTGGTTCTGCCTGTTTATTTCGTCCTGTTTTTCCTGTAATAAGGCGTTGGCTTTTTGTTTTAGCCGGTAACGGTTGAAGATTACAAACAACAACAGCAGTAGCAGGCCGGAACCGGCAATCATGGTATTGCGCACAGAAATGCCTTGCTTAATTGCCAGTTGTTGTAATTGCGCCCTATCTGTCAGCAACTGTAATTCACTGTTTTTTTGATCAGTCTCATATTGTACCGCCAGTTCCGCCGCCTGCCTGTTTGAAATATCGCTTTGAATGGTGTCGGAGTAGTTCTTGTATTGCTGGTAATGCCTGATCGCTGACAGGTAATTTCCTTTTATAGAATCGAGCTTATATAAGGTCAGGTTGTTTTCCATCAGGTAATGCCGGGAGTTCAACCGGATTGCCATCGAGTAAGCACTATCGCTGTACCGGGCTGCTTTATCGAATTGGCGTAGCTGGAAATATAGCTGGCCTGCCCTTGTAAACAAGAATAGCTGGTTGTTTTCAAGAAAATCTGCTTCTTCATGGTTTTGAAACTTATTTAATAAACATTCCTCCGCTTCTTTATAACGCCCTGTGTAATAATATAGATCCAGGTACTCACTGCTGCTCCTGACCTTCGAAAGCTCATCGTTACCCGAATATTTTTTTAGTCGGTCAGTTAAAAAATCAAATGCCTGCTGGTATTTTTTTTGGTTGATAAGGCAACCAGTCATGTGGCAAAGTATATTCAATGATAAACTCGTTACTACCTGGAGGTTGCCAGGTATGAATGATGATAAGGCTTTGTCATAATAATAGAATGCTTTATCATAGTTGCGTAAGGTTGCGTAGTTATTGGCGAGTCGTTGATAAAACGTAACAATCAGCGCGGTATCGCTGTATAAGCGGCTGTATTGAAGAGAAGCAATGGCATATCGCAAAGACTCTTTGTGATTGCCTATCGTAGCAAAAGCATGCGAAAGCAGGTCGGTAGTAAAATGGATCCTTTTATCATTCATTCTTTTCTGTTGATCCAGCAAGTTCAGTAGCTCCTGTATAGCGAGTGAATATTTCCCCTGCAGTATGTGCAAATGGGCAATGCCTTTTAAGGCATTTACTTCTTTGACAGCATCACCTGCTTTCCGTGCGAGTTTGACAGCCGTATCGTATAGATTTAATCTTTGGGTTGAGGTGTCTGATACTGGCCGCATTTCAGCCTGGACGAAGTAAGCTTTTGACTCTCCCGCTTTATTAGCTGAGGCACGAAAAACAGCAAAGGCTTGTTGTAATCGTTCGTCGCGTTTTGACTCGTTTTTCAGAAAATGAGAAAAATAGGACTCCCATAATAAACCATGCCCGATGCCATTTACATAGTGTAATTTTTCGCTCAGGGACCGGCATACCTGCGTAGTATTCACAAAAGCCAGGGAATCGGCAGGCTGACTTCCCTGTAAGGCATAGCGGGTATAATAGTTACGGGCAAGCTCCAGGTATATGTTGACCTTGCCGGTATCGGGTGGGGCCTTGGCGGCCAATTTTTGCAGGCTATCTATCTGAAAATCCAATATGTGTTGCGCCTGTAACCGGCCTGTAAATACAGGCAATAAAAGAATTGCTATGCATAAATGCTTTTGAATGGGAGTACGCATAAAACAGTTCCTGGGTTGTGAATGGCGAATGAACTGATCCGGCAATTAACATTCCAATATTCAAAAGAGAAAACAATACCTGTCTGAGTGGGATGGATTTGACAATTGATAGTTTTTCTACATAAAAACGGATAATAGGACTGGTGGTCAGTTTTAAAGCTACGATTATTTTGGAGTATTTCCGTAGAACCCCGAAAATTCCGGAGCAGGTGATCCTTTCCCATTTTCCTATCTGCCTGCGACTGTGCTAAAACAGGCCTGTGTAAGGTGGTATAGTAGTTGAATAAATCAATTAAAAAGATGATTCCGCCCTTACAACAGATCAGTGAAATATATGAATGCATGGAGCAAGGTAATATCGGTAAGTTATTGATGGTCCTCGATGATGCGGTAATGGTGTGTACAGCCCAATGCATGGGGGGGAACCGGCGCGGCCACGAAGGTATCTTACAACTGGTATCTGCTTTTTACCGGCCGGGGACCATTATGAAAAAAACGATGGAACGCCTTGTTGCCCAAGACAACCTGGTGATCGCATTGGGTATTATTCAAATAACCGTCGAAGATATAGTCATCAGCCAGATGCCATTTGCCGATGTATGGCGGTATGATGATCATAAGATCCGTGAAGTGGTCTTGTATTACAGTAATCCACAGGAATTGCAGGAATACCTGCTGGGTTAAGTGTAGTAGAGAAAAATTTAGGATTTTTTTATTAACCTATGTGAATACAACCAAGAATATGAACATGGAGCTTTGCATCATCAATAACAATATCATTATATGGAGTATTCAAAGATGTATACTGTGAAAGACAGGTATGTAGACTTCCAGCATATTATGGATGGATTGTATTATCCTTTTTATATGGAGTATTGCCGGCACGATTATATCCGGGAAATGCTGGCCTTTGATTTCGAAGCAGAAGCGAAGAAAGGCGTGAACATGGTGCTGACAAAATATACTATGGAGTTTGTGCGCTCATTGAAAAAAGATGATGAATTCACAGTTACCTGCAAGCTACTGCTGGACAATGGTAAGAAACCGGTATTACATTTCAAACAAGCTATCCTGTTGAATGATAAAATAGTTACCAGGGCAGTATTCTCGGGCACCTGTATAAAAGCTGGCGGGGGAAGGCCTTTTTTGCCGGAAGGCCTGCTGGAAAGACTGGTTGATGTGCCGGAATGGGATGGCGTCTTATAGCAGGTGTGCTGATGGAGGCATCAATAATAATGTCGAAATAATTTGAATAACAGCTTTAAGTGTGTTATACATATGATTAAATACACTGGCAGCAATATCATTGAACAAACGCCCTGTAGTCAATTTCTTGATTATATGTCTCAGGATGTGGAACTGGATGAGGAAACCAGATCCCTTGTAGCAGCCAATTGCCACCTGGTGAAGCTGGCCAAGGGGAAAAGGTTGCTGACAACAGGTAATGTATGTGAATTCGTCTACTTCATGGTATCAGGTGAATGCATTTCCTATTTTTCTGATTTCAAAGGGAAAGCAACCACCTGGTTTTTTCATTTTAATAAGCCCGGCAGTAAGGTGAAGAATCTTTTTGCTGTGGACTATAAAAGCTTTCTATTAAAGGAACCGGCTACGCTTTCGATCGAAACACTTTCACCGGTAACTGCTATCCGCTTTTCGTGGAGTGAGATCAGGTACCTGATAGAGAAATCGCGGACATTCGAGCGCTGGAAACGCATGCACAATGAAAAAACCTTTATTCAAACCTTTGACCGCATTTCTACTTTGCTCACTTTGTCGGCGAGTGAACGATATGAAAAATTCCTTAAGGAAGAATCCTGCTTGTTAAACATGTTTTCCCATTACCTGATTGCTACCTATCTCGACATTACCCCACAGTCGTTGAGTCGTATCAGGAAAAACTGCCAGGGAATAAAAGGAAAGGCAGTTGACAATAAATAAACTGTTAAAGGTGCCTGCTCTTTTTTATTTATTACCCTATGTGAATACGAGCCTCCCTGCATGTAGCGAGCTTTGCACTGCAAAAGTTATTGAGAAAAAACCATGGTTTCAATAAGTCTACGATTGTCTTGCCTGTCATTCGAAATCTCTTAACACAAAAAGTCAATTTAATTAAGAAATGAAAAAGATCATTTGTACAGCTATTGTGTTAGCTGCGATTCCTGTTGCCAGGGCACAATTTTACAGGGCTTTTAATTATAAACTGGACGCGCCTTTTACTGTCACTCAAACATTCCGGGTAAGGGGCGTGTGCGAAATATGCAAGCGTACCATTGAAGGCGCCGTAAAGAAATCGCCGGGTATTTATATGGCGGACTGGGATGCCGGATCCCAATTGTTGGTGGTGAAATACAACCGTTCAAACGTAACAGCGGATAAAATAGAGCAACTGGTGGTTGAAACAGGACATGACACGCACCATATCAAAGCAAGTGCGAAGGCATACGCTGCTTTGCCGGCTTGTTGTAAATATGAAAGAAACCTAAAATAGAGCAGGTGGTCCTTTGTAGCATAAAGAGCATCGCTTTTCTAACGTTTGTTTGAGTATTTATCGCGTATTGCCATGATGAATAACCGGTGGTGTTATGCCACCGGTTTATATTCCATAAAAGCCTGTTAAGGCATTAAAAGTATGTACATCATGAAACAAATAATAATACTGCTGCTGGCCAGCCAGCTGGCCATGACGCTGCAATCCATGGCGCAACCTGATGGAAAATGTACAGCGGATATCTGCGCAAAACCCGCCAGATCAGGGAAACTGAAACAAGGCGAACACATTGCATTTATCAAAGGTTTGAAGGTGCACTATTATGTAGAGGGGAATGGGCCTGTGTGTCTCTTTCCTTCGCCAGGCTGGGGCGCCGCCGTGGATTATGCGCGGCATATGAAACCACTGGTCGATCATTTTACCATGGTTTTTTACGATACCCGTGGTTCGGGACAGTCATCGGGCCCTGAGGATTATATTAAATATTCCGCGCCCTATTTTACCAATGATATGGATGCTCTTCGAAACTACCTGGGGCAGGACAAAGTTTGGATTGCCGGTCATTCGGGTGGAGGCTTCCAGGTATTGCGGTATGGTATCTATTTCAGTGATCATCTCAACGGAATTATTGCCATTGGGGCTGCTGCGTATTTCGATAGTGTGTATGCCAATGAAACAACAAGGTTGATACAATTGCGATCCGCCGCCGATCCCTATTATACCCCGGAACGGATCAGCATTTTCATGGAAACCGATCCCTCACCGGCGCCAATCGGGGATCAGCTGATGGAGACTTTGGGCTTTTACTTTCATGACCTTGACAAGATGAGGTATTTCCCACCGAACGTTTCGTTTAGTGATCGTGTATATGATTTTACCTCCAGAGCAGGCTTGTTTAGTGAGAACCTATTGCCTGATCTGTCCAAGATCACTGTTCCAGTACTGGTGATTGCCGGTGACGACGATATTGTGTGCAATGTTGCATCACAGTCTGTGCGTATTTACCAAGGACTACGAAAAGGCAGTCTGGCTGTGCTCAATAACTGTGGGCATATTCCGTGGATCGAACAACCTGCATTGTTTTCCGCTGCCTGTGAAAACTGGCTAAAAGAAGTTCAACAACCTACGCAGAAATAGTTGTGTTATCTATTTTCTGCAAACCATTCAATAATCTATGTTATGTATTTTGTTATGAAAAGGATATCGTTCAGTTTATTTTTTTTGTTGTGGCTATTGATTTGGGGCGCGTGCAATGACGGTCAAAATTATCCGCCATCACCGCCCGAAGTGAAAGCTGTTTTTATTAATGGTGATAGTCTTCATTACATTGATGTGGGGAAAGGTGATCCCGTGATATTTGTTCATGGTTCACTGGGTGATTACCGGACATGGAGGGCGCAAATAGATGTGTTTGCCAAAAAGTACCGGGTCATTGCTTACAGCCGTCGCTATGCTTACCCCAACACGCAAGTGATCAACGATACGGCAGACTACACGGTTGCCCCTCATGCAAAAGACCTGGCTGCATTCATAAAAGCCCTTGGTCTGGGGCCGGTGCACCTGGTAGGTCATTCCTATGGTGGCTTCACTGCGCTGATTACTACTATAGATCATCCTGAACTGGTGCGCAGTCTTACCCTTGGTGAACCACCGGTGGCCTCGCTGTTGGATGGAGTGCGGGGTGGCGACACGCTGGTGAATAATTTTGTAACAAAAGTGATCCTGCCTGCGGCTGATGCGTTCAGGCAGGACGACAAGGAAAAAGCCGTAAAGTTATTTGTGCAGGGCGCCTGGGGCGATAGCGCCTATTTTTCCGGGTTTTCAAAAGCGGACCGCGAGATCATGATGGACAATACGCTGGAATTGAGGGGAGCTGTTTTTACCAGGAATCTTTTTCCTCCTGTTTTCTGCGAGGATCTCCGGAAAATAAAGGTTCCTGTATTGCTGTTGCAGGGAGACAGGTCGTCTTTGTTTTCAACTTCCATTGTAAAGCAACTCGATCGCTGCATGGATAGTAGCGAAAGTGCCCTGGTTTCGGGCTCTTCGCATGGGTTGGAATTGGAAAATCCACTGGAGTTTAATGAAATAGTACTTGGGTTTATTAACAGACTTTAGCAGGGAACTACTTACCTGGTGGGACAGGTTGTATATGGAAATCCTGAATATCCAATATCCTATTAGCCATTCTATGATTAAAAGCCCGTGCCGGTGAAACCGGGGCGGGTCTTTTTTTAGGAGTAGGCCATGTCACTGCTGGTATCGCTTATTCCCTTCCGCCCGGGCACAATGTTTGAATGGGAAAAATCATGCGTAGGCAAATATTTAACAGATCAATTAAGGTTGACGGAATAGATATTTTCTATCGTGAGGCAGGAGATAGAGAAAATCCATCCCTGTTACTGTTACCTGGTTTTCCCACCTCGTCGGTAATGTTTAAAAATCTGATGATAGCTTTAGCAGATAAGCTTCACCTGGTAGCGCCGGATTTTCCGGGATTTGGGTTCAGTGCTTTTCCCCCTAAAGATCAATTTGAATATACATTCAGCAATATAGGGGCTTATATCAACAAGTTTACGGATGAGATAAACCTGAAGTCATTCACCATCTATCTTCACGACTACGGATGTCCTGTTGGTCTTCAAGTATGCATACACCATCCTGAAAAGATCGAGGGAATTATTGTACAGAGTGGTAATGCATACGAAGAGGGTGTTGAAGGTATATGGGATGAAATGAAGGAGTATTGGGCAAACCCTACTCCTGAAAAAAAGAAAAAATTGTACGGATTCTTAAGCGAGGAAGGTGTGAAGTGGCAATACACTGCAGGATTGCCGGAAGAAATGCTTCCAACATTAAGTCCTGAATTATGGGTACTTGACTGGGACGCTATGAAAAGGCCTGGTAATATAGATATGCAATACGAATTGAATTGTGACTATCAAAATCACATGAAAATGTTCCCTGTCTTCCAGGAGTATTTTCGTGTTCATCAACCTCGCGGGCTCGTGATATGGGGTAAATATGATCCGTTCTTTAACGTGGAAGAGGCTGCTTGTTACAAGCGGGACTTGCCTGATGCCCAGGTGTATATTCTGGAGGGCAGTCATTGGGTGCTGGAAACAAATTTTGATCAGGTGTTGAAGCTGATCAATGATTTTTTTGAGTAGGGTGGATTTAGTATCCATGAATGAATGCCGCCATCAGTTTTTACTAATTCTCCAGGCGTTTGTGATATTATGCTACGAGTTTGCGGGGTGGTTTTAATTGGGCCGCCTCTATTTTGCGCCAGCGTTCTTCTTGTTCCTTCCAGCGGCCTTTGAGGCGTTGTTCTTCTATCCAGGCGAGATGCTTTTCGCGGTTTATGCGTTTGCGTTCCTTTTCCATTAATTCGGCGGTGGTGTCGTAGCTGCTATGCCAGTGGTTGCGACCAATGAGCCTGCGGTAACGGCGGCATTTGGGATTTTCGGTGCGGTGTTTGAGGCGTGTCTTAAATGTCTTGGGTGCTCTTACAGGTTGTTCCTTGCGGCCGGTTTTCAGTATAATACCGGTGGCTTGCTGGTAGAGGACCCAATATTCGATATAGGTATGCCAGAGATAGTTGTAGGTTTCCTGGGGTGTCAAGTCATTGTCGAGCATGGTCATGGCTTCGCCGGTGAATTCGCGGAACATCCAGAACTGGCGCCAGTCGATGGGCAGGTCGCTGTAGATGGATGAGGCGATCTTAGAAGCTACCACCATCCGGTTGGCATAGTACCTTGTCTTGGCAAAGGCTTGGTGTTTGAGGACCTTTTCGCGGGTAAGGCGGCTTTTCTTGCGCACATAGTACTTCCCATCCATCTTGTAGAAGGTGAGGTCGTCCCAGGTGCATTCCAGAAATATGGGTCCACATTGTATGGCCATGGCTGATGCTTTGCTGATCAAATTTACTAATGTTCTTTTGTATTTTGGGATACTGGTGACCGGGATGACCTATAATGTCCTATAATGACCGGTTATGTCCTATTGTGACCTGAATCGCTGATTAAGGGATGTTGCTGATTTCACGGATTGGAACTGCTTCCAGATTATTGATTATTAATTACTCATTATTAGCGAGGGGCTGATTAGGCTCTTTTCCTGGATTTGTTCTTTATAAAAATGCGCTTTATATACCCTGGCGGTACCCTTAGTGTACGGATAGTGTTAGGAAGCTCCCGCAGGGAGATAGGAGAGAAGAGGAGCGGGCAGGTTATGCTTCGAATGAATGGAGAGATGAGGCGTGAAGCATGAGACTTTTGCTTCGGTGGCAATACAGGTAGATGGCATGCCTCTGGTGACCAAAGAGGCTAAGGGTTTGGGTGGGAAGGTTAAGGGGTTTGTCCTTTTAAATTATTGATTATGTTTTTATTGTGCGGGTGATGCTGCTGTGGGTAAGTCTGTTTTTATGAAAATGCGCCTTTAATGGAGCTTCTGGTCGGCTTCACCATGGTTTGAAGTGGGGATAACCCGCCGGGAGATACGGGAGAAGGGGTGGGGCAGGAGGATGGGTTTGGGGGGCAGATGGCTTGCTTCTGGATTTGCTCTATGGAGAGGCGTTATTGGGAATCCGACGGACAGTCAGGGTTACTTATCCAGGCACAAGGACGCTATATCTACAAAGCCTAGCTGCATCCTTGCGGCAGTTAGGGGGCATCGAAGGGCAGAATGTAGCTAAGGTGTTGCGCTGCTGCAACCCGGTTTCCTGTATAAAGGGCGTCCTTTATTTTTCCCGTTTGGGATAAAAGGTTATTTACAACCGTGCTGCGTGGGCTAAACCAAATCGAAGCAGCCAAATCAGTTATGGTATCAAAAAACAGGTCTTGTAAATTATCATAGTAGAAAGGCATCCGATATTGTTCAATGATTTTTTTCTCTAGCTTGTAACCTGTGAATGGGTAGTGTACCTTCGCATTCCATGCCTTCAACAGCCTTATCAGTGGCTTTATCATAAAATTTTGCGCAGTATTTATTTGACCTACCTGCAAATCGAAGGTGAATGGGTCGGTCTGTTGCCAACTCATATCACCATCCGGGATGAAATAGGATGGCCCAAACATTGTGAAAAAACTGTCCTCCTTAAAAGCAGGTACAAGATCGTAGCCGATATGGCTCAGAGTTATAGTATAGGACGGGCTTGTTCTGCCGATTTCGGACCTGCTGTAATGATGCTGTGCAAAACCGCGCAGGTAGTTCAGGTATGTAGCGGGTGAATACTGCCCTTGACTTCGATCGAAGACAACCATCAGGTCTACATCGGAAGATGGGTCATATTTGGCGGGCAAAATGGTGTCACGCCTATACGATCCAAACTCCATTACATCTTTGATTTTACTTCCGAAGTAGGATCTCAGGTTGCGCTTCAGGTCAAGTACCGAGGCGTCAATCTGCTTGGCCTCAGGACTGTCGATCGAGATATAGTACTCGGATGCGAGCTTGATCAAAAGACTATTTATTGAAACGACCACGCCTTGTAATTAAATTGATTGGATGTTTTTATTTAATCCGTTGCCGAATTGCCTTTCTATAATCTTCAATTGTGTTGGCATTATCATCTCTCAATCCTTTGTTCATCCATTTGTTCGCTATACCAGGAACTACTGCAGGTCCCTTTCTTAGCATATAAATTACATCTTGAAATTGACGTATTTTCATCTTATCCGGAGTTTCACCAGATTTTAGCGACTCGTCAATGTACTGAATAATCTTTTTTTGCACCGCTTTTCTTCCTTCAATATTTTCGTGATGTTCACGGCATTCTTTCATTCCTAATATATAGGCCGAGAGCGATGGTAGCAAAAACGTTAATAATGCGTCGTCGATGGATAGGTTGAAGATTTTGGCAAATACAATCTGCGCAACTGCCAATGTTATGAGAATGCCAATTACCAGCATCAGGTATCGGGAACGTAATCGCCAGTCCCATTCCAACGTATTGCTTTGGGCTACTAAGGCGTCGTAGGGGGAGGGAATTCCTGAAAGGTCACCATGCCAGCATTCATCAGGTTTACCGTCATACCTTCTGTTTAAAGCATTTATCATCCAATAGGAAGGTCTCTCATTTATCATTGTACCGAAACCGTGCAGGCCGAACACCTTAGAGTCAAAATGATCCTGAATTTCAGCACCCATTTTCGTGCATTTTTTTTCGTAGTTAACAAGGTAGTAGGAGATAAATGCCCATGCCGCACCGATAACGGCAAACTTCGGTTTCCAAGTTTCTTGAATACACTCCGGTAACAGGAATAGTAGCGTGGGAAGCCCTATGGCCAATACGTAGGTGATGATAATTCTGGGCAATCTGCATCGTTTGGCAAGCGAATATTGGAAACGGAATGCATACAATATTTTTAGATTATCAGGATCTTTTTGCAGTTCTGTTACAGACATACTATCGGTGTTTGGGAAATGATGAACCAAATATTTGTTGCCATACATTACTACACGCTTCGTATTCTTTGCTCATTTCAAGCATTCGGGCCTCGAATGCAAGATTGGCATGTTCACCCGCCATCTGTGCAATCTGCGATCTCTCTTCGGGCAAGATATGGTTGAGTTCGGGCTCAATTTCAGCCGCGTCCTGAACCGGTCCCATAATGGTTTCGGCAAGGTACTGTAACAGCCCTGGTAGTATTTTTTGTGAGATACCTGGGAATGAGGGAACAATTGTGTTAAAGTAGTCGATTGCGATTTTTTCGATTAAGTATGATGGCATTTCAGGCATGGCGTTGTTTTTCTGCCAGTATTTAACCAGTCGGATGACCCGGAGCGCAGTTTCTCCGTGTTCAGCAACACAATTGTTTATGCGAATCTGATCAATACGTGGGTCCGTCATCATCCAGTTACCCTTGCCGTTGGGGATCATATAGCAGGTTTTTCCATCAACACCATACGGTGTTGTGCGGAATGCTGGGACAATATCAAAACTCCATGGGTAACTGGATAGCTCTAATGTGCATGCCTGCTGATTCCTGGAAATATCTGCTTTTTTGTAATCATCTACCTGGTTGAGTTTTTTAACGAAACGGTTAATCACTTTGCGTGAATTGAGGTATGGTGTTCCATCATGGCATAATTCTGAAGGCCACCATTTCGCTGTTATTTTCTTATCATTCCACGAATCATTGAATGAATGGAAGCACCCATTACCATTTATTCCAATCACCAGGTCAATGTCGTCCAGCACAGGTATTTTTGTTTCGCGGGCAAATGATCCGAAGGTCAGGTTAAGGTCACTTTTCAAACCGATAAAGTCTTGATTGCCATTGAACCGATTTACATTCGCTATCAAGTTTTCCGTGCTTTTTACCGCCAGTTTGGATTGTTCCGGCGTGAGCGTCGTGTAAACACGCTCAAATTCCAGGAACGCTTCATCAATATTTATTGCCATGGTACCTTGATATCAATTATTCATTCACGTTTTGAATCCGGACTTACGCCGCCACTACGCTTTGTGGAGTGGCTCTGGGTTTTGATGATCACCTCCCGCCGCTAGAATTTGGGCTTTATAATCTTCCTGCGCTGCATTCATTTCATGTTCAAACGATTTATTGAAGCATTTCTTAAACCAGTCCCAGACCAAAGCGGTACAACGGCGCAGATTATAAATGGAATCCTGGTACTGTCTTATAATAAGTGGGTCTGGTGATTTTCCGCTCTCCAGGCAGCCGAGTATATAGCCCGCGATCTTTTTTTCCATCGCTTTTTTTCCATCCCGATTTTCGATGTGCTCGCGAAGTTCCCGTATGCCGAAGATATATGCACTCAAGGATGGCAGGATGATGGTTATCAGAAAATCCTTTGTGCAGATGTCATGGTCAATCGCGAACCAGAACTGCGCTATCAGCAAAGCAATCAACCATCCACCAAGGTACCATATATAACGAGTGCGTAAGCGATTGTCCCAAACGACGCTGGAGCGTTGAGCAATCAGGGTATCGTATGGTGAAGGAATTCCCTCCGTGCCCCCGTACCAGATAGGGTCGGTTTTGCCCCTGAATTTTTTGCTCGAGTTGTGGATCGTTTCCGCGGATGGTTCATCGCCTGTTACATTACTATTCCACTTCATCATAAACACATTCATATCAAATTTTTCCTGTATTTGTGCCCCGAGCTTTATGATGATTTTTTCGAGACTAGCTAGCCAGAATGCAACAAAAGTGAATGCACTAGAGGTGATAGTGAGCTCTGTCTTTAAGTTCGGGCGGTTGAATGTGTCAAGGTAGTACAAAAGTATGGGACCGCCGACCGCCAAGACATAGGTTCCCACAATCCTTATCACCCGTAACAGTTTAGCAGATGAGTATTTGTGACGAAATGCCCGCTGAATAGCGAGGTTACCTGGTTGTTGTTGTAGATTATATACTGCCATGTTAACTGTAAGTTGGGAATGAAGATCCAAATATTTTAGTCCACTCGGCGATGCTGGCTGCCATATCGCCTGCTTTTTCATAAGCACGAGCGTTCAACGCGATCTTATAATCGGCGGCAGCTTTGGCGGAAAGTGTTGCCCGATCTGCCGTACTAAGATCGTTGATGTTAGGCACAATGCCCTTAGGGTCGGCTATGTTATAGTATGCAGCCTTTGAAATATAGTTGAATAGATCCGGCAGGGTAATATCGGGAAAGGCGCCAACTGAAAACAACAGTCCTGCGAAATATTGTAACAACATCGTTTCCAACAAATAGGATTTCATAGCTGGTACGCCTTGTCTTTTTATCCAAAATTTCATGAACCTGATAAGTGGTAACGCATAGCCGTTGTGTTTTTGATTGATGTCTGAGGCATATTTTTTATCAATCCGGGGGTCGGTCATCATCCAGTTGCCCTCCCCATTGGGAATAAGATAGTAGGACTTGCCTGCAATATTTTCGGTGGTCTGAAAACAAGGGACAATATCAAATTTCCAGGGGTAGCTGGTAAGATTGAGTACACAGGCCTCCCCATTACGCTTAATATCTGCTTTGGAGTACTGAGGGACGTCTGCCAGCTTTGAAACGAAGCAGTTAATCACTTTCCGGGAATTTAGTTGGTTTGTTCTGTCGTGGCAAAGACCGGAAAGTTCAGTGTTGGAGGTGGGTACATAGATAAACACATTATTCCAACCGCGGCTGGCATCGTAAGTGCAGCCTCTGGCATTGATACCCACCATCTGATCGATATCGTCGAGGGCAGGAATTTTCGTTTTTCGGGCAAATGACCCGTACGGCATATGAATGTCCGGGTAAAGGGTTGCAAATCCTTCAGTTCCGCTGAAATCGGCAATGCGATCCATAAGCCAGTCGCGACTTGCCTTTGCCTGGTCGTTGATGTCCTTGTCAAGGTTAATGTGTTGGTCCTGAAACTCCTCGAATGCCTTAATTACTGTTGATGCCATTTTTTATAATGCTGGTAATGAATACTTGAATAATAAATCCCAGAGCTCATGCGCCTTCTTCGCCGTGGTGGCGCGCAGCGCCCGATCTGACCTGGAAGCTGCCGTATCGATTTTGGATAGTGCCGCCTCCTTCTTTGAAATAGACGTACAAGCGGCAACCATTCCCGAAATCCCCATCGGGTCGCGCATATCGGCCAGGTCGCCATCGGAGAGCTGCTTAAAGATGTTACGTAAATCCCGCGTAAAAGAGACGTTGGATTTGCCCTCGCAGTATTTTGTGACCCGCAGCTCCAGGTAAAAAGAACTGATCGGCACCTGTTGGGTGTACTTCCAGGCTTTTACCAGCTGTATTAAGCGTTTCACCTGTCCGCCATGTTCCGCATCCACCTGTTTCACATAGGTGTTGTGTGCATCTGGGCTGGCCTCCATCCACTCTCCACTGGGCGAAGGAATAATGTATTGGGCAAAGCTGCCTCTCAGTGTCTGCCTTACCGTGTCAAATACGGCCGGCACGACCTCTATAACCTCAGATGCATAACCACTGAATGGAATACGCACTGCCGGCGTGTTGACCACTATGCTCTCTGTTGCGGTAAATGTTCGCTGCAGCGCCTCCCTTGTCTGACTCAGGGCGATGGAAGAATTTACTGGTAGCCGCTTAGTGGGTGCTACCATCAAATTATCGGTGTCGCTATGGTTGCGGATCCCGGTACCGTTGCCTACAGAACCTATCTCCACAAATCGGATACAACCCCATCGATTCTCCATGCACCCGTGCACGGATCCTTTATGCTTATTTCGCGATGCTATTTCTGCGCTCGTCGGCGCCAACCACTGCAAATATTTTTCAAACGTGTGCTCTACTGTCTTTATCATAAGGTTGCCTTGGTGTCATAAAGAGGCTTGCTGGCCCACCCGTGTACGTTACAGCATACACGTTTCCCTCACTGCCTGGTTAGTGGCAGCCATTGTCTCAATTGATACAGGGTCATTTAGAAAGGATATATGATCTCGAACAAGTTTCTTACAGGAGTGGCTGACCCTATCCCATAATTCATGCCATGGCCATATCGCCGGCGAAAAATCGTTACACCGGGCGTAATGCGACAGAGCTGAATGCCCTTTTGACATGCAGTTTCCGGAATGCTTTCAGTCGTTCTGTGTATATGGCAAAAAACTGCCTTTTTTGCCTGTTTTATAGGTGCCAGCCCTACTGTATTTTAGAAGTTGGACAACCGTATAGGTGTGGATCATAATGAAAAGTGCTAAAATTTGCCAATCTCTGGGCGAGATGTATTTTGTTCGCTTGTTTTTCCCCTAGTTTTTGATGGTGAAAAACGTGAGGCTTACAGCCGCATTCGCCCTTTTAAGTGTTGTTACCCACTGTGACTATAGGTATTTTCAATACTGTAGTAGTCTAGGCTTTTGACTTTTCTTTTTGGATTTGTTGGCTAAAACACTATTCTATATCAATACCGCCCTGCCACCTGTCCCTTCCCCGTCACCTTCCTCACCAACTGATCACCCACCTTATTGCCCTGCACCATGCCTTGCTCAATAGCATCCATGAAATGAATGCCGCCATAAAAACGGCTGATGGCCGCTTCTTCGGCAGCCTGGCGGAAAGAAGTAAAGCTGCGCGCCGGCAATCCATACGACACTTCCACACTGTCCTTATACGCAAACTGGTTACCAAAATAATGGGAGAGGATGGTAGCAGAAGCAGACGATATTACGGAATGACCGCTCAGGTATTCCGGAAAAGGAGGTGTTTGCAACAAAGGTTGCCAGTAGGGATCTACCAACTGCCGGATAGCGGTCTCCGGACGGATGCGGTTGCTCCGGAACTTTTCATCCCAACAGGTGATAAAAGCATCCATCAATCCCATCGCTACCATGGTGTGTATCTCCAGACTTTCTGCAAAACCCTTCTTTGCCTGCTGACACGCAATACCGGTAATGCCCAGCCAATGCGCCCCGGGTGATATCTTTTTCAGTCCCAGTATCAGGTGCCCGTCATCCTGCACGGCAAAAGGATTGCAATCCCAGAAAGCAGCAATGACCCGGTAGTCCATGGACATATCTTTCGTTACTTGATAATTGCGCATCATCAGCTTGTAGAATTCTGAGTGCTTATCGGTAGCAAAAGCAACCGGGCGTGCCGGTATAAACTGGGAAGCAGAATCCAACGTAAAGGGTCGCACGGTATTGAAATAAGGCTCCACAGCCGGCAGGTAGGCCGGCGCGGTAGGATACCAACAGCCCGCCTTATTCACAGGTGTATACCGGGCATAATTGCTGATGCGGTTGTAACGATCGGCCTTCGCATAAGCCAGTATCTTTTTGCTTACCCAGGAAGCATAGGCAAGGGACTTCTTTACCACCTCTTCCGGAAAGCCAGCCTTTTTGCAGGAATCCAGGAACCGCTGCTCATACTCACCAACCATCTTACCGGAAGGCTGCATCTTCTTCGCGGTTTCCATCATGGCCAGCAAAGCACTCAAATGCACATGATAGCCTTTCAGGGAATCGGGCTTTTTTACCTCTGGGTATTCATTCAATATGCCATGCAGACTTTGGGCAGCTTTATTTTCCACAAGTACTTCATAGCCCGAGAGGCAGGCATAAGAGAAAAAACGGGCGGCCAGCGGAGGATTGGTAATATCATGGATCATCACTTCAGTCATTTGGGTCATCACCTGACTGATATCCTCCGTTGCAAAAGAGGGCAATGGTTTTGGCGCCTGCCTGCAGGCACTGAAAACAATCAATAGAACGGCTACTATTTTATAAGCAATACGCATACTTACCGGATTGAATAGGCTTTAAGGGGTTGTTGATTGATGCCGAATACCAGTGTGTTGCCAAAAGCAAGAACACTGCGTACATCGCCCGATATATGAAAACCGGATTGCTGTTGTGGTACATAGGTAAAATGCCCCTTGCCATCTCCCTGCAGTAACACACCAAAATTGGCATCGTACTTCCCAAACCGCAAGCGGGCATGGTTGATATTGCCACATAAGAGCAGGTCCTCGGCACCATCCTTATTGTAATCGAGCCGGGTGATGGTATATACAGGTGAAAGCTGCGCCTGCAAGGGCAGTGATTGTAACTTGAATTTACCGTCGGCCCCGCTTTCAAAATACGCAGTAGCCAAGTAATTGGCCTGGAGGTTTTGAACACCGGCTAATTCCTCTTTGCTGAAGATGGTTTCCATGGTAGCATCGGCATAGCTTTTATAGTCTGCAAAACGGGTTCGCATCATACTCATCTGGTCCAGCAGTTCATCGCGTGTTACATACGGATAATTTTTGCCCTGTATATAAAAACAAAAAATAGGATCAACAGATCCGTTGTCGTCAAAGTCTTTGTAATAAAGGGTGGCAGGCTCCTGCTCGCTGGCCCGGCATTGGGTGTTCAATCCTACATTGCCAATCACCAGGTCGGGCTTTCCATCTTTGTTGAAATCGCCTGGGGTAAGGCGGTTCCACCAGCCCGCATAGTCCTTATCGAAATATTGGCGGGTAGATAATTCCAGTTTGTTGTTGCGCTGCACAAATGCCTGTACAGGCATCCATTCGCCAATCACCACCAGGTCCTTTTTCTGATCGCCATTAAGGTCTATCCATGCAGCATCGGTTACCATACCCACTTTTTGTAAGGCTGGCGCCAGGGTGCTGATCTGATCGCTAAAATGGCCCTTGCCATCGTTGATCAATAAATAACTGGCGGGAATTTCCGGGTACCTGGCGGGTATTACACGGCTGCCCACAAACAGGTCGGGGAACCCATCGCCATTCACATCGTTGACCCGCACACAACTCTTGCTTACGCGCATGGCAGGCAAGGTGCCGGTACTTTTGATAAAAATTCCTTTGCCATTATTGAGGTAGAGCCGGTCCTGCAGTGAAGCATCATCCGGCATATAGTTGTGGTAGCCCCCACTGACTACATAGATATCCATCTGCCCATCGCCATTGGCATCGAGGAAGGCTGCGTCTGCATCTTCACTGGCTTTGTCGGCCTCAAAAGCTGCCTGCTTACTGGCTACAAAATGACCACTCTTTTGCTGCAGGTAGAGAACGGCTGGCTGTCCACTGCCACCGCCTGCATACACATCTTCCAGGCCATCCCCATTCACATCGCCTTTCACCAGGCAGGGTCCGTTAAATGATAAGGGATTCAACAAGAGTGGTTGTCTTTTAAAATCATTGATGGTATTGCTGGTATAAGTGTGCTGAACAGGGGAGGGGATCTCTGCAAACAAAGGAGCAGTCGTGGCCGGGTGTTGGTATTGACCAGCAGCATCTTTTTCCTGTAGGGTAAGCACCTGGTTGGCTTTCACATGCTGAAGCACTTGTTCTTTACCGCTTAGCCATACAATGCGCAGGGAGTCGATGCTTACTACATCACCCAGTCCAGCATGCAATACGGACGATACGGTGGATAGGTAACCACGGGAAGGCATTTGTTCCAGGTATTGTTGCCGGCCTTTGTTGTACAGGATCAGTTTTGCACCAATGCCTTGTGTATTGCCGCCTGCGCCCTGTAGTTTTATTTGCAGGTAATGTTGCTTACCATTGCTTTCGTTACGGTAAATAAAGGCAGGCTCATTGATGTTGTTGACCACCAGGTCCAGATCGCCATCATTGTCGAGGTCGGCATAAGCTGCGCCATTGCTGTTGGAGGTTCGCTGGATACCCCATTGCCGGGTCTTATTACTAAAACTGCCATCACCATTGTTGGAAAATAGATAGCTCACAATATTGGAAGCAGGTATCTTTTGCACGAGGTCCAGTACATCTTCTCTTTGTAACCTGCCCTTGCTTTGCACATAATCATTCATGTACTTCATGAAGTCCATGTTCGTGAAATCACGCAGGTAACCATTGGATACAAATAAGTCCTTCCATCCGTCATTGTCATAATCAGCCAATAATGGCGCCCAGCTCCAGTCGGTATTCGATACGCCTGCCAGCTGGCCTGCTTCGCTGAAGGAGACGGCTCCTCCTACCCCTCCCCGGCCTGCCTCCCCGTCCCTCCCCGGCCCTCCCCTAAAGGGGAGGGAGGAGGGAGTGGGAAGGGCTCCATTGTTTAATTGTAGCATATTGCGCATGTACTGGTAATGAAAACCAGAGCGAATATTGAGGTCGAACTTTTCGTAGTTATCCGGCGCAAACAACAACTTCTGCCGGTGGTTATCTTCGGGCAACATATCGAGGGTGAAAATGTCAGGCAACCCATCATTGTTCACATCGGCAATATCATTGCCCATGGAGAACTGGCTGTTGTGGCCTATACTGCTGCCCAGCTGATCGGTAAAGGTGCCGTTGCCATTGTTGATGTACAAATAGTCAGGTACGGCATAATCATTGGATACATAAATATCTTCCCATCCATCGCCATTGACATCTGCAATGCCAGCGCCCAGTCCATAGGTGAGGGAGGTGCTGCTTAATCCTGCTTTGGGCGTTATATCGGTAAAATGGTTTTGATCATTTTGATAGAGCCTTACACCTGTAGCGGCGTCTTCCTGCTGTAATATAGCCGAGGTTCTTGCTTCATCAAGAACAGGCAGGGAATTGGGATTGTGGTTGAGGAGAAACATATCGAGGTCTCCGTCGCGGTCATAATCGAAAAAATATCCCTGTGTACTATAGGCGGTATCTCCCAGGCCATATTGTACGGCCTGCTCACTGAAATGAGGTTTGCCCTGCGCATCATTGCCTTCATTGATAAAAAGCTCATTCCTTCTTTTCTCTGCACGCACCTTACCTGAGTAACACACATAGATATCCAGTTTGCCATCGCCATTCACATCGGCGGTGGTGACGCCTGTTTTCCATGGCCCCATTCTGCCACCTACACCTGCATCGTTGGTAATATCTTCAAATACCAGGCGCCCTTTGTTGAGGTACAATTTATTATCGGTCATATTGCCGGTGAAATAGAGATCGGTCAGGCCGTCTCCGTTTACATCGGCGGCAGCTACACCACCACCGTTGTAAAAGTATTCATACATCAATACATTCGTATTGAGTCCTTCTGTGAGGGTGTTGCTGAAGCTGACACCTGATGCTTCCGGTGTTATCAAAGTAAAAAGGGGAGCAGTGGTGCTATCGGCATTGTTGGAAGTTGGGGATTGACAACTGGCCATTGCCAGGAGCAGGGCGGCAAGGGTGCCGGCCCGGTTAGTGTTGGTTAAATGCAAGGCAAACAATTTAATTACTTAATATACGATGTATAATTTGATCATAGGCTGGTTGTCTAAAATAAGTCAGGTCGCTGGAAAGCGACCTGACTGTACGTAAACGAAAACTAAAACACCAAACGAAAATTGGCTTGCTGTATGGAATAGGTCATGGTAATCTAGTATCCCGGATTCTGTATTAGCTTGACATTCGTATTCATTTCCTCAATAGGGATGGGCCTGAAATACATTTTATCATCCCATTTCCTGTTCTCCAACGAATTGACCTCAACGGGTGTATAGACATAATTGTACTTTGTGTCATCGCGCTTATAAGGATTGGGTGCGGTAGCACCAGGTTTCAGCGTACCTACAATATCAATATACTGGATCTTTCTACCCAGGGTAGTGGGGGCGATCATCCAGCGGCGGGCATCATGGTATCGCTGATCTTCATAAGCCATTTCCACCCTTCTTTCATTCTGGTAGCGGGCCTTCAGTGCGGCGCCACTCTCTGTTACAGCAGGCATACCGGCACGGAAACGTATCCTGTTGAGCCAGGTCCTTGCTTCTCCATCCTCTCCCAGTTCTATACAGGCTTCTATATAGTTTAATACAACTTCAGTATACCGGAAGAATGGCCAGGGAATGGTTTGGCGCGTGGTATTGTCTACAATGCCCGGATCGGGGTCTACAAAACGCCGCATATAATAACCGGTCCAGCTGCCATTCCAGTTTTCGATGGTACTGGCCCTGGTATCCAATCCTGAGGTCAGCGTTCCGCCTCCCATATCATAACGACCACTTTGTATCTGGTTTACCGGATCTACATTGCCGGATATTTTATCACGTGGTTTCCATTCTGCTCCATCATACAAGATGCTGGCATAAAAACGGGGATCACGATTGGCATAGGGAGCGGCTTTTTGTGCCGGATCGCTCCAGTTGAACTTAGTGCCATCCATCATTTCATAATCATCTACCAATTGCTGGATGGGTGAATTGCCTGCCCAGTTATGATATCCGTTGGGTCCGTTATACAAACCCAGTTGCATACCGCCTTCTTCTTTGGCCAGTGTAAAATAGCGACCGAAAAAGATCTCAGTTTCAGCTGCTTTCTCTACATCGGCACTCTTACTGCCACCACCCATGGACAGGGATACAAAGTTCTTCTTTCCATCCGCGGCGGATACCGGTGCAGCAAGGTCCAGTTTAAAACCTCTGCCTGGCACTTTGTCCATGATCGCTTTGGCTGCATTTTTCGCAGCGGTCCATCTGGCTACCCGGTCACCACTGGGATAACCGATCAGCTCAGGTTTGGCAAAAGCGGCGATCGTAGCGGATTTGGCTTTTGCTGTAGGAACATCATGCAGATCGCTGGCTGCATAGAGCAACATGCGTGCTTTCAGGGCCATCGCAGCCAATTCGTTGGCTCTGCCGGCAGGGAGGGTAAGGTCTTTTAATTCGGTGATAGCACTGTCGCAGTCCTTGATGATGAAGTTCACGCACTCCTCAAAAGTATTGCGTGCAATAGAATAATCTACATCAAGGCCATAAGACTTATCGATAATGGGTACGGCGCCATAATAGCGTACCAGCTGGTGGTAATAAAAAGCACGCAGGAAATGTGATTCACCCTGTAAGCGTTTTTTGAGACCGCTTGCATCATCAAAAGTGGCCGTGCGCAGGTTCTCCAGCGCCAGGTTGGCATGCCTGATCCTGCCATACATATCATTTTTGCCGCCGTCCTTACCCCAACGGTAATTGACATTCACCCATCCTATATTGGAGGGATTGAGGGTACCTTCATTTACCACATTGATACCACGGCCGGGGTGGGTAAATACGGCCTCATCACTCAGAGAGGCCAGCATCTGCTCATCAAACCCACCTTGCCCGAGACCTGAATAAATACCGGTAATAAATGCTTCAGCCAATGCGCCATCTTTCCAGGCGTCGGCTGAAGAAACCTTGTCGAGCGGCTTTGTATCGAGGAATTCCTGCTTACAACCTGTAAGTATGGCTGCGCTGAATAAGGGGATCGAAATGTATAAAAAGAGTTTCTTCATCTTGTTCAGTTTTAAAAGGTTACTCTTGCGCCAACGTTTAAGATCCTTGCCTGGGGATAGTATTGACCGTTACCGCTGGTAGACTCGGGATCCCAGATCTTCATTTTGTCTACGGTAAACAGGTTAATACCATTCACATACAAGCGCAGGGCACTCATGCCTGCTTTTTGAATGATGGTGTTGGGGAAATTGTAGCCGAATTCAAGATTCTTCATCCGCAGGTAGTTGCTGCTGCGCACCCAATAAGTGTTGGTGCCAAAACTACCGCTTGAATAATAGGTATTACCGCGGTTGGCCAGGCGGGGATCTACACTGCTTGGATTATCGACTGTCCAGCGATGATCATAAGAATATTGCAGGTAATTGCCGATCGTTCCAGATTCAGTACCGATGAATAAGAGACCTCCGGTAGCTGCCTGAAACAAAATGGTACAATCAAAACCTTTGTATTGCAGGTTGATATTTACGCCGCCGGTAAACAGGGGATCACGGTTCTTGTCCATCCGCACGCGGTCATCACCATCGATCTTTTTATTACCGTCCACATCTCTCAGCTTCATATCACCGGGACGTAACTGATTGGTGGCTGCACTGTAGTCGATCGTATTTTTGTCGATCTCGGCCTGGTCAAGGAAAACGCCATCATACTCGTATACGAGGAGGGCAACGCCATTGGTACCGAAAGTATGACCCTGGGAAAGCTGGTGTGGTTTCAGTCCCGGTGTTTCAGGCAGCTTCACCACTTCATTTTTAGCATAGCCGCCATTGACATTCACGGAGTACTTGAAATCCCTGCCTATTTTATCATTCCAGGTGAGGGAGAATTCCCATCCTTTGTTCTTTACCTTACCCAGGTTTTGAGGTGGTAAGTCCATACCGGCAGAAGCAGGTACCTGTGCTTCATTGGCCATCAGGATCTTGCTCCGGATATTGTAGAAATAATCCAGCTCGAAGCTCAGTTTGTTTTGCAATACAGCACCCTCAAGGCCCACATTCGCATTGTTGGCTACTTCCCAGGTATAGCCTGGATTGGGTACGCCACTTTCTGTGAGTGTTTTCACCACGTTGCCACCGGCAACATAGGTATTGAATCCATAGGTAGAGAGATAACGATACTCCTGCAATACACCGTTGAAGAGGATATTGTCATTACCCATCTGGCCGTAGGAGCCACGCAGTTTGAGGTTGTCAATAAAGCTGAGGGGCTTCATGAAACTTTCTTCTGATAATCTCCATCCCACCAGCACGCCGGGGAAGAATCCAAAGCGGTCGTTCTTGGGGAACATATAAGAACCATCATATCGCCAGAGGAACTCCAGCATGTATTTTTCCTGGTAGTTGTAATTGACACGGCCAAAATAACTAAGGCGTGCGCGTTTAAATGCTCCTCCGTTATTGTCCTTCTGGGGATCGCCACCGGCAAACAACTGGTCAATGGCAGGGGAGATATAATTCCTGCGGAAGGCATTGAAGTTCTGGCTGCTGATGGTTTCCCGCGTTACCGCTGCCATAGCATTGAATGTATGTGATCCAAAACTGAGATCGTAGTTGATAAGACCAGTCAGGTTGATATTCAACTGATCTTCTGAAGACTCGGTTAACCTCGGATCTGCAAAGGTAGAGCGGATGGACCTGGTGAGCAAAGGTGTTACGCCATCTGCTTCATAGGTTTTCTTATCCCAGAAATACAGGTACCAGGGTGTTTCCCATCTTTTGGTACGACGGATGTATTTGTCCAGTGAAGCAAAGCCGGTAAGCTTCAAGCCTTTTACGCCAGGTATCTGCAATTCCACCCTTCCATTGGTTTGGAAATAATCTCTGGTGTCCTTATCATAGCCTGTAGCATTGGTAGTGATCACGATGGGATTCTCACCATTCTCGATGTCGGGCCCGGGTAATCCATTGGGCCATACTTCCTGCTCGGTAGGCTTGCCACGCATCAGCATCCGGAAGATGGCGCCAGCTCCTTTGGTAGGGAAGAAGCGGGATTCTTCACGCGCTGTGATGCCCAGGCTTGTATTGATGTACTTATTTACTTTGGCATCCAGGTTAAACCGCATATCGTATTGCTTATAACCGGTAGCGGAGTTCTTGTAATAGCCATCCTGGTTGTTGTAGCCGATAGAAGCCAGGTATTTTACTGTTTCAGAGCCACCGGATAACTGCAGGTTGTGCTTTGATTGGGGCGACCAATTTTTCAGAGCAATGTCAAACCAGTCGGTGTTGGGATAACCCCAGGGATCCGTACCATCGCGGTGCTTTTGTATAATATCAGGCGCATAGGCGGCTGTAATTTTATTGCCATTATCAGGTCTTGTATAAGTACCTGTTTGTTGAAATGCTGTCCAGGCTGCCTTCCATTGATTGGAAGGAAGCTGTGCATCGAACAGTGTCAGCTCATTGACGATGGTTGCATATTCTACCGCATCAGCCATTTTGGGAATGCGGGTAGCCTGCGACCATCCCTGGTTGAAGTCGTAAGAAAGAAGGGGTTTGCCTGTTTTACCACGTTTGGTGGTGATCAGGATAACGCCATTACCGCCGCGTGAGCCATAGATGGCTGCCGCTGCATCTTTCAGTACGGACATCGTTTCAATGTCTGCAGGGTTCAGCCGCTCAAGGCCGCCGGCCCTGTCGGGCACACCGTCGATAACGATCAGCGCGCCACTGTTATTGGGCGTATTGGAACCACGAATACGGATGGTCGATCCATCATAGCCGGGTTCGCCCGTAGCCTGAATAGCGGTTACGCCTGGCAGGCGGCCCGCCAGTGCATTCGACAGATTCACGGTAGGCGATTTGGCCAGTTCAGAACCTTTCACCTGTGTTACGGCGCCCGTTACTGTTACTTTCTTTTGCGTGCCATAACCTACTACCACTACATCACTCAACTGGCCGGCAGTTGGTACCATCGCAATGGTTACGGTAGTCTTGCCCGCAATATCTACTTCCTGCACCTGGTAGCCGATGTAAGAGACCACCAGTATGCTTTGATCGTCCGGCACCTTGATGGTGAAGGAGCCGGTGGCATCTGTATTGACCCCTTTCACGGTGCCTTTCACTACCACACTTACGCCCGGTAAAGGGCTTCCCTTATCATCTGTTACCTGTCCCTTCACCTCTTTGTCTGCCGATAGAATGCTTACCAGCAGTTCCTCGTCTTCCGCCATACCGCTGAAAGACGAACTAAGGGATTTAGGTCTATAGAGTACAATGCGGTCTTTGACCATTTTATAATTAATGCCGAAAGGAGCTAACAGCTCTTCCAGCACATCGCTCAGCTTCTTGTCTCTCGCTTTGATGGAGACCTTGCGGTTGGCCTCAATCGTTCTGGAGCTGAATACAAACCGCGCTCCTGTTTGGGTTTTCAAGGAATTGAATACATCTTTCAGTTGTCCTTTGTCTACAGACAAGGTTACTACTTTGTCCATTACCCCCTGAGCATCAGCATGGTGGTCGTAGGCCATGGAGGTCAGAAAAGAGACCAGGAAGATCTGTATAAACGCTATTCTCATTGCAATGGCAGTTAAGGCAACAAGTCGTTGTTTTTTCATAAATTTGATTGTTATTGTTCGCTGAATTTCAAGGCACGTACAATAATGTATCCCGCTAAGGCGGGATGCCCGGCTGGCAATGTTGGTAGCATTGTCAGCTTTTGTTTTTTTGTGGGAATGTTGTGCTGGGTTATGTTATGTAGTGGTGGAGTTTCATATACGCTAGTTTTGGTTAGATGATAGGTTTTAAATATTAGCCGTTTAGTTATCTCCTTTTACAAGTATCCGGGTGCCACGTACTTCATAAGTGGCTTGTATGGACTGGCAAATGATCTCCAGCTGATCATACAGGTTTTGTCCTTTTATATCGCCCGAAAACAGGCTTTTGCCCAGGTTGTCGTTTTCTGTAATGATCTCAATATGATAGGCTCCCTCCAGGCATGCCAATACCCTGGAGATAGGCGCTTCCTCAAATACGAAATTCAATTCCGTCACTGTTTCCTCCTGCTGACTATTGGGTAACAATGGTAAGGGCACATCTACCAGTGTGGTTCTGAAATGACCATCATTCCGGTTGTAGATCACTTTCTGATTGGGTTTTAAGATCACACCGGTTGATTCCTCTGTTCTTTTACTGCTATTGGCCTGGGATTCATTTTCATATACTGCTACTTTACCCGTGCATACGGATACTTCCACATCCTGTGTGACGGTGTTGGTCTTTACAAAGAAACTGGTACCCAGTACCTGTGTTACAATGTTGTTGCTGTATACATAGAAGGGTGATTTTGGATTCTTAGTCACTTTAAAAAAGGCATTGCCTTCCAGGTATACTTCTCTTTTGGCCAGCGCAAAACTGTCTGGATAATAGATCCTGGCGCCAGGCTCGAGGATCACCATACTTTTATCGGGCAGGTAAAGCGTATCGGGGGTGGACAACTGATTAATGGTTCGTGTAAGGTCTTCTGTAAGGACGTCCTCTTCGAAGGAAGGGGAATGACGGGAGCTGCTGGTAAACCAGTAAATACTAACGGATACAGCCGCTATAATGGCAGCGGCGCTTATCCAGCGTACGTATACAGGAATACGTCTCACGGGCTTTTCAGGCACCTGTTCGGCGGGTTGTGGAACTGTTTTTTCCTTGATAACGGGCCATAGCCGGTCTACAGTTGACTTTAATTCTTCGTTACTAACAGCAGCTTCATGGTCATCATCTAATAATTCATACCACTGCTCCACCAACTTTTTTTCTTCGTCAGTGCAGGTGCCGTCTGAATACCGCTGTAGTAAATGATAAAAAGCTCTTCGGTTCATGAGTGATAGGTAAATCCCTCTTCAGGTGGAAGGACTTAGCTATCTGTCGGTTAAGCGGGGCGATACCCTAAAAGGTTTTTAAAAAAGGTGCCAGCTGTTAGCTAATAGGTGTTAGCTGTTGGCTGTTATGTAAAAGCTAATGCCTAACAGCTAGTACCTCCTATTGAGCATCTAGCAATAATCGCGTGAACGCACCGAGGAGCGTGTTCATGAGGATAAAGTCGCGCAGGTGCAGGCGCATGAATTTAAGTGATTGAGTTACATGGTATTGAACCGCTTTTTCAGAAAGGTTCATGTATTGGGCGATCTCTTTTACGGAGCGGTGTTCGTAGCGGCTGAGCCGGAATATTTCCTGTGTTTTCTGGGGAAGTCTTTTAATGGTATTGTCTATAGCGATACTCAGCTCTTGTAACAAAAGCTTTGATTCAGAGGCATTTTCGTCTACATTCAATTGTTCTTTGGCAAATTGGGAGTAACGTTCCCGGAGGATCTTTGACCTGATGTAGTCAATTACCTGGTAGCGAACGGCGGTATGAAGATAGGCTTCCAGTTTTTCGATATGGGCTTGTTCTCTTTTTGTCCATAAGCTAATGAACAGGTTTTGAACAAGTTCTTCTGCTACTTCTTTTGAGCGTACTTTCCTGAAGGCGGCTAAAAATACAGCCTCGCTGTACCTTTTATAGATCTCCTCCAGGGCAGCTCCGTCACCTGTCTTAAGCAGTTTAAGCAGTATCTCGTCGTCAAATACTTTGTAATCCATATGGTTGGGCAATAGCAGTAAGTTGGAATCGTCAATACAAGTTAAATCAAAAAAATGGAATAATCCAACAAGCTTATTATGCAAATAGTATGAATCAACGAACAGCGCAGTTAGGCATACGATTGCATAAATTTGTATTGTTGCTGTTTGTTGCAGGGTAAAATGAAGTGTAAGAAGGCGGGCATTTGTTTTGCAACAAAACCAGAAATATTTTATACGGCATTGTTATTGAGTTGGTATTGTTGTGTGTGCGGGTAGCATATCAGGACTTCCCGCAGTCCTGTTTTGGTAAAAGTTGAATGGATAATAAGCTATGAATGTAAGGCCGCAGAAATCGCTTACTGAACAGGAAGTGCAAACTGGTTTAAGGCTGGTGATCACCGAAGGATTGGCAACGGAAGCAATGACCACACTTACGGGCGGGGCCTTCCTCGTAGCCATGGCCCTGCTATTGGGGGCTTCCAACTTGCAGATCGGGTTGCTTGCTGCCTGGCCCACCTTTACCAATATATTCCAGTTATTATCTATCTGGCTTGTTCGACGTTACAATAACAGGCGCGCCATTAGTGTGGTATGCGCTTTATTGGCTCGCATACCGTTGGTGGTAATAGGCGTGATGCCCTTCTTTACAAAAGGTTCGATACAGATACTGGTCTTTTTTCTCTTTTTTTATTATCTCTTTGCCTCTATTGCGGGCCTTAGCTGGAATGCGTGGATGAAAGACCTGGTGCCCGGCAATCAATTGGGTACATATTTCTCCAGGAGGAGCAGCTATATGCAAATACTCAATGTTGTATTAAGCCTTTGCCTGGCTTTTATCATTGATTATGTAAAAGACAATTATCCCTTTTACGAGCTCACTACTTATTCGGTGATGTTTATAGTAGCTGGTGTTATTGGTCTTACCGGCGCCTTCGTACTTTCCAAAGTGCCCGAGCCGCAATCTTACCTGGCCCGGGAAAATATATTCCAGCTGTTCAAGCGCCCTTTGAAGGATGGTAACTTCAGAAAACTACTCCTGTTCAATTCTGCCTGGGTATTTGCCCTCAACATTGCGATCCCTTTCTTCACGGTTTATATGCTCAAACACCTGGGGCTTTCCATGACCTATGTGATTGGCCTCACGGTGGTAAGTCAGCTGTGCAGCATTTTCACCATCCGCATGTGGGGCCGCTTTTCCGACAGGTATAGTAACAAGACGATCCTGGCCATTGCTGCCCCGGTATACATCATCTGTATTATTGCCTGGTGCTTTGTGGGTATTTATTCCCGCTTCATGGTCAATCTCGGGCTGCTCGTCTTCATCCACATATTTACCGGTATTGCTACAGCAGGGATCAACCTGTCGCTTACCAATATTGGTTTAAAGCTGGCTCCTAATGAACATGCCATTGTTTATCTATCCACCAAGAACATCATTACGGCCGTATTTTCTTCAGTAGCTCCTTTGATAGGTGGCATCCTGGCGGATTACTTTGCCGATCGTTCGCTGGTCATCAATGCTGAGTGGGCAGGCCCCACGGTAAATAAAGTGTTGCATCTTGTATCGCTGCACGATATGAACTTCCTGTTTTTAATTGGGGCTGTCCTGGCCTTTATATCCCTGGAATTCCTCATCCGGGTAAAAGAAGTGGGAGAGGTAGAAAAGGATGTGGTAGTGCGCATCATGCGCAGCAGCATAAAAAACAACCTCAAAGAGTATTTTCTGATCGGTAACCTGATATCCTGGCACGATCAGATATGGGGGTTGTTTAAAAAGAAAACTCCCTGACGGGCATGATGTGGCAGGGCAAGGCCTTATGCGTTGAGAGAGTAAGTTTTCAGTTCCTGCGCTACCAGTTGCCGGGTAGTTCCTGTAAGGTCGGCCATTTCTTTAAACGTGATCAGTTCATTAAGCTGGTAGACCTGCTGGTAGGCGTCTGTTACGGGCCTTGAAAGCTGCTGGTATAACCGGCGAATCCGTTGCCGGGGTTCATAGGAGGTGATCTCCTGTAAGCGGGACTCTGTTTTACACCACCGGGAAGTAATTCTTGCCATAAACCAGTCAGAAGTTACGGGATCCCTATTGATTATATCTTTAAAGAAATCGATCTCATACAGGCGTATCTCGCTGGCCACAATGGTCCTGCTGTGTTCGGCAAATAGCTTACCCGGTAAATACCGGAAATTGCCAAAGAACTCTCCTGGCTCCAGCAGTTCATGGATCACATCTTCCTTATCTGAAAAGCAACCCAGCTTCACACCTCCTGAAACCACCTCACATATATAATTCATCCTGGCAGGCGGCGCATAGATATAGGCTCCCTTCTTGTATTTTCTTACAAGTATATGTTCTGCTATCCGGCTATCGTGTTTCGACAGCAGGTAGGGATAGAGACCTTTGTCGCGAGGATGTGCCATGCCTTAACAATTCGTTCACAAAATTAGTCTACCTATATTACCGGAATATGAAAAGTGCCCCTGGAGGCAGGGGCACTTTTGCACATAGCGATATTATAAATATGTCTTTGGCGATATTGGGTCTTAAAACGTGATTGTTAGAAGCTATAGCGTGCACCGATCTGAACCTGGTATGGAGTACCATTTCTGGTGGTAACACCCACATTCTCATTCACGCGGTATTGGTATTCTTTGGTAGTCTGGTTGAAACCGCTGACGGTCAGCAAGGTCTGTGCACCCAGGTTGTAGTTGCCACCCCATTGCTTGTTCAGCAGGTTGGCAAAGTTGAATACATCCACACTCAGGCTAAGCTTATGTGTTTTGTACAGTTTGAAGTCTTTGGCCAGCCGTACATCGATGGTGCCGGTGAAAGGATTCTCACCGCCATTCCTGTTGGCAATCTTACCCAGTGATTCCTGGATATGTTTCTTTGCCCGGTTGTTGGGATTGGCCAATACCTTCAGCATGGATTCCTTGATGGCTGTAGCTGTCTTGGGATCATTGGGATCAAATACAAAAGCCAGGTCATTGTCGTTACCAGGACCACCCACAAAGTCGCCGTTGATGTCAGCATCTACTACCAAAGAGTAGCGTGAACCACCGAGGCCGGTAAAGCGACCGCTGAGCGAGAAGCCTTTGAAGGTAGGTGTAGCACCATAAACAACTACTTTATGCCTGAACTGGTTATCAGAATAGTCCATTTCGCTAAGGCTGCGTGGATCTGATTTGATGGGGCGGAAGGTAGACGTGTTGGCTACGTTACCATTATAAGAGGTGTTGTCCTTCGTAATGTTGTAGGTATAGCTGAAGTTGATATAGCCATCGCGGAAATAACGGTATTCACCATCTATAAAGGCTGCCAGTTGATTGATCTTGGCGCCATTGGTGAACTCAAGCGTACGACCTACGAGTTGTGTTTTTCTGCCTTGCACGTTGTCTGTGATACCTGCGGTAGTGATCGTATTGGCTGGTACAAATACGCCACGGTTGGCCTCATTGGCCAGTGTAAAGTAAGGCTGGTCTACAAGGTTGCGGTCGAGGTACACATAGTTGTCCCAGGTGTAAGAGTACTGAACATTGAAGCCCAGTCTGAAGCGGTTGCCAAATATTTTATTGTAGCTGATATTCGCTTTAAAAATGCTGGGTACTTCCAGATCAGCATTGTTCAGGTTGATGGTAGATACCGTGGGTACACCTTCAATCAGACCGGGTGCTGTAGAAGGATCATTACGGTAGCTGGGAAAATTGGGCTTGGGTACCAGGTTGGTGCCTGTAGAAGGGCGGGTAACATCGATAGCTGCTACCTTCGTTCCACTGTTCTGGATATTGTTTACCTGTGCGTAAGTGATGGGATTAGCTGAGAATATACCAGCGCCAAAGCGGATGATATCTTTCTTATTGCCTTTTACATCCCAGGTCAGTTGCATACGCGGTTGCACATTGTTCCAGTCTGCTGCATTGTTGTCTGTACGCAATCCCAGCGCCTGGTCTACCACTGCATTGTAGTCGCCTTTGGTAAGATAGCTGGTCACATCGTAGCGTAAGCCAAAAACCGCATCTACATCTTTCAGCATTTCAAACTGTACCTGGCCAAACAAAGCAGCATTCAATACCCATTGTTGTACTGAAGGTTTGCCTTTTAAAGGTACTTCGCGGGCATAGCGTGAAGGATTGAGGTTGTCAAACTCCTCTACACTGTTGAAGATGAAACGGCCATTTTGTTCGTTGGAGATATAAGTATCGAGGTAAGTCAGGGTATTGTCTGTTCCAAAAGTAAAATTGTATTTGCCTTTGGTAAGATAAGTGGTGTTTACCAATTGGTATTGACGCTCCAGGTTGTCCTCCGGGTTAAATCGTTGACCACCCAGCTGTACTGTTGTATTGCCCATGGTGCCATTGGGCAGCTGTGAACGTACGGTTACAATGGCGCGGGGAATATTGGCGGAAGGCAATTCACTGTTGGGAACATAATTGCGGGTAGTAACCTGGTATTGGAACTTCAGCTCATTCAATACATTCGCATTTAACTGGCTGCGCAATGACAGCAGCAAGCTGTTTTCACGGGATTTGAAATCTCCATATACTTCATACAGGTTGATGCTGCTATTGTCGCTATTGCTTACGGGGTTTTTCCAGTCGCTATAGTTGTTGCGCAGTGTTAACCGGTTGCGTTTATCAATTTGCCAGTCAAGACGGCCAAAGAAAGTATTGGCCACTGTTTTCCTGCCAAATTCACCCACCTGCGGACCATTGCCCAGGCCATACTTGGTGCGGCCAATATTGATCACATTGTCCAGGGCCTCTTTACTGATGCGCAAGGAATTGGCATCATCATCATCCTGGATATCGGCGATAAAAAAGGGTTGTGATTCATCCTGCCTGTCGAAAGCAGTGAAGAAGTGCAATTTGTCTTTGATGATGGGACCACCTAAGCTAAAGCCATATTGATTGGTGGTAAAGCTTTGTGTACGCTTATTACCGCGGATATCGTAAGGGCTGGCGAGGAAGTCGGCACGGAAATAATCAAATACGCTACCTGTAAAGGTATTGGTACCTGATTTGGTTACCGCGCTGATGGTACCACCGCCGGAGCGTCCCTGTGTTACATCGTATACATTGGTGATCACTTCAAACTCACGGATGGACTCCATAGATAAGGAGTAGGGGCCACTGCCCACTGCACCGCTGGTAAGGTTGTTACGGGCACTTACACCATCGATCTGGTAATTGGTAGAGGAAGGAAGCTGACCACTTACGCTACCGCCATTGGTAGTAGGCGCCAAAGCACTCAGGTTGTTGAAGTTCCTGTTTTGCGTGGGCAACTGCTGAATCATACGCGCAGAGATTGCGGTAGAAGCACCATACCGGTCGATACGACTGGTAACCGTATTGGCTTTTACCACTACTTCCTGCAGGGAAGTTGCTTTTTCCTGCAGTTCAAAGTCTACTATTAACTGATCTCCCAGGTTGAGGGCAAAATTATCCTTCAGGGCATTGGCATAACCCACGAAAGATACCTGGATAGAGTAAGGTGATCCTAATGGAAGCTGGCGGAAAAAATACTTACCATCTTTCGTGGTAAGTGTGGTTGCCTGGAAACCTGTAGAAGCATTTTTGAGGGTGACTGTAGCGCCTTCAACTGGTTTTTTGTTGGCGGTTGTTACCACACCTCTCACCGATGCATCAGTTCCCTGTGCTGATGAAAGAAGTGGAAAAAAAGATAAAGCAGAAAGAATTAGGGCAAAAAAAATCACGCAGCCCTGTTGGAGCCGGTTTGTTGCTATCATACTGTTGAATTTTGCGCAAAAGTATTCCAGTAAAAAAGCGAGGTATGTCAGATTCTAACATGGCCGGTTGGCTTAATAATAAGTTAATAATTCATGGCACTGTTGCCGGAAGTCTCTTTCTTTGCATGATGGAATTGAAGCAGGCTATTCAACTCATTCGAACTCCGCAACTTGATCATGCATCTGCGCAAGTGTGGGCCGATCTCGGCGCAGGCACAGGTCTGTTTACCAGGGCCCTTGCCCAGTTGGTTGGAGAGAATAGCACCATCTATGCAGTGGATCGAAAAGCTGCTGATCTCGAACAGATCAGGCCCACGGACCACGTTACCATTCAAAAGGTACCAGCCGACTTCATTAAAGATGAGTTGAGTCTGCAGGGATTAACAGGTATCCTGATGGCCAACTCCTTACACTACGTAAAAGACCAGCCGTCCTTTATTAATAAGATGAAAGCTTCTTTTGCAGGGGACGGCCGTTTCCTTATCGTGGAATATGATACTGATAAAGCCAACCCCTGGGTGCCTTATCCCCTTAATTTTATTTCATTGACCAGCTTGTTTACGCAGGCAGGTTATACCACGATAGAGAAGATCAATGAAACGCCTTCCAGGTTCAATGGGAATAATATCTATGGGGCATGGGTGAGCTAATCATAAGGGCTATGTGATATTAAGTTTGTGTTAAGGAATCGTAAACAACCCACTGGCAGCTTACTTTAGCGGATTGAACTCACCTGTGGCTTATGTATGATGACCGCTTTTCAACAAAACACCCCTTAGTTTCCCTGCTTCTTGTTTTACTGTTTACGTTCATCACCCGCCAATCTCCTGCGCAGCAAAAGCAATGGCTTTTTACATTGGACCAAACAGAGCAACTGGCCAAGCGCCAACCCGACTCTGCTTACATCCTGTTAAAAGACCTGATGGCAACTGCCCGGGAAAAGAGTGATCCCCTGGTAGAAGGCATCTGCCTGCAGCAGTTGGGACATGTATTTTATAATTACAGCAACTTCACGCAGTCTATAGACCATTTACTACAGGCGGAAAAGATATTCCGCGCCATCAATGAATCCGACAGACTGGCCGCCACGCTGAACTACCTCGGTACAGTATATTATTCCAACAAGCAGATCGAACTGGCGGGGCACCAGTTTACCGAAGCCCTGAAGATCAATATAGCCCGCAATGACAAAAAGGGACAGGCATTTTCTTATGGCAATATTGGCCACTGGTATGAAAAGAAGCTGGTGTACGATACAGCCTATCAATACCAGCAAAAAGCACTGGCGCTGTACCACCAACTGGGCGACAGCATCGGCATGGCCAAGATCTTCGAGAACATGGGAAGCATCCTGGAAGATTATGCCCGCTTCGACTCTGCCCGGCTTTGCTTTGAGCAGGCCCTGGCTATTAACCAGCAGAACAATGATGCCATTGCGCAGATTGAAATATTGAACAACCTGGGCGATGTGTACCGCAAGACGGGCCATTACCGCGAGGGGCTTGTCTATACGCGCCAGGCATTGCAGCTGGCCCTGCAAACGCAGTCGCAATACCAGCTGGCCAGCGCATACCGTGATATGGCCCGGGGATTTGAGTTGCTGCAGCATTTTGACAGCGCCTACCAATACAATGAACAGAGCCGCAGCCTGGTAGAGAAGATCTATGCGGCTGCCAACAATCAGCAGATCGCTTTCCTGGAAACGGTGTATGAAGTAGAAAAGAAAAACCACGAACTGGTAAGGCTTACCTCGCAGAAAAGGATCAATATCATTATTGCCATCGCTATTGCACTTGTAGTGAGCTTACTCATCGTGCTGGGGATTGTGGTTATCAGCCGCCAGCGGCTAAGGATCAGGAACGAAAAAGCATTGAATGAGCAGAACAAGGATATCTATGAGAAAGGAAAGGAGTTGATGCAGGCAGAGATACGCAACAAACAACTGGAGGAGGAAAAACTTAAAACGGAACTGGAAGTGCGCAGCAAAGGGCTTTCGGCCCATACGCTGCACCTGATACAGAAAAACCAGTTACTGGAAGAGCTGCGCAGCAAGCTCCATGAAATTGCGGAAGATGATAAGCGGGATCAGAAAAAGCAATTGCGGCAGCTGGTTCAAAAGATCAGCCTCAATTTTAACCAGGACAATTATTGGGACGATTTCAGGGCCATCTTCGACCAGGTGCACCAGACCTTTTTTACCAACCTGAAACAACATGCAGAGAATCTTACGCCTGCCGAGTTGCGCCTGGTAGCGCTGCTGCGCATGAACCTGAGTTCGGGCGATATGGCTACGCTGTTGGGCATTTCCCAGGATAGCCTCCGGGTGGCTCGCTACCGGCTTCGTAAAAAGCTCAACCTCGCAGAAGGAGAATCGCTTACTGCATTCATCCAGGGATTGTAGTTAGCAGGAAACATTCGCTTAATCTTCCGGTAACAATTCCTTAATGGCTGATTGTTCATTACTCAACTACTTGATCTCAAATTGCTTGCGGCAATTTGTTACGGGCTTGTTGCCCCTTTGTTCACGGTGTGCGAGGCCTTGTATCCCTTTTGTTAACGCCGGTTTCTTCCGTTGCAGCAGGCCAGCGATCATATTTGCGCATCGAACAAAAAACGAATTATGATAACAAAATGGATCACCTGTTGCTTACTCCTCACCATCAGTTTGGGTGCATGGGCACAGCAGGCAGTTATTAAAGGAAAGGTTACCGACGCAGTCAACAAGGAGGTGCTCACAGGAGCTACCATTACGTTGTCGGGTACCAACAATACCACCGTTGCAGATGTCAACGGAGAGTTTCTATTATATGCCCCTCCCGGCGACCGGCAATTAGTGGTCCGCTACCTCGGCTATCGGGATACTACCATCTCCCTGCAATTGAAAGGAAATGAAACCCGCTCATTGAATATTGGCTTGTCCAGCTCTTACGCCCGCTTAAGCAGTGTAGTGGTGATGGGCTTGCTGCAGGGCCAGGCCAAGGCGCTCAACCAGCAGAAAAATGCGGATAATATTAAGAACGTCATTGCTGCCGACCAGATCGGCCGTTTTCCCGATCCCAATGCCGCTGAAGCCTTACAACGGGTGCCCGGCGTTAATATAGAACGCGACCAGGGCGAAGGCCGCTATGTTTTTGTGCGTGGTCTCGCTCCCCAGTTCACGAATGTAAGTGTCAACGGCGAACAAATACCTTCACCCGAAGCGGATGTGCGCTTTGTAGCGCTTGATGCCATTCCGGCTGATCAACTGGCCTCTATTGAAGTGAGCAAATCTTTAACCCCCGATATGGATGGTGATGCCGTAGGTGGCTCTGTGAACCTGATCACCCGTACCGCACAAAGCAAAGTGCCCCGCATCAATGCGTCGGTGGCTGGTGGTTACAACCAGCTCATGCGCAAGTCCAATATCCAGGGACAGTTGCAATACGCACAAAGGGTAGGTAAAAAGGAAAAGCTGGGACTGATGTTCAACAGCAGCTATTACCACAATGACCTCGGATCGGACAACGTGGAAAGGTCACCGCAGGATAATGAAGTGGAGCTGCGCGATTATCAGCTTACGCGTACGCGCCTGGGATTAAGCAGCACGCTTGATTATAAGTTCAACCCCCGTCATGAGATATACCTGCGTGCTTTGTACAGCCGCTTTACTGACCGGGAGTGGAGAAGGGCCACCAAATTTGTTCCGGAAGATGATGAGATTGAGAAAGCTACGAAGGATCGTTTTGAAGCGCAGTCTATTACCACCATTAACCTCGGTGCAAAACATACTTTCAGCAAGTTCTTCCTGAACTATGAAGGCCAGTATTCTATGGGGCGCCAAAATACGCCTTATGATAATGAGATCGTTTTTGTTGCCGGCCTTCCCTCTACACTGGCTTACAACAATCCCAAGTACCCTTCTATTATAGCCGATAAGTTTACGGATAACAAGGAATACGAATTTGACGAGGCCGGCTTTGGCCATACGCTGGCCAAAGACCGTAACATCACGGCTAAATTCGACCTGGGCATCCCTTACAAACTGGGCAGCAACAATGGCCTGATCAAGCTGGGCGGCAAGCTGCGTCGTAAAGAGAAGAGCTATGCTATTACGCAGGATTATTATGGCGCCATTGCCGATATCCCTACGGCGGATGCGTTTGACGAAGATCAGCCCAAGAAAAAGTTCATGGATGGCCATTATACATTGGGCCGGCCTTTATATGTAAGTTCTTTTATCAGGTATTTCAATGCCAACCCTTCGCAGTTTGAGGCCTCTCTCGAAGACAAAGCCATCGATGAAGCACTGGAAGCCTACGACGCAGAAGAAAATGTATATGCAGCGTATATCATGGCCCGGCAGCAATTCAAAAAAGTAATGGTGCTGGCTGGTGTGCGGTATGAGAAAACCAAAGTGAGCTACAACTCAAAGGATGTAGTGATCGATGGAGCGGGCGACCTACAGGAAATTGTTCCTGTATCTGGCAGCAGTAACTACGATTTTTTCCTGCCACAGGCCAGTGTACGGTACCAACTGAGCCGTTTCACCAATCTGCGTGCAGCTGCCACTTTCTCTTATGCCAGGCCCAATTTCAGTGAGATCATCCCTGCACAGGAGATCAACCGGGAAGATGAAGTAGCTACGGCAGGAAACGCTGCGCTCAAACCGGTGAAGGCTTTCAACCTGGATCTGCTGGCCGAGCATTACTTTGGTAATGTAGGGGTATTGTCAGGTGGTTTCTTTTACAAACGCCTGAATGATTTTATCTACCGCCGTGTATTGTTCAACAGTCCTTATCCCCTTACCGGTACGCCTTATATCAATAGCATTGATGTGATACAGGCCCAAAATGGTAACAAGGCCAATGTGGCGGGCTTTGAATTGGCTTTTCAAAACAACCTGAGCTTCCTGCCGGGTGCTCTTAAATATTTCAGCCTGTATGTTAACTATACGTACGCGCATTCTGCTGCAACGCTGCAAAGCCGTTCGGCCGATGCAATTGATCCCAATGCCACAGAAAAGCTGCGGCTGCCCGGTCAGGCTACGCATGTAGGAAATATTTCCCTGGCTTTCGAAAGGAAGAAATTCAATGCCCGTCTTTCGTTCAACTTTAATGGTGAATACCTCAGTGAAGTAGGCGCTACGAATGAAGAAGATATTTTTGTGAAAGACAGGTTGCAAGCCGATATCAGTGCTGGTTATGCATTTAATGCACACTGGCGTGTATTTGCAGAAGCGCTTAATATTACCAACCAGCCTTTTGAAAGGTATATGAATAATAAGACCCAACTTATTCAGCGGGAGTATTACCAGCAATGGGGCCGTTTCGGTGTGAAGTTCGATTGGTAATGGGTAAAGGCAACGAGGCAACAAGGCATCGAGGCAACGGGAAAAGCTTCGATAGCCCTTCGGTAAGCAGACTGGCATAGTTCTGACTGACATTTTCACGAAAGAAAATCTCTCATTCATCTCTCAAACTTATTGATATGAAAAAATCATGGATACAACTATCTATATTGGTTGCCCTGTTAGGTACAGCAGCCTGTGACAAAGAAAATGATGACCTGGTAACGCCTTTGTCAGCCGATCAGTTTCCACAGGTGGTGGTACTTTCTGATGAAGGCGATGGCGGCCTCGAAGATGAAGATGCTTTTAGCTTTAAGATCACCCTGGCCGATAGGGTAGACTCCTCCGGTAAAGAACCAGGTGGTAAAGTAGTGCCGCTGAAAGAAGCAGTTACGGTTAATTTCAAGGTAACAGACTTCGAAGGTTTCTCCAAACTGGCTGATTATATCAAAGGAGCAGAAGCCTTTTATGAAATAGATGATTGCACTACCTCTGCGGATGAGGGTATCGATGTGCCGCTTCAGTTTGATATCGCTTCCGGTACAGGTACGGTTACCTTCCCGGCTGGTGTGGAAGAAGTAGAAATTGAATTTGAAGTGGACGAGGATCTCTTTGATGACGATGTATTCAATACCGATAAGCGTGCATTGACCATCCAACTCACCGGAGGCGGAAACGCCCAGGTACAAGTCAATAAGACGGCGGAATTCACTTACCAGGTGCAGGATGATGAAGGCATTTATGGCGAATGGGAGCTGGACCATACCGATCCGGTAGCTTTTGCAAAGTTCAAACAGCTCTTTGGTCTCGTCAATGAGGATATTAAGAACCTGCAGGCTGCTGATGTGAAAGAGATCACGATGGAATATGAATTTGAAGAAGTAAAGGCTGTGGTGGTTTTAAAGGCTACAGAACAGGTGGATGACTGTGGCACAATGAAGACAGAAAACAAGGTCATCGAGGTAGAAGCGGAAATAGAGGACGTGGATGATGATGAGACAGAAGGCGACATAGAATTTGGCGAAACACTGGAACTGGATAACGGCCAGTTTAAAGAATATGTCTACGCCGGTTCTTTTCATATTGTGG